>Ga0315338_1000032_pt1 | contig 839544 bp, 600 predicted proteins | sample ASW8metaG_FD_204518 | JGI IMG/M metagenome (GOLD analysis project Ga0315338, IMG submission 204518) | Ammonia-oxidizing marine archaeal communities from Monterey Bay, California, United States - ASW #8 | ecosystem: Environmental > Aquatic > Marine > Coastal | place: USA: California | collected... | reverse complement strand
CCCGCCCCAACCAACCACCGGCGGACATTGCCCCCGACCACCGATGGCCTCCTCTCACCCAGTTGGGTCCCTAGCCCCGCCTTGCCCCGTCACCGCCAGCGTCGGGTTATGGCCCATTGGGCCCCGACGCTGGCGGTGACGGGGCAAGGCGGGGCGCCCCCCGTTTTGCTCCAGAGCCCGAAGCCGAGGGGAGGGCGGCGCAGGATCCCACGCCCCCGTCTCACCCCAAAGTCCGAAACCGGGGGGAAGTCGGCGCAGAATCCCACGCCACCCGTTCTGCTCCAGAATCCAAATCCAACGACCGCGGCCCGATCCCGAGCCGCGGCCAGATCTCACGACACCCCTAAAGGATATCCAGTACCCCGGTCCCAACGCTTGCCTCTGTAAGCGTCACCGTGTTCGCGCGATAGTTGATATCCATCGAGATCTTCGCATTCCACGGCAGACGCTCCTTGTCGCAGACGACTCCCAGTGCGACTGCTGCGAAGCCGCGGGCGGTGTCCGTCATGCCCTTGTCGTTCTTCAGCATCGCGACCAATGGTTCGAGGGAATGCCTGTCACCGATGGCCCCCAAGGCCGACGCGATCGCGGCCTGGACGGCCATGCCATTTGCCTCGGAGAGCATCCTGACGAGTTCGGCCACGAGGTTCGTGTCGCCCAGCAAGCCGAGACCGATGGCGGCCTGCTTGAGCAGGTCGGGGCGGTACTTCGAATCAAGTATGACCTTCTGGATCGGATCGATCGCGCGCCGGTCCGCCATCAGTCCAAGGGCCAGGGCGGCCTCTCCGCGGGCCTCGTTCGATCCGGCAAAGTAGTCCAGCTTCTCGAGTAGCAGGTCTGTCGATCCGCTCTCGCCCAGCATGCCCAGGGCTATCATGTAGGCCCCGCATTCCGCGGGACGACGGTTGTCTTCACACGCGGCGCGCAGGGCGAGGCGTGTCGATGGTTCGACGCCCTGGCCCGCATCCAGCAGCGCGCGGCCCATGACGCCCAGCGAGAGGGCCGCCCAGGGCTTCATCAGCGTCTTTCCGCGGGACATGTGTCTCAGGAGCTCCGCACGGCCCTCGGCCAGCCCTGCATAGGGGTTGTCACCCTGCCCCGGGCGGCTACTGGTCTGGGCCAGCCCGATCAGGGCGAAGCGCTTGCATTGCTCCTCACCGTCGGTGGCCAGGCGAATCAGCTCGCCCCGGATCTTCGTGTCGACCTGGTTCTTGCCGGTGTCTGCATCGCCGATCTGGCCCAGAGCCAGGGTGCAACTCTGCAGGATCTCGCGCTGCTCCTTGGAGTGCCGATCACCGGCCCTCAGGATCACGTCCGTGACGCGGCCCTTGAGCCCATCCAGCCCAGGCTCCAGCAGGCGCGCCATCGCCGCCGGTGCGTGGGCTCGGACGAACCAGTGACGCGTCTTGCCGTGCGCACGTGCGTTGTCCGGATCGAAGTAGTCGATGATGTACTCGAGCTGCGCTTGACGCGACACCACATGGCGTCTGTTGGAGCCACGCTCGACGCTGGCGAGCGCCACGCTCGTATCGTCAACCACGTCGATGCCGGTCAGGCCCAGGGCCGTCATGGCTGCGACCTTGATATCGCGCGTGGCGAAGTGGGGAGCCTCGAGCAGGTCGACCAGATGCTCCGCTATGTCCTGACGCAGCGCATTGTCGCTGGCTCCGCTGCCGATCAGGCCCAGTCCGTAGGTCGCGAACGCACGGGTGCGGTAGGGGACCTCGCTCGCCCGTACGAGCCTACGTCCCTCGGGCAGGTCCTTCGAAAGGGCTACGAGAGCCGGGACCGACGCCTCGTTGGCGAGGATGCCTAGAGCGAGCGCCGCTGTCTCCGCCACCTCCTGTACACCATCACTCAGGAACCCGGTGAACAAGCGGACGAACTGGGAGTCACCGGCCTCGTCTGTGCTGTCGCCGATCTTCGCCAGCGCGATCATCGAACCCGTCAGGATGTCATTGTTCTTCTCGGACTCGAGCACCTCGATCAGGGCCGGGACGACCAGCCCGAGCACCTTGGATCGCGACGGGGCCATGCTGTCCCTGGCCTGCTGATGCTCGCCGTATCCGATGAAGAACCTGTCGCTGCCCGTGAGGGTCCCGCCGGAATGGATGCGCGTCTTGAGGTCGAGGTAGGCCTCCTTGTTGAAGCCCCACCACAGCTGCCACATCGTGAGGTCCGGCCCGCTCGAGCTGGCCCGGGTAGGTGCGGGCTGAACTCTCCCGGGCTGGCCAGCCCTCGCGACGGGAGTGCTCGAGCCAGGCGCGCCGGGCTGGGAGGTCGCGCCCGATCCGGGCCCGCTGGGTCCAGGGCTCGATGGCCCCTGACCACCGCCGCCGCCCCCGCCACCGGGGGGAACCGTGTCAACTGGTCCGCGGTAGGTACCGCCATGGGCCGAGGCGTGGTTCTGCAGGCCGAGCAGGCCAGCAACGCAGAACGCACTGAACAAGATCCGATTCTTCATGACTCTTCTCGTGTGTATTCATGAGTGGTGTTCGGTTCGCACCAGCTCCCAGGCGCAAGGCCTGAACGCTACCTCTCAAAAAAGCAAGCCGCGTGCCATGGACGCAGGCATCACGCGAAACACAACCAGAGACACGTCAGCGGTGAGACGCACTCACGCGCCACGACGAACGCGTTACGCGGGCCACCCGACGGGTGACGCACTCGCCCTACGTCCGCTGCCGCGCCCAGCAGGTCACGAAAAAAGAAGCGGCCCGCGGTGCTCGAGAGCACCGCGGGCCGCTGAATGTCAGACAGCTATTCCTAGAGGATATCCAGGATGCCCGTTCCGAGGCTCGAACTGGTGAGCGTCACCGTGTTCGCGCGGTAGTTGATGTCCGTGGAGATCTTCGTGTTCCACGGCACGGGCTCCTTGTCACAGACGATTCCGAGCGCCACGGCAGCGAAGCCGCGAGCGGTGTCGGTCATGTCTTTGTCGTTCTCGAGCATCGTGACCAGCGGGGCCAGCGAACGCTGGTCGCCGATGGCCCCGAGGGCCGACGCGATCGCCGCCTGGGTCGCGAGACCATTGGCCTCCGAGAGCATGGTGAGCAGATCCGGAACGAGCTCCTTGTCGCCAAGAAGGCCGAGGCCGATCGCCGCCTGCTTGAGGAGGTCGGGACGGTACTTCGAGCCCAGGATGACTTCCTGGATCGGCTTGACCGCGTTGCGGTTCTCCATAAGGCCGAGTGCCACGGTGGCCTCGCCCCGGGCTTCGTTGGAACCTGCGAAGAAGTCCAGCTTCTCGAGCAAGAGGTCCATCGACTCCGAGTCACGCATCATTCCGAGCGCGATCATGAATGCACCGCATTCGGCGGGACGCTTGTTGTCCTTACACGCAGCCCGCACGGCGAGCAGCATCGACGGGTCCACACTCTGCTGGGCATCCAGCAGGGCACGTCCCATGACGCCCAGCGAAAGGGCGGCCCAGGGCTTGAGCTGCGTCTTGCCGCGGGACATTTGCTTGAGAAGCTCCGCACGACCTTCAGGGAGACCGGCGTAGGGATCGTCGCCCTGGCCCGGACGGCTGCTGCTCTGGGCGAGGCCCATGAGAGCGTAGCGCTTGGACTGCTCTTCGCCTTCCTTGGCGAGGCGGATCAGCTCGGCGCGGATCGTGGTGTCGATGTCGTCCTTGCCATTGTCGGCATCACCGATCTGACCCAGGGCCAGGGAGCAGCTCTGCAGGACTTCGCGCTGCTCTTTCGAGTGGCGGTTACAGGCACGCAGAATCACTTCGGTTACGCGGGACTTGAGCTCGTCTTGATCGGGAGCCGTGGCGAGGAGACGAGCCATGGCGGCCGGCGCGTGGGCGCGGACGAACCAGTGGCGAGTTTTGTTGTTGGCACGCTCGTTCGCCGGGTCGAAGTAATCGACGATGTAGTCGACCTGGGCCTGGCGCGAGACGACGTGGCGACGGTTGGAGCCTTCCTCGACACCCTCGAGGGCGGCGGCGGGATCGGCGACAACGTCGATTCCCGTCAGCCCCAGTGCGGTCATCGCGGCAACCTTGACGTCGCGGGTCGAGAAGTGCGGCGCCTCGAGCAGGTCGACGAGGTGCTCGGCGATGTCCTGACGCAGCGTGTTGTCGCTGGTCCGGGCACCGATGAGACCCAGGCCGTACGTGGCGAAGGCACGCGTGCGGTAGGGGACTTCGTTCGCTTCCACGAGCTTGCGCCCCTCGGGCTCGTCCTTGGCGAGCGCGACGAGCGCCGGAACCGACGCTTCGTTGGCCAGGATGCCGAGCGACAGGGCGCCGGTCTCGGCCACTTCCTGCACGCCGTCACTCAGGAAGCTCGTGAAGATCTTCACGAACTGCGACTCGCCAGCCTCGTCGGTGGAGTCACCGATCTTGGCCAGGGCGATCATCGAGCCCGTCAGGATGTCGTTGTTCTTCTCGGTCTCGAGCGCCTTGATCAGGGCCGGAACGACGAGGTTGCGGATGTCCGCTTCCGAGGGCGCGCGGCTGTTCTTGGCTTGCTCTTGCTCGCCCTGGCCCAGGAAGAAGGTGTCGCTACCGGTCACGACGCCACCGGAGTGGATCTTGGACTTGATGTTGAGGTACGGCTCCTTGTTGAAGCCCCACCAGAACTGCCAGACAGTCAGGTCCGGACCGCCGGCGCCGCCGAGGGTGGTGGCCGCCTGGGCTGCTGCAGGCTGACCAGCCGCTGCGCCAGGGGTCGAGGGACCGGGCGCGCCGGGCGCTGCCGGGCCACCGGAGCTGGGTCCCGCGGGGCCGGGTGCCGAGGGGGCACCGCCGCCGCCGCCGCCGCCGCCGCCGGGGGGAACCGTGTCACCAGGTCCGCGGTAGGTACCGCCGTGGGCGCTTGCGACGTCCTGCAGGCCGAGAAGGCCAGCAGCACAGAACGCACTGAACAGGATCAGTTTCTTCATGAGTCTCTTCGTGTGGATAGATTCGTGAGTAGTGTTCGATTCGCACGGGCCACAGTCGGGCTGGGCCGCGAGGGCACCCCGCAGAAGTGCAAGGTCCGTGCCAAGGCCGCGCGTGTTGCCACCATAATAGTGTGGGGGTCCGACGGGTTGCAAAGATATAGGTCGGTCGGAGCCCAGCAGGACGATCTGGGGGGCGGCAGCCGCACTTTGGACAGGCCGGCCCTCACGGGGGCGGCCAGGGGCAAAATCGGATGGGGGACCCTCAGCACGGGCTGGGAGGCGACATCACCCAGGTCGTGTTCCGAATCGGTAGCAGCATCTCCCGTTTTCGATGGCCTCGGCAGGGCCTTCCATGGGGCCTCGGCCCTGTGCAGACTAGGGGCGTCGCCCTGCCCCGCGACCTGCTGCTTGAACGACTCGCTCCAAACCCAGGCCAGCCGGCCATCCCAATCGCCCCCCGCGGACACCGGCCACGCGCCGGCCCCGACCGCGCTGAGAGCGCTTCTCTGGGGAGCCTGTGAGAGGTGGGGCCTGGCGGCTGCCTCGTGGGTGCCGGTGAGGACCATCACGGCGGGACCAGGGGCCCGATTCGAGGTGACGGGCGAGCCGGTCTCCTCTGGCCGGTCCTTTCGCCCGCGTGAAGTCGAGTGGAGCGTGTTCACGGAGCTGGTCCCGGGGGCCTGCCTGCGACCTTCGCGCCGACGGTCTGCACGGGCCGCAGCGGGAGTCCTCGACGGGCTCTGGGCCGCCCCCGGACATCCTGCACCGACCGGGATCCTGTACCTGGTGGGGGAGGGCCCACGCCTACCCGCTCCGGAGCATGCACGGGAACTTGCCGAGCGCTTGAATGCACTCGATCCCGTGCCTCAGGCCGCGCGCGGCACCCAGGCCAGGGACGCCGGCTGGGCACACGACCTGCGCAACCGACTGACCCACGCCCTGCTGGGACTCGAACGACTGCGCCGCGAACATGGCGGACCCGCGGGAGCCGCCTCACTGGACGAGATCGCCGTCAACTTGCAGCTCGCGCGCTCGGCCTGCAACGACCGGCTGAGCGCCGCGGGACCGGACGGGAACACGTCGACCCGGCACCGTCGGGTCAGCCCACAGCCCCTGCGCAATGTCATCCTGCGCGCGGTCCAGGCCGCCACCGAGATTGCAAACACCCATGCCGATTGCGCCGTGCGCGTACTCGTGCGTTGCCCGGCTTCTCTCACCGTATCGGTGGACACGACACTGCTGCACCGTGCGATCGAGAACCTGACACTCAACGCCCTGCAAGCGTCGCCAACCGGCAACGAAGTACGTGTCGAGGCCCAGGGAGTCGGGGATCGCATGTGCATCACCCTCGCGGACGATGGCTGTGGAATGGGAAAGGCCGAGCTCGATGCCTTTCGCACGCCTGGTCGCTCGGGTCGCAGCGCTCAGGGCGGAACGGGCTACGGGACGGCAAGCCTGTTCGACTGTCTCGGCCAGATGAACGCCGAGCTAGAGCTCGAGACGGAGCGCGGCGTCGGGACAACCGCGAGCATTCACTGGCCCGAACCGGGTCTGACAGCCTCGCCCCGCGAGGTCAGCTGGTGTCCCTGGCAACAGGTGGCGGGAATCGACGCCCTGCACGCATCCCGGCCCGAGGCGGGCTCAACCGTGCGGGTTCCGCGCGGTGCCCACGGATCCAATGTCAGCGACTTCCTCGCCCTGTGCGCGCAGCGCGGCCTGACGGTTGAATCCAGATCCTGTCTTGCGAGCACCCGTTCCAACAACGCGCCCGCAAACGATACGCTCGCCGGCCCCCGGCGCGCGACCTGGGCCACGCGCCGAGCCACGCCGGTCAGTCCGGCGTCTTGACAATCGCGCGCACGAACTCGCGGTTGGCACGGGCGATATTCGACACGGAGATGCTCTTCGGGCAAGCCGCTTCACACTCGAAGTGATTGGTGCAGTTTCCAAATCCTTCGTCGTCCATGGCCTGCAGCATCGCGATCGAACGTGACTCCCGCTCCGGCTGGCCCTGGGGCAGCAGAGCGAGCTGGGAGATCTTGGCCGACACGAACAACATCGCGGCTGCGTTGGGGCAGGCCGCAACGCACGCCGCGCAACCGATGCATGCCGCCGCATCCATGGCCAGTTCAGCCACGTCGCGCGCAACGGGAATCGCGTTCCCGTCGGGTGCAGACCCGGTGTTGACGGAAACGTAGCCGCCGGCCGCCTGGATGCGGTCAAAGGCCGATCGATCGATGGTCAGGTCTCGGATGACCGGAAAGGCCTTCGCGCGGAATGGCTCGATCGTGATGGTATCCCCATCGTTGAAGCGCCGCATGTGGAGCTGACAGGTCGCTGTACCCAGGTCGGGCCCATGGGCCTGACCATTGATGACCATGCTGCACATTCCGCAGATGCCCTCGCGGCAATCGTGGTCGAACGCCACCGGCTCGCGGCCGTCGAGGGTCAGCTCCTCGTTGAGCACATCGATCATCTCCAGAAACGACATGTCCGGGCTAGCACGCACCTTGTGCGTCTCGAGGTGACCTGCATCCTCCGGGCCGCGCTGGCGCCAGATGTTCAAGGTCAGCTTCATCTCTCCGCTATCGTGCGCCGCGCTCATTTGTAGCTCCGGGTCGTGAGTTTCACTGCCTCGAACTCGAGGTCTTCCTTGTGGAGGGTTTCGCGCACGCCATCCCCTTGATACTCCCAGGCCGCCGAGTAGCAGAAGTTCTCGTCGTCCCGACGCGCTTCGTTCTCATCGGTCTGATGTTCCTCGCGGAAGTGGCCGCCACATGACTCCTCGCGATGCAACGCATCGCCGACCATGACCTCGGCAAACTCGAGGTAGTCCGCCACGCGTCCCGCGCGCTCGAGGGTGCGGTTCAGGCCTTCGCCATCGCCGGTCAGTCGGACGTCCTGCCAGAAGGCCTCGCGCAGATCCTTGATCTTGCCCTGCGCCACCTCGAGCCCAGCCTTGTTGCGCGCCATTCCGCAGTGATCCCAGCAGATCAGCCCGAGCTCGCGGTGGAAAGAGTCCACCGTTCGGGAACCGCGCAGGGCCAGAAGCTTGTCATAACGCATGCGCGCAGCGGCCTCGGCCTGGCCAAAGGCGTCGTCATCGGTCGTGACCGCGGGCAGCACGCGCCCGGCAAGGTGACTGGCGATGGTCGCCGGAACCACGAAGTAACCATCGGCGAGGCCCTGCATGAGAGCACTCGCGCCAAGCCTGTTCGCACCGTGATCCGAGAAGTTGGCCTCGCCCAGGACGAACAGCCCCGGAACCGTGCTCTCCAGGTTGTAGTCGACCCAGAGCCCACCCATCGTGTAGTGCACGGCGGGGAAGATGCGCATCGGAACTCTGTACGGGTTCTCGCCCGTGATGCGCTCGTACATCTCGAACAGATTGCCGTAGCGCGCCCGGATCGTACTCTCGCCATCGCGCTGGATGGCGTCACGGAAGTCCAGGAAAACAGCCATCTGCGTCGCGCCCACACCCAGGCCCTCGTCGCAGACGTTCTTGGCGTTTCGAGACGCCACATCCCGGGGCACGAGGTTGCCGAAACTCGGGTAGCGACGCTCGAGGTAGTAGTCGCGATCCGCCTCGGGAATCTCGGCCGGTGAGCGGCTGTCACCCTTTTTCTTGGGGACCCAGACGCGACCGTCGTTGCGCAAGCTCTCACTCATGAGCGTCAGCTTCGACTGGTGGTCGCCCGAAACCGGAATGCAGGTAGGGTGGATCTGGGTGAAGCACGGATTGGCAAAGAATGCCCCGCGCTTGTGAGCGCGCCAGGCGGCCGTCACGTTCGACGCCTTGGCGTTGGTCGACAGGAAGAAGACGTTGCCGTAGCCGCCCGTGCAAAGCAGTACCGCATCCCCGGCCCAGCGCTCGTACTCGCCGCTGATCAGGTTGCGCGTGATGATGCCCCGGGCCACGCCGTCGACCTTGACCAGGTCCAGCATTTCGCGCCGCGGGACGAGTGTCAGGTTGCCACCGCCGACCTGGCGCATCATGGCCCCGTAGGCACCCAGCAGCAATTGCTGGCCCGTTTGACCACGGGCATAGAACGTGCGCGCCACCTGGGCTCCGCCAAACGAGCGGTTGTCCAGCATGCCACCGTACTCACGCGCAAATGGCACGCCCTGGGCGACACACTGATCGATGATCTGGTTCGAGCACTCGGCCAGTCGGTGCACGTTGGCCTCGCGCGCCCGGAAGTCACCACCCTTGACCGTGTCGTAGAACAGGCGGTGGACACTGTCCCCGTCGCCCTTGTAGTTCTTGGCTGCGTTGATCCCGCCCTGGGCAGCGATCGAGTGCGCGCGCCGGGGACTGTCCTGAATGCAAAACGCGGTGACCTGGTAGCCCATTTCGGCCAGGGTCGCGGCGGCGGAACCGCCTGCCAACCCGGTGCCAACGACCAGCACCCGGAACTTGCGCCGATTGGAGGGATTGACCAGTTTCAGGTCGAACTTGTGCTTGGTCCAGCGATCGGCCAACGGCCCGCTTGGACACCCGGAATCGAGTACGGTGGGGGACATCAGTGGACCTGCGCGCCTTGGATCAGGCAGTAGATGGGAAACGATGCGAAGCCGATGAACAAGACGACCGCCAGGCCGATGCCCACCTTCTCGATCAGGGGCGAGTAGCGCGGGTGATTGACGCCCAGGGTTTGAAACGCGCTCTTGAAGGCATGTGAGAGGTGGACTCCGAGAGAGATGACCCCCACCAGATAGATGCTTGCGCCGGCCGGACTCGCGAGACGGTTCTTCACCGCCAGCGCCAGGTCCTGCACGCTCTCGTCGCCCATCAATTTGGCCACGCGGAAGTCGATAATGTGAATCACGAGAAACACGCCGACAATCAGCCCCGTGATCAGCATCGACCCCGATGCCAGAGTCTGCTTCCCCTTGGTTGCGCGCACCTGATATCGATCTTCCCGAGCCTCGCGGTTGCCCCGTGACACCGCCAGCCCCAGGGCTATGTGGGCGACGAAGAGGATCAGGAGACCGATCTCGGCGATCGGCAGCAACGGGTTGCTCTCCAGGACCTCGGCGTAGTGGTTGAAAGCCTCACCGTCGCCGTCAGCAAAGAGGGTCAGATTGCCCGCCAGGTGAGCGATCAGGAAGCCGATCAAGCCCAGGCCCGTCAGCGCCATCAAAGTTTTCTTACCTATGGACGAGGAGCAAAATCGTCCGAACCAGTTCAGCATGGTCGAGCCTCAGAGGGATAACGAGCCCTGTCTTGGCGGAGTGGTGAAAGACGGTCTCACACAACGCATTGGAAGCTATCCTCAGCGCCGCCCCTGGGCAACAGCGAGGTGGGAACTCCAACGGATCTGATGACGACAATGACCGGATGCTCGATCTGCCTGCTGCGCCACTCGGAAGTGGATTCCGACTGGCGCGGTCGGATCTACGGCTCGCTCGATGTGCCGCTGTCGGAGCGCGGGCGCGAACAATCGAGGGCAGCAGCCGCGGCCCTCGCCGAAGTACCTTTCGCCGCAGTCCTGTCTTCGGGACTCGAACGCGCCGAAGACACCGCGGCCCACCTGCGCCGCAGGATCGGAGCCGTGTGCCAGCGACAGGACGACGAGCGGCTGCTCGAGATCGACCGTGGGCGTTGGGCCGGTTGGAACGAGGGTCAGGTCGAGGCCGACCAGCCGGGCGGCTGGCGGGCATTCTGGGACGGTGGGGGGCTTGTGATCCCGCCCGAGGGGGAGACCCTGGACCAGGTCCAGCAACGCGTGGTCGAGGCACTGAACGAGTACGCCACCCGCTTCGCCCCGGGCCCGATCGCGGTCGTCGCCCATCGCTGGGTGCTCCGGGTGGCGGCCGCCCACGCGCTGGGCTGGCCGATCGAGAAGTGCGTCCGGGTCGACGTCCCGTACGCCGGCATGCTCGTGCTCGACTGGCCGGCCAGTCCGCAAGAGCGCACGCCACGCCTTGTACTGGCCTCGGAGCATGCTCTCCGAGGATGGGAGTGAGCGCCGTCCTCCCGCATGCGATGATTCAGAGATGACCGAACCTGCGAGCAAACCCGACAGCTCCGGCGACGCAGCTTGCGTGCGCCTGCCCTGGGATTCCGAATTCTTCGGCGTCACTGTCGGGCGAGTTTCCGCCCAACAGCTCGACCCTGAAGGCGCGCGTGCCGTGCGCGATTGGGCCCGCGCGAATGCCGTGAGATGCGTCTATTTCCTGAATGAGCCTCCGGCTGATTCAAGTATCGCGGCGGCCAAGGACGTTGGGTTCCAGGAGATTGACGAGCGCGTCGAGCTCGAACTGGCTCTCGAGGCGAGTGCCCCGGGCGTGCACGAAGCGGAGGACCGAGTCGGACCGGCCACGGCCGACGAGGAGCGAACCCTGGCCGCCATGGCTCGTGAACTGCATGTGGATTCACGCTTCTTCGAGGACCCGAACATCCCGGATGACCGGGCGCGGGAACTCTACGCGCGCTGGGTCGAGAATAGCTTTCGATCGAGCTCGGACGAGGTACTCGTCGCGCGCGTGGATGGGCAACCGGCCGGCTACGTGGCGTGTCAGATGGAGGCCGGCGACACGGGTCGCATCGGGCTCATCGGAGTGGCCGGCCGAGCCCAGGGTGCCGGGCTGGGAACGGCCCTGGTGCGGGCCTCGATCGCATGGTTTCGTGCCCGCGGCGCACGGCGGGTCCTGGTGGTCACCCAGGGTCGCAATGAGGCGGCACTGCGGCTCTACACGCGCTCTGGATTCTCACCCCATACGCGTGGAATCTGGCTGCACCTGTGGGCCCTGGAAGCCAGGGACTGAGCGGACCCTGACCCGCCGAGGCGTCAGTTGCTGGACGTGCCCTTTGGACCCGGCGGCCCCTTGGGACCTGGGCCCGATCCGCCCATGGGACCGGGGCCCGGCGATCCACCGCCCGGACCTGGGCCGGAACCCGGCATGCCTGGAAGGCCACCCTCGAGGGTGCGCCGCACCTCGAAGAGGCCCTCCCCGAAGTGGTAGGCGAGCCAGATGAAGTAGCAGTCGACGTTGTCGACCGGATCGTCGACTTCGAAGGCGGCCTTGCACGTGAGGTCGCAGGGCCGCTCCTTGTTCATGAAGCAGAACTTGGGCATGGCATCAGCGCAGAAGTGTACGGAACTCCTGACGGCCCGGGAACCGGTGTCACGGTAAGACCCGAGGGTGTCAGTGCCCGAAAAGTGCCCGCTCGGGCCTAGGGGTCATATCCAATGCAACATAACGTACATTATCCGACGTTACCAAGCGGCACCTATGGCTGCCCATGGGCCATGGCCAGCAAGCCCCGAAGAGCCTTGCGCGCCCTGGTATCCGCCCCTCGGATCACCGACCCTGAGGCCTGCACCCCGGAACTCCGCCGAACTCCGAGCCCTCGCCGATGCAGTACTACCGCGCCGCCCTGTTCGCAACGACCCTCCTCGCCACCTGCGCGTGCTACGCGCCGAACGCTTCCCTCGGACCTGGTGGCGAGCCATACGGTCTGGAGCCCGCGGTCAACCTCGACCTGCCGGTTGCCATGCCCCCGTACGACACGGTCGAGGCCAACTGGAAGCAGCGCATCGATCAGCCCTACATCTACATCGAACTCAGTGGGTCCTACACGGAAACCGGACGGGAGCTGGTCCGGCTCGCGAAGGAAATGAAATCCCAGGGCATGCGACCTTCGGGCGCGCCCTTCGGCCTCTTTTACGATGATCCAGGAAAGGTCCCCGTGGAGCGGCTGCGCTCAAGGGCCTGCCTACCGGTCGACCGGCAGATCACTCCGATCGCGCCCCTGAAGGCCGACGTCCTGCCCAGCAAGACTGTCACCTACGCCTTCGTTGGCGGACGCTATTCGGATCTGCCCCGGGCCTACCATGGCCTGTACTCGTTCATGGCCAACATGAACTGGGCCGAGCAAGGGCCGATTCGCGAGATCTACCTGGTCCGGCCGGACGGAACCAACGACGCGGATCTGATCTCCGAGATTCAGATCCCGGTCGGCTGGTCGGACTGACCGGTCCTCACCCCGATAGCAGCCCGGCGGCCTCCGGCGGATAGAGTCGGTAGACAACGGCCTGGCCGTCCAGCTCGATGCGGCCGCGCAGACGATCGCCGGACTGCAACAGCGGCGAAATGCCCTTGGGCGGAGACGCAGTGTGCTCCCGGCCGCTGCGGTCGAGCAGCTTCCAGGCCGAGGCGCCCTGCGCGGCGACGATCTCGTAGAGCTCTCCGCTGTCGTCGGCGTCCGGGGCCTGGGGCCTGGCCAGCTGCTTGTTGGCCTCGGTGATGCGCGGGAGCGACAGGCGCAGCGTGGCCAGGGTGTCGCCGAAGTCGGCTCGCAATGTCATCTCATGGGCAGATTCGGCCCACAGGCAGAATGCCTCCAGGGCGTCGATCAATGCAGCCGCCTCGGCCGCGCTCGCCAGCTCGTCGCGCTCCGCGAGCCAGAACGCGGTGAAGCGCAAGAGGTCTGCGGCAGACAGCTCTTCGAAGACTCCAATCTGCTCCCCGAATCGACCCAGGGTGCGCAGTACGCCATAGCGCTCGGCGAGCTCCACCTGACCCGCGACGCTGCGCGTTTCCCACAGGAATTCCTCGACCATTGCGCCGACGACTCCGGGGAAATCAGGCGCCGGAGTACCCTCCTCATCATCCGGGACCTGATCGAGCTCCAGGTCCTTCTCGAGGGTCCCGAAGAGCTCCTCGAGATCCTGCCCGGCCCGCCGTCCGTCATCGAATGCGGCCAGTGCATCCCGCGCGTTGCCGGCATTTGGACCGCCCGCATGGCCCGTCTTCCGCGAGGCTGTGGACGATCCGGAAGGCGGCGCAGCCGGTGTCGACAAGAGCGGCCACGCGATGGTCAAGAGACGCCGAGCCTCCGCCAGGTCGATTCCGGTAGTGAAGGCCATCTCGTCCAGGATCGCCCCCAGCTCGTCCGCCCCACCGATGGCAAGGCGCGACGTGTCGCAGGGCTGGCGCCTCAGTCGTCCAAATATTGAATCGACCTCTTCGGAGGTAAGCCCCGCGCTCGCGAGCCACTCACGGGTCGCGGCAAGCGTCTCTTCAACGTTGACCTCCGAGCCTGGCTCCGCACTGGTCCCGGGCTCCACGAAGCCCCCGTCCGGATCGAAGAACATCGCTTCGAGTTCCAGCTGCGAAATGTGTAGCACCCGGCTTCCGCCGCGCGCAATTCGCGTCCGCTCGAGGTCCGCCTCGAGCGCCGCCACCAGCTCCGGCCCACGCAGGATGCGCGCCGCACTGGAAAGGAAACAAGCTTCGCCATGGATTGGATAGAGCCGTCCGATCACCAGGTCGCCCTCCCGGATCTCCTCGGCGCCAGGAAACTCCCCCACCGGGTGCTCACCGTAGCCCGCCAGATCGCGCAACCAGCCGCCCCCGCCAGCGACGATGGACGTCACCTTGAAGACTCCGGTAAACGACCCGAAGAATGACTCCGAAAGCTCACCGACAGGTTTCGACACCGTGTCGTGCCAGCGCCGAAGCAGAGCCTCGACGGGCGTCTTTCGTAGGGACGGGCTATGGCGCTCGAGCACGAACCACTCGATATGACGGCGCGCGGCCAGAAGAGTCTCGCGCGTGTCGCCTTCGGGCAGCGGCCCACGGAAGAACTCCTCCACGCTCGCCTCGAACTCGGCCCGCAGGGCGTCTTCGCCGAGCACCAGCCGCGAGAATCGATGCAGCCCGTCTTCAATCAGATCCGTGATGTCCATGGTATTCCCGGCAATTGTACCAATGGATGCCCCCCGATAGGCCCCGCCAGGATTTCCAACTTTTCCAAGGTGTTAAAAGTGCGGGTGAGGCGTAGATTTGAATGAGATTCTCCCCTGTAGTCCTCTGAACCCGCCATGCAAGGTACGACAGAATCCACCCCACTTGACGCCGTCCTCTCCCTGCCCTGGATTGACCTGGTCGGTCTCGGGCTAGCGGGCATCTTCCTGATGCTCGGTATCTGGCGCGGACTCTGGTGGCAGGTCATCCGACTCGGAGGCGTAGTCGCGTCCGTGGCCCTGGCGCGCGGGCTCAGCCCGCGCTTCGGCCCGACCGTCGAGTCGACCTTTGAATTCACCCCTGAGATGAGTCACGGGATCGCCTGGCTAACGCTTTTCCTGGGGGGCCTGGTGATCACCAGTCTGTTCGGGATCATCGGCAAGAAGGCCCTCAACGCCATGCAACTCGGCCTTGTGGACCGTGCGGGAGGTGCCCTCGCGGGCGTACTCACGGGCGCGGTTTTGCATTCTGCATTCCTGGTGGCCTTGACCGGGTTCGCTAGCCAGGACTGGGCCAAGGAGACCCTGTCCGGAACTCGGAGCGCGTACCTGCTCGACACCCTCTCGCGCAAGGCACACGTGCTGATGGACGCCCAGGCGGCGGAACGATTGCTGCCGTACCTCGGAGTCTCGGAGGACGCAGACGCGGCGGCCGAGACGACGACCGACGGTGAGTAGCCGGAACCGCGCTTGACCAGCGCGCCGGGCCCGTCTAGGGTTCAACGCTTACCAATTCAGTTTCTCTTCGCGATCACTTTCGGGGAAGCAGGTGTGAATCCTGCACGGTCCCGCCACTGTAAGTCGCACGGGGGCTCCACGATCGAGGACCACCAGGTCCTCAGGCCACTGGGAATCATCCTGGGAAGGCCGTGAAGCCCTCTACGTGACAAGTCAGGACAACCGGAGTGCTCGTTTGGACAGCCGCCTCGGGTTCAGGTGTGCGCTTCCACGGGGCAGGACGATCGTCCCCCCGTGCTGCATGATGATCTCGGGCGGCCTTTGCGGACAACAAAGGAGTTCTTCAACATGCAGTACCGATTCACCGGCATCCTTGCCGCGTTGATGCTGACAACCGTCAGCCTCGCCCAGAGCGACATCCCCAGCTCGGGATTCGAACAGACAGGCAGCCGCGACTTGCCCTTCGCGAGCGATGCGTGCGGCTTCGTGGGCGCCTCGGCCCTGGCCATCGAGGCCGTCCTCAGCGACGGACGAATCGTCCAGTTCACGGGCCAGGACATCCTCTTGCTGGACGGGAGCGGAGCGTCGATCAGCACGCTTGCGTCCCTTCCGGCACCGGTATTCCCGAGTTTCGTTCGCATCCATCCAGGCGAAGCCTTCGCAGTGATCGGAGAGAGCTGCAACGGGGACATCTTTCGCGTCGACCTCGGCTCCGGTGGGCTCACGCCCCTCACCAACCTGCCGTTCAACTTCGACGGAGTGTTTGCGGCCAATCCGGACTTCATGTTCATCAGCGCCGCGGGCAGCGCAACCTTTGGACGCAACCGGATCTACCTCCTGAACCTCAACAATGGCGTCGCGAGTCTCCGCGGTCGCCTGGCCGGATACTCCGGCCCCCTGGCGCTCACCGAGGACGGGTCCCTGCTCTACGCCACTCAACGCCCAGGCCAGCCCAAGGACGTCATCTCATGGAGCCCCCAGCTGACCGCTAGCTCCATACTCCTCAAGGAGGGCAACGCCTCGGTATTCGTCTCGGGGCTTCCGAGCGCGTCCGGCCTGACCCTGGACCCGGTCACCGGCAACCTGCTGGTCAATGAATTCCAGGCCCTGCGCCTCTTCGATTCGAATGGCCAGGACCTCGGAGCGGTCGCCAGCGCGGATCCGGGCACCTTCTTCGGGAATGTCGAGATCAGCCAGGATGGCGGGACGGGGAGCCTGCAGGCCTTCCAGCCGGAGAACTGCACGGCGCGCTACACCGCGACAGACTTCTTCTCCTTCGGAGCTCGTCGTACGACCGTACCGGCCCGTGCCGTGGCAACCCTGACCGGTGCCACCAGCGGGCCCGCAGCAAAGACACTGACGATCACCGGTGCGCATCCGAACTCCCGGGTGCTCGTGTTCTTCAACACCACGACCTTCCTCGAACCGGCCGAATTCGTCTTCGGTTCGTTCGGCTTCCCGTTCCACTCGGCCCTGCCCCTGGAGCGCTCGCGTCCCATTCGCCCGGCCGTCATCGCGGACGGCACGGGCACTGCCGTCTTCAACTACAACGACCCCGGACACTTGCACGGCACCCTCGTATTCCAAGCCCTGATCCGTGGGTCGAATGGCCAGACGGTTGGCACGTCGACCTACGCACTGAACTGATCGCAACTGCGGGAGGGACGCGAGGCGCGTTCCTCCCGTGCTGCGCGAGTCGGGATGATCACCCGTCCAGGGTCCGCAGTCCGACGAACCACGGGCAGCGCTCACGCAGCTTCGGCTTCAATGCGCCCTGCAGGGTGAGCGTGCTGACGCTGCACCCATGGCAAGCCCCCACCAGGCGCACGACGACCATTCCGTCGTCCTCCACCCGCACGAGGCGCATATCGCCGCCGTCGGCCAGGAAGATCGGCCTGAGTTCGGACAGGACCGCTTGCACCTCCTCGATGCGCTGCGGGTCGCCACTGGCCGGGCTCTCTACTTCCTGGCCCGCCCCCCCACTTAGGAAGCGCCAGAGCGAACCCAGGAAGCTCATTCCTCGGAACCCGCGAACGCCAACCAGCCATCCGGAAGACTCAAGCGCATCCGGTCTCCCTCGGACTCCATGCGAGCGCCTTCGAGCAAGCCGCACACGATCGGAACGAGCTCCTCGACGCGTGGGCCCGCTGGAAACAGCAACAGCCCGGGCTCGCCGGACGCCGCTCCCGAGCGCAGCTCGAGCTCGAAGGACCCGGCGCCAGTCCCATCGAGACCGGCCGCCAGGAGCAGGGAGCCGATCGCCCAGGGCAATTGCCAGCCCTCGAGCACCAGAGGCGTGAGTTCCGGCCAGGTCCGCTCAGCGCAGCCTGCGATGCGGGCGGCGCCGGCGCGGCGCAGGGCATGATCGACCCAGGCCGATACGATCGCCAGCCCCCGTGGTTCACGCCGCGCGAGCATCAGGTTCGACCCGCTGCCGGACGCAACGAGCGCGAGCAACCATCCCGCGTCCTCGACCTCCCGTGCGACCTGGGCCAGATCACCCGCCCGGTCGTGCAGGACGCGACCATCGCTGGAGAGGGCGAGCACGGCGTTCAACCCGGTCAGGAACTGGGTGTGATTGTTGACGCCATGCACGAGGGCGGGCAGCAGGTGACGAGCCAGGCGCCCCACCGGATCGTCGTCGCCAGGTACGGCGTCACTCGCCCGGGCGTCCGGGTCTGGCGTGCGCTGGTGGGCTGTACTCATCCGTTCCCCTCGCAAGCCACTGGTACCAGGAAGGGGACTTGAACCCCTACTCCCTTGCGGGAAATGGATTTTGAATCCATCGCGTCTACCGATTCCGCCACCCTGGCAATGGGCCCAGGGTAGACCGGCGCCTCTGGAAAGCAAGGGCAAGCAGCTGGTCCAGCACGGCGTGGCGAGCCGCGGGGTGGGCCGGGCTCACGAGCGCAGCGCGAGCGTTCTTTCGATCTCCAGGTCCAGCTCCGGCTGGAGCTCAGTGGCCGCTCGTCGACCGTGCCCGTCACTGGCCTCGATGCGTATCCGATGTACCGTCTCCTCGCATTCGAACCGGAAGCGATCCCGGGCGTCGACTGGCAGCTCGATCGAGTGTCCGGATGAGCCGTCCCGACGGAGATAGGTCGCGCGCACTCGAACCGATCCGGAACGCGCACCTTCGCTGGTGACGCGGCCACGAAGAGTGAAGCGCCGGGGCCGCTCGACGAACAGATGGCCCACATCGACATCCTGCGTCCGCAGGTCCACGTCGCGGGCCGGGAAGCTGGCGCGGACCTTGCGCAGGCCAAATAGCCCGCTCCCGGAGGTCGCGCGCGGACTCACTTCGAGGCGCAGGAGCTCGCGCGGCAGCGCCGCGAAGGCGAATCTCCCCTGATCGTCCGTGAACGTCGTCGCTAGCGGATTCGTGCCGTGCAAGGCGTTGAGCTGCAGCCCGCGGACCGGATCTCCGCGCGCGTCGCGCACGCAGCCGCCCAGGCTACCGTTGCACTCGCCGGCGCGGACGTCGAGCCAGCGCACGTCGCCGGTCGCCAGCAGGAGCTCCATGGGTAAGCTCCGGACGCTCCCCTCTGCGCCGCTGATCCCCTTTACCAGGTGCCTTCCGGCCCCCAGGTGCTCGAACGAGAAGTTGCCCTGCGCGTCGGTCCGACCACGGGACACACGGCGCGCGATCGGGGCATCGAGGGCGAGCACGGTCACCGGAACGTCGGCCAGGGGCAGGCCGTCCTCGCGAGAGACGCGTCCCAGCAGCCGCGCTTTCGTCGGGAGGGAAAGCTGCACCAGGGTCGCGTCGCTGGCGCTCAGGTCGATTTGCCGGCAAACGGCCCCGCCGCCGTCGCGCGGCGTCACGCCGTACATGGGCACCGGAGGCAGGACGTGGGTCGGCAGGCTTTCGGGCCGCAGCGCGATGCCCACCCGGCCCACTTTCACACGAGTCGCACGGACGATGCCCGCCGCGTCGCTCTCACGGCTGCACACTACCCGCCCGCCTTGATGGAACTCGACTCGCACACGGGGCAGAGCGACGCCACGTTCAGTTTCCACGCGGACCGAGAGGGCAGCTCCGGCGCCCCGCCGGAGGCCATGATCGATGCGGTCGGTCGCAATCGGACCCGCCCCCTGAGAGGGCGTCAGCAAGGCGAGCCCTACGGTACTGCCGTCCGCGACGGGAGCCGCTCGTCGCACCGGCTCGAGAGGCTCGTTCGCGGCGTCGACCGCATACCTTCCCGCCCAAAGTCCCAGGGCGAGCCCGGCAGCAACGGCCGACAGGGCAGCGATCGACCAGGTAGGTGTTCGCCGCCCCCCGACCGGAGCCGACTCTGTCCGAATTTCCATCGGTGGGACCCTCAGTCCACCAGCTCCCTCTGGCCCTGGAACGTTCCGATCTCGCCCGTGGCGCCGTTCCGGAGATCGCCGGACAGGTCGCCCGTGGTGGTGCAGATTCCGCTGAAGAAGGTCCCGTCTTCCGCCAGCCCCTCGACGCGCACCGCGCTCCCGACGAGTCCGCCGATCGCCGAGCTGGCCCGCAAGCTGGCGAGCTGCATGACCAGCTCGCCGTTCTCGAGGACAGTCAGGGTCAGCTCCCCGAGGTTGCCCCCGAGCTCGAAGCTACCCGAGTACACACCGGCGACGGCCTCGATGGACTCCGATGGAGCGGAGGTCCCGGCGGGAGAGCTCTGGCTTCCGACAAACCTGCCCGACGTACCCCTCTGCGAGTTCTCCCACGTGCCGCTTATGGCCCGATTGACGCTCGCGCCCGTAAACGAGCCACCGCCCGTTGCGTCGCCGAAAACAATCGAGCCGTCGCTGCCCGCAGATCCGACGACGCTGTAGATCTGGCCCGACTGGGTGACGGTTCCCCAGCCGGTGACGGAGTGGTCGGTGCCCATGTAGATCTGCCATCCCCCCGTCTCGTTCCCGCTGTAGCCGCCCTCGTACAGGCCGGCGAGCAGGGACATCAGCGTGGCGCTCAGGTGCGTCCGCGCCGACAGGGTGGAAACCAGGGGACGCTGGCCCGCGACGGTGCTCGCCGTCATCAGAGCAACGAGATCGGTGACGCGCTGGTTCGCCTCGAAGTCGGCGATCGAGAGCGAAAAGTCGATCGCGGCGGCGGTGCCCAGCGCGGCCACGGCCGGAACGATCTGGATCCCGTTGTCCGGGTCGGCGTCGTCGTCGATCGTCTGCAGGAATCTGGCGACATTCGTGACCGTGGGGTCGGACTCATCCGTTGCGCCCGCGACGAGGTCCACGATGGTCAGGCGAGGCCTGGCCGGTGCACGGCCCAGGATCAGGTCGCCGATCGCCAGCTTGACCGAGTTGCCCGGCTCGTATTCGAAGGTCCCGTCCTCGTCCGTGATTCCGGACAGGGTGCCCGAGCAATAGGTCAGCCCGGCCACGGCACTGTCGAGGATGACCCCCTGAGCGGGGCTGTCATCGGCTCCTCCACAGGCGGCGATGGTCGGGAGAATGACGAGTAGGAGAGGGAGGGGGCTCGAGGAGGGCGTTCGTTGCATGGCTCTGGAGTTGCTGAAGTTCAGGCGAATCCAACTATTCTATAGCACCTCACCGAAAAGGGGGGCTCGTCTCCATTCCCCCCCCCTCTTGTCGCTCTTTGCGACGAAAGCTGAGGGCTAGTAGAGGATGCGCCCCCGCGCAGCGACTGATGACTCCGGCTGCGACCGATCCGCATCAAGTCCAGCGCACAGCGCCCGATACAACGGGCTCGAGATTTCGGCCTGCTAGCGGGCGAAGTCCATACAATGAACGGGCGCCGGCCGGTGGCTACGAGTTTATTCACGGAGGGACAGCAGATGGACGAGGTAGGTGGGGCCGGGCAACGCCCGCAGAACAGGACAATGACCGAGTTCGGTCGACGGGCGTTCCTCCGGAACGGTCTCGTGGGGGGACTCGGCGTGAGCATGTTCGGCGGGCCCGCCGCACTGGCGCTGCCCGCCGCGAGCTGCGGGGGCGCCGACGACTACGGTCCGCTCGATCCTCCGGACGCCAACGGCGTGCGGCTGCCACGCGGATTCACTTCACGCATCATCGCCGAGAGCGGCAGCGAGGTAGCGTCGACAGGTCACGTCTGGCACACCGATCCGGACGGCGGCGCGACCTTCGCCACTTCCGACGGCGGCTGGGTCTACGTCTCCAACAGCGAAGAGTCGAACAACGCCGGAGGAGTCGGCGCGGTGCGCTTCGACCCCGCCGGAAACATAGTGGATGCATACTCGATTCTGGAGGGAACGTCGCGCAACTGTGCCGGCGGGCCAACCCCCTGGAGAACCTGGCTCTCCTGTGAGGAGGTGAGCAGCGGCGAGGTCTACGAGTGCAATCCGTTCTTGCCCGGCTCCAGCGGCCAGGTGCGTCCGCTGATGGGCAAGTTCAACCACGAGGCCGCCGCGGTCGACCAGGTGACTCGGCGCGTATTCCTGACCGAAGACCGCGGCAACGGCCTGCTCTACCGCTTCACGCCAACTCACTGGCCCGACCTCTCGGCGGGCGTCCTCGAGGCTGCCGAGGTCCTGGACCCGGCGGGTGACGGACCGATCGCCCCGCGCGAGGTGCGGCGACTCGCCTGGCACGTGGTCCCGGATCCGACCGTCTCCATGGGAACCTCGACGCGCTTCCAGGTCCCGGCAGCCACGCGATTCGACGGTGGCGAGGGTGCCTGGGTCGAGAAGGGCGTCCTGTACTTCTCAACCAAGGGCGACAGCCGAGTGTGGTGCCTAGCGCCCAGCTCCGACAAGATCCGCATCCTGTACGACCGCGCGACCAGCCCCACGCCGATCCTCTCTGGCCTCGACAACGTCTTCGTCACCCCCTGCGGCGACGTGCTCGTCGCGGAGGACGGAGGCAACATGGAAATCGTGGCGCTGACTCCATCGGGCAACGTACTGCGAATCCTGCGGGTCGCGGGTAACCCCGGCTCCGAGATCACAGGCCCGGCCCTCTCGCCCGATGGGACGCGCCTCTACTTCAGCTCCCAGCGCAACCCGGGACGGACATTCGAGGTGAGCGGTCCGTTCCTCGGGCCCGGCGGCAACGGGTAACGGAGCGCTGCGGAACGTCAGCCATGCGCTTGCAGATCGAATGCGTGACCGATGCCGCGCGCCACGCCCTCTGCCTGTGCGGCATAGAATAGCCCGGCACGGATTCCGGGCCCGAAGGCCTCGAGCCCATAGGCCTCGTGGGTGATACGAAGCACCTCCCCCATTCCGCCGAATACGACCGTCTGGTTCGAGTACAAGCCCGGGAGCCGGATCGAGTGGATCGGGACCGACCTGCCGTGCCCCGCTGAAGCCAGCTGCTCAGCGGTGTCGATGGCAGTGCCCGAGGGCGCGTCGCGCTTGCTCTCGTGGTGCTCCTCCAGGATCTCCAGCGCCGGTAGGTGGGGCGCCGCCTGCAGCACGAGCTGTTGCTGGAGCCACACTCCGAGACTGAAATTCGGGACTACCAGTCCCCCGAGATCGAGCTCACGCGCACGTTCATCGAGGCGCTCGGTCTGCGCCTTGTCAATTCCGCTGGTTCCGATGAGCGGTCGCACGCCACATTCCAACATGGACATACCGTGCTCGAGACCCAGGCCGGCGCTCGTCAGGTCTATGGCCACGTCGACCTGCGCCTGCTCGAGGGCCTGCCTCAGGTCATCTGCGCGACGCACCTCGCAGACCAGCTCCAGGCGGCGATCCCCTTGCCCGCCAGCGCTCTCCGGGCTCGACAGGAGTTCGCGCGTGTAGCGCCCCATGCGTCCGTCGGCGCCGATGACTGCGACGCGCACAGAATCGGCGGAGGCGAGGCTCACGACGGGCGCCCCGCGAGGGCCAGTGCACACAGCTCGAGGCACAGGAACGGGAAGGGCACGCCGGCCACGGCCGCCGCCTGGGGCAGGAGAGAGCGCGGAGTGAAACCGGGCAGGGTATTCACCTCCAGAAGCACGGGAGCGCTAGCGCCCTCTGGCACGATGAAATCTGCGCGCGCATAGCCGTCGCAACCCAAGGTCCGATAGGCACAGAGGGCGTCGCGAGTGAGGGCCGCGATCATCGCGTCGCCTAGCTCCCGGGGTGGACAGGTCTCGCTGGCTCCATCTGCCCCGTACTTCTCGGCGTAGTCGAAGAAATGCCCGGAGCGAGGTCGAATCTCCACCACCGGCAGGGCGCGCAGCTCTCCATCGCGCTTGCCAACCACTCCGACCGTCGCCTCCAGTCCATGGGTCCAGGCCTCGACCAGGGCGTCGTCGCAGAGCTCGAAGATCGAGTCGAGAGCATCCGTGAGCTCGGCCTCGGAATGGACGTGCATGGTCAGGACCGAGGAACCGCCACGAGTTGGCTTGGCAACGGCCTCGCCCTCGCTCCGGAGCCAGGCTTCGCTCAGCAGGGCCTCACGATCCGCGCGCCAGGCCGCGCGCGAAATATGCCGTCCGGCTGCAACCCGGAGGCCCGCATCCGTGCACAACAGGCGCGCCGCGTGCTTGTCCATGCAGAGGGCAGACGCGGCCAGGCCCGAACCGGTGTAGGCGCGTCCCGAGACGTCGAGGAATCCCTGCAGCGTTCCGTTCTCCCCGGCGCCCCCGTGGAGCCCGAGAAAAAAGAGGGCGTCGGACGGGATGAGCCCGAGTGCACTCTGCGCCTCCAACCGCTCGCCGCCCAGGTTCCAGCGACCACCTTGATCGATCTCGATATCCAGAATCTGCGCCGGCCGCGACTCCTCGTCCAGCTCTCGCAGGGCCTGGATCACGGCCGGCCCCGAGACCAGTGAGACCTCACGCTCGGCCGACTCGCCCCCGTAGAGCACGGCCACGGTACAGCCGCGCACCGCCGCCATCTGGGAGGGCGTGGCTACCAGGGTGGTGGGTGGATCGGACGGTGTCGCCATGGGTCGCTCAGCGATACAGGAAGCCGCCTGCCAGGCGCTCCGGAGCGGCCGGTGCCCCACGCTTGAAATCGGCCTCGCTCTCGGCCACCCGCGGATCCACCTCCACCGGGACCATTCCATCACGCATGGGGGGCAGATCACCCTGGACCGCCTCGACCCAACCTGCAAATAGACCGCTCAGGGCACGCCGCGCGCTCGCCGCCGAATCCTCGCCGGTCGCGTTCTTGACGGGGCTGAACTCGAGGGCGCGATCGACCTCGAGCGTGACACTCGTTTCGCTGAACCCGAGCGCATCGAAGATGAAGGTCTCGAATTTGAAGCCTTCCTGGGGAGTGAGCTGACCCTGGGCATCGATGGCCGGGATCTGCTTGCGCGCCACATGCCAGGGCAATCTGAGGCCCTGGCCGGTGAGCTGCTCCACGAAGGCCCGGTCGAGAATGTGCACAGCGATGTTGCCGGCGCGAAACAGCAGCTGGCCCTGCTCGTCAGTGGCCTCGCGCAGGTCGGGCGATATGTCGGAGTACTCGATGCATCCAAGGCGCCCGTCGACCAGCCCCAGAACGCCGACTTTCTCACCGGCGTCGCGCTTGGCCACGACCTTGGTCGACATGCTGGCCCCAGCCCCCTCATGCAAGCCCAGAAAGAGTGGGTCAGCCGGACGCACGAGCGGGTTGTCGACCTGGAAGTAGCTCAGGAAATCGATCCCGCGCGAGCCGGCGTCGGCCAGGCAACCCGAGTCTGCGAGGGCCGACAGGGTTCCGCCGTGGCCATTCGGAGCCAGGAATAGCTGATCCTTGGCGGACATCAGTATTCGCCCCTGGGGGTCGAGGGCGGGCAGCATGGCCTGAACGAAGAAGCGCACATCCTCGGGCTCGAGGCCGAAGTAGGACTTGTCCTCGAAATACCGTCGCGTGTCCTCGTCATTGGCCGCGGAGGTCATGACGTACCAGGCGACCGGGCCACGGTGTCGCGCGCGTGCCGCAAGCAAGCGTCGTGCATGCCATTCGAAGAGCGTCGTGTCGCCCACCGGTCCGACCGGAAAGACGCCCTTGGGTCCTTCGAACCCCAGGCGCGATCCCTGTCCGCCGGCCACGAGGACATAGCCGACGCGCCCCTCTTCCAGCAGGGCCTTCCCGCGCTCGATAGCCTCGGCCGCGTTGGTGGCCTGGGCCGCGTCTCGCTGCAGGGGAAACACCTGGGGTGGACTGAGCTCGGGTGGCGTTCCGCTGGACTCGTCCGCCCTGTTCAGGCGTCCACCCAGCTCGCCAACGAGCTCGAGATCCAGGTCAGCGATCTGGCGCAGGAGACGCGCCCGCCGCGCCTGATCCAGCTCACCCCAGAATTGAAATAGATGCCCCTGGCCCGCGCCTTCGCAACGCGTCCGTAGTTCCTGCGGTTCGAAATCCATGAGTCTCCAGAGCTTCGGGCGTCGGCCTTGATATGTCCAGCGCGGGCTAGCCGGAGGAAACCTGGTGTCAGGCGCTGGAGACGTCTATCAGCACCTTCAGCACTCCCGGCCGCGCCGCCCGCTGCAATGCCTGGATCCCATGTTCCAGGTCAAAGCGGCCGTGGATCATCGGCTCGACGACCACGTCGCCAGCGGCCAGGGCTGCGAGTGCCGGGTCGAATGGACCACAGCGGGAGCCCAGGAGGGTGATCTCGTCCACCACAAGGGGTGCCAGGTCCAGGGTCGTGTGCTTTTCGCTCGTCGTCTTGAGAACGAGGCTACCGCGGGGCTCGACCCGCGCCAGGGCGGCCTCAAGGGCATCGCTGCGTCCACTGGCCTCGACAACCAGGGGATAGCGCTGCGCCCCGCCTTCGGGGCGCTCGTAGGAGACCCGGCCCGGAAGGAACGCGGCACGCTCGGGATGCCTACCACGGAGGGTCACCTGAACTCCGCGCAGAGCGAGCACCTGGGCACACAGGAGGCCCAGACGACCATCACCGAGTACGAGGGCAGAATCGACGGTGGAGAGATCGAGCTGTTCGTCGATCTCGAATGCCGCTGCGAGCGGCTCGGTGAAGGTGGCCGCGGCGTCAGTGATCCCGTCCGGAACGGCGCGTAGGTTCGCCTCGGGAAGCACGAGCTCGTCGGCAAAGGCTCCTCCGCGGCCGAGGATGCCGAGCACGCTGCGCTGTGGGCAGTGGCGTTCCAGGCCACGCCGACACCAAGAGCAGGCGCCACAGGCCGCGTTGATCTCCCCCACAACTCGCTGGCCGGACAGGGGGCCGTCCTGAGCCACACCAACAAACTCGTGGCCCAGCACACCGGAGTAGTCCATGTACCCGCGCACCAGGGCCAGGTCGGTCGCACAGACTCCTGCACAGGTGACCCGCACGCGCACTTCTCCGGGCGCCGCGATCGGCGGGTCCACATCGGTGCGATAACAAAGCCCGCCGTCGTCGATGCAGAGTGCTCTCACGGACCTGTGCCACCTCGATAACGGATGCTACCCCGGGTCCACCCCAACAGGATGGCCCGGGTCGGGCACCAGGAACGGATCAGTGCTCGGCCGGCGCCAGCGAGAGTGTCTCGAGCACTCTCTCATTCAGATGCACGAGGGCCTCGAGACGCTTCTCCAGGATCACCTGTCGCTGAACGATCTTTTCCACGATCGGGGGCAGGACGGCCTCACGCGTGTAGTTGTTGATCATGTTGATGATCTCGGCACGGTTGGCGTCAGGCAGCTTGTGAAAGTGGTAGTGGAACTTTTCCTCGAGGATCTCCCCGGTCAGGTCCATGCACTCGGTCGTTAGCTCTTCGATGCTCTTCTTGTCGTGCTCGTTGTGAAAGACTTCGAGCTTGTAGTCGTGCAGTAATGCCTTGAACTTCTCTTGCAAGGTTTCGACATCCAGGCGCGCTGCGCCAGTAAAGGGGAGGGGCTAGATGGGCGACAGGCCCATTGTAATGGATTTCGCCCGCAATTGCCCGGCGCGATTTGGGGACCGCCGATCGCCCGGAGCCCCCCAAACTGGCCGGCAGCGGCCATTCTGGCCCTCTAGTCGGGCTGTCCGATGCAGATGCAGACGTTGTGGCCGCCGAAACCAAGGGAGTTGCAGATCGCATTGCGAACCTTCATCTCGCGCGCATCCCCCGGGACGTAGTCCAGATCACACGCGGGGTCCGGGGTGGTGTAGTTCCGCGTCGGATGCACATGCCCCTTGGCAACGGCCATCGCCGTCGCGACGAGCTCGACCCCTGTTGCCGCACCGAGCAAGTGGCCGATCATCGACTTGGTGGAGGAGACCGCCAGCTTCTTCGCATGGTCTCCAAAGACACGCTTGATCGCCAGGGTCTCGATCTCGTCGTTGTACTTCGTACTTGTCCCGTGTGCGTTTACGTAGTCCACCTGATCGGGCGAAATACGCGCGTGACCCAGGGCCTGCTCGAAGGCGCGTGCCGGCCCCGCTCCATCTTCTTTTGGGGCGGTGATATGGAAGGCATCATCGGTCGAACCGAATCCCTTGACCTCGGCATAGATCTCGGCACCTCGCTTCTTCGCGCGCTCGTACTCCTCGAACACGAGCAGGCCACAGCCCTCGCCCATGACGAAGCCATCCCGATCCTTGTCGAAAGGGCGTGACGCCCCCTCGGGATCGTCGTTTCGTGTCGAGAGTGCCTTGGCGGAAGCGAAGCCCGCAATGGAGATCGCCGTGGTTGCCGATTCCGAACCGCCGGTGACCACGACATCGCACTCGTCCCACTGGATCGCACGCCAGGCCATACCGATTGCGTGGCCTGCGGAGGCGCAGGCGCTCGACGTTGTGAAGGCGGTCCCCATCAGGCCGTGCCGGATGGCGACTTGCCCGCTGACCGCGTTGGCCATGATACGTGGGATGAAGTGCGGGCTGACGCGACGCGCGCCGCGCTTCAACATCTCATCGTATTGCTGAATGATGCCAGTGATCCCGCCTATACCGGTCGCGATGATCGTTCCGTAGCGCTCGCGCGCGGCCTCGGGCTCCTCGCGGATGTCCTCGAGCCCGGCGTCGCGCAAGGCCTCATTCGAGGCCATCAGGGCCCACATCGTGAAGAGGTCCAGCTTGCGTACGTCGAGCTTCGAGAAGCCGTGTTGCTCGGCTTCCCAGGGAATCTCCGCCGCGATCTTCACGCTCTGCTCGCTGGTGTCGAAGCGCGAGATCTGGCTGACGCCACTCTCGCCGGCCAGAAGGCGCGGGAAGGACGTCTCCACGTCGAACCCCAGAGAGTTCACGGTGCCCAGACCAGTAATCACAACCCGCCGCATGGTATTCCTTCCTGCCCCGGCAACGCCGGTAAGCCCCCGCTCGGGGGTGTTCGCTCGCAGCCTTCGATTCCAGAGGGATGGGCCGCACCGATCACGCCAGCCGGCTGGGCAGGACCCAAAGATCCCGCCGGCCGGCCGTGCGCGGCAAGCGCCGCCGCGCTACCGGCTCCAGATTCCGACGACCGCGAGAGGACTAGCGTTTGCCCTCGATGTAGTCGACGGCCGAGCCGATCGTCTGGATCTTCTCTGCGTCCTCGTCCGGGATCGAGATCTCGAATTCGTCCTCGAGCTCCATGACGAGCTCGACGGTATCCAGTGAGTCCGCGCCGAGATCGTTGATGAACGAGGTGTCGCGCGTGGCCTTGTCCAGGCTGACGCCCATCTGGTCACATACGATCTTCTTGACGCGGTCTTCGATGGAGGGATTGGTCACCGGTGTGTCTCCCGACGGGGTTTCTGTATGCATGGGGTTCCCCACACTTTCTATCGTTAAAAATCTCCGCTCGGAGAGCGGAGCGTGGAATCGAAGGTCACAGACTGAGCCCCCCGTCGACGACGAGGGTCTGGCCAGTGATATAGGCGCCCGACGGTCCGACCAGGAATTCCACCGCCGCAGCGATGTCCTCCGGCGTCCCGATTCGCGCGAGCGGGATCGACGACTGCAGCGCCGCGCGGGCGCCGGCGTCCAGCTCGGCGGTCATGTCGGTCTCTATGAATCCTGGCGCCACAGCGTTTACGCAAACGCGGCGCCCGGCTAGCTCTTTGGCCATCGAGCGTGTCAGGCCGATCATCCCGGCCTTGCTCGCGGCATAGTTCGCCTGGCCGGCGTTGCCAGTCAGGCCCACCACCGAGGCGATGTTGATTATTCGTCCGCTGCACTTCATCAACGGGCGCGCGCAGGCCTTGCTGAAATTCCAGGCGCCCTTGAGATTGACGGCGATGACCCGGTCGAAGTCCTCTTCCGTCATGCGCAGCATGAGCTGGTCGCGGGTGATGCCGGCGTTGTTGACGAGTACGTTCAGACCGCCCATCTCCTTTTGCACGACCTTCACCAGCTCCTCCACTGCGGAGGTATCGGAAACGTCCACTCCGAAGGGGCGCGCATCGCCATCGTCGCCGGCGATCTGGCTGCACATTCCGGCCGTGTCCTCTGCATTCTCAACCCGCGTGGCCACGCAAGCCACGCGCGCGCCTCGCTCGGCCAGGGCGAGAGCGATGGCCCGCCCGATCCCACGACTGGCGCCGGTCACCAGGGCGACTTGGCCCTTCAATGGCTTCGGATCGTTGGCTGAATTGTTGGGGGTCACGATGGCTCCGGTAAGGCGGCGACTATAACCCTGCTCAGGAGCCGCTTCAACGCACCCAAGGGTCCTCGGGGGCGCATTTTTTGGTCAAAACCAGGGTTGTTGGCGCTCGCTGCTCGTCAGGCCGAGAGATCGCCGGGACGAGCCGCCGAACTCACCTGGAGCTCAGGATCAATCTTGCGCAAAATGCCGGCCAGGATCGCGCCTGGGCCAGGCTCCAGGAAGCTCGTAACCCCCTGCTCCGACGCCCAGCGCACGCTCTTCTCCCACAGCACGGGGGAGCAGACCTGCCTGGCCAGGAGTCCTCGAATCTCCGTCGGATCGCCTACCGGGCGTGCCGTGACGTTCGAAACGACCGGCACCCTGGGCGCCTGGATTTCCACATCCCCCAGGGCTGCTGCGAGGCGATCAGCCGCGGGTCGCATGCACTCCGAGTGGAATCCGCCAGCCACCACCAGCCGTCGCGTCCGCCGCACCCCATGCTCCTTGGCCGCCGCGGCCACGGCGTCCAGGGCAGGGAACTCGCCGGAGACGACGATCTGACCCGGCGCATTCAGATTGGCGACCTGGCAAATCCCGGCGGCTTGCCCGACCTCTGCGAGTGCGAAGGCCTGGTCCTCGGTCGCCCCCATGAGGCTCAACATTCCACTCTCGCAGGCTTCGCTGGCGGCCTGCATGGCCTCGCCGCGCAGGCGCACGAGAGTCAGGCCATCACGAAATGAGATCGCGTCCGCGCACCAGAGGGCACTGTACTCGCCCAGGGAGAGGCCGGCAGTCAGGGCGACCTGGGATCGGTCGAGCCCTCGAGACTCGAGCACGCGTACGATCGCAATGCTCGTCGTGAAGATTCCAGGCTGCGCCACGTCGGTGCGGTTGACCTCATCGCCGCTCTCCCAGCAGAGCTTCGACAGGGAGAGGCCCAGGACCTCATCCGCCTCGGCGAAGGTCTCGCGCGCCACCGGATAGGCGTCGCACCAGTCCTTGCCCATGCCCTCGAACTGGGCACCCTGGCCGGGAAACAGGATCGCATCGCTCATGTTCGTATTCTCGTTTCGAACGGGCCCGTGCTACCAGCGGAGCAGGGTGCCGCCCCAGGTGAGTCCGGCGCCAAAGGCTACCAGTACCACCAATTGTCCTTTTTGAATGCGGCCATCCCGTACAGCCTCGTCGAGTGCGATCGGAACGCTGGCAGCCGACGTGTTGCCGAATCGGTCGATGTTCACAACGCAGCGCTCGATACTCCAGCCCAGGCGCGAGAGGGCTGCATCGATGATGCGCTTGTTCACCTGGTGCGGTACGACCCAGGCGACCTCATCCGGGTCGACGTTGCGCGTGACCGTCTCGATCATCTCGGCCATCTTCGACACGGCAAATCGGTAGACGTCGCGTCCGCGCAGGGTGATGAAGTGGTCGTCCTTCACGTAGGCCGGATCATTGTGAGGAATCGCGGCGCCGCCCACCGGGATGTGGATGAACTCGTAGCCGCTGCCGTCCGCTCCTAGCGTGGTCTCGATGATCTCGCCCCGCTCACACTCGGTCCATGGAGTCACCACGGCCGCTCCCGCACCATCTCCGAACAGGATGCACGAGGCACGATCCGTCATGTCCAGGTAGCGCGACAGGGTCTCGGCGCCGATCGCGAGCACCTTTTTGGCCCGGCCCGAGGCAACGAAGGCTTCGGCGGTGTGCAGTGCGGTCAGGAAGCCGGTACATGCGGAGGCAACGTCGAAGGCACCCGCACGGGTTGCCCCCAGCCGGTCCTGCACGAGGGTGGCCGCCGACGGCATCAGGTAGTCCGGCGTCAGGGTCCCCAGAACGACCAGATCCAGCTCCTCGGGCTTTACGCCCGCCGCATCCAGGGCTTGCTTCGCAGCCGCGAGCGAGAGGTCGGAGGTGTTCTCTCCCTCGGAAACGAAGCGCCGCTCGCGAATGCCCGTGCGTTGCCGGATCCACTCGTCGTCCGTATCGACGATCTTCGCAAAGTCGTCGTTGGTCATCACCCGCTCGGGCAGACAGGAGCCAGTGCCGGCGATGCCGACGCGCACGAGTTCGGTCATGGAGACCTCAACAAAAAAGGGTCAGTGAATACACGCGGGCCGCCCGCGCTCTGGCCTGGATTATCACCACGGGGCTCTCAAAACCAGGGTTGGAAACGGAAGTTCTCTGGCAGCCGGCTTGGCGGATCGCCGATTATTGAGCTGTTTTCGGCACGCTCCAGGAGCGAGCCCGCTCGAAGCTCCCGGCGGCAAAGTGGGGACCAGGACTCCGGTTCGGCATGCCATCGAGGCGCATCAGGCAGGCGCGCCGTCCTGGGCTGATGCAAGGCCGTGCACGATGCTCCCGTTGACATCCGCGTCCAGCGCGCGAGCGGCGACGTGGATCGCGTTGGAGACGGCATTTGCGTCCGACCGCCCATGGCCGATGACGACGACGCCCTTGACGCCGAGCAGGAGGGCCCCGCCATACTCCGAGTAGTCGATGTGCTTCTTGACCTTGTGCAGGGCCTGGGGCCCCCACTGGACCTCATGCTCGGTCAGCTCGCGCAGGACCAATCCCATCATGAATGCCGCGAAGTCCTCGAGTAGCTTCAGCACCACGTTGCCCGTGAAGCCGTCCGTCACGACGACGTCGGCGCGCCCCTTGAAGATGTCGCCGCCCTCGACATTGCCGACGAAATCGAGGTCCGCGCCGGTCAGCAGGCCATGGGCCCCGCGCAGGACCTCGGTGCCCTTGGTCTCTTCCTCGCCGATGTTCAGCAGGCCGACGCGCGGCTTGTCGACCCCCAGGCAACCGGTGGCGTAGATCCGGCCCATGACCGCGTACTCGAGCAGATCCTGGGGACGTGGCGCGATATTCGCGCCCATGTCGAGCAATGTCACGGGTTGGCCGGTGAGTTCCAGAGTGACGGCGATGGCTGGACGCCGGACGCCGCTGAGCATGCTCAGGCCCAGGGTCGCGCAACCGACGACTGCGCCGGTATTGCCCATGCTGATGAGCGCGCCCGCCTCGCCTAGCTTGACCGCCGCCACGCAGCCCGCGATAGATGAATCCGGCTTCTTGCGCAGGGCCTGGGCCGGTTTCTCGTCCATCCCGACCGCCTGGCTGGCGTGCCGGATTTCGAACTCCAGTCCGGAATCGAGCTTCTTCAGCCCGGCGCGGATCGTCTCTTCATCCCCGACGAGCAGCACGCGCGCCGGATCCAGTGCCACCTCGCTAGCGGGATCGCAAGCGAGGTGCACGCCCTTGAGAAGAACATCGGGGGCGTGGTCGCCCCCCATCACATCCACAGCGACGCGGGTGCTCGACATCGGTTGCGTCCGGGTGCGGGCTAGATCTCGTCGTCGGTGGGCCGGATCTCGAATCCGCCGCTGCCACCCTTCTCGAAGCCGTAATGCGTATCGGTCTCGCTAACCTTGTGGCTCAAGCGTGCCGCGCCCGTGCGCGGGTCGCGCTGGAGCTGGATCGGCTTGAGCGCCAGGTGGGAGCGCCGCTTGTTCTTGGCGGATTTGGATGTGCGTCGTTTCGGGTGTGCCATGGGGAGACTCCAGTAGTGCTCGGAGCCCTCAGGGAATGGGTCCGCGCCGGCCGGGTCAATACACGGTCGGCTCAGGATTCGGGGCGGTCTGGTCGATTCGCGTCCGCCACCCAGGATCGAGTACTGGCGGTGCTAGAAGGCGGGACTGTAGCGCCCCCGCGGAAGGCTGTCAACGGAGCCCGGGCCGGTCAACCGTCCAGGGCCGTGCGGATCGCCGCGCTCAGGGCATCGATGGCGGCCGGGACCGCGTCGGCCTGCATTCCTTGCCCCTGAGCCGTCTCGGGCCGGCCTCCGCCCCCCCCACCGAGGTGCCCGCTGACGATCTTGGCCAGGGCACCCGCCTTGAGCCCCTGATCCAGGGCCTTTCCTCGACAGAGAACGACGAATGGCACCTTGGCCCCGTCGCGACCAAAGACGGCCAGGGCCAGGTCGGACGAGAGGGATTGCAGGCGGTCGCCCAGCTCGCGCAGGGCGGTGCCGTCCAGGTCCGGACAGTCCACCACCCCCGAAGTCACGCCGCCCTCGGTTCCCAGGCCTTCCTTGACCCTTGCGAATACGGCGCCGAGATCAGCCCCGGCACTCTGCTTGGCCTTCTTTTTCGAGTCCTTGACCTGCTTCTGGAGGGCAGCGAGCCGCTCCGGAACCTCTTCCGGTCGCGCCTTGAGCGCACCGGCGACCTCGAGCACGAGATTGCGCTGGGCACGCAGGAACTCGAGGGCTCCCGGGCCGGTCACGGCCTCGATGCGGCGGACGCCGGCGGAGATGGCGCGCTCGGAGACGATCACGAACGGTCCGATATCACCGCCCGCGCTCACGTGGGTACCGCCGCAGAGCTCGGTCGACCAGCCGCCCAGATCCACGACGCGCACCCGCTCGTCGTACTTCTCGCCGAACAGAGCCACGACCCCGCGCGCCTTGGCCGCCTCCAGGTCCTCGACGGTCGTATTCAAGGCGCCGTTGGCCATGACCTGCTCGTTCACGATGTCCTCGATGCTCGCAAGCTGCTCGGCGGTGACGCCCGACGGGTTCGAGAAATCGAATCGCAGGCGATCCGGCCCGACATAGGAGCCCTGCTGACCGACGTGCTCCCCGAGCACAATCCGTAGAGCCTTGTGCATCAGGTGCGTTGCGCTGTGGTTCTTGCGCGTCAGGTCCCGTCGATCCGTGTCGACGAGCGCTTTCACCTGTGTACCCACGAGAGTGGTACCGGCCGGCGCCTGGGAGGACTCCATGGGCCCGATGTGAACCACCAGGTTGCCGACCTTGCGCGTCTCCTCGACCGTCAGGCGCACGGATCCATCCTGCGCCTCGAGCCGCCCGGAATCTCCGACCTGGCCACCCGCCTCCGGATAGAAGGGGCTCTCACGCAAGACCACGCGAAAGGAGCCCTGGGCCGGCAGATCCGCGAAGACGACTTCGGTCTCGACCTGACCTGAACGATCATCCGACCCGTGGTAGGTCGATTCGGTCGGCGGCAAGCCCTCCATCTCCTCGGCCGACAGGAGCTGCTTGAACTTGCCCTCGCTCTTGCTGATCTCGCGGTGCGCCGCCTGGGCCTCATCCCAGCCCGCCTCGTCCACGGTCAAACCGCGCTCGCGTCCCATCAACTCCACCAGGTCGCGCGGAAAGCCGTAGGTTGCATACAACTCGTAGGCCTCCTTGCCCGGAAGGACGCCGGTTCCGGACCGGGCCAGCTCGTCGGCGAGACGCTCGAACAACCTCAAACCCCGATCGAGGGTCTTGCGGAAGGCCTCTTCCTCGGCGCGAACCACGAGTTGCAGGTGATCGACCCGATCCCGAACCTCCGGGAATGTATCGCCGAGGATCTCGGCCACGGTGGGTACGAGCTGGAACAGGAACGGATCCTCGAGGCCCAGCACCTGGCGCCCGAAGCGCGACGCGCGCCGGATCAGACGGCGCAGCACGTATCCCCGTCCCTCATTCGACGGCAATGCCCCATCGGCGAGGGCACAGGACACGGCACGTATGTGGTCCGCGCACACCCGGAAAGCCACGTTCGCTTCCTCATCGCTCGAACCGTAGGGCTTGCCACTGATGCCCTGCAGTGTGCTGAAAATCGGCTGGAACAGATCGGTGTCGTAGTTCGAGGACTTGCCCTGGAGCACCGACAGAATCCGCTCGAAGCCCATGCCCGTGTCGACGGACTTGGCGGGCAGGTCCACCAGCTTTCCGTCATCCAGCCGGTTGAACTGCATGAAGACCAGGTTCCAGAGCTCGATGAAGCGCTCGTTGCCCGCGTTGACACCGGTCTCCGTATTCGCACCTTCGCTCAGGTCGCAGCCTTCGGGACCACGGTCGATGTGGATCTCGCTACACGGGCCGCAGGGACCCGTGTCCCCCATCTCCCAGAAGTTGTCCGTGCGATCGAAGCGCAAGACATGGCTTCGATCGATGTCCGTCTTCTCGAACCAGATGCGCTCGGCCTCCTCGTCCGCGCCCAGCCCGTCGGCCTCGTCGCCTCCGAACACGGTCACCCACAAGCGCTCCTTGGGCAGGCCCCAGACCTCCGTCAGTAGTTGCCAGGCCCAGACGATCGCCTCCTCCTTGAAATAGTCCCCGAAGGACCAGTTCCCGAGCATCTCGAAGAAGGTGTGGTGGTAGGTGTCGCGCCCGACCTCTTCGAGATCGTTATGCTTGCCTGACACGCGAATGCACTTCTGAGTGTCGGTCGCGCGCCTGTACGAGCGGGTACCGGCCCCGAGAAACACGTCCTTGAACTGGTTCATGCCAGCGTTCGTGAACAGCAGGGTCGGGTCGTCCTGCGGAAACACGGGTCCGGACGGCACTTCCGCGTGGTCGCAGCTACGGAAGAAGTCGATGAATTCGCGTCGTACGCGCGTCGCGGTGTAGGCGGTCTGGGTCGGGGAAGTGGTCATCTTGTGGATCGCGGTAGGCCACCGGACGGGGCTGGAGTGTGTCCCTGGGACTATATAAAAAACGGGGAGCCGGCCCGCGCCGGCTCCCCATATCGTTCAGAGCGTTGGGCTCGGATGAGCGCTGGTCAACTACGACCGGCCTTGGCGGGAGCTGGACGCCCGGGCGCGGCCTTGGCCGTCGCAGGCGCAGCGGCCGGGGCGGCCGGGGCGGCGGCCGGCACGGCATCATTCTCCGCCGGGGCGGGCGCCGGTGCCGGAGCCAGGGCGTCGCGCAGCCCCTTCTCGAGCAGGTTCGCGAGGTCCGGGTTGTCCGCCAGGAACTGACGCGACTTCTCGAGCCCCTGACCGAGCCGGATCTCCCCATCCGTGGGGTGCTTGTACGAATACCAGGCGCCCGACTTGAGCACGCTGCCGGCCTTGATACCGAGGTCGATCAACTCGCCGTTCTTACTGATGCCCCGATTGAAGATGATGTCGAACTCGACCTTGCGGAAGGGCGGCGCAACCTTGTTCTTGACGACCGTGACCTTGGTCCGGTTGCCGACCACCATATCGCCGTCCTTGAGCTGTCCGATGCGCCGGATATCGAGGCGCACGGAGGTGTAGAACTTCAGGGCGCGACCACCGGTGGTGGTCTCCGGGCTGCCGAACATGACGCCGATCTTCTCGCGAATCTGGTTGATGAAAATCACCAGACAGCTCGAGCGGGCGATGGCGCCCGTAAGCTTGCGCATGGCCTGACTCATCAGACGCGCGTGCAGACCGACGAAGGAATCGCCCATCTCGCCCTCGATCTCCGCGCGCGGCACGAGCGCCGCTACCGAGTCGATCACGACCACATCGACCGCATCCGAGCGCACCAGCGTCTCGACGATCTCGAGCCCTTGCTCGCCCGTATCAGGCTGGGAGACCAGCAGGTCGTCCAGCTTCACGCCGAGCTTGCGCGCATAGGACGGATCCAGGGCGTGCTCCGCGTCCACGAAGGCACAGATGCCACCCTTCTTCTGGGCCTCGGCGATCACGTGCAGGGTCAGGGTCGTCTTGCCCGAGCTCTCCGGGCCGAAGATCTCGACGATCCGGCCGCAGGGCAGGCCCTTACCGCCCAGGGCGATGTCGAGCTGGATCGATCCGGTGCTGATGCCGTCCATCTCCCGCAGGAGATCGGCGCCATCGCCCAGACGCATGATCGAGCCCCGTCCGTAGTTCTTCTCGATCTCGCCGATCGCAGCCTGAAGGGCCTTGGTGCGCTTGCCATCCGCCGGCTTGGCGGGGCTTGTCTTGGAATTCTGTCCACTCATGAGTTGTCTCGTAATCCTGGATCTGCGGGGCGGCGCCACGCCCCGCGCGCATTCGAAAAAAGGCCTTCCGAGCTGGCGATCATAGCCCGACCTGTCAGGCGTTAGAAGGACCGGTTTCAAGCCCGCGATGAGCCCCAGGGCCCACTCGCCACCCAATGGAGACCGGTGCGCGAGCACCCAGTTGCGCCCGACCCCCAAGCTTTCTCACGCACGCGACTAGGACCGGCCCACGGCTCGGGTAGCCTGAAGCTTCCCCCCATCTATATGGAAGCCCGATGACAGCGAGCAGACCGACCCACTGGACCAAGAAAGCCCTTCTGGCCCTGGCCTCCTTTGCCATCGCCCTGCTGCTGCTCGAAGCCGGCTCCTTCCTGCTCGGGCGCTTCGACCCGCCCAAGGACCCCCTGCAGTCCAAGTACGTGATCGCGGGCATGGGCCAGTACGACCATCGCCTCTTCTGGACCCTGCGCCCGGGCGCCACTGATGAGGACGGCCAGCCCTGGATCAACAGCGACGGCCTGCGCGGACCCGAGATCGAGCCAAAGGCAAGCCAGGAGTACCGCATCCTCTCGCTCGGCGAATCCACGACCTTCGCGCGCCGGCTCGAGTATCCGGACTGCTACTCGGCCCGCATCGAAGCGCGCCTTCCGGCCCTCTGGGAGACCCAGCGGCCCGTGCGTGTGATCAATGCGGGCGTGCCCGCCTACAGCGTGTTCCAGGGCTACCAGTATCTGAGGCAGGCGGGACTGGGGCTGGAGCCGGACATGGTGCTGCTCTACTTCGGCCACAACGACTCCCTGCCCGTGAGCTTCCTGAACAACCGTGCCAGCATCTGGCGCGGCGAGAAGCGCACGATGAACGACTGGGAGCTCTACCGTTCGCGCCAGTCCCTCCCGGGTCGCATCAGCGAATTCTTGATGGATCGCAGCAACGCCTACCGCGGGCTGATCCAGTGGAGCAGCGGGTCGGGGGCCACGAAGGCTGACGCCGAACCTGGCGCCGATGTGGACGCCGATCCGGACGCCGATCCCGACATCGGCGGTGAGCCGGCCACGGCCCCATCCGAGCCGGCTCCGGACCCCACACCCGACGACCCCCCCTCGGATACGGACGAGGTCATCGAGCCGCGCGTGCCCACGGAGCAGCGGCGCCAGGTCCTGACCCTCATCGACGAACTCTGCCGCGAACGGGGCATCCCCCTCGTCATCATCGTTCCCTGGTACCGGGACAAGGACGCCCACGCGCCGCTCTTGCGGGAATTCGCCGCCGCGAACAAGGTGCCGGTGGTCGACCTACCCACGCTCATCCCGTCGCGCCTTTCCGATCCCCACGAGTCTTACTTCTCGGATCCGGTGCACCCGACCAGCGCCGGCCACGCCCTGATCGCCGAAGCGATCCTCGAGACCCTGGCCGAGCTGAACCCGGTCCGGAAAGCGGGCCTCTAGAACGAGGTCGTCTGGCGGATGACTTCGCCCTGCTCGTCGTCCGTGAGGGCGAGGAACAGGGGCAGGCGAACGAGCCGATCACTCACGTCTTCGGACACGGGACAGTCGCCCGGTTTGCCGCCGAAACCGCGGCCCATGTCGGAGAGGTGCAGGGGCAGGTAGTGGAAGACGGACAGGACGCCGGCTTCCTTCAGGTGATCGATGAATCGGCCGCGCGACTCGAGGGTCGGCAAGAGCATCCAGAACACATGGGCGGTCGGCTCGCATCCGGCCGGGATGACTGGCAGGGTGACACCGCTGGCGGCGGCCCAGCCCTTCAGCTCGGCGGCATAGCGATCCCAGATGACCTGGCGGCGTGCCTGAATCTGGTCCCGCGCCTCGAGCTGGGCGTAGAGCACGGCCGTCAAGATCTCGGACGGCAGGTAGCTCGAACCCGTATCGACCCAGCTGTACTTGTCGATCTGCCCCCGGAAGAAGCGGCTGCGATTCGTGCCCTTCTCGCGCAGGATCTCGGCCCGCTCGGCCAGGGCCGGGTCATTCACGATCAGCGCTCCGCCCTCGCCGCAGGAGAAGTTCTTGGTCTCGTGGAAGCTCTGGGTCGCCATGGAGCCAAAAGTTCCGAGCGCCTTGCCGCGCCACGATCCGAACAGGCCGTGGGCGTTGTCCTCTATCAGGGTGATGCCGGCCTTTGCCGCCAGAGCCGAGAGGGCCTCCAGGTCGCAGGCCACGCCACCGTAGTGCAGGGCAATGATCGCCCGCGTCCGGGGGCCGATGGCCTCGGCCACACACGCCGGATCCATGTTCAAGGTGTCCGGGCTGACATCCACGAAGACCGGTCGCGCGCCGTGCAGGGTGAAGGCCAGGGCCGTGGTGACAAAGGCAAAGGAGGGCACGATGACCTCGTCCCCGGGCTGAAGATCGAGCAGCAGTGCGCTCATTTCGAGCGCGTGGGTGCACGAGGTCGTCAGGAGCACGCGCTCCGCGCCGAGTTCAGCTTGCAGCAGCTCCGAGCAACGCCGGGTAAACGGGCCGTCACCGGAGAGGTGGCCAGCGGCGAAGACTTCCTTCACGTAGTCCAGCTCGCGGCCCACGTGCGGCGGCTTGTTGAAGGGGATACGAAAGGCGCTCACGCGTGGGTTTCGCTCGCGTCAGCGGCGGATGGTCCGGCCTCGGTATGGCTCTTCACGGCATAGGCCGGACGCTCCATCATCCTGAAGTGCATGCGAGCGATGTACTCGCCGATGATGCCGAGCGCGAAGAGCTGGGCGCCCGAGAAGATGGCGATGACCGAGGCCAGGAAGGCAAAGCCGGGCACGCTCGACCCCTGCCAGAGGTAGCGTCCGACCACGAAGGCCAGCACGAGCATGCCAAAGAGCGTGAAGGCGAAACCCACCAGGCTCGCGAACTGGAGCGGCCGGGTGCTGAATCCGGTCATCATGTTCATGGCATGGGCCAGCAGCTTGCGCAGGGTGTAGTTCGACACGCCGACGAGGCGCGGGTCGTGCCGAACGGTGACAGCCGTGAAGCGTGTGCTACCCCAGGTCAGCAACACGTCGATGGATACGAACTGGCTTCGATAGTCCGCAAAGGCATCGCGCAGATCCGTCCGCATGACGCGAAAGGCGCTCACCTTGCGCGCGGTGCTGGCGCCGACCGCGCTCTGCAGGGCGATCTTGGTCATCTGCGACGCCAGATCCCGGAATAGACCGTGCTGCTGGGACTCGGGCGTGCCGTAGACCACATCGAATCCCTCCTCGAGCTTCTCGAGCAGCTTGGGCAACTCCTCCGGCGGATGCTGGAGATCGTCGTCCATGGTCGCAATGCGTTCGAAGCGCGCGTTGCGAATTCCGCACAGCAGTGAGTTGTGCTGGCCGAAGTTGCGCATCAGGTGCAGGCCCCGGATCCAGGGCCGGGTGCGCGCCAGATCCTGGATGACCTTCCAGCTACCATCCGGGCTGTCGTCGTCGACCAGAACCAGCTCGTATTCCGCACCACGCGCCTCGAGCACGGGCTGCAGACGCTCGACCAGGTCGGGCAGGATGGGCGCACTGTTGTAGACCGGTATGACGACCGACAGCGCAGGGACCGGGCTTGCCATGGTGGTCCGGATCGGTGGTTCAGGTGGCGGTCGCCTGCGAGGCCGCGGCCAGGCGGTCGGATGGCTCGAAGAGCGGGTTCCTGGCCAGACCCAGGCGGTGGCCGTACCACTGTCCGAAGGTGCCCAGGGTCTGGAGTGCGTATTTCGTCGAGCTCGACAGGTTGATACTGCTGGCCTCGTCGAAGTAACGCACGGGCACGGGCAGGTCGCCCAGCTTGAAGCCGAAGTGGCAGGACTGGATCAGGAACTGCGAGTCGAAGACGAAGTTGTCGCTATTGCGCTCGAAGGGCACGGTCTCCAGGACACGACGCGAGTAGGCCCGGAAGCCCGAGTGCCACTCGGCCAGATTCTGACCTGAAAGCACGTTCTCGATCAGGGTCAGGCCCCGGTTGGCCAGGTACTTGATCATGGGCATGCCGCCCGAGAGTGCCTCACGCCGCGTGCGGATCCGGTTGCCGAGGACCACGTCACAGTTGCCCATGCGGATGATGTCGACCGCGGCCGAGATCATGCGCGCGTCGTACTGATAGTCCGCGTGCAACATCACGACGAAGTCGGCGCCATGCTCGAGGGCGGTGCGGTAGCAGGTCTTCTGATTGCCCCCGTACCCGGTGTTCTTCTCGTGCACGATCAGCTGGACCGGCAGACCACGGGCGATCTCCGCCGTGTTGTCCGAGCTGACGTCATCCACGACGATGATCTCGTCGACATCGTCCTTGGGGATGTCGTCGTATACGTTTTGAAGGGTGTTCGCCGCGTTGTAGGCGGGCATCACCACGATCGTCTTACCACGTTCGACCATCCCCAGATTATGACAGAGATTGCCGGCGGCGCCCAGGCAGATCGGAGGCTTCCGGGTCGCTCGCCCCGGATCGGCGGAACCCTGCCCCCCGGTCTGGACGGACCGAGCGCCTTCGCCCCGGGCGTCTGGTAGAGTCCGAAGATGGACCGCCCTCCCCAGGACCCGAGCCGCAGGGCCACGCGCCGCGCGTTGATCGCGCTGCTGCTGGTCGGCCTGGCGACGACTCCCCTCTTGTGGCTGCGCTCCTACGCACCGACCCTGCTCTCCGGCGGCGATGGCGCGATCTACATGATCTGCGCCCAGAATCTTCTGGCCGGCGAGGGCTACACCTACCTCGGAGAGCCCTTCATCATCCGCCCGCCGGGCTTCTCGGTCCTGATGATGCCCCTGATCGGGCTCTTCGGCCGTGACATCACGGTGCTGACCCTGTTCGTCTGGCTGTGCGGAATCGCCGGCCTGGGGGCCTTTTTCTGCTACCAGCGCCCGCGCCTCGGCATCCCGGTAACCCTGGGCGTCTGTGCCGTTCTGTTCCTGAACTCGTTCTTTCAGCTGGCGGCCAACCAGATCATGTCGGACGTGCCGGCCCTCCTGGCCCTCTTCGCCTGCCTGCTGCTGGAGCGCCGCGCGCGCCACAGGCCGAGCCTGGGAATGGACGTGACACTGGGCCTGGCCATCGCCGCCGCCGCATACCTGCGCTCCGTGCACATCTTGCTGCTTCCGGCCCTGGTCCTCGGGCGCAGCTGCGCCTTTCTGCGCCGACCTCCCGATGGCGACGGGGCCCAGCCTGGGCATCCCGCCGAATCCGACGGATCTGACCCCTTGGACCCGGAGCGCGGTCCTCTACGCGACCTCCCCGCCTATTTCCTGCGGCGCATCCTGCCGGTCCTGATCGTGGCCGTGGCCGCCGTCTTGCCCTGGAAACTGCGCGAGGACCGCGTGGCCAGCCCCGACGTGGCCGAGTTTACCCGGCTGCATTCCTACGGCGTGGCCCTGATGAACACGGATCCGGCCGACCCGGGCTCCCCACGAATCACGATGGCCGACCTGGCCGGGCGCGTGCGGGCGCGCTCCTCGGACATCGTCGGAACCCTCGGTAGCCGCATGGTCCAGCGTGAGCATCCGGGTCGCCTGCACGGAGTTCTGGCTCTTCTCGGCCTCCTGGCCTGGGCCTTGGTCCTGGGAGTACGGCGCAGTACCGGCGATTGGTTCGTGGCCGGGACCCTGTTCGTGATCGTGATCTATTTCGGCTTCATGAATCGCCTGATGCTCCCGGTCTTCTTCATGGTCGTCCCGGCCATCGCGCAGGTTGTCCTCTGGGGACTGGACCGCATCTGCGGCAAGCGCCTGGCCCAGGTCCTGACCACCGTGTTGCTGCTGACCTGGGCCGTCGCCGATTACGACGCCAACGAGGCCTACAAGGCGACCATGGAAAAGGACCTGACGGCCTTCCTGCAGACCAGCGATCTATTGCGGGAGCAATTCGGACCGGACGAGGCCCTGACGTCGAGCCGTTCGGCGCATTTCTACCTGGAACTCGAGCGCCCGGTCTTGAACCACAGCTGGCCCATGCTGCGCGGCGACGAGAAGGGCACCTTGGAGTTTCTCGAGCGTCACTCTGTGCGCGGCATGGTGCTCGCCAAGAGCCGGCGCGCCGACCGCCGACTGATCGCCGCCCTGGGCCCGCGCCTGCAGGTCATCAAGCACATTGGGCCCTACACGGTTGCACGCCTGCGGCCCAAGGCCCCACGCTGACCCACGTGTCGTCGAGCCCCCTCCACCAGTACACCGGAGTGGCCGGTAGGCTATGCTCAATGGGTATGTTCACCCGCCATCCGAGTCCCTGTCTCCTCGCCCTCGCTCTGATCGCTTCCTGCAGCAGCGGCTCGGCTGACCCGGCACCGGTCGAGCGCGTCTTCCTGCTCTCCTGCGACACACTGAGAGCGGATCGATTGGGCCTCTACGGCTACGGACCTGACGTGAGTCCCAATCTCGACGCCCTCGCAGCCCAGTCGACCGTCTTCGAGGAAGCCTACGCCTGCGCGCCCATGACCCAGCCCGCGGTCTCGGCCCTGATGTCCGGGCGCTTCCCGACCGAGATCGGGGTCACGCCTGGCAATCGCAGCTTGATGCCGCCGAGTATTCAGACCCTGGCCGAGAGCGTCTCGGAGAACGGGATCGAGACGGCTGCCGTGGTCTCGAATTATCTGCTGCGCCAGAATCAGAAGCTGCCGACGGCGGGCGTTTGCCAGGGCTTCGACCACTTCGACGACGCCATGCCCGACAGGGAAGCAATCCGCGGCCTGAAGGAACGCACGGCAGGCCATACCACCGACGCCGCCATCGAGTGGCTCGAGGGCTTTGTCGAACGCGGCGCCGGACGCTGTTTCCTCTGGGTGCACTACCAGGATCCCCATGGGCCCTACACGCCGCCCATTGAGCACAAGCAGCAGTTCGACCGACCCGCGAGCGAAGAGCGCGTGGAGCTCGGGACGACCCGCTTCGGGCACCACGTGATCCCGTCGTACCAGGTGCTCGGAGGCTCGGATCGACCGGAGATGTACCGCGCCCTCTACGATGCCGAGATCCACTTTTTTGATGAGCAGCTTGGTCGCCTCGTGGACTGGATCGAGGACAAGGGGCTACTGGAGAACTCCCTCCTGATCTTCACGGCGGACCACGGAGAAGCCCTCGGAGAGCACGACTTCTGGTTCTGCCACGGTGAGAGCCTGCACCGCGAAATCGTGCGCGTCCCGTTCTTCATGCGCGCGCCAGAGGGATTCCCGCTTCCCGGCCGTGCGGGCGGGGACGGTAGAACGAGCCTTGCTGTTTCCCACCTGGATGTCTTCCCCACCGTGCTCGACGCCATGGGTCTGGCCCAGGCGCCGGCCCTGCGCGGAGAATCTCTGCTTCAACAGGAGTGGCCCGAGGCGCGCATCGTCACCCAGCTCCTGCTGCCCTCCCCCGAAAGGCGTCCGAAGTGGTTGGCGGCCGGGGACGGCCAGTTTCGACTGCTCTGGAATGACGTCGACAAGGAGAGACGCCTGTACGACATGCGTGCCGACCCGGGTGAGGAGCACGACATCGCTGACCAGTATCCGAAACGGGTCGAGGCCCTGTGGAGTGCGGCGCGCGAAGCGTTGACGCCGCGTGACGCGCTGACCGGGAATCCGGCGGAAATGACACCCGAGGAGCAAGAGACGCTCAAGGCGCTGGGCTACACGGAGTAGTCGTCGGTATGGAACGGACTTCGCCCTAACCCGGTCGCACGACCAGGGGAAACGAGGCCAGAGCCCGGTAGCGTTGCTCCGGGCAATCGGGCCGCGATTCAAAGAGGGTGACCTCGATCGGAACCCAGTCCACGCTGAACATCAGCCGCCCAAATGCCGGGTCGATCGGCGGCCCGACTTCACCATCCTGGCGCAGCCGCGCCAGGGTCAGATGGGGCCTGAGGCCTTCGCGCCGCTCCCTGCTCGATGAGCGCCAGCACATGGAGTAGGCCGCCTGCAGGGTGCGATTGTGCAAGGTGTGCAGCCGGCCACAGGTCGCCAGCTCCTCGTCGACACCCGCCCAGAGAATGCGCGGCCGCTCCAGGTCAGGGAATCCACCGGTGCCCGAGATTGTCAATTCCGGAGCATCGAGCCCCCGCAACTCCTCGCGTAGACAGGCCTCCAGGGCCATCCGACGGTCCTCGGGGAAGGCCCCCAGGAAGCAAAGGGTCAGGTGAAGATCCACGGCCGTCATGAGCCGCACGCCCGGGGTCACGCCGCCCCCCTCGTCGGCCAGGACTGCGCCGACATTTCGTATCAGGCGTGCGCTGACTTCCGGTGGCGGCTGCATGCCGACGAATAGCCGGCGCTCATCAACCTGGGTCTCTCCCCGCCCACTCTCTGTCGATTCGCTAGCCATCGCTGGATTCAGTTCTAACCGACCGGCCGCAAAGCCGCAGCCCCGTCCCCGTCCGGCCGAAGATCCGGCCCTTGAGCCGGTCGGTGACCGGACGGGGACTGGAGGCGAACAGGACAGCGGAGACGGCTCGTACCCACGGTACGTGGCCGCCTCCCTGTCGTGGTTCTTTCCAATCAAACAGACTCCGTCCTGAGAGAGCGAAGTCCACCAGGCCTTCCGGCTGGCCCACCCCCTGTGGGGCAAGAAAGTCCGGGATATCGTCCTCAGACGGTCACGATCGACTGCAGCTGGGCGTGGCGCCCATCGAAGTCAGCCTTGGTGGCGTCGCCGAGCTGATCGATGCTGAAGCCTTGGACGCAATAGGAGGCTGTGACCGTTCCGTACAGCATGGCCTGGCGCAGGTTGGCCGGGGTGACCTCCCCGCAGCTGGCGAGGTGACCCATGAAGCCGCCCGCGAAGGCATCCCCTGCGCCGGTCGGATCCACGACGTCCGTGACCGGATAGGCCGGCAGGGAGAAGTGCACGTCCTCGCCGATCAGGAAGGCGCCGTGCTCCCCCTTCTTGAGGATCACGTAGCGCGGGCCTAGCTTGCGCACGTCGTGCGCGGCCTGAATCAGGTTCTGGGTGCCCGTGAGCATGCGCGCCTCCTCGTCGTTCAGCACGACGCCATCGACCTTCTTGAGGAGCGCCAGCAACTCGTCGCGCGCGATGTCGATCCACAGGTTCATCGTGTCAGCCACGGTGAAGCGTGAATGCTCCACCTGCTCGAGGGCCTTCATCTGAATATTCGGGTGCCCGTTCGCCAGAAACAGGAATCTGGAACCCTTGTGGCCGGCCGGCACCTTGGGATCGAAGGTCTCGAATACATTCAGGTCCGTGAAGGTCGTGTGGCGCGTATTCCAGTCCGCCTCGTAGCGACCACCCCAGCGGAAGGTCTTGCCGTTGGCAACCTCGATGCCCGCGGTGTCGATCCCGCGGGATTTCAGACCGGCCAGGTGCTCGCCACGGAAGTCCGTACCGACGACGCCCACCATGCGCACATCCGTGAAGCTCGAGGCGGCCACGGCAAAGTAGGTGGCCGAGCCACCCAGGGCCTCGTCACGAGAATCGTAGGGGGTCTCGACCGTGTCGTAGGCGATGGTTCCGATGACGAGCAAGGACATGAAGGGCTCCGAGGAGAGGGGGGCGAATAGCGCGGGATTCTGGGCGATAACCCCCAGCCGAGCAACGGAAACTGTGAAAAGAGTCGGGTGTCAGGCGTCGGAATCGATCGAGCGTGTCTGCTCGATCTCGGCCCGCATCTTGCGCCCGCCGGGCAGGATCAGAAAGACCCCCCCCACCAGGCTGAGCGCCATGTTGCACAGACGGAAAGTGACACTGGTAGCGACTCCGAGGGTGGCCGCGGCCCCCAGCATGACGAACAGGGTTCCGAAGGCCGCCTCGCCAACGCCCCACCCGCCCGGGGCAATCGGCAGGGAACTGAGAGTGTTGGCCACGCCGCTGACACTGAGGTATTGCGGGTAGCCGAGCATGTCCCCGAAGGCATGACCGATGGTCATGATGGCGCCGGCGATCATCAGGTGATTGATCAGGGACAGACCCAGAGCGAGGGCCACCTCGCCCGGCATGCTGGCGTAGTGCCGCAGTGCGCGGTCGAGCTTGCGCAGCTTGTCGCCCTTGGGGATACGGTCGAGGATCGCGTCGAAGTGGGTCAGGCGCCGAACGTACGGGTTCAAGAATGCCGCCAGCCCGGCCAGGATCGCGCTCAATGCCAGGGCCACCGGCAAGCGCAGCTCGTGCAAGGGTTCGCCGACCCAGAAGATGGCTGTCACCGCTATGGCAGTGAGCATGAGTACGCCCAGCAAGCGATCCACGATCACGGACATCAACGCGTCGGCGCGCTGGTCCGGATGCTCTCGCACGACCATCACGCCGCGAATCAGATCGCCGCCCGTCAGCCCGGGAACGACGAGATTGAAGAACAGGCCGATGTACGTCAGCCGCATGGCGTTGCCCCATGACGTGGGGCAACCGATGCGCGCCAGGAGGCGCCACCAGCGCGTGATGCAGACGATCGACGACAGCAGCATGAACCCCAGGGCGGTGGCCACTCCGCGCAGGTCCAGGTCCGAGAATGCGCGGGGCATTCCGGGCTGCCAGGAGCACTCGACGGCGTGGAATGCGCCGACGGTCACTCCGTCCGACCGTGCCTGCAACTCATCCCCATTCGCCAGCGCTCGTCCGAGCTCCGTGTCGCGCCAGGCGCTGGGCACGTCCGCAACGGGGTCGAGCCGGAAGTGGATCTCCTCACCCTTCCAGTCGCCGCGCACCTGGCCCGCGAAGCTGTGCCCGTCGAGCACGAGTGAATCGCTCCACGGCACCGTATTCCCCACGAACCAGAGCAGGCCCAGGGCAAACGCGATGCGAAGCGCCCCGAACACTCGGGAACGGACGGAGGTCCCGTTCGTTTCGCTCAAGACTCCGGCGTGGCTTGCGCCCGCTCCGTATCGAGTTGGCGCAGTGCGGCCTGCTCACGCGTGCTGTGATCGTCCCACCAGATCTGCCAGTCCTCGAGGCGCAGGCTCTGGAACCCTGAGCCCGATACCGTGCCCAGGGCCAGCATCGCACCGTTGCGCGTGCGGTCCGAGAAGAGGCTGTAGTCGACGGCGACCGTCGACAGGGTGAAGAGCTGTTGCAGACGTGCGGCGCGGTCTTCTGCCCCCGCCGGCAAGCCATGCTCGCGCACCAGGCGGAAGACGGTCAGGAAGACCTCCTCGTCAGCGGGCCAGACGGGAGCCATCTTGAAGACGGAGTCCTCGGCCGGCGGAGCGCCGCCAGTGGCACGCATGGCTTCCGCCAGAAAGTCGCCCCCGTAAGCACGCCAGTTGGCCTCGATGGCGGCGGCCCGCGTCAGGGCCACCGGGTCCTGGAGGCTGCGCGCCAGGGCTTGACGGATCATCGAGCGCTCGACCTCTGCACTGAATGCGGCGACGGGCGCAAAGAGCTCGTCCGCATCGGGGCGCCCGAGGACTGCGGCGGTCACCGCCAGGATCCGATGGGCACCATCGACGTCGAAACCCATCTCGGCCAGCAGCCCGCAGGCTGCCTCGAGATCGACCCGCTGGGTCTCCGTCACGCTCACACTGGAACGCAACATGGGCTTGATCACCTCGGCGAGCCCGATGATCGCCTCCGAAAGCTCGGGCGCATTCGCGGGCTCGGCGACCAGAGGCATGGGCGCGCCCAGGTCGGCCTGAGCGGCGATCGGACCGAGTTCGATCAGAGCACGCTCACGCACGAGCGCCGACGGGTCTTCGCAGGACAGGTATGCAAACTGGCGCACACGCTGCACACGCAGCCCGGCCGGGGCCGACTCCTGATCCGGGCCGTCGGCGAGGATCAGTAGACCCGCGAGGGTCTTGCGGGCCGGATTGGGGATCGAGCTTTCCTTTTGCTGTTCGAGAACCTGTTCCGGGCTCAGACCCGTGGCGAGCAGGATCTGGGCCATGAAGGCCTTCATCGGAGTCAGCTGGCGCGCCTTGTACTTGTAGCGTCCATCGGGCCCGTGCAGCGCGTCCAGGTTGGCCGAGGCGACCGCCGCGCTTCTGCACCCGGCTCCCGTAGCGCACAGCAGGAGGGCGATCCCCCCTATAGATAGAGCGAGCCCGGAAGCACGGGTTCGCCCCGGACCATGCCTGCGCCCTCGCGCCGGGACTCCTTCGACCTGGATCAACTTCACGCGGGCGAGTCTAGGGGCCATCCGCGAGCCTTCCAACAGGCCCGACCCGCATTCCTCGGCGAATCAGCACTCCTCCGCGCCCCGAAACCGAGCTACGATCCCGGTCCGGCCGCTCCCCGACCAATTCGAACTGCCTGCTAGGCACCCCACCCATGTCCAATCCGTCGCCGGTCCGTCTAGCCCTCCGGCTCCGCGCCCTGCCCTCGATCCCGGGGCTGATGCTGGTCTCAGGCCTGACCCTGGGGAGCGCCGCGTGCTCCGGCGGCGCCGACGATGACGGCATGAATCTGCTCTTCGTGAGCCTCGACACGGTGCGCGCCGATCACGTGGGCTGTTACGGCTACGGGCGGCCCACGACCCCGGTCATCGATGCCCTCGCGGCCGACGGCCATCGCTTCGATTCCGCCTACACGGTCATGGCGACGACCCTGCCGGCCCACCTCTCGATGTTCACATCCCTGTTTCCGGCCCAGCACAACGTGCTCGCCAACGGATTCAAGGTCCCTGATGATGCCCATACCATGGCCGAGCGCCTGGGTGCGGAGGGATTCCGGACGGGCGGATTCGTCAGCGCCATCCCCCTCGACAAGGGCGTGAATATCGGCCAGGGGTTCGATGTCTACGACAGTCCGGGTCGCGAACCCCGGAAGGGCGGCGATACATGTGCAGAGGCCATGCGCTGGATCGACTCCGGATCGGGGAACGGCAGGCCGTTCTTCTGTTTCGTTCACATGTACGATCCCCATAGCTGGTACCAGACCGACGACCCGGAATTCACGACTCCGTTCAACGCACCCCTGGGTAAGCCCCTGCCCCCGGAGCGCGGATTCCTCGACTCGCCCATCGACCCTCGCACGCGCTTGACGAGCATCGATGCCTACGACGCCGGAATCCGCTACGCGGACGCGCAGGTAGGAGTTCTGCTCGAGTTCCTCGAGAAGCGAGATCTGCGTGACAACACGATCGTGATCGTGGTCTCGGACCACGGCGAGACTCTCGACGAGCTCTACGAGACCGAGTCCTACGCCTTTGATCACGGCGAATTCCTGAGTCGCCGCGAGCTGCGCATCCCACTCGTCATCTGGCTTCCCGGATCCTATTCGGAGCGGGGTCCCGCGGTTCACGACAGCCTCGTAAGCGTCCTCGACCTGCTGCCGACCGTCCTCGACCTGCTCGGCCAGCCACGCACGCCGCCCATGTTCGGCCGTTCCCTGGCGGGACTGATGGCGGACGAGCCGTTGCCCGAGCGCTTGCACTTCTCCCAGCGCCGTTCCCTCGAACGCAGCGACCTCAAGCATCTCGATGGCCAGGAATTGTCGGTCACCGACGGGCGCTGGCACCTGGTCCGCTCCCAGGCCCGTGAGAGCCAGCTCTTCGATACCCAGATCGATCCAGCGGAGGAGACCAACGTCTTGAAGAAGTTCCCGAACCGGGCCGGAAAGCTGGAGAAATCGCGGATGAACTGGGTCCAGGTCATGCAGAACCCATTCTGGGAAGCGGATGGCGAACTCACCGCTGAGGACGAAGCTGCTCTGCGGGCGCTCGGCTACATGGGCGGCGAGAAGCCCGAATGAACTTTTCGACCCGATAGACTCCGCCGGTATGGCTTCCGGAACTCCCCTCCATCCCCTGCTCCCGAGCGCCATCAGCGCGATCGGCGCCGGCGACGTCGCCGCCTTGAGCGGTCTGCTGGACAGGGCCCCGGAACTCGTACGCGCCCGGTCGGCGCCGCCCGTGAAGGCCACGCTGTTGCACTACAGCTCGTTCAATGGGACGGAGGAGCTCGCGCACGCCGCGCCGCCCAGCGCGCCCGATGTCGCGCGCCTCCTGCTAAGACGTGGCGCTGAACCGGACGCCCTTGCCTTCGACACTAGCGGCAACACCGCCCTGTGCTGGGCCTTGAGCTCCTGGTTCAACATCCAGAACGACGTCATGAACGACCTCGCCGACGCCTACCTCGACGGCGGCGCGGCGATCGAGGGAGTCGATGGGGACGGCGCTCCCCTGGGGCACGCGATCGGATTTGGCTACACGCGCGCAGTCGAGCACCTGGCGGCCCGCGGCGCCTTTGTCGACCACCTGACCGCCGCCGCGGCCCTCGGTGACCTGCCGCGCTTGACGGGTTGGTTCCAGGGGGACGGTCGCTTTGCCCCTACCGCCATGAACTTCGCGCGCGGCCCCAAGCCCGAGACCGGTCGCTTCTCCTGGCCGCCGCCGAGCGACCCCGATCCCTCTGCCCTGGCCCTGGTCACGGCAGCCACCCATGGTCGCGCGGAGGTCGTCGGCTGGCTACTCGATCAGGGCATCGACCCGAGCGCATCGGTATCCATGGGCCAGACAGCGCTCCACTTCGCGGCCTACATCGGGCATCCGAGAGTGGTCGAGATGCTGCTAGCAGCCGGAGCTCGTCCGGACGCCATCGAGGCCCAGTTCGACCGTACACCCTCCGACTGGGCCAAAGAGACCGACGAGCCGGAACTGGCGGCGCTGATCGACGGGCATCGATCGGGCAAGTAGGCCTGAAGCCCGGTCTCCGATGAATCTGAGCGATTGAACTCGCGGATCTCCACGACCTGCCATCGAGCGGGAATATCCCTGCTCGAACACCGAAACAAGCTCCAGGGGACGGCGAGCGCCGGCGCGGCCGAGCTTCCAGCGACCTGCTCCGGCGGCTACGCCTGCCCGATTGCCGACTCCCGAACAGGCTTACCAAGACCACTCTCGAGATCCGCGTCACATGCTCAAACCCACTCGACCCGGAATTCCGGCCCTCGTCGCAGTCCTGCTCCTCACCTCCTCGCACCTGGCCAGCGCTGGCACGGGCGAGGAGTTCGCGGGAAGCTGGGCCGGCCAGTTCACGGCCCCATTCGATCCCAGGCCCCTCAATATCCAGTTTGGTCTGGAACAGGCTGCCGACGGCAGCTGGGTTGGTGCTCTCGAGGGCGACATGTTGGGCACCGGACTGCTCCAGGGCAGGGCTGACGGCGATGGGCTGGATCTCGAATGCGACCTCGGCGGCGGCGTCAACCCGTTGCGCCTTACCGCGGCAAGTGACGACCAGCTGCAAGGGGTCCTGCACTACGGCGGTGAACCGATCTCGCTCGTATTCAATCGCACGGCCGAGCGCTGGGCCGATGACCTCCATTTCGAGATCGCACTTCCGGCAAGCCGGCCGAGCGAGGTTAGCCTCGAAGGCCTGCCGGATTTCTGGCTCGAGCCGATCGAGGCGCGCATCGCCACGGCGATGGAGGAGGGTCCGATCGTCGGCCTGGCCCTGGCCATCGCCGTGGACGGAGCCCTGCTGGATTCCCGCTCCTGGGGCTGGAGCGATGTCGAGCGTGAGCTCCCCGTAACCGGCGACACGCTCTTCCGCTGGGCGTCGATCTCGAAGTCGATCACGGGTGTGGTGTCGGCCAAGCTTGCGAGCGAGGGCGCGCTGGACCTCGACCAGGACGTGCGCGAGCTGGTGCCCGAGTTTCCGAAGAAGAAGCACGTCGTCACGACTCGTCTCCTGCTCGGTCATCTCGGCGGTATCGCCCACTACCAGCACTTGCCACCCGTCACGCGCGTCGACTACGGAGTCGAATTCCCTTTCCGCGATCCGGTCCGGGCGATCGACATGTTCAGCGCCGCTCCGCTGATCCATGCACCCGGCTCGAAGTACTCCTACAGCACGCACGGCTTCGCACTTGTCGGCGCAGTGATCGAACGGGTGTCGAAAGCTGGCTACCTCGGTGAGGTGCAGCGCCTGGTAAGCGGTCCATTGAATATGAAGAGCCTCGAGCCGGACGATCCCGGCGCGCCCCGGGTAGCACGCACCAAGGGCTATCGCCTGACGGCCGATGGGCGCTGCTTCGACGCTGGCGACTCGAATGTGGCGTGGAAGCTTGCTGGCGGCGGATTTCAGTCAACCGTGACTGACCTGGGGCGATTCGGCGCGGGTCTTGGCAACGAGGACTTCGTGGACGGGGAGACCGGCCGGCTCCTGTGGACGCCCCAGGAGAATACCGCCGGCGAATCATCGGGGTACGCCCTCGGATTCGAAGTCAGGCAGGAAGGCGGTCGCACACTGGTGTTCCACGGTGGCGCACAACGTCGTACCCGTACCTTCCTCCTGTGCGCTCCCGTCGAAGGCCTGGCCGTCGCCCTGATGTGCAATACCGAAGGCGCGGACTTGCAGAGTATCGGCCGGGAAATCATGGGGCTCCTGCTAGATCAGGGCTAGCAGACACCGGTCCCGACCTTGTCCAACCTCATCTATGTTGCGGACCCGATGTGCTCGTGGTGCTGGGGATTCGCACCCGTGCTACGTGCACTGCAAGCCGAGAGCCAGCTTCAGGTGGACCTGGTCATGGGCGGCCTGGCGCCGGATTCCGACGAGCCCATGCCCGCGGCCACACAACGCTACGTGCGCTCGGCGTGGGACGCGGTTCAAGCTGCGACGGGTGTCCAGTTCAACCGCGATTTCTGGACGGAATGCACGCCGCGCCGATCCACCTACCCGGCGTGCCGTGCAGTACTCGCGGCGGCCGCCCAGGACCCGGCCGCCGGTGAGGCGATGTTCCACGCCATCCAGCGCGCGTACTACCTGGATGCACGCAATCCGTCCGACTTGTCGACGCTGGAAGCCGTGTCCGCGGGCCTCTCCCCGACGATCGACCCGGTGCGATTCGCACGGGACCTGCGCTCCGAGGCCATCGAACAGCGCCTGCGAGACGATCTCGAAAGGGTTGCAGAGCTGGGCGTCTCGAGCTTCCCGACGCTGATTCTCGCCGCCGGAGAGATGCATGTCGTGAGCGCCGGGTGGAGCTCGCTCGACGCTTGCCGCGCGCGCCTCGAGGGACTGCTGTAGCCCGGGCGAACGACCCGCCATCCGGAACCGACGCTCAGCGCGGACGTGCCCCTCTGGGACGCAGTGGCGAAGCCTCGAAGGCGCCCATGTCGACCACGGCGGTCGGGTCGTGGGGCTGACCCGGAAGCAACACGACGTCCTGGACGCGAATGTGGCCGCGGAAGTCAACTGGCAACAGCTCGGAAAGGTCGCCATCCCCATCCAGATCGGCAAGGTCCGCCGGGAGTGCGGCGTTTGAACCCGCATCCACGCAGGCCGACCGGAGCGGCAATACAAGGCCAGCGGTGCCTGACTGGATGTCAATGCCCGGGTCGCTCCCGATGTTCCCGGCTCCGCCCAATGATCCGTCCCAACCTTCGACGCAGGCGTGATCGATCTCCACGTCGAGGGTGGACATGCCACCGGAAGGCACGAGCGCGATCTGGGAATCCTGCGCCCCCATACCCCCCGTGTTTCCCCACAGGATTGAGTTTCTCACTCGCAAGCTGTTCGGATGCTGGTCGTATTCGAATCGCAAGCCGCCGGTTCCAGCGTTCCCTGCGATGGTGCAGCTCGCGATGTCCACATCCAGGGGGCCTGACCTTCCATTCACGGCCAGCGCGCCACCCTGGTTGCACACAAAGACGGATTGGGCGATGAGAACGTCACCGGGGAGGACCTCGACCGCTGAAAGCTGAAGGCCGTGCAGCCCGTTTCGGCTGAAGGAGCATTGAATGAACTGCAGATCGCCTCCGGCACTTCCCACCCCACGGCTCAGGTTGTCCTCGAATCGGCAGTTTCGGAACTGAGCCTGGCCAACGACGGCGACCCCGAAGAAACGGGCGCCTCGCACCACGACTCCATCGACGATCACGCCGCTGACCGCACCTTCGACGAAGTCCTCGGGCTGCGAATCCTGGAAGAACGAGGGCGATCCGATCTGCAGTGTCGTGAACAGAGTTCCGGCACCGTCCAGAACCGTCTCGGATGCTGAAAGGTCACGCTGTGAAAGGGATGTCTCGTGCCCCCGGAAGCCGCCGTAGAGCCGCGTACTGGATTGGACGAAGAACGAGTCCGCCGCGGCCGTGTAGATGCCATCGGCAACCCAGACCTCGGCCGGGTCATCGGAACAGTCCGGAGTGACCAGCAGGGCAAAGCCCAGGTCGTTGTAGGCGCTTGCCCAGGACTTGCCGTCGCCACCATCGGGCGCGTCGGCATCGACGTGGATCCGGCTGCCGCAGTTCTCGTCGAACCCCTCACCGAGAACATCCATCACGACCAGGTCGGCGAGGAGCACCGTGCCGTCGGGATTCTCGAAGGCTCCCTGAAGATAATGGCGCCGCGAATCCCCGGCCGGGACTGGAGCCAGGGTGAAATCAACCTCGAGCACGCCGGATGCCGGGATCGGGCCCTGGGGCATGCGGCCATTCGGAAGTGGCTGGGCATGCAGGATGCCAGCCGGGATTCCCCGGTCCGATGAGCGCGTCGAGGGAGCGACGAGCAGCAGCGCCATGTCGCCTGACTGGCCTTCAAAGCGGGCGCGCACGGTGCTCTCGTCGAACACTGTGGTCGGGGCATCGAAACTGACATGGGGCAAGGCGATGACCGTCACATCGCCGGAAGAGTCGGGACCCGGAGTACCGACTTCCGAGGATGGCGCACCGAACAGCCCGCCGCCGGCGCCGCCCTGCAGTACGCAGTCCACGACGGCGGCACTCGCGCCGGACTCGAGCCTCAGCCCGGCACCGCCATCCGCTGCATCGGCTGCCTGCATCCCGAGCCCGCCCTTGCCTCCGAGGAAACTGGAGCCGCGAGCGAACAAGGTTCCACCGCTCAGATTCAGGCCATCCCCGCCGGCCGAGCCTACCCCACTCTGGAGGTAGACATCCGAGCCACCGAGACCGCCGCTGATGTCGCAGCCGTAGATGGCAAGGTCCGACTGGATGGCCCGCACGCCCGGCGAGCCCGCGCCACCGTAGCCGACCTCGCCCGCAGTGCCCACGAGGACACAGTCACGCAGCACGACGTCCGCGCAGCTATCGATGTAGATGGCCGGGCTCGGTGAAAGTCCGAAATAGGTCTCGACCTCGAATCCACTGGAACGCAGGTTCTGGACGCGCACCGCGCCCTGACAGTCCTGAATGGTGAGGCCGGGCGCCGTGAGCGGATCCTGCGTCGATGCGTGTGGCCAGTAGATGTCCAGCCCGGAGAGAGTGACCGACGCGCCGAGCGGAATGTTCCGGATGGTCACGGCCCCCGTGTAGTGAAGTCCCGGGCCAGTTCCGTGGATGGCCACGGATTTGCCGTCGATGACGAACGGTGGATAACAGCACTCGACGTCGGGCCGCGGAGACCGACGCACGAGGATCGTGTCTCCATCGGCCGCAAGGTCCACGGCGGCCTGAATCGTGGTCGCGTCACCGAGACCGTTTGGCTCGACGACGATGACATCTTGGGCCACAAAGAGTGACGCCAGCGCAAGGCAGCAGTTGATCATGTAGTTCGCACTCCCGGGTTGTCGGGCGGACTCGGTCCACTCACGCCGTAGATTCTACTCCCGCGCCGCAAATGTGGGCCAGGGACCAGGCATCGGTCGTCCCGAGCGAGGTGGCCGGGTGCGGCCAGCGCCCGCATCGAGGCCATCTCGATAGCCCCTTGCCGGTTGCTCGTGCGCTTGGATTGAAGGACAATGGAGCCATGCTGCAGCTGCTGGTCTCGCTCCCTCTCGTCGCCCTACCGCTGCAGTCCGCCTTCTCCGCGACCTCCGGGGCCAAGAAGCCTACAGCTGAGCAGATGCTCGAGCGGTCGAGAGCCGCCGCAGCGGCGATAGACACGGCGCACTACCACGCGGTGATCACTCGGCAGCTCCTGCTTTCGAACCGGATCTGGCGTGGCGAGGGAATCGTGGACCTCGACCGCGAACACGCTCGGCTACGGGTCGACGGAAACGTGCGCATGCCAACGGAGACGGAGCCCTCACCGGCACGGCTCGCTGCCGACGGAGCCGACTGGGTGTTTCTCGATGACTCGGCGGGCAGGTGGTACGCGGGGGAAGACGCCGGGATTGGCGGGGATGGAAGCCTGCTCCTTGCCCAGCTCAGTCTCGATGCGCTCCTCGGCCACGAGCCCTACGCGGATGAACGCCCCATCGGCCTGCGCGGACCCGATGCAATAGGTGGCGGAGAATTCTGGATCCTGGACACCATTTCGATCGGCGGCACGCGCACGAGTACATGGTACCTGTCGACCCAGGACCTCTTGCCCCGGCAGTGCGATCGCGTGACGCCACTGGATCAAGGTGAAGAACTCATCGAACGCATCCTGCATGGAACGATCGAGGGGGCCGACGACAGCGCCTGGGCGCCGCTGGTACCGGGCGCAGGAATGACGCGGGTCGAGGCCCATGAGGAATCAAAGCTTTCCGCGGCGCTTCTTCCCCCGCGCACGCGCGACGTCGCGGTCACGCCACTCATCGGATCCGTCAATCCCCTGCGCGATGCATTCGAAGCGGCCCGTGGCAAGCAGCGCGTCATCGCACTCTTCGCGCCGACCTGAGTCAACTGCCGCCGCGCGGCCCGTGGGGTGCGCGTCCATCTCCTCGAACGATTTCCCGAGGCCGAAGTCGAGCTTTTCATCGTCTGGGTAGACGTCTTCACCGATGACAGCCACGAGGCGGCGCTCGAGTCCGCTGCCATTCCGGTCGCGCCGAGGGTCCAGCAGTTTTTCGACGCCGAGCGGCGAGCGGCGCGAGCACTGGCTCCCATCACCAATTTGCCCACCATGGCCCGCGTGGCCGAGCACATAGGCGACAGCCTCGAGCGGCTCGCACGATTTCAGAAGCCTGGCTATCTGCATGGCGAGCCGTCGGCCTACGACACGGTGTTCTTCTACGAACGCGACGCGGTCTGGGGTGAATCACCCCCGGAGCCCATGGACTGGATCACCCAGCTCCGACCAGAGGTTCATGTGGGCCTCGACCCGGAGCGATCCTTCTGGGAGTTCGACTTTTATGCGGAGCTGGAGCGGCGCGGTACCCAGCACTACGCCCCAGGAATCGGGGCGCAGGGCAAGGAGCGCTAGCCGAGACCGGCGCCCTGGTTAGAAAACCTAGGGAATACGAGCGGCTGCCAGGCACCGGCTGCATACCGGACCACGGGATGTTTGCGGCAACGCACCTCCTTGGTAGCCTCACCGCATGCCAAATCGAGTTTGCCTGGCGATTCTTGTCGTCTACAGCTGGCTGATTGGACCGGCCGCGGCGCAGACGGTGATGAGTGTGGAGGAGCTGGATGCGAGTATCCAGGCCCTCGATCCCGACGATTGGAAGGGCCACATCGAATGGCTGTGCAGACGTTCGGTACGGCTCACACGTCTGGATCAGGAACAGGCTCAGACCGACGCCGAATCGGCTCTGCGCATGGCCCGGGAGTCGAAGGACGACCAGGCACTGGCGTGGGCATACAACGCAATAGGCGTCGGAGAGGTCCGGCGTGGTCACATGCGGGATGCATATGAGTCACACACTGCGGCTCTCGCCCATGCCCTCGCTGCGGGCGCGCCTCTGAGCGCCGGACGCGCAAACCTCAGCCTGGCGCGTTGTGCTCTGCACGCGGGTGATCTCGATCAGGCGGATGACTTCCTGTTGAACGCAAGCGCCGCCCTTGGGCAACACGGCACCGACTCAGACCGATCAGACTTGCACAACCTGATAGCGGTACTGCATCAGACCCGCTTTGAGCTCAAGAATGCCCTGGAACAATACGTGGTCGCCTTGCGCTACGCGGAAGAGGCACAGGACACGGCTGCCCAATCGCGGCTGCACTACAACCTCGGAACGCTCAATGCGAACCTCGACGATACGGAGGGCGCTGACGCGTCATTGAAGCGTGCACTCGAGCTTCAGGGCATGGAAGCCGAATCCCAGTACACAGGCCTGTTGTATGCCGCCTTGGGCGGGAATGCACGGGATCGCGGGGAGTACGACTCCGCCCGCACCTGGTTCGAACGGGGTCGCAGCGGGGCCAGAAAGATCGCCAATCGGAGCATGGAAGCATTGCACCTTCGCCACCTGGCAGCGCTGGATTTCGAGGCTGGCAACCATGCACTGGCCGAAGCCGGATATCGAACTAGCCTGGAACTGTCGATCTCCGCAGATCAGAGAGAGGCGGTCGCAACATCCTCGGCAAGGTTGGCGGAAGCATTGGTCGCGCAGGGGCAATTCGACGAGGCCACTCTCCTCTGCGAATCTGCCCTCGCGATTGCTTCCGACATCGGCATGCCGACCGTCGAGGTGGAGCTGACCAGCATCATTAGCGATGTATACGCCAGCGCCGGCGAATTCGAAATGGCGCTCGAGTTGCAGCGTCGGCATACGAGCCTGATGCTCGAGATCGAGTCGGAGATGCGCTCTGCCGAGACCAACCGCCTTCGGCTTCAGGTCGAACGTGTGGAGAGTGAGCGCGATCGGAACCTCGAGAGGCGCGCCGCCGAGGCCAAGGGGAGGCGCGAGGCCCTACTGCGAAACGGAGGCTTGGGTGGCGCTCTGGTCCTCGGCCTCGTGTTGATCGCCGTCACCCGGAATTCGAGGCAAAAGACAGATCTGAACCAGCGCCTGGAACGTCAGAACCGCGCCATCGCTCAGACGAATGAGACCGTCCTGGGATTGAACGGGGAACTCGAACGGACCCTGCGTGAAGTACGCCAGCTATCGGGGCTGCTGCCCATATGCTGTCACTGCAAGTCCATTCGCAATGACGACGGGTATTGGTGCGAGGTCGAGGGCTACATCAGTGAGCATTCCGAGGCGCTCTTCACCCATGGCATCTGTCCCGACTGCCTGTCCAGCCACTACGAAGCAGAGCTGAACTAGCGCGCGACGGTCTGGCGGCGGCCTCGGGCCGCCCAGGGGGTCGTCCGGCCGCCGCTTACCCGAGCAGGTAATCGATCACGTCGGCTGCGCTGTAACTTTCCGCGCCGGGCGCCAGGAAGCGCGCGACCGTCTCGACGTCGTCCCCGGACGTGATCAGCGGCAGTTCCGGCTCTCGGCGCCGAACTTGGGGCATACCGATGTTGGCGAGCAGCCCGTTGCAAACGCAGATCTTCCCGGCGGCCTCCTGCGGGTCGCCGCCCTTGCTCACGAAGGCCTCGGAGGGTTCACCCGCACAGCGCCAACCGAGGGTTCCGTCCGGGCTCTCGTAGGCCACGCGTAGGTACCCCAGATCGCAGACCGGGGCGCGGGCCTGGGCCAGGGCTCGGTCGGAGAGGGTGCCGGGCAGGTTCAGGACCTTGAACGGGAAACCGGTCGGCGAGGCATCCGGGTCGGTGTAGACGGAGGCCTTGCCCTCACGACTCAGAGCCAGCACCTTTTGCTTGATCTCGCGCGTCAGTCCCGACTCCTCGCAATATGCAAATGCCGTCCCGACCTGGACGCCGGCCGCGCCCTGCTCCCGTGCCTCACGCACCCGTTCGGGAGTGGCGTAGGATCCCGCCAACCAGAACGGAACGCCAAGGGCCGCGATCGCCTCGAGGTCGGGCCGGTCTCGCTCGCCGTAGATGGGTCCCCCCCGATCATCGAGCCTCATCGGACCACGTGGGGGCGCGTTGTGTCCCCCCGCCGAGGGCCCCTCGACCACCAGGCCATCGACGCGGCCCGATGCCTTGCGGCACATCATTGTCGCCATGGGAACCGACGCGACGATGGCGACAAAACGGGGGCGTTTCAGCTTCGGAGGACTACCGCCACAGAAAGCACGCGGGTCGAAGGCCGCGCTGAACTCCCGGGTCGAGCCGCGTACGTCGAGGCGCAGCTCGACCGGCTCTCCCGCCGCCAGCTGATCCAGCAGCCCTGGAATCGAGCGCGGGATACCCGCCCCCATGAGCACAGACCCGACGCCCGCGAGCATCGCGCCAAAGAGCGATGGCAGCGTGGGCAGCTGAATCTTCTCCAGGTAGTTGATCCCGACCGGGTTGTCGTGGCCTTCGCGCGCCAGGAACACCTCGGCAAAGTTGGCGGCCACGATCAGCTCATCCTGCTCCCGGGTCAATGGATACTGATGGGGCGGCGCGAGCTCGAATCGGGAATCGCTCCCCTTTCCCCCGGGCCTGAACCAGCGTTCGACTATCCGCTTTCCGATCCCGGGGATCGGAAAGTGCTCGAGTGCGCGCCGAACGTGACCGCCCCGATCGCCGAGCTGCAGCCGCCGTACGAGGATCACGTCGAGGGCCGTTCCCGCGACGACGCCCAGCTGTCCGGTTATCGAAACGGCCCGAGCAAGGGGCCAGGCCGAGACGCCGGCGCCCATGCCGCCCTGGATGACCAGCGGGTGTGTACGGGTCGTCATTCCTCCACCCCGCATGCATGGTCGAGCCTACGGAAGGTGGCCTGGAAATGACGCAGAGCAGTGGGCGCAGAGCTGATCTCCACGCCAGCCACGGCGGAGCGCCGCTGCCAGACCCTGCAGATGACCTCGATCACGTAGTCCATGTGGCTCTGTGTGTACGTGCGGCGCGGAATCGCAAGCCGTGTGAGCTCATGCCTGGCGAGCAACTCTTCGCCCGAAATGGGGTCGGTGCGTGCCAGCATCACGCTGCCCACCTCGCAGGCCCGGATGCCACCTTCCCGGTAGAGCTCGATCGCGAGTGCCTGGCCCGGGTAGCTGGACCGTGGAATATGCTCGAGAAAGCGAGCCGCGTCGATGAAGACCGCATGCCCTCCCGTGGGTTGAACGACCGGGACCCCGGCGTCAACCAGGCGCTGAACGATGTAACGCGTACTGGCGAGTCGGTAGGTCAGGTAGTCCTCGTCGAGCACCTCTTCCAACCCCTGGCTCACGGCATCGAGGTCGCGACCCGACATGCCACCGTAGGTTGGAAAGCCCTCGGTCACGACCAAACGTTGCCGCAATTCACGGGCCAGATCCGCGTTGCGCACCGCAAGGAACCCACCCATGTTGGCGAGCCCGTCCTTCTTCGCGCTCATCGTGCAGCCATCGGAAAGATCAAAGATCTCGCGTGCGACGGAACGAGTATCGCGACCGATGAGTTCTCTGGACCGCTCGCGGACGAGAAAGGCATTCTCGGCGAATCGGCAAGCATCCAGATAGAATGGGACCCGCGCTCGATCGCAAAGTGCCCGGACTGCACGCAGATTATCGAGGCTCGCGGGCTGTCCTCCTCCCGCATTGTTCGTGATCGTCATCATCACGAGCGGAACGCGCCCCTCTTGTTCCTCGAGGACCCTCTCGAGATCAGCGAGGTGCATGTTCCCCTTGAACGGGTATGCACTGTCCGTGTCCTCGCTCTCACTGCAGGGCAGATCGAGCGCTACACCGCCTGCGACCTCGATGTTCGCCCGCGTCGTGTCGAAGTGTGTGTTGTTGGGCACGACCTGACCAGGAGATACAAGTGTCTGGAAGAGCAGATGCTCCGCGGCGCGCCCTTGGTGAGTTGGGATCACGTGCTCGATCCCGGTCACCTTCCGCACCGCTTTCTCGAATCGCATGAAGCTGGGCGAGCCCGCGTACGACTCGTCTCCGCGCATGACGGCCGCCCACTGGGCGCTGCTCATGGCGCCGGTACCGCTATCGGTGAGGAGGTCGATCATCACGTCAGCGGACGGGAGTCGGAAGAGGTTGTTGCCGGCCACCTCCAGGCAGAGACTGCGTTCTGCGCGTGTGGTGAGAGCGATGGGTTCGACGCTCTTGATACGGAACGGCTCGATGATCGGGAGCGTGCGGCGTCTCATTCCGAGGGCGCGCTCCCGAGGCCGACCAATGCGGGGCGTCGCGTCCACGTGGGGTACTGCACCTCGGTCGTCTGCTGCTCGACGTCATAGGCGTTGCAGTACCGGATATCGGCACCGTAGGTGTGGATCGAAATGGCCCGCTCGTCCGTCAGGTTGCGGACCTGATGGTATTCATCATGGGGTGGGAGCACACAGGCCACGGCTCCGGGGCCTGCGTCGATCCACGATCGCTCCGTGAGGCGCGCGTGGCCCGGCACCGAGCCACTGTCCTCGCGATCGAAGGACGTGATGCGAATCATGCCTTCGGAGACCGCGGCGATGCCCCAGGTCCCGTGATCGTGTGGTTCGCCGCCCGAGCCCGGTGGCCAGATCATGGCGACGACCGTGAATCCGCTATCCGGATCTCGATGGAGCAGATTTCGACCGTATCCGTCCAGCGGAGCGATCAGATGCTCCTCATCGAGCGCGGGTGGCTCCACGACAAGATCGGCCGCCGCTTCCCGCACAAGCTTGACCGTGGAATTTGGACTCAGGCGCGTCGCGCAAATACTGCGCACGTGCTCGATGTAGTTCGTAATTCGGGGATCCATGGCTCTAGTTTCGGCCGACCATTCGGCTCGAACTACGGGCCGTAGAGCGCACGCCTTGCTCGGCGGAGTACGTAGGACGTGGGAGTAGTGATGAATCGAACCGTCCGCAATTTCGCGCCGTCCGGTCAGCCGCCCCTGGCATCGGATCGGGGCCGATTGTCCAGTAGGTGGAGAGCCGGCTTGCCTTCAGTTCCAGTGCGCTTCGGCTGCGCTTGCCCACTCCATCAGTGGTAGTTCAGACTCTCCGATAGGTGGGGGTCGCCGCCAGGAACCAGCGGGGCCGCTCCGAGCCCGCGAAGAACGATCAGGAAGAAGAGCGCTACGGCTCCGACGACCGGCGCAATCCCGAAGAGGGTCAGGTGGGGCTGCGCCCCCATCTGTGACGGCCCGACCAGCATGAACAGATTGATGGCCTGCCCGGCGAGCATCAGATAGGCGATCTGGAGCAAGTAGCGTGAACTGCGCCGCACGACCCTTGGCATCAGGGCGAAGAACGGGATGGCCCAGTTCACTGCGACGTTCACATGACTCAGGATGCGCCAGCCTCCCTGTGAACGTATGGCGTAGTAGGGCGTCTCCTCCGGCATGTCGGTGTACCACACCAGCATGTACTGGCAATACCAGATGTAGCCCCAGAACAGGGCGAACCCGATACCGATCTTGCCCAGGTCGTCCAGATGCTCGTCACGAATGATGGTGCGCAGTGGACCTCGGCGGAGGTGGATCGCCAGGATCAGGCACGCGGCGAGCCCGGCCGACCCCAGGCTCGACAGGGTGATCAGCCCGTAGATCGTGCTGAACCAATGGGGCTCCAGAGACTTCAGCCAGTCGACGCTCGCCAGTGAAAACGTGATCGCAAAGACCGGTACGAAGCAGACTGCCGCACGCAGCATGCGCCGGGTCCCCACGCGGCCGTCGCCGGTGTCCTGTTCGCGCGAAGCCTTGACCATTCTGCGACTGAGCAGGATCCAGAGGCCGAAGAAGGCGATCAAGCGCAGGACGAAGAAGCCCACGTTGAGATAGGCAGCCTTGCCCGCGAGCAGCGGGTCCGCCGCCACCACGCTCGGGTGGGCCCATTCATAGAGGGTGTGAATTCCCGCAAGCAGGACCAGGCCGAGCAGGCCGCCGACGGGCAGAGCACCCGCCATCGCCTCCGGAATACGGCGCAAGGCCGTCGCCCAGCGCGCACTGGCGAGGGAGAGAATGGCCAGGAAGAATGCACCGGCGAGTGCTAGCTCCACGTAGAGCATGAAGCCCATCAGGTAGCCTGACCAGGCTTCACGCGGCGCCAGGAAGAGGCCAGCCAGAAACAGCAGCCCTGCACCTGCGGCGGTGGTGCGCAGAATGCGAGTCGTACCACCAGGATCCTGGTAGGCGGGAACGTGAACCATCATGACCCATTCGCCTCCTGCAATCGACGCACGTGCAAGATCACCTTCCAGCGCTCGTCCGGGCTCAGCTGCGCTGCATGGGAGGCCATATTCCCCTGGCCACGGGTGAGGATGTGAAACATCTCACCATCGCCCATCTGCTGAGCACGCAGCGCGTGCAACGAGGGCGGAGGCAGCATTCCGTGCTCGACGATCGTCCCACGCCCGTTGCCCGCCCCATCGTGGCAAAGGGCACAATAGATTCCGAACAGCGCAGCTCCGCGCTTGACCGCAGCCTCGTCACCGGCTGCAAAGGGGTTCGCGAGTTCACGGCCGGCGCGAGCCGCCTCCTCGGCGCCATCTCCGAAGGCGAAGGGCAATGCCCCGCGGGGCACAACCCCTGCGACGAGCCCCTGCTGGGTCCGGCCTCCCGCGAGAACTGAACTGCCGCTGAACGACTCATTTGCCTGCGAGTAGACCATCTCCGTCATGAACTCGACGTTTCGTTCACTCAGGTCAGGAGTTACGGCCGCGTGCAGCCCGTACAGCAGGACCATCACAACAGCAGTGACCAGCACAAGACTCCGCACTCCACTCATGACTCGTCCTCCTCGTCGCGCAGATCGAGTGCGCCATGGCGCTGGAGCAGATCCTCAAAGACCGCGGTGGCATGGGTTGCGTCACGCTGGGCCAGGATGAGCGCATGGCGATCGTCTGTGGTCCTTTCGTATCCGCGGATCGCAGGGCGACCGGGCCAGACGCGCGAGCGCATCAGCAATGCCGCGGCGGTGGCCAGCCCTGCGAACAGAACCGTCATCTCGAAAGCGACGGGTACGAAAGCGGGCAGGGAGTCCAGCGGCTTCCCGCCCACGTTCAGTGGCCAGTTGACGGCAGCAGTCCAGTACTGCAGCACCAGGCCTGTCGCCAGACCAACGCCCCCCGCGATCAGGGTCACCCATGGCAGGCGCGAACGCTTGATCCCGAGCACATCGTCGAGACCGTGGATCGGAAAAGGAGAGATGACGTCCTTGATCGGTATCGACCTCGCGCGGCACTCACGGGCCGCGTCGAGCAGATCTCGAGCGTCTTCGAAGAAACCGATGTGCAATCGCCCACTCATGCGACCCTCCGGTCATGTTCTTGCCGCGGGCCGGGTTCGACCACTGTCTTGATCTCGAACATCGCCAGCATCGGAACGAAGCGGCAGAAGAGGAGGAACAGGGTGAAGAACAGACCGAAGCCGAATACCAGTGACCCGATCTCGATCCATGTCGGAAAGTAGCCCGACCAGCTCGAGGGCAGGAAGTCACGGTGCAGGGAAGTCACGATGATCACGAAGCGCTCGAACCACATGCCCACATTGACGAGCAGCGAGAGCACGAAGATCATGGGCAGCGAATTGCGAACCCTGCGGAACCAGAGCAACTGGGGCGAGATGACGTTGCAGCCGAACATGATCCAGTAGGCCGCTGCAAACGGCCCTGCCATGCGGTTCTTGAAGACGAACATCTCGTACTTGCTGCCCGAGTACCAGGCCATGAATAGCTCGGTTATGTAGGCCAGGCCGACGATGCTGCCAGTGAATACGAGCACCTTGCAGATGGCGTGGATGTGCCGCATCGTGATGTAGTCCTCGAAGTTCATCACACTTCGAGCAACGATCATCAGGGTCAGGACCATGCCGAAGCCTGAAAAGACTGCGCCGATCACGAAGTAGGGTGGGAACAGCGTGGCGTGCCAGCCCGGAATGACCGCGGTCGCGAAGTCGGTGCTTACCACGCTGTGCACCGAAACGACCAGCGGCGCGGCCAGGGCGGCAAGTAACATGCATGCCTTCTCGTAGCGCGACCAGGTGCGTGCCGAACCGACCCAGCCGAAGCTCAGGAAGCCAAAGATCTTCTTTCGTAGCCCCCGTGCCCTGTCGCGAACAGTCGCGAGATCCGGGATGAGACCGATGTACCAGAAGACCAGTGAGATCGTGAAATAGGTCCCGATCGCGAATACGTCCCAGAGCAGGGCAGAGCGGAAGTTCACCCACAGCGGCCCGCGCATGTTCGGGTACGGAAAGACCCAGTAGGCCAGCCAGGGCCGGCCCATGTGGATGACGGGGAAGATGCCCGCGCAGATGACCGCGAAGATGGTCATGGCCTCCGCGGATCGATTGATCGAAGTGCGCCAGCGTTGCCGGAAGAGCAACAAGACCGCCGAGATGAGTGTGCCCGCGTGACCGATTCCGACCCAGAAGACGAAGTTGGTGATATCGAAGGCCCACCCGACCGTGCGGTTGATACCCCAGGTGCCGATGCCAGTCCGTATCTGATAGGCGACCGCCAGGCCGCCTACGCCGAGCGCCAAGCTCGAGACGAGCAAGCCCCAGTACCAGAGCGACGTCGGCTTGCGCTCCAGCGGACCGCAGACGTCGCGCGTGACGTCGCGAGGCGCCTTGCCCCCTGTGATCAGGGGCGCGTCGAGAACGGCCTCAACCATGGTGTCCCTCTTCTGCCTCGGTATTCTTGATGCGCGCGAGGTAGGTCACGGATGGCTTCACGTTGAGCTCCTCGAGGACCTTGTAGGATCGGTTCCGTTGGGCGAGCTTCGAGACCGAACTCTCGGGGTCCATCAGGTCCCCAAAGACGATCGCCTTGGTGGGACAGGACTGCTGGCAGGCGACCTGGATATCTCCATCCGCAAGCGGAACCCCGCGCCGCATGGCCTCGGAGCGGGCCTCCTGGATTCGCTGCGCGCAGAACGAGCATTTCTCCATCACGCCACGGCTACGGATCGTGACATCCGGGTTGAGCGAGTGATTCTCGAGCTTGTCCTGGCGCGGGTAGTCGAACCAGTTGAAGCGGCGCACCTTGTATGGACAGGTGTTCGCACAGTAGCGCGTGCCGACGCAGCGATTGTAAACCTGCTGGTTCAGGCCTTCAGTACTGTGCACGGTGGCCAGCACCGGACAGACGGACTCGCAGGGCGCATTGTCGCACTGCTGGCAGAACATGGGCTGATGGGATGCGGTGGCCGCTCCCCCTTCGCCCTCGAAGTAGCGATCGATGCGCATCCAGTGCATTTCACGGTGGCGCCGCACCTCGTCCTTGCCGACTACCGGCACGTTGTTCTCGGCCTGGCAACTGACGACACAGGCCGAACAACCCGTACAGCTCGACAGGTCGACCGCCATGCCCCAGTGGTGATGTTTCGATTCGTGGTCTGCGCTCCAGAGATCCGAATCCGGCATGTGATGCCCGGAGTTAATCGCGTGCTCCGGGTCAGTGTTGTAGTCCGTGAGGCTCGCCGTGAGCACCGCGTCGCGCACCTCACCAACCTTGGACGCGAGATGGGCTGGCACTTCCAGCGTGTGGTGGTCCTGGGTCAGGGCCAGCTCGACACGCCGGCCGGTTTTCTCGAGCACGACGCCGCTGCGCTCGTAACGCAGGCCACCCGCATCGAGTCCCACTAGCGGGGCCGCATTGGCACCGACGGTTTCTCCCGGCTCGACCGTGCGCTTGCCCTCCCACCAGCGTGGTCCGATCTCCGAGAAGCGATCCGTGCCCAGGCGACCGTAGCCGAGGGCTACTGCCACGATACCGTCGTGTTGACCGCGCTGGACCAGTACGGGAAGCTCGAGGCTCGACTCATCGACGCGAACCCGCACGACGTCGCCGAGCTCGACATCCAGCTCATCGGCCAGTGTCGGAGAGAGCAGCAGGTAGTTGTCCCAGGTCGCCTTCGTAACGGGATTGGGGAGCTCCTGCAGCCACGGGTTATGGGCATGACGCCCTTCCAGGATCCCGACCTTGGGATAGAGGATCAGCTCGATTCCGCCCACCGGAGCGCTTCCAGCACCGTGGGCTGCCAGGCCGGCCGCCACGAATCCGGGCTCCGGCGCACGGCTGGCCGTCTGCGCGACGTGTCCATCGTGCAGGGCAAGGTCGAAGAAGCGATCGAATTCGGTCTCCGGCGCGACGACCGGATGGACACGCTCCTTCCAGTGGGCCCGCAATAGCTCATTGTCCGGGCGCGCGTCGCCCACCCAGACGGCCAGCAGGTGGCGCAGTGTGCGCGCTTCCCGGAATGTCGGTATCGCGGGCTGCTGGAGCCCGAAGTGACCGACTTCCGCCTCGGCATCGCCCCAGGCTTCCAGCGAGTGCAGTACGGGCAATACGAAGTGCGCGAGGGCGGCCGTCTCGTCGTCCTGAGCCGTGTGCTGAATCGTGAAGCCCGCCTTGAAGATCGACGCCGCGAAGTCCCCGGGCAATTCGTAGGCCGGATTCACCCCCGAGAGGATCAGGCAATCCACCTCACCCGCGTCCAGCTCGCGCTTTAGCTTCCACAATGCCTGGTCATCGCCCTCGCGCTGAAGGGACGGGTTGCCGATCGACAGGGTGGCTCCGTAGTTTCCCAGCAGGTGGTTGGCGTAGGCCGTGAAGAGCTGGGCGTCGAGGTCGTTCTGGCCGCAGACCACCAGGCTGTGTCCTCGGGAAGCCCAAAGTGAACTCGCCAGCTCCTTCAGCTGCTCGGTCAGTCCGGCGTCCAATTCGTCGGTAGAGTCCTGGCGCAGGCGTGAAGGTGCACCCGCCTCCTGCTCGAGCATGCCACAGATACTGGCCAGGGCCTTCGAGGTCTGGCGCGGGGTCAGGCCGACGCGCCGGTCGGCGACCGTCCCCGTCAGCGACATGGCTGCCTCGAGCTGCACGTGGCTCGACATCTGGCCGCTCTCCGGGCGTCGTCCCGCGGCGTATCCACGCGCATGGGCAACCGGAGCGATCCAGGTCCCCAGGAAGTCGGCACCAAAGGACGCGATCACCCGTGCATGCTCGAAGCGAAAACTCGGCAACGCGCGAGAGCCGAACAGATGCTCGTGGGCGTCGAGCATGGCCGACATGGAGAGGGCGTCATAGACGATGTGCTCGGCGTTCGGGTTGGCCTCGAGGAAGCGCGCGATGGCTGCGCGTGTCGAAGGCCCGCTCTCGGTCCCCGTCAACAACCGCACCCGGCCGCCGCTCTCGCGAGCCGCCGTGAGCCGCTCCCCCACCTCCCGATCGACCAGGCTCCACTTGACGCGCTCGGGCCCCCGCCGGGGAAAGGCGAGGCGCCGGGAATCGTAGAGCGAGAGCACGTCAGCCTGGCCCGCCGCGCACAACCCGCCGCCGCTCAACGGATCGGAAGGGTTCCCCTCCAGCTTGATCGGACGCCCGTCACGGCACTTTGCCAGAACTCCACAGCGCGCAGGACAGGCTCCACAGGTCGTGGCCATCCAGTAGGCTCGCCCCGCGACCTGCCCGTCGGTCGCACTCATCCCTGGGATCAGCTTGGTCGCAGGACCCGGCGAGCAGCTGGTCAACGCCGCCGCCGACAGGCCGAAGCCCGCAAGCTCGAGGAATGCCCGGCGGGACGGCTCGAGCATCTCGCCTGGCAAGAGCAGGGTGTTCTTCGCTTGGTTTGAGTTCACGGATACAGGTGGCATGTGCCTACAAGTGGCAGGTAACGCAATTCGTGGAAACGTGCTGGCCAGCCTCGAGCAGACCCGCTCCGGAGTCTGCACACTCCCAGCCCTTCGTCGTGCGATGACAATCCAGGCACCAGCCCATGGAGAGTGATGCCTCCTGCCGCATGCGCTCCATGCTCTGGACGGGCCCGTGGCAAGTCTCACAAGCCACGCTCTGGGCAACATGCGGACGGTGATCGAAGTACACGAAGTCAGGCAGGTTGTGTACGCGCACCCACTCGATCGAGGTCGGCTCGATGTCCGGGCGCCGGTTCAGCTCGTCGTCCAGGGCGAGTGCGTCGTACAGCTTGCGCAGCTCGCTCGACACAACCGGACGAGGCTCCCTGCCCTGAGCCTCCGCCGTGATGCGTTCCACGAGCAGTTCATCGAAGCTCGAGGTGACTGCCTGGTGGCAGTTCATGCACACACTTGCGGGCGGGATACCCGCGTGACGACTGCTGCGCGCACCAAAGTGGCAATACTGGCAATCCATCCCCAGCTCCCCCGCGTGTAGACGGTGGGAGAAGGCGATGGGTTGCTCAGGCGAGTAGCCCTGATTGTCCGCGGGCAGGCGGACGTTCGCCGTGGTCAGGACGAGCACTCCCCCGATGATCAGGGTGCTGAGACCGAATACGACAGGACTGGAAGACATCTCGTGGGCTCCTCAGCAGGGCGTCGCGGCGTTCTTGCGTGCGTAGAACCACCAGTTGACGATCAGGCAGCTCAGGTAGTAGAGCGCGAAGCCGTACAGCGCCTTCTCCGGGGTACCGGCGGCGATCTGGACGGCGAAGATCTTGGGAATCAAGAAGGCACCGTAGGCGGCGATGGCCGAGGTCCATCCGAGGACCGGCCCGGCCTGCTCGCGTGAGAAGATGATCGGGATCATCCGGAAGGTCGAACCGTTCCCGATGCCGGTCGTCGCGAAGAGCAGCACAAAGGTCAGCAGGAACGGAATGAAGTACTGCTCGGGAGTCGCGGACTTCGATGCCGCGGAGACCAGATAGCCAGCGCCGATCGTGCTGCCGATCATTATGACCGTGTCCCACTGGGTGACGCGCGCGCCTCCAAGCTTGTCGGACAGCCAGCCGCCGACCGGGCGGATCAGCGCTCCGACACCGGCTCCGATCCAGATGTAGGACGAGGAGAGGGGCGCGTTGGGGTTCAGCAGGCCCTCGGCCAGGGGGCTTCCATCTGGCCCGACCCGGATCACCCCGAACACGTCGTCGATCAGCTTCGGAAACGCGTTCGCGTAACCGATGAAGGACCCGAACGTCATGGTGTAGAGCCACGTCATGACCCAGTTGTGCTTGTTTCGAAAGATGGAGAACTGCCCTACCAGGTTCTCCTTGGTCTCGCGCGGCGTGAGCAGGCGCATTGCGGCCAGCGTCACGACAACGGCCACAAACATGATCACGAAGACCTTGAGCAGCTCAGGAAACCCGCCCCACGGCAAGAAGAGCAGCACGATGGCTATCGCCGCGCCGCTGTACCCGAGCACCGTGAGCCACAGATACTTGGCGATCGCGCCGGGTGTGCTGCCGCACTTGTGCTGCGGCAAGTTGTTCATGCCCAGGAAGGCCGCGAGCGCGAAGAAGGCCAGGATGGGGACCCAGACCAGTGAGGCATTCTGGATCCACATGAGCTTCGGCGCGCCATCGCCGGCCAGCTCGTAGCCGTCCCCACCGAGAGAGCCAAACGCCCCGAAGGTGATGATCCAGGGCAGCAAGAACTGCATCACACTGACACCAATATTGCCGAGCCCGGCATTCAGACCCAGCGACAGCCCCTGCATGCGCTTGGGAAAGAAGAAGCTGATGTTGGACATCGAGGACGCGAATGCGCCCCCGCCTATGCCCGAGATCGACGCCAGGACGATGAAGGTCGAGAACGACGTGTTCGGGTCCTGGAGAGCGACGCCCGCTCCGACGGCCGGCAGCATCAGCAGCACCGTCGTCATGAATTTCACGTTGCGACCGCCGCAGATGGCGATCATGAACGAGTTCGGGATCCGTAACGTCGCGCCGGCGAGCCCGGCCACGGCGGGAAGCATGAAGAGCAGGGATCGGTACTGGTCGTTCCCCAGAGCCGCCCCGTCGTTCATGAAGGTGAAGTTGAACAGCTCCGGATTCGCGAAGTGCAGCTTCTGGATGAACTTCGCGATCATCCCCCAGTAGAGCCAGACCGCGAAACCGCAGAGCAGGTTCGGGATCGAGATCCACAGGTTGCGCTGGGCGATCTTCGAGCCCTTCTCCTTCCAGAAGGCCTCGTTCTCGGGATCCCAATGCTCGATCTGGCTCATTCGCTCCTCCGGATGGCCTTGCGATCCCAGTTCCAGACGACCACCTGGGTCTTGCGCCAGAGGTACATGTTCGGGATCACGAGGATGTGGACTAGCCGTGTGAACGGGAACACGGCGATGATCAGGAACGCATTGATGATGTGTAGCTTGACCATCAAGGGCATGGCCGCCATGACGCTGATATCCGGATCGAGCGTCACCAGGGACCACAACCAGGGCGTCACCGACGTGGCGAACCATGAGCTGCCCCAGCCGTAATGGACTGCCACCGCGATGCCCGTGACGACCTGAACGAACAGGCCGCCGTAGATGAGCCAGTCGCCAAGCGTGGTCACGCGACGCGCCTTCCTGAAGCGCAGGCGACGCAGAATGATCGTCGCGAGTCCCACGAAGGTCAGGAGCGCCATGGCCAGACCGGTGATCTCGAGTGCCAGCAATCGCGCCGGCACGGCGTTCCATCCAAGAATTGCGGAGGGGAACAGGAAGGCCGCCACGTGCCCGGCCAGGACAGCCAGGATGCCGTAGTGGAATGGGACGGAGCCCCAGAAGTGCTGCTGGTTCTCGAGAAACTGAGACGAGAGACTCGAGTACGAGAACGACCTCATTCGGTACCGAACGATGGTCACCACCAGGAACACGGTGACGGAGACGTAGGGCAGCACGCCGAACCAGAGCAGATCACTCATTGCTATCCTTCTCCTCGAGGAGCGCCTTCAATCCGGCGATGACTTCTCGATAGGGGTTTTCGGTGTCCGGAAAGCCCTGGACGATTTTTGCGAGGGCCGGAACGACCACGCCGCCCGCCAGCGCGGATGACAGGGTCGGCTCCGCCTTCGCAATGACCAGCAGTACATGGGAGAGGTGGTCGGGGAGCTCACTGGATTCCTCGATCCCGTGGTCACGAAGCAGGCCGCGCATGCGCGCCATGAAGACGCCACGGGCGTAGTTCTCACCATGGATGTGCCAGCCGACCTCGAGTGCACGCTCCGCATTGCTGTCGAAGGTGCTCGTGAACACCTCCTCGAGATCCGACTCCGCGTGATCGTCAATGAAATCGAGCAGCCCGGAGAGCGAGTCCCCTGACGTGGGTCGTTCGCGTGCGATGTCATCGAGACTCGCGCGCACCTCACCCAGGCCGCGGCCGGCCGGGTAGGTCAGGACCCGAGCGTAGGATTTCAATACAGATGCCGAGACCATCATTCAGCTCCGTTTGGGTGACACGCGGGATCCAAAACCCATGCTCGCCCGGTGCTCGTGCGGGTCCTCGAGCATTTCGATGGCCATCTCGCGCTGGAATGGCGGAACGACGAAGCGATCCTCGAAGGTCGCAAGCGCGGAGAGGGCGTAGATCGCGTCCGCTTCCTCCGCCGTGCAGTCGGCCTCGGCCAGAGCAGCCTGGGCCTTGGCCTCTGGAATGTCTCCGACCGTCGTGTGCCTGCGCCAGATACGCACGGCCAGCTCCTTGCGCAGGGCGTAACGCAGCTTGCCGAGGTTTCCCCCACTGAAGAGACTCCCCAGATAGTTCATCGGCGCACGCGCCTTCTCGATATCCGCAAAGAGATCGTCCACGTCGTTCTTGACCACATCGCCCTTGGTGACGGACATCACCGGCAACAGGGGCGGCACGTAGAACAGCATCGGGAAGGTGCGGTACTCCACGTGGAGCGGCAGGGCAATCTTCCACTGCTTCACGTACTTGTAGACAGGTGATTCCTGTGCGCTCTCGATGACTCCGTCCGGAACACCGTTGGCCTTTGCCGCTGCGATCACTTCCGGGTCGTGGGGATCCAGGATCAGGCTTCGCTGAGCTTCGACCAGCTCCTCGTCGGGCAGGGTCCCGATCTCACGGATGCGATCCGCGTCGTAGAGGACGTTGCCCAGGTATCGGATGCGCCCCACGCAGCTGTGGAAGCACGCGGGCGCCTGGCCGGACTCGAGCCGCGGAAAGCAGAGGATGCACTTCTCGGACTTGCCGGTGGACCAGTTGTAGTAGGTCTTCTTGTAGGGGCAGGCGGCGATGCAGGAACGCCACGCCCGGCACTGGTCCTGATTGATAAGAACGATCCCGTCTTCGCCGCGCTTGTAGAGGGCGCCCGAGGGACAGGATGCGACGCAGGACGGATTCAGGCAGTGATTGCAGATGCGCGGCAGGTAGAACATGGCCAGTCGCTCGATGGCGAGCATCTGGGCGCTCTGCTCGGGCGACAGCTCGTCCATGTTGGGGTCGTTCTTGGCGTAGATATCCGAGCCCCCGAGGTCATCATCCCAGTTGGGACCGGCCTCGATATCGATCTGCTCCCCTGTGACCATCGAGATCGGCACGGCCGTCGGCTGGTCATCTCCCTCGGGTGCGTTGAAGAGCTCCTCGTACTTGTAGGTCCAGGGCTCGTAGTAGTCGTCCATGCTCGGCTGGGCCGGGTTATGGAAGATGTTCGGAACGATCTTGGACTTGCTGGTTGCACGCAGCTCCAGCTTTTCGCCGTCGGCCTTCCAGCCGCCCTTGTAGCTTTCCTGATCCTCCCACTTGGTCGGATAGCCGGTGCCAGGCTTGGTCTCGACGTTGTTCCACCACATGTAGTCAGTGCCTTCTCGGTCGGTCCACACGTTCTTGCAGGAGACACTGCACGTGTGGCAACCGATGCACTTGTCGAGGTGGAACACCATCGAGATCTGAGAGCGAACGTCCATATCGAGTTCCTTGGGTCCGGGGCCTACCAGGTCAGCTTCGGGAGCTTGCGAACGAGGATGTGGGTGTCACGGTTACAGCCCGTCGGTCCCCAGTAATTGAAGTGATAGGTGAACTGCCCGTAGCCGCCGACCATGAGGTTTGGCTTGAGCCGAGTGCGCACGAGGCTGTTGTGACCACCCGCTCGGCGCCCTTTTCGAAGGGGCGACTTCGGCACTCCGTAGGTCCGTTCCGGGGAGTGGTAGATGATGCAGATCCCGCGCGGGATGCGAGCACTGACAGCCGCACGCGTGACGACGACACCGTGGTCGTTGAAGACCTCGACCCAGTCATTGTCGACCACGTCGATCTCCTGCGCGTCCTCGGGGCTGAACCAGAAGGGCTCGATGCCACGCGAGAGGGTCGACATGCGCTGGTTGTCGCCATAGGTCGAGTGGATGTGCCACTTGCCGTGCGGCGTCAGGTAGTTCAGGGAGATGCTCTTTCCATCGCCCTCACTGAACTTGAGATCCGAGTACTCTGTCGCCGTCGGCCGCGGCTTGTAGGTCGGCAGGTGCTCCCCGTGCTGGATGTAGCCCTCGTGGTCCAGATACAGGTGCTGGCGGCCGGTCAGGGTGCGCCACGGAACCAGGCGCTCGCGGTTGTAGGTGAACGGCGCATAGGGGCGCCCCTTCTCGAGCAGCCCGGACCACATCGGACTGTTGATGAGCCTGCGCGGCTGGGCCTGGAGATCCTTGAAGTTCACGCGCACGTGCCGGTTGCCCTCGGCCAGATCCGCCAGGGGCAGTCCAACCTTCTCCTCCATCTCCTTGTAGGACCGATAGGCCAGCTCGCCGTTCGTCACCGAGGCGAAGCGCAACACCACGTTGGCCGCATCCTCCGCCCGCTTGAGAGACGGGTAGGTCCCCTCGTCCCAGCGCTCGACGCGCCCGGTTGCGAGCGCCTCGTCGTAGAAGTCACTGACGTCGTAGTGCGTGCCGTGGGCCCCAAGCCCGTTCTTGCGAACGTTGGGCCCGAAGGAACAGAACTGCTTGTAGAGGTTCGGATAGTCACGTTCGACCACCGTGAAGCGTGGCATCGACTTGCCCGGAACGGCCTCCACCTCGCCGTCGACCCAGCTCTTGATCTCGGGCTGCGCCATCTCGTCCGGCGTGTCGTGCAGGAGCGGAGTTGCGACCACGTCGCGCGTCTTGCCGGGCAGGTGCTTGGCAGCCAGATCCGAGAAGATGCGCGAGATCTCGCGGAAGGTGTCCCAGTCACTCTTCGCCTCCCAGCAAGGCGGCACCGCCTGCGCCAGGGGGTGGATGAAGGCGTGCATGTCGGTCGAGTTGAGGTCGCTCTTCTCGTACCAGGTCGCTGCCGGCAGAATGATGTCCGAGTACAGTGCGGACGTGTCCATCCGGAAGTTGATGTCTACGACCAGGTCCATCTTTCCGGACGGGGCCTCGGGCACCCACTCGACCTCTTTCACGGAGTCGCCGGCCACGTCCTGGGCGATCTTGTTGTGGTGCGTGCCCAGGTAGTGGTGCAGGAAATACTCGTGCCCCTTGGCCGATGACATCAGTGCGTTCCCACGCCAGATGAACCAGACCCTGGGCCAGCACTCCTCTGCGTCGGGTTTCTCGATCGAGAACTTCATGTCTCGACTCTTGAGCTTCTCCACGACGTGCTCCGAGACATCCTCGCCCGCCTCATCTGCCTCACGAACGACTTCGATCGAGTTGCGGTCGAACTGAGGATAGAACGGTAGCCATCCGTTGCGCACGGCGCGTACGTTCGAGTCGATCGTGTGCTCGTCGGTGATGTTCTGCTCGGGTTGATTCTCGGGCACGCTCAGGTAATCCCGGAAACCGCGCTCGTAGCGCCACTGATCGCTGTGCACGTAGTGCCAGCTCGGGCCGTTTTGTAAGCGCGACGGCCCGTACCAGTCCTTGGCCATCGCGATGCTGCCCCATGATTCGCCGGGCGCCAGCTTCTCCTGACCCACGTAGTGCGCCAGCCCGCCGCCGTTGACACCGACGCAGCCACAGAAGAGCAGGGCCTGGGTCGCCGCCCGGTACATCAGGTTTGCGTGGTACCAGTGGTTGATGCCAGCTCCGATGATGACGGTGCACTTGCCGCCCGTCTTCGACGCCGTGCTGGCCCACTCGCGAGCAAAGCGAATCTGCGTCTCCTGCGCGATGCCCGTGTAGCGCTCGGCCCACGCGGGCGTGAAGGTGCCTTCGGGATCCTCATAGCCCTTGGGGTAGTCCCCGGACAGACCGCGCTCGACACCGTACTGAGCCATGAGGATGTCGTAGACCGTGGCCACCTCGATGACCTGCCCGTCGACCTCCAGCCGCCGCACAGGAACACCCCGCATGACCGCCTTTCCCGCTCCGAAGTCGTCGAGCTCGATCTCGACCACGCCGTCGTTCTTCTCCAGGAAGGTCAGCTCGGCGTCGATCGGGCTACCATCCAGCCCATCCTCTGGCTTCAGATTCCACTGTCCCTTGCCCTGCTGCCAGCGGTGGCCAACGCTGCCCATCGGCATCTTCGGGCGATCGTCCTTGCGATCCCATTGCAGGAACTTCCACTCCCCATTCTCCTCCCCGGAGTATGTCGCTACCCGCCCGGCGCGCACCATCTTGCCGGCCTTGCGGCGACCGTTCAGCTGGCCGATCTCGACCAGGAATGGTGCGTCCGTGAACTCGCGCGTGTAGTCGAGGAAAAACTCGTCTTGCTGCTCGTGATGGAACTCCTTGAGGATGACGTGGTTGACGGCCATCCACCAGGCACCGTCTTGCCCGGCGTTGATCGAGACCCACTCGTCCGCGAACTTCGCGACCTGGTTGAAGTCGGGCGCGAAGACGACCATCTTGGTGCCGTTCAGGCGAGCCTCGGCCGCGAAGTGAACATCCGGCGTGCGAGTCATGCTCAGATTCGATCCCGTCACGGCCAGGAACTTTGCGTTGAACCAGTCGGCCGACTCGTTGACGTCGGTCTGCTCGCCCCAGATCTCGGGCGAGGCGTTCGGCAGATCGCAATACCAGTCGTAGAACGAGAGGTTGACGCCTCCCATGAGCTGCAGCATTCGTGACCCGGCGGCGTAGCTGAGCATCGACATGGCCGGAATCGGCGAGAATCCGGTGACGCGGTCGGGGCCGTGCTCCTTGATCGTGTGCACACACGAGGCGGCGATCAGCTCGAGCACCGTGTCCCAGTCCGAGCGCCGCAGGCCGCCCTTGCCCCGCGCGCGCTGGTAGCGCGCGCGCTTTTCTGGATCGCTCACGAGTGATCGCCATGCGTCGACCGGGTCCTCATGTCCGCTGCGCGCCTCGCGCCAGAGGTCCAGCAGTGCACCGCGCACATAGGGGTACTTCACTCGCAGCGGGCTGTAGAGGTACCAGGAGTAGGAGATTCCTCGCTGGCAGCCACGGGGCTCGTAGGGCGGGATGCCCGGCTCGAGCTCCGGATAATCCAGCGCTTGCATCTCCCAAGCCACGATGCCGTCCTTGACGTGGATGTCCCACGAGCAGGAGCCCGTACAGTTGACCCCGTGGGTGCTGCGTACGACGCGATCGTGCTGCCAGCGATTGCGATAGAACTCTTCCCAGGAACGTGATCCCGGATCGACGCGGTCCTGAATGTAGGGGTTCTTTCCGGTGGTCATATCTAGCTCCGGGCAACGAGGGGTCTGCGAACGGCGCGGAATCGACGGCGCCATACGACGTCGAAGGCCACCATGAAGAGGGCTGCGATACCGATCCCCGAGAGCATGAAGGTCAGGCTCGCGGAGCTCGGCGCGGCGTCTTCCGATGTGGCGCTGTCACGCAGGAATGCGATCAGCGCGAGGATCTCCTCGGAGTCCAGCGGCTCGCCCGAGTACAGGGGCTGCATCACGGCGGAAGGCGGGGCGGCCAGCCAGGCGCCGAGGCCCCGCCGCCCTTCCAGGCGGGCAAACGCGCCGGTGAGGTCCGGGCCGAGCAGCCCACCGCCCAGGCTCCCGAGACCCCCGACCGTATGGCATGAAAGGCAGGCCGGCCCGCCCTCCATGAAGGGCTGGCGACCCACAAAGAGGCCATGGCCGCGCTCGGCATCGTCCGCGGTCAAGGGGCGGTCGCTGAGCTGAACTCCGGCAAAGCGCGACTTCTCGAGCGCGGACTCGGCCGCGATCAGGTCGATCAGCTTGCCGGCACGATCGCGGGTCAGCCCCGGCACGGGTGGCATCGGGACACCGCGCGCCTCCGCAAGGATCTTCAAGGCGTAGGGGTCACCGCTGTCGATGGACGCCTTTGGATCCAGGATGAATGCGATCATCCAGTCACGATCCTGCCTGTCAGTCGCCCCCTTGAGGTCGGGCCCCGTCAGCCGGCCGCCACCGATGGTGTGGCAGCTCGCGCAGTTGACCTGGAAGAACTGGATCGTCTCCTCGGAGGGCGGGTCCTGGGCCGGGGCAGGTGCAGTGGACCAGGCACCGGGGAGCAATCCGAGAATGAATGCAGCAGTAGAGTTCAGCACGTGGAACGACCTCGCATCGGGTGTCCCATCCCCTAGGCAAACTCAGTGCCAACCTACGCCACAGCACGTGATTCTCTCTCACGGCATTCAGCAGGCCCCCCCACCCTTTCCTGCGCCCCTTCGGCGCATACTCGCGGCGGCACCTGGCGGCCGCCGGTATGCACAACGGAGGTCTACGGGACCCGGAAGGTCGAGGCGTCCAGGTCCAGCTGCCGCAGGATGCGTTGCAGGGCCGCTCGGGTTAGGCCACAGCGTGAGGCGGCGCGGGAGACGTTTCCACGCTCATTCTCGAGCGCGCGCTCCACGAATTCCCGCTGGAAGCGCTCGATGGCTTGCTGCTTGCTGCCCGCGTAGTCGAGCTCATCGCTCGACCCGTCGTCGACGGTACTCCAGGCGCGACTGTCGAGCCCCAGGTGGTGTGGCAGGATCCGGTCGCCCGCGCAGATGACCACGGCCCGCTTCATCGCATTCTCCAGCTCACGCACATTGCCCGGCCAGCGATAGGCCTGCAAAGCCGCGAGCGCCTGCTTGCTCAGCTCCGGCGACTGTGCCGCTGGGCCCAGGCATACACGGGTCGCCTGTCCGAGAAAGCGCAGTGCCAGGGGCTCCACATCGGCCGGACGCTCCCGCAGTGGCGGCAAGTAGATGCGCATGACTCCGAGGCGATAGAAGAGGTCCTCGCGGAATTCGCCCGTGCCCATCATTCCCTCGAGATCTCGATTCGTCGCGGCCACCAACCGGTATTCCACGGGGATGTCGCGGTCGCCGCCGAGCGGCCGGACGACCTGCTCTTGTAGAACGCGCAGCAGCTTGCCCTGAAAGGGCTGGGACATCGACGAAACCTCGTCCAGGAACACGGTCCCGCCCTTTGCCTGGCGAAAGATGCCGTCGCGACTGCGGTCAGCACCCGTGAAGGCACCGCGCGTGTGCCCGAAGAGCTCGGACTCGAGCAAGGTATCGGGAAGCGCAGCTGCGTTGACGGCCAGGAATGGCTTGCTGGTGCGGGGACTACGATCGTGAATTGCGCGCGCCACGATCTCCTTCCCGGTCCCGCTCTCGCCCTCCACGAGGACCGGCATGGGACTGCCGGCCACGCGATCCACAAGCTGCATGACGCGCCGCATGGCAGGATCCAGCGCGACGATCTCGCCTAACTCGCCCGGCCCGGGGTCTGCCTGACGACGCGCCGCCAGCAGCTGTCTGCCCAGCCGCCCCACGAGGCTCAGAACCTCGTCGTTGTCGAACGGTTTGGTCATGAAATGTGCCGCGCCGGCCTGCAAGCAAGCGACCGCGCTCTGGATCGTCCCGAACCCCGTCATCACGACGACGCGCGCATCCGGAAAGCGCTCACCCAGGGCTGGGAGCAGCTCGGTCCCGGACATGTTCGGCATCATCAGGTCGCTCAGGACGAGATCGACCCCGTCCCGCTCGGCGACCTCGAGTGCCTCGCGCCCGTCGCCGGCAAGCTTGACGGTCGCGCCCAGGGTCGATATCAGCTTGCCCAATCCGGTGCGGATATCCGGCTCGTCATCGACAACGAGTACACGTAGCCCGTCGAGTTCCGTCTCGAGACTCTTGATCCTGGTCATGCTGTCGCTACTTCCTGTTGCATCAGACGTACGCGGAAAATCGTCCCTCGCTCACCGGTCTCCAGAAGCTCCACACCGCCGCCGTGCATCTCCGCAATGCGCCGAGCCGTCGGAAGGCCCAATCCAGTCCCCTCTCCACGGTCCTTGGTCGTGAAGAAGGGACGGAAGATCATGTCCTGGGCCTCCAGCGGTATTCCGGGGCCATCGTCCGAGATCAGCACCGCCAGGTGGTTCTCCTCGAATTGAACATCTGCCGTGACCGTTCCCCCAGCGTGCGCCAGCGCCTGGATGGCGTTGACGATCAGGTTGACGAAGATCTGCCGCAACTGCAGCTCGTCGCCCCAGGCCAGCGGCGCACTTTCCGGCGCATTGAGCACGAATTCGACTCCGGCACGCTCACGCAGCGGACGGGTGAATGCCGCGGCATCCTCGAGGACAGCTACGATGTCGACCGAGTCCACTTCGGGTGTCGCTCCGGTCGCATAGTCGAGCAGTCCCCGGATCGCTTGCTTGCAAGACTCCACATTGCGCTGGATAACCTGCACATTCTCGGCGAGCTCCGGCTGCCCCTCGAGTTCGCCTTCGAGCATCTGGCTGTACATGTTGATCGCCGCCAGAGGATTGTTGAGCTCGTGCGCCATGACCGCGGCGACCTCGCCCAGCACCGCAAGTCGCTCCTGGTGGATCATGCGCTCGTCCTGGTTGACCCTGTCCGTGAAGTCATGACTGACGAGCACCCGCCCGATCCTGCCGTCCGCATCGGGCGGCAGCTGTGACGCATGCACCTCGAAGGTCCGCTCGCCAATCTCGACCTGGCAGGACTTGGGCGCCCGATCGGGGTCGAAGAGGCAGGCATGGCAAGCGTCGGTCGAGCTAACCTGGAGCTCGCAAACGTGATGGGACGTGATCTCGATCATACCGCTCTGGAGCGCACGCAGGATCGGCTCGGCCGCCTGGTTGAATACGACTGGCCGTCCATCGGGGTCGAGCACGATCAGCCCGCCGCGCATGGAACCGATCACTGCTTTCAGGCGATCGCGCTCGGCCTTGAGCTGGCCCTGTTGCCGACGCAGGTCCTCGGCCGTGCGCTCCTGGACACGCGTCCGCTCCTGAACCGCCAGTGCCATCGCGGCCAGGGAACGCCCCACCTCGCCAATCTCGTCATTCGAATCGATCGTGATGACGGGAGAGTCGTCACCGCCACCGATGCGTCGCGCCGCCTCGGCGAGTTGCAGCAGCGGACGAGTCAAGACTCGCATTGGCAGCAGGAATAGCACGAGGGCCGCGGCTGCCACCAGCAGGCCGATCCCAAAGATGCGCCCCTGCAGCCCGGCGACCGCGGAGAGCGCGTCTCCTGCCCTGGACTCGACCTCCACAGACCAGCCGCTGGCCACCAGTGGAAATCTGCGCAGGAGCGGCTCGTCCGCCACGCCAGGCCCGTCGCTCGAGGCGTCGACGTGCGCCCGATCATCCTGAAACACGAGACCGAAGCCACTGCGCACGTGCTCGGAGTCGATGGCCGGCAATTCATCCTCGAAGATGCCGCGCAACAACGTCAGCCGCGATCCGCTTCCATCCAGCAGGTGGAGTACTCCACGTTCGGCATCGTTCCAGCCGAGATCGGTCGCCCGCAGGGCGTCGAAGATCCATGCGCTGGGATTGACCCACGCGACTAGCCAGCCCAGGCGCCGTCCACCCTGGCGGCTGACCAGGGCCGCTGCCAGGGCCAGACGCGGCCGGCTACCGTCGGATTCCCGAGCGATCAGCCGCGAGAAAAGCAGCTCGTCGCCACGAGGGGCCGAGGCGAGCCATGCGCGCGTCTCCTCGGGCGGCGGCTCGCGAGCCGCCACAAGCAGGTCGCCATCGGACGAGACCAGTTGCAGGTCCCCAAACGCCGGCACGAGGGGCAGCTTGCTTCTCAGCAGATGGGTCCGTAACGACGCCGCCAGTGTCGGATCTCCACCGGAGCCCGGCTGCCCGTCAGCGGCCTGGTCCAGCAACCGCTCGCTCGCATCCCGAACAAATCCGTCCGAGGCAAAGTCCTCGGCCCGCAGCGCCAGCCTCGACAGGTATCCATCGAGGGCCACCGCATACGCGCGCGACTGCAACTCCAGCCGGGTGAGAATCTCCTGCTCGAGAGTGTTCGTCACCGAGGTCGAGATGAAGGACCCGCCCAGGCCAAACGTAAGCGCGCAGGCTGTGAAAAACAGCAACGCGAGCTTTGTACGAACAGTCAGAGATCTCGGCGCCATGCTCGGTGACATCCTGGCAACGACCGGGAGAGAATGCGAACCCTAGCGTAGTTCGCCCTGAGTACAGGTGCCCGTGTTTGCAACAAATCCGGCAGGCCTACGCACTATGGCCCGTGTCCACACGACATTGGTGGCCCGCGCCTAAGACGAAGTGCGCAGACGGACCTGATTGGCCATGCTGGCGCGCGCATGCGGACAGGCCACGCTACTGCGTAGCTGACTATGCAACCCGCATAGCGCCCTAGTCACCTGCGGGTCCGGAAAGGACAGCCGCCGTCCGGAGGAGGCGCTCGAGGACCACTGGAGCTCCGTTGAGGGCATCGGGGCGGGCACAGAATTTGCGGGCTCGGCGAGGGGGAGGCGCTACCCATCGTGGGTACGAGTCCTCCTTGAACACCGAGTACATCGAACTGCACCCATTGGTACCAGCATGCAGGTAGACAACAAGGCGACTCGCATCGAGCTATTCAGCCTCAAGACGCCCCAGATGCGCGCCTTCCACATGTCGTGGTTCTCGTTCTTCCTCTGCTTCTTCGCGTGGTTCGGTATCGCCCCCCTCATGGCGATCGTGCGCGATGAGCTGAACCTGACCCAGGCCCAGGTCGGAAACACGATCATTGCGTCCGTCGCAATCACCATCGTCGCGCGGCTCGCAATCGGGTCCCTCTGCGACCGCATAGGGCCACGGATCAGCTATAGCCTCTTGCTGATCTTTGCATCACTGCCGGTGATGGGGATCGGGCTCTCCCACAGCTACGAGTCATTCCTGCTGTTCCGCCTCGGCATTGGCGTCATCGGCGCCTCATTCGTAATCACGCAGTACCACACATCGGTCATGTTCGCTCCCAACTGCGTGGGGACGGCGAATGCGACCAGCGCCGGTTGGGGCAACCTGGGAGGTGGTGTGACACAGATTGTGATGCCGCTGGTGTTCGCCGCTTTTGTCGGCCTGGGCTACACAGACGCCGTCTCCTGGCGTCTCTCCATGGTCATTGCTGGCGCGGTCTGCTTCGTGACGGGCATAGCCTACTTCTTTCTCACCCAGGACCTTCCGAACGGAAACTTCAAGGATCTGCGCGCCCGAGGAGAGATGCCCGCCAAGGAGAAGGCACGCGGCACCTTCTTGCTGGCCGCCAAGGATCCGCGCGTCTGGGCCCTCTTCCTGGTCTACGGCGCCTGCTTCGGTATCGAGCTCACGATCAACAACATCGCGGCCCTCTACTTCATCGACTACTTCGGCCTGGGACTGGCCACCGCGGGTCTCGTCGCGGGCCTGTTCGGCCTGATGAACATCTTCGCGCGCACGACGGGCGGAGTCATCGGGGACAAGTTCGGACAACGAGCGGGCCTCAAGGGGCGCGTTCGCTGGCTGTTCATGGCCGTCTGCGTCGAGGGCATCGCACTGATGTTCTTCTCGCAAATGACGGTCCTCCCGATCGCCATCGGGTCCATGGTCGTCTTCAGCATGTTCACGCAAATGTCGGAGGGTGCCACGTATTCGGTCGTTCCCTTCCTGAACAAGAAAGCCCTGGGATCCATTGCCGGCATCGTCGGAGCTGGCGGCAACATGGGTGCGGTGGCAGCGGCCTTCCTTTTCAAGACGGAAGCCATCCGTTGGCCGACCGCCCTGTTGATCCTCGGTGGGATAGTCTTCGTGCTCTCCTTCGTGGCCCTGACCGTACGCTTCAGCGAGGCAGACGAGGCAGCAGCGGCAGCCGAACACGCTGGGGCCCTCAAGGAACGCGCGCGTACCCGCCTCAAGAAGCGCGTCGCATTGCCGATCCCCATGCGCAGCCCTCGGCGCGTGACACCGTTTACCTTGCTGCGAATCTATCTCGGGGTGGCGCTCGCCATCAAGGCCATCTACTACATCACGGATATGGGCGAGCTCGAGGCCCAGATGGGCCAGAGCTTCGGGAACACCCAGAACCTTGTGGCCTGGTTCATCGTGCTGGCCCATGGCGCGGGAGGCGTATGCCTGGCGCTCGGCTTCGTGACGCGTGCCGCGGCCGGCGCCAATGCTCTGGTGCTCGTGGGCGCGGTGGGCATCCACATGGTCGGTTCGACCGGACTGGACATGGTGGGCCGCAACCTGAACCTGCAGTTCGCCGCCCTGGTACTGGCCGTCCTGCTGGTCTTCCTGTGGCAAGGTGCCGACCGCTTCTCCCTCGATCGCCTGACCCGAGCGGATGATCAACCGCCCGCAGCATGACAGCGAGGCCGTGGCCGGGCGCAGGCCCGGCCGGCTGGTCAGAGCGGCGCGAGCTCCGCGCGGCGATCCTTGCGTAGCCCGAGTTTCGTCATCAGGAAGCTCCAGCCAACCTGCACGGCGTTGCTACGATCGACGAAGTTGTTGGTGAGGGCGATCGAGTCCTCGAGGTTGATGACCTCGTGGAACTGGGCGCTCGGAGCGACGATCAGGTCGCCCGGATCGAGTTCAGCGGTGTAGTAGCCGACGCTCTCGATGTCAGGCCAGTCTTCGATCCCGGGGGGCTCCATGCCCTGGTAGCCACCGATGTAGTCGGCGTAGCCCGCCTTGAAGGCGCCTTTCAACTGATCGAAAGGGACGATGTACCACTTCTTGCGACCGACCACCTGGGCCACCCAGGCGTGACTGTACTGGCCATCGATGTGGATCTTCGTCATCGACCCCTTCGGCCCGATCAGGAGGTAGCCGAGTCCCATCGGGCTGCGCATGTACTTCTCGAACCAGTCGATCTCGGACAGACAGCCGGGAACTGCAAAGTCCGCCGCGAGCGTGCTGCCCTTGTCGATGAAGCACCCATCTGCGTAGAGGGGCAAGGAGCTGGGGTCGGGGTGGCCGTTCTCGGTTCCCCAGTCGCGCACGTAGTCGACGTAGTCTCTGAGAGGCATCGTCCCCTGGCGCTCGAACAACCGACCGACGGGAACCTCGACCAGGCCGTGCTGCTCCCTGAAGAAGTCAAAGCTCCAGCGCTCGAGCGCCGCCCAGCCGTCCATCTCCCCCTCCAGAACCACTGGTTTGCGTGGAAACAGGTAGTCGTGCTGGAGTTGTCGCGCGGTGAGCCCGCGACGGCGATCGACCTCGCCCAGGTGTCGACAGCGCCGCTCCAGAACTCCGGGCCCGCGTCGAGCGCTGTCGGTGGATGCGGATTGGGTCATCTGGAAGTGGGCCCGGTCTACGGCTGCAAAGGCCTCCAACACAAACCTACCCCCTCCGCGCCGGGCCGCCATACGAGCATGGTCGTAGGGCCCTCGACTGCGGCCACCAGGTTCACCGGTCAGACCCCGCCCGATACTGGCCGCTCATCGCCACTCCGCGAGCCCGCCGTCATGCGCTGCACGATGCGGCCGCCCAGGCTGCCGATCAGGCGCAGCGCAACCTTACGCCCGACTCTGGAGGAGAAATCCACTGGTGCCCACGTGCTCAAGCCTCGGGTGCCCTGAGCCCTGTTGTAGATGCGGTTCTGCTCCGTGACCATCCACTCCGAGTACAGGGCGTACATGGCCAGTAGCGGCAGCCGCAGGGAGCGGCACCCGACCGTCCGGCGTGCGAGCGAGACGAGCTTCGGATTGCGCACGAGCACGGGGAACCACTTGTGCAGGTTTTCTATGGCCTGCTTGTCAGCCACCTGGATGGTCGCTTCCCTGTTGAACTGGGAAGGAAAGTCGTCGTACTCCGAGACCGCGACCCCCATGTTGCGCGTGATGTCGTTGAGCTCGAACTCAGGGTAGGGCTGGACGATCGAGCAGAGTGGATGATCCACCCCGCATTCGATGTTCAGCTCGACCGTATCGAAATCGTCCTCGAGCGTCCCGCCCGGCGCCCCCAGCATGTTCAGGGAGGCGAGCCGGATGCCGTGCTTCTTGATCCATCCGGCGGCGGCGACCAGCTGACCTCGCTCCGTATTCTTGCGGTAGACGACGTTCCGGACGTGATCGTTGGCCGCCTCGAAGGCCACGCGCGCACTGATGCACCCCGCGGCCTTCAGCTGCCGAATGTGCTCCTCCTTGGTCATGTTCGCCATAAGGATTGCGTCGAATGGCAAACCGACCTCGCGCGGCCAGCGACCCGCGAATTCCTCCAGCCAATCGCTCCGCAGATTGAAGATGTCGTCCAGGAAGTGCACGAAACGCAGGGGGTAGCGCTCACGGATCTGCTGCACTTCCGCGATCACATGGTCGACTGAACGCTTGCGAACGTACTCGTTGTTGCGCGAACCGTAGACCTTCGATTTCCAGGCGTGGTGGAAACAGAAGGAGCACAGCATCGGACAGCCGCGCTGGGTCAGGACCACCTTGCGCGGATTCTCTCGGTACGAGGACTCAGCCTCGTAGATCAGGCTGCGATCAGGGAAGCCCAGGGAATCCAGGTCACGTACCAGCGGGCGCAGTGGATTCTTGACCAGGTTGCCCTCCGGGTCCGCATAGCACAGGTTGTCGATCGTACGCCAGTCATCGCCGCGTTCGAGAGCGTTCAGCAGGTCTACCAGCAGGCCCTCACCCTCGCCGATGCAGAGTGCGTCGATCTCGGGATCCCTGGCGCAATCCGGCACGAAGGTCACGTGCGGACCACCCATCAACGAGAAGAAGTCGAACTTCGATTTCAGATAGCGGTTGACCTCGAAGATCTGTTTATGGGTGCCGGTCATCAGCGACCAGGTGATCACGTCGGGTCGGTACTCGCGGATCTTGGACAGCCACCTGGGGTCCGGTAGCAAGACGGCGCGCATCTCGTGCCCGGCGTCCTTGACGACCCGGCTCAAGACCATTGGACCCAGCATTTCCTGGGGCAAAATTCGGGAGATGTGCAGGACCTTCAAGGGTTCGCTCGAGCTGATGCGCTGACCCTCGCCGGGCCGACATGGATTGGCAGCTCAACTGTCGACACGAATCCTGATGGAAAAATATGGGTCAACAGGCGTAGGGAGGTCGACCCTTCGCCCGCAGGTCTTGCGGCTGGACCTCGTACTTGTGCGCACCCGTAGTCCCCGCGCGCCGAGCTAGGCTTGACTTGTTCCACGAAACCCAAGTGCGTCTCATGCCCATTCTCAGTCAGCAGGAAATTGACAGGTTCAGGACCGATGGCTACCTGATTCTCGACACCGGCCTCCCGGAGCCTGTCCTGGATGGGATCGTGTCCGACCTCGATGGCAAGTATCCGGACGGAGTCAATCGGGATGGTGTGCTCCCTCCCACGCGCGTCCAGGATGCCTGGAAGTTCAGCGAGAACGTACGCCGGCTCGCTACTGCGCCGCGTGTGATGGATGCCCTACGCGAGCTCTACGGTCGCGAAGCTCTGCCTTTTCAGACGCTGAACTTTCCCACGGGCACCCTGCAGCCAGCCCACTCCGACGCTCTGCACTTCAACTCATGCCCGGCCGGCTACATGTGTGGCGTCTGGGTGGCACTCGAGGACTGCGACGAAGCCAACGGCGCGATCGAGTACTACGCCGGCAGTCACCTGTTACCTGAGTTCAACATGGCAGACGTGGGCGTGCCTGCGCTGGAGGAGAACTACGCCGAGTACGAAGAATTTATAGTCCAGGTGATCGAGCGCTTCGGGCTCGAGCGAGACACGGCCAACCTGAAGAAGGGACAGGCGCTGATCTGGACGTCGAGCTTGATCCACGCCGGTGGACGCCGCGACGACCTCTTTCGCAGCCGTCACAGCCAGGTCACCCACGTGTTCTTCGAGAACTGTAGCTATTACACGCCCATGAAGAGCCGCGGTCTGGACGTATGCTGGCGGAATCCGGAATTCATCCCCAAGACGGCGACCGCACGCGGCCGGCGCCAGGTTGGGTGAGGGTCATCGCGGCCATTCTCTCGGTCGCAGGCGCGATCTACTCTCTCGAGGCCCTGCTCGCGACCTTCGGCACGGGCGTTCCGGAGGCCAAGGGGCCGACTCGCGTCCTCCTTGGCCTGGCGACAGCAGGCTGCCTGTGGCTCCTGTTCCGCTTCCTGGAGGGGAGCCGCGCAGCCGACATGCGGGCACTGGACGAGAGGGCTTCGTCGCGGGAGTAGTCGGGTCCGGGGCCAGACCCACCTATCCCCCGCTGCCGAATGGCCCTCAGGAGCCCTTCAGGGCCAGCACCGGAATCGAGCTCTGCTTCAGGACCCCGTAGGCCACGTTGCCGAGCAGAGCAGCCGAGAGCCCGGTGCGACCATGGGTGCTCATGACGATCAGATCATGACCTTCCTGGCATTCGAGCACCACTTCGACCGGGCGCCCGCGCAGGAATCGCCGCTCGGGCTTCGGGCCCACGCCAGAGGCCGCATCGGCCTCGTCCATTTTCGTTTCGAAGCTGTTCTTCGCAGCGTCGCACGCGCCCTCGACCGAGAATAGTGGCCCGGGACCGATGTATCCGGGAGCGGCGGCGTAGGCGAAATCAGGATCCTGGTAGCAATGCAGGGCGGTAATAGTCGCGCCCAACGTCTGCGCCAGGGCACGCGCGTTGCCAAGTGCCCGGATGCTGTCATCCGAGAGGTCGACCGGGACCAGGATGCGTTCGATTGGTTTCCAGCTTCCCGGCTGAACCCAGACGCCGCCATGCGCCTGGGAGAGCACTGCCCGCGCCGTGCTGCCGAAGTCGAAGATATGGCGGTCCTCATGGGGGCCGAGGAAGATCCACTCGGCATCGATCTCTCCAGCACGTTTGACGAGCCAGCGCGCCGCGTGCCCGATCTCGGCCTCGAGCGTGACCCGCTCGCTCTCGAGCGCTGACTCTCCGACGACCCGGATGACGGACGCACGCAAGCTGTCGATCGCCGATGCCTGCAGCTTGGCATACACCTCGGCCATCTGGTCTGGACGGCCGCCCACGTCCTCGATCGGTGGAATATCAATCGCATGCAGGCAGTGAAGGCGCGCCGTGAATTGCTGGCTCATTGCGTCCGCGGCTCGCAACGCATCGCTCGATTTGTAAAGAGAGTCAAGTCCAACGATTATCTGACGTGGCTGAGCTTGTGTCATCTACTGCGCTCCTTGCTTCGGACAACCAGGACGGGGGCGAGTGAGTTCATGTCGGTCGGCGCCACCCCCTGGCTCTAGCTCAGGGCGAGACGCCGGGAGAGTGTGACACCCGGCATGGCTGCCATATCTGAGCCAGATCGAGGACTTGGCAGCCATGCGACCTGCCATGAACTCACACCGAGAGAGTAGTCCCTGGGTGCGCACTCTCGTTCCAGACAAGGTGCGTAGCCCCGGCCTGAATACGCCGTATGATCCTGATCCAAGCACCACAGGGCACGCTCACAATTCCAAGGGGTCATTCACCTGCCCCGCCGACGGCGTACGCCAGCGTCCCCGAGGGTCCGACCCTGGCCACCGGCGCCGGACACTGCCCTGGGCCTATCGGAGCAGACGCCGGTCGACAACGACGCAGCTACGGAGGATCTGCGCCCCTACTACCGATTTGTGCTTACCGACACGAACGCGGGTATATCCAACGATGTATGGGGTTCAACGCCGGCCTCGCGGGCTTCGCGACCTCGTGAAGCCCCTTCTCGCTGGCACGGCCCCTGACGCCATGCCCTCCCGACCCTACAATGATGAGCTGGCCCAAAGCTCTTCGGCCCCGCCACATTCGGTAGCAAGAGCGAACCAACTCACGTCTGCCCCGTCGATGGACCCTTCGTCATCCGAACCATTGAGGACCGAGCCGAGCGAGCAACGGGATCGCCGGCTGGAGGTCTCCGCTGTCGCGATCCTTGCGTCCGTTCTAGACCCAACCCTGACCATCGACGGGCGCGGCACGATCCAGTCGGCCAGCGACTCGGTCGAAACGGTCTTCGGGTACAGCCCCAACGAGCTCGTGGGCCGGAACGTCTCGATGCTGATGCCTGAGCCCCATCACAGTCAACACGACGAGTACCTGGCCCAGTACCTCCGCACGGGCGTCACCCATATCCTGGGGCAGACGCGCGAGTTCGAGGTCCTCCGCAAGGATGGACGCCATATCAATTGCGAGATGTCCGTCGCTCGGGTCGATCTCGAGAATGAGAACGAACCGGTCTTCATCGGCAGCTTCCGGGATATCACCGAGCGCAAGCGCGCCGAGCGGACCCTCGTACGGAATGAGGAGAGGTTCCGCGCAATCTTCGACCAGGAGTACCAGTACGTCGGACTGCTGAGCCGCGATGGGACCGTGCTCGAGATGAATCGCACCGCTCTCAAGGCAATTGGCGCGGGCGCGGTCGACGTACGCGGGCGCCCATTCTGGCAGACGCCCTGGTGGCACCACTCACCGGCGGAGCAGGATCGGGTGCGCCAGGCAATCCTGGACGCCGCGGACGGGCGTTTCGTGCGCTTCGAAGTGGAGCTCGCCCTCGACGACGGGACCACGCGCGCGATCGACTTCTCGCTCAAGCCGATTCGGGACGAGGACGGGCGCGTTCAGCTGCTGTTGCCCGAGGGACGCGACATCACCGAGCTCAAGCGCGCCCAGCGTGCAGAGACGGCGGTGCTTCGCACCCTGGCCGCGATCGGTGAGGGTGCCGCGACCCTCGCGCACGAGATCAAGAATCCGATCACGGCCATCAACATCGCCCTGCGCGCCGTCGCCGAACAGCTCGGCGAGACCGATCGAGTCGTGCTCGAAGATCTCGCATCGCGCATGATCCGCCTCGAAGGCTTGATGCGACAGACGCTCTCCTTCGCGACGCCGCTTGTGATCCACAAGACCACCTGTGAGGCACTCCCGATTCTGGAGAACGCTCAGCGGCTACTGCGCGAGTCCCTGATCGCCGCCGGCACCGAGGTCACGATCGACGTGCAACCCGCCGGCCTGACCCTGAGGGGCGTTGCGACGCACCTAGAGGACGTGATCGTCAACCTGCTCGGCAATTCGCTCGAGGCCCTCGAGAGCGGTGGCCATATTCGCCTCGCGGCCAGGTATCACTCGGCCAGCGAGGTCTGCCTGTCCGTCGAGGACGACGGCCCCGGTGTCAGCGCAGCCGTCAAGACAACCATCTTCAAACCATTCGTCACTACCAAGCCCGCGGGAACGGGATTGGGACTGGCGATCTGCCAGAAAGTCATCGATGCACACAATGGCCGCCTCGAACTTGACACATCGCCCATGGGAGGCGCCAGGTTCTCGATCTACCTCCCCAGCTAGGATCCCGCCAGAAAAGAGAAGCAGCATGTCTATCCAAATCTACTTGCTCGACGATCAGGTCATGATCCGCTCCGCGATCCGGTCCTTGCTGCAAAAGAACGAGAAGTTCGAGATCGTCGGCGACTCGGGCGACCCACGCAAGGCGATCGACGAGATCGCGACGCTGGTGCCGCATGTCGTCCTGTGCGATATCACGATGCCGGGCCTGTCAGGGATCGACGCGGTCGGCCGCATCCGCAAGTGTTCGCCCAAGACCAGCGTGGTCATGCTGACCCATCACGAGGGAGAGTCCTTCGTCGAGCAGGCCCTGCAGGCCGGCGCAGAGGGCTACCTTTCGAAGGACTCGGATCCGCGCGAGCTGTCCCTGGCGATCGAGGCCGTCTACCGAGGCGACCCGTACGTCTCTCCCAAGGTCTCATCCGGCCTGGTCTCTGCGGCCCGTAGCCTGGCGCCCGTCGGACGACCGGCGCCCGCTACCCGAATCGATTCGCTCACTCCGCGTGAACGCGAGGTCTTCCAGCTGCTGGCCGTCGGCCATGCCAACAAGAACGTCGCACGCGAGCTCGGCATCAGCCTGGGGACCGCAAAGAAGCATCGCGAGAACCTGCAACGTAAGCTAGGATGCCAGTCAGCGGCGGAACTGGCACGCCTGGCAATCCGAGAGGGGCTGCTCAACCTTTGATCCGGGCCCGCCGAGGATTATGGTTGGTGCACGCCTGACCTCGGTTTGCGGGTGCAGCCTGACCGAGATCAGAATCGAGAAGGTGCAGAGTCCGGTCCGGACGCGAACGGGCCGCGCTACGCAGTAGTTCGCGGGCGCATTCGAACAGCTCGGGAATGCGCTGGTAAATGCATTTGATAGCCTCGAGTTGGGGCAGACGTGAATGACCCTCACAAGCGGCAAGGATAATGCACCTGGCTAGGGCCCCCCTGATCGCCTGCCTGCTCGCACTCCAGCCCCTGCTGGGGTGCTTGCAGGCACCCAGGCGGCCATCCGGAACGATCGAGTACATCGGGTCCTCGACGGTGGCCGGGTTTCTGCGCGACGCGGAGGAGACCTATGCCGCGATCGAGTTTCGAATCGACACCGCGCCGGAGAGTAGCGGTGGCGAGCGCGCGATCCTGGCGGGCGAGGCTGACCTGGCCGGTCTCGCACGCCGTCCGGCAAAGGGCACCCTGGAACAGGGGGTTCGGGCCACACTCATCGGTAGGGACGCCATCGCGGTGCTCGTCGGCGCGGAGAATCCGATCACGGAACTGTCGATGGTCCAGCTACGCGGGATCTTCAGTGGTGAGGTCAAGTCCTGGAACGAGGTCGGCGGCCCGGACATGGCCGTCGTGCCCTTCATCGTTGGCCCCGAGTCGGCCACGCGCGAAGTGTTCCGCTCGCTGGTTCTGGGATCGGCCGTCTATTCCGGCTGCCACCAGATTCGACCCGACGAGGCGATTGCCGAGGCCGTCAGCTCGACGCCCGGCGGCATCGGTCAGCTCAGCATGTCCCTGATCGACTCGCGCAGCGGTGCGCGGGCGATCGCTGTCGCAGGTGAGACGCCCTCCGTCACCAGCCTCGACTACCCGATCTCGCGCCCGCTCTACCTGCTCTGGAGGCGAGGCAATCCCACGGTCGAGGCATTCGTCCAGTGGACCCAGACGGTGGAGGGCCAGAACATCGTGATGCAACGCTTCGTCGGCCGACGGGTCGTCGGTGCCGCTGGCAGCACCCCCGGCGACCGCAGGCGTGGAACGCTGATCGTCTTCACCGAGACCGAGGCGGTCTACGACGGAGGCATCTACTACTACCCGCATCGGCCCTACGAGATCCTCACCCCGGAAGGCCTGCTCGTCCGACGGGTTCCAAACCGCCGAGGCGAGAACGACGAGCGCCCCATGAGCGTCGATCTCCCGCCGGGAACCTACCTCATCCGCACGAAGACGCGTGACGCGAGCGATCCCGAGTTCTTCGTGACGATCGAGGAGGACATGCGAACCAAGCTGGACGTCGTGGCGTTGCTGGAGCGAGCGAATTGAGGCATCTCCTCGCCGGGCTCACAGTCCTGGCCCTGGCATCATCTCCGGCCGCCGACCCGGCCATTCCGAGCGTCATTCGCCCGCGACAAGATCCGGACAAGCCCGGGCGATCGTCGTCCCTGTTTGAAGATCTGCGCCTTTACGGGGACATGCGATTGCGCCATGAATCCAGCTTCGACCTCGGCGCAGCCCCGGATCGCCATCGCCAGGTCATGCGCCTGCGATTGGGCGCCAATTATCGGATCGACGACCGCACCGAGGTTGCCGCCCGGATGGTCACCGGCGACCCGACGGACCCGAATACGACCCACGTAACACTTGGAGACGGATTCGACGGATTCGGGCTGAGCCTCGACCGCGCCTACCTGGTCTATCGTCCAGAGTCCTGGTCGGATGGGGAGCTGCGTGCTGGAAAATTCAACCACTCCTTTTATCGCAACCAGGTCTACGGAGAGCTCTTGTGGGATGACGACATCCAGCCGGAGGGCGTGATCGCCCGCAAAACCTTTGACGAGGTGAGTCTGGTCGAATCAGTCGACGCAACCGTGGGGGTCTACGCCCTCGAGGAGCAGCGGGCGGCGGACGACGCGGCCCTGATCGCAGCCGAGCTGGCGTCGAGCGCGAAGTTCGGCGACGACTGGCGCTCCCGATTCGCGCTGGCCTACTACGGCTATACGAGTGTGGCGCCGAGCGGCTCGACCACCCTTCTTGGCGAAAACAGGGGCAACGCCACGATCGATGACGACATGGACGGCAATCCGGACCGCTATCGATCTGACTTTGGCCTGCTGAATCTCAACGCCGGGTTCACCTACGATGGATTCTCACGGCCGCTCACCATCTCGACGGAGTTCATCAACAATACGCGCGCCGATGCTCGCGGCGACGGCTTTGCAGCGGGAGTGGCATTTGGAAGCCAAGCCCATCCAGGCGACTTGCTGCTCTACTACCAGTTCCAGCGCATCGAACAGGACTCCGTCTTCTCCGCATTCGCACAGGATGACTTCCTACTGGCGACCAACCACGCCAGCCACCTCCTGGGCGTCAATTTTCAGCTGAGCAGTGACGTGGGGCTCCTACTCTGGGGCATGTTCTCCAATCCGCTCGAGGCCGGCCCCGGGGATGCGAGCTCTCCCTGGCGTATCCGTCTCGACCTGAACGTCAAGTTTTGACCCCCCCACCTGCCGGCCACCTCCTTGGCCGCGCGAAGTTTTCGCGATCTGGAGCGCCTACCGGGGCTCCCGGTCCGGTGCAGTCCGTCCCCTGCGCCCGGCGTCACGAACCGTGTACACCATCCAGATCGCCATGAAGAGGGTTCCGGAATGCTGCACCATCGGGAGCAGGATCTTGCCACGCTCCGAGCCAAGCACGATATCGACGTACACGATGATGTTGACCAGTGCAGCGGCCATGAAGGCCCCGCCCCAGACGCTGCCCCAGCGGGACGTCGTTTCCGAGAGGCGGATTCCCGCCATGATCAGGACGGAGGCCACGAAGCCCGAGGCGCCCGCACAGAGGGTCGTGATGACGTGTGAGAGGCGCAGGGTGTCGTAGGGAAAGACAGCCACGAGGGCCAGGCAGACGGACGAGAGCGTTCCGGCCACCACCGCCCAGCGCGCCAGGGTCGGTGTACGCAGCGAAGCGGCCACGACGCGCCAGAAGGCCCACGAGCTGACGGAGAGGGCGCCGAAAGCGCCCTTGGCGAGTACCGCGGATGCCGCATTGGGCGCGCCATTGACCGCCTCATCCCGCATCAGGTCGCACCAGTAGTTCACGAACGGGCGGAAGCCGACTGAATCCGCGTCGGCCCAGCTTCCACCCGGATAGAAGAGGACTGCCGCCATGAGCAGCGCCAGTGAGATTGCCAGCAAGGTGAGCGAGACCCTCCCGGCGGAGCGCCACCGGTCTTCGCCCGCCCCGTTCCGATGGGTGCTCGCTGGTACCTGCATGCTCCTGATCCAAGGCTCGCGGCTTGGCCGACCGATCCTATGTCCCCGCACTGCCGCTCGCAAACGGGCCAGGACTACAATTGCGGATGCACCCCGCTTCGGCCACCCCGCGTCCCCGCGCACACTCCCGCCGCAATTGCAATGCCGACGACCCGCCTCACCAAAGCGCAGATCCACTGGTTCCGGTTGCGCCGCTCAGGCCTGGTCAAGCCACTCGGGTCGATCGAGCAGGCGGCCCACCAGCTCATCGGGATCCAGGCACAAATGCTGCCGGCCGCGAACGTGGCCTTCTGGAACCGGGCGACCGGCTGCACACTCGCCGTGCTCGAGGGTGCGCGCCTGACAGAGCGCACTCTCGTACGCTTCTGGGGTCAGCGCGACACGGTCCACATGTTTGCCTCGAAGGATTGGCCTCTCCTGCATGCGGCCCTCGCGGAGCGCCAATCCCTACTTCGGAATCGACTCGAGAAGGCCGGTGTGCTCGCCGACTTCCGCCGTCTGGTAGCGCGCACGGGCAAGAAGCTCGCCGGCCGAACGCTCACCTACGACGACGTGAGTTCGAAGTCACTACAGGCCAAGCTGGACACACTCGCGATCCCGTACGTCGTGTTCATGAATCTCGTGCGCGACGGAGTTGCCTGCCACGGCCGGGAGCAAGGGGCCCACTCTCACTTTGTCCACAGGGAGGACTGGCTTCCAGACCTCGAATGGGCGCCCCCTTCAGCGGACGAGGCACACGCGGAACTGGCGCTGCGCTACCTGGCGGCCTACGGGCCAGCCCAGGCGCACGACCTTGCGTTCTGGTTCGGCACGACCCTGGCCAAGGCCCGCCAGTGGCTCGACGGGGCCGCCGCGCGTTGCCGCCTGGCGACAGTCGACGGCGACACCTTCTGGTACCGCAAGGCCGACCAGCGCGCTCTCCTGACGGAGCCACCCACGAGAAGCCGCTGGCCAGTGCGCTTGCTCTACCGTTTCGATCCGCTCTTGCTCGGAACGAAGGACAAGTCATGGCTGATCGATTCGGCCAATTACAAGAAGGTCTGGCGCGCAGCAGCCCATGTCGAGCCGGTACTGCTGGTGGCCGGGCGGATCCAGGGCACCTGGCGCTACGATCGTCGCGCCAGGGGGATCGACATCCGCGTGAAACCGTTCAAGAAGCTCACCAGGACCGTCGAGGGCGCAGTCGAGAGGCAGGCCCGTAGCCTCGCCCGCTTCCTCGAGTTGCCGCTCGGCGGGCTCATTCTCGACGACTGATGCCGGAGGCGGGGGGCGGGTGCCAGACCCGCAACCATTGGAACTCGCAAAGGGACCCTGCACCTCGGCCTGCTGCTTTCCGCTCATTGCACCAACGCTTGCGGGATGGGCGGCAAATACAGAGACTGGATCGTGCTTCGAATAGCCCTACCCAGGGGCCCCTCCTGATGAAGCACCCGTCAACGCTGGAGCCTTGAGCCATGAATCCGAGCCTTCGACACCTCGTCCGCACGCTTCCCACGTCCCTCATCTTCCTGCTCGCCCCGATCTCATCCGCCCAGATCGGCTCGGACGAATGCGTGGCGGCAGACGCTGTCAGCGGCGTTGGCGTCTTTCCCTTCGACACAAACCTCCCGACCGATACGGGCGTGCCGGCGACGACCAGCGTCGAGCAGCAATGCGGTGACCTGACCAACGATATCTGGATCGATTGGGAGGCGCCCGTCGCGCTGGACGGACACATCCTGCGCTTCGACACCTGCGGCTCGACCTTCGAGTCGGAGATTGGCGTCTGGCGCGGAACTTGCGCGTCCATGGTGGGTCTCGGCTGCAACGAGTTCAGCCCATCGTGCGGTGGATCGGGCGGTGCGGTCGAGATCACGGCCGTCGGTGGGGAGCACTACCCCATCCAGATCGGCTTCTACTCCTTCTCCGGCTTCGAATGGGGTAGCGGTAACTTGACCGTCACCGACCTGGGCCCGGACCCGTGCCTGTCCACACCGCCCGATGCTTTCGAGGACAACGACGACTGCACCAGCGCCGCCCCCATCGGTGCCGGGTCCTACCCAGGCCTGGCGGTCACCCGCGACGACGGGGACTTCTACCGCATAACGGTCCCGGCGGGATTCCGCATCACCTGTACGGCCGCGGATGACGGACCGATCTTTCAAAGTGACTTCCGACTGTTCTTGACAGATGCAATCTGCGAGGCACAGCACAGCGTCAGCGCCAACAACGATGAGGACAACCTGGTCGTCTATTCGAACCGCACGGGTGTACCGACGGATGTCGTGCTGGAGGCGCGCCTGAGCCCCTTCCTCGTGTTCCCGCTCTGCGTCAACTATTCGCTCGATATCGTCATCGCGCCGGAGACCTGCCTGGTGGGTGTCGACGACGGATTCGAGAACAATGACGGCTGCAACTCTGCAATTCCGCTGGCGAATGGCTTCTACCCTGGTATGCACGTGGAAGACACGGACGTCGACTACTACCGCTTCCGGCTTCCGGGCCAGCAGGCCCTGGTGATCGATGCCCTCTTCCAGGAGGAACTGGGCGACATCGACATGACCCTCACGCGGTCATTCTCCTGTGGCACCGTCAATAGCGTGGCCAGCTCCACCGGATACTCCGACAACGAGCGCATCTCCTACTTCAACCAGTCGACTGAAACCCGCGAGTACATCCTTGCGGTCTACATGAAGTTTGGCGGCGGGAACGTTCTGGGCTGCTACGACCTGGCCGTCGCCGGCGCCCTCGACGTCAACGCCACCTCCTATTGCGCCGTGCAACCCAACTCGAGCGGCGACAGCGCCCGCATCGAGATTCTCGGCAGCTCGACCGCCGCCGACCAGGATGTCTTCCTGCGCTCGAGTGGACTGCCGGCGAACGTCCCGGGTCTCTTTTTCTTCGGAACGAGCCAGATCCAGGTCCCATTCGGCGACGGATTACGCTGCACAGGCGGCATGGTCCAGCGCATCTACCCGGCCGCCTTTGCCATGGGCCCGGCACCTGCCATCGCCCAGCGCGAGCTCAACTTCAGTGCGCCATCGTCGGCGCCCCTCGTGGCCGGAGCCAATCTGAATTTCCAGTTCTGGTTCCGGGACCAGATGGCCGGCATGGCGGGCTTCAACCTCAGCAACGGCGTGAACCTGACCTTCCAGTAGGCCAGGCGCCCATTCCTTTGGTGGCGCGTCACTTCGACGGCGCCAGGTGTAGACTCGAACACCATGACGGTCCCGCCAGGCAACCGATCCAAGATCATGGGGCTTGGCCTGGCCCTGGCTGCCCTGGTCGGTGCACTCCTGGTCTGGATCGGTCGGCCCTCCGACCCGCGCGCGCTCGCTCTGGTCGGCGAGGTGCACGAGGGGCGGCTGACCTCTTCTGCACCAGGCCTGGTCGATCCCCATGGGGCATCCCAGGAGCGCGTCGCGTCGGCACCTGGGCTGGAGGACGCTCCCGAGCCGTCCGGCACGGATCCGATCCTCTCCGGCCGCATCGTCGATTCACATGGCGATCCTGTCGCTGACGCCAGGGTCCTCGTCGCCCACGAAACCGAATGGTGGAACATCCCCCTGCATGTCGACCTCGACCAGGGAACGGACTCAGATCGATACCGCAGGGTCGAGGTACGCAGCACGACGGACGGCCGTTTTCAGTTCCACGGCCTGCGCCCCGGCCGCACGAAGATCGCGGTATGCTCAGAGGGCTTCGCACCCCTGGAGCTCGAGGCGCGCGCCCTACTCGAAGCGGGCGGCCTCGATCTTGGGGACCTGACCCTGGACCTTGGCCTGAGGCTCGCGGGGCTGGTGGAGGATTGGAGCGGCGAGCCCGTCGGAAAGGCGCGGCTCTCACTGGAGGTGGCTCCGAGCGGGATGTCATTCGGCGGTAGCCGCTACGTCCATCTGGCCGAGACTGATGCCGAGGGGCGCTTCGAATCGATCACGATTTCCCCGGGCGAATGGCGCCTTCGGATCGAGAGTTCCGAGCACCCGCCTGGATGGTTCAAGGGTGCGAACTACGTGACCGGGATTGCGGATGGCATCACATTCCGGCTCGAGCGCCCCTGGCCCATTTCCGGGCGACTGGAAGTTCCGGGGGTCGAAGACCTTTCAGCCTACTACGTGCGCGCCAAGTTTCTTGGCGACCCCAAGGCGCTACCCAGTTTTGGGTCAAAGGAGCGCGTGCAGAGCGTGGATTGTGCCGCGGACGGTGACTTCAGCTTCTGCTGCTTGCGCGCCATGGACGGGACGACGCAATACGAGCTCAAGGCGTATCGGGGCGCCGGCAAGGGCGCAAGAACAGTATGTCCGCCACTACAGGCCCAGGTCGGGTCGACGGCGGTCTTGCTCCGCGCTGCCCCCATGGCTTCATTGACCTTCGAGCTGTATGACGCGCAGGATCGCAAGCCGATCTCAGCTCCCGAGGTCTGGCTCTTCACAAACCTCGCCCATGGTCAGAGGGTAGACCTTCTGGCCCGCGGGAGTCTCACCCAAGTGGAGCAGGGGCGATTCCGGGTCAGGGACAGCATCTACGCGGAGGGCTACAGCGACTTCGTCCTGCGCATCGATTGCCCCGGCTACCGCACCTACTATCGCTCCGCCCTCGACTGGACCCCCGGATTCGAGCGAGACCTGGGGCCCCTCGAGATGCGGAGGGCCTCCACGCTGACCGTGAAGGTCGTCGATTCCGCCACCCGAGCGCCGATCGAAGGCGCCGAGGTGCAACGGTTAAGTTCGGCGCCGAGTTCGGCCCGCAAGGCGCTCGAGCGTCAAAGGGAGGTCTACCTGGATCCCCACAAGAGCAACGGCACCACCGACTCCGCCGGGCGCGTCGTTCTTTCCGTCGCCGCTGGCTTCCCCTATCAACTGGAGGCGTCCCACCCGGGCCACGCCAGTCTCCTCACCACCGGGCATGCCGACGTGGCCGCCGACGAGGAGATAACCCTCGAGCTAGCCCGCGGCGGAACCCTGATCGCGCGAGTCGAAGACGGAAACGGTGAGCCCCAGGCGGGGCAGTCGATCGGCCTGGTGTTGCCCGGTGACGACCTGGAGGTGACCGGAGCCCTTTTTCTGGGCGGCGCGAGGCAGCGCTCACTGCAAACAGACGAGGCCGGGATAGCCCGCTTCGAACACGTCCGCCCGGGTCCCGCAGAAGTCACGCTCTACTCCGGGGACGAAGATCAACGCGCCGTCATCGTCGAGGAAGGTCGGACCGAAGAGCTCCTGTTCCAGGTTGCGTCCAGGGGCTCGGTACGCGTCCTGGTTCGAGAATCTGGAGCAGCGCTCGTTGCGGCAGAGGTCAGCATCTACACCGCCGGCGAAGGGATTCCCGGAGAGCTCTGGGCTGAAGCCTCCGAGGATGCAGGCAAGACCGACAGCAATGGCCGGGTCCAGCTCGACGGCCTGCTTCCCGGCGAGCACTTCCTGCGGATCAACCACGGCACACGGGACCTCCACAGCACCAGCAGGCTCCTGGTCGGCCCAACCAACCCCCTGACCGTAGTCGACCTGACGACTACATCCGTGGAAGGCCAGGTACTTGCACCCGGAGGCGGTCCTGCCATCGACTGCCCTGTCTTCATCCTCACGGAGTCCGACGCGACGGAGACCATGCTTCGGTACCTGGTCTCCCGTCCCGACCGGACCCGCGCGTCGAGTCGTGAGCTCGGCATGGGCATGACGCGCACCGACGACGGCGGTCGCTTCCGATTCCGCGGTCTACCGACGAGCGTTTCCATGCACGTCGGCGCCCTGGCCCCCGATGCGCAGCTGGTCCTTTCACCCTCGTTTTCCCTGGCCCCCGATGCCGTCCATTCACTCGCCCCCCTCCACCCCAGCCCGGCTGGCTCGATCACCATTCACCTCGAGCTGACGAGAGGCAAGGCGTGGTACTACGAGGCTGTGCTGGAGCCCATCGCCCCGACCGTATCCCCTTCAGGTGTCCGCCGGAACCACTTCAAAAGCGCCGGCCACACGTCCCTTCAGAACCTAGCGCCGGGCGAGTGGCTCGTCCGCATTCAAACCCGCTGGGGAATAACCAACGGCCTCACCGCGGAAGTAAGGGCCACCATCGCGCCTGGCAAGCAAGCGGAGATCACGATCCGCCAGTAGGCCGGAGGGAACGGCCGGACACGGATGCCTGTTCGATCTGGCCGCAATTCGCGACCTGGCGGCAGCTAGCTCACAACGAAATGGCTGCAAGCTAGGTGAGACACTCGGCTTCGTCCCAAAGATTGCATCGATTGTTGTATCTCGGCCAGAGGATTAGCAGAACGAAATGTCCATAGGCTGGAGTGGAAGGTGGGGATGTGGGCTTGCCTGTCCGCCACCAACCGATTCCAGACCTCCAACATAAGGTACATTTCGTGAAGAAACTCTCCTCAGGATTGGTCGGCGCACTCGCGTTGGCCAGCGCCATTCTTGCCGGCACGTCGTACGCTCAACGACAGGCCCCGATATCCCTTGCGCAGCAGGCCAACTCCGTGCTCGGTCTCTCCGGCAGCGCCATCGGGAACTTGACGATCTCTCGCATGGCGGACACGGCCATACGGGCCGAGCTGAGCGTCTCTGGCGCTCCGCTCATTCTCGATCTCGAAAAGCACTCCGTGCGCGCGGACACCTTCGAGGTTCGTGCGCAACGCGCGGACGGCAGCTGGGACACCCTCCCCGCGGAGCCTGTTCGCACCTATCGCGGGACCGTGGTCGGCGAGATGGGAAGCCAGGTTGCTGCTTCGATGCTCGACGACGGGTTGCACGCACGGGTCCGTCGTGCCGACGGCGAAGAATACTGGCTCGAGCCTCTGGCCCCCCGGGTTCACGAGGCATCCGCGGGCCAGCACGTCATCTACCGGACCGTGGATGTGATCGATGAGGGCAACACCTGTGACGCGGACCTCTTCGCGCCGGTAGTTGCCCCCGGTGATCTCTCCAATGGCACAGGATACCAGTACGGCGGCGGCTCGGTCAGCGCCGAGATCGCCTGTGACGCGGACTTCGAATTCTTCTCGAACCACGGGTCGGGCACCCAGGCCCGCATCGAGTCGATCATCAACTCGATAAACCTGCAGTACTCCTCCGACGTCGGGATCTCACACTCCATCACGACCATCCTTATCCGGAGCTCCTCCAACGACCCCTACAGCAGGAAGGGCGCAAGCCAGCTGCTCAACCAGCTGCGCAACGAGTGGAACAACAACCAGAGCAGTGTGCAGCGCGATGTTGTGCACCTTTTTACAGGACGAAACCTATCGGGGAACACAATCGGGATCGCCTACGTCGGCACGGTCTGCAACCTTAGTGTGGCCTACGGCCTGGTCGAGTCGGACTTCAACAGCAACTTTGCCTGCAGCACCGACCTGTCGGCCCACGAACTGGGCCACAACTGGGGGGCGAGCCATTGCTCGTGCTCCGGATACACGATGAACGCGTCGATCACCTGCGCTAATGACTTCAATCCCACGGGCACGATCCCCACGATCGTCAACTACCGGAACTCGCAATCCTGCTTCGGCGCTCCTCCCACGACCGGAAGTGTCGACGGGCTGATCACCGACAGCACGGATGGATCGCCCATCGCCGGCGCAACGGTGCAGACCGACAGTGGACAGTCGGATGTCACGGCCGGAGACGGCACCTACTCCATGTCGGGTGTCCCGACCGGTTCACGCACCATCACGGCTTCGGCCTCGGGCTTCACCGCAGATAGCGCGGGAACCAATGTCAGCCAGAACCAGACCTCGACTGTCAACATCGCCCTCGATCCGGCACCGGTCGGTTCTCAGGCTATCGTCGATTGCATCACCTACCGGTCGAGCGGTGGGCAGAACCAAGATCGAAACCTGTTTATTGATATCACGATCGTGGACGATGGAGGGGCGCCCGTCGCCGGTGCCTCGGTCTCCGTCTCGGTAGACCTCAATGGTGGCGCGTTCGGTACCGCGACTGCAACGACGGACAGCTCCGGTGAGGTCACCCTCCAGGCCAAGAACTCCCCCAACGGGTGTTTCGAGACTGACGTCACGGGCGTCAGCGCTGCCGGCCTGAGCTTCGATGGTACGGAGCCCGCGAACGGCTTCGCAAAGGGCTCCGACTCGAGCCCGGACGCCGACTGCCGCTCGGGCTCGGACGGCTGCGGCGCTGGCTGATCCAATCCAGCCAGACCTGGGGTCCGCAATGCGGCGCCCCTAATCAATCGGCCCCGGAGGATCACTCCTCCGGGGCCGATCTCATCTCCGTTTCCGATGCCCTAGTTGAGAGGGCAACCCTGCTCGTTCAGGTCCGCAAAGAAGTCCTTCAGCGTTTCGTACTCCGAATCGGTGCCCGGGTAGACCGCATTGAACATGCCGATGACTTCGGCCGGTGTCAGACCCGAGGCCACCGATGGACTCGCTGCATTCAGCAGCGCCGCCATCGTGTGCCGGCCGAGCGCCGACAGGCCGCCGCCGCCCTGGCTCACGACTTGCAGCATGGTCTTGCCCGGGTACGCGTTCTCGAAATGACGGCCGAACAGGAAGTTGGGCTGGTAGGGCAGGGTCCATGAGTCGAAGTGCTGGCTTTGCTTCCAGTAGCCCGGCGTACAGCCCTCGCCACCGCCCGGGTCGTCCACGAAACAGAAGTCAGCGTCCAGGAAGATCTGTCCGGGATCCAGGCCAACCGTCAGATCGGGCGGACACTGGCCGAGCAGCTTGTCAGCCGGGACCGAGCCCAGGTCGACCGAAACCATGCAAACGCCGGGGGGCACGTCGGTGAAGAGGTAGCCCCCGCCAGCGTCCGTCGTGGTCGACGCGACGAAGTCGTCAGCAGTGCCAAGCACATCGTCAGGCCCCTCGCAGGTCAGGACGATCACGACGCCGGGGATGCCGGGCTCACCGACGTCCTGAAGACCATCATTGTTGAGGTCGCACCAGACGAAGTCGCCAATCGATCCCGGCGAGACGAAGCAGAAGTCCGCGTCGAGATAGGACTGGGCCGGCTGCAGATCGACCGAGTCGGTCGTCGGACAGTCGCCGGGCAGCTTGTTGCCCGCCGTGCTGATGTCGACCGAAACCTGGCACTCGCCCGCAGGAACGTCGGTGAAGAGATAGCCACCGTTTGCGTCCGTCATCTGCGAGTCCGTGATGTCATCAGCGGTACCAAACTGGCCGTCCGCTCCGGCGCACAGCAGATTGACCACAACGCCTCCGATGCCGGGCTCGCCCACATCCTGGAGACCGTCATCGTCCTCGTCACACCAGACGTAGTCGCCGATCTCGCCGGGGGGGAAGACGAAGCAGAAGTCCGCGTCCAGGTAGGACTGGCCAGGCTGCAGGTCGACGCCATCCGTTGTCGGACAGTTGTCGCCGGGCACCTTGATACCGGCCGAGTTTTCATCGACATCCACCTGGCACAGGCCCGGAGGGATGTCGGTGAACAGGTAGTTGCCGGCCGCGTCCGTCATCTGGCTGTCGATGTAGTCGTCGGCGGTTCCGAGCATTCCGTCGGGCCCCGCACAGGTCAGGTCCACGATCACGCCAGCGATGCCGGGCTCACGCGGGTCCTGAATGCCGTCGTTGTTGGTGTCACACCAGACAAAATCGCCGATCTCCCCGGGCTCCGGGTACTGGAAGCAGAAATCGGCATCCAGGAAACTCTGCAGGGGCGCCAGATCGATCTGGACGCTCGGCGGACACTGTCCGGGGACCTTGTCATCCGGCCCTGAGTTCAGGTCGACCTCGACGACGCACAAGCCGGCCGGCACATTCGTGAAGAGGTAGTTGCCGTTCCCATCCGTCATCTGGCTATCCGTGATGTCGTCTGCCGTTCCCAGGATGCCGTCGATGCCGGCGCAGGTCAGGTTCACGATCACATCGCCGATGCCGGGCTCGCCCGCATCTTGAACGCCGTCACGGTCGATATCGCAGTAGACCGTATCGCCGATCTCGCCCGGGGGCAGGTTGAAGCAGAAGTCCGCGTCCAGATAGGACTGGCCAGCCGCCACGGCTATCGCAAAGCTCGTCGGGCAGTTGGCACCGGGCACCTTGCCCGCCGGCACGGAGCTCAGATCCACGCTCACCTCGCAGTCACTGGGCGGAATGCCCGTGAAGAGGTAGCCGCCATTCGCGTCGGTCAGCTGCGAGTCGGTGTAGTCGTCCGCCGTTCCTATCATGCCGTCGGGGCCGGCGCAGACCAGGTTGACGATGACGCCGGCAATCCCGGGCTCGCCCGGATCCTGGACGCCGTCCAGGTCGATGTCACACCAGACGAAGTCCCCGATCTCACCGGGGGTGATGAAACAGAAGTCGGCGTCAAGGAAGGACTCCATGGTGGAGAGCTCGATCGTCACGGACGTCGGGCAGACTCCAGGTTCCTTTCCATCCGGCGCGGTCAGGATGTCGACGGTGATTTCGCAGATATCCGGAAGTACATCCGTGAATAGGTAGGAGCCATCCGAGTCCGTGATCTGGAAATCGGTGAAGTCGTCCGCCGTTCCAATCATGCCGTCCGGGCCAGCGCAGACCAGATATACAGTCACGCCACCGATTCCGGGCTCGCCCGGATCCTGGACACCATCATTGTCCACGTCGCACCAGACGAAGTCCCCGATCTCGCCGGGGAAGATCTCGCACTCGTCCGGGATCCCGTTGCGGTTGATGTCGGTACTGTTGCCCTTCTTGATGTCCCGAATGTCCGGAACTCCGTTCTCGTTGCAGTCCACGAATTCGAAGAAGCAGATCTCATCAATCGCGCCCGACCCGTGCAGCTGGATCACCATGCGCGTGACGTCGACGGCACCCATGATGCTGTTGACCGCAACGCCGTTGTTGCCGGGCTGCTGAAGAGTGACGGCCGAGACAAGGTCGTTCGAAGCGTTGTAGAAGTCGACCTCCGGAGCCTCGCGATCGGTCTCCGTATCGACCTGAGTGATGCGCGTGACCACGACCGGCCCGATCGCGCTGAAATCAAACTCGAGGATGGCGCCGTCCACGTCTGCGTCATCCGGAATGTCGACCCGGCCATCGCCGTTGCCGTCGGAGAGATTCTCGCCGACGATGATCAGCTTCGACAGGGCGTTCATGTTCACGAAGGGGCTGCCGGCCTCCCCACCGTCCCCGATGCCAGGACCGCCGAAGTCCTCGTTCGGAGTACCCAGGTCGAAATCTCCTCCGGACGGATTGGCCGAATTGAAGATCACGGCCGCATTGACCGATCCAAGAAGAGGGTTGAAGCCATTCACGAGGATCGGGCCCTTGCCCCGCTGGCTGAAGACCTCGTCCGGGATGGTCCCGGTGATCAGGCTGTCGAAATCGATGCAATCAGGGCGCCGGTTGATCGCTTGCGAAACACCGCCCAGGGACTGCTGGTTCGATTGCCCCTGCTGCTGCTGGGCATTTGAATTACCGGTCAGAACTAGTGTGGCAATGGCGAGTGACGCCAGGCCAGGTCGGATATTCTTGCGCATCGTATTGAGTAGAGCTGGTATTCGAGTGGTGATTCGTCGTGGTGAGGAAGTTGGTGACGTCAGGGCCGCCCCAGCAAAGCGATGGTGCCTTCGGCTGGATCGCGCTGGCAGATGGCCCCTCGATGCTGGCAGGCAAAGCCGGTGGATCTGGGCCCACCGATATCAAAAGATAGACGCAGGGCGCATTTCTCGAAATGATTGACGGCCCGAGAAAGAAAATCGGGGTAGCTTGTATCAGCAGCGGCTGGATCCAGGCTGGATCCTGAGGGCATAGCTGGCGAATTGCGCGTGATTTGGTCCTTCGCGCCCGGATCTAAGAAGAGACGAGCGGGCCCGCTGGAATGCGGCCCCACTCGTCATTCGACCCATTTTGATGGGCAATTCTAGATCGCCACGCGAGGGTATGGCCCGACATTCTGCCAGCTCTCTAATAGTGGGATAACCTGTATCAACACCGCTGGCGGTTGCACTGATATAGGTAATCCCGTCGCAAAGTGTCGGCGTGGCGGATCTTTTCGCCTGGATTCAACTTCCATCTCGTTTCACTCGCAAAGTAGATGACAACAATGCACTTCACCAAGTCAACTGCCGCAGCCGCTTGCCTGGCAGTATTCACTCCCGTCGCTGTAGCAGACGGAACAGAGGCTCTCGGCGACCCCAGCATCGCCATCGCAGACGGATCTGGCACGATCATCGGCGGTATCGGCCTTATCGGCGGCCCCGGTACGATCCGCGCCCACGACAACGAGGGCGGTGGCCCGGTTGTGGTCCCTGCCGGCGTGACCATCACGCAAGCCTTGCTCTACTGGGAAGGCACGTCCCAGACCGAGAACCAGCAGGGCGCGACGGACGATATCATGGTCGACAACGGGGGCGGAGCAGTGCTGGTCACTGGCACCCGCATCGGGGGCCCGACCCTCTTCTTCACCGGCACATCGATCGGTGACGGCTGGTCCTCAACCTATCGCGCCGAAGTTACGGACCTGGTCGGGATCGGCGACAACAACCTGCTCGTGTCGGGCCTCGACTTCGACACTCGCAACAATGGCGCAGGACTGATCATCATCGTCGATGACGGCCTGACCACCGGCACCATGGGCGTCAAGGACGGCAACGACGTAGCCTTCGGTGGCTTCGCGGGCACCCTCCAGACGACGGCCCCGATCACCTTTCCCATCATCCCCGCTGACGAGGCCCGCGTCGCGGACCTGAGCATGCTCGTCTCGAGCGTGGCCCTCGAATCCGGACTCTTCGGTCGTCCGACGACCATCGAAGTGAAGATTTTCGAAGGCGCCGTCGAGGTGGATTCAGTCCAGCTGGTCGACAAGCTGAGCAACTTCAATGCGGATGAGTGGGACTCGTACTCGACCCGTGAGGATGACCTCGAAGACCTCATGATTCCGGCATTCGCGGACTCGATGACCGTCCAGTGTCTCTCCGAGGACTCCGGCACTGGGCCGTTCGCGGGCCGCCTGGTGGCTTCGCTCGCCTGGTGCTCGGCTTCGCTCAGCGTTCCCGGCATTCCCGATGAGCCGGGCGAGATCGGCGACACCGTATTCTGCGACCTCAACAATAATGGTGTGCAGGACAACATCGAGCCTGGTATCCCCGGGGTCACGGTCGACCTGCGCTGCGCCGGCGACGACGGCATGTTCAACACGGGCGACGACCTGACGGACTCGCAGCAGACGGACGCGGACGGGAAGTACCTGTTCACGGATATCCCGGCCGGGATGTGCTCGGTCGTGGTCGATACGACCACAGCTGGTGACAAGGTGCCGGGTATCTGCCCGCTCGACTTCCTGGTCGACCTCATGGAGGGGCAGTCCTACCTGGATGCGGACTTCTGCTTTGTCGAGCCGCCCGCCCTGGCCTGCCGCGTGACGGGTGTAGGCAACGCCACTTTCGACGAGCCTGAGGGCGGTATGGACTTCTACACTCTGGGTGGCCAGATCGGCGCACCGTCAGCTAGCGACCCGCAGCCCTTCGGAAACTGGGGCCACACCCAGCACCGCGGTCCCGACGGTCGGTTCCGCTTCCACGGCGGCACGAACGCCCACGGTGATGACACGTTCATCGCCTCGGTCGTCTGCAGCGACCCCGGCTACTGCGACCCGGCCCGTTTCGCGCCTGCCAAGCAGCTGGATGCAACCGGGGTTGGCCTCTTCTCGAATGCCCGAGGCCTTTCACCGATCATGGCTGCCCACGTGGTTGTGCAGGATTCGCGGCACTGGTTCTCGGTGCATTTTGAGGACCTGGGCGAGCCGGGCGGAGGCTCGAACTCGACTGAAAGCGGTGCTGACTGCCCGCCGGAAGGCTCGGCTGGCGGCCTGGCCGACTGCGGTTGCCCGGACTTCTATGGCATCAAGATCCATGCCACTGCCGACCCGGGTTCGGACGTGATCTACGAAGCGTACGGCTACATCCGCCGTGGCAACGTCCAGATCCACCCGCCCGTCGGGACCGGCGGATCCGGCAACTAGTCGGCGACTCTGAAATCGCACGCACGGCGGGCGTTGGCACGAGCCGACGCCCGCCGTGTTGCGTTAAACTCCAGAGGCTTACTTCCCGTTGTCCACCGCGATGCGCGTCAGGGGATCGCCAACAGCAATGAATGGCGCCCAGCTCCACGGGTGCGGATGAGTCTCCATCGATTCGCGCTGGACCTCGGCAATGGCCGCCCGCACGGTGGCGCCGTCGACCAGCCTCCTGTGCAACTCCTGCATGATGCGTGCAGAGTCCTCATCACGAAGGACCCACAGGCTGCTCACCACACAGGCCGCGCCGGCCGTGAGTATGGCCAGGTCGGGGCTAAACAGCTCCTCGCCGGCCACGCTGACCTTGCGTCCCGTTTCACATCCGCTGAGTGTCACCAGGTCGAATTCCAGACGCATCTGACGGATGTCGTGCACGGTGAGGAAAGTGTCGCCCAGGCGGACTCCGGAGAAGACCGGGTGGCCGGGGCGAAAACTGCCATGCGCCGCAATATGAAGCACGCCGTGCTCCGGTGGCCCGGTGGATAGGCGCTCGCGTAGCAACGTGGGATCGATACGCTCCGATCTCGGACCGAATAGATCCAGGAGCCCGGTCAGCTCGCGTTCGATACTGGGAGCGCTCTCCTCGATCGCACCGGTCGCCAGGAACTTCGAGGCACGCGCTCGCGGCCTGCGCGCCCGCGCGAGAGCCGCAATGCTCGGAGCGTAGCTGACCTCATTGGTCTCGACCAGCGACCTTCCGTCGATGCGGAGCGCATGAAACGGGAGGTTGTGAAGCGCCCCATACGGCACGATTATCAGGGGAGCATTACCGAGGTGCGCGCGGACCGGTGCAAGAAGGAGTTCCCCTAGCGCACCCAGGACGTCGTGGCTCGAAGCCAGAAGCTGTCCTCTGTGGCGCTTCACGTAGCGCTCGCCGAGTCGGAATTTCTGCACCTGAAAAGCGAGACGAGCGGAGAGGGCCTGTAGACGCTCGAGGTCGAGATCGAGGGTGATAGCATCGACCCGATCGCCCTGTGTGACGAATACACACGACCCCTTGGGCGTGAGCATGTATGCAAGGAGGACCTCGCCATCCGCCAAAGCGGCCTTCAAAACGCTCGCGTCGAACTCGACCGGACTTGCTCCGGGATCCACGGCACGGCTCCGACAAACCCGTAGCAAGTGTCGCTCCGCCTCGGCCAGCGCTTCGTCACTGGGCGCATTCTCCTGGCGCGACTTGTCCGCGGTTCCGAGCTCCGTATCGAGCCGGATGCTCAGGAGCGAGTCGAGCTGGTCACGCGCCTGGGCGACCGATTCGTCATCATCGACGGTCCACGGCGTCGCCACGGCAGCACTCCGCGACCGACTGCGTTCGAGCAGGGAAAGGGCCTCAGCGGCACGGCCCTCTTGCCTGACCGTCAAGAGGCGCGCCAGCTCAACGAAGGCTTCATGGGGCCTGCGGAAGAAGGCGATGCGCCCATCGGCGCCGGGCACCTGGGCATATGCAGAGTCGATGGCTTCCGTCGCGCGGCGCAGCGCATCGAGGGCCGCATCCGGCATGCCCAGGCCGAGGTAGGCATCCGCCAGGGTGCGATAGATCTCAGGGCCCAGTATGCGCTTGAGGGCCGTCGACCCGTGGATGTCCTCCGCAAGCCGGTCGAGCAATGCGAGGGCCTCGCTCGGCTCGCCCGAGGCAACCAGGCCCTGGGCCAGCACGACCGAGGCCAGGTCGGCCACGAACCGATGTCCAGCCGTATCCAGGGTCCTCCAGGCTTCACGCAGCAAGGGGAGCCCACGCGCCTGGCCTGCGGTGGCCTGCATTCCGAAGCGTTGCAAGTCTATGAACGCGCGCAACGTCGTGTTCCCCAATCGCCTTGCCAGCCCCCCGGCCAGGTCCAGGTCGCGCTGTGCGCGGGAGGGGTCGCCCAAACGGTAGTGAGCGACCGCTGTAAGCACGCGTGCCTTGGCGGTTTCGTAGTCCAGCTCGAGGCCCTCGAAGGCAGCCGCGGCCCGCTCCGCATGCAGCAGGGCGTCGCGCCGCAGGTCGAGCTGGATGTAGATCTCGGCCAGATCCAGATCGCAGAGTGGGACCCCACTGGGCTTCTCGTGCACCGAGTACTGATCACGCGCCGTCTCGAGTCCCTGGATCGCTGCCGCGAACCGACCCTGGCGAAATTCGAGGTAGGCCAGGCTGTAGTCGCAGTCCGCGACCACGACCTCCATGCCTTCCGACTCCAGGATTGCTCGGGCCGAACGAAACGCCTTCTCAGCGCTTCCGAATTCGTACGCGTTTGTCTCCAGGTTTCCGACGTTGAAGTCGCTGAACGCCAGGCCGACTTGATCGCCGCAGCGCTCGAACAGCCGGCGAGCGTCCCCGTAGTGCGCGCGGGCCGACACGTACTGCTCGAGCCGAAAGAAGACATTGCCCACGTTGAGCTCGAGCTGCGCCAACAGCCGGTCTTCTCCTTGCTCGGCGAAGGTCAGCCGCGCCTGCTCCGCACACTCGAGTGCCGCTTTCGACTCCCCGCTCATGTGCAGCACGTCCACCATGCTGCGCCGGATGCGCGCGGTCTCGAGCACGTTGCCGGCCGCAATGGACCTCTCCTCGGCCTCGCGGTAACACGTCAGTGCGGCACGCTTGTCCCCATTACTGTGAAGCGCGACGGCTCGACCCCGGAGGGCCAGGACCCGCTCCCCCTCGACGTGGCTGCCAGCGCGCAAGAGGGCCTCCGAGACGGGCAGGGCTGCCGCCGGATCCGAGCGAACGAGCGTGTCGACGCGCGCCTTCAATTCGACCACTATGAGAGCCTTCTCGGCCTCTTCCAGGGCCTCGAAACTCTGCCAGGATGAATCCGCCTCCGGTGCCGCTACGAGCTCATCTACAAGCCCGGAGAGGGCACCGCCGTCTGTCATCGACCCTCGGGCTCGTCATTGAACCGGACGCCCCGCAGTACCAACCTCAGCCCGGGCGATTCGATCACCAGGTCGTAGGGACCGGAGGACACATCGGCGAGCTCGAACTCGCCGCCCTCCTCGAGGGCAACCGAACGCACTTCTGATCCGTCGTAGAGCAGGCAATAGGCACCCTTGAAGCTAGCCGCCGAGACCTCCTCGGCGAGCGGCAGAACTTGACCCTGAAGTAGTCCCCCGTCTGCCAAGGACAGGTCAATGTCGTGATCGCCGACCTCGTACAGGCGCTGGCAAGGCATGGCTGCGGCTGCGCCACGAATGAAGACCCCGGCGTCAGGCTCGGGTTCCGCATCGACGATGATCTCCTTCACACGTGCGCTGGAAGACTGCGCGGGGATCGAGAGCAATGCATCCCGCAGCTGGTCGGGGATAGGGTTCCCATCGCCGGTTCCCGTGACGAGCTCGAGCGCTTGTCCCGCGAGTTCCCAGCGTCCGGCACAGCTCTCGCAAGCCTCGAGGTGTCGTTCAACCTCTGGCAACGATAGCCCGGATTCGCGGATTCCTACCAGGTTCTCAACGGAGTAACACTTCACGTTATTCGAGCTGCCCCCTGAGCGGTGTGCCATGCCTGAAAGAGTTGCGAAGACGCAAGAACATACATCAAACTACCCTTTCTATTCCAAGCGCTGGTTGCGCTCTTCGCGTCCTCTTGGCGGACGCCCGTAGCCTGATCTTCTCCGCCAGACCCGCCAGGCAACGACCCCGCATCGGGCCAATGCTTCCAATTGGGATATCGAGCTCCTGTGCTATCAGCGCATAGCTAGGTTCCCTCGGGTCGAAGAAGAGCTTGTTCAGCAGTCGCCTGTGTGGTGCCGCCATCGAGGCGACATGATCACGCACCTCCTGGATGCGCTCGAGCCGGTCCATGGCTTCTCGAGGTGACGGTTGCGGGTCCTCCAGATCCCCTCCCACGTCAGGCCCGAGCGGGCTGAAACGGGCCCCGGCGCGCTGAAGCTTGGTCGCTTCCCGGCTGGCGGTCGTGAGAATCCATGCCGACAGTGAGCCCGGGTTCTCGATCAGCATCAAGTGTCGATGCAGGATGACCCAGGTGGCCTGGCAGACCTCTTCCGCGTCCGTCTGTGAAAGGCCCAGGCGCAGGGGAACCGAAAGTGCGAGGTGCGCGTAGCGATCGATCAACCGCTCCCAGGCGCCGGAGGCTTCATTGCGCAGGTCTGCGATCAGGTCGGTATCTGCGCAGCTCAATTTTGCCGGATCTCCTGTGCTGTGCGTCGGAGGTCTACCCGCCCCACACCCAGGAGGCCGACATGGCCGCTATTGAAGACGTCGATTGGCCGGCAGTTGCCCATCAGGACTTCCTCCGCGGGCGTGGAAAACATGAACGTCTCGCACATGGAGTGCGTCAGGGACAAGGAGCCCGCCACGACGGCCGAAGCCATGGATGACCCACTCCACCAGGCGTAGTTGCCATCGGGCATCGCGCCGTAAATGCCAGCACCGGGAGCTGATAGGCTGACCGCCCCACCAAAGGTCGAATACGGGCTAATCCGTTCGTCAAATCCGACGGATGCAACCGCCAGCACGCTCACATGCCGCGCCGGGAAAAGCACGCCTTGGGCCGCGGTGTTCCCGGCAGCCGCGACGACCTGCACGCCAAGCGCTCGGGCATGGGCGAGCGCCTCGGCCACGGCGGCCGAATCCGATGACAGGCCAAGGCTCAGGTTGATCACGGTCGCGCGCGAATTCACGGCGTAATGGATCGCTCGGGCGACGTTGTAGGCGCTTCCATTTCCGTCGCTGTCCAGCACCCGTAGCGGGAGGATGCGAGCGTTGGGATTCACCAGAGTGATGGTGCTGGAGACATGGGTACCGTGGCCATGGGCTTCATCGACGAACCCGTCAAGGTCGTCATCACGGCCGTTTGCGACTTCCCAGGCCTGCCCCCGTTCCAGCAGGAAGTCATACCCCTCCGCGGCGAAGCGGCGGCCCAGCGCCGGATGAGCGAGATCGACTCCCGTGTCGATCACCGCCACAATCACCGTCATGTTGCCCAGCTCACGATGCGCGAACGTCGCCCCGATTTCGTGCAAGAGCGGCTGAGTGGAATAGGACTCCTCGGATGGGGCGCCGTCGTAAAACGCCTGGGTGCAGCCCAGGAAATTCGCACTCGGCCCCTGGTCACAGCGCTGTGTGTCCGGAGCCGACGCCGGCAGATTCCATTCGGCCAGAACCACCCCATCGGTGGACTGCACGTCGGCCAGCATCTGCGTGCGCTCCTCGAGCGTGAGGTCCCCTGCGATCCCGTACAGGTGCAACGTCTGGCCTGCCGCTCCGACCCCTGAAGGTGCGATCGGCATCAGCTCCTTTCCGTCCTCGACATCGGCCGGGCTGGCCCACGGCTCGATCACCACGATCATTCCATCGGAGGCCCCGCCGGGATCGCCTCCCGTCGACACCTGAAGCGTACAGGCCAGCAGTGCGAGGAATTCGATGTGCATGAGAGGGGGGCTTCGGGCAGCTTCCGACGTCGAGCGCCAGCGATCGATCGTAGTTCAATCGTAGCACAGATCTTCGGTACCGCTGGGCCCCCGATACGGGCCTGAGAGGGGTCCCACGCGCCCTCCTGCGCACGGTGTCGAGCGGACCCGCCGTCGGTCGGGTGTTTCCCCCTCCCCCTAGACGCCGGCAGGGGACCCCGGAAGCCTAGCTGGACCTTCTCGATTGTGCCCTTGCCGAGCGATCCCTCGGTCCGGGCGACGAAGACGAGCGTGCCCCTCAGGCCGCCTGCTGCTCCGAGGCCTCCGTCGCGCCGTCTTCCCTCGTGGCCCGCGTGGCATCGTTGAGCAGCTCCGTGAACTGGATCAGCTGATCTCCCTCTCGGAGCTTGCAGTCGGGGGGGCCCTCGCCGCGGTTGGTGGCCTTGAGGAAGCCTGTCAAGCGATGCAGGGGGCCGGCGATGCGCGACGTGGCCAGAATCCCGACAAGGGTGGTCAACGGCAGCGTGATGCCCATGGAGAGGAGCAGAACCTGCTGGGTCATGCTTCGGGCACTCTCGAACGCCAGTCCCGGATCGACGGCATGCTCCATGGCGATGTCTGTCAACTGGTTGACCGTCATTATGTACTGAAGGCCCAATGCCAGCATTCCGGCGGCGACAAACCAACCGGTGAGCCGTAGTTGCAAGCGCCAGTTTATGAGCTTCTTGGTCCGCAGGCGACTGGGCCGGGTCGTTGAGTTGGCGGAATTGGTCATCGGTCTCGAGCCTCTTCGAGAATCTGGGAACAGGCGGATGGGTCGTTTGGGAGATCCAGGCGGGTGATGTCACACAAGGAGGCCCATGCGCTCATCGCAACCGCCTCATCGACATCGCTCATTGCGGACAGCAGGTCGGGGATCACGGGGGCCGTGCCTAGCTGGCCCAGGCTCTGGCAAGCCAGGCGACGGACGAGTTCGTCGTCGTGGTCCAGCAGAGCAGCGACCTCTCTTGCAAGCAGGTCGCGCTCGAGGCGCTTGCCAATGGATTCGGCCAGCAAGGAGGTGATCGTATCGCGGGTAGCAGTTCGCAGCGCAGGAGCCAGGCTTGGCCAGCGCGTATCCCACCAGGCGCGCTCGGAGTCATACCAGAGGAACCAGCGGCGACGGGTAGCGAAGCGCAACCCCGTGAGCTCGGTCAGGCTGTCCTTGACGCTGCCGCGCACGGTGCCAGATTCGTGATCGAGCAGGGCAATCAGTTCAGGTATGGCGGCGGTATCGCCCAGCGCGCCAGCGGCGCGAGCAGCAGCGCCGACGATCCCGGGTTCCTCACCGGTCAGAAAATGCCTGACCGACGTGGACAGGGCCTCGTCATCGACCTGACCGATGACACGCGCCAGGCGTGCGATCTGGCAGAGCAGCAGCTCGAGGTTCGGATCGTCCGCGTACAGGAACCGATCGAGCAACGCCAAGCCGCGCTCGCTTCCGGCGGCACCCACGCCCCGAATCAGGGTAGCGCGCAGGGCCGTATCGCTCGTGCGAAGCATCTCCTTTACGAGCGAATGGGCCAGGTCGTCATTGGTCAGAGTGCTGGAGACGAATGACTCGAAGTCACGGGCAAGGCGCGGAAGGTCTCCGTCGACGAGCGACACACCGTAGGCCAGGTCTCGGGACCCTGCTATCGGTGCGAGCAGCAGCAACGCGGTCTTGCGCATGCTGCGAGACTCCTCCGGTGTGACCTGCGCGGCCAGAAAGCGCCTCAAGCTGGCCGGCGGTCTCGCGGCGATCGCGTTCAATGCGCACTGGCGCTGCAATCCGGTGAGTGCAGTCGAGACTCTGGCACCGAAGGCGGCACCCTCCGGATCCACGCCCGGTAGCGGGATCGTCCCGACCACCAGGATCCCAAAGAGATCTGCAAGGTCCACGGCCGCGAGCTTCTCGTGAACGGCGACGGCCCCTGCCTGAGTCTCGACCGCACGCAGCATGCTCGCGGCATCACCCGCGCCGGCCGGCGGGGCAAGGCCCGCCGCGAGGACGCAGGTGGCCATGAAGCAGCCGAGGCCTCCTGCCAGCGATCGATGGGAGTTAGGAGCGGCCAATGTGATCAGGGTGCGGGTTCGTGAGCGTCGGCCGGGGCACGCAAATCGCCCCGATTCACTCCGAGCAACAAGAATGGATCTGTTCGTTTCGCCAGCAAGGCCGGATCTGGGAATGCGCTCCGGACCATGTGACCGGCGATATATCGATCGACTAGTCCGTCCTCTCGGAGGGCCTCGTCGTAGTGGATCTGCGTGTTCGAGGCGAGTATCACCTCGTCCGCTGCGACGGCACCATGCAGTGAGAAATTGGAGTTGATATCGACGGTGGCGTCGGGGCCATAGACGGCGCCATAGAAATTGCCGTTCGAGTGAAAGGTCGCGGTCTGGCCGGGGGCACCAGCGAGGTAGAGCGTCAGGCCGGTAGCAGCTAACCCTGTGGTGATCACCGACGAGTTGCTGCTGAAGTCCAGATCCCCAAGCACATAGATCTCGACATCGCCGAGGGCCGTGTCGATGACGAGGTCCGAATTCGAGACAATCTCGAAGTCCGTCACAACGATTCGCGCCGGCCCCGTGATCGTAAGATCCGTACCCGAGCTGGTTGTTATCTCGGTGAATCCGTGGTCGCCAGGGGGCAGTACGCTACCTGGTGCGACGACATTCAATGGACCGCCGATGGCGATCGGGGGTACGACAATCGGAGGAAGCACTCGTATCTCCGCCAGGGGCTCCGAAGAGCCACTGACGTCGGAGTTCGAGGCAACGTCAATGACGCCGGACTCTCCCGGGTGAGCATCACCGAAAACGTCGGTCGAGGAGCCGACGTCAATGTCGCCGTTGGACTGGATGGTCGCCCCGTCGGACACGTACCCCAGACCGGCCATGGCGAGCTGGTCTGCATATGTGCCATCGCCTGAATTGAAGCTATCGATCGTCACATTGGCCGGGATGTCGATCGATCGATTGCCGAAGATTGTCGTGTCGAACAGTGAGTCGTTGTAGTGAAAGACGACCTGCGAGAGGCAGCCACGGGCTTCGCCGATCATGGACGCAGCAGTGATCTCGGTCAGATCATTGCCGATATCCTCGACCACAGTCCACAGCAGTCCGTTGCCGAATCTAGCCGGGTCGGCCTGGGTTGCGACGTTCCCTGGCTTGCCCATTCTGAAGGCAACCAGTGCCTCGGCCAGCCCAGCCTCGCAGAGCTGCGTCGCAGCCTCCGCTCGCTCCTGGCCCTTCTGCTCCCGGTTGAATGCGGTTCCGATCCGCAACAGGCCCATGACCAGGCCCCCCAGAATGAAGACGACGATCAGAGCTCCAATGAGCACCGATCCATTTCGGCCATCCGCGCGCCGGGCGCTGAGAGAGATACGGTTGGCTAGTTGCGGCATTCGATACTCCTGGTCCAGCTGCGCTGGGTCACGCGCCCCTTGGCATCCGTCCCCTGGAGGGTCAGGCGGGCGGTCAGCACATCTCCCTCGAGCACGAGGCAAAACCCGGGCTCGTCTCTCAACCCATTGCCATTGTCGTCCAGGCCATTGGCGATCTCGCCTTCGAGTAGTGGCGCCACGCCCCGACAGCGGAGAGTGACGAGTTCGTCGGCCAGCCCGGGGTGCTCTATCCAGCGCACCTCGCCCGCCACGGGGTCGTAGAGGATGCGCTCCGGATCGATCCACTCGGTCACGCCATCCTGAATCCTGTCCGTGCGCCTGAATGTCACCACGGTCGCAGAGAAGGGAGGCGCAGGGAGTGCGGAAAGTGACGAGCGCTCTGCCATTCGAAGCGTCTCGATCAGCTCGACCATGCTGCGCCCGCCTTTCGTGTCCAAGGCCATGCGCCGGATCCCTGAGGTGTAGGAGTTGCTAATCACACTCACGACCGTCTGCAGGGATACCCCGACCAGGGCCATGATGCTCACGGAGATCATGACCTCGATCAGGGTCATGCCCCGGCGCCCGGAACCGGGTTTGGAGAGACAGCGCACGTTCATCCTCGAGTCGTCATGGTGGTCATCAGCTGGATCTGTCGATCCCGCCCGTTGGAGCTCCACTCGATCACTATTCGGACCGGGAGGATTGCGTAGTCGTTAGCGTGATCGAGAGCGTCCGTCATGCCATCGAGATTGAGATCCCGTGGTAGTCCGAGCTCCACGTCGTCGACATCCTCACGCAGCTCGAGCCCGGCCACTGGAAACTCGATCCGGCCGGTCATCCCGTCGATATCGCCCACGCGCACGTCGAGTCCCGTCACCGAGAACGAATTCCCAGGCGCCGTACCCGCTGCGCCGGGATCATCCGCCGGATTGCTGTTGAACCGGGAGAAGAGCGTCGCGAACGGCAGCGCGCGCATGGTATCGATCTGCGTCGCGGCGGCCTGGAGAGCCAGATCGGACTCCCGGCTGATTGGCTCGAGCTTCGAGATCGTCAGCATCGAACGCGTCACCTCGCCGAGCGCCAACGTCATGATGGTCACGACGACGAGCAATTCGACCAGAGTGAAGCCGCGACAGCCGCTCCGGCCAGTATGTATTTGGGTTTTCACAGGCGCTGATTCCCTAGGGGTTTCCGGAGGCTCTATCGGTCCGGTAGCAGGACGGCTTTAGCCATCTCGTCCAAGGTCGCGCGTCACTCCGCCGGAGACCGTCCAGGCACCGCTCAGGCGACCTGGAACGCCATCCGGGCTCAGGCGGCCCCCCTCCGCTCGCTCAAGAGCATGGGCCTGGGGCCAGATTCGAGCCAAGGGTCCAGCGCGAGGGTCGGACCAAAGGATGGTGGAGGCGGCGGGACCAGGATCGGGCTCTTTCTGGAGCGCGTGTGGGGCTCAGAGGATCGTGCAAATCTGAGCCCCCCTCTACTTCACGGGACCGGCCGTGATCCGGCCCTCACTCGTCCTCAAAGAGTGATCCGGCCGCCCAGTCGCTGAGGCTCGGGGCCGAATGAACAATCCCGCCGCTGACGGAGGACCACATGCCGCTGGCCGTGTTGTACGCCCCGCCGCTGATCGAGGATCCCTCGCCGCTGGTCATGTTGAATTTCCCACCGCTGATCGAAGACCGGCAGCCGTCGGCTGTATGGCCGTTCCCGCCGCTGACAGAGGAGTCGGCGGCGCTGGCTGTGTTGAAGCTTCCGCCGCTGACCGCGGCAGAGAAGCCGCAGGCTGTGTTGTGGTGCCCGCCGCTGATGGAGGCCCCCATGTAGCTGGCCGTGTTGTACGCCCCACCGCTGACTGAAACCCAATGGTGCGACGCTGTGTTGGACTCTCCGACGACGAAACCGCCCGCCCCGGAGAAGCTATTCTTCCACCCGCCGACGATATTGTGCGAGCCCGTGCGGTTGTCGCCGTTCTGGTTGCCGAGTTCGTTGTAGCCGACGATCAGGTTGCCAAGCCCATTGAGTGGACCGATGGTCGAGCCCGTGCCGTTGACCACCTGAACGTTGATGCCCGAGATGCGAACCGCGCGCACGAATCCCCCCTGACCGTCGGGGAGGTCTACCATGGTGACATGACTCAAGAACTCTGCCTGGTCCGGGGTGAGGACCACCCCCGAACCGACCCTGCTGGCAGTCACGGTTCCCTGCTTGCCAGCAGCAGTCGGTACGATCACCGAGCCAAGGATGCATGCCGCGAGAACTGACAGAAAACGTTGCGAAGCTGAAGTCATGGCGACCTCCGAGGGATTGGGGTAGTTGGCAAGGAAGGACTGAGGAGCGTGGCCGGCTGGACCAGGCTCAGCACGGCGAAAAGGCAGGCCGGTTTCATCGCGTCACTCGCTGTTACCAGCAGTCGTGCGATGACGGCCCTCCGGCCCGATCGATTCACCTACATGGGGCGTGGTCCGGCCCGTCTGCCCTTAACGAACTTCGCAAAAGATCCCGCCAAGCGCTTCACTGGCGGCCGCCTGGGCCCTGCTAGAGCACACGAACTGCTGGTGCCGTCCGAGCGAGCTGGAGGACGCACTGAGCACTCCTCTGGACGCCAGGAGTTAGCGTGAGAGGAATCGTCCACCACAACCAGGCAAGCCGAGATGCCCAATTGCTAGTGGTCCCAAGTTGGGGAGACCCTCAGTCGACTTCAGGCGTGCACCACATTTGCGATTCGGTAAGCGCATTCGTGAGGGGCACAGCAGCCGGAAAGTGCTTGCTCTCGGTACTCCTCGGTCCCGGGCTCGGAGCTCCAGCCCGCTGGCAGACTTCTGGGAGGAGGTCCCGGGACGAGGGTGCGAAATGAGCACAGGACGGGGTTTTCACGCCCCTGGGCCACTTCCCGCGGTAAATGAACGGATATTCATGCCCGATTGCAGGAGCTGCTTCGGAGGATGTTTCGTCAGTGGACTCCGTGCTGTCTGCATTCGGGAGGGCCACATGTCTAGATACCCGAGCAAGGAGAAACACAATGGGAATGATCAAAGAGTTCAAAGAGTTTGCCATGAAGGGCAACGTGATGGACATGGCCGTCGGCATCATCATCGGTGCTGCCTTCGGAAAGGTCATCACGTCCTTCGTCAAGGATGTCCTGATGCCGCCAATCGGACTGCTGCTGGGAGGCGTTGATTTCAGCGATCTCGCAATCAATCTGAACGAGTCCACGGTCGCCGACGATGGGACGGTGACTGAAGCCGTATCCCTCAACTACGGCCTGTTCGTCAATACGGCGCTCGACTTCATCATCGTGGCGTTCGCCATCTTCATGATGATCAAGGCGATGAACAGCATGAAGAAGAAGGAAGAGGCAGCGCCCGCGAAGCCGCCTGAGCCGACCAAGGAAGAAACTCTTCTGACCGAAATCCGAGACGTTCTTCAGGCGCGCAGCTAGTTCGAAGAGTTGTTCAGGGTCGGCCAAGGCAAGCGCTCGAGTGCGCCACCAAGAGAAGCGTGCTCGAGGTGAACCTTGAGCACGCTTCTGAGTTTTTGCCCAGCCACTTGCGCAGGCGAAATCCGGAGCCCGCCCCTCTTTCCACCATCTACGGCAGATGCGATGCCGAACCCGATTCTCTTCCACCGCCCTCGGGACGGCGAAGCGTTCGACCGACGAGGCGCTGGATGGGACGGCATGGGTGCTGGAAAAGGGGCGGGCCTCCTACTTGCTAATGCTGACAGCGCCATTCCAACGGGCCTTCGCCCGGACCCTACCGATCAGGTTCAGGGCGGCAGAAACCGGAGGCGGTCTCGGGCGTCGCATTCAGGCGCACCGCGACGCGCGTGTTGATCAGGCAGCTGTAGGTAGTGCCCCGCGAGCCGGACGGGAAGAACGACGTCTGGAGCAGTCTGCGGACGCGTCGATGATCGGGGCGTGCCGGATTTCGCACATTGCAGGCCGCCGCCAGGCCTTGGGGGCTGAACAGGTGTTGGAGAGTTTCCGGACCAGGTGTCCTAACAGGATGGTCATGAACGCGCTTGAGAACGGACTCGTAGGATGGGCGTCACTTCTCAGGGATCGCTCAGCGGCTCTGACTCCCCCCACCCCCTACGAACAGGAAATAGAGATGGCTAACAAGAAAATCGATGAGATCGAAGGGATCGGTCCCGCTTTCGCGGCTCAGCTGCAGCGGATCGATATCAAGACAACCGACGAGCTGCTGGAGCAGGGACGCACCTCGAACGGCCGCAGGGACATCGCTGAGCGCACCGAGATCGCGGAGAAAAAGATCCTCCAGTGGGTCAACATGGCCGACCTGTTCCGCATCAAGGGCGTTGGCGCGGAATACGCGGAGCTCATGGAGGCGGCCGGTGTCGACACCGTCAAGGAGCTCAAGCACCGCAACGCGGAGAATCTGACCAAGAAGATGACCGAGGTCAACGCCGAGAAGAAGCTGACGCGTCAGGTGCCGTCGACCAAGATGGTCGTGCAATGGATCGACGAAGCCAAGATCATGCCCGCTGGCGTGGAGTACTAGGAACAACCATGAGAATCTCCCAAGTATTCATAACCCTCGCGCTCTCCGTTTCCTTTCTGATCACGGGTTGTGGCGAGGACACCGCCATGGCCAAGGAGCTGATGGCGAGCGCCAAGGGCGCGTTCCCGGAGCTCGATCTCTCGAGCCTGTCGGCGGACGACATGAAGGCAAAGTTCGGCGAGCTGACCACGACTCTGGTCTCCAAGCTCGGCAACGTCAAGGACACGGCTAGCGCGGAGGTTGTGCGTGACGAGATCGCTCCGGCCGTGAAGCAGCTCGGTATGCTGAAGGGCGCCCTTGGCGACAATCTACCGAGCCTCGATTCGTTGACCGGCGCGGTGCAACAGGTCAGATCGAAGTTCACCTCGTCAGGGAACATTCTCGAGGTTCTGAATCCGGTCCTGGAAAAGCTCCTGGCACTGGGTTCATAGGCTTCCTCCTCCCCGGCAGCTGGTGATGGCGGCCCCGTTCGTACACGGTACGCGCGTGGCTGCACCACCCGCGCTATCCCCGGGGCACCTGGGCGCAATTGCAGGTCGGTTTGGGTAGGTTTCGCGATACGCTGCTTCCACGACCACGGGCGGCTAGCCAGGAAAGCTCCAATGAGAATACTTGTTGTTGATGACGACCCGAAGTTTCGCAAGTTCACGACACTTGCCCTGGAAACTGCGGGAATCGACTACGCGGTTGCCGAGGATGGCGTGCACGGACTGTTAGCACTGGAAGATAGCTCCACAGGCCATTTCGACGCTGTTCTGCTTGATATCGAAATGCCCGTGGCCTCCGGCTGGGACCTCTTGTACGCCATTCGGGAGAAGGGCTCCGAGATTCCCGTGATGTTTGTTACGGGGCGCGCGGACGTTGCAGATCGCGTGAAGGGCCTACGGATGGGGGCCGACGATTACATCACCAAGCCGGTGGAGTACGAGGAGCTTGTTGCCCGCATCGAAGCCGTCTTGCGGGCTCGCCAATCGATGCCGGTGCTCCACTTCGGCAACCTCTCGATGGACCTGGGCACGCGCAAGGTCATCCGAGGAGGAGCACCCGTCGAGCTTAGCCCTCGCGAATACGATCTGCTTCTCAGAATCGTACAGGCCGACGGCCAGCCGGTTTCGCGCAAGACCCTGCTGCGCGACGTCTGGAATATGGACTTCGATCCGGAAACGAACGTCGTTGACGTACATGTTGGGCGAGTGAGAAGAAAGCTCAATCGCACCGGTCCCTCCATGATCGAGACGGTTCGCGGCGAGGGCTATCGCGCAATTCGAAGCGAGGACTAGCGCGGGCTCGTCAGGCGAGTTCTCTGACTCGGCGCGCCGCCCTGCCCCCGCAGACCCGCTCGATCACGGCCTTTTCGAGGCCTTTCGCACGGACGAATCGACGGCGCGACCGCTCAGGCCGTATGCCAGGCGCGAAGTCATCGGCTGCGAGGCCAGGCCTGCACGGTCCACGGGTCACGCCCTGCCGCGAAGCGCAGCCGCCCGAACTGCGTAGCTTCGAGGCAGAATGACCGTGAACGGGCTTCTCGTCCCTGTACTCGAACAAGAGAGTCTCTGATCTGAGTGGCGCCATCCGGGTGCGGCCTTGTCGTGTTGACGAAGCAGTGTCGTCTCTCCACCAATTGGCCCGACACGTCCCCCGCTACCTCACCTACAACCCCGGCTAGCTCCCGCCGAGGTTCGACCAACTGTCATTGCCCTGCACCAAAGGTGACCTGGGCTCCCTGCTGAGCTCAGCAAAGTCGGCAGTTCGGAGACTGTCCGTGCAGTACGGGCCGATACCAGCACTTGGGAGTATCACCCCACCTGGGTCTATCTGCCGGTTACCTCACTCTCGAGACCATATCGAGCGCCGGGATCAATCATCGAGTCACTACCTAACCGTCCCGTCACGAGGAGCTGCAGAGCATCCGTGTAGCCTGATGGCCCGAGGTCATGAAAGGCGCAAATGCGTCGCGGACCCCCACTTCCTCAGCTCAAGGCGATCGCGCAATCGAGCGCTCGTCAGCCTGTTCCATACTGACGGAAATTCAATTCGAACCGAAAGATCACACGATGCAAAACATCCTCAAAAGCGGGCTCGTTTCCCTCTCCCTCATCGCCATGCTTGGCGTTCTTGCTTGCCAGTCGGCCGGCTCCGGAAGCAGCCGAAGCCACTCGCCCAACCGGGAGACGACGCAGGGCACTCAGAAGCCGGAAGAAGCGGCGTATTCGGGCCTGAACACCAACTCCGAGCAGGGAATGGCAAATGCAATTCCCGCTGCCGCTCCGACCAATGCTCCTGGCGCCATGCTGGCTGCCTTCATGGCCTACCCCACGGGCGACGTCGGTACGAGCGCGATTCTGGTCGAGAACTTCGTTCCCGCGGAAGTCGCCGTTGGCCAGGAGTTCGAGACCAAGACGACGGTCACCAACCTGACTTCGCTGACACTCGACAACGTAGTGCTAGCTCAGGCCAGTTTTGGTGACTTCAAGAAAACCAGCTCGACTCCGAAGCCAGTCGTCGAAGGCAACAACACGACCTGGACCCTTGGCAGTCTCGGCCCGAACGAGTCGCGCGTCATCCGCACAACGGGGTCTGCCGGCAAAGCTGAGCCCATTAACACCTGTGTTTCGGTGACCTACGCCACTTCGCTTTGCACCAACATCCCGGTCGTCCAGCCAGAGCTCTTGCTCGTCGCGCGGGGCCCGAAGAGCGCCAGCCAGTGTGATGACCTTGAGTACGAGTACACCGTCAGCAACCCCGGCAGCGGCGCCGCGAAGAAGGTTGTCGTCAACGCGGCCCTTCCGGACGGCTTGACCTACAATGGCAAGAACTCTTTCTCGAAGACCATTGGTACGCTTGGTTCCAAGAAGTCTGAAACCTTCTCGATCAAGGTCGACGCCGCTCGCTCGGGTACGTTCGAGCACACAGCGATGGCCAAGGCTCAGTCTGGCCTCGAAGCCAAGGCTGGCCTACTTGCCACCGTCGTCAGCAAGCCTGTACTGACGATCACGGAAAACGGTGCGAAGACCTCCTTCGTTGGACGCAATGCCAAGTACAACTTTACCGTCAAGAACATTGGCGACGGAGTTGCGAAGAATATTGTCCTCGAAGACATCATTCCCAACGGTGCCGAGTACCGCTCGTCCACCGAAGGTGGAGAGTTTGCCAAAGGCCGCTTGAGCTGGGATCTTGGCGACCTGAGGCCGAATGAGAGCCGTGACGTATCGGTCAGTCTCAACCTTGGAAGCATCGGCACGTTCGTCAGCCGTGCAACCGCCATCGCAGATTGTGCCGACGCGGTCAGCGCATCGGTTTCGACCGACGTCAAGGGTATCCCGGCCGTCCTGCTCGAGGTCGTCGATGTCGAAGACCCGATCGCGGTTGGCGAGGAGGAGACCTACATCATCACCGTCACGAACCAGGGCACTGCACCTGCCACGGGTGTGGGGGTCGCCATCACGCTTCCGGATACGACTACTCTTGTCCGCACCATTGGTTCAACCGCTGGCCCCGCTGCCGGCGTGACGGTCGGCAAGTTTAGTTTCCAGCCCCTCGCAAGCCTCGCTCCGAAGAAGGTTGCAACCTGGAAGGTCGTCATTCGCGGCACCTCTGCCGCTGACGCTCGCTTCCGCGTCTCAATGACGAGTGACCAACTCACGAGTCCCGTCGACGAGACTGAAGCCACCAACTTCTACGAGTAGTCCTGATGCAAATCGCCCCCGCGTAAGCGCGCGAATGTGAGGCTGAAACCAGGAGCGCGACCACGGAAAGCCATGGCCGCGCTCCTCCCATCTTGGCGCATGGTCCGCTGGGCTATCGCGCTTGTCATGGAGAGCAAGCCTGCCGCTCACCTACGATCTTGTACGTCAATCAGCACAATCGATACCTGTCCAGAAAGCGAAACTTGCCGTGACTGCAAGCTCCGAGAACACCAGGTCCCTGCTGGAGAGCTACCTGGCGGGCGCGCTGCTCGTCAAAAAGTTTGGCCCAAAGGAAGTCGACCGGGAGTCCAGATTCTCCTACACAATCCGATTGACGAATACCTCCGAATGCCCCGTTTGCAGCATCGTGATGGTCGAAACTCTGATCTCTCTGCTGGAGATAGAGAGCAGTGAACCCGAGTCAGAACTCAGCGAATCCAGCATGGGGCGCTGGGTGCTCGGACCGATTCTCCCTGGAGAGCATCGGGAGGTCGTGGTCTGCTGCCTTGCGAAGAAACGTCTCAGATTCCGATCCGATACAGTTCTCTCGTATATACCCGGCCCTGGCGACTAACAGCCTTCTCTACAGTGCTCTGGGCAAACGCAACCAGAAGCGCGAGCCGCCGTGCTCCCCGCGCTCGTATCCGATCGTTCCACCCCAGGTTTCCAGGGTAGAGCGGCAAAAATACAGACCGAGACCCGAGGCGCCGCCATGGCGACCCTTCGAAAATTTCTGAAAGAGGTCCTTCTCGAGTCCCGGCTCGACGCCCTTGCCTTCATCTTCGACCGAGAACTCGAACGCGTCGTCCATCTCCCTGACCACGGTTCGAAGCGTGCCGTTTTCTGGACTGTGCCGTAGCGCGTTATCGATCAGATTGCTCAGCACCCGGCGGAGCCTCGACTCCTCCCCCACCACCTTGGATTCCGCCTGACTGCAAATCGAACGATGCTCGGCAACCACCAGATTCTGCTCGAACGCAGCGCTGAATCCGTCCAGGACCTCGCGTGTGCAGGTCAGCAGGTCGGGCGCCAAGCTCGACTCGGATTCGAAATACTCGAGAGATTGGACCTCCGCCGAAAAGGCGTCCAGAATTCCGCGAATCAAGGTCTCTTGATAGCGCGCGGACTCCAGGCCTACCTCCAGCAACTCGCGCGCCCGTTCTTCGTTCAATTCGCGCGTCCTCACCAGTGACATGGTCCCCACCATGCTACTGAGAGGACTGCGAAGATCGTGGATAATGCAGTGCAGCAAGACTTCCTTCTTCTCGATCTCGCGGCGCAGCCGGTTCAAGTCGAGGTCGCGACTGCGTGCTTCTTGAAGGATGTGTTGGCGCTCGAAGTGGCGTCGACCAACGGTTTGCAATAGAAGGATCCGGCGGCCGTCTTCGAGCTTCGCAGCGCTGGCTTCGAGGTGCCACTCCTTTCCGCGGGCATCCACCTCGGTCCAGGTGCCTGACCACTTCACCTTCCGAAGTTTGCCCGTCCAGACATCCTCGGCATCGACAAGGAAGTTCTCCAGGAATGGAAACTGTTCGGTCAGCTCCTCGAGCTTATCGGTCCCAGGAGATATTGCCCGCATCCAGGAAGGCATAGGGCTCAGCGCGCGAAACCTGCCGCCCTCTTCCTCGTAGATCGCGACGCCCCAGGAGCGGAGCATCAAGTTCACCTCATTGCCCTTCTGCTGGAAATGGCGTTCGCGTTCGGCAATGTGGGAGGTGTCGAAGAACAACAACGAGACGCCGCTGTCGGCTCCAACCAGATGCACCTCGGTGGACCGCCCAGGAACCAGCTCCATATGAGGCAGCACGTGCCGCTGACCTTTTTCGCGCGGGAGCATGCCTTCAAAGTGCTCGAGCTGCTTCGAGACCTCATCTCCAATGGCGAGTTCATCGAGCCCAAACCAGCTCAACTCTCCACCGCGATCGACGACAAGACCGTGATCGTTGGCTGAAATGAAGGCGTACTTGCGTTTGGTCAACGTCGACTCGAGCACGTAGCGCTCGAGATTCTCGGGCAGCGCGTTCATTGCACACGCAGCATTCGAGTCGTGATCTCTTGGAAGGCCTCTTCAGTCCGGCTGCCGCTCTTGGCGCTGGTCTTCACAACCGTCCAGTCAGGCAGCCGGCGTTCGAAGCCGTCTTCGAGCTCCCAATCTCCGCCCAGGTCGTGCTTGTTGGCGATCAACAGAAAGGGGACATCGCCCAAGGCTCGCGTCGCGCGCTCCTTCAGCTTGACCGCGCGGTTCAAGGTCTCGGCGCGCGTTCCATCTGCCACAAGCAGGTAGCCTGACGCCCCCCTTAGATAGGAGGTCTGCACGGTCTGGAAGTCGTCATCGCCATGCAGATCCCACAGCATCAGTGTGATTTCGCAATTCTGAATCTCGATGCGCTTCTTCACGACCTTCACCCCGATCGTGGTCTGATAGCGATCGGAAAAGGTATTTTCGACGAATCGGCGCACCAAACTGGTCTTGCCGACCGCGTAGGCGCCGAGCATGCAGACCTTCTTGCGGATCATCGCCATTCGCTCTATCGCAATCTAGAGATTCAGGTGAACACGAAGCCGTGTGTCTGCTTCGCCAGTTACGTTCACAGATGGTCGCGTCCTGATGAAGCTCAGTCCAGCCGGATGAGAGGAAGTTTCTCCGAGCCGCCGCTCCAGAGCCCCCGCACGCGCATCGGCAAGGCTCAGCAATTCTGGCCGGTTGGCGGCGGCCAGACCCAGGACTTCCAGCTGGAACCCGATGCCGGTTTCGAGCGACAGGCGCTCCAGTTTCCCGACGAGGCCCAGGAGCGAACCGACTTCGTGCAGACCCTCTTCGATTTCACTGGAGGATACGCGAAACGGAATCGATAACGCTTCGATCTCGGTCACGAGTTTCTGAGCTACCAGCAGATCTGCATCGATCAGTTCATCGAGACCGAGGCTCTCGACCCCCGGCAGCAGTCCGATGGCGTCCTTGACGCGCATTATCCAGGCGTGATCGGCGCTGCCGCGTAAGGTGACCTTCTGATCGAGGAGCTCGAACGTCACGGTTTCGGGGGGCGACATGCTCTCCACGAATCGTCGCTGGACAATCTCGGGCTCGAGCGAGTGGAAGGGTGCCCAATGCCCATCGATCCTGCTGACACTCACTCCAGCTTCACGCAATACCATGACCGGGTCAGATGCGAGCGGATCGAGAAGGCCTCCGTAGACCAGTCGGCGGCCCTCCCTTGCGTCGGTCAAGAGAACCACACCCGGCTCCTCGCGAAGCGCAATGCGGCCACGCGTCCATTCACGATGCTCGGTGTACTCGCGCGAAATCCAGAGCGCGGCGAGTACAATGGCGAGGGCCGCGCCACAGGCCAGGATGATCGGCCCGAGCTTGTTTGGCTTCCGCTCAGCGCGCTGTTCGAGAACCAGACCTTCGAGCAGCGGGCGCACGCTCAAGAACGGAGCGACGTCGCCGTTGAATTCCCGCAATTCGCGTGCACGCGCCGCGTGAATGGCTTCTAGCGCCTCCTGCATCTGTTCGCGTAGGTCCGCCGTTGGAATGCCGCGGACCTCACAGGCCAGGACGGCCGTTGGGCCTCGCGCGACTTCCAGCACTCGATCGCCAAACTCGATCTGACTGATCGCACCCGACTCTCCATCCTCGAAAGAGTCGGAGACGAAGTCCTGAATCGCACCCAGCATGGCCGAGATCATGTCCGGATCACCGGACGCGACTGACGGTTGGATGACATGCTCGAGCAAGACGGCCGAGTTCCGGTGAATCAAAATGACTTGCTCCACCCTGAAGACCAAGCTGTGCTTGAGAATGATCTCCGAGAAAGGCACCCCCGTTCTCCAGCCCTCCAACCGCCAGCGCAAGCCTTTCGGTGAAAGGCTGTACTCGACGGAGCGATTGATGGCTTCCGACAGGGCCGCCATCGACTGAGCAATAGACTTCCGAATAGCGGGCCCGATGACTGGAAAGATCAGGTCCGTCAGGATGGAGGGATTGCGCCGAACGGACACTTCGAGCGCATTCTCGATCGTAGGAGTCAGCGCATTGGCCAGGAGCTCATCTTGGCCCGCGCGCGCGACGATCGCGTCCGGCAAGACGCGACCAACATCCTCCGCGGTTACCTCGGCCGACTCAAGTTTTTCGCGAAGCTCGCGCAGCGCCTCGCGTTCCGGTTGAAGCAGCAGCTCCTGAAGCCGCCCTAGTGCGTCTGCGGCATCCATACCGTCCGTCGAGTCATCAGTGCTTTTGGGGTGGGGTTCGGACACGGGTCAATTGGCAAGAACCGGGATGATGGAGCGACAGCCAGGCGACGCATGATCATCCGAACTAGGTAGGCCGACGAATCTGTTTCTTGTTGACCAGTTTCAGAGCGATTTCGGCCAGGAAGCCGGAGAGGTCTTCCTTGTTGACCATCGTGCTCCTGATCTCTTCAAGCGCGGCTTCAAATTCATCCTCCAGTTCACGGAAGTGAAGATTGATCTCCTCCTTGAGCTCTCGATTGCCGGTCTTCAGATCGGTCGCCAGCTGCCTGATGTTCTTAGAGTTGCGCTCGGAGAGTGCGGCCAACTTCGCATCAAAGGTCTTGCCCTGCTCGGTCAGCTTGCTGATTAGCGCTTTGTGAGCATCCACCCGTGCGTCAGATTCAACACTGATGTCCTCGCGCAGAGCATCGACTTCGCCGTCAACCTCGCCCGAAAGCGCGACGACCTGCTTCTTGAACTCGCCCCGGAGCTGGGCGATATCCTTGTTGAGCCGATCTTCAACGGTCTTGAACCGCTTGCGGTTTTCGCGTTCCTGATCACCAGTGATAATGTTGCGAATCTGGTCCAGACTCGCCGAGGTGGCGTCCTTGTTTGCAGTCATGCTCGAAGAATCCTGGTTGGAAATGGGTAGAGGATTGTACTTTACCCGGGGTGGGCGGAAATGCCTTCTGGACCAGTTGTTCTCCAAAACCCGAGCCTGCCGAGGGCTCGCGCGGATTCCTCGACCACGGGCCGTCGATCGCGCTCCCTCGTCGAGGCTCGATGGGGATTGGTACGAGCCCCTGGGCATCTGGCGAATACCTGCCACGCACTCCACAGTTTGGCCCCATCTCGCCCGCCCATGAGCGGCCACGCTTCAGCGGCTTCAGCGAACGGCGATTGTCGCTCCTCTGTCCTGTGCTCCACCTCGCGTTCCACGTGGTTGAACAGCTATCTGCGGATGTACGGAGCCAGACCAAAATCCGACGGGTGTTGCCCTGGCGCCGTGCGTCCGCCCCGTCAATCGCCCGCGTAGCCCAGCGCCTCGAGCGCCGAGCGTAGCTCTTCGTCGTCGCCCTCGAGCCGGATGCGACCGAGCGGGGGCTGAAGCAGATAGTCGCGGGCGATGTCGATGAGCGCCGCCTCTACATCGGGCGGCGGGTCCGGCGCGGCCCCCTCGGGGTCGGACCACTGCAGCAGCGTGCTATCAAGCATGTCCTTTGGGCCGGCCGTGCCCGCTTCGCCACCGCGGATCCTGGTGGTGAGGACGAGGTCGTCGGCGTACACGCTGAGCTCGCGGCCCCGGTCGCAGTAGAGCGCTCGGGAGCGCGCCTCTTCGCGCGCCGCGAGGACGAGATCGAGGGGGTCCTCGAAGCCGCTCGGGCGCGCGTCGTCCGTGAGCTCGGCCATGAGCGTCCGGTAGACGTCGACGTGGCTGACGGGGCTCGTCACGCGCGCGCCGGCCGGTATGAGCGGGTGCTTCACGACCATGGGCACGAATGATTGGTCTGGCGTCGTGTGCTGGCCGTGGCAGAAGTAGTAGCCGTCCTCGCCCAGCGCCTCGCCATGGTCCGAGGTGAACACGATCAGCGTCTCCTCGTAGCGCCCCATCGCGCGCAGAGCGTCGAGGAGCCGTCCGAGCTCCCGGTCCATGTACGCAATCTCGCCGTCGTAGCGGCCGACGTATTCGTTCAGGTGGTGCTCCTCACTCACGGCCTGGTACCAGGGCACGAAGCCCCTGCCGTTATTGGCCCCCTCGTCGGGCGGCGGCAGGAGCGCAGGACCGGCCTCGGCCGGCGCAAAGGCGGCCTCCAGCTCGGGTGGCGGCGTGTACGGGCCGTGCGGGTCCATGTAGTGCAACCAGAGGAAGAAGGCCTCGTCGGGGCCGACTCCTTCGAGCCATTCGATCGCCGCGGTCGTGGCCGGCGCCGCGATGCGCTCGCGTGCGCGCCGCACCTGCTCACGCTGCTTCATGCGATGGTCATATTCCTCGAAGCCCTGGTCGAAGCCGAGTCGCCGCGGAAGCACGGGATTGCAGACGACGGCCGCGGTGCGGTAGCCGGCCTCGCGGAACTGCTCGGCGAGCGTCACCTCCTCGGGCGCGAGCAGGAAGTTGCCGTTCGCCACGCCGAAGCTGTGGAAGCGCGGATAGCGTCCGGTGAGTATCGAGGCGACGGAGGGTCCGGTGAATGCCGAGGCCGAGACGACGCGCTCGAACAGCGCGCCCTCGTCCGCCAGCCGGTCGACGACCGGCGAAGTGGGTAGCGCGTAGCCGTAGCATCCGAGGTGGTCCGCGCGCAGGGTGTCGACGACGACCAGCAGGACGTCGCGCTGGCCGGCGCGCGGCAACGGGGTCTCGCCGCCCCCCCCACCGCTGCAGGCCGTGGCGAGGAGCGCCAGCGCTAGCCGGGCCACGCCACCCGCAGAGACCCAAAAACGTCCTCGTTGACTCCCCACGATGTTCACGGCGTCCAGTATGGAGCCCCTCCGGCAACAAGTCCACCGGGCACGCCCTGCGGCAGACGCGCGCGAGCACGACCGTTCGCGTCAGCGGGCCTCGAACACGACGATCCACTTATCCTCGTAGATGGGCTCGCCCAGCTGCTTGCGACACTCCCGGAGCCTGACCTGCAGGGCCGCCGACTCGGGCTTGTTCCCCATGCGCCCTGAGTGCAGATAGGCCGCCTCGACCTCGGGCTGGCGATGCAGGACGACCACCGCGTCGGGAGGGATCCGTTCAAGCATCGCGTCCTCCCACAAGAAGGTGCGGAACCGCAGCCGATCGGCCCCCGGCCTGGCCTTGCGCTCGGAGGGCCGCAAGACCCGGCAGGCCACCGCCTGTCCGCCGTGCACGAACTGGTAGAAGGCCACGGCCTTGTCGCTCAGGTCCGGCACCGGCCACTCGATCACGCTGCGCGGCGGCTTCAACGCGAGGTCACGGTAGAAGGCAGGGGCGCGATCGATGGTCGAAACCGTGGCCGGCGAAAACCTCTGCGTCATGTGGGACTCGCGCAGTCCAAACGGCGAGTGCGGCGGGAGGCCGGTCGGTATGGGACCGAGCCACGTCAGGATGCCCCACGCAACGAACGCGACCGGGGAGAGGAAGCGCGCGAGGCGCGGCCCGTACTCGGCCAAACGGCGTCTGAGGTCCCCGAACCCGAAGACCGTGAGGGACAGGTAGAGTGGGACCACCGCCGCCTGGTAGCGCACGAAGACGAGGTTGCTGCGGATGTGGTGCAGGCGCGTGAATCCATAGATGAGGGCGGGCACCAGCGCGCACAGAAGGGCGGCGACGCCCAGCCTTGGATAGCGCCGCAGGAGACCGACAAAGCCCCACAGGGTGAGGAGTTTGAGCAGTCCGAGGACTACCCAGGGGTCGCGCGCGGTGGCGGGGATCCCGAAGATGAGCCGCGCGGACATCTCCAGGGTCCGGGCCTTGACCTTCGACTGGGTCATCTTGCCCGTGCCCCAGGAGTCGGCCAGCGCTGAGAGTGCGGGACCGAGCAGGACCAGTACCAGGACCAGAGCCAGGATGGCCGGCGCGAGGTTCCTCAGACAGGCAGCGGCCCGCCGCCGCGCGGGCTGCGGACGCGCCGCGAACCAGCTCCACACGACAGTCGCCAGCGCCAGGCCAGCGAGTGCGGGTGCCGCGGTGGGACTGAACGCGAAGGCGGCGAACTGGCACAGCGCACACGCCACGAGCCACCGACGGCCGTGGCCGCCCGCATGGCGGGTCAGCGCAAATACGGCGAGCGCGGCCAGAAACGCCACGGCCGAATAGGGTCGCGCCTCCCGGCTCCAGTAGACGAGCACTGGCGAGGTCGCTAGCACCGTCGCGAGGAGCAGCCCTTCCGCAGGCGCCAGGACAGGCCGCATGGCGCGCGGCAGGATCCACACGAGCAGGATGCCCGGCAACCATGAGAGCAGGCGAAAGCCCCACTCCTCGAGCCCCACGGTCGCAGCGAGCAGCCAGGACCAGGCGGTGATCGGGATGCAGTTGTCGGGCCGGTGGAAGTGCGTGAGGATGTCGCCGAGCGAGTTCACGCGCAGGACCTTCAACGGGTGGATCTCGTCCCCGCCGACGATCTGCTGGTCCAGGCCGGCGAGCCGCAGCGCCGCGGCCAGGAGAACGAGAAGGCCCAAGCCCCACACCTCGCCGCGACCTGTCGGCTTGGTAGAAAGGCCGCTCATGTCCATACGTATACCATGTCCACGGTAAGGGCCGACGGCCGCTACCATCGGATGCCGCCCCGTACCGCCGGCCTCGGGCGCTGGAATTCGCGTGGTATGATGGCGCTGGTCCCGGCCGTCGACGGGCGCAGACACTGGCCGTCGACGAAGCACCCTCAGCGAACGGGCATCGCCCTCCCCCGAATGCCGCCCATGACAAGCTCGCCGAGGTCCGACGGTTCGTCCCGCATCGAACTCTGGTCCCCCCGCAGCTCGATGCGCAGCCTTTTGCTCTTCCTCGGAGTCGTCAGCCTCGCGCCCACCATCCGGGCAAATGTGAGGCCGCACCCCCTCTTCGGCGACGACATGCTGCTGCAGCGCGACCGGCCGCTGCCCGTCTGGGGCAAGGCCGCCCCGCTCGAAGAAGTGACCGTGACTCTGGTAGTACGCCCCGCGCTCGGCAAGATGCAGTCCTTCCAGCGAACCACCAAGGCGGACGATAACGGCCACTGGCGGGTGGAGTTCGCACCGAAGGCGGCCGCGCCGGACGGCGAGCTCCTGATACAGGGCAGGAACCGGATCCGGATCGAGAACGTAGCCATCGGCGACGTCTGGCTCTGCGCAGGCCAGTCCAACATGGAGATGCGGGTGAGACAGCTCCGCCGGGATGGCCAGCGCGAGCGAGTGGCGCCGACGGCGAACCACGCGAATCTGAGGCTCTTCGTCGTGCCGAACTTGCCGCGCCGCGTTCCCCAGCGCAGCCTCAAGCCGTCGCTCAGGGAGGGTTTCTGGAGCACATGCACCCCGCAGTCCGTGCTCTGGTTCAGCGCGGCGGGCTACTTCTTCGGCCGCGACCTGCTCCAGCGGGACGAGGACGTCCCGATCGGATTGATCTCAGCGGACTGCGGCGGCTCGCCCTGCGAAGCCTGGATGAGCCGGGCCGCGCTGGCTGAGGCCGGAATGCAGCACTACCTGGATCTGATCGCGGCCTGGGGCGCCGGCCGCCCGAAAGTGCCGTTCGAGGGTCCGTTCCACCAGATGCCCACGGCCCTCTTCAACGGAATGATCGCACCGATCTTGCCGTTCCCGATTCGAGGGGTGGTCTGGTACCAGGGGGAGGGAAATGCGGACCGCGCGAAGGAGCACCGCAGACTCCTTCCAGCACTGATCTCCGATTGGCGCGAGCTGTGGAAGGACGAGCTCCCCTTCATGGTCGTACAGGTCGCGCCGTACGCGGGCGACGATGCGGACGGCGTGAGCGGCGCGGAGCTCAGGGACGCCCAGTTCCATGCGTCCACGATGCTTCCGAAAGTGGGCCTGGTCGTGACGACCGACCTGGGCGAGGAGAGCGACGTCCACCCGGAACGCAAGGAGCCGGTGGGCGTGCGGCTCGCGCTGGCCGCCCGAGCCATCGCCTACGGCGATGACGTCGAGTACAGCGGCCCGGTGTTCGACGAGCTGGTCATGGAGGGCGACAGGGCGCTGCTGAGCTTCGACCACGTCGGCAGCGGCCTCATGTGTCGTGGGCAGCAGCTCACCGGCTTCAGGGTCTGCGGCCAGGACCGGACCTTTTATCCTGCGCGGGCCGAGATCCGCGGGGAGCAGGTAATCGTGACCTGCGGCGCGGTACCCGAACCCGTGGCCGTGCGATTCGGATGGACGAACTTCCCGAGACCCGAGCTGAACTTCTACAACGGGGCGGGCCTTCCGGCAGTGCCATTCCGCACGGACGACTTCCCGCTCACCACCGACTGACGGCGGCCCGGATCGTCCTCGCCGATAGGTGAAATTCCACCCTCTTGCGGCGAGAGCCGCCTATCAGATGCGCGAATGACACCTACTTGATCGGATCCGTTGGTGCCCCATCGCGCCCGGTTGGCCCGCAGGTAAGGGGTTGATCTCGAGCTCGATCTCGGCCGCGACGAGCCGCTTGCGGTCGTCGTCGCGCGCGGCCCAGTGCAGGAGTGTCGGCACCGACGGCACGACGCGCTCTTCGAAGACGGCGCGGCCGTCGATTTCGACCCGAATCGGCCGGTCGAGGTCAAAGTCAGCGGGCGAGACGAGTATCCGGAAGCGCGCGACATTTACAGCGTTCCGGATATTGGAAGGTCCTTCAATCTGTTGCCTGATGGCCTCTTCATCGGCAGCGAGAGAAATGGTGGATGCGGCGATACCAGGATCGAACTCTTCCTGAAGGGCGCGGCGAGTCTCGATTGGCGAGCCCTGGAGCCGCTCTCGGTGGCGTAGGAGGCCTTTGAGATGCTCCTCTGGCCATGCTCCTCCGATCGCGCGCCTCGTGCGGCCGCATCGACGCCTGACCAACGCTTGCTCCACTCCAACGGGTCGATGGCCTGCTAGGCTGCCCGGCTCCTTCCGACGAATCCCTTCAGAGACTGCAAGTTCCCATGTCGAACGAAAAGACGATTGAGACGCGCGCCGTACATGCTGGATCGAATGTGAATCAGAGCCACGCGGTCTCGATGCCGATCTATCAGAGCTCGACGTTCCGCTTTGACTCGTGTGAGCACGGAGCCGATCTCAGCGAGCAGGTCGCCCCGACCGAGTTGTATTCCCGTTGGGGCAACCCTACGGCGCGGGCCCTCGAGGAAGCGGTCGCAGATCTCGAGAGTGGCGAAGCGGCCCTGGCCTTTGCATCGGGCATGGCGGCGGGGTCGGCGGCCGTGATGGCATCGGTCAAGGGCGGCGACCATTGCGTCGTTGCGAATTGCCTTTATGCCGGAATGACGGAGCTCTTCGAGGGCGTCCTGGATGGCTTCGGAGTTGAGACTACTTTTGTCGATCCGTCGGATGTTGCGGGGATGGAAGCCGCCGTCCGTCCGAACACGGTGCTGATCTACGTCGAGACGCCGGCGAACCCCACCCTCGCGATGACGGATCTGGTCGAGGTCGCGCGCATCGCCAAAGCGCACGGCATCCTTTCGATAGCAGACAACACCTGGGCCTCTCCCTTGAATCAGCGGCCGCTCGAGCTTGGGATCGACGCAGTCGTGCATTCGGCGACGAAGTACCTCGCCGGCCACTCGGACGTCATCTCGGGCGTCGTGGTCGGATCGAAGGCCTGGATCGATCGAGTGTGGAAGATGCTGAAGATCTTCGGAGCCTGCCCGAGTCCGCACGACGCATGGCTCGTCCTGCGTGGCATCAGGACCCTCGCGGTTCGCGTCCCTCGGCAGAACGCGACGACTCAGTCGGTCGCCGAGTTCCTGGAAGGGCACCCGTCGGTATCGATGGTCCACTACCCGGGGCTGGCGTCACATCCTGGACACGAGCTGGCCAAAAGACAAATGCACGGTTTCGGCGGCATGCTCGCGTTCGAAGTCGCTGGCGGTGAGGAAGCGGGACGTGTGGTGATCGAAAGCTTGCGGCTTGCGACCCATGCCGTGAGCTTGGGCGGCACCGAGACCCTCGCGGTTCACGCGGCCAGTACGACTCACGCGCCGCTCTCGCCCGAAGCCCGTGCTCGCGGCGGCGTCACCCCCGGCTTGATTCGCGTGTCCATCGGGCTCGAGTCAGCGCAGGACCTGATTGCTGACTTCGACCAGGCGCTCGCGCGCGCGCAGTCTGCGATCGGTGTCGCCTCAACTTGAGTTCGGCATGGATACCTCGCCTCGAGAACGGGTCACACCGGGCAAAAGGGTGGTGGAGGCGGCGAGACCAGGATCGAATTCTTCCTGGAGGGCGCGGTCGGCCTCGACCTGGGCACACTGAAACGGCTTCTGGCCGCCTAGAGGGCCGAAGATGGACACCTTCCGCCCGTTCGTTCTGGGCCCCCTACTCCCGACGGCTTGCCACGACCGTCAACAGGGTCATCTGTTTCTTCATGTAGGGGAAGAACTCATCGGCGACGTCTGCCCGGCGGATCTGGAGCCCCGCATCAAGTTCCGCGAGCACGTCCTCGCGCGACGGGAGGAGACTCGGGTCGAACGGGGCCTCGTCGAGGGATCGATCGAAACTCCGGAAGAGCAGCGTTCCTCCCGGCTTCACCAAGCTGCTGGACGTCCCGAGCATCTTGCAGCGGTCAGTGGACGGGAGATGCATGTAACAGATGGAGACGAGATCGAACTCAGAAGTCGCTTCGAGGGTGGTCACATCGGCCACCAGGGGGGTCACATCGAGCTGTGCCTCCTTCAAGCGTTTGCGGAGTCTCGAAATGACATGCCTCGACATGTCGATGGCCGTCACGGACCAGCCGTGCCTTGCCAACCAAAGTGCGTCGTGACCACCTCCACAACCGACGTCGAGGACACTGCCCGGATTGAGCGTGCTAGCGACTTTCACAAGGACAGGGTCAGGCTCAGTCCACGGCTCGGGTGTTGGTCGGCTCACACGACCGACCATAATTCACAGCACCTCGGATTCCACCACTCAGCCGAGGGGACTGAGGCTCCGCCCACTGACTGCTCGAACTCGACCCTGAAGGCCAAGCCCCTCGTTCCCGAGCTGCGGAGGCCATTCAGCCTCCTCGCGGAGGGCCTCCTCATCGGAGGTGGGAGAGATGGTGGAGGCGGCGGGAATTGAACCCGCGTCCCGGAACGGCCGCTCGATCGGCGTCTACGTGCGTATTCTGTGATTAGTTCTCGTTGACGGGACACTCACAAACAGGCGTCTCTTCAACCAGCCTCAGAAGTTTCTCGCCGGCTCACCCTGAGGCGCACCTTGCCGGCCAGTCCGCTGTTTTCGTCTTCCGCGGGCCGCGGACACTCCCACGGAAGACGGCGGCCTAATAACTAGGCTGCAAGTGCAAAGTTGTCGGCAAGTAAAATGCCTTTCCCGGGATGATTTACAGGGTGACTCGGGATCCCTGGCACGCAACCGAAAGACGATCAGAACCGGTCGAAACCAGTGCGCCCCCTTTGGATAGCCAGTTCAAGGTAGGCCAGGTCGGGCGGGATGTCTACCGGTAGTTGGCCGGGAGGCGGGAAAGTCGTCGGCGGTTCCGCTCGTGGGGGGCTAGCGCCGGCGGCGCATGGCGCGGTCCATGTCGCGCTTGTCCGAGCGATCGCGCTCAGCAGCACGTTTGTCGTACAGCTTCTTGCCGCGGCACAGGCCGACCAGGACCTTGACGATCGAGCCCGCGAAATAGACCTCGAGCGGGACCATGGTGATGCCCTGTTCGCGGGCCTTCTTGGCCCACTGCAACAGCTCGCGCCGGTGCAGGAGCAGCTTTCGCTCGCGGGTCGGCTTGTGGTTCCACATGGTCCCGTGGCTGTACTCCGGGATGTGGGAGCCGATCAGGAACAGCTCACCGTTCTTGGAGTGCACGTAGGCCTCCCCGATCGAGCACTGGCCGTCCCGCAGGGACTTGACCTCGGTCCCCTTGAGCTGGATACCACATTCGAGCTCCTCGAGGATGTGATAGGTGTGGCGCGCCTTTCGGTTCTTGGCGATGGATCTATGCTCGGACGGCTCGGCCATCCCTTCAGTGTACCGCGACACCCCGCTTGACTCGACCCACCTGGGGCGAGCAGGCTATCCTCAGCCCGTGGCGGATCCCCCGCCGCCTTCCCCCCCCGCCACCTGCGACGAGAACATCCCGTGAACGACCCCACCGATCTCTTGACCGAATCCCTCGACGGCTCTGGCGAGGGTTTTGTCGAGCTGCGCTATCACAAGCGGCGCAGCCGTTCCCTGGCCGTCGAGAAGGGTCGCGTGGACCAGGCCAAGATCTCGGAGCACACGGGCGTCGGCGTGCGCGTCCTGGCCGAGGGCACCTGGGGCTTCGCCAGCACGGACCAGCTCGAGATTGGAAATGTGCGGCGCGCGATCGAGAATGCGCGCAAGGCGGCCCGCTCGTCCGCGGCTGCGAAGAACGAGCGCGTGGCCGACCTGCCCGCCGTCGATCTGGCCCGCGGCCGCTTCGACGCGCCGGGCTACGAGGAACTCGAAAAGCGTGAACTGGAGGAGAGCCTCGAGCTCGTCCTGCAGCTCGAGGCCGATACGCGCAAGGCGTCGACGACCATTCAGAGTGCTTCGTGTGGATACACGGAGCTGTTCGAGGAGAAGGGCGTCGTGACGACCGACGGGGCCAAGGCCTGGTCGCGCCTCGTGCGCCCCGAGTTCAGGATCAGCGCCGTGGCCCAGGACGGGGCCGAGATGCAGCGGGGCTCCGAATCCGTCGGGGCAACGGGCGGCTGGGACTGCCTCTTCCGAAACGTGAGCGCGGCCGAGATGGGCGACAAGGCGGCCCGCATGGCGGTCGACCTGCTCTCCGCGAAGTACGCCGAGGGCGGCCGCAAGCGCGTCATCCTCTCCCCCTCCCTGGTCGGCCTGTTGACCCACGAAGCCATCGGCCACACGGTCGAGGCCGACTTCGTGATCGCGGGCTCCTGTGCGGCGGGCAAGATCGGCACGCGCGTCGCCTCCGACCTGGTCACCCTCTGTGATTCAGGCCAGTCCGAGTATCACGATGGCGCGGGCGGAACGATCGCCGTGGACGACGAGGGCGTGCTCGCGGGCCGCACGACCATCATCCGCGCCGGGATGCTCGAGAACTATCTGCACGACCGCGAGTCGGCGGCTCATTTCGGTGTGGCGCCCACCGGCAACGCACGCGCGTGGGAATTCGACGACGAGCCACTGATCCGCATGCGCAACACCTATATCGCTCCCGGCGAAACGGGCCTGGACGAGATGATCGCATCGATCGAGGACGGTCTGCTGCTGGATGGGCCCAAGAACGGCCAGGCGGATGCCAACGGGGAGTTCATGTTCGGCACGCTCCAGGCCTGGCCGATCAAGAACGGCAAGCGCGGGCCGCTCATGCGCGGCGTGAACATCTCCGGTACGGCCTTCGATGTCCTGAAGACCGTAGACGCGGTCGGGAGCGACTTCCGCTGGGACCTGGGCTCGGGCCACTGTGGCAAGGGTCAACCCGCCAAGGTGGACGCGGGCGGGCCCTGGCTCTCCTGCGAAGTGATCGTCGGCGGGAGGACAGCATGAGCCCGGTCAAGGAACAGGGGATCTTCGATCCGGAGATCGCGGAGAACGAGCTCGAGACGCGCTGTGCCGCTCTCGTCGAGCGAGCAACCGACCAGGGCGCGGACGAGGCCGAGGTCTACGGTACCTACAGCGAGAGCGTCAGCGTGCGCTTCGAAAAGGGCGACCTCAAGCTGACCCAGGTCGACGAGAGCGGATCCCTCGGCCTGCGCGTGTTCAAGGACAAGAAGCTCGGCTTCTCCTCGACCAACCAGACGGACGAGGGTGCCCAGGCGGGCGTCGCGCGCGACGCTCTGACCCTGGCCGGCTTCTCGGTTCCGGACGAGGCCAACGTGCTACCGGCCGCGCGCGCCGTAGAGCCCGCCGCGACCCTTGTGACCCCGGGCGCCGCGTCCTTCTCGGTCGAACAGGCGGTCGAGGCCGCACGGGAGCTCTTTGCCCGCGCCAGTGCAGTCGATCCGCGCGTGGCGATCGACACGGCAGACCTGAGCGTTTCGCGCGTCGCACACGGGGTCGTGTCGACCCGTGGTGTACGCGCCAGCGAGAGTGACGCGATGCTCTCCTGTTCGTTGTTCGGAATGGCGGTCGACGGAGACGACGTGGGCGGATTCGACTACTGGGGTGACTTCGCCCGCAACCCGGATCACTGGGACGGGGTGCGCGATGCGGTCGTGGCGCGATTCACCGAGGCCGTGCTCGGAAACCTCGACGCCCAGCGGGCAGAGACCTACACGGGCGCCGTACTGTTCGCGCCCCAGGCGCTCGTACCCGTGCTGATATCACCCCTGCTCGCGGCCTCCAGCGCCATCGCAGTCCAGCGCGGCCGCAGCGCCCTGGTCGGTAAGGTCGGCGAGCAGATCGCGTCACCGGGCCTCTCGATCGTCGATGACCCGACCGACCGCAGCCTGGCCGGCGCCACATCCTTCGACCGCGAGGGCACTCCCGTCTCGCGCTTCAATGTGCTCGATCGCGGCGTGCTACAGAGCTACCTCTACAACGGCTACGCGGCCCAGGTCGAGGGACGCGAGTCCACCGGCCACGCCCAGGGCGGTGCCCGTTCCGTACCGGGTCTCGGTGCCCATTCTCTGGTCGTCTCGGGGGGCGATGGTGGCGACCAGGACGCCCTGATGGCACGCCTGGGACGCGGCCTCTTCGTCCAGCGCTTCTCGGGAAGCGTCGACCCGGCCTCGGGCGACTTCTCGGGCGTGGCCAAGTCCGCGCGCTGGATCGAGGATGGCAAGGTCGTGCGCTCTCTGCGGGAGACCTTGATCGCCGGCAATGCCTTCGAGCTCCTGCGCTCGATCGACTGCCTTTCGACCGAAACGCTCTCCCTGGGTGGCTCGATGCGTGCCCCCTGGGCCATCGTCGACGGGCTCTCCGTGACAGCCGGTTAGCGGCGAGCTTGCCCGGTCAGCGGAAACTGCGTGACCTCACCCACGACTGCTTGACCGCGGCCAGGGATCCGCGTACTTTCCTCCGCTCGCACCCAGCCCGGGTGGCGGAATTGGTAGACGCGCATGGTTCAGGTCCATGTTCCCGTTAAGGGAGTGGGGGTTCGACTCCCCCCTCGGGCACCACACTTTTCTTCAGGCCAAATCGCCCTCAGGGCCTGGAAAGTGCCAGGACGAGATCGATGAACGATCCGACCCTCCACGACTCACACGAGCCCGCCGGCGCCCCCAGCTTCCGCGCATTGCTGACGGCCAACCTGCGCGTCGTGCTGTGGGCCTTCGGCCTGGCGGTCGTCTGTTTCGGCCTGTGGAGAGGCTTGCGAAGTCTGTTTCCGGACGTCGAGTGGCTGCAGTAGCCGCTCACATCCCCGCGCCACCCGGGGCGCGGTAGACCAGAATCGCGCGCTTGCCCATCTCGTCCGGCAGCTCGTGCTCCCAGACTGTGTCGAGCTTGAAGCCCAGGCGCTCCGCCTCACGCTCGGCAGCGCGCACCTCACGCGACCAGGTGTTGCCCTTGAGCATGACCAGGTCCTGCAATGAATGGCGCACCTTGCGCAGGGTGCGCACGTTCTCGCGCACGCTGCTGACGGCGCGCACCAGGACCACGTCCACCCGCTCGCGGGCGAGGTGCTCCTCGGCCCGGGCCCAGACCGCATGGGTATTTCGAAGCCCGAGCTTCTCGATGCACTCCTCGACGAAGGTGATATTCTTCTGGGTCGAATCGACGACCGTCATCGAAAGGTTGGGCTCGGCCAGGGCGATCGGGATGCCCGGGAACCCTGCACCCGTGCCCAGATCGAGCACCTTGCGGGCCATCAGGGGTACGAGCCGCGTGACACGCCAGCAGTCCAGGTAGTGCTTTGCCGCGAGCTCCTTGGGGTCCAGGATCGCGGTCAAATTCATGACCCGGTTCTTCTCGAGGGTCGCCAGGGCATGGTCCGCGCAGGCCCCCAGGAACTCCGGGGTGATGCCCTCCTCGTCGGCGAAGGCCCACTCCAGGGCCGACAGCATGACCTTGCGCGTCGGAACGGGGGTGTCCGGGTTCTTGACTACCTCCTCTTCCTCGGCCTTGGCCTTGGACTTCGATGAACCCGAGCCGTCCTCGGACTCCTCTTCGCCGTCTTCGCCGTCCTCTTCTTCCTCGTCGTCCTCGTTGTCGAGCTCTTCCTCGAGCTCGGCAACCTCATCATCCGCGGGCCCGTCCGAGCCCGGGTCCCCTGGATCACCGGGTTCGCCAGAACCGCCGGGATCGCCCGTTTCATCGGTTTCGTAACCCTCCGGGCGCTCATCAATGGCCTCTGCGTCGTCAGCCTTCATCCGGGTCGTGGGTCCAGCCTGGGGTCCTGTGGGCGCGGGTAAGGTGGCAGGGCAGCAGGGACTCGAACCCCGATCCTACTGATTTGGAATCAGTCGCTCTAACCAATTGGAGCTACTGCCCTTTGCAGCACGGAAGGGTACTTGCGACGAAGGGGCCCGGCAAGCCCCGCGCCGCGCGAGAACGCCCCCTTTCGGCGCCACGGTCCGCCCGCTACAGTCTCCCCCATCGCCTTCCGGCCCATTTGCCAGGCCGCGATCGCCATCCAGTCCTCCATGTCCAGTCAGACCCCAGATGGAGCGGATAACGGCCCCCCGAGCTCCGACACGCCGCTGGAGGCCGGTGGACCCCCGGTGCGGCGCGTGCCCGCGGACCGCATCGACCGGGACGCCCTGGACCGCAGCGCCCAGCGGGTCGTGCAGCGGCTTCAGCGAAATGGATACGAGGCCTACTTCGTCGGCGGTTGCGTTCGCGACCTGCTGATCGGACGTGTGCCCAAGGACTTCGACGTCGCGACCAGCGCCCATCCACGGGACATCCGGCGCCTGTTCAAGAATGGCCGCATCATCGGGCGTCGATTCCGGCTGGTCCACGTCTACTACGGTGAGCACATCATCGAGACCTCGACCTTCCGACGGGAGCCCGAGGCGCAGGAGGGCTCGGACAGCGATGATCTGCTGATCACGGAGGACAATGTCTTCGGAACTGCGATCGAAGATGCCCTGCGCCGGGACTTCACGGTCAACGCCCTGTTCCTGGATCCAACCGAACACGTCATCCTGGATTCCGTCGATGGCCTGACCGATCTGGACGCGCGCACCCTGCGAACGATTGGCGATCCGGCCGTGCGCCTGGCCGAGGATCCGGTGCGCATCATGCGTGCGATCAAGTTCGCCACGCGCCTCGACTTCCGGATCGAGCCCGCGACCTGGTCGGCCATGTGCGAGATCGCCCCGCAACTCCAGCGTGCGGCCGCGCCCAGGGTGCTCGAGGAGATCCTGCGACTCCTGCGTTCCGGGGTCAGCCTGGGTGCATTCCGCATGCTTCGGGCGTGCGGCGCGATGCAGGTCCTGCTCCCGGTCCTGGACAGCTTCCTGGGGCCCCGCGATCCGGACCAGAAACAGACCCGCGACCGAGCCGAACGATTCTGGCGCCTGCTCGAGGCCCTGGACACCGAGGTCCATCGCGGCTTCCAACCGAGTGCACCCGTAGCCCTGGCCGTGCTCTTCCTGCAGGTGGTCGCGAGCGAGGCCGCGCAACGGCTGGAGGCTAGCGGCAACCCCGACCAGGCACCGGACCTGATCAGCGCCTGCTGGGATGTCATGGAGCCGGTCTGCAGCGCCGCGCGCCTCTCGCGCCGGGACTTTGGCCGAGCACGGCGCATCATCGCTCAGCAGCCACGATTCACCGAGCCCCAGGGAAAGCGCTTCAGCCCGATGCTCTTCGCGCGCAGCGAGGAGTTCCCGGAGGCCCTCGACCTCTTCCGCCTGCGGGTCGAGGCGCGCGGCCAGGGCTGGGACATCTACGAGGGCTGGAAGGCGCGCATGGACCGGGCCGGAGGGGTGACCGAGGACGAGCTGCTGACCGAGCGGAAGCGGGTCAGGCGCCGCCCCAGACGTCGACGCCGGCGCGGAAAACGAGGGCCTGCCAGGCGGCCTCCGGAGTCGTCCGACCCGGGCCCCGGGGATTCCGAGCCCGACGCCGAGGCCTGAGCGCCCCCCCCCGCCGGGAGTCCTTGGGGCGCCCCGAGACAATCGACGACTTTCACGCCCCGACCCTGGCCCCGGGGTATTGTTTCTTGACTCGAAGAGGAACCTGGATTGGGGGCAACCCCTCCCAACCCCCTCCCCCCAAAGCTGGTGCGTATCGGAAACGGTGATTCTGATACGCGGCGGAGCCAGCACTCGGGAGGGACGCCCCCAGCGCGGGAAGCGATCCAGGCGACTCTGCGGTGCGATGCACCGGCCGGCGTGACCTCCTTCACCACGCCAGCGGACGAGTCCGGGGTGGCCTTCATGGCCGCCCCTTTTTTTTGCCCCACTGGGCTCATCTCGAGCTCACGGCCGCGAATTTCGCCCCTCTTCCGCGGTAGGAAGTCGCCGGGCGGCATTCTAAGGGGAGTACTCGCCTGAAATATGTGGATACTCGCTCCAGGAGGCGGGTATTTGCTCCCTGCAGCGGGCCCACCATTCCTGGCCAAGCTCACCGCCAGCCCGCTCGCCGCCCTGGCTCGCCCCGACCACCGCCGCTCCCCAACTCACGCACACGGCATGCTCCACACTCGCACCGAACGCTCCGCGTCCCGCCCGTTCGTCCTTGCCATGGTCTTCTTGCTCGGGACGACCTCCGTACACGCCCGGGAGGACGAGCAGCCGCCGGTGCTCCCGACGACGAGCGCCATCAACGCTGCCTGGAAGAAGGCCAAGAAGAGCGCTCGCAAGAAATTCCCCAAGGCCCTGGCCGCCCAGGTCGCCGAGCTGCAGACGCACCAGATGGAACTCGTTCGCGAGGTCATCGAGGGCGCGGACCTGAACCTCAAGCGAGTACCCGAACTCCTCGCGGCTCCCGCTTACGATCCCAAGAAGCACGCGCCCAAACTTCCGGTCAAGCGCAAGGTCGTCAAGGCCGGCACGAGCGCCGCCCGTGGCGCCAAGCGCCGCATGGAGGCGAACATTCCGGAACGCGGCCATCAACCGGCCTGGGCCTACGACTACGGGAGTGGAGAGGTCGTTCAGATAGTCGAGGAACCGGACGATCCCGATCGCCTCTTCGCCAACGCTCTGGCCGGCTACGCCCCGGGCCTCGACCTGGCCGAGGCCCTGGTCGAGATGTCCCTCGACGATGGCTCCCAGGCCAAGATCGCAGCCGCATTCGGCCATGCCTACAGCGATCGCGGCGGAAACTGCTTCCCGGGAATCACGATCTACGATGCCTGGTGTTCGGGCCACGAGATCGAGATGCCGGACGTCGAATGCCTCGGCATCGTGCACGACGTGCTCGATGAATGGGATAGGTGGCAATCTCCCATATCCGGCTCCCAGCACCGACAGCTCTACGCCAAGCTCGAAGAGATGTTCACCGATCTGCGTCGGTACCGTGGCCTGAGACACGCCCTCGTTCGCTGCTTCTTCAACGGCGAGGCCATCCTGCGCGACGACTACGACTCCCAGCTCGGGACTTTTCAGGCCCTGTGGACCACGGTCGATGAAAGCCCGTCGCGCCTGGCCAGTTCACTTCCCGGGCCCGAGGAGTGGCGAGCCTGGCTGGTCGGCACGGCCGAGATGATCGACGAGGACGAGGACTGGGCCTGGGATGCTGGGCAGGAACGGATCCAGGCGCTGACGGCTGATCGCGATGCGCTGCGGGCGTGCCTGGTGGGTGCGTTGCTGGATTGCCGCATCCTGAAGCTGCCCTGACGCCCTCCGGAACTGGCTGGCCTCGGTGTTGTTTCGGCCCTTCCATTTCGTCCTAACCCTGTACGGATAGGGCACTTGAAGACCAGGCTCCGGGTCGCACCGGGTCGTCACCGTTCGATCTGATTCAAGCCTGGGTGGCGCAACGATCTACGCCTCGTTTTTCAACACGGAACCCAGCCAGTTCGGATGGCTCACCTGGGCGGGCTCTCGGGTCTCTCCCCCATCAGGCCGTGCGCCCCTGCCCGATGACATGCAACGCCGCGACCTCCGCGCACGCAAAGGCCGCCTGAAAGTTGAGCCCACCGATCGGCCCGTCCAGGTTCAGGAGCTCCCCGAACACGTGCAGGCCGGGCAGGGAATTGACCTCCATGCTGCGCGGATTGACCGAGGCCAGCTTCAGCCCGCCGGCGGTCACCTCGGCCTTGTCGAATCCGAGTGCGCCGTCGATCGGTATCGGCATGCCCTTGAGCGTCTCCACCAGGGCGTGACGCTCGGCCTTGCCGAGGGAGACGACGCGCGGGTCGCTGGCGGCAAGGCCCGCCAGGGTCGTCAGAGCCTTCAGCATGCGGCGCGACGGAACTTCGGGCAGGACCCGCGAGAGGCGCGGCGCTCCCTTGGTCCCGGCCCCGGCCACGAGGAGATCCCGCAGGGCCTCGCGCGAGAGGTCCGGGTACAGATCGAGGAACAGGGTGAAGGTCTCCCCCGCCGCTCCGTTCAGCGCAGCACGGGCCACGGTCACGTGGCGCGAGAGATCCATGGCCGCCGGACCCGAGACTCCCTGGTGCGTGAAGAGCAAAGGCCGGCGGCGCCGGCCGAGAACACGGCCACCCGCATCGCACAGGCGCGCTTCGCCCTCGGCCCAGGCGATGCCCGTCAACTCGTGAACCCATGGGGTCGGACTCGAGAGGGGCACCAGGGCCGGCACGCGCGGCTCCAGTTGCAATCCCAATCCGTCGAGCCACCCGTAGCCCTCGCCGGTCGTTCCCGTCTTTGGGTAGCTCGCGCCACCCGCGCACAGGAAGACGGTGCGACCGAGCGCCCGGCGCCCGTCCTCCAGCTCGACCACCCAGCCTTCTTCCCCACGTGCAATACCGACGACCGGCGCCGCGAGCAGCAGATGGGCGCCCGCATCACGCACCTGACGTTCGAGAGCGTCGCGCACATCGCGGGCCGACTGGCTGGCGGGGAAGATCTTCTCCAGGGGCGCCTCGACGGTCGGAACATCCCATTCCGCAAAGTGCTCGCGCACGGATGCGGGCGGCAGGGTCCGGAATGCGTGGTTCAGGAAGCGTTCGGCCCGGGTTCCGAAGAGCCGCGCGGCCTCATCGGGCTCGAGGGTGGTGGTCAGATTGCATCGCGTGCCCCCGCTCGCAAGGATCTTCGTGCCCGTGCGCGGGGTCTTCTCGAGCAGCCAGACGTCGACCCCGGCACGCGCGGCACACTGCGCGGCCCACAGGCCGGCAGCGCCTGCACCGACGATAATCAGCTCACGGGGCTGATCGCAGAGCTCCGACATGCTCAGCCTCCGGAGAGGCTGGCCTCCCAGCTCTCGATCTCTTCCAGGGTGCGCGGTCCGCGCGGCGGCGTGTCGTCGTCGAGCTGGTCCAGGTAGCCTTCCGGCAGGCGCACGCGCTGGCGCCGGTTGCCCTTGCCGCGGTTGGTGCGCAGGGCGTGCAATGGAAAGGCCTCCTCCGGATCCAGGGTGGCCAGGTGAGTTTCCAGCTCGGCAATCGAGGACACGCGCTGAAGCTCGCCGCGCACGCGCGCGGATCCGCGGAAGCCCTTGGTGTACCAGCCCGTCCACTTGCGCATCTGGCGCATGCCCATGTCATCGCCGAAGAGCGCCATGAGCCTGCGCGCGTGGTCGATCATGATCGGAATGATCTCGCCCATGCACGGGGGCGGATCCGGTTCGTGTCCGTCGAAGACCTGTACGAGCTCGCGGAATAGCCAGGGACGACCGAGGCATCCGCGCCCGACGATCACTCCATCGCAGCCGGTTTCGCGCATCATGCGCAGGGCATCCCAGGCCTCCCAGATGTCGCCGTTGCCGAGCACGGGGATGGAAACAGCCTCCTTGAGTTCCGCGATGGCGGACCAGTCCGCCGTGTCCGCATAGAGTTGCGCGGCGGTGCGCGCGTGCAACCCGACCGCGCTCGCGCCCTCGGCCGCTGCGACCCTTCCCGCTTCGAGGTAGGTCAGCAGGGTCTCGTCGATCCCCTTGCGCATCTTGACCGTCACGGGCACATCGCCCGCGTTCTGGACCATGGCACGCACCAGGCGCGCCAGCAGCCGTGGCTTGAGGGGAATCGCGCTGCCGCCACCCGAGCGGGTCACCTTGGGCACGGGGCAGCCAAAGTTGATGTCCAGGTGATCGACCCCCTGGGCCACGAGCACCCGCACGGTCTCCCCGAGGTCCACCGGATCAGCCCCGTAGACCTGGACCGAACGGGGCTTCTCGTCCGGGGCAGAGCTGGCCAGAAGGGTCGTGAGCCGATTGCCCATCAGGAGGCCGCGAGCCGTTATCATCTCTGACACATACAGGCCGGCGCCGAAGTCACGGCAAAGGCCCCGGAAGGCGAGGTTGGTCACGCCGGCCATCGGTGCGAGTACCACGGGCGGCCAGACCGACAGTGAGCGCAGCGCGAGGGGTTGGAACTCCCCCGAGCGTCCCGGCTCGACCTCGCTGTTCAGATCACTACAGATTCGTCTCGTCTCGCTCATCGATTCACACGCCGCCCGGATCCGGGCTCGCGCGCCCCGCAGGATACAACAAGCGAATAAGCATGCGCTCCATCATCCTCGTCGTCCTGGCCCTGCTCATCCTGGGTGGTGCCGGATTCCTGTTCCTGGCGGACGACAGCGACACCCTGGCCGGCGGCGTCTCCGGGCCGTCCGAGATCCCGATCGCGCCCGTGCGCGCCCCCGCCGAGCTGGAGCCTGTGCCTGAGCGGCCCGTGGACCCCGCGCCGGACAAGGCCGCCGCTCGTTCAAAACAGAAGGCACAGCGCGACGGGACCGATCCGAAGGCGTCGAAGAGCGCCCCATCTGCGCCGGCGCCCGAAACCGCCTTCCAGCAGAAGTACGCGGACCAGACCGTGCAGGAGCTGAACCGCACCGCGCGCCAGCTCTTCTCCGAGCATCGCAGCTCGATCCAGCGCCTGATGGAGGACCGCTACGCCAACGCGTTCTACGACTCCTATCCCTACGAGTACGACGCCGACGGCGAACGCATGGACCCCTCGGACGTCATCCCAGCACCCGCTGCGGGTGAGTACCGCATCCGCCAGATCTTCGAGGATCCAAACGTCTCGGAATGGCGCCTGGTCGAGCTGCCGGAATCCGAGTATCCGGATCTGTACGCGGCCTACCGCGAATGGAGCTGGGTGTCTGAGGAGGTCAACCAGCGCGAGCAGGCGAAGCAGGACTGATAGCGCGTCCTAGTCCACCAGTCGAAAGACGCGTACCGGGCTACCCTCGAGAGTGGCCGCCAGCTCGAGGCGTGCATCGGCCTGGGCATCCCGCAGGCTGAGCCCCGAGCGTGGCACGGGCAAGACGATGTGCGTCACGCCGTAGCGCCGGGCGACTTCCAGGATCGTCTCCAGGTCGTCGTTGGGGACCTGGACCGCGCCGTAGCCCGTCGACGAGTGCACCTCCCAGGGGTGACGGGTCATGAGCACCGGCTCCGGATCCTCCGGCCGGCGCGATGCTTCGACGGCCACTTGCAGGGCCGCGACCTGGCGCCCGATATCGTTATGGATGTCGACCTTCTTGCGCGCGCGGGTGACGCAATCCTCGACCTGTGGAGCTCCCAGCCCGACCATGATCGCCAGTGCCAACCAGCGCCACGGAAGGCAACGATCGAGGGCATCGAACCCGACCACGATCAGGAACGGGACCAGTGCGAGGCCAGCCTTCAGGAAGGCCCCCTCGGTCGCGACCGCGGTACCGACCACCCCGTAGAAGAAAACCTGCATGGCGAGCAGGCAGGACGCCGCCAGCACGACCGGCCTCCGCTCGCGATCGCGCCACAGGATCCGCACGATCCCGAAGGCCACCAGCGCCCAGAGGGCCCAGCCGAAGAAGCTGCGCAGGACGACCGCGTTGCTGGCGAGCACGGCGCGCTTCGAGCGCCAGATGTTGTCCCAACCCCAGGCCTGATAGGACTGCCAGTCGAGGGGCTTCGAGTAGGCGTAGATGTCCTCGTAGCTGCGCGCGAAGATCGTCCGCGAGAGGCTCGATGGCAGGGGTGCGCCGAGCTGGACCAGGTTGAGCAGAAAGACCGGTGCCATCGCGACCAGGTATGCGCCGGCGGCCATGAGGAGGGCTCGTCGCCGCGCGGCCCAATCGTGGGGTCCGATGCAAATGGCGAGGGCGATGGTGGGCGCGAGGAAGAGACCGTCCTGGCGGGTCGCATGGGCCAGGGCCGCACAGAGTCCGGCCCAGGCGTAGGCGCGCGGCACGCGCGCGCCGCGCGCCGTGAAGGCCAGGGCTGCGGTCACGAATGCCGTGTAGAAGATTGGCGCGTTGGGCGAAGTCGAAAAGTTGAACAGGTTGGGCTCGAACAGGACGAAGGCGCAGGCGCAAGCGGCCACGAGCCGTGAAGCGCCCAGGGCGCGCGCCACCATGAGGGTCGCCAGACCGCACAGGAGCCCGAAGAGAATGGCCATCCCGACCGCGGAGTGAAGGCCGCCGCCGAATGCCAGGGGCAAGGCCATCAGCACCGACGAGAACACCATCCAGTAGTCACCCGCCGGGTGCGTCAGGGATTCCGGTGGTGACAGGAAGTGCCAGATGTAGTCGATCTCGAGCCGGCCCCGTTCGGCCAGGTTGCGGGCCACGTCGTAGTAGAAGGCCGGGTCCGCATGCCCCGGATGCTCGAGCCCGCGGGCGATGTCGACTCGCCAGGCGAGTGCACTGCCGAAGAGTAGGACCAGGGTCAGTGGCCAGAGAGCCCGGGCCCAGGGGCTGGAGGTCTCGGCAGTTTGATTCGACGCAGGCACCGCGCGCTGTCCCGCTCAGTCTTGTCCGCCGGATGCCATGGACGGGGGCTGCTCGGGAGTCTCTCGCTCCTCGTCCCCCGCTGTGTTCTTCGGGTCCTCCTCGTCGTCCCCGTCACCCGAGCTCTTGGATTCCTCCGGGTCGCCCGCACCGCCCGCCGCCGGGGATGTGACTGCGCCGGAACTGGCCTCCGCTGCCTCGACCGGCTGGATGTACACACGCTTTGGATCCAGGCCCAGCCCCGGACCTCCAAAGGCGTCCGCCTCCTCTACCCGCAATACGGTCTGGGTGCTCCCGGTGCGCCGGATCTGGAACAGGGGGACCCCACGCTCGTCGAATCCTGCCACAATCCAGCCATCGGTCGTCTTGATCTTGTGCGAGTGATCCTCCTCACCGACTTCCAGCCACCAGCGATCGGTGCCGACATCGAGTCCCCGGAAGGTCAGGACGAAGGAGGGACCGTCGATGAATTGCTGGGCGATCAGAATGGGCGTGAGCACGCTACTGACATCGACAAGCGAGATCGGCTCGCGCGCCCGCCTGCTATCGATGATCCCTTCACCCAGGCGCCGCTGAACGTTCATGATCCCTCCGATCAGGCGCCCCTCGACGGTGTACTCCTCGCCCGCCGCGATGCGCAGGTCGAAACCTTCGAGGCGGCCGTCGTAGTAGCGCTGAACGAGATGCAGCTCGGAGCCCTTCTTGCTGGCCGTGTCCGGAATACGCAATCGGGTGCAGTAGGCGGTACGACCGTCGTACGTACGCACGACCGCGAAGGATTCGGCACTGACCCGCTGGCCGTAGGCCTCGACGATCGAGCGCCCGGTCAGGATCGTATCCCCGTCGGGCACATCGGGCGGCGCGACCTCGAGGGGCAGGGCCAGTTGCTCCCGCACCTGGGCCATGGACGCGCGTAGGTCCGCCAGCTTCTCATCGATCTCGGAGCGCTCCAGCGCGCGCCCGCGCAGGACGACGATCGAGGGCTGCCGCAGCCCGTCGAGCGAATCCCGGGGATCGCCGTCGACCACGAGCAGGTCGGCCACCTTTCCTGGGGTCAGGCTTCCCCGCTCGCTCCCGATTCCAAGGGCGTCGGCTGCCCCGGCCGTGGCGAGACGCAGGACATCGATCGGCTCCAGGCCCGCATCGATCCACTGCTCGAGCTCGGCGTGCAGTGACTCTCCGGGCACCAGCCAGGAGTTGGGCGCTGCGCTGCCGGGCACGAGCACGACGCCGGCGTCCACCAGGCGCTTGATCACCGCGTACTGCATCGTGAGCGCACGGTCGGTCGACGAACGCAGCTGATCCTGGTCGGCGGCGGACCAGGCCTCGCCCTCGGCACGCCAGCCGATCTCGTAGTGTGGACTGAGCGAGTCGAAGACCTCGGGGTCGCGCTGGGCAAGCAGCCGCGCGTGTACACCTAGAAGGGGCGTGATACGAAGCTCCGACGACTGCACCACCTCCAACGCCGTTCGCACGTTCTCGAGACTGGCTTCATGCCAGCCGAGCCCGGCCGGAAGCATGGCCTGAAGACCGAAGAGCCCGTCCTGGGATTTCTCGACCAGATCCTCCAGTTCGGCCGCCGCCGGCATGGGGCCCCAGACCTGCAGGCCGCGTTCGTGGGCCACGGCCAATGTGCGCTCCCAGGCCTCCCGCGGCAGTCCCTCCTGGATCGAAAGGAAGTCCAGGTTCATGTCCAGCAAGGCACCGAGCTTGATGTCGACCTCGCCCGCCGTGCGCAGGACCGCAGCCTCGGTCGTGGACGGCGGATCCCCGTCCAGCACAGGCCCGGCCACGAACAAGGCCGGACCGGGTGCGCGGTCCCGGGCGTTCGGCATGCGCTCCTGCATGATGCGCCCGACCTGATTTCCCGTGTCGCGCAGCAGGGTCACGCCTGCCGAGACGTAGAGCAGGTCGTGATCCGGATCGTGGTTGACCATGCCGTCGATCAACCCGGGGACGAGGTGCATACCGGTCACGTCGATCACACGGGTGTCTTCCGGGACCTCCAGGGAGCCGACGGGGCCGATGGCCGTGATACGCCCTTCATCGATCGCCACGTCGGCGACTCGAGGGGCGGCGTCCGGCTCCATGGAATGAACGGTTCCTCCGCTGAGGAGGATCGACTGAGCTAGTAGCAGGGAGATCATGGGTGGAATCAGGTGGTTGGGTCGCCCCAGGTATACGCTTTCGAGTCGAGGGAAACCCCGATCTGTCCGCAACCCGAGGGGGGCTGCCCCGATCTCCCTGGGTGGTTGGGGGCGGAGGTGGGTTTGAAATGGGTCCGCCGGTTCATCGCCTGGCAGATCGCAGCCGCCCAGGCCGCTTGATAGCATGCTCCCATGCCCCTTCCCCGCGTCCAGCTCATCGTCGACGACATCACCTCCGGACCCTGGCTGTACGGCCGACACGTCCGCCAGCCCTCACCCGAGCTCGACCGCGGCTGTCTGGTCGAGGTCCTCGACCGCCAGCAGCGCTTCGTTGGCCACGGGCTCTACAACCCGGCCTCCGACATCCGCGTGCGATTCCTGTCCCGCGGACGCCGGTCGGACCTGCTCCGGCCCAGGGAGTTCTTGCTCAAGAAGCTCAAGGCTGCAGATCGCCTGCGGCGCCACACCCTGCGCCTTCCGGAGGTGACCGATGCCTACCGCATCGTGCACGCCGAGGGCGATGATCTATCGGGCCTGATCGTCGACAAGCTCGGGGACGTGATCGTGTGCCAGTACCACGCTTTGGGCTTCTGGCGCCTGCGGGAGGAGGTCGAATGGGCCATGCGCGAGCTCTATCCCCTCGCGACCGTCATCCACAGCGTCCCGAAATCGGCCCGCAACCGTGAGGCCTTCCCCGACACGGGCGAGCAGCGCGAGACCGACCCGCGCTGGATCCGCGAAAACTCCGTGGACTACCTGGTCGCCCCGGGACGGGACCACAAGACCGGCTGGTTCTGCGACCAGCGCGACAACCGCCTGCGGGTGGCTGGCCTGGCCGCCGGGCGCACGGTTCTCGACCTGTGCTGCAATGCGGGCGGCTTCAGCCTCCAGGCTGCGCGCCTGGGCGCCAGCGCAGTCGATGCCGTCGATCTCGACGAGAAGGTCCTGGCCCGCGCCCAGGCATCAGCGGAGCGTGGCGGCGCAACGATCGATTTTCACCACGCGGACGCCTTCCATTTCCTGCGCGACCTGCGCTCGAATTCCCGCCAGTTCCAGATCGTCGTGGTCGACCCCCACAAGTTCGTACCCACCAAGACCCACCTGCGCGAGGGACTCAAGAGCTACCTGGACCTCAACGCCCTGGCTCTCGAAGCGGTCAAGCCCGGCGGGCTGCTGGCGACCTTCTCCTGCTCCGGCTCCCTCGATCTGCCCGGCTTTCTGGGTGTCCTCTTTCAGGCCGCGCGCCGCGCGCACCGCGACATCCGGGTGCTCGAGATCCTCGGAGCAGCGGCAGACCATCCCCAGCGGCCGGATTTCGCCAAGTCCCGCTACTTAAAAGGGGTCATCCTAGCGGTCGACTGAGGGCGGTCCCGTCGACTGTCGGCATCGGCTCCGGCTCCGCCCGGCGAGACAGGCAGCGATGGGAAACATTAAGGAGGTGGAAGTCGGGCCTTCCGGGTTGCATCATATCGATAGCGCCCCCGTGTCTGACCTTCCATGGGTCACGCGGGGGCGCGACCTTGCCCTCGATCCTTCCTCTCCGGCGGACGTGCAAAGACCTGCGGGACCCATCGCTTCATGACTCTACCCATCCTCTTGGTACGCGAACAATGGCAGGAATTCGAAGACGCGTGGACGCAGGTCATCGATACCGAGGGTCCGATCGACGAGCTGCTCGTCGCTCTGCGCCTGGCCGGTGAGAAGAAGCGCATCTCGCGCTGCCTGTCCCGTGCGCGCGAGCACGCCCTGGCCCTCGAAGCCGCTGATCGCCCCGCCGATGCCGCCAGAATCCTGGGGGCAGCGGTCGTCGCGGGCGCCCAGGTGACCGAGGTCGGAACACCCCTGCGACGCTGCGCCGCGGCGGCCTGGGGCAAGGAGAGCTGGTGGGAGAAATTCGGCGAATTGACCGGCCTGACCGACGAGAACCGAGACCTGCGCCAGGCCTGGTCCGACTTTTCGACCCTGCTCGTTCTTCAAAAAGGCCAGCTCATCTTCCACGGCGGCGGATGGGGCCCGGGCGAAGTGACCGACGTATTCGAGGACGATCTCGAGCTCGGAATCCGCTTCTGGAACGGCCGCACCGACCGCTTTCCGATGAAGGCTGCGATCGACATCTTCGACCCGCTGCCGGAAACGGACCTGCGCGCGATGCACTATCGCGACAGCGCCGAGCTCGGCAAGCGGCTCAAGAAGGAACACCTCGAGATCCTGCGCACGGTCGTCGAACGTCACCACGGTCGCGCGGGCGCCGTCGCCATCCGCACGGCCCTCATGCAGGTCGGCATCGAAGGCAGCGCCTGGACCGCATGGTGGCGCAAGGCGCGCAAGCTGGCCGAGAACTCCGAGTGGTTCGACGTCACCGGGAGCCCCGCCAAGGCAAACGTCCAGCTCCTGCTGGAGGCCAAGGACCCGATCGAGGCCCTGCGCAAGCAACTGCGCCAGTCCAATGACCTGGCCGACATGCATGGGCGCGTGCGCGACCTGTTCGTGAGCACCGCCAACGTGGAGGAGTCCGTACAGCAGGTTGCGCTCGAGACCCTGGAAGAGGCGGCCCTGGGCGACCACGAGCCGATTCCCCAGCGGCTCGCCGCCTGGCTATTCCTGTTCGAGCGTCGCGATGCCGCGCCCGAGGCCCTGAAGACCATCTACGACGAGCTGCGCGACGCGGAAGTACCGAGTGACCCCTCGGTCGCGCCCGCCTTCTGGGCCCTGGTCCAGCAGCTCACCGGTGCCAAGGACCAGGAACGCGCCATGCGCCTCCTGCCCGAAATCTACGGCGAACTCTGGCTCGACGAGGCGGCGATTCACCTGCAGCACGCCCCCCCGGGCATGGTCCGCCCCCTGATCGAGGCCATGCGCAAGGGCAAGCGCACGGACGATCTGATCGAGCACTACGCCGGTCTGCTGGCCCGCCCCCTGCGGGCTCCGGCCCTCTTCGTGACCCTCGCCAAGCTGCTCGAGGACGGAAAGCTCGACGACAGCCGCTTCCCGACACCTGTACAGCGCGCCCAGGCACTCTTGACCCTGGCCCACCACCTGTTCCAGAACCGGCGTGGCAACACCCAGACGGCGCGCGTGCACACGCGCCTGGTCGAGGCCCTGGCCGGCAAGGAGCCCCTGCTGCGCACACTCTTGAAGGATGTCGATATCGCGGGCATGCGCAGTCTGCAGGTGCAGATCCAGCGCGGCGTCGATGACACCATCGACCACGTGATCACGGACATTGCCCTCGACCTGGACCGGCACTTCTTCGCCAGCGACGACAAGCCGTTCTGGGAGAGCGACACGATCTGGACCACCCGCGCCGGTCTCGAGCGCCGCTCCAAGGAGTTGCGCGAGCTGCGCGAAGTCAAGATCCCCGAGAACCAGGACGCGATCGGTCGCGCCGCATCCTACGGAGACCTCTCGGAGAACGCCGAGTGGGAAGCCGCGATGGAAGAGATGCGCAACCTGACCTCGCGCGCGATGAGTATCGAGGAAGAGCTGCGCCTCGCGGACCTGATCGAGAACGCCGTCCTGCGCGAGGACACGGCCTGTCCCGGCACGACCGTTCGCTATCGGGAGCTCGGCACCGCCGAGGAGAAGGAAATCCAGATCCTCGGCCCGTGGGATGAGCAGTCCGAAGGTCCGGAGGTGGTCTCCTACCGCGCCCCCCTTGCAGCGGGCATGCTCGGAATGCAGCCCGGTGAAAAGGGAACGGTCAAGTTGCCCGCGGGCGAGATCGAGGTCGAGGTACTCCAGGTCGGCCTCTCGGCCATCCACTGATTCACAGGACCCGATCGCGCGGCCTGGCCATTTCGGGGGCGCGCAGATCTATATTCCGCGGGCCCGCAGATGGCTGACAGCCCTGCGGGCCCGCTGTGTATCGGCCCGGCATGCCGCACGGGGGGCCTGGAAGGCTCGCTCCAGCCGGCGCCCATTGCGCCAGCCCGGAAATCGAGGAAATTGGCAATAGGTCTGGACTGCGGACTTGCCGAACACTACATCATGACATAGTGTTCAATGCCGTGATCAGCCCCCCTATCAGCTTCCAGAACCTCCTCAAGGTGCTCGCAGACCCCACCCGGCTGCGCATCCTGGGCCTGCTCGAGCTCGAAGAGCTCTCGGTGGGAGAGCTCTCCCGTGCCCTGGGCATGACCCAGAGCCGGGTCAGCAACCACCTGCGGGTCCTGCGCGAGGAGCTCCTCCTGCGCGAACGCCACGTGGGCACCAGCACCCATCTGCGGGCCAATCTGGAGCCGGGTCAGGGCCCGAATAACGGATACCCATCGCGCCTGTGGACGACCCTGCGCGAGGGCCTGGTCTCCCAGCCCGAACACTCGGCAGACCGCTCGCGCCTGGCCCAGGTACTCGCCAGCCGCTCCGACAGCGGCCTCGACTTCTTCGACCGCATGGCCGGCGAGTGGGACAAGATCGGAGCCCAGTTCAAGACCGGCCAGGCCCGCCAACGCTGCGTGGCCAGCCTGCTCACCCGCGGACTGAGGATCGCCGACCTGGGTTGTGGCACGGGCTACATGGCGCGCGCCCTGACCGGCTTGACCGGCCACCTGGTCTGTGTCGACCGCTCCGAGGCCATGCTCGACCAGGCCCGCGAACGCCTCGACCCGGCGCCGCCCGGCGTCGAGATCGAATTCCGCAAGGGAGAACTCGACGCCCTGCCGATAGAGGACGACGAGCTCGACGGCGCCCTGGCCGGAATGGTCCTGCACCACCTCGCAGACCTGGATCCGGCCCTGCGCGAGATGCAGCGCGTCGTACGCCCCGGTGGCATGGCCGTCGTGCTCGAGCTCGCCCCCCATCGCGAAACCTGGATGCACGACACCCTCGGAGACCGTCACCTGGGAATCCATTCCAGCGACGTGGCCGCCGCCTTCCAGCGCGCCGGCTTCGACCAGATCCAGATCGAGTCTGTTGAAGACCGCTACTGTCCAAGCCCCCCCCCGAGCGACGGCGAGTCCGACGCGCGGTCGGTGGCATTACCTCTCTATATCGTCCGGGGCCGCGTGGTTCCCGAGAGCGCTTGAACCTCCGGCGACGCCGGCCCTAACCCATAAATAGATATGACACCCACTAGCCAACTGACCGCTACCGATTACAAGGTCAAGGACCTCTCCCTGGCCGCCTTCGGCCGCAAGGAGATCCTGATGGCCGAGGTCGAGATGCCTGGCCTGATGGCCATGCGCGACGAGTACAAGGGCAAGTTCCCCTTGAAGGGCGCGCGCATCACCGGCTCCCTGCACATGACCATCCAGACGGCCGTCCTGATCGAGACCCTGGTCGATCTGGGCGCCGAAGTGCGCTGGGCTTCGTGCAACATCTTCTCGACCCAGGACCACGCCGCCGCGGCCGTCGTCGTGGGACCGAACGGCACTCCGGACGCCCCGAGCGGCATCCCCTGCTTCGCCTGGAAAGGCGAGACCCTCGAGGAGTACTGGTGGTGCACGGTCCAGGCCCTGACCTGGAACGGTGAGCACGCGAACATGATCCTCGACGACGGTGGCGACGCCACCCTCCTGGTCCACAAGGGCCGCGAGTTCGAGCTGGCCGGGTCCGTGCCCGAGCCGACCGATGCTGACGCCGAGGAGTATCAGATCGTTCTGGGCGTGCTCAAGAAGAGCCTGGCCGAGTCGAAGGACAAGTGGACCAAGGTCGCCGAAGCGGTCAAGGGCGTCTCCGAGGAGACCACCACCGGCGTGCACCGTCTATACCAGATGGTCGAGCGCGGCGAGCTCCTGTTCCCCGCCATGAACGTCAACGACGCCGTCACGAAGAGCAAGTTCGACAACCTCTACGGTTGCCGCCACTCGCTGATCGACGGAATCGCCCGCGCCACGGACGTGATGATCGGCGGCAAGGTCGCCGTCGTCTGCGGCTACGGCGACGTGGGTAAGGGCTGCGCCCAGTCCCTGCGCGGTCAAGGCGCGCGCGTCATCATCACCGAGATCGATCCGATCTGCGCTCTGCAGGCGGCGATGGAGGGCTACGAGGTCAAGCGTCTCGAGGACGTGGTCGCCTTCACCGACATCTTCGTCACGACGACCGGCAACAAGGACATCATCACCGCCGAGCACATGCAGGCGATGAAGCACAACGCCATCGTCGGCAACATCGGCCACTTCGACAACGAGATCGACATCGCCGGCCTGACCAAGGTCGCCGGGATCGAGAAGATCAACATCAAGAACCCGGCCGAGCACGAGAACCAGGTCGACCAGTGGGTCTTCCCGGACGGCCACGCGATCATCATGCTGGCCGAAGGGCGTCTCCTGAACCTGGGCTGCGCCACCGGCCACCCGAGTTTCGTGATGTCCAACTCCTTCACCAACCAGGTGATGGCCCAGATCGAGCTCTTCCAGAACGCCACGCTCTACGAGAACAAGGTCTACACACTGCCCAAGCACCTCGACGAGCGCGTCGCGCGCCTGCACCTCGAGAAGCTCGGCGTCGAGCTGACCGAGCTGACCGACGACCAGGCCGGCTACCTCGGCATCCCCAAAGAGGGGCCCTACAAGCCCGACCACTACCGCTACTAGGCCCCTGCTAGTTAGCTAATTTAAGAGGCGCCGGCCCCCTTCCCGGGGACCGGCGCCTTTTCCATAATCCCGCCATGCCTGCACCCGTACGAATCGGCCTGATCGGCAACTCCTTCGCGTCCAAGGTCCAGCTCCCCGCCCTGCGCCAGATCGGCGGCAATATCGTCGTCGGCATCGCCGGCGCCGATGAGACCAAGGCCGAAAAGACCGCGCGCGACTGGGGCATCCCCAAGGCCTCCGGCGACTGGCGCGACATCATCGCCCTCGACTGCGACCTGGTCATCCTGACCACCCCCGTGCATCTGCACGCGCCCATGGTGCGCGCCGCCCTCGAAACCCGCGCCGCCATCCTGTGCGAGAAGCCGTTCACCATGAACGCGCCCGAGGCACGCGAGCTCGCCGACAAGTCCCGCGGTCGCCTGGCCCTGATCGACCACCAGCTGCGCTGGAGCCCATGGCGCCGCCGCATGCGCGAGATGTACCAGTCCGGCTTCGTCGGAGAACTCTGGACCGCCCGCGCCGAGATGGTCTTCGGCTCACAGGGCCGCCTCGATTCCCCCTACACCTGGTGGTACGACCGCGAACGCGGCGGCGGAATGCTGGGCGCCATCGGCTCCCACATGATCGACTCCCTCCTGTTCGACCTGGGCCCGATCGACTCCGTGCGCGCGCGCCTCGCGACCTACCGCAAGCAACGTCCAGATTCCGAAGGCGTCCCCCAGGAAGTGACCGCCGATGAGCACGCGACCCTCTGGCTACGCCTCGCAAACGGCGCCGAAGCCAGCATCGAGACCAACATCATGGCCCCCGCCGAGCGCCCCACGATCATCGAGTACGTGGGCAGCGAAGGCACCCTGCGCCTGGTGGAAGAGGAAACCCTGCTCGCCGCCCGCCACGGCGAACCCCTCGAAAAGGTCGACCTCGAGTCCGACACCCCACGCAACGAAGACCTGGGCCCGCCCGACTCCGGTGTCTTCTCCCGCGTCCTGCCCCTGTACCTGCGCGACGTCCTGCAAGCCGTCCGCACCGAAGCCACCACCCTCGACCACGCAGCCACCTTCGAGGACGGCCTGGCCACCATGCGCATCATCGACGCCGCCCGCGCCTCCGCCGACACCGAATCCTGGATCCCCTGCCGCGCATGAGCGCCGCGCTCGACCCGTCGACCCCGCCCCCCGTCGGCCGCCTGGCCCCCAGCCCCACCGGCCAGCTCCACCTGGGCCACGCCCGCTCCTTCCTGCTCGCCTGGTGGAGCATCCGCTCCCAACACGGCCGCCTCCTGATGCGCATGGAGGACCTGGACACCAGCCGCGTCCGCCCCGGCATGGTCGACCAGGTCCTGCGCGACCTCGAATGGCTGGGCCTCGACTGGGACGGCCCCGTCGTCTCCCAGTCCGAGCGCCTGCCCCTCTACCGCGATGCCATCGCGACCCTCGAGTCAAAAGACCTCCTCTACCCCTGCACCTGCACCCGCCGCGAGATTCAGCAATCCCAAAGCGCCCCCCACGCCGACGACGCCGCCCGCCCCTACCCCGGCACCTGCCGCGACCCGCAGCAACGCGACCCGACCCGCACCCCGGCCCACCGCTTCCGCGTCCCCCCCACCCGTGTTCAGTTCACCGACCACCTACACGGCCCCGTCACCTTCGACCCCACCACCGAGACCGGCGACTTCCCCGTCTGGACCCGCGAAGACATCCCCGCCTACCAGCTGGCCGTGGTCGTCGACGACGCCGCCCAGGGCATCACCGAGGTCCTGCGCGGCGACGACTTACTCTCCTCCACCGCCCGCCAGCTCCTCCTCCAACGCGCCCTCGCCCTCCCCAGCCCCACCTGGATCCACGTCCCCCTAGTCGTCACCCCGGAAGGCCGCCGCCTGGCCTCCCGCTCCGACGACGTCCCCCTGGCCGACCTGCGCGACACTGGTATCGACCCACGTGCCATCGTGGCCTGGGCCGCCAGATCCTGCGCCATGCCCGCTCACCCCCTGGCCCAGCCCGCCGACCTGCTCCCGCTATTCACCATCGAATCCCTCCCCCGCGATCCGGTCCGCCTCCCCCCTGACATCCGCGACCAGCTCGCTCACCCGGCCACCTGAGCCCCGATTCCCCCACTTTCAGACCCAAACCCCTACAGCTCCCCCGCCCCCCCAACCGATTTCCCGCCCAGAGCCGACCGATCCGCTTGACAGCGCCGCTGCGAGGCGTACCTTGGCCGGCCGACTTCCCCGGTAGCTCAATGGTAGAGCACTCGGCTGTTAACCGAGTTGTTGTAGGTTCGAGCCCTACCCGGGGAGCCATTCAGGCTGGCGGAGCGAAATAGAGCATCCGGGCGGTTGGCTGAGGCGGTATTGGCACCCGAGATTCGACCTGCCACAAGTCCCCCACCGGGCGCGAGATACGAGCCGGACCACGACCATCCGTAGCTCTCTGAGATCGGCGCAGAGAACTGAGGAGAACGCCTAGACGTGGCGCTCTACCCGGAATCCGCGGCGATCCGCTCTCGAACTCTCGGTGCTCTCTCCTTCCATCGCCGCGTGTGGTTGACGCCGGTAGCGCTGATGAGCACCTCGATCATGCGCCGACTTCCGACATCGCGCCGCGGGCGCCGGGCCTGGGCAGATAGGCCCCGTTCGACGAACGCCGACCAAGTCGGAAAAGCTGCCGCAGAGACCAATGGTCGAACTCGGCGGCACGCCAACTCTAGTCAGGAGTCTCAAGAACTGCTCGGATGGCCCCGCCAATCCGGGTCCCGTCATCGTCTGTCATGCACTCGCGACACCACTCCGTGGCCATGATTTCCCACACGGAAGTCGCGCTCTTGATGACGCGGTCTCCAACGAGCGCGCCCCATCGATGTGAGTCGGCCTCCAGCATGGCATCTTCCAGATACGTGAGCAGATCGCCGGCGCCAATGCCGAACCGATCTGGAAGATTCGGCCAGTTCTTGGCGCGTAAGTCACCGAATACGACTCGCTCGGGAGCCAGGACACCAGGGAGCCGAATGCAGCCCGGAGCGGACTCCATGTCACCGTCAAGGATCCCTAGCCCCTTCTGGGCGAGCTTCCCTTGCCGGGCCAAGTCACCCATCACTCTTACGACGTTCGCGGGGCCAACAGGTGAGATCCGGACTCGATTCAGGAGGTCTCCTCCAGCAGGGTCCCTCACAAGAATCTCCCGAAGCCAAATGGATGCCGTTCGGTCCTCGACATAGAGGGTGGCCTCGGGGTGCACCACGTCGTCCAGGCGACTAAGGGCGAACTCCGGACTGGCACCGTAGATCACACTGGGTCCAGAGTCAGTCGGGATCAACAGAATCCGCGCCTCCGAAGGCAACTCCTCCAGCACGTAGGGGCTGTGTGTGGACAAGATTACCTGAACCCGGTTTAGCCTCGCGAAGTTCAGCAAGAATTGCGTGAGCCTTCGCTGCGCGCGCGGGTGTAACGAAGCCTCCACTTCGTCGATGATCAGAAGCGAGTTCTTGGGAATCTTCTGCAGTGCGCGGAACAAGTCGAGAGTCGTGTCTTCGCCCGCTCCTTGGTGAAACTGTGAGATCTCGCCGAACTCCCTCTCAAGCAGCCCAACGGCCCTATTCTCGTTCACATCCGGTGAGGCGAAGCGGGCATTGAGGTATTCCCGCCCGAGAACATGGGAGAGCTTCTCTCTAAACTCAGGTGCTATGTTCTCGGTCGCAGCCTCTCCGGCAGCAAGCCGGGCCACCTTCGCGTAGCCGGCAGTGGCGTCCAGGGGGAGTGTGCGCGCGACGTCAAACCAGTAGACACGCCGCTTGTACCTCTTTTCGGGGTAGCTCCACCTCTTCGAGGGCTTTCGGATGTTGAAGCTGTGCGTCTCGTTCCCGACCCGAATGCGAAAGGCCAACGTGACGCCGGAGAAGTCATCCCAATGGGTGCTCAGGAAGAAGTCAGACGGATAGTAGCCAAAGCCATCAGCCTTGTCGTAAGCGGAGGCCGCGACTTTCAGCACGGTGCTCTTGCCAGCGCCGTTCTCGCCGACCACCGCCGCCACAGGGAACTTGAAAGAAACGTCTCCCTCATTCCAGCCGCGGAGACCGTTAATCTCGACCCTCTCCAAGAATTGAGGCCAGTGGCCGCTCTGGAACTGCTCTCTTATTCGGTTTATCTCAGCAACGCTCATCGCAGTACCCAGGGTACCGTTTGCAAGCGTCGTTTTCGCCAATTGACGCGGGATCCCCGCCAGTTCTGTGTGTTGGGAGACGCGCCGCCGGAGTGGACGTCGCGCTCGCTACGGCTAGAGTCCGGTGCGGTCGCCGCAAACATACTTCCTGAGCCGGTCGGCGATGCGCGCAGGTTGGGTACCGGTGTCGACTATTGATCGACTCTGCCGAACTACCCCGCTTCAGCCATGCGGCCTATGTCGAGGTTCGTGTCCTCGATCACGGTTCTCTTCCGGTCCACGATATTCGCTAGACCGCGGAGCTCGTCAACAACGTCGTCCTCGGCTGTGAAGGCGATCTCGACTTCGTCTGCGACGATTCGCAGGAACTCGTAGTATGCATCTATTAGGCCGACGCCTAAGGTGGCCGCGATCTGATCCCAGTGAGTCTTCAGGAACGTTCTCCAGCTCGTCGGGCGATCCGGGGCTGGCTTGATCCCGTTGGCCTTCAGGACGTTGCGAATGGTTGTCGGCGCCACGCGATGGCCCACATTCCGGAGAGCACCCTCGATCCGAGTGTAGCCCCACCCGCAGTTCTCCTTGGCGAAACGCACGATCAAGGCGCGGATCTCCTTCATGAGACCAGGCCGCCCCACCCGCTTAGCTGGAAAGGTCCACTTCGCCCTGATAAGCCGGTTGTGCCACCTCAAGATCGTGTCCGGCGTGACGATGGTCGCGACCTGCATCAGCAGACGTCGCCCGATCTTCTTGCCCTTCGCCGCGAGACGCCGACGCTGGTCATCGGTCAACCTGAGTGCTCTGCCCTTGAACTGTTCCCTCAGAACGCGGTTCTCTTCTATCAGGTACTCGAGCACCTCGGCTTGGCGGCGGTTGATGAGGCCGGCGAGTGACGCGATCAGGATCTGCAGCGGATAGATGTGGGCCATGGCGCCCATTCTCACGCGATCGCAACGTTAGCTTCGACAACGAGTTGCGGTTCGGCCGAATAAGTGCACCCTTCGGGGTCTCTCGCTTCCACTCTCTCTCGACATCACGGATCTCGTACCCGTGCTTGGCCAGTGCGGCCCGAATGGTTCGGAACAACGTGGATGCTCGCGGCTGGCAGCCGTCGCTGACGAAGACGGGAAATCCGCTCGGGTCGTTCTGCAGCAGGTGGCCGCGGGTGCAGTGCTCCGGCCGCGATGCGCGTCGACCAAAGCGATAAGAGACCTTCGGGGCTTGTTCAAGCGGGATGGGCTTTCGGTTCATGAGCGGTAGTTCAACAGGTTCGTCTCTACTGCGCCCGAACGGACGACCCCCGGTTTAGGAACTTGAGCTGGGGAACTATGCGCGAAGTGGACAGAGGCGGACAAGTCCGCGTCACACGAGCACTTAGAACGTCGACTTCAGAACTGCAGCGCGAGCGGACCCGGACTTGAGTGGACTGCAGCGGACCAGGAGCGCGGCACCAAAGTGGCACTCGACTCGGGCGGCTAAGATGGTGCATCTGGGCGTCGATGTCGCGGAAGGAGCTTGGGCTGCGCAGCGCCAGAAGTCCCTTCGTCCAGAGTGATGAGGACAGAATGGTCCATACCCGCAGTATCGCGGGCGAGCGGACAAGCCAGAGGTCAGAATGCGGGGCAGGGGTCTTGCTCTGTCGACTTCCCCTTGCGGATGCCCTGCTAGCAACGGAGACATTCGGGACTTTTGGCGACGAGTTCTCGTCACTGCCGGCACGGTGACCTGAGCGGCGATGCCCCCCCCCATGCTCGTATGGGCGCCACACGGCCGTGCCAGCCACGAGCCCGCGGCTCTATCACTCACCATCATGTTCGGGCCTCGGGGTTTACGCGGCGTCTGACTCAGGACTCGACTCACAGACCGCACATGCCAGTGCTCGGTTCACCGCGAGCCGCTCACTTCTCGCCGCCTTGCGGGCCGACTCCAGGCCATCCGGAACGCCTTCGCCCTTCCCGAAGTACATCTCGTCCGGCGTCTGACCTCGGAACGCCGAGTGCGGCAGGCGCTGGTTGTGCTCCTGCACGTAGAACCCCACGAGCTTCTCCACCGTCCTGACGCTGTCGAGCGTGTTCAGGAAGAGCCAATGGTGCTTCAGGGCCCGCCACCACGCCTCGATCATCGAGTTCGAGAAACGCAGCTCGGTCTGAGCAAGGACACGGCGAAGCAGGCCCGACTCGATCAGCGCATCGATGTTCTTGTTGAAGTTCTCGACACCACCATCCACGAGCACCATCGGCGGATCAGACGCCGTGGATGATTGGCACGCCTCCAGGAGAACGGCCACAGTGTTGCCAGTGTCGAAACTGCCACCGATGCGCCAGGACAAGATGCGCCGCGAGTAGTTGTCGATGACGGCGTGCAGGTACGCCTTGGTGCCGTCGACCAGGCGGATGATCGTCGTGTCGATGTGCCATACCTCGTTGGGACGCTCGGACCGGATTCCGATCTTTGGCTTCGCTGGATGCACGCGAAGTCGGGGACGCCGCCATCCGCGCTCCCGTACGAGTCGGTGCCACGTGGTCGTCGACGCGAAGACTCGGCCCATGCGTTGTGCGAGGAACGCGAGCGTGCCTGTCGGAACGTGCCGGAACTCAGGAGCCGTGACCATGTCCTTGATTGCGTGGATCTCGCTCGACGTCACACGCTGGGGTGAAGTCTTCGGGCACGACGAGTCGTCGTCTAGATCGCACGGCATGGCGGCACGCTTCCACGCATGAAACCGAGAAGTCGAAAGCCCAATCAACGCAAGCACCTTGCGCAGCTTGAGCACATCCCCGCAACCTTCGACGGCACGTACGATCTTGAACTTCGATGCCCCGTCCGGGATACGACGCCGGCTCAGATCGACGTCGAGCGCATGCATGGTGGCCACGAGGATTCGCGCGACAGCCCGGAGCTTCTCTACGGAACCTTGCAGTCGAAGCACCTCGGCCTGGAGGCTCTGCTGGTCCATGGACAAGGGGTCGAGGGTGACCGTGGAGCGGCCCGGGCTTCGCAGCCACCCGGAAGCGGTTGATCGAGGGACGCCGGCGGTCGTGGCGATGGACAGGTCGCCTGTCTGCCGGACGAGTTCGCGGAGTCGATGGTCGTAGGTCTGTTGATGACGGGCCATCCCCCATTATCAACCAGTCCGGCCCGCACTGCTGCACTACGGCCTCCACTGGCCCATCAGCGCCCTCCAGAGCTGTCGAGAACTCGTACGCCAAAGTCCCAAATGTCGGCGTCGGTAGCACGGATGACAACCGAAACTCGCTGGACCAGTTCACCCTATTGTAATGCCTCGCAAGCACCTGCCCTGGCGACGGTTACGCCACGTCCGAGTTTATGGACAGGACGCGGGGACAACCCTTCGTCGTTGTGCGTCGGAGAGCCTGAACGCGACGCCGTCGGAGTCGACGGCGTCTTCTCGTGCAACCCTTCAGACCAGAGAGAGGAAGTTAGCCAGCTGGGAGTCACCCAAGGCCATCCACCGGATATGGGCGCTCGTGTCCTCGTGGATGATTGTCAGCGGTTGTCCGGTTTCGAAAGCCTGCTTAGCCATGGAGAGGCGAGCACTCCGCTCGAAGAGCTCGGCTGGTTTCGGAGAGTTATCGCCCAACCAGAGGAAGAAGAGCTCCGAGTCGATGACGATCTTCGTCCAGCCCACGATTTCTCCGAGTCCCTCGATGCTCTCTACCAGGCCGACTGTTGCCATGAGTGCCATGCTTATTCCTCCTCCAATTCGGGACACCTATCTCGGCCGCCCTCTGGCGAGGCCAGTCGGGCGAGAATCGACTGCCCGAAGGAGACATCGCCCCGCACTCGCATCTGACCCTGGAGGAAAGCCGTGACCGGCGATTGAGCGCCACTGAAAATCGACACAAGCACATCATCTCGAGCAACGATCTCCAACCTGGGATCGGCGACCTGCTCCTTCGTGACTTTGCATCTGCCGGCCTTGAACTTCAGAGCCCTGCGAACGGGCTTCCGGTCGCCCAACACGCGAAACTGCAAGGCCCCAGGCTCATCCAGCCCGTCGAGGTCCTCAGCCATCGCATCGAGCGCCGTATCCAGGCAGGCTCGTTGCTGCCCGACGAAGTCGCGGAATCGTTTGTAGTGCACTTTGGGCCTCTCGCTTTCAGGAAGGTCGTGTAGTGGGTTCGTCTAGCTCAGCAAATTGTCAAACACGCCGATCAGAGCCGAGCTGAGCAGGTCCTCGAACGAGGTCGACAAACCTGGGTTCCCCAGCTCCTCCGCGCGTCGTTCAAGACGCCGGTCGGGCGAATAGTAGTAGCCGAGCGCATGTAGCTCGAGCATCGAAGCCGGCGTAGCAGCAACGCCGACCATCGGAGAGTGCAACGGTACGAAGGCGGGCTCCCACCGTAGGCAGCCATCGCAGTCGTCGAGCGAGTACTGCGCCTCGTTCTCATGGTTGAGCTGCCAGATCGCCCACAGGCGATCGACATTCGCGTGGTGTAGATAGAACAGTGGATCCCCCGGGGATGCGCCTGTAACCATCGTGCCCCCTGTCCAGACATGGCCGGGGACGTGGGTCCCGAACTCCATCGCGCGAAACGCCGTGTAGTTGGGGGCACCGATCTCGTCGAGCACGGTATCCATGGTGGGCAACCCGCCACGAGGAGTGCTCCGACGTGTGTAGTCCCAGTCGTCGAACTGGCCGCCCGTGTTGCTGCGGCCACCGAAGAACGACTCCCAGATTCCGCCATCGTCCAGATCGCGCGAGTCTGCCCGTGTCCAGTCCCAGTACGGGATCGTCACCAGCGGCTCGGTCTTTCGCATTTCTGCCTCCATGCGCAGGAGGAAGTGCCGGTGCCAGGGTAGGAACGCCGGCCCCCGGTGGATTCCGTTCTCAAACCCCACATCGTGCTCCTCCGCGAACGAAGCGATCAGGTCTCGGGCCTCGACGTCGTTGAAGGCGCGAGCGAGCCGGGCCCGCTCAGTGTCGTTCAGTTCCGCGAAATTCGCTCTGCAGTACATGTTCAACGTCCGCGCCTATTGCACGGAGAAGGGTTGGAGCCGGTGGGCGTTGGTGCATGGATCGTACGCTCCGGCCGATCGGGCGTCGAGGCCGTAGGCCTGCCAGTCAAGTATCCGATATTCACAAACGCTTCTGGTCCAGTTTCCGGGGGTAACGTCAATCTTGCTGTCGCCTCGGCGACCTGCCCTGCTGGGTGCGACCTGCTGTAGCGCCGGCTCGCTAGCGAGCCTGAGTCGGATCGGTGCTCGGCTCTTCGGCGCGCGCAGAGCTTCGGTCGCGACCTGGAGAGACCGGCGGACGGGTGCGGGTAACCTCGAAAGAACGGCGGGCCTCGCACGAATGCGAGTCCGCGAGCGACAGGGTGACGGCGTGCTCGCCGGCTGCGAGCTCGTGCAAGCTGCCGCCGGGTCCTCGGCACACCTCCTCGCCGTCGAGGCGCCACACGAGCTTGTCAAGAAACGGGCGCGGATCATGGACACCGCTCACCCGGGCGGCCAGCTCGAGCCATTGCCACGGATGGAGCTGCGTCCCTTCACGGGGTGAGACGATCTCGAGCTCGGGCGTGGTGGCTGCGATATCGAACGGCAGCGTCCGCGACACGCAGGAACGGAGACCGTTGCTGTACATGACTCGCAGTCGAGCGCCCTCGTCAGCCGGAAGACCGGCGAAGTCGAGCTGGAAAGAGGTCGGCTCGGAGGGGTTCGAGACCCCGATCGGGATCTGCTTGCCACAGGAGAGCTCGAGAACCAGTCTTAGGAAGGCGCCCTCACCTTGGTCCGAGTGTTCGACGTCGAGCCGATGGATGCGGCCGGGCTCCACGGAAGTTGCCTGCCAGGCGAGCTCGACCTTCGGAGCCGGGGGAATTGAGATCGTCCTGATCTCGAGATCGCCCTTGCGAATGAGGAGCTCGGCGCCGCCGGTACAGAGAGGGATGCAGCCCTTCGCCGTACGATATCCCCCCTCGCGCTCGACGAAATCGACCGACGGCAGGACCGCGAGCGGCTCCGTGTGCAGGACCGCTGCCGCCGCATCACGGAGGTCGATGAAGAACCCCGAGTCAAACACTCGGCCGATATCGACGAACTTGCTCGTCGACATGCCGCCGTTGAGCTCGAAGCGCAGGTCATCATAGAGCTTGCCGCGGATCGCAAGGAACTCCATCTGCTGGCCATCTTCGTTCTGAGTCGTCTTCGCCATTCCTCTAACCTCCGATCTTGTCGAACGCCCACTCCCACCGTTCCGGTGACGGCCAAAGGGGTACCTTGGCCGAGGTCAGCATTTCCGGGACGCCCGGGTAGCTCTCATGGCCGGGACTCACCGTCGTGTTGTTCGCGATGTCGAAGGGCACGTCGACCAGGTACCCGTTGATGCCGAACTCGCCCTCTTCGTCAAGCGCGACGTGATCCTCGTCGTTCAGAACGTGCCCGAGCTCGTGAGCAGCGATGGACACGCGCGCCGCCTCATCCCCCATGCCTGGCGCAAAGAAGTACCGCGTGCTCTTGCGGCGGGTGTGATAGGGAGGCCACCCCCAGCGCGGCGGGTAGTAGTCCCAGAACACTGTAACGCCGTGCTCTCCCACCGGTCCGACCATGAGGGCGTGGATGTCCGTTCCCTTCGTGCACGCTCCGTACAGTGAGTCGGAAAGGTCGTACCAGTCGCAAGGCGTAAGCAGGGCGAGCAACTCGTAGAGGTCACCAAGGGAATCCGGATTGGACGCCCCCCCCGAGTTTCCGAGAATGATCGTCCAGCCGCCCAGGATGACTTCCGGCGTCGGAAGGCGTGCGGCCGCGCGCTGTACCGTTTCCCGGGCCATTTCGTCCGTTGGAGCGACTCCGTCGAACTTCCAGGGCGAGTAGAAGATCGTCAGCTTCCGGCGTTCTGCGAAGGTGACCTCGATGGTCCGCGAGTCCTCGTCCGCGAAGCCGCTGTCGGGGATCTGCGGGTCCGCCCCGAAGTCGTCGACCCAGACCTCGGCCTCGATCGTTGCCGTTCCCTGGCAGCTCGCCGTGGGGAGCAGGAAGTTCATCGTGTGGTCGGTCTCCTCGCGCTTGAAGTCTTCGGGTCGAGGAACAATGAAGTCCTGGGGCATGGGCTGCGGCGGGACTTGTCCGTTGATCGGGTCCAACCAAGGCGTCCATCCGGTAACGGAGGACCCCACGCGCAAGCGGCCGCGGACCGCGATGGTTCCCCCGGCGAAGTCGCCTAGCCCGTGGGATACGCGCATTCGGACCACTGTCGGCTTGTTCGCGACGAGTCGGAGCCCGTTGTCCGGATACTCGTCGTTGTCCATCGTCTGGATCCCCTGGGTCACTTCGAGCGAGACGATCGCCAGCTCAGGCTTCTTGGATCCCGCCACAATGACCTCCCGGACGTCGTCGGGACCGCAGTCCGTGGATGCCCGCAACTGGTACCGGATCTGGGCGACGTCGTCGAACGGCTCGGGAGTAAGGAGCAGCGTGGAGCTCGGCGGGTCGACGATCTGGACGTTGCCGTCGAAGGTGGGTCCCACGGCCGAGACTCGTCGCAAGGTCACGGTCTCGGCATTGTCCACCCGGAATCGGAGCATCAGCGGCTCGTCCGGCTGAATAGTATCGGAGTAGGCGAAGAAGTAACCAATGGAGGGTAACCCGGCCTTGAGGTAGTTCTTCCCGGTGTTGATCGCGCATGGGAAGTCGACCATGGGAAGCAGCGGAATGACAGGCAGCTTGTCGCCGAGACACCTGGCGTTCTTCGCGATCGTGATGAAGCTGTTGTTCCAGTTGCTGATCTGGCCGTTCAGATTGTTCAGCACGTCCGTGTCGACGAAGCCGATCGCGCCGGTCTGTACCTTCGCCGGCAGGTCGACCTCGATCTGCGTGTCGGTCCAGCTCGCAGTGGGGACCGGGCGGCATTTGCCATCCACGCGCATGGAGAGCTGGACGTTCGCGGGCTTCGGGTCCCCGAAGCCCGAGCCGTGGATCATGATGCGGTCGCCGTCGCAGTGGCCCGTCTCGGTGATGTGACTGATGTTGTCCGCCCATGCCACTGTTCCCGATGCCTGGGGCATGGACGGCCGGTTCTGCACGGCGGCGATCAGTTCCTGCTCGCAAAGCTCCCGAAGCATCTCGCAGGGATCGAAGTCGGGCAGACCCGGACGCTCCCACGGAAACCCGAAGCCTCCGAGCCCCCCACCGCCGATGGGCGCATCGGGATCCGGTGTCATGCCATAGGGCTCGATGGCGCTGTCGAGAGCTCGCAGATCTCCGGAGGCGAGGGCCGTGTTCACGGACTCGAGCTGACCGTGGTACATGCTGAGGCCGACGATCAGATCCGTAGCCTCGTCGAGGAACTGCGGCTCTTCCTGGAAGAGAGCGTGGGTGATGACGTAGATCGGCAGGGGGCCCTCGGGATCCAGCACCCCGCAGGGCATCCCGCCGCCCCCCGGCGACACGGGCGTGTCGAAAGCGGAACCTCGGGCGGTCGTGCGAAGCTCGAGAGCGGCCCGACTTCCCCGCGTTCGAGGCCAGCGACGCTGGAGCTCCTGCACGACGGAACGAAGAGCGTTCTTGCCAGCCGTGCCCCGGCCGAACGCCAGCTTGCTCACTTCGCGTAGTCGGGCCAAATCGCGCGCGGGCGCGGTCAGCCGGTCGAGCACGCGGTTGGCAAGTCCCGTCGCCTCTCCCCTGCGCTCGACACGGCTACGGATCGCAAACTCCAGTGCTCGGAAGGCTTCCTTCCGCAGATAGGCGGAGGCCCCGTCTCGCTGAGCCCATTCGGGCATTCCCATGGGCGGTCCGCTTTGCTCGGTAGGCGAAGTCATCTGCTAGATCCTCGTCAGGAAAAAAACATCGGCAGCGCGCCTCGTGGGGCGGTGCCGCTCAAGTAGACGAGAGCACCTCCTCCTCGGGGCTCGCTCCTGGCCGTGTAGACCCCGAGGGAGCGGCCGCCATACACGACGGCGGAGGCAGGCATGGCAAACTCGGCTCTCTGGGAGACTCGTCAGGATACCACGATGCAACGGCGCGTGGACAGGAGTGAGCGCGGGCCGTCGCATGGGGTTACGGCCCTGCAACCTGCCCGGTAGGGTCGAGGACTGGCGTGGTGGCCCACAGGATCATCCTTGGCTTGTCCCGGGTTTCCCCTTCGTGCCCGAATAGACGCTCCATAGCTCCGTTTCCAGTCCCCTCCGCCTCGCACGCAGCGTGCGGATTTTCCGCACTACGCGCTCCTACACACTCGAAAGCCCGTCGTTTCGGGCTCTGCGAGCCGTTCGCTGAGTTTGCGGTAGCCACAGGGAGGGCGAGCAGGGTGGGGAGCGGCATTGCCAGATTGTACGGCCAGGAGCAACGCTCAACCACGCCCCGGATAGGCGCTTGCGACCAGCCGCGTCCAAGTGACTTTCACATTCCCAAGCTCCTCATGCGCAGGTTTCCGACGGTGGTGCTCCACGTAGGACCTTACGGCATCAATGAACCCGCGCTCACCAAGAAGATCGCCCGGTCGAGGCAGTCTGACTTGATCGAGTGGAGGAGCTGTTCGCGTACGCGTTGCAGTTCGGTGCAGGCACGGGGGTGCGGATGATACGGACGCGGGCGTCTCTTGCGTCGGAGCTGCGCGGTGAACTTGCTGTCTCGGTCTCAGATCGGAAAGCGGCGATCTCTAGGAAAAGCCGTCGATGCTGCTAGCCTTCGGGATTGGTCGCCGGTCAAGCTCAGTCTGCGGCCATCAACTACTCCTCTCAGAACGCGGACTCTTCAACCAAGTCGGCGACGCCGCTGTTATTCGTGCGTGTTTACTCCTTCTGGCACGTTGTAGCTGAATGTCGTCGAGTGCAGTCCCATGGTGATTGTGAACTCGATTGTGTCTCCGCCGACGATGGCATGCGCCCAGTCCGACACCCCGATTTGAGCCGAGAAACTCGCATCTTGGGCAAGCAAGGCCGTCGAAGAGTCCAGGCGAACCAGCTCAATCCTCAGGCTCAAGTCACCCGGCTGTAGTCCACCAGGAGGGTGTACTTGGTAGTTGAGAACCCATTGCCCGCCCTGCTCTTCAAGCTTGGCTTGCAGCGCACCTGGGTGATTGCTCATCCCCTGAGGGACGTCTACGAAGTAGGTGTCCGAGTACGTGTCACTCACGCTGGTGATGCGGATCCTGTCCGTGTCGTTGATAAGATTGATCCACCCCGTAAGCTGGACTTGGCTTGAGAACTCCGCATTGTTTCGGAGCGTCAACTCTGAATCATCGGCTCTCAGAACATCGATTCGGACCGTCACTCCAGGAATCTGGAGCCCCCCGCGCGGAATGACGCTGTAAGAGAGGACCCATGAGAAGCCACTTCGGGACAGCTCACCTTGGAATCCTCCAGGATGGTACTGCATGGCCGTTGGGACTGGAGTGACGATAGTGCGGCTCTCCCCTCCAACCTCGAGAGTCGCTGACAGCCGGTCACCGTGCTCAACTGGCTGTGCGTACTCTGAGAGCAATGTCGGAATCGCCTGAGAAGACGTGAAGGCCAGCGTGGTGAATGACCTCGACGACCCGTCGGCCCTCAGGAGGGAGATCGCCGCCCTTGCACCAATCGGCTTACCCGAATGTCGAAGGGTCCAATGGCCCTCCTGCTCTTCAAAGTGCACCTGCCAACCAAGGACTAGCTCGTCCTGCAGAGACAAAATGTAATCGTCTATGCCATCGAGTAGCTCTGCCCGCAGTTTCTGGAACTCGTCGTCGATGATCTGCTGCCTGATTGCCAGTGCCGCCTGTAACTGCGACTCGAACTCTGCCTGTTCCTCAGCAAAGGTCCCTGGGGTCTTCATGTAGGAGTGGAGCTGAAGCATGTCTCCATCTCTGTCCATGAAGAATTTGACTTCCTCCTCGGCGATGCCGAGAGAGTAGACGCCGGAGAACCTCGAGTCGAAGCCGTTCTTGAATGCGGCGCGCATCGAGATCAAGTGGGGAAGAGCGTGGGCGGAGATTAGTGAGTAGATATTGTCACCCTCGCCAAGCTCGTTGAATCGCCGCATGCGCTCTCGGAGGGCCTGAATTCGGAGTGAAGTCACGAGCATGTACGATGGAACCCCGGGCTTCCCGATCTGCTTTAGCTCGAAAAGGAGGAACGAGGTGTCAGAGACAAGATCCTCGAGCCGGCTGTTGGCGCTGGTGTCGGCTGCGTTGTTGTACTCTTGCCAATTCAGCTGAAGTGCCTCGAGCCTTCCGAGGGCGATGGACAGTCGCTGCTCATCGAGGTCTTCTTTGACTCTGTCCGCTATCGCTTGAATGCTCGCTTCGCTGATGGTCACCGGTTGGGTGGCACCGCCAAAGAGCAATGTTCCGATCGAAGAGATTGCCCAGCCGGTCCCCGCTCCCAGGGCCCAGTCAGCGAGGGATGTTGCGAGGTTCGTTGCCGAGAGTTTCTCTTCAGCCCAATCCTCCAGCGCCTTTGCCACCCCCGCTTCCCACTCGTCGGCGGACTGTTCTGCAGGGGCGGGAGAATTGACGGCCAAGCCGGCGAGTAGACAGCTAATGGTCAGAGTGCGTGGAGCGATCATTCTTGAACTGGTGTCGGGGAAGTAGGGATTGGTTCGTGCGTCGGTCCGAAGGATACACGGAGTGCCTCGTACTCATAGGCAACGGCTGGCCCGTACCTTCGATGGGCGGATCCTCGGCGGTGATCTCTAAGGCAACGACCCGGTCGTAGGGCGACGGGGGAATGGCTCTAGGTCGAGGTCCTGGGCTAGGGGGAGGAGGGCGAGCAGGGCGGGAAGCACCATTCCCTATGATAAGGAAAGAACGGGCGTCGGACCTGCGGGCACCGCACCACCGACCCAGAGTTCGGAACACCGTTGTCCATACCGAAAACGCCGCACACCCTCTCCAGGTCGGCATCGGGATGCAATCTACCAGGGATACAGGCAGGCGCAAGCAGGTCCCGGGCATACCTCTCGCCCACCAAGCAAGCCCAAACCCTGCACTCTCAGGCGGCCGTCCGCGAGTAGCTGTGATGCAGTCCGCCGAGGACCGGTGTCGCGACGGATGGCGTGCTATCCATAAATTCGGCCGTCGCGCAAAACGGTGTTTTTGGCATCGTCAGCGGCACAATTCTCGATGGCTTGAACCCCGCGATCCGGCCGCGGCATATAGCCGTGCTACGGACGCCGACATTCTGGACTTTTAGCGACGAGTACTCGTCACCGGCGCCTGGGCGACCTGAGCGGCGATGCCACGCACCCAATGCCCGTAGGGGCGACACCCGGTCGTGGCGGCCTTGGGCCCACGGCTACCTCACTCACTCTGATTGTCAGCTCTCGGACTCTACGCGGCGTCTGACTCAGGACTCGACTCACAGGCCGCGCAGGCCAGAGCCTGGTTCACCGCGAGCCGCTCACTTCTCGCCGCCTTCCTTGCGGACTCCAGGCCATCGGGAACATCCTCGCCCTTCCCGAAGTACATCTCGTCGGGCGTCTGACCCTGGAACGCGGAGTGTGGCAGGCACTGGTTGTGCTCCCGCACGTAGAACTGGACGAGCTTCTCCACCGTCTTGACGCTGTCGAGCGTGTTCAGGAAGAGCCACTGGTGCTTCAGCGCCCGCCACCATGCCTCGATCATCGAGTTCGAGAACCGCAGCTCGGTCTGTGCAAGGACACGGCGAAGCAGCCCGGATCCGATCAGCTCATCGATCTTCTTGTTGAAATTCTCGACACCACCATCTGCCAGCACAATCGGTGGTTCAGGTGCCGTGGATGATTGGCACGCTTCCAGTAGAACGGCCACGGTGTTGCCGGTATCGAAACTGCCACCGATGCGCCAGGACAAGATGCGCCGCGAGTAGTTGTCGATGACCGCGTGCAGGTACGCTTTGGTGCCGTCGACCAGGCGGATGATAGTCGTGTCGATGTGCCATACCTCATTGGGGCGCTCTGAGCGGATTCCGATCTTTGGCTTCGCCGGATGCACGCGAAGTCGTGGACGTCGCCATCCGCGCTCCCGCACCAGCCGGTGCCACGTGGTCGTCGATGCAAAGACCCGGCCCATGCGTTGAGCGAGGACTGCGAGCGTGCCGGTCGGAACGTGCCGGAACTCGGGAGACGTGACCATATCCTTGATGACGTGGATCTCACTCGACGTCACACGCTGAGGTGAGGTCTTCGGGCACGATGAGTGGTCATCGAGGTCGCACGGCACTGCGGCGCGCTTCCATGCATGAAACCGAGCTGGTGAGAGCCCGATCAAGGCCAACGCCCTCCGCAGCTTGATCACCCCGCAACCTTCGACGGCACGTACGATCTTGAGCTTCGATGCCCCGTCGGGAATGCGGCGCTGCCTCAGGTTTACATCGGTCGCGTGCATGGTCGCCACCAAGATACGCGCGACTGACCTGAGCTTCTCCACGCGACCTTGCAACCGGACCACCTCGGCCTGGAGGGCCTGCTGATCCATTGACAGCGCGTCCATCGTGACCGTGGTGCGGCCGGGGCTTCGCAGCCACCCGGAAGCCGTAGATCGAGGGACGCCCGCGCTGTTAGCGATGGTCAAGTCGCCTGTCTCCCGGATGAGTTCGCGGAGTCGGTGGTCGTAGGTCTGCTGATGACGGGCCATTCCCCCATTATCAATCAGGCCGGCCCGCGCTGTTGCTCTACCGCCTCCGTTGCCCCATCAGAGCCCTCCAGCGCTGTCGAGAACTCGTACATCAAAGTGCCGAATGTCGGCGCTGGTAGCACGGATCGCAACGTCCGCTTTGGCAGCGAGTTGCGGTTCGGCCGAATAATTGCACATTACGGGCTTGGCGGCCTCTTGAAGCTCTACAAGTCAGCGGCCTAACGATGGGACACGTCGCAGCACGGTCGTCATCCTCAGGCACCAACTTCAACGGAACGGGCTCGAATCGCGTGCCACCCCAGTGCCGCGGTCGCTACCACAAGCAAGATCAAGCCCCATGAGGGGAGCGCCGGGATCCCAGCCACCAGCTTGGGCACCGGACCGACGAGGGTCTGTAGCTCGCCGCCTGCCCACACTTCGATGAGCGCACGCCGAGCGCCAACCGTCGTCAAACCGATCGAGAGAGTCGGGTTCGTAACCGAAAGGGTATTCACCTCTGCCAGCGACCGGAAGCAGAGCGGTGGAGTGAGGGTCGGATCCCAAGGCGGCTCCGTTGGCGCGCCGTCCTCCATGTAACCCTGGTAGTAGGGATAGCTAAGGTCGGTGCGCGCAGGATCGGAGGGATCCAGTACCGCCCAGCCAGCGGGCGGCGTGATGTTGTCGATTAGAGACGGGACGACGTCGAGCGTGATCAATGCCACATGCCCGTCGGGAGGTCCAGTGTAGTTGAAGTTCCAGCTGTAATCATCTGGATCACTGCTCGGCTCGGTCTCCCCGTCCGCCTTGGCCGGCTCCTCGGCAGGCAGCGGGTAAAGGAAGTTGATCTCCTTCATGTCCGTGTCGTTGTAGGTATTGGGAAGCGTATCCTGCCCGTGAGCTGTGACGCGTCCGTCCGGATCATCGCCGATCCCCAACACGTGCGACAGCTCGTGTTGACCCAGATTGCGGATCTCGTTCTTGTCGTCATCGTCGACGGCCTGCAGATCGTCGCGAACCAGCACCTCGCCACCGGCGAGCTTGTTCCCGCGAGCCGAACAACTGGCGCACATGAGGTTGTCGTCGTTCAGCGGAATCTCGCTTCCCGCCTGCACGGTGTTGACTCGCTCGTACTTGACCGGCACGAGGTTCGGGGGCGCGGGATCTGGAACAGCTCCCACGTGAACCATGATCGTGATTCCACGCGGTCCCATGATGGCCTGCCAGCGCTCCATGCCCTCCTTGATGAGTGCGGAGCGATCGAGCGGGGGATTGGGATCCGGCTCAATGTAGACATTGATGGTCTTGCCGTCCGGCCAGCGCAATGACTTGCGCTCTTTCCCCCAGGTCACGGGTTTGCTCTCTGCTGTCAATATCAGCGCCAGGACAGCCAGGGAAGTGCAGGCGACGCGCCGCTTCCTTCGAAGTCGATCCATCGAACTCTCTCCTTTTGATCCAATCATCCGAGAGGCGGGCGGAATGGTGTGCTGCTCGGGGTTTTCGCCCCGAGGTTGAAGCCGCACAGAAACTGCAGCCTCGGGTACGTGTGATGACAGGGTACCGTGCCAGCGACGCATGGAACGGCGGGCGCGACGTCGAGCATCCCGCTGCCGCCAGTGGAACAGGGTTCGGCTGATCTCGCAAGCTGTCTGCGGTGCTACCGGCGGCGACATTCTGGACTTTTCGCGACGAGTCCTCGTCACCGCCGGCACGCGGCCCCTGTAGCTGTCGAGAACTCGTACGTCAAAGTGCCGAATGTCGGCGCTGACAGCAGCGTCAGCGCCATCCAACGCTGACGAGAACTCGTACGTCAAAGTGCTGAATGTCGCCGCTGACAGCACGGCAGGCGAAAGCAGATTGACTCGATGCTTCCTGCTCAAGCTCTATCCCGATGCCGCGCTCGTCGGCACCCGTCGCCGATTGAAGCAGGGACAAGGCACAGATTGCAGCCAGGTACATCACGCCCCCATCTTAGTTCGGATCACCTGTCAGCACCCAACCAGCCCAATCCCGCACCGCATAGCCCTGATCCCGTAGCGCCATCTTCGCCCGCCAGAGCGAATCAGCCTTGCCCATCTTCTCGATCCAGAGGCTCCTATAGAAGACCTCGAACAGGCGGCGTGTGGCTGCGTCATCAACCTTCCAGAGCGAGGTGATCGAGGTACGAGCGCCAGCTGCGTAGAGGGCGGATTGAAGCGACTGGATGCCCTGGCCCGCGCGGCGGATACCGACGTTGGTTTCACAGGCTGAGAGGACAGCGAGCTCGCATTGAGAGAGGTCGAGGGAACAGAGTTCTTCGGCGGTCAGGATGCCGGGTACGCGGCCTCGGGAATCTCTACCTCTATTAGCACCGGCGAGCGCCAGACCGCACAGGGTCATCGGCGCCAGACCGGAGACACGCTCCTCGATACCCATGCGAGCGACGCCCGGGCCTGTGGGCTCTGAGTCCTCAGTCGAACGCACACTCTCCGGTGCGAACCAGCCGTGGGTCGCTAGGTGCAGATAGCGTTTCCCCGGCGCGGACTCGAATAGCGCGGCCTTGGTCGTCTTCTTTCGCGTCAGGAGCGCGGGCGTGCTATCGAACGCGTCCTCGAATATCGTCGCTATGTCCTGGGCCTCGTGGTGGGCCTGCACCAGATTCCGAAAACCACCGCCAGTCGCACCGCGGGTCGCGGCGTCGCCGCTCTCCGAAGCTCCATCCGATTCGATCGGCGGAGATACCGCAGATAGGCCCTCGGGCACAGCCGCGATTGCGTCGTAGTCGACTCCGCCCATCGAGAGCAGCGATGGTTCGCCGTCGCTCGCGCCCGGTGGCGCCAGCAGGCGCGCAAAGGAAACGCCGCTCACGATCTGCAGCCGATCGCCAACACGGACAAGCCCCTCGCCCTCCGGGTCGAACGGAAGCGCATCGAGGGGAAGGAGGAACAGTAGGTCGTCGGCGCAGATGAAGAGGCGTTTCACGTCCACCTTCACCGCAGCCAGTACCGGATCCAGAATACGACTCCTCAGGGAGCGACCCGCGTCCAGCTCAGCGACCTCGGTAACACTCCCACCACTTCCCGCGCTGACGGCGATTCCGCGTGACGCGTCTGCGGCGAGCGTCCCTGTTTCAGACGACGGGCTGGCAGCACTGAGCGCTCCATGAATCCGGATCGGTGCTCCGAGCGCCGTGCGCCAGGCACGCGCCAGCTCCTCGAGTTCCGGGGCTGGGCCCAGGTCGATGCGAGCCAGCGCGCCGTCTGCGTCAAGGGCATGGGCCATCAGATGGTCCGCGCCGATCTCGGGCTTGCCGGTCGACCCACTCACCTGCCAATGGGCGACGCGCCGATAGCCAATTGCCACGTCGCCCGATCCCAGGGCCTTGCTCAACCGGTCCGCCTGGACCGGTTGGGTCATCACTCCCCGCTGTGCAAGTCGCCGGCTGGCATCACGCTCCAGTCGATCACGTCGAAGCGACAGATTCGTCAGCTCGGCTGCGATCGCCTCGGGGGCTACATCTTCACCCGCAGCTCCGGCGACGAGGTCGTTGAGCGCGCGACGTACCTCGGCGGCTTCTTCCAGGATCGGTTCCAGCTCGGCATCAGTCTCGAAGCGCGCGAGCGAGCGCGCCGCCTCGGCGGCAACAAGACGCATCGTTTCCGTCAACTCGAAAACGCGACCCTCGAGCTCGGCGCCCACCGATTCGCTCAAGAAAAGCACCTCAGAATGCCGGTGACTCTCGCTTGCGACGGTCTGGCGCGCCTGGCGGGGAGCGAGCGCGAGAGACGCAAGAGTGCGCTGCAGCATGCCGGCGACGAGCTTGGGGAGCAGGGCCCGGGCACCGGCGAGATCGCCCATCTGCGACATCGAGTTGGCCAGGTTCAATCTGGCATGAAGCAGACTGGGGTGGTCCTCCGGTAGGCTGCGCTCGTAGGCTGCGAGGACTGATTCACGCAGGGCGCGGGCTCCGGCGAGATCGCCCATCTGGTGCATCGAGGCGGCAAGGTTCGTTCGGGCCGTAAGCAGGTCGGGGTGATCCTCGGGCAGGCTGCGCTCGCGGGCCGCGAGGACCGACTCACGCAGGGCGCGGGCCCCGGCGAGATCGCCCATCGATTCCATCGAGACGGCCAGATTCCCTCTGGCAATGAGCAGGTCGGGGTGGTCCTCGGGCAGGCTGCGCTCGCGGGCCGCGAGGACCGACTCATAGAGGGCGCGAGCCCCGGCGAGATCGCCCATCCGATGCATCGAGACGGCCACGTGCAATCGGGCAGCAAGCAGGTTGGGGTGGTCCTCGGGCAGGCTGCGCTCGTAGGCTGCGAGGACCGATTCAAAGAGGGCGCGGGCCCCGGCGAGATCGCCCATCTCGTACATCGAGGTGGCCAGACTCGCTCGGGCCGAAAGCAGGTCGGGGTGGTCCTCGGGCAGGACGCGCTCGTAGGCTGCGAGGACCGATTCCTCGAGCGCACGGGCCCCGGCGATATCGCCCATATCGTGTACCGAGACGGCGAGGGCCCCTCGGGCATGAAGCAGGTTGGGGTGGTCCTTGGGCAGGACGCGTTCGTAGCCCGCGAGGGCCGATTCCTCAAGGGCGCGGGCCCCGGCGAGATCGCCTATCGCATGCATCGATGTGGCCAGGTTCGCCCGGGCAACTAGCAGGTCGGGGTGGTCCTCAGGCAGGACGCGCTCGTAGGCTGCGACGACCGATTCAAAGAGGGCGTGGGCACCGGCGAGATCGCCCGTTTCCTGCATCGAGGCCGCCATGATTGCTCGGGCAAGTAGCAGGTCGGGGTGGTCCTCGGGCAGGACGCGCTCGCGACCTTCGAGGACCGATTCAAAGAGGTCGCGGGCCCCGGCGAGATCGCCCATCGCCTGCATCGACGTGCCCAGGTTTGCCCGGGCTCGAGTCAGGTCGGGGTGGTCCTCGGGCAGGACGCGTTCGGAGGCTGCGAGGACCGATTCAAAGACGGCGCGGGCCCCGGCGAGATCGCCCATCTCATGCATCGACGTGGCCAGGTTTGCCCGGGCTCGAAGCAGGTCGGGGTGGTCCGCGGGCAGGACGCGCTCGCGAGCTGCGAGGACCGATTCATAGAGGGGGCGGGCCCCGGCGAGATCGCCCATCGCATGCATCGAAGTAGCCAGGTTCGCCCGAGCATGAATCAGGTCGGGGTGGTCCTCGGGCTCGACGCCCTCGTAGGCTGCGAGAACCGACTCACGCAGGGCGCGGGCCCCGGCGAGATCGCCCATCTCATGCAGCGACGTGGCCAGGTTCGATCGGGCACGAATCACGATGGGGTGGCCCTCGGGCAGAATGCGCTCGTAGCCAGCGAGGACAGATTCGTCGAGCGAGCGGGCCGCGGCGAGATCGCCCATCTCGTACATCGAGATGGCCAGGTGTGCTCGGGCACCAATCAGGTCAAGGTGGTCTGGACCGGCGGTACCCATTACATCTGGCAAGACCTGGGCCATGATCTCCCGTGCCTCGGCCCGTCGCCCGTCATTTACCAGACGCCTTATCTCTCGCAAGGCGTCCTGCGCAGCGGACTTGGCCAGGCGCCCAGCCTTTGTCTCTGGGATGGCAATCATGTGAAGAGTTAGAGATCCGGTGACACCCGCATCGCCCGCGACCAGGACCACAAGCCAGTCCCCTTCCTCGACATCAAGCTGCAAGTGTGGCGTCGTGCCTCCACCCGAATTGTCATCCGACGCTAACGGGCGTGCTTCGCTCGCGTCGTCGACGCGCAGGAAGAGGTCGAGTTCGGAGGTGGTCCAGACGTGGAGCGTGCCGTCAAACTCGACCTCATACTCAGCGATGACCGTCGGTCCATGGCCTTCGATCGCGGGTTCGTCGCCTGCGGTGATCTCGAGTTCGATGACGCGGTCGTGGGGCGTCGGAGGAACGGGCTCCGGGTCCTGGGCGAGGGCTAGGGCGGCGAGCAGGGCGGGAAGCACCATTTCCTTATAATAGGGAAAGAACGGGCGTCGGGCCTGCGGGCACCGCACCACCGGGTCAGAGTTAGCAAAACCGTCCTACTCGCTACCAAACATCAGCAAATGCGAACCGAGAACATGTCTTTCTGATGCCAGGAAGCCCGATTTGCTCTCTCGGCTGGATTTGGCGAAAGTGTAACCTTCGGGGAGCCACCGTCCTTCGTGGCGCGGAATAGGGCCTCCAAACGGTTGGCGGAACGCTTTTTGGGCCGGGGAATTGGACTGCCGGAAGTCCCCCGCGGTGCCCAAGATGCGAGCGAGAGTGCCGGCGCGGGCTGCTCTCTGGGATCGACGGAGAGAGCCAATGAGGCGCGCCTGGACGTGCTTATCTACCTGGAACCTGCGGTGTACTCGTCCACCGAGTTCCGGGCGCCTCTACGAGCTGTTTTGCGGACCGATCAGGCATCAGTTCGCACCGAATAGACAGACCGCTGCCCCGGGCACGGCACTGACGACTGCTCTCTCGGATCAGGATGCCCGTCGAAGCTCGACGACAGGCAAGTGCGGACGGTTCTCGAATCGGCTGAGCACCAGTGCGATCCGCGCGCCGCACTTCCCTTGGATCGGGACTACGGGGCCGGCACACCGACTACGCCGTGGCCAACGGGAACGAGGCTCGAACCTCGGAGCATCATTGGCCGCTGGCAAGCCCCGGTAGACTTCCATTGGCGTCCCTGCGCCCAGAGCAGTGTGCGGTCGGTGCTCGTTGTACCAGGTCGCGTAGTAGGCAAGCTCACCGCGCACCTGGTCCAATCGGAACGGGACGATGATCCGTCTCGTGCACTCTGTCTTCATCGACCGGATGAAGCGCTCGATGATCGCGATGCTGCCGTGCTTCCCTACCGCGCCATACCGTGGCCGGATCCCCTTCCGCCGGCACCAGTCCTTGAACGGCTTGCAGTCGAACTCCTTCCCCTTGTCCGAGATGATGTACCTCGGTTTCGCACCCGACCGATGGATCGCCGTGCCCATGAAGGAGTAGACCTCGAGCGAAGTTGGCCGGCGTTTGAAGACTGCGAAGCCAACGACAAGCCTCGATGCGTGGTCCACCACGATCGCCACCCACCAGCAGAAGGGCCAGCGTGGAAACTGGGCGTATGGCGTCCGCGGAAGCCAGAATCCGGCATTCGTAGGAACGGTTGTCAGATCCACGTGCCATATGTGATTCGGTCGCTTTGCCGTGACAACACGGCCAGGGGCCGGCTCCGGCTCCACGACTGCAGCATCGCCTTTGGCGAGGTCTCGCTTCAGCATCCGCCCTACGGTCGTCGTCCCCAGGTGCAATCCGGCTCGAGCCAGCATTCTCGCGATCCGCTCCTTGCCGAGGTGGGGGCACGTTTGCTTGAGATAGCGCACGAGGTAGGCGACGAAGTCCGGGAATCGATTCACGGGCTCGGTCAACCGAACCAGGCCAGCCTCCCCATCCTCATCCAGCCGTCTCATCCAGGACGCAATCGTCTCCTCGGTCACCATGAATCGATCGGCCACCTGCTTGTTCGACCATCCGCGCGCTGCCCTCAGCTCCAGGATTCGCATTCGTTGGATTGGGCCGTAGAACGGCCGCCGGCGAGCAGGGAGACGAGCCCACCTGGCATCCTTCAGCTCCAGCTCGGCCGTGAGACGGGCGACCGCGCTACGAAGCCGGTCAGCCTCAGCCAATGCTCGTTGCCGTCTGGAACGAGACGCTTTGCTCCATGCCGACGTCATCGCCATCGACGCGACGGAGATCGCGTGCAGCACGCCCGCACGGGTGACACGACGCCACCCTTTGGGCAGTGGGAGCGTGGTTGAGGTGGCTTGCGATGGCATCTGGTCCTCCTGGGAAGTCCGTCGGATGACGGTGGGGAGGAGGCTCTATATGCCTGCGGTTACGGGGTTTCTGATGAGCTGGGTCGCACCCGAAACTCGCTGGACGAGTACAGCTCCGGTGCCTGATTTCCCAACCAACACCTCCACACACGCGCCAACATCCTCACGGCGCCGGAATGATGCGAAAGAGTCGCCCTTGGTTCGGATTGGCACGATGATCCAGAATGAACAACTCACCCGTTGCGTTTTCACCGAACGCGACCGGCTCCCACAGCGCGACAGAGAGGCTGTTGCCGTGACTGGTGGGTGAGCCTGGCGTCATGGCAGGGAAACTGCGTAGTATTTCATCGAGCCCAAGAAATTTGTAGTCGGCAAAAAGGTAGTGCCCTTGCAGCGATGGCACGTCGGTTCCGCGATAGACAAATCCGCCGATGACTGCCCCGCCGGCTGCGACGTGATCGTAGGCGTAGACTGGTGACGTCTGGCCGCCGCCGCAGCCCCCCCCCATGTATGGGAGATCGCCTTCGCAGAAGGGCCAGCCATAGTTCTCGCCGCCGACGCTCGGAAATGACATGAAGTCGATTTCGTCTCTGGAATTCTGGCCGACATCGCCAATCCACAGGTCGTTGGTGGTTCGGTCGAAGCTCCAACCGTAGGGATTGCGCAGGCCGACGCTGAAGATATAGGGCACACCGCCAAGAGGCGGGTTGTCATTCGGGATATAGAATTGGAAGACGCCGCACTGCGCCTGCTGTCCAACGTTGACGTCAACGTCGAATCGCAGCACCTTTCCGAATGGTGAGAAGATGTCTTGAGCCGAGGTAGGGTCCTCGTTGTCTCCTAGCGGCGCCCACAGCCGACCGTCTGCGCCAAAGTGGATACCGCCCCCCATGTGGTGCTGCTCCAAGGTCGCCGCACAGAAGATGCGCACTGGCGTGAAACTTGCGTCGATCCAGTATGGCGTGCCGACCGCCATTCGGTATTCGTCAATCACCATATGGCTAAACATCTGAGGGCCGACGAACTCGTTGTACTTCACGAAGAACCGTCGGTTGCTGGCGAACTCCGGGTGGAACGCCAGGCCGAGTAGTCCTTGCTCCAATGCCGAGTCGACAACTGCAGTCAGGTCCAGGAGCGGCCTCACGATTGTCCGGATGGGGCCGATTGTCCGGATGGGGCCCCCGGGGCGGCCGATCTGCGGAGTGGAGCTTAGTGGTTGGATAATTCCTTCCTTGAGCAAGACATACACGATGCCGGGATCGCTCGGGTGACCAACGACTTCGGTTGGCGAGTTGAGGTTACCGTGAACTAGTGCGATGTCGAACTGCGGTGACGCAGGCCGTTGCGCCGTCGCCACTGAAAAACTCAAGAGCGCCGATACGGAGAGACCGAGGAGCGCAGCGGGTAGGCTGCGGGCAAACATGGGTTGTTGCATTGGATTGGTTGGTAATGAAGCCCATCAACTTCATGCCGCCATTGTCCCGTGCGCAGCCAGATCTGCAATAAAGTGTTCCTGAGCACCCTGGATGGGTATCGAGGAGGGACAATGTTAGTTCGGATCACCAGTGAGCGCCCAACCAGCCCAGTCGCGCACCGCATAGCCCTGATCTCTTAGGGCCATCTTCGCCCGCCAGAGCGAATCGGCCTTACCCATCTTCTTGATCCAGAGGCTCCTATAGAAGCTCTCGAAGAGGCGGCGGGTAGCCGCATCATCGACCTTCCAGAGCGACGTGATCGAGGTGCGTGCACCAGCGGCGTACAGCGCGGATTGCAACGACTGTATTCCTTGACCCGCTCGACGGATACCGACGTTTGTTTCGCATGCCGAGAGGACAGCGAGCTCGCACTGGGACAGATCGAGGGAGCAGAGCTCCTCGGCGGTGAGGATGCCGGGGACCCGTCCGAGTGAATCGCGGCCGTTGTTGGCACCTGCAAGGGCGAGGCCACACAGAGTCATGGGTGCCAAGCCGGCGACGCGCTCCTCGATGCCCATGCGAGCGAAGCTATGTCGTTCTGGTTGCGCGCGTCCTATCCATAAATTCGGCCGTCGCCCAAAACGGTGTCCTGGGCATCGTCAACGGCACATTTCTCGACGGCTTGTTCCATGGATCCGGCCGCGGCGTACCGCCGATTGCCTGCCAAGATGGTGGTCTCTGTCGGGATTCGTCGTCAAGCCCGAAGGTTGACACGGAACGAGACCTTGTCTCGCCGGCCGGGCCCATTGCCCAGGCGGTTGCGAATTTCAGCACTGGCGGTGTCTAGAGCATGGATCTTGGTGACGGCCGAACTTATGGATACCACCAGCACGGAAGCCGAAACTCGCTGGACCACTTCACCCATGTGCCCGGTCACATCTATTACCGATGTGCCCGGTCCGTACCGCTATTCCGGATCGCCCGTCAGTACCCAGCCAGCCCAATGGGCGGGTGGGTGGCCTTCGTCACGCAGTGCCTGCTTGGCCTGCCAGAGGGCCTCGGCCTTGCCCATCTTCTCGATCCACAGGTTCGTGTAGAAGACCTCCATCAAGCGGCGTGTCGCGGCGTCGTCGACTTTCCAGAGGGACGTGATCGAGGTGCGGGCCCCAGCGGCGTAGAGCGCGGACTGCAGGGACTGGATGCCCTGACCCGCGCGGCGGATGCCGACGTTGGTTTCGCAGGCGGAGAGTACTGCCAGCTCGCACCCCGAGAGATCGAGGGAGCACAACTCTTCCGCGGTCAGAATCCCGGGTACGCGTCCGAGCGGGTCGCGTCCCTTGTTGGCGCCAGCGAGCGCCAGACCGCACAACGTCATCGGTGCCAGTCCGGAGACGCGTTGCTCGATGCCCATGCGGGCGAAGCCACTGCCCACGGGCAGCGCATCCTCAGTTGAACGCACGCTCTCGGGCGCAAACCAACCGTGGGTCGCGAGGTGCAGGTAGCGTTTTCCGGGGGCGGACTCGAAGAGCGCCGCTTTCGTGGTCTTCCTTCTGGTGAGCAACGCGGGTTCGACCGCAAACGCCTCTTCAAACAGATCCGCCGTGGCCTCGGCCTCGTATCGGGCCTGCAGTAGCTTCTGGAAACGCTCGGGCAACGCGCTACGAGTGACGGGCTCATCCGATCCCTTCGACTCGTCTGGCAGCGCGGCGGGATCGTCATCGCCCCTGTCCGCTTCGATCGGAGCTGAGGCGCCAGTCAACCCTTCGGGGACGGCTCCTTGTGCGTCGTAGTCAACCCCGCCGAAGGCCAGCAGCGAGGGTGCCGTCTCGGGCGGAGCTGCAGGGGCCAGCAGTCGCGCGAACGAGACCTCGTTGACGATGCGCAACCGGTCACCGACGCGTTCTGGGACCGCGTCGTCCCTGGTGTCCGTATCACTCGTGTCGAATGGCAGCGCATCCAGCGGCAGCAGAAAGAGCAGGTCGTCCGCGCAGATGAAAAGCCGCTCGACATCGTTACCCGCCAGCGCCAGCACTGGATCCAGAATTCGTGCGCGCAGCTCACGACCCACGCGGGCTTCGGGATCGTCTTCGTCATTCTCCAGGCCGAGACCACGCAAGAGTGGAGCTCCGAGTGCCACGCGCCACTCGCTCGCAAGCGACCCCAGCTCCGATGCTAGACCGAGATCGATGCGGCTCAGGGTTCCTTCCGAGGTCACGACATGAGCCAGTAGATGGTCCGCGGCTTGCTGGATCTCGCCGCTTGAGGGATCCACACGGTTGAGTGAGATGCGCCGGTATCCGGCCACTACATCGCCCGGGGCGAGTGCGGCCGAGAGCGCATCCAAGGTGACCGGATTGGTCATCACTCCACGTTCAGCTAGCCGACGACTCGCCTCGCGTTCGAGTGCATCACGCTTCAGAGAGAGGCTCGTCAGCCCAGCTGACAGCCCCTCGGATCCAGTTTTGCCGCGTGCGGCCCCGGCGACCAGATCGTTGAGTGCGCGACGAATCCCATCGGCCTCTTGAAGGATTGGAGCCAGCTCCGGATCCGTCTCAAAGCGGGAAAGAGATCGCGCAGCTTCTGCAGCGACGAGGCGCATGGTCTCTGTCAACTCGAAGGCGCCTCGCTTGAGTTCGGATCCTGCGGACGCGCTCAAGAAAAGCACCTCGGAGCAACGATAGCTTTCGCTTGCGACGGTCTGCCGCGCCTGCCGCGGGGCGAGGGCGAGTGAGGCGAGGATGCGCATCCGCATGCCGCCGAGCTGAGCCGGGAGCAGTGCGCGGGCCGCGGCCAGATCGCCCATCGCTGCCATCGAAAAGGCCAGGTTCCCCCGGGCATGCAAGAGATCGGGGTGACCGGCGGGCAGGCTGCGCTCGCGAGCTGCGAGGACCGATTCACGCAGCGCGAGCGCCCCAGCCATATCGCCCATCACGTGCATCGAGCGGGCCAGGTTCAATCTGACGTGCAAGAGATCGGGGTGATCGGCAGGCAGAGTGCGCTCGCGAGTTGCGAGAACCGATTCATAGAGCGCACGCGCCCCGGCCAGATCGCCCATCGCGTTCATCGTGACGCCCAGGTTCAGTCGGACGTGCAAGAGATCGGGGTGGTCGGCGGGCAGAGTGCGCTCGCGAGCTGCGAGGACCGTTTCATAGAGCGCGCGCGCCGCGGCCAGATCGCCCATCGCGTACATCGAGGCGGCCAGATTCCCCCGGGCGTGCCAGAGATCGGGGTGATCGGCGGGCAGGCTGCGCTCGAAAGCTGCGAGGACCGTTTCATCGAGCGCGCGCGCCGCGTCCCGATCGCCCATCGCCTGCATCGCGGCGGCCAGGTTCCCCCGGGCGCGCAAGAGCTGGGCGTGATCGGCGGGCAGAGCGCGCTCGTAAGCGGCGAGGACCGATTCCAAGAGCGCGCGCGCCGCGGCCAGATCGCCCATCGCGAACATCGAGACGGCCAGGTTCAATCGGGCGTCCCAGAGATCGGGGTGATCGGCGGGCAGAGTGCGCTCGCGAGCTACGAGGACCGATTCACTCACGGCGCGCGCCGCGGCCAGATCGCCGTTCGCGCGCATCGAGATAGCCAGGTCCGCTCCAGCGTCCGTCAGCGCTTGGCTGAATGGCGCGCCAGCGGTACCTTCGATCTCCGCCAATACAATGGCGACTACTTCGCGAGCCGCGGCCGAATCACCGTCGCGCGCGAGATCGGCCGCCTCTCGTAGGGCTTCGCGGAATGCGGCAGCGGTTGCCCGCGTGGCCTCCGTCTCGGGGGCCGCGATCAGATGCAACTCCAGCGCGCCCAGATCGGCCTCGCTCTTCGACGCCATGTGGACATCGATGAAATTACCCTTGTCGACGCCGAGCCTGATGTAAGGCGTGTTGCCGCCCCCGGAGACGTCGTCCCTTGCCAGCAGGCGTCCCCCGAGGTCCTGCACTCGAATGACCAGGTCGAGCTCGGACTTGGTCCAGATGTGAAGCGTGCCGGTGAACTCGATCTCGTACCCGATGATGCAACCCGGGCCGGAGCCTGCGATCCGCTCGCTATCGGCCGTGAGTTCCAGCTCCAGAGCGAGGTCGTAGGGCGTCGCCGGGATGGGCTCGGGGTCTTGGACGAGGGCTAGAGCTACAAGAAGGGCGGGAAGCACCATGGACCCATAATAGGGAAGGGGCAGAGACCGGGCTCACCCACCACCGGTCCAGAGTTCGCGAAACCGTCCAGCTCGGTAGCAAACATCCGCAAGTGCGAACCTGGAACATGCCTTCCTGATGCCGGGAAGGCCGATTCGGTCTCTCTGGCGCTCTCTGTGTATCCGGCCGGTGTGGTTGACTGTTCGGAGCGGCATCGTCTGCTTCTGGGAACTCCGTCGGGTGGAGACGGGACAAGGCTATGTATGACTGCGACTACGGGATTTCGGGACTGCTGGATGCAAGCCGAGACTCGGTGGACCAGTACAGCTGTTCCTTCAGAACGCGGTTCTCCTCGATCAGGCCATCGAGCACTTCGGTTTGGGGTCGGTTGATGAGACCTGCAAGCGAGGCGATCAGGATCTGCAACGGGTAGATGTGGGCCATGACTGCCATGCTCGCGCGATCGCAAGCTCAGATTCGGCAATGAGTTGTGTTCGGGCGAGTATGTGCAACCTACGCCGCTGATCCGCCGCTCCACGAAAAGTCACTATTTGGTGGCGGATGCGATAGGCGTTTCCTGCGTTCTTGGGTGTTCCCAACGCAATACCCATAAGCAGCGATCCGCTCGGAGGGTTCCGATGTTCCAGCCACTCCAAACCGCCACCTTGGCTATTCTCCCTGTCCTCGCATTGCAACTGTCTGGATCCGGTGGCCATGCCAGCGGGCCACAGAATCCCAGGCCGCGTGGACCCGTCGACGTTGGCCAGTTACCCGTCTACCTGCCGCGCAGCTTGGCGGTGCGTGCCGAGCCCGGCTCTGGGGACGGGGGCGCGACAGGCCCCGACGGCTGGATTGAAACCTTGGCCCGCGAGTTCGTACGCGTCCCCAAGATGGCAGCCTCGGTGGTGGTCGAGGAGGACGACACCAACCTTGCCATCACATTTACGGCTGAGGCCTATGTCGTCGGCCCTCCCGGGACACGTCTCTTCGTGCGCGCCCGCATCGACGACGTCGTGGCCGAGCCGGCCGACGTTGTCTTCACTCAGGATGTGCACCAGGGCACACGCTCATTCACGTTCACCGACGTGCTCGACGCTGGCATCCACACGGTCGAGATCGACTGGATGGTCGATGACCTGGGCTCGATCCCGCGCGCCTACATGCGTGCCGCCACGCTCGAGTTACGCACGGGTAAGGACACGAATGACCAAGACGGCACGCTGACGATTCATACCGCGCCCAGCGGCGGGACGGAGGACACTCGATTCACTGCCTGGAACCCCGTTCCGGACATGGAGATCCCGTTCTACGCGCCCGCGGACTGCAGCGTGGTCGTGACCTTCAGCGCCGAAGCAGCCGTCGATGACCTGGGTGATTCGTTCATCTTGCGTGCGACCGTCGACGGGCAAGCACTCGAGCCGAATGACGTCATCTTCGCGCGCACCGACTGGTTCCACGCACGCATGATGGTGTTCGGCAAGGGAGAGATCGATTCCGGCTGGCACGACCTCTCGATCGACTGGTCTGTCGCCAACGTGGGCGAGACCGCCTACTGCGGCGACCGTACCGTCGTCATCTCTTGCTACCCCAAGGGGCACAAGTTTTCCCAACACTTCAGGTCGCCCCCGAGCGGGGCCCCGATAGCGACTTCGGGCGCCGACTTCGAGGATGTCGCGGGGCTGTCACAGACGGTCTCGGTGCCTATCAACGGCGAGCTATCGGTCAAGGTCAGCGCCGAGGCCTGGACCCTCGGCGACGCGGATCTCAGACTGCGCTTGAGCGTCGGCAACAAGGTCATCGACGAAGAGACGATCGCACTGGCCGTCGGCGGCTGGCCGCTGGGCGTGCAGTCCTTCGTGTTCGACCGCAAGCACGTCCTGGCCGGCTGGCAGGCCGGACAGAACCTGGACGTCGTGCTGCAGTGGGCCGTCGAGGGACCAGGCACGGCTCTGATGGGAGATCGCTCGATGGCGATCGTTTGCGAGCCCGAGGACATCCCAGACCTGGCCGAAGCGCCGCCCTTCGGAATCCAGGATGGCGGCGTCGAGCCGGCCATCGGCTCGCGAAAAGTGCTGATGATCTTCTGGGACCCACACAGGCCGGATCACCCCGCAGGTGACAAGCAGACGATCATCGATTCCATATTCGGGGCCAGCGAGAGTGTCAAAGACTACTTCGAGGTCATGTCGGGCGGGCGCTTCACGATCGAGAACGCCGGTACGCTCGGCTACTACGACGCCTACAAGGATGCGGACCACTACTTTGGCGAGCACGTCGATTGTGATGATAATGATGACGAAGAGGACCTCTTCGCCGGCGGTCACGCGGAGAAGTGGTGGGAAGCCATCGACCAGGCCGACGCCGACTACGACTTCGCGGCCTACGACGTGGACAACGATGGCGTGCTGGAGTTTCACGAGCTGGCCATCTTGATGGTGGTGCCGCAGTCGCACACCTACGGCAGCTTTCGGTCCAGCTTGCAGCCCTATTGCAATGACGACTTCGTTTACGCCGACGGAGTGCATATCAAGGGCCTGACCGAGTGGTACGTCAGCGACCCGCGCGAAGCCGAGGATGACCGGAAGGCCTTCAGCACGGCGGCCCATGAGTTCGGCCACCACCTGCTCGCCCTCAACGACATGTATGTCAAGACTGACGTCGGCATGCAGTACCCGAACCAAGACACCTACACCGAGCCGGGCTTCCATGCTCTGATGGCCGCAAACTCGGGCTCCACGCCGCACATGGACCCGATGCACAAATTGGCACTGGGTTGGGCAACCCCAACCTGGATCGACGAAAGCGACACCTACGAGCTCGAGCAAGTGCGCGTCAGCCGCGAAATAGCCGTGCTGCCCAACAAGGGCGGCGACGGGCGCGAGTACTTTCTGCTCGAACACCGTCGCTCCGGCACCTACAACCAGCCCGAACTGTACGACGAAGGCGTCGCCGGTCTAGGGATCGTGATCTGGCATGTGATCGAGTCACCGTTGAAAAACTGCATGGCGCCGGCCTGCATGGACCAGCAGGAGTGGCTCGACAAGACGAACAACAACGTGCGCCGCGGCGTGCGCGTCTTGCGGCGCGGGATCGAATTCTCGGGCACTGGTAACTCGGTTTGGAGTCTCGAGGAAGGCTACGACCTGGGTTGGAACCTGACTTGCCCGAACCAAGGCACCCCGCGCAACGTACTCAGGTGGGCGGACGGGTCGCACAGCAGGTACCTCCTGGGGGATTTCAGCACTGAGTGGCCGGAAACCACGATGTCGTTCTACGTGCACGTGGTGGGAGGCTGATGGAGAAAGGGGCGCCGAGTGGGCCCGCAGGGTGCATCGATCCAGCCGAATGCCAACTCGCGCGCGAACAAGGACTTGCACGAGTCCACGCCACGGCCTCACCGCCGAGCCTCGGACCTCCGCGAGCCATGGGCGCACCTCCCCCACTGATTTGCGGACATCCGCGGCTCGATCTTCGTCAGGCTACACGCTGGTAGATATTGAGCAGTCCGCCGAGACGCTCGCGGCAATCGACCGGTCCGGTGCCAATCGTGGCCTTGCCACTGATCAAATCGTTGCCGATGCCCTTCCTATCCGCCCGCACAATCGAGTCAACAGCCTCCGGTGATTCCGCAGACGTAGACCGGGTGGATCACGAAGTCGTCCTGGACGTTGCCGCACACCGGGTTGTTTCCCATGGAAGCCGCGGTGTCGTGGATTTCCTTGAGGACCTGGGGGCGCATCTGAAGGACCCTTTCATCGGGGTGGGCGGACGTCCCCCAGGACAGACAGCCGCCCGGCTGGCTGGTCCACTCGATGTGGCAGCCGAGGACCCATTCGACTGGATTCGTGCCCGCGAAATGCAGGAGGCGTTCGATGCTGTCCTTGAAGTCGTCCCACTGCGACTGGGCGAAGATGAACAGGTGTCCGGGATACACAATGTCGCCGGTGAGGAGCAGCTGGGTGCGCGAGTCGTAGAAGGTGAGGCTCGCGGGGTGGTGCCCGGGAGTGGCGAGTACGTCGAGCGTTCTACCTCCGAGGTCGTAGGTGACCTGCTGCTCGGGCCATTGGCCCGGGTCGAAGCCGAAGAAGCTCTGTACCTGGGACAGGCTGTGACCGACGACGGTCGTGTTGACGAGTCCAGCGAACTCGGGATCGCCGTAGATGTGGTCCGAGTGGGGGTGGGAGTGGGCCACGATCAGTTCGAGGTCCGTGACACCATTCTTCTCGGACCAGGATTCGACCAGTCCCGACACGGCCTCTCCGAATCCTGGATCGCCGGGCGCTCCGGTATCGATCACGAGGACCTTCTCGAGACCGAAGATCACGAACACGAAAGGTGACTCGAAGTGGGTGCACTTGCTCTGGCGCAAGATCCAGAGATCGTCGTTGTAGGCGTGCATCTGGATCTTGGGATCCGTCGAGCAGTTCACCCCCGCGATCCAGGAGGGTGGGAAGGTTCCCGGGGCAGCCGGTGGATGGGCGGCTGGCGATAGCGGGGCCGGGGGCCCCGCTGCGACACTCCGGGCGATCACGCCCCAGAGCGCAAGCACGAGAAAACCCGTGGGAAGCCAGATGCGAGAAGACATGTCGAGAGTCGTGCCTGCGGTCGGCGCGACAAAAACTATGATAACCTAGTCTGGGCCGCTCGACGAGGTCAGCGGTCTGAAAGGATGAGGCATCTCCCGTACCGACCGACGAGCGGGCTTCTCTCCATGGGCCTTGCCATGGGCCTCACCGGTTTGACCGGTGCCGCCGCCGCACAAGGCGCCGACGAGTGTTCGAACGCGACGCCGATCGCCGGGGCAGGTTCCTTCCCCTTCTCGACCGTGGGCTCGACGGACAGTGGCTCGCTCGGCTCGTGCAACCAGGTGGCGAGCTCCGATGTGTGGTTCGAGTGGACCTCGGGGTCCGAAACGGATTACCGGTTCGCGATCTGCGATCCGGACTACGACGCGGTCGTCGCAATCTACGACGCATGCGGCGGTACCGAGCTCGGCTGCGAGGATGCGGTCGGATGCACTCCGTCGCTCTTCGATGTCGAGCTGGACGTATTCGGCCTCGCGCCGGACACGACCTACCTGATTCAGGTCGACGGTTGGGAAGGACTCGAGGGGACGGGGACGCTCCAGATCATCCCCCTCGGGCCACCGATGAACGACGACTGCTCCTCGGCCCAGTTCCTGTTCGGCACCGGAAGCTTTCCCTTCGACAACCGTACCGCCAGCTCCGACGGCCAGAGCGATCCAGCCTGTCAGGCCTTTGGCAGCGCCCAGATCGAGAACGACGTCTGGTTCGAGTGGACCGCCCCGTCGTCCGGCTTGTTTTCGGCGCGGACCTGTAGCTTGACCGAGCTGGACACGAGGGTAGCCGTCTATGACATGCAGGCCTGTCCGCCGGCCGGGGCGATCGCCTGCGACGACGACTCGTGCCAGTTCCAGAGCGAGGTCGAGTTCCAGGCCACCCTGGGACAGTGCTACCTGCTGCGCCTGGGCAGTTTCTCATCGGTCGCTCGGGGTCAGGGCTTCCTCGAGATCCAACCTGTCCTGCGACCCACGAACGACGACTGTTCAAACGCCGAGCCAATCGTCGGCAGCGGTCCCTTCATGTTTGACACCGCATTCGCAACGACGGACGGACTCGCCGATCTCTCCTGTGACGGGGCCGGGGACCAGGTCGAGAGCGACGTGTGGTACCGCTGGACTGCACCCGCGAGTGGAAGCTTCCGCGCAGCGACCTGTGGAGGGACGACCCTCGACACGCTCGTAGCGGTCTACGACGACGGCGCCTGTCTGCCAACCACGCCCCTGGCTTGCGGCAACAACGAGTGCGGCGTGCAGAGCATCGCGACCTTCGACGCCTCGGCCGGAGCGAGCTACCTCGTGCGGATCGGGAGCTTCGGGACCGTGTTCCAGGGCGCGGGTAGCTTCACGATCGACCCCTTCAGCGGGCCAGCAGGGGATGATTGCACCGTTCCCCAGGCGATCGCGGGCTCGGGTCTCTTCGCCTTCGACACCACCGGCGCCACGACCGACGGGATCTCCGACGGGGCCTGTTCGGAGTTCTCCGCTCCGCAGATCCACAACGACCTCTGGTTCCGCTGGACCCCGGCCGCGACGGGCCAGTTCCGGATCGCGACCTGCGGACTCACCTCCCTCGACACCAAGCTCGCCGTGTATGCGGACCAGGCCTGTCCGCCTGTGGCGCCGCTCGCCTGTAGCGACGACGCCTGCAGCCTGCAGAGCCAGGTCGTCTTCTCGGCCGCCGGCGGCGCGTCGTACCTGGTTCGAGTCGGTAGCTACGCGATCACTAGCTCAGGAGCCGGCGCGCTCGAGATCGTCCAGGTCAGTGGATCGGTCGGCATGAGCTACTGCACCGCAGCGCCCAACTCGGCCGGCCCGGGGGCAACGATGTCCGCTTTCGGCAGTCCGTCGGTAGTTCTGAACGACTTCACGCTGCGGGTGTCCGGGGCTCCTCCTGTCTTCGGCCTGTTCTTCTACGGGCCCAATCAGATCAGTGCTCCGTTCGGCGACGGCTTTCGCTGCGTCGGAGGAGCGACCCAGCGCCTCCGGCCGCCGATCATGGCCGACGCGATGGGTGAAGCCGCTCGCGCCGTCGACCTGCTCTCGCCCCCGGCGGTGGGTCAGCTGACGGCGGACTCCGAGTGGAATTTCCAGTTCTGGTACCGCGACGCTGCGGCCATGGGCGCTGGCTTCAACGTCAGCGACGGCCTCGAGGTCCTGTTCGAGTGAGCGCAGCGGTCGGCCGTGCCGCCGTCAGATGCGCTCGAAGAACCAGTAGAGACCCAGGAGTGCCACGGCCACCGAGCCCGCGCGCCGTAGCCAGGGAGGAGCTAGGTGCGGGTCGTCCGTCGCTCTTGCGCCAGGAAGCCAGGCGCAGAGCAAGGTCAGTCCGAGAACGACCGCGATCTGCCCGCTCTCGACCCCGACGTTGAACGAAAACAGAGCGAGTCCGACCGCGCGCTCTCCGACGAGCGATTGCCCCAAGAAACTGGCGAAACCCAGGCCGTGGATCAGGCCGAACACGAAGGCTTCGATCCAGGGCGACCGTGACCGCTGCGCATGGATCAGGTTGTCGATTGCGACGTAGGCGATCGACAGGGCGACGATGGCCTCGATCGAGTCGGAGTACGGGGCGAGTCTCACCACGCCCAGGGCTGAGAGTGCCAGGGTGATCGAGTGCGCGACCGTGAATGACGTGACAACGCCCAAGAGACCCCGCAGGCCGCGCGCACCGAGGAACAGGGCCAAGACGAAGCCCAGGTGGTCCCAGCCGCTCAGGATGTGCTTCCAGCCGAGGACCCAGAACGCCCCGAACGTGCCGGCCCGGCGCGCGGAGGACACAGCCTCCGGACTGTTTCGATCCATGGTGTGGACGTCCGAGCGCCCGTCCGGCCATTCGATGGTGGTGATGTCGATGTGCGCCGGACTCGTGGTGAAGAAGAGCGTCATCTCCAGGCGCACCTCCGTAATGGGCTCCGGCGACCGGAACTCCATGCGCACGTCGGCCCAATCGCGCAGCCTCGGCGCCAAGGTCAGGTCGGGAGGCAGCAGCTGCACCGTCGCCAGCCTGGGTTCGAGCGGAGTCGCGGCGTCTTTTGCGGCGTACACCCGGTAGTGCTCGACGACGTACTCGATGATCCGGGAGCGTTTGGCCGCGAGCTCTCTCGCAGTCACACTTCCATCACTGTCTTCGTCCAGCCCGTCGATGACCTCCAGGAGCGACAGCAACTGGCATCGAACCGTCAACTCGGCTCCCCGGTCATCGACCGTCAGCCGCGAGCTGCTGAGGGAGTCCGGATGGGGAGCCGATGTCAGGCCGAGCAAGAGGAGTGACAGGAAAGCGATGATGCCGTGCACGTTAACCCGGGAACTTCGGCGCGTCGAGGGGCTCCCCGGCGTCGACGGGTCGAGGCCAGAAAGTCGGGTTTCACTGAAAGCATCCGGCTGGCGGCTTCAGATAACGGACCTCCACTCGGGCGGGCGCCGGTTGCTCCTCGACCGAGCGATGCCTCTCTCTACGGCACGGTATTCGAAGGTGTCCCCATGCAACCCGTGGCCAATTCCCTGGCCGCCTCTTTGGTGAGCAGCGCGTCGTCTGGCACCGGTCCCTCTTCAATTGCGCATGGGGGGCGTCAGCGCTGGTCGTGACGGGGGTCCAGTCTCTCGCAATACGGCGACGTCGGCTCTTCTCTTCCTGGTAGATAGGCGAACCAACCAGCCTCTGGCCATCCTGGGAGGTCTGGCACCTCAGATCAGGGACCAGGAGCCCCGCAGGATAGGGCGCGCTTCGGCCTAGCTCGCAGCTTGATGCCTGCGCAACATGGCAGCTCCGGCGAGCCCGAGCAGCACCGTCATCCCGGCCAGGCCCCAGAACGGCAGGGCTGGAACTCTGGCGGCCGGCAGAATAGTCACGGCCTCACAAAGTTCCACCGAGCCGCCGGAGCTGCCGTAGAGGATGTGGAACCAGTAGTCGCCGCTTGGAACCTGTTCCCCAAAGTGGTCGGTCTGGAACCATGCATCCAGCATCTCCTCACCAGGTAGGACCGTCGTCACCTGGGTCGCGCACAGGAGACCCTGGCTGACACTCGAGCCACTGCAGGCCGAGTTGGAGTAAACCCCCGAGATTACGCAGGTCGACGGAAAACCGATAGGCTCGCTACTGTTGTTCGTCACGGTGACGAGGAACCACCCACCGAACCTCGCGACCCGTGGAGATATCTCGACCTCGACGACGCCGCCGGCGAGAGCTTGGCTGGAGGACCTGCCGACCAGGTCCTGTGCGAAAGCCGGAGAACTCACCAGCAGACACGGTGCCCCCAATGCGGCCAGAAGACTGCGGATCTGCCGGGGCATGGAAACTATGGACATTGGAAATCCGATCGTCGGTTCAATGGAGCGGCGAGACTTCGCCGTTGGATGGACGCCCAAGGACAACAGGCGCGCGATCCATTCCGGGTCAGCGAATATACCACCTGACCAATCTGCCGACCTCGAAGGGTGCGAATTCCCAGTCGAAGCCCGGCTCGCGCTCCAACAACGGCTTGCACCAGGCTACGCGCCGACTTCACGGCCGAGTCTCGGGACCACGCGAGATACGCGTCTACCTCCCCACCGGCCTCAATGCCCAGCATCGCGGTCGATTACCCTAAACGAGCCCCGTCGTCGTTTGGTGCCAGGTAATCCGTCCCCTCATCCCCCCCCCAGAAGGGCGCTCTGTCCCCTACTGTCCCTGCGGCTTCGGGTGCTCTGTCCCCGTCTGTCCCACAGAGTCCCCGAATGTCCGTCGACTAATGACAGCTTCTCAAGCTGGCGCTCTTCCAATCGAGCGACGGCCGTATTCGACGAATGTACCGAGCCAAGGCAAAATCCGACGGCTATCCGCGACCTGCATCCGCCCCACCAGTCTTTTCGCCAGCTGGACGCCACCAATGCCAAGAGCCAGACGAACAGATCACGCTGGTGCTGGCGTTCCCAGATGAACCGCGATATTGCCTGCGGGAAGGTCGACGACGCTCGGGAATCTGTGCAGTAGCTTCAATCGAACATCGCACCGATTGAGCACCGGGCGAACTACCGAAGGACCAATGCGTGCGTGTGCAGTAAATCGTTGGGACCGTAATTCCCGTCGGATTCTGCTCTGGCTCGGCACATCCGATCGCGTCACGGTGTGGTTGACGATTCGGAGCGGCATCTGGTCCTTCTGAGAACTCCGTCGGGTGGAGGCGGGAATGGGCTACGTATGCCTGCGACTACGGGGTTTCGAGCAAGCTGGGTGGCACCCGAAAGTCGCTGGACCAGTACACCTGACTCGGTACAACCTGCAAACACAACCTTTCAGTCGTTCCGGACTTCCTTGTACTCCTTCATCAGGCTCCGGGCGACCTCTTCTTCGATTCGCTTGATCGAGACCACAAAACGCGTGTCTTCCACGCGGACCGTGTCGAAGATCTCCTTGTGCTCGGCGGCCGTTTGCTCCGTTCGTTCGTGCCGGAGAAGTAAGTAGTAGGTCTGCCCGGCCTCGAGCTGTAGTCGCTCGATATTCGCAGCGCTGCCGCCCCCGGTCCTCTCAATCCTGAAGTCGTCATCGTCGTTGTAGGCGTCATGCCCAATCGAGGCGGAATTCGAAGAGGCACCCTCGTATTCCTCGAACATGAAGTCGTACTGGCCCGGGTGGATTCTCACTCGAGTCCAGCGACCGGCACGGAGGGCCACAAGTCTCTCGCCAGCCAGAAGGACCTTGAACCGTACCAGGGCTCCCGCCGCTTCATCCTTGCGAATGATGACTACCTCCGCGGCCGGGCCCTCGTCAGTCGCCAGGGCCGGGTGCTGGTAATGGCGCGATGCGCAGCCCCCGATTCCGACCAGGAGGGCCGCCGCAACGACGGCGGCGCTTCGGTGCCATTTCATGAGTCACACTCCTCTTAGCTTCCCGCTCAATGCGTCGGCCGGCTGCTCGGTTTAACCCAGCTATTCGATCAAGGCATGTTAGGATACAGCCGCATAAGATCTAGGATGTTGCCTGAAAGGAGCGAGCTGTGGACATGGTTCGAATTCACGCCCTCGGGCTCTTTAGCATCACTGCTCTCTGGTCGTGTTCCACCGCCGCAACCAGGCAGCGATTGCCGGAACCCGTCGATGCAGGGAGCTCGGCGCTCGCGGTAAGCGTTTTTATTCAACCCAGGACCGGGCCGTTCCTGGGGACGGGAAAGGCGCCTGATATTGTGCTCTTCGCGCGCCTCGAAGAAGGCGAGGATCTCGACGACCTGAAGACCAAGGACGTTCTGATTCCATCCACCTTCGTCAGCGGACGGGACGCTTACGTGCTGAACGTCGATCCAGGATCTTACGTAGCCGTTGCCGCCGTCTATTCGGAAGACCTTGAACCGCTCCACATCCCCATTGGAAATGTCAACGTCGGCAAGAACGTGCAAGTGAAGTTCCATCTGGGCCTGTTCGACGGCACTGTCACTAGCCGAGACTACTTCAGCCGCGAGTTGATCGAGCAAACTCAGACTTCCGTGGCTCCGGCATCGTTTGCCTTCATGGGCCGATACATTGGAGAGCCGTCGTTACGGTTCGGCCGGGGTGATGAGCTACAGGAGCACTTCCTCCGAGTCCTAGAAGGCCAGGACACGAGACGAGAAGCTGTGCTCGACGACCTCGACGCGCCCGACGCGGCTCATCGGCTGTCGGCAACCGTTGCGGATCGCGGTCTGAAGGCAGACTACGACTTCTGCGGGCGAGCGGCGGGCGTGCTGAGGGGAACGGCCTGGGCGCTCATGCTCGAGCGCCTGAAGCAGGGTGACTCCTCCCCTTCCTTATAGTTCCAATAGATGGACGTGCTGGCAGGAACCCGTGCGGCGCAGATTTCCGCAGTACTGCGGACGGAGACATTCGGGGCTTTCGGCGACGAGTACTCGTCACCGCTGAGAGGGCGACCTGAGCGTCGATGCCACCCGCCCCATGCCCGTTGGGGCGACACACGATCGTGGCACCTGGACCCAGGGCTTGCTCATACTCATCCTCGCGGTCACCTCGCGCGCGCAAGCGGGAAGTCCTCGCCGCCCTCGATGCGCGGGGCCGTTGGGCGCTGCCTTCCTGCGCTGCGCTCGTGCACCGCTGTTGTCGCGTAGATCTTCAACTCGTCGATGCCCACCAGGCCGTCGCCGTCGGCGTCCGCCGCTCCATCGAGGCCCTCGAGCAGGGCGCGCGTGAAGAGGCCGTTGCCCTCCATCTCCTGGGCGAAGCCGGCTTCGGAGCTGGCGGCGATGATGTAGAGGCCTGTGCCGGCGGCTTCGTCGACCTCCCGCTGATCGAACGAGTCGAGAGCCACGCCGCGCTTGCCCTCGCCGAAGGCCTCCCCCGAGTGGCAGGTGTCGACCAAGAGGATGCGGCGGTCGGCATGCAACCGGTCCCAGGTGACCAGCGACTCGAGGACCTGGCGCTCGATGCCCTCGTAGGGATCGTCGGGCGTGGTCCGTGGTGTGAGGAAGTAGTACTCGCCGGAGTCCGAGCGCACGCCGTGACCGGCGGCGAAGACCAGGATCGTGTCCTCGGGCTCGGCACGCAGCAGGAACTCCTCACGTGCCCGACGCAGCTTGCCGGGCGTGACCTCGCCGTCGACCAGGCGGCGTACGTGCACCTGGGTGTAGAGACGTCCCTGCTCCTCTTGAAAGCGCCTTACCAGGTCGTCGACATCCTTGCGCGGGTACGCGAGATCCAGATCGTCCTCCTCATAATCAGCCACCCCCATGGCGAGCAGGTACAGATCTCGCTCGGCCGCCTCGTAGACCACGCGCGCGGTGTGCATCCGGGACAGGATTCCGCGCCGGTTCGTCGCCCGGACGCGCACGTGCGTGTCCTTGCGGCTCTCGGAAATCGGCAGCTCGAGCAGGAGCCGCGCCGAGCGCCCGCTCGGGTCCCTTTCAAGGGCGGCTTCCACGACCTCCGCCGCGACTTGCGCACCGTCCTGCCAAACCGAGAGCTCCTCGATGCCGGCGCGGTCGGAGGCCGTCGCGTCGACGACGATCGAGCGCTCGCGCGTCAGTCCGCTGCGCGGCGAATCGAGATCCAGCTCCGGCGGCGAGGGTAGCCGCGGCTTGTGGACCCTTTGACCGGCGAGGGAGTCGGCGACCTTCTCCCGACTCTCCAGGATCGTGCGGTACGACGAGAGCGGAAAGGCAGCGCCGGTCAGCCCCGAGCGCACGATCACCCGCGTGAGGTCCGCCGCGCGAGGCGTGCCGATGTAGTGGCCGCTCGGCGCGACGCTCAGCCAGTCGCCCTGGTCGAAGGTGATCCGCGTGGCGAGCAGGGCGCCGCGCACGGGATCCCAGATCCGGAGGGAGCCGTCGAAGCTGCCGCTCCAGAGGCGCCCGCGAGGGTCGAGGAACAGACCGGCGACACCGCCGATGTGTCCCTCGAGCACGGCCAGCGCTTCACCACTCGCCGCGTCCCAGATCCGGATCCGTCCGGAGCTGCCGGCGGCGATGACGCGCACGCGCGCATCCCCTTCGACCTCCGCTGCGACCACGTGGAAGAGCACCTGCGTCAGTTCCTCGCCCGGCTCGGTCCGCAACACGCGCAGCTCGCTCCCGTCGGCGGTGTCCCAAACACGGACAGTCCCGTCAAAGGCGCAAGTCGCGAGAAGCTCGCCATCGTTCGTGAACGCCGCGTCGTACACCCGTGCGGTGTGCCCCTCGAGAACGAAGAGGGTCTCGCGCGACTGAGTGTCCCACAGGCGCGCGCTCCCGTCCCAGCCGACGGTGGCGAGGCGCCGGCCGTCCTCCGTGAAGACGCAACGCTGGATATAGCCCTCGTGGGCGGGAAGCGCGACTGGCTCGCCGCCATCGCGCTCGTCCCACCAGACGAGCTGTCCGACTTGGCCCCCGCCGACGAAGATGCGACCGTCGGGGCTGAGGCGCGGCCCGCAGGCCTCTCGGAGGCGCAAGCCTCGCCCCATGCCGTCGACGCGCAGGATCACTCGCCCGCTCTTTCGGTCGAGGATCCTGGCCGTGCCCTCGAACCCCATGGAGAGAACCCGCTCGGCCTCCGGGACCTCCTGCAGCACGACGAGGTCGTTGCCCGATCGCCGGCCATCGCCGGCGACCGACCACGAGGGTTCGGTGGCGTCGTCGCTCTCCCTGCGGGTGACCCCGCCGCCGGGGTCGTGGGTGTAGTAGCCGTCTCCGGACGCGGGGATGAATGTCCCGCCCACGTTGATGGTCTGCACGGTGCCGCCCGTGTCCAGGTCGAGCCGATCGGCCCCCCTCCTCCGCCAGGCAAACACCCGGGACCTGTCCGGCGAGGTCTCGGCCACCGCCGCGGGCAAGCTGCGTCGGAGGAACTCGCCTTTCGATGGTGCATCCAGATCCCAGAGTCCCAGGCTTCCGTTGTACTGCCCGTGCACGATCCGCTTTCCCCTGGGATCGAACGCGATCTCGTAGGTCGTGCCGCCCGAAGCACCCGTGAGGTCCGCCTCGCTTCTGCCCGTCCATCCGTCCAGGAGGGCGACACTGTAGTTGTGCTCGCCCACCGCGAGACGCTCGCCCTCGGGCGACCAGGACCAGCGACGAACAGCGATGCCGATCGGCGTCCTGAAGCGGCCGACGCGTCTCAAGAGCTCGCCCGAGACGCCGTCCCACAGCCGCATGTAGCTGGACTCGTTCACCGTCACCACCCTCGGGTGGCCCGGCGAGAAGCCGACCAGGCGGCAGGGGCGTACGTGCGGCAGGGAGCGAACGAGCTCCCCGGTCGCGAGGTCGCGGATCTCGATCTCGAAGCCAGGCCCGACACCGAGGATCCAGCGGCCCTCGGCGTCGAAGATCTCGTCGTGCAGCGACCAAGGGCTCGAGGGCAGCTCGACGAGCTTCGAGCTCGTGGGATCCTCGACGTCGAGTTCGAACGACCACAGCCGCACGCCGACACCGCGAACGACCAGCCGCTCGCCTCCCGCCACGAAGACCATGTCGCGCGCCTTCGTCGGCCCTGCCGGAAGCTCGCCCAGAAGAGCCGGGCTCTCAGGATCGACCAGACGGATGCGTCCGTCGGAGGCGAGCACGGCGAGGGCCTGGCCGGAAGGGTGATGGCGGACCACCGCCGTGCCCTCGGTCTCGAGGGTGAGGTCCTCGAGTGGGTAGGCCTCGAGCGCGTCCCAGAAGAAGACGCCGCCGCCGTCGGGGGCCGTCACGACCGTGGACCCGTCCGGAGCAAACGCCGCGAAGAGCACGAACTCGCCCGCGCGGTCGAGCCAGCTGACGAGCTCGCCGCTGCGACCGTCCCAGAGGCTGGCGCGCCCCGCGTGGCGATCGAGCACGAGGACGCGCTCGCCGGTCGAGTCGAACTCCGCGCTGAGGTCTGTCGCGTCGTGGTACCCGAGCACGGCGAGGTGCTCGCGCGTGTAGGCGTCCCAGAGCCGCACGGTCCCGTCGTCGGAGCTGGAGAGGATGCGCGTGCCGTCGGCGCTGAAGCTCGCCCGGGTGACGGGAGCGCCGTGCCCGTCCTGCCAGAGGATCCCGTTCTCGAGCTCGGTCCGCGCCCTGCGATCGAGGCCGGCCCTGCGCTCGTCCACCTCCTCATGCCCGCCGCGCGCCGCGCGCTTTCGATCGAGACGCGCCTCTCTCTCCTGCTCGAGGTAGTACTCGAAGTCCGGATCCCCGTACAGAGCCACGAAACTCGCCTCGCGGCGGGAGTCCGCCCCAACGAAGCCCTGGCCCAGGGCCTGCTCCAGCATCCCCAGGGACTCGTTCACCTTGCCCTGAACCGCGAGCACGGCGCCCATCCAGTACATGAGGTCGCCGTACTCGGGGCTCTCCTCCAGCGCGGCGACCAGGAGTTCCTCAGCCTCCTCGTAACGGCCTGCGTCGGCGGCGGCCTTGACGCGCTCGAAGAAACTCCCGGGCCGCTGCTTCTGCACCGGGTCGAGGACGGGGGCCGCCGCGAGGAACACGGATGCGAAGAGGATGGACACGGAGCTCATCTCACCCTCGCGAGCGCGAAGTCTGCGGGTCGCCGGGAAGGACCATCCGGATATTGTAGCGCGCTGATGCAAGCGCTGCCCAGAGTGCTCCGCCGCGGGGGCTCCCTACCGCGTTTCGGAGCGCGAAGCATCAAACGCCAGTGTTCGCAGAACCGTCTCGGCCGGTACCGAGGCCGACGCATCTGCGAACCTAGAGCACGGTGCGCGGCATCGGGAGCGCCGATTGTTTTACGCAGAGCAAGTTCGCGAAACCATCGGCTTCGGGGAGCCACTCCTTCAGGAGCAGGTGAGTTCGCCGTGCTACCGACATCGACATTCTGGACTTTTGGCGACGTGTACTAGTCATGCCTGCTACTACGGGGTTTCCGGGCACCCGGATGGAAGCCGAAAGTCGCTGGACCAGTACACGGGGAGAAGACTGCATATGCCCGTAGCTACGGGGTTTCGGGACGGTTGGATGGCGTCCAGGACTCGCTAGACCAGTACACGGCCAGGGGATCGGCGCCCGCCGCCAAGGAGCATGCGATTCGTGCACCAACGCCACGCCCGGGTGGAAGTCTGCTAGAATCGGTCGCAGCACCGAAACAATGGAGGATTCGCAATGAGAACGTTGCTCAGCAGTTGTGCCCTATTTCTCCTGTCCGGGAGCGCCGCCGCGCAACTCCTGGTGCCCGTAACGCAGGACCGTTCGATCAGCGGAACGGGCGACATCTTCGGGCCCGAGACGATCTCCGATTCGGATTCGGACCAGGCCCTGGATTTCCTGCAGTTCGACTCCGGTGCGGCTGTCACTGTCGACAACGGCTTCGCTCTGGGTAGCGGTGGAGGTACCCAGGACTCCGAGCTACTGGACGCCTCCGTCATCGCGTCTGGCAGCGCGTTCGCGAACGGTGAGTCCTACGACTTCGAGTGGGAGGGCAGCGCGAGCGGGAGATCGACGATGAGGTACGACTTCACCTTGACGGCGAAGGCGGCTTACACCATTTCGGGGGAAATCGCGGCCTTCGACAACGGCGATACGATCATGGACCTGTCGAACAACACGACCAGCTTCGAGAACGACTTCGCGTTCGGCCCCTCCGACATTGTCGTCATCAACGCCGCGGGCATCCTGGAGCCGGGAGACTACAAGTTCGTGGTCGAGTCCACGGCATCCGCGTACGGAAGCGGCTTCAACTTCGACTACGGCTTCGCGGAGTACGACCTGACACTTCAATTCACCCCGCTCAGCGCGAACTACTGCGTCGCCGCGGCCAATTCGGTGGGCTCGGGCGCCATCCTCGCGCTCGGCGGTTCCCAGAACATCAGCGATAACGACTTCCGCATCGAAGCGACCGGCGCCATCCCCGGCGGTTTCGGCCTGGTCTTCTACGGCCCGAATCAGATTCAATCGCCCTTCGGAGACGGTTTCCGTTGCGTGGGCGGTCTGACGCACCGCGTGCAGCCGCCGGTTCAGGCCAATCCAACCGGGGACGTCTCGAAGCCGATCAGCTTCACCAGCGGCCCAGCTGCCTCGGGTTCGGGTCAGATCAATGCCAGCAGTGCATGGAACTTCCAGCTCTGGTATCGCGACACGATGGCACCGGGGGGGACCGGATTCAACGTCAGCGATGGCCTGTCTGTGACCTTCTGTCCCTGACCAGAATCGACCCTTCGCGAGTTCCACTTGGCTTCTTGCGACAGAGGTTTACTGGTACAGCGAGTACCGGCCACCCGTCCGAGCAACGCGGCCGGTCCTTCCGCGGCCGAGTTTGTGGATAGGACGGCCTGCATGTCGATCTCCGCCTCCATGTGCGCTCGCGGCATCCGGAGGCGGAGATCGTGAATTGCCGGGTCCGGTGGAGCCGCTCCACCGAGAAGGACGAATCAGGGAGCCAGGCTCAGCTCCACGGCGGTGGAGAAGTTGGCACCGGTGCCTGCCGCCGCGGCGTCGCGGAACCAGGCCTGCACGTACCAGGTGCTGCCGGCCTGGAGCGCAATGGCCGGGTCCTGCATGTCGAGGGAGTAGGTGAGTCGGTTTCCAGCGGCCTGAGTGATGGGTAGGCGGCGCACCGCGCCTCCGACGCACCGGATGCCGTCCCAGGCGGGCAGGCTCACGCCGGCGACGCCGTAGTAGAAGAGCCCCATGGAGTTCGGGACCGGCTCGGCCGAGAGGGTGAGCTCGCTCGGCGTCGTCCCGCACCCGAGGCTCAGGGCGGCCGGGGCACCCGAGGAGTTAGCTGTTGCGGCGCACGTCGTGTTCGTGTGGGGCGCCAGGTTGAAGAGGTGTACTCCGCCGGTGATGGCGCTCGGAGCGACGTAGTCGTATGGCGAGCCGATCAGGATCGAGTCTCCCCAGAGCGCGACATCGCTCCCGAAGAGGATCGTGGCATCGCCGTCAGCCGGGGTCAGGCGCGTCTCGGTGATCCAGTCGTTCCCCCGAAGGCGGAAGACCTCGACGTACTCCTGAGCATATCCGAACGCGCTCTGGTCGATTCCGCCGATCGCGATGCGCTCGCCGCGGATGTCGATCGAGCCGCCGAAGGCGTAGCCCGGATCGCCCGAACCCACGAGCTTCTCGGTCTCGACCCAGGAGCCGTTCACCAGCTCGAACAGGTAGGCGGCACCCGGGTCGCTGGCCTGGGTCGTATACGCCGCGCGATCTCCGTCGAGCGCGATCGCCGAGGAGATTCCGTGTTCATTCTGAGCATCGTGTCCGACCAGACGCTCCGTCTGCGCCCAGCCCCCCGGCCCGAGGTCGTAGATGTAGGCCGCCGCTCCGCCGCCGCTGAGGAATGCTCCGACCAGGATGCGATCTCCGGAGATCTCGACCGACTGGCCGAACCCGCGAACCACGTGCGGACCCCGGGGGCGCAGCTGGTCCACCTCGACCCAACCGCTCGCGGTCTTCTCGAAGATGATCGCATGTCCGTCGTCGAGCGTGGCGCCCGGCGCGCCGAGGACGGCTCGGTCCCCTTCGAGGGCGACGGCCATCCCGAGCAGCTCAGCGTGCTGTGGGTTTGCCGCGAAGAGAGTGTCATCAAGGACCCAACCGGCGGCTGTGCGCTCGTACAGGAACCCGGCTCCGGCAGCGAAGGCCATCTGGTTGTCCTGGGATCCGATCAGGGCTCGGTTGCCGTCGATCGCGACCGCCTGGCCGAAGTGCTGCCCGTAGTCAGCGTTGGGGGGCAGGACCTTCTGCACCTCCTCGAGCTTCCCGTCCGTGTACTCGAAGAGGTAGGCCGCACCGACGTAAGGCCCCAGCTCATCGTTGTATGTCGAGCCGATGACGGCGTGGTTCCCCGAGACTGCGAGCCTCTGGCCGAAGTAGAAGAGCTCGCCCGCGTCGCTGGCGTTGATGTAGTCGACGGGGCACTGGGCGCCGGACGGCGGGGCGAGGGCGAGAGCCGCTGCGGTGGCGAGGACGAACGGTACGGTGGAGGTGTTCATGGGAGTCGACCCGGTGAGGAGGTGGAGGGGGAAGGCATCAACTCGGTACGCAGACTCCCCAGACCACCCGCCAGCTTTCGGAAGAAAAGGTCTAACTGCTCCCAAGTCCGCGCCCGGAGGCCTGGGAAGGCGCATGAGATCTCGATCATGGGAGCCTGCGGGAGGGCTGTACCTGGAGCGCGCAGATCTGCTACGAAACCAACCCCACACCGGCGTATCCTTTGAACCACGCGGCCGTGACGCTCAGCACTCCCTAAAACGCTCCTCCGGCTCGGCTCGGAAGCGCACCATCTTGGGATCCTGGGAGGGGTCTTGCTCCAGCCAGCGCAGCGAGCGCTCGTACCGGAGCACCGCAGCCTCCTCTTCTCCTGGCTCGAGGTGTGCCATCGCGAGAAAGAGCCAGTCGAACTCGTCGCCCTCGCCGTCGGACGAAAGGCGAATCGACTCCTCGAGCGCGGTCACAGCTCCCCGCGCGTCGCCCGCGTAAAACCGGGCGACGCCCAGCGTGTTCCGGATAGCGCCGGCCGAGGGATCCAGCTCCGTCATCCGCTGTGCTACGGACGCCGACATTCTGGACTCTTGGCGACGAGTACCAGGCACCTCCGGCAGGACGATCTTTTGCCCCATCAGCGCCCCTTGGCACTGACGAGAGCTCGTACGTCAAAGTCCCGAATGTCAGCGTCGATAGCACCGCTAGAGCCCGAGTATTTCCCTTGCCTCCGACTGGAATGCCACATGGTCGGCGTCTCCGTAGTCCATGAGTTCGCAGGCCTCCACGTAGGCGGACCTCGCCTTTACGTCGTCGCCTAGCCGGGAGTAAGCCATCGCGCTAAAGAAAAGGTCGGACGCCCTGCTGTACGGTGAAGCTGAGGCGACGTTCATCTTGTCGGCTCTTGTGAGGGCCTCGACTGCCTCCGAGTAGCTGCCGCTTCGAAAAAGGGCGGCGCAAAGCGTGTTCTGATTCTCTATCGACGGATCGAGTTCCGTCGCGGCTCGTGCGAGCTCCAGGGCTTTCCGATAGGCCGCCTCCCCCGCCGTGCCCCCCCTGACCGTCCTCCAGGCGACTCTGTTCATTTCCCCGGGATCGTCAAGAAAGGCCGCTTGGGCGCGCGCCGACTTGGCCAGTTCATCGCGAACGGAAGGCGCGATGTGCTCATCCTGCAAAATGGCCTCAGCAACATGGCGCGAATAGTGGTGACGCTCGAACATGGACTCCAGGTATTGTTGCTTCTCGACCGGCGAGAGAGTCGCGGTCAGCGCAGGAATCACGGAGTCCCAGATCTGTAGCTGGTGGCCATAGATCGCGATCTTCGTTCCGTCGGGGCTAGCCCTTGCGCTCGGCCGGCGGCCAAACGGCGGCCGGATTCCATCTGGAAGCCGGAGTGTGAGCAAGCACTCGTAGGGGTCGGTGAGCCAGATCTTGACGGTTCCATCATCCGAAGCAGTTAGGAGTCGACCACCGGGCATGAACTCGATCGAGGAGACACCCCAGGTGTGTCCTCGTAGGCTGACTGTTGGTTCACCGGAATCGAGACTCCAGCCTCTGATTTCGCCGCCATAGGTTCCGAAAAAGACCGTCGAACCGTCCTCACTGAAAGCCATTCCATAGGGGCCGTCACTCGGAAATTCGCGAACGAGCCTCCCCTCCTCTACCGCCCACACACGGGCGCGGTGAGCCAGCCCCACCGTGTCGCCCCGCTCTACTTGCGTCATGGTCTCGACGGCGAGAAGAGCATCCTCCGGTCCCCAACAAAGCGAAGCGCGAGAGCGGCTTGGACTCGCTGATGGCGGCGGCCACACCCCGTCTCCTACCCAATCAACGCGATTCCAGCTTTCGGTGCTCCAGAGCCTCGCCGTCTCACCCGAGACCGCGGAGGCAAGCAAATGACCGCCGTGACTAAAGGCCAGGTCGGACACAGGTCCCGCGTGACCCTCGAGCCGGCAGACCACCTCACCAGTCGATATTTGCATGACCTCGATCACGCCGTTCTTGAGGCCCACGGCGGCCAGGCCGTCGGGGCCAGCATCGAGGGCCGTTACGTCGGCCTCGTGTGCGCGGACACGATGCACAGCCCCTGTTCGCAAGTCGTAGAGGACCGTCGCCTCTTTGGTATATTTGCCGGTCCCAAGGATATCGAGTACCGTGTCCGTGAGCAGTCGCGCGCCGTCGTCAACGAAGACCACGTTCGAAACGCCCCAACGGCCCGCAAGCGTTCGAATCGTCGTCTCGCGCCACGTCCAGACCCTGGTCGAGTAGTCACTCGCCCCCGTAGCAATCAGTCTTCCAGACGGATCAAAGGCAATAGACCTGACGCTGTCCTCGTGGCCACGGAGCTTTCTCAACGAATCGCCCGTGCGACCGTCGAAGATCCGAACATTACCGGTCTCCATTCCACAGGCGATGATTCGTCCCAGTGGTGAAAGCGCAACGCATTCGACTCCGTCCAGCTCCAAAGTAAGCTGCACCTCTCCTGTCAATGCGTCGACTATCCGCACACCGCGAAAGATGTCGCTTGCAGCCAGCACCTCTCCCGTCGGAGAATAGGCGACCGAGTCCCCAGCCACTCCCGCGGAGAGGACCACATCACCCGTTTCGCAGTCGAATACGCTGAGGGTCTCGCCGACGACCGCCAGACGATCCAAGAACGGGTGAAAGGCAAGGCCACGGTGCGTGTCTCCAGCGACATCGACGACCTGATGGTATTTCCCGGATGTAGTTCTCACCCGCACGATGCCCTTGCGGCAGGTCGCGAGCATGGCTCCGTCGTGTGAGAATCCGGCGGAACGCGGACTGTCGCGCTGATCATCGTCACGCCACAATTCTGTCCCGCTCCAAGCATCCAGCAGATGTGTGGATCTCGTGGCGAAGTGCTTGAGCACGAATCTTCCGTCGGGCGAGAACGCAACCAGGCTCGACCACCCGTAATCACTGGTTACTGCACCAACATCGATCTCACCGCCCTCAATGTCCGTCAGCTTTAGCTCATTCATTGACAGGATGGCCAGTCTCGCCCCATCCTCCAAGAACCCAACCTGTGCGATCTCTGTGTGCCACGGTTCGGCCAGGACGCGCAAGCTCTGGTCGGCCTGTGTCGTGAGGTAGTCCCACTCCCAACCGCGGTGCTCTGGGGCGCACGACGTGAGTCGCCGCCAGGCCTCACCCAGATCTCCAGACTGAATGGAGAGATCTGCAGCGCGCAAGTTCGCGACATAGCCTTGCCGGACCGCATGCCGCTCCTGCTCTTCGGCGAAGGCCTGCATGCGAATCGCTTGCTCTTCTCGTGCCGCAGCGAGAGTCGCTTGATCCTCTGCTGCCCTCTCAGCGACTCGAGCCTTGTGTCGCTCCGCCTCGGCAACGAGCCTACCTCGGTACTGCACCCAGGATACCGCAGCGATAGCACCGACGAAAACCAGCAGGCCGGCTGCGGCCGCGCGATTGCGTCGAACCCACTTCGAGAACTCGACGACCGGGCCCGTTCGATACGCCCGGACAACGTGGCCCTCCAGGAACGCGCGCAGGTCATCCGCGAAAGTTTGCGTGTCTACGTAGCGGTCCTCGCAGCGGCGCTCCATGGCCCGTTGGCAGATCGCGACCAGTTCCAGCGGGGCCTTCGGGGTCCACACATGCAACGGCTCAGGTGGTCCGGCTTGGACCCGTGACCAGACGGCGTAGTTGTTGATCAGCATGCCGGGTAGCACGTACGGCATGTGCCCCGCGAGCAGCTCATACAACACAGCGCCCATCGAGTAGACGTCTGACTGCGGCCCGACCTGGTCCAGATCCCCCATCGCCTGCTCAGGTGACATATACGCCGGAGTACCGACGACGTCCCCATCCATCGTGATCAACGGCGAGTCCGGCGTCTGCCCCTCATCACGTCTGTCCGACCGGATCTCGATCGTCGTGTTCACTGGCTTGATCCGGATGTCCTTCTTGTCCTCCCGGCCCATGATCCGAGCTAGCCCCCAGTCCATGACGTAGACCTCACCGAAGCTCCCCACCATGATGTTGGCGGGCTTCAGGTCCCGGTGAATCACGCCCTTGTCGTGGGCGTAGGCCATCGCCTCGCAGACCTTGAGCAGCACTCCCAGAGCCCGGGTCTGATTCCACCCGTCCTCTCCACTCCTCACCTTCTCGAATATGGCCGCGAGCGACTCCCCCTTCACGAGCTTCATCGTGAAGTAGACCCGGCCCTCAGCATCGAGGCCGAGCTCGTGAACCGGAACGATACCTGGGTGATCTAGCTGGCCCGTGACCTGGGCCTCCTCGAGAAAACGACCGAGCGTCTTGCTGTCTACCGCCGGGGTCTCGCCGGTGTGCTCGATCTCTACCTGTCCGAGCATGATCTTCATGGCCAGGTTTCGTCGCAGGTCCTCGTCCCACACTCGCAGGATCGCTCCCTGTCCTCCCCGGTCGATCTCGCCCTTGAGCTTGTAGCGACCGTATCCTTCGCCCCTACCAGCGAGACGGTCGATCAACTCATTGCCAAGGTCCGATGAGCCTTCGGCCTCGCCCTTCAAGCTGATGTTCGGGTCAGCTTCGTCGCCGTACTGGTGCTTGATGCGCTTGCCCAGAGTCTCGTGACCGACACGCTCCATCATGGAGCAGAGGTCGTCGTTGAATCGCCTGCGATCACGTAGGGCGTCCGCGTGATCCGGATGCTCGGCACAGAACGCCTCGAAGTCGACGCTCTCCCCGGCCTCCAGGCGCTGGAGGTATTCGACAAAGAGCAGGGTGGTCGGGTCGGAACCTGAGTCGGGCATGGTAGGAGGGGCAGCCGGTCAAGCTATGGGACGTTTCCCGGAAAGGGCATTCTAGGCCACGGGCGCACTCCGTGTGGAGAAGCCCCACCACAGGGGGCCTCCATGGCTGAGGTCGTCCTGGCACCGGGAGTCGAAGGATATGTCACTCCCGGCCTCGACGAGGGCCAGGTACTCAGCGAACAATGTCTCGGCAGACGGGTCTTTCATCCCGCGGAGAGCTTAGCGGAAACGGTGCAGGACGTCGCCAGAGTCGAGCGTCGGAAGTACGGAGTACAGAGCCAGGACAACTTCCTTCCGATTTCCAGGAACGAGTACTGCTGTACAGAGACAGCTCCTCGACGTCGCGAGACTTCATGCGGAGACGTGGAATAGTCGGGAGGAAGTTGTCTGGCTCCGTACCCGCGATCGGGTATTCGAACACCTCGGCTTGGCGTCGGTCGATGAGCCCGACCGTTGACGCGATCAGGATCTGCAAAGGGTAGATGTGGGCTATGGGGCCGATTGTCGCGCGCTCACCAGCTCAGCGTCGGCAATGAGTTGTGTTCGGCCGGGTCCAGGCGCCATGCGGGGTGCACTCTCCCTCGAATCATTCGATTCTGCTAGAGTCATATCCCCGTTTGACCGAATCGTCAGCCCCCAAGGATCTATCGATGAGAACTCTGAATATGAATAACCGCTGGCTAAGCCGTCTCGCTGCAATCGGGGGTGCCATGGCCCTCGCAGCTGCCCCCTCGTTCGCCCAGACGACCCATGTGGTCACCGCGTCGGGACTGAGTTTCAGTCCCGCCGACATCGTGATCCAGTCCGGTGACACGGTCATGTGGACCAATCTCATGGGGGGATTCCACAACGTCGCCGAGTCCAACGTTCCGGCGAGCAGCTCATCGGTCTACAACGGCGGTTTCTATTCGGGTTCCCCGGGTGCTGTCGACACCTACTCAGTGACCTTCAACGACGTGGGCGTGCTCAGCTACATCTGCGAGGCCCATGTCTCGTTCGATATGTTTGGATCGATCACCGTGCAGAGTGCGGGTGGGGTTCCGACAATGGGCGAGTGGGGCTTGATCACGATGTCCGTGCTGTTGCTCGGCTTCGGTGCCTTCCAGCTCAAGCGCCGGGGTGACCCGACTGCCCTGAACAGCTAGGCGCCGCTCGGAGCAAGTGAGGATGATGTTCTAAACGGGCCTCCCAGAGCGGGGTTGTAGTCCCCCGGGGCTGGGAATCCGGTTGGGAGTTCCGCACCGGTGTACTGGTCCAGCAAGTTCCGGGCACCCATCCGATCCTGATGGCGGCTCGATCGAGCATCAGTTCGCGCCTGCAAGGCAGACTGCCGTGCTACCGGCATCTACATTCTGGATTTCTGGCGGCGAGTACTCGTCACCGGCGCCCTGCTACCAACGGCGACATTGTAGACATTTCGCGACGATTTCTCGTCACCGCCGACACGACGGCAACTCGTTCACCTGCGTGTCAAATGTCGGCGCTGACGGCACTGCTCGACCTGGGTTGCGCCCTTTCCAGGTTCCTGGACAGACCGGGAGCGTACGACTCACGCTCCAACGCCGCGTGAGTCCTCCTAGCGGCTCTCTGCGGCCGCCAGCACTCGTCGGCTCACCCAGGTCGGTCGATCGTCGCGGAATTCCGAGCTCGAGAGCTGGCGTTCGTGCGCACCATCCACGGTCATCACCCAGATGGAACCGAGTCCGCCCCGGTCGGACACGAATGCAATGTGATTTCCATCCGGCGACCACGACGCGTTCCAGGCGCGTCCCGGGGACGCGGAGAGGCGATGCACGTCCTGGCCGTCGCGTGTCATGACGTACAGTTGCGAGACGTCGTCCCGGTCGGAGGTGAACAGGATGTGCTCTCCGTCGGGCGAGTAGCTCGCATATACGTCTTCTCCCGGATCGTCGGTGAGCTGGACGACCTCGGTGCCGTCGGCCTTCATCACATAGATGTCCCAATTCCCGCCGCGGTCTGAATCGAAGAGTATGTGTTCGCCATCCGGGGACCACTGCGGACGGGCCTGCTTCCCCTTCCCTGGCGTCAGGTTGCGGCCCTTTGCGCCGTCGAGTCCGATCACAAAGATCTCGAATCGCCCGGACCGATTCTCCGTGTAGGCGAGTCGCGTGCCGTCCGGTGACCAGGCCGGCACCATGCATGCATCGGTGCTGAAGCGGCGCGCCTGGGAGGGCAGCGCGACAGGGTTTTCGAGGGTCGCGTCCGTCACCCAAACGCGAGTCAGGTGACTACCGTCCGCTCCTCCCGCGACGTATGCGATGCGCTCCTCGTCGGGTGAAAATACCGGCTCGAGGTACATTGGCTTGGCGGAACCCGAGCGCGGCGTCAGGTCGACCTCCCGGGATCCATCCGGGGAGGCCACGATGATCGAGCTCGAAAAACTACCGTGGCGGAAGGAATGAAAGCAGACGAGGAACTCCGATTCGAACGGGTCAGAGTCACCGAGAAACGCGCTGGGCGCGGATAGTAGGAGAAGGGGCAGCAGCATGGTGGTAATAGGCACCACCGCGGTGGATCTGGACAGGAAATATACCAAGAGAACCGTCAACTCCGGGGCGCCACCGTCCTTCGGAGCACGGGACATTGTGCTCAGAGGGGCAGCAGTACCCGCCGGAGGCGGTGCATACGGACGGTCGGATGTCCCCCACCGTGGGTGTGCCGGTCCACCGAGTTCCGGACGGCGTCGCGAGCCATTTCGCGGCCTGATCAAGCACGAGTTCGCACCGGATTGACACACCGTTGCCCAGGGCGCGGCACTGGCGACTGCTACCTGGTTCAGGATGCCCGTCGAAGCTCGACGACAGGCAGCTGCGAACGGCTCCAGAATCGTCGGTCGCGTTGCCGTGGCAACACGGCGAGGGGCCGGCTCAGGCCTCTAGCCCACGACATCGCCCGTGGTGAGATCTCGCTTCAGCATCCGCCCCATCGTGGTTGTCCTCAGGTGCAATCCGGCTCGAGCCAGCATCTTTGCGATTCGCTCGGCGTCGAACTCACCATCCTAGTCGTCCCCATCAGGACTGGCAAACGCGGCTGGTGTGAGGCGCGGAAGGAGCAGCAGCGTCGCGATGTAGGACACGGCGATCGCGCCCGCGAGCAGGATTCCAAGCGAACGGTTCGGCTTCATGACCGAGAGCGTCAGCACCGAGAGCCCGCCGCACAGTACGATCGTGTTCCAGCGCAGGGCGCGCCCACACTCGCCGAACGCGCGGGCCACCCTGTCGCCCTGCTGGCCGGCGCGGTTGCGCTCGTACGCATGGACGAAGTGCAGGCCGAAGTCGACGCCGATGCCGATCGTCGCGGCGGCGAACATGCTCGTCGCGATGCCGAGGCTCCAGCCCGCATAGCCCATGATGCCGAACACGACGGCCAGACTCAGGAGCAGGGGTGACAGGACCACGGCGGCGCGTCCGATGCTGCGGTACACCGCCGCGAGCGCCACCCCGACAGCGACGAGCGTCCAGGACAGAGAGCGCAGCATGTTCGTGACGACGGAGCCCACGGTCACCTGGGAAGCGGCCAGCTCGCCGCTCAGGTGGTGCGTGAGTCCGTCACGGTCCAGGTCCGCGAGCCGCGCGTCGAGAAACTGTTCGAGTTCCCGTGTGCGCTCGAAATCCGCATCGCGTACGTGCAGGCGCACACGCGCCGCACGCCCCATGCCGTCCTGGTAGTGATCGAGGTCGAGCCGACCCTGGATCTTCTGCAGGTCACCCGCGAAGGAGAGGATCGTCTCGGGCGGAAGTTCCGACACCGGCAGCGCTTCGCCGTCGACGCGCGCGTGGATCTGGTAGGCGATCAGACTGCTGACCAGGCCGCCGACGTGCGGGGCGTCCTGCAGCTCTTCGACGAGTTGCTCGAGGACGCGCAACCCCGGCGCACTCTGAAAGAACGTGCTCTGGGGGTGATCGAGTACGACGTCGTATCGGTAGGTTCCCCAGAAGGCCGCGTTGAAGTCCCGTTCGGCGGTGACGACGTCGGCGGACGCCGGAAAGTTGTCGACCCAGGAGTCAGCGACGTGCAGGCGAGCGAGTCCTGGCGCGAGCGGCAGCAGGGCGAGGCACGCGAGCGCCGGGCCGCGTCGGCCGAGCCCGATCGCCAATCGCTCGCTCCGAGGTAGCCGGGACGCTTCCCCGGTCGTCCGGAACCAGCGCTCCGGGAGAGTGAGGATCAATGCCGGAACGAGGGAGAAGCTGAGGGCCAGGGCGAGCAGTACACCGAAGGCGGCGAAGGCCCCGCAGTGGCGCACCGGGGCGACGCGCGCGCTCGTGAATGACAGAAAGCCAAGGGCCGTCGTCACGGAGGTCAGGACGATCGGGCGCGCCACGGCTGAGATGGCCTGCTCGAGAGCTTCCCTGCGAGACCGACCCTGCGCGAGGAAGGCGGAGAAGCGGCCGACGAGGTGCACCTCGTCCGCGACCGCGACCGTCAGCAGCAGCACCGGCAGGATCGCCGTGACCAGGGTGACGGGGGTGTGCGTCAAGCTCATCGCGGCGAAGGTCCATCCCAGGACGACCCCCACCTCGGCCAGGGTCACGAGCACGCCTCCCGGTGTGCGCAGGGCAAAGGCCACGAGGATCGTGATCGCCAGGAGCAGGACGGGGAGCAGGCGCCGCAGATCGGCGAGGATCGCGCGGCCCATCAGGACCTCGACCGCGACCGGGCCGGTGAGTCGCAGATCGAAGCCCGACCCGGGGCGGGATTCGATCCAGCTCGCGAGGCGCTTCACCAGTCGCGTGCGGTCGCCGCGGTAGGGCGCAGGGACGTAGATTGCGGCGGCTCGCCCATCGGGCGCGAGGTAGAGGCCGTCGGTCAGGGGCTCGCTCCGGACGCGCCGAACGAGCTCGGCAAAGGCCTCGTCCCCGTCGGGCACATCGTCGAGGTAGTGGCCCGCCAGGAGCAGTGTCTCGCCCGGAACGGGCTCGATCAGGTTCGCGAGGGACCTCACGCGATTCGCGAAGACGTCCTCGAGCTGGACGATTTCGGCGTGCAACGTACGCAGCAACCGGAAGCCCTGGGGCGTGGCGACGGACGGCCCCCCCGGGCGCGAGCTCAAGAGCACGAGGCAGGCGTCCGTCTCGTGGAAGCGCTTGCGGTCCGCAAGGGTTCGCTCGACCGTTGCGTCGCCCTTGGGGTAGATGGCCGCACCGTCGGTGCGCAGCTCCAGGAATGGCAAGGCCCCCGCGAGAAGCGCGGAGGCCAGCCCGAGCCCCGCCAAGCAGCGGCGGGGCCGATCGAGCACGGATCGAATCAGATCGGTCGCCGTCGGCAGGGATCAGCTCGCAACCGCGGCGCGCCGGCGCAGGACGAGCACGCCGAGCACGAGCAGGCAGGAGAGCATGGCGACCATCCCAATCGGTCCGAGCGCGGGGATTCCGCCGATGATGGGCGCCGTGTAGGTAAAGCTACCGGGGTTCTGACCGTGGATAGGCGAGTTCCCCATGTTGGTGTTCAGATTCGGCAGGACCAGGTTGGGCGCTCCGTTCGCCCCCTGGACCTTGACGAAAGTCAACTCGTACTCGATGGGCATGTCGGGCACTTCCGCGATCCCGGTCGACCCCCCCGTCGGGCCGATCGAATTCGGGGTCAGCCTCATCGAGCCCCCAGGGACGATGGCCGTCTCGGTGATGAAAACGTCGTAGCTCGAGACCCCGCCACCAGCATTGAAGGTCACGACGATCGGGTCGGAACTGACCAGGCTCAGCTCGACGAGCTCGATGTCGATGGTGTCCGGCACGCCGACGCCGCCCGAGAAGTTCGCAGCTTCGAGCCGACACACGATGGTGTCCGGGCCGACGATCTCCTGGCGTACGGCGTGCATATCGTCCGGGGCGACGGGCGTCCCGTGCGGGTCGACCCACACGGTTGTCATCTCCTGGTTTGCGGGACAGAGCGCCGCAGCGGCACCGGCGATCGGTCCCGGGTTCCCCTCGACGGGAATCACGGTCGAGATGAACGGATCGGAACCGGGACCGAAGAAATCCGCGGGCAGGGTCGGAATGCGAACGGTCGTTCCGGGGTCGGTGACCCAGCAATCGCAATCCGGCGGAATTCCCTGGGCCTGAACCGACGCGGCGAACACGGAACTGGCAAAAATGGAAAGGACGAGCGCACTTCTCTTCATCATCGAAGCTCCCCGGTGTTTCTCGTGAACGACTCCAGGCCTGGAGTCAAGTTCACCGATTCTGGGCGCTCGGAGAGGTTTTGACAAGGCCTGGCGGATCGCCATATGTGCGCTGAATCCGTCCAGAGAGATACGATGAATCTGTCCGAGCCGTCCCTGCGCCTTCTCGAGACCCATCTGGGCCCTCGCGCGGCCGTTCTCGCGCGGGTGATGCAGTTCGCGGCCCCGGGGAAAAAGCCACGTGCTGGCCTCCGCCCGGGTCGGTCGGACCTGTGGCCCTCCGCAGCGACCACCGAGCCAGAGTTAGCGAACCCGTAACCTTCGGGGATCCGCCGTCCTGCGGTTGACGATTCACGGCGGCATCAAGCCCTCCTGTGAACTCCGTCGGATGGAGACGGGAGAGGACTCGTTCTGCCTGGGATTACGGAGTTTCGGGACGTGCGGCGCAGATTTCCGCGGGGTCAGTCGCTGTACGACACTTTCGCCACCCTCTCCGTGACAGGATCGATCTGAAGCTCGAGCCAGTACAGGAAAGACTGGGGAATGAGGCCGCTCTCCTCGACCTGGTACATGGGGTTGCCGCCTCTGTTCTCGTGGTGCGGCGCACCGAGTAGGCCCAGAGCGTGTTCACGCGTCATGCCCAGCAGGACCTTCGAGTCGATCAGGTCCCGCACCATGTACCCCCGTGAGCGAGGGTCGCCGGAACACCATTCCTCCGAATCGAACGGTTCCGCCGATATCTCCTGGGCAACGCCCACGGCCAAGGTCGCGACGACTAGCACCAGGAGGATATTCTTCAGCGTATTCATGCCAGGCCATCCATGTTTCGACCCTCGCATCCCCGAGGCTGAACACAAAAGGGTCACAGGCGCAGGGAGGGCCGCGGCGATGCATCCAACCGAGCCGCTTACTCGTGCTACCAACAGGAACATTCTGGACTTTTGGCGGCGAGCTCTCGTCACCGCCGACATGACGGCCTGAGTGCCCTCCGCGCTGTCGAGACCTCGTACGTCAAGGTGCCGAGTGTCGGCGTTGCCCGGGCTCGGTATCGCTATATCCGCCGCCAGTGGCGCGGCCGCCTGGCCTCACCTACAATGATCGCGGAGGCGCTAGCCATGCAGCTCAAATTGCCCTTCGTCCTCGTCGTCGCGGCGGTCCTCCTGGGCATTGCCGGTCTCGTCGTTTGGATATCTTTGCAGCCCGATGCCGTCGGCGGCGTGGAGGCGGCGCCGGGCGCCGCGCAGGCCCCCGAGGCGAGCCGGCTGACACCGGGGGTCAGTTCCCCGGATAGGCCCGAGGCGATCCCGGCCGGGGCGCCGCGCGAGGCCGTTCCCCTCGCGCCTGGGAGCGGCAGCGAGGCCGGATTCCAGGAGCGAGAGAGTGCAGAAGTGCGCGTCGTGGGACGCTTCGTCGACGGGGCTGGTGTGCCGCTCTCCGATGCCGAATTGTCGTGTCAGCAGCCGGCCGCGCGGGCGACGAGCGACAAGGACGGTCGCTTCGAGCTGGCGCTCCTGATGAGCGCGAGGCAGCTGGGAAGATCGATCGAGCTGGACGCCGCACTGGAAGGGTACGCACGACTCGAGCTCGAGCCTGAGATTCCCGAGCGGGCAGGGGAGCTCGACCTGGGGGACGTCGTGCTCACAGCGACCGGCAGCGTGTCGGGGCGGGTGGTCGACGAGCGGGAGCAGGGCGTCGAGTCTGCTCGCGTTCTCGCCACGGCGTTGGAGCCCCTCGGCTGGGGGGATCGCGGGTCCGGTCCAGAGGATGCGCTGGTCGAGGTCGAGAGTGGCCCGGACGGCCGGTTCTTGCTCTCTGGTCTTCCCGAAGGGGAGGTCCGGGTGTGGGCGGCCGCGGAGGAGCACTGGTGGGCCCACTCCGACGCCGTTTCCGTCGAGGGCGGGCGCGAGACGTCGGACATACGCTTGCGCCTGGAGGCGTTGGAACCCGAGGACGTGATCGAGCTCATGGTCGTGGACCCGGACCACGCGCCCGTCGCCGGTGCGAGCGTGCACTTCTTCTTCCGCCAGGCCGGGAGCAGTGGATCGGGCTCGCTCAAGACGGACTCGGAGGGCAAGTACCGGCGCGTCCTCGAGCGCCGCGCCCACTTCGATTTCATCGCGCGCGACCCGGATGGTCGCTACCGGCCGGCGGTCGCCCGCGGGATCGCACCGGGTACGCGGGACCTCGTGCTCGTGCTCGGAGCCCCACGCGAGCTCCTCGTGCAAGTGCGCGACGAGGCTGGCGACAAGGTGGCGGGATTCAGCGTGTCGGTGGTGACCGGCTCCAGGGATCAGTGGATAGGCGGCGAGAGCAAGAGTTCAACGGACGGGGAGGCCGTCGCCGTCCAGTTGCCGACCGAGGCTTTCAGGCTGACGGCGAAGGCCGACGGCTACGAGTCGGTGAGCCTCGGCCCGCTGCTCCCGGACGATGTCGGCGCGAGCGTCGAGGTTGAGCTCAGGTCCCTTCCGGGCGTGGCAGGCCACATCGTGGACATGGCCGGCAAGCCCGTGCCGAGTGCCAAGATCACGTTACACGAGGCGGTCAGCGAGGGCACGCGGGTGACGATCAACGACTTTCCTGCCCGCTCGCGCAGGAGGCCGTCCGGATCGACGACGGGTGACGACGAAGGCCGGTTCTCCCTGATGCCGCCCAAGTCGGGGAGCTTCTACCTGCGCGTCGTCCAGGAGGGCTTTGCTCCCGGTGAGATCGGGCCACTCGAGATCGCGGGCCGCGTCGGGACGAGGGGGCTCGAGGTGGCGATCGGCGAGGGAGGGACGATTGCGGGCGAGCTGCTGCTCCCGCCAGGCAAGAGCGCGGCCGGCGTCATCGTCGGCATCTCACGCGCAGACGGCTTCGCGGTCACCGGCCGCACGGACACGCGCGGGCGCTTCCGTTTCGAGGGCCTCACCCCCGGCAACTGGTACGTGAAGCGCTGCACCGAGGAGATCCAGAAGGGCTGGAAGATCTCGTCGTCGGGCGGTGGTCAGAAAGAGCGAGAGCTGCCCTGGAGCTGCGAGGTCTGGGCCGGTCACACGACGCGCTTCGACCTCGACCTGACTCAGGCAACGCGCGTCGCGCTGTCGGGGCGCCTCCACTTCTCTGGCCGGCCACGGCCGGGGTGGAACGTGCGCCTGGAGGAGCCAGGAGAGGAGGAGTCCGGGGAAGAGAGTGAGGTCGCCGCCGATGCCGTTGTGGATTCGCAGGGGGGGTTCCGGCTCGAGCTGGGTGAGCCTGGGACCTACCGGCTCGTCTTCAGCGGCCTCACCGATTCCGCCTCCACCCAGCTCCAGTCGGAGGTCGAGCTCGCCCTCGGACTCAACGAATGGCAACGGGACGTCCTTCAAGGGACGCTCGAGGGACAGGTCGCCGTGTCGGCGCTCGTCGACGAAGGGCAGCTCTGGATCGGGTGGGTGGACCAGGGCCTGCGCTACTCCAGTTTCTCGAATGTGGAGGGCGACGGTACCTTCAAGAGACGCGCTCCCGCTGGCGAGGTGCGCGTGAGCTATGGCGAGCTCCAGGCGCGCGAAGTGCGAGTGCTCGTAGACGGAACGACCGGGGTGAACCTGCCGTAAGCGTCGTATACAGGTATTCGGCCGTCGCACAATCGGAACCCGCCCATGGAGTTGCCCGTCTGATCCATGAATCCGGCCGAGGCCTACAGCGGTGTTCTTGGCATCGTCAACCGCACGAATCTCGACGGCTTGATCCTTGGGTCCGGCTGCGACAAATAGCCGATTGCCCGCCAAGATGGCGGCCTCAGTGAGGGTCCGGCCTCAATCCCGCTGCGTGGAATGGGGTCGGACCCCGAGAGTGTCGAGACCGAACACTTTTCATCTGCCTCAACGCGACAGCGCGGCAAGGTGAGCCGGCGGAAACTGTTCGGTCTAGGTATCACTGTGCGCCAAAGCTACGCAGTCACGTCTCGTTTGGACTCAACCCAAAGCCTCGTGGATCTTGGCGACCAGCGTTGCGCTGGGTGTAGGCTTTTTCACCACGCCCGCGAGCCCGGCGCCTTCGAAACGATCCAAGATCTCCTGCTCGGTGTAGCCGCTATTGAGCACGACACGCACATCGTGCTTGATCCCCTTCAGTGCAATGAAGGTCTCTTCCCCATCCAGTTCCGGCATGCTCAGGTCCAGCAGCACGCAGTCGATCGCTTCCAGCTCTTGGCCGAAAATCTTGATCGCCTCCCTTCCATCTCTCGCAGACAGGACTTCGAAGCCGGCGTTCTCCAGGATTGCCACCAAGACCTGCCGTACATTTGATTCGTCGTCAACGACCAGGACACGCTTACGACTCAGATGACGCGCATTCTCCGCCGGTGGATTCGACTCGCTCTGCAGCGCCTCAGCTCTTGGCAAGATCACACTGAACGTCGTTCCCTCACCCAACTTGCTTTCGAGCTCGATCCCGCCCAGGTGACGTCGGACGATTCCATGAACCGCTGCCAGTCCCAGGCCGCGACCGGTAAATTTCGTAGTGAAGAAGGGGTCGAAGATCTTGGCCTGAGTCTCGGCGGTCATCCCGGAGCCTGTGTCGGCTACCTTGATCCGAACGTAGTCTCCCGCCGCAAGTACGTCACTGGGGGGTTGAAGCCTCTCTAGCTCCTCCTCGTCGTAGTGTCGCAAGTCCGTCGAAACGACGATTCGCCCCACGTCGTTCCCGACCGCCTCGGCTGCATTGGTGATCAGATTCATGAGTACCTGACCGAGTTGGGCTTTGTCTGCCTTGACGAGCAGTTCGTCTTCACTGAGCTCGTACTCGAGTTTCGCCTTCTTGGATAGCGTGACCTGCAGCAACCCACCGAACTCCCGGATGAGGTCGTTGCACTCGAGATGTTTCGTCGAATGTCGGCCACGACCCGCGTACGCCAGCATCTGACTGCAGAGCTCAGTGGCGCCGCTGCTGGCGGTGACGATCGAGCGCAGCATCTCGTAGGGTCTGCCATCCTCGGGGAGCATCATCATCGCTAGCTCAGCGTTTCCGAGTACGGTCGCTAGCATGTTGTTGAAGTCGTGAGCGAGGCCGCCGGCCAACACGCCCAAGGCTTCCATCTTGGCAGCCTCGTGGAGCTGCTCTTCCAGAACCGAGGCGCGCTGGTTTCGGCGGTATCTATCGAACAGGACACTCCCCGCGCGGCACAGGAACTCGGCCGTGTGAATGTCTTGATCGGAGTATCCGCCCTCGGAATTGGCAACTGCGATCATGGCATCGACCTTGGTTCCGTTGCTGATCGGCGCCCCCAGGAAGTTCCGTAGCTCGGGATGGCCCGCTGGTAGCCTGTTCGCGGATCGATCGTCTCTCTTCGCGTCGTTGCTGAGGACAGCTTGTCCTGAGGTGATCACGTGACCAAAAAGGGTGTCAAGGTTGGGAAAGACGAGGTAGCCCTTCTGCTCGTAACTCTGGAGCGCCTCTGTATAGAAGGTCCGCCCCTCGTGTGCATTCCAGACGACGCCCTTGTGAGCCAGAACCCTCAGCTCCTGCCCGTGGACCTCCCCCAGGAATCCGTACTCGCTCTTGGTCAGGTCCAGCGCGGCTTGAACCAGCTGAGTGCCGGCCGATTTCCAGTCGTCCGTATCCACGAAGGATGTGACCACCTCGGTCACGGCACTCAGCAGCCGGCTCTGGAGCTGAGCGCCCTCCTCGCTCGCCCGCAGTGCCTGTTCTGCTCGGCCGCGTTCGATCGCCAGGCCAAACATATGAGCGGTCACCTCGAGCTCTTCCAGCTCTCGTTGCGTGGGCGCGCGAGGCGTCGGGTTATAGAGAGCCACCGCTCCCAGCACCTCACCACTCTTGGCAGTGATCGGCTGAGACCAGCAGGCACCTAGCCCAGCCTTCTCCGCTGGCTTCCTGAGATCCCTCCAGAGGGGATCGTTCTGGATGTCCTCCACGATAATCCGCTCGTTCCAGTATGCGGCGGTGCCGCATGAACCAACGCCAGGTCCGATCAGGAGGCCCTCGATCTCGAGGTTGTAATCAGCAGGCAGGCTGGGCCCTGCACCGACGCTGACGTGCCCTCCGTCGTCCAGGAGAAGGACAGAGCATTTCATGCCCGGATGCTTGTCCTCGATGACCACCGTCATCGCTTCCAGGACTTCGACCATACTGTCGGGCAGTCGTCGGGGCTGAGCCTTGGGGCGCTCCAATTTTGCGCGCTTCCTCCCTGGCAGGACACCGAATACGAACTGCCTCTGACCTTCCGATCGCACCTCCCAATCAAATGCGACCCATCCCCCTTGTCGTGTTCGATGTCTGCACTGAAGAGCGCCGTGGCCCGTATTCAGGGCTTCTTGAAACCGGGCACGGTCCGTTGGCTCGATCCAGTCCAAGAGTGGCCTGACTGCCAGTTCCTCCGCTACATACCCCACTTGTTCGGTGAAAGTCGGGTTGACCCGGGCGAGTCCGCCCGCCTTGGTGTCCCGTACGATCATGGGCGAGTCCGGTGCGGCAAGTGGGTCCAAGGGCCCTCTCCTTGGGAAATGCAGAGGATTGGATGCGCAACTCCGAGTGACAAGAAAGCGCGGCAGAGGATGCGTGAGTCTAGCAGAAGTCTGGCTTGGATAACGCCCCAGCCGTGCTACCAACGCCGACATTCAGGGCATTTTGTGACGAGTTCTCGTCAGCCCCACCTGGCCGACCTGTGATGGGGAGATACGGAGCCCGGGCAATCTGCATCAGTTGCAGACCATATCCTCCCCCTCCGGCAATCGGCGAATAGCGCTACGGCACTCACCACACAGAGTGAGCAAGTGAATGGCCCTGGGCGGCGCGAATTCCAATCGGACCGTGAATCGGTTTCGCCACCTCCGCCTGCGCGAGGTACGACATGTGGTGAATACTGCCCGGGCTCGGTATCGCAAATCCCAGGCCTTCTCGGTCCATCTGACCGCGGTCACGACTGCGCACCGTGATTGAGCGAAGACAGGTTGGCAGACATCGGGTAGCGTGGTCTTTGTCCCCCAAGCTTCTACCGGATCCATCGATGCACCAGCCGACTTACCGTCACCTATCTCGATTCCTCCTGAGCCTCCTGCTAGTTCTGGCCGGCAGCGGAAACGCCGCGGCTGCGTCCGCGGAGGGCGCGCCTGAGCGGCAGTCCGGTATCACGGTACCCGCCGGCGAGATTGCAGCTTGGCGGACACAGTATTCCACGCAGGACGCCTCCATCCTGGCGGGCTTCCCTCTGGGCCCCGGCGAGAAGGTCGATCTGGAGCTGACGCGATTCTCGGTCACTCGGCCGGGCATGCGCTTCGTCGTGGGCGCGGAAGGACGCACCCTCGACTTCGATCCGGCCAGCGTTCTCCTGCTGCACGGAACGGTGCGCGACCACCCGGGCTCGAGAGCTTTTCTGGCCCTGTCTGAGTACGGCAGTCTCGGCTACGTGGACCTGGGCCAGCCCGGGAAGCGTTTTGACATTGCGAGCGTGGCGCCGGTCGAGACTGGTGCGCCGATCGACATGCGCATCCGCCCGCTGCCGCTGGCAGGCGGCGGATCCCTGGGAGTTCCCATGTGTGGCCTCGACCTCCATCCGGTGCTGCCATCCCCGGGCCGGAGTCGAGTGGGAATCACGCCCGCTGTGGGCGTCAAGCACATCGAACTCGCCATCGAGACTGACTACGAGCTCTACGAGTTGTTCGGCGACCTGTCGGCCGAGGCGGCATACCTGGTCTCCCTGTACGCGATCGTCTCCGACATTTTTGTTCGGGACGTGGGCGCATGGGTCGAGCTGAGCTACGTCCGTCTGTGGGACACGCCCGCCGATCTGTTCAACAAGGAATCGCCAATCTACGAGTTCCGCGACTACTGGGAACTGAACATGGGCGGCGTGCAACGCGACGTGGCGCAATTCTTGTCCGGGCGCCGGGACATGCCGTACGGCGGTATCGCCTTTCTGAACGGGCTCTGCAACGACGTCGGATACTCGGTATGCGGGTACGCGCTCGGATCCTTCGTTGATCCGTCGCGCTCGGCGATCGGAAACCGGGACATCACGCTCACCGCCCACGAGCTGGGCCACAACTGTGGCACGGGCCACACGCACGGTTACGGGCTCGATACCTGCGACGACGAGACCACGGCCGCTCGCCGCGGCACGATCATGTCCTATTGCGGGCAGGTCTTTACCGGTGGCGAGGGAAATACGGAACTGCGCTTCCACAGTTTCGTGCAGGAGGTCGTGCGCGACTACCTGGAGATCAGCGCCTGTGTCGATGACGACTGCAATCAGAACGGCGTGGCTGATGCCCAGGACATCGCCCTGGTAAACAGCCTGGACGCCAATAGCAACGGCGTGCCGGACGAGTGCGAGGATTGCAACGGCAACGGCACCCTCGATCCAGAGGACATCGCGTCGGGGCCGAGCGCCGACCTGAACGGCAACGGCGTGCCGGACGAGTGTGAGCCGGACTGCAACAGCAACGGTTCACCCGACGCGCTGGACATCGAATTGCTCGCTAGCCTCGACGAGAACGCCAACCTCGTCCCGGACGAGTGCGAGCCGGACTGCGACGCCAGTGGCACGGTGGATCACGTCGAGATCAATGCGGACATGAGCCTCGACCTCAATCGCAACCTGGTGCTGGATGCATGCGAGGACTGCGACACGGATGGCACGACCGATCTGGTCGAGCTAGACCATGCCAACAACATCTGGATAACGTCCCTGGATCACACGACTCTGCGCGAGTACCTGGCCCACGTCGGGCCGCTTACGGGCATTTCCGATGACGCGGGCATCGGCGCCGGCCAGGACCTGATCATCACGGACGATCGACGGATGCTCGTCTCCTCGGGGCTCGATCATCGCGTGGTCGAATTCACGGTCGACGGTTCCCTGGTGGGCGATCTGGTCGCGCCCGGCGCCGGTGGACTCCTGACTCCGGCTACCCTGCTGATCGGACCCGCGGGCACCCTGCTCGTGGCCAGCCGAGGGACTGACGAGGTGCTCGAATTCGATGCGACCACCGGAGCCGCGTTGGGGGCCTTCGTGAGTGCGGCCTCGGGTGGCCTCACGGAGCCCTTCGGACTGGCGTTCGGCCCGGACGGTGACCTCTACGTGACGAGCAGCGACAACCGCGTCCTGCGCTACGATGGCGGCAGCGGCGCTTTCCTGGGGCAGTTTGTAAGCGTGGCGGGAGGCGGCGGCCTCGATGACCCGCACGGAATCCTGTTCCTGCCGAACGGCAACCTGCTGGTCGCGAGTTACGAGACCAATCAGATCCTCGAGTACGAGGCCGGCACGGGCAACTTCGTACGCCAGTTCAATCAGGGTGGCACCATCGACCGTTTGACGCTCGACCAGCCCTGGTGCATGCGCCTTGGACCGGATGGCAATGTCTACGTGAGCCGCGCACACGACCACAAGGAACGCGTGGCGAACGACCCCGCCGCGCTGCACCTCACAAACGCGCGCGTCTACGAGTTCGACGTGAACCTGGGCATTCTGATACGCGCCTACATTCTTGGACTAGATTCAGGAGTCCTGCACCCGACCGGATTCGACTTTGTTCCCGGCGCGGGATTCGACTGCAACCGCAACCTGCTCCCGGATGAATGCGATATCGCCAGCGGGCTCAGCGAGGATTGCAACCGCGACGGCATTCCGGACGAGTGCGGTGGGTTCGTGGACGCGAACGACAATGGCATCCCGGACGATTGCGAGGTCACGGTCTACTGCTCGACCAAGCGCAACTCCGAGGGATGTCTGCCGCAGATCGGATCCACGGGAACTGCCTCCCTCACGGGACCCGACGATTTCCACGTCACCGCTGACGACGTCATCGGCGGCGTGACGGGCTACCTGCTGGTCGGCCTGGCTCCAAACCCACCCGCTAGTAGCGCGGGCGTACGGCCGCTCGGACCTTCGCCGCTGGGTGGTCGGTACTGTGTCCTGCGGCCGGCGGTGGCCAGCACCCAGATCTCGAACGGATCCCCGGGCTCCTGTGCGGGGACCTTTGACTTCTCGATGTCCCAGGCCTTCTTCGGGTCCCAGGGCATCGCGGCAGGCATGCCGGTCTACACCCAGATCTGGTACCGGGACGCGAATCACGCGGATGGAAGCGGGGTCGGCCATACCGCGGCACTGAGATTCGTCTTGCTGCCCTGAGCGGGGCGTCGCCCAAGGGGTTACTGGTCGACCGAGTTCCGGGCGCGTGCTATCCAAAGACTCAACCGTCGCCAAAAACGCTGTTCTTGGCATCGCCATCGGCACAATTCTCGACGGTTTGATCCCTGGATTCGTCCGCGTGAAACAGCCGATTTCCTGCCAGGATGGCGGCCTCTGGGACGGGCCGGCCTCGAACCCGATGCGTGACACGGAACGAGACTCCGTTTCTGCGGCCACGTCCATTGGCTAGACCGCTGCGAGAATCGGCACTGGCAGTGTCTAGAAAACCGACCTTGGCGACTGCCGAGTTTTTGGATAGCAGGGGCTCTTCCTCGAATTCCGGCGGGAGTGCGGCATGGTGAGGAGTTCGGAGTCAGGACAAATCCCCCCGGATTCCTGGCGACCAGTACGGACCTTCGGAGTCAGCTCCTTCACAGCGGAGGACGCCATGCGGAGACGTCGATGGAGAAGCGATCGGGAAGAAGTTGTCCTGACTCCATACGCCTGCGTGGCTACGCCACGTCCAAATAGACGGACAGGCCGGGGGTGGGTAGACCTGGGCAATGTGACCGATTGTCGCGCCCTCGCAAGCTCAGCGGCGGTAATGAGTTGCGCTCGGCCAGGTTCATGCACCCTAGGGGCCCGCGCTGCTGGCCGCGGTGTCGGCGATTGAGGGGGCAGCTTTTTCAGGCCGCCTGGCTGCAACATCCCAGAAGACAGCCACCTGGCACCTCGCCAGGGCTCACGCTCAACGTTTTGGCCAAGAAATCCAAGGTAGTGGTCCAAAGCAGCGCGCCCCGCGGTCCTGGCAATAGGCCGGACGAATGGAACTGTCCTTGGCCCAAGCGTTCAACGCCAGGAACCCAACTCCGGGCTCCACTATTCACTCCAGAGAAATGCATATGAAGTCCAGTATCCTCCGTGGCTCAGTTCTAGGCCTGCTGCTCCTGCCCATGAGCAGCGCAGCCCCCCATCAGGACAATACCTTTTCCGGCGACACCCCCACGGCTCTCTGGTGGATCGACCTGGATGGCGACGGACTCCTGGATGCGCTCTCGATTCGCCCCACGGGGAAAATCGGCCTGCTGCACAACAACGGTGCCGGAGGCTTTGATGACCACAGCGAGGCCCCCGGTTTGGTGGAGATTGGCGGAGTGCGTCAGGTGCTTCCGAGAGATATTGATGGTGATGGTCTGCCTGAACTGTTCTTGACCATTCCCCTTGGCCAGAGCCGCTTGCTTCGCAATGACGGCAACAACACCTTTTCTGAACTGTCCAGCCTGGGACTCGAATTGTCATCGGTACGCCACGCGCGCTGGTTGGATTTCGACGCTGACGGGATGCCAGATCTTCACCTGAGTACCAGCAGCGGCGAATTGCTGCATCGCAACTTGGGAAAAGGAGCCTTTGAGAGCATTGACCTGGGACAGATCATGAACTGGGACAAGGGCGATGCGCCGACCGACTCGCCGGAGGACCAGATCGCGCCCATTCAATCGTCCCACGACTCGCTGCCAGGCCCGGGCGCCGGCCCCGAGAGCCAGCTGCTCGCACTCAACTGTGCACTCTCCCTGCTCGACATCGCTACCGGAAACTGCCTCCAGGCCTCCAGCTCTCCAATCTTGGGCGCGCTCTATCCCCTCAGCCAGGAGTTGTTTGTCACCCAGGCAGGGAGGGTTGGAATCGGGACTCTGAGTCCCGCAGAGCAGCTCGACGTCATTGGGAATGTTCGCGCAGAGAAGCTGATCGCCTCGGCGTCCACTGGGGCGCCAATTCAAGTTTCGTCAGACACCCTTGTGCCCAACTTGAATGCAGAACTGCTCGATGGCTTTAGCGCCACGGATTTCAGCCAATTGGGATCGTTCATCGATGCGAGTGAGATCGCAGCCCTTGCGATCTCCACGGGATCCATCCAGGACCTTTCCGTAACAAGCCCCAAGCTGGCCGATGGCGCGATCATTGCGTCAAAGCTCGCTGGAAACATCATCGCCTCGGGAAACATCATCAATGGCGCCGTTTCCCATGCAGACCTGTCGGCGAACAGCGTCGACAGCGGCAACCTGGTCAACAACAGCATCGTTGACCAGGACATCAGTTCCGCAGCTGCCATCCAAGGAACAAAGATAGCTCCGAACTTCGGTAGCCAGGACATCATAACAACGGGCAACGTTGGAATCGGCACCAACTCGCCGCAGGCTGCCTTGCATGCGGAAGACCCGTCTCTATTTACCGGTGGAGACCTGCTCGACCCGGCAGTAAAGGCGAGCGGATCAAACGGTCCGACCACCGCTCACCTCGGCACCCAGGGCACGACTGATTTCGATGGCAACCTGAACGCTGATTGGTCAGGCCTCGAAATTGGAGTGGCCGGCATCTCAAACGGATCCAGCAATGCCGACAACTTCGGAGTCCTTGGACATTCCAATGGCATTGGAGTGCGCGGCGAACACTCCGCTGACCCAAGCATGAACTTTGGGGAGCTAGGTGTGCAGAACATTGGCGTACTGGCCTCTGGACTACTCTCCGGGGTTCAGGCGGACTCGCCCATCATTGGCGTTCAGGGAAGCGGAGACCTCTATGGTGTCTATGGCATCTCCGCCGCAGCCGGTGGCCGCGGAGTCTTCGGCACAAGCACTGCAGGCGCGGGCGACACCGGGTACGGGGTGCGTGGCGAGTCGAGCGCAGAATTTGGCACTGGCGTTAGCGGTGAGGCATACTCATCTGTCGGCAGTGGCGCTGGCGTTCGTGGCACCACGGGTTCCTCCATTGGATACGGAGTTCGCGGCACGAACAACGGATCCACGACTGGAACCAGGAGGGTGGGCGTCTATGGAACCTCCGACGGTGGCAATGGAGTGCGCGGCTTCAGCTCAGGAAGCGGTGCCGATGCCGTTGGCGTCTACGGGACCGCGACCGCAGGCAGCTATGGAGTCTTTTCGCTTGGAGATTTCGGAGCCACCGGCACCAAGGCCTTCCTGCAACCCCACCCCACAGATCCCGCCAAGCAGATTCGCTTCGTGGCCCTGGAAGGCAATGAGGCGGGTACTTATTTCAGGGGCAGCGTGCGCCTCGCAGGCGGCACTGGTGTGATCGACGTTCCCGAAGAATTCCGACTGGTCACCGAAGCGGAAGGGCTGACCATTTCCCTGACGGCCATTGGCGCGCCAGCGATCGTGTGGTCGTCGGAGCCCGACTTGAACCAGATTGTGATCAGCGGCAACCAAGATGTGCGCGTGGACTATCAGGTCCATGGGTTCCGGCGCGGTTTCAAGCAAATCGAGATCATGGGAGAAAACAGGCACTTCGTACCCCGCTCCTCTGGCTCCGATTTCAGCACCCACTTCCCCGAAGGCTTGCTACAGATTCTGGTGGAGAATGGCACCTTGAATCCGGACTTCAGCACCAATGAAGTCACAGCGGCACGCATGGGTTGGAAGCTTGGTGACCTCTCTGCAATCGCGGCCCGAGAAGCTGCTGCGTCAAGCGAGCAACCAAGGCTGGAACTCGAGCGCGAACGACTATTGGAAGTCAACCGCAAGGCCGACTCCGAAGGAGTCTATGAGGACTAGGCGAGCGGATAGATGATCCACGGGGCCTGCAGTTGAGCCTAGAGAGTACGGTCGCCAGCATCCATGGACGAGCTACGCCACGATCGGCCTCGCGAGCGCCTACATGGAACTGGGGCGACCCGAGGAGGCGCTGCCGTTGCATCGCGAGCTGCTCCCCTATCTCGTCGCGCGAGCCACTGGCGCCGACGCGAAGGCCGAGGAGCTCTCCCTGGCTGCGTCGATCCTCCTCACAATCGAGGACGAGAGCCTGCGCGATCCCGAGCGAGCGCTGGGCTTTGCGGAACGCTCCTGTGCGCTCCTGGAGGAGTCGCACCCCGGCCCGCTCTGGTCCTACCTGCCCGTTCTCGTAGAAGCGCAGTACGAGACCGGCGATACCGAGGCGGCCATCGAGAACCTACGTCGATCGCTGTCCCTGATGCCCGAAGGCGCGGATTCCAACGTGGCCGAACGCCTGGCCGATTTCGAGGCCGCCCGGAAGGGCGAGTGAGCGAAGTGGAGGACGTAGCCATCTGGCAGCCTTGGAACGAGGTTTGCGGGCACTCGTCGCGATGGTCAAGTCGCCAGTCTGCCGGATGAGCTCGCGGAGTCGGTGGCAGTAGATCTGGTGATTACGGGCCATTTCCCAATTGTCAGACCGCGGCGAAGTGCCCGGTACCAAGCTGCGACTTTGGTCGTTGGGCGAACTCACCGACGCTAATTGTATTCCAAGAGGCTTCCAGCGGCCCAGAAATAGGAGCCGAGGGTCTCGCGGTTCCAGCCACCGCCGACTGTTGAATCGTTCGCGATGGCAGAATTGCTGTAGCCGCCGCTGACTGAAGCATTGGCGCCAGTTGTAGTGTTGCTTCGCCCGCCGCTGATTGAGGCGGCGTGGCCTACAGAAGAGTTGCTCCGCCCGCCGCCGATTGAGCTCGATACGCCACCAGCGATGTTGGAGCGTCCACCGCTAACTGAAGAATAGTTTCCGCTGGCCAAATTCAGTTGGCCGCCGCTGACCGAGGCGTAGCTGCCACTGGCCATGTTGTACCGCCCGCCGCTGACCGATGAGTGCGGGAAAGTGGCCATGTTGTATTGCCCTCCACTGACCGACGAGTAGATGCCACTGGCGGCGTTGTCGAACCCGCCGCTGACCGATGCCCCAGTATTGCTGGCGGTGTTGCCGTACCCGCCAATGACCGAGGCGGTAACTCCACTTGCTGTATTGCACCCCCCGCCGCTGACCGATGAGTACGCGCCACTTGCTGTATTGTCCACCCCGCCGCTTACAGACGACCAGTCGCCAAGGATGCCGTTTCGATTTCCGACGACCAGCCCGCCGAAGCGGTTGTAGTCATGTTCGCGTCCCCCGACGATGTTGTGCGAGCCCGTACGGTCATTTGTCACGCCGCCCGGGAAGGTCCGCATTTCGTTGTAGCCCACGATGAGATTGCCCACACCCGTCGGCGAACCGTCTGTCGTGCCCGAACCGTCGACGATCTGGACGTTTATTCCGCTGATCCGGAGGGTTTTCACCATCCCGCCCTGACCATCGTCCAGAAAAACGATGTTCAAGTGGTCGAGTATCTCCACTTGCTCGGGTGTCAGGGTGCGGACGCGGGTTGCGCCGAGCGCACCTTGCAACCCGATGGCGGTCGGTGCGGTCACGAAAACGAGCAGGCACGCGGCGAGGATGGACTTCGTATTCATTCCGGCTTTGCTCCCGATGGTGGTACTGATTGACTATTGGACCAGGCATGACCATAGCATCGTCGTCACGAGCCAGGGGTCACCGCGGGGGATTAGCAACGGATGCGATCGAACGCTGGCTTGATGCCAATCGGCCTTCAGGACGTTGTGGGTGGTGGTCGGCGCGACGCGGTGCCCCGCGTTGCGGAGAGCGCCTTCGATCTGCGTATAGGTCCGGCCGCAGCTCTCCTTGGCGAATTAGATGATCAGCGTGCGAATCTCTTTCATCGGGCCGGGCCGCCCCACTCACCTGGCCGGAGAGGTCCACTTCGCCCTGATGAGACGGGTATGCCAGCGCAGGATGGTGTCTGACGTCACGATGGTCGCGACGTGCATCAGCAGGCGCCGTCATACCTTCTTGCGTTTGGCCACGAGACGCCGGCGGTGATCGTCCCTCAACCGGAGTCGACGGCCCTTCAACTGTTCCTTATAGAAGGCGATTCTCCCCGATCAGATACTCGAGCACGTCGGCAGGGCGGCGTTGGATGAGGCCGGCGAGCGACGCGGGCAGGATGTGCAGCGGGTAGATCGGGTCCATGACGGCCATTCTCGTCGGTCCGCAAGGTCACCGTTGGCGACGAGCTGTATTCGGCTAGGCAAGTGCATCCTACGGGTTGCTACCTATGCGCATCCCCGACGGAAGCTTCGATCTGATCAGGAGTTACGTGCTCGAGTCAGCTTTCGGAAGAAAGGCGGTCCACGGACGGGATTCTTGTGAGACACATGGGGTGCTCATCCGCCCCAATTCCCGCAAGGCCCTGAATCATGTCGACTCGATTCCACTCTCTCTCGCAAGTCGCAAGGTTCTCCGTCGCAGTCGGACTCGGTACCGGTCTGCTCCTCGGCGAGGCACGCCCGGGTCCGCGCTGGGTCGCATCGCTGGCGCCCGTCAGTCCGACTCAGTCGGTCAGCCCGAGTGGGTCCGGGCGCGCGCCCGGAGCCCAGGTCGCTTCGAATACGGACCTGTTCGAGGTGCCCTCCGTCTGCAGTGGCGCTCCGCTGCCAGGACTGATCTTCCCGGCCGGCGACTCGCCTTCGGGTGCGACGGTTGCGGATCTGGACGGCGACGGCGACCTGGACTGCGTGACTGTCGACAGACTCGATGAGACTGTGTCGGTGCTGCTCAACCTGGGGCGTGGGTTCTTCGCGTCCAGGGTTACCTATCCCGTGGGAGTGAACCCCCGCACCATCGTGACGGGCGACCTGAATGGCGACGGCCACGAGGACGTCATTACTGGAAACTACGGGGGCAACCGGGTCTCCGTGCTCCTCAACCTGGGAGATGGCTGCTTTGCTCCCCAGATCCAGTATTTCGCAGGCACAAAGCCCCTGTCGGTGGCGGTCGTCGACATGGACGGCGACGGCGACCTGGATCTCCTGACGGCGAACGAGGGGAACCTTCGAGTCGGCGTGCTCTCGAATGCAGGCGACGGGACCTTCGGCCTACCGGAACAGTACGTCTCCGGTCTCTATCCGGCGTTCGTTGCCGCCGCAGACGTCGACGGAGACGGCGATCCCGATGTCCTCGTGGCGAACGAGCTCGACGCCTCCGTCTCCCTGTTCCTCAACGCGGGTGACGGCACCCTTTCGGGACCGACCCTGTTCTTCACCGGCTCATCGCCCGCGAGCCTGGCCGTCGAGGACATCGACGACGACGGTGATCCGGACGTGCTGGTAGGCCATCAGCATCCTCCTCAGGTCGTGGTGCTTCGCAACCACCCCACCGGCACCCTCACGCCCGAAGCGCCCTACGGCGACCTGGGCAACTTCGTGAACTACGTGACGACAGCGGACGTCGACTACGACGGAGACGCGGACGTCGTGGTGAGTAGCACCGGAATCAGGGCGCTCTTGAACGCAGGCGACGGAACGTTCCCGGAGGAGGTCCTGCTCTCCGCGTCCATACCTGGGCCGGCGATCGTAGGGAAAGTGAACATCGCGGACATGGACGCCGATGGCGACCTGGACCTGGTAGGGAACAACTCCGGCAAGAACGCTGCTGTGATGATCCCGAGCTCCGGGGAGACGAGTTTTCCGCCCGTGCGCGAGTACTACGTCCCCACTCCCTCCGGCCTCGCGGCGGCCGACATCGACGCGGATGGCGATCTCGACCTGCTGACCTCCAGTGAGGAGAAGGAGACCGTGTCCGTGCTTCTCAACGTCGGGGACGGGACTTTCGTGCCGGGCGCCAGCGACACGGCTCCCGAGGCCTCGGCCATCGGGAGCTTCGACGTGGATGGGGACGGGTACCCGGAAATGCTCCTTTGTGGAGACAATCTCTTGTCGGTACGGCAGAACGCGGGAGACGGGACCTTTGGTCCGCCCATCAGCTACTCCACCCCCGGCGGCGGTCCGAGATCGGTCGTGGGTGTCGATCTCGATCTCGATGGTCATCTGGACGCGCTGACGGCCAACGGAGGTTCCATCTCCGTGCTCGAGAACACAGGGGCAGGGACTTTCATGAACCAGGTCGAGTACGGCAGCGGAGGCCTGGCCCTCGCGACGGGAGACCTGAATGGCGACGGCTACCTGGATGTCGCGACCGCGCACGCTCCGGGGCTGGTCGGCGTGCTATTGAACCAGGGCGACGGCACTCTCGCCGGCGAGGTTCTCTACGCCGCAGGCACAACCTCTTTCGCAATTGCGATCGATGATCTCGACGGCGATGGGGATCTGGATCTCGTGTCCGCCGACTTCTTCACCGACATGCTGTTCGTGCTGGACAACCTCGGCGACGGAAGCTTCCTCGCCGCCGAAACGGTCTTCGTCGCCGACCAGGTTTTTGTGGCCGACGGCCTCGATTCGATTGCCACCGGTGACATTGACGGGGACGGTAGCCCGGAGATCCTCGCAATCAATCGGAGCGACAATAGAGTCTCCATCCTGCGAAACAATGGTGCCGGGTCCTTCCCCATGGCGACTCACCTCGCGACGAGCCATGACCCAAGGACGCTCCTCGTCGCCGATCTCGACGGGAACGGAGCTCTGGACGTGGTGGCCGGCTGCTACTCCCGGGTCATGGCCATGCTCTCCCTCTGCGAGTGATCGAAGCACGCTCCAGGACGAAGTCGCAGAACGTTACGGATCTGGTCTCTCGGCCGGAGTTAGTGAAACCGTTCGCTTCGGGGCGCCACTCCTTCAGGGGTAGGCACCGCCGACGGCGAAATGGCTGTCGGAACGCAGCAGGGGGCCAGTATTCAACCCCTTGACTGAAAGGGCCTTCTCCCAGACGGCTCAGTGCCCAAGTCACCAGGGAGGTTGTGGTTCTGCGCCCACGCTTGTGGCTGAGATCTCTCCGACCCGGTATGGTCGGGTGTTGTCGCGATTCAGCCTCGTCCTCTTCGTCGTCGTCGCGCTCGTGGCTCTCATGTGGATGCTGGGCGGAGAGCGCGCTGGAGATCCATTGCCGGCGCCGCTGAGCCCCGCTCCTGAGCCGGCCCCCCAATCGGTACCGAGCCCCGTCGCGCTCGAGCCTGCCCACGAAGAGGAACCGGGCATGGCCGAACTGACGGCCGAGGTGCTCGAGCCAGCGCCTGCCTCCGTAGAAGAGGCGCGAGTCGTCTTGTCTGGCCGACTCGTCGACCCGACGGGTATCCCGGTGGTCCGAGCCGAGCTCGCGTTCTTCGCTTCCGGCGGAGAGAGCGGTCGTTTCCTCTCGATGCTCCGAATGCGCGCCCGGTCTCGGCCTGAGGCCGAGGCCAGAGCCACTTCAGAGGGCCGGTTCCACCTCGCCGTCCCGACCGGGGCGGCGGGCGACCTCGTGCTCGCGCGAGGAAGTGACTGGATCTTCGCGGACGGCACGGGATGGACGTCGCCGGTAGCGGGGCACCACCGAGACACCGACCTGGGCGATCTAGTTCTGCGCGCCGCAGCCTCGTTCTCGGGCCTGGTTGTGGACTCCGAGTCGCGGCCGATCGTGGCCGCCCGGATCCGCGTGCACCCACTGTCCCATGGAGGTCCCGGGACGGTGGTTGTCGAGAGTGCCCCGCGCTCGAACGCGAGCGGAGAGTTCAGCGTCCGAGGCCTGGACGGCGGGCGCTTTTGGATCGAGGTTCACGCGCAGGGTCATGTTCCCGCGATGCGCGAGCTTGAGCTCGAGGCTGGAGAACGGCGGGCTGGGATCGACTTCGTTCTTCCACGTGGGTGGTCCGTTACAGGCGTTGTGCAGGATGAGCGCGGCGTCCCGATCGCTGGTGCACGCGTTCGCGCGCTGCGTACTGTGAAGCTGCCCTCGGGGCTCGAGGTCGAACAACCCGACCCCGTGCCTGTCGTGAGTGCGGCCGACGGCGGTTTCAAGGTCGGAGGCCTGGAGGGCGCAACGGCACGGCTCGAGGCCAGTGCTACCCGGCACGAGGATCAGCTCGTGGATGTCCTCTTCGACGAGCAAGTCCGGATTACTCTTTCGCGTCGCGGGGCGATCCTCGGCCGGCTCATGGACCACTCCGGGCGTGGCATCGAGGGCAGCCGACTCCGGGCCATTCCCACTCATGCCAATCCTGCGGAGTCGGCCGCCCGTCGCCGTGCGCACGCGCCGTTCACGACGACGGACGCGGAGGGTCACTTCCACCTCGCGGACGTGGCGCCGGGAGAGGTCGTGATCCACGCGGATGGTGCAGGTCACCCCGAGGTCGTGAGCGAGCCGATCACCGTCGAGCCGGGGCGCTCCGTCCAGGGAGTCTCGCTCGTCGCCGAGCGAGGCGCCGGACTCACGATCCTCGTCGCGGACTCCGAAGGTGTGCCCGTGTCGAACGCGACCGTTCGCGTGTCGCGTCCCGCCCCGGACTCGAGCCCGCGTATCCCCGCCGATCTCGCACGGCGCCCCTGGGCCAAGGGAGGTCAAACGGATGAGCAAGGAAGCTGGAGCTCGGCGGGCCTCCCGGTCGCGGAACTAAGGGTTCTGATCGAGCACCCGGACTTCGTTGCCTTCGGGCCGCGCGCGGTGTGGCCGTCCCGGGGTGAGGGGGCAGTGCTCGAGGTCGTCCTCGATCGCGGGGCACGGCTCGACGTACACGTCGTCGATTCCAGCGAGGACCACGTGGTTGGCTGCATCGTTCGATTGACCGGCCCTCTGCAAACCGAAGGCGAGTCGTCCTCGGAGGGCCGGACCGACGGCGACGGGATCGTCTCGTTCCGATCGCTCGCGGCGGGGCTCTACGAGGTGACCGCCACCAACGCCGGCGGCGCGGGGAGGTTCGGGACGGCCTCGGACTCCGTGCGCACCCTGCTGCCCGCGGGGGAGCATGTGGTGCAGACCGTGGTACGCGCGACCCCGGTGACACTGAGCGGCGTGATCCGAGACGCGTCCGGCGAACCGGTGGTCGGCGCGGAGGTTCGCGCGCAGGAGATCGAGTTCAGCGAGGCCCCTCTCGGCAGTCCACGGGTCGGCCGTAGCGCGGGTGACGGCCGCTACACGATCGAGGGACTGGTGCCTGGACGGTGGCTGCTGCGCTTCGGAGCACCTCCGATACCAGCCCACTTCGAGCTCGAGCTCGACGTGCCCGCCGGAACGACACGTCTCGACCAGGACCTCCAGTTCGGGGGCGGGGCCTTGTCCGTGCTCGTGGTCGACCAGGCAGAGACTCCGGTCCCCGGTGCGGCACTACGGCTCGATTCGAACGGGGGCATCACGCCGCCATGGCCGGGTGGTCGGATCGACCTCGGGCGTTTGGCTCACGCCGCAACGGACCAGACCGGACGAGCGACGCTCGGGGGCCTCCCCGCGGGCGAGTACACCCTCCACGTGAACGCCACCGGTCTGGCACCCGCTCGGGTGGAGTTCGTCGTGCACGAGGGCCAGGTGTGCGAGATCGGCCCGGTGGAGTTGGCTCGAGGAGGAACTCTCGTCCTCGAGCTGGGCGATGCCGCTGACAGTTGGGGTGTCGAGGTGCGCCGACGAGGGTTGGCCGGCATCATGCGGATCGTTCCCGTCGAAAACGACGCCGAAGCTGCGCGGCTCGGTCCGGGCAATTACGAGTTGCGTCTCCTGGCCGCGCCGGATCCAGCGCGGCCCGACCGACCAGCGACGTCGTGGACTTCGTTCGAAATCCGCACGGAAGAGGAGACTCGCCTCGACCTCGGGCCGCTGGTCGCCGAGGTCGAATCCAGGAATCCCTGACCCAAGGCGAACCCCGGCCTGCTCAGATCAACACCGCGCTCGTCAGCACGCAGGCGTACGAGACCGGACCAGGCCCAAAGGGATTGACCACCATCGTCATCCCCTGCGCGGTCTCGATCCACTGCACTCGGAAGGTTGCGGAGGTCGCTGGTTCGGTGAAGTCGGCGAAATTGTTCTCGCCGGTGAAGATGTAGTTCGCCACCGACGAGGTCAGCTCTCCCGCCGTGAAGATGATGAACGTTCCCGCACTGATCACGGCGGTGATCTGGGGGGTGGAACCGGGACCCCAGATGGCGCCAGCCTGGTTGATGACCTCAACCTCCATGACGAGGGTACCGGGGACACCCTGGAGGTCGACGTCGAACGTGAAGCGCGCTCGGTTCGAACCAGCGGTGGTGCCGGGGTTGCCCCCACCGCCACCGTTACCACCGCCCGCGCAGGCGGCAGGCATCAGGCACAAGAGCAACAGGAAGGTGCGACGAGCGAGGGTGGAGAAGGTGTTCATTGGATTGAGAGGCGAAGAGGAAGGGCGAGAGTTCTCGAACATGTGACTGCGGGGGCCATGCCGCCCGCTCACCGACCTCTCCGTCGACCCTGTCACAATCCCCTCATCCAGTGGGTTTTTTTTGGTCGGCGCTCCTGCCAGCACCGCGTCCGACCACGAGTATCGCCTTCCCAAGCTGCATGTCGTGGGCTCGATTTCCATCCGCCCATCCCCATAACCGTTTGCGTGGATTGGGTTTATGACGCTGGAAGCCAAGGGATCGCGGGCCTCGTATCCAAAAAGGTCGGCCGCGCGCCCATCGGGTCGCGTGCAGGCACATGGGGCTCCACTCGCAGCCCGATCGTGGCCGGGAACCGCTTCGTCGGGGCTGCTTCCAGTCCAGCCACTCGACCGGCTCGGAAGCGAGCAGATCATCGACTACGGAGCACAGTCGCACGTCGATCAGGCCTCGGACATCGCGAGGCCCCTGCTACGGGACCAGCCATCGAACATCGACTCAAGGATCATCGGACAGAAGTGCTCAATGACACCGTGCCGCTCGTCCGGTCTGTTCCGTTGCCCAGGCAGCGTCCTCCATAGCTGTCGAGAATTCGTTCCTCGAAATGCAGGCTGTCTCCGGCGGCAGCACCGCGCCGAGCGCCGGCAGGCCGTAGATACGCCCCCCGAGAGCCGTTGCAGTTCGGTCCGGAGACGGGCTCCCGGTACCGGATACAGGGCGCCTTGCCTCCCTTCCTCGATCGCGCGGTTTTTCGTGAGGGAGAACCGAGCGATTCGTCGGAGAGCAGGGTGAATCAAGCTCTGAACCATCCAACGCAAGCAACAAGAAATATCATGTCACTCCAAACTCACCTGTGGGCGGCCCTTTGCGCCGCCGCACTCCTCGCGAGCTGTTCCTCCGGGGGCTCCGACGCCACGCCTTCTGGCGGCTCGTCATCCGGCGGCACGCCGCAGACGCCGGGCATTCCTACCCTGACAGCCAGCATGCAGGGGCCGGACGTCCTGCTGCAGTGGACGGCCGTTCCGAACGCAACGGACTACTCGATCTACGGCAGCCCCAACCCGATCCCGACCACCGACGCGAATCTGCTTCTGGGCACGTCCCAGGACACCTCGGTCACGATCCAGGGGCTAGCGGCCGGCGACACATTCTATTTCCGCGTCAGCTCGACCGTCGGAGGGCAGGAATCGGGCCTATCGAACGAGGTCCCGGTGGGTGTCCCCGGACCGGGAGGCGGTGTCCCGGCACTCACCGCCAGCGTTCAGGGAATGGACGTGCAGCTGCAGTGGACCGCGGTTCCGACCGCGTCGGAGTACGCGATCTACGGCAGCGCCAACCCCATTCCGACCGCGGACCCGAATCTGCGGCTGGGTACGACCCAGGGCACCTCGGCCACCGTGCAGGGGCTCGCGATGGGTGACACGATCTACTTTCGCGTGACCGCAACAATCGGAAGTCAGGAATCGGGCCTTTCGAACGAAGAGGTGGTCACGATCGGCGGCGGCACGGGGGGCGCAGACCCGCTCTTCGCCAGCCAGTGGCACCTGCGGAACGACGGGCAGACCGGCGGCACTCCCGGTGAAGACGTGCGCGTCGAGCCTGTCTGGGCCCAGGGCATCCTGGGCACGGGAATCCTGATCTCCGTCGTCGACGACGGCTTCGAGGTGCAGCACGAAGATCTGCAAGCCAATGCAGTCCCCGGCGGCAGCACCAACTACGTCGACGGAAGCGACAATCCGGCGACGGGCGAGCACGGCACGTCGGTCGCTGGCGTCGCGGCCTCGAGGGACTCCAACGGCCTCGGTGGCCAGGGCGCCGCGCCGCGCGCCAGCCTGATCGGGCGCAACTTCCTCGCCACGGGGACGGACGCCGACATGGTCGATGCACTCACACGCGGGACGGCATCGATCGACATCTCCAACAATAGTTGGGGCCCGGATGGCGGCGGCAACCTGCTCGCCGCCCCACAGATCTTCCGCGACGCGATCGACGCTGGCCTGAGCCAGGGACGCGGCGGGCTGGGGACGGTATTCCTGTTCGCCGCGGGCAACAGCGCCGCCTTTCCCCAGGCGAACGGGTTGCCCTTCCAGAACGCGAACTACGACACGTTCAACAACTACCGCGGCGTGATCTCGGTCGGTGCGGTGAGCCACGACGGTACGCGCTCCTTCTACTCGGAGCCGGGAGCCAACGTCTGGATCGCTGCGCCCTCGGACGGCGACGGGAACCAGCCGGGGATCACGACGGCCGATCGCTCCGGCACGCAGGGTTACAACCCGACCCAGGGTCAGAATGATCTTCCGGACCAGAACTACACCTCGACCTTCGGCGGAACCTCGTCCGCCACCCCGCTCACGGCGGGGGTCGTCGCTCTGATCCTGGAGGCGAACCCGAATCTCTCCTGGCGGGACGTGCGCCAGATCCTGGCCCGGTCAGCCCGACGCAACGATCCGAGCCATCCCGACTGGGCCGTAAATGACGCCGGTCACGACATCAACCACAATTACGGCTTCGGCGTCGTGGACGCATCTGCAGCCGTCGCACTGGCCAGTACCTGGGCCAACATCGGACCGGAGATCGTCTACACGAGCCAGGTAGCGACTCCCCAGGCGGCCATTCCCGATGGGACGGCACCCGGTCAGGGCGTCCCGATCACCGACTTGATCACCGTGGCCGGCAGCGGCATCACTCAGATCGAATGGGTCGAGATCATCGTGACCGCCGCGGACCACACCTATGTCCCGGACCTCGAGATCCGGCTGATCAATCCCTCGGGCAACACGGTCAGCGTCCTCGCCGAGCTGCACGACTTCTTCTTCGCGCAGGGTCAGAATCCGATCCAGGTCCCGTTGCAGGACTACGCCTTTTCCTCCGGGCGGCACCTCGACGAGGTGGCCGATGGAATCTGGACCCTGCAGGTGAGCGACCTGTTCCCTGGCGACACGGGAACGCTCCAGTCCTGGCAGCTGAACATCTACGGGAGGTAAGCCATGTCCGTTGCGAAACACCTCCTCTGCCCTCCGTACAAATCCCACACCAAGAGACTCCATATCAGCGCCATGCACTCACTCACTCCTCTACTACTGTCCTTCTCCATCACAGCTCTCGGCTGCTCGGCCCCTATCGATTCCGTCGCGCCCGGGGAACAGCCCGGACCGGGGCTGAGCGTCCGTCACACACGGCGATCGGGTGAACCGTTCCAGAAACGCGCCCGGGCCGAGGACGGGTCCGAGGCACTCGAGCCCCATTACTACTACGACGGCGAGCTACGCCGCGAAGTCTGGATGGATCCGACGCGGCTCCTCGAGCTCAGGCCCGATGACGCCGGCTCCGCAACCGTGCAGCAGCTGTACTCGGCCGCCGCCAGACCCGGTGTGACGACCCGCTTCCATCGAATCTGGGAACTCGAGGGTGCCCGATCAGATGACGCTGCGGTGCTTCTGGGATCGGGCGATCCCGATGGACGCTTCACCCCCCTGTTCCAGCCGGCGCCGAACGGGACCGGATCCGGACTCGGCCTCCCGGGCGGGATCATCGTTGTCCTCGATCCGGAATGGAACCGGTCGCAGGTCACCAGCTGGCTGGCCTCCGAGGATCTCGTGCACCTGCGCGATCTGCCCCTGGCCCCGAACGCGCTACTTGTGGCCAGCCGCCCGGGGCTGCCCGGACTGCAGCGGGCCAACGCACTCTTCGAATCCGGAACGGTCCTGAGAGCCCAGCCGAACTGGTGGCGCGAAATGGCGGCTCGTTGATCCCTGCCAGTCTTCCGGTAGGTCGGCGTCTCCCGGGCGGGGGGCGTCGGCCGTTCTCCAGATCGGCCCGCCGTCGACATACGAAGGGTCCTCTCGAGCTCTTGCGGCTATCGATCCATCTCGCGCCTGAGCCAGGCCTTGGCATAGTTCCAGTCTCGCTCGACGGTGGCCGCAGACACGCCCAGCATCTTCGCACTCTCGTCGATCGTCAGCCCCGCGTAGTAACGCAACATGACCACATCGCCCTTACGTTCGTCCTGTTTCTCCAGCCTGAGCAAGGCATCCTCGAGGGCCAGCAGCTCTTCGGGGCGTGGCTCATCGGTCAGCCGGTCGGGCTCCACCGAAACGCGCTGCACGGCTCCTCCGTGCTTGATGCGACCTTTCTTGCGAGCGCGATCAACGAGAATGTTGCGCATCGACCGCGCCGCGGCCTTGAAGAAGCAACGCTTGCTCGCCCACTCGACGGTGTCGCCCTTGACCAGCTTGAGGTATGCCTCGTGGACGAGCGCCGTCGGCTGAAGCGTCTGGCCCGGCGTGAGGCGCCCGAGGTGATGCGCCGCCAGCCGGCGGAGCTCGTCGTAGACGAGCGACATCAGCTCGTCGGCTGCAAGCTTGTCGTCCCCCGCCGCGGAAGCGAGGAGGCGGGAGACCCTTTCGGGAGGCGTAGACATGCCAGGATACATTACGATAGCGCCATGCCGGCGTCAGGTGAATCCTTCCGCGGCGCTCACTGCCGGGCCCGGCGAAGGGGCCAGGTCCGATGCGCGCCCCCGGAGTGAAAACATGGATCAGAAACGGGCCAGCCGCGTCGAAGAGGCATTCCACGCAGCCCTCGAGCTAGAGGGTGACGAGCGGGAGGAGTTTCTCCACCGCTGCGCCGGGAGTGATCGCGAGCTCGCGGCCGAAGTCCGGGAGCTGATCACGAGCCACTCCAAGACGGATCTCCTGGATCACTCGCCCGGGGAGTTGATCGGCGCAAAAGCCTACGACGAGCTCGTGGAGGGAGCGCAGGTGCAGCCGCGGTGGATCGGGCCATACGAGATCATGTCCACACTAGGGCACGGCGGATTCGGAGTCGTCTATCTGGCGCACCAGGTCGAGCCCTTCGAGCGCGATGTTGCCCTCAAGGTGCTGCGTCCCGGGATGGATTCGGAGCAGGTGCTCGCGCGCTTCGAAGCCGAGCGCCAGGCGCTTGCCATGCTCGACCACCCCGGGATCGCGAAGGCCTTCGACGCGGGAGCGACCGCAGAGGGTCGCCCGTATTTCGCCATGGAGCTGGCTGCCGGGATTCCGATCACGCGCTTTTGCGACGAGCAGCGTTACGGGACCGAGGAACGCCTGGATGTCTTCAGGCGAGTGTGTCTCGCCGTCCAGCATGCACACCAGAAAGGCATCGTGCATCGCGATCTCAAGCCTACGAACATCCTGACCGAGCTGCGGGACGGGGAGAGTCGACCCACGATCATCGACTTCGGGCTCGCCAAGGCGGTTGATCGATCCCTGGGCGGCGAACCGCTCGTGACCCAAGCCGGAGCCTTCGTCGGCACACTCGAGTACGCGAGCCCCGAACAGGTGCACACGGATGACCACGGCGTCGATACCCGGACGGATATATACGCGCTCGGCGTTCTGCTGTACGAGCTCCTGACGGGTGAGCTCCCATTCGATCCGGAAAGGCTACACGGGCTGAGGCTGGCAGACGTCCAGCGAGTCATCTGCGAGGAGGACCCGCCGGTACCCAGCCGCCGGGTCTCGCGCGGCACTGGATCGACTCCCCCCTCCGGATCGCGAGGTGCCACGCCCAGCTCCTTGCGGCGCAGGCTCGAGGGGGACATCGACTGGATCGTCATGAAGGCGATGGAAAAGGACCGGCGTCGACGATACTCGTCGGCGTCCGACCTCGCGGCCGAGATCGAGAGGCATCTGAATCACGAGCCCGTACTGGCGGGGCCGCCCGACCTCTCCTACCGCCTATCAAAATTCATGCGTCGCAACCGCGGCTTGGTGCTGGCCTCGGCCGCGGTCCTGGTGACCCTGGTGCTTGGTCTCGCGAGCAGCATCACGGGCTGGCGGCGAGCAACACTGCAGCGCAACCGGGCCGTCAAGGCCGAAAACCAGCTGGTGCTCGAGCTCGAGGCGACCGAAGTCGCACGCGCGGCGGCAGAACGCGAGGCCGAGATCGCCAGCGCGACACAGGTATTCCTCCAGGAGATGCTCAGCGCCCCTGATCCGTATTCCGATGCATCGCTGGCGCCCGTGGCGCGCGAGGTCAAGGTCGCGGAGGTTCTGGAGCGCGCATCGGATCAGGTCGACTCTCGCTTCCCCGGATCCCCCGAGGTGCGCGCTGCCCTGCGGGAGACGCTGGGCGCGACCTTCCTGGGCCTCGGCCGCCTGGATGCTGCCGAGACAGAGCTGAGCGAGGCCATTCGGCTCCGCGAGAGCTCGAGTGGAGCTGAGCATCACGACGCGCTTGGCGCGCGCAGACTGCTGACCGAGCTCCTGATCGAGAAGGACGAGCACGAGAGCGCGGCCGACAACATTTTGCGCTGCATCGAGATATCGAACCGGCACCACGGCGAAGAGGCGCCGACCACTATCTCGCTGAGAGTCGACCTCGCCATCCTGCGGACGCAGATGGGCTTCGCCGACGAAGCCGAGAGTATCCTGCGTGACGTGCTCGAGGTTCTCGTCGTCACGCCAGGTGAGACGCACGAGCTCACGCTACGTGCACGGAGCAGTCTGGGGATCACGCTCAACTACCAGGGGCGGCTCTCGGAGGCAGAGGCAATCCACGCCGAGACCCTCGAACTCGCCGAGGCCGCCTACGGACCGGGTCATGAGCTGGCCCGCAACGCGCTCATGAATCTGGCCTTGATGCACTACCAGCGCAGGGACTTCGCCATGGCCGAGAGTCTCCTGCGACGGGCGCTCGAGCAGGCACGGGCCTCGAATAGCGTCGACGCTCATTTCTACGTCAAGAGCCTCGCCGATGCGCTGACCCTGCAGGGCAAGCACGCGGAGGCCGAGAGTCTCTTCCGGGAGGCGCTCGACGATGCAAGGGAATCGCTCGGTTCCGAGCACCCCGTGGTCTTGCCCTACTTCGGGGACCTGGCGGACGCGCTGCTCGAGGGAGGCGAGCTGTCCGCGGCCGAGGACGTGTTGCGCGAGGGGCTCGACATCGCGCTGCGCACCCTCGGTCCGAATCACGGACACTCAATCGAGCTCTACTACGCACTTGCCCGCGTGCTCACCGCCCGCGGGTCCTACGGCGAGGCCGAGGAACTCTACCGCAATGCGATCCGTGCCGCGCAGATACTGTTCTCCGAGCTCCATCCCGAGACCTTGTCCGCAAAGGTCCGACTCGCGGAGTTTCTGGCCGGTAGCGGGAGGTTGGTCGAAGCCGAGGAGCTCGCCCGAGCAGTACTGGACGCCCGGCTCGCGAAGCAGGACCCGGAGGATTCCGACACGTTGGCCGCTATGTCGCGCCTTGGCTCGTACCTCCAGCGGCAGGGAAAGTTCGGCGAGGCAGAGCCACTCCTCGTCGCAGCCGCCGACGGATGGCCCGAGCTCGATGGCGACAACGGCCTGCGCGCACTCTCCGCGCTCCGTGACCTGGGGCTCTTGCGCCAGGATCAGGGAAGGGTCCCCGAGGCCGAGGCTCTCTTTCTGGGGGTCTTCGACGCGTGCCTCTCCACTTTCGGCCCCGCGGACCCCATCACGCGCGAGCTTGCGCGGCCCTTCGTCGCCATTCTGAGGCAGCAACGCCGCGACGCCGAGGCGGACGAGGTCCTGGAGATGATCCGCTGATGGATGAGTTCATGGATAGCACGGGCTTGGCGCCTTGCCCATGCTGACGCATCAGTTCATGCGAGTCCTCATCTGGCATCTGGGCTCACCCGGGAAAGGCGTGCCTACGAGACTTGCAGGGTTTCATGGTGCCCGCCGGCTCCTCGTCGTGATGGCCTCGCGAGGATCGGAGCGAAGAAAACCGCCTACGGTTCGCAACGAAGTGGAGCGCGTGCGTATCCGGTGGAGTCCGGACCCGCCGCGCAGGGCGATTCCGCTTTGTGGGATCGCTTGCGCCGGGGACCCGGGCCTCTGCAATGGCTTCATCGCGGCTTCGCGCCGAGGAAGGACGGAGATCCATGGGAACGACACCGGTAGCGCTCCTGCTCGCTTGCGGGCTCACGGCCCAGGTCCAGGGGGACTTTGACGACTTTGCCGCAGTCCTGGAGGAGCTCGCAATCCAGAGCTCCATGCCCGGGATGTCGGCCGCCATCGTCCACGATGGCGAGGTCGTGTGGAGTCAGGGAATCGGGCTCGCCGACATCGAGAACCAGATCCTGGCCGAGCCGGACACTCGCTACCGGCTCGCCTCGTGCTCGAAGCCCCTGGCGTCCGTGCTGGTGATGCAACTGGTCGAGAAGGGCGAGCTGACCCTCGACGCGCCCATGAACCGCTTCTGGCTGCCGAGCTGGTTCGCGCCGGACCCGGCGCGCTACGCGGACGGGACGATCCTCCTGCGCCACGTGCTGAGCCATACGAGCGAGGGCACACCCGGAGAGTCCTACGCCTACAACGGGAACACCTTTGCTGACGTGACCTTCGTGCTCGAACAGGTGACCGGCCTGTCCTACCCGCAGCTCCTGCAGGAGCGCATCTTCGACCCTGCCGGAATGAGGCGCTCCGCTCCGGGGCACACGGCTCCCGGGAAGCGGGAGCTCGTCGAGCTCGCCCCGAGCTACAGCTGGGACGGACAGGAAAACGTGCGCGTGCCATTCCGCATCATGGATCCGGATCCCCGCATCGACCTGACGCGCTTCAACGCAGTCACCATGCCGGACGAGGCGATCCGCCGGCGCCGCGAGTGGCTCGGGGACGGGTTCGCGCACTGGAACGCGGGCTGCAGCTCGAGTGGCGTCGTCTCGACTGTGCTCGACCTGGCCGCATTCGACATCGCCCTCGACGCCGGCCGCCTGATTTCAGCCGAGAACCGCGAGACGATGTGGACCCCGGCATCGACCCGTTCCGGCGAGGCGCTCCCCTACGGCCTCGGCTGGTTCGTACAGGAAGTCGAGGGCAAGCGCGTCCTCTGGCACTATGGCTGGCTTCCCCCAACCGTCTCGGCGCTCTACGTGAAGGTCCCGGAGGAGAAGCTCTCCTTCTTCCTCCTGTCGAATTCCGACCGCCTGAGCGCGGACATGCCCTGGACCCAGCTGGGCGTGACCGCATCCCCGTACGCACGCGCTTTCCTGGCCGAGTTCGTGGGCAAGTGAAGACGATCGGACCCCGGGTAGAGGTCCAGCGACTCTCGGAGACCCGTCGAGGCTCGACGACCGCGCCACCAGTGGTGACATTATGGACATTTGGAGACGAGTTCTCGTCACTGCCGATACACCGGACCAGCACGACGCGCCCCAAGTACGGCATGAGGTGGGAATTGCCCTGACCCCGTATCACTCTGAAGCCGATCGGTCTGGCGTCATCCGTCGACGTCGGCCGCCAGCTTTGTCAGTTTCCAGCGCCCACGGCGGAAGAGCGTGATGCCGATTGCGGCGAGAAGTGCCTCCGAGACGCACACAGACCAGAAGACGCCGGCAGGCCCCATGCTGAAGTGGTTCGCCAGGAGCCAGGCACCTGGAATCTGGAACAACCAGAAGCAGAAGAAGTTGATCCAGGTCGGCGTCATCGTGTCGCCGGCGCCATTGAATGCCTGGGTTGTGACCATGCCCCAGGCGTAGAAGAGGTAGCCGTAGGACAGGATGCGTAGCGACGAGACCGCGACCGCGCTGGTCGCTTCGGCGTCCGTGAAGATCGAGACCAGCTGTGGCGCAAAGACCAGGAAGAGCACCATCACCGTTCCCAGGAACAGCATGTTGTAGAAACCGGTCATCCAGACCGCTCGCTCTGCGCGCTCAGGCTGCTCGGCACCCAGGTTCTGGCCTACCAAGGTCGCTGCGGCGTTCGAGAGACCCCAGGCTGGCAGGAAGGCGAAGATCACTATGCGAATGGCGATCGTGTAGCCCGCGAGCGCCGTCTCGCCGAAGGGCGCGACGATGCGCATGAGTGCCACCCAGCTCGTCGTCGCGATCAGCAACTGCCCGATGCTACCCACGGACAGGCGCATTATCTCGAATACGAGTCGCAGGCGGATGCGCACGTTGGGTCCGCGCAGCGCGATTCGACCGCGGCCGTTGCGCAGGAGATAGAGCTGATAGAGCACGCCCGTGCCGCGGCCGATGGTCGTGGCTACTGCCGCGCCTGTCACCCCCATCTCGGGGAAAGGCCCCAGGCCGAAGATCAGGCACGGGTCGAGGACGATATTGATCCCGTTCGCGAGCCACAGGCTGCGCATCGCCAATCCGGCGTCGCCGGCGCCGCGAAATATCCCGTTCTGCAGGTGGATCAGGAGGACAACCAGGTTCAGTCCGAGGATGATGCGCGCGTAGCCGGTGCCGGTATCGATCACCGCCTGCGGGGCATCCATGAAGGCGAGTAGCTCCTCGGCGAAGATGAAGCCGGGTACGCCGATCAGCACACCACCTAGTACGCCCACAGCGATGGCGGCGACAGCGGCGCGCACGGCACCATCCCTGTTACCCTCGCCGATGCGTCGCGCAACGAGCGCCGTGGCAGACATTGCCAGGCCAATGGCCAGGGCGTAGACGATCGTGAGCATCGCCTCCGTGACCCCGACGGCCGCGACGGCGTCGTCGCCAAGTCTGCTGACGAAGAAGATGTCGCAGATCGCGAACACCGACTCCATGGCCAGCTCGAGCACCATCGGTACAGCGAGCAACCAGATCGAGCGCGTGAGGTTGCCCTTGGTGTAGTCGTGCTCTTGCCCGGAGAGCGACGAGCGCACGGTGGCCCAAAACCCCTGCGGTTCCTCGGGCGCTGAGGCGGTAGGGATTTCGGTCATGGAGGAGCGCCTGCAGGCGGTGGCGCGAGGCGCCGGCGCGAGAGTCTAGCAACCCGAGCTCAGCTGCGCGCCATGCCGTCTATCGCAATTGAGAGCACCGAGCCGTGACCAATGCGAATGGGTTCGCACCTTCCGGGTCACCAACCCGCCGATACGGATACGATGCCGTCCGTGAGCAGGCCCACCGGGTCAACGAGTTTTTGGTGAATCGCCTTGGGGCTGTTCACAGCAAGCTCGGTACGCGGATCAGAGCTTCGCCGCGCAGTGGCAGCAGTAGACGGCGTCGAAGCGGTGGCCGCCGCCGCCGCAGTTCGGGCAGGCCTGCCCGGAGACGTCCTTCGAAGCCGGACTGGTCAGCTGTGCGGTGACGATCCCGGTAGGAACGGCGATAATCCCGTAGCCCAGGATCATGATGCAGGCCGCGATGGCCTGGCCGAGATTGGTCTCGGGTGAAATGTCCCCGTAACCCACGGTGGTCATGGTCACGATGGCCCAGTAGAGGCCGCGCGGGATGCTGGTGAAGCCGTTCTGTGGTCCTTCGATCATGTACATGAGCGAGCCGAAGATCACCACCAGTGTGAACACGGCGAACATGAAGATGGTGATCTTGCGTCGGCTCGCGTAGAGCGCGCGCATCAAGACCTCGGACTCGCTTACGTAGTGCGCCAGTTTGAGAACGCGGAACACGCGCAGGATGCGGAGCATCCGGATCACGAGCATGGCCTGGGCTCCGGGCAGGAGCACACTCAGGTAGGTCGGCAGGATCGAGAACAGGTCCACGATCCCAAAGAAACTCCCCGCGTAGCGCACTGGCCTGCCCACGCAAGCCAGGCGCAGCAGGTACTCGATCGTGAAGAGCACCGTGAAGATCCACTCGGCCACGCGCAACTCGAAGCCGAAGCGCTGGCTCACGCCCTCCACGCTGTCGAGCATCACGACGCTGATGCTCATCAAGATGAGCAGGATCAACAGCACGTCGAAGGCCTTCCCCGCGGCCGAGTCCGACTCGAATATGATCTCGTGTCCGCGCGCGCGCCAGCCATTCAATCCGGGAGCCTCGTGCTGTTCCATGTGCCAGAATGTAGCACTCCGGCAGCCTCTCCCTACAGCTCGCAATTCTGGCGCAGAAACCGTGGCGGCGACGGCGTGATCGGCGAGAGGGCCCATCCGGCGAGTGCCAGACTCGCTCTTGGCCCGCGACGCAACTTCAGTCAGGTCAAGGGGTTCGTGGAATCGATCATCAACTGGCTGTCCAGCAGGTCGCAGATCGGGACTACGAACTTAGCCGAGGTCCTGAGCTGGCCCCGTGGCCGGGCTGGTGCTCCGAGCGCCCCCACCGGCCTCGATAGCAGCGACGGAGTCGATGACCATGGGGAGTAGACGGACTCATTCCTGTCAGGACGCTCGGGACCGCGATAGCGAGTCGAACACCACCCATCCCACACGCGCTACCGAAGTCGTATCTCATGAGAACACCCTCCCTGATCGTCATCTTCCTTTCACTGCCTCTCGGGGTTGCTCTGGGCCAGGGAACCTCTCTCCATCGCACATCGCCTAGCGCGAAGGTCGGCACGGTTCAGACCGATGTCCCGATCATCTCGGGTCGGGCGATCGGGGGAGTGGCTGTCGACCAGGCGGGCCGGATCTACGTGTCCAACTTTCGCAAGAAGGTCTACAGGATCGCTCGGGACGGGACCGTGACGACACTGACGACCGACTTCATAAAGGCGTCCGGCAACACCATCGACGAGAACGGCGAGCTGTTGCAATCAGAGTACGACCTGAACGAGCTCTATCGTATTCACGAAGACGGTTCGCGCACGTTGATTACAAGTACCGGGCTCTCAGGCCCGGTGGGTGTGGCAATGCACCACGGCAGCATTTTCGTAGTCAACTATCTGGGTGACACGATCTCGCGCATTGCCCCGGATGGGACCACCTCTCTCTTCTCCGCCGATCCGCTGCTCAATGGACCGAACGGCCTGGTCTTCAATGGCGCCGGAGACATGTACGTGGCCAACCTGAAGGACAACCACTTGCTCCACGTCGATATGGCGGGACAGGCGCGTGTCGTCGCCGCGATCGGACAACAGGGCGCATTCAATAACGCTCACGTGGTCGCGATCGGCCGAAAGCTCTACGTTTCGAAGATCTTCAAGCACAAGATCTTCGAAGTGGATCCAGCGGGCCACGTCGAGCTCGTGGCCGGAACCGGGTCACCTGGGATCGAGGATGGATTCGCGCCGAACGAGGCTACGCTCTACCACCCCAACGGCATGGCTACGGGCCCCGGTGGCATCATCTACACGAACAACTACATCGGGATCATGGGGACTCCTGGCTCCCGCATGACTATTCGCGCCATCCAGCTCTGGTAGTGCGGCGTCCCCGTACCATCATGACGACGACGCCACCCAGAAGCAGGATCGTCAAGAGGACGAGGCCCCACTGGCTCACGGTCGGGACACCTGCAGCGCCGCCCGTGTAGACCAGAGTCAGCTCGCTTCCGGGGAGGTAGATCGCGTCGACCGCGTCGGGATTGTCGTCGAACGCCTCGAAGAATTCGATCGGCAGTATGCCACCGGCAACGATGATGTCCGGGATGCCAAGATCGGCGAGGACGATGGGCGCACCGCTCGAATAGGACGAGGTCCCGGGGAAATCGTCCCCGCTGCCGGGGGTCAGGAAGACGTCGCCCTGAAAACTGATACTCGACTCGGACAGCCAGCTCGCGCCCACTGAGGCGAGCGAGAAGTCCCAGCCGATGGCGACGACGGAGTCGCCAACGGATGCGGCAAAGACCGTGTTGTCGGGATCGCCCAGGCCGTCCCAGCTCTCGATTCCGCCGATGTCGTAGACTTCGGTCGTCGTACCGACGGCCGGATCGTACGTCGAGCTGACGGCGACGAGGTTGCCTGCCGGCATTCCAGCCGAGGTGTTTGCGGCTTCGAGGACGTCGGTCGCTCCGCCGGACCCCTTCTGGGCGCTGGCTAGACTGGCGAGACCGATGCAGGCGGAAATGATCAGGGCATGCTTCATCTTCGAGTCTCTCCTTGCGTGAGGGGGTGATCCGTGACCACGGCGCCAGACTCGATGCAGAAGACAGCACCCTGTCAGCGGCTCGTCGTCGCGCCACGTCACCCGAATCCACCATTAGTGGTATCCACAAACTTGGCTGTCCGCAATCCCTCGCCTGCGCCTTCCAAAAACCCATCCGCGAAACCGGGTACGGAGCCACGAACACCGTCATCGGGATCGCCGTTCCGAAAACCGCAATCCCCGTCGGCGCGGCGCCACGCGAGTTTTCACTCGCTTGGGTCGTCTATTCGTCACCCTCCCCCATCCAGTCCGCCATCGGTCTCGACCTGGGCTCGGCCCAGCTGAAGTTTCAGCCGAATGCGCAATGAGGTCGGAGACGCCCCTGCGGATTCAGAGCATGGGTCAATGGAAGGTCTCCCGAATTGAGATTTGTGCAAGGAATCGTCGTGATCGTAACATCCATGGCTAGGCATGGACCGTTGCCTCAATCGGGGTGCTGCCCGTCGATCTGGTCGCCCAGGCAAATCCATTGACGGTGATCGTGGCTCATTACTCCTCGGACAGCATCAGACCGCCAATCCGCTCGACGCAATTCGAACCCTCACTGGGACGCACCATGACGCAAAGCCGTGCACGATATCTCTACTCCCTGCCTCTCTGGACAATGGCCTCGGTCCTTTGTTTGGCGTGTGCAACCCGCCAGACATCCGCGCACCCAGGCCAGGCGGGCGTGCCTCAGCTCGAAGCGACACTGGGAGACATTGAGCCCGGTGCACCGGTCGGCGACCCCTCACAGAGTCTCGCTCCCTCCGACGACACACCCTCGAGCACTGCGGGGCTCTCCTCTCCTGTCCAGGAAACGGATGACACTCCGACGGACGAAGCTCTGTTTGCGGACATGCTCGAGAATCACTGGCCCCTGATCTTCCCGGACGGAGGGCGAAACGTTGGCGGGCCGCAATTCTTCAAGTACATCTACGAGCGGCTCGCATCGAGCCATGACCTTTTCAAGCGATACAGCCGTTTCTACTGCGGAGTGAGTGGTGCAATCGTTCGTCCTGGCGAACGCGGGCAGTACGAGCTGGTCAAGATCAAGGACAACGACGGGCACTGCGTGGTTGGAAAGTACTATCGCTGCTGCTGGCCGTGTGCGTGCGACATCATGAAGCATGCCCGTGTGGAGCAAGCGACGTTTCTCCTGCCCAATGACCCGAGCGGAAAAGAGGAGACCTACTGGGTCCTGACGATAGGCGATCCATGCTATCGATGCGTCTCGTCTCCGTGCGCAGATCTGCCGCCTGAAGTTACAACCTACGCATGCGAAGACAACGTGACCAAGAATGGCCTACGTGTCAGCGAAGGTCGACTCACGACCGGCAAGTCTGGACGCCTCGTCTTTGCACTGCTGCATGACGCCGCCCCGGCTGACCAGACAGATGAGATGGTGACGGCAGACCTATTGAAACGATGTTCACCGAGAATCCACGCTTCGCCCAGGGAGCTCAAGGCGATGGGAGGCATGGGAAATATCTTCGTGGAGGTGGCTCGGGTAAATTCGGACGAGACCCTCACTAACTCCTTTGATGACCTATGTGACTAGTGCGACTGTGAAATCAACTGGGATCGAACGGATTCCGCCGCCGCCGGTTCGCACGGTCCCCTCGCCATGGCAAGTGGCATCCCTTGGTCTCAGCATTCCCCGGCGCCAGTCCACTGACGGTGGTCGCGGTATGGTACCCCGTTCACTCCTCACCCCATTGGAAGTCCCGCGGGACCCGCAGCCGAGCAGCCCCGTCGCCGATGCGGGCAAACAGGCGCAGGCCGGGGGCATCCTCCGCGGAGATCACCACCAGCGTTTCAAATCCCGCCTTGTAGAGCGGGTCGTCCTCCGAGACGGTGTGTCGCGTGTGCCCGGTGGCGGCACTCGTCACGCTACCGTCCGCGAAGACTATCAATATTTCATCAGCGACGATGGGCGGATTGCTACGGAACCCCGCTCCCGCCAGCACGAGCGAACTGTCCTTTCGGGTTGCGCGACCGAGAAAGCCCCAGGTTGTTTCGCCATTGATCCTGACAACGGTTCCATCAGACCTGGTGAAGCGGTCTGACCGTCCCGGACGACCCTCAACCCAGCGCATGGTCTCGCGCGGAATGAGGGCCAGGCTACCGTCGTCCGTCAGGCTGTAGACCTCGACGCGATTGACACCGGGTATGAATGCATGGTCCGGAACCATCGCCGCAAAGCTGACTTGATCTCGCCCGAGCTCGTGCAGCGTTGCCTGGGCACGGATGACTCCATTTACGGCAACGAGGAGGGCCGACCTCAACACGGGTCCGTGGTTCGTCTCGACACGGCCCAGGACGTAGCACGGCGTGTAGACGGCTTCAGGATCGAAGACCTCGAAACGCTGCGCCTCCTCGATCACTGTCTTGCCTTGAGCGGGGGCGGCGCGGGCAAAGTCCGATACGGACATTCCGATCCGATCGCGCGCGGACCCAAGAGCAAAGATCGACTCCCAGCTTGGGTTGGGCCCAAACAGCCGCAGTTTTCTTTCCACCGTCGGGAATGCAGCCGGATAAAGGGGCCCCAGCTTGAAGGGCGTATCCACATGCCAGCTGTAAATCGTCTTGCCTGGTGATTCGGGCTGCGACAAATCGAGGGCAGACCGGCCATCCATCGGCCATGGCAGGTCGAGCCCCAGTCCGTCCACAATGGTCGGCAAGATGTCCATTGACTGAACGTTCCGCTCGGAACGTCGGCCTTCCACCTGACCCGCCTCCTTGAAGAAGAGTGGCACGTGAATGATGTCCCGCAACGTCGCGTCGACTGGCCGCCGTGCGGCCGTCTTGCGCTTGAAGGCAATGCCATGGTCCGCAGTCACCACAACCACGGCGTCATCGAACACGCGCGTGCTCTCTAGCTGGTCAAGGATCCGACCTAGCAGTCGGTCCGTATATCCGAGCTGGAAGAGATGACGCTGAAAGGCGAGCTCGGTCGCCCCCTCATTGGCCCGCCAGCGACCAGCCTTGTTCCCGAGGCCCAGGGGGCCTGCCCGGTATCGCGCGCCCGATGGCAAGTAGTTCCACGGGCTGTGGGGAAGCAAGACGTGAAGGAAGTAGAAGGTCGGCTCGTCTGACGCTTCGATGGCCTCCTCGAACTGACGGACGGACTCGGCGCGCCCTCCCTTTGCGACTCGAAACGGTGTAGGCCCAGATCCCGACGGGCTGGCCGGGGTCACCGACGAGTCGGCGTGAGCGTCTCTCTCGCCTCGAAAGTCGCCCCAACCGGCAGTGACCGCCGGCAGCCGTGACCGCAATACATCTGGCAGAACGATGTGCCCGTAAACCACCGCGAGATCGTCGGCCAGGTAGCGCATGCGCTCGCCGACGCCTGCCTCGCTCTCCCCGGCGAACACCAGGTCACTCGGGCAGAGGCGCGTGACGGTCTCGTGGATGCGCATACGGTACGCTGCTGCGAGCCACGCGAAGACGTTATCAGGGTAGTCAGCCTGTATTGGAAGCCGATCAGACTCCTCCGGCATCTGGCCCGTCAGCAACGCCGGCAAGATCAATTCCGTCTTGATGTTGGAGGCGGTTGCATTGCAAAACCAGGTGCTCGTCCGGGCCAGGCGCGCAAAGTTCGGGAACAGCCGCGCATCAATTTCGCCCTCGCTCGTGAGTAGCGAAGTTAGCGGCAATTCGTCAAGGACGATGTACACGAGACTCGTCTTGGCCTCGATCGGCCCGAACTCTGACTCCTTCAGTGCACTTGGAAACGCCAGCTTTGCTATCGACGCACTGGAGAGGAAGATCGCCGCGAACACCAGTGGCGCCGGCGAGAGCATGTCGAGAAATGTGCGCAGCACGCTCCAACGCCTGTAGACCGCCGCTACCAGCCCGCCGCCCAGCAGGGCGATGCCCGCGGCCAGTAGCCCGCTCTCAACGAGCAATTGGCTGAGGACCGGGGCAATCGTCAGCCCCGCGAGCAGAGCGATCCAGACGAGATGCAAGCCGGCCTGCAGCGTCCGACTGACACGCCCGGCGAGATACTCGACCGCAAAGAGAAGTAGCGCCGGGCACAGGATCAGGCCGACGGTGAACAGCCAGAAATCCACCGGCTGCGTTCCCCGTACGACGAAGAAGCTCGGCTCGGCCTTGAGCACATCGAACAGCGGCTGCGCGCAGGCAAAACCACACAGCGCGACCAGGTGTAGCGCGCGGGCCAACGGACCAATCTCGTCATTGGCTACTTGCTCCGAGCTACTCATCAAAAGCTGACGTTGGTCGCGGCCCGGGCCCTACGGGACGAATGTCACTGACAGGCCGTCCGATAGATTGAAGCCCAGTCCCGGCACGGCGGGGTCGCGGTACCAGCACTGGAAGTTCCAGGTTCCGGGGGTGATCCCGAGCGACGCCATGTCCACGACGCGCAAGGCCACCTCGCGCACGGTCTGCCTGGGCGGACCAAGACGTCTGACGTGACCTGTCACGCAACGGAATCCATTGCCGAAGGGAATCTGCCCCTGACCGGTTCCATAGAAGAACATGTAGGTCGTATAGGAGATCCCGGTCCCGTACAGCGTGAACTCCGATTGCGCCAGGCTGGCGCTTCCGCAGGCGACGATCGAAACGGTACGCCCGTAGGCATCGGGCGTTGCGATGCAGTACTTGGTGCCCACGCCATCGGGGCAGAAGATGTAGGCGCTGCCCCGACGGAAGTTCTGAACGCTGTACTTGAGCGGAACGCCAGCCACCAAGCGTCCTTCGCTGAGGGCGATGGACTCTCCAAAGCGGTCGCCAAAATGGCCATTCGAGGGAAGGATCTTGGGCAGCTCCTGGCCCGTGACCGGGTCGAAGACATAGGCCGAGCCCGAGTACTGGCCCTGGTCCCTGTCCTCCCTGGCGCCCACGATGGCCTTGTCCGGACCGAGCGCGACGCTGTAGCCGAACATGTCGTAGCTCTGACCGTCGGGCGGCACCAGCCTGAATGTCTCGAGCCCTGTGGTGAGGTCGAAGATCGACGCGGTCCCGGTGGCGAAGGCGACTCCCTCGCCGCGATCTGCACCCACCAGAGCCCGGTTCCCGTGGATCGCAACCGCGCCGCCAAATCCATCGCCGACCATTTCGCTCGATCCGCACAGCTTGAAGAGCTGCTGCCCGGTCGTCACGTTGAACACGTAGGCGGCGCCAGTAGAGAGCGTACCCGAGTCGGAGTCAGCGCGCGGGGCCCCGACGATTGCCAGGTTTCCGTGGATGGCGACCGCCTTGCCGAAGTCGTCGTCGCTGTCGCCGTCCGAGGCGGCCAGCTTCAAGATCTCCTGACCGGTCGCCACGTCGATGATGTAGGCCGCTCCCCCATCGTCCGCCGCGTCGTCGTCGAGGTAGGCTCCGACGATCGCGCGGTTGCCGCTGATGGCCACGCTGTACCCGTAACGGTCGCCTGGAGTCCCGGTCGACGGCAGTAACTTGAAGAGTTCCTGTCCCGTGTTTGCGTCGAAGATGTAGGCGGTGCTGCCTCCGTATGCTCCGGCGATCACCCGGTCGCCGCTGATGCCGACACTGCAGCCGAGGTGCCGATGCGCGCCCACGTCGGAAACGCTGAGCTGGAACAACTGGACCGCTTGCGAAGTCTCGAACAGGTAGACCGAACCAGCCCGCAACAGGTTGTTGATCTTGATGTCCTCGGCCCCGACGACGAATCGCGGGCCCGAGATGGCGACGCTCGAACCGAAGGCGTCGTTGTCAGCACCGTTCTGGGGATAGAACTGCGTAATCTGGTGCTGGGCATAGGCTGGAGCCTGTCCCAGGAGGATGGTAGCCGCGACGACGATTGGACGGATGACTGGATAGCAGTTCTTCATGAAGTCATTCAGGGGAGTGCACGCTGAGCGAGTACGCCGAATTCACAATACATCGGATTCCGGCCTTAGTCCAGGTGCCCAGGGCAGTGCCTGAACGGGCCTCCTCACAGGCGGCTCGTACCCTCAAGCCGCAGAGAGATCGCCGACTTTCAAGCTGCTGAAGCCCATGCCCTTCATGACTCCCTGGAACCTCCTGTCCTCGCCGCTGGTCCTCTTGAAACTCGCGTTACCGGCCAAGCTGGACTTGCGCTCGATGGCCGACTTGTAGGCACTTGCCTCACGGCAGGGCTTCGGACTCACGCGAGGAAAGGGCAGGCCTCCCCATGCTCAGCGCCATGACATCCAGGGGATCGACGATGGAACGATGGGAGCCTATGATCAGTGCACCAGCTTCCCGTCTTGACTGACCGCCACGATGAGCAAGAAATCTGACGCCATCGCCGACCACCTGCGCGAGTTCGGCCTTTCCTATCCTGGAGCGCACATCAAGAGTCCCTGGCCCAACCACAAGGACCTGGCCGTCAACGACAAGACATTCGCCTACCTGAGCGTGCACGGGATGCCCTTTTCGATTTCCTGCAAGCTTGAGTACTCCTCCGCCGAGGCCCTCGACCTGCCCTTCACCACGCCGACCGGCTACGGTCTCGGCAAGTGGGGTTGGGTCACAGCGGTGATAGAGAAGGGCGACATCCCGGTAGATCTCTTCAAGGACTGGATCGACGAAAGCTATCGGGCCCAGGCACCCAAGAAGCTCCTTCGAGAGCTCGACGCCTAGTTTCGCAGCAGTGCGATCCGCACCGACGCTCTGGACCTTTCGCCAGAGACCGTTCCGAACCGCACAAGCCCCTCCGCAATACTGGCCGTCGGTCCCGATTGATCAGTCGAAGCGCCTGACGTCTGCTCCAACGGGGATTCTGCCCGGAACGCCTGATTCGACGCGGACGTTGTGCCAACCCGCGAAGAACTGGCCGGCATCATCGGTGTTCGAGATTCGCAGGCTGACTGGATACACAGAGACGTTGCTCGAACCCAGCTGCATCGAACCAACGATCAGCTCGGGATCTTCATTGGCGAACGCCATGGAGAGACTCGTGGGAGAATTCGGCGGAGCGTCGAAATCGACGTCCAGGAGGCTGATGGAACTTCGCAGGGAACGCACGGCATCCGGAGGCGTATTCGCATTTGCCTCCAGCTCGATCCAGAACAAGGTCGCATACCCGAAACGGTCCACTCGAAGTTGCTGGAAGAGCAAATCGGTGTTCGGAGGCAGCTGGACGATGCTCAGCAAATTGAAGCTGTTTGCAGACCAGCGGTTGCGATCCACTTCGAACATCCCGACGTGCAATTCAGCATCGCCCAGCTGTCCATTCGATTGAATCTCGTTCGAGTCCCAGGTGATGAGGTATCGATCGCCGCCAACATGGGTGGCCTTGGGGCCTCGGAACTGAAAGTTTCCAACTTGCGAATAGAAGATCGGGGCTGGTAGGCCATTGGTGCAGCTGGTGCATTCCAGAGGAGCATTGAACCTCATGTAGTTGTTGAATTCGCCGTTCGGGTTGGTCGAGGGCGCCGGTACGGGCGGCAATGCCACGTCGATCCCACCCGACGAATTGATCGTGATGACCTGCGCCTCGATGGTGGCGCGTTCATCCGCCCGGTCCTGGGTCGGGCTGGGATCAAGATCCCGGTCGCGCCTGATCATCAAGAGAAGCTGGTCGGCCCCGGTAGCCTCGATGTCAGTGACCCTTCCAAGGGGCACGCCAGGACCGTTGTATTCGACGGTCGGCTGAAAGCCGCCGGCCTCACGGTCGTAGATGGCCAGGCCGTAGGAAGGCACCTCCATGGAATAGACCCCCTGGCGCCCAACAATATTGGTCGCGAGGTTTGCGTCGTCCTGGGCGTCATTCCAGATGACCGCCAGCCTGCCTGACTCCCAGGAAGTCATGATCGGCCATGCGACCGAGGTGTCGTTGCCGGACAGGGCCTGTGCCACTCCCCAATCGGGATCAGCCCCGGGTCCATCGAGGGATAGTTCGTTGGCGTACACACGGTAATCCCGGAACTCTGGACCGCCGGGCGCCTCGCGGGTCCAGGCCCAGAATGCCGCCACGTGTACTCCACTCGAGCCGTTCAGCTGGGACGGATCGACCAACCGATAATTGCCCTCGAACGACATGTGTTTCTGGTCGAGAGGTGAGCCAATCGCAGCATTGTCGACCTGGAATTTCTCTGGTGTAGCGGCAGAGAATGTGACCTCGGGCCAGGCGATCTCGCCGTCGGTGTCGATCTGTCCCGGGAAGGCCTTGAGGATGATCGACTCACTTTGAGTGTGGACTGTATCGCCGGAAATGCCCTGGTCGTCACCCTCTCTCAAGGGGACGAGCGCCAACGAGCGATTCAAGACGATCGGCGTGCCCACGATGGCTGCAAAGGCGTCATCAGGCCCCTCGTAGATCACGTTGAGGTTTCCAAATGTGCCGTGCCGCGGAGCCGAGGTGGCCCCGAGGAGAGAAATGTCTGCACCGGACAGGGTGGCCAGCAATGGAGCGAAGGCCCGCCCCTCACCACTGACCGTGATTCCGCCCAAGGCGGTCGACCCAAAGGTGACCACCTCCGGAACGGCTTCGTACTCGCCCGGCTCGATCTTGACCCAACCGACCTTGCTGCCGATGAGGGGCAGTCCACGGACGTCGCGAACATCGCCGACCACTTCGATGCGGTAGAGTCCGTTCAGTGCAAGCGGGTCCCGAAGTACGAGCTCGATGAACGCAGCAGCCCGAACGATGCCAATGGGCTCCACGAATTCCGCGTGCTGCGCGTTGACCCCGCTGGAGCCGTAGCGCTCGATTCTGAAGTCCCCTATCTGAAACGTGCCCGCGTTGATGCTGATGGCAAACGGCAGTCGAATTCGGGCAAGGTTCTCTCCGTCGGCCTCACGCTCGGCATCACTCTGCGAACTGTAGAGCCTGGGCTCGGTGTCCGAGAACAAGAGAGTGAACGGCTCAGGGTCAGCCGATTGACTCTCTTCGCCAGTTACCGCTGCGGCCCAACCTGACCCACAGCCAGGGGTTAGCGCAAGGAGCCCCAGCATGAGCGCGGCCAGATGGCGCTCGGCGGACGAATTGTGCTTCGAATTGCTCAGATGCGGGGAACGACTCTCTAATAGCATGGTGCGCTCGAAATGGGCTGGAAGGAGGACCGCGATTTCGGCGAGACCGCGGCCCACAGCCTAGCGGATCCGGGGGAGGACGAGGGCCGAGAAAAGGCGTTGGTGCAGCGTTCCACCGGCTATTGAGCATCCAATCAGGCCCCTTCGCGCCGTCACTCGCAGTTCACGCAGGAATGGCAGACCGCGATCTCGGAAATGCCACTGCCTGGAGGCGAATGGTCTTCGAGAGCAGGTAGACGGCTTCACCAGGGGAATACGCCGACCTCGCCCCGCTCCAGCGTCCCGCAGGCGCCATTGAAGAGGTGGACGCGCACGCAGTCCGTTCCCGGATCAAACCGCAGCGGTCTGAGCAGCGGCTCACGCCCCACCGATGTCTGCTGCATCAACGACGTCGGTACCCGTGTCACGGGCGGGCTGCAGGGAGGGAGCCAGTAACTCGCTGGGCGCCATGGTCGTCGCCAGCTCGTATGTCGCTGACGCCACCCACCCGCGTCCGGCGAATCAGCTCGCGAATGAGCAGCGGCCCGAGTCGGTGCGCTCCAGGCCCCAGCGTGAACGGGTTGAACTATGCCCGGGCTCGGTACGAAACGAGCTCGGTCTGCAATCGCGCGAGCGTGCCTGTTCCGCCCTCCTCTCCGATCGGCCATCAGGAAGGCCAGGGCATCGACGGCTCATGGCTCGGAGCGTAGGATTGATGCACCAAAGCTCCGTTCCGCTGCACCCGCCCCTGATGCAGCGCCCCGATAGAGTTCGCGGAGACATTCGATCATGCTCCTTTGCCACGTGCTCGCGGCCTGCACGCTGTTGCTATCCGACGGCGAGGATTTCCTCGAGCCGGGGCTGGTCATCGAGCAGAGCGTGACGATAGACGCAGCGACGGTGACAACGGAGGCGCTCTACAGTCTCTCCGCCGACCGGGGCGTGCGGGGAAGGGCCTTCACCTTCAGCGCCCCTTCAGGCGAGTGGACGATTGAGCTGCGATCGAAGGAGTTTGATGGATATCTGATCGTGATGAACGAGGACGGTGGCGTGGTTGGGGAGGACAACAACGGTCTCGGCGTGCCCGATGCCCGTGTTGTGTTCGAGGCGCCGGAGACTGGCTCAAAATTCACCGTCTGGGCCTGCGCGCTATGGGGAGTCACCGGGAAGTTCGAATTGCGCGCAGTCGCAGGCGACGCTCCGATCCCGACCAGGTCGATCGATTGGGAGGACGCATCGAGCTTCGTCGACGCCGAGTACGCCAAGCATGGCCTCGCAGATGCCGGGGCAGTGGCGAACATCAAAGGACGCGCGCAAGAGCACATTCTTCGGCGTGAGTACCTCGAGGCGATCGAGGTACTCGAAACAGCCCTCGTGCCGCTCGATCCGACTGACAAAACGCATCGGCTGGCGCAGTGCGTGTTTCGGAAAAGGCTGATGGCCCCGCTCGGCAGGCTGGGTCGGAGGGCGGAGGCTGTGGAGTGCGGGCTCCTGGCGCTGCCTACCGTGTTCGAGTCGCCGGAGGACTCGGAGCAATGCAATGTCCTGTTCAGCATCGCGTACAACATGTGGCGCCTGGCGCGCCTCGAAGAAGGGCTCGAGCTGATGGACCAGTGGGAGGGAATCGCCGCGAGCGTGCTTCCCGCACGTTCACCGGAGCTCTCCAGAGGCCACGCTCTGTGGATCAGCTTTCTGCGCAGCGCAGGCCGCTGGGAGGAGGCGATTGAGGCCGCCATGGACGTCGAGCGGGCGGAGGTGTGGCATCCGGGCGAGTCGCGCGAATCGACGATCGAACTGATCGTCCCCCTCTACCAGGTCACGGGAGTGATGAACCACAACTACACTGTGGGCCCAGCGCGCTTCGAATGCATCCCTTTTCGCGTCGAGCGCAGCGGGTCCTACACGATCGACCTCTCCTCATTCGAATTCGATGCCTACCTGGTGCTGCGCAACGAGCGAGGAGCGGTGCTGGCGGAAGATGATGACGGACGCATTCTTACAGATTCACGTATCGTTGTAGAGCTGATCGCCGGGGAGATCTACCTCGCGGAGTCGACCGCTCTGCACAACCGTTTCGGGCGCTATCGACTCGATCTGATCGAGGGGACGCCTGCAGAGCTCAGCCCCTGGGATCTGCGCAAGTTCGAGCTCGCCGAGGCGCGCAGGTGTCGGAAGATGGCGGACGAGTGGAGCGGCGTGCCAACGCTGGAACTCACTCGAATTCTGAACCACGCCGCCTATGTCCTGAGCAGGCTCGGACGCTACGACGATGCCCTCGAAATTCGAAAGCGGGCACTCGAGGTGCTTGGGGAGGTCCTGCCAGGCTCGCTCTCCCACATCACCGCAAGGTCGGCCCTGGCCAAGGCGCTCCAGGATGTGGGGCGCGCGCCGGAGGCAATCCCACTGCTCGAGGGAGTGCTGGCCGAGCTTCAGCAATCGCGCGGAACAAAAGGGCTCACGACCAGAATCCTGCTCAATCTCTCCTCGGCGTGGGCCAGTCGCGGGGATTACGAACGGGCGACCGAGCTGCTCGACGACTACCAGGCGATCATCGAGCGTGAGGGCGGAACGGACACCCTCCTCTACATGGGTGCGGTCTCGAGCCAGGCCTGGCTGGCCGAGCGTCGCGGTCTCTGGACCGAAGCCGTCGAGCAAACTCAACGATTCGTCGACTGGCACCTGAAGTACGGGTCGGGAGGGAATCCCGGCGGGATGTACCTGCTCGCGAATGCATACAGCCGGCTCGGGTTTCGGCAGTCATGGACCGGAGACCTGGAGGGTGCGCGTCACAGCCTGGAGGAGGCGCTGCGCCGCAATCGAATCGTCTACGGTGGCGATTCGACGAAGGTGGCGAGTTCGCAGCTCAGTTTCGCCTGGATCCTGAACCGGTCGGGCGAGCTGGACCGCGCGCTGGAGGAATGGGAGACCGCGAATGCAGTCGTGAATAGCAGCAATGCCCGGGGATTTCTCTCGCGCAGCCTGATCATCGGCGCCGAGCTGAACGCATCCGTCGGTGATCATGAGCGGGCGTTCGCGCTTGCGCTGCAGGCGATGGATGTTGGAAACCAGGATGTCGCCCAGCATCTCGCGACGTTGCCCGAGCCGCTGCGTCTGCGGGAGGCCGGCCGACAAGGTTGGACGATGGGCGTTCTGCTCGGCCTCGCCGGCGAAGTGGAGGGTAGCGAGCGCGCGACTTACGAACGCATCGTGCCCCACAAGACCCTTGTCGGACGTGGCCTGATCGAGAGTCGGGCCGGGGCGCAGGCCACACTCGACCCGGCCACGCGGGCGACAATCATGGAGCTGCAGGGCGTGCAGTCGGAGCTAGCGAAGGCTTTTCACGAAGGCGACGAGGGACTCCACGAGACGCTGCGCGCCGAGCGGATACGGCTCGAGGACGAGCTCGCACGCTCGAGCGCCAGCACCGGATCGCTGCGCCCTGTCTCGGTGCGCGAGCTCTCGCAAGCGCTGCCCGGGGGCGCCGTCCTGGTAGATTTCTTCGTGTCGAGTCGATGCGAGCCGGCGCGGGTCGAGAACGGCGTGGTACTCGCTACAGACTGGTGGAAGGAGGAGCACGTCACGGCATGGATCGTGCGCGCCGGCGTGGACACGGTCGAGCGCGTCGACCTGGGCCCCGCCGAGTTGTTGCAGGACGCAATGCGCGGCCAGGACGCTGCCGGCCGCGATCTGCTTGCGTCGCGCGGCATTCAGGTCGGCGAGGCGCCGCAGATTGCCCATACCGGGGGGCGCCTGCGGGAGCTCCTGTGGGACCCGATCGCTGGCCACGTGGCCGATGCGCCACTCGTTTTCGTCTCGACATTCGGCTTCCTCGGCACGGTGCCGTTCGATGCGCTTCCACTCGATGACGGCACTTTTCTGATCGAGCACCACGCCTTCGTACATCTCTCGGATCCGAGTGTGCTGCTCGACGTCGGTAGTGCGTCCGAGGTCGGCGAGTCGAGCCTTCTACTGGTCGGAGACGTGAATTACGACCAGCGCGGATCGGATGATCGGGCCGGCGAGACCCGCTCCTCGGGGCTGAGCCCTGTGGAGGTGCGCGGCCCGGGTGGCGACTCGTGGGCGCGGCTGCCATACACGGCCCTCGAGGTGGACACTCTTGCGCGGCTCTTCAACAAGCGTGGGCGTCTGGACTCGACGACGCGACTGACCGGGGTCAAGGCGACTGAGGAAGCTGTCGTGCGCGAGCTGTCCGCACACGCCTGGGTTCACATCGCGACGCACGGTTTCTTTCAGCCCGAGGGAGCCACATCGATGTGGGACAGTGCGCTCTCGAGTAGCCCGGTCGAGGAATCGGCCGGACAAGCTGGGCTCGCCGGTCTGTTCCCCGGGTTGCTCTCTGGACTGGTCCTCGCCGGTGCGAACGAGCCCGCCGAGACGGGTCGTGACGACGGCCGGCTCACCGCCGAGGAACTCACCTGGCTCGACCTCTCCGGCTGCGAACTCGTCACGCTCTCCGCCTGCGAGACGGGTCTCGGTTCCGCGCGCGCGGGCGAGGGCCTTGTCGGCCTGCGGCGCGCCTTCCACCAGGCCGGCGCCCGCACTGTCGTCGCATCGCTATGGGCCGTCGAGGACAAGGCGACCAGCCGCCTGATGGAATCTTTCTACCACTACCTCTGGGTCGACGGCCTTCCCCGCGGCCAGGCACTACGCGCCGCGCAACTCGATCTGCTGAACGCCAACCGCCAGGAGCACGGCGAGGCACGCCCCAGGACCTGGGGCGCGTTCGTCCTGAGCGGAGAATGGCGCTAGCGGGAGATCACTCCCGAGCTGATGAAGTCACGGTAGTTGCCCCCTGTATCTGGAGGCGTCGCCCGATCTTCCATTCCCGCCCAATCCATCAGGCGAGTACTCAACAATCCTAGCCATTCGGCGCCTGGGCCGGCGCGATCGGGAAGGTGTAGCTTCGTCGTCCGCCAACCGCGTCGACAACCCGCAGTCGCACGTATTGTAGCTCAGCGGGAACCGCCAGTTCGTCGCCGCGGACCCAGATGCGTCCCTCTGAATCGGGCGCATCGTCAAGGTTTCCGTTCATCAATTCCGTGTCCCCGGCACTTAGCACGAAGTCCCGGAGACCACTGGAGCCACGATTCAGCTCGATCGGGAAGGCGACGCGGACCCTTCCGTCGCCCCGGCGCTCGACCACCGTCTCGTCTTCCAGGATGTGGAAGGTCGCGAGGTCGTTTTGCAGGAACTCCGGGCGCAGTTCTCCGATCTTGGAGAGCAGGTCGCTCACTATGAGTTCCACGGCCGCGCTCTCGACCCGAACGCCCACCGTGTCCGTACTGCGCGCGAGCAATCCAGCCGGAACGAGCAGCCCAAGCAGATACCTCGGCGCGCCCTTTCCGGCGCGGTCCACGAAGTCGAAGTCGACGCTCGCAAACTCACCGATGATCGGGAATTCGAGCAGCCGCGCATCCTCATCCAGCGCGTCATGCAGGTCGGTCAGGTCGAAGAACTCCGCTTGCAGGCGTGCCCGACCTTTGTAGGAACGATCGTTGATGAAGAAGCAGAAGGGCCCGCCAAGAAGGAACAGCGGGAGGTTCAACCAGAACTTGTCGTTGATCGAGTCAGTGATCTGCCTCTCGTAGAAGACCTTTGCTCGCACCAGCACGTCGGCACCGGCAGCGGCGGCCTCTTGCTGCCACAGCTGATCCTGCGCGCGCTGACTGATGGTCTCGGCAGACGCATCGGCTGCCTCGAGATTGGTCACCAGGCAGAATGCGCTGCCCTGAAGCCCCCGCACGAGTTCCGCGGCAACGGCATCGGACTGCAGCTCCAGCTGCAACGGGCTGGCCTCCTCGGCCGGAAGATCACCCGGCGTCTCCTCCACCACGAGCGGCAGGAAAACCGCGTGGAGGGGTAATGGCCGCGGCACCGGTGTCGAGCTGCAACCCACCAATGCGAGCACCACTAACACGGCCCAGGGAAGCATCGTTCGGTTCATCATGTTCTCTCTCGTCTCCGCCGATCTCGCGAATCGATCAGCGCTTCTCGCCCCACAGGGAGCTCTCCTCCAGATCAAGGGCACGCTCCGCATCCATTGCGCAACGGAATCCCACGTCGTTCATCACCCTTGCCGGATCCTGCTGGCTGCGACTCAGAAATGAGAATTCCGAGGCCGAAGACGAGGCACCTACAACCCAGCGATGGGAGAACGATGCAGCGTCCATACTCGATACGGCGGTGCCCTTCCTGATACTGGCCAGGGTAAACTCCCCGCCCGAATTCAGGAACTCCACAGTTCTTCCATCGGCCAGGACGGCGACAATGTCCTGCTGCCCGTCGCCGTTGACGTCTGTGCAGATGGCCCGCAGGGGGCGCGGAGTCCGCGCAGCGTCGCCGAGCTGTATCGTGTCCTCGGTCGCCGCAAACCAGACTTCGACCCTGTCGTTCCCGACGACCACGGCGACATGGTCCAGCTGGCCATCACCATCGAGATCGGCCGATACGACCGTCTCAGGCGTGCGCAGCAGCCATCCCGTGTGGGCTGCAAAATGCTCCTTCGGACGGCGGGCGCTGGCGTAGAAGGAACCGGGAGTCGAGGTCCACTCGCGCACGCCGGTCACCAGGCCCTCGAGCCCAGCTCCCACACCAGTCCCGACCACATCCGTGGCCTTGTCCTGTGCAGAGTCGGTGTCCGATGAACGATCACGGTAAGCCTCTCCGCCGCGGACGGCGTACTCCCACTCGACCATCGTCGGGAGGCGCTTGTCGTGGTAGCGCGCAAAGGCAAGGGCCTCGGCCCAGGTCACGCCGGTGACGGGAGCGATCTCCTGCGCCTGCGTTTCCTCGAGGTTCTGTAGCCAGGCCTCCTTGCGCGCCACGGAGGGTGAGGTCCCGGCCGGCCACCAGCGTGATGCACTGTAGCCATCCGGGTCCGCGGCGAAGCGACGGTAGGCGGCGCAGGACACCTCGTTCCGATCGAGGTAGAACGGCTCCAGCTCACCGCGGCCGATCGCGACCTCCCAGCGTGTCGTACGCTGACCCTCATCCTTGCGACCGCCGGCGATGTACTTGAACCGCTCGTTCCCGGGCACGAAGATCATCACGTCGGCAGGATCCGCCATCGAGGCGATGCGCGGGCGATACACCTTCTCGATCAGTGGCAAGCGCGCCTCCTCGCTGACAGGGAGTTCATTCCCGCCGGAGTCCCGGGCCAGGATCTCGATCCGCACCATGTTCTCGCTCCAGCGCGGATTGATAGCGGGGCGTTTAGAAGGCGTGATCTCGTATGTATCTCTGCCCTCGATGCGCTCGAGCTCCAGATCGTGCACAGCCTGGGTCTTCAGGTTGATTATGCGCGCCTGCACCCGATCGATCGGATTGGGATCCTTCACGACGGCGCTCACGTTCCAGAGCTTCGTGCCCGGCCACTGGCGCGTCCCATCGGGAGCATTCGTCAGCACCGGCGATACCAGCTGAACCTCGGGCGGGACCCGGGACAGCCTCCAGTCGACAGTCGCCCGGCCCTGATTCCCGGAGCGGTCCGTGCTCATCAATTCGAGCGAGTAATCCCCATCTCTGGCGGCCAGCGGCCCACTCCACAGCTCAGGCCAACCGGTGACACCCCACCGGCCCGTCTCCCTCTCGGCCGTCTCGAACTCGCCCCGTGCACCCTGGCCAGCGGGTCCGGTCAAGCGCCAGCTCGCGCTCGCCACGGAGTACCCGTCCTCCACGAGAAGCTCGATCCCCGGCGCGCTGCTCTTGGTGATTGGACCGCCCGCGTCGAATCCTGTCAGGACCGGCGACAGCAGGGGCTTCTGGGTATCTAGCAACACTTCGTAGTCGCGCACCTCTCCGACCTCCGAACCGCGCTCACCCTCGACATCATCGAAGGCACGCACGCGGAAGCGGAAAATCCCGGTCGACGGCGGCATGAACTCGAAACTCGTGGAGCGGCCCTGTGAGCCCTCGTCAATGTGTCCCTCCTGCGCCGGAAGCGGAAGTGCAACCCACGCACCATCCTTGCGCTGTTCGGTGGCGACCTCGACGACCAGGCTTCTGGCCTGATCGGACCTCTCGACCGTCAACTCCCCCGCGCCGCTCCAGCCGAAGAATGCGCGGTCGTCGGGGCGCAACGGTGTCGCGACGCCGCCGCTGCCCGCGACCGCGAGCCGAACCGTCAGCTCGGGCACCTCCGGGTAGAAATCGAAATCGAACTCGATTCCTTGCACGGCGTAGTCCATCCGATCGATAAACGCCTCATCGGACGTACTGAGCACAAGCCGGCCACTGCATTGCCCCCGGCTCAGATCCAGCCCCAGATCGGCCAGCGGCAGGATCACGTCCTTACCGATGTCCAGCTCGTGAGGACCATCGGAAGCGATCGGTTGATCGACGCCATCCTGTTCGACCCTCACGCTGACACTTGTGCGCCCGGTAGAGGCGAGGACCAGCGTGCAGCCGGGGTCAACGGAGTGTCGCCCCTTCGTCGGTGAAAGCCGTGCCTCGTCGCTCGCGCCGCGGCAGATGCCTGTTCTGCGCCGGTCGAGTCGAGCCGGGGGACCGGCCAGGAGCAACCGATGCCCGAGGCTGTCGGTGCGACCGGACCTGTCGCGGGCCTGGATCGTCAGTTCAACCTCGCCCGTGACACCGTCGAGCGCATCGAGCGGCAGGCGATAGTACGGAAGTCCATCAACGGTACGGTTGGGGTCTTCCGCCCGACCGAGACTCTCGCCGTCCCGTGACAGATCGAGCCACTCGACCGCGGCCAGACCACTTCCGGCCCCCTTCAACGCCACCTCGAGTTCGCGCGATCTCGGATCGAGACTCCGCGGACCGTCGTGGTCGACCACTTCGGGGCTCCCGTCGATCGACCAGGCGCCAAGGAACTTCAGGCGGAATTGCAGGCTGCGCACGCGCAGCACTCCGGCGTCGGTCGAGACTGCGACAGACGCCTGCAGGATGTCCGGCTGCACGCCAGCGACACTCCCCGGCGGGGCATCCGCGTCGATGGCAACCCTTATGCCGTGCCCGGGTTGATCGCCCCACTCGAGTGTCCAGCCCTGGATCTCGGCCCCATCCGGGTCAACAAGGGCCAGCTCCCTCGCGTCGATATCCACCGGCCAGTTCTCCCAGGCCAGCTCCCGGGCGCGACTTCCCACGCCCAGCGAGAGGGTCTGGGCCGGACCTCCGGTCACAGAGTCCTGAAGGGCCACCTGTACGACCGCGGGATCCCGGAACATGGCGAAGAGGCCTCCCGCGACAAGCAGCAGCGTCACGACACCCGCCACCATCCGTCCAACCATGGACTTCGGATGAACGAAGTCCTTCAGCGCCTCGTATGCCTCGGTTGAATCGTGCCAGCGATCCTCGCGCCTCTTCGCCAGGCAGCGATCCACGAATTGCGCCAGCTTGCGCGGAATCCGATTGCCCGTGGCGGAGAGCGGCGTGGGCTCCACCTCGAGGTGGTTCTTGATGGCGTCCGCAGCCGTGTAGCAAACGTCGAAGGGGAAGACGCCCGTCAACATGCGGTAGGCCATGATGCCCAGGGAGTAGAGGTCCGAGCGCCCGTCGAGGCGCTCGATGTCCTGGAATCCCGCCAGGTGTTCGATCTGTTCGGGCGAGGCGTAGAGCAGTGTACCGCCGCGCACTCGAGTCACGCCGCTATCGCGGTCGTGCTCTGCCACATCGCGCGACACGGTGGCCGAGATTGTTTGGGACGGATCCTCGTCCATTGCGCTCGACATCTGGCCGCTCGCCGGCTCACTCACCTGGCGCGCCTCGGCACCGACGTGCTGGCTGATACCAAAGTCGATGACCTTTACCCTTTCAGCGTCTCCGCCCTCGATGGCCGGCAAGACGAAGACGTTCTCAGGCTTGAGATCGAGGTGCAGCAATGACCCGCCATCCAGCCGGTGTGCGGCACGCAAGGCATCGAGCACCCGCAACACGATCTGCGCGCAACGCATCGGCTCGACGTGACCATCGCGCAGCAGCAGCTCCTCGAGCTCCTCACCCCCGAGGTACTCCATCACGAAGTAGTGCAGCCCGTCGTCCGTGCGGTCGAAGGTGATCCAGCGCACGATGTTCTCGTGATCGATGCTGGTCAGCAGCTTGGCTTCGCGCAGGAAGTTCTCGAGCGCGCCCGGCGATCGCTCGGCGCGCCGGTTCAAGACCTTCAGCGCGACCCGCGCGCCCAGCATCTCGTCGACGGCTTCGTAGACATTCCCGAACCCGCCCTTGCCCTTCAGTCGCTTGACCCGGTACTTGCCGCCCAGCAACATCCCCGAGAGGTCGCGCTCCTCCAGGTCGTCCTCACCCGCCGAATCACTGTCCAGGTCGAGCACGCGCTCCATGTGCTGCGCCATGCTCGTTATTCCGGCACGCACCTGCTTCACTTGATCGTCGTCGAGCAGATTCACCTCGAGTCCGTCGACCTCGATTCGTAGATCGGCTTCCTCGATGGTTCGAGTCTTCGGCGTCTTGGCCTGGGCCCCCGAGACGACCTGATCGATCAATGCCTCGATCGGCCCACCCGGGTCCATCGCCGCCACATCGCCGGCCGAATCCCCCGAGGAACGCAGCAGCACCGCCTGCACCGACTCCACTGCTTCGCATTCACCGGCGGCCATCTGGATCTCGATCGCAGTACTCAGAGCGCGCTCGATGCGTCGCTCGACGAGCCGATCGACTCGCCAGCGGCCAGACTTGTCCAGGAGTGAGTCCGCAAGTCGGCGCTCATCCTCACTCAGCAGGTCGTCGCTCAGAACATCCCACAGCCCCAGCCCGGCCACACCCGCCGGATCCCAGGCGGCCGTCTCTGACAGCAACATGCCGCAGATTCGTTCGCCGAGTACGCGCCCGAGCGACACCAATCCAACGTTGTCCTGTGAGAGCTGAGACCGGCCCAAGGACCTAAGCCTCTGTACCCGCCGTGCGGGTCTCGATCGTCCAGCTGTCCATTGAGCCATTGTAGGTGCTCCCTCGTACTTTTGGGAGCGGGAGCCATCTGCTGGAGCGCCAGCCCGGTCGGGAGCCACGTACGATCTCCAAGAAATCACCCCAGGGCGCCAGAAAGCCGCTGCGAGGGCTCTGACCGCCCCCCCCGGCACAGATAAATTCTGGATTCACCGTGTATGCTGGTCAGATAGGCGCTGTGTCCCTGTTCGGGGAGTTTAGACCCGGCAAGCCCCCCGGAGTCACAGCCCGCCCACACGTCATGAAGCCCCACCACCCCACTCACCTGAGCCGCTCCAGCCCCACCATCCCGGACCTGCCCGGCCTGGGCCGCTCGGTCGAACTGGTACGCGACTTCCAGGCCGGTGACGAGAAGGCCCTCAACGAGTTGTTCGGACGCTACCAGGAACGGGTCCGTCGCATAGTAGGCATTCGCCTGGGCCCCGAGCTCCGCCGCTTCCTCGACGAGGACGACATCGTTCAGGAAGTCTTCATGGTCGCCACCCGCCGCATCGGTGACTTCGAACCCAGGGGCCACTCGAGCATCCTCTACTGGCTCGCTGCCATTACCGAGAACCGCATCCGCGACAGGGCTCGCTACTACAAATCCGCCAAACGAGACGCCCACGGCGAGGTCAGGTTGGGCCACGCCGATTCGCAGCCCGGTGGCACTCCCGAGCCCGCCTCCCCGGCACCGTCTCCCTCACAACAGAACATCTTCGTCGAGATCGGCCAGATCGTCGACGACGCCTTGGCTCAGCTCGAGCCGACCCCGTATCGCGAGGTGATCCTGTCCCGCGACTACTACGGCAGCTCCTGGGAGGAAGTCTGCGAGTCCCTGGAACGCAACACCGTCGCGGCAGCGCAGGAGCTGTACAGGCGAGCTCACGCGAAGTTGCGTGAGGAAGTGTTGCGGCGGGTTAAGTAGTTGGGCCTGGCTAGATGGCGGTAGGAAGAGCAACGCGACACGGGAGCGTGGTCATTGATCGGTAGGGCATGTCGAACACGCGGAAGTTGGCTTCTGCCTAGCTGATCTATCTTGATGGAAGATTGGGTGGATTGGATTCCACTGATCCTCCCATCGCCAGTCCGTTTCCGCGTGACCGCGTCGGAAGCCAACCATCTCACCGTATCGCAGCAATTCAAGACCTGCTCACACGCAGTCCTGCGACCTCAGCACGGCCTGCTCGCGAAGGTAGCAGATTGGGACGGCTCCATACGTCGTACCCCTTCCGGTGGATCCAGTGCCCATCGGATTTTGCTCTGGCTCGGTACATTCGTCCACGGCTCCGCACGTCGTCACGAAATGCCGATGGTGGCTGGAGCACCAGACCAAGGCTCGTCAACGGCCGCCAAGGAATACAGTCAGGGTGTCGCTGCCGCTGTTCGCGGAGACGAGATCCACTCGACCGTCTCCGTCGACGTCTCCGAGCGCGACCGATTGCGGGAAAGAGGAGTCGCCCAGGGAGAGCGGCTGGGCGAAGCCACCGCCCTCGACCTGCAGGAAGACCGTCAGGGTGTGGCTGAGCGCGTTCGCGGAGACGAGATCCACTCGACCGTCCCCGTCGACGTCTCCGAGCGCGACCGATAACGGGTTGTCCGTCACCGAGGAGTTGCCCAGGGAGAGCGGCTCGGCGAAGCCGCCTCCCTCGACCTGCAGGAATACCGTCAGCGTGCCGCTGAGCCGGTTCGCGGAGACGAGATCCAGTAGACCGTCCCCGTCGACGTCTCCGAGCGCGACCGAGCGCGGGCTGTTCGTCAGCGAGGAGTCGCCCAGGGAGAGCGGCTGGGCGAAGCCGCCGCCCTCTTCTTGCAGGAAGACCGTCAGAGTGTCGCTGACCTCGTTCGCGGAGACGAGATCCAGTAGACCGTCCCCGTCGACGTCTCCAAGTGCGACCGAAACTGGGCCGACCGTCAGCGAGGAGTCGCCCAGGGAGAGCGGCTGGGCAAAGCCGCCGCCCTCTTCTTGCAGGAAGACCGTCAGGGTGTCGCTGAACCCGTTCGCGGAGACGAGATCCAGTCGACCGTCCCCGTCGACGTCTCCGAGCGCGACCGAGCGCGGGCTGTTCGTCAGCGAGGAGTCGCCCAGGGAGAGCGGCTGGGCGAAGCCGCCGCCCTCTTCTTGCAGGAAGACCGTCAGGGTGTCGCTGACCTCGTTCGCCGAGACGAGATCCAGTCGACCGTCCCCGTCGACGTCTCCGAGTGCGACCGAAATTGGGCCGACCGTCAGCGAGGAGTCGCCCAGGGAGAGCGGCTGGGCAAAGTCGCCGCCCTCTTCTTGCAGGAAGACCGTCAGGGTGCCGCTGAACCCGTTCGCGGAGACGAGATCCAGTCGACCGTCGCCGTCGAAGTCTCCGAGCGCGGGCGACCGTGGACCCTCCGTCAGCGAGGAGTCGCCCAGGGAGAGCGGCTGGGCGAAGCCGCCGCCCTTTGCTTGCACGAAGACCGTCAGGGTGTCGCTGAACCCGTTCGCGGAGACGAGATCCACTCGACCGTCCCCGTCGACGTCTCCGAGCGCGACCGAGACCGGGAGGTTCGTCACCGAGGAGTCGCCCAGGGAGAGCGGTTGTGCGAAGCCGCCGCCCTCGACCTGCAGGAAGACCGTCAGGGTGTCGCTGAGCTCGTTCACGGACACGAGATCCAGTCGACCGTCCCCGTCGACGTCCCCGAGTGCGACCGAGCGCGGTTGATTCGTCAGCGAGGAGTCGCCCAGGGAGAGCGGCTGGGCGAAGCCGCCGCCCTCGACCTGCAGGAAGACCGTTAGGGTGTCGCTGAACCCGTTCGCGGAGACGAGATCCACTCGACCGTCTCCGTCGACGTCTCCGAGCGCGACCGAGGACGGGTTGTCCGTCACCGAGGAGTCGCCCAGGGAGAGCGGCTCGGCGAAGCCGCCGCCCTTTTCCTGCAGGAAGACCGTCAGGGTGTCGCTGCCCGCGTTCGCGGAGACGAGATCCACTCGTCCGTCCCCGTCGACGTCTCCGAGCGCGACCGAGCGCGGGCTGCCCGTCAGCGAGGAGTCGCCCAGGGAGAGCGGCTGGGCGAAGCCGCCGCCCTCTTCTTGCAGGAAGACCGTCAGGGTATCGCTGACCTGGTTCGCGGAGACGAGATCCACTCGACCGTCCCCGTCGACGTCTCCGAGCGCGACCGAGGACGGGTTGTCCGTCACCGAGAAGTCGCCCAGGGAGAGCGGCTGGGCGAAGCCGCCGCCCTCTTCTTGCAGGAAGACCGTCAGGGTATCGCTGACCTGGTTCGCGGAGACGAGATCCACTCGACCGTCCCCGTCGACGTCTCCGAGCGCGACCGAAATTGGGCCGACCGTCAGCGAGTAATCGCCCAGGGAAAGCGGTTGGGCAAAGCCGCCGCCCTCTTCTTGCAGGAAGACCGTCAGGGTGCCGCTGGCCGCGTTCGCGGAGACGAGATCCACTCGACCGTCCCCGTCGACGTCTCCGAGTGCGACCGAGTGCGGGAAGTCCGTCAGCGAGGAGTCGCCCAGGGAGAGCGGCTGGGCGAAGCCGGTCAGCGGCTTGTTGCTGCCGGTCTCGACAGCCTCCCCCGCATCGGCATCGCGGGCAAACCCCCGGATGCGCGCGCCTCCGAAGATCGCGGCCTCGGAGGCTTGCCAGGGGAAGCGCGCGGCGACTCCACCTTCTGTGGCCTGCGTCTCGAACCTCTGCATCCGCCAGGGCTGGTTCACCCGCGCGGGTGGCGCGAACTGGGAGGTGAGGGTGAGGCACTGTCCGAGTGGATCGAAGCTCGCGACCGTGCGCCGTTGTTCGAGGCCGCCCGCCACCATCAGCTCGCCCGCGGAAGCGGTTAGGATCCGCAGGCCGTCAGGCCCCGTGGCGACGTGAGTCACCGGCGCCGGGAGCGGATTGAGCAGCGCAAACGGGGGCCGCCCCAAGACCGTGGCGAGCCCTACCTCGAATAGGCCCGCTCGGGCCATCGCCGGTTCGCGCTCGAACGGGTCCGCTGGAGCCAGCACCGGATCGTGTGCCACGACGAGAAGGCGCGCCCCACCCCGGCGCTCATATGCCAGCGCCGTTGGCGACGCCAGGCGCGCGCGCACATGGAAGTCGCGCACAAGGGGCAAGCGCGCACGGGTGTCGAGCGAGATCTCGAGGATTCGGCCGACACCGGGTTGGCCCGGGGTCTGGCCCCTGGTCTCGGACAGATAGACCCGGTCCTGAATGAGCGGGTCCAGAACCAGTCCGCTCGGCGTTTCAAGGTCGTCGAGCAGGCTCACGACGCGGACCGATGCGGGATCGGCGTAGTCGAGGAGCACCAGAGAGGAGCCGGCCGTCGCCAGGGCGGTCGTTTCCGAGAGGCCGGCCAGGGCGCGCAGGCGGCCGAGGGTCGCGCCGGGTTCGAGCGCGAATGTCTCGACGACCCCGCGCGAGGTGCCGAGATCGACGCGCACGAGGACCGCCGATCCGCCGTCGACCAGGGCGGCGAGCGCCGCTTGCCGGTCGGGCTCGAAGGCGAGCGCCGTCGGCAGGCCAGGGCCAAGGAAGAGCTCGGCGCCGGCGGGCTCGCCGGTCGCGAGGGTGAGGCGGCGCAGCAACGCTCCACCGCCCCCGGCGTCGAGCACCAGGGCCTCGAGACCGTCGCCCAGGGGCAGGGTCGCCACCGGAGCGCCCAGGGGATTGGCCGGCCAGCTCTGAGTGATCGGGGCCGGGATGCGGCTCGGGCGCAGGAGCTCGAGTTCGCCCAGGGCCGCGATGCCGTCCGCCAGGACAAAGGATTGTGAAGCGGAGAGCTCGGGCAGGCGCGCCGAGGTCGCGTCGGCCGAGAGGACCAGGCCGCGTGCATGATCGCCAGCGCGTGTACAGATTCGCAGCTCCCGGCGCCGGGCGGAATTGGAGAGGATTGCGTCGAGCTCCGCCGCCGGAAGCTCATCGAGGAAGTGCCCGGCAACGGTGCGGAAGGGCACTGTTCCCGGGGTCCACTGGAAGATGGCCTCGACCCGGTCGCCCTCGGGGTCGGAGACGCGATAGGGAATGACGATCTCGCCGACCTCGTCCGGATCCTGGCCGAAGACAAGGCCCTGGATCTGCAAGCTGGGCGGATCGTTGTTGTCGACCACGAACAAGCCCGTGTCCGTCGAACCACCCAGGTTCACGCGGTCGGTCGCCGTGAACCGCAAGACGATATCCCGCTCCAGGTCGTGCAGCTGGTCCAGCCCGTCGGCACCCGGGAAGTCGGTGTCCCAGAAGAAGGTCCGCAGGCTGCCTTGCGAACCGGTGAGGTCGCTCTCGAGTCCGACCAGGGTAGGGTCGTCGACAGTCGCCGCCGGAGTCGGAGCCGGATCCTCGCCCGCGGGAGGCAGCGCCATCGCAGGGCGCGCCGGTCGGAAGCCATCGCCGTCTCCCACGATGTCGAACTCCACGAGGATGTCCACCACGTCCGCGGTGGTGTCCGACACCGTGAAGCTGATCGGCACGACCCCGGAGACCTCGAGGCCCGCATCGAGGATCGGCGTAACGACCGGGGCATCGTTGCCCACCACGAACGATTCATTCAGCGCAAGGCTCGGCACCGAGGCCACGACGTCCACCGCGTGCGCGGCCGTGCCGAGCTGGGCCGCGAAGTCCCACAGCTTGTGGATGGTCCTGCCCGCCGCGGAAGTCGGGAGTCCCTGGAGGTTCGTGTCGATCACTACCCCCCCCACGGTCCCCACCGTCAGTTCCAGGTCGACGAACGCCCCACCACTCCCCTCCTCACGAAACCCCAGGCGCACGCTGGTCGGACTAGATTCGGGATCGGCCAGCGTGAAGCTCACCAACGCCGGCGAACAGGCCGCGCGCCCCAGATCGCACTCCTGGCCGGGAGCTCCCACGACCAGCGCGCTCACCACCGCCGGCGCATTGGCAGTCGAATCGCTCGAGACCCCCGCCTGGATCGCCGCTGTGCCCACGCCACAACCCGCCAGCGAGAGTGCCCCAGCGACGAGGCCAATCGTGGCCCAAGAGCGTTGCAACAGTGACTGATGTTCCATAGGCGCAGGCTTTCCGGAGGAAAGGAATCTCTCCATCTTCCCACATCAGGTGGAACCGCGCCCCGAGCCACGGCGAAAACCACGATCTTTGGGAACGGAATCCACCGAGCGACACATCCGGCTTCAGGCAAACGGAATGGCATCCGCGGAGGCCTCGGCGCCCGCGTCCGACACATCGAGCCCGGATGGGCGAGATCGACTCGACATAGTGACGACTGGAGAGCTCGGCGGAAGCCGCATGCCGGCGAAACCTGTTCGGTCTCGATCCCCCTGCCCTGGGTCCTCCGGCCTCCAGAGGTGGCCCTGTACATACATCCGCGTCAACGGCCGCCAAGGAAGACAGTCAGCGTGTTGCTGAACTGATTCGCGGAGACTAGGTCCATTCGACCGTCCCCGTTGACGTCTCCGAGCGCGCCCCAGCGCGGGCCGTTCGTCATCGAGGAGTCGCCCAGCGATAGCGGCTCGGCGAAGCCGCCGCCCTCATTCTGGATGAAGACGGTCAGATTGTCGCTGTCCTGATTCGCGGAGACGAGATCCACTCGACCGTCCCCGTCGACGTCTCCGAGCCCGACCCAGCGCGGGCCGCTGATGAGCGAGGAGTCGCCAAGGGTGAGAGGCTCGGCGAAACCGCCGCCCTCCTCTTGCAAGAAGACAGTCAGGGTGCTGCTGAGCAAGTTCGCGGAAACGAGATCCACTCGACCGTCCCCGTCGACGTCTCCTAGCGCGACCGAGACCGGGAAGTCCGTCACCGAGGAGTCGCCAAGGGAGAGCGGCTCGGCGAAGCCGCCGCCCTCTTCTTGCAGGAAAACAGTCAGGAAGTCGCTGCCCACGCTCGCGGAGACGAGATCCATTCGACTGTCACCGTCGACGTCTCCGAGCACAACCAAAGAGGGGCCGTACTCCAGCGAGGAGTCGGTCAGCGATTGCGGCTCGGCGAAGTCGCCGCCCTCGACCTGCAGGAAGACGGTCAGGGTCCCGCTGCCCGAGTTCGCGGAGACGAGGTCCATTCGACCGTCCCCGTCGACGTCTCCGAGTGCGACCGAGACCGGGGAGTCCGTCACCGAGAAGTCGCCCAAGGAGAGCGGCTGGGCGAAGCCGCCGCCCCTTTCTTGCAGGAAGACCGTCAGGGTGTCGCTGATCTGGTTCGCGGAGACGAGATCCAGTCGACCGTCCCCGTCGACGTCCCCGAGCGCGACCGAGACCGGATAGTTCGTCACCGAGAAGTCGCCCAGGGAGACCGGCTGGGCGAAGCCTCCGCCTTCTTCTTGCAGAAAGACAGTCAGGGGAGCGATGCCCAAGTTCGCGGAGACGAGATCCACCCGACCGTCCCCGTCGACGTCTCCTAGCGCGACGGAGTGCGGCTGGTTCGTCAGCGAGGAGTCGCCCAGTGATAGCGGCTCGGCGAAGCCGCCGCCCCCATGCTGCAGAAAGACAGTCAGGGGAGCGATGCCCTGGTTCGCGGAGACGAGATCCACTCGACCGTCCCCGTCGACGTCTCCGAGCGCGACCGAAAGCGGGCCGATCACCAGCGGCGCATCGCTCAGGGAGAGCGGCTGGGCGAAGCTGCCGCCCTCTTCTTGAAGGAAGACCGTCAGGGTGTCGTTGCCCGAGTTCGCGGAGACGAGGTCCATTCGACCGTCCCCGTCGACGTCTCCGAGCGCAACCGAGTACGGGAAGTCCGTCAGCGAGGAGTCGCCCAGAGCGAGCGGCTCGGCGAAGGCGCCATCCTCTTCTTGAAAGAAGACCGTCAGGGTGGCGTTGCCCGAGTTCGCGGAGACGAGGTCTACTCGACCGTCCCCGTCGACGTCTCCGACCGCGACCGACAACGGGTGTCTCGTCACGAAGACGCCGCCCAAGGAGACCGCCTGGGCGAAGCCGCCGCCCTCTTCCTGAACGAAGACCGTCAGGGTGTGATTGCCGAAGTTCGCGGAGACGAGATCCAATCGACCGTCCCCGTCGACGTCTCCGACCGCGATCATGTATGGCGTGCGGGTCACGGAGAAGTCGCCCAAGGAGACCGGCTGGGCGAAGCCACCGCCCTCCTCTTGCAGGAAGATCGTAAGGGTGTGGCTGAATTCGTTCGCGGATACGAGGTCTACGCGACCGTCCCCGTCGACGTCTCCTAGCGCAACCGAGGCCGGTCCATCCGTCAGATAGGTGTCGCCCAGGGAGAGCGGCTGGGCAAAACCCCCGCCCTCGACCTGAAGGAAGACCGTCAGGTTGTCGCTGTCCGCGTTCGCGGATACGAGATCCACTCGACCGTCCCCGTCGACGTCTCCGAGCGCGACCGAGCGCGGCTGGTTCGTCAGCGAGGAATCGCCGAGGTAGAGCGGCTGTGCGAAGCCGCCACTCTCGACCTGCAGGAAGACCGCCAGATTATCGCTGTCCCCGTTCGCTGAGACGAGATCCAGTCGCCCGTCTCCGTCGACGTCTCCGAGCGCGACCGAGAACGGGAGCTGGATCAGCGAGTAGTCGCCCAGTGCGAGCGGCGCGGCGAAGCCAGCCAGTGACCTGGCGCTGCCGGTCTCGACCGCCTCACCCGCGTCGGCATCGCGGGCGAACCCCCGGATGCGCGCGTCTCCGAAGACGGTGGCCTCGGAGGCTTGCCATGGGAAGCGCGCGGCGATGCCGCCTTCCGTGGCCTGATTCTCTTGCCTCTGCATCCGCCAAGGTTGATTCACCCGCGCGGGTGGCGCGAACGCGGACGTGACGGTGACGCGCTGCCCGAGCGGATCGAAGCTCGAGACGGCTCGCCTCTGTTCGATCCCGCCGGACACCGCCAGCTCGCCACCAGGAGAGGTCATGATCCGCAGACCAACCGGGCCCGTGGCGAGGTGCGTCACCGGCCCGGGGAGCGGGGTGAGCAGCGCGAAGGGAGGGCGCCCGCTCGGCTCGCCGAGACCCACGGCGAATAGGCTTGGTTGGGCCGTGCCAGGGTCCTTGGCCACGACGAGCAGGCGCGCCCCGCCGCGGCGCTCCAGCACCAGCGCCGTTGGCTCCTCCAATCGCGCGCGCTCCTGGAAGTCGCGTACGAGGGGCACTCGCGCTCGAGTATCCAGGGCGATCTCGAGGATCCGTCCGACGCCCGGGCGGCCTGGGGTCTGGCCCCTGGTCTCGGACAGGTAGACTCGGTCCCGCATGAGCGGGTCAAGGACCAGGCCGCTTGGCGTGGATAGATCTTCTAGCAAGCTCACGACACGGACCGAATCGGGATCGGCGTAGTCGAGCAGCACCAGAGACGAGCCAGTCGTCGCCAGGGCCGTCGTCTCCGACAGGCCGGCCAGGGCGCGCAGGCGACCGAGGGTCGCGCCGGGCTCGAGCGAGAATGCCTCGACGACGCCGGGCGAGGTGTCGAGATCGATGCGCACGAGGACCGCCGATCCGCCGTCGACCAGGGCGGCGAGCACCGCCTGCCGGTCGGGCTCGAAGGCGAGCGCCGTCGGCACGCCTGGGCCCAGGGAGAGCTCGGGCCCGGCGGGCTCGCCTGTCGCGAGAGCGAGAGGGCGCAGCGACGCTCCGCCGCCACCGACGTCGAGCACCAGGACCTCAAGGCCGTCGCCCAGGGGCAGGGTCGCCACCGGGGCGTGCAGGGGATTGGCCGGCCAGCTCGGAGTGATCGGGGCGGGGAAGCGGCTCGGGCGCAGGAGCTCGAGTTCGCCCAGGGCCGCGATGCCGTCCGCCAGGACGAAGGACTGTGAAGCGGAGAGCTCGGGCAGGCGCACCGAGGTCGCGTCGGCCGAGCGGACCAGGCCGCGTGCATGGTCGCCGGCGCGTGTACAGATGCGCAGCTCCCGCCGCCGGACGGAGTCGGCGAGGATCGCGTCGAGTTCCGCCGCCGGAAGCTCATCGAGGAACTGCCCGTCAACGGTGCGGAACGGCTCTGATCCTGGGGTCCACTGGAAAACGGCCTCGACCCGGTCGCCCTCCGGGTCAGAGACTCGATAGGGAATGACGATCTCTCCGACCTCGTCGGGATCCTGGCCGAAGACTAGGCCCTGGATTTGCAAGCTGGGCGGATCGTTGTTGTCCACGCGCAGGTCCAAAGTCACCGGTGCGCCTTCGTCGACGCCATCGTCGGGTGTGTATCGCACCACGACGTCCCGCTCCAGGTCGGGCAGCTGGTCGAGGCCTCCGGTGTCCCAGGAGAAGACGCGAACCCCGGGCGGGCCCTGAGTGGGGTCGTCCGCCTGGATGCCCGCGATGGCGATCGGTGGCGTGGGTTCACCGGGCAAGAGTCCCGCCGGCCGCGCCGGGCGGAATCCCTCGCCGTCGCCCGCGATGTCGTACTCGACCCGGATATCGACGACGTCCGCGGTGCTGTCTGTCACGGTGTAGCGAATCGGCACGATTGCGGAGACCTCCATCTGGGTCAGGTCGAGGGTCACGATGGGGCCATCGTTTCCCACCCCGAACGTTTCCACCACCGCGACCCCCGGCACCGAGGCCACGACCTCCACCGCATGCGCGGCAGTGCCGAGCTGGGACGCGAAGTCCCACAGCTTGTGAATGGTCTTGCCGGCCGCGGAAGTCGGGAGTCCCTGGAGGTTCGTGTCGATCGCTTCTCCCCCTACCGTCCCCACCGTCAGTTCCAGGTCGACGAACGCACCGCCACTCCCGGCCTCACGAAAGCCCAGGCGCACGCTGGTCGGGTTCGACTCGGGATCGGCCAGCGTGAATCTCACCAGTGCCGGCGAGCAGGCCGCGCGACCCAGGTCACAATCCTGGCCGGGAGCACTCACGCCCAATTCGCTCACCACCGCCGGCGCATTCGAAGTCGAATCGCCCGAGACCCCCGCCTGGATCGCCGCTGTGCCCGCGCCACAACCCGCCAGTGAAAGTACCCCAGCGACGAGGCCAAGCGTGGCCCCAGAGCGTTGCAACAGTGACTGATGTTCCATATGCGCAGGCTTCCTGGAGGAAAGGAATCGCTCCATCTTCCCACATCAGGTGGAACCGCGCCCCGAGCCACGGCGAAAACCGCGCTTTTAGAGGAAGGACTCCAATGAGCGATACATCCGGGCATCAGGCGAGCGGAATAGCATCCCCGCGGAATCCAGCGCCCGCGTCAGGCAAGTCGAACCCGGATAGGCGAAGTGCATCTCGAGGTGGAGACGAGTGGAGAGCTCGGCGAAAGGTACGAGCCGCTGCAAACCGGCGGAAACTGTTCGGTACCGGTACTTCCGGTACAGGAGCACCAGACTCCAGGGCTCGTCAACGGCCGCCAAGGAAGACCGTCAGGGTGTGACTGCTAAAGTTCGCGGAGACGAGATCCACTCGACCGTCGCCGTCGACGTCTCCGAGCGCGACCGAGTTCGGGCTGTCCGTCACCGAGAAGTCGCCCAGGGAGAGCGGCTGGGCGAAGCCGCCGCCCTCTTCTTGCAGGAAGACCGTCAGGGTGTCGCTGGCCCCGTTCGCAGAGACGAGATCCACTCGACCGTCGCCGTCGACGTCTCCGAGCGCGACCGAGAACGGGCTGTCCGTCAGCGAGGAGTCGCCCAGGGAGAGCGGTTGGGCGAAGCCGCCGCCCTCGACCTGCAGAAAGACCGTCAGGGTGTCGCTGAACGCGTTCGCGGAGACGAGATCCACTCGACCGTCCCCGTCGACGTCTCCGAGCGCGACCGAGTACGGGTCGCTCGTCACCGAGGAGTCGCCCAGGGAAAGCGGCTGGGCGAAGCCGCCGCCCTCGACCTGGAGAAAGACCGTCAGGGTGTCGCTGAGGAAGTTTGCGGAGACGAGATCCACTCGACCGTCCCCGTCGACGTCTCCGAGCGCGACCGAGAACGGGGTGTTCGTCAGCGAGGAGTCGCCCAGGGAGAGCGGCTGGGCGAAGCCGCCGCCCTCTTCTTGCAGGAAGACCGTCAGGGTCGAGCTGCCCGAGTTCGCCGAGACGAGATCCACTAGACCGTCCCCGTCGACGTCTCCGAGCGCCACCGAGTACGGGCTGTTTGTCAGAAAGGAGTCGCCCAGGGAGAGCGGTTGGGCGAAGCCGCCGCCCTCGTCTTGCAGAAAGACCGTCAGGGTGTGGCTGAGCGCGTTCGCGGAGACGAGATCCACTCGACCGTCCCCGTCGACGTCTCCGAGCGCGACCGAGCGCGGGCTGTTCGTCAGCGAGGAGTCGCCCAGGGAGAGCGGTTGCGCGAAGCCGCCGCCCTCGACCTGCAGGAAGACCGTCAGGGTGTGGCTGAACGAGTTCGCGGAGACGAGATCCACTCGACCGTCGCCGTCGACGTCTCCGAGCGCGACCGAGTTCGAGCCGATCGTCAGCGAGGAGTCGCCCAGGGAGAGCGGTTGCGCGAAGCCGTCGCCCTCTTCTTGCAGAAAGACCGTCAGGGTGTCGCTACCAAAGCTCGCGGAGACGAGATCCACTCGACCGTCCCCGTCGACGTCTCCGAGCGCGACCGAGCGCGGGCTGTTCGTCAGCGAGGAGTCGCCCAGGGAGAGCGGCTGGGCAAAGCCGCCGCCCTCTTCTTGCAGAAAGACCGTCAGGGTGTGGCTGCTAAAGTTCGCGGAGGCGAGATCCACTCGACCGTCCCCGTCGACGTCTCCGAGCGCGACCGAGCGCGGGCTGTTCGTCAGCGAGGAGTCTCCCAGGGAGAGCGGTTGGGCGAAGCCGCCGCCCTCGACCTGCAGGAAGACCGTCAGGGTGTGGCTGAACGAGTTCGCGGAGACGAGATCCACTCGACCGTCGCCGTCGACGTCTCCGAGCGCGACCGAGACTGGGTTGTCAGTCAGCGAGGAGTCGCCCAGGGAGAGCGGCTGGGCGAAGCCGCCGCCCTCGACCTGCAGAAAGACCGTCAGGGTGTCGCTGAACGCGTTCGCGGAGACGAGATCCACTCGACCGTCGCCGTCGACGTCTCCGAGCGCGACCGAGACCGGGAAGTCCGTCGTCGAGGAGTCGCCCAGGGAGAGCGGCTGGGCGAAGCCGCCGCCCTCTTCTTGCAGGAAGACCGTCAGGGTCGAGCTGCCCGAGTTCGCCGAGACGAGATCCATTCGACCGTCCCCGTCGACGTCTCCGAGCGCCACCGAGAACGGGGTGTTCGTCAGCGAGGAGTCGCCCAGGGAGAGCGGCTGGGCGAAGCCGCCGCCCTCGACCTGCAGGAAGACCGTCAGGGTCGAGCTGCCCGAGTTCGCCGAGACGAGATCCACTAGACCGTCCCCGTCGACGTCTCCGAGCGCCACCGAGATCGGGCTGCTCGTCAGCGAGGAGTCGCCCAGCGAGAGCGGCTGGGCGAAGCTGCCGCCCTCGACCTGCAGGAAGACCGTCAGGGTGTCGCTGAGGAAGTTTGCGGAGACGAGATCCTCTCGACCGTCCCCGTCGACGTCTCCGAGCGCCACCGACCTCGGACTTCTCGTCAGCGAGGAGTCGCCCAGGGAGAGCGGTTGGGGAAAGCCGGTCAGCGACTTGGCGCTGCCGGTCTCGACGGCCTCCCCGGCGTCGGCATCGCGGGCAAACCCCCGAATGCGCGCGCCTCCGAAGACCGCGGCCTCGGAGGCTCGCCAGGGGAAGCGCGCGGCGACTCCGCCTTCTGTGGCCTGAGTCTCGAGCCTTTGCATCCGCCAGGGCTGGTTTACCCGCGCGGGTGGCGCGAAGGGTGAGGTGACGGTGAGGCGCTGTCCGAGCGGATCGAAGCTCGACACGGCTCGCTTCTGTTCGATCCCGCCGGCCACCGCCAGCTCGCCGCTGGGGGAGGTCAGGATCCGCAGGCCGCCCGGCCCCGTGGCGAGGTGCGTCACCGGCGCGGGGAGCGGGGTGAGCAGCGCTGAGGGAGGGCGGCCGCCCGGCTCGCCGAGCCCCACGACGAAGAGGGTCGGTTGGGCCGTGCCGGAGTCTGTGGCGACGACGAGCAGGCGCGCCCCGCCGCTGCGCTCGAGCACCAGAGCCGTCGGCGCCTCCAGGCGGGCGTGCTCCTGGAAGTTGCGTACCAGGGGCACTCGCGCGCGGGTGTCGAGTGCGATCTCGAGAATCCGGCCGACGCCCGGGCGGCCTGGGGTCTGGCCTCTGGTCTCGGACAGGTAGACCCGGTCCTGCTTGAGCGGGTCCACGACCAGCCCGCTCGGCGATTCGAGGTCGTCGAGCAAGCTCACGACGCGGACCGATCCGGGATCGGCGTAGTCGAGGAGCACCAGAGACGAGCCGGTCGTCGCCAGGGCTGTCGTCTCCGACAGGCCGGCCAGGGCGCGCAGGCGGCCGAGGGTCGCGCCGGGCTCGAGCGCGAATGTCTCGACCACTCCAGGCGTGGTGTCGAGATCGACGCGCACGAGAACCGCCGATCCGCCGCCGACCAGGGCGGCGAGCACCGCTTGCAGGTCGGGCTCGAAGGCGATCGCCGTCGGCAGGCCAGGGCCCAGGGAGAGCTCGGCGCCGGCGGCCTCGCCGGTCGCGAGGGTGAGGCGGCGCAGCAGCGCTCCACCGCCCCCAGCGTCCAGGACCAGGACCTCTAGACCGTCGCCCAGTGGCAGGGTCGCCACCGGGGCGCCCAGGGGATTGGCCGGCCAGCTCGGGGTGATCGGGGCCGGGATTCGGCTCGGGCGCAGGAGCTCCAGCTCGCCCAGGGCCGCGATGCCGTCCGCCAGGACGAAGGACTGTGAAGCGGAGAGCTCGGGAAGGCGCACCGAGGTCGCGTCGGCCGAGAGGACCAGGCCGCGTGCATGGTCGCCGGCGCGCGTACAGATGCGCAGCTCCCGGCGCCGGGCGGGGTTGGCGAGGATCGCGTCGAGCTCCGCCGCGGGGAGCTCGTCGAGATAGTCCCCGTCAACGGTGCGGAAGGGCACCGTCCCAGGTGTCCACTGGAAAACGGCCTCGACCCGGTCGCCCTCGGGATCGGAGACGCGATACGGGATGACGATCTCGCCGACCTGGTCGGGATCCTGGCCGAAGACAAGGCCCTGGATCTGCAAGCTGGGCGGATCGTTGTTGTCGACGGTAAACGAGCCAGTGTCCGTCGCATCACCCAGGTTCACGCGGTCGGTCGCCGTAAAGCGCAGGATGATCTCCTGCTCCAGGTCGTGCAGCTGGTCCAGCCCGTCCGCACCAGGAAAGTCGGTATCCCAGAAGAATGTCCGCAGGCTGCCTTGCGACCCCGTGAGGTCGCTCTCGAGTCCGACCAGGGTCGGGTCCGCGGGAGTCGCCGCAGGAGTCGGAGCCGGATCCTCGCCCGCGGGAGGCGGAATCATCGCCGGGCGCGCCGGTCGAAATCCCTCCCCGTCACCGACGATGTCGAACTCCACGAGAATGTCCACCACGTCGGCGGTGGTGTCGGACACCATGAATCCGATCGGCACGATCCCGGAGACCTCGAGGCTCGCATCGTGAACCAGCGTCACCTCCGGAGCGTCATTGCCCACGACGAATGTGTCGTTCGTCGCAAGGGTCGGCACCGACGCCACGACCTCTACCGCATGCGCGGTCGTCCCGAGCTGCGCCGCGAAGTCCCACAGCTTGTGGACAGCCCTGCCGGCCACGGATGTCGGGAGTCCCTGGAGGTTCGTGTCGATCACTTCCCCATCCACGGTCCCCGCTGTCAGTTCGAGGTCGACGAACGCACCGCCACTCCCAGCCTCCCGAAAACCCAAGCGCACGCTGGTCGGATTCGACTCCGGATCGGCCAGCATGAAGCTCACCAACGCCGGCGAGCAGGCCGCGCGCCCCAGATCACACTCCTGGCCGGGAGCTCCCACGACCAGAGCGCTCACCACCGCCGGTGCATTGGCCGTCGAATCGCTCGAGACCCCCGCCTGAATCGCCGCTATGCCCGCGCCACACCCCGCCAGCGAGAGTGCCCCAGCGGCGAGGCCAATCGTGGCCCAAGAGCGTTGCAACAGTGACCGATGTTCCATATGCGCAGGCTTCCTGGAGGAAAGGAATCGCTCCATCTTCCCACATCAGGTGGAACCGCGCCCCGAGCCACGGCGAAAACAGTGCTTTTCGGGGATCGATGCCAACGAGCGATGCGTGGAGAGGCGAATCTAGACTTGGTGTCGATTTCAGACCTCGGCGCAGGGTGCGCGCTGACACAGCCAGGCGGAAACTGTTCGGTCTCGGTACCTTCACCTCATGCGCGGTCGTCCCGAGCTGCGCCGCGAAGTCCCACAGCTTGTGGACAGCCCTGCCGGCCACGGATGTCGGGAGTCCCTGGAGGTTCGTGTCGATCACTTCCCCATCCACGGTCCCCGCTGTCAGTTCGAGGTCGACGAACGCACCGCCACTCCCAGCCTCCCGAAAACCCAAGCGCACGCTGGTCGGATTCGACTCCGGATCGGCCAGCATGAAGCTCACCAACGCCGGCGAGCAGGCCGCGCGCCCCAGATCACACTCCTGGCCGGGAGCTCCCACGACCAGAGCGCTCACCACCGCCGGTGCATTGGCCGTCGAATCGCTCGAGACCCCCGCCTGAATCGCCGCTATGCCCGCGCCACACCCCGCCAGCGAGAGTGCCCCAGCGGCGAGGCCAATCGTGGCCCAAGAGCGTTGCAACAGTGACCGATGTTCCATATGCGCAGGCTTCCTGGAGGAAAGGAATCGCTCCATCTTCCCACATCAGGTGGAACCGCGCCCCGAGCCACGGCGAAAACAGTGCTTTTCGGGGATCGATGCCAACGAGCGATGCGTGGAGAGGCGAATCTAGACTTGGTGTCGATTTCAGACCTCGGCGCAGGGTGCGCGCTGACACAGCCAGGCGGAAACTGTTCGGTCTCGGTACCTTCACCTCACTTCACGCCGCGCAGCTTGATGGGATGTAGGAGTCCCGGGCGAAATTGACCGAAGTCAGCCAGGATTCGAGCATCATTGCGATCCGTCTTACGGTGGCTTTCGCAGATCAGGCGAAACTCGCGTGGGTTGGCGACGACAACCTCGTGCCCGTGAGACTTCGCGACCTCGGCGATCCAGCGGCTGGGGCCACTGGCCTCGATTACCACTCGAGAATCTGCTTGCTCCTCGAAGAAGGTCGCCATCTCGACCTTGGTCGTCTTGATGACGCTCTCGCGGACCCGCTCTCCGGCAGGGTCGACGATGCAAACAGAGCTCGTTCGGGAACCGAGATCCATGCCGATGGTGCGCGGAAATGTTGTGGTGTTACACTGATTCATGGTTGGTCTCCTGATGGGGGTTTTGCGACCACCATATTTTGCAGCCCGCTTGCGGTGACTGCGTCGGAGGCCGGCCTTTTCACCCCATCAGGACAACTTCCTCCCGATCGCTCTTCAGCCGAGGAGGCGAATCGGCGAGAACCGGCGAATGTACCGAACCTGAGCAAAATCCGACGGGCAGTGCTCGTCAGGTGGGTCCTTTGCCCGTCGGATTTTGCTCAGGCTCGGTACATTCGCCTTCCCCGAGTGGCAGTCGCACGGAAGCTGGGCGTCGTGCTGCATCGCTTGCTTTGCACGGGCGAAGTGTACGAGCCCTTGCGCAATAGCACAGAGCGGGCCGCCGACGCGGCCTAACAACTCGCAACCTCCAAGCACAAACAACTCACTCGATCAAAAAGGTTAAGCCGACCCCGCGAACCCGCCCGGTCCTGGTGACTGCGAACTGAGACCTAGGACAATGGATCCTGCCTGTTCGATAGCAGCCCTGGCCGGACGGACCTCCTCATGCACCGGGCAACCATGCAAGCAATGCAATGGCCCAGAGTGCGGACAAACGCGTGCGGGCACCGGGGAATGGCTACCTACTGGCGATCGTAGGAGCGGGCTGCCACCGGCCCTCTCGACCGCAACAACTCAAATCACCCCTTGACTGAAGGAGCCTTCTCACAGACGGTCTCGGTACTTCCTCAAACCACAGGCGCCTCCGTAGGTCCGCCGGGGCTCGAAATCCCGATGGTGGCCGGAGCACCAGGTCCAGGGCTCGTCAACGGCCGCCAAGAAATACCGTCAGGGTGGAGCTGAACTGGTTCGCGGAGACGAGATCCAGTCGACCGTCGCCGTCGACGTCTCCGAGCGCGACCGAGCGCGCTCCGTCCGTCAGCGAGGAGTCGCCCAGGGAGAGCGGCTGGGCGAAGCCGCCGCCCTCTTCTTGCAAGAAGACCGTCAGGGTGTCGCTGTCCCGGTTCGCCGAGACGAGATCCACTCGACCGTCCCCGTCGACGTCTCCCAGGGCGACCGAGAGCGGTTCGTTGGTCAGCGAGGGGTCGCCCAGGGAAATCGGCTGGGCGAAGCCGCCGCCCTCTTCTTGCAGGAAGACCGTCAGAGTGGAGCTGCCCCGGTTCGCCGAGACGAGATCCACTCGACCGTTCCCGTCGACGTCTCCGAGCGCGACCGAGAACGGGTCGTTCGTCAGCGAGGAGTCGCCCAGGGAGAGCGGCTGGGCGAAGCCGCCGCCCTCTTCTTGCAGGAAGACCGTCAAGGTGTCGCTGAGGAAGTTCGCGGAGACGAGATCCACTCGACCGTCCCCGTCGACGTCTCCGAGCGCGACCGAGCGCGGGTCGTTCGTCACCGAAGGGTCGCCCAGGGAGAGCGGCTGAGCGAAGCCGCCGCCCTCTTCTTGCAGGAAGACCGTCAGAGTGGAGCTGAACCGGTTCGCGGAGACGAGATCCACTCGACCGTCCCCGTCGACGTCTCCGAGCGCGACCGAGCGCGGTCCGTTCGTCAGCGAGGAGTCGCCCAGGGAGTGCGGCTGGGCGAAGCCGCCGCCCTCTTCTTGCAGGAAGACCGTCAGGGTGTCGCTCAACTCGTTCGCGGAGACGAGATCCACACGACCGTCCCCGTCGACGTCTCCGAGCGCGACCGAGAACGGGTCGTTCGTCACCGAGGAGTCGCCCAGGGAGAGCGGCTGGGCGAAGCCGCCGCCCTCTTCTTGCAGGAAGACCGTCAGGGTGTTGCTGAACTGGTTCGCGGAGGCGAGGTCCACTCGACCGTCCCCGTCGACGTCTCCGAGCGCGACCGAGAACGGGCCGTTCGTCAGCGAGGAGCCGCCCAGGGAGAGTGGCTGGGCGAAACCGCCGCCCTCTTCTTGCAGTAGGACCGTCAGGGTGTTGCTGAACTGATTCGCGGATACGAGATCCACTCGACCGTCCCCGTCCACGTCTCCGAGCGCGACCGAGATCGGTTGGTTCGTCAGCGAGGAGTCGCCCAGGGAGAGCGGCTGGGCGAAGCCGCCGCCCTCTTCTTGCACGAAGACCGTCAGGGTGTCGCTGCCCGCGTTCGCGGAGACGAGATCCACTAGACCGTCCCCGTCGACGTCTCCGAGCTCGACCGAAACCGGGGCGTTCGTCAGCGAGGAGTCGCCCAGGGAGAGCGGTTGGGCGAAGCCGCCGCCCTCTGCTTGCAGGAAGACCGTCAGGGTGTTGCTGCCCACGTTCGCCGAGACGATATCCACTCGACCGTCCCGGTTGACGTCTCCGAGCGCGACCGAGCGCGGGAGGCTCGTCAGCGAGGAGTCGTCCAGGGAGTGCGGCTGGGCGAAGCCGCCGCCCTCTTCTTGCAGGAAGACCTTCAGGGTGGAGCTGACCAGGTTCGCGGAGACAAGGTCCACTCGACCGTCCCCGTCGACGTCTCCAAGTGCGACCGAGAACGGCTGATCCGTCACCGAGGAGTCGCCAAGGGAGAGCGGCTGGGCGAAGCCGCCGCCCTCTTCTTGCAGGAAGACCGTCAGGGTGTCGCTCAACCGGTTCGCGGAGACGAGATCCATTCGACCGTCGCCGTCGACGTCTCCGAGCGCGACCGAGAACGGGCTGGCCGTCACCAAGAAGTCGCCCAGGGAGAGCGGCTCGGCGAAGCCGCCGCCCTCGACCTGCAGGAAGACCGTCAGAGTGTGGCTGAACTGGTTCGCGGAGACGAGATCCACTCGACCGTCCCCGTCGACGTCTCCGAGCGCGACCGAGATCGGGCCGTTCGTCACCGAGGAGCCGCCCAGGGAGAGCGGCTGGGCAAAGCCGCCGCCCTCTTCTTGCAGGAAGACCGTCAGGGTGTTGCTGAAGTTGTTCCCGGCGACGAGATCCACTCGACCGTCTCCGTCGACGTCTCCGAGCGCGACCGAGACCGGGCTGGCCGTCACCGAGGAGTCGCCCAGGGAAAGCGGAAGGGCGAAGCCGGTCAGCGACCTGGCTCCGCTGGTCTCGACGGCCTCACCCGCGTCGGCATCGCGGGCAAACGCTCGGATGCGCGCGCCTCCGAAGACCGCGGCCTCGGAGGCTCGCCAGGGGAAGCGAGCGGCGAATCCGCCTTCTGTGGCCTGAGTCTCGAGCCTCTGCATCCGCCAGGGCTGGTTCACCCGCGGGAGTGGCGCGAACGGGGATGTGACGGTGAGGCGCTGTCCGAGCGGATCGAAGCACGAGACGGCTCGCTTCTGTTCGATCCCGCCGGCCACCGCCAGCTCGCCGCTGGGGGAGGTCAGGATCCGCAGGCCGCCCGGGCCCGTGGCGAGGTGCGTCACCGGCGCGGGGAGCGGGGTGAGCAGCGCGAAGGGTGGGCGGCCGCCCGGCTCGCCGAGCCCCACTACGAAAAGGCTCGGTTGGGCCGTACCGGGGTCTGCGGCCACGACGAGCAGGCGCGCCCCGCCGCGGCGCTCGAGCACCAGGGACGTTGGCGCCTCCAGGCGCGCGCGCTCCTGGAAGTCGCATACCAGGGGCACCCGCGCGCGGGTGTCGAGGGCGATCTCGAGGATCCGGCCGACGCCCGGGCGGCCCGGGGTCTGGCCCCTGGTCTCGGACAGGTAGACCCGGTCCCGCGTGAGTGGATCCAGGACCAGGCCGCTCGGCGTTGCAAGGTCGTCGAGCAAGCTCACGACACGGACCGATCCGGGATCGGCGTAGTCGAGCAGCACCAGAGACGAGCCGGTCGTCGCCAGGGCCGTCGTCTCGGACAGGCCGGCCAGGGCACGCAGGGGGCCGAGGGTCGCGCCGGGCTCGAGCGCGAAGGTCTCGACGACCCCGGGCGAGGTGTCGAGATCGACGCGCACGAGAACCGCCGATCCGCCGTCGACCAAAGCGGCGAGCACCGCTTGCCGATCGGGCTCGAAGGCGAGCGCCGTCGGCAGGCCCGGACCCAGGGAGAGCTCGGCGCCGGCGGGCTCGCCGGTCGCGAGGGCGAGACGGCGCAGCAACGTTCCACCGCCCCCGGCGTCGAGCACCAGGACCTCGAGGCCGTCGCCCAGGGGCAGGGTCGCCACCGGGGCGCCAAGGGGATTGGCCGGCCAGCTCGGCGTGATCGGGGCCGGGATGCGGCTCGGGCGCAGGAGCTCGAGTTCGCCCAGGGCCGCGATGCCGTCCGCCAGGACGAAGGATTGTGAAGCGGAGAGCTCGGGAAGGCGCGCCGAGGTCGCGTCGGCCGAGAGGACCAGGCCGCGTGCATGGTCGCCAGCGCGCGTACAGATGCGCAGCTCCCGGCGCCGGGCGGGGTCGGCGAGGATCGCGTCGAGCTCCGCTGCCGGGAGTTCATCGAGGAAGTGCCCGTCAACGGTGCGGAAGGGCGCTGTTCCCGGGGTCCACTGGAAGACGGCCTCGACCCGGTCGCCCTCGGGGTCGGAGACGCGATAGGGAATGACGATGTCGCCGACCTCGTCGGGATCCTGGCCGAAGACAAGGCCCTGGATCTGCAAGCTGGGCGGATCGTTGTTGTCGACGGTCGCCCCGATGGTTTCCGCCGCCAGGCCGATGTTCACTCGGTCGGTCGGCGTGAAGCGCAAGACCACTCCGCTCTCGACGCCGGGCAGTTGGCCGGTGGCCTCGGTGTCCCAGAAGAACACCCTGGGCGGCCCGGGCATGCTGGGTAGGTCGCTCTCTAGCCCACGGATCGTCGGATCCTCGGAGGTCGCCGCCGGGGTGGGTGCACCCGGCGCCAGTGCCGCCGGCCGCGCGGGCTGGAAGCCTACGTCGGGCTCATCACCCTGGAGGTCATACTCCACGTTGATGTCCACCACATCACGAGTGGTGTCGGTAACGACGAAGCGGATCGGAATGATCGCCCCAAATTCACTACCGGGCGGGACGTCCAGCACCACCTCCGGTGCGTCGTTGCCCACGACAAACGAGTCGGTCGTCGCAAGCGTCGGCACCGAGGCCACGACCTCCACCGCATGGGCGGTCGTGCCAAGCTGGGCCGCGAAATCCCACAGCTTGTGGATGGTCTCGCCGGCCGCGGACGTCGGGAGCCCCTGGAGGTTCGTATCGATCACTTCCCCACCCACGGTCCCCACCGTCAGCTCCAGGTCGACGAACGTAGCGCCACTCCCGGCTTCACGGAAGCTCAGGCGCACGCTGGTCGGATTCGACTCGGGATCGGCCAGTGTGAAGCTCACCAGTGCCGGCGAGCAGGCCGCGCGACCCAGGTCACACTCCTGGCCGGGAGCACCCACGGCCAATTCGCTCACCACCGCCGGAGCGTTCGAAGTCGAATCGCCCGAGACCCCCGCCTGGATCGCCGCTGTGCCCGCGCCACAACCCGCCAGCGAGAGTCCCCCAGCGACGAGGCCAATCGTGGCCCCAGAGCGTTGCAACAGTGACTGATGTTCCATAGGCGCAGGCTTCCTGGAAGAAAGGAGTCGCTCCATCTTCCCACATCAGGTGGAACCGCGCCCCGAGCCACGGCGAAAACAGTGCTTTTCGCGGAAGGACGCCAACGAGCGATGCGTTGGGGCTTCAGGCGAGCGGAATGGCATCCCCGCGGAATCCGAACCGGCGAATGTACCGAGCCAGTGCAAAATCCGACGGCCAACGCTCGTTCGGTGGGTCGTGTGCCCATCGGATTTTGCACTGGCTCGGTACGTTCATCCGGGGCGTCAGCGGTCGCCCAGGATGAAGGTGACGGTGTCGCCCATGCTGCTTACCGTCACGAGATCGAGGTGCCCGTCCCCGTCCAGGTCTCCGACTGCGACGAACTCTGTGAAACTTGTCGCGCTGGGAAGGCTCAAGGAGATGGGCCCGGCAAATCCCCCGCCCTCTTCCTGGATGAAGACCGTCAGTGTGTCGGTGTAGAGGTTGGCGGAGACGAGATCGAGGCGCCCGTCGCCGTCCATGTCTCCGAGGGCGACAGAAATCGGACCGTCTTTGAATGAAGAAATGCTCAGGGAGGTGGGCTCGGCAAAGATGCCGCTCTCTTCCTGGAGGAAGACCGTCAACGTGTTGCTTCCGAAGTTCGCGGAGACGAGGTCGAGGCGCCCGTCCCCGTCCACGTCCCCGACCGCGACAGACTCCGGGTCGTTCGTTACTGAGGAATCACCCAAGGAGAGCGGTACCGCAAACTCGCCGCCCTCTTCCTGGAAGAAAACTGTCAGCGTCTGGCTCGCGCTGTTGGCAGAAACGAGGTCGAGGCGCCCATCCCCGTCCATGTCCGCAAGCGCAACCGATACAGGGTAGGCGGTCACGGAGGAGTCGCCCAAAACTACGGGCGCGGCAAAACCGCCGCCCTCTACCTGGAGGAAGATCGCTAGCGAATCGTTCCCGGAACTCGCCGACACGATATCGAGACGCCCGTCCCCATCCACGTCCCCAAGCGCAACCGACCACGGCTCGCGCGTGACTGAGCCACCGCCCAGATAGACGGGCTCCGCGAACCCGCCGTCCTCTTCTTGGAGAAATACAGATAGCGTGTTGCTCAAGGCGTTCGCAGAGACAGCATCAAGACGGCCGTCCCCGTTCATGTCCCCGAGCGCAACCGATAACGGGCCGTCATCCGGTGAGAAATTTCCCAGGGAGACGGGCTCCGCAAAACCATTGCCCTCTTCCTGAAGGAAGACCTTCAGCGCGTCGCTCCCGACGCTTGCAGAGACGACATCGAGACGCCCATCGCCGTCCACGTCCCCGAGCGCGACAGAGAACGGGTTTTCCGTGGCAGAGGAATCGCCCAAGGACACGGGCTCGGCAAAACCGCCGCCTTCTTCTTGGAGGAGGACGGTCAATGTGTTGGGCGAGAAGTCCGCAGAGACCAGATCAAGGTGCCCGTTCCCGTCCACGTCCCCGACGGAAAACAAGCCATTCGCCACTGACCCATCGCTCAAGGAGTGGGGCTCGGCAAATCCGCCGCCCTCGACCTGGATGTAGACCGTCAGGATGCTCGGCAGATGGGTAAGGGCAATGAGATCAAGACGCCCGTCCCCATTCATGTCCCCCAGCGCGGCAGAAGACATGCTGGCCGCCAAAGAGGAATCGCTGATGGAGAGGGGCACCCCAAACCCTCCGCCCTCTTCCTGGAGGAAAACCTTCAGCGTGTTGCTCATGCCGTTAGCAGAAACGAGGTCGAGACGCCCGTCCCCGTCCACGTCTCCGAGCGCGACCGAGCGCGGGCTATCCGTAACGGAGGAGTTGCCCAGGGAGAGCGGCTCGGCAAAGCCGCCGCCCTCTTCTTGGAGGAAAATGGTCAGGGTGTCGCTCCCGGGGTTCGCGGACGCGATATCGAGGCGCCCGTCCCCGTCGACGTCGCCGAGCGCGACCGAGACCGGGCTGCCCGTCAGCGCGGAGTTGCCCAGGGAGAGCGGCTCGGCAAAGCCGCCGCCCTCGACCTGGAGGAAGATGGTCAGGGTATCGCTCCCGGCGTTCGCGGACGCGATATCGAGGCGCCCGTCCCCGTCCACGTCTCCGACCACGACCGAGCTCGGAGCGTCCGTCACGGAGGAATCTCCCAAGGAGAGAGGCTCTGCGAAACCGCCGCCCTCGACCTGGAGGAAGATCGTCAGGTTGTCGCCAAAACTGTTGGCGGTGACGATATCGAGACGCCCGTCCCCATCAACGTCTCCGAGCGCAATCGATTCCGGGCGATTCGTCACGCCGGGCTCGCCCAAGGAGAAGGGCTCTTCAAAGTCGCCGCCCGCTTCCTGTAGGAAGATGCTCAGGGGGGCGCCCTGGTGGTTGGCGGAGACGAGATCGACACGCCCGTCCCCGTCCATGTCACCGAACGCAACCGAAAGCGGTCCGTCGGGACCGCTCACCGAAATTGGCTCGGCGAAGGCCGTCAACGGCTTGGCTCCGCTGGTCTCGACGATCGCACCCACATCGGCATCACGCACCAGGCCCCGGATGCGCGCACCGCCGAACATGGCGGCCTCCGAGGCTCGCCAGGGGAAGCGGGCCACGACTCCACCCGCTGTGGCCTCTTGCGATCGCCGCCGCATGCGCCACGGCTGATTGACCCGCAGGGGCGGCACGAAGGGTGACGAAACGGTGACGCGCTGCCCGATGGGATCGAAGGTCGAGACGGAGCGCCTTTGTTCGATGCCGCCTGCCACCATCAGGTCGCCCGTGGGAGACGTCAGGATCCTCAGACCCTCGACTCCGGTGGCGACGTGGGTCACCGGCGCGGGGAGCGGGCTGAGCAGGGCAAATGGCGGCCGACCCAACCGCGTGCCGAGCCCCACCTCGAACAGGCTCGCTCGGGCCAGCACCGGATCGCGATCGATCAGGCCGGTTTGGAGCAGCGCCGGGTCGTGCGCCACGACGAGCAGGCGCGCACCGCCTCGGCGCTCGTACGCCAACAGCGTTGGTGCCTCCAGACGCGCGCGCACCTGGAAGTCGCGCACCAGAGGTACCCGCGCATGGGTATCGAGGGAGATCTCGAGGATCCGGCCGACACCCGGCTGGCCCGGGGTCCTCCCGGCAGACTCGGACAGGTAGACACGGTCCCGATGCAGCGGGTCCAGGACGAGGCCCGTCGGCATCGCCAGGTCGTCGAGCAGGTTCACCACGCGGACCGCGACCGGATCAGCGTAGTCGATCAGGACCAGGGACGAGCCCGTCGTTGCCAGGGCTGTCGTTTCGGAAAGGCCAGCAAGGCCACGCAGGCGGCCGAGAGTCGCGGCGGGCTCGAGCGTGAGCGCCTCGACGCCCCAGGGTGAGGAATCCAGGTCCACCCGGACGAGGACCGTGGATCCGCCGTCGACCAGGGCGGCGAGTACAGCCCGACGGTCGGGCGCGAAGACCAGGGCCGTCGGTCGGCCCGGTCCGAGTGAGATGCTCGGGTCAGGACCAACCGGCGCGCCCGTCGCGAGCTCCAGATGTCTCAATACTCCGGCGCCGCCCTCGGCGTCGAGCACCAGAATCTCGAATCCCTCCCCCAGGGCCAGGCTTGCTACGGGGGAGCCCAGGGGATTCGCCGGCCAGCTCCCACCGATCGACTCGGGGATGCGGCTCGGGCGCAGGAGCTCCAGGTCATCAACGGCAGCGACGCCTTCGGCCAGGATGAAGGACTCCGAAAGGGAGAGCTCGGGCAAGCGCGCCGATGTCGCGTCGGCCGAGGCGATCCGCCCGTGCGCGTAGTCTTCGGCCCGTGTGCAGATGCGCAGCTCCCGGCGGCGTTCGGGATCGGCCAGGATTGCGTCGAGCTCCGCCGTCGAAAGGTCTTCCAGGAATTGCCCGTCGACGGTGCGGTAGGGCTCGGTCCCCGGGGTCCACTGGAAAACTACCTCGACAAGGTCATCCTCGGGATCGGAAACGCGATAGGGGATGACCACGTCGCCGACCTGGTCGGGGTCAAGAATGAACAGACCGTTCTGGATCTGCAGGATGGGTGGATCGTTGTTGTCGACGACGAAAGAGTCCGTCTCCATCGGATCACCGAGGTTCACCCGGTCGGTCGCCGAAAAGCGCAGGACGATGTCTCGCTCCAGGGAGTGCAGCTGGTCCAGACCGTCGGCACCCGGAAAGTCCGTATCCCAGAAGAATGTCCGTTGGCTGCCTTGCGATCCGGTGAGGTCACTCTCGAGACCGACCAGGGTCGGATCCTCGGCAGTCGCCGCAGGAGTCGGATCCGGATCCTCGCCCGCGGGCGGCGGAGCCACCGCCGGGCGCGCGGGTCGGAATCCCTCGGCGTCTCCAACGATGTCGAACTCCACCAGGATGTCCACCACGTCGGCGGTGGTGTCGGACACCGTGAAGCTGATCGGCACGATCCCCCCCACCTCGAGGCCCGAGTCGTGCACAGGCGTGACGACCGGAGCGTCGTTGCCCACCACGAACACGTCGCTGGTCACGAGGCCGGACACCGCGGCAACGACCTGCACCTCTCGCGCGGCCGTCCCGAGCTGCGCGGCGAAGTCCCACAGCTTGTTGATCCTCTCGCCGGACACGGACGTCGCCAGTCCATCGAGATTCGTGTCGATCGGCTGCCCCCCCACGGTTCCCCCCGTCAGCACGAGATCGATGAAGTCCCCACCCTGCGCAACGTCGCGGTAGCCCAGACGCACGCTGGTCGGATCCGACCCCAGGTCGGCCAGTGTGAAGCTCACCAGTGCCGGCGAGCAGGCCGCGCGACCCAGGTCACACTCCAGGCCGGGAGCACCCACGGTCAATCCACTCACCACCGCCGGCCCATTCGAGGTCGCCCCGTCCGAGATCCCCGCCTGAATCGCTGCTGTGCCCGCGCCACAACTCGCCAGCGAGAGCGCCCCAGCGACGAGGCCAAACGTGGCCGCGGAGCGTTGCAACAGTGACTGATCTTCCATGGGCGCAGGCTTCCTGGGAAAAAGGAATCGCTCCATCTTCCCACATCAGATGGAACCGCGCCCCGAGCAACGGCGAAAACCGCGCATTGCACGGGAGGCGCCAGGTGAGCGACACACTGGGGCGTCAGGCGAGCGGAAAGGCATCCCCGCGGAATCCAGCGCGCGCGTCCGACACATCGAGCCCGGATGGGCAATGAGAATCTCGACGTGGAAACGATTGGAGGGTTCGGCGAAAGGAGCCTTCTCACTGACGGTCTCGGTACTCCTGCCTTCGCCCGTCAGCGATCGGCCAGGAAGATGGTCAGGGTGTTGCTCAAGGCGCTGGCAGACACTAGATCGAGCCACCCGTCCCCGTCCACGTCCCCAAGCGCAACCGAATTAAGGCGGTCCGGGCCTGAGGAGTCACCCAAGGAGTAGGGCTCGGAAAACCCGCCGCCCTCGTCTTGAAGGAACACGGTATACGGGTAGCTAAAGGTATTCGAGGAAACGAGATCCAAGCGGCCGTCCCCGTTCAAGTCCCCGAGCGCCACCGAGTGCGGACGATCCGTTGCGGAGGAGTTGGCCAAGGAGAGAGGCGCCGCAAATCCGCCGTCATCTTCTTGGAGAAAGATTGTCAGGGTGTCGCTACCGAAGTTTGCCGAGACGAGGTCGAGGCGTCCGTCTCCGTCCACGTCACCGAGCGCGACCAAACGCGCCCCGGCAGTCACGGAGGAGTCGCCCAAAAAGGAGGGCTCGGCAAAATCGCCGTCATCGACCTGGAGAAACACGGTCAACGTGTCGCTAAAGGTATTCGCGGACACGAGATCCAAGCGGCCGTCGCCGTTCACGTCCCCGAGCACGACTGAATAGGGTCCGTCCGTCACGGAGGAGTCGCCCAAGGAGCAAGGCGCGGCAAAACCGCCGTTCTCGTCCTGGAGGAAGACGGTCAGTGTATCGCTAAGGATGTTCGCGGAAACGACGTCCAGGCGCCCGTCCCCATCCACGTCACCGAGCGCTACCGAAAACGGCCCGTCCGTCACGAAGGAGTCGCCCAGAGATTGGGGCTCGGCAAAGCTACCATCCTCTTCTTGGATGAAAACTGTCAGGGTGTCGCTACTGTGATTCGCTGAGACGAAATCGAGGCGCCCGTCCCCGTCCAAGTCCCCGAGTGCAACCGAATACGGGTCGTTCGTCAAGGAGGGGTCGCCAAATGAGAGAGGATCGGCAAAACCGCCTTCCTCTTCTTGGATGAATACCGCCAGGGTGTCGTTCCCTACGTTCGCGGAGACGAGATCGAGGCGGCCGTCCCCGTTCACGTCCCCGAGCGCCGCTGAATACGGTTCGTCCGTCACGGAGGGGTCGCCCAGGTCGAGGGCCTCGGCAAAACCGCCGCCCTCTTCTTGGAAGAAGATGGTCAGCGCGGCGCTACCTGAGTTAGCGGAGACGAGAGTGAGACGCCCATCCCCGTTCAGGTCGCCGAGCGCGACCGAAGACGAGAAACCAGTCACGGAGGAATCGCCCACGTCGAGGGGCTCGGTAAATCCTCCGCCCTCTTCTTGGAGAAAAACGGTCAGCGTGCCATTCCCGTTGTTGGCAGAGACGAGATCGAGACGCCCGTCCACGTCCACGTCCCCGAGCGCAACTACTGACGAGCCGTCCGTCACGGAGGAGTCGCCGAGGGAGAGGGGCTCGGCAAACCCGCCGTCTTCTTCCTGAAGGAATATGGTCAGGGTATCGCTAAAGATATTCGCGGAAACGACATCCAGATGCCCGTCCCGATTCACGTCCCCGAGCGCGACCGAACTCGAGGCGTCCGTCACGGCGGAGTCGCCCAAAGATTGGGGCTTGGCAAAGCTGCCATCCTCCTCTTGAGTGAATATTGTCAGGGTGTCGCTACCGACGTTCGCTGAGACTAGGTCGAGGCGCCCGTCCCCGTTCATGTCCCCGAGCGCCACTGAATACGGGGCGTCCGTCACGAAGGAATCGCCGAGACAGAGCGGCGCGGCAAATCCGCCGCGCTCTTCTTGGAGGAAGACCGTCAGATTGTCGCTGTCGTAGTTTGCAGAGACTATATCGAGACGGCCGTCTCCGTCCACGTCCCCGAGCGCAACGGATACCGGCGCGAGCGTCGCCGAGGAATCGCCCAGAGCGAAAGGGTCCGCAAAACCGCCGTCCTCACCTTGGAGGAACACCGTCAGGGTTTCGCCAAGCCTGTTTGCAGAGACCAGATCCAGGCGCCCGTCGCCGTTCACGTCTCCAAGCGCGACGGAATTCGGGCCGTCCGTCACGGAGGAGTCCCCCATGGAGATGGGCTCGGCGAACTCGCCGCCCTCCTCTTGGAGAAACACGGTCAATGTGTCGCTGAAGAAACTCGCTGAAACGAGATCGAGGCGCCCGTCCCCGTCCACGTCACCGAGCGCGACCGAAACCGCGCCGGCCGCGCCGACGGTGAGGGGCTCGGTAAAACCGGTCAACTGCTTGGCTCCGCCGGTCTCGACGGCCTCGCCAGCATCGGCATCGCGCACCAGACCCCGGATGCACGCACCGCCGAACAACGCGGCCTCCGACGCTCGCCAAGGGAAGCTCGCCGCGACTCCGCCAGTTGTGGCCTTGATCGCTCGCCGCCGCATCCGCCACGGCTGGTTGACCCGCAGGGGCGGCGCAAATGGGAGCGAGACGGTGACGCGATGCGCAAGCGGATCGAAGCTCGAGACTGAGCGCCTTTGTTCGATGCCGCCTGCCACCATCAGGTCCCCCGTGGGGGACGTCAGGATCCGCAGGCCCTCGAGCCCTGTGGCGACATGGGTCACGGGTGCGGGGAGTGGGCTGAGCAGGGCAAATGGCGGCCGACCCAACCGCGTGCCGAGCCCAACCTCGAACAGGCTCGCTCGAGCGAGCACCGGATCGCGATCGAACAGGCCCGCTCGGTCCAACACCGGGTCGTGCGCCACGACGAGCAGGCGCGCCCCGCCCCTGCGCTCATACGCCAACACCGTCGGCGCCTCCAGGCGCGCGCGCACCTGGAAGTCGCGCACCAACGGCAAGCGCGCACGGGTGTCGAGCGAGATCTCGAGGATCCGGCCGAGACCGGGCTGGCCCGGGGTCCTCCCGGCGGACTCGGACAGGTAGACACGGTCCCGATGCAGCCGGTCCAGGACGAGGCCCGTCGGCATCGCCAGGTCGTCGAGCAGGCTCACAATGCGAACCGCGACCGGATCGGCGTAGTCGACTAGCACCAGGGAGGAGCCCGTCGTCGCCAGGGCCGTCGTCTCGGAGAGGCCGGCAAGGGCACGCAGGCGGCCGAGGGTCGCAGCCGGCTCGAGCACCAGCGTTTCGACGACCCAGGGTGAGGAATCCAGACCCACGCGGACGAGGACCGGGGATCCTCCGTCCATCAGAGCGACGAGCACTGCCCGGCGGTCGGGTGCGAAGGCCATGGCCGTCGGAACGCCCGGCCCGAGCGAAACACCAGCGTCAGGGCCGACCGACTCGCCCGTCGCGAGCACCAGATGCCGCAATACGCCGGCGCCGCCCTCGGCATCGAGCACCAGGACTTCGACCCCCCCCTCCAGGGCCAGGCTCGCTACCGGGGAGCCAAGGGGATTCGCCGGCCAGCTCCCGCTGATCGGGGCGGGGATGCGGCTCGGACGTAGGAGCTCCAGGTCGTCCAGGGCCGGGATCCCGTCGGCCAAGATGAACGATTCCCTAAGGGCGAGCTCGGCCAGGCGAACCGAGGTCGAATCGGCCGAGGCGACCCGCCCGCGCGCGTAGTCGTCGGCGCGCGTACAGATGCGCAGCTCCCGGCGACGGGCGGGATCGGCCAGAATCGCGTCGAGCTCCGCCGCCGAAAGCTCCTCCAGGAAGCGCCCGTCCACGGTCCGGAACGGTTCTGACTCCGGGGTCCACTGGAAGACGACCTCGACATGGTCGGCCTCGGGATCGGAGACCCGAAAGGGGATGAAGACGTTACCGATCTGATCGGGATCCTGTACGAATCGAATAACGTGGATCTGCAAGCTGGGCGGATCGTTGTTGTCGACGACGAACGATGCCGTGTCCGTCGGATCGCCCAGGTTCACGCGATCGGTCGCCGTGAAGCGCAGCACGATTCCGCGCTCCAGGTCGTGCAACTGGTCCAGACCGTCGGCGCCCGGGAAGTCGGTGTCCCAGAAGAAGGTCCGCAGGCTGCCTTGCGATCCGGTGAGGTCGCTCTCGAGTCCGACCAGGGTCGGGTCCCCGGGAGTCGCCGCAGGAGTCGGAGCCGGATCCTCGCCCGCGGGAGGCGGGATCATCGCCGGGCGCGCCGGTCGGAAACCATCGCCGTCTCCGACGATGTCGAACTCGACGAGGATGTCCACCACGTCTGCGGTGGTGTCGGACACCGTGTATCCGATCGGCACGATCCCGGAGACCTCGAGGCTCGCATCGTGGACCAGCGTCACCTCCGGAGCATCGTTGCCCACGACGAACGAGTCGTTCGTCGCAAGGGTCGGCACCGAGGCCAATACCTCCACCGCATGCGCGGTCGTGCCGAGCTGGGCCGCGAAGTCCCACAGCTTGTGGATGGTCTTGCCGGCCGCGGAAGTCGGGAGTCCCTGGAGGTTGGTGTCGATCACTTCACCGCCCACGGTCCCCACCGTCAGTTCCAGGTCGACGAACGCACCGCCACTCCCGGTCTCACGAAATTTCAGGCGCACGCTGGTCGGATTCGACTCGGGATCGGCCAGGGTGAAGCTCACCAACGCCGGCGAACAGGCCGCGCGACCCAGGTCACACTCCTGGCCTGGAGCACCCACGGCCAATTCGCTCACCACCGCCGGCGCATTCGAAGTCGAATCGCCCGAGACCCCCGCCTGGATCGCCGCTGTGCCTGCGCCACAGCCCGCCAGAGACAGTGCCCCAGCGACGAGGCCAATCGTGGCCCCAGAGCGTTGCAACATTGACTGATGTTCCATAGGCGCTGGTTTCGCGGAAGAAAGGGATCGCTCCATCTTCCCACATCAGGTGGAACCGTGCCCCGAGCCACGGCGAAAACCGCGCTTTTCGTGGGAGGCCCCCAACGAACGACACGAAGCGGCATCAGGCCAGCGAAATGGCATCCCCGCCGGGTCCAGCGCCCGGGTCAGGCACATCGGAATACGGAGTCAGACTCCCTGTCGTCGCTGAACGACAACAAGGAGTCTGACTCCGATCACACCCGCCCGCGTCCGCAATGCCAATGGTGGCCGTAGCACCAGGCCCCAGGGCTCCTCAACGGCCGCCAAGGAAGACCGTCAGGGTGTCGCTGCCCGCGTTCGCGGAGATGAGATCCGCTCGACCGTCGCTGTCGACATCTCCGAGCGCGACCGAGAACGGTAGGCCCGTCAGCGAGGAGTCGCCCAGGGGGAGCGGCTGGGCGAAGCCGCCGCCCTGTTCTTGCAGGAAGACCGTCAGGGTGTTGCTGCCCGCGTTCGCGGAGACGAGGTCCACTCGACCATCGCCGTTGACGTCTCCAAGCGCGACCGAGCGCGGGACGTTCGTCAGCGAGGAGTCGCCCAGGGAAAGCGACAGGGCGAAGCCGCCGCCCTCGACCTGCAAAAAGACCGTCAGGGTGTGGCTGCCCGAGTTCGCGGAGACGATATCCACTCGACCGTCGCCGTCGATGTCTCCGAGCGCGACCGAGCGCGGGTCGTTCGTCCGCGAGGGGCCGCCCAGGGAGAGCGGCTGGGCGAAACCGCCGCCCTCCTCTTGCACGAAGACCGTCAGGGTGTCGCTGCCCAGGTTCGCGGAGGCGATATCCACTCGACCGTCGCCGTCGACGTCTCCGAGCGCGACCGAGCGCGGATCGTTCGTCAGCGAGGAGTCGCCCAGGGAGAGTGGCTCGGCGAAGTCGCCGCCCTCTTCTTGCAGGAAGACTGTCAAAGTGTTGCCGAGTGCGTTCGCGGAAACGATATCCACTCGACCATCCCCGTCGACGTCTCCGAGCACGACCGAGCGCGGTCCGTGCGTCAGCGAGGAGTCGCCCAGGGAGAGCGGCTGGGCGAAGCCGCCGCCCTCGACCTGCAGGAAGACCGTCAGGGTGTTGCTGAAGAAGTTCGCGGAGACGATATCCACTCGACCGTCGCCGTCGACGTCTCCGAGCGCGACCGAGCGCGGGCCGTTCGTCAGCGAGGAGTCGCCCAGGGAGAGCGGCTGGGCGAAGCCGCCGTCCTCTTCTTGCAGGAAGACCGTCAGGGTGGAGCTGTTCACGTTCGCGGAGACGATATCCACTCGACCGTCTCCGTCGACGTCTCCGTGCGCGACCGAGGCCGGGAAGCCCGTCAGCGAGGAGTCGCCCAGGGAGAGCGGTTCGGCGAATCCGCCGCCCTCTTCTTGCAGGAAGACCATCAGGGTGTTGCTGCCCTCGGGCGCGGAGACGAGATCCACTCGACCGTCGCCGTCGACGTCTCCGAGCGCGACCGAGCGCGAGTCGTTCGTCAGCGAGGAGTCGCCCAGGGAGAACGGCTGGGCGAAGCCGCCGCCCTCATCCTGCAGGAAGACCGTCAGGGTGTCGCTGAAGTAGTTCGCGGAGACGAGATCCACTCGACCGTCCCCGTCGACGTCTCCGAGCGCGACCGAGAACGGTTGGTTCGTCACTGAGGAGTCGCCCAGGGAGAACGGCTGGGCGAAGCCGCCGCCCTCGACCTGCAGGAAGACCGTCAGGGTGTCGCTGAGGTAGTTCGCGGAGACGAGATCCACTCGACCGTCCCCGTCGACGTCTCCGAGCGCGACCGACACCGGGCCATTCGCTAGCGTGGGGTCGCCCAGGGAGAGCGGTGCGGCAAAGCCGCCGCCCTCTTCTTGCAGGAAGACCGTCAGGGTGTCGCTGAGGAAATTCGCGGAGACGAGATCCACTCGACCGTCCCCGTCGACGTCCCCGAGTGCGACCGAGACCGGGCCGTTCGTCAGCGAGGAGTCGCCCAGGGAGAGCGGCTCGGCGAAGCCGCCGCCCTCGACCTGCAGGAAGACCGTCAGGGTGTCGCTGAGGTAGTTCGCGGAGACGATATCCACTCGACCGTCCCCGTCGACGTCTCCGAGCGCGACCGAGTACGGGCCGTCCGTAACCAAGGAGTTGCCCAGGGAGATCGGCTGGGCGAATCCGCCGCCCTCGACCTGCAGGAAGACCGTCAGGGTGTCGATGTCCCGGTTCGCGGAGACGAGATCCACTCGACCGTCCCCGTCGACGTCTCCGAGTGCGACCGATTGCGGGCCGTCCGTCAGCGAGGAGTCGCCCAGGGAGAGCGGCTGGCCGAAGCCGCCCCCCTCTTCTTGCAGGAAGACCGTCAGGGTGTCGCTGACCTCGTTCGCGGAGACGAGATCCACTCGACCGTCCCCGTCGACGTCTCCGAGTGCGACCGAGACCGGGAAGTTCGTCACCGATGAGTCGCCCAAGGAGAGCGGCTCGGCGAAGCCGGTCAGCGCCTTGGATTCGCTGGTCTCGACGGCCTCCCCCGTATCGGCATCGCGGGCAAACCCCCGGATGCGCGCGCTTCCGAAGAACGCGGCCTCGGAGACTCGCCAGGGGAAGCGAGCGGCGACTCCGGCTTCTGTGGCCTGTGTTTCGAGCCTTTGCATCCGCCAGGGCTGGTTTGCCCGCGCGGGTGGCGCGAAGGGCGAGGTGAGGGTGAGGCGCTGTCCGAGCGGGTCGAAGCTCGAGACGGCTCGCTTCTGTTCGATCCCGCCGGCCACCGCCAGCTCGCCGCTGGGGGAGGTCAGGATCCGCAGGCCGCCCGGCCCCGTGGCGAGGTGCGTCACCGGCGCGGGGAGCGGGGTGAGCAGCGCGAAGGGAGGGCGGCCGCCCGGCTCGCCGAGCCCCACGACGACGAGGCTCGGTTGAGCCGTGTCGGGGTGCTTGGTCACGACGAGCAGGCGCGCCCCGCCTCGGCGCTCGAGCACCAGGGCCGTTGGCGCCTCCAGATGGGCGCGCTCCTGGAAGTCGCGTACCAGGGGCACCCGCGCGCGGGTGTCGAGGGCGATCTCGAGGATCCGGCCGACGCCCGGGCGGCCCGGGGTCTGACCCCTGGTCTCGGACAGGTAGACCCGGTCTCGCATGAGCGGGTCCAGAGCCAGGCCGCTCGGCGTTTCGAGGTCGTCGAGCAAGCTCACCACGCGGACCGATCCGGGGTCCGCGTAGTCGAGGAGCACCAGTGACGAACCGGTCGTTGCCAGGGCCGTAGTCTCCGACAGGCCGACCAGGGCGCGCAGGCGGCCGAGCATCGCGCCGGGCGCGAGGGCGAAAGTCTCGACGACCCCGGGCGATGTGTCGAGATCGACGCGCACGAGCACCGCCGATCCGCCGTCGACCAGCGCGGCGAGCACCGCTTGCCGGTCGGGCTCGAAGGCGAGCGCCGTCGGCAGGCCCAGGCCCAGGGAGAGCTCGGCGCCGGCGGCTTCGCCGGTCGCGAGGGTGAGACGGCGCAGTAGCGATCCACCGCCCCCGGCGTCGAGCACCAGGACCTCGAGGCCGTCGCCCACAGGCAGGCTCGCCACCGGGGCGCATAGGGGATTGGCCGGCCAGCTCGGAGTGATCGGGGCAGGGATGCGGCTCGGGCGCAGGAGCTCGAGCTCGCCCAGGGCCCCGACACCGTCCGCCAGGACGAAGGATTGTGAAGCGGAAAGCTCGGGAAGGCGCGCCGAAGTCGCGTCGGCCGAGGCGACCCGCCCGTGCGCGTAGTCGTCGGCGCGGGTGCAGATGCGCAGCTCCCGGCGGCGGGCCGGATCAGCCAGGATGGCGTCGAGCTCCGGACCCGGAATCTCCTCCAGGAAGCGCCCGTCCACGGTGCGGAAGGACTCCGTCTCCGGGGTCCACTGGAAGACGACCTCGACCGGGTCGCCCTCGAGATCGGAGACGCTAAAGGGGATGACCACATCGCCGACCTGGTCGGGATCCGCTATCAACAGACCGTTCCGGATCTGCATGATGGGCGAATCGTTGTTGTCGACGACGAATGAGTCCAGGGCCGTCGGATCACCCAGGTTCACCCGGTCGGTCGCGGAAAAGCGCAGGACGACGGGCAGCTCCAGCTCGTGCAACTGGTCCAGCCCGTCGGCGCCCGGGAAATTGGTGTCCCAGAAGAAGGTCCGCGTGCTGCCTTGCGAGCCGGGTAGGTCGCTCTCGAGGCCCACCAGGGTCGGGTCGTCGGGAGTCGCCGCAGGTGTCGGATCGGGATCCTCGCCGGGGAGAGGGGGCGCCATCGCCGGGCGCGCCGGTCGGAACCCATCGGCGTCCCCGACGATGTCGAACTCCACGAGGATGTCCACGACATCGGCGGACGTGTCGGACACCGTGAATGCGATGGGCACGATGCCCGAGACCTCGAGGCCCGGTTCGTGGATCGGTGTGACGACCGGGGCGTCGTTGCCCACGACGAACGAGTCGTTCATCGCAAGGCCCGGCACCGAGGCCACGACCTCCACCGCATGGGCGGTCGTGCCGAGCTGGGCCGCGAAGTCCCACAGCTTGTGGATGGTCTCGCCGGCCGCGGAAGTCGGGAGTCCCTGAAGATTCGTATCGATCACTTCTCCACCCACTGTCCCCACCGTCAGTTCCAGGTCGACGAAGGCACCGCCACTCCCGGCCGCACGAAAGCCCAGGCGCACGCTAGTCGGATTCGACTCGGGATCGGCCAGCGTGAAGCTCATCAATGCCGGCGAGCAGGCCGCGCGACCCAGGTCACACTCCTGGCCGGGAGCACTCATGTTCAATGCGCTCACCACCGCCGGCGCATTCGAAGTCGACCCGCTATTGACCCCTGCCTGAATCGCCGCTGTGCCCGCGCCACAACCCGTTAGCGAAAGTGTCCCGGCGACGAGGCCAGCCGTGGCCACCGAGCGTTGCAACAGTGACTGAAGTTCCATAGGCGCAGGCCTCCTGGAAGAAATGGACCGCTTCATTTTTCCACATCCGGTGGAATCGCGCACGGAGCAACGGCCAAAACCGGGCTCGCTGCGGCGAGGGCCCGATAAGTGATCCATTGAGGGACCAGGCGAGCGGGATGGCGTCCCCGCAGAATCCAACGCTCACGTTAGGTGTAACGAACACGCATGGGTGATGAGGATCTCCATACCGCGAATACGGAGTCTGACTCCCTGTCATCGCTGGACGACAATAAGGAGTCTGACTCCGTATCACTTGCTTTTGCCACGACTTGCCCTGGCCAAGTGTGCCCACCCAGGGGTGACTTCCGATGCCGAAGCGGGTCCGAGCGCCGGATCTGGGCCGTCAGCGGTCGGCCAGGAAGATGGTCAGGGTGTCGCCCGTGGTATTCGCGGAGACGAGATCGAGGCGACCGTCCCCGTCCACGTCTCCAAGCGCGACCGATTTCGGCTGGCGTATCACCGAGGAGTCGCCCAGGGGGTAGGGCTCGGCAAAACCGCCGTCCTCTTCTTGGAGGAACACGGTCAACGTGTCGCTAAAGTTATCTGCGGAAACGATGTCGACACGCCCGTCCCCGTTCACGTCCCCAAGCGCAACGGATAACGGGGGGCCTGGCACGGAATAGTCGCCCAAAGAGAGTGGTTCCGCGAAGCCGCCGTCATCTTCTTGGGTGAACACGGCCAGATTGAGGCTACCGCCGTTCGAGGAGACGACATCCAGGCGCCCGTCACCGTCGACGTCCCCGAGCGCGACCGACGTCGGATTGTCCGTCACCGTGGAGTTGCCCAAAGAGACGGGCGCGGCAAAACCGCCTCCCGCTTCTTGGAGGAAGACGGTCAGGGAGTCGCTAAAGGCGTTCGCGGAGACGAGGTCGAGGCGCCCATCCCCGTTCATATCCCCGAGCGCAACCGATCTCGGGGCATCCGTCACCGAGGAATCGCCCAATGAGACGGCCTCGTCAAAACCGCCGCCCTCTTCTTGGAGGAAGACGCTCAGGGTGTCGCTAGAGAAGTTAGCGGAGACGAGATCGAGGCGCCCATCCCCGTTCATATCCCCGAGCGCGACCGAAAACGGGGCCTCCGTCACTGAGGAACCACCCACGGAGAGGGGCTCGGCAAACCCGCCCCCGTCTTCTTGGAAGAAGACAGTCAGGTTGTTGCTTCCGGCGTTGGCGGAGGCCAGATCGAGGCGCCCGTCCCCGTTCACGTCCCCGAGCGCGACCGAAAACGGGGCCTCCGTCACTGAGGAACCACCCACGGAGAGGGGCTCGGCAAAACCGCCCCCGTCTTCTTGGAAGAAGACCGTCAGGGTGTTGCTCACGGCGTTCGCAGAGGCGAGATCGAGGCGCCCGTCCCCGTCCATGTCCCCGAGCGCGACCGATTCCGGGTGGTCGGTCACCGAGGAGTCGCCCAGAGAGAGGGGATCGGCAAAATCGCCACCCTCTTCTTGGAGGAAGACTGTCAGAGTGTCGCTCGCATTGTTGGCGGAGACGAGGTCGAGGCGCGCGTCCCCGTCCATATCCCCAAGGGCGACCGAATATGGAAAACCCGTGACGGAGGAGCTTCCCAATGAGATGGGCGCGGCAAACCCGCCGCCCTCTTCTTGCAGTAATACCGTCAGGGTTTCGCTACCCGCGTTCGCGGAGACGAGATCCAGTCGACCGTCCCCGTCCACGTCCCCGAGCGCGACCGAAAACGGGCGCTCCGTCACCGAGGAATCGCCCAAGGAGAGGGGCTCGGCAAAACTGCCGCCCTCTTCTTGGAGGAATATGGTCAGCGTGTTGCTGCCGTCGTTCGCGGAGACGACATCCAGGCTCCCGTCCCTGTCCAGATCCCCGAGCGCGACCGAAATTGGGTAGCTCGTTACGAAGGAGTCCCCCATGGAGATGGGCTCGGCAAAACCGCCGTCCTCGCCCTGGAGGAAGACGGCCAGGGTGTGGCTAAGGGAGTTCGCGGAGACGACATCCAGGCGCCCGTCGCGATCCAGATCCCCAATCGCGACGGATGCAGCACCGGCCGTCACGAAGGAATCACCCAAGGAGAGGGGCTCGGCGAAGCCGCCGTCCTCTTGTTGGAGAAAGACGGCCAGGTTGTGGCTCCCGCTGTTCGCGGAGACAAGATCGAGGCGCCCGTCCCCATCCACGTCCCCGAGTGCGACCGACCTTGGGACGTTGGTCACGGAGGAGTCGCCGAGGATGAGAGGCTCGGCGAATCTGCCGCCCTCTTCCTGAAAAAACACGGTCAGGGTGTGGCTATCGCGGTTTGCGGAGACCAGATCGAGCGACCCGTCCCCGTTCACATCCCCGAGTTCGATCGAAGTCGGGGCGTCCGTCACTGAGGAGTCGCCCAAGGAAAGGGGTTCGGCAAAGCCCCCGTCCTCTTCTTGGAGGAAGACAGTCAGGGTATCGCTCCCGAAGCTAGCAGATACGAGATCGAGACGCCCATCCCCGTCCACGTCCCCGACCACGACCGACAACGGAATACCCGTCACGGAGGAATCACCCAAGGTGATTGGATCGGTGAAGGCGGTCAACTGCTTGGCTCCGCTGGTCTCGACGGCCTCGCCGACGTCGGCATCGCGCACGAGACCTCGGATGTGCGCACAGCCGAAGAGCGCGGCCTCCGAGGCTCGCCAGGCGAAGAGTGCTGAGACTCCGTCCGACGTGGCCTGAATCGATCGCGTCCGTATCCGCCACGGCTGGTTGATCCGCAGAGGCGGCGTGAAGGGAGATGAGACGGTGACGCGCTGTCCGAGCGAATCGAAGTTCGAGACAGTGCGTCTTTGTTCGATGCCTCCTCCCACTATCAGTTCTCCCGTTGGGGAGGTCAGAATCCGCAGGCCCTCGGGCCCCGTGGCGACATGGGTCACCGGCCCGGGGATCGGGCTGAGCGGGGCAAATGGAGGCCGCCCCAATGCCGTGCCGAGCCCCACCTCGAACAGGCTCGCTTGGGCCGGCACCGGATCGCGCTCGATCAGGCCCGCGCGGTCCAGCACCGGATCGTGCGCCACGACGAGCAGGCGTGCCCCGCCGCGGCGCTCGACCGCCAACGCCGTCGGCTCTTCCAGACGCGCACGCACCTGAAAATCACGCACCAGGGGCACGCGCGCGCGGGTATCGAGCGAGAGCTCGAGGATTCGGCCGACACCGGGCTGGCCGGGGGTCTTCCCGGCGGACTCCGAAAGGTAAACCCGGTTCCGCCGCAGCGGATCAAGGACGAGGCCTGTTGGCCTCGCCAGGTTGTCCATCAGACTCACCACGCGGACCGCGACCGGATCAGCGTAGTCGAGCAGCACCAAGGAGGAGCCCGTCGTCGCAAGGGCCGTCGTCTCCGTGAGGCTAGCCAGCGCGCGCAGCCGGCCGAGCGGCGCCGCGGCTTCGAGCACGAGCGTCTCGACAACCCAGGGCGACGAATCCAGATCCACCCGGGCGAGGACCGGAGATCCACCATCGACGAGGGCGGCGAGCACTGCCTGGCGGTCGGGCTCGAAGGCCAGCGCCGTCGGCAGGCCCGGCCCGAGCGAGACACCAGCATCCGGATCAACCGGCGCGCCCGTCCCGAGCATCAGATGCCGCAATACCCCGGCGCCGCCCTCGGCGTCGAGCACCAGGACTTCGAGGCCGTCGCCCAGGGCCAGGCACGCTACCGGGGAGCGCAGGGGATTGGCCGACCAGCTCCCACTGATCGGGCCGGGAACGCGGCTCGGGCGTAGAAGCTCCAGTTCGTCCAGGGCCTGGATGTCATCGGCCAAGATGAAGGATTCCGAAGCGGATAGCTCCGGCAGGCGCGCCGAGGTCGCGTCGGCCGAGGCGACTCGCCCGTGCGCGTAGTCGCCGGCGCGGGTGCATATGCGCAGCTCCCGGCGGCGGACGGGATCGGCGAGGATCGCGTCGAGCTCCCCCGCCGGGAGCTCCTCCAGGAAACGACCGTCCACAGTGCGGAAGGGCTCCGCCTCCGGGGTCCACTGGAAGACGATCTCGACATGGTCACCCTCGGGATCGGAGACGCGAAAGGGGATGAGGACGTTTCCGACGTGGTCGGGATCCAGTACGAAACGACCGCCCTGGATCTGCATGCTGGGCGGATCGTTATTGTCGACGACAAACGAGCCGGTGTCCGTCGGATCACCCAGGTTCACCCGATCGGTCGCGGTGAAGCGCAGAACGATTCCGCGCTCCAGGTCGTGCAACTGGTCCAGCCCGTCGGCGCCCGGGAAGGTCGTGTCCCAGAAGAATGTCCGCAGGCTGCCTTGCGATCCGATGAGGTCGCTCTCGAGTCCGACCAGGGTCGGGTCCTCGGGCGTCGCCGCAGGGGTCGGAGCCGGATCCTCGCCCGCGGGAGGCAGCGCCATCGCCGGGCGCGCCGGTCGAAACCCATCGCCGTCTCCGACGATGTCGAACTCCACGAGGATGTCCACGACGTCGGCGGTGGTGTCAGACACCGTGAAGCTGATCGGCACGACCCCGGAGACCTCTAAGCCCGCATCGAGGATCGGCGTCACGACCGGTGCGTCGTTGCCCACGACGAACGAGTCGTTCGTCGCAAGGGTCGGCACCGAGGCCAGGACCTCCACCGCATGCGCCGTCGTGCCAAGCTGGGCCGCGAAATCCCACAGCTTGTGGATGGGCTTGCCGGCCACGGAAGTCGGGAGTCCCAGGAGGTTCGTGTCGATCGCTTCGCCTCCCACGGTCCCCACCGTCAGTTCCAGGTCGACGAACGCACCGCCACTCCCGGCCTCACGAAAGCCCAGGCGCACGCTGGTCGGATTCGACTCGGGATCGGCCAGGGTAAAGCTCACCAGTGCCGGCGAGCAGGCCGCGCGACCCAGGTCACAATCCTGGCCGGGAGCACCCACGGCCAATTCGCTCACCACGGCCGGCGCATTCGAAGTCGAATCGCCCGAGACCCCGGCCTGGATCGCCGCCGTGCCCGCGCCACACCCCGCCAGCAAGAGCGCCCCTGGGACGAGGCTAAACGTGGCCCCAGGGCGTTGCAATAGTGACTGATGTTCCATACGTGCAGGCTTCCGGGAAGAAAGGAATCGCTCCATCTTCCCACATCAGGTGGAAGCGCGCCCCGAGCCACGGCGAAAACCGTGCTTTTCACCGCGGGACCGCGACGAGAGACATACCGGGGCGTCAGGCGAGGGAAATGGTATCCCCCCCGGGTTCAGCGCCTGCATCCGACATGTCGAACCCGGACTGGCAGCGTTCATCGCGATCGCCTACGTACGCCGCGACGCACAGGAGACCATATCGAGCTCTCAACGGATCACGCAGGACCCAACCGACCCTACGCGCAACCTCGATTCCGTTCCAACGAACCGAGGGCCCCATGTCATGGCCTGGCACTTCGCTGGGGACCTCGGAAGCGAGGGCTTTCGCGACGATGTCGTGCTGCCGAACTCTGTCGACCCAGCGGCTGTGGCCGACCGTTCGCGGTGGCATCTGATCCACCTGGGCGCGCGGGCGCTATTCCAGCATGCGCGGGTATCGAAACTCCGCTTCCAGGCAAAGTGCCCCGAGGGCCGTGGTGTAGATCCGTCCGCCCGAGTAGGCCCAGGGACCGTCGATGTCCCAGGACCCCTTGAAATTTCCGTCCTTGCGCTGCGACTTGGTGATGGCGCGATCCAAGGCCTTCTTCCACGCCTTCCAGTACTTCCCCCCCATCTGGTACATGGCGTAGGTCCCGTGATACCAGTAGTACCAATCGACCAGCAGCTGGTCGCCCTCCATCGTGAATTCAGGAAGGGCCTTCAGCAGTAGATTCGCGTGCTTAATCATCCCGGGCGTCTCTTCTGGTCTCTGACCAAGTAGCACTCGAGTTTGCAGGCCGACAGCCGTCATCGCCTCGGTCTCGCTTACCGGGTAGTCGCTGTTCAGTCCCGTGACGCGGGAGCTCCGGCCGCCAAGATTGTTGTAGCCAACACGACCGGTCTTGGCGTCAGTCACCGCGTCGACCCAGGCCAGGGCCGCGAGTGTTGCCTCCAGCTCGATCTTCACGCCAGCCTTCTCGGCCGCCTTGAGCGCGACGATCATCCATCCAGTAATCGACGTGTCAGTGTCCCCCAGCGAGGGCACGTCGTATCGCCAGCCATCGTCCCCGTCGGGACCGCGGGCGGCATGGATATAGTCGACCGCCTTCTGCAAGGCAGCATCCATCATCGGCGAGCTGGAAAAGCAGGTTGCCTCGGCGAGCGCGCTTGTGGCGATGCCGTGGCCGTAGATGAAATGATGTCCCCTGTGCTGACCGAATAGTCCGTTCTTGTCTTGCTGACCGAGCAGCCAGCGAACGCCTCGCCTCACCGAATCGGCATGGGGTCCGGAATCTGTGGTGTTGCCATCGCCGAGGAGCGCGAGCAAGGCAAGCCCTGTAACGCCAACATCCTTGTCCTTCTCCCCCGGTCCGTCGGCTTCCGAAGGGCAGACGGCGCAGTTCTCCATGAAGCCGTCGGCGTCCCAGCGACCATCGCTCGCCTGGTGGTCAACGAGCCATCTGAGCGCAAGCTGCAACGGGTCTTTCTGGTTGCGCTTCTTGTCTCTTCCCCCACCAGACTTGAACCGACTAGCGAATGCCCCTGCCGAGGCGGCGGCGACGGCGCATCGCTCGCCGGACAGGCGGGGCTGAATCAACTCTGTCGGCGGCTGAGGACCGCCCGGCGCTGCCGGCAACGCCATGTCCATCATCCAGAATTCCTCCTGGTCCGCGGTCAGCCACATGAACGTGAACCAGCGACGCGCGGCGAGCTGGTTGTAGGCGACAGCGCTCGGGTTCGTAGCCTCGGACCAACCGAAGGAGCGTCCATTGCACAGCCGCGCCAGTTCCACGCTGGCGTTCAGCCCCCTTGCATACCCCTCGTCGGTCGAGAAATCGACGTGTTGCAACTCGTCGACTCTCGCGGCGACGCCAGACCTGGCGTCTGCGAAGTCCTCCGCGATCAAGGATGAAAGGACGAGCGGTTCGCCGGAGGCGTTCAGGGCTCGTTCCTTGTCACCCGCAAGCAGTTCAAATTCGTCCTGAATCTGGGCCATCCGGCTCGGTGGTCCGTACGCACCCGATAGCATCTGATCATCGCGTGACCCATCGACATGATGAAGCTGCCACGTCCCCGCCTTCTCGCTACGCTTGAAGCCAGCGCTCAGTTGCAACGCACCGTTCGGCCACCAGAAGCGCCAGGGTCCGGACGGACAGCCATCAACGAAAGTGGTCGACCTTCTCGGGGCCCCGTCGGAGTATTCCGATGCACGGCACTCGTACTTTCCCGACTCAACTTCGTCCCGCTCACCGCTCGGTGCCCAGAAGTCCCAGGCGCCCTCTGGCAGACCTCGTTTGTACGATCCCTCTGCCCGCTCTTGCTTGCCGGGATAGTAGAACGCCCACTTCCCATCTGGCAGGCCACGTTTGAACTTTCCTCGCGCACGAATCTCCTTGTTCTCGTAGTACCAGCGCCAGGTGCCATCGCGATTCTTGCCCTTGTACTCACCATGGACCAGAGCGACGGTGCCATCGGGCAATTCCTCGCGCCGGGCATCAGAGCTCTGCGGGCATGCGACTACGGCAAGAACGAGCTCGAGCATCCATTCACCTCTCACGGGCTTCCAGGAGGAACTTACGGCCAGGCGGCTGCTTGCAGATGGGATTCTAGCGCAGACGCGGTTCGACGATCCACCGGCGGCGACATTCCGGACACTTGATGACGAGATCCCATCAGCGCGGGCGCGATCGGGACGAGCAGCTGCTAGACGTTATCTAGACGACGGGTCTGTGCAGCTTTCGGCCGAAGGCGGCTGGCGCGTCTCTGGATAGCACGGGTCCCTGCGGCGGACCTCGGTCGCGGCGGCCGCCAGTTACGTCAATTAAACGGCAGGCCTTGAGCCCGATCTCGCCCGCCAGGGACTGTGATTGGCAGACTACCTCCCCGTCGATCTTCGATCCTGCCATGCATAGCCCCCTCCTCCTTCTTCTCGCGCTCCCGGTGTCGCTACCTGGTTTCGCAGCCGGACAGAGCGGGACTCCGTCGGAGTGGCCCGGATTCCTCGGTCCATCCGGCGACAACTCGTATCGCGGGGCCGAACTCGAAACGAACTGGGGACCGAATGGGCCGCCGGTCGCCTGGACAGCCGACGTCGGGCCCGGCTTCGGCGGCGTGGCGGTGAGCGGCGGAGAGGTCTTTCTCGTGGATCGCATTCGCGGCGAGGCCGACCTGGTGCGCTGCCTCTCCTTCGAGGACGGGAGCCAGCGATGGGAGCTCGCGTATGAAGCTCTCGGCAGGCTCAGCTACGCGGGCTCGCGCGCGGCGCCAACGGTGACTGGCGAGCACGTCTACACGACGGGTCCGATGGGCCCCGTGCACTGCATCGATCGCGAGACCGGAGAGGTGCTCTGGAGTATTGATCAGGCCGAACTGTTCAACCAGGAGCGTCCCTATTTTGGCTGGTGCCAGGCGCCGCTGGTCGTCGGGGACCTGTTGATCCTCGCACCGCTCGGCACGGAAGTCGGTCTGGCCGCGGTAGAGCGTAGCACCGGCGAGACGGTGTGGACGACACCTACCGTCGGGCAGGGACACTCGAGCCCGACGCTGATCGAGCTCAATGGTCGTGCGCAGGTCTTGATGGTCAGTGCCATGGTCACGGACGAGGAACGCTCTCGCGGTCAGCTTCCCGAAGAGAGCCTGGTCTCCGCGCGCACCGGTCGCGGGGGTCTGATCAGCAGCTTCGATCCACGCACGGGTCGCCGTCTCTGGCACAGCTTCGCGCCCGCGTGCACCTCCCCGGTCGCGCCGGCCCTGCGCGTGGACGATAGCCGGGTGTTCGTGACCGGCGGGTACCTCGCCGGCTCGGTGTTGCTGGAGATCACCCAGGACGGCGGTGAGTACTCTGTCTCCGAGGTGTTCCGGCATCGGCTGGGTTCATCGGTCCATCCGGCCGTGCGCTGGGGCGATCACCTGTTCCTGACCACCACGGAGAACTTCAACGAGCCGCGCTCGCGCTGGGATGAGGCGGGTCTCATGTGTCTCGGCCTCGATGGTGAGGAGCGCTGGCGCACTGGCGCCGATCCGAACTTCGGACGCGGGTCAGTCCTCGTCGCGAAAGGAGTGCTCGTCACCCTGGATGGCCACGACGGCGTGCTGCGCCTGATCGAGGCGACCGGCGATGGCTATCACGTGCTGGCCGAGGCCGCCGTGTTTCCAGAAGAGCGACGGCGCGAGGCACGCATGTGGGCGCCGATGGCACTCGCCGACGGGCGGCTGCTCCTGCGCAGCGAGGAACGCCTCAAGTGTCTGGACTTGCGGCGCGACTGATACGGAGTCAGACACCTTGTTGTCGCTGGATGACAACAAGGTGTCTGACTCCGTATCAACGGAAGCCCCACCGGATGGTGACGCCGATCTTCTTGAACTTCTTTTTCTTGAAGTCGAACTCCACGTCGGGAGTGATCTTCACACCGCCAGGGAGCTGGAGCTTCTTCTCGATGTCCTTCACCATCCGCTTGATCTTGGTGAAGGCCTTCTCCAGCTCGCTCTTCGCGGCCTCGGGCGGAGGGGTGATGATGGCGAGTTCCACTCGCATCTCCAGCGCTGCCTTGTCCACCTTCTTCTGCAGGACCTTGCGCGCCTTGGCGCAGCGCTCTCGGAGCTTCGTTTCCTCGGGCGTAAGCTCCTTCTTCGCGTCCAGCACCTCGAGCTGCTTGTTGATCTTGGCGATGTCCTTGAACAGGCCTGCGACCTTGCCTTGCCAGCGATCGATGATCTTCTTGACCGACTTCTCGAAGTTCTTCAAGTCGAGACCTTGCATGCTTCTCCTCCGTGCAGTGTTCCGCCAGGCGGGTCCATTTGGGCCATCCTGAATCCGACCATGGTATACAGTGTCGCACACCCTGTTGTCGCCGAGCGACATCAAGGTGTGCGACACTGTATATCATAATGGCAGATCCTCTATTCCTGGCTGCGTATCCCTACCTCGAGAGCGTCTACACGCTGCCTGTTGGAGACCTGGACGATGCGGCAGCATACTTCGGCAAGTCGTTCGAGCTGGACGAGGCGGAGCGACGGGACAATCCCCCCACCGTGATCATGGAGCGCGACGGCGTTCAACTCGGATTCGCGATCACGGGAGGCGACGCGAGTAACGACGGTGCGGCGATCGAGGTCACCGACATCGACCGAGCACGCCGCGAACTGAAAGCGAATGGCGTCGAGCTCGGGCCCGATCGGATCGACGAGCGAGGGGGCGAAAGGTTCAAGGTGTTCTTCGTAGTTGCGCCAGGCGGCCTGTGCTTCTATTTCCATCAGCGGATCGACTGAGGGCCTGGTACGGGGCGTTGCTCCGAACCCGGTAGGCGCCATGAATTCGTTGACGATGTTTGCGGTTCCGTACGGTTGCTTTGCGGGCTGGCCAGTTTATTCGGGAATGGGTGAGGCCATCGGTCGCCAGACGGCGCAGGTCCTCTCGAGAGCCCAGTCCAGGCCCTTCAGGGCGAGCGCCAAACCGCCGTCAGACCCATGAATCGACTCAATACTCAGGATCGACCCGCTGACCTGTCACGCCGCTCGAGGCTCTGCGGTGCCTTGCGGGCCATCGACACGCGCATCAGCCGGGCAAGCGCGGCCTTGAGCCCGCGTCGGAGGAGTCGGCTGCTCATCGGGGTCTCCCTCCTCTTCGCGGGAGCGATGCTCGGCGGCAGCTGGTTCCTGGAAGGGGAAGACTCTCAGACGATCACCTATGTGCTGATCGCGATCTGGTGGATCCCATTCTCGGTCCTCTCGTCGGGCGGTCGGTAAATACGGTGTCACCCACCCTGCTGTCGCTTGGCGACAACAGGGTGGGTGACACCGTACAATACCCGCTGAATGTCGTATTCACCGTCGGTACTCGCCCTCGCGCTGGCTTTTCCGCAGGTCGTCGCGAGCCCCCCCAGCGCCTCCCTCTCGGCCACCGTTCAGGGCGACGGCGATTCAAGCCGGGTCGACACGCTTTACGCCAAGTTGAGCGCGGCCTACTTTGTCGGGCGCTTCGAGGAGTTCATCGACCTCGCCGAAGGCGAGTTCCTGCCATTGATTGGCGCGGGGGCGGATGGCGAGGGGTCGCTCGCCCAGATCTCAACGGTTTACCTCCAGCTCTCGGGCGCCTATTCATGCCTGGGCGACCAGGACTCGGCGCTGGAGTGGTTCGAGCGCACCCTCGACCTCGGACGGTCCCGGATCCTGACGAACACCCTGATCGATCCTCACTTCGCGGGCCTCCGGGCCGATCCGCGCTTCCAGACGCACGTGCCGGGTCTGGAGTCGCAGCTCGCCCGCAAGCGGCGGGATAGGGAGCGCGAGCGCTCGCTTCACCGTCTCTCCCACGACCGTCTCCAGGCGCGCATCCGCGACCTGCCCATCACCTGGATCGATGGGCACGGCAGCGACGGCATGCACCGGATCCGGATCACCTCTGACGGGGCGCGCGCCATCACGTGGGGGCTGGACGGCAGGGTCTGGCTGTGGAACGCCTGGACCGGCGAGCCCCTGGGCCAGCTCGGGAGCCACGAGGCGGACTTCTTCGACGATGAGGAGGAAACGCCAGTCCTCGAGTTCGGCGCCGACGGCGAGCGCGTCGTGATCCATGCGCCCCTGCCCGGTGTCGCTAGCCTGTGGGACGGACGTAGCGCCGAGTTTCTGGGCAACCTCGAGGTCGGCACCCAGGACGTGCGCTCGACGGCGTTCAGTCCCGACGGCCGACGGGTCGCGACCGCGGACGCCGACGGGTTGGTGCGCCTGTTCAATGCCGACTTCGGGACGCCACTGGAGAAGCCGGTCATTCGCCACGCGTCGGTCGACGAGCTGTCCTTCTCTTCCGACGGCCGCTTGCTCCTGACCCTGAGCCGCTGGAGGGACGCTCGGGTCTGGGACGCCAAGACCGGCGAGGAGGTGCGCCGGTTTGCGCGCGGGGTGGTCTGGGCGAGCTTCAGCGCCGACGGCGAACGCTTGTTCGGGCTCCTGCCGACGCCGGGCGCCGAAGTCGCCCTCGTCGCCAGCCTCGTCGATCCAGAGGCTCCGGTGCGCGAGATCCGTACGGATGGAGAAGGCTCGCTGGTCCGCTGGGGAACCGGCGAGCTGATGGTGTTCTCGGTACCCGGGGCGAAGCTGACCTGGCTGCCAGTTTTCCACACGGGAGGCCACCAGCGGCCGCGCTCCCGGCCCGCTGGCGACCGACTCTTCGCCTCCTCGGGTGGCAGGACCGGCCTCTGGAGTGTGAGCACCGGTTCCCGCGTGGCCGCGCTCGAGGAGCTCCCCATCGAAAGCTCGGTACTCGCTTCGTGGAAGGTACTGTTCGGACCCGACGGGCGCCGGCTCGTCACCCTCGCCGATGCGGATCTGGGCATCGTGCCCGGTCGCCAGCTGGAGGAGGCCTTCGACAGTCGACTCTGGGACGGGATCACGGGAGAGTCGATCGTGAGGCTGGCTGGTAGAGAGGGTCCCTACCCGGCCGACCTCGTCGCATTCAGTCCGTCCGGGGAGTACCTGGCCACGGCGAGTCATGGCCTCGTCTCGCGAGCAGCCGTCAGGATCCACGACGCGAGCGATGGCGCCCTCGTCGGCGAGTGGTCGACCTCCGGCAGGAGCATCTTCGACATCCAGTTTGACCACGGGGACCGGCTCGCCTTCACGGGTGTTGGTCATGGAATGGTATGGGACGGCGAGCGGGCACCGGTCGAGCTACGCTCCCACCTGATGACGCCGCGCGGCATTGGAGCAAGGATCTCGGCGCCCGACGGCCTGCACGCGATCACTTCCTCCTGGTCGGGCTCGACCAGCGGGACCAGCCGTTGCCACCTCTGGAGACTGGACACGGGCCTTCCCGTCCCGAAATTGTCCATCCACGAGTCGTCATCGCTCCCCGGCATGAGCGAGACCTCCACGTGCGGCACCCTGCTCCCCGACGGGAAGCGCTTGCTCTCTGCGCGCATCGGTGCGTCCGGGGAGGCGTTCGAGCTTCGGGACACGCGCAGCGGTGAGCTGCTCCGGAGCGCCAGTCTGGTTCGCATCAGAAACCCGATCTGGCAGCTCGTTCCAACCCCCGACTCCCGGCGGCTGATCGTCCGGACCTGGGATCGAGCCGCGCTCATCAACATCGAGCAGGACGCACGCCGGATGCGATCCGTCTCGCTCGAGGACACCGAATGGTCCACTACCCAGACCGCGAACATGGTTGCCATGAGCCCGCGCGGCGATCTGGCTGCAGTGGCCGCGAAGGGCAGCGTGCGGCTCTGGGATCTCGAGAGTGGAGGGGAGCTGGCCGCCTTGCCCGCGACCGACGTCGTCGACCTCGCCTTCTCCCCGGACGGCACGCTGCTCGCCGGGGCCGAGTACTGGGGGCAGATCCGCCTATGGGACCTGGACACCCGCGAGCTCGCCTGGACATTTGGCGGTCCGGACTCGGAGACCACCTTTGTGGGCTTCGACCCGAGCGGCACGCGGCTGGTCTCGACCGACACGGACGGCACGGCGCGCATTCGCGGCCTCGACGGCGGGGAGGTCGTGCTAGCCGGTCATGAGAGCAAGCTCTACCGGCCGGCCTTCTCCTCCGACGGAGCTCGCGTCGTGACACCGAGCGCGGATGGAACTGCGCGGGTCTGGAATGCGGAAACCGGTGAGCAGCTGGCCGTGCTCGAGGGCCACGTCGCCGAGGTCACCCACGCCGAGTTCGCCGCCGGAGACAGTCGCCTTCTGACCCAGTCCAGGGATGGGACGGTGCGAGTCTGGGACGCCACACCCGACGGCCAGGGGCGGCTTCTGGTGACGCGCCTCGACTACGACGACGGCTGGCTCGTGTTCGCGCCGAGCGGCCACTTTGTGGCGGACGGTCAGGCGGCGAATCGTGCGCGCGTCCTGGTCCAGGGGCGGCGCTATCCGCTCTCGTCCTACGCATCGGTCTACGAATCGGCAGAGGAAGTGGCGCGTTCCCTCGCAGGCGAGGCCGTAGCTCCGCCCGCTTTCGTGCCGCGAGCCCCGGAGCTGCGCATCGCCGCGCCCCTGGACTCGTCCATTGACGAGCGCGCGTTCCGGCTGGAGGCGCTCCTGGAGGATAGTTACGGGATCGATCGAGTGACCGTCGAGCAGGACGGCGTCGAGCTCGATCCGGAGTGGGTGTCCGAGCATCTCGAGCTCGCGCCGGGCGCGCGCACGGCGCGCCTCTCGTGCGAGCTGGTCATTCCGGATGGCGCCTCTGCGACCACCGTGCGCGTGCGTGCGCGCAACGTCCGGGCGATCCTGAGCACGATCGAGAGTGTCCACGTACGCTACGAGGCGCCCCAGCGTGAGCTCTTCGTGCTCGCCATGGGCGTCGCCGACTACGAGGACGACGGGCTCGATCTCGCCTACCCGATCAAGGATGCCGACGACCTGATCGCCCGCTTCCAGTCCGAAGCTGGCGATTTCTATTCCGAGGTTCACGTCCAGCGCCTCAGCGACGGAGAGGTCACCCCCGGCAAGCTGCGGCGCGCGCGCGAGGAATTCCTGCTGCGCGCCGAGCCGGAGGACACAATCCTGGTCTTCGCCGCCGGGCACGGCGTGCGCTCGGCCTCGGGCGAGTACTACTTCCTGACACCCTCGACGACGCCCGACGACCCCTACGATGGCATCGAGCGCCAGGTGCTCGAGTCCCTGGTTACCTGGAACCGCCTGCACGCCAGCCGGCGCATCTTGTTGCTCGACACCTGCCATTCCGGCGAGGCCTTCGGCGCGGGCAAGCGCGGCATCGCGTTCGACTCCTACGACCAGACCGAGGTGGACGAGGCCGCTGGAACGGGCCTGTACATCATCGCCGCGAGCTCGGAGTCGGGATTCGCGCAGGAGACCCAGGGCAACGGCCTGTTCACTCGCGCCCTGCTCGAGGGACTCGACGGGGCCGCCGACACGGACGGCGATGGCCTGGTAGGGATCGACGAGCTGAAGACCTACGCCACGACCGTCGTTCACGAGCGCAGTGAGGGTCGACAGCGCCCCACGGCCCCGCGCATCGAGGGCGGCGAGAACTTTCCCCTGGCCCGCGTCAAGTAGGTCAGGTGCCGCACACCTTGTTTTCGCCTGGCGACAACAAAGTGTGCAACACCGTAATTCGGCGATTCATTGCCAGGAGCATAGGATTGGCACACCAGCGCAGCCCGGCGTTGGCGCTTTGAGGAGGATCAAGCCATGTCACGATTCACGCCCGTCACGACGAGCATTGCATTCTGTATCGCGTCCTTGCCGGCCATGGCCGGCGCGGGTTGTCCGGATTGCGTGGTCGTCGCCGTCGATCTCGATGCCAGCCGGCCCGGGATTCAAACGACGATGACGGTTCCGCCCGGCACGACGCGGATCGAGGATGTCACCGTCTGGATCAGCGATCCGAACGGAGCGGCGGTGATCCGGAGCATAGGCCACGTGGGCGGACTCAATCGCGGTCTCTCCTTCGGCCATGTGCCCGACGGCGCCAACGCGGGAACCGTCACCGCGTTGACGGGGGTGACAGTGGATCCGGTTGTCGCCGGACACACAGCCTTCCTGAACGGTGGCTTCCAGCCGATGTTCACCGGGCCCGAGGTGCAGTACTTCGAGACCGGTGCTCCGGGCGCCATTCCGGTGAACCCCACCGGGCCAGTCATGTCCATCGACATCGACCTCGAGGGTGCGGTGGAAGGCGACGTCTTCAGCTTTCACCTGGGCGACATGACCGCTGCCTGGCTGGAGTCCGGTGATCTCTTCGACGGTGGAGCCTTCTCCACGACCGACGAGGACTCCCTCGACGCCGGTGGCGATGCGGTCCCCGACGGCACACCCAGCCTGCTGGGCATCGACTCCGACGTGCCTGTGTCGAGCCCGCCCGCGCCATTCCTGGTCGACTACATCGACGGCATCGGTGGAAGCGGGGCGACGATCGTGGTCGCAGCAACCGCCGTCCCCGCGCTGTCGACGTGGGCCATGTTCGTCATGACCGCAGCATTGCTCGCAGCTGGAGCTACTTTGATCCGCAACCGCGCGGCCTTCAAACCCTGACGGCGATACCGGGCCCGCATCTGGCAACGGGGAGGACTCGGCCGGGTGCAGGTGGTCTCGATACATGGTGGAGATTGCGCGGGCCTGGTATCGTCTCCTTCGATGAATACCAGCCGAGTCCTCGCAGTCCTCGCCCTCATATCCTTCATGACCCCTGAGCTGCCCGCTCAGGTCCGGTTGCAAGGGGGCTCGGGCGCGAGCCAGGCATCCGCTGCCGACCGCAGCCCCAATCCGCTCCCCCTGCGGGTGTTCCTGGTCGCAGGGCAATCGAATGCGGAGGGCAATGACTCGCCAGCATCGGGCGCCGCGCAGCTGCCTACTTTCAATGGCGCGCTCGAGCCCCAGAGCGTTCGGTTCTGGTACGAGACCAGTTTCACCAACAACATCCTGAGCTCCGGCGGGTGGATTCTGCTTCAACCCGAGCTGCAGCGGGACACCTTCGGCCCCGAGCTCACTTTCGCTCGCAAGGTTAAGGCCGAGAGCGTCGGTCCGATCGCCATCGTCAAGTCGACATGTGGCGGGACGAACCTGGCCGTCGACTGGGATCCCGGTAATCCCTCGGGTCAGGGGATGTACGAGCGCACGATCGATCTGATGCAAACCGCCCTCGCGGATCTGACGAGCAACGGGATCGCCTGGCAGCTCGAGGGCGTGCTCTGGCAGCAGGGCGAGAACGACATGCTCAACAGCACCTACGTGACCGAGTACGCCGGGCGACTGTCCGCCCTGATGGACCGCTTCCGTGCGGACCTCGGAGCACCGCAGCTACAGTGGTACGTGGGCGAGACGAGCTTCAAGGGAATCTGGGGCATCGACTTCCGCTCGAACATGCAGACCCTTCGCAGCCAGCAGCTGCTCGCGGTCAATGCCGACCCCTACGCGCAGTTCATCCCGACGAGTCACCTGGGCTTCCTGATCAACTACGGGCAATCGCAGCCGCACTACCACTTCGGACCCGAAGGGCAGCTCCAGCTGGGTGAGGTCTACGCGGCCGCCTACCTGAAGAAACTGGGGGTGGATCAGAGCCACCAGTCCCAGCCTTTCTGCTGCGGCTTCCCGGCCTCGGCGGGCTCCACCGTGCGCGTCTTCATTCTCGCGGGTCAGCGCAGCATGGAGGGCGAGCACGCGTACGTCTCCGAGATCGACGGCTATCCACAGTTCGCCGGCCTCGCCGCACCCCAGGAGGACGTCCTCTTCCGCTACCGGGTCGGCGGCGGCGCCCACACTTCGACCGACTGGGCTCCCCTCGGCCCGGCGGACTACCTCGAGAACTTCGGGCCCGAGCTCTCCTTCGGGGCAACCTTGAGCTCCCAGGTCGCGGACCCGGTGGCGATCCTCAAGATCACCGATAGTGCCGGCTTTCTGGAGGACTGGCTCCCCTCCCACCCGAACGCGAGCCGTCCCCAGTACGCCGATGCCGTCAGTTTCATCAACGACTCGCTGAACGACCTCCAGGCCGGCGGGTTCAACCCCGTTATCGAGGCGGTCGTGTGGCTGCCCGCCGAACACGACGCCTGGTGGGGTCCCTTCCGCAGCCAGTACGCGAATAACCTGACCACCCTGGTGGCGAATCTTCGCACGGACCTCGCCGCGCCGGACCTCCAGTGGTGGGTCGCGGAGCTTTCGGACAATCTCATGTGGGGCCAGGCGAAGCTCGACCAGCTGGACGCCCAGATCGAAAGCGTCGCGGCCGCGGACCCCCTGCTCTGGTTCGTCGACACGGACTCGGTACCCGTTCCGGCGCAGTCGCCCATGTTCGGAACCGAAGGAGTCCTCCACCTCGGCGAACTCATGGCAGAGGCATACCTCAACCAGTGACCGCGGGCATTGCATCCGCTGTGTGCGACTCAGCACATTTCGTGCGAATCGCGCACTAGCCGGGGCCGCCGTGGGCCCCGTGCTGGCCGCCGTGGCGCTCGGCACGGTTCTTGTTGAGGGACGGACGGTTCCATGTCCCGTCGATCCATGACTGGACCTGGCCAGGTGATTTCAATGAACAATAGACTCTGGATCGGTTCTTGTATCGTGCTGTCGCTGGGCCTCTCGGCGCTGGACGCCGCGGCTCAACGTTCGGCTGGCCCGGCTCAACGTGGCCTCCCTGGTGCAGCTTGTCGTGGCGCCAGTTCCACCGGGAACACGAATTCGGGTGGGACCTCCGACTGTCCTGGACCGGATCGGGGTCTCCCGAGGCCCAACCCGTCAGCACCGACCAGCGGACCGCCCAGTAGCAATCGAGGACCGGCAGCGACGAACTATGGCTGCCCGTCGTCACGGCCGACCGGGCCGTCTCGCATGGCGCCGAGCGTCGCCGCTCCGGCCGCAACAACCATGGCCAATCCGGCCGCCGGCGCGTTCGCCGCGGCGACTCCAGGTGCAGGGTTCGAGTCCACGAGCTGGCAGCTGTGGTGGAACTACAACAAGGACCCGTACATCAATCTGCGGAACCGCATGCGCGGGACCGTGCTCACGGGCAGTGATACGTTTTTCCTGGGCCACGGAGAAACGATGAACGTCAGGGATCTGAGCCGACCGACGGGCGAGCAGATCGATGAGCTGGTCGTACCGGCTCTCAGCCAGACACTCGAGAACGACCGTGACGATGAGACCTTGAAGTGCTGCATGGTGGCGCTCGCCAAGATCGGCCGAGTGCCAGATTCGGCTCTGATGCACCGGTTGCACGAATTGCTGACGCACCCGAACCAGAGCGTCGCGGAGACCGCAGTCCTCTCGCTCGGGATCCTGGCACGAGAGGCGGCGGTTCCCACCCTGGTGTCCATCCTCGAGGATGACCGTGAAGGCTGGAGGCTGGTCGACACGGTTGGTATCTCCCAGCGGACGCGCGCCTTTGCGGCCTATGCGCTCGGGATCATCGGCTCGCGAACGACCGACCTCGCCTTCAAGCAAGCGATGGTCGAGCGCCTGGTCCGCGTCCTGGAGCAGCCGCATTTCGCGACGCGCGACATCAAGATTGCCGCGATGACGTCATTGGGCCTGATCGCTCTACCGGTCGACCTGGGCACCTCCACAGCAGAATCCCAGGATCGTCCGGGCACGCATGTCACATCGAGGCAGGACCAGCTGGAATTCCTGGCGCACTACTTCGATTCACGCAATCAGCGTGCGAACAAATCCAGCCGCCATTGGCTGGTTCGCGCCCACGCGCCGACGGCCATGGCACGCTTGCTCGAAGACGCTCCGCAGACGCTCAGGGAACGAGCAGTGAGGCTCATGATCGAGGCCTGCGGCCCGCATTCGAAAGAGCACGACGCAATCCAGCAAAGTTGCGTCCTGGCTCTGGGCCGGATCGGCGACTCCGACGTGGAGGATCCGCTCGACCAGGAGATTCGCGAAACCCTGCTGCGCACGATCGACGAGGGAGACCTGATGGGCCGGCGTTTCGGGCTAATCGCACTCGCGCAGACAGGCACCCGGCGCGGGCAAGACGACGAGCACTGGGCAGGCCTCGCGGCGACGCACGCTGAACTGCTGAAACAGCTATCGCGAGGCGCGTCCCAGATGAAGCCATGGGCCGCACTGGCATTGGGCGTCGCAGGACAGGCGTTGATCGCTCAGGGACAGTTCCCCGACCAGTCTGTCGTTCGTGCGCTACGGGTGTCCTGCGCGGACAATCGACGCCCGGACGAATGCGGGGCGTTCATGATCGCGCTGGGATTGCACGGCGACGAGGCATCCAGGGAACTGCTACTTGAGAAGCTCGACCTGTTCGCCGGCTCGGATCACACCCGTGGGGACGCGGCAGTTGCACTGGGCCTCATGCGAGAGCGGCGAGCCATCGAGCCGATCCAGAGGATCTTGCTCAAGTCGACGAACCGACCCATGTTCCTGAGTCAGGCAGCCCTGGCCCTGGGCCTGATCGGTGATCGCAAGCTCGTGCCCGACCTCGTCAAGGTGATGATGGCAGCACGCAGCTCTGCGGTGCAGGGGACGGTCGCCTCTGCACTGGGCACCATCGGGGATTCGCGCTCGATCGATCCGCTCGTCAACCTCTTGCGGAACGAGGGTGCGAAGAGTGGAGCCCGCGCTTCTGCGGCCGTCGCCCTCGGGCGCGTGTGCGACCGGGAGACCCTGCCCTGGGATTGGGTGCTCTCGGCCGACTTCAACTACAACGCCAGCCCCGTGACGCTCACGGAGCCCTACTCGCGCACCGGCGTTCTGGACCAGCTGTAAGCCGCGATACCGAGTCCGCTACTCGGAATCGTCAGCCAGCACCCATCCGGCCCCGTCCCTGGCAGTCGGGAGCATCCCGCGCCGGTAGAACTGGGCTCCAATTTCCATCGAGACGGGCCGCACGGCGCCCGGATGGCTATTCGAAGTGAGGACTGGGGTCGATTGCTCCCCCGGGCGGCTTCCATCGGGTACCCTTGAGATTGCAGCAACGATTGACGGGCTGTAGCCAACAATGCTCACGGTATCCAAGATCATGACGCGTCGACCTCGATCGGTGACGCGCGAGACGAGCCTGAACGATGCGCTGAAGCTGATGGAGCGCTACAACGTCCGTCACCTGCCCGTCGTGGAGGACGAGCAGCTGGGTGGCATCGTCTCCGATCGCGAGCTACTCGAGTCGACGGGCTGGCTCTCGGGGCAGGCCAGCGACAGCTGGCATTCGTCGGACGTTGGTGACGAGCCCGAGACCATCGGAGACATCATGCGCGAGGGTGTCATGAGCGCGTCACCCGAGCAACCTGTCGATGCAGCCGCGGTCACGATGATGAGCCAGAAGATCGGCTCCCTTCCCATCGAGAAGGATGGAGTTCTGGTCGGGCTCGTGACCGAGACGGACCTACTGCAATTGTTCCTCAAGGACCATCGTCGCATCCTGGATTCGGGTGGGGCCCAGCTGCACGCTGCACAGCTGATGACCAGCTGGCCCATCACGGCCAAGGTGGACATGACCCTTGCACAGGCTCGAGCAATCCTGAGAGCCAACGACGTGGGCCACGTTCCCATCGTCGAGGACGATCGGCTCATCGGAATCATCTCGGACCGCGATCTGCGTCGCGCTCACGGCCAGGGTCTTCGCAGCACTACTCCCATCGCAGAGGTCATGATGTCCAGCCCGGCCACCGTGACCCGCGACACGACCATCGACGTCGCTACCAATCTCATTCTCGAGAACAGGATCAGCGCCCTGCCGGTCATCGAAGGAGACGATGTGCTGGTCGGTATCCTCACCGTCGAGGACCTCATGGACGGATTCCTCGACGAGCTGGAAGACGAGCAGGGCACAGATTCGACCTGAGACGGATCCGCTGGATGACCACGCCCTGGCGCAGGTCTTCCCGAGCAGGGCGTGGCATTGGTCCGGCGCCCGTTTTCGACTGGAAACGAAACTGGACCGGTTTTTCAGTGCCGGATCAGACGGAAGCTACGAGCCTCTTCATGGCCTTCGCTCGCGATAGTGAAGATTCCCTCTGCCCTCAGGCCATTGTTCGATTCGGCAGTCAGGCGATAGGAGCCGGCGGGCACACTGATATCCGCAATGATCGATCGGCCTTCGCGAGGGACGTTTCCATTCATCCAGGCGCGCCGGCCATCCGGCGTCCGCAGCTCGCACCACAGTCGGCGCGGCGTCGGGGCGCCCTCCGGGAGTTCGAATACGGCCGAGCGAGTGGGCGCCCGGACAAAATGCAGGTCGTGGCGCAGGGTCTTACCCGGCGCGATCGAGAAGCTGGCAGAGACCGGTGCGACCCCAGTCCCCTGAACGTCGAGGGAGTAGCGACCGGGTGCGACCAGGGCTGAGCGGAAGGACGAGCCCGTCAGCATCACGACCCCTCCTTCCCGTCCATGGGCGCCTCCGTCTTCAGCGATCAGGAGGAATACCAGCGACTCCAGCGCCTCTTCGGGAGCGTCGATCTCGCCGGCGATGCGCCCCCCGTCCAGAAGGGTCAGCCGCCCCAGGTCGAGCACCTCTCCCACCACGACGTCGTGTTCGCCCAGCAGCATCCACGGCGCGTCGCTCGCATGAATCTCCAGGTGGAGAGTTCCCGGCGGAACGCCCGTCACCTGCAGCGTGCCATCGTCCAGGATGGGGTACTCGCGCCAGAGCCGGCGTTCGTTGTGCCACAGGGTCAGCTTGCCCTCGGTTGCGGGCGACCCGTCGGCATGGACCACCTCGCCGACGATCGTACTCGCAGAAGTCGCGATGTCGGGGACCTTCAGGGTGATCGGCCCCGGCGGCACCACGTCCTCTTCGATCAGCCGCGGGAAGAGCTGCCAGCCCGCGTGCTCTTGAACCCACAAGCGATAGGAGCGTTGCTCAAGGTCGGTGATCGTGAATCGGCCCTGTTCGTCTGTGTTGGAACGCAGGCGCACGTCAGGGTCGCCCGGAATGGTCAGCACGACACTCCATTCCGCGAGGGGCTGGTCGTACGCGTCGATGACGATTCCACGCAGGCTGGGGACCGGATCGAGGACCGGATTCCAGACAGGCTCCGCTCCATGAGTGAGCACGAGCTCGACCGTTGCGCTTCCATGCGCGGCATGTTTGGCCAGGAGCTGGGTCCTTCCAGCGCAGAGGCCCTCAAGCTCGAAGATGCCCGCAACATCGGAGTAAGCCATGGTCCCGGCGAGGCCCTCGAGGGGCAGGGTCGCGATCTGAACTCCGGCGATTGGATTTCCGTCCCGTGCAGTGACTCTTCCGGTGACCCGCGTCTCGGGTACGAGCAGGAGTGCGATCTCACGTACCCGGTGCTCGTCGACCTGGATCACGTCCCGGAGTGGTGCATGCCCGTCGGCCCGGACCAGTATATCGACCGCGCCAGGGTCCAGGAAATCGAGGTGAAAGTACCCGGTGGCGTCGGTGTGAGTCCGCTGAAGCGGTGGCCCCCTACGCGTGGATCCGTCCGGTGCACGCTGTGAGCGGGTTGGCGATTCCGGACCGAGGAACACCAGAGCTCCGTCGACGGGCGCGCCGGCCGCGTCAAAGACCCGTCCCGACAGCGCGCAGCCCGGGCGGTCGAGCACGAGTTCTACGGGATGCTGGCTACCCGGCTCCCCCACGATCGGTGCCAGGAGAGACGAGGCGAACCCTGCAGCCCGCGCAGCTATGTAGTGATTCCGGGTCAGTGAAGGGATCGTCCCACGCCCATCCGCACCGGTGACCGCGATCACATGGCCGCGATTCGAGTGGAAGCGCTGCGAGACCCACAGCTCCGCCCCCCCCACGGGCTCACCACGATCATCGACAACCCTGACGTTGGCGGTGATGCCCGCCCAGGCCCGGAGCTCGAGTACCGCGGTCTCGCCAGCGACGATCTCAACCTCATCATGCGTGCCGCGCAGCAGGCTCACGGACACACGACCGGCCGCGATACGGCCCAGGCGCGCCTCTCCGTTTTCGTCCGTGAAGACCACCTTCGGATCGGGAAATGCCCGGCCCACTCCTTCGGCCGCGACCGCTGCAATGTATCCGGCTGCGGGTCGAGGATCCGTGCTGTCGGGACCGCCGTGGCGTACACGTATGAGGAGCGTGCCGAACGTCGACGGCGTCGGTACCGGGACCTGGGTCACCTCGCGCGGGACCCGGGCCGGGGTCTCGGTAGTCACCGTCGCGCGCTCGGTCACCCGTTCCGGGACACTCAGCTCAACGCCCGGCGCCCGCGCAGGAAGTACGGGTGCTGGGACCGCACCCTCGCGCGACGGGCGCTGGAGACCTATCAGGGCGATGCCCGTGATCCCGACGAGGGCAACGGCTGTAGCGGCGAGGTGCTTCATGGTGAGGGCTCCGAGAAGGGACAGGCTGGTGAAGCTGGCCGGGATGGGCGCGCTGGCATGGGTGCTCGCATGGGCGATGACCGCCTCGCGCACCGCGTCCATGCCGCGCGCGGGTCGATCGATCCAGGCAACGAGGGCTCCGGCGTAGCTCGCCGGCAAGAGTCGGCGCAGCTGCTCGAGGCCCCGTTGCAGTTGCGAGCGCACCGTTCCCGGCGGGCGCCGCAAGGCATCGGCGATCTCCGCCACGGCCAGATGATGCTTGAGCCGCAGAACGAGCACGGGCTGGCTCGCCGCCGGGAGCTTGAGGATCGCCGCTTCGACGTCCTCGGTCAGTTCCATCTCGAGCAGGTGGGCTTCAGGCCGGCCAGGTGGGGTCCGCTCGAGCCGCTCCGGATCCGGAGTGCGCGCCCGCTGCTGACGCGCAAGGCGCGCTCGGTTGGTCAGGATCCCGAGCAGCCACGGCCGTAGGGGTCTCTCCGCGTCCCAGCTATCCGCGCGCTCCATGGCGACGAGCAAGGTCTCCTGTAGCAGGTCCTCGGCGTCGGTCGGGTGCCCGGTGAGATGCAACGCCACTCTCAGAAGCTCGGGGCCGACCAGGTCGGCCACCTCGCCCAGCGCCTCCGTCTCGCCCGTGGCCCGGAATCGGGCGAAACATTCGTCTTCCGTGTGTGCCATCACCCCTGGTTGTGGCGGGGACGCGGATCGACTCCCGAATCCCTGGACTTTTTTCCCGCGACCAGCCCCGCCCCTCGAAGAATAGGATTCCGCTGGCGTGTCGCGAAAGCGATTCGAGCGCAAGGCGCTGGATCTCGAGTCCTGGCCGTACGGAATCACGTGCCAGGCCCCAAGGGGCGGCCTCCTGCGTCAAGCTCTCAGCCCTTCAGAAAGGCCAGCAGCATCTCGACGGCCTTCTCCCCCACCTCCGGGGGCGGCTGGAGCTTGGACGTCACCACCAGCCCGGCCGAGCAGCTCAGCACCATCGTCGTCAGGTCCTTGGGCGCGTAGTCGCGGCGGAATTCTCCCGTCTCCTGGCCAGCGGAGAGGATCCCGCACAGGAGAGTCATCATCTTGCCGTGATGACTCTTCATGACGCCCGCGATCGATTCATCGCCCGGGCACCGCTCGACGACGGTATTCAGTGCAAAGCAGCCGCGCGGCTCCGCTCCACCTATGCAGAGACCGAGCACTGCGTGAGAAAGCCACTCACGAATCTTGCCGGATGGAGTCTCGATCGCCTCCAGGGTCTGTGCAGCCTCGTTGAGGGTTGTCTCCAGGTAGTGAGTCAAGGCACGGGTGAAGAGTGAGTGCTTGTCCCCAAACGTGTCGTACAGACTCTGTCGTCCGATCCCCATGGCTTCGGTCAGCTCGCTGAGTGCAGTAGCCTCGTAGCCCTGGCTCCAGAAGAGAGCCATGGCCTTCTCGAGGACTTCGGATTCATCGAAACTTCGGGGTCGTCCAGTCATCGTTCTCCTACTTTCGCATCAGAAGTCCAGCCGCAGGCCGATCAGAAGCGAAGAATTGTCGGGCAGGACGCTGAAGAGGCTCTCGCCGGGATCCGCAGCGTCGAAGTGCTGCAGCTGAACGATGAGCTTGAGGTCCTCGTTCCAGCCACGCAGCTGGCGCTCGAAGACAGCCTCGGCGATCTGCTCGTCTCGCTCGAGGTCGAAGATTCCCCGCAGCTCGAATGAGGTGCGCGCAAAGTCGTTCGCCTCCCACAGGCCCCGTAGAATCAGATCACTCGCGAGCGGTCGCAGGACCGACGGACCGTCAATCGCACCGTCCTCGCCGGCGTACTCGATCGTCATGGTCAGTTGATCCTGGTCAGCGAAGAGGTCGTAGAAGCTGCGATCGACACCCAGGACGTAGGCGAGATAATCCTGGGGATCGATGATGGGTGAGGCATCGAATGCGAAGGGGCTCTTGTAGACAACCTCGGCCTTGAGCGTCAGGGATGCCAGGAAGTCGCCCAGGCTGTCCTGATTGGGGACGGTCCGCAGGCCCAGCCCGATCGTCGTCGCGCCGTAGTAGACCGGCACTACGGCGCTCGGTCCCATCGCCACGAATGGCATGCGCTCGGGGCCGTGGGCGACGACGAGCTGCAGGTCAGAATTTGCGGGTGCCGTGTTCCAGGTGCTCTGGAATCGCAGCCCGTAGAATGCGCGCTCGCTGCCTTCCGGTTCGAATCCGTCGTCCTCGTCAAAAGGGGTCGCCCCACCACCGAAGCCAAAGCGCTGGTCCTCAGACGGAAAGGGAGTGGGGCGCCAGACCGGCAGAACGTAGGCGGAGACGGTGGGCTCACCGATCGTCTCGCCCCCATCGAAGAAGCTTCGATAGCGAAGCCCGAGCTCACCCATGCGTTCCGTATCGAGGATCCCGGTCGCGAGGTCACGTCGGTTGACCACGTCGATCGGATTGTAGGTATCCGCGATGCCCCAGTTCTCTACAAACTGTCCCGCGCGCAGGTCCCAACCGTCGCCGGCCTCGGTCACGTAGAGCTCGTAGGGCTCAAACCGGTCGTTGTCCCCGTCGAGGACGTCCAAGAAGATTCGGGGTCTGAAATAGGCCGTCGTCGACTCGCGCAGCCGGAAGTCGAACTCCATCTCGCCCTCGAGGATGAGCTGTTCATCGTTGCGGTCCTGGTTGCGATCCTTGAAGTAGATCCGTGGGCGTAGCTCCAGGAATCCCTTCCAACCGGTCAATGCCGAGGGCTCGGGATCTCCCTCGGCCGTGTCATCGACGAATTCGCCACCGCCGAGCAACGCGTCGAGCCCATCGTCGAATAGCTCGTCGTCCAGGAACTCTCCCTCGTCCGATGCATTGTCCTGCACAGGGTCCTCGGCGGGCGGCACCTCGGAGTCGTCGTCCCTGCCCTGGGCGAGGGCCGTCCCGGCGATGCCCGTTGCTATCAGGAGAGTCGCGCTACCGATCGCGAGTCCCCGGATCAAACGATGCTGAAGAGTGGCCATGGACATGGAGTGAAGAAGGCGCCGGATTCCTCTGGACCTATGACTGGATGGCACGGGTCGTGAACAGGTCTTCACGCAGATTGCTCCGGGCCTTGCCCGTGGTTGAGCTCTTGTAGAGCGAAAGGTTGAGGAACTCCTTCTGCTGCTCCAGCAGGGTGCGTTTCCCGGTCTGGTGATTCACCATCTCGATATTTCGAGCGCGCCAGAAGCGGCCGTGGATCACGTGCCAGCCGGAACCGTCACGGGTCTTGAGGTGCTTCCCTGCCTTGTCGAAGTACTCGATGCGTTCTTGTCGCCAGGATTCGGCGTTGAAGTAGACGACGATGTGGGAGTAGCCCGTGTCATCGTAGGTCGGCCGGGCGTCTAGCTTGTAGACCGACGCCGGCAGCCCATCTCGGTCGATCGTGGTCATCTCGACGAAGCGCCACTCATACTCGCTGGGGTCGATATTCGAGAGATCCTCGTAGGTGAACTCCGTGCCCTGAAAGCTCGCGGTGTTGTTGGCGCCCGACACCCGGCGGACGCGCTTGTTGGCCGGCAGGTAGAGCCAGTTGTCGTCCGAGCTTCCGGGGTTCTCGTGGGTCAGGGCCGTGACGCCGCGGATCTCCGCGGGGCTCAAGAACTTGATGATCAGCTTGTCGCCCTCATCGGCCCGCTCGTGGATCATGCGCGAAAAGCTGCGCCGTACGGAGTCTCCCCCCGCATCGAAGAGGGTCATCGTCCCCTGGCTGACTTCATCCTTCCAGCCACGATCGTAGGCGTCGGCGAACTCGGCAACCTGCCGGCCGTAGCGGGCGGCGTCCGCGGTCGCGAACTCGGGCACCTCGGGCCTCGGGACGCCGCTGCTGTTCTCCGCCTGGCCATCGGAACTGGCCGGCTGTGCGGTGACGGGGATCATGAAGGCGACGAGGGATAGCAGGGTCAGGGGTATGGCTTTCATGTGAATTCTCAGGTTCGGGTAGCTCGGGCGAGCGGTAATGGGGACTGACATCACGATGCGGTGGACAGGGCGGGAGTCGTCGAGACGGCTTCCCGCATGAGGGGACGCTTCTTGAGTCCGTAGGCAGCCGAGAAGCTCAGCACGGCGGTCGTGAACACGAAGTCAGCGATCCATGCCATGCCGATCATCAGGCCCGCCAGGGTGCCCATCTGGAAGTTCGGCTTGAAGTCACTCAGCAGCAGGGTGCCGAATCCGATGATCAGGACCACCGTGGTGATCGTCATGGCGGCGCCGCTCTCGTGCATGGTCCGCGCGAGCGCGTCCTCGGGCGATCGGCCGGAGTTGCGTCCGCGCACGAACTTGGTGAAGAAGTGGATCGTGTCATCGACGCACACTCCTAGCGCCACCGAGGAGACGAGAACCGCCGGCCCGTCCAGGGGAATCCCCAGGAGCCCGAAGGCGCTCAGCGGGATGACGATTGGCAGCACGTTCGGAATCAGGCTGACGACGGCCAGGCGAACCGAACGGAACACCAATCCGATCAGGATCGTGATCGCCGCGAGAGCCAGGGCCATGGATTCGATGAAGCCCCTGGCAAACACCTGTGGCGTGCGTGAGAAGAGCATGGTCTTGCCCGAGAGGGTCATGTTCGCGAGCTCGCCGTCAGCGACCGCGGTCGCCCCCATGCTGCTCGGTCCACCGGCAATCTGGGGGAACTCGGCGCGAGCGATCTCCTCGATGCGCTCGAATGCCGCCAGCTGCTCGACCGAAGAGGCCTGCTCCACACGACCCTGGACGCGGAACTGCGTACGGTCGGCGCTGAGCTGCGTGGTCAGGCTCTCCCCGGGGCGGGCGCCGTTCTCGTACTGCAAGTAGTACTGGGCGACCAGACTGGAGCCGGTCTGCGGAGGCGTGAACTGCCACTCCTCGGTCCACTCGTCGAAGGCCAGACGTGGTTCGCGGAGTTCCTCGGGCACGTCCGTCTCACGGGGAACGCGATAAGCCGCAGCCGCATTCTCGTTCTGGACCTGGTTCATCTTGCGCAGGGTGTCCAGGGGCGAGATCAGGTCGGTGATGATGGTGAGCGGCGAATCAGGAGTTCCCATCTCCTCGCGCAACCTTCGCTCAAAGCCCTCGAGTGAAGCGAGGAAGGCGGGTGAGACGCCGATACGGCGCTTCTCGAACGCCTCCTGCTTGGCGAGCAGGGTGGTGTACTCGGAACTCTCCGCCTCGCTGAATGGCTCGAAGCTCGCCTCGGACCTGGCCAGGCCCTCCGCGCGTAGACGAAGACCCTCCAGGCGCTCCTCTTCGGCGCGCGTGAGCGCGGGCGCCACGTCCTCGCCACCCGGTCCACTGAAAACGATCTCGAGGTCGCCGACGCCACCCATGCGGGCCTCGATCCAGTGGAAGTCCGACATTGTGGGATTGTCGTCGGGGAACATCAGGCGGAAGTCGCTATCGATCTCGACCTTCGTGAGTCCGATGAGCGAGACGACGAACAGAACAGTTCCCGCGCCCAGGAGAAGCCCGCGGCGGCGGATCACGCCCCCCACGAAGGCTTCAGATCGACCGACGGTGAAGAACTCCGCAAGGCGCGAGCGCCCCGCCTTGGCCGCACCCTTGTGGGGAACCAGGGAGAGGAGTGCCGGAACGAGCGTCATCGATAGCAGATAGGCGAAGAGGGTGCCCATGCTCGCCATTTCACCCAACATGCGGTTCGGTGCGAGTTCGCTGACCGTGAGAGAGTAGAACCCGACGGCGGTCGTCAATGACGTGAGGAAAACGGGCAGCGCATTGCGCCGGATCACCTCGATGATCAATTCTTGCTTGCCGGAGATCTTCGAGCGCAGGGCGGCCCACGAAGCTACGAGGTGAATCGCATCCGCGATGCCCACGGCCGTGAGCATGTTGGGCGACATCATCGTCAGGTTGTTCATCAACCGCCCGATGGAGAAGTTCGTGCCGACCATCGCGAGAATTGCGCCAAAGACGACCACCAGGGGTACTGCCACGCCCACAAAGCTGCGGAAGATGCTCAGGAGAACCAGGGTGATGACAAGAAACATGAGCGGGATGAACTTGGCGTCCCCCATCCCGACCTCTTCGAAGTTGCGCTCGAAGCGCGGCATGCCCCCCACCCGAAAATCGAAGCTACTCCGTGGCTGGGGCTGAAACGCCGCAGCCAGGGCACCATCCTCTCCGCCCCGGTCCTGGTACCCGGCGCCGTCCTCAACGTATCGATGGAACTTGCGTACGGGCTGCCCCTCCGCATCCAACATGAAGTTCGTGGTCGGGTCCGCCAGGTCGAAGCGCCGCGCGTCACGCTCCTCACCGTTGGTGAGGCCCTCGACCCAGGCACTCAGGCGCGCATGGCCCGGCGTCGGCACGTCGAGCCCTTGCTCGACCCGCAATAGATGCTCGATCCCCGCCAGGGCCTTGCGCTGCTCGGACACGCCATAGAGGTTCATGGCCGCACCGATGGCACCCTGATCCTCGCCAAATGCATCGGCCAGCCGAGCCTCGTCGATGTGCGGGCGCAGCACCTGCACCTGGATCGTCGTCGTGGTGCCAGCCTCGTTCAGGATCGTGCCGAGCAATAGGGGCTCGCCAATGAACTCATCCAGGTCGGCATCCGCACCTATGACATCCCGCACACGCTGCTCGCCCAACCTGTCTGCGGTTCGTCGCGCTCCCAGAACGGCGATCATGCGCTCGACGATGTCCGAGTCGCCGAGGCTCTCCGGGTCGACCTCGATGAGGTCCGAAATGATCAAGCCTTCTTCCGAACCTAGCTCGTCCTCGATCAACCCCCATCGGATCCAGGGGTTGTAGGTCAGGCTGCGCACGTGGCGCACGCCAGGTACGGCCAGGAAACTCTCGGTCAAGCGGGCGATCGCGCCCAGGGACTCGCGGCTGAACACACCGAGCTCGTCTCCGGTCGCCTCAAAGGTGACCATGACGTAGTCCTCGGCCACGAAGCGATCCTCGATCTCGTAGTAGGTCGTGACGGCCTCATCCTTTTCCCCGAACCAGATGTCCATGCTGGGATCAAAGATGAGCGGCTGCCCGGCCTCGGCGCTGGCGTCACCTCCCAGCCCGGCCACGGAGGCACTGAACCAACCCACCCGCCGGATCCCCAGCCCGAAGGCTCCGAACACAAACAGCAAGGCAGCTGCGCTGGAGAGCCAGCGCCAGCGATAGAGAAGGGCAGCAAAGGGCGAGGCGGGAGCAGCGTCGGTCGGATCGTTGATTTGATTCACGGCGAGATGTCTCTGGGATGAGGACCTGGGATCATTCTGGATCGATCGGTCAACAGACTATCGTCGTTTTGGACCATGCGTTCAAGAAATAAGACCGAGAATCAGCTCCCGGACTCAAGCCACCAAGCGCAAAGGGTTTAGAGCTTCACATGTTCCCTGCGGCTGACTCACAATCTGCGGCATCCGGGGGAACCGATCGGGATCCAGATTGCCGCCGAGAAGGGTCCATAATGACTCGCCCTGCCCTTCGATAGATTCTCGCGGGGCATTGGTGAGGACGCCGTTGCCTCGATTCCCACCAAACTGAACCTCCATTCCACGACATGCCGCAATCCATGAGTGACCCCTTTATCCCGCGCGTTGGCGGAGTCATCAGCGCCGACATCGCCGTTCCCGAACACGAACGTGAATTGAGCTTCTACTCCCGTGTTCTCAGCACGGGTGAGAATCCGCTCTGGCGCGAAGATCTGATGAACAATCTCGGCATGCCGATCATCGGGTTGGGCGCGTCTAGCCCTGAATACGCTGATCTCCCGCTCCAGTGGATGGCGCACATTCATGTCGCCGATGTGGCAGCCAGTGCGGAGCGCGCGCTGGAATCGGGCGGAAGAGAGCTCATGCATGGCAGAGACGACCATGGAACGAGCCAGTGGGCGGTTCTACTCGATCCGAATGGGGCGGCGTTCGGGATCGTCCCGGTCGGTCCTGCTGACACGCCTCCCCCTACTGAAGGCGCCGCACCGCGCGACGCTGCGGCACGTGCGGGACGGATCAGCTGGCTAGATCTGACGGTCTCCGACGCCTCGGCAACTCGTGACTTTTATCGACGGGTCGTTGGCTGGTCGGCGCAGGACGTCGAGATGGAGGACGCGGGCGAGCACTACGCCGACTACAACTTGATTGGCGAGGATGGAAACCTGGCGGCTGGAGTCCGCCATGCGCGGGGCGTGAATACAGGTCTGCCGGCAATCTGGATGATCTCCCTCCCCGTTGGCGATCTCGACGAGAGCCTCCGCCGTGTACAGGAGGGAGAGGGCAAGGTCATCAAGATGACACACGGGATCGATGGAGAGACCACACGTGCGGTTATCCAGGATCCAGTGGGCGCGTGCCTTGCGTTGGTACCGGGATAGGGACGGCGCAGCAGCGTGACCAGGCGTTGCCCATGACTGGGCGCGCCGCACCGTTCGCGTCCTGCTCGAGAACGATGTCCAGCGAAGCGGCCCTGACGAGGTCGTCATCCGGTCACAGATGGTGGCTCATGACACGAGCTCTGGTTCTGGGCCTGCCAGGGAGGGTGCGTCCTGGATCTCAATGGCCGGCGAGAAACGATGCCGCCCGAAAGGCGACCTATCGCTCGGTCCGTCGGAGGGCGAAGCGCGGGTCGCCGCTCAATTCGGCGTGAACCGAAACGCGGGTCGCAGAACGAGGGAGTGCCCGGGCGAACCGTCCAGATGGACTCTTTGCTCGACACTCTCGCCGTTCGATCCGCTCGCGATGACCCGGTAGACTCCGGGGGGCAGGGGTCCGAAGGTGCGTTCCTTCGACAGGATCTCGGCGGCGACCCGGGTCTTGGATCGCTCCAGGTCCCCCATCTCGCCGACATCACGGTTTTGCTCGTCCAGGATGCGCAGGTCTGCCCGCACGAAGCCCGCCGTATCGGCCACGCGCACGCGCAGTATCGATCCCGCGCTCAGGACGAGGGCCACTTCGGTGGTCTTGCCGGCGTGCAAAGTCATCGGGGCACTCTCGGGCGTGCACGCGTCCGCGGTCCGTGCACAGGCCGTCACCTGGCCCGGTGCGACATGGTCAATTGAGAATCGACCTTCGGCCCCACTGCGATGGGGAGAGAACGGGTCGAGCAATCTTCCGGCGCCGTCGCGCAGGAAGACGGTGGCCCCCACGACCGGATTGCCCGCGAAGTCGAGGACGGTCCCCGAGAGGGTCCCGGGGCGGACGAGCTCGAGCTCGATGTCGCTGAGCACCTGTCCGGCCTCGAGTATCAGTCGCGGACTCACCGCAATAGCGTGGCCGGTCGGGTTCCACGCGCCCTCGAAGGCCACTCCAGCTCGCAGGGTGTAGGTCCCCTGCGGAAGGGCGTTGAACGCAAACTGTCCGTCTGGCCCGGAGCGCGACCGTCGACCTCCCAGCCCGTCGAAGACGCTGGGGCGTCCATGGCGGTGCACGGCGAGGGGGACGCCCTCCACTCCAAGGCCGTCCGGGCCAATCACACGCCCCCGCAGCCCACCGGGCGGTGCTTCGAGATCCAGGCGGTGCTCGCCTGTGGCCGGGATGGTGCGCAGGAATTCCGCGTGGGGTTCGCCCGTGCGCGAGTCGCCGACGACGACCAGGTGGTCGCCCCACCCGTCGAGGTCCAGCGTATACCCGCCATCGGTGCCCACATTGCTCGCCTGCAGGGAACTCAGACCCGGCGCATCGGCGCTCAGGACCGCGACCATGAGCCACCGCGGCCCGTGACCGGCGAAGTGCACCGTGCCGTGCAGGCGCACCGAGGTGGGAGGCCGTGCGCCCATGACCACGTGGACGGTCTCCCGCGCAACGACCCCGACGGTCGCCAACCGCACTCGCTCGACAGGCGGCGCACGGAGTTCGCGCCCAGGGGCGGGCTCGTCCGGGATTGCGGCCAGGTGATACGTCCCCGGATCCAGATTCTCGAGCTCGAAGAATCCTTCGGAGTCGGCAATGACCAGGTGCCCGAAGCGCTCGCTTGCCTGGGTGCTCTGAATTCGGATCGTGCACCCGGCGTCGGGTCTTCCGCCTGGTTCGAGAACCTCTCCGGTCAACCGGCCGCCGACGCGCAAGATGAGCTCGAGCCCCTCGACGACCTGGCCGGTATCAAGTTCGAATACCCCGGGCGCACTCGAGGCCCAGCCCGTGCCGCGAGCGATCACGGTCGTCGATCCCGGCGGCAGGACGCTCGACTCGAAACGGCCCTCGGCGTCCGAGCGAACTCCTATGGAGCCCCAGTTCCACGGGGGACCGCCGACGTGATAGCGCAGCTCGACCTGCGCGCCGGCGACCGTCTCTCCGCGCGGATCGAACACGCGGCCTCGAATCGTTGCCGGCTCTACATGTTCAGCCGGGTTCTCCCCGTCTGGAGCGGCGAGAACGGTTGGCACGAATAACAGCCAGAGAAGGGCGCATCTCACCATAGGGAGATCGTCGTTTCCGGGTCGGATATTGAGCCGAGGCGGCGAATTGGATGCGATGGAGACCGGTGATCGTGCGGGCAGGTTTTCCTGCGGCCGCGCGGGAAGCCCCTCAAGCCGGTTGGACCGGCGGGACCAGGTACTCCTCCCAGGTGGCGGCCCCGGGGGGGGGCTGCGCGTTGGTCAAGTGGATGGACCTGGCAGGAGCAAGAATCAGGTTCTTCGGCGATCCTGCCCCCCAGCGCGGGCTGCGCTGGGCCCGCAAAGTGACTACAATTGAAGCAGGTTCGTGGCCGTGACGAGCCTTCGCCCCACCGCAATTCGACATCGCAAGGAGGATGGGATGCTATCGAGCAAGATGACCTTCCGAATCGTGTTCGTATCGGGCCTGGTATCTGCACTGGCCTATGCCCAGCAATCGCACCCGGGGCGCAGGCCACGGTCGCCGCTGCCAGTACCGACGGATTGCAATCTGAATGGAGTGAGCGATGCGGTCGATATCGCGCAGGGCAATAGCGCGGACTGCAACAGCAACCTGATCCCAGACGAGTGCGATGTCAGCAGCGTCGTTCTGCTGTCCGAGTCCTTCGAGAATGGGCTTCCCCCAGGCTGGGGTGCTGGCGGCCAGTGGCATGTGACGAATCAGTGCCCTCGGGCCAGTCAGTGCGATGGGGAATTCTTCGCATACTTCGGGACCGACTACTCCTGCGTCTTCGGTAACGGATCCCTCGACGGATTCCTGGTGGTGCCCGATATCTTCATTCCAGCCGGCGCGGGTGGGGCCGAGCTCTCATTCTGCTCGGCGTACGAAGGCGAGGGACAGGACCCCTACGACGCGGCGGACGTCGTCGTCAACGGGGTTCTACTGGATCACGTGTCGCCCTTTCCCCAGTTCGACTGGGAGACCCGGACGATTGATCTGTCAGCATTCGTGGGGCAGACCGTCTCCATCCAGTTCGAATTCGCCGCCATGGACATCGTGGCCAATCACTTTCTGGGCTGGCAGGTAGACAACGTGCGCTTGACCGCGTTTGGGGTCGGAGACCCGGAAGCGGAGTGCAATTACAATGGCATACCGGACGAGTGCGAACCGGATTGCAACGTGAATGGAGTCCCTGACGATTGTGACATAGCCGCAGAGCTGAGCCTGGACTGCAACGAGAATGGCGTGCCGGACATGTGCGACCTTGGTACTGGCGCCAGTGAGGACTGCAATCTGAACCTGGTCCCGGACGAGTGCGACGTGATGTCGTCCCTGGACCTGGTCTATCAGGACCTCCAAACATCCCATGCCTCGATTAGCTCGTCCTTCACCGACCAGTTTCATTTCACGGACGGAATCACCGGCAGCTGCATCGCCGATGGCGGCATGAACATGTTCGACTGCGGAAACCGACTCGGTACGGACCTTTTCACGGGGTTCGCCTACACCTCTGGCGTCGTACCTTCCCCATTGTCGTTCGGTCCGGGAAGTAGTTTCTTCACGGCGAAGTACGATGGCCTGTTCGTGATGATCGCCGACAATTGCTCGATCGAGACCTTCGGGATAACGGGATCAAACGGTGCCGATGGACTCGGAATCGTCAACTGCTATGAAGCGACGATCAGCGTGGACAGCCAGCAATACAGCATCTACGTCAAGCGCGTGTACGGCACGCCCGAGCCCTCCGTGAACCAGCTCATCGTCGTCCCCGGTGACGGGACCGGAATCACGCACACCTATTCGGCTGACACGGATCTCTGCGCCCAGTCCCTCGACGGCCTGACCGGAATCGACCGGGTGTTCTACGTACTCGTCTCGCGCCACGCCGACGGCATGGGCCTGCCTTTGCGGCCCATCGACTCCAAGGAGATTGCGCGGAAGCTCATCAACAGCATGCCGGCGCCAGTATCGCTCGACGAAAACTCCAACGGCATTCCCGACGAGTGTGAATAGGAAGACTCGGCGAAGAATCTCTTCTCGGATTCCCCCGCAATCAGGCGCTGTTCGGCCCGCTTACCTGGCGGGCGGGTCGGGGCCGCGCCGATTTTGGTAGCAGGCCGCCCCTCGCGCTCGCTACTGTAGCTCTGTAGTTGCAGAACGAGTTCATGTCGTCCAGGACCCGAAGGTAATCGCATGAAGAGTTCCAAGTTCGAAACAGGCGCGCGCATCGTGCTCGCGATCATGCTGGCCGTATTTGGCGCCGACAAGTTCTTCCACTACTTGCCCATGCCCGATCCTCCGGAAGCGGGTGGAGCCTTTCTCGGGGCGCTAGGCGCTGCGGGCTACATCTTCCCGACGATCGGTGGCGTGTTTCTGCTCTCGGCCCTGCTCTTGATGGCGAAGCGCGTGGTGCTCGCCCTGCTTCTCCTGGCCCCCATCGCTCTCAACATCGTCCTCTATCACGTGCAGTACGATATGGCGGGAATCGGCGCCGGTGCGTTGCTCTCCACTCTAATGGTGGTCCTCGCTTGCCTCCACGCGGGCGACGTCGGGAGGCTCTTTGGCTCGGGCACGGCCGAGAAGTCGTAGGGGCCGACTCCGAAGCGCCAACGTGGATAGTCCTGAACTGACCTGTTTCGGTGTTGTTCAGGAGTGGGCTCAGGCCGCAGCGAGCAGCTGGGCGGCGGTGAAGACGACCCGGTCTTCCAGCAGAGTACGGACTCAGTTCAAAAAGAATCCGCTTCCGTCGATGATGAACGGCAAGCGGCGCGACTTGATGCGTTGCGTGTGATACGGCGCGTCAACCGACATCACCGTGACTCCCGCCGACGCAGAATAGAATCCGCGCGTCTTTCCCGCATGAAAACGACAGGCCTGCTTGTCGTCCTCACCAACCACCCACGGCACACGCCCAATCCAGCCGACAGTCTCGTAGACGCTCTCGGGCCGCTCTGCCGAGGTGAATATTCTAAGGACGTAACAGCGGCCGTAGATGTGCATCCCGACAAAGAAGGCCCAGGCCGCCAGCTGGCAGATGACCAGCAAGGCCGCGACCTCCCCCCTCGAGATCGCCTCCCCATTGGGCTCGACGCCCGTCTCGAATGCCTCGATCAGCGACATCGTCGGGAATATCGTCCCCACCAGGGCCAGGGCGCTAAGGTACATCAGGAAGCGCACGCGGAGGAGCCGATGCTCGGCCGAATAGCTCACGTTGAAGTCTGAATGACCCATTCAGCCGATCATAGGGCATGAAACCGGCCCGCGCAGGGGTGCTACTCACTCGGGCAGGCTGGATCGCCATGCCCGAGTGGATTCTCCTGCTGATCCAACGATGTTCATCCTGACTCTCTCCGTTCTCGCCCTCTGGTCGCCCGGGTCCGAACCTGGGACCGTGGCATCCGTCGCGGTGGGCTCGCACTACCGGATCGAGTGTCATTTCGAGCACGGTGCGAGCGCGGACCAGGCCCTGGCGGTTGCGGAGGCCGTCTGGCCCATCGCGGCCGGGCTCTACCCTGACGAGACCGGGATCGGGCCATCCGCCGCCGCGCAGTCGCCCCTCGTGGTGCACCTCTACCGCAATGCGCGGGACTACAACGAGGCCGAGAATCAGTTGACCGGCGGGCTCTACCGCCGCAACCAGGCCTTCGCCCACCGGATGAGCCGCACCGCGCACGTGGCCATTCAGCCGGCCCTCGGGGATCGGGCCCTCGATCAGCTCGGGCTGCCTGAGCAGACCCTTCGCCTGATCGCCCACGAGGCTGCGCACCTGGCGCGCTTTGCGCGCATGCCCAACAATGGGCTGCATCCGGCCTGGTTCGTCGACGGCAACGCGGGGTTCGTGGATCAGGAGGTGATGGAGGCCATTGGATGCAGCCCCGGTCTCGAGAGCGATCCCTATACCTCGCAGGAGATCCTCTCGCTCCAGAGCCTGCTCGCCGAGGGTCGCCTGCCTTCCGTGCGCAAGGTTTTTCGGAACACCCTGCAGTCCATCTCGTTCTACGAGCGCTACGCGCTCCGTCATCTCTTTTTCCGGTACCTGTGGGAAGGGGGCTTTCGTGACGAGCTCGAACACATCCGCGACAGGTTCGGGCACCTGGTGCGTGGACCCGACACGCCGATCGAACTGGCCCGCTCGATCCATGCCATTCTGGCGCCAAGGGGCGGGATGGACTCCCTCGACGAGCCTTTCCAGCAATACATCAGAGGCTTCGACCCACTGTGGGAGGAGGCTCATCGTTCGCTAACCCTGCGGGATGGCGACTGGCTCCAGGTCGGATTCCCGGATGACGATGCGACGGCCTGGTCCACGCGCCGACCGGCAACGGACACCTACAGCTTGCACGGTGCGCTGGAGCTTGTCGGTGGCATCAACCCCCAGCTCAACTTGCACTTTGCACGTGCGGCGGGCGACTTCCTCACGATCACCTTCGTGGCCGGGCACGCTCCGGCTCTCTACCGCTACGCGGATGCCGACCACTCCTGGCATTCCCTGGCGACAGGCGGACCCATCGTTCCGATCGGACGCCCGCAGGAGTTCGAACTGGCCGTCGAGCCTGGCCAGGTCCGGTTGCTGATCGACGGCCAGCTGGCGCTCCATGAGCGCTGCGACTTCGATCCGCGCGGCGCATGGGGCCTGGCTGCCCACAGTGCGAGTGCGGGACGGTGGAGCGACCTGCGGATCCGGCCGACCGCGGGGAAGGCGCCAGCCGGCCGCTAGGCGGGGCTCCATGGTTGGCGGAGCCGGCCCATCGCTCCACGCGCAGGGCCGGCTCTCATCGCTGCGCGATCTACTTCGTGCGTTGCAGGAGCTCGGTCAGCATGCCGTGGATCTGGTCGACCTTTGTTTCGAGCTGCCGGATGCGGTGCTCGAGCGAAAAATCGTGGACCTCACCCGCCGCCTCACTGTAGAGCCCGTGCAGGTGCTCGATCTTGCGGCGCAGATTGCCGTCCGGGTCGACGTCGGGCTTCGTCAGGTCCAGGTACCCGGCATGGTCGTCGTGGTACTCCAGAATCGCATTGTGGTATGTGTTCAGGAAGTCAGTGCTGGAATCGGTCTCGGCCCATTCACCGTTCTCGTCGCGCTGCACCATGATCTGCCCCTCCGGTGCCACACCGAAGCGGGGCCAGGTGCTCGTGCCCGGCTTCAGCTTCCAGGCGCCACCCTTCGACACGTCGTGACGCGGATGCTGGGCCTCGTGAGCTTCAATCTCCTCGACGGTCACGTTGAAGACGCGATGGGTACCGGCGCGGGAAATATCGAGGGTGACTGTCGAGCCCGGCTTCTTGCTCGAGATCGTCTCGATCAGGGTCTCGACCGTCACGTTGGAGTTCCCGTCGACGGCGGTCACGACGTCATTCGCCAGCAACCCGGCGCGTTCCGCGGGGGAATCCTTGAAGATCGACGTAAGGATCAACGCCGGCATGGAGTTTTCGGGCAGCTGGGCAGAGACGGAGCTGTCGACGGGCGCGATACGCACACCGATCATCGGACGTGGCGTCTGTCGAGTCTCGAGAACCCTCGCATGTTCCTGGCTATGGGGTGCGTGGCGCAACACATGGGCGCTCTGGGGCGCCAGTGATGTGCGCTCTTGCGCAACGGGCGTCGCGCTCAGGGCGGTGGCAGGCGCCTGGGCGGCGGACACCGAAGCGAGCAGGGCGAGCGCGCTGACGATCGAGTAGGAATACTTCATAGTTCAGTGATCTCTCTGGGTTGGAACTTGACGAACGGGTTGGTTGAAAGTTCTCCGCTCTCGTCAAAGTCGAGCGGGTAGACGACCAGTCGCGCTGCAACCTCCGCGCCGACCGGGTAGTAGATGGGCAGGGGGACAGTCGGCTCCCTGGGGGCCATCGCGGTCTGGGTGCCGGCCGTGCCCACGAGCTGTTTCCCGGGCGAAACGATGGCCGAAACACTCCAGCCCGCGAGAAAGGCCAGGAGCAGCGCGGCTGCCGCAAGGACGACACGCACCCGATGTCGCGCTGGCTGCGGGGGGATGGGCGGCGCGGAAAGGTGGCCGCCAGTGGCCGATTCGCCCAGAACGTCGCCAAGCAGGACCTCGTCCATGCAGAACTCGCCGAAGGCGATGCGAGCTTCCGAGCTGGAACTCAGGAGCTGTTCAAGCTCCGCAAGGGTCTCCGCGTCGAGCGCACCGAGGACGTAGCGAGACGCTAGCTCTTCGAGCCTTTCCAAGTGAATCATGACAACACCTCTCTCCACGGGTCTTGGCCCCGGGTAATGCCCCTCCGCATACAGCGCGCCAGGGCTCGGCGCACCCGCTTGAGAACTGCGTAAACGCCCTGGACGCTGCGCCCGACCCGGGTGGAAATCTCCTCCGCGGAAAGGTTCTCGTCGTAGTGGCTCACCAGAATGGCGCGATGATCACTGGCCAGCTGGGCCACGCAGCGCGCCAGGCGATCCGAGAGTTCGCTCGAATGGTCTCGCGCCGTGAACGCTTCTGCGAGTTGCTCGACGACCTCCTCGGACAGTCGCGCCCCGGCGCGACGGTGGGGCCGCAACAACTCGAGCGCCTTGCGGCGTGCGACTTCGCGCAACCAGGGTAGGGCTGCTGGGCCGTCCGGTAGTTTCGTGGGGTCGGAGCTGACGAGCGCCGCGACCTCCTGGTAGACATCCTCGGCCAGCTGATGGTCCGCGGTGATCGCCAGCGCGTAGCCCTGGATCGCGGGCCGCAGACGGGTGAGCTGCTGCAGTATCTCGGGCGAGATCGGGGTTCTGGGCTGCTTCATGGACCGGTGCGGGCGGCACCTGGAAGCTAGATGAGTCGGCGCGCCAATATTGGGCGCGAATTGTCTCGAAATACTTAGCTAGTACGGGACGAGCCCTCCAGGAGGGGCGCCGGTGGCGACTCATCGGCGGGCGCGTTGCGCTTGCCCGTGACGACCAGTGCCACGCCCGCCAGGATACCGAGGGCGCCCAGGCCGGTGGCCGCGGTGACCAGTTCGTTATTCAGCCAGGCGCCCAGGCCCAGCGCGACGGCGGGAGTCACGTAGGCCACGAGGCTGAGCTTGTAGGCCGGGGCGTAGCGCATGAGCCAGAAGAAGAGGGTGAATGTGACGACCGTACCTACCAGGGAAAGGTACAGGATGCCCGCGATGGCGCGTGGGCTCCACGCGAAGGCCTGGCCGCGCTCGAAACCGAGGGCCAGGGCAGCGAGAACCAGGGCGCCCACCAACAGGGAGTCCCGCGTCAGCAACACGGAACTCACACCTGAGCCGGCACGTTTGACGGCGATCGTCCCGACGGTCGAAGCCAGGGGCGAGAGCAGCAGGATCATTCCGGCCGGGATTGCCTCGGGTCCAAGCACCTTGAGGTCGGTCAGGAAGAGCAGGGCGACCCCCACCAGGCCGAGCAAGAAGCCCCACCACTGGCGGCGTACAAGGCGCTCGCCGGGAAGGGTCAAGTGACCGCCTATGGCCATGAGCATCGGGAAGATGGCCCAGAGCAAACTGACGAGGCCAGACGGGAGCACGGTCTCGCTCCAGTAGACAATCGAATACGAGGCGCCGAAATTGAGGCTGCCCATGACCAACGCCAGGCGCCAGCCAGGGTGCACACCGCCCTCGCGAGCGGCGAGCCTCGGAGCCAGCAGAGAGAGCGTAGCCCAGGCGATGGCGAAACGGGTGGCGGCCGAGCTGAAGGGCGGCAGGTCCTGAAGACCCTTGGCGACCACGAGCCAGGTGCTGCCCCAGATCGCACACAAGAGCGCCATCAACAGGTGCACGCGCAGGTCGGACGGTGCCTGCGATACGGTTCGAGCTGTGGTTTCGGAAGCCATCGGGGGCGGAGACTCTACCCGAAGTAGGCGCGAGCCCGGCGGTCTCCCATGCCCACACGAAACTAGAACGTGGGCCCCGCCCCGGGGATGTGCTCAGTCCGCGGCGCCCTGTTAGGGTAGCCCCATGCCTGCCTGTTCCCCCTGGCTCCTGCTGCTCGCACTGGCCGGAGTTGCGCCCGAGCGCGAGCCGCGGCTGGAAGTCGAAGCGCGGGTCGCCCAACTGGTTTCGGAGCAGCGTGCCCTGAAGAACGTGCGCGAGCTGGTGCAGCTCGGGCCGCGCATGGGGGGAACCGCGTCCGGTCAGCGGGCGGTGGATTGGCGTGAGAGGGTATTCCAGGCCCTGTCCCTTCCGACCGAGGTGATCGACGGCAACGAAGCCTGGTCACACGAGGAGCTGGGATGGACCCTGCGTGCCCACGTTGCGGGGACCCCGTCTGTTCCCGCACGGGTGATCGATCTGGATAGAGCCTGGCCCTACGGATTCTCACCTGGCGCGAGTGGACGCGCCGCTCTGAGCCTCGAATCGATCGAAGGCGCCGCCCGGCTGTGTGAACGCACCCCACGGCGCGCCAAGAGAGGGCGCGCGCCGGCGGTGATCCTGGTAGATGGACAGGTGACGCCCGGAGGCGGATGGCCGGCCGTGCGGCACCTGCGCCGAGGCGACGACAATCCCGCGCCGGTCTTTGGCCTCTCGAGCGCCGGAGGCGCTGCATTGCGGGCCGCACTGAGCGCCGGCCAGCGGGTGGAGATCGAGTACCAGCTCTCCGCGCGTATCGAACGCTCTCGACCGCGGACGGTGGTCGCCAGCCTGGCCGGGCGCCCTGGGGCTCCCCCTGGCTTCATGCTCTTCTGCGCCCATGGCGACTCGGACGCGGGTGGACCTGGCGCCAATGACAACGGAAGCGGCGAGGCCATTGTGGTCGAGATTGCGACCGCGTGGTCGCGGGCAGTCACAGCCGGTCTGCTTCCGGCGCCCGTGCGCGAGGTGCGCTTCGCGATCTGGGGCAGCGAGATTGCATCGACGAGGCACTACCTCGAACACATTCAGGCCGCCGGCTCACCACTTCTTGGAGTCGTCAACTTTGACCAGGCCGGCTTCGGGTCGACCGCCGACCTGCTGTTCATCGAGCCAGACGAACTGCCAGGCAACCGTGCATTGCTCGAGCACCTTCTCGCCGTCTTGAAGGAGCACCAGGGACAAGCTGGCTTTCCCCAGCGCTGGGCTACCAATGCGAGCCAGGGCGGCACGGACTCGTATGTCTTCAGCAACTCCCCGGGATTCCGGGACCTGCCCCGGCCGGCGTTGACTCTGTATACCAGCGCCTGGGACCATGCCCAGGAGCTTGCCCGCAGCGCCAATCGTCCCGGTGAATCCTGGAACGACGAGGACACGGTGCATATCGACTACGACGTCTACTACCATTCGGCCGGGGATCTGCCGGCCAACACGACCGACCGTGAGCCCTGGAACATGGCCTGGATTGCGCGTGTTGCGCTGCTGGGCAGCGCCCGCTGGCTGGAGGCCGAGTTTCCGACCGAATCCACTGCGCCCCGGTAGACGAGCCACGACAGGATTCGCGGCCAGCCTCTCCCCCTCGACCCATCTCAGACCTGGAATAGAGATCCGAAAATGACATCCCCTCGCCTTCTATGGATTGCCGCCGCCCTGACGGCATTCGGTTGCAGTAGCACACACAATGCGGGTCGCGCGCCGCGCTCCGCCTCCGAACTCAGCTACCCGCCCGCCGCCCATGGCAGCGTGGTCGAGACCTACCACGGAACCGAGGTCGCGGACCCGTTTCGGTGGCTCGAGGACTCGGATGCCGCCCAGTCTCGCACCTGGATCGAGGCGCAGAACGAACTGACCGAGTCCTGGCTGGCCGCCGTGCCCGGACGGGCGAAGATCCGCGAGCGCCTGGACGATCTGTGGACCTTCGAGCGCTTCGGCATGCCGAGCAAGCATGGGGATGCCTACTTCTTCACCTACAACGATGGATACCAGTCGCAGAGTGTCATCTGTCGAGCGCGCAGCCTGACCGCCGAGCGCGAGGTGATCCTCGATCCCAACGGGTTCTCCGACGACGGGACCGTATCCCTGGGCGGCACCGCGTGGAGCGAGGACGGACGCTACCTGGCCTACGGTCTTTCGGACGGCGGCTCGGATTGGCGCACCTGGCATGTGCGCGACCTTCAAACGGGCGCGGACCTGGAGGACCGGCTTGAATGGGTCAAGTTCTCGTCGCCCACATGGAGCCACGACGGACTCGGGTTCTACTACGGGCGCTATCCGGCCGCCGAGGACAAGCTCCAGTCGGAGAACCTGGGGCAGCAGCTCTACTACCATCGGGTCGGCACGGACCAGGCGGACGATGTGCTCGTCTTCGACGATCCGGAATATCCCAAGCGCGGGTACGGGGCCGGGGTGACGGAAGACGGCGCGTTGCTGGTCCTGAATGTGTGGGAAGGGTCCGCGCGCAAGAACCGGCTCTACTTCCAGGATCTGACCACGCCCGGCGCCGAGGTGATCCGGGCGCTGGACGACTTCGACGCGGCGTACACGCCGATCGGCAACGATGGTTGGAAGGTCTACCTGCGAACGGACAAGGACGCGCCCCGAGGGCGCATCGTCTCGCTCGACGTGGCTGCTGCTGCGAGCGGCGACGTCGACCTGGTCGAGATCATCTCCGAGCACGAGGAGGTGCTGCAGGGGGCGAGTATCGTGGGCGGTCGCCTTGTACTGACCTACCTCTCCGACGCGAAGACGCGCGTGGAGATTCGAGAGAAGGACGGCCGGGCCGTGCGCCAGGTCGAGCTGCCGGGCATAGGATCCGCCTTTGGATTTGGGGGCAAGGAAGCCCCCGCGGAATCGGAGACCTTCTTCGCATTCTCGAGCTACACCCAACCTACGGCTCTCTATCGCTACGACGTCGCCACGGGTGAGTCCTCGCTCTACAAGCGTCCGGACGTCGACTTCGACGGGGACGCCTACGAGACCAAGCAGGTCTTCTTCAGCAGTCCGGACGGGACGCGCGTGCCGATGTTCATCACGGCCCGGAAGGGCCTGGCCCTGGACGGCAATGCGCCGACCCAGCTGTATGGCTACGGCGGGTTCAACATATCGATGCGGCCCAGCTTCTCCCCCAGCGTGGCCTGCTGGCTCGACATGGGTGGCGTATACGCCGTTGCCAACCTACGCGGTGGTGGCGAGTACGGACGTGAGTGGCACCTGGCCGGCACGCGCGAGCGCAAGCAGAACGTGTTCGACGATTTCATCGCTGCGGCCGAGTGGCTGATCGATGCGGGCTACACTTCGAGCGACCGACTCGCGATTTCGGGCGGCAGCAATGGCGGACTCCTGGTGGGTGCCTGCATGACCCAGCGCCCGGATCTCTTCGCGGCGGCCCTTCCCGCTGTGGGCGTGCTCGACATGCTTCGTTACCACCTGTTCACGATCGGCTGGGCCTGGGCTTCCGACTACGGCACTTCGGAGGAAGAGGAGATGTTCCCGACCCTGCTGGGATACTCGCCCCTTCACAACCTGGAGAGCGGTGTGGCCTATCCCGCCACGCTCGTGACGACTGGCGACCACGACGACCGCGTCGTTCCTGGGCACAGCTTCAAGTTTGCGGCCGCTCTTCAGGAGGCCCAGGGCGGCGACCGTCCGACCCTGATCCGGATCGAAACTCGTGCGGGGCATGGGGCCGGCAAGTCGCGCGAACAGCAGCTTGATGAGGCGACCGATCGCTGGACGTTCCTGCTCGACGCCCTCGGCATGAAGCTGGCCCTCTGAGGCGGCATCGATTCGGGCCTGTGTACGCGTTATGCAAACGGGCTCGGGGCCTTCTATCGGGTCTGACGGGCCTTGATAGGCTAGGCGCAGGACTGGACTCCGGCCTTCCTGCGCACGCCTAACCCCCTGCCCCTCGCGAGGTTGGGCTGAGCGCGGGCCCTTTAGGGCGGGTGCCCTTTCCGCCATTGCGACGGGTGCGACCACACCCGTCGCTTCTATTGGGACCCAGTTTGCAACCCGTTTGCAGGCGCGTCATGGGCCCACTTGTCGGCCGCGTTATCAGTATCCCTCGTAGGGACTCGCGGGCTCGTAGCCTATCCAGAGGGCCAGGGCCCCGGCTGCGACGACGAGTGCACCGTGCAGGACGGCTCGCTCGCGACGGGACCTGTTCCGCATGAGGGGCAACCGCACCAGCTGCGGCGAAAGCGCGATGATCAGGGCTGCGCTCCATGGGGTCTCGGCGAACCAGACCCCGACGACCATCAGACCGGGGACGCCCATGGTCCAGGCCGCGGCCAGACCGGGCCAGTAGCACCGGCGCGGCCGGATCATCGCGATGCACGCGACGACGGCCGGGAAGAAGGCGAGGGCTCCCACGACGTGTGCTGCGCCACCGTAGGACTGGCCGAGGAGTGCGGCGCCGCAGCCCGTACTCAGTGCCAGTGCGCCCGGGTAGGACGGGCCCTCGGCCCATTCGGCGGCGGGCCGGGGTCGCAAGAGGAAGAGCAGCGCGCCGACGGCCGTGGCCCCGCCGACCTGGAGCCATGGCTCGGTGCCCTCCCAGTAGCTCGTTCGCAGGGGCTCACTCGCGAGCCACGCGAAGGCGGCAAAGATCGTACCTCCGAGCATCGTGGAGACGCGCCATGAGCGCGCCTCGAGGAGTGCCGGAACAAGGCATAGCAACGCTGCGTAGGCCCAGAAATGCTCGGCTTCGGTCGGCGGAAAGTTCGGCAGCCGGCCCTTCATCGCGTGTACCGCGAGGAATGTCCCCGCGGTCCACGCGATGGCGTTGGCAATCCATCCTTGACTATCGCCGGGCGCGGAGTCGCGCCAGGGTTGCCAGGCCAGGGAGAGGATCAGGACGGCCGCAAGGCCGCAATACAGGAAGGGCTCGAATTGCAAGTCGCTCCCGACGTTACTTGCGCTTGGCCTCGATGCCAAGCAGGACGTGCACGTCGGCGCCCAGAGCGTCCGGGTAGGTGGTGATGCCGAATTCGCGCCGATCGAAGCTGAACTCGCCGGAGAAGCCCGCCAGGTAGCCGGAGCGACCCTTGTCACCGCTGCCGATGAACTTCATCGTGATCGTCACCGGCTTGGTGACGCCGTGGCAGGTGAGGTCGCCCTTCACGGTATACGCCGTCCCGCTGCGGTTCACGATGCTCGTCGACTCGAAGCTGATCTTCGGGAATTGCTTGGCATTGAAGAAATCCGGGCTACGCAGGTGCTTGTCCCGATCTTCGTTGTTGGTGTCCACGCTCGCTGCATCGATCTCGATCTTCACGAAGGAGCTCTCGAGCGAATCGCCCACCTCGAACATCCCGCTCATGTTGTTGAAGCGGCCGTAGGCCGGCGAAACGTCCTGGTGCATGATCGAGAAGATCACTGACGAATGGGTCCCATCGACGTCGTAGGTGCCCGACTCGAGCTCCGGTCCACGGGCGCTGGGCGTGGCTGTCGGACGGGCCTCTGCGCTGGGGACGGGGGCAGCGGGTCCCATGGCCATCAGGCTGGCGCCGGCGAGGACAGTGGCGGCCAGCAGGGCGGCGCGAGTTGCATTTCGGTTCATCATCGATCAGTCCAGTAATATTAGGGGGGGCTATCTCACGGCGCTCGCCCCTTGGTGGACGAGGGCCATTGGATCGGGAAGTACGGGGGTTTAGCCCGAGCGCGGGCCAATTCCCAGGAAATGCACGGCAAAGAGTGGTTGATTGCGCGCCCTGCAAGCGTCCGACCCCTACACTCCGCCCTTGCTCGCCGAATCCACGCACAGTTCCGGGAACGTACTGATCGCTCTGGCCGGGGTCGTGGTCCTGGGTGTGGGTGCCCAGTGGGCCGCCTGGCGCCTGCATCTGCCCTCGATCCTGCTGCTACTCCTGTGCGGGGTGCTGGCCGGACCCCTCGGCTTCGGATTCCTGCACCCCGACGAGCTGCTCGGGCCGCTCCTGTTTCCCGCGGTCTCCCTGGCGGTGGCCGTGATCCTGTTCGAGGGCGGCTTGACCCTCGAGGTGGGCGAACTCGAGAAGGCGAGCGGCGTACTGACGCGCCTGCTCACCCTGGGCGTTCTGATCACCTGGGTCCTGTCCAGCGCGGCAGCCCATTGGCTAGCGGGCCTCGAGTGGCGCCTGGCCACCCTGCTTGGCGCGATCCTGACCGTGACCGGACCGACGGTAGTAGGGCCGCTCCTGCGCCACGTTCGGCCGCGCGGGACGATCGGGGCCCTGATCAAGTGGGAAGGGATCGTGGCCGACGTGATCGGCGCTACCTTGGCGGTGCTGGTGGTCGAGGCCATCCTGGTCGAGGACCTGTTCACCTCCACCACCGTTGCGATCGCCGGGCTGACACGCACGGTGGCCGTGGCCGCGTCCCTTGGAATGCTTGGCACGGCTGGACTGCTCGTGGCCCTGCGGGACCATTGGGTGCCCGACCGACTGGAGGCACCCCTCGTCCTGGCGGTTGTCCTCGGAGTCTTCAGCGCCTCCCACGCCCTGCAGCACGAGTCGGGTTTGATCGCGGTCACGATCATGGGTTTCCAGCTGGCGAATCAAAAGACCTACTCCGTGCGCCACATCGTGGAGTTCAAGGAGAACCTGCGTGTGCTGCTCATCTCGTCCTTGTTCATCCTGCTGGCAGCACGCCTCGAGATGTCGGACCTGCGCGCCCTCGACTGGGGCTCGGTCGCCTTTGTATTGCTATTGATCCTTGTCGTGCGACCGATCGCCGCATTCGCTTCATCACAGGGCAGCAGTCTGTCGTGGCGCGAGCGCGTCTTCCTGGCCTGGATGGCTCCGCGCGGAATAGTTGCCGCCGCCGTTTCAGCCCTCTTCGCCCTGCGCCTCGAGCAGCATGGATTTGCCGACGCGGCGCGATTGGCTCCCCTTGCGTTCCTGGTCATCATCGGGACGGTGGCCATCTACGGGTTGACCGCAGCTCCGGTAGCACGCCTGCTCGGGCTTGCGGATCTGGCTCCTCAGGGCATCTTGTTGCTGGGAGCTGGCCCCGTGCCACGGGCGATCGCGAAGGCCCTTGCCAAGGATGGAGTGCGCATCGTGCTGCTGGACATGAACCGACGGAACGTGCTCGCAGCGCGCCTGGCCGGGCTCGAGGCGGTGCACGGCAACGTGTTGAGCGCCGACGTCCAGGACGAGATCGACCTGGTCGGCATCGGACGCTTGATGGCGATGACCCCCAATGACGAGGTCAATGCTCTGGCCGTCTTGCACTTCACGGAGCTCTTCGAGCGGGGCGGCGTCTACCAGGTCGTGCCCGGTGGTCCGGCCGGATCGACGGATATGGAGACCCGTGGCCGGGGCCTCTTTGGTGCGCGGAGTAGCCTGGACGTGCTCGAGGAAAGGCTCGCGAAGGGCGCCCAGTTGAAACGCACCAGCCTGAGCGAGACATTCGACTTCGAGTCCTACAAGGCGCACTACGGAGCCGAGGCGCTGCCCATGTTCCGGGTGGGCGCCGACGGTCGACTGGTCGTCTTCGATCGGGTCGATACGCCTGACGCGGGTCCCGGAGACGTGCTGATCAGCCTGGTGGACCGCCAGTCTCAATCTGGCGACAGCGACCAGGCCGGCTCGAGCGATTCCTCCAGCTGGACGTAGCCCACCGGGACTGACCGGATTGGGTGCTGGAAGGCAGGCGCTACCCACCCCCCCGCCGGGGGTGCCTGTGCGGCCCGAGCCGCGCGATCTGGAGTTGGGCAGGTATTTATTCGAGAATCGTCGAAGGACTGGGGCATTCGGGGGCACCAGACCTCGTACCGATGCGTTCCGACCTTCATATCGACGATCTGGCCCTGCGCGATCGCATCTTGAGCGGCGATCGAGCCGAGGCGGAGGACCTCTTCCGGAAGCAGATCGACACGCTGTACGAGTTCGTCTACTACCGCGTCGGCAAGCAGACCGCCCTGGCCGAGGACGTGGTTCAGGACACCATTCTGGTCGCCTTCGATCGTCTGGCGGATTTCGACGGACGGTCGAGCCTGCACACCTGGATGTGTGGCATCGCCAAGAACAAGATTCGCAGCCAGGCCCGCAAGCGACGCCCGGTCCCGATCGAGGAGCTGCTAGCGGAGAGCGAAGGCGAGATCGACGCCATCCTGACGCGCATCGAGCAAGAACCCCTTCCCGATGAGGTCATCGAGGCTCGTGAAACCCGTGACCTGGTCGGAGCCACCCTTTCGTCCCTTCCGCCCCACTACCGCGAGGCCTTGTCAGCGAAGTACATCGACGGTCAAAGCGTGGCGCAGGTCTCGCAGCGCAGCGGTCGCAATCCCAAAGCGGTAGAGTCCACCCTCCATCGCGCGCGGCAGGCCTTCTCGCGCATCTTCCAGGTACTGGCGGCACGCGGGAGTCGGCCGGCGTGAAGAGTCCGCTCGACCACAATCTGGCTCGCCTTCTGACGCGCGCCTACGAACCGGCCAGGCCGCGTACGGCCTTCACGGTGCAGCTGCTCGAGCGTGTGCTGGAGAAGGTTCCTGAAGAACGCCGACCAGTGCGCGCCGGGAACATTGTGGGCTCGATCGTCCAGGGTCTGGCGGCGGCTGCCCTGCTGCTGCTCCTGCTCGCTGGCTGGGATCGGTTGCCGGGTGCGGACGCCGTCGGTGCCGATCGGCTGGTGGCGAGTGGAGACGTCGCACTGCGCATCGATGGCGGTCCGTGGATGGCCGCGACATCGAGCACCATCCCGTGGCTGGCTGGCAAGATTGAAGCCATTGTTCCGGACTCCGCCCCGGCGGGTGCGCTGGATCTGGTGGCCTTGACTGGCGATCGGATCGAGCTGGGGCCCGGCGCCCGAGCGCGCCTGCTGGCACGACCCGAGGGACCGGTCCTGCACCTTGACGCCGGGCTTGCGAGGCTCGAAAAGACCCTTCACTCACCAAGCTGGCGGGTGATTGCTGGCGGCGCGGAGATCGATTGGGATGTGGGTCGCCTTGAGCTCGGTCCCGGGCAGGGGCATGGTGCGACTGACGTGAACGTGGATCGTGGCAGCGGCATGCTCTGCGCCAGGGACATTCCATTGAGGGACGGAAGCCGTGGGGTTCTGGTTGCCGGGCGCTGGGAGCCCGCCGACGAAACTCTCATCAGCGCACTGGCCGGGGAGCCCGGGGGCCGGGTGACCATGGCCACCGAGCCACCGGAAAGTCCGGACCGGGGGGCGATGGGTGCGGATGGCGCCCGGTCGGATCCGGATCCAGGCGCCGCGCGGTACGCCATCCGGGGCCATGTACGCAGTCTGCTAGACGATGGACCGATCGAAGGCTTCAGGGTCTGGGTACGGCGAGAGGTGAACCTACCCAACGTGACCGAGCCGGTCTGCCACGAGTTCGAGGACCCGGATGGCGCCTTTGACATCCAGGGGCTGGACCCGGGGCACTACTCGATCATCGTGGAGTCCGAGGGTCACGCAGCCTGGCGCACCGTGCTCGCCGAGGTCGGCGCTGAAGAACTCGTCCTGGATGTCGAGCTGGGTGCGGGCGGTGTGGTGTGGGGCTATGTGATCGATTCGAGAACGGACACGCCTCTCGTCGGGGCCCTGGTGCTGGGTATTCTGGATATCCCCCAGCAGCTCATCGGCATGCACGAGTTCGTCCCGGAGCCGATGCCTTTCGCCCACGGGTTTACGGACGGGAATGGCTACTTCGAACTGCGAAACCTGAGCGTCGGTCCACACACCGTGCGGGCCAGTCATCCCGAGTATGCGTCCAGCTGGACGCAGATTCCGGGCCTGGCTGATGGCGAGGTACTGGAGATCGAGGCCATGGGGTTGGATCAGGGAGGATCCCTCGCCGGGCATGTTGAGCGGCGTGATGGACGACCGCTTCCGGGTGCCGTGATCGTCGCCTCACGCATCGACCCCGCTGGACGAAGCCGAGTCATCGACTACGGGGTTGCCGTGACCGGCGCCGACGGTTCGTACCTGATCGAGCACCTTTCGCACGACGACTACGTCGTCATGAATGTCGCGGACGATTCTGCGCCGCCGGCCGAGTGGAGCAGGCTGCAGCAGGTGCGCATCTCCTCCGGGCTGACCGCACAGGTGGACTTCCTGTCGGATGCCCAGGAGCGACGTATATCCGGTTTCTTGCTGGACGCCCGGAGCGAGCCGGTCGCCGGGTGGCTCCTGACCCTGGCAAGGGAATCGGCGAGTGGCGACTTTCTTGGCTGGGCCGGAACGGGCACGGGCCCGGATGGATCATTCGAATTCGTGGGAGCGGAACCGGGGCCGCACGAGTTGTTCCTGGGCCGGCGTGCGAACGACACCTTCATCCGCTGCGGGACACTCGAGGTTCCAACCCTGGGAGAGCGCGAGTATACGGTGCGCTTGCCCGACACCGGGATCACCGGACGGTTGATCGATTCCCGCAGCGGTGCGGCTGTCGTGGGCAATGTCCTCCTGGAGCAATTCGATCCGGTGCGCTCGGAGTGGCAGTTCTTCGGGCGTGATATCGGTGCCCCGGGTGGCGCCTTCCAGTTCCCCTTCCTCGAGCCTGGGCGCTACAGGATGACCGCGGTCGACGTGCCCGAGCTGGCCAACCTGGTCAGCGAACCACTCGACGTCTCCGCGGGCGCGCAGCTGCGCGTCGACCTGCCCCTACCGGCGGGCGGCAGCCTGATCGTTCAGTGCCGGGATGGACAAGGTCGGCCAGTGCACGGCGCACGGATCCAGCTGGTGCTCAACGGGGCTTCGGTCGAGCACTGTTCGGCTGTGCGCGATGGCGGCTGGGAGACGAACAGCGAGGGACAGCTGGTCATCGAGAATTTGCCACTCGAAACGCTCGCAGGGGCCGTCGTGGCGGCGGGCTACGAGATAGTCCATGAACCCGTAACTCCGACCGCCGAGGGCAGCCTGTGGCGGGTCGCGTTGCGTACGGCCGGAGATTGAGATCGTCGAACTTCTGACGCTTCGGTCGAAGGAGTGCCGCGCCTTGCGGCACTACCCTGGAGACGCCAGCTCCTATTCAATTCGATGACGCGCAAGACCATGAAACCTATCAGCATTCTCATCGCCTCTCTGAGCGCAGCCGCGGCCACCAGCGCCGGTATCTCGATCTACTTCGCGGGGCGCGCTCCCGCGCCGGCGGCTGACGCAGCAAGTGTCAGTCCAGACCTGTGGCGTGACCTCTCGACCACCCTCGCGGGGATCCAGGAGCAGCAGGAGAGCCTCGCGGTCAGTGTGCAGGAATTGCAGATGCGTTCAGGCGCCCTGGACCGGGTGCCGGTCGAACGAGTCTCTGAGGCCGAGCTGGACGAGGCGATTGCGCGCTACCTGGCGAGCCAGTCGGACGGAGCGGATCTGGTCGCGGCCGAGACCTCGGAGCTGCCTTCAGGACTGAGCGCCCGGGGATACTTCGACCAACTGCTCGATGGAGACCTCACCGGGCTGGAAGCCCAGGAGCTCTGGCAACGGGCTCGTGACGAGGGTCGTACGGATGAGCTGCTAGCCCTGTTCGAGGAGCGCGCCGAGGAGGATCCGAACAACCCCGAGAAGCGGGTCGAGCTCGGGGAGGCCTACCTGCAGAAGATTCAGGAGGTTGGCCAGGGCCCGCTCGCCGGCGTCTTCGCCAGCCAGGCCGACCAGGCCTTTGACGCTGCCCTGGCGATCGATCCGGAGCATTGGGATGCCCGTTTCAACAAGGCCGTGGCCCTGTCCTTCTGGCCGCCCATCTTCGGCAAACAGTCGGCGGCGATTCAGGAATTCGAGACTCTCATCGCTCAGCAAGCCTCGGCCACCCCGAATGCGTCTCACGCCCAGACGCACCTGCTGCTTGGAAACCTCTACCAGCAACTCGGCGATCGAACCAAGGCCATCCAGTCCTGGCAGACCGGTAGCAGCCTGTTCCCGGACTACGCGGCACTGCAGGAACAGCTAGCGCTCGCCGGGTCCCAATAAGCTGCGACTGCGGCCCGGGGGCGCAACGGGCTTCCGGGCGGACCCCGACACCCCGTCGATGTGAGCGACAACCGGTCCGGGCGGGTCCGAGACCCGGACCGTGGGGCGTCCGCCCGATTCAGGGCACGAGATAGGTCCGTGAGTGAGCGTTGTAGTTCAATCTATGCTCCGCTTTCAGGCCGTGGGTCATGTCGCGGAATACTCGTCGCACATTCTTGTTCTCGCGGATGACGGCGCCCTCAAAGTACGAGTGTGACGAGTCGACGTCTCTGGCGCTCGAGAAGTCGAGGTACAGGGCGTTGTTCGAGTGGAGATTCTGGGTGTAGTGGCCCAGGCGCGCCTTCTGGGCCGAGCCGATCTTCATGCGCGAGACACGCAGGGCCTTGTCGTCCTCATTGATCGTGACGTACAGCCGACGCCGGTATGCGACTCGATCGAGCCAGACCGCATGGTCCTGATTGTTGACGTCTGCTGCCGCCAGGACGACATTGTCGAACAGGGCCGTCTCTCCCTGGTAAACCGACGAGCGCATCAGGTGCTTGAACAAGTAGTTGCCCATCGAGTGCATCATCAGCGTGATGCGCTGGTTGCAACGTAGCGTCGACTCGGTGTACTTCGCAAAGTAGCCGCCGAGCTTTTCGAAGGTGCGGTCGAGGGCCGCTATCGAACGCAGGGCGTCGCGCTTGTCGCTCTTGTAGGAGATCAGGCCACCAGCGCGGCTCGACTCGCGGCCGTTGGCAGGCCAGGTGAACGCTACCACCTCGACCCCGTAGTTGCGTTCGAGCAGGCGCCCCCGCTCGAGCACGTCGGCAAAGTCGTTGTTGAATCCGTGCACGAAGAACAGGCAGGGTCGAGCTTTCTTGCCCATTCGCTCCTGGAGGTCGAGGAAGGCGCCCTCTGACGCCCACATGCGCTTGGTGCCGCGCTTGACCCTGTCGTCGAGTATCTGGACCTGCCACTTGCCGCGGCTCTTCTTGGCTTCGGCGAGGCGCAGCTCGTCCGGACCCTTTTCGTTGAATCCCGCGCCAAACATCCGTTCGGCCTTGCGGGCCGTGGGCTTCAGATTCCGATTCGTGACGATGAGCATGTCTCTCTCCTTGGGATTTGCGATTGGGCCTTCCATGTTGCCGCCGGCCTCTCACGGGCGATGACGGGTCCGGGAGGCGCGGGTCAATGTCGATATCTGATTCGTAATCACCGCGCCGGGGCAGGCGACGATTCCTCCAGACTCGGCACCGGGTTCATGGGAGTCGTTCAGTGCTGCGCCGCGTCGGCGGGCGCGTTGGCCGAGAGTGTTGCGCGCCATGCGTCGCGGCGGTCCTCGAGCTCTTCGATCTCGCGTTGCGCGCCCCGCTCGCGCTGGATCCGTATGGCGTTGTCGAAGATCTGCTCTCCCAGAGTCTGCTGACTCTGGCTGCCTGGAGAAAGGGCATTCATGGCCCGCTCGAGTGCCTTCAGACAGCCATCGCTATCGGCCAGGTTGATGAGTGCCATGGCGCTGCCGTACGGGAAGCGCGGGTCCCGTGGGTCCGCGCTCTCGGCCTGCTCGAGCGCACGCCGTGCGGCCAGCCAGTCGGATCGCAGGACGAATACTCGCGCCCTGCCGTAGTGCGCAACGCCGAGGCGAGGATGGCGCTCGAGGATCGCCTCCGCAGTCGTCAAGGCATCGTCCAGCCGATTCGCCGTGACCAGAAGGTCGAGCAGCGGTTCGATCGCATCGAGCTCCGCCGGGCCAGGAATGCAGACCCCGAGCTCGGAGATGGCCTCCTCCGATCGCCCCTGGCGGGCCAGCAGGCGCGCCAGGGCGATACGCGCGAAGCGGTGGGTCGGCCTGACGAGCAGGGCGTCCCGCTGGCTCTGCTCCGCCGCCGTCAGGTCGCCGCGCGCCTCCTCCGCCACGCCCAGCTGCCACAGCCCGTTCGAGCTGTCGGTCATGAGTGTCTTCGGATGGACGCCAGTGCCCAGGACTCCCGCGGCGAGCAGTGCGACCAGCACCCCGGCGGGAACGAATCGCCGCGCACGCAGCGCGTCCATGAACCAGACCAGAGCGTAGCTGGCGTAGATCATGAGGATCGGCACGACGGGCAGGCGGTATCGGCCATTCACGAAGAACGCGATCACGCTCAGCATGTAGATGAGCAGGAAGCACCAGAGTGGGAAGGTTCCCGGTCGCCGGCGACAGGTGAGTGCCAGGCCGAGCAGGCCGGCGGTTGCCAGCAGACCAAAGCGCAGGGGCGTGAATCGCAGCCAGGGGCTGAATCGGAAGGCGAAGAAGCGCACCTCCTGATTGTTTCCGAGTTCCCAGTCCATCCAGAACAGACGCAGCTTGTGCAGCAAGAGCGGCAGGGAACGGTCCGGATCCCCGAACACAAAATTCGCGGCGCGCCGGGAGTAGTGACGCGAAACTTCCGACGGAGACAGGGGGCGTCCCTCGTGCGCCTCGGCCTGGGAGATGGTGTCTTCGTATCCCCCCCACCATGTCGCGCGGGTTCCCGGCGCGATGGCCGTGCTTCCGTCCGCGGTCGGGTTGTTGCCGATCCAGAGGTTTACGCCGGCCTGGGTCGAGATGAGGACCCGATCGTTGCCGGCTCGCGCGTTGTAGACCGTCAGGGGCAGAATCGGCGCGAGCACGCCCGCCGCGAGCAGCAGGGCATCGATCAGGCCCCTGGGTCTTGCGCGGCCCGTCCCCCAGATGAACCAGAGTGCGAGTGGCGGCATGAAGAGCAGCACATTGGGACGCGCGATGGCCGCCACGCCCCATGCCAATCCCGCACAGAGTGCATTCCTGCCCGAGGGCGCCTTGGCCTGGCGCTGCGAAAGCAGGAGCGCCAGCAGATTGAGAGGGATGGCGAGGGTCGGGATGAGCAACTCTCCATCGAAGTAGATCGAGACCCAGTATGTTGCGGCTCCCAAGGCTGCCCACCACGCCACCCGCCGCCCGAAGATCGAGCGGCCCAGCAGGTAAACGAGCAGGGTCGTTGCGGCGCCCAGCACCGACTGGACCAGCCGCGCCACGAGCAGGTCCTCACCGAAGAGCCGAAACAGCCCGCCCAGAAACCAGGGGTAGAGTGGCGCGCGAAAGAACGGCCCGGGCTGAAAAACGTCTCCGCGTGCCAGGGCCAGGGCCCAATCCACGTGGTACTCCGTGTCCATCGTCGGCGTGTCGAATGCAGGGCTTCCCTGCATGGCCAGCACATGGACGGCGCGCAGCACCAGGGCGAGCAAGACCAGGGATCCAACCGCGAACCATTCCGAGCGTCCGGTCAACCATGACGGCGTCCGCCCCGCTTCTCCGTCGGTCGGCTTCCCCGCTACCATGGGCGTTGTCCGGGGTGGCTCCTTTCCCGACGAATCACCCATCATTGGATCTCTGGCGCCACACGCTCGCGAGTCTAGCAGTCGGATGCGGCGTGATACAACGGCCCCTTGCAGGGCCCCGGGTCACCGACGCACACTTGGAGGCCATGGCCTGCTCCCCTGATTCGCAGTCTGCTATCGACCTGCTGGTCCCCACGCCTCAGACCATTCGATGGAAGGACGGGGACTGGTGCCTGCCGCGGCGGGAGGCCCTGGCGCTATGCACTTCGGGCAGTGACGATCGGCGGGCAGTTCAGCTGCTGAAGAGGGCGTTGTCTCCACGTGAGGTGATCGAGGTCGGGGCACCGAAGGACGCGCACGTACACTTCCACATCACGGCTGGAGTGGGACCGATCGGACCGCAGGCATACCGTTTAGAGGTCGAGCCGGACGGAATTCGGATCGAGGCGTCCAGCGATCAGGGTGCATTCTATGGAGCTTGCACACTCGCACAGCTTCTGGCCTGGCCGGTGGACGGATCCGACGCGGCGCCGGCGACCGAGCTGCGCCTGCCCGGGGTTGAGATCGAAGACGCCCCCGCCTTTCACCGTCGGGGTGTGATGCTCGACGTGAGTCGGGATCGGGTGCCCCGCATGGAGACTCTCTTCGAGCTGATCGAGCGCTTCGCGCGCTGGAAGCTGAACGAGGTCCAGCTCTACATGGAGCACACCTTCGCCTATACGGAGCACGAGCAGGTCTGGAGGGACGCCTCACCCTTTCAGGCCCGGGAGCTGCGTGAGCTGACGCGCTTTTGCACGGAACGCCATATCGACCTGGTTCCGAACCAGCAGAGCCTTGGGCATTTTCATCGCTGGCTGATCCACGAGGAGTACAAGTGGCTCGCCGAGTGCCCCGACGGGGTGCAGCATCCCTTTTCGAATTCACTCGAGCCCTTCAGTCTGGCGCCTACGGCACAGGGCAGCCTGGAATTCGTACGTGGCCTGCATACGGAGCTGCTCGAGAACTTCGACAGCACGTTCCTGAACGTGGGGCTGGATGAGACCTTCGACATCGGTCAGGGCGCATCCCAACACGCGGTCGCCGAGCGCGGAAAGGGACGCGTCTATCTGGACTACCTGTGCGAGATCAACAGCTCGGTGCGCGATCGAGGTCTGCAGATGCAGTTCTGGGGTGATGTCATTCTGGAGCACCCCGAGCTGGTGCCCGAGCTGCCGCGAGACGCGATCGCGCTCGAGTGGGGATACGAAGCGGACCATCCGTTTCAGGAGCACGCCAAGAAATTCGCCGCCGCGGGTCTCGACTTCTACGTCTGCCCCGGAACCAGCAGCTGGCAGAGCTTTGGCGGCCGCCTCGACAACGCCACCAGGAACCTCGAGAGCGCGGCCCGGGCCGGAGCGGCGGCGGGAGCGCGCGGATACCTGATCACGGACTGGGGCGACTTCGGTCACTGGCAGCCGGCGCCGGTCAGCTACGCGCCCTTTCTGGCGGGGGCTTCCCGCGCGTGGAATGCCCAGGGGACTCCACCCGACCTCGCTCCAGCCCTGGATCGACACGTCTTCGGGGCGACCTCGGGCTCGTCCTCCGCGGGCGCCATGTGGACGGCCCTGGGCGATGTCTACCGCACCAGCGGCGCGCGCTCGACGAACGCCTCGCCCCTGTTCTTCCTGATTCGTTTCGCCCACGAGGGCTGGCCACACGAGCGGATCGAGGGCCTGACGCGCACTGGACTGGATCGCACCAGTGCACAGGTCGCGGATCTGCGGGCCCAGGTCGAGGGCGTGGGCATGGCCTGTGAGGACGCGGAGCTGGTCAGGGACGAGGCCCGCTGGGTGCTGGCCATGCTCGATCTGGCCTGTGAGGTCGGGCGGGCGCGTCTGGCACTCGGACCTGGCGCAGGACTATCGGCCCTGGAAAGCGGGGCACGCGCACACCTTGGGATCAAGCTACAGTCGCTCCGCGACGGCTTGCCCCCGATCTGGCTGGCGCGTAGCCGTCCCGGCGGCCTGTCCGACTCCCTGGCGCGCTTCGATCCGTTGACGGAGGTGCTGGCAGCTCGTTGAATACCGGTCCCATCGACCCCAGCCCCCGCACGCCACCACAATCCATGCGAGTTCTTCCCTGCCTGGCCCTGCTCCTCACCTTGCAGGCGTGTGGATCGATCCAGCCCACTGATGTGATCGCCGCGGAATCCGCAGATCCGCGCCTGCAGGTGGGATTCCTGATCGTCGACGGGGTGTACAACACGGAACTGACCGCGCCCTACGACATCTTTCAGCACTCGATCTTTCATACCAAGCCTGGCATGCGCGTCTTCACCGTCGCTCCGAGCATGGAGCCGGTGACCACGTTCGAGGGACTGCGCATACTGCCGGACCATGCCTTTGCGGATGCACCGCGGATCGACGTGCTGGTGGTGCCCAGCGCAGAGCACAGCATGGACACGGACCTGGAGGACCCGGAGATGATGGCCTTTGTCCAGGACCGCGGAGCCCGCGCGGACTACATCGTGTCCCTTTGTGACGGGGCGTTCGTTCTGGCGGCGGCCGGCCTGCTCGACGGGCACCAGGCGACCACCTTTCCGTCCGACATCGCGCGCTTGCGTGAGATGTTTCCCGCCATCGACGTGATCGAGGACGTGAGTTTCGTCCATGACCGCAAGGCTGTCACTTCCGCCGGAGGTGCGCTCTCGTTCGACCCGGCTCTCTACCTGGCCCAGCTGCTCTACGGGCAGGGTCCTGCGCGCGGTATGGCCGGGGGCCTCTGCATCGATTGGGAACTGGATCGGGTCCCGCACGTCATCGCGTCGCCGGACGAGGACTGACCCGAGCTACAGCCAGGCGCGCTCGACGAACCAGTAGAGGCCCAGGAGGGTCACGACCACGGACCCGGCGCGCCGAAGTCCGGGACTGACGAGGCCTGGTTCGTGACCTGTGTCCGGTGCGGACTTTTGCCAGGGCCTGCCTGCCCCGGCGACCAGCCGTATCAGAAGGGCGGCGGCCAGGACGATGCCGACCTGCCCGACCTCGACGCCCAGGTTGAAGGCCAGGAGCGCCCAGAGCTTCGAGGGCTCGCTCAGCAGGGACTCACTCAGGAATCCGGCGAAGCCCAGCCCATGGATCAGTCCGAAGACGAAGGCCTCCGGCCACTTGGCCCGTGCCTTCGGGTAGAGCAGGTTGTCCGCGCCCACGTAGGCGATGGAGAGGGCGATCGCGATCTCGACCATCGACGAAGGCAGGCGCACCACATCGAAGCTTGCCAGGCCAAGGGTGATCGAGTGGGAGAGCGTGAAGGCCGTGACCACCCAGAAGAGGGAGCGAAAGCCCCGGGCCGCCAGGAGCAGGGCGAGCAGGAAGGCCAGATGGTCCCAGCCACCGAGGATGTGCTCGACGCCGATGCGCAGAAAATGGCTTGTGCCGAGCGGGGGCGAATCGGGGCCGCGCGGAAGGATGCCCTCGCCCACGGCCAGGGGCCAGCGGGCGCCCGGGCGCAGCCGGTCGAGCACCTGACCGGTGGGTTGTGCTCCGTTCCAGACCACGCGCGTGAAGTCGCGGTGGTCGGGGCTCGTGTCGTGGAAAAGGGTGACCTCGATCACGAGGGACTCGACCGGCTCCGGCGCCTGGAGTTCGATCTCAATGTCGACCCACTGGGGCTCGGGGAACAGGGCACGCCGGTCAGGGGCGACGAGCTGCACTTCCCCCACCGTCGGTGCCAGGGCCGCGTCGCCCGAACGCAACAGGTAGTTCAGACTGACGTAGTCCGCGACCTGCTGCCGAGCGGCCTCGAGCTCGCTGTGGGTGAGCAGTCCATCGCCGTCAGCGTCGAGCTGGGGGACGACCTCGAACAACGAGAGGGCCTGGCAGCGCAACTCGACCCCCACCCGGGGTCCGTCCACGGTGACGCGCGAGCTGCTCTGGCTGTTGCTATGGCTCGCCGCGAGCAGGGTCAGGGCGAGCAGGAATTGCACTCGAGATCAGGCCTTCCGGGCGGTGCGAGCGATGGCGTGGGAGACGGCGTCGGCGACCGTATTCAGCCACACGAAGCGCAGCTTCTTGCGCGTGTCCTCCGGGATCTCGGAGAGGTCCTTCTTGTTGCCGCGTGGCAATAGAATCGTACGGATGCCGGCCGCGGCGGCCGCGAGCACCTTTTCCTTCACACCGCCTACGGGCAGTACTACCCCACGCAGGCTTATCTCGCCGCTCATCGCCACGTCGCCCTTCACGTGCTGCTCTTGAAAGAGTGACACGAGAGCGACGAACATGGCCACACCCGCACTGGGGCCGTCCTTGGGCACTGCCCCGGCCGGGACGTGGATGTGCAGGTCGAGGTCCTCGAAGCGTTCGGGTGGGACCTCATACTCAGCGCAGCGGCTCTTCAGCAGGGTGAACGCGCCGCGTGCGCTCTCCTTCATGACGTCGCCCAGCTGGCCGGTGAGGATCAGCTGTCCGTTTCCGGGCATGGCGGCCGCCTCGATGAAGAGGATCTCTCCACCCGAGGGCGTCCACGCGAGTCCGGTGGCGACGCCCGGAATGGACGTGCGCATGACCGTCTCGCGCTCGAAGTTGCGCGGGCCCAGGATCCGATTGACGGCCTTGCCATCGATACGCAGGGGCTTGCGGCGGCGGCGTGCAAAGAGGGTCGCCGCATGGCGGCAGAGGGCTCCGATCTCGCGCTCGAGATTGCGAACACCGGCTTCGCGCGTGTAGTAGCGGATGAGCTCGGTCAGGGCCGATTGGAGGATCCGGCACTGGCTGGTTCGCAGGCCCGCTGCGGCCAGCTGGCGTCGCACCAGGTAACGGCGCGCGATCTGGACCTTCTCCTGCTCCGTGTATCCGGCCAGCTCAATGACCTCGAGTCGGTCGCGAAGCGGGCCGGGCACCCCTTCCAGGGTATTGGCCGTCGCAATGAACATGACGTCGCTGAGGTCGAAGGGCACGCCCAGATAGTTGTCCTGGAAGGTGTGATTCTGGGCCGGGTCGAGGACCTCGAGCAGGGCCGCCGACGGGTCGCCGTGGATGCCAGCTCCCAGCTTGTCCATCTCGTCGAGCATGAAGACCGGATTGCTCGAATGGGCCTTGCGCAGTCCCGTGATGATCGAGCCAGGCATGGCACCGACGTAGGTCCGTCGGTGTCCACGGATCTCCGCTTCATCGTGCACGCCGCCCAGGCTGACGCGCACGAACTGGCGCTCGAGTGCTCGCGCGATGCTCTGCCCCAGGGATGTCTTGCCGACACCCGGGGGACCGACGAAACACAAGGCCGGGCCGTGACCCTCCGGGTTTAGCTTGCGCACCGCCAGGAACTCGATGATGCGCTGCTTGACGTTCTCGAGTCCGTAGTGGTCCTCGTCGAGGACGCGTTCGGCGCGCCCCAGGTCGAAGCTGTCCAGGGTGGACGTGTTCCAGGGCAATTCGCTAAAGATGTCGAGGTAGGTGCGAAGCATCGAGTACTCGGCCGCTTGCTCGGGCGTGCGCTCGAGTCGCCGCAGTTCCTTCTGGACCTCCCTCTCGACCTCTTCCGGCAGCTCGAGAGTCGTCATCTTCTCGCGTAGATCAGCGACTTCGGTCGCCTTCTCGTCCCCCTCGCCGAGCTCCTTCTGGATCGCTCGCAGCTGCTCACGCAGGTAGTACTCGCGTTGGGCCTTGTCCAGCGACCCCTTGGTCTCCTGCCGGATCTTGGCCGACAGCTTCAGGACCTCCATCAGTTCCCCGAGCTTCTGATTGAGCCCGTCGAGGCGCTTCTTGAGGTCGAACGTCTCGAGCACCTCTTGCTTCTCGACGGCTGGAACGTCCATGAATGTGGCGACCATGTTCGCCAGCATCGAAGGAGACTCGATGCCCTGGACTGCCTGAGCCATGTCCTCGGGGGCACCGGGCGCCAGGTGCAGCATCTCCGTCGCCCGTTGCTTGAGAGCCACGAAGCGCGCCTCGATCGCGCGCCCGCTGGGCTCGTCGTTCGGCACGATGCGGACCCGCGCCCGCAGCAAGGGCGGCGTGTCCAGGTACTCGATCACCTCGAACAGGTTGTTGCCCTGGCAGATCGCCTGGTGCCGACCGTCGGGAGCAGTCCAGTAGCGAACGACCTCGGCCAGGGTTCCGACCGTGTACAGATCGGCCGGACCCGGAGTCTCCTGCTCCTCATCCCGTTGCAGCAGCAGCCCGACCGGAAGCTGCCCTTCCACGGCGGCCTGGATCGCGGTGATCGAGCGTTCGCGGCCAACCATCAGAGGCAGTACCACGCCGGGGAACAGGATCATGTTCCGCACCGGGATGATGAGCAGCTCGAGCTCGTCCGGGAGATCCGGCTCGAGCTCGTCTTCTGACTGGCCACCAGAGTCCGGCTCGGGGTGTCCATTGGAACGGCGATCGGTCCGCCCGCGACCGCGGGACGAGCGCGCCCGCTTGGATTTGATGCGCCTTGCACGGGCCTTGGGCCCGGCCTGCTTTCCGTGCTGGTCGTTGTCACTCATGGAGGGCTACGGGGCGGCGGGGGCGGGGCTGGGTCCGGCGCGTATTCGAACCGAGTATGGGCCCTGCGGCGGGTCACCTCAATAGCGCCCGAGAGCCCTGGATTCCTGCCCTCCCATGGCCTACGCTCAATGTGGCTCGATCATGGGGCTCGATATCCCGGCATTGCGGATCCTGCGGGAAACCATCCGCATCTATCAGGACTGCCAAACCTATTCCGACCAGGGACAGGTGACGGTTTTTTCGTCGGACCCCGGTAGCCAGTCGCGGCGCCAGCTGCGCTTTGCGACCGCCTTTCGGCGACCGAATCGGCTTCGCTTCGACGTGCGTGGCGTGCCCGAGGCCGCCGACGGCGCGTCATCCGGAACGCTGGAACCGTCGGCTCCGTACGAGAGTCAAGCGCCCCAACGAGGTCATCAGGACGCGGTGGTCTGCTGGGATGGAGAGGCCGTCGAGACCTGGATGGCAGATCAGCCCGTTCCGGTCGAGTCGTTGACCATCGAGTCGATCCTGGCAGAGGTCAGCGACCTGCCCACCGCGGCGGCCGGCTACGTCGCCCACCTCTTGCTTTGCGATCCGGAGGACCTGGCCCAGGAGCGTCGCGCCCGTTACCACGGAACGCGCAAGATCGACGAGGGTGAGTGTCACAAGTTGACGATCCCTGCTGCGGCTGGCCGCACGGCGCTGACCCTCTGGATCGACGTGGACTCGCACCTGATACGACGCTTGCTGGAAGTCCACCGGCCGGTGGCTTCTTGCCCAACTGCCCGCCCCGTACAGACCATCCTGCGCTTCGAGCCCGAGCTCGACAAGAGCGTGCGTGACGAGCTCTTCGACTACCAACCTCCGTCGGGCCCGGGTTGATGCCCGAGCCAGGGCCCCTCGTCCGGGGGTCGCTCACGATCCCGGACGCGCCCGCTCTAGCTGCGAGCTGCCATACCAGACCGTGACGAGGGCCTCAATCGCGGCTGACCTGGGTCGTCATGCCGGCGGCCATCAGCGCGCGCGAGATTCTGTCGGCCTCGTCGTGTGAAAGGCCCGTGGCGACAACGGACGGAATGGAATCGAGGAGTTGCTCCGCTTCAGCCAGGCCGAGTCCCGTCGCGGCGCGCAGGGCCTTCACCGCCTCGACCCTGTTCTCACCGGCGTTGGTAACCATGACCTTCCGGCTGACCGCCTCCGGGGCGTCCGGTGTCACCTCCGCTTGACCACACCCCAGGAGCATCCCGAATAGCAGTCCCACGAGCGTCCATTGCAACCAGCGCATTCGATCGTCTCCTTCTAAATTGGCTCCGCCAGCGGGTCCGACGATTCTGGGCCGGTCTCGGGCGTGGGGCCCAAGCTAGCGCGCCGCCTAGCCCCCGGCCAGCTCCAGAAGCTTGAGCGTGGTCTTCCAGTTGCGAACCGTGGTGACCGTACCAAGTGTGCGGTCGAAGTAGGCATTGGTAAGCTTGGAGCGAGCCACGCCGTTCGGCATGCTCAGGTAGATCTCGGATCCAGAGACCCGAAAGCTGTCCGGTGGCGAGCGGTCGGGGTCGAGGGATGCAATAGCCTTCGGGGTGGGCCTGCTGCCAAGGAATCCGACGGCCACGGTGCTCGGATCGAAGCCCTCTGACAGGAATGGGTTGGCCGCCACGACCTTGCGCCACTGGAGGGCGGTGCGCGTCACCACGGGGATCTCGAGGCCGAGGTTCTTGCGAATCCCGTCGGTCACGCTGGCTGCGAGGCCGCGGGCGACGGTCTTGTCAGCCCGGTAGAGCACATTTCCGCTCTGGATGTACGTCTGAACCTCGTTGCAGCCGGCTTCCTCGAAGATCTTCACGAGTTCCCGCATCGGGAGCTTGTTGCGACCCCCGACGTTGATTCCGCGCAGCAGCGCTATGTGGAGACCGGACTGGCTCATGGGAAGGTTGCGGCCGATGGAGTGACCACGAGATAGGACAGTGCGTCCTCCGTGGCAGTCGAAATGGTGACGGGTCGTTGCACGCCTCCCCTCATCAAGGGCCCGGAGACCCCGCCAGCGGGGTTCCTCCCAAATTGGGCAGCGATGGACGCAATGGTACGGAATGTGCATCAGCCAAGGCAGTTGTTCCCGCAGGACCTTTCAGGCCGCAAACCCGACTGAACCGAGGAGGTTCCAATGTCCATCCTTCAGATCCTTCAACGCGCTTCGCTGGCGAGTCTGCTGCTCTGTGGCATGGGGCAGGACGCCGAGGCTCAGTGGAGAGCCCCATCCCGGGCCAGCTTGCGCCCGGTCATTCGTCACCAGATCGGCTCGAGCATCCTGGCACCTGCGGCCGGTCTACAGACGCCATCGAGCTCGTCCATTCGGTTCGAGAGCCAGCCTGGTGGGCAATCAGCGCCCCTCGCGGACGGCTCTCAGACGATAGATATGCAGGAGAGAGTGTGGGGACCGTTGCGTGCGATCCCCTGGGGAGGGAACTCGCTACGTGCAACGTCGGTGCGGGCCGGAGGAATTCAAAGTCAGAGTCTTTCGGGTGGCTTCTACGGAGGCGGCGGCTTCTACGGAGGGGGAGGCTTCTACGGAGGGGGAGGCTTCTACGGAGCGGCGCAAGGCGGCTTTGGCTGCGGTTGGCCGGTCGCCCCTCTGGGGGGCTTCGGCGGGTACTCCGGTACTATCGTCAGCGTAGGCCGCTGAGGAAACGACCTCGCCTACCGGGCGGTGACCGTGGATGGGACGCGTCCGGTTTCGGCCCCCGTGGACATGCACCACGGGGGCCTTTCCGTTGATTGCGTCCTACTCGGGTGGCGTTGGCCGGACCCAGAGGCCAAGCCGGCCCAGATTCGGGCGTCGGGCATGGGTGGGGATCGGCCCTCTCATTCCAAGTTGCCGGAGAGGCTTTGGCAGCTGGAGCTTCATGGGGAACAGGAAGGCATCCAGATAGGTTGGCTGATCCTTGATGAAGTACTCGGGGGGCACGGCCTTGTCGTGCCCGGGCGACTTGCGGCCCGTGGCGGCCGGGCGCAGGGCCACTTCACGAGTGACCAACCCGTTGCGGTCGTAGATGAACAAGCCCGAGTAGTAGCCGACTGCACCCACCGCGCCGTAGACAAGGGAGTCTCCGGGCTCGCTATTCTTGCGCAGGGCGATCCCCAGGTCTTTCCACTCCTCCGCCTGACCTTTCATCCGTGCCCACTGGCTGTACTCCGTCTCGAAGACATCGGAGTTCCAGCGGAAGCGCATGGCTGCACGCACATCCTCGGGCACGGGGTGGACTCCGAAGGCGGGCGTCAGCGAGAGACCGGCCAGGACCAGGGCGACAGCGGCGCTCGCCAGGCGACCAAAGCGCTCCTCGATGCTTGCGAGGGGTGCCGCGAGCAACAGGGCCATGAAGGGCATGGATGGCACGAGAAACCGGGCGTAGCACATGAAGTCGCCGCCCACCAGCAACGCGTAGAGCCAGGTAGCAATCAGGGGCACCAATGCGGGCAAGAGGGCACGCCGACCGGCGCTCCTGAGGCTGCCCAGGATCAGGACCAGGGCCAGGGTGAGTGACGGCAGGGTCAACAGGTAGAGGCCGATGTAGCGGCCGCCCCGTTCGAGTGCCCGGACGGAAAATCCAAGCTTGACGCGCGCCGTATTCGGCAGGAACTCACCGTAGGTTGCATATCGCCAACCCAGGTGCGCGGCGAAGACGAGCAGGGACACACTGGCCGTTACGAGGGCCGGGCGCAGCAGTCGGCGTCGGTCGGCACGCAGACCGCAGGCAAGGCCCGTACCCGCTATGGCGGCCACCCACCAGGCTCCGTCCGCTCTCAGCAGCACGACCAGGCATCCGAAAAGGGCGGCCAGCCCCGGGCGCGGACGATCGCGGTCACCGAAGAGAGCGTCGTAGCAGGCGAACACGGCCCAGGCGAAGGCCATCGTGGCCATGCCGCCCGTCGACCAGACCGCAAGGGGCGGCAGGGTGGACGCGAACAGGAGGGCGCCCAGGGCGGCCGCGCTGCGATCGGGAAAGCGTGCCAGCAAGCGACGGGCCAGGGTCAATACGAGCGCCACTCCGGATGCGATCGAGAGGACCCGCGCGAACACGCCCGCGTCCAGACCGAGGCGCTCGGCGACCGAGATCAGCAAGACCCACAGGAACTCACTGTAGCCCTCAACCGGTGGTGTCACACCCGGATTGAAGACCAGCCCCAGGCCGCTTGCGAAGTTGCGCGCGTACCGGAAGCTGATGAAGGCGTCGTCGCACAGAAAATTGAAGCGCGCGACCAGGGCCAGGAACGGGATCAAGGCCAGGGCCAGGGCGCTTCCGATCAGCACGCGATCGCGGGGTTTCGAGGGGGAGCTCACGATCGGCGTTTCAGGCTCCAAGGCCCGTCCGCAGGCGGCGACATGCTTCCTCGAGCGCAGCCATCTCCTTGGCGTAGCAGAACCGCAACAATCCCTCGCCCTGTGCACCCGAATAGAAGGCGCTGCCGGGCACCGCCGCAACACGTGTGGCTTCGAGCAGGGCCATGGCAGCGTCCTTCGAGTTGTTCTGTCCCAGGGGCTCACATCGCGCCAGCACGTAGTAGGAGCCTTGGGGCACGATCGGCGTGAGTCCCGTGTCGCTCAATGTGTCGCACAACAACGTGCGCTTGGCGTCGTAGTCACGTCGCATGTCCGTGAAGAAAGACTCGGGCGCTTCAAAGCCGGCCGCGACGCCGTGCTGCAAGGGCGTCGGAGCGCAGATGTAGAACAGGTCGTGAACCAGGGAGATGGCCCGCGCCCAGTCCGGCTTGGCAACGCAGTAGCCCAGGCGCCAGCCGGTGATACTGAAGGTCTTGGAGAGGCCCATGATCGTCACGGTTCGCCGGGCCAGGTCCCCCACCGTCGCGGGAGAGATGTGTTCTCGGTCGTCGTAGCGGATGTACTCGTAGATCTCGTCCGTGATCACAAGCAGGTCGTGCTCGGCCGCCACCCGTCCAAGGCCTTCGATCTCCTCGCGCGAGAACATGCGGCCGCTCGGGTTGGAGGGCGTGCACAGTACGATGGCCTTGGTACGGGGCGTGATGGCGCGCGCCAGGGCGTCCGCATGCAGGTGGAAATCGGGCGCCTCCAGGGTCAGATAGCTGGGCTCGAGCCCGGCCAGAAGCGCCGCGTTCAGGTGATAGCCGTAGTAGGGTTCCAGAAGCAGGATCCCGTCACCCGGATCCAGCAGAGCGTGCAGAACGCCCGTGAATGCAGCGGCGGAGCCGGTCGTGACCACGATCTCACTGGTCGGATCAGCCTCGATGCCGTTGTCGCGCGCTAGCTTGCGAGCGATCGCGCTGCGCAGCTCGGGTATGCCCTCCGAATAGGAGTAGGTGCTCTTACCGTCGAGGATGGCCTGGATGGCCCCGTCGCGCACGAGGGGCGGCGTGGGCAGATCGCAGATACCCTGACCCAGGTTGATGCCATCCACGGCCTCGCAGGCGCGCGTCATGGCGCGGATATCGGACTGCACCAATCCTGACAGGCGACGAGAGACCTGTGTCATGTCTTTGGCTCTGGCGCGGCTCTCGGTTGCCGCATCGGAGTTGAGCACATCGTCACTCTGCCGAATGACCCCTCCACGGGCGATCTGCTCAACGCCTTAGATGTCGTAGATGAAGGGGTTGACAGGCGTGCCCGAAAGCTTCCAGGCGATCAGCCCGAGGCCCACGGTGAGGAAGAAGGTCGGAACCAGCCAGACGAGCGGGTGCGCCTTGAGGTAGTCGATCAAGGGTCTCATGCTTCTTGGAGTCTAATACCGTTGCGGGCGATACGGGAGCATTCTTCCGCCCGGGTCGCCATCTGCGGCCGGGGCATCTACCCGATGACCGTGCCGGTCGACGTGTGGGCGCCGCGGTTGCGTGAAAAGAACCCCAGGTCGATCTCGAATCCCGTGCCCGGCAGCTTCACCTGCAAGGGCTGGGAATCGTGGTCGCGACCGCCCTCACAGGCCTGGATCAGCTGCGCCATGACGGCCCCGATCACGGGTGCGGTCTTGAAGGAGGATCCGCTGGTCCCGATCGCCACGTAGTAGCCCGCCGTGTCCGTCTTGTCGAGCACGGGATTCCAGTCGATGGGCGTGACGTCGTACAGGCCGGCGACGCCACTGGGCTTCTCGAAACGCACGTCCGGAAAGCGCTTCATCAGGCGCATGACCTGGCGCTGGTGAGCGTCCGTCGTGCAGCCGCCGCCCCAGTCATCCGGATCGACCCATTCGAGCGTGTCGCAGGCCGGGTCCAGGGAGCCCGTCACGAGCTGTTCTCCGCCGGCCTCGGGTCGAAAGTAGAGTCCCCCGTCCAGGTCCCCCACGACCGGCACGCCAGCACCGCCTGCCTCCGTATGGCACGGATTCCCGACGGCATGGACCTCACGTCGCAACGCGCGCGTCTCGATCGGTAGCCGGGCACCCACGAGGCCGTGGATGGCACTCGAATGGGGCCCGGCCACGTTGACCAGCACCTCGCATGTCAGGGTCTGTCCGTCCTCCAGCTCGACCGTGAAGCGCGGCGCCTCTCCCTGGTCCGAGCGCGTCACCGCGACCACGGCCTGACCGAGCCTGAACCGGACTCCCTCGCGCTCACCGGCCTCGCGCAGGTTCTGAGCGGCGAGCATGGGTGAGACGACGTATCCGGCACCGTGTTCGAAGATTGCGCCGGCGATCTCACGACCCGTGGGCTCGAAGAAATCAGGGTCGTCAGGCTGGCGCACGGGTGCGTGGGAGGCTGTGTCGAAGAAGGGGAAACGGGTCTTCACCTGTTCCGCCGACAGTAGCTCGGCTTCCACTCCCACCGCCTGCATGTGTCCCAGAATGGCCCGGATGCCGTCGTCGATGGCGCCCGGGATGAACAGCATGCCCGGTTGCTCGAAGCGCGCCAGATCCTCGCCCGCCGGGGCGCGCAGGTAGTTGCGCCAATCGCTCCAGATCCCCCGTCCCGCGCGCGCCATCGCGGCCATGGTCACGGTCGAATAGAAGCAGCGCACGATGCCGCATGAGGCGGACGTGGAGCCGTGCCCGGCCGCGCCGTTCATGTCGATGACGAGCGGCTGCTCGCCACGGCGCGCCAGTTCGAGAGCGACGGAGCAGCCGATGACGCCGGCGCCGATGATGATCGTCTGGGGCAAGGGTGGTCTTTTCGGTATATCAGGTCGGGAGCCGTGTGGCTCGTGCCCGACGTCCAGGGTGGTCTGGTCGAGGCTGAGCCCTCCCGGCTCGCCGTGCAGTCGTTCAGGGCCAGCGCTCTTGCAGGACGCGGGCCACGTCTGCCATGAATACCAGGCAAGCCCCGCGATTGAGATGGCAATGGTCGCTCATCCACTCCCAGCCCACCAGCCCCATTGGCATTCGTGAGCTGAATAGCTCTGCGGCGTCCAGCAGGACGACCCCGTCGACCTGAGCAGCGACTCCGCGCACGATATCATTGGTCGCGCCATTTCCCCGCCGGGGCGCCCGGTCGAAGCGGGCGGCCGCCTCGAGGTGCGGGGCCACCAGGTCCCTGTCGCGGCCGAGGGCGAGCCGCACGAGTCCCAGCTCGAAATGGGAGAGTGGATGGTCCGGACAGAGCCTCAGGGCCTCCACGAGCTGGGCCTCGACGCTCTCGAGCGCTCCACGCTCTGACTCGACGTCCCGCACCTTCAGCTGCTCGAGTGCCTCGAGCAGTCGCCAGGTCTTCTCACTCCAACGGTCGGAATCGGGGCGCTTCGCGGGCGCGCTGGACAGGGGGCCGAGGCAGGCTCTCAGGCCCAGATCGTCCGCCGGCAGGGGCGGCGTGCGGCGTCGATCAGGGGGCGCGCGCCAGTCGATGCCGACGACTCGATCGCGGGCTCGCAGTGGTGCCAGGGGTCGAAGCCACTCGGGGAAAGACGTGCTAATGGAGGCTCGCAGACGCTCGAATCGCTGGGTTCGCTCAGGCGTCCAATCCGGGGGCAGGGTCGACTCGAAGGGGGCGGCGAAATGGTTGTGGACCACCGTGCAGAGCAGTACGCCGACCTGGCGCTCGCGAGCGGCCCGGCACATGAAGGTCAGGTTGTCGCCGTATCTCCCATAGACCTCCAGGGTCTCCGGATAGGTCAGGCCCTTGAACTTGTCGTACTCCCACTTCCATGCTTCGGGACGCTTGTCGGACCTGGGCGCAGCGCGATCGAACAGCTTCCGGACCTGGGTCACGACGCGACTGGCCGCGGCCAACCGTCCGATGCGCCGGGCGACGGGGCCCGACCATTCAGCGTCCAGATCCCGCTCGAAACTCCGCTCGACGAATTCGTTGTGCCCCGCGTAGAGCACGACCAGATCGGGAGCGAGCCGCTCCAGGGCTTGCTCGAAGATGATCGATACGCGCGCGCTGCCATAGCCCATACGGCCCAGGTTTATGACCTCCCAGTCGCCCCCAGCCCCATTCAGGAAGACCTCCAGATTGCCGTCGGGGAAGTTGTCCGTGTTGGAGCCGCCGAATAGCAGGACCCGCTTCGGGGGAGTGGGCCCGCCAGCTCGGCCAGTTGGGCGCGGTGGGATAATGACCTCTTCCAGCCGGCCTTCGGAAAACTGGGTGACCCAGCCGCCTGGCACCTCCGGGTCGGGCACGATGTAAGCCGCGTCAGGATCGAAGCCCCGGGAGAGGTCGACCTGCGTCCCTGGGTCGCCCACGTCCAATGCCCGTAATCCGGCCTCGCCGAGCCCTAACAGGACACCAGTGAGTGCCAGTCCGATGGCCAGATCCGCCAGGTGGCCCTTCAGTCCTCTCTTCGAATTCATGGCTGCGCTGCGCGGAATCCTTCCACGTTCGCCCGAGTCCGTCCAGAATGCGTTCATGTTCCGCGCTCGAATCTGGATCTTGTTTCCAACCCTGCTCGCCTGCGTCCAGAGCGGTCGCTCGCGGTCGCCGGACTTGCGCGAGACTCCCGCGCCGGAGACTTTCCAACGCGACCGGGTCGAGGCACAGGACCTCGAGCTCGCGGGCCAGGACGGATCAGGCCACGGGCTCGTACTCGCACGCATGCAGGTATCCGCTCCGCGGCGCTCACCCTTCGTGATCCACGGGACCTTGCCCGTTCCACGCGACTACCTTGGACCGGAAGGAGGGGGCCTGGTCCTGGTGGGGCCTGGCGCAGCGCGGACGTCCGTGCGGGCTCAGATCCAGATCGTCTCCCGCGGCCCGGGTGGTGAAGCGGATGTGATCGAGGTATCGGGCGTGGTGGACCTCGCACCCGATACCAGGCCGGGCACGCCGGTGTCCTTCGAAGTGCGCCACGCCATCGAGACGGATGCCCCTCCCCTCGCGCGACCTCCGGTCCCGGCCCTGGTATCGGCCTTGCTCGAGAATCCTGCGAGCGGGCCGTTCCTCCTCAGAGCACGTGACGTCTACGGAAATGGGTACACGGTCGACCTGCGCGGTGATCCGCAGCATCCGGGCGCTGGAAGCGCACGGACCCTGGCGTCCGGATCTGCAAAACGTGTGCGCCGCCTGTACGGGACCCTGGTTCCGACCCAGGTGCGTGCGCGTGGCAGCACACTCCCGCACCTGATGGGCGTTCACGCCTACATCACCGAGTGGGCGGGCGATGATCGGATCTCCCTGGATCTTCGTATTCACAACGGCTCACTGGCGGGGAGCCGCGAGCCGTCCGCGCTCGAGACGGGCTCGGGATTCGTCTACTGGGATGCGCTCGAGCTGGTACTGCCGCGCGCGTGGGTCGGGGCCACAGTCTTCGAGGATGTGCAGCTCGGGGAGGCGCGCGAGGAGCTCCTGGGAGACGAGCCGGTAACGGTCTTGCCCCTGGTCAAGGCCCAGGAGAATGGGGTCATGCACATGATGCCGCCCCAGGCGCAGTTTCACCGACGGCTCACCCTCAGTCCACGAGCGACACCAGCCGCCCGAAGCGAGAATCCGGCCCTGACGGGCCTCGCCTTCTGTGCAGCCGGGCCCGATCTATGGTCCTGGTTCAATCCGGATACGGCGCACTACTTTCCGCAGCGCGCCATGCTGTGCACCTGGGAGCGCTACAAGCGCGGATCTGCCCTGGCGAACAGCGCCCTGCGGGAGACCCTGGTCGAGGAGCTCGGGGGGCTGACGAAAGTCCTGGCGTCGGGCGCGTCGAATGGCAACTCGATCGTCGCGAGCTCCATGGGCTGGGCCCATCCCTGGGGCGCGCCCGCGCCGGGTGTGACCGGCGGCGGCAGCATCGTCTTCGTGGAGGGCCAGCGTGCGGCGGCCTGCGCTTCCCAGGCCGGTATTCAACGCCTGATGCTGGAGCATCGCATGAATGCCTCGCGCCAGTCCGAGGCGGCCTGGAATGCAGATGGGGATCCGGTCGGCTACCACGAGTGGGTCGATGACGGGGGCAAGGTCCCCTTCGATTTCCGCACCAATGGCCGCATGGTGCCCGACGTATTCAAGCTCCCGGCGCGGGGTGGTCCGCCTTCCAGCCGGCATGTGGAGACCGTGTTCAAGCGCGAACTGCGGCCGCCGTACGACCGCGGAACGGCCCAGCTCCCGGATGGCACATTGCCAGGTGAGCGGAATGCCCTGGTGGCCTGGCTGCCCCACGATGGCCAGCACATGGTGCGCTACACCAAGAACACCAAGGCCCTGGTCTGGCTGGCCGCCGACGCCCTGGCGGAGGATGACCTGCTGCTATCGGCCGAGCTCTTCCACCTGATGTTTCACGAGACCTCCCACCGGGAGGAGGCCTGGTCGAGGGGCGTGACCCTGCGGCAATTCGAGCAGCATGCGAGCGCTCACCCGGCGCAGGGCGCATGGATCGGGCGTGACCAGGCCTGGGGCATCGACGCCATGTGTGCGGCCTATTCCATTTCCGATCCAGAGTGGCGTTCGCGCAACTTCCAGTGGTATCCGCGCGTGGCCCGTTTCCTGCTCGCTGCGGCCATGCCGAGCGGTGTCATCCAGCGCAGCTCCCTCGACAAGATTCTGGGCCACGACCGCTACGACGCGGCCCAGACCTACGAGTCCCTGTTCCTGCTGCATGCGATGCGGTGCTTGAACGAGTCGGTGCTTCGCGGTCGCGCCGAGCGCCTGCGAAACTCGCTGGAGAAGCTCGTCCTTCGGACACTCGATTACCTGTACACCGAGCCGATCCTCGCCAGCGTGCGTGCACCGCGACCGCCCCACCAGCAGCGCACAGGGCCGCGCGCCAAGTTCGCGGTCGCCATGCGAGACGGATATGAGACGGCGCCCTTCTCCGACGAGGCGACCTGGGGCCCGGGCTACCTGCCGGAAGATGGGGTGGCGGATGGCGTGGAGGTCACGTACGGACCGGCACTGCTTGGCTACGCCTACCTGCTCACCCGCCAGAGCGCGCCCAAGCGACTCGGGAATCGATACCTGGGACTCCTCCTTGGACCCGGGTCCAGCGACGGCTGGGAGGACCTGGTAGGGACCCTGTTCGCCAACGCCGCGCGCGCTTCGAACGACAACTCCGGAAACTGGGCGAGCCTGGTCGGTCAGCTACAAAGCCTGGGGCTGTGATGGGAGAGCTCCGGTAAGATCAGCGCGATGGATGGGAGCTACATCGCAATGTGGTCCGGGCCACGGAATGTGTCGACGGCCTTGATGCGCGCCTTTGAAAGCCGCGCCGATACGTCCGTGGTCGACGAGCCACTGTACGCTCACTACCTGCGGGAGACGGGCCTGGACCATCCGGGCCGAGAGCAGATCCTCGCCTCCCAGGAGCAGGACTGGCGCAAGGTGGTGACCCAGCTATCGGCTCCCCTCCCTGCCGGCACTACGGTCTCCTACCAAAAGCACATGGCCCACCATCTGCTGCCCGGGATCGACGTGGACTGGCTGGCCGAATTCGAGCAGGCCTTCTTGATCCGGGAACCGCGGGCCATGTTGCCTTCATTGGAACGCGTACTGGAGCGTACCCCGAGACTCGAAGATACGGGCTTCCCCCAGCAGGTGCGCCTCTTCGAGGGTCTTTGCTCGCCGACCGGTCCGTCGCCCGCGGTTGTCGATTCGACCGACCTGCTGCAGAATCCGCGCGCGACCCTCGCAGCTCTCTGCGAGCGCCTCGGTCTGGAATTCGACCCCGCCATGCTCGCGTGGGAGGCGGGCCCGCGGTCTACCGACGGCTGTTGGGGGCCAACCTGGTACGCCGGGACCTACGCCTCCACGGGCTTCAAGGCTCCAGCCGGGCCTGCCTCGCCGACAGAGCTCTCGAGCGACCTGGAACGGGTGGCGCAGCAAGCCCAGCCCCTTTACGACCAGTTGTATGCCCAGCGCCTTGGCGCCTGACGAATGATGACTCGGCCATGCTCCAAGACTTCGACGAACGCAACCGCGACATCCTGATCAATGTCAACGGCGAGCTGGTCCATCGTGACCAGGCGCGCATCAGCCCATTCGACTCGGTCGTCCAGGGCGGCGACGGTGTCTGGGAAGGGCTGCGCCTGTACGAGGGCAAGATCTTCAGGCTCGAGCAGCACCTGGAGCGCCTGCGCCATTCAGCCCTGGCCCTGGCCTTCGAAGAGATCCCGACGCGTGATTTCCTCGTGGATCAGATCGCTCAGACGTTGAAGGCCAACGACATGTTTGACGGCGTTCATATCCGATTGACGCTCACGCGCGGGGTCAAGGTCACCTCGGGCATGGACCCGCGCCTCAACCGGGCCGGGCCGACCTGGATCGTGGTGGCCGAACACAAGCCGCCAGTCTACGACAAGGCTGGATTGAGGCTGATCACGAGCTCGGTTCGCCGTTTTCCGGCGGACTGCCTGGATCCGAAAATCCACCACAACAACCTGTTGCAGTCGATCCTGGCCAAGATCGAAGCCAACGTTGCGGGTGCGGACGATGCCCTCATGCTGGACAAGCACGGGTTCGTCGCGGAGACGAATGCGACTCATCTCTTCATGGTCGAGCACGGCCGTGTGCGCACACCGCGCACCGTGGCCTGCCCCGAGGGAGTCACGCGCTCGACGATTCTCGAATGCTGCGACCGCCTGGAGATCCCGAGCGAGGTCACGGACCTCTCGCTGACCGAATTCTATCGGGCCCAGGAGGTGTTCTGCACGGGCACCATGGGCGAGCTGGCGGCCGTGATCGAGATCGACGGGCGTCCGATCGCAGGCGGTGAGCGCGGTCCGATGACCGAGCGGCTCACCGCCGTCTACAGAGAGTGCACGACCAGCGAAGGCACGGTCGTTGCCACGCGAGCTGTCAGCTAGAAACCGACTCGACCAGCAGATCGGTCAACAGCTTCGAGAAGCGCGCCGGATCCTCGAGGTCCGAGCCCTCGCCAAGCAAGGCCTGGCCGTAGAGCAGCTCGGTCACTTCGCCCAGCCGCGGGGTCTTCGGGTCCAGGTCGTGGAGCTTCTTCAGACCGCGCACGATCGGGTGCTCACCATTGACCTCGAGGATGCGCTTCTGGGGCGGAACCTCCTGCCCGCTCCCCTTCAGCATGCGCAGGAGCTGGGGGCTGAGTGCCTGCTCGCCGGAGACCAGCACAGCCGCACTCTCCTTCAGACGACCCGAGAAGCGCACCTCACTGAGCTCGTCCTTGAGGCGATCGCGCATGGACTCGAGCAGGTCCTTGTGCTCTTCCTGCTCCTCCTCGCGCGCCTTCTTGTGCTCCTCGTCCTCGAGGTCGATGTCGCCCTTCTCGACGCTACGGATCGGCTTGCCGTCAAATTCGGTCAATCGCTGCTGGATCCACTCGTCCACGGCGTCGGTCAGGAACAGGACCTCGAAGCCCCGGGCTCGCAGGCTCTCGAGATGGGGCGAGGTCTCCAGGGCCTTCAATGCCGGTCCTGTGATCGTGTAGATGGCTTCCTGGCCCTCCGGCATGCGCGCCATGTACTCGGGCAAGGTCGTCAGGCCCTCTCCGTTGGTGCTGTGGAACAGGCATAGCTTGCTGAGGCGTTGATCCTCGTCTTCGCCGTGATAGATGCCTTCCTTCAGGATCAGGCCGAAGGCTTCCCAGAACTTCTCGTAGGACTCGCGCTCTGACTCGAGCAGATGCGCGGCCGACTCCAGCACCTTGTGCACGAGTCGCTTCTGGATCTGCTTGAGCTGCGGGTTGTCCTGAACAGTCTCGCGCGAGACGTTCAGCGGCAGGTCCGAGCACTCGACCACGCCACGAACGAAGCGCAGCCAGTTGGGCAGGAGGGCCTCGCACTCGGCCTCGATCAGGACGCGGCGCGTGTACAGGCTGATGCGGGACTCGCGCTGGGCGGGGTCCATCAGGTCCATCGGGCGCTCCTGCGGCAAGTAGAGCAGGGCCGTGTACTCGAGTGTGCCCTCCGCATTGAAGTGGATGACGTCGAAGGGGTCTTTCCAGTCGTGGGTCAGGTGCTTGTAGAAGTCGTTGTACTCGGTCTGTTCGATCTCGGACTTCGGTCGTGACCAGAGCGGTTTCTGGGAGTTGAGAGTCTCGGTCGAACGGGTCACCTCGGGCTCGGCACCTTCGATGAGCTCGCCCTTGTCATCGCGCTTGGGCTCCGTCCGCTCGACCTCCATCTGGATCGGATACTCGACGAAGTCCGAGTAGCGCCGAACGATCTCGCGCAGTTTCCACTCCTTCAGGAAGTCATCGAACTCGTCGTCCGCACGGAGTGTGAGGCGCACGACCGTTCCGCGCGGAAGCCCGTCGACCTCTTCGATGGCGTACTCGCCGTCCCCCGCGGATGTCCAGCGCCAACCCTGGGACTCGCCAGCCTTGCGCGTTTCAACCGTAACTCGCTCGGCGACCATGAAGCTGGAGTAGAAGCCGACGCCGAACTGCCCGATCAGGTCGGGGCCCGCCGCGTCGGAATCCTTGCGCTCGGCCAGGGCTTTCAAGAAGCGCCGAGTGCCGGAATTCGCGATGGTTCCGAGGTTTTCGACGAGTTCGTCATGGGTCATGCCGATGCCGTTGTCGGCGACACAGATGGAGCGCTCGTCCGGATCGGCACTCAAGGCCACTCCGAGGGACTCCCCTTCCTCGACCAGGTCACTCTGTGTGAGCGACTCGAAACGCAGCTTGTCGAGCGCATCGCTCGCGTTCGAGAGTAGCTCGCGCAGGAAGATCTCGCGGTTCGTGTAGAGCGAGTGGATGACGAGGTTCAGGACCTCCTGGACTTCCGCTTCGAAGCGGTGAGTTTCGGTCTGCGTGGTCATGCGGCTGATTGGGGCAGTCGGTGCTGGCTTGGGGGTGGGAGGTACGCGACGCGCGTACCTCGATCCGTGACCCCGTATTCTGCGGCGTAGGCCGAGACCTTCAACCCCGGACGGCCCGGAAGTCAGCCAGGACCGTCGATCAGCCGCCTGAGCTCGCTACTGGGCAGCCGGAAGACATGGATCTGCAGGACCCGCTGCCGGAGATCCTGATCCTCATCCAGGCGCCGTAGCTCGTCCAGGGTCAGGTTGTTCTGCAGGGCGTCCAGGTTCAGAGTGGCGTCGAAGCTACGTACCAGATAGCGGGCCCGGAGTTCTGGATACTGGGCCAGTAGATTCCAGGGCCGTAGGCGTGAGAAGGCGCCGATGTCGATCACCAGTTGGATCTCGTCCGCCGAGTCCAGGATGGCTGTCGCAGCAGTGCTCGGCAGTGCGGCGACCTGGGCCTCGAAGTCGAGGTCCTCCCAGACGAATTTCTGGCCAGCGATGAGTGTTGTCGGCCGATCCGATTGTGCGTTCAGCCACGTGCTCGCCGCCCGGTAGCCATCGAAGGAGTGCAGGTAGAAACGTTCGGACCGAGCCCAGGACTGTGCGCCGACCGCGATCAGGCCCAGGCCGATCAGTGCCACCTGGCGGCCGCGCGTGAGTCGCTCGGCCAGGGCGTCGATGCCGAGCGCGGCGTACAGGATCAGGAGCGTCGCAACCGGGGCGAGCAGGCGCAGGTAGAAGGAGTAGCGGAAGAGGAAGGCAACGAAGAGGACGAATGCCAGGTGGATCAGTGTGGTCCGTTCGCTCTTTCGGAGCGACAATGCGAGTCCGACGGCTGAGGCAGCCAGGACAGCCCAGGGCATGACCCATGCGAGAGTTGCGCCCAGCGTGACCATGTCCGTGGTCTGCCCGACGTACCCGGAGTAGTGATCAAGGAAGGCCTGCAGGTCCCCCATCCAGGCGATCGCACACAGGTTCGCTGCCATGCATGCGACAACGGGCAGGCCGAACAATACGAGCCGCCCTGCAAGCTGTCCGAAGCCGCCATTCTCCGGGGCGCGGACGAAGCGCACGATCAGGAGTGTCGCGAGCGGAAGCCCTGCCAGGCAACCGTTGTACTTCGTCGCCTGGGTGCAGGCGACGGCGAGACCCGCCGCAAGTATCCAGGTTAGCCTGGGGGTTCTCAGCGCTCTCAGGCTGACGCCCAGGGACAGCATCAGGAAGAACACGTAGGCACTCTCGGTCAGGAGCGAGCGCGCGAACATGGCGTGCAATCCCGAGCCCGCCAGCAAGAAGGCCGCCAGCAGCCCGGCGCGCGGCGTGGCCACCTGGCAGCCGATCCAGAAAATCAAGGGCACGGCGCCCGTCGCCAGGAGCGTGTTGAGCCAGACCGCGGTATCCGGATCGGACCCGAAGAGCCAGGCCCAGGCGGCCATGAACATGGATACCAGTGGCGGCCCGTGGGTAGGGCTGTAGTGACCCTCAGCCCCGAGCGACAGGAAGTAGCGGGCACCACGCCAGGCGAGCCCCTCGTCCCAGTGGGTGATCGAGAATGTGCCCAGATCGTGGGCCCGAAGACCGGCCGCCAGGCAGATCGCGGCGAGCAGCAGCACCAGATGCAGGAGACGCACGGGCGGCCCATCATGCCCAAGGCAGGGCGGGGGCTCCAGGTTCGGCGTATTCTTGTCGGGCGACCTGGATGTGGGCCAGGTTGCACCAGGAATGCCGGCCCCTTTTTCCCACCCCAGGTACCGGGGCGTGGTACTTTTCTTGGGGCTCAGATCCGGGGGGGTCTGGGTGCTGGCGGGTCGTGGCCACGGCCCACGTTGGCGGCAAAGCGTGTCGCCGGCCCTTGCAGGTGCCAGCGCAGGCCCTAGGAGATACCACCGCCATGAAATTTTCCTCGCTGCTCTTGTCCGCCCTGGGTCTCTTTTCGGCAGGGGTCATGACCGTGCCGCACGGGGGGGCTTTTCAGCTGAACGGCGAATCGCTCGACCTCGGCCAGCGTGACTTCAGAATCCACCCGAATTTCACGGATCCGACGGCCAACAGGAACAAGGTGCCGGACCCGGACTACCCCGGAGCATCGGGTGCGGAGCTGGCGATCTGGAAGGGCGTGGCCGAATGGGGAAGCGGGCCCCATGGCTCGGGCCTCTCTGACCCCACCCAGGGACAGATCGGGTCGGGCGCTTCGAACTTCGACTGCTACTACCTGGGCCGGGCCGTAGGGCCGGGCAACACGAATGCCAACGTCATCTCGCAGCTCGACGCCAGCGGCGGCGGCATTCGAGCCTTTGCAGAAATGCCGAGCAGCGACGGTTGGCGCATCCGATTCTTCCGGGGGCCGACTGCCTGGTACGACGGTCCCGGTCCGGTGCCGTCCGGCAATGCGCTGGCGTTCGACATCCAGGGCATCGCTGCACATGAATACGGGCACGTGCTGGGCCTGGGCCATTCGGGTGGCGTCGCGACGATGAGCTCGAATACCGCCGGGCGCGGCGTGCCCTTGCGATCACTGGACCCGGACGATATCGCCGGGGTCCAATCCATCTATGGCACCCCCTCGGCCAGCAAGCCGCGCATCGATACCTATGAGCTGGGTGCTGCCGGCCAGATTACCCTGGTGGGCGAAAACTTCGCCGCGAACGGCAACGACCTCTGGTTCACGAGATTGATTCCCGGTGGCGGCGGGGCGACGATCGAAGTGATCGGTCTTCCGTCGAGCGCCGGAGGCACGCGCGTCGTGGTCGACGTGCCGATCGACGCCGGGCCCGGCGACATCATCCTCAAGCGTCCCGGATCCCTATTCGAGGACCTTTCGAATCCAATCCCTTTTGATCCGAACACAGAGCCCTGTCGACCGATCGTGCGCGTCGGCATTCCGAAGGTGACGTCGGACGGAACCTCTCCAGGCCTGGCCATCGCGGGCATGCCCAGCGTGGGCCGCGGCCGCATCCGCTTCAGCACGAACCAGGGGCTCTTGACCGGTACGGGGATCCTGTTCAGCGGGCCAGGGATCGCCCATCGTCCGTTCGCAGGAGGGACGATATTCGCGGCGGCGCCCTATCGGCGCGAGGGCAGCTTCAGCTTCGACGTCTACTTTGCCCAGGTGCTGGTGTCCCTCGATGCCTCGATGATTGGCACGACGCGGGTCTACCAGATGTGGTTCAGTGATCCGGGTGATCCGTTTGGGGTCGGACTGTCAGACGCCATCGCGGTCACCTTCTGCGACTGATCCCTCGCAGGCCGTCAACTGCGGGGCGTAAAGGTCGCCCGGATGATGAGGCGCCCTTCCATGGTCACATTCTGGGAGCGGTTCACGCCCTCCTCGTCCATCGGAGCGTGGTGCGTGACCCTCGCGAATACGGTCTCATCGCCGGCAAAGGCCAGCTCGACCGGAAGATTGCGGTCGAGGTCCCAGAGGATCTCGGCGTTGCCCTTGACCCCGAGCGTGAGGAACGCGTCCAGGTATTCAATGCCTTCCCGGCGCTCCAGACGGATCGTGTTGGACTGGACGAATCCGGTGCGGTCGCGCTCGTAGCGCACATCACAGGTCAATCCGAGCACCGCCAGGCGGCGGCCCTCCAGCTCCCGCACCTCGCGGAAGGCAATGTTCACGCTTCCGTCTGCTTCGCCTCCAAAGGCCTGGTCCATGCCGCCCGCGACACCTGAGTCGAGGGCTCGGGTCAAGAAGTCGTCCTTCTTCGGAGCTTCTGCGAATGGCAAGGTGCCCCCGCGCCCGAACAGGTCGATCATGGCCTCCGGTGGAAGCTGCCAGCTGTCGCCTACCTCAACCGGACCGGATGGCAGCAGAAAGGCCAGATCCATGTCGGAGCGCAGGGCCGGCAATGCGGCCTCGTCGATCTCTCGCCGGTCGTAGTACTTTCCGTAGGTGGACTCCTCCGGGACCCAGGTGAAGACGATACTGCTGCCACGCAGCTCCAGTTTCTGTCGGATCGTGGCACCGCGCGGTTCCGTCTCCCCGGATTCACTCTGGTGAACGAGCTGGGTCGTGCGCTTGCCCTTGTGAAAGACCCGCCGGAATCGATCCGGGCGCCCCTCCCCCATGGCCAGGTATTCATCCACGACCCCGAGGGTCTCCTCGCTTCCGATCCCGTTTGAACTCATCCGGACCGGAGCTTCGTCATCTCCCCGGGAGCGATTCATGTCGCTCACGATCAGGGTGTGCTTCGTCGTCCAGACCTTCTCGAGGGAACTGCCCTCGGCCGGCTGGAAGACGATGGTCTCCTGCGCACCGGCGCCGAAGGGTACTAGTGCGAACAGAAGTCCGGTGAAACGCATGCTCATGTCAGTTTGCCTATTCAACGCACTCAATCGATCAACTCGCCTTGGTCGTACATCCCGGTATCATCGCGGTTGGGGGTCCCGTCCCGCTTCCAGAAGTCCCATTCACCCTGCCACTTGCCGTTCTCGCACTTGCCTTCGCCCTGCTTCTGGGCATTGGGCCAGTAGAGCACCCAGTCCCCCGCCTGCAGGCCACGGGCGAAGTGTCCCTCGAAGCGCTTGTTTCCGTTGGGGTGAAATCCGGTCCAGAATCCGTGCTGCTCGCCCTCCACAAACGGTCCCTGTCCATCCATGACACCGTCTTCGTCGAAGAAGGTCCATTGGCCCTGCTCGGTTCCGTTGCGGTATTCGCCGACCGAGGACTTGTTGCCATTCTCGTGGTACTTCGTCCAGAGCCCTTGCCGGATCCCTGCCGCCAGCTGGCCCTTCTCACGCACTCCACCGGTCGTATTCATGACGGTGAGTTCGCCGTCGCGAGATCCGCCCCGGTAGTTGACGATCCGTCCCAGAGTTCCGTCGGCCCGATGGACCTCCCAGACCCCCTCCCGGTTGCCGTCACGGTAGACTCCGACCAGGCCCTTCTCGTCGTTGGGATGCCAGGCCTTGAAGTCGCCATTGCGCTTGCCGTCCACGTAGTTCACCTCCGACGCCCTGGAACCGTCCTCGCGCCAGGTGCGCCAGTGGCCAATCCGCTGGTAATCCTGATACTTGCCGACCGACTCCAGGGCGCCGTTCTCGAACCAGGACTTCCATTCGCCGTGGCGCCGGCCCCTGTAGATGTGACCCTCACGGGCCTTGACGCCATTGGCGTGGTGGAAGGTCATGAACTCCCCCATGGCCTCGGCGGCCTCGCCGGACCCGGCGTCCTGAGCCCGGGCGGGCGGGCTCGAGAGAGCGAACGAGAGCAGGCAGAGGGCGGCGAGAAGTTTCATGGGTAGAGGGCTGGAAAGGACCGGAGTACGGCTGGCAGGGCTCAGGTGTTGGCAGGGGCACCGACGATACACAAAGAGTCGTCTGTTCGAGCGTCAGTCAGCCACTTTGACGTCGTTGGCGTAGGTGCCCGTGAACGCCGGTTCGATGGAACCGTCGGTCCGCCAAAAGGTCCAGGCCCCCTCCCGCTTGCCGTCGACCTTGCGGCCGGTCATCTGCTTCTGGCCATTGACGTGCCAGGCGCTGAAGGGGCCGGTCTCCTTGCCGTGCTCCTGGTAGGCCTCCGTAGCAAGGCTTCCGTCGTCGCGCCAGGTCTTGCGAACGCCTTCCATCATCCCGTCGATGTAGGGCACTTCAGAAATCGTGACGCCCTTGCGGGTCACCTCGATCCAGATCCCGTCGCGCTTGCCGTGGGAGTAGAAGCCCTGGCTCCCGGGCGGGCCCCCAGCCCGGGCCATGAGTTTCCATGGTCCGTGTTGCTTGCCCGCGAGCCAGTTGGCCTCGAATTCGAGTACGCCCTTGGGATTCCAGCGCCGGTCGACACCCGTCTGGACACCGGCTTCGAAGTGCTGCTCGGACTTGTCCGCGCCGCTCCCGTAGAACTCCCGAAAGGTGCCGTGGGGCAGTCCATCCACGTACTCGCTGAGCGCGGCGAGGTGCCCCTTCTCGGCGAATCTACGCCAGGTGCCGTGTCGATCGTCATTCTTCAGGGTGCCGTCGAGGCGCGGCATCCCACTCTTGAACCACGCCTTGTAAGCACCTTGAAGAAGATCGTTCTCCCAGACGCGGTGGATGCGCGATGCGCCGTTGGGCCAGTAGCTCCATTCGGGGCCATGGGCCGCCCCTTCCGCGGTGCGAGTCCCGATCACGACGATGCGCCCGGTGGTGGGATGCAGTTTTCGATACTCCACGACGGGAACGCCCCTGAACTCGTCGATCGTGACCCATCCGGCGGGAGTATCTGCCGTACTCGGTTCAGGATCCTCGAGCAACGATCGGGTGGGCAATGGCGTCGGGCGCACCGCCGCCAGGGCGCTGCTAGCGCAGGGTACTGCTGCGCAAAAAAGGGTGACAGCCCACGTGTACTTCATTCGGTATGCCAAGAGATCCAGGGCGCAAATGGGCGCGGTATGCCATCGACCACTCCACCCGCCTAGCCTGAGGATAGGACGTACCAGAGGGAGTTCGAAGCCGGCTTGCCGGTAACTTTGCCGCAACCCCAGCAGAGAGGCATCCCAGTGGCGGGTCGACCAGGGCCGGGGGAAGGCTTGGCGGGACAGACAGACTTGGGTCTGCGCGGTGGTTCTCCCCAATCAAGACTCATTAGGGTTCCCGCCAAGCAACCCTTGGACGGGGACCTCCCCGGGTAGGTTCCCCGGGCGAAGGCCAAAAAAAGCCCTGGCTCGGCCCAGGCCATCGCGGCCGGCTCTGGCCCGGATCGTGGGACGCTCTGATGCCCTTATGGTCAGAGTTCTCGTTCGATCTTGCTTAGTGCCGCGGCGGCTGCAAGGCATACATCGCCGTTGTCGTCATCGATCATTTGCTGGAGTTTCGGAGTCGCAGCGCGTGCCACTGGCCCATGGCTTCCCAGGGTTTCGCAGGCCTTCAGGCGCGTCTCCCAAGCACCATCGTTCAGATCGCGAACGCAGGTCTCGATCTCTGCCAGCACAGCGCTCGATACCTCGACATCCGGCTTGCCGGCCCTCTTGAAGAATCCAAACAGACCCATGAGCAGTCGTCCTATCAGGTAGGGATCGTGATCGCGCAGGTTCAGCGATCGGAGCCATCGTGTACCCACGCCAGCCAGGGAGCTTCGAGCTCCTCAGCCGACCGGGCGAAGGCTTTGGTGAAATGGGTGCCCGACGACTGCCCCTTATAGCAGCCCTCGACGTATCGCAGAAAGTCCGGACGGTAGGCTCCGTCCTCGGCGTGCAGGCAGAACTGGACCAGGCTCCAGGACTGGGCGTATTTGAGGCGTCTCTCCGATCCGCGAAATGCGGTCTGGTCCAGATTCAGGACACGCTTCAGCGAGAACGGCTCGTCGGCATTCGCGTGCTCGGCCCGCCAGCTGCGCACCTCGGTCCCGAGCCGGAATCGCAAGCTCTCGCCGACCGCCGTCGTGGCCGCCTGCATGTACTGGGCCAGGCCCTCGTCGAGCCAGCCAGGTATGTGTCCCGCCCGCTTGCGGGTGCGATAGGCCGTGTTGAAGAGCAGCTGGTGGGTGACTTCGTGGGCGAGCAGTGGGCGCGCGAGGCCACTCGACGCATCGATGTACAGGCGGTTGCTCGCCGGGCTGAAATACCCTCCGAGATGGCTCGTCAGCTCCGGGTAGGAGCGGCGATCCGCGTGCAGTGAGACCTCCATTGGCTCGACGACTTCGTGCAGCAGGAAGTCCTCACCGAACCCGGCGTAGAAGGCCCGATAGATTCGTTCGAGGTCGAAGCAAGCGGTCAGGCTGGCGTCCAGTGGCAGGTTGGAGCGGAGCCGGAAGTGGGTTGTCTCGAACTCCCATGCATCACCCCAGTCCACGCTGCTGGCCTTGCGCTTCTCGAGGGTCGTTCGGCGCTTGCTGCCAGGTACGAGCCAGCGATTCGCGCTTCGTTTCGAACCGATGCCCTCATGGGCAGTCGCCTCGTCCGGGTCGAATCCCAGAACACGCCAGTAGAGCAGACGCGCCTCTCTGGGCAGGCCCAGGGTCTCGAGTTCCCGAGCGGCGTCGAGGTGCAGGCCCACGCTGCCGTAGGGCAGGCTGTCGATGAGCTCCAGGGCGCGCGGCAACTTGTCGCGAACCGCGTCGACGGTCCGGACCTTTTCCTTGTCATAGACCTTGTCCCGGCTGCCAATCCGCATGATGAGGCTCTCCTCATTCTCGTATACGACTCGCCCCTTCAGACGGCGGCCGTTCGCGAATTCGACCACGTCCGGGGGCAGCTTCTGCTCCTGCCCATAGGCTCCAGCAGGTGCGAGAAGACACATCCAGAAAGCTAGCATCTGGAGGACTCGCGTCGCCCCGTTTCCCGAAGCGGCCGGCCTGCGGCGAGGTATGGCCACCTGCTGCTAGCGGCCCCCGTCAGATTCCGACTGCAGGCGGCGGTTTCCGTCGATAATGCGCTGCAGCGTCGCCTTGTTGAGGCCGTCGGGGAACAGGTGCGGGACTCCCTGCCAGCGCACGATTCCGTCACTACTCACCACGATAACGTGCGGAATGGCCTGGGCCCTTATTGCCCGTTTCAGCTTGCCCCCGTCGATGGCCAGGGAGTAGCCCATGTGAGTCTTCTCGGCAAAGCTGCGTACCGTGTCCGCGTCCTCGTTGCTGACCGAAATGACGACCAGGTCGTCCGCAAAGATCTTCTGGTACTCGTTCAGCTTCGGAATGCCATTGCGGCACGGCGCGCACCAGGTCGCCCAGAGGTCGTAGAGCACGACCTTTCCGGCCAGATCGGGCTGGCTGGTGAGCCATTCGGTCGCTTCGAGGGCCGGCGCGCGCTTGCCCCGCAGGTCGGCGCCGTAGAGCCGCTTCTCGACCTTTCGCGGCCAGATCGAGTCTCCAGTCGCTGCGCTCTCCGGCTCGCTCTGCGCGCCCGGAACTGGCTCCGATAGAAGACCCTCTACGATGGCGTCGAGTTGTGAACGCTCGGCCCCCGCAACACGCATGACGCCGTCCCGGTCGACGGCAAAGTAGCTGGGGAGGAACTGCACCCCAAGTGTCTGGCCAAGGACCTGGCGCTTGTCCGCAGCGAGGGGGTAGTCGATCTTGGAACTCTTGGCCAGAGCTCCCATCTTCTCCCAGCCGCGAGCCGAGTGGATTCCGAGGACGACGAGCCCATCCTCCGAGAACTTCTTCTGCAGTTCCTTGAGGTGCGGAATGCCCTTGCGGCATGGGCCGCACCAGGTGGCCCAGTAGTCGATCAGGACTACCTTTCCGCGCAGGTCCTTCCAGTCGACGGCCTCGCTGTTCGTCCACTCGCTCAGCGGGGCCAGCGGAGGCGCCGGCTTGCCCTCCAGCTTGTCCCAGTGCCGGCGCAGTTCGACTCGCCGCTGGTCACGCCATTCGGCCGGGTCGTCGGCCGGGTTGGCGGTGCGGGGGCTGGGCGAGGTCAGGACCGTTCCCCGGCTGGCGGCCGAGGGCTGGGCGGAAGTGGGTAGGCCGAGTAGGGCCAGGCCTGCGAGTCCTATGGCTTGGGCGATCATCTCTTGTGACTTTCGACGCTGCGGGTGCTGTGCATCCGGGTGGGCGCGAGGGGCGCCGGGAGGCGTTCATCTCCATCAAGGATACTCCTGATGAGTCTCTCTGGCCCATCCCCGAGGCATTTTCAGCTCCCGCCACTCGGTTCAAAGCCGACCCCGGGGCGCCCCCCCGGAGAAGCCCGATCCTGGGATTCCGCCTGCGAGGGGCGATGACGCCGAACTCGATCCAACATGCGATTTTTGGCGCCGTAGGTGAGGGTGGCGATCGATCGCGCCGATATCCTATCGCGGCAGATTGGGAAGGCGGCCCTTCCGGATGCCCCCCCTAGTTCCCCCCCCGAACCACTTGAAACCAGCGCCGGTCGTCGGACCGGCACACCCTCCGGACCCACGGTCATGATTTCAACGCTCTTGCACTCCCTGTGCCTCGCAATGCTGGCAACACCCGCGCCGGCGAGCGATAGCATTTTCAAGGACCTGTCGGTCTACGACGCCCTGGCTCAGGCGCGCCGCTCCAACCAGGTGGTTCTCGTTTCGTGGACCCGGCCCGACGACCCGGAATGCAAGCGCATGGACCGCGCCTGGGAAGAGGCGGAGATGATCGACTGGGTCAACAAGAATGCGGTCGCAGTCCAGATCGATGGGGAGAAGGAACGCCGGCAGGCCAAGAACTGGATGGTCAACTCCATCCCGACGGTTCTCTTGCTCAAGCCGGATGGCACGATCCTGCTGCGCGTGGTGGGCTTCCAACCCACGGCCGAGGTAGTGGTCGAGCTCGACGCCGCATGCCGGGCGGCACGGGCCGGTATCGAATCGTCGGTTCAGCGGCCGCTCGACGAAAGCGCCACTGACCCGGCGGCATGGCTCGCCTACGCCAACGCGCTTTTCGCAAAGGGAAAGACGGACGCAACCGATTGCCTCGACGCGTACCTTTGGTGCATCGACAACGGCGAGACCCAGAGCCCTGGATTCCTCGATCGCTACCTGCAGCTGATCCTGCGTCGCATCACGGCCCTGGAAGAGTTCACCAATGCGAAGGATTCTCTGCGTCAGCGTAGCAACCAGTATGCTCGCGCCCTGACCAATGGGTTCGGGACGCCCGACTCGCTACGGATCCTGATCAGTATTGGAAACCACCTCGGTGAGACGGGCGAATCGATGAGGGCCTTCGACTCCATCCTTGAGTCAGCGACCCCGGATCCGGTGATGCTGGAAGTCGCCCTGGGCGGTGTCCTGGAGACCCTGATTGGCCGCAAGCGGTATGACCAGGTGCTCCGCGCAGCCGGTGAAGTCGTTGACAAGGCGCGCGTGGACGGTGCCCAGATCTCAGGCGATTCGGCCAAGCAGAGCACGGCCTCCGCAGCGACGACCTTTCGCGACGCGCGACGGGAGTATGTGGACCGCAACGGCTCGTACTACGAAGCGTTGCTGGTTGTCGGACGGGGTGCAGACGCAAAGGCGCTCGCCGACGTCGTGCTCGAGATGGTCCCGACCGGGAATGCCTACGCCACCTTCATCACCCACGCGAAGCGAGCTGGCGTCCCCAAGGTAGCCGAGCAGGTCTGCGCGGCCGGTCTTGAAAAGGTCAGCTCTGCGAAGGGCAAGAAGATGATGCGACGCGCGCTGGATGCCACCAAGATCGGGCTCAAGCGCATCGGCCCCGGCGGTCCCCCGAAGACGACCGAGCCCAAGGACGAGTAGATCGAATCCTCGATGGGTACCCGCATCCAGAATCATGAGGGGCCGGCGTCAATGTCCTCCCGGCCCCTGCCGGCCCATCGCTAGCGCAGGCTGGGAGTGACGCGCGACTTCCACGAGGAGGGACAGGCCGGAGCCTCCCTCCGGCCACTGTTCGCCCTGTGTCTGTTGGGGGTCGGCATCCGGCTGGCCTTTCTTCTGCTGGCGGGCGAGCTGGAGCTCCAGTCTGACGAGGCCAACTACGTCTATCTCGCGGCCACCTGGGAGTATTTCGGCTTCTACTCCGACAGCTATCGCTACCTCTGGCCTCCGGGATACCCCTTCGTCCTCGGTCTGTTCCTGCGAGCCTTTGAAGCAGACGGGATCTTCTACGCCAAGCTGGCTCAGGTCGTGGCCTCGGCCTCGGTTGGATGGTTCACCATGCTCTTTGCCCGACGCCTGTTCGGGCACAGGGCCGCCTGGCTGGCGGGAGCCCTCTGGTGCATCTACCTGCCGCTGATTGCGTTCACCCACTACCTGTGGACCGAGACATTCTTTCTGGCGCTCTTCCTGCCGAGCCTCTACCTGCTGCTCCAGGCCCTGCGTCCGGGCGAGTCAGAGGGGCGACGGCCAAATGAGTCTCTGCTGCTGATCGTCGCAGGCGCTCTGTTTGGCCTCTCCCTCTACCTCAAGGAGGTGCACCTTTACCTGGCACCCGTGCTCGCAATCCTGCTGGTGCTGCGCGCTGGTCGGGATGGGTTGAGGCGCGGGTCGCTCTTCTTGCTCGCGGTCACCGTGGTCGTGGCACCCTGGACTCTGCGCAACTACGAGGTCTACGGCCGCTTCATGCCGATCGGTGCGAGTCTGGGAGAGAACTGCTTCCTGGGCCTGAACGCGCCATACAAGAACTTCGACACATCGCCATTCGCGCGACATCGCCTCGGCCGCAAGCTCGATGGGCCTCGAGAGTGGTTCGTGGAAGTCGATGAGAGCGATGAGTGGCAGCGAGCCGAGGCGATCACGAATACGGCCGACAAGCTGGGCACGGGCGTGGGCCTCGGTCTGGCCTTCGCGCGCGCCCATCCCGGCTGGTTTGTCCGCAGCCGGATCAAGAAGCTCGCAGATTTCGCCGTCCCCACGTCCTTCTTTGTGCGCCATCAGGGGCTCGAGCGCTACGGCGGGGGCCTGCTGGGCAGGCCTCTCGTACGCCGCGGGCTGACAGTATTGTCCATCGGGATGTCGGCCCTGGTCATGCTGCTCGGACTGGCGAGCCTGTGGAGCACCGTCGAGGATCGCTCTGGGCGTTGGCTTCTTACCACCGTGACCCTGTATTTTGTCAGCACGGCCTCCATCGTCGCCATGTCACGCTTTCGCATCCCCCTCGTTCCGCTCCTGATCGTCCTCAGCGCGGGGCTACTCACCGGTCACGTGCGTGGCAACTCGCCGCGCCGCAGAAGGATCGCCTTGCTTGCGGCAGGCGGACTGCTCTCCTTCCTCTGGTGGGTTGACCTGCCCGAGCTCGTCGGAGTCCTTGGAATGGCCTGGGAGAGCTCGAGCTGATGCGCGCCTGGACCCCCCACATCGCACTCGGCCTGGTCCTGGCGCTCGAGCTTCTGGCCGCTCGTCTCCAGCACCAGACCCATGATGAGCTCCTCGCTGCGCGCACGGACGGCAGCGTCCAGGAACAGCTCGATGCCTTGCACATCCTGACCAACCGCGCGCCAGGGGCCGAGCCCACATCGCGGGACGGGTCCGAGTACGGGATAGCCCTCGCGCGCCAGGTCTATGGCGCCACGGATCAGCGCCTGCGTGAGTACGCCTTTTCGACCGATATTTGCAAGTATGAGTATCCGGCGTGGCAAGAGATGCTCGTCGAACAGCGCTTGCCGGCCAACGCCATGAATGCCCATTGGTGGCGCAGCTACGTATTGTTCAAGCGCAAGGTTGGTGGACAGATCGTCGGCGGGAGCCTGCGCATGCGCATGCAGGAATTGCGCTGGTTCTGCGCCGCGTTGAGAGGTGTGGCCCCCGATCGGGTGGAAATCATCAAGCATCTGCGGGCATTGCACTTCGAGATGCAGTCCCGGTCCGCCCCCACGGAATCCCCGGAAGGAAAGCAGTGAAGCAACTGAGTATCAGGAGTCGAAGCCATTCGACGATGGGCCCGTGCGCATGGAGACGCGGGACCGCCAATGCCTCCCGGATGGGACTTCTACTGGCTGCCATGCTGGGCCCGGGGTGCGGTGGCACTGGAAACGACGGAGCCGCCGGGCCAAACGTGCTGCTGGTGACTCTCGACACGACCCGTGCGGATCACCTCTCCTGCTACGGGTACACGACCGAGACGACTCCCAACATCGACGGATTGGCGCGGGATGGTGCGCGTTTCGGGCGTGCCGTCTCCACGGCCGGGATCACCCCAATGTCCCACTCCTCGATCCTGACCGGGCTCAACAACTACAAGCACGGCATGCGCGTCTTCTACAGCCCGGACGTGAGCCACAAGCTGAAGGAGTCTGTCGAGACCATGCCGGAGATCCTGGGCGCAAATGGCTGGCAGACCGCAGCGATGGTTAGCTCCTATCCGGTTTCCCAGGTCTACGGCCTGGACCAGGGCTTTGACACCTTCAGTACTGGACTTGACCTGGACGACCACGACTTCACCAAGCAGCAGCAGCACGAAACCGCGTGGTTCGACGGTCCGGGGAACGGCACGCAACGGCGTGGGGACTACACGGTTGATGAAGCCCTGCGCTGGCTCGATGAAAGAGGCGACGACCCCTGGTGCCTGTGGGTCCACATGTTCGATGTGCATGACTTCTCGGTGGTTCCACCGGCGGAGTTCATGGAACCATTCGGTATCGAATACGACCCGAACGCGTCGCTGCAGCACCCGGAGTGGCGCGACCGGATGTACGACCCTGAATTGAGTTTCATGGACTTGCAGGTCGGTCGATTGCTTGGGTGGCTCAAGGACAATGGCCAGTGGGACGAGACGATCGTGGTTGTCACCGCCGACCATGGCCAGGGTCTGATGGACGGATTCGAGCGGCACAAGTGGCAAAAGCACAGACTGCTCTACGACTGGTGCTTGCAGGTGCCCCTGGTCGTGCGGATCCCTGGCGAGGCCAGCGGCCAGGTGATCGAGAATCAGGTGCGAACGATCGATGTCTTGCCAACCGTGCTAGATGCGCTCGACCTTCCATTGCCCGCCGTCGAAGGTGAGAGCCTGCTGGGCCTCATGCGCGGCGAGATCGAGGCTGAGCCGCGGCTAGCCTATGCGGACGCGCTCAATCTCGAAGACGAGCATTCACCGCGCACGAAGCTGCCACCCAACTGCATCGACAACCTGTTCTGCGTGACCGATGGGCGCTGGAAGATGATCTGGCACCAGCGCTATCCGCGCCGGAGCCAGCTGTTCGACCTCCGCACGGATCCCGGTGAGACTCGCAACGTGGCGAACGATCACCCCAACCTGATGAAGAAATGGAAGCGCTTCCTGGACGAGCGGGAAGCGATGGTATTCGAGCCGCCGGCCACAGATCTCGGCGCGCCTGACGACGCCGCACTGAAGGCCCTGGGCTATGTAGGCGATGAGGACGAAGATTCGGAGGAGCACTAGGATCTCCGATCGAGAAGATCCTCCGGCGTCATGTCCACCTCCCCCAGCGCGTCAAGGCTGACACCAGAAAAGCTCGGGGGAGAGCCACACCAGGATCGAATTGCGGGCCCGGGCGCGGTGGACCGAGGCCTGACTCCCCTCGTGCTGCTCTGCCTGGTGGGCGTTGCGCTGCGCCTCTTGTTTCTATGGCTTGCGCGCGGGATCGACTTCGTTGCGGATGAGGGTTTCTACGTCCAGAGCGCCCTCTCGTGGAACCACTACGGCTTCTATGGAGATCAGTACCGCTACCTGTGGCCGCCGGGCTACCCCTTCTTCCTGTCCCAGTGCCTGGCGCTGCTGGAGGAGCGCGGGATCCTGCTCGCGAAACTGATCCAGGTTCTCGCCTCGGCTTCGATAGGGATGTCGACCATGCTCATCGCGCGGCACGTCTTCGGAGCTCGCGCAGCACGCCTGGCCGGCGCCATCTGGTGCATCTACCTACCCCTGATCGGATTCACGCACACGCTCTGGACAGAGACCCTGTTCCTTGCGTTCTTTCTTCCCGGCGTCCTGCTGCTCCTGCCCCTTCTCGACGGGGATGAACATCCAGCGGCTGCACGTCGCATCCTCAGCGCAGGAATCTGCTTCGCCGCGGCCCTGTACCTCAAGCAGGCTCTGTTGCTGCTCATACCCGTTGTCGCCTGTGTGCTATTCCTGCGCTCCGGGACCGGGCTTGGCCGGCGGCTCTGGCCCGCCAGCCTCTTCCTGCTGGCCGCCGCAGTTCCGGTACTGCCGTGGACCCTGCGCAACGCCGAGGTCTACGGGCGCCTGGTGCCCATGGGATCCACCCTGGGCGAGAATGCCTTCCGTGGGCTGAATGCGCGCTACACGAGCTTTGACACGGTGCTGGTCGGCGCTGACATGCGTGCGGACGGCGCATCGCCGCCACGACCGCGGGCGGGGCTGACGGAAGCGCCCGCGCCCGGCTGGGAGCGCGCGGAGGAGATCCCGAATACGATCGATCGCCAGGGTGCAGGTCTCGAGCGTGGTATCGAATTCGCCCGCGCACACCCGGCATGGCTCGCTCGCTCACGGGTGCAGAAGCTCGCAGATTGGGTCGCGCCCCTGTCGTTCTTCCTGCGGCACCAGGCCCTGGGAGGCTATGCGGATACGGGCTTGGGTCAGCCGGTCGTGCGCCGCATGACCGTGATCTGGGCCGTAGTCCTTCCGATGTTCGTCCTGGCATTTGCGGTGATCGGGGCCGCCAGAATCCCACGGCGAGGCGCGGGCATCCTGTTCGGCGCCCTGTTCTCGTACTTCCTGCTGACCGCCTTCGTGGTCTCGATGTCTCGATTCCGGATGCCGATCATCCCCTTCTGCATCGTGCTTGCCGCCGGTGCCATGGGCAAGCGCCCGCTGACTCGACCGCTCCCCATCGCGATTGGATTGAGTTTACTGCTCGCCCTCTGGTGGGTGGATCTGCCCCTGATTGGTGCGGTCATTGGTCGCGCCTGGGGAGGACCGTCGTGAGCGGCCCCGCACGGACGAGCTGGCGCCTGCACGGCCTTCTCCTGGGCCTCATGCTCCTGCAGATTGGCATCTGGGCGCTCCGGCACCGCTCCATCCAGGAGTACACCGAGAGCGGGCTCGACGCCGCCCCTCTCGAGCGTCTGGACGGGGCGCACGTCATGTTGAATCGGGGTGCCACACCCGGGGAGTCCCTGGGGCCGGACTACGTCGCCAGCCTGCTGAATGAGGAGCCCGACGCTTGGGTTCGCACGCTGGCCTTTTCCAGTGACGTCTGCAAGCTCACGGCCCCGGACCAGCAGCTCGCCGCCGTGGTGGACGGGATCGAGCGTGGCCTGCCTGCTGCGCTGATCGACTTCATTCTCCAGTGCCGCAAGGTTGGCGGTGTCTCGGTCGGTTCGAGCAGTGCCATGCGTCGCTGCGAGCTGGATTGGTACTTCGAGGCCAGGTCCATCTCTGCCTGGCCCCCTGGCCGGGCGGATGAAATCAGGACGGACCTTGCACCCTGGCTGGATGCCATCCGGGCTTACCTGAGGGAGCGATAGGTTTGACGAGACTTCGTTCATTCATGGGCGCCGGCTTCGGGGGGTTGGGCTGGGGCCTCTTGTGCAGTGGCCCGGCGCTTCTGGCGTGTGGCGTACAGTCACCCTCCGATGCGGTGCGCAACAACGTCCTGCTCGTCACGCTCGACACCACGCGCGCCGATCACCTCTCTTGCTATGGATACGGGGTTCACACGAGTCCCGTGCTGGACGAGCTCGCGCGCGATGGGGTGCGATTCGAACGCGCCCTTTCCTCGGCCGGGCTGACCCCCATGGCCCACGCATCGATCTTGACGGGGCTGCACAGCCATCGGCATGGCCTGCGGATCTTCCACGGGAAAGGCGCGGGATTTCACCTTTCCGATTCGGCCACAACCCTTGCGGAAAGGTTGGGAGAGAGTGGCTGGCTTACCGCTGCGCGGGTCAGCGCCTACCCGGCCAGTGAGGTCTTTGGGCTCGACCAGGGCTTCGAGAGCTTCGAGACCGGCCTGGACTTCGAGGACCTGGAGCTCGAGGACAAGCCGGACCAGGACTCCTTCATGCTCGACGGAAGGAGCAACAACCTCCAGCGCCGTTCGGACGCAACCGTCGACGATGCCCTTGAATGGCTCGCGGGTGCTGCAGCTTCCGAAGCCCCCTGGTTCCTGTGGCTGCACCTTTTCGACGCCCACGACTACACGATCGTGCCGCCGCAATCAGAGGTGGCACGCTTCGGATTGAGCTACGACCAGGACGTTCAGCCGCGTGACGCCTACTGGAATCAGAAGATCTACGATCCCGAGATCGCGTTCATGGACAGGCAGCTCGGCAGACTGTTCGAGTCGCTGCGGGCCGATGGCGAGTGGGAGCACACGATCGTGATCGTGACCGCCGATCACGGGGAGGGCCTCGAGGACGGCTGGCGACGCCACAAATGGGCCAAGCACAGATTGCTCTACGATTGGTGTCTGCGTGTCCCCCTGATCATTCGTCTTCCAGGCCTGACGGGTGGCCTGGTGCTCGAGCAGCAGGTGCGCACGCTCGATATTCCTGCGACCGTGCTCGACGCGTTGGACCTCGAGGCATTGCCTGGGGAAGGCGTCAGTCTGTTGCCAGACATGGGCGGAACGCCCAGCCCGACGCGTGTGGCATTTGCCGAGGCCCTGAATCTGCTGGACGAGCACACACCCGCGAAGGGCTTGCCGCCGACGGCCGAGGACAATCTGTTCTGTGTCAGCGATGGTCGCTGGAAACTCATCTGGCATGCCGAGCAGCCCGAGAATCACGAGCTATTCGATCTCGAGGTGGACCCCCAGGAACTCAACAACCTGGCGGCCAGCCAGCCGGAGCAGCTGGAGCGCCTGGGCCGCCTGTTGCGTGAGGCCGAGGTCTTCCGCATCGAGCCGCCCGGACCCGCGCACCCGAGCAGCGGGCCGGAAGCGGGAGCTCTACGTGCCCTTGGCTACGGTGGCTCCGAGGATGACTAGCCGGTGACCGCCGAGCAGGCCGGGCCCCCAAGGGCGAATGGGCGGCGATGCTGGACGGGGATGGCCCTTGGCCCGTACCTCAGGGATACTTGGCGCCTGATACCTGGGCGACAACGCGCGCCGTGTGCGAAGCTGCACGCCTGTTTCGAGCGCGCTCTCGTCCCGAGACCCACCTGCTCGCTTTGATTCTGGAACCGTTCTTGCTGTCCCACTGATCATGGACCTGATCCCGCCCCACCGATTCCGCTCGTGTATCCCCCTCGGCCCCCGGCTGATCGGCCTTCTGCTGCTCAGCGCATGCGGCCAGCCCGCAGCGCCTCCCCAGTCTCACGAGCCGGGCCTGACGATCATGTCGGACACCGAGGGCCACCTTCCCCGCTACCACGACTTCGGCAAGGTGCGATTTGGAAGCCGGGTCGAGCACACGTACGTCCTCCACAATGGAGACGAGGAGCCCGTGGTCGTCCAGTCCATCCAGACGGCCTGCCATTGCACCCAGGTGGATGAGATAGTCGCACGCACTACCGACGGGCGAGAGATTCTCGGGGACGCTTCGCGTGAGCCCGAGATCATCACCGTTCCACCCGGGGCCGAGCTCCATCTGACCCTTGCGGTGGACACCGGCATCCTGCTGATGCCCAATGCAGACAAGCTCTCGATCGTGCGCATGCGAACCAGCTCGACGGTCACGCCCTTCGTGACCTTCGAGCTGAAGGTCACGGCTCAGAAGCTCTTCCAGGTCTCGCCCCCAGAGGTGCGCATCGACGAGGTGCCCCTCAGCCATGGACAGACCTCGGTGGTGCGCATTCTGCGGGGCAAGCCGTCCTTCCTTGGGGACGTCCTGGCAGTAAAGTCCCAGGGCGACCTTGTCCAGGCGACCCTGGACAAGGACTTCCACTTCGAGGACCCGGTCTGGACGCTGACCCTGACCGTTCCCCCGGGTACGACGCCTGGACCGTTCAATGACCTGGTTGTCCTCAGTACGACCGACGATGAGGGCAATGACGATGAGACCCTCCAGCGCGAGCTGCCGATCCCGATCTACGGTCACTTCGTGGAGGACATCCGCTTGTATCCAGCTGCATTCACCTTTGGACAGGTGACCCAGGGAGGCGAGGGCACGATCGACGCATACCTGCGCACCCTGGCCCCTGGCGCACGCATCAAGATCCTGGGAACCGAGATTCTGGGAGCCGCGGCGAAGCATGTTCAGGTCGACTGCAAACCGCGCGCAGAGGACCTCGAAGGACGCAGCCCGGTCTGGGACATCCTCATATCACTGGATGGTCAGCTACCGCCTGGACCCATCGATGGGCGCGTCCGTTTCCTGCTCGACGACGCCCAGTATCCAATGCTCGAGCGCCCCATTCGGGGTCACGTCATTGCCGAGGGCGGTTGAGCGACGATGACGTCAGGGGCGGGCTAGATCTTGATGCGCGTGAAGCGGCGCTTTCCAACCTGGACCAGGAGCGGTGCCGCGGGGCGCTGAATCGATTGCATCGGGTCGCGCACCACCTCGCCGTCGAGGCGCACGCCACCCTGACCGACGACCCGTCGAGCCTCGGAGGTGCTCTGGGTCAGTCCCAGGTCGCGCAGCAAATTGGCGAGCGGCAAGGCGTCCGTCTCACCGGGCCAATCCTTCTCGGGCAGGTCGTCCGGGACTTGCTTGTCACGTACTTCACGGTCAAAGGCCGAGCCCGCTTCGCTCGCCGCGTCGGCGCCGTGATAGAAGGCCGTCACCTCACTCGCCAGGCGGACTTTTGCGGCCCGCGGATGCCCTGCGAGCAGGGCGTCCATCTCGGCCTGAGGAATGCGCGTCAACAACATGAACCACGACGCCATGACCTCGTCATCGATGCGCATGCTCTCGAAGTACATATCGCGAGCACTCGCCGTGAGCCCGATCGCATTCCCGTAGGACTTGCTCATCTTGCGCCCGTCGAGTCCGTTGATCAGGGGAGTCGTGAGGCAAATCTGGGGAGTCTGCCCGGATTGCTCCTGCAGGCGCCGCCCAACGAGAAGATTGAACAACTGGTCGGTTCCGCCGAATTCGAGGTCAGCCTGGACCTGAACCGAATCCCAGCCCTGCATCAGCGGGTACAGAAACTCGTGGATGCCGATCGGCTCCTGGGCCTTCATGCGCTCCTGAAAGGTGTCCCGCTCGATCATCTGAGCCACGGTCATGCGCGCGGTCAGCTTGAGGACATCCTCGAACGACATGGGGTCAAACCACTCCGAGTTGCGACGCACCTCGGTGCGCTCCATGTCCAGGATCTTCGCGGCCTGGTCAGTATAGGTCAGGAGGTTCTGCTCGACCTGCTCACGCGAGAGCTGTGGACGCAGCTTGTTGCGGCCGCTGGGGTCCCCCACCATCGCCGTTGCATCCCCCACGATCAGTACGATCGTATGACCGAATTGCTGTTGCAGGTCGCGCAACTTCATCAGCGGGATCGAATGTCCGATGTGAAGGTCGGCCGAGGACGGATCCATCCCGAACTTGATGCGCAAGGGCGTGCCAGATGTGATGGAGCGCTCGATGCGTAGCCCTAGCTCACGTTCATCGATGAGATCCACTGCGCCGCGACGGAAGACGTCCAGCTGCTCCTCGATGGCCTTGCTGTGTTGGGTGTCAGGGGTCATGATCGGCCCATCTTGTACTAGACGGCAGTGGCCAGGGAAGGGGCAGTCTTCGTCGCGTACGGGTTTTCAATAATCGGAGTCCAATGGCCGGCCGTATCCGCTCGCACTTCAAGGACCTTTGTCTGGGCCTGGCGCTGACGCTGGCACTGGCGCTGACACTCGAGGCACTCATCCGTGCCCGGGGCCACGCGCCGCCGGCTCCGGACCTCTCGCGGGGATTTGACGCTGATGCCAGCTACCTGATCCCGGACCCGCAGCATGCCGGCGGATTCAGAACCCAGTTCTTTGACGGCAAGCTCCCGGAGCGGCAGATCCCCCCCCGGGACGAGCGGACGCGGGTGTTGCTCATGGGCGGATCCAATACCGCGGGCCTCTCGGCTGTGACCCTCCAGCGCTTGCTCAACGCCAACGGGAGCCAGTACGAGGTCATCAACCTGGGTCGCGCGGGCTACGGAAGCGCGCGTGTCGCAATCCTGGTCGACCAGGCTCTGGAGCTACTCGACCCGGATCTCCTGATCATCTATTCGGGCCACAATGAGTTTGTGGAGCGCAGCTTCCGGATGGACCTGGGCGGCGTCTGGCGTGACGCCCTGGTGGAACTCGCGCACCGCAGCGCGCTCATCCGCTACGTCGCTGAGTCCCTGGAGCCCGAGCGTGCTCCAGGTAGCGGGCGAAGGCCCGAGGCCTGGGAGATGGAGTACAAGAAATTCAAGGGCCTGCAGTACGACGGGACCCTGAAGGTGATCGCCCAGTACCGGGAGAACCTGCGGTCCATCTGCCAGGCGGCCGACGATCACGGCGTGCGTGTGCTGCTGTGCACCGTGATCCACAACCTCTATTCGGCTCCATTCGAGTCGACCCTCCCCGCAGACCTGCGGCCGTCGGAGGTACAGTCCTTTGAAGAGCACCACGTTGCTGCGCGCTCACGCCTGCCTGGTTTCCTGGCGGCCCTGCTTCCGCGCGATGAGATGCAGCGGGTCCACGGCCCGGACTGGAGCACCGGCTCGCCCCGATCGGATGCGCCCGATGCACAACACGGCCGCAGGCCCGGACTGGGAGAACTGGCCGGCCGCCCCTCAGGCCACCCACCGGTGGAGGGCTGGAATGAGAAGGTATGGGCTGTCTGGGACGCGCTGGACCAGTTCCACAAGGGCCCGACCGGCGAAGACCAGACTGCCTCACTGGAGATCGCAGAGCGGGAACTGAGGGCTGCGCTCGAAGTCTGTCCGGACCACCCCTTGGCCCTGTTCGAGCTCGGACTTGTCCAGCAGCTGCTGGGTCGAGATCCGGTGCTGTTCGCGGGGAGTCTGAAGCTCGCTGCCCGCTACGATCGCGCGCCCCGACGCGGGAATGACGCTACGAACGATGTGGTGCGCGCGCTGGCCAGTGAGTTCCAACATACCCGATTGCTCGACGCGGATGGGGTTTTCGCGCGGAGGGTGCCCCATGGACTGATGGGCTGGGAGTGGATGGCGGACCATTGCCATATCGTCGGCGGGGCGAAGGCGGTGCTGTTGGGGGATATGGCCAGGGCGGTTGAGGGGTGGTTTGGGAGGTGAAGGGACGGCCCTCAACTTCGGGCCCTGGAGTCTGCTTCCCTCGGCTTTGGCTCTGGCGCAAGGTCTCGAGGGCCTGGTTCTGCTTCCCCTCGGCTTCGGGCTCTGGAGCAAAACGGGGGCGCCCCGCCTTGCCCCGTCATCGCCAGCGTCGGGGCCCAAAGGGCCGTAACCCGACGCTGGCGGTGACGGGGCAAGGCGGGGCTAGGGAGCCCACTGGGTGAGAGAGGGCCATCGGTGGGCAGTGGGAGAATGTCCGCCGTAATTTGCCAATTGCCGCATAACTGCCTCGGGTGGGGGTTATTCGCTGAATGTCGGGTGACTGCGATGCACCTGTGAGCTATAGAGCTACATGCAATCGAAGAAAAAGAAGCGTCGCCGCAAGGCCCCGGGTAGTCACCTCAGTCCGCAGCGGACGTTTTCATTCACGCGGCGCAAAGGGCATCGAATTGGACGCAAACCGCAGGCTGACTCTGGGGTGTCACATCAGGTCCGCGAGCCTTTGGCCTCGAGGTTTCCGGTGCATGTTGTGCTGCGCCTCGACGAAGGGCTGCCGAGCATGAGGAGCAAACATCCGTATCGGATACTGCGGCGCTCATTTGCGGCGGGGTGCGATCGATTCGGATTCCGGTTGAATCACTATTCGGTGCAGGGCAATCACCTGCACTTCATCGTCGAGGCCCAGAATCGCGAGTCACTGTCGCGCGGCTTGAAGGGCCTGGCCGTCCGCATCGCCAAGGGTCTGAACAAGCTCTGGGCCCGCAAGGGCCGGGTCTTCGCCGACCGCTACTTCGATCGCATCCTGCGTACGCCCCGGGAGGTCAAGAACGCCCTGCGCTACGTCTTGAAGAACGGCAACAAGCACGGGGCCCACAACAAGCCCGAGCCCGACCGCTTTTCATCGGGTCCGTTTTTCAACGGCTGGCGCGACCTCCCGGCCGATGCAGTGCACGCCTTCGGGCCACCCCCACTCGCCACCGCCCGCACCTGGCTGCAGACTACCGGCTGGCGCCGCCACGGCCTGATCTCCGTCTGCGCCGCCTGGTCCGCGTGAGCCCAAGCCCTCGTAGCGCCATCCCAAGCCGAAAGCCCCGCGCCCCTTTTGGGCAACTTGCCGTCCGAGCCCCTCACCCGACTCAACCCACGTCGCCCCATCTGTCACTCAGCGCCGGACCCCGCCAAGCCATCAAACAACGGCGGACATTCCCCCGGCCACCGATGGCCCTCTCTCACCCAGTTGGGTCCCTAGCCCCGCCTTGCCCCGTCACCGCCAGCGTCGGGTTACGGCCCTTTGGGCCCCGACGCTGGCGGTGACGGGGCAAGGCGGGGCGCCCCCCGTTTTGCTCCAGAGCCCGAAGCCGAGGGGAGGCACAACCCGAAGCCGGCAGAACGAGATCGCAGCCTCCGAAAACCACCACCCCCCGAAGCCGAGCGCCGCACTCCCAATCACCCAGAACCAACCCTGCCCTAAACCCATCCCCCACCAGCCACATCAGGACAACGCGACCCCCTCCCCCATGCCTCTACCGGATCCGCCGCTCCGGCAAATCCAGCCCGGCGCTCACCCGCGGTGGCGGCGGATCGCCATGGGTCGACATCCACTGGCGCCAGGCATTGATGTCGCTTCCAGGCGCATTGGTACGGGCCAGCCAGCGCAGGGCCGGGATCATGCGTTCGATCTTTTCCGGCGTGGCGCGCTGGACCAGGGGTTTCAGTAGCGCGAGGGTCTCCGCGCGTTGCGTCGGGTCGATCCGGACGGCCCGTTCCATGACCGGTGGGAGGATCTGTTCGCGGCGCGCTCGGGTGAGGTCGACTTCGGCCAGATAGTCGACAAGCTCCCGGGGCTCAACCGGTGTAGTCGGCAGGTATGCAGCACGAATTGTGTGTTCGGTCGCCCCCACGCCCCAGTTCATTCCCGGGTAGCGGGCGCCGGCCTCGAGAACCGCACCGGAGCGCAGTACCAGGGACCAGCTCCAGCGTGCAGCCAGTGCGCCGTTCGGAAGCTCCGAGGGGATCGAAGCGATGCGCCGGCTCCAGGGTCGCTGCGGACCAACCTCGCACTCACTCATCTCCTCGAGTCCCAGGTAGCGGACTGTTCGATTCTCACGACCCAGCGCGGTGACCCAGACGAATTCCTCGCGCAGGGTTGCCGGGCCGGGCCGCAGTGAGAGCGACGAAGGCCAGGCGGAGTCCACGTTGAGCATGAGCCGTGGCGCACCTTCGTGCTCGTCGATCGTCAGGGCAAGGTCCAGCGCGGCAACGCGCTCACGTCCATCCAGAATCCTGGCGAAGCCAGCCGCCAGTGCGTCGGCCGCCTCCAGGCTGCGGCGTTCATTGGCGCCCATATCGTCCCACGACGCCTCACGCCGGGTCTCCAGCCGGGTCTCGGTACGTTGGAGAATTCGGCGCGCGACCGGATCTTCATGCGCGTCCACGGCGGCGCGCAGAGCATCGAAGGCCGAGAAGAACTCTGGCGATACTCCGCTCAGTCCACGAACTGGCGCGAGCGGCGTGGCCGCCCCTCCGCCCGAGCGGTCGCTTGCGCAACCGCAGACGAGAAGGGACGCCCACACCAGCTCGCGCCAGTGCCGGCCCACTAAATCAGCCCTCGGGCTTCTCGGGAGCTTCGTCTGCCGGTGCTTCCGGAGCCGGTGCTTCCGGAGCCGGTGCCTCCGCAGCCGGTGCCTCCGCAGCCGGCGCTTCCGCAGCCGGTGCCTCCGCAGCCGGTGCCTCCGCAGCCGGTGCCTCCGCAGCCGGTGCCTCAGCAGCCGGAGCAGCGTGGGCCTCCTCGTCCTCAGATCCGTCGGGGATATGAATCTGCTCGCTCTCCGGGATCACGATATTCTCGTTCTCCGCGAAGTCTGCATGGACGAAGGACAGGCCGATCTTGCGCTCTTCGATGTCGACGCGGATGACGCGCACTTCGACCTTCTGTCCGGGCTGGAGCAGATCCTCGGGCTTGGCGTCCCGATCGTCGGTCAGCTCGGAGATGTGCAGCAGGCCTTCCAGGTCGTCTTCCAGCTTCACGAAGACACCGAAGTTGGTGATCTTCGTCACGAAGCCCGAGAGCAGATCGCCAACGTGGTAGTTGTTGGGGATCTGGTCCATCCACGGGTCCGGGGTGAGCTGCTTGGCACCGAGGGCGATGCGCTTCTTGTCGCGGTCGACCGTGAGCACGACGCACTGAAGCTTGTCGCCCTTCTTGACCATTTCGGACGGGTGCGTGACCTTCTTGGTCCAGCTCATATCCGAAACGTGCAACAGGCCGTCGATGCCCTCTTCGATCTCGACGAACGCGCCGTAGGAGGTCAGGTTGCGAACCGTGCCCTCGATGACCGTCCCGATCGGGTAGTGCTCCTCGACCATGTCCCAGGGGTTGGTCTCGGCCTGCTTCATGCCGAGCGAGATCTCCTGCTTCGTGTGGTTGAACTCCAGCACCACGACCTCGACCTCGTCGCCCGTCTTGACAAGCTCCGACGGGTGATTGACACGCCGAGTCCAGGACATCTCCGAGATGTGGACCAGGCCTTCGACGCCCTCTTCGAGTTTGACGAAAGCACCGTAGGACATGATGTTGACCACCGAGCCCTTGTGCTTGGTATTCACCGGGTAGCGCGCCTCGACGCCCTCCCACGGAGATGCCTGCTTTTGCTTCAGGCCGAGGGCGATACGCTCCCGATCGAAGTCGACTCGCAGCACCTTGACCTCGATCTCCTGGTCGAGCTCGACCATCTGGGACGGATGGCTGATGCGACCCCAGGACATATCAGTGATGTGCAGCAGACCGTCGATGCCGCCAAGGTCGACGAACACACCGAAGTCGGCGATATTCTTGACGACGCCCATGCGCAGCTGGCCTTCCTGGATGTCCTTGAGCAGCGTCTCTTTCTGCTTCTGGCGCTCCTCTTCAAGCAGCTTGCGGCGCGAAACGACGATGTTCATGCGCTCCGGATCGATCTTGATGATGCGCGCGCGAACCGGCTCGCCGATGAAGTCGGAGATGTCGTGCGTGCGTCGCAGATTGACCTGACTGGCCGGCAGAAAGACGTTGACGCCCTCGACATCGACCAGAAGACCACCCTTGATCTTGCGCTGGCAGACACCCTGGACCTCGTCGCCCTCGTTGTACTTGGTCGAGACCCGCTCCCAGGCGCGCAGGCGATCTGCGCGGCGCTTGGAGAGCATCGACATGTCGTGCTCGTCGAGACCTTCGAAGAAGACTTCGAACACCTCGCCGGCCTGCGGGAGGTCTTCACCAAACTCGGCGAGCGGAATGTTGCCCTCGGCCTTGCCACCGATGTCCATTACGACCAGGCCGGTGCGCTCGTCGACGGAGTCGACCTTTGCCTGGACTATGGCGCCGGGGCGCACGTCGGAGATCGATTCGTTGAGGGAATAATCGAGATCCTCAGCCGAGATATCCCCCATGGAGTCCTGAACGCGGCGTTCCAGTTCTTCCAGGTCGAGCTCGTACTGTCGGATTCGTCTTGAGGCCAGGGGCATGTGTATTAAGGGTTGGTTAGATGGGTAAAAAGGAATCGGGTAAAGCACTCCACCTGCCATGTGGCCGGGTGAAATGTTGAATCTAGGGTTGGGAAAGCTTTTCGACTGCGGAGCGTAGGTGTTCGAGCGCGCCCGGCTGGGTGGCGTCGATCGGCGTTCCGATGCGCGCCACAAGGCGTCCAAGACCTGGTAGCTTGCGCTGACGTGGCCAAGCCTCGAAGGATCCGTCGATGCCGATCGGGATCACCGGAACCCGCGCCGTCTTGGCGGCCAGCAAGACGCCGCCCTTGAAGTCGCCGAGCTTGCCATCCGGAGAACGGGTGCCCTCGGGAAACACGCCGACGTAGTCGCCAGCTCGCAGGTGGCCGACCATCTGGCGCAGGGCTCGGCGATCGGAGGTTCCCCGCCTGAGCAGGACGGCGCCGCAATGCACCATGATGAACTCGAGGATCCGAGACCTGGCGAGGGTGTCGCGGGCAACGAAGGCCACGTGGCGTGGTCCGGCGGCGTTCGAAACCAGAGGGATGTCGAGAAAGGACTCGTGGTTGGAGGCAAGTAGTGCGCCTCCCTCCGGCAGGTTGCTGCGGCCCTCGATCCGGACCCGGTAGAAGAGGCGGTACAGGGGGTTGATGAACACCCACATGATGATCAGGTAGACCCAGCCCCGATGGGTCATCGGCGCAGCTTCCGCGGGTGTCTCGGGGCGATCCGAGGGGGCTTGCTTGCCGGCCATCTTGTTGTTGGGGTCCACGGTCCTCACAGTATCACCAGCTAGGGACGCCCCGTAGGACGCTCGGACGGTTGGATGTGAAGTCGAGAAGAGAAAGAACGAGCCGCCCGAGTGGGCTTGGCGACCGAATATAATAGGGATTGCCCAGCTAGGGTCAACCGGCCGGGGACCCGCGCCAGGACGCTTCAGAGGGGGTGGCTTCGATTCTCAGCCCCCCCCGGGGCTCAGTCCCCCTCGATTGCAGCCAGCAGCTCGGCCAGGACCCGTTCCGGAGTCTTGCCATCCGTGGAGACCACGATCGCGTCGGGAGCTTGAATCAGGGGCGAATGCTCACGGGTACTGTCCGCGCGATCGCGCTCCTCGATACTGGCCTGGATCTGATCCAGGGCGCTCAGGTCGCCCAGTTCCCGGGCTCGACGCCGGGCCCGCTCCTCGGCGCTCGCGAGCAGGAAAAACTTGTGGTCCGCGTCCGGAAAGACCGCCGTGGTCGTGTCGCGGCCCTCGGCCACGACTCCATGCAGTTCGGCGATCTCGCGCTGGCCCGGGACGATCGCCGCACGTACCTGAGCATGGGCCGCGACCTGTGACGCCAGGGCGGTGACGGCTGCGCTTCGAATGCGCGGCTCGCCTGGCTCGCCGTTGATCTGCACCTGTCCCTGGTTGTCAAAGCTGATCCCTGTGGCGCGCGCCACCTCTCCGCAGCGCGCTCCGTCGGCAGGATCCACTCCGGAGGCCAGTACCTGCAAGGTGACGGCCCGATACATGGCGCCCGTGTCCAGGAATACGAGGCCGAGCGCGCGGGCGAGCGCCCGAGCGACGGTGCTCTTGCCGGACGCGGCCGGCCCGTCGATCGCGATGACCCTGGGCATCAGACCGTCGCCTCCGCTCCACAGCCGCCGCGCTCGGCAGAGATCCGGCCACCACGCTCGACCGCCAGAACGTCCCTGGCGCCACCCCAGGCATCTAACACGATCCAGCGCGGCCCATCGCTCAACTGTTCGTCCCGGAACTCATGTGCATGCCCGCATACAAGTACGTCGGCAAGCGCGGTGTGTGCCAGCTCGCGACAGGTGTCGGTCTGCATGGACTTCTCGGGCACGGGCTTTCTGGCGACCGCCCGGATCGACGCCTTGCGCAGGCGGCTCGCGGCCCAGCGTGCAAGTGGCAATGGCGCCCAGCGGGTGAGCATGCGTACGGTCGGCGAGCGCAAGACGCGCTTCATACGCTGGTAGGCGTGGTCCTTCGAGCAGAGCTCATCACCGTGGATAAACAGGATGCGTCGCGTGTCTCCGGCGGCGCATGCGACGAACCCGTCGGGACGCAGGCGCGCCCCGGTCACCTCCGAGAAGAACTCGCCAAGCAGAAAGTCTCGGTTTCCCGGAACCACATCGAGGGCCGCGCCACGGGCCGTCCAGGTCGCCAGTCCGGCGAGCACAGCCGCTGCTCCCCCCATGCGCGCCTGGGCCGGACCCACCCAGACGTCAAACAGGTCGCCCAGGACGATCAAGCGCGGCGCGCGGCTCGACGCGATCCACTCGATGAAGGCGTCCACACGGGAGTCCCCGGCCGGGTCGAGATGCAGGTCCGCGATCACCAGGGTGCCATGCTCGAGGGACTCGACCGCTCCCGGCGCCCTCTCGCCTTCCGGACGGGCCGAGTCCATCAGCTCTCGGCCCCCGGGACCTGGATGTCGAGGTCGCGGACCTTCTCCCACAGGACTTTTCGTGAAATCCCGAGCAGCTCGGCAGCCTGGGACCGGTGGCCGCCCGTCAATTCCAGCACTCGTTGAATGTGGGCCAGCTCCGCTCCACGCAGGACCGAGCGCAGGGGCTCGACATCCTCCGTCACCTCGGTCGCCCCGCGCCAGCGCGTGTCCTGGGGCAACAGGTCCTCGGCCGCCAGGTCCACTCGCGTCCCGGCCAGTGCGATGCCCCGCTGAATCGAATTCTCGAGCTCCCGCACATTCCCCGGCCATGGATAACGCTTCAACATCTCGAGCGTCGACGCCGGCACGGAATGGGGCTGATCGGGGGAGAGGCGATCGAGAAAATGCTGCACCAGCAACGGGACATCGCTGGCGCGCTCACGCAATGGAGGCAAGAGGACGGGTACGACGTTGACCCGGTAGAAGAGATCCTCCCGGAATAGCTGCTTGCGGACCAGGTCGCGCAGCGGGACCTTTGTGGCGACGATCACGCGCATGTCGACGTCGATCGTCTGTTCGCTGCCGAGCCGTTCAAGGTTGCGCTCCTGCAGCACTCGCAGAAGCTTGACCTGGACCGTCAGCGGCATGTCGTCGATATCGTCCAGAAACAGCGAGCCACCGTGCGCTAGCTCGAATCGTCCCCGGCGCGCCTTGCGTGCGTCGGTGAACGCGCCCTTTTCATGTCCAAAGAGCTCGGCCTCGAGAAGTCCCTCGGGCAATGCTGCGCAGGAGATTGCAACGAAGGGACCGTCAGAGCGGGTGCTCTCCTGGTGCAACGCAAGCGCAATACGCTCCTTGCCCGTCCCGCTCTCGCCCTGAATCAGGACCGTGGCATCGGTCGGTGCGACCACCCGCACGCGCTCGAAGACCGCTTGCATGGCTTGCGACTCGCCGACGATCTGATCGAAGCTCGCCTGCCGGAGCAGCTGGGTGCGCAGGTTCTTGTTCTCACTCTCGAGGCGCTGCACGCGGGTGAGGGTCGCGATGCGCTGCACGATGATCTCATTCCGGAACGGTTTCTGGACATAGTCCACGGCACCGAGCCGCATGGCCTCGACGGCTTGATCCACGGTGGCATAGCCGGTCATCAGGATGACCGGTCGTGTCTCGTCGAGCTCGACCGCGCGCGCAAGAACTGCCATTCCGCCGTCGCCCGGCATGCGGATGTCCGTCACGACCACATCGGGTGCCTGCCCCTCGAGCAGTTCTAGTGCGGCACGCGTATCCGTTGCGCCAAGGACCTCGTGGCCGGCCTCCTCCAGCGCATCGCGCAGGGTGACAAATATCGTGACCTCGTCCTCGGCCAGCAGGATGCGCATGGAATACCGATCGGGCTGACGGGCAGGCTCCTAGGACCCGGGATCGCGCAGGACCACGCGATCCCCGCCGGCATTCGTCGCGTCATCCAGGGCGGACTCGGCAGATTGCAGCATGGCGTCGAAAAAGAGGGTCTCACCCTGCTCGTTGTGAGATATGCCGATCGAGAGCGTGATCTGGATCGTCCGGCCCTCGCTCTGGAAATCAAGGGCACCGACGCCCTGTAGCAGGCGCGTCGCCAGCAACCCGGCTCCATCCGGGGGCGTGTGGGGAACGACTGCCAGGAGGCGGTCATCGGCCATGCGGCCCAGGAAGTCCGAGGCGCGCGTCTCGGCCTTGAGCAGGGACACGACATTGTCCAGAAGCTCTTCCTTGGCCTCGTATCCGTATAGATCACGCAGGTGCCCGAGCCGGTCCACACCGATGATCATGCATACGATCGGATAGCTGTAGCGGCCAGCTCGGTTGAACTCGACCCGCATCAGGTGCTGGATCTGCGCGAGGGAAAACAGGCTTCGTTCGGCGTCGCTAAAGGCGGATTCGGGCATAGATCAAAGGGGGCGCACGCGGCGCCAGACTGCCCTTGTAGTCAATAAGTGCCCGCGAGTCACCCCCCTTCGGTCGGGGCGGGAGCCTCTGGAGTCGACGGGGCCTCGGATCCGGGAGTCACCACCTCGAGAACCGTGTCCAGCATGCCATCCAGGCTGAAGTCCCGCTGCATGCGCGCCAGCAGGATGACGATCAGCAAGACCATGGTGTAGACCAGGAGCGCCATGGCCTGGGAAAGCAGGAAGGCCAGCCCTCCGCGAGTCGCTCCGCGGAAGCGGCGGCCGGCCCCACGGGTGCCGCGCTGGAGCGGAGTCATGAGCAAATCCCGTTGCAGGCGGGCAGTTCGATCGATCACGCGCTCGTCGTCGTCATCGATGCCGCTGTTTGCGACGATGTCACGTGCGCACGCGTCGGGGTCGAATTCACCACGTTGAACGGCTTCCTGCCACCTGCGCGCTTCGCGACGGTCAGCCAGGCCTCGCTCAACGAGGATGCCCGCTTGCAGCCGGCGCCACCCACGGATCTCGCTTTCTGTCAAGGCCTCAATTGGCGGGCGTGGCGACATGATCTATCTCCTGGATGTCAGCGGATTCGGGTGCAAGCTCCAATGGTCTACACGGGCTCCGCGTCGCGCATCCACATTGCGATCGGATGTCCGTCGAGCGAGGCTCGCGGGATCCGGGCAGCGGCGCTTTTCACGAAACATGGTAGGCGTATAGCACTATACTTGGTGGTCTCGCAAGCTGAAGCTTTGGACCAGGTTGATCCTTCCATGGCGCGCAGTGGCGAGCCCTCCACCTGTGAGAATAGGCCTTCATCAATCTGCGCGCATGGAGCAGCGACTCGTCCAGTCGCCGCAGATGATCCAGGCGATGCAGATCTTGCAGCTATCAGCGCTGGATTTGCAGGAGCGTATCGACGTCGAACTGGCCGAGAATCCATTTCTCGAAGTGGCCGAGACGGCGGCGGCCGAGGGGGCGAATTCGGCGGCTGTCGCGACCACGGACCCGGCACCGGATTCGAAGGCTGCCGAAGCAGATGGTCTCGACCAGATGCTGGACGAGATGGAGCGCTACGAGCGGGACTTTGGTGATGGCCGCGGCGCTGCGGGCATACCCAGCCCGTCTGGTGAATCGGGGGACAAGAAGTACGAGGCGATGCAGAACACGCCTAACGAGCCGGAAACCCTGGCCGAGGCTGTGTTGCGCCAGATCCCGATGCTGGATCTGGACGAGCGACAGCACGTGATCATCGAATACCTGGTCTTCTCGCTCGACGAGCGTGGTTACCTGTCGGAGCCCTTCGACAGCATTGCGAACCAGCTCTCGACGGAGCTCGACCCGGCCGTGACGGAGGTCGAGGTCTACTCGGTCATGATGCGCCTGCGCGACGTGACCCACCCCGGAATCGGTGCACAGAATCTATCGGAGTGCCTGCTGCTCCAGCTCGACGCGCGCGGAATGGACCAGCCGCTGGTGCAGGCCCTGGCCGAGAACCACCTCGAGGACCTGGAGGCCAACCGGCTGCCACGGGTTGCAAAGGCGACCGGCCATTCGATCGATGACGTCAAGCAAGCGATCGAGATTCTCCAGACCCTCGATCCGCTGCCCGGGGCCCAGTACGGCAGCAGCCGCAACTCGGCCATCCATCCGGACGTGATCGTCGAGGAGGAAGATGGAGTCTTTCGCGTCCGGCTCGATCGCGAGAGAACGCGAGATCTGACCGTCAGCCCCCACTATCGAAAGATGCTCGAGCAGGCCAAGGGCGACGAGAATGTCCGCGCGTGGGTCAAGAAGCGACTCGAGAGCGCGCGCTGGTTCATCGACGCGGTGGCCCAGAGGCAGAGCACCCTGCACCGCATTGCCGAGGCTCTGTTCGCCCGCCAGGCGGAGTTTCTGGAGCGTGGCCTGCCTGGCCTCAAGCCACTGCGTATGCAGGAGGTCGCCGACGAGCTCCACGTGCACATCTCCACCGTCAGCCGCGGCGTGGCCGGCAAGTACGCTCAGACTCCGCGCGGCATACACGCCCTGAAGTTTTTCTTCACCGGCGGCATGGAGACCCAGAGCGGTGAGGTCGAGAGCCAGCTCAGCATCAAGGAGCGAATCCGCAAGATCGTCGAAGGAGAGGACCGCCGGAAACCCCTCTCGGACGACCATATCGCGCGCTTGATGCACGAGGAGGAGGGCGTAAAGATCGCCCGCCGAACGGTGACGAAATACCGCAAGGCGCTCGGTCTGCCGTCCTCGAGCAAGCGCCGTGAATACTGATCTGACCGTCTCCGTGCTATTCTGGCCCGGGTACCCATCTCCCGCGACCCGTTGATTTCCTAGCCGCATGAGCACCAAAGCCACCGAGCTCCGCAAGGGCAATGTCATCCTCAAGGGCGAGGATCTGCTCCTGATCATCGACTACAGCCACGCCACCCCCGGCAACCTGCGGGCCGTGGTTCAGGTCAAGGTCAAGAGCCTGATCTCCGGGCAGGTGACCCAGTTTCGCCCGGCCGCGGGCGACAACTTCGAGCTGGCTTTCCTCGACCGCAACAACTGCCAGTACCTGTACCGCGAGAGCAACGGTGACTATGTCTTCATGGACGAGGAGTCCTACGAGCAGTTTCCGCTCTCACCGGACCTGGTCGGCTCATACATGGGATATGTCAAGGAGAGCCAGTCCATCGAGGTCACCTTCCACCAGCAGCGACCGATCGGAATCGAGCTGCCCACATCGGTCGTACTCGAGGTTGCCGAGGCCGAGATGGCAATCAAGGGAAACTCGGCCACGGGCGTGAAGAAGGACGCCAAGCTCGAGACGGGCCTGGATATTCGAGTTCCGATGCATATTTCCGTCGGCGAGAAGATCAAGGTAAGCACGAGCACCGGCGAATTCCTCGGCCGCGCCTGACCCGGACAGAATCCGCAGTCCACTCCTGACGACTCAGGGCCGGGTGTAGACGTCCAGTGACAAACCGCGACCCTCGACCGTGACCGGGAATCGCTGCACCAGGCGACATTCCTCACGCAGCAGACGTCGCATGCGTTCGCGGTCCTCGGCCGGCCAGTCCTCGAGGTAGTCCGGCCGGATGACGAACCAGGTGCGCCGAGTGCGGCGCCCCCAGCGGTGTGGCACGGCAGCGCGAAACCCGTCGAGCCAGGCGACGCGCTCGGGCTGACGCAGATCCGTGGCCTCAGGCGACAGGTAGTACTCCCCCACTGGCGCAGCCATTCCGAGAATCAAGTCCTCCGGGCCGCGTTGATTCCAGACGTATTCGTAGGCCTCGCGCCAGCGCGGGCGCTCCCCATGCCGGATGGTCAGGTAGAGCACGCTGCTCACGAGCAGCGGAGTGGTGAGCAGGGCGCCGTAGCCGAAGTGCAGTGCCCGCCCTCGTCCGCTGGTGACAGAGCTGCGGCCGATGGGCCAGGTCGCGACGAGCGCCACCCAGGGTGAGAATACGAAGACGTACTGCGCCGTCACACGGGCGAGCAAGGAGGCGACACCGGCCGCCGCGATGCCGAGGACAACGACGAGTCCGCTGAAGACGAAGAAACGGTCTCGCCTTCGCAGGGCGCCCAACCAGGCGACCAGGAAGGCGATCGCGAGAAGGGGCGAAAGGTAGAAGCCGGTGCTCAATGCGAAATGCGACAGACGTTCCACTACCGAGCCGCTGGACTTCTTTATCTCGTAGGTCTTCCAGACATCCAGGGCCCAGGGAAGCCGGGCCAGGAGGCCGATCAATGCCAGACCGGCCAGAAAAATGGCGGCCCGACGTCCTGCCGGGCCAGGCCTTGCTCCCAGGGGCCAGAGCAACCAGGGGGCGCACACCAGCACTGCCAGCAGAACAAGATTCTGGAGGTGGAAGACAGCCCCAGCTCCCACGCAGGCCGCCCCCACCAGCACGTTCCAGGGCAGGCCGGGTCGAATCCCCACGGGCCGTTGCTGTCCCCGTCCGGCCTGGTCGTGGGAGTGGAACAAGGCGCGCAATACCAGGCCGCCACCGAGCAGGCCCAGGGCCTGTGCCATCGTGTAGAAACGGGCGTTCTGGGACCAGTAGAGCTGCCAGGGACTCGCGGCGACGACTAGCGCGGCGACGGCCGCGCGCGTTCGCCCTGCGCCGCGCGCAAAGGCCCAGTAGGTGAGCGGAATCGAGAGCCAGCCCAGAGCGGCCGGCAAGAGGCGCAGGGCGAATTCATCCGGAACGCCTCCGAGCCAGCCGACGGTGGCTCGGATCGCCCGGTATCCAGCAGGGTTGTAGAGCTGACCGGCACCCAGGGCGTGGTTGGCGTCCGCCCAGGTTATGGCCTCGTCGTACCAGAGGCTCCACTGACCCAGGCGCAGGAAACGGCCAAGACCCACCAGGCAGGCGAGTGCGAGCAGTATCCAAGCTCGCCGATCCGCGGCCCGCAGGGCATTTCCGGGGCCTGCCGCGCCCAGATCCAGGTCTTCGCTTTCCATGATGGAACTCAAGCAGGGTTCCACACCCGGTCGACGAATTCCAGGAACCGCCCGGGTTCCCGTGGGTTGCAACGCGATGCCGCCGCCTCGCCGCATCTTCCGCGAGTCCAGCAACTTGCAGCCAGACCCCTTCCCGCCGAGAATGACCCCCATGCGTATCGCCCTCCAACTTCTGTTCACGAGCGTCGTCTTGCTCGCGTTCAGCGGCTGCCAGTCGACGCCGATGGTCAGCCTGGCCACGGACCCACCCGGGGCGCAGATCCTGCTCGATAGCCAGGACACAGGATTCTCGACGCCCTGCGTCTTGCGACTCTCGAATAGCGAGCACCGAGTGGACCTGCTCCTGCCGGGCTATTCACCGGCAACTCGTTATCTCAACCGCGCGGTCCCGGCCCAGATCATTCTCTGGAACGAGATGCTCGGGAATTTCCACACCTGGCGTTTCCCCCTCTGGCTCAACTACCGAGATTTCTTCATCCCGGTAGAGGCCCCCTCGGGGCCATTTCCGCGGCGCCTCTTTGTGCGCCTGCGGCGTCCAGTTCAGTCGTGAACGAGGCGCCCGGATCCGGTGACAGCCGCGGGACGGGCAACCTGCGCCCGGCGGTTTTTCTGGATCGCGACGGGACGATCGTGCGCGAGGTGGACTTCCTGCGACACTCCGACGAAGTCGAGCTGATTCCGGGTGCCGCCGCGGCCCTGGACGGCCTGGCACAAGCCGGTTACGCCCTGGTGGTCGTCACGAATCAGAGCGGAGTCGCCCGGGGCTACCTGGACGAAGCGGGCCTGGCAAAGATCCATCAGCGCATGGGTGACCTGCTCGCAGCCGAGGGCGTCCAGCTCGATCTGGTCCTCTACTGTCCCCATCACCCGAGCGAGGGGGCCGCTCCGTTCCGGAAGGATTGCGAATGTCGCAAACCTCGTCCGGGGATGCTCGCCGAGGCGGCCCGGCGTCTGGGGCTCGACCTCGGTGCGAGCTGGACCGTGGGCGATTCGGAGCGGGACCTGGAGGCGGGGCAAAGACTGGGAGTGCCGGGAATTCTCGTGGCGACGGGCAAGGGCGCCTCCGAGCTGGAGCGCCTCGTGTCCCGGGGTCAGGCGCCCGCCCACCACGTTGCGGATCTTGCCGCCGCGGCCGCACACATCCTGGGCCAGACCGCCCCTCAGGGCAGGTAGCGGGCCGCGCGGTCGGAGAGCTTCGTCGTCAGCCACAGGGGCAGCTTGCTCCAGGTGTCACGCAGGACCTTGGTCTTCGGATTCGACGGGGTCAGGGAGGGCAAGCCGGAATCGCGGACCAGGTGGTAGCGGTAGTTGAGGGGCTGGGGCTCGAAACCCTGACGGACCTTGAAGCCAAAGGCGCCCGCGTCCTTGCGGCTGCGTCCAAAGTCGAAGTATCGGAAGCCGTGGTCGACGGCCCACTCCTGTAGTCCAAGGTACATGAAGTTGCTTGCGCTATAGGCGCGGTCGGCTCCCTCGGCCGTGCCCGAGTAGTAGGCGAGCAGCGTGTCCTCGTAGAGGAAGGACAGGACCGCGGCCAGGGGCTCGGATCCGCGCCTGACCAGATGGACCGCTACCCGGTCTCCGAATTCCTGTGGCAGGGCGCGGAAGAATCCCACGGGCAGTCCGGGAGAACCCAGGGCGCGCTTGTTGCGATGAAAGAGCCGGATCAGGTCGTCCAGGAACCAGATGCCCTCGGATAGCTCGAGCCCGTGATTCTTGCGGGCCTTGCGAGCCTCAGCCCGAGCTTTCTTTGGCATGCGGGCCAGGACCTCATCGATCTCGGTCGGGAGCTCGCGAATGAACGTGTGGTAGAGGTCGGAAGCGACCAGGTCCAGCTTCGGATCGTCCAGGTAACGCAGCTCAAGACGCCCGACCCGCTCCTGGGTCGCCATCCGTTGCGCGTGCTGGACCAGCTCGCCCTCGATCTCCGCCGTGAGCCCGAGTGCTCCGCCGTAGACGGCATAGGGCATGGAGATCAGCTGCGAGCCCCCGAACAGTCCGCGGCAACTCATGAGCGGCAGGACGCCGACCAGGTCCTCGCCATGGAAGGCCAGCAGATCACGCGTCTCGTGACCCATGAAGCGCTGGATGACGTTGCGCCACCCTGCCAGGTGGAAGAATGTCCCGTGGGCGTGGGCGCGGACGAACTCGTCTCGCCGTTCGTCATCTGCGGCCTGCGCAGGTCGGATCGTGGTCCGGGCTTGCATCAACTCAGTCACTCGTAAACGCGCTCCACTCTGTACTCACGAACATTCCTGGCCTGGGTGAAGATGACGATCTCCCCCACCAGGCCGAACCCGATGACCTGCAGCCCGAGCACCCCCAGGATCATGCCGACCATGAACAGGGGACGCTGGTAGAGGCCCATGTTCTCGTCGACCAGCCATTCCATCGTCATCCAGCCCGCGAGCGCGGCGCCGGACAGCAGCAGCGCACCTCCGAGCATTCCGAAGAATCTCAGTGGCTTGTGGGTGAACTTGGTCAGGAACATGACCCCGAGAATGTCGAGCATTCGGCGCAGATAGACACCGGGACCGAAGAGCCCCGCCTGACCCCGCTCCTTCAGGTGTCGCACCGGAATCTCGACCACCCGGAAGCCCTGGCGGTAGGCGATGACCGGAAGGTAGCGATACATGTCTCCGTAGATCGTCAGGTCCTCGAGGACCTCGCGGCGGAACACGCGCAGGGTGCTGTTCAGATCGTGGAAGTCGGCGCCCACCAGTCGACGCATGACCCAGTTGAATGCGTCGGACTGCACCCTGTTCAGCCAGGGATCGACCCTCGACCGGCGCCAGGACGCCACCAGGTCCGCGCCCTCGTCGAAGGCTTCGATGATCGGGGTCAGGTCAGCGGGGTCGGTCTGCACATACTGAGGGGAGGTCAGGATGACTCCACCGCAGGCGTGGTCGAAGGCGCTGGAGAGGCAGACGGTCTCACCAAAGGGCTTGTTGAGCGCTATCGTGCGCACCTGGTCCCTGCTGCTGGCCTGGAGCTCGAGTCCGCGCTCCCAGACCTCTCCGGTGACACCATCGTAGACCAGAATGCACTCCCAGCTGCGGCCAAGCCGGTCGAGCTGCCCGCCCAGGGCCCCCACCACCTCGGCCACCTCGGCGTCCGGCTCGGTGATGGGCACGACGATCGTGAACTCGGGCCGCGGCCCTTGCTCTTGCGCATCGCTTTCGGGCTCGATTTCAGTCGGACGGGTCATGCGGACTCAATCGCGGACGAGGGGGCGGAAGAACCTTCGGCTGTGCATGCCGCTGGCCTTGACGATGAGCTCGGCGAGCAGGCCGAGCAGCAGAAAATAGACACAGGCCATCAGCAGCGGAATGGACGTCACCAGGATCGCATGACCCCAGAAGCTGCGGTGGGTGGCCAGGGTTTGGTCCCTGACGCCCGCGGCCAGGAAGACCATCGAAATGAGGGCGAACGGCGCTGCCAGCAACGCAAAGTAGTGAAGGGGGCGCCGGGAGAACGAGCTGATCATCTTGAGGCTGAGCAGGTCAATCAGCACCCGCAGGGCCCGCCCGAGACCATACTTGCTCTCACCATAGATGCGCGGGCGATGATGCACCACGACCTCGGCCAGGCGCGCGCCTGTGCCCGCGGCCAGGACCGGCAAGAAACGGTGCTGGTCAGCATAGATCGGCAGATTCTGGACGACTTCACGCCTGAAAGCCTTGAGCGTGCAGCCCGTGTCGTGCACACGGGTACCCGTGAACCAGCCGATGGCCCGGTTCGCCATACGCGATGGAAGGCGCCGCAGCCATAGCCCGTCTTGGCGGTTCTTGCGCCAACCAGCCACGATGTCGAAGCCTTCCGCCAGCTTGCGAATCAGCTGCGGTATGTCGGCCGGGTCGTTTTGCAGGTCCGCGTCGAGGGTCACGACGATGTCGCCCCGCGCGTGTTCGAAGCCAGCGGCCATCGCAGCGGTCTGACCGTAGTTACGCCGAAAGCGCACGATGCGCAGCTCGGGGCAACCGCGCTGGAGTTCGAGCAAGACTTTCAGACTCGTGTCGCTGGAGCGGTCGTCGACATAGAGAACCTCCCAGGGCACGCCCATCCCGCCCACGTGCTCGGCGATCTCGCTCTGCAGGGAGCCCAGGCTCTCTTCTTCATTGAAGACCGGCACGACGACCGAGATCTGGATACTGGTGGAGGGCAAGGGAGCTGGCGCGGGTGGCATGGGAGCGGAGAGGTCGGGAGTGGCCCGGCCCACCCCTATCCTTTCGTATGAACGAGCCCGGCGATAAAGCCTAGTGGGCATTCCGGCGACGGTGGCCGTGGTTTCGGGCCCACAACTTTGCCATGTGCGGCCACCTCGATGCTGGATCGGTACCAGCTCGTTCGTAATTTTGCCTGCAACCACGCCGATTCTCGCCAGCCCGGGCTTGCTGGGCCCGCCTGTGTGGCTACGATGGCGGCAATGGACGGGATTTCCGGTCGAGCCCCCACGTGGAGCGTTTTTGTTGGCCCGGGCCCGCGCCTCGCGGTTCTGCCGCAGCTTCTGGGTGCCCTGCGCCCGGATCCCACCTGGGAGGTTCGCGCCCTGTCCGATGTGGACGAGCTCTTTGGAGCCATTCCATCCGAAGGCCGCTTGATCCTCGATTGCGACGAGCTCGACCTGGAGGATCTGGGGTTCGTCAGGCGCTTCATGGATCGCAACGGCGGATGGGACTTGATCCTCACGGGAGCGGATTCGACCGCCAGAACAGCCAAGCGGTCGATGGGCCACGGGCGCGCTCGCTGGATGGACTGGCCGCTCGATGTGGACCAGATCGCGTCGTTCTGGACCCCCTCCTCCTCTGCCGATCGACGCGCACCGGCGGGCGGGAGTGACTCCGGCAGTACCGGCCCCCTGCCCCCTCGACGAACACCCGCTCGATTCACGCCACAGGGGCTCGGGCACACGGAGCGGGATCCGGCCGCAGATCCCGCGCCCAGCATCGATACCGCTGCGCCAGCCGACCTGGGCCCACAAGGACCCGAGAACCAGGACAACGCCGAGCTCCACAAGATCCAGTCGATCCTGTCGGGCACGTCGGAACCGGGTCAGTTGGATCCGGGGCCAGCCCAGGCAGAGGGCGAAGGACCGCGCCCGGTTGGCGAAGGCCAGAAGGGCGGACTTCCGGTCTACTACCGTGATCAGGTGGCGGACCTGGCGGACATCGCCCAGCGCCTGCAGTTGTCGACGCTGGCCTTGCAGGAGTCGGCTCCGGTTGCTTCGGGCCTCGACGCTCACCTTCAGGGGATCGACCAGGACGTGTCGCGCTTGCTGCAGTTCACCCGCACCCTGGGGTTCATGGCTGCCCCGCCGACGATGGGTGACCAGAGTATCGACGTCGGCAGCCTGCTCGAGGAACTGCTGGGTTCCCTGGCCGGTTCGACGAGCGACGCGCCGCGCTACCTGTTCCGGTCCGCGCCGGGGCTTGTGGTTCGATCCGACAAGATGCTCCTCGTGCAGGCTTTCGACGCCATGTTGCAGCTGGCGACCCGCTGTGCCAGTGCCGACGACGTGGTTCGAGTTGCGGCCCATTCCCAGTCGCCGGCTCCCGACTCGGCCCAGGTCGAGGTGCGCATCAGCTTCCCGGCCGGCCCCCTGGCGGATCTGGACCCGGAACGCATCCTGCGGCCCTACGCCCTGCGGCGCCTGCTGCCCAGCATCGGACCGAATGCCCTGGCGGCTGCCGGCGGTATCGTGAACGGCCAGCGGGGCGCCCTGGAGCTCGAGGAGATCGAGCCCGGCCGTTTGACGTGGATTGCGCGCTTCCCGACGGCCGCGAGACAGGGACAGCTGGACCCGTCCTGACGGGCCATTCCCCGGCCTGGCAGAGGTCCAGGCGGGTCCAATTCCCGCCGCGGATGTTCAGATTTCGCGTCGCCGCTGTCGAAGAAGTTCGACGTGGATGCCTCCTCAGTCCCCTTTGTCCCGCGTCCCTGGCCCCGTCGCCTACCCGAGGACTCGCCCCTGCGCGGCCGGCGGGTGCTGCTGGTCGGTGCGGACCCGGGCCAGGCACGGACCATGGCCGAGGCCCTCTCCCGCTCCGGAGCCAGTGCCCAGGCCGCGGCGGTCGGGGATCGCCTGCAGCCCATCCTGACCGGGACGTCCTGGGAAGTCGTTGTCGCCGACGTGGAGACCCTGGATCCCGATTTCTGCGAGCTCCTGCACAATCTGGATCCCCAGCCCGTCGTGTTGCTCGTGGGGCCCGAGGATGGAGCGGGCGCTGACAACGGTGCCGAGGGCCCAAGCTCCGTGGACGCACTCGGAGCCCAGATTCACTCCTACCTGACCAAACCTGTTTCGGAAGCGGAGCTACTCGTCTCGGTCGGCGGCGCACTCGAGCAGCGCAGCTTGGCCGCGGAAAACCAGCGCCTGCGGGAGAGCCTGGCGGACCGATACACGCTCGGCAACTTCGCCACCCGCGCTCCGGCCATGCGGCGCGTCCTGGAGACCGCAGGATCTGTGGCCGACACTCGGGCAAACGTCCTGTTGTCCGGAGAGAGTGGAACCGGCAAGACCAGGTTGGCCCGGACCATTCATCAGCTCTCGTCTCGCCGCAGCGGCCCCTTTGTTGTCGTCAATTGCGGGTCGCTACCAGGGCAGCTGCTCGAGAGCGAGCTATTCGGGCATGTCCGAGGAGCATTCACCGGCGCCGTCCGCGACAAGCCCGGGCGCTTCGAGCTGGCCGACGGCGGCACGATCTTCCTCGATGAGATCAACAGTGCCTCGCTCGACCTGCAGGTGAAACTCCTGCGGGTGATTCAGGACCGCAGCTTCGAGAGGGTCGGCGACACGCAGGTGCGAAGGGTCGACGTGCGGCTGCTAACTGCAAGCAATCGCAATCTCGAGGACGAGATCGCCGAGGGGCGCTTTCGGGACGACCTGTACTATCGGATCAACGTCGTGGCACTGGAGCTTCCTTCCCTGCGTGACCGCACCGGTGACACACCCCTCCTGGTCGAACACTTCCTGAAGATCTACGCTGAGGAGTACGGGAAGCCCATCCGCGGACTTGCACCAGAGGCGCTAGCACTGATGGTGGCCCACCCCTGGCCTGGAAACGTGCGACAGCTCGAAAACGCCATTGAGCGAGCGGTTCTGGTGGCCCAGGGGAATATGTTGCAGCTATCCGACTTCTCAAATGACCTGTTGCGAGGCGTGGCAGACGGCGTTTCAACGCGCCCCCTGACCGCCATCCAGGGAGACTCGGTCACGATCCAGATCGGCCTCCAGGGGCTTTCTTCGCTGAAAGAAGCCCTCGAGCTGCCCGAACGTGAGATCATTCGTCACGCATTGAAACGCAGCGGCGGCAACCGCAAAAAGACCGCAGAATTCCTGTCCGTCAACCGTACGACCCTGTTCAACAAGATGAAGAAGTACGGCCTGATGGATAGCAGCCATGGGGAAGACTAGAAGCACTGTACGATGAAGTGGACGACGTTTTCAGGCCTGATAGTCGCGGGCAGCGCGACCCTGTTTATCGGGCGCCGGGTCTTGATGCCCACACGCCTGACGGCGGAGCAGGTACTACTCGACGTCGAGAAGCGCTCGAACCTGCCCATGTTCCGGGAGCGAGATGGCCTGCGAGACCTCGAACGTGCCATGGAACAGGCGCGCGTGGCGGGCGACGAGGACGTCACAGTGCGGCTGCTGGAATTGCACGCGACCATTCTGCGCGACCTCGGCGCATACCCGGAAGCCCAGGCGGACATCCGCAAGATCCTGCGGCGCTACTTGCCGAAAGACCCCGACTTCGAATGCGAATTGGCCGAGCTGCGTTTCCTCGACGGTGAGCAGGAGCAGGGGCTGGCACTGGTGACAGCGTTGTTGCGGCGGCACCCTGAGCATGGAAAGGCCTGGCGCTTGCGCGGGCAGTTTGAGATTGAAGAAGGGCGGCGGGATCTCGATGACGCCTGCCAGATCTCGAATGAGACCCTGCTCACCGGCGAGGCGGCCCGCGCGGGCGAGCTCTTGCATGCCATGAGTGCCCGTTCACGGGGCGACGCCGAGCGGACGGCGCTAATGACGGAGCTCCGCGATCTATTCCTACCGCGCTTCGAGCATGATCTGGTGCGAGTTTCCGAGGTCGCTGACAGTGCCAGCATGCATTTCACCAAGGCGCGCTACTCCCTGGCGAACAGCTTCGACGAGAGCTTCGAGCCAAATGCCGTCGAGAGTTTCCTCGAGCTCAATCAGGCCGCCGGACGCCTGGATCTGGCGGCGGATTTTGGCCTGGCGGTGCTTTCCCATCCGGACCTCAAGCACAATCCGCGTCTACTGAACGCCCTTTTCAAGACGCTCGAGTCCCTGGGCCGTACCGAGCAGCTCGAGCAACTTCTGCTCGGTGTCGACTGGACCACCATCGCCGGTGACCTCGACTTTTTCACGACCGCGGCACGCGGGCTCTACCACGCCGAGGAATGGCGTCGACTGATCCTCCTGCTGGGGCCCATGGCGCGCCTGGCCGGCCCGGCCGAGCTGTCCTATACCTACTTCTACCAGGGAATCGCCCTTGCAACCCTGGGCAAGGATGAGAACGCTGGAAAGCGGCTGAGTCGTTATCTCAAGCAGAATATCAGTCACGAGCCCGTCCCGGGTGCGCTGGGCATCGCAGCCCAGGCCCTGGCTGGCCTCGATGGTGGCACCAACGTCGCCCAGGAGCGCTGGGCTCTGGAGCGCGCGGTTCTCTACGGTCCCGAGAGCAATCCAGAGTCGTACTTGCGTCTGGTCGAGATGCAACTCAACGACCGCCACGTCAGCTACGGCCTGCCCGAGACACGCTGGACCACGGCCATGAGCCTGATGCCCGAGCGTACCGATGAGCTCGCCGCATTCTGGGCCGAGATCGGTGGCCAGGCGCTCACGGCCCGCGGGCGCGACTTTGAAACACTGATGAATAGCGTGCGAGAGTCGGGAGCCTCCATCCCTGCGATGTCTCTTGGACCCTACACGCTCTACCACATCGGCCAGGTACATCTCGAAGAAGACCGGCCAGTCAGTGCAATCAAGGTCGCGAATCGGTTGCTGGAGACCTACCCCGGCTTGCTGCCTGCGATGGACCTGTCCATCGATGCTCACATGGCGCGCGATCAGATGGACGTGGCCACCGAATTGATTCTCGAGCGGCTCGTCATGGTTGGCCGTGACCAGAAGACCACGGAGTATCTGGCCGCCCTGGGTGATGAGCCCTTCGAGGATCAGCAGGTGCTCGAAATGATGCTGGCCGATCCGACGCGCACCGGTCGGCTGATGATGGCCCGCCACCTGATGGTCCATGGTCATCCGGAGCGCGCACTGCGGGCGCTCAATCGAAGCGGGCTCGAGACAGCCAGCCCCGAAGTGCGCTCCGTATGCGCGGAGTCCATGGTCGCACTCGGGCACTTCGACGAGGCCCTGGACCTGCTGCGCGGGTTGCTAGATGACCCGGACTATGGACCGCAAGCGACGGTCTCATTGATGCTCAGCCTGTTCCGCAGCAAGGATCAGGCGGGCTTGACCGAGCTTATCGAGACGCGCCTGGCGGCGGCGGCCCAGGATCCCGAGGGTCTGCTCGAGGTAGTGGACACGATCCTGGCTCAGGGCCGTCCGAGTCAGGCGACCAAGATCCTCGACTTGCTGGACGACGAGGCTGATACCCGCAGCGGCGCCGTGCTGTGGCGAATGGCCCTGGCGGCAGCATTGCAGGACGATGTACTGGGGGCACTCGAGGCGCTCGAGCGAGCCCAGGCCTACCTGCCCGATGGACGTGTCGAGCTGGCGCGCTTGATCTTTGCGGTCGAGTCGCGCGACTGGACCGCGCTGGCCGAGCTGGTGGCCGAGCTGAGAGATACGGGCTACAAGCCATCAGCCCTGGTGAACACCATTCTCACGGTTCTGGAGGAGCGCCTGGACGCCGCTTCCGCCATGGCAGAAAGCGGCTTGCAGCAGAACCCGCGTTCGCCTGACTGGGCCCTGGTGATGGCCGCGGATCGCCTGCTGGATGGTCGGCCGATCGAGCTCGCCGAGTATTTCGGAGAGGACATCGAGGAGGAGACCATTCGATTGCTGCGCGGCCATGGGGAGATCGCACGTGATCCGCGCGAAGTGCTCGGATATCTGCTTGCCCGCGAGCTTCCTGGCTGGGAGAGCTGGGCCTATCGGTGGATCTCGCACGTGGCCGAGGATCCGGGCAACGAACGCTGGGCCCGGCTTCTACGCGCCGAGAGTCTGGTCCAGCTCGGACAGGATCAGGCCGCCGCCAAGGCCATGAAATTCCTGACCATCAGTCAGCGCACATTTGGCCCGGCCTGGGATGCGTACGAGCGAGTCCGCCGGGCCGACCATCCCGGAGATGACTATGCGCCAGAGCTGGTTGATCTTCGACGCCGCCGTGTGCAGGGCCTCGGGGAGGAGCTTTCCGGCTCACAGCTCGAGGTCTGGGTCGATCGAGCGGCGTCCCAGTTCATCCTGGATCGCTACTCGGCCGCGCGCTCCATGCTGAGGACCGCATTCGAGGATGCGGGACCCGATCGTTTCCTCGGCCGCGATCTGATGGCGCGCACCCAGGCAGCTCTGGGGGAGAAATCGGCTGCCGTCAGCGACTACCTGCTTGCGTGTGAAGCCCTTCCCCGTGAAAGCGCGCATCCGCTCGTCGAGGAGTTCGTCGAGTTCCTCGAGGTCCAGGCCGTCGCGCGCAAGCCACTCTCTGCAGAGGAGGTCGATTTCGCCCTGGAGCGCTTGTACCAGAGGTTCCCCCTCGATCCCCTGGTCTCCCTTGCACAGACCCGTCGCATCATGCTCCAGGAAGACGGCTCCCACCTGGCGGCCGGATTCGCATCCAACCGCTTGCGGGCCCTGCGCAAGGGAGCGCGCGGAGGCGCTCTAGATTCGCTCCGGCCGGGCAGTGGTAGTGCCTGGGCCAAGCTCCTGCTCGACTTCATGCCCGAGGGTGCCGAGGACCTGCTACGGGAGGAACTCATGATCACTCCGGGTAATCTCGACCTGTGGCTGCTCCTCGCGGAGTGCGTCAGGGTGCGCGGGCGCACCGACGACGCTCTCGAGATCTACCGTCAGCTGGTCGAGATGTCGGACGACGGTCAGGCCCACCTGGCCCTGGCATGGATGCTGGCGGACGGCGGCGCGCCGCCCTCCGAGGTGAAACAGCACCTGAGCGAGTCCCTGGGCGTAGCTCGGCCGGATTCGGCTCGCATCAATTTCATCCAGCTGCGCTCGAGGCTGCAGTCGCCGGCCGAGCCTATCGGCCCGGTCATCGGAGGACTGACCGAGCTCTGGGAGACGCGCGATGAGATCGTCGGTGAGGTGCCGCTGACAGACCTCGGAATGACCTATGCGAGTGCCCTGATCAGACGCTCGACGCGCCAGGACGAGCGTCAGCTTCAGACCGTGCTGGAGACACTCTCCGGGACGACCTCAGACCCCTACGAACGGGACGTTCTCCGTGGACTGGGTGCCCTGGCCAAAGTTGTGGTCAAGGAGCGCGCGCGGGCAATGCAAGCTGCCAAGGCTGCGCGCATCAAGCGCAAGGCGGCCAATGAGGAGGCCGGCGCGGGCGCCGGAGACGAAACTCAGAGCAACGGCGAACAGGCGCCAGTCATCGAGGGCGAGGCGGCGCTCGAGGCCCTGCCCGCCGAGGTCGTTCCGGCCGAGCCGGCCGGCGACTGACGTCAGGAATACTGGCGCCAGGAACCGACGAACGAGTCGTAGCAGAGTCCCCCGTCCCGGCCCGATGGGTCGAGGAAGGAGAACTGGAAGCGGTTTCCGGTCCGGGTGTAAAACGAGCTGCTCTCCAGCAGGCGCGGAATCTCGCCCAGCTCCAGCGCCAGTTCATCCAGTGATCGGGGGTAGTCCCCCATGCGTTCGTAGTGTGACTCGAGCTTTGGAACGAAGGACTCGCAATAGGCCTTGGCCTCGGAGACGTCCGAGCCGTTGAGCATGAGGCCCAGCCAGAAGGCCGGTAGTTGAATGGACGTGACCAAACCTACGGCAACGATCGCAGTGGCTCCGGCCAGTCGCAGACGACGTGCGGCGCGATCGATCGCAAAGCCCGCGACCACGATCAAGGTGGCCTTTTCGGGCAGGGCCACGAGCAGGGCGACCGTCGTGAGAATCAGGCCCAGGCGGACCCAGAGGTCATTGGTCCCTCGCAGTCCGAATGCCCAGGCGGCTGCGCCGCACACGACCGCAAAGGTCCAAAGGCTCGGAATCACGGTCAGCTCGAACTGCTGCATGCTGCCACGTCCCGCAAGTGTCGATGCACTTCCGAGTAGTAACGCCCCCAACAGCATGTACACGGTGGTACGAAACATTTTCTTCCCCCCTGGAATACCTAAACGTATCCCAGTTCGGCGAGCACGGCGTGCATTGTCCCGAAACGAAAGGTCTCGAGCAGGCGCTCGAGCCGGGGAAGACTCTTGTCCAGGTTCAGGTAGTGCCGAAATCGCTTCAGCGGAGGCGCCGGGCAGCGCGGCTGGTCAGGATCGAATTCCCAGGGGTGCATGTACAGGGCGACCGGCCTGCCGCGCCGCTCGAGGCCGCGGATCGCCGCGCGGTGGATGGCCCCGGGTAGCAGACGGAAGTAGCCGCCACCACCGACCGGAAGATTGCGGCCCAGAAGCGGGTAGGTCGCGACCGGGAACTCGAGCAGGCGACCGCCAGCTTCTGGGCGGACAACCGAGATGCCCGGATCGAAGTCCGGGATGCCGTAGGTCGGGTGGCGCACGGGATGGACGCTCGAGTCGTAGACATATCCGCGCTTGACGAGCACGTCCATGGCCCACCAGGTGGCCCGAGTCAGGGTGAAGGTCGAGGCGCGAAAGCCCCGCGGACGCGGGGCGCCCGCTGCAACGAGCAGCTCCTCGGTCCGTTCCAGGTCTTCGTCCAGGGCCTCTGGGGTTCCCAGGTCGTCGAGGAAGCGGTGCTCGTAGCCGTGGCTCGCGATCTCGTGACCTTCCCGAAGGCAGCGTTGCACCAGATCGGGGCGGCGCTCCGCGATCCAGCCCAGAAAGAAGAAGGTCGCGTGTGCGCGATGACGGGCCAGGCTATCCAGGACCGGGTCCATTCCCGCGTCGAGGCGCGACGCCACCTCGTCCCAGCTCTCCGGCGGAAAGTGCGCGCTCAGGTTTGCAACCTGGAAGAACTCCTCGACGTCGAAGGAGATGGCCTTGAGCGGTCGGTCGGTCATATCAGTGGTTCCACGGCATCCAGGACGCGGCGAACGTTTCCGCCCCATGTCAGCTCTTGCTGGACGATGCTGGCACGGGCCTCGTCCCCCAGGCGCTCGCGCAAGCTGCCATCCTCGACAAGCCGTCGCAATGCGCTGCACAGGCCCTGCGCATCCCCAGGCGGAACGAGTAGACCGTTCTGTCCGTCCTGCAGCACCTCGCGCAGGTTCGGTTGATCCGGCGCCACCACAGGCAATCCCGCGGCCATGTACTCGTGCAGCTTGAGCGCCGAGGCGTACGGATTGATCGCCGGAATCAGCGCGATGTCAAATGCCGGTAGCAGGCCCGGGATGCGCTCGTGAGCCCGGCGCCCGGCGAAGTGGACACGATCGGCGACGCCTGCTGACGAAGCCGTGCGACGCAGTTCATCCTCGATCGGACCATTCCCGATCAGCACCAGGTGGGCTGTCTGCAGACCGGAATCCCGCAGGCCCTCGATCACGAGGTCCAACCGATGCCAGTCGCGGTAGTATCCGACGAACCCGAGCACCATTCCCTCGACATCGCAGAGACCCAGGTCGGCGCGGGCCGCATCACGGTCGGGGCTTGCATAGAGTTCCGGGTGCACACCGTTGGGCGTCACCACGAGGCGTTCCCGCTCGACACCCAGGTCGGCCAGCATCTCCCCCAATACCGCGGTGACCACACATACCCGCTGGGCGCCTCGAAAGATCGAATTCTCGACCCGGCGGGCGATGCGTGGAAACGACAGGCCGCGTGTCCTCGAGAGCTCGAGCACCATGGGAGAGTTGACCTCGAGTACGAGCGGAATTCCGAGGCGGTCCGCCGCCTGGACTCCAGCCGCGCAGCCAAAGGCGTAGCGTTCATAGATGAATTCGGGCTGAAACTCGCGCGCCGCCCGTAGCAATCGCCTGCGCGCGGGCAGGGTGTAGCCATATTCGGCCAGCTCGCGCACAAAACGTGGCACGCGCCCGATCCAGTTCCAGCCGCCCTCCGTTGTTGGGGCCACTGGCCCTGTGTTCTCGGTTTCCGGAGCGGCAGGATCGCCTCGCTTTACCAGGGCCACCTCGTGCACGTCATGCTGAGCCGCCTTGAAGGCCTCGATCAAGGATCGAATGTGGACGGCCTGACCGTCCTCGGCCTGTGTGCGGTGGTGGTAGAGCAGCCTCATGCCGCGACGCCCGGGGTCCCGATCGCGGCCTCGAGGCACTTCTCCAGGGCGCGCGTGCTGTTGTCCCAGGACAACGGCTCGACGAAGGCGCGCAGTTCTGCCGGATCGGAGGGCGCCGCGAGCAAGGCTGCAAGCTGGCGGCCGATCACCTGCGGGTCGCGCGTGCTGGCGAGCATGCGGCTCTCGGGCAAGACCTCTGCGGTACCACCAGCCTGCGTGGCGAGCACGGGGCGTCCGGCGGCCAGGGCTTCGAGAACGACATTGGGTCGGCCTTCGCGGCTGCTCGTGAGCAGCAGCAGGTCGGCAGCGCCAAGCCAGCTCGCGATCTCGACCGGGGTCTTCTCCCCCAGCAGTCGCACCCGGTGGCCGGCACCGTGGGCAGCGATGGCCGCCTCCAGCTCGGCCTCCATGGGTCCCCTACCGATGAAGAACAGTTGCGCATCGGAGTGGGCTCCGTCGAGGAATGCAGCCAGGGAGAGGCACGGATCCTTGCGTGGAATGAGATGTCCGACGACCAGCACGATCTGCAGCTCCTGGTCGAGCTCAAGCTGTTGCCGCGCCTGACGTCGGTCGACGACACGGAAAATGTCGAGATCGACGCCATTGGGAACGAGCTGGCCACGCTCTTCATTCGCCATCGCGTCCATTGCGTCGACCAGGTCGCGGCTCACAGCGCACCAATGGCCAGCGGCCTTCAGGTTGCGACCCAGGGACCGCCGCAGGGCGGCTTCTCCACCGACTTGAAGTACATCGCTCCCACGTCCCGAGATGACGCAGGGCTGGCCACGCTCGTGCAGCATGGGCGCAACGTTGGAGGCGGGCCAGGCGTAGTCGCACACGACAACATCGCAGGGCTGCAGGTGCGGCATGGCGCAGCGCCCGAAGCGGCGCGCGTTGCCGAGGGCTCGGCCGGGAAGATGCATGTAGCGCGGGCGAACGATCGGAATACCGGCCCGATCTTCCCGCGCTGGCATGTCTGCGATCTGGCGCCAGGCGTGCGGAAGCCAGGGTTTCAGCCCGGGCGGAACAAAGGGCTGCGGATGGATCAGGCGCACTCCATGGCCGCGCGCTGCCATTCGCCGCCAGCGCCGTTCGGCGAAGATGCCTTCAAATGGGCGCGGTGGGCTGGGATAGAGGGAGGTGAGGACGGCGACATTCACACGCTGACCCCCGTCACCCCATGGCGCTGGCGCCAGCGTTCGAGCACCAGCAGGCTCCAAAGCAGGCGCGAATGGTCTCGGCCGCCTCCCACATGTTCCTCGAGCCTGGAGCGAAGGACCGGGCGCGAGAACCACTCTGCGGGTAGGGACTCGATCGCGTCGCGCACGGGCGCCTCGAGTGGACCGCGGATCCAGCTTCGCAAGGGCGTGTCAAAGCCGCGCTTCTGACCGTCGAGCACCTCCGCAGGCAGCCGCCGTCGGAGGGCCTCACGCAGCCGGTGCTTGCCGCGCGCGCGCTGCACCTTCTCCGCCGCAGGGAGGTTGGCGAAGCGTTCGACAAAGCGGTGATCGAGCATCGGGACGCGTACTTCGAGGGAGACCGCCATCGAGGCTCGATCGACCTTGGAGAGGATCCGGTCGGGCAGATTCGTATGGAAGTCCGCGTACTGGGCCCTGTACAGGGAGTCCACATTCCGTGGCCGCTCGTAGTGCTCGGCAAAGGCTTGAAGCGGGTCGTGATCTACCAGACTGGCACGCAGGTCCGGGTTCAGTAGCTCGACCGCGTCGCCGCGCGAGAGCTGGCTGACGCTATGCCAGTAGGCGCTCGCGGGATCCTGACCGATGTTGGCCAGGAATGTGCGCCCGCGCAGGAAACGTGGCGCCCAATCGAGCTTGGGATACATGCGTCCACCCAAGGCGGCAAGCTGACGCCCGGGACCGCCGATCGCCGAGCGCACACGATTCTCGGCCACGTCGTGCACGTAGCGTCGATATCCGCCAAAGATCTCGTCGCCCCCATCACCCGAGAGGGCCACGGTGACATGTTCACGGGCCATGCGTGAGACGAGGTAGGTAGGCACATTGGACGGGTCCGCGTGGGGCTCGTCAAAGAACCAGGGCAAGGTCTCGAGGGCGAGTGTCGGATCTGCCTCGAGCACTTCGGTGTGGTGGATCGCACCGAGGCGGCTGGCGGTAGCGCGCGCCAGGCCCAGCTCGTCGTGGCTCTTCTCGTGGAATCCCACCGAGCACGCAATCAGAGGGTCGTCCAGGGCCTCCGCCATGCTCGTGGCCACGGCCGTGCTGTCGATTCCCCCGGAAAGGAAAGTACCCAGGGGTACATCGGCCATCAGTCGCTCCGTCACGACCTCATCGAGCAGCTCGAGCACCTCGTCGTCACGGGCCGGGGAGCGCAGTCCGTCCGTCGGCAGGTCCCAGTAGCGCCGCAGCTCGACCTCTTCAGGCCGATTCGGGCTCCACTCGAGGGTCGTGCCGGGAGCCAGTCGCTCTATCCCCGCCCAGGTGCTGTGCGGCCCCCCAACGTAGCCCTGGACCAGGAAGTCCAGCAGAGAGTCGCCGCGCATTCTGCGTGAGAATGCACCGCTGGCGAGCATCGCCTTGGGCTCGCTAGCCCAGTAGAGGTCGCCATCCACGAGCCCGTAGTAGAGGGGCTTGATGCCCAGGCGGTCACGACCGAGCAGCAGGCGAGGTGCGCCCGGGGTGCGCCAATCCAGGATGCAGAACGCGAACATCCCGACCAGCTTTTCGGGCGCCTCGGCACCGTACTCCTCGTACAGGTGGACGAGCGTCTCCGCATCGGAGTGAGTCTTGAAAGTATGGCCGCGGGTTTCGAGTTCGCGCCGCAGCTCGCGGAAGTTGTAGAGCTCTCCGTTGCAGCAGACTGCGACGTCGCCAGTCTCGTTCGTGATCGGCTGATGCCCACCGGCGAGGTCTATGATCGAGAGCCGGCGGAAACCCAGGCCGAAGGGATAGCGCCGGAGGAGCCCCTGGTCGTCGGGCCCACGATGCTCGATGGCACGGGTCATCAGCGCGAGCCGCGTCTCGTCGATCTCTCGCTCGTTTGCCGGCACTCCCTCTCGGGCTGCGAGCGCGAATCCTGTAAAGCCGCACATGGAGAATGCTGCTAGGAGGTCGTTGATAAACAGCGGTTCATGAGATGGCGAGCATCGGACACAGATCAAGGCGCCGCAAGTACCTAGTGGCGGGATGCCCTTCGGAACTTGTGGCAAGGCTGAGCTGAGTCCGATGATCGTTTTCGCATGGATCGCTGATCACAAACGGCCTCCTAGGTCCTCGTGGGACGGCTCGGGAGCGGAGTGCGGCGGAAGGTCCGGGCTGTCTTTGCACTGCGCCGGAAGCCGTTCGTCTGGACCAGCCTGAGGCCCCGGCCGGCGCGGCCCCGTCGGCCCGCACTCTCCGCAGGATTTGGCACCAGACTATCGAGCTGGTCCATCTCCTTCCGGGCCAGGGTGCCGAAGACGAGGATGATCGCCACGTAATGATAAAAGAGGTCGAAGTGCGCGCGATTGAGAAAGGCACTGCCCAGGAAGAATGCGCCCAGGGACGCCTCGAACATCGAGCAGTACGAGAGGATCCAGCTCGCGTGGTACTTTCGCCTGGCTCGCCAGCGGATACGCCAGATGTCAAAGAAGCTCAGGCCCAGCAGGCTGAGATACATCAGCAGGGCCGGCGTTCCGCCCTCGGCCCAGATCTGAAAGTAGCTGTTGTGGGCGACGCGTGTGCCGCCCTTACCGGCCAGCTGCTGATCCGATGGAGCCGGTTCGAAGTCCAGGTAGGCCACCTGGAAGCGCGACAGTCCTACCCCGAATATCGGGTTGGCGCGCACCATGCGCCCGGCCACCCGCCAGGCGGCCAGTCGCCCCTGGGCAGAACCATCTTCTTCGAAGTTCTGGATCGTCTCGAGACGCTTGACGTAGGTCTTGGGCGCGAAGGCGGCCGCAGCCATGATCAGGCAAGCTCCGACGGCGATCCCGATGAAACGGTTGCGCGAGCGCCAGACCAGGATGGAGAGGGCGAAGGCGAGTGAGAGGGCCGCGCCCCGTGAGTGGGTCAACATGACCGTGACTATCGTCAACGGGATCATCACCAGCGCGCCCTGACGCAAGATCTGACGCCGCTCGGAGGTGTACAGGTGGAACAGCACCGGAACCGCCATGACCATCGCGAGCGCGAAGTCATTGTTGTCCTTCATCATCCCGCCCGGTCCCTGGAGGATCTTCGCACCACCCAGAGTGATGACGCCCGCCAGGCCGTTCTTGACCCCGTAGAATCCAAGGCTCATGGCGATGACCCAGACCATGCAGCGCAGGTGGTCCCGGGTCTGGATCACGGACGTCGTGAACAGGGCGATCGCGACGATCTTGCAGAACTCGAGGTAGGCGGCAATGTTGATCTCGGCCTCACCATGGGCAAATATCAAACCCACGCCCAGGAATGCAGCCAGGCACATCATGATCACCGATCGGGCCTCGATGATGATCGGGTTCTTGCGCCGGGAGGACAGGAAGCCGGCAAAGGTCACCAGGGCAACGTAGTAGGACCAACGCTGGTAGCGCGCGAAGCCCCATGCGAGGTCCTGCAGGCGCATGTACGCCAGCAGCGAGAACATCAGGAGTCCAACGAGCGGGCGACGGTAGGACACGGGCAGGGCGCCCATGACGATCAGGCTTACGATCAGGTCCCGCATCGGCGCTCAACGCCCCTACTTGAAACGGGCCCTGAATTGCTCGATGGCGTCGATAACCTGGTCCGACAAGAGGTGTGGATTGCTGGTCCAGGCCCAGGTCACGTAGGCCATGAGGCCGACAAAGCCGAAGGTTGCGCCAGCCGCCACCACACGCCCGAAGAGCTTTCGCATGCGCTCGGCGCGCGTCACGATGGTGTTGATGGTACCCAGCACCGGGACCACCATGACCCGACTGAGGTCGTGCACGCTGCGGAAGCAGTTCTTGCGATACTCCATGACCACGGCGAGGCCCAGGCCAAGGCCGAGGCCCATGAACAAGGAGAAGCCGATGATGAGCATCGGATTGGGCTCGGTCGGCTTGGTCGGCGGAACCGCCTTGCTAAGGACCTCGAAGGGATCTCCCCCAGGTCCGTCGATCCACCGCACGCGCCGCTCCTTGCGCTGGTAGGCCAGGTCGATCTCCTCGAGCTCGGCCGCGATCCGGTAAAGGTCCCCTTCCCACTCTCTGAGCTGGGCGTGGACGTCGTGGATCTCGAGGGAGTGATCGCGTTGTTCAGCGATCTTCTGAAGCAGGCCCACCTCGAGTGCCTCGTTTGACTCGAGCCCCACGCGCTGGGCCTCGAGGGTCTTGGCAAGGTCGGTCTTCTTCTTGTTCGGCACCCAGGTCTCGACGTGAATGTCCGCCGTTTCGCTGCTCTGCAGGACCTTGATCTGCTCTTCCAGCCCGTCGATCTTGTCCTGGATCGCCTTGTAGGCCGGATGCTGGGGCAAGTACTTCTTCTCCTGACGCTCGAGTTGCAGCTTCAGGATCTCGTCACGCTTGCTGTTCTTCTGCTTGCGGTAGTTCGATCCGCGGTCCGTATCCACCTTGGTGACAAGGTCGTCCATACGGGCCAGGCGCTCCTCGCCGGATTCGATCTGGCTCTTGAGGCGCTCGATCTTGTCCTGCACGTCGATGAGCTGCGTCTTGTTTTCGCGCAGGTCCCCGAACACGGGTTCCCCCACTCCACTGCCCTGCAGGGCATCCACAAGGGCGGACGGGGGCGGGATTCCGTAGCGTTTTCGGAGTTCGGTGGCCTGGCTGGAAATCCGCTCCCGCTCCTTTTCCTTTTCCTCCTTCGCACCCTTGAGCTGATCGTAGGCGCGGTACTCGGCGCTGCGTCCGCGTTCGAGCACCTCGTCCTTCCAGCGCAGCTGCAGGGCATCCAGGAACTGGAAGGCGTGGTCCGGATCCGTGTGGGAGAACTCGATACTGACAACCTGCTGCCCGCTACCGCGGCTCATCATCGGTATGTCAACCTCGATGCGCTCCTGAAGCGTCCGGACGTAGTCGTACTGATCGACCTTGGAGAGCTCAAGGTACTCCGGCCAGCGCAGGCTCTCGAGTACGGCTGAAACGCGTCTGAGTGAACGAATCTGGTGTTCGGCCACCTGCGCCTCGCGCGAGTTGCTGCGCTCCGTGGATCCGTCCAGATCCGCGAGCGAGTCGCGCACCATCATGCGCGTCTTGGCGACGTACTTCTTGGGGATCACGACCGCGACCGCCGTACCGATCGAGAGCAGGAGGGCGGCGGGCACACAGATCCACCAGATCCTGCGCAGGAGGACGCCCAGGAACTCCTCGACCTGACTTGTGCTTTCGACTTCGACGGCCATGTTGATCGCTGCTAGAAGACGCTGCCCGATCCGAAGGAATTGAACCCACCGTTTCGGTTGCGCCGGTTGTTCCCCCCCCGGCGTCCGCCGAAGACCGCGCCACTGACGGATCGCAGCACTTCGTTGACCGGGAAGAGCAGATCGTTGATGAAGAACCCGAGCTGGGCCAGCAGGGTGGGCGGTACGTAGATGATGTCTCGCTCGCGCACGTGAATATTGAACGTCGAGTCGCCCGTGAGGATCATGTCCCCCACATTGATCGTGACGACGATCGGATCCACTGGATCCGGACGTACCAGCCGCACGCGGCCCAGGTTGGCACTGTTCTCATTCGGCGAGGCCTTCATGACAGCCTCGAAGACAGTCAGGTCACCGTTGAAGTCCTGGGCACCGTCGCCGCCTACCTGGCCGAAGATGAAGTACTTCTTGCCCTTGGTGCGGATGCGCACCTGGATATCGGTCTCGCCGTAGTAGCTCGAGTACTTTTCAGTCAGGAAGGCCTCGAGCTCGGAGCGAGTGTATCCCGCCACGTGGACCGCGCCGGCCAGGGGCACCAGGATGGTCCCATCGATATCCACGACCTGGGTGGCCCGGATCTCGTTTCCGTGCATGGTGTCCTGCAACTCGACCGTGTCGCCGATGGCGACATAGTTCTCCTCTTCGGCATTGCCAATATAGGAGTTTCCAAAACCCTCCTGGTTGAGGTATTGGAGCAGTCGCTTGTCGGGCGCCGTGTGGCACGCGGCGAAGAAGGCGCAGGCGAGCGCCCCCAGCAGGTGGGCTCGGCTCATGGAAGGGGCATTGGGCATGGAGTCAGCGTTGGGTCAGGGCCGGCCTTCCCCCTCATCGGCACATCCGCTGGTGAGGTTTACAACGTAGGTCGTTGCGGTTGAAAGACTTGTGGGCCCGGGCGAGCTGCCCGGGCAACCCGCCTCATGAACCGTACTGCGAAGCGTAGTACTCGCGGTAGGCGCCGCTCGTAACTCGTTGCAACCATTCATCTTGTGACTGATACCAGGCGATCGTCTGCGGCAGGGCCTGCTCGAAGGTGTAGCGCGGGCGCCACCCCAGCTCGCGCTCGATCTTCGATGCGTCGATGGCGTAGCGTCGATCGTGACCCGGGCGGTCCTTGACGTACTCGATCAACCCATCGGACTTGCCGAGGTGCTCCAGGATCTTCCGAACGATATCGATGTTCGGATATTCGTTGTGACCACCGATGTTGTAGACCTCGCCGTCGGCGCCCTGCTCCAGGACCGTCAGGATGGCCTCGCAGTGGTCCTGGACGAACAGCCAGTCGCGAATCTGCATGCCATCGCCATAGACCGGGAGCGATCGGTCATCGCGCGCGTTGGCGATCATGAGCGGGATCAGTTTCTCGGGAAACTGCCACGGGCCGTAGTTGTTGGAGCAGCGCGTGATACAGGTCGGAAAACCGTGCGTCTTGTGTGCCGCGCGCACGAGCATATCGCTCGAGGCCTTGCTCGCCGCATAGGGAGAATTCGGAGCGAGGGGAGTCTCTTCCGTGAAGAAGCCTGTCGCACCGAGGGATCCGTAGACCTCATCGGTCGAGACGTGCAGGAAGCGCTTGACACCTCGCGCGCGGGCGACGTCCAGCATGACCTGGGTACCCAGGACATTCGCCTGGATGAAAGGCAGGCCCGATATGATCGAGCGGTCGACATGACTCTCTGCGGCGAAGTGGACGACCGAGACCTCGCCCCCACCGCGCACCTTGTTGAACGCGGACTGCACGTCCGCCTCCAAAGTCACGTCTCCATGAACAAAGGTGCTGTTCGGGTGACCTTCGACCGCAGCCAGGTTCTCGAGGTTGCCGGCGTAGGTCAGTGCATCCAGGTTGATGATGTGCCAGTCGGGGCGCTGCTCCACGAGCATGTGGATGAAATTGCTCCCGATGAATCCCGCACCGCCTGTGACGATAAGTTCCTGGGTCATTGGTCTCCGTTTCCGAGGTAGGTCTTGAGCGCATCGCGCCAGTCAGCGAGCGGCGCGCTGCGTAGGGCCGTCAATCGGCTGCAATCGAGCACGGTGTAGGCCGGCCGCACCGCGGGTGTGGGATAGTCTTCGGTGCCGCAGGGCTCAACCATGGTGTCGCCGAGATCCGCGTACTCGAGTGTGGCCACCGCCAGGTCGTACCATGAGCAGGAACCCTCGCAGGCCGCGTGATAGATCCCCGCCTCGCCGCTGGTGAGCACATCCCACAGGGCCGGGGCGAGCTCGAGCGTCGACGTGGGCGAACCGACCTGATCCGCGACCACTCGCAGGCTGTCGCGCTCCCGGGCGAGCTGTTGCATGGTGGCCGGGAAGTGCTTGCCGCGCGGACCGTAGAGCCACTGGGTGCGAACGATGCGCGTACCCGTCGGGTGCGCTTCCAGCGCGGCGCGTTCACCCGCCAGCTTTGTGCGCCCGTACGCGGAAAGCGGGTTTGTTGCGTCATCTACGGTGTAGGGCTCGCTCTTTGCGCCGTCGAATACGAAGTCCGTTCCGACAGCAACCAGCGGGATGTCTGCGGTCTTGCAGGCCTGGGCCAGGACCTCGCAGGCATCCCGGTTCACGGCCAGGGCCAGGTCTTCCTCGGCCTCCGCGCGGTCGACCGCGGTGTAGGCCGCAGCGTGGATCACGCCCGTGAACGGGCCGTGCTGCATGAAGAGCTCCGCAACCTGGGCCCCATTCGTGAGGTCGCATCCAACGGCCTCGACCCCGGGCGCAGCGATCAGGTCCGTACCCAGGGCTTCGACGCCATCGGGCACGCTCAGCATGATCTGGCTGCCGAGCATTCCGGCGGCTCCCGTGACCAGGACCCTGACTTGGTCCGAGGACTTCTCGTTTCCCATCAGTCGGCGTGGTTGGCTCCGCCGTCGGCGACGAGAGCAGAGGCCGAATGCAGGGACTCGAATGTCCCGGCGTCCGTCCACCAGCCTTCGAGAACCTCGTAGGTCATCGAGCCGTCCTCGATATACCAGTTGTTGACGTCCGTGATCTCGAGTTCGCCTCGGTCGGAGGGCTTGAGCGTCTTGATCACCTCCCAGACGCGCTCGTCATACATGTAGATGCCGATCACCGCCAAGTTGGACTTCGGGTCCTTCGGCTTCTCGACGATGCCGACGACGCTTTCGCCGTCGAGTGTGGCCACACCGAATCGTTCCGGGTCGCTCACCTCTTTCAGCATGATCTTTGCCCCACGCCCCTGGGCGTGAAAGTCTTCGACAGCCTTCTTGATGTTGCGCTCGATCAGGTTGTCACCCAGGATCACGCACAACGGCGCGCCCGCTGCCCAGTGCTCGGCCAGTCCAAGTGCTTCAGCAATGCCACCCTCACCTTCTTGATAGGTGTAGTTCAGATGCTTCAGTCCGAAGTCCTTGCCATTGCCAAGCAGGGAGAGGAAGTCACCCGACTTGCGCCCGCCAGTCACGATCATGATGTCCGTGATACCCGCATTGACCATCGTCTGGATCGGGTAGTAGATCATCGGCAGATCAAAGACTGGTAGCAGGTGCTTGTTGGTGATCTTCGTCAGGGGGAAGAGCCTGGTGCCCAGGCCTCCCGCCAGGATGACGCCCTTCATGAGGTCGCTCCGGTAGGGTGTTGGTGGCAGCCAGGGGCTGCCGGTTCTCGGGGTCCGATACGGTCGGTCAAAACGGGCAAAAACCTTACACGACGTGCCCCCGGATGGGGCGTGTTTGGGCGGCAATCCCTGGCCCTTTCCAGCTACATGGCCGTTACACGGGCAGCCTGCAGCGGCCAGGGGCCGACTTTGGGGGCCGTCAATGCGGGGAATGAACGCTCCGGTACCACTCCACGAAGCGCTCCAGGCCCTCCCGGACCGTCGTCGACGGTTCGTAGCCCAGCTTCGACCGGGCCTTGCTGACGTCCGCGTAGGTGATCTCGACGTCCCCAGGCTGCATGGGCTGGCGGTCCAGGATGACTTCCCGGCCGCAGGCCCGGCCGACCTCGTCTACGAGCTCTGCCAGGGTCGTGGTGGCGGACTCGCCCAGGTTGTAGATCTCGTAATCGCTGCAGCGCTCGGTCGCGCGCACCACACCCTCGATGATGTCGTCGACATAGGTGTAGTCGCGGCGCGTGGTTCCATCGCCAAAGAAGGGGATCGACTCGCCGGCCAGGGTCGCTGCTACAAACCTGTGGATGGCCATCTCGGGTCGCTGGCGAGGTCCGTAGACCGTAAAAAAGCGCAGGCAGGTGGTCGGATTGCCGTACAGGTGATGGTGGGTGTAGGCCATCAATTCGGCGGCACGTTTCGTCGCGGCGTAGGGCGACACGGGACGGGAGATGTCGTCCGTCTCCTTGAAGGGCACGCTCTCGTTGCCACCGTAGACGCTTGACGAGGAGGCGAGTACGAAGCGCATCTCGGGCCGCTGTCGAATCTCTTCGAGCAACGCCAAGGTTCCACGCACATTCACGTCCTCGTACAGGAGTGGGTCCTTCAGCGAAGGACGAACTCCCGCCATGGCCGCCAGGTGCACGACGGCGTCGAAGTTCCCGTCGGCGAACAGCTTATCCAGGAGCTCGCGATCCCGGATGTCGCCCTCAATGACCTCAGCCTCGCCAAGGCTGGAAAGGTTGTGACGCTTGATTGCGGGATCGTAGAAGTCATTGAAATTGTCGAGGATCGTGACTCCATGCCCAAGTGACAGGAATCGCTCGCACAGGTGCGATCCGATGAACCCAGCTCCTCCAGTGACGAGTATCTTCATCATCACTCGACGGTGACGCTCTTGGCGAGGTTTCGAGGCTTGTCAATGTCGCACCCGCGCATCTCGGCAATGTAGTACGAGAGAAACTGCAGGGGAATGGTATTGAGAATCGGAGAGACCCACTCGCTCGTTTCGGGAACCTCGATGAATGCATCGGCGATCGAGTGGCTCTGTGGGTCGGAGCCCACGCTGATGACCTCCCCGCCGCGCGCCTTGACCTGTTCGATGTTGGCGCGCACCTTCTCGGCCACCTTGCCCCGGCTGTTGACCGACACGATCGCCATACCCGGCTCGATCAGGGCGATGGGGCCGTGCTTCATCTCCCCCGCCGGGTAGCCCTCGGCGTGCATGTAGGAGATCTCCTTGAGCTTCAGCGCGCCCTCGAGCGCGACGGGGAAGTTGATTCCACGCCCCAGGAAGAGGAAGCCCTTGGCGTCCTTGTAGCGCTCGGCGATCTTACGGATCGACGCGGTGAAAGAGTCGCTCATCAGCGCGTCCATCATCGGACGCAGCTGGCGCAGGTCGGCCAGCAGGCGCCTACCCTGATCGATGTCGAGCAGGCCGCGCGCGCGCCCCATTCGCACCGCAAGCATGAATGCCGCAGCAACCTGGGCCACGAATGCCTTGGTACTGGCCACCCCGATCTCCGGGCCAGCGTGGGTCAAGATGACCTGATCGCACTCACGCACCTGGGTGCTGCCCTCGACGTTGCAGATAGCCGCCGTCGTCGCTCCCAGCTCGCGCGCCAGGCGTGACGCAGCGAGTGTGTCAGCGGTCTCCCCCGACTGTGAAAGGGCCAGGGCCAGGGTGCCATCGACGATGCATGGGTCGCGGTAGCGGAACTCCGACGCAAAGTCCACATCGACCGGGACGCGTGCAAGCCCTTCGATCAGGTAGCGTGCGATCCAGCCGGCGTGGAGTGCCGTGCCGCAGGCGGCCACCTGAACGCGCTTGATGGAACGCATGAGGTCGTCGTCGAAGGCCCCGTCGTCAAAACGGAAATCGCCGCGCTCATCGTCCATGCGCGCGAAGGCGGTGCGCGCCAGCACGTCGGGCTGCTCGTGGATCTCCTTGAGCATGAAGTGCGGGAAGGTGCCCTTGCCCGCGTCCTCCGGGTCCCAGTCCACTCGGTCTACCGAGCGCTCGACCTGGTTGCCGTCCAGGTCTGTGATGCGGACCGATCCGGGTCGCAGCTCGACCACGTCCCCGTCTACGAGGAAGGTCACGTCGCGCGTGTACTTGACAAGCCCGAGCACGTCGGATGCGAGAAAGGCCGCCTCCGGAGTGACGGCCACGGCCAGCGGCGGCCCCTGGCGGGCGCACACGAGTTCACCGTCACCGTCTCCGGCCGAGAGTACGGCGACGGCGTAGTAGCCCTTGATGCGGCGCAAGCTCGCCCGCGTCGCGTCGGCAAGACTGCTTCCCTTTTCGATCTCCGCGTCGATCAGGTGCGCCAGCACCTCGGTGTCCGTTTCCGATTGGAACTCGACGCCCGAATTCTGGAGCTCCGCCTTGAGCTCGAGGTAGTTCTCGAAGATGCCGTTGTGAACGACGGCAATGCCAGAGCGACCGCTGGTATGGGGATGTGCATTGGCATCGATCGGGGGGCCATGGGTGGCCCAGCGCGTGTGGCCGATGCCAGCCGTGGAGGCCAGCAGATCATCGGTCAATGCCTCTCGCAGTCGGTCGAGGCGCCCGGCGCGCTTGCGCACCATCAAGTCTCCAGCGCGCACGACCGCGACGCCCGAGCTGTCGTAGCCCCGGTACTCGAGAACCCGCAGGCCTTCGATCAGTCCCTCGACGACCGAGCCACCCCGGCGAATGGTTCCGACGATGCCACACATATGGGTCCTTGCGCTCGCTGGCGCTTCCTTGGTCTCTCAGCGAGCCCGGTCCGGGCTCGGGTCAATGGGTCGCGCCGCTGACCCGGCCCCGGAAACTCTCAAGGGTTCGAACCAGTCCGTCGTGCAGGTTCACTTTGGGTTCCCAGTCCAGGAGGCGGCGCGCCTTGTCAATATTCGGTTGCCGTACCTTCGGATCATCCTCGGGTAGTTCCTTGAACAGGATCTCTGATTTCGAGCCTGTGATGGCAAGGATCTCCTTGGCGAAGGCCAGAATCGTCATTTCGTTCGGATTCCCGATATTCACGGGATAGACCTCGTCGGATCCCAGGAGGCGCCACAGGCCGTCGACCAGGTCGTCGACGTAACAGAATGAGCGCGTCTGGCCACCGTCACCGAAGACCGTCAGGGGCTCACCCCGCAGGGCTTGAGACATGAAGGCCGGCAGTGCCCGGCCGTCATTGAGCCGCATGCGCGGACCGTAGGTATTGAAGATCCGGACGATTCGCGTCGCGACCCCATGGGCGCGGTGGTAGCCCATCGTCATGGCCTCGGCGAAGCGCTTGGCCTCGTCGTAGACTCCGCGCGGGCCGACCGGGTTGACGTTGCCCCAGTAGTCCTCCGACTGGGGATGAACGAGGGGATCCCCGTAGCACTCGGAGGTCGATGCGAGCAGAAAGCGTGCGCCCTTGGCGTGGGCCAGGCCGAGGGCCTTGTGGGTTCCGAGGGAGCCCACCTTGAGAGTCTGGATCGGGAGCTCCAGATAGTCGATCGGGCTGGCCGGAGAGGCAAAGTGCATGATCGCATCCAGCCGGCCGACGACGTGGATGTACTCGGTAACGTCGCGATGCTCGAAGTGGAAACTCGGATCGCTGAACAAGTGCTCTACATTCCCGAGATCCCCGGTGATCAGGTTGTCCATGCAGACGACCTCGTAGCCCTCTGCAATGAACCGCTCGCACAGGTGACTTCCGAGAAACCCTGCTCCGCCCGTGACCAGGACGACCTTCTTCTTATTCCCCATCCGGTTCTCCTTTGTCTTCTGTGTTCTCCGGGGCTTGCCCCGTGACCGGATCGTCCAACCCAGGATCTGTGGTAGGCGCCGCGCCTGTCTCCGGCGGGATCTGGCCGATCGGCGCGAAGAGTACCTCGTCCCCTACGTCCAGCCTGAAACGTGCTCCGAATGCGCGCAGCTCGTGATCGCCGGTGGCCCGTACGCGGGTCTGCCCGTGTACGAGATCTTCATCGAGCACCTCGATCGAACCCCGTACCTCGATCTGCTGCCCAGGTGTACCAAGGACCTGGAAGCCCGGATCGGGCAGGAACGGGCTCGCCCCGGCCGATAGCAGTGGCAGGTCGATCAGGTGTCCCGGGTCCAGGTCAAAGACCTCGTCCCGGTAGGCGACGCGGCCGACGCCGGTCGAGCGATTGCGGATGCGGATGATCTCGTCGCGCAGGTGTTCGACGACGATCGGGCCCGATTCGAAGATCAGGATCCCGCCCCCCATGAGCTGGATACGGTCGTCGGGGTGCAGGTTCAGGGTGACGTGCTCCGCGTCCTGCAAGATGAAGGTCGGCTCGCCCCGGCTCGGAGATCCGACCACTCCGCAGCCCGCTCCGAACAGGACGATCGACGTGCCGTTGGGCCAGAGCACCTCGAGCCGACCGCCGGCACCGCAGGAGGCCCAGGTGCCAGCCTTGGCACGCTCGGTCTTGCGGTAGAAGGTCAGGGCGGTGGATTGGGGGCGGCCGGCGTGCCGCACGCGCACCGGGTCCGAGTGGCGCAGGATCAGCACTTCCTCCGGACCGGGAGGGTATCGATCGAGGCTCCCAGGCCCGAGCACCTCCGCGCTCATCGTCATCGGGCGCGGATGCCGCTGCGTGTCGATATAGCACCCCGAACTGGCCAGGAGTGCGAGTCCGAGAGCCGCGCTGGCGAGGGTCTTCGAGAAGGAATTTCCCACGTCGGACCTTAGCTCGTTCCTCGAGAGTGGGTTCCGAAGTAGCGCTCGACGAATCCCGTGTCGTGATCCGCGGAGCCGAAATCCGAGTGTTCGAGGATGTCGCGCACGATGGGAATCGTGCTGGCCGGCCCCTCGATGATGAATTCGTCCAGCGCTCGCAGCATGGTCTGGATCGCCTCCTCACGCGTGGGCCGATGGACGAGGAGCTTGGCGATCATGGAGTCGTAGTTCGGCGGAATGCGATATCCACTGTAGCAATGGCTGTCCACACGTACCCCGGGGCCCCCGGGCGGGATGAATGCCTTGACCAACCCGGGAGAAGGCTGGAAGTCTCGCTCGGGGTCCTCGGCATTGACGCGGCACTCGATAACGTGGCCGGAGGGCTTGATATCGTCCTGGGAGTAGCGCATTCCCTCGCCCGACGCGATGCGCAGCTGCTCCTGGATCAGGTCGACGCCGTTCACCATCTCGGTCACCGTATGCTCGACCTGGATGCGGGCATTGACCTCGATGAAGTAGAAGTTCCCCTCCCGGTCCAGCAGGAACTCGACCGTGCCAGCATTGTAGTAGCCGGAGGTCTTCGCCATGCGCACGGCGGCGGCGCAGATCTTCTTGCGCTGACGCGGCGTGATGCTGGCCGACGGCGACTCCTCGACCAGCTTCTGGTGCCGGCGCTGGATGGAGCAATCACGCTCCCCGAGATGGATGACCTTGCCGCCCGGGGCCCCAAGGATCTGCACCTCGATGTGGCGCGGGTGCTCGATGAACTTTTCGATGTAGACGTCCGCGTTGTTGAAGGCGGCCTTGGCCTCCGTGCGCGCAGCGTGCAGGCCGTTCAGCAGGCTGGGCTCGTTGCTGGCCACGCGCATGCCCCGTCCGCCGCCCCCCGCCGAGGCCTTGACGATGACCGGGTAGCCGATCTCGCGCGCCACCTTGAGGGCCGTCTCTTCATCCTCGACGATGCCGTCCGAACCGGGAACGACCGGCACCGAGGCCTTGATGGCCATCTCGCGCGCGCGCGCCTTGTCGCCGACGGAGGCGATCGTCTCGGGTGCGGGTCCGATGAACTGAATCTGGCAGGACTCACAGACCTCGGCAAAATGAGCGTTCTCGGCGAGAAATCCATAGCCAGGATGGATGGCCTCGACGTCCGCGATCTCCGCCGCCGAGATGATCTTGGGGATATCGAGATAGGAGGCCGCGCTCGCCGCCGGGCCGACACAGATGGTCTCATCCGCCTGGCGCAGGTAGAGCGCGTCCGCGTCCGCCTCCGAGTAGATCGCGACGGTCTCCACGCCGAGCTCTCGGCACGCACGGATGACGCGCTGGGCGATTTCGCCCCTGTTGGCAATCAGGACCCTTCGGAACATCAGCGGGTCTTGACTAGGAAGAGCGGTTGCCCGAACTCGACCGGATCGCCGTTCTCGACGAGTATCTGGACGATCTCGCCCTTGCACTCGGCCTGGATCTCATTCATCACCTTCATCGCCTCGATGACGCAGACCACATCCTCGTCCCCGACCTGATCGCCCTCGGTGGCGAACGGCTCGGCCTCCGGCGACGGTGCCCGGTAGAAGGTGCCAACCATCGGACTCTTGAGCTGATGGAGGTTCGGATCGATGACTTCCTCGGCGCCTGCCTCGGGTGCCCCGGGGACGGCGGTCATGTCGGGAACGCCGACCACGGGGGCCGGTGCGGCGGCTCCCGACATCATCACGACCGGCGGGCCGGCGGCCGGATCCGGGGCCAGTCCACGCTTGAGGTGGATACTGAGGCCAGCCTTCTGGTCGTCGATCTTGAGCTCGCTCAGCTCGCCGCGCTCCATGAGGCGCAGGAGGTGGCGCATCAGCTTGAGGTCCATGGGCAGTGTCTTGCGGGGGGATGCGGCGGTCTACCCTGAGAATCTGGGTGACCGGGGCGAGGAGTGTAGCCGCCTGATGCGGTCGGTTCTCGCTCGAACTTGCGACGATCGCCCGCGAGCCAGGGCCGCAAGCCGGTCCCGATCGGTAGGGATCCCATAGGCCGCCGGCGCCGCCGGTGGGCTCAGCCAGTACCCTCCCGGCGCCAGACACCGGATTTTCCACCTGTCTTCTCGATCAGCTCGACCGACTCCAGGCGGATCTCCTTGCTCAGGGCCTTCGTCATGTCATAGACGGTCAGGCTGGCGATCGAGGCCCCGACCAGGCTCTCCATCTCGACCCCCGTTCGGCCCGTGCACGAGGCTCGGCAGAGAACCTCCAGGCGCACGCCGTCCAGGGCACGAAACTCGATCTGGACCCAATCGAGGGCCAGGGGATGGCACATGGGGATCAGGTCGCCGGTTCTCTTGGCGCCCAGAATGCCCGCGGCACGGGCCACCTCGGTGACCGGTCCCTTGGGTCCCCCATCAGCCATGACCCCCTCGAGCAGGCCTGGTGGAAAAACGACCAGGGCCCGCGCCAGGGCGCTGCGGGCGCTGGGCTCCTTCTGACCCACGTCAACCATTCTGGAGCGGGTCTGGTCGCCGTCTCGCTCCACGTGCGAAAGCTCATTGTCGCTGCCAGGTGGTCTATCTTCGCCTTTTGTGTCCATTATCAACCTGCCGGGCGGGGCTTGTAGGCGCGCCCGGGTATGAAATAGGTTCCCATACAAACAGTCCGGCCCCAGGGGCCATACATTTGGTCAGCCGATTTGGCTCGACCCCGCGATCCTACTGCGACGATAGCGGCTGACGAGAACCCGTCCCAATGAGAATCAGATGACTTGGAATTCTGCAACGCTGTTCGCCATCGCCGTCCTCTCCAGTGCTCCCACCAGCGCAGCTGTGCGGGCCCAGAACTCCCAGGCACGGGAGCTGGCACAGATCATCACCCAGCGCGTGCAGGTAGCCGAGACGCTCGGTGTACCTGAGCTGTGGAGCGAGGCGCGTAGCCTGGCGACGCTCATCGGTGACGAGGCCGGAAGCGCCTTCGACCAGGCCGTCGATCGCCAGCTCGAGAGTGACGACCAGTCGCCGCGGGCGCTCCTCTTCCTGGCCGCGTCGCGCTTGTTCGGTGAGGACATCGACTACGAGCTGATCGTCTCCAAGCTACAGCCCCTGCTGAGTGGAGCGGACGAGGAGCTGGCGGTGGCGACGGCTGAACTGCTGGGCTCGAGCGACCTACGAGCCGACCTCTCGAGCGACGAGAGGAGTGACCTCGCCGACGAGATGATCCGGGTGGCGCGTGATGGGGACTCCGCGCCGGAGCGGCGCGTCGCATGTGCAATCGCCGCCTACGAAATCGGGCTAGGACCGCAGATCTCTGCCGGACAGCGGGTGCTGTTCGGATTCCTGGACTCGAATGACCCTAGCCTGCGCGCCAAGGGCGCCCTGGGACTCGCGGCCATCGACGCCGGAACCGAGAACCGGGACGTCGAGTCCGAGCTGAGCCGTCTGGCCCAGCTGCCCGGGAGCGACGGCCGCCTGGCTGCTGCCTACCTCAAGCAGCTGGATATCGTGCGCCTCAAGGAGACTCAGTTGCGCCGCATGCGCGAGCAATCGGAGGACCTGACCGGGAGTGCGATGAGCGAGGACCCCGGGATGCGGCGCTTCGCCCTCGCGCTCGATCTCGTGTTGCGCGATCACCTCGAAGGCGACAAGGTCGACCGGGAAGAACTGGTCGAGGCAGCGGTCAACGGCATGCTGCGCAGCCTGGATCAGCACTCCGCCTACTTCCCGCCACGCGCCTACAAGCGATTCGAGCAGGACCTCGAGGCCGAGTACGGCGGCATCGGCGCCTACGTGCGCGAGGATCCGGACGACCACCTGTTCACGATCACGCGCCCGATCTACTCCGGCCCCGCCTACAAGGCCGGGCTCGCCACCGACGACAAGATCGTTCGCATCGGTGACTGGCCGACCGTCGGCAAGCCCGTCGACGAGATCATCAAGCGCCTCAAGGGTCGCCCGGACACGCCGGTCACCCTCTACGTTTGGAGGCGCGGAATGGAAGCGGTCCTGATCGACCGGCCCACCGAGGAGATGGCCGTCACTCTCCAGCGCGACCAGATCGTGATCCCGCCCGTGCACTCCGATTTCTTGCCTGGAGACATCGGGCTGGTCGAGCTCACGACCTTCAGCCGCGTCGCGAGCCAGGAATTGATCAAGCGCCTGGACAAGATGCGCAAGGCCGGCATGCGGGGAGTCATCCTCGATCTGCGGAGCAATTCGGGCGGCCTGTTGAGCGAAGCAGTCAACGTATGTGACCTGTTCCTGCCAAAGGACAAGGCGGTAGTCAGCACTGAGAGTCGATTCGGGCGCGAGCGCTCGTACAAGACACCGCGCCCGGCCTTCCTGCACGAGGACATGCCGGTGGTCGTCCTGATCAACCGCTTCAGCGCTTCCGCTTCGGAGATCGTGTCGGGTGCGCTCCAGGACCATGGTCGAGCGACCCTCGTCGGTCGGCGCAGCTTCGGTAAGGGCTCGGTCCAGAACCTGGTGACCCTGCCGGGCGAATCCGACGACAGGTTTGCGGACGAAAACCAGAACCGTCGCTACGACAACTGGGAAACCATCACCAAGGATTGGAACGGGAACGACGAGTTCGACTACGCGCCGCGCGTCAAGCTGACGGTCGAGCGCTACCTGCTACCGACCGGTCGCTCGATCCACCGCGAACTGGACGAGGAGGGCAACATCGTCTCGCCCGGGGGCGTCGAGCCGGATGTGCTGGTGCCCCAGAAGCGCTGGGACCAGTGGAAGCTCAAGGAGATGCAGCGCCTGTTCAACGACCGTTCGGCCCAGAACTGGGCGCGCGAGCAGTACGCGGCAAACCGCGACCTCTTTGACCGGATAGCCACCGGCGACATGGACGATCCGTCGCTCTACCCGGGCTTCGAGGAATTCTACGCCTCACTGGATTCCGCCCTCTCCCGTCACGATGTGCGCTTCCTGATGCGCCGCGAGGTGAGACGCTTGATCCAGGATCTGCGTGGCGAGGCCTTCCCGCTGGGCGGCGACTACCAGGAGGATCTGCAGCTTCAGGCGGCCATTCGGGTCGTCCTCGAGGAGCTGGGTGAATCTCCGGATGACATCGACGCCTACGCGGTGACCTTCGATCCTGTCTTTGACAAGAACGATGATGCGGCCAGCGTCGTTGTGCGCAGCCCCGGGGCCGACGCACGCGCGGGCCTGGAAGCTGCGCGAGCCCTCATCGCGGAAGCCGGGACTCAGGACGGACATCTGTCCGAGGCGAGCCTGCGCGAGCTGAATGCGATCATCGACGAGGCGCTCAACAAGAAGAACTGAGCGGCCCACGGCCCGGGCCCCGACAGCGCCCGGGACCACCTGAAGACCAGAGACCGGATCGGAGCCACCTTGGCCCTCGCTTCGGTCTCTCGTCAGTTCTGGGCCTCGCCCTCAGGGGCGCCGGTCGGGCTGTCCTCGTCCGCGAAGTCCGCCAGGGCGGGAAGTACCAGTTCGCGTACCAGGATCACGACGGCTGCCGTGAGAGGCAGGGCGATCAGGAATCCGAACATGCCGAGCATCGCACCCCCGGCGAAGATCGACACGAGAACGACGACCGGATGCAGGCCCAGGGTTTCGCCCAGAATCTTCGGCACCAGGTAGTAGCCCTCGAAGATCTCGGCCACGACAAAGACGGCGGCGATGCGCCCGGCCACCGGCAGCAGGCTCGCACCGGGGGCTGCCATGGCGAGAACGAAGGCCAGCAGGAAGCCTCCCAGGGGACCTACGAAGGGGATCAGCGACAGAAACCCACTTCCCATTCCCAGGAGCAGGGCGTAGTCCACCCCGACCAGGGCCAGGCCCAGGGTCAAGACGAGCCCCTTCAGGAAGCAGACGATCAGCCGCCCGCGAAAGAAGCTCGCGATCACCTCGCCGATCTGCCGGCCGATGCGCTTCACCCGCGATCGCTCGCGGACCGGGATGTAGCGAGCGACGAACCCGTGGATGCGGCCCAATTCGAAGAGCAGGAAGTAGGTGTATACAGGTAGGAGCACGAACAGGATTCCGAACCCGAACAGGGAACCGAACCAGTGCCTGAGGGAGCTCCACAGGCCCCCCGCCCGGCGCAGGGCAAAGTTGCTCGCGCCCGCGGCTTGCTCTTCCGACAGCTGGGCCCAGAGATCGCGCATGACCTGCAAGAGGCTCGCGTCCTGGTGCGCGACCACCGCCGATGCGATTCCCGCCAGGTCATCCGCTGGCCCCTCCCCACTCCCTGCGGGCGTCCCGTCGGCTTCGGCCGTTGGCGCGGGGTCCTGGGTGACAGGCTCCGGAGCCGCGCCATCAGGCTCGGGGTCGTCGTCTGGCAGCCAGGAGCGAATGGCCTGGGCCACGTCGTCTCCCGTCTTCCCCATCTGGTCGAGGATCGGCGTATCCGCAAGGCGGCGCATGAGGTTGGCGCCCTGGACGACGAGGGCCAGGGTCAGGGCCGCCCCGGCGAGGCCGGCTCCCATGAATATCAGGTTGACGGATCGCCGCCGACTCCAACCGCGACGCTGCAGGCGTAGCACCGCCGGGTGCACGATGAACGCCAACAAGTAGCCCAGGAGCAGCGGGTTGAGGACCTCCCGGACTCGCCAGCAGAGCCAGAGGCACAGTGCGCCGATGATCGCCAGCCCCCAGTTGCGTTTGGTGCGCGGCAGGCGGTCCAGCACGTCAGTCCTCTTCCGGTTCGGGGAATGGCCCGGTCAGGGGGCCGCTCAGGGGTGAGATGTCGCCCAGCGCGCCGAGCTCGTAGGACCCGACGAAGTACTCGTCAAAATCGAATCCGTCGACAAAGTCGTCGATCGTGTCGCTCTCGCGCCGGCGCAAAAACTGCGCATCCACCAGCAGGAAGACGACATTGCCCCAGTCCAGGGTCGAGTGAATTCCCCAGGAGCGCCAGACGGAGGCACCGATCGGACCGAAGATCTTGCGCGCATAGGAGCGCATGACATCCACGAGCTCCTGCCCCGTCACGTGGCGCTTGTCCTCGTCTGCTTCGTCCCCCGGTTCCGTCTTCTGGACGGCCTGGTCGAGGGCCTCGAACAGGAAGCGGATGGCCTCCGGCTTGTAGCGGCCGTCGGTCAGGGCAACCTGACGCAGAGCTTCGTTCATCGCTTTCCCCTCTCGAACGCAGCTGCGGGATGCAGGGCGTACAGTGCACGCTCGACAGCAGCCTCGGGTGACAAGTTCAGCTCGATATCTTGCCGTGCCTCGAGCCAGCGATCCAGGCGCCAGCGCCGACGAGCGTGGCTGCCTCCAGGGAGGTCGGCCTCCGAGGTCGCGTCTCGCTCCGTCTCGAGGAACATGTTCAGCCCAAGATCCAGGAAGGAGGCCGCCCTCAGCCGAGCACCGGCACGCGGGGTCTTGCCTGGAAACTCCCCCTCCAGCTCCCACAGCTTGTCCGCTGCATCTCGTTCGCTGCGCTCGCCCGCGGCGACTTCTCGCAAGAGCGCGCACATTTCGGGTGCGGCCCGGGCCGCCATTTCCAGCGCACGACCGGGCGAACCCTGGGACATCTCGACCAGGAGCTCCAGGTCGTGACCAGGGCCGTCATCGAGCCCCGCGAGGATTGCGCGTGTATCGCCCGGGTCCAGGGCCCCAAACTCGACCGAGATCACCCGGCTCCGGACGGTTTGAAGAAGGCGCCCCGGCGCTGAAGTCTCCAGTACCAATATCGTGTCAGGGGCGGGTTCCTCGAGAACCTTCAACAGGGCGTTCTGGGCCGCCTCGTTCATGCGCTCGGCTTCACGCAGGAGCACGACCCGGAAGGCGCCCTCGTAGGCCCGTAGCAGGAGAAAATCTTCGAGGGCAACACCCTGGTAGGCGTCCTTGGGCCGCTCGTCCCGGTGTGAGATGAAGTGGATCGTGATCTGGTTCTGCCCATGGGCGGGGGCATCGATCACGAACAGGTCGGGGTGATTCCCCGTCAGGAAGCGCTTGCAGGGGCCGCAGGTATTGCACGGAGGAGTGACCTCGCCGGCCCTGCGGGATTCCGAGCTCGACGCGCAGAACAGCCCGAGTGCAAAGTGCTGCGCGGCGAGGAACTTGCCCACGCCCGCTGGCCCCTTGAAGAGGAACGCATGGGGTAGCCGATCGGCCGCGGCGGCGCGCCACATGCCCTCGATGGCGTCGCTGTGCCCGAGCAACTCAGGCAAGGACACGCCCGACCTCCTCAACGATACGCTCCGCGACCCGTTCGATCGTTCCGTTGCCGTCGACCCGCACCACTCCGCTGGTGCACTCGGCATAGCGCTCGAACCCCAGGGCCACCCGACGCTGAAAATCGGCCCCCTTGTCCTCGATTCGGTCGCCAGCCGCGCCGCGGCGCTGGAGTGCCGTCTCCACGTCCATGTCGAGCCATACTACCAGGTCCGGTGTTGGTGAAGCGGCCCAGGTGAACAGTAGATCGAGCAGGCGCGCCTCATCCTCCCCGCCGGCGACGGCCTGGTACGCGAATGTCGACCCGTGGAATCGCTCGCAGACCACATGGGCCCCCCGCGCCAGGGCGGGCTCTACTCGTTCATCGAGCATCTGACGGCGCGCCGCGGTAAACAGGAGGGTCTCGACGGCCGGGGAGATTTCGACCGCCCGCGAAAGCAAGAGGCTCCGCAAGCCTTCGCCCAGAGCCGTGCTGCCAGGTTCCCGCAGATGCAGGGTCTCACCGGTGCCCCGATTCGCGAGCCAGCTCGCGAGCTCCGTCGCCTGGGTCGATTTACCGCATCCATCGATTCCATCCAGGACCACGAAGCGACCACGCGCAACACTGGAAGAGCCATGCATGAGGCGCATGCTAGTGGCACGGCCTGAGACTTAGCAGCATTTCTTGGGGGTGCAGATTGGATGCCTTTGTCGGGCCCGGGCGTGTGTCCCATCGGGGATCGGCTCCGCCGCGGAACTTTCCACCCACCTGCTACACTAAGGAGTCATCCCCCCCACTTCTCCAGCCCCGTCAGCTCCTCAACAGGCATCTCGATGTACAGAATCATTCTATCGATAGCGCTCGTGGCCCTTTCTGGCCCCGGTGCATGGGCCCAGACCAGCTCACAGACAGGTGCGGGGGTCGTTCCGGCTCCCGGCGTGCCGCCGCAGCTCGCCAGCGGGTCGGAGAACGAACCGGCAATCGGTGTGCCCGTGCCTGGTGAGCGGGTCGATCCAGCGACCATCCCGGCCGGCGTGGTCGAGTCCATGGACGCGGTCATCGAGAGGGAACGGGCCAACCCGACCCCGACCGGGATCAGCCATCGCGCCCGCAACGGCGCCCAGGGCTCCTGGGTTGTCCCCTCTCGGAAGTCGACCGGCCTGGCCCACTCCGGTGAGCACTACGCCACGAACAAGTGGGGCGACACTCGCATGGGCATCGGCTTTGGAGAGCCGGTCAACCTCGAAGGCGCATGGATCGCGGGCCAGTATGCCCAGCCCGTCTGGACCTCCGGCATCTCCGTGATCGGTTTCCGCAATGGCGAAGAGGTCGCACGAACGCCGCTCCTCAAGTCACTCGGCGAGCAGTATCGGTGGTTCCCGATGGACCTCGAGGGTGTCGATCGGATCGAGGTGCGCGCGGAGGCAGTCAACAAGGGCGCGGGATTCTACGCCCTCGACGACCTGAGCTTCACCCGCCTGGACTCGGAATCGGGCGCGGAGCTCGAGAGAGAGGTCCTGACCTTCGACGACCTTCCCTGGCGCTTTGAGCTGACTGGATCGGACTACGGTGATCTGACCTGGGAGACGGGTACGGGCGACTTCGAGCAGCCCGCTCCGAAGGTGGTCCACGATCCGAAGTCCCCGCCCGGCAGCAAGGCGCCGAGCGCGGATGAAGAGGAAGGCGACCCCGATACGGCTCTGCTCGGAGGACTGGGAACCGCCCCGATCGTCACTCGCAACTTCAACGGTCCGCGTTTCGGGGATACGGGCGCCGGCTGGCTCCCGCCCGATACGCACGGCGCCGTCGGCATGGAGCACTTCATCTCCGTCGTCAACCAGCAGATGTCGGTCTACAACAAGCTGACCGGTGCGCGACTGGTGAACGTGTCCCTGCAGAACTTCTTCAATACGGGCGGCTCGGCCGGTGACCCGCGCGTCATCTACGACCATTTCGAGAACCGCTGGGTCGTGATAGCCAGCAATTTCAGCACCTTCCCCTCGGGCTGTTTCATCGCCTATTCGATGAGCGACGACGCCACCGGTAGCTGGTTCAAGGGCTTCGTTCCCTTCAGCCAGGGCTCCGACTCTGGCAACTGGTGCGACTACCCCACCCTGGGCGTCGACCAGAACGGGATCTACATGGGTGCCTACATGGTCGGAGGTTCGTTCCTGATGAGCCTCTTCGCCGTCGACAAGGCCCCCCTTCTGGCGGGAAGTCCCAGCATCGGGGCGGTCAACGCGTGGCGCCAGCTGCCCTGGGAAGGGGCCTTGCAGCCCTGTGTGACCCACGGGACGCCTGCTGGCGAATACGTCGTCTCCCGTCGAAGTGCGACACTGATGCGCATCCGGCGCGTGAATCCGCCCATGGCGGCCCCGACGATGGTCGACCTGGGGAGCGTCACGGTGCAGTTTGGCGGCAACCCCCCGTCGGTCCCCGCGATGGGTAGCACGGTTCCCCTGAGTACCGTCGGATCGCGCCTGATGAATGCCGTCTACCGCAACGGATCGGTCTGGGCCGCGCACACCATCAGCGCGGGCGGGCGAGCGTCCGCGCGCTGGTACGAGCTGGATCCGATCGGTATTCAGGCCGTGCAGACAGGCCTGGTCCAGGATGCGGTGAACCATTACTTCTTCCCGACGATCTCCGTGAACGCTCTGGGCAACGCTGTTCTTGGATTCAGCGCCGCAAGCCCGAGCATGTTCGCGGGCGCCTGGTTCGCCGGTCGGGTGGCCAGCGATCCGCCCGGCCACATGTCGCCTGCGGAAGAGGCCCGACCTGGCCTTGCGCCCTACAACCACGCCGACACGGGCACGAACCGCTGGGGCGACTACAGCATGACGACGGTCGACCCGGAGAACGACATCGACCTGTGGACGATCCAGGAGTACGCCCGCTTCAACAACAACTGGGGCACCTGGGTGACGCGCATGGAATTCCCCGATCTGTGCACCGGTAGCCAGACCAATTACTGCGTCGGTGCTCCAACATCCACGACCTCGGGTGCAGTAATGTCCCAGTCAGGCTCGTTGAGTGTCGGCGACAACAGTACGACCATCGGGGTCACGAATGCGCCGGCCTCGAAGCCGGGACTCTTCTATTACGGCGGGAGCCAGATCCAGGCACCATTCGGCGACGGATTCCGATGTGTGGGCACCGGCGGTGCCGGCACCTTCCGGCTCTACCCGATCCTGCAGACCGACGGATCCGGTGCGGTATCCCGTGCTCTGGACTTCACACAGGCCCCGTCGAACGCGGGCGCGGGACAGATCACCGGCAGCAGCACCTGGAACTTCCAGTTCTGGTTCCGAGATCCGACCGGCCCCGGCGGCAACGGGTTCAATCTGAGTGACGGACTCAGCTTGACCTTCTGTCCCTGAGCGCGAATCGGGCCCGGCTTCACAAGGACGGATGGCCCTGGGCGGGCTGTCCGTCCCGGGTCACGACGGAGTGAGCTGAGTGGACCCGGTGTCTTGCTGGCCCGTCGGTTCCGGCCGGACCTCTAACGGCCACCGACGGTCGATTGGAGGGTCTCGCTCAGTTCACATTCCGGGTCCAGGCCCAGGGCGCGCTGGGCTGCGGCACCGGCCTCCTCCAGACGCCCGAGCTCCACGAGGCAATCCCCCGAGTGGGCCCATAGCTGGGCTCGCTCCGAAGCACTGAGCGGCTGGCCGGCGCGGGCCTCGGGTGCGGTCAGGGTGTCCCCGTTCGGCTCGGGCAACTCGAGCATGCCGGCGTTCGGATCGCCGCTCATGTAGTCGGTATCGAGTTCGGGTGGGATGAGGGTCGCCACACGGAACTCACGCAGGGCTTCTTCGTAGCGGCCCTCGGCCTTGAGGGACAGGCCCCAGTCGCGGTGCATGTCGCGCAGGAAGAGGTCGATCTCGTTGGCTTCCTCGTAACGCTGGCTGGCCTCGGCAAAGCGTCCATTCTCGAAGTGCCAGGCAGCCACCTCACGCCTGAGGGGCAGGTTGCCAGCATTCCAGTCCAGCCAACGCTCGCGGGCGCGCATGGCCCCGTCCTCGTCTTCCCGCTTGGAGAGCGCCCTTGCCAGGGCTAGCTCGGCCGAGAGCTTGGGGACGCCGTAGCCTGGGAATGCCGCTTCGGCCATTTCAAAGCAGGCCTCTGCATCCTCGTCATTCCCCTCCTCGGCGTGCAGTGTGCCCAGGGCGATCAGGGCGCGGTAGTCCCGTCCGCCGGCTTCAACGGCCGCGCTCCAGATCGAACGCGCGCGCGCACGGTCCCCGGCCGCCAGGGCCATTTCACCGCGCAGGAACTCGGCCCGGACGGGCTGCAATCCCGCCCGGGCGATGAGCCGCAGAGCCTCTTCGGCGTCGACCGCGGCACCGGCCTGCCAGCTGCCCCATGCGAGGGTGCACCAGTCCTCGCCCCAGGCTGTCCTCGCCTGGCTCGCGGCCTCGCCGCCATCGTCGGGCGGAGCGTCCTTGCGCAGGCGCAGCCGCAGGCGCGCGAGCCCCTTGGCTTGCCAGCGCGGTTCGATCTCGATGCCCTCGAGGAACTCGTCGACGAACACGAGGAAGTCCGCATCCAGCTGCTCGGGCGTGGTGGCGAAAACCTCGGTCATGGCCTGGTCCAGGTCGAGACCCCGGTCAAAGGCCTCGAGCAGGCGGATCATCGGACGGAAGCCATTCTCCCGGATCAGCATCCGGCAGAGCAGCCCACCCTGGTAGTACCCGAAGATGATTCGCGGCCCGCGGAAGGCCCGGTTCAGCGCGCGAACTGGGATGATGTTTGCGTTGGCGCGGGCATCGATGAGTTCGCGGCGCATGTTGCGCGTCCACATCGGGCTCTTGTTGACCTCTTCCCACGTGGCCAGCCCCTCGGTGATCCAGCGTGGACAGCGGTTGTGAGAAAGGCCGAGGTGGATCACGTGCGAGAACTCGTGAAAGGACGTCCGCGCCCATGAGAAGCTCCCGCGCATGTGGGACAGGGGCGAGAGGCTGGTCACAACGGGGCCGAAGCACACGCCCAGGGCCGGGAATCCCTGGAAGCCCACGGAGCGCACCGAGAAATCCTCGTGCTTTCGAAACACCTCGATATGGGTCGGATCCGGGGTGTAGCCGTAGCGCTCGGCCAGCTCTTCCCGTGCCTGCTCGTAGAACGGAACCAGATAGGTGCGCAGGACCTCGGCGGCGTCCGGTTGCCAGGCGAAGGAGAGCTCACCAAAGTCCTCCTCGACCATCTGATCGCGCATGTGCTCGAGCACGAGCTGCATGTTGTTGCGCCAGGCGTCCTGGCGTCCGGCGGCGGCGATCTTCGCCTTGTCCAGAGCTTCCCGTGCGTCGTCCTCGCGACCGACATTGGCGAGGGCCCGGCCCAGGTAGGTCCAGGCCTCGTGATCGGTCGGGTCCCGCTCGACGGCGCGCTCGAGAAAGGGCTCGGCCTCGGCGAAACGGTAGAGCTCGATCAGATGCCGCCCGACTTCTCGCTCGGGGCGGCTGTCCATGGGCGTCGTGCGCGTCAGCTCCTCGAGAATGCCCTCGCAATCCTCCCGCCGATGTTCGACCCAGGCCAGGGCGGCCTCCATCGTCTGGGTCTCGCGCCGCAGTGGGGCCAGCTCCCCGAGGCGGGTGAGGTGGCCCCGCGCGGCGCGCAGCTGGCCGTCATCGAGCGCCGTGGACGCGGAGGCGATCAGGCCGTCGATGGACTTCGGGTTGGCGTCGAGGATATCCGCCAGGATCGATTCGGGGCTACGGCTCGAGCGCCGGCGGTTGTAGCGGTGCAGCCGAAACTGGCCGAGCAGACCGCTCTCGTGCTGCGGGTTGATCTCCAGTGCCTTGCGGTAGAGATCGCCGGCCGAGCGTTGCCCCTTGGCTGCAACCTCGCGCTCACTCTCGAAGTACAGGTCCGCCAGGGCGACGAGGATGTCGGGCTCTGCTCCACCGGCCTGCTGGGCGGCCTTGTCCGCATATACGAAAGTGTGTGACGCGCGCTCGATCCTTCCGAGAGCGCGCTCGCAATTGCCCTTTGCGAGCAGGCTGCGCCAGTCCGGATCATGCTCCGCGTAAAGGGCGTGCTGGAAGACAAGTCGAGCCTCAGCCCGAGCACCACTCGCGTCGAGGGCACGCCCCAGAATCCACGCGTCCCGGACGTCACGCTCTGGCTCGATCAGATCGGTCGCCTCGTTTAGCAGCTCGAGGGCATCGTCACTGCGTCCGAGGGTCAACAGAATGTGCACGAGGTTACGGGTGCATCGGGCGCCGAGTTCGGGCTCGCCCTTGGCTCGTGCGTCGGCCAGGGCCTGCTTCGCGTCCGCCAGGGCACGCTCGATGCGGCCGCGCTCGATCAGGCAGAGCGCCCGGAGAGTGCGGCTGGCTGCGTCTTCCGGGTCCTCCTCGATCAACTCGTCGAGCAGGCGTCCCGCGCCCCGGGGATTCCCGCGGCGTCGCAGGAGGTCGGCCTCGCGCCGCTCTGCCGCGACGAGAGCCGCCAGCTCCATGTCGTCCAGCGAGGAGTCCTGGCTGCTGGCCGGGAGGCCGGCGACTGCGGAGAGAGCCGGGAGCGCCGGATAGAGGAAGGACCAGGCGGCCAGGAAGGGGGTGAATCTCATCGGGCTAGTTTGGGCCGCTGCGTCCGCCCCAGGGGGCCTCGAAACCGGCATATGCAGGAAAATCTTGTGTCACGCGGCCTGTTCGGCCAGGGATGCTGGCCGGCCATCGAGAGCATCGTTGTACAGGGGGGCCAGCTACGGTATCTCCAGCCATATGTATAGGCTTCGAAACGGGTCCATCTGTTTACTTCTATCGGCCGTTTGCGTCATTTTCGTCAGCTCCCTGACGGGTTGCTCCGGTTCGCCGCCCCTGGAGGCGACCTTTGAGCCCGGCCGGAGCCCTTCGGCTGTGCCGCTCTGGGTGGGTCGGCCCATGTCATGGGCCAAGCTCGAGGCCATCCAGGCCTGGCAGGCGACATCCTCGGCTCCGAGGTCCTCATTCTGGGGGGTCGAGGCGGACCTCCAGCTGGCCGAGGGTCGGCTCGAAGTTTCCGGGGGTCAAGGTGATCCGGTTCGTATCGACAAGCGCACGCGCGAACGTGTTCAGCTCGCGCGCGTCGGATTCGAGCGCGTCCTGACTTCGGTCGGGGCCAACTCCGGCCAGCGCACCCGGGCCAGCGCCGGAGGTCAGCGCGCCAGCGCGCTGTTGCAACTGCCCGGCGCAGGTAGCCCTGCAGCGGACAGTGGCCTGGCGGGTCACGTGGTCACCCGGGCTCAATGGGCAGCGACCGCCGCAAACCCCAATAAGATGAGTCGTGGATCCAGTCCCTGGCGCCGGATCACGGTGCACCATTCGGCCATGTCGAACCCCCTGCCCCTCTCCGGGTCCCTCGCGGATTCGAGCGGTGCAGTCCGCCGGATCCAGATGGCGCACATGCAGTCATCAGGCTTCGGAGACATTGGTTACCACTTGCTGATCGATCCCACCGGACGGGTATTCCAGGGACGCGAACTGATCTGGCAAGGGGCCCATGCGGGCGGAGCAAACAACGTCGGAAATATCGGCGTCTGCTTGATCGGAAACTTCGATCACGATCGTCCCACCTCGGCCGCCCTGGCGAGCCTGGAGCAGCTGGTCACTGCGCTTCGTTCCCGGCACAGGATTGCCGCCTCGAATGTGGTCGCGCACAGCGACCTCAAGAGCACCAGATGCCCGGGTAGAAACCTCAAGCGCTGGGTGGACGGGTACGAGCGCGCCGTGGCCCAGCGCTGACCGGGTGCCAGTGCCCCGAGTCCCATGGGATCCACGCGCGGAGGCGGCGGAGCCGGTGCACTATCCGTCGGCCTCGACTATCGGCCGGGCCTGCAGAATCGCGAGGGGATCGGCCGCTACACCCGCGAGCTGGTTCAGGCGCTCCTGCGCCTGCCCACGCCACCGGACGTGCGCCTCTACGGATCAACTTTTGCGCGGCCGCGCGTAGCGGGATCGCCCCCCGCGGGATCGCGCATGCGTCGCTGGCGCCTGCCTTCGCGCTATCAGCCGACGATCCTGGGCCTGTTATCCGGTGCGGACGGATTCCTGGGCGGCCCCCAGGTCTTCCACCACACACAGTACAACCACCTACCGGTCAAGCGCGCGGTCGAGGTGGCGACCCTGCACGACTGCATCTACCTGCAAGAACCGGATTTCGTGGGCCAGAACGCGGCGACCCGCATGGCCGACCAGGCGCGCAGGCTCGCGGCCAGCGCCACCCGCATCCTGGTGCCGAGCGAGTATGTACGCGGGCGCGTGGCCGAGACCTTTCAATTGCCACTCGAGCGCATCCTGGTCACGCCTCTCGGCTGTGACCACATCCTGCCCCGGCCCGCTGGCGCCCAGGCTCGGCCGACGTCCGCTGCCAATCCTCCTCCCTTCGTGCTGACCGTCTCGCGCATCGAACCGCGCAAGAATCACCTGCTCATGCTGCGCGCCTTCGAGGGGCTGGTTGCCGCGGGCCTGCCCCATCGCTGGGCCGTGGTCGGTCCAGCCGGGCATGGCGCCGACCTTTTTTTCGAAGCCCTCGAGCGGTCGCCCGCTCGAGCGCGTGTCGACTGGAGAAGCGAGGTCAGCGAGACCCAGCTCGCGGAGCACCTGGCGGGCGCCTCGGCCTTTCTGTTCACGAGCCTCTCCGAGGGATTCGGTCTGCCGCCCCTGGAGGCCATGGCGCACGGCATACCGGTCGTCGCGAGCAACACCACGAGCGTGGGCGAAGTCTGCGCCGGTGGAGCGTGGCTCGTCGATCCCCTCGATGTCGATGGCACGCGCGAAGCCCTGTGCGAGATCCTCGGTCAAGATCGGGTCCACGACGAATGGTCGGCGCGAGGCCTCGAACGGGCCGGCCAGTTCACATGGGAGCGTTGCGCACGCTCGACGGTCGCGGCCTACGAAGCCGCCCTCGCAGACTCAGGTCAAGGCCAGGACCGTGGCCCCGATCAGAACGCAGTATCCCGCGAACCAGCGGAAGGCGCCGCGGGCGAGGGTCAGTAGCAGGCAACGCAGAGCGAGCCAGCCGACGAGGGCCGAGACGAGCACCGCGCCCAGGACCAGGCCCAGGCCGACACCGTCGAATCCGCTCTGCACGGCCGCGGGGACCTTCAGGATCGCCGCGCCCAGAATGGCCGGGATACTGATCATGAACGAGAGGCGCGCGGCCTGGGTGCTCGAGAATCCGAGCAGGAGTCCCGCGCTGATCGTCGTTCCCGAGCGCGACACGCCGGGGATCAGGGCCAGGACCTGGAGCCCTCCGATGACCAGCGCATCGCGCCAGCCCGGCTCGCGCTCCGGCGGCGCCTCGCCCTTCGATTCATATCCCTTGCGAGAGCGTTCTCCCACGATCAGGATCGTCGCCGTGCCCAGGAGGCCCAGGCCGGCAACCCGCGAGCTCTGGAAAGCGCGCTCCATCAGGTCGCCAAAGGTGGCGCCGACGAAGGCCACTGGAATCGTCGCGAGGACCATCCAGAGGAAGAACTTGAATCTCCCGGCCAGCACGTCGCGGATCAGCCGCCCGACCTGTTCCCGGTAGGCAACGAGGGTCGCGACCAGGGTCCCCACGTGCAAGGCCACGTCGAGTGCCAGGCCCCCTTCACGCAGACCGAGGGCCAGGCGCGTCAGGACCAGGTGCCCTGAGGAGCTGATGGGCAGGAACTCGGCCAGTCCCTGGACCACGGCCAGGATCAGGATCGAGATCGGGCCGACGGCTTCCGACACGGCCGGATCCGCGCCGGCGGCCTGCGCCAGCACGGCGGGTTCGAATGCGAGGAACGGGATCAAGGGGTCAGAGGATCGCGCTGGCCATCTCTGTCGGCGAACTGCACTCCATGCCAAAGGCGTCGGCGACGGGCTGGCAGGTCAGCTTGCCACCGAGGGTGTTTGCTGCGCTCGCCAGAGCCGTATCCTCGGCGACCGCGCGGGCCGGGCCCAGGGCCGCGAGCTTCTTGATCCACGGCAGGGTCGCGTTCGTAAGGGCGAAGGTGCTCGTGCGCGGAACGGCGCCCGGCATGTTTGCGACGCAGTAGTGCACGACGTCATCGATGACGAATGTGGGATTCTCGTGAGTCGTCGGCTCACAGGTCTCGATGCAGCCGCCCTGATCCACGGCGACATCGACGATCACGCTGCCGCGTTTCATGAGCTTCAGATCCTCTCGCAGGATCAGCTTGGGGGCCGCCGCGCCCGGCACCAGGACGGCGCCGACGACGAGGTCCGCGCTCGAGAGCTCCTCGCGCAGGGTCATGCGGGTCGAGTAGAGCGTGCGACAATTCGCGGGCAGGATCTCGTCGAGATAACGCAGGCGCTTCAAGTTGATGTCGAGCACGCTTACCTGTGCGCCGAGCCCCGCGGCCATACGTGCTGCGTTGGTACCGACCACACCGGCTCCCACGACAACCACGTTGGCTGGAGCCACTCCGGGCACCCCGCCGAGCAGGATCCCGGTCCCCCCCGCCGGGCGCTCGAGGTACTTCGCGCCAGCCTGGATTGCGAGGCGGCCGGCCACCTCACTCATCGGCTCGAGCAGCGGCAGGGAGCGTTCGACCTCAAGTGTCTCGTAGGCAAAGCAATGGGATCCACTCGCCATGACGGCTTCCGTCAAGGTGCGGTCGGCGGCCAGGTGCAGGTATGTGAAGAGGATCTGGCCGGGGCGCATGCGACCCCATTCGGGCTTCAGGGGTTCCTTGACCTTCAGAACCATGTCAGCGCATGCAAAGACCGCATCGGCGTCGACGCCGACCTCGGCGCCGGCTGCCGTATAGGCCTCGTCGGTCAGCCCGCTTCCGAGCCCCGCGCCCGTCTCGATGACGATCTCGTGGCCCGCCTTCGTCAGCTCCTCGCATCCCGCCGGCGTCAGAGCCACGCGGTACTCATGCTCCTTGATCTCCTTGACGACGCCGATCTTCAAAAAACAAAGCTCCTGGTAGGCGGCCCATCGGCATGTCCAGCGAGAGGGGGCCTCGCCTGGCCGGGGTCCGAAATTGGGGCGATGAGTCTACTCGAACACCATTCCCGAAAAAGCCTTGGCAGGGTAGAGCGCGTCATCCTAACCTGCTGCGCCGCAGCCAAGGGTGCTGCGGGGTCGAGGGCCATTAGCTCAGTTGGCTAGAGCGCTACGTTGACATCGTAGAGGTCGCTGGTTCAAGTCCAGCATGGCCCACCATGCCCTCCCGTCGGATCGACCATGGCCCCGCGCCGCCGCGGCGGCACTCGCCGGGCGCGAGGGGCTCGAATTGCCTCACATGGGCAGCGCCCCGTCCGTAGAGGGGTGGAATGCCTGTCGGGGCCCGGGTCGGGGCCCTGTACGGGGCTGTCCCAGCGACCCAGGAGATCCTCGATGCTGAGCCTGCTCTTCACCCTCTGCGCCGCCGTCCTTCCACAGGGCTCGGACCAGGACCATCTCTACGACCAGCTGCAGGAGGAGGAGCGGGTCACCCCCGAGGTGCGCATCGTCCAGGCCGTGGTCCCCTGCGTGGTCTTCATCGAGACCGAGACCAAGCAGCGGAACTCGATCGGCATGCTGTTCTCACGGACCTACGCCGGTAGCGGTTCGGGTGTCGTGGTCCATCAGGACGGCTACATCGTTACCAACTACCACGTGGTCGCCGGGGCCAGCACGATCAAGGTCTCCTTCGCCCGCATCCCCGGTCAGTTCGATGCTGACCTCGTCTCCTTTCAGCGCACGGAGGACCTGGCCCTGCTTCGCATCCGGGGCGGCGGAGACTTCCCCACCGTCCGCCTGGGGACCAGTTCGGACCTGCTCGAGGCGGAGCGCGTGGTGGCCATCGGAAACCCCTATGGACAGACCCACACGGTCTCCAAGGGGATCATCTCCGGACTGCATCGGGATGTGCGGGTGCCCGACCAGTCCCTCGTTTTCACGGATCTGATCCAGACGGATGCGTCGATCAATTTTGGCAACTCGGGCGGGCCGCTGCTCAATATTCGCGGCGAGCTGATCGGGATCAACACCGCCATGAACTCCCAGGCCGAGAACATTGGCTTCGCGATACCCGTCGACAGGGTGAAGGACGTCCTCAACGACATCCTCTTTCCACAGGCGCGCAAGAGCTGGCTGGGCTTCGAGCTCGCTTCCGGTGGGCACCTGACCGTGGGCAAGGTCTGGAGCGAGGGCCCGGCCGCGGAGGCCGGAATCTGCTCGGGGGATCAGGTTCTCGCGCTCGGCGCACGTGAGGTGTCCAATCCGGACGAATTTCTACACGCCAGCCTGGAGCTCGAGCCTCGAGAACAGGTCGAGATCCGGGTCAGACGGGGGTCCCGGACCGAGACGGTTACCATCGCCAGCTGGGATCGACTGGACGGCTTGCTCTTCGAGCGGGCGGGGATGACCTTGCGCGAGGAGGCCGTCGGTCGCGGAAACTGGCTGTTTGTCGACCGGGTCGAGGCGGGCTCTCCGGCGGCGATGCTGGGGCTCGAGGTGGATGACCTGATTCCGTACATCCGGCCCGGGAATGGAGCACCAACCTACGAAGTCCGAAACCGCCAGCGCCTGGTGTCGTTTCTGCGGGAGTTGCCGTCCGGGGCCGAGATCGACCTGGAGGTCTTCCGGGACGAGAACGATGACAACTACTTCTCCCGTGAGGAGCGCTACCTGGGCTCGCTGGCCCTGCGCTGAGCTGTGCCGGGCCGCCGCTCTCTTCCAAGAGACTGCGGTCTGACCGTATACTGCTCGCGCCAATCTGCCCCCGATCCAACTCTCCGGGGGCGTGCCGGCACGTTGCCCTTCAGCCGGATGCGGCCAGGCGTCGATGATCCGGCTCGCGGCCGCCCCCCTCCCCAACCCCCACGATCTCACCAAACGCGACCTTCATGAAAGGCCTGATCCAATTCACCGAGCGATTCGGGAGCATGCTCTCGCGCGCGCTCCTGATGGTCCTTTATTTCCTGGTGCTGGGGCCCTTTGCGATCTTGTACCGGATCTTCGCCGACCCGCTGCACCTGCGTCCGCGCACCGCAGGAAACTGGACGCGCTGGGAGCGTTCGGATGAAACTTTGCGCGCCGCCCGGAAACAGGACTGACCCCTCGCCCCGCCCCTCCCCCGCATGAACATCCTCGGTCTCTCCTTTTTCTACCACGACTCGTCGGCGGCACTCATCAAGGACGGTGAGCTCATCGCTGCCGCGGAAGAGGAACGCTTCAGTCGCAAGAAGCATGACTCTGGCTTTCCGCAGCTCGCGATCGATTTCGTCCTGAAGACGGGCGGGCTGACGATCCACGACGTGGACTACGTCGTCTTCTACGAGAAGCCGTTCGTCAAGTTCGAGCGCATGCTGATCACGGCCATGAGCACATTTCCGCGCTCGTCCGCCGTCTTCCGCGAGTCCATGCAGCGCTGGATCTCGGACAAGCTCTGGATCAAGCCGATGATGTCGAAGGAACTCGGCATCCCGAGCTCGAAGCTGCTCTTCGCGGACCATCACATGTCCCACGCGGCTTCGAGCTTCTTCACCTCACCCTTCGAGGAGGCGGCGGTCCTGACTGTCGATGGCGCAGGTGAATGGACCACCTCCACCATGGCGATGGGACGCGGCAACAAGCTCGAGATGATCAAGGAGCTGCGCTTCCCGCACTCGCTCGGCCTGCTCTACTCGGCATTCACGGCCTACTGCGGATTCGAGATCAACGAGGGCGAGTACAAGCTGATGGGCATGCACCCCTACGGCAAGCCGCGCTTCGTGGACAAGATCTACGAGATCCTGGATGTGGCAGAGGATGGCAGCCTCTGGCACGACATGAAGTACTTCGCGTACCACTACTCCACGAACGACACCCTGACACCGGCCTTCGAGGAGCACTTTGGCCGGCCGCGGCGAGACCCCAAGCTGCAGGACCAGTCCCTGGATCCGTACTACTGCGACATGGCAGCCAGTATTCAGAAGGTCACGGAAGAGATCCTGCTGAAGATGGTCACGCACCTGCACAAGGTGACGGGTGCCAAGGCGCTCTGCCTGGCGGGCGGAGTGGCCCTGAACTCCGTCGCCAACTACAAGATCATGCGCGACGGCCCCTTCGACGACGTCTACATCCACCCGGCTCCGGGAGATGACGGCGGCTGCGTGGGTGCGGCCTACTGGGCCTACAACCACGTCCTGGATCAGCCCCGCGCCAAGGCTCTCGACCACGCCTTCCTGGGCTCGGAGCACGGCGACGACGAGGTGCGCAGCTTTCTCGAGTCCAACGACATCGAGTATGAGCACATCGAGGACGACGAGACCTTCTACACCTATGTTGCCCAGGCCCTGGTCGACGGACAGGTATGTGGCTGGTACCGCGGTCGCTTCGAGTGGGGTCCGCGCGCGCTCGGCGCACGTTCGATCATCGCTGATCCGCGACGCGAGGAGATGAAGGAGAAGCTCAACTCCAAGATCAAGTTCCGCGAGGCCTTCCGACCCTTTGCGCCTTCCGTGCTCGAGGAGCGCGCGAACGAGTTCTTCGAGCTCCCGGACGCGGAGCGTCACTTCCCGGCGCGCTTCATGCTCTATGTCGCGCCGGTGCGCGAGGAGAAGCGCTCGGTCCTGCCGGCCATCACCCACGAGGACGGATCCGGCCGCCTGCAGACAGTCTACAAGGCCACCAACCCGGCCTACCACCGCATCATCGAGCGATTCGGTGAGATGACGGGTGTCCCGGTCGTCATGAACACCTCGTTCAATCTCAAAGGCGAGCCGATCGTCGAGTCACCGGCGCACGCCTTCAACACATTCAGCCTGTCGGGCATGGACCTGCTCTTCCTCGGCAACTTCGTCGTGAAGGCGGCCGCCAAGAAGAAGATCTCCGAAACGGTCTTCCACCTACGCCACGAAGGCGATTCCGTCACCCAGCTTGTCAGCTGAGGACTCCAGTACCGTGAAAGCGCTCAACGTACTTCTCTCGATCCTAGTCAGCATCCTGCTGTTCGTCTTCGCCCTCGAGGGCGGCCTGCGGCTGATCGGGATGGGTCCCAAGGACACCATCCATGAATTCGATGCCAAGCTCGGCTGGATCAAGAGCCCAGAAGCGGTAGGTGAATACTCCACCTCCGAATTCGACGTGACCTTCCGCATCAGCGAGCAGGGTTTGCGGGACGACCTGGTGCAAGAGGAAAAGTTCGCCGGCACCTGGCGCGCCCTGGCTCTGGGTGACTCCTTTGTTCTGGGCTACACGGTCGACCGCGCGGACCTCTTCGTGGACCTGCTCGAAGAGTCGGTCAAGGCAAGCAATCAGGCCAACGACGTCGTCAATGCCGGCACCGAAGGCTGGTCTACCGATCAGGAAGTGATCTGGTTCACGGAACACGGCAAGACCTACAACCCGGACCTGGTGCTGATCTTCCCCTACGAGAACGATCTGTACTGGAACGGCCAGACCCGCTACGGGCGCTTCCCGAAGCCGCGCTTCGGTCCCGCCGGACAGGTCGAGACCGATCACATGCAGGACCCGGGTGCCAAGCCCTGGTTCGAGCGCTACGCGATCGGTTCACCGCTCCGGCCGCTCTTGTCGAAGAAGCCCGAGGAGTCCAGGACCTGGTCTCCAGACGGCACCCACACCTATGCCGGTCCACGCCTCGAATGGGCCGCCTATTTCCATGGCGAGCCGGACTTCATGCGCGAGTCCGTCGCCCGCACCCGGGCCGCACTGTCCACACTCAAGCAGGCCTGTGCCGAGATTGGCGCATCCCTGGTGGTGGTTCCCATTCCACACAAGTCGAGCGTCAATGCCGAGGCTCACGCTGCACTGCAGCGGTCGATCGGGGCGCCTCAGAATATGTGGTCAGCGGAGAAGCCGGTCGAGACATTCCTGAGCCTGGCACAGGACCTGGGCATTCGCTCCCTGGACGCCCGCCCGGCCCTCAAGGCCAGCGCAGCCGATGGAACCGAGCTCTACTACGAGCGCGACTGGCACTTCAACCCGGCCGGCAACCGTGCCTTTGCGTCCTTCCTGCAGGCCAACCTGGGTGATGCACTTCCAGCGGGCAGCGCGCCCGTGCCCGCCAAGGGGGAAGCGCCGCTCTCGGCCGGAGGCATTCCCACATGGGGCTATGTCTTCGCAACCCTCTGGCTGCTCCTGGGCGTTGGCTACGGCCAGTCCTACAAGGATGAGAGCCGGGCCCTGTCCTTCCTGAAGGTCGGCGTGCTGCTCACGTGCGTCTTCACCCTCATACTCGGGGGCGAGGCAGTGCTCGACAGTGTCTCTCCTCGTCTCGGGCAGCTGCTCGGAATGGTCTTCATCGTCGGGATCCTGGGGTTCGTGCTCTACAAGCTAGGGCGACGGACGGGAACGGTCCTCGAGCTATTCTCGGCCTTCGTTCAGCGCGGTCACTGGTACCTCATGCCGCTGGTCGTGATCCTTCTGACCATCGGTAGTCTGCTGGTTGTCGCAGCGAGCTCGCCACTCGTGGCGCCATTCATCTACACCCTCTTCTAAGCACCATGGGCTCCTTTCTGCGCGACAACTGGCCGTACATCGTGATCCCGATCGCCCTGGCACTGATCGGTGTCGCCATCCTGGTCTACCTCTCCAGCGGCGACTCCGAGACCCAGTTCATCTACGACATCTGGTAGCGCCGGTCATTCGGACAGGTTCAGTCCGAATCGACGCAAGAGCTCGAATCCGCCGCAGGCCTCGGCGACCAGCAGGTGCAGCGGAGTCTGCTCCTCGAGCATCCAGCGCGGCAGGCGCAGCTTGTCCGTTGCGATCGTGACCAGCCCGGCATGGGTCGTCACGGCCACCTCGAAGCCCGCCTCACGGACTCCCTCCCGAGCGGCCTCGTGATAGTCCCAGTGGCGCCCGAATGGGTAGGCGAAGCTGACCAGCGCCGGCCGCCCCAGCTCGCGCAGCAGGGCGTCGCGACCGCCCGTGATCTCCGCCCGCGCGGCGTCGGGCGAAAGGGTCGACAGGACGTCGTGCCCGACGGTGTGGCCGCCCAGCTCCAGTCCGTGCTCCTGCAGTTCGCGCGCCTCGGCCCAGGTCATGTAGAGCTGATCGCAGAGCGCTTCCTCGTCCCCGCCGTGTTGATCGAACAACTTGTCGAGCGCGGCGTTCCGGACCTGCGCATCCACGTCGTACTTGAGGACCCGCTTCACCCGGTAGGCCAGGTCGCCCCCTGCGGCGAGGGTCGACTGCAGGCATGCGCTCAGTTGCGTGTCCGTCGACGCGGCCATCATTCCGTGGGCAATCGCGTTCGCATCCATGCTTCGCAGCAGCCAGAAGTACTTGTGCGACCAGTTGACCCGGCGTTCGTCAAGCGGGCGGCTCTCCAGGAAGATCGTAGCGGTCGCACCGAGCTCCTCGAGCATTGGTTGCAGGGTACGGTGGTTGTCCCGATATCCGTCGTCCATGGACAGGGCGACCATGGAGCGCGTTCCGCGATCGGCCTTGTGGAGCCGCCGGACACCTTCACCCACGGTACACAGGTCGTAGTGCCGACCGAGGAACCCGAGCAACTCAGCGAGCTTGGCTGCGCTGAGCTTCATGTCAGCGGGCAGGCCCTGGTTGCACCCTCGATCCTCGACGCAGTGTCCGGCCAGGATCGTCAGGCGCTGTGGCATGCAGCGCCCCACCAGGCGGAACAGGCCCGTGTGGAACAGCAGTCGCGCCCAGCCTGACCGAAGCGCTTGCTTGACCTGGTGTTTCATTCGCGAGCGCGCCTCAACTGACGAGTTCGTCATCCCGGTCGCCATCCGTGAAATACCAGCTTGCTGGATCCAGGGCTGCGCGCCCCAGCGGGTGCTCGTCGTCGTGCACCATGGCGATGACGACCTTGTAGTCCGCTGCCTTCGGCGCGCGGAAGCCCGTGCCCTGTAGCCGTGAACTCCATTGGGAGCCGTCGATGGCCCAGGCCCGGGCGACCGCCGCGCCCGCCACATCAAGGCGCTCCAGGCTGGCCTCCATCGCACAGCTGAATGCCTCGGGAGTCACGGCCAGCAGATCCACGACATACCCTACCGCTTCACCTGCCCCGGGCACCTGAACCACCGCATACCCGCGCATGCGGCCCTCGCTGTCGTGGATCCCCATGGCCTCGAAGCGCCCTGAGGGCGCGTCGATGAAGCGCCAGTTCAGGTAATCGGCGTCGCGCTGCACCATCCAGGCGTAGTCAGGAGCCACGGCGCGCCAGAGAGGGTCTACCCCTTCGTCGAAGCGTCCGATCCGGCGCACCTCGAGCGATGGCCCGGCGCGCCTGCGCATCTGACGGCGGGCCTGGATGCCGCGCAGGAAGGCCCACGGGGTCGCGGCGAGGGCCCATCTTCCGGCCCGATGCCTCTCTCGACGGGCGCGGCCATCGGGGGTCAGGACGAAGGTCCAGGGACGGATGCGCCCGACGGCGGTCCAGCCCAGCTTCTCGGTGAAGAGCTTCTCGGACTTGCGGTTGGGCAGACCGAATACAGCTGGCCAACCGGCTTCTGCGGTGGCACCCATGGCGCTGCGGTCCAGGTGACTGAACAGGCCCTTGCCGCGCCAATCCGGATCCGTCATCACATCGCCGGTCTGGCCGACCGTGGCGGAGTGTTCACCGCGCGCCAGGGCACGCCGAGGGTTGCAGGCGTAGGCGGATACGGCTCGCCCACCGTCGCGGCTGAGCAGCTGGACCGGCCGGCCATGGGGATTCTGGTCGTAGCGCCATGCCAGGACGACCTCCCCGTCCTCCTTGCCAAAGCAGAGGTTGAATAGCGCGACCTGTTCAGGCCGATCCTGCGGCAGGCACGTTCCGATCGCCATGGGATCAAGTTACACCGGAGTCCCGGTGGATCCCAGATGCAGTTCAGCGCTAGCGGTGCCCTTCGAGCCTTCCGAAGCGAGTGTTGAGCATACGCTCGAGTTTTCCGGCCGCACCGGTGACGGCCTCCATGGCCACGGCTGCCATGTGCTCGGCGGCCACGGGATCCAGCCCGCGGGGCCGCGCCTCGAGGGTGCACTGCTTGTCATCGCCACCCTTGCCCGCATTCACGTCTTGCAGGAAGACCTCGACGCGCGTGATCCGATCGGCGAATCGGTCCAGAGCCCGCTCCACCTCCTCCCGAACTCGTTCTTCGTTGGTATTGATGTGCCGAGCGTGGACGTTGATCTGCATGTTCTGTTCGCCTCTGGTTTCGGAAGCGGAATCTGGAGCACGGGCGCTCCTCGTCCATTTTAGCCAAGGGGTGGGAAGCCCTCAAGGGCCCCAGGCGGTTCCCGATCCACGCCACCTGGGGCAGGCGCCTGAGAGCAGCTCGTATCGCAATTGGCTACGCGCTTCCCAACCCCTATCATTACGAGCCTCCCGGCGCATGATCCGGGCCCCACGATGACCGAGCCTGTTGAGGACCCCACCAGCAGTCGGGCGCTGATGCGCGCCTACCTACAACAGCGAAGGTCCGAGGGTGAACTGAGTTCGAGGGCCTTTCTTCAGGCGCGACCTGGCGTCGACGACGCGCTGCGCGGGTGGCTGCAGGCGGCTGAAAGCTGGAGCGACGACGAGATCGAGCTGCGACTCCAGAAACTGGACGACGAATCCGCAGGTATCGGCAATACGGTCCCGATCGAGAGGACTGAAGCCTTCGACCGCACCATGCCCCTCGACCCGGGCGAGCACGGCGGTATCGATGAGCCGCCCGTCGACGGTCGGTACCGGATCGTGCGCGTCGTGGGCGAGGGCGGCTGTGGAAAGGTCTACCTGGTCGAGGACCTGCTCCAGGACAACGAACTCCTGGCGCTCAAGGTGGTACGGACAGACCTTGCCGATTCGGACCAGTTCGAACAGCGCTTTCGCAACGAAATCCGAGTGCTGCGGGCCCTCAGCCATCCCCGGATTCCCCAGATATTCAACGACGGCAAGACTCCCGACGGGGACATCTACTACACGATGTCATACGTGGCCGGGGTTTCCCTGGCGGACATCCTCGATGACGAGGCGCCCCTCGACGCGACCCGGATCGTCGGGCTCGTGCGCCAGATCATCGAGGTTCTCGAGTACGCCCACGCCAAGGGCGTCGTGCACCGCGACCTGAAGCCGTCGAATATCATGATCCTGGAGCCCGGCTCCCCGGACGAGCAGGTGCGTGTGCTCGATTTCGGAATCGCGAAGATCTTGACGCGCGAGGGCGGGCTCGAGAACGCGAAGACCATGCAGACCATGGCGATGCTCGGTACCCCGCACTACATGTCCCCCGAGCAGGTCAGCGGGCAGCCCATTGATCCGTCCACGGACATCTATGCCCTGGGCGTGATCGTGTATCAGATGTGCTCCGGCAAGCTGCCCTTTACTGGCGGCGCCGTGATGGAGCTCCTGACAGCCCGTCTGCGCAGCAAGCCGCCGCAACTGGCAAACGACGAGATCCCGGCCTGGCTGCGCAAGCTAGTTTCACAGCTGCTCGAGATGGAGGGACGCAAGCGACCCTCGACTCAGCAGATCCACGCGATCTTCGAGCGCGGGATGCAGGCCGGGACCAAGGCTGCGCACAAGCACTTGCTCGCCCTGGGTGCCGCCGGCTTGCTGGCGGTGATCGGGATCTACTCCTTGTATTCGATGGTCTGGAGTCCATCGGACCCCGAGGATCCCGGGGGCGGGTTCCCGGCCGAGGTTGCAAATCTCGTCCCCGCGCCAGGCTCGATCGACGTCAGCGATGGAGCCACTGAGCAACCGAACTCCGATGAACCGGGGTCCAGTGGAGTCGATTCCGTCCCGAACCCGCTCGACGGGACAGATCCGGACCGCGTGGGCGACCTCGCCTCGGGTCCGGGCACGGACGGGGCCCCATCGGCTGATATTGAGACCGACGCCGACGAGCCCGATAGTAGCGAGCCGGTGATAGAGCCGATTCCGGTGCTCGAGAGCGTCACCTTCACGGCGCCAGAGCCGAATCTCGTGACCAATCTGCACAGCCTCTCCGTCTCGGGCACCTGTACACCGGCCCTGGAGTTTGACCTGGCCATCGGAATGGCCGAGGAAACCCAGCGGACCATCGGCCGTTCCGCCGCCGACGGTGGCTTCGACCAGCGTATCAGCTTGCCGCCCGGCGACGGGACATACACGCTTGTGGTCGAAGCCGAGACGCGCCGGATCGGCGAGCTCGAGATGCGCATCGATCGCAGCGCCCCGCGCGCCCTCGAAGTGGCCCGCTTGCTGAAACCCGGCCCATTTGCGTACGAGGACGGACCCATTCAGGCGCAGTTTCGATTCGACGAGCCGGTGGTGCTGTTGAGCGCAGATGGTCGCCAATGTGACGAGCTACCCTGGGGCTCGGGCGTGGCGGACTTCCCGTTGCCGGCTGTGGACTCGGCCGAGCCGGAGAAGCGTGAGGTGACCCTGCGCGCCGCGGACGCGCTGGGCAATGAAAGTGAGTTCGTCATCACGGTCAGCATCTTCAGCGCCGCCCTCGCTAGCCTGGCCAAATCGAACGCCGACGATCTGGATAGCTTCACCTTCACGACCGACTCGTCCGAATTCCCACCGCGCATCGGTTACGACGTCGAAGCCGCGCGCTTCCTGATCCCGGATGCGCGTGGGGTTTCGGAAGTCTGGGAGCTTCCCGACGGCATCGAGTTGATGGAGCGCGTGGAGGCGCTGGCCCCCTTTCACGTCTTCGGCGTCGACAGCGGGAGCGAAAAGACCCGGATGGTCCTCGTCTGTGGCTCATTCTCGAACGCGCGCGAAACGACCCCTTTCCTGATCGACCAGCGTGAAGTGGACTGGAAGCGCTACGAGGTCTTTATTCAGGACTCCGCCGACGGGAGCCGCTCCTATCGGGAGGACATTCCCATAGGACCCGACGACGTCGTCGGGGGCGTGCAATGGCGTGACGCCGACGCATTCGCCGGCTGGTCAGGCAAGCAGCTGCCGAGTGCGGCTCAATGGGAGACCGCCGCGGCATGGAATGGCAACGCACTTCAACGATTTGCGTGGGGGCCCGAATTCCAGCCCGCGGCCATCGCCGTGCGCAGAATCAACGAGATCGTGCAGGCCAGCGACGCCGGTCTGGACATCTCTCCCTGGGGTGTGCTTGGAATGGGCGCGGGAGTCCGAGAGTGGATCGCCGACATGCCGTCGGACCGTTCGCGCCGCCTTGCTCGGGGCGGGACCTCCTACGCGCGAGTGCCCTTCGGCTTCACCCTGGCCGACGACTACAAGCAGTCACCCTCCACCTACAACGACAGGTACGGTGTAACGACTGCGGAGAAATCCCTAAGGCTGCTGGAGACATCGGCCAATCTCAAGGACGTGGGACTTAGATGCATCATCCCCCTGATAGCACGCTGACTCGACTACTTGCTCCCGCCATCCTGCGGCTCGCGCTCTGCGTGGCCGTTGGCACCGGTTGCGCGAGCACGCCGGATGCTTATCGCGGGCCGAATGGGCTGATCCGTGATGAGGCGCCCGTGGCCTATCGCATCGCGGTGGCCGAATTCGACCTGGCCGACTCGATCCCTCAAGGCTCGGTGGAGCAGAAGTGGTATCTGGCCACGCGCGACCCAAAGGAACTGCAGGCCCTGCTCGTCGACGCCCTGCGCGAACAGCATGCTGGCTCGGAAGTCGTGGCCCTCGACGGGGACCCGCGCGGTCCCGCAATCAACGAGACTGCTGACCTCGTGCTGGTTCCTCATCTGCGCAGAGCGGCCTTCACCTACGAAGGCGCCTCGGGCCGCGTATGGGCGTCCAGTGCACTCTGGCTATTCACATGGATCGGGAGCCTCTGGGCCGAGGATGCGCGCTATACGATCGACATGCTGCTCGAGTGCGAGCTGGTCGACCCGCATACCCAGGATGAGTACGTCGAGCGCCTGACGGTGCAGCCTGGTGACGTCGAGCTCCGCTACTGGGATCGCAACAAGGCCTGGACCACGGGCTTCTTCATGACCATGGCCTTCCCGCCCTTCTGGGCACGGGACGACGCCACGATCGTGAGCTCCTCCCTGACCGCAGAGTCCATGAATCAGCTGGCCGGACGCATCAAGCGCTACCTGGTCGAAAACCATACGGCTCAGGTTCCCGCGGAGCGCTATGCGGACGTACGCTTCGTCTCGCCAGCGAATGGTGCGACCGTCGGGAGCCAGGTAGACCTGAACTGTACGATCCGGACCCGTGAGGGCGTCGAGCGCCTGTTGGTCTATTGCAATGGCAAGAATGTGAGTTTGGCGAGCCTGGGCGCCGCCTCCGAGGTTCCTCAGGTGGAGGCCCAGATGCAACCGCGCGGCGACTTCGAGCTCAACTTCTCGGCCACGGGGGTCCCGGTTGAGCCGGGCGCCAATTTCATCCGGCTCTGGTTGCAGCTGGGTAGTGGTGACGTCACGACCCGCTCCATTCTCGTGCACGGTAGCTGAGGAACGAGACATGATGGACACCAGAAAGATTTCAAGAGCCGCGTCCCTCACCGCGAGTTTCCTTATTGCTGTTCTCGGGGCGCTCACCATACAAGGATGTGGACCAGTTGCCCTCGGTGCGGCCCTGTCCGGAGGCGGCGGCGGAGGTGGCCGTACTCCTACCACGGAGAACTTCACCGAGTCCGAACCCAATGAAACGGGTCTGACAGCAAACGTTGTAGGGCCTATCTTTCCGAGCCGAACCTACGTCATCATGGGAAGCCATCCCTTCAGCCCGGACTTCGACTTCTTCAGGATCGACGCCACCGAAGCCGTGCGCGTCCAGATGACCTTGACGCCCAACGCCGGGTCAGATCTCGTGATGCTGGTTGGGACGCCGGTCGACGATTTTGGGGGGGGCGGTGCAGAGTCGTTCGTTACCGACCTGATGCCGGGGTTTGGCTTCGCCGTGGGCAGCACCGAACTCAACAACGGTATAGCGAGCTACATACTGCGCCTGGTGGGTCAGCCGATCCCGGGCGCTCCCGAGGAAGAGACTTCTCCGCCCAATCCGACGCGGACGGTTACCTACGTGCGCCTTGACAAGGACGGCAAGGTCGTCTCGCGCACCGATGTTACGGGGACGGAGCCGACCAAGCCCTGAGGATTCGCCGCGTGCAACTTCGCCCGAGGACGTGCTTCTCAGTGGTGGTTCGTGACCACCATGCGCTTGGGCGGCGGCACGAGGCCGATCGCGCGCCCCAGTCGCTTGCGACCAAAAGCCGGGTTTTCGAGGTAGTACATTCCACGCTCGTAGAAGCGCTTCACCCGCTGGGGCATGGCGTAGTACCAGCGTTCGTAGGAGCGCACCATCTTCTTGCGCAGCTCCTCGAGCTCTACCTGGCTGAAGTGCTCGTGCTTGTAGCCCGAGCGGTTCGAGGACACGTAATTCTCGGACAGGTCGCTGATGTCGATCGAGGCCTGATAGTTGTCCCAGGACTCGGTTCCGATGAGTGGGTTGAAGACCGAGATGCGGATCAGGTCCGGCCCGGCAAGGCGTAGCACCTTCTCGGTCTCGGCCACATCCTCGGGCGTCTCCCCGGGCGAGCCCACGATCAGGTAGACCTTGGCCCAGATGCCGGCGCGGCGCGTCATCTTGGCGGCGTTGACGATCACCTCGGGCGTGAGGTCCTTCTTGAGCACGTCCAGCATGCGCTGGCTGCCGGACTCCCAGCCGTAGTAGATACGTCGGCAGCCGGCGCGGTGCATGTGCTTGAGCAGGGGGTAATCGACGCAATCCGCGCGCGTGTTGGCTACCCATTCGAACTTCAGTCCACGACGCAAGATCTCGTCGCACATCTCATGGATGCGTTTCTTGCGGAGCGTCAGGATCTCATCCACGAACAGGATCACGCCCGGGTCGTAGGTCTTCAGGATGTGCTCGAGCTCGTCGACGATGGCCTCCGTCGAGCGCACGCGGAATCCGCGGCCGGTGAGCTCCTTCTGGCAGAAGATGCACTTGAAGGGGCAACCGCGCGTCGTGAAGATGTAAATGAGGTGCTCGGGGTTGTTCTGGAAGTAGCTCTGCATCGGCAGCAGGTGCCGGGCCGGCATCGGCAGCTCGTCGAGCTTCTTGATCAGGGGCGGTGCGGGGTTGTCGATCCACATCTCGCCGTCGCGCATGGCGGCCAGGCCAGGAATCTCCTGCAGCGCGGGCTCATCATTCCCTTCGTAGGCGCGGATGAACTCCGGGAGGGTGTACTCGGCCTCGCCCTTGAGGACGAAATCGAAGTGGCCGCTGTCCAGGAAGACGCCCTGGTCGACCGAGGCGTGCGGCCCCCCCATGATCGTGGTCTTGCCCTGCTCCTTGGCATACTTGGCCCACGCGATCGCACGACGAATGTTCGGAGTCAGCGCGCTGAATCCGATGATGTCATTGCTCGCGATGGCCTCCTTCATCGTCTGGTCGGTCTCGATGCGCTCGTCGACGATCGCGACCGGGATCTTCTCGCGCTCCATCTGGGCCGCGAGGTAGCCGACCCCCAGGATCATTGAGAGGGGGTCCTCCTGGACGTGGGGCTTGACGTAGGTGAGCAGGGTCTTGCGCATCGGATCTGGTGGTGCTCGTCGGTGTTGGCAGTGCAGCTAGGCCGTGGGGCCCGCAGGAAGGCTATCCTACCCGGGTGGAGGTGGTCCGGGACCACGTCCCAACTCTACCGTGCGCGTAAGCTTCACGCAACCGAGAGGGCCCACGGGCGGTTCACCAGGGGGTCCATCGACCAGCGCGGGCGGTAGGACGGCGGAATCTTTTTCCGGCCCATGGGCCAAAGCCCGGCTCCGACCTCAGCGGGCCCTCGCGATCGCGAGAGCACGGTCGTATTCCTCGAGGTATTCCGCCGTGAGGCGCTCGATCGTGAACCGTTCCAGCAGGCGAGAGTAGCCCGCCTGGCCCATGCGGTCGGCCAGGGCCGGATCCCGTAGCAGCTGGGCCACCCGCTCAGCAAAGCGCTCGACGTCGAAGGGGTTGGCCAGAAAGCCGGTCTCGCCCTCGACGATCACCTCGGGGGCCCCTCCAAAACAGGTGGCCACGATCGGCTTGGAGTGCTGCATGGCCTCCAGATTGACCAGGCCAAAGGTGTCGAAACAGAGGGATGGGCTGACGAATACGTCGCTCGCGGCGTAGGCGCACTCGAGTTCCTCCCCGGCCAGCCAACCCGTCGGGACCACCAGCTGGTCCACTCCCAGGGCGCGCGCCTGGGGCTTGAACTCACGCTCGTAGATCTCCTCGCGCCCCATCACGATCAGGCGCACGTCGGGGAACTCCGCGGCCAGAAGCGCCAGCATCTCGAGCAGCTTTCCCACGCCCTTCTGCTCATGCAGACGCCCGCCGATGGCGATCACGCGTTTCCCATCGAGCCCAAGCCGGCCCCGAAAACGGGCGACTTCGGCGTCGCCGGGAAGCTGCGCCAGGGGCCGGATGGCGTTGTGCACCGTACGATCCACGTGCACGTCATTGGCGCGGATCACCTCGCCGAGGGCATCGGACACGACGGTGAAACGGTGGACGTCGCGCTGCAAGACGGCGCGGATGCGGCGATTGCGGCCGGGCCGGAAGCGCAACCGTTGACACGGAATGCACTTCGACAGGCGTGCCTCGACGTCGTTGAGGGTGCCTCCATGTGCTTCACCCCCATGAAAGCAGGTCAACTTCTGGTAGCAGAAGACCATGACGTCATGGGCGGTGAAGACGACCGCTGCGCCCGCGCGCCGGGCCTGGGTCAAGGCGTGATATCCGATATGAGTGTGAAGCAGATTGGCGTGGACCACATCGGGCTTCCAGCGCGCGAGGATGCGCTCGAGCTCCTCCGTGATGGCGCCGTTGCGCATCGAGACCCAGGGGCGAAAGCGCACCGGGTAGTCCGAGTGGATCCGGAAGACGGGCATGCCCTCGATCTCCGTCTCGCCCGCATCTTCTCGTTTCCGCACGGCGGATACGACCGCGGTCTCGTGCCCGAGTGCCCGCAGGCATTCGGCCTCTTGATACATCTGGCGCGTCGAGGAGCCGACTCCCGGGTCATCGATTTCCGTGAAGAAGAGGATGCGCATCGTCAGCTCGCCTGGCCCGGGACTGCCAGATCGGGTCCGGGCGGATCCGGATCGTCGCTTCCCATGTCCTGCCCGTCCCACACAGCACGGGTGCGACTCTTGCGGAAGAAGTATCCGATGTAGAAGAAGTGGGCCAGGACCCAGGACAGGTATGCGGACAATCCCCAGGCGGTGCCCGTATACGGCACTGTCTTGATCAAGTAGATGTTCAGCGGAAGCAGCGTGGCCGTACCGAGGGCCGATATCCAGAACCAGGCCCGCAGCGTGTTGGTCGCCACGTAGAAGGCCTCGTGCGTCGAACCGAATGGCAGAATCACGTAGCCGATAGCAAGAATGCGATAGAAGGCTGCCACCGGTTCGGCATAGTCATCGGGGAGTAGCAGGCGCGTGATCGGGCCCACGAGCGGCATCAACACCAGGATTCCCGTGGCAACGACGCTACCGGTGACCATCGTCACCTTGAAGAACAGCTTCCTGAAGCGTGCGATATCCTTGAGTCCGGCCAGCTCGCCAAGTGCGGGCACCATCACCCGCGACACGCCGAACATCACGAGCAGCGGCACCTGCATGATGCGCTGAGCAATGTGGAAGTAGGCCACCCAGTCCAGGCCGACCACTCCGCCGACGATCAGGCGCGGGAAGATGTTGATGAACAGGCTGTGGCTGTTCTTCAGGATTCCGACCCGGATCCCCAGTCGCAATCCGCGCCGCAGCGGGACCTGGGGGATGCCCCGGATCACGTCCCGAACCCCGGGCAAATAGCCCTGCCCATCGTGCAAGGCTCGACGATAGATGTCGATCGACAGGACCGATCCGACGCCGCATGCTGCCAGGTGTCCCAGGATCGCGCCCGCCGGGCTGCCCGTCAGCAGCGCACCGAGGATCACAAGGAAGACCCGCACCAGCTCCTGCGCAATCTCGATCTGGCTCAACGCGAGCATGCGCCGCGTACCCTGAAATGCGACACCCGCCACAGTGCGGGGCAGCTCCAGTAGTGGTTGGAAACACAGCAGCCAGGCCCAGTACCCGATACGACGCCCGTATTCGCCCCCCGCATCGCTGAAGGTCCCGAAGATGATCTCACCCGCCCAGGGGATCACGAAGTACCCCAGCGGCAGGATCACCAGGCCAAAGGCCAGGATCGCCTTCGAGAGGAAGGCGAGCCAACCGGCGACCTTCTCACGGTTGTCACGGGCGTGGGCCGCGGCCAGCTGGCTGACCGTCGCGTTGCGCACCCCCATGTTGACCAGGAAATAGGCCAGCCCCTGCAACGCGATCGCTGAAACGTAGGCGCCTTGACCTGCCGCGCCCAGCAGGAAGGCGATCAGCACCGTGGACGCCATCTGTGACAGCTGGCTCAAGACGCCGGCTGCCTGAAGGGTGGCGGCGTCCCGTACGAACTTGTTCCGTAGCCAACGTAGGGGGTGCTTGTTCATGCCTTCAACACCTCCCGATAGATCTCCAGGACGCGTCGCGCATTGTCATCCCACGAGCAGGCGCGCGCGTGCGAGCGCCCGGCCGCACCCGTGCGTTCGCGCAGGGCCCCGTCGTCGAGGAACTCTGCCAGGCTTGCCTCCACGGCATCGACATTCTGCTCCACCAGGCGGCCGGTCTCCCCATCGACAATCGCATCTTCGGCACCCGAGTCGAGCGTGCCGATCGCGGGCGTTCCCGCCGCTGACGCCTCCAGATAGACGATCCCGAAGCCCTCGAATCCCCCATCGGCTGCGGTGATCGGCGTATGCAAGAAGACCAGGGCCCGCTGCAGCAGGTCGATCTTCTCGTCCTCCGTGATATTGCCCAGAAAATGCACCCGCTCCTCGACGCCGGCCGACCGAACCATGGCCAGCAAGCGCTGCTCGTACTCATCGGCCGAACGCTTGCCCACGATGTAGTGATGTAGCTCCGGACGGGACCTCGCGACCCGGCACCAGGCCTCCAGGGCCAGGTGATGCCCCTTGCGTTCCTTCACCTCCCCGATGCCCAGGGTGAACGGGTGCGCCCGCCATGCCGGCGCCTCGAGCTCTCTCGGCTGCAGATAGTGCTCGGCCGCTACGGCGTTCGGGATGACCTGTACCGAATTGAGGGTGGTTCCGGACTCGGTACAGAGCTTCATCAGCCAGCGCCGGGTGTAGTTGCTGACCGAGATCATGCGCGCGAATCCTGCGTAGGTTCGGCGGGCCCGGGACCCGTGGCGGGTGGAGACCAGGGGCTGGATGGTGTAGGTCCCATGGGCCGTGGCAATGCAAGGTTTCCGCGCCAGGCGCGCGGCGGCCAGGGCTACGGCGTTGTGCGGGTAGTCCTTTATCGCATGCACGATGTCGACGTGGCGAGCCGCCCGATAGGAGCGCCAGGTGCCCAGGACGAACCACACCCAGAAACGCAGGCGCGCCATGTAGAAGAAGTAGTCCGGCGGCAGGCCAACATCCACCTGCCAGTGCTCCGGGACATCCGCTGATGTCGGGCGGTGCTTGCGCGCCAGGAGCACGGACACCTGCAGCGGGTCCTCATCCGAACAGTGCTCTTCGAGCTTCGCGATCAGGCGCACCCCGTAGCGGCCGACACCGTCCAGGTCCGAGAGCGAATCCGTAAGAAAAAGGACCTTCATGCCCGAGCATCCATCCAGTCCAGGAGTCGCGCCGCCCGGGCATCCCAGGTGCGCTCGTGCGCATCCACCAGCTGGGCTGCGCGCATCTCTCTCTGACGGGGCCGGGACGCGAGGAGTTCGGTCAGGCCCCGTGCAAGGGCGCCGGGATCGTCCGGCGTCACGAACAGGGCCTGGTCGTCACTCAGGATATCGCGCAGGCTGGGCAGATCGGACACCACCATCGGCAATCCGATGGCCATGGCCTCGAAGACCTTGAGCGGTGAAGTGTAGCGCGAGCTGATCGCGGGAGTGGACCGGTTGGGAACCACGGCAACATCGGCGGCCGCCAGATAGGTCGGCACGATCGGGGCCGGTCGGAAACCATCGATTCGTACCTGAGCCAGGCCCCTCGCGCGCTGCCGCAGGCGTTCCACGTCGCGGTCCATACCGCCGACAATCAGGATCTGAATGTCGCCCGCAAGGTCACGGGCGGCATCGACGAGCACATCCACGCCTTTCCAGGTGAGCAGGCCGCCGGTGTAGACGACCACCGGGCTGTCCGCGGCCAGGCCCAGTTCGGCGCGCGCTGCGGCGCGCGTTGGCGGCTCCGCATACCTGGCCGCGTCGTGGGCGTCATGCTCCACGACGATTTCATCCGGGTCGATCCCCAGTTCGACCAGGTCGGCCCGCACGCCCCCCGAAATGGCCACCAGCCCGGCGCAGGATCCGGCGGCTTGAAGCAGCCAACGCCGACGCAACCGGCCTCCGGGGACACGGTGCAGCTCGAGGAATACTCCAGGTCGGTCACGCAGAGCGCGTGCGGTTTCGAGTTCCCGCGAGAGGACCCGTGCGCCATCGTGTTCGTGCCGCACCCGACGCGCTGCATTCGCGGCGAAACTGAGTTCTTGCACCCGTGCGGGAACGAATTGAAAGCGCAGTGGCGTGCGGTCGATCCAGTCGATGCAGGGCACCCCATTGGCTTCAGCCTGCCGTGGGCCCTCGACCCCAAGGGTGCGCCACAGCTCCGCGGGTTCCAGAGGCGGCGTATCGTGTCGGCGTGCGTAGAGCAGGGTCGTCGTAGCGCCCTGGCGCGCGAACGCCGATGCGGCCTGGGCCACCTGCAGGGACTGGGCGCGCTGTGAGGGCATGCGCGCATTGGCCACCAGAACGATGGGCTCGGAGGCGGCGGTTGTGGGCATGGCTGGGCGTAGGCGTGATCGAGGGCCGCCAGAAAGCGTACTTGGCCGCGGGGCCTCAGGCGAGGCGATAGGCGACCTCGTTCTCCGTGGCGCGCTCCTCGGTCGCGCTTACCGGAACGTGGTAGGCCACCTGCGCGGCGCTGCCGGCCTCGTTGAGCTTGTCCTCGACCACCAGGCCATCTCCGTCGACCCGGAAGGTCCGTACGATCGACGAATCTTCGATAGGCGTCCCATCGCGCTGGGCCAGGCGACTGAGGACCGTCACCCCATCCGACAGCAGGATCATGTCCGGCGTCAGGTGAAAGGCACTGCTGACGGCCTTGCCAGCGAATGCGAGTACCCCGCGCCGGAATACCTGCCATGGCCTGGCCAGAGCCTCGCCAATCCGCCCGGCGCGCCAGTCGGTGCGGGCCAGCCAGAGCGAAAAACGCAGCTCGCTCGAGCCGCTCGCCCACCCCCTGGTCCAGGACCGGTGTCCAATCCCGCCCCATTCGCCCGAGTTGTTTGGGTCCAGCGGCCGTCGCTGTAACAGGTCACACTGCTTGGTCTTCGAGTAGACACGCAACAGTCCGGCACCGTGGGGGCTGCCATGGTGGACATTGAGACCCGGGCGAGCGCCTCGTATCCAGGCCACGACCGAGTTGTCCTCGAGCCGCGCGAGGGACGCATCTGGAAAGTGGGAGACCGAGATCTCGATCCCTGCACGGGCGAGGCTCGGGGGCTGGGCCGCTCGCTCGAAGATGCGCTGCAGGTCGGGGATGGCGCGGGCCATCCAGGAGGCGTGACCGGCCCAGAAGACCGGGCACTGGTAGCTCGCGTTCCGACCCAGTGCGGGCTCGTGACTCGTGGGCTCGCCATCCGCTCCCAGGTGCCGGACCCAGGCCCTGAATCCGCGTGCCGCCGCGTCCGCCAGGCGTGCCTGTCCGAAGTGGTGCCAGCCGCGTGCCAGGGCGTAGACGTCAAAGGGATGGGAGGCAACCTCGTAGCCGGCTCCCCAGTACCAGGGCTTTGCCTCGACCAGGCCGCACTTGATGCCGTCCGGCCCCTGTAGCGCGACCAGGAACTCCAGCGCCCGCAGGATCGGTACCCGAAAGGTCTCGTCGGCTGGATCGCGACCGATTCGCTCCAGGCTGAACATCAGAAAGGCCGGGATACGCGAGTGGTAGAAGGCCGAGACGTCGCCGGCGCCCGCATGGCCTGCCCCACCTTCGAGTGGATGGTATGGAAAGCTCCCGTCGGGATGCTGGGCACCTTCCAGGTTGCCCGCGCCCTCGGTGCACGCGAGCTCGAGCACCTCGTGACCGGAGAGGCGCCATGCTCCTGCGACGCCCGTCATGGCCCAGGCCCGCTGCGCCGGGACGCCCTTGTCCAGCACTGCGTAGCGCAGATAGGTCTGTGCATGCAGCACCGACGCGCGCGTGAAACTCTCCCGCTCTTCGGCCGGCAGCTGATCACCAAAGGTCAGCACGAGCTCCGCCAGGGCATCGCTGCAGGCGGCCCCGTCGATCACATTGTTGGAGCAGTTGAAGGGATCGTGCCGGCCGGGCCTGAAGGTAAAGCAGGTGCTCTCCCCCTCACGCTCCAGGCACTCGACCAGACGCCGCGCCTGCTGGCGTGCGACGGCCAGGAGCTCGCTACGCTCTTCATCATTGCCGTACTTTGCCAGCGCACACGCGATGACGATCACCCCCGCATTCTTGCCGGTGTGCTCGACCTTGTGGGCGGGACAGATGATGCGGCCCGATGGATCTCGCAATGAGAGCATCCAGCGCAGGACGCGCCGGATTGGCTGCAGGATCTCGAGCTTTGCGGCGACGTCCATTCGGTACAGCAGAGTCCGCGCGCCCCGGGTGCTGTGGCGGCTCCTGACCGGCACATTGGGGACTGCAGCAGGTGGGCAGGGTATCGCCCAGCCGCCCAAAGCGCACGTTCCTAGGGAGGGCCAGACCCGGGAGCTGATCTGCCATTGCCCCGGCTCGAGGCGACCTGGCCCGGGGTCACGTCGCCCGTACTCGGCCCCCTGAGTGCCCCATCTCATGCACCAGACGGTCCATCAGCCGGTCTATCTCATGGTCGCGCTCCACCAGGCCGCGCAGGGCCAGCCCCAGCTCATGGCGCCCCTTGGCATCGAGCGCCAGCAATCCCTCGATCCGCTCCGCGAGCTGCTGAGCGTTGCCCTTCTCGAAGGTGAGTTGCTCTGCCACGGGCCCGAGCTCTGCGAAGATCGGTGGGAACGACTCGTTGCAGGTCAGGACCGGGCGCCCGCTTGCCATGGCCTCGAGCACGACCTTGTCGACGCTGCCTGTCAGGCTGGTGGATACGAAGACGCTCGCGCGACCGTAGAAGGCCGGGATCTTCTGATATCCGATGGCCCCGTGGCGTTCCACGCGCGCCGCCACCTGCTCTCCTCCCAGCGCGATCTGCTCGCTGACCGTCCGTTCGAAGGCCCCGTCGCCTCCGGTCAGACCGGCACCCACGAGATCCAGGTACAGGTCGTGGCCGCGCGAGATCAGAATCGAAAAAGCTGCCAGCAGTGTGAGCGGGTCCTTGGCCGGGGTGAGCCGTCCGACGGAGAGCAATCTGCGCGGAACGGCCGGATCCTCGGCGCGCGGGTCGAAGTGGGAGACATCGATTCCGTGACCCGTAACGACTCGCTTGGGTGTCTCAACCCGCAGGGATTCGGCGCTGGCCGTGAATACCTTTTCGACCTGGTCCACGGCACGCAACAGGCGGCGGTCGACGCCCTTGTGCGTGTACCAGAGGAAGTGTCCCACACGGTGTCGGCGAGCCAGGCCCGCGGCCAGATTGGAGTAGCGCGGGACCATGTGAGTCAGGAGCGTGTCGAAACCGTCGCGCCCGAAGGCCTCAGACAGGAAGCGCCGGTAGCGAAGGTAGCGCGCGATCCGGCCCCGTCGTCCGATGACCCTCACATCGACGTTGGACGGCCATTGGGCCTCTCCCACTTCCAGGGCGAGGACCCGTACCGCATCGCATCGGGCGGCCAGCCCCTCGACCCAGCGAGCCACGAAGCCGAGAACCGCATCGCCCGGGTCGAGCACCTGGGTCACGAAGACCAGCTTCACGGATGCAGCTCCGGCTCGCCCACGAGCTTGCGCAGTCCGTTTGCGTAGGTCGCGATCGCACGAGCGTATTCAAATGGACGGGCGAGATCGATCGCGTGGCGCCCCATCGCCCGGCGCTCGGTTTCATCGCCCAAGACTCGCTCCAGGGACTCGACCAGCCCCGCAACATCGAATCCAGCTACCGCGCCGGCCTTCCCATCGCCGAGCAAGTCGCCCATCACCCCAACGGGCGTGCTGACGACTGGCGTCCCGCAGGCCATGGCCTCGACCGTGAAGCGCGGGCCGCCCTCGCAGGTGGATGCACAGACGCACACGCGGCTGGCACGGTACAGATCGGCCAGCTCCTCCGGGCTCTCGACCCAGGGAACGAACTCGCACAGACTTCCGATCCCGAGGTCCTCCGCGCGTGCGCGCATGGGTTTCGCCAGGGGCCCCTTGCCGATAAAAAGGGCGCGCAGGCGCATTCCGCGCTTGGCCAGGGCAGCCACTGAATCGACTATCCGGTCGATGCCCTTGTTGGCAACCATGCGACCGACGAAGACAAGGTCATACCGAGCTGGAGCTTCTTCTCTGGGTGGATGAAAGACCTCCAGATCGATGTAGAGCGAGGGCAGGACGAGCACCTTGTCGAGCGGGACATTCCAGCGGCCCAGCAGCGTGGGCATCTCCTCCTTGTTGACCACCCGAAAGGCGATCGCGCGATCAGCCGCCCAGGAGATGTAACGGCGCGCGATTGCCCGGTCGAGCCGCTCGCGCAGTCCGCTGACGACTGGGATTCCCGGTACATGGTGTATCTCCGAGAGGTATGGGACTCCGGAGGACCGCGAGAGCCGCGCGCTGGCGAGGCCGTTGTAGAACCAGCCGTAGTCGTGGCTCACGATCAGGCTGGCACCAAAATTCTGCAACAAGCGGGTGCCTTGGGATCTGATGTATCCGACCATCCCCAGACGCCCGCACTGCGCGGGATGAAAGTGAACGTTTCCGTGGATCGTTCGAGTGCGCACCGAGCCGGTCGGCCGCGGGCAGAGGACGTCGATGCGCTCGAAGTAGCGTGAGAACTCGCGCTGCATCGAATGAAATGGCCCTTTCTCTCCCAGGACGACCTGGCGGTCACCGCTCACCATCAGCAGGTTCATTGGCGCCCTTCCACCACCGCGGTGTATACCGCCTCGAGCCGTCGTGCAAGGGCCCCCGCCGAGTGTTGCTTGGTCACGCGCAAACGGGCGCGATGCCCCATGTCCTTTCGACTCCGCTCATCAGCGGCAAGCTGAGAGATGAAGTAGGCCAGCTCGTCTGTATTGTCGGCCAGGTAGCCAGTGCGCTCGTGGGCGACGAGCTCCTCCACGCCACCGACGGCGGTCGCGACAACCGGCTTGGCGGCGGCTCCGGCTTCGATCAGCGCTACCGGCATACCCTCGCTGCGTGAGGTCAGCAGAAGCACGTCGAGATCAGCGAGAACCGCCGCCATGTCCGGCATCATGCCGAGCAGGTGCACGCGCTCCCGGACCGCAATCCCGCCCGTCGTGATCCGCCGTTCCAGCCGCTGGCGCTCCGGACCATCGCCAATAAAGGCCAGGTGCAACCCTGGCAGTCGCTCCGCCAGAACCTCGAAGACATCGATGGCCCGCTCGGGCTGCTTGACCTCCGCCAAACGCCCAACCACCCCTACGACGAAGGCGTCCTCGTCCACCCCGATGGCACGGCGCACCACGCCGGAGCGCTCGTCGACGGCCACCAGTGCGCCCAGATCCACCCCCGGGGGCACGACGACGATTTTTTCCTCCGGGACGATCGTGAGCCGGATCAGATCCTCCGCCGTCGCGTGGGAGACCGCCAGGACGAGATCAGTCTGGCGTGCCATGCGCCGTTCCAGGGCCTGGATCATGCGCGACAGTGTCGGCGGGAAGTAGCCCTCGAGGACGTGGCCATGGAAGGTATGGACCCGCGCCACATGGGGCAACTTCCGGACGGCGCGTCGACCCAGGGCACCCGCCTTGGATGCGTGCGTGTGCAAGACGTCGGGCTGGAATGCGGTCAGCTGGCGGCGCAAGAAGCGAGCTGCCCGAAGATCGCCGGTGAGCGAGATCCTGCGTCCGAGGCCCGGAACCCGTACGACGTCGAGCCCGCGCTCGACCAGTGTGTCGAACAGGTCACCTTCACCGGGCGGCGGTGATCCGGCGAAGATCCGAAGCTCGTGGCCCCCGTCTCTCAGGATCGGATCGGAGGCCAGGACCTGGCGCGCCGGCCCTCCGAGGTTGAGCCGGGTCAGGACCCGAGCGATGCGCACGCGATCCCCCCGCGCCGAGCGTGGGTGCCCTCAGGTCCGGGAAGCCACGGGGCGGCGACCAGGGCCCGTCGCTCGGCGGTGGAGCCGATCGAGAGTGCCGCGTGTCGGGCCAGGCAATCGTCCACCAGCTCGGCAATGCTGCGCTCGGGGATCGAAATCCCCAGCTCGACTGCCCGCTGCAAGTCTGGCTCGCGGGTGAGCACCTCTTCGAAGCTGCCCGAGATCCGGTCGCACGGGTCGACAAAGCTCACCCGTCCTGATTCCACACCGCTCCCCCACGAGCGCGCATGGTCAAGTCGCGCGATGACCGCTCGGGCGAGGGCCAGGATGCTCGTACGAGTACGACCTCCAAGGTTGAGTGCGCCCGCTGGAAACTGACCGCGCCGAACGATGGTCGCGAGTGAACTGGCCACGTCATCGACGTGTCCGAAGGTGCGCACTTGATCGCCACGACCGTGGACGGGCAAGGGCTCGCCGCGCAGGGCGTGCTCGACAAAGGTCGGCATGACCATTCCCGTACGGGCGTCCTGACCCGGACCGATCACGTTGAAGAAGCGAAGATGAACGGGGCCGGCTCCGGCTGGCCAGAGCCCTCTGGCGGCATCCAGTACGGTCTCGGCGGTGCGCTTGGACGCGGCGTACGCCCATCGGCCGCCGCCGTCCTCGGGGCGCAAGGGGCTGAGCTCTCGCAAGGGACCCACGCGATCCGCATAGACCTCGCTGCTCGATGCGGCAAAGACCCGCGGCCGCTGGGCCGGGGCAATCTTCTCGAGGGCGGCCACGAGCTCGCGCACACCCGCGACATTCGAAGCGCGGCAAGCCTCAGGGTCGGACAGGACGCGCCGCACCCCCACCCGTCCCGCCAGATGAACGATGGCGTCAAACGGCCCCGCTTGCTCCAGGACCGTTTGCCAAACACCGGGTTCGCTGACATCGAGCCGATAGCAACGCGGTGGACTCCCTGCGGCTCCCAGGCGTGCCAGGCGCGGACCACTTCCCGCCGAGAGGTCATCGATGAGGGTGCATTCGACCCCTTGCTCCTGCAGGGAGCGCACGAGCTCGGCCCCGATGAATCCAGCTCCCCCGCTGACCAGGACCCGCTCGACGGCCCGAGAGCCCATCCGCTCGGGAATGGAACCCACGGCGAACGGGGTTGTGCCGTGGTCGGCGGGCGAAGCTGGGGCAGATCGGTCCATGGGACGCTGGGACGACTCGAACAGGTCAGTCTTCCCGCGACCCCATCCTACGGCCCGGCCGGGCCTTGCTCCACGCTCAGACCCGGTAGAGGTAGAGGTGGTAGAGGCAGAGCACCGTGTAGCCCCCGGCCGACACCCAGAGTCCCATTCGGGCCAGGGAGAAGTTCTTGTGCAGGACCAGGACCATGAGAGCCAGCCCGATCAGGACCCCCTTCCAGAGCACGAATCCGGCCTTTCCACTGCGCAGCAATTGCTGAGCGATGGGATTCAGCTCGATGCCCCCATGCTGAAGGTGCCGGATCGTGAAGAAGCTATCCCCGATATTCATCAGCGAAACCCACAGCACCACACCGAGCAAGACCGAGCCGTAGCGGTCGACGTAGGTCCCGTCGCGCTCGAATTCTCGGCGTACATCGACGCGGCGACCGCCGCTGATGGTGAAGCGGGAGAAGCGCGGCGTCGGCCTGCTCCGGCGGTCCGCCCGCCGCGCTGTCGCGCTCCGCTTGGGGGCCGGACAGCCGTCCGGATGGGCGGCTAGCCGAGTAGAGGGCGGGGTCGGGCCGCCCTGGGGTTCGATGTCGCTCATATGACGTGGAGAGGCAGGTGGTCCTTTCGACTGGACCGCGAAGCTAGCTTGAAGGCCTCTGGCCCGCGAGCGGATCAGGAAGGGCGAAAATCCTTCCGCAGCTCCTCCAGCAGGGTCGTCGCAAACGCGCCTCTTGGCAATCGGAATCGCAGATCCACGGTCTCCGTGCCCCAGCTCACATCCAGCTCCGTCAAGGGGACCCGTAGGGGTCGGCGGGCTCCATTCTGGGCGAAGCCCTTCGGCAGGTCCTCGAAGTCCTTCGCGCACAGGCCCTCGGCCGTGAGAGCGGCTCGTTCCAGCTCGCCTGGACGGCCTTCAGCTACCAGGGATCGGGCTCCCGGCATCGGACCACTCGGACTGATCTCGAAGGCCCTCGCGCGCGCCTGAAGGTCGGCCGCGGCGGGCTCGATGGGCGGCAGGGGCGTGGTCCGTCCCGAGGAATGCTCGTAGACCACGTCACCGCCGATGAGGGCACCGAGTGGCAAGCCCTGGCTCAGGCGTGTGGCCAGCACTCGGTTGAAAATGCGCGACTGGAAAGCGGACAGGTGGAAGCGGAGGGTGCGGGTGGGGATGGCCCGAACGGCGCTTGCCGCATCACTCGGGCGACGGGCCAGCTGATGGGCCAGGGCAGCGAGATCCGGTGGGAGCTTCCACGCCAGGTGTTTCAGGCGGCGCTGGGCCGATGGGCTACCGCTCTGGAAGACCGCCGCTAGCTCATCGACGGCCTCGCTCGGAGCGCTTTCCTCGGGCGACAGCAGGGCGCTCAGGTACTCCCTGTATCGACGCTGAACGAGTAGCCGGCCAAGGCGGTACGTCGTGCCGCTGCGCCCGAAGCGCTGGGCCCCGTAGTAGTTGGGTATGCCATCCTGCTGGAGCAGATCCAGGACCTGCTCGAAGCGCTCTCGGTCCGTGGCCGCGATCTGAATCAGCCGCAGCTGAAAACGATTGCCAGCCAGCTGCCCCAGGCGCAGCTTCTTCATGCTGCGCGTCACCCGCAAGACGTTCACGTCCGGAATCGAGAGTTCGCGAACCGTCGCCGGGTCAATGTGCTCGACGGAGATCCATTGACGCGTGATCGCAAAGCTGTCCTTGCGGCCGGCGAAACCAAAGTCCTGATCCGGTCGATCCAGGGCGCGCGCCAGGCGCCGGACCGCGTCGACAGTGGACAGGCCGCGCTTCTCCAGCTCGATGAACACATGGGTGCCTTCACCGGACGGCTCCTCGAGTGGCACCTCCTGGACCCGAAAGTCCTGGGGGCGCATCCGGAATTGGAAGGGGATTGGCGCAACATCCGCGCTCCGATGCCGGTAGCCCGGGGCCCATCCCGGCCCTGCCTCCGGCTGATGATCTGCCGTCATGGGACCAGCATGCCCAGGGCGCTCGGTCCCCGCCAGGAGGACTCCCCGGCAAGCCGTGCCTAGCCTGCGGCCAGCACTTCGCGGTAGACCTCGAGGGTCTCATCGACCATGCGGTCGAGAGCAAATCGCTCTCGGACGCTGCTCGCCGCGGCATCACCGAAGCGTCCGCGCAGGTCCGCGTCCCCCGCCAGCCGCAGGAACCCGCCAGTCAGGGCGGCCACGTCGCGAGGCGGGACGAGTAGCCCGGTCTGGCCCGGGGTGACGACCTCGGGCACGGCCGAGACGTCGGAGGCCAGGACCGGAAGGCGCGTGGCCATGGCCTCAAGGAAGACGAGCCCCAGGCCTTCCCAGAGAGAGCTCATGACGAAGCACTGGCTGGCGGCCAGCAGGTTCGGGACGTCGCGCCGAATTCCCGCAAAGACCACATCGCCGCTCTCGATCAGGCCCAGTTCTCCCGCCACGGCCTCTGCACGCTGGCGCCCGTCTCCGAATGGGTCGTCCCCCACCAGAAGCAGGCGCAAATGCTCTCCACCGTGGTCCCCGCGAGCGCCGGCAAATGCGCGGATCAAGACGTCGTGTGCCTTCTGGGGTGCGAAGCGTGCCACGCAGATGAAGACCACGTCCTGAGCCCCGAATCCAAAGCTCAGTCGCAACTCATCCAGATCGGCCCTGGGCAAGCGGGTGGCCTGTTCGAAAGGAGTCGGATCGAGTCCGTAGTAGATGCGCGTGATCCGGTCTGGATGGAGTCGTCCGTAGCGCTGCACGAAACGGCCGACGTGGTCGGACAGGACGATGGTGCGTCGCGCGATCGCGCCGAGCCAGCCGTGGATGCGCCCCACGCTGGCTCGCTTCAGGACCTGCTCGTCGTTGTGCTTGCTCGCTACCAGACGCTTCCGCTTGCCGAAGAGCAGCGCACACAACGCGGCGATCATGTCGGCCTTCAGGAGGTGCGAGTGGACCAGCTCTGCCCAGGCGAAATGGGCGCGCAGTCGCCAGGGGGTCCGCAGGGATGCACCCACCGGGCCAACCCAGCTTGCGCCCGCGGCGAGGAAGTCCTCGGTCAGTCGGCCCGCTCCCTTAAGGTAGGCGACGCGCACCTCGTGGCCCCGGGCACACTGACCGCGCACCTGGGCCAGGAGGTGCATCTCCGCCCCGCCCACATCCAGGGTCGTGATGACGTGCAGAAGCTTCACCGGCTCCTCCCGCAAGCGAGAGCCTCCTCGTAGACCTGGCAGAGTCCGGCCACCATGCGCTCGATACTGTAGTCATCGGCGACGCTCTCTCGTCCCGCGCAGCCGAGGGTGCGGCGCTCGACCGTCGAGAGGGCACACATCCGGGCCAGGACTCGGCTCAGCGGATCGACTGCGATGGCTTCCGCCAGGAAGCCGGTCCTCTCGTCCTGGACCAGGTCGCGCGCGCCGTCGACAGGTGTCGAAACGACCGGCAGGCCGCTGGCCATGGCCTCCAGCACGATGTAGGGCATGCCCTCCCAGCGCGACGGCAGCAGCAAGAAGTCCACCGCTTGCAGGATCTCGGGCACGTCCCGTCGCGGTCCGAGAAAGCGCACTCGATCGGAAACACCGAGCGTTTGAGCGAGGCGCTTCAGACCGGAGCTCTCCCCGGGTCCAACCATCAGCAGCTGCAAGGACTCACAGCCGGGTCGAGTGAGGCACTCCAGGGCCAGGTCCTGCCCCTTGGCTGCGTAGAGGAGACCGACGACCGCGGCGGTAGGAGCTTCCGGGTCCAGCTCCAGGGCCGTCAGGTCGCAGGCCGCCACATCGCAAAAGCGCGCGCCCTCGACGCCGTTCTTGACGACCCGTATCCGCTCCGGGGGAACCACACCCGAGCTGGCGAAGGTCTCGGCCTCACTGTCGCTAACGGCGATTACGCGATCCGTGTAGCGGCTCAGCCGCGTCTCCACCTGACGGAAGAGAGCGCGCCTGGCACGGCCAAAGAGGGCCTCGAACAGGAAGGCAAATGTGTGCGGCGTGTGCACGCGGAGTCCGATGCCCGAGCGCACGGAGGCGATGCGGCCCAGCACGCCAGCCTTCGAACTATGGGTGTGCACGACGTCGGGTCGGACCGACTTCATCAGCCCGATCAAGCTGCGCCCAGCGCGCCAGTCCGCAGACGGGGAGATCTCGCGCACCATCGGAACACGGGTCACGCATACCCCAGCCTGCTCGAGCGCATCGAGGTCCGCGGGGAAGTCCGGATCGCGGGCGGTTGCGACCGCCAGGTGCACGTCGATTCCCTGGGCCCGCTGGCCGCGGGCGACGTCGACCAGGTGACGGCGCGTTCCACCGATGGTGGCCTCCATCACGTGCAGGACCCGCACCTCAGTAAGCGCCCGTGCCCTTGATTACCGCGAAGCCGGTCAGGGCAATGATGACCAGGTCGAGCAATACGGACTGGTTCTCGATGTAGTAGAGATCGTAGTCGAGGTAGTCGTGGATGGCGCTGGTGCGTGCGTAGGAGATCTGCCATAGCCCCGTCACCCCGGGCTTGGCACGCAGGCGCTCTCGGTCGAGGGGACCGTAGGTGTCCACGATGAATGGCATCTCCGGGCGTGGCCCGACGACGCTCATCTCGCCGCGCAGAACGTTCAGGAAATTGGGAAGCTCGTCCAGGCTATAGCGCCGCAGGAAGCGCCCGACACGGGTCACCCGTGGATCGTTGTCATCCGACGGGGCCAGGGCGTCGTCGCAGTCGGAGGTGTGCATCGTCCGGAACTTGACCATCTCGAACGGCCTTCCGTTCTGCCCGATCCGGGTCTGGCGGAACAGGGCTGGGCCGGGAGACTCGCGGCGTATCAAAATGCTCGAGACCAGGAAGAACATCCCACCCAGAGTGAGTGTCACCAGTGCGATCGCGATGTCCAGACTACGCTTCACCATGGCCGAGACCAGACTCACACGCCGTTCGGGCCGGGCGATCAACGGAATCGAGTCCAGGTTCTCGATGCGCACCTTGTAGGACATCAGGTGATAGAAACGAGGGACCACGTGGTACGAGACGCCGATGCGCTCCAGGCGCGCCACGATGGCCATGACCGTATCTTCGTCCTCCTCGGGCAGGGCCACGAATACATCGCCGACCTTGTACTGACCCAGAAGGCGCTCGAGATCCTCGTAGGCACCGATCACCCGCGAGCGCTCGATCATCGAGCCGACCTTCGATGAATCACGCTCCACGAAGCCAACGAAGTTGAGTCCGAGGGTTGGAACCAGCAGGAACTTTCGTTGCAGTCGTCGTGCAGTTTCGCCCGTGCCGACGATCAGGACGTTGCGGTTGCCGATACCACGCCGGTGGAGTTCCTGGATCAGTTTGAACGAGATGAAGCGGCTGATCGTGGTGAAGACCAGAATCAGCCCGAACGCCAGCACGAGGGTGATTCGAGAGTACTGGCTAGGGTTGACTTCCAGGTCGATCGCACGGTGCAACGGAACGAGGTAGTTGTAGAGCGCACCTGAACCATCCGCTTCCTGGGTCGTACCTCGCAGGAAGACGATCAGAGCGTGCACGACGAAGAAGGCCGCGACGCTGCTCTTGGAGACCGCCTTGAACTCCTCGACGTTGAGCAGGCTCTTGATCGGGCTGTACATCCCGAACCAGTGGAAGCAGACCAGGCAGATCGCGGCCGTGATCGAAAAGATCTCGCGATAGGTGATGAGGTCCGTCGCCGTCTCGATGGGCGCGAGCCCCTCGCGCCACCACCACGCGGTCAGGCAAGCCACGATGACCACCGCCAGATCCACCAGGACCTGGACGGAGAGCACCAGAGGCTCGAAGTTGCGCCGGACAAACGTTCCGAGAACTGTCATTCAATAGAGGCGGCCAGCCTGCGGGAGGCCGTCAATGTGTCTGATTCTGTCGATTGCTCCAGACCCCTTCGGCGGGGCGAGCGGAGGCTTGCCAGGGATTGAGGGAGGGCCTGGGGAGGGTTCATCGTAGCGTTGTTTGGGGACGACGCGCAGCAGGATCGGTCTGGGAGGCCTCCCAGGAGCGTCTGAGCCGCCCACCGGGGCCTGGGGAGGCCTGGCGAGCGGGCGGGGGGGACCGGGAGAGTATCGGCAATTCGCGGGCGTCGAATGGTCAGCATTCCCTGGATCCTCGCCGTGAAAGCAGGATCAGCCAGCTCGCCCCCGACCCGATCGGAAATCCCTTCCGGGTGCCCGCTGTCGAGCGTCCCCCGCCCTTCCTCCCTCGGCTTCCATCAATCCTTGGGGCTGGAGGACCAGGCGAGGGTCGCTATCCTGTTCGCGTGGAAAGTTCTCCCCTGAAGGTCTGTATCACCGGCGCAACCGGTTTCATCGGTCGCTACTTCCTGCATGCCATGCTCGAGGACGGGCACGAGGTGCGTGTCCTGGCGCGGTCCGGGCGTGAGGGCGCCGTCGATATCCCGCCCGGCATGGAGTCACGTGTCGAGGTCCACACGGGCGACCTGACCGACCCTGCGTCCATGACGGGCTTCCTGGCCGATGCCCGCTACCTGATCCACCTTGCGAGTGCCCACGACCACTTCTCGAACGAGGTGATGCAGCAGGTAAACGTCCAGGGGACCGAGACCTTGCTGGCCGACGCCAAGAAATTCGCCGCCAAGGACTTCCAGTTCATCATCATCTCCTCGGCCGTCATCGGCGTCCCGGTCTATAGCTACTATCGCGACTCAAAGCGTGTCCAGGAGAAGATCGTGCGCGGCTTCGGGCTGCCCTGGGCCTCGTTTCGGCCGACCCTCGTCTACGGAGTTGGGGACTATCGCCACACGGCGCCATTCCTGCGCAAGTGCGGCGAGCAGAAGGGCACCTACTGGGTCTTCCACGAGGGGCTCTCCAAGATCAATCCCGTGCATGTGGACGACGTCATCGACGTCGTTCGCCGCTTCTTCAAGTACGACCGCGCGCTCGAGGTGGATTGCGTCTACGAGATTGCAGGCCCCGAGGGCATCGCCTTCAACGACTTCATCGATATCACGACCCAGGCGACGGGCGGCAAGATCAAGCGCCGCAACATTCCCCGCCGCTGGGTGGAACGGGCGATCTTGCTCAAGGGTATCTTCAAGGACGTGACCAAGGAGCGGCGCGGCGCGGGCTATTTCTCCCTTCACCACGACCACAATATCACCCCCGCCCGGGAGGAGCTGGGCTGGGAGCCGCGCACCTACCAGGAAGGGCTGAAGCAGATCACCGAGGACGACTGGTGGCGCAGCGAGGGGCCGCCAGGGTCCTCCTGAGCCTCGAACGGGACGTTATTCCTCGCCGTCCCGCAGCTTTGCCAGCACGGACAGGTCCTCGATGGTACTGGTGTCGCCAGCTGTCTCGATGCCCGCGGCCACGTCCCGTAGGAGGCGCCGCATGATCTTCCCGCTGCGAGTTTTCGGCAGGGCATCCGTGAAACGGATCTCGGCCGGACGGGCGAGCTTGCCAATCTCGCTCGAGACGTGCCGTGCGAGGGTCGCCTTGAGGTCCGAGTCCGGCTCGACACCGCCGCCGACCGTCACGAAGGCGCAGATGGCCTGACCGGTGACCTCATCCGGGCGTCCGACGACGGCCGCCTCGACCACCTGGTCATGACTCACGAGGGCGCTCTCGACCTCCATGGTCGACAGTCGATGCCCACTCACGTTGATCACATCGTCGACCCGCCCGAGCACCCAGAAGTAACCGTCCTCGTCCTTGCGGGCGCCGTCCCCGGCGAAATACAGGCCGGGGAATTTCGACCAGTAGGTCTCCTTGAAACGGGCTTCGTCTCCCCAGATTCCACGCAGCATCGAGGGCCAGGGCTTTCGGATCGCCAGGTATCCACCCTGGTTTGCGCCGAGCTCGGCTCCGTTTTCGTCCAGGATCACTGGATCGACGCCGAAGAACGGTCGGGTCGCTGCACCGGGTTTCGTGGCCGTGACCCCCGGCAGCGGAGTGAGCATGATCGCGCCGGTCTCGGTCTGCCACCATGTGTCGACAATCGGGCAGCGCTCCTGGCCGACCACCTCGTGATACCACATCCAGGCTTCGGGGTTGATCGACTCCCCCACCGTGCCCAGCAGCCTCAACCTGGACAGATCGTGACGGTCCACATGCTCGCGGCCCCAGCGCATGAAGGTCCGGATGGCCGTCGGCGCGGTGTAGAAGATGGTCACGCCGTGGCGCTCACAGATCTCCCAGAAGCGGCCCTCGTTCGGCTCGCTAGGCGCTCCCTCGTACATCACGATCGTGGCCCCATTGGCGAGTGGACCGTAGAGAATGTAGCTGTGTCCGGTGATCCAGCCCACGTCAGCCGTGCACCAGTAGACGTCTTCGTCCTGCATGTCGAAGACGAGCTGACTGGTGAGGTAGGTCCCCACCATATAGCCGCCTGTCGTGTGAACGATCCCCTTGGGCTTGCCCGTTGACCCGGATGTGTAGAGCAGGAATAGCACGTCCTCCGAGTCCATCGGCTCGGGATCGCAATGGGCGTCTGCACCGGCGACCGCATCCTCGTACCAGATGTCGCGCCCCTCGCGCCACTCGACCTCGTTCTCGGTGCGCTTGACGACGACGACCGTGTGCACGAAGTCCCTGCCCTCGATGGCCGTATCGACCTCACGCTTGAGGGGCAGCACCTTGCCCCGTCGAAAGCCGCCGTCGGCCGTGATGACCGCCGTGCAATGCCCGTCATCGATACGATCCGACAGGGCCTGGGAGCTGAATCCGGCGAAGATTACCGAGTGGATGGCGCCGATCCGGGCACAGGCCAGCACCGCCACGGCCAGCTCCGGAACCATCGGCATGTAGATCGCGACCCGGTCACCCTTCTTCACGCCCCGCTGTTTGAGCGCATTGGCAAAGCGGCAGACCTCAACGTGCAGCTCCGTATAGGTGATCGTGCGGATCTCGCCCGGTTCACCCTCCCAGACGATGGCGCGCTTGCCGGACCGCAGGGTGTCCAGGTGCTGATCGAGGCAGACCGCACTGGCGTTGAGCTTTCCCCCGGTGAACCATTTCGCAACGGGCGCCGAGCTCCAGTCCAGGACCTTGTCGAAGGGCTCGATCCAGGGAATCGAGCGGGCGATGCGCCCCCAGAAGTCTTCCGGGTCGTCGATCGACGCGCGGTACATGCGCTGGTACGTCTCCTCATCCGCAATGCGCGCCTCGGCCCTGAACTCTGCGGGCGGCGGGAACCTGCGGTTCTCGGAGAGGACGTTCTCGATCTCAGTCATGGGGGGCTCCTGGGTCTCTTGGGGGCAAGCAGAGATCTTGCGACAACGCCCGCCAGGGATCGAGCACCGCGCCGCGCGGAAATTTTGCTATTTCCTGCCCCGCCCTGGGGGCCGAATCCGGATTCGGCGGCGTGGATACAAACAGGATTAGAACCGAGCAGCTGCCCCAGCAAGCCCCGCAACCCGGGGCCGCCCTGGTCCTCGCCCGCTGGAACTCATGGGTCCGGCTCTATTTCCCCGACGAGGGCGTCGCGGAGTGGGTCAACCTCCAGGACGTTCCCTTCGAGCCCGCTTCCCCCCCGGAAGCCACCGTCGACGGGTCCCCCACCTCCTGACCCGTCGGCCACACCAGAGAGAGCGCGCCCCCCGGACCATCGAGGACCGGGGGGCGCGGCTTGTTTCGGGCGAGTCCTCGACCATCGAGGCCGGGTTCAGGCGCGTCGCTTGAAGAGGGTCAGGTAGCGCGCGACCCGGCTCGCCAGGCGAGACGGACTGCTCAGCTCGCGCAGCAAGCGCTTCGGGCGGCGGTAGAAGCGCCGGTAGGCCTCGCGAATCTTGGCCTCGATCTGCTGGGCCGTCATGTGCTCATTGCCCTCGAGGGCCTGGAAGCCCGTCATGGTGGCGTAGTCGAACTCACGCGTTCCCCGCAGGATCTGGTAGAGGGGCGTGCCCGGGTAGGCCGTCACCGCGCAGAACTGGACCTGGTCCGGATTCAGGCTGTCCACCAGGTTGATCGTCTCGTCGACCATCTCCGGCGTCTCCTCCGGAAATCCGATCATGCAAAAGGCGCGGGTCTCGATGCCGACGTCCCGGCATGCGCGGAAGACTTCGTGCGCAGCGTCCAGGTCCTTCAGCTTGTTGCCACAGTGCTTCTTCTGGATGGCCGCATTGCCCGACTCGACCCCCAGCGAAATGTGCGTGCAACCCGCCGCCGCCATCTTCTCGAGCAAGGGCCTGTCGAGGGTCTTGACGGCCGTCTCGCACTGCCACTCGAGGTCCAGGCCATGCTCGAGAATCCCGTCGCAGATGGCGTGCACGCGGTCCTTGCGGGTGGTGAAGATCGGATCCCGGAAGACGACGTAGCGCAGGCCATGCTGCCGGTGTAGATCGATCAGCTCCTCGATCACATGCTCGGGAGAGCGAAAGCGGAAGCGCAGTCCCTGGGCGAGTGTGTAGCCACAGAACGAGCAATCGAGGGGGCAGCCGCGCGACGACTTGACCGTCGTGACCGGGCCGTTCAAGCCCGGGAACTGGTAGACCCTGTTGTCCAGCAGATGACGCGCCGGGATGGGCAAGGCATCCAGATCATCGATCTTGTCGCGTTCCGCTTCGTGAATGATCTCCCCGTCCGCGGCCTGCCGTGTGGTTCCAGCAATGCCTTCGAGGGGGGCGCGCGCGGCGACCTTGGCCGCAATCTCGCGCACGGTCTCCTCGGGTTCGCCGCGCACGACCAGGTCTACCGAGTCTTGCGCGAAGATGTCCCCGGGGGTGTACGTGACCTGGCTGCCCAGGATGGCGACCGGGATCTCGAGCTCGTGCTTCAGGCGCCGCGCAAGGGCCAGATCCTGGTCGAGTGAGGTGCTCGACGAGTCCAGGCAGACCAGGTCGGGCCCCAGGTCTCGGACCGCGTCGAAGGCCCCCTGCGGATTCACGTCGAGGGCGTCGGAGTCGTGGATGGCGACGTCGTGGCCTTCCTGCTCCAGCAACGAGGCCACATGGGCCAGCTCGATCGGCGGGTAGAGCAGCTCCGGATTGACGGCCATGCCGAAGCCCCCCATCAGGCCGCGACTGACGCGGAATTCGGGTGGACTGGGCGGGTTGACGAGAACGACCTTCACGAACCTAGAATGATCGACCATCCCTCGTGATCGCGCGAGCCCCGTGGCAAAAAACCGGTTCCCAGCCCGGGATCATGCCCCTCATCCCCTGCGCAGTTCGGCATCCAGCGATTGCAGCTGGCGTTCGAGTCTCGACAGAAACTTCTGCCCATCCTGGTCCGTGAGGGTCTTCTGCTCGGATTGCAGCAGGACGTGGTAGGCCAGGGACTTCTTTCCGGCTCCCAGGCTCTCGCTGCGGTAGAGATCGAACAGCTCGATCTCCGCCACGGCGCCCTTGCCCGCGCGGCGGATGGCCTCCACCACCTCCCCGGCCGGGCGCGAATCGGCCAGCAGCACTGCCACGTCGACCTTGATACCCGGGAAGCGCGGAATCGGCCGGTAGCCGCCCTCGGAGGGCGGTACGTCGATCAGTCGATCGATCGAGATCTCGGCCACCGCCACATCGCTGAGCAGCTCCCCATCCAGGCCCAGGCGCCGTGCCAGGCCGGGCTCCAGCTCGGCGAGAACGGCCACGGGCTGGTCGACTCCGGCGAAGTGGGCGGCCAGATGCTTGTGCGGGTGGGCCCAGGTCGGGACCGTCTCGAGCTCCCCCCAGCAATGGGGTGCCAGGCCCAGGGAGCCCAGTAGGTCGTCGAGGACCCCCTGCATGTGACCAAAGCGCCCCGCATCGAAGGGCGCCTTCTTGCCGGGTGGCGGCGTGGCCCAGGCCAGGGCTACCTGGTGTACCTGATGCGGCTCGCCACGCTCATTGGCCTGTTCGGGCAGGTAGCCCTTGCCGACTTCGAAGAGACGCACGTCGTCGTAGCGACGGCGATTGTTCTCGAGCAGCGAGACCACACTCGGAAGTACGGAACGCCGCATGCGCCCCTCGCCCTCGGAGACCGGATTGGCAAGCCCGACGTGCTCGTCGTCCCCGAGCCCGAACAGCTCGATCAAGCGGTCACTGTGGAATGAATAGGTCAGCACCTCGTGAAAGCGCGCGGCACCGGCCAGGCGATCCTGAATACGCTTGACGGCCTCGCGTCGTGAATCCCGCGGCGGCGGAGTGATGAGGCCCTGCAGGGCCTGTTCGGGAATCCTGTCGTAGTGGTGGATGCGTCCCACCTCTTCGATCAGATCTTCCTCGATCGTGATGTCTTTCGTCGCGCGCCACGACGGCACCTGGACCGTGAGGCCCTGGCCCTGTGTCTCGACCTGGAAACCGAGCCGGGTGAGAATGGCCTGGATCTCGTCGTCGGCCACGTCGGTGCCGAGCAGGGTCCGCACGCGCTCAGGACGCAACTGGATCGAGCAGGCCGGGTCGTTCCACTCTCCCGCGTCGGTCGGTACCGAGGGGAAGCGCACGTCCGGTTGGAGGCCTTGCAGCTGGGCGGCGAATGACGTCATTGCCTCGAGCGGCAAATTCGGATCCAGGCTCTTCTCGAAACGCGCGGAAGCGTCCGTGCGCAGCCCCAGGCGCATCGCGGTCCGGCGTACCACCACCGGCGCAAAATTCGCGACCTCGAGCAGCAGGCCGCTGCTCTCCTCGGTCACCTTGGAGCCCTCTTCCCCCATCACACCGGCCAGAGCGACGGGCCTGTCCCCCGAACAGATCAGGAGGTCCGAGTCCTGCAGCTTGCGCTCCTCGCCATCCAGGGTCGTGAGCGTCTCGGCCGCGCGTGCATGCCTGACCGAGATGCCCTCGGGGGAGAGGCTTCCGCGATCGAAGACGTGGGTCGGCTGTCCCAGGTCGAGCATCACGAAATTCGACAGGTCCACAAGCTGGTCCACTGGCCGCTGTCCGACTGCAAGCAGCAGGAAGCGCAGCCACATGGGTGATGGCAGGGGCTTGGCGCCGTCTATCTCGAGCGCCATGTAGCGTGGACAGTCGGGCGTATCGATCTGGACCGGGTAGCCGGTGCTCGCTCCAGTCTGCAGGGCCGGAAGGTCCAGTGGCCGCAGCTCGCGCTTCAGGATGGCTGCGATCTCCCGCGCCAGGCCCCGGTGTCCCCAGCAGTCCGGGCGGTGGGTCAGGGACTTGTTGTCGATCTCGAGCACCCAGTCATCCAGGCCCAGGGCTGCAGCGACCGGTTCGCCGAGCTGGGACGACTCCGGCAGGACCCAGATCCCCGAGTGCTCATCGCCGAGCTCGAGCTCCCTCTCGGAGCAGATCATCCCGCGCGACTCCACGCCTCGGATCTTGGACTTCTTGATCTTCATGTCGCCCGGCAAGCGTGTGCCGACGGTCGCAACCGCGACACGCTGACCAGCCGCGACATTGGGCGCGCCGCAGACAATCTGCAGGAGTTCCGCATCAGCCGCCGCATCGACCCGAACGGTGCATACTCCGAGCTTGTCCGCATCGGGGTGCTTCTCGCGGTTCTCCACCAGACCCACCCGCACGGCGGACAGATAGGGAGCAAAGGGCTCGATGCCCTCGACCTCGGCCGTGGAGAGGGTCAGGAGCTCCGCCAGGTCCTGGGGAGAGACTCCCGTCAGGTCGACGTGTCGCGCGAGCCATCGGTAGGAAACAAGCATCAGAACTGCTCCATGAAGCGCAGGTCACCGCCCATGAAATGGCGGATGTCGTCGATGCCGTACTCGAGCATCACGAGCCGGTCGAGGCCGAATCCAAATGCGAACCCCGTGTATGCGTCCGGGTCGATATTTCCGGCGCGCAGCACATTCGGATGGACCATTCCACAGCCGCAGAATTCAACCCACGTCGTCTTGCTGCAGACTCGGCAGCCGTCCTTGCAGAAGGGACAGCGCACGTCGAGCTCGAATCCGGGCTCGACGAATGGGAAATAGCCAGGTCGCAGGCGCACCTCCAGCTCGCGCTGGAAGCGTTCACGCAGGAAGGTCTTCAGGGTTCCAACGAGGTTACCCACGTGGATGCCCTTGTCGATCACGAGGCCCTCGACCTGGTGGAAGGTGTGCTCGTGGGTCGCGTCCTGGTCTTCGTGCCGGAAGACGCGCCCGGGCGCGATCGCTCGGATCGGTGGAGAGAGGCGCTCCATGGCCCGGATCTGCACCGGCGAGGTGTGCGTCCGCAGGAGCAGGTCGTCGGCGCCGGAGCACCAGAAGGTGTCGTACTCCTCGCGCGCCGGGTGGTCGGGCGGGAAGTTCAGCGCCTCGAAGTTGTAGTGGTCCAGCTCGACCTCGGGTCCGTCGAGGACCCGGTAGCCCATCGAACAGAAGACCTCCTCGACGTTGCGGATCATCTGGGTGATCGGGTGCAGGGAACCGCGTTGCTGGCGCTTCGCGGGCAGTGTGGCATCGAAATCGCCCCCCTCACGCGCGGCCGCCAGAGAGCTCGCGTCGAGCTCCGCGCCGCGCGCCGCCAGGGCCGAGAGCACCTGCTTCTTGAGCACGTTGGCGTCCTTGCCCGCCGCGGGTCGCGCTTCCGGTGGCAGGCTCGGGATGGACGCGAGCATCTTCGCCGTCACTCCGTCCTTGCCGACGTAGGTGCGCTCGATGGTGCGCAGGGCTTCGGCGTCCGTACAGGCGCCAATCTCTTCTTGCGCCCGGGCGAGAATCGTCTCAGGGGTGTCCGGCACGTGCTCCTCCGCTATCCAACAGCTACGGGTCCTTGTAAAGAAAGGCGCGGGCTGCGGATTCCATCTGAATCCGTGCCCGCGCCCTGTGTGAGCATCCGCTCGTGTCGGCGATCAGACGAGAGCGCCGCGCGCCTCATCGACGAGTGCGTCGAAGGCGGCGGGATCGTGGATCGCGAGCTCTGAGAGTTGCTTGCGGTTCAGGTCGATGCCGGCGCGCTTGAGCCCGGCCATGAAGACCGAGTACCGCATTCCGCGCATGCGTGAGGCGGCGTTGATCCGCACGATCCAGAGGCGCCGGAACTGGCGCTTGCGCTGACGCCGGTCGCGGTAGGCAAAGGCCCACGAGCGCAAAAGGGTCTCGCGCACGGTGCGCCAGAGCTTGGATCGTCCACCGCGGTAGCCCTTGGCCTGGCGGAACAGGCGAACCTTCTTCTGACGACGGGGTGCGCCGTAGGTTACGCGTACCATTCAGCCACCCCCCATCATGCGCTTCAGGAGCTTGGCCCAGGTGCCCTCGGTAACGATCTTCTGGCGCAACCCGCGGCGCGCAGCGCCGTTCTTGGGCGCGTGCTGGTGACCTCGACCGGGCCGGCTGCACTTCAGCTTGCCCTTCTTGGTCATTCGAAAGCGCTTCTTGATGGCGCCCTTCGATTTCATCTTCGGCATGGGTCTTCCTCGTTTCCTCGAAGCCGCCGGAGCGGCCTTCGACCACGATGCCCCGTTCACTGGTCATGCCAGACCGTTCCCGGGGGCCCGGATTCCACGACGGAACCCGGAGCTTGGAGCCAGATAGCCTAGCGCCCTGGTCCCCCCAGGCAAGGCCTCGGGGGCAATCTCGGACCATCTTCCGGACTACTTGTCTGCCATGTCCTCGAAGTCGAGATCGTTCTTGGGGTCGGCCGGCTTGAACTTGAAGACAAAGGGCTTTGCCGGGCCCTCCGGGGGCGCCTTTCCGCCCTTCTGATCCTCGTCGCCGGGCTTCTGGCCCTCCCTGGGGCGGGGCTCCTCGCCCTCGCGTGTCTCTCGGTCAGCACTCATGCGGTCACCTCCTGGGGACTCTGAATTGTGGTGGGGCCGAACAGTCCCGCCCCGGCCATCTCGCTCAGGCAGGCCCGGGCCTCGCCCTGACTTGCCTGGGGGAAAACCTCGACCACGCCGTCCATCGTTCGAGATCCGTCGCACCGCTCGAGCAGGGTCCAGGCCTCGGGTGAGAGGCAACGGATGTCGGCGGTCATGGGGTCGTAGACCAGGACGGCCGGACAGGGCTCGAGGGGCTCCAGCTCCGCGTCGAAGCGGGCACGATCCTCATCCGAGATGAGATCGGACTGGAAGCGCGGGCGCAGGGTGCGGTGGTCGACTTCCGTCAGTCGTTCGTCCAGATCATTGCGGTCGAAGGCGAGGGGCAACACGCGCAGGTCATCCCGCAGCAGGAGCCGCTCACCGTCGCGTACTGAGACCGACGGCGCGCGGGTCGTGCGCTCGAGGACTTCCGATTTCAGCTGGTCCCACCCACCGAACTTCGTGAGGTACAGGAAGTAGTGACCCTTCAGTTCGTGATAGAGCATGTTGGTGTTCTGGAACACCGGGAAGTCCGAGCGCAGGGCGCTGGTGAACTCGAAGTACATGTCGCGCGCCTCGCGCCGCGACATGCCACGGTCGGTCTTGAAGTCGTAGTAGACCTGCAGGTCCGCGTCCGGGTCCGGGTAGACCTCGGTGATCGAGAACTCGTCTCGACGGCGGTAGATCTCGGAGGATTCGTCGAGGTAGAAGACCCGGACACTCACCTCCTGGATCCACTGCTGGTTATCCACGATGGTCTGCAGCGTCTGGCGCGCCTCCTCGCGGGTCTCCGTGGGAAATCCGACCATCGCGTACAGGGTCACGGAAATGCCGGCCTCGTGTACACGCTGGATGATGTTCATGCTCTGGTCAGGGTCGATACCCTTGCACATGGCCTCGAGCACGCGCGTCGACGCGCTCTCGTATCCAAACGCGATCCTGCGGCAGCCAGAGTCGTAGAGGTCGCGGCAGACCTCCTCCGTGAATACCTCGTGTTCCAGGCGGGCATCACACCACCAGCGCACGTCCAGGCCGCGCTCGAGGATCTTCTTGGGCAAGGCGCGGGCCATGTTCGGCGGCAGGTCCTCGATGGCCAGGTAGAAGTGCCGCGCGCCGTGCAAGGCCTGCAGCTTGGCCATGTCGTCCACGGTCTCGTCGAGGCTCCGTCCACGGTATCCCGGTCCGATAACTGTGTAGAGGGTGCAGAATACGCACTTGCCCCAGTAGCACCCGCGCGTGGCCGCCAAGGGCAGCATCAGCTCGGGTGAGAAGTACTTGTCGAGGGGGAAGCCCTCGAAGTCGGGCGTCGGCAGGTCGCGGATGTTCAGGGGTTCGGCATGGGGGTTGAAGCGCACCTCCCCATCCGGAGTGCGCCAGATCAGATTGGCAATGTGCGTGAGATCCTCTTGCCCGTCCTCCACTGCGCGCGCAACGCCGAGCAAGGGGCCTTCGCCCTCGAGCATGGCGAAGCTATCGACGACGTCCCAGATCTCATCGCGCCGCGCGAGCTTCTCTCCGACGTAGGCCAGCAGTCCGCCACCTACGGTGATGTGGCAATCCGGTTTCCATTCCTTGATCAGCTTGGCCAGGGTAAAGGCCGGTATGGCCTGGCTGCCAAATGTCAGTGAGATGCCGATCAGGTCCGGATCCTGCTCCCGGATGCCGGGCATCACGTACTCACGGTAGAATTCGATGAACGGATTTTCGTCCTCGTCACTCAGTGCTTCGAGAATGGCGCCCGTATTCTCGATCGGGTAGCGCATGACGAAGCCATGGGAGCTCAGCTTCGTGGGCGCATACTCGGCGGAAAAGAGCCGCAGAGCCTGCTCGATGGTGCGCCCGGCCCAGAGGTAGCGCTCGTGGTCGTAGAACTCCTCCTCGTTGCGCATCACCTGCTTGGCCCCATCGATGTTCTCGATAACGGCCTCGGCCGTGAGCTCGATCTCGGAGCGAGCCTGGTAGCTCTCCATCTCGGAGAAGGTCAAGCTCTCGCGCTCGTTCAAGGACTCGAAACTGCCGCGGGCGCGGATGCTCTCCAGGCTCCTGCGCAGCCGCTCTGGCGATAGGAACGTGTCGAAGGCCAGCATGCTCAGGTCCATCTGAGTCACGTCCTCGAACCCGTTCTGCTTGAGCCAGGCCGTCAGCGAAGGCAGGCTCAAATACGGCTGCGTGAAGTGACCCTGCGGCGGGAAGAGTAGAAGGGTTTTCATCGTGGTTCCGATTCGGTGATGACGAGGGTCGCGTTCAGCTCGGGAGACAGGACCACCTGCTCATGGCCACTGGGCCAGCGGACCTCAACTCGATCCACGGATGTGACGGGGCCCAAGCCTACGAAGAGCCCCGGGGCGTGTGAGGAATAAAGCCCGTTCGAGAAGCGCACCTCGTTTGTCCAGCTTCGGTCTCCGGCAACGACCCGCACGCGGGCACCGAGCCCGTCGCGGTTGCTCATGGTTCCGACGGTCCGGATCTGCAGCCACTTGCCACGTGCCGGACTGCGATTCTCCAGGAGGCGCGGACGCTCGTCCATGTCGACGATGAGCGCGTCCAGGTCACCGTCCTGGTCTGCGTCCGCGAAGGCTACACCCCGTGCCGATCGCAGCAAGTCGAGCCCCTTACCCGCCGGTGTGGCCTCCACGAAGGTGTGGGCCCCGGATGCGTCGCGGCGGCCCTCGAAGAGCTGGGAACGCTGGGCCCACTCGTGCATACCGATCTTTGCCGCCTGCGGCATCACGTGTCCGTTGGCGACCAGGAGGTCTAGATTGCCATCCAGGTCGGCGTCGAAGAATCCCCCACCCCAGCCGAGCTTGTCGACGCTGGCCGCAGCCAGGCCCGCGGCGTTGGCGCGGTCCGTGAACCGGCCCTTGCCATCGTTGATATGGAGACTGTTGGCCTCGAAGTCAAAGTTGGTGCGCAGGACGTCCATATCCCCGTCCGAGTCCACGTCCGCGACCAAAAGCCCCATGGCGGCCGTCGCCTGGCCATCTCCGTTCAGGGCGAATCCGCGCTGCGCCCCCTGCTCCTCGAAAGCTCCAGTGCCGTCGTTGTGGAACAGGTTGCAGGGCTGCAGATCGTTGGCCACGAGGATGTCCTGCCAGCCGTCATCGTCCACGTCGGAAAAGACCACCGCGTAGGAGCAAAGTCCCGCGTCCAGCTGCAAGCCGAGCTCCGCGCTGGCTTCACGGAATTGACCCTGGCCGTCATTCACGAAGAATCGATCCGGGGCACCGCGATTGAAGCCACGGCCGTTCTCGGCCTCGGGGCCCCAACCGATCTCGACGCCATCGATCACGGCCCGGCGCCCCCCATCGGGCGGATTGTCCAGGTCGAACAGGCAGTAGTTTGCCACGTACAGGTCGAGGTCCCCGTCGTTGTCGACGTCGCCAAAGGCGGCGCCCGCCCCCCATAGGTCGTTGACCAGGCCCGCGGCGGCGGAGCATTCGACGAACTTGCCGCCATCGTTGCGAAAGAAGAGGTCCGAACCGAAGCAGGCCAGGTAGAGATCCGGATCCCCATCGCCCTCGACATCACCGACGGCGACGGCGTTGATCCAGCCCGCAACATCGAGGCCGTATGCGGCGCTCACGTCCTCGAAGGTCATCGCGCCCTTGTTCTCGTACAGCCGCGCCCCACCGGCGCCCAGCTCGACCTCGAGTCGGGCTCCGTCGTCCACGTAGCGCATGCCCGCGCCGTTGGCCACGAACAGATCCAGGTCGTCGTCGCCATCCACGTCCAGCCATGCCGCGCCGCAGCCGTTGCCCTCCGGGATGTACCAGCGTCGTCGATCGCCGGAGACATTGACGATGTCGAGCCCGGCGGCCTCCGCCACATCGACGAACACGAAGCGTGGGCCGTCTTCGGTAGCCCGCGAGGCGTCCTCGGTCCCCGCATGGATGGCCGGCGTCGATGAAGATGCGGCCGTTTCCGTCGACGGACTGCACGCCACCACCGGAAGCAGGACACAGGGGACGGCGGCAACACTCCTCCAACATGCGATTCCTGGATGCATGGGGGGCAGACTAGCAGACGGTACAGGCCGGGTGGAGCGCTGAATCGGCCCTTGCCCTACCCTCGCCTCAGTCAGCGAGCCCCACGAGCTCGAAGCCCTCGCTGACGTTGTACATCAACATCTGCGTGCGCTGGCCCGCATGGCGTCGAACCAGCTCGACCATCCACTCCTGTTCGCCGGGCCATGGGTAAGCGTAGACCATGTCGAAATCCGCAATTTCGAGTCCCAGCTCCTCATATCCGTCGGCGCCTTCGGTCAGGGTCAGGAAGTCCCCGTCGAGGGACTGGATCTCGTCGCGATAGTCCGGCGGGACGAAGCTGCCCTGGACGAAGGTGGCGCGGGAGTCGAAGCGCTCCGCAAGCCCATGGGCCAGTTCGATGAGCTCCGGTTCGATCTCGATGCCGGACGCATCGAATCCCATCAGATCGGCCAGGATGGTAATCACTCCGGCCCCGGAGCCCAGCTCCAGGAAGGAGTGGGCGTGGGCCCCAAGGTCCAGCAGAGCCGCGTGGGCCAGGGCTCCGTTGGCCGGGATGAATCGGTGAAAGCGGGCATCCGCCGAGGTCGAGAATTCGCGCCACGCCTCGGCCCCCAGCTTCAGCAGCTCGTCGAGCATCTCGGCCGTGAGCCGGCCCTGTGGGGTGGGCGACGAATACTCCTCCATGGGGCCAGCATACCCTGGGAAGATCGCGACGACGCGCCGCGCCTGCTACCCTATCTCCGTGGCGCTTGGAGACCCAGCGATGCAAGGCGAGAGCAGGATGGCTGCGCGCCCATTCCGCGCGCCTCCCGGGCGCTTCACCTTCGTTCCGATCTTGTTGCACTCGCTGCTCCTCGGCTGCGGGGGCGCCGAGGAACCCACGTCCGTGGACGGGATCGATGGCTTCTGGTTCGACATCACCGACTACGGGGCGTGGCGCGCACCGACCGAGGAGCAGAGTGCGGCGATCCGTGAGCTGGAATCCCTGGGCTACGCAGACGGATACGAGGCCGGCCCCCAGGTCACCGGAGTCCTTCAGAACGACCCGGAGCGCACCCAGGTCGGCCTGAATCTCTGGAGCTCGGGCCATGCCCCGGAGGCCTTCCTGATGAACATGGAGGGCCGCATCCTGCACACCTGGAAGCACGCCTACAGCGATCTACCGGGTGCCGGGGCCATGGAACATCACTCCCAGAACGCCTGGCGTCGCGTGCGCTTGCTGCCCCACGGGGACTTGCTCGCGATACACGAGGGGCTCGGGCTCTTGAGGTTGGACCGTGACTCCGATCTGCAGTGGTACTTTCCAGATCACGCCCACCACGACCTGGACCTGTACCCGGATGGTCGAATTCTCGTGTTGACCCGAGCGGCGCGCATGATGCCGGGACTGCATCCCACCGAGCCGATATTCGAGGACTCCATCACGACCCTCGATGGGGATGGAAATGTGCTGGACCAGGTCTCGCTGCTCGCGTGCATGCGTGACTCTCAGTACTCGAATACCCTGCGGCAGGCTTCCACGGACGGCGGAGACATCCTGCACACGAACTCGATCGATATCCTGGACGCGCAGGAAGCGCGTGCCCACCCGAGCTTCGTTCCGGGGCATGTTCTGGTGTGCTTCCGCGATCTGGACGCGATCGCCACGGTGGACCTGGAGGGCCGGACCATCGCCTGGATGAGCGCCGGCGACTGGATCGCTCCCCACGATCCCACGGCCCTCGGTCCAGGCTCGATGCTCATCTTCGACAACATGGGACACGAGACCTTTTCCAAGGTGCTCGAGTTTGATCCGCAGGATGGTCGGGAGATCTGGAGTCATCGCGGGGATCCGCCCCAGAGCTTCTTCTCCATCTTCTGTGGCACAGCCGCACGCCTGCCCCGGGGAAATACGCTCATCACAGAATCCTGTCGCGGTCGCGTGATCGAGGTCGACGACCAGGGCGACGTGGTCTGGGAGTACGCGAGCCCGTATCGCGCGGGTGCGGACCAGCAGTTCGTCGCAGCCCTGTACGAGATGGTGCGCCTACCCGAGGACCAGGCGCTGGAGTGGTTGGAGCGGTGAGGCTGGTCGCACTGCTCATCGGTGCGGCCGTGCTCGTGCTCCTGGCCTTCCTGGACCTGGCGGGGCAGGTCGCGGGCAATGCGGATGACGCCTTCATCCTGCTCGTCTATGCCCGCCACTTCGCCGAGAACGGCAGCCTGCACTACAATGTCGGCGAGGGCGCACTCGACGGCTTCTCCAGCCTGCTCGACGTGATCGTCAAGGGGGTTGGCATCCGCGCGTCCGGTGCCGATCCAATCGAGGTCAACTTCTGGGTCACCACGGCTGCGCTCGGCATGAGTGCCCTCGCTGGCCTGGCCCTCGCGATTCGAGCCGGCCGCGACGAGGACCGCCGCGCCTGGTGGCTGACGCCACTCGGGGCACTGGCCCTGGCCCTCACACCGGGGCTGGCCGAGGGCACCTCCTACATGCTCGAGACGCCCCTGTTCGCGTTCATCCTCATCGCTGCCCTGGCCTGTATCGTCTCCGAGCGCGTCGCTCTGGTGCCCTTGCATCTATTCGCCCTCGGTCTTGTCGCCGTCCGACCGGAGGGCACGCCCATCGCAGTCCTGCTCGTATGCGCGGGCGTCCACGCGAGCTACAAACGTTGCCCCGTGCGGGCGCGCTACCTCGGTCTGACCTTTGCTGGTCTGGTCTTGATCTATTACGCCTGGCGCATCTGGCTCTTCGGCCACTGGGCACCAAACTCGTATTACGCCAAGACATCCGCAGTCCGCAGCAATGAACTGAGGGATGGATGGGCCTATGTCCTGGCACACGGCGGCACCCTGGCGGGCGCGGTCCTGACCCTCTTCGTCGCGACCGGGCCACTGGTGCTGCTATCCAAGGCCTGGTCCCCTGGTCGGGGCCGACGGATCTACGGCTGGATCAGCGGCACCGCCTGGATCGCCCTGGGGGGCGTTGTCGCGTCTGGAGGTGACTGCTATGCGGGCGCGCGATTCCTCATGCCATCCCTCGTGCTGGGCACCGTCGCCCTGCTGATGGCGATCATCCATCTCGAGAGTCCGATTCGCTGGCTGCTCTTGGGCGTGCTGGTTCTGGCGACCGGCGCCGGCCTGCAGACGGTGATGAAGGATGCGCCGGCCAAGCTCGAAAGCCTGGGTCATGGAGCCATCACCCGCGCCCATTTCGCGTGCAGCGACGATATCAGTTCTCGCCTGGCGGCTGCGGCTCGGGGCGCGCGCGTGGCGCAGATCCATTTCCAGCGCTTCAAGTACTTCCAGGACGATGCGGAGGTCTTCGACCTGACCGGTATCAACGAACGAGATGTCGCCCACCGGCCGGTCGATGGACCCGTTCGCTTCGGCAAGGACGGCCTGAGCCAGGCCCTGGGTGCGGGTGTCGAGGTCCTGCATCTGGACTATCGCTGGAGTCACCCCTTGCCCATGGCCAGGCACACGACCCGTGCGGTAGTCGACAGCCGCGACCTGCGCGAGAGCTTCGCGGTGCTGATCGATGACGAGCAGGCCGAGCAGCTGGCCGCCGAATACCTGACCGCCAGCCTCGTGGGGGTATGCGGATCCCAGTGCCTGAACGTTTTTATCCGCACGGAGCTCGCGGCGGCCTTCCGGGCGGCGGGATTCCTGGTGCAAAAACCCTGATCTGGCGGGCTTTTCTGGACATCGGCCAGCTCTCGGCTAACAATACTCGAACGTTCGCTAGTTCGGACGTCTTCGATATCACACCGGTCGGCCGATGCCCGGCGCACCCTTCGCGGGGTGGGCATGCGCGCCGCTTGAGGGGCACACGAATGAAGTACGTAGCTGGGCTTTGCGCCCTACTCGTCGGCGCTGTCGGCAACGCCGCCGCCGCAGACCTGGATCTGGACGGACCTGCCACCCTGCGCGTCCAGCCGGGACTCGTGATCGACCTGGAGACCGGTGCCAGAACGCCGAGCGTCCATCCCCTCGCCGAGGCGTTCAGGCAGAGCGACCGGGGCGAGATCATCTCCGTCGATCCGGGCGTCTACGAGGGTTTCCTGCTGGGCCTCAACAACCCCCATCGAGACGACGTGGTCTTTTCCGGGGTTCAGGGGGTCGTCCTGCGCGCCCGCATACCCGGAACCGTGACGATCGATACCAACGGTAGCGACACGATCCTGATCCAGCAGCCACAGGATTCGCCTCCGTTTCGGGATATCGCCTTCGTCGATCTGACCATCCGAACAGGCACTGCTGCAGCCGTACGATTCGGCCAGGGCGATCCCTACTGGGGCTTCCATTTCCATCGCGTTCACATTACCGGCGCGGGCAAGTACCCACTCTGGGGAGTACGCATCCACTCGGGTGGCGACATCCTTTTCGACGAGTGCCTGATCGAGGACATCGCTCTCGAGCATGGGATCTACGCCTCGAACAACGCCGGCGCGTTCACGGTCAAGGACAGCACCATCCGGAACGTGGGGCGGGCCGCCATCCAGTTCCGTGAGATTTCGTTGAACGAGGCGTCGGACGCCATTCCGAGTCGAGGGCGGACGCGCATCCTGAACAACTGGTTCGTCAATACGGGCAAGAATGATGGTGCCAGTGCCCTGACCCTGCGAGGCACGCACATCGTGGACGTCATCGGCAATGTCTTCCTTAATGGGTTTGGCTCGGATCCCCACTCACGCGGTGCGGTCGTCGCGTCCGGTACGCCCCTGTACGGCAAGCCCTACGCCAATCACTGCCTGTTGATGCTTCGCAACCGCATCATGTACCGCAATCCCGATCGTGCGGTCGTCGCGATCAGCAGCACCCAGTCGGCCATGCTGCGCGCCAACACGATCGCCACCAACACGGTCATCTACCCCGCCCTTGACCTCAGTGTCCCCGGCGGCGGGCCCATCAACGGACGCCTGGCCCTGGCCCGCAATGACTTCGGTCGAGGCGCCATGCAGGCGCGCATCATGGTGCGTCGATTCGGCAACAGTGTCTTGACCCTCGACGAGATCGATAGTCTGGCACCCTCCGACGGATTCAGCTGGCGCTGCACCGACTGAGAGGAGAGCACGAACCTTTGCGGCCCCGTCACCGGCACGATAGGTGTCGGGTGGCCAGGGCTCGTTCGGTCGAGCTGGGCGCTAGGGCGTGAACTGGACGCCCAGGCCGTCACTCAGGTTTGATGTCGGGCCGTCCCGGTACCAGAGCTGAAAGTTCCAGCTGGACCCGGGCAGGATGACCCCCGCGGGCTGCGGGGCCATCGTCATGTCCAGGGCATGGGTTGCGGTCCCCGATGGACTGACCTGTACCAGGGGTGGCAGGCGGAAGACCGAGCCACCGACGCAACGGAATCCCGAACCTAGCGGGACCTGGGGGCGCGAGACGCCCTGCAGAAACAGGCCCGAAACTCCCGGCGGAGCGCCGCTTGCGGTCAGCTCGAAGTGGTTGTCCCCCACGCTGACGTTGCCAAGGAACCCGATGTGCGCCCCAGGACCGGCCGAGTTCGGGCTCGCGATACAGTAGTTCTCAAAAGCGAAGTCATCGAGGCGCAGGATCTCTAGCCCGGAGATCTTCGGGCGGTCCGCACTCGAATGCAGGTCAATGTCGACCGCTCCATCCGTCACTGCTACATCGAAGGTGTGGACCACGGCCGTCGCGGAGCCGACGTCCGCAAAGATGTCGTAGTCGTCGAGCACGAGCTGATCCTCGAGTGTCACGTCGAAGAGGCGACTTCCGACACCGCCGCCTCCACCGCCAGGCGTCCCCCAGTAGATCTCGGAGAAATGCATGCGGACGCGGTAGAGGCCATCCGGGACCCCTATTCGGTATCCGAAGAAGGTGGGATGCTGGCTCGACCCGCTGCGCTCGGTCAAGTAGAGCTCATCGTTATCGGTGCCGGCGATCTGGGTAAGCGAGCTATTCGTGTAGCTACCACCGTCCATCGCACCCAGGTCGACGCACCATTCTTCGAGGGCAACTGGCGAGATGAATGGTCCGCCCCCAGAGTTCAGCCGCAGGGTAGCGCCCAGGGTCGCGGACTGGGCGCGCGCGAAGCTGGCAACCTGCGGCTGGACTGGCCCGATTCCGCCGCTGGATATGAAGATCCGGTCAGCGTAGGCGTTGGCAATGGGCGCGACCAGTCCAACCGGCATGGGCGGCAGAGCCGTCCATGTGTCGAGCACTGGATCGTAGGCCGAGATATCGGGCAGGGCAGGGTTTCCGATGCCGTTCGCCCGGCCGCCGACGATGATCAGCCGGCCCCCCATGACGAAGGTGCCTGGCTCCGTGTGGGAGCGGCCAAAGGGCAATGACGCGACCTCGCTCCACATGCCCGTGACCGGATCGAAGGCATGCACATTGGTGATGTCCTCGGGATCGTCTTCGTGCCTGAACTGACCACCGACGGCATAGGCCCTGCCGCCCAGTTCAGCGGATCCGAAGTGGTTGCGAGGTACCGGCATCGGTGCCGCGCTGGTCCAGCCGACAGGGTTGTCCAGGTCGAGCACGAAGTGGTCCCCCAGATCTGTCTCCTTGTCGGTGCTGACGCCGCCGTAGTAATGCAGCTCACGTCCCAGGCGCGCCATTCCCCCGCTTCCACGTGGCGCCGGTAGTGCGGGACCATTGCTCCATGAGTCGGACAGGATGTCGTACTTGCGGACGCTCGCTACCACCGGACCCGGATGGTTGCCTCGGAAGCCGCCCACAACCCAGACGGTGTGCCCGTCGACTGCAAAGCCAGCGTGGGTGACGGTCTCCGGCATATCCGCCAGGCGCGTCCAGGTATTCAGCACGGGATCGTACTTGTGGACCTGTTCGGTCGCCCTGAGCGCCTGGTTGAAGAATCCACCAAAGACGTAGACTTCATCATCGACCACCACGGACGGGCCCTCGATGCGAGCGATCGGTGCCGGGGCGATGGAGTCCCATAGACAGCCGTCGACCCCGCGGGCACTGGTAGGAAGTGCCGCCGCCACGGTCATGCAAAGCGCAAGGCGGCTGGCATGGAGCAGGCCCTGCGGGCTGCCCTGGTGCGAAAGGAGCATGGGAATTCTCCGGGTGCGGATCTCGGGTACTAGGCTTTCCTACGAGTATACCCTGCTGGGTCGCCCGCGGCAGGGCTGCCTCGGGCATCGCCTCCAGTGCCCCCGCACGCGGCGGGGTGCTCCAGGTCGTGCTCTCAGCTGGATGCGTTGTCGGTCGAGCCGGAGGGCTTGGGCTCGGGCTTGCGCTTCACCGCTTCGGGCAAGTGCGCCAGCAGCATGGTCATTCGGCGCCCCATCATCTTGGGGTGCATCTCGACCTTGGCGATATCGGACAGGGCATCGGCCACCTTGCGCATCACCTCGAACCCGTGCTCCGGGTGGGCCATCTGACGGCCCCGGAAAATGCAGACGACCTGCACCTTGTGACCCTGACCAAGGAATCGTCGGCCATTGTCGAGCCGGTAGGAGAGGTCGTGGTCGTCGATCGCTGGACGGACGCGTAGTTCCTTGAGAAGAGAAACGTGCTTCGAGCCGCCCTTCTTCTCCTTCTTCCGCTGCTGATACTTGAACTTGCCATAGTCCATGATCCGGCAGACGGGTGGGCGCGCTTGGGGCGAGACCTCTACCAGGTCCTGGCCCACTTCGTCCGCCATGCGGCGCGCCTCTTTGGTGTTGACGATGCCTACTTGCTCGCCATCTTGATCGATCAGTCGGACCTCGGGTACGCGGATCCGATGGTTGATACGGAAGTCTTGAACGGCCACTTAGCTCCTTGGGTGTCGGGATGAAAGGGCGCGCGTCCCGCCTTGGGCGGACGGCACCTCTTGTAAGAGTACTGAGGATAGGTCGGCAGGAGAGAATCCGCCACTTTGGGCCAATCTCGCCCTCGGCTGGACCCTGGGTGACATAGGAAGCCCCAATGCACCCCCCCGCGGGCCCCTGGCTCCCGAAATCCCCATCAGGAGGCCGGCGCGGGGTCGGACGTGTCCGGCGCAGCGATCCTGGCCACGTGCACTTCCTCGAGCTGCTTCGCGTCGATTTCCGACGGCGCCCCGCACATGAGGTCAGCGGCCGAGGTGGTCTTGGGGAAGGCCACCACGTCGCGAATCGAGTCGAGGCCGCAGTTGAGGGCGACGATGCGGTCGAGGCCGAGGGCAAAACCCGCGTGCGGCGGTGCCCCGTGGGCCAGGGCCGTCAGGAGGAAGCCGAACTTGGCCTCCTGCTCCTCGGGCGAGATACCGAGCAGATCGAAGACCTTTTGCTGCACGTCGGAGCGGTGGATCCGAACCGAACCGGACCCGAGCTCCCAGCCGTTCAAGACGAGGTCGTAGGCTCGACTCAGCATCGTCGCCGGATCGCCGGAGAGCTCCCAGTCATCGGGCGCGGTGAACGGGTGGTGCGGGGAATCCCAGCGCCCATCTTCCTCGTTGCGTTCGAACATCGGGAAATGGGTGACCCAGAGGAAATCCCGTCGCTCCGGGTCCGCCAGGTTTCGCTCGCGCCCCAGGTGCAAGCGCAGCTCGCCAAGAACCCGCCAGACCACGGCTTCGTCGTCGGCCATGAAGAGGCACAGGTCTCCATCGCTCGCACCCATGCACTCCATCAACTCCCCAGCAGCGTCGTCGGCGGTGAAGCGCGCGAGTGGTCCCGCTCCCCCATCCTTGTTGGCCTTCCACCAGGCCAGGCCCTTGGCGCCGTACTCCTTGGCGATGGGCTCGAGGGCCGTGATCTGCTTGCGGCTCAGCTCGGCGCCGCCCGGAAGTACGAGCCCCATGACCCGTCCGCCCCGCTCCAGGGCGCCGGTGAAGACCTGAAAGCTGCACGTCTTGGCCCAGCTTGCGACATCGCAGAGCTCCATGGCAAAGCGCGTATCGGGCTTGTCGCTGCCGAAGCGCTCCATGGCGCTCTTCCAATCGAGTCGCGGAAAGGGCGTCGCAATCTCGACACCGAGGGCCGACTTGTAGGTATCGGCCAGCACGCCTTCCCAGACCGCAAAGACGTCATCCTCGTCGACGAAGGACATCTCCATGTCGAGCTGGGTGAATTCAGGCTGACGGTCCGCGCGCAGGTCCTCGTCACGGAAACAGCGCGCCACCTGGAAGTAGCGATCCATGCCCGACACCATGAGGATCTGCTTGAAGATCTGTGGTGACTGGGGCAGCGCGTAGAACTTGCCGGGGTGCACCCTGGCCGGAACCAGGTAGTCGCGCGCACCTTCGGGAGTCGCACGGGTCAGGATCGGCGTCTCGATATCGAGGAAATCCCGCTCGAGGAACGCCTGCCGCATGGCGCCGATGAATCTCGAGCGTTCCATCAGGCGCTCCTGCATCGGCCGTCGGCGCAGGTCCAGGAAACGGTAGCGCAGGCGCAGCTCGATGGACGTATCGAGATCGTCGAGGATCTCGAAGGGCGGCAGCTTGGCACCCGATAGGACTTCGACCCGCTCGACCTTGAGCTCCACCTCCCCAGTGGCCCGGTCCGGATTGACGTTGGAGCGCGCGATCAGCTCGCCCGTGACCGAGAGCACATCCTCGGGGCTTATCTGCAGATCGCCCGCGATGTCCTCGTCCAGCACAACCTGGGTGATGCCGTAGCGGTCGCGCAGGTCGACGAAGTAGATCGAGCCCAGGTTGCGGCGCGCGTCCACCCAGCCGTTCAGCGTGACCTTCTGCCCGATGTCGGCCGTGCGGAGCTCGCCACAGGTGTGGGTGCGACGCCACTCGTTGTCAGCGGCGGACATGGCTAGCGCCGCGCCATCGTGATGCGCATGAGTGCACGGCGCAGGGCAGCGCGTGCACGCACGGCATCCACCTTGGCGGCACCCGCAATGGTGACCATTTCGTGCAGGCGCTCCTTGGCCCGCTCGGACGCGGCCTGGGCACGATCCAGATCAATGTCGCTCGGTGATTCGGAAGCGTCGGTCACGATGCGCACCGTGTTGCTGCGCACCTCGGCAAATCCACCGGCGATGAACAAGCGCTGAGCCTGCCCGCCCTCAGTGTAGGCCAACTCGCCAGGACCGAGTGCGGACACGAGCGCCGCGTGGCCCGGGAGAACGCCCACGGATCCGTCGATGCCGGGGAAACGGATCGAGTCCGTCGGAACGTCCAGGACGACCCGCTCGGGGGTTATGACGCGCAGAGTGAGTGAGCCAGCCATCGTGCCCTACTTACCTTCTTCGGCCAGCTTGCGGCCCTTCTCGATGGCCGAGTCGCCGCCTGCGACCATGTAGAACGCATCTTCCGAAAGTTCGTCGTGATCGCCCGCCAGAATCTCCTTGAATGCGCGCACCGTGTCCTCGCGTGGGACGAACACGCCGGGCATGCCGGTGAACTGCTCGGCCACGAAGAAGGGCTGGGACAGGAATTTCTGGATGCGGCGTGCGCGGTGCACGACCAGCTTGTCCGCGTCCGAAAGCTCCTCAACGCCGAGGATGGCGATGATGTCCTTCAGGTCCGCATAGCGCTGAAGCATCTGCTGCACCGCACGCGCGACCGTGTAGTGCTCCTCGCCGACCACGTTCGGATCGAGCATGCGCGAGGTCGACTTGAGTGGGTCCACCGCGGGGTAGATCCCGAGCTCGGAAATCGAGCGGTCCAGGATGATGGTCGAGTCCAGGTGCGCGAAGGTGGCCACCGGAGCCGGATCGGTGATGTCGTCCGCGGGCACGTACACGGCCTGCATGGAGGTCACCGAGCCGCGACTGGTCGAGGTGATGCGCTCCTGAAGCGCGCCCATCTCGGAGGCCATGGTCGGCTGGTAACCCACCGCAGACGGCATGCGGCCGAGGAGTGCCGACACCTCGGAACCGGCCTGCACGAAGCGGAAGATGTTGTCCACGAAGAGCAGCACGTCCTGGCCCAGCTCGTCGCGGAAGTACTCGGCCATGGTCAGGCCGGAAAGTGCCACGCGCAGACGGGATCCGGGCGGCTCATTCATCTGGCCGAAAACAAGCACGGCGTTGTCGAGCACGCTCTGGACGGTGCCTTCGGGGGTCGTGTACTGGGCCTCGCTCATCTCGAGCCAGAGGTCGTTGCCCTCGCGGGTTCGCTCCCCCACGCCACAGAACACACTGAATCCACCCTTCTCGACCGCGGTGATCCGGATCAGCTCCTGAATCAGCACTGTCTTGCCGACGCCAGCTCCGCCGAAGAGGCCAATCTTGCCGCCCTTCGCGAAGGGGCACAGCAGGTCGACGACCTTGATACCCGTCTCGAAGACCTCCGAGATGGGCTGCTGCTCGGAGAACGGGGGCGCCGGACGGTGGATGGGCCAGGTCGTGCCAGCATCCATCTCGCCCTTGCTCAACTCGTCCAGCGGACGGCCGAGCAGGTTGAAAATACGACCCTTCGTGTGCTCGCCGACCGGCACCTTGATCGGGTCACCCGTGTCGCTGCAGTCCATGCCGCGTCGACAACCGTCGGTGGTCGACATGGCGACACAGCGCACGACGTCGTTGCCAAGGTGCTGGGCGACTTCGAGCGTCAGCTCGATATCGCGGCCGCTGTCGACGACCGATAGAGCGTTGTAGATCGGCGGCAACTGCCCCGCAGGGAAGCGAACGTCGACGACGGGGCCGAAGATCTGGGAGATGGTTCCTAGGTTGCTCATTGGAATGGCGTGTCGGGCTCGGTTACTTGATGGCTTCTGCGCCGCCGACGATGTCCAGCAGCTCTTTGGTGATGTTCTCTTGGCGCTTGCGGTTGTAGACACCGCGCAGGAGCTTCTGCATGTCGTTCGCCGATTCGGTGGCGTTCTTCATGGCGAAGCGCTTGCTCGCGTACTCGGAGGTGAGGGATTCGAGCAGCGCGTTGTAGACGCGCGTTTCGAGGTAGCGCGGCACGAGCTCGTCAAAGATCGTGGCTGCATCGGGCTCGAGGATGACGTCGCCAGCGGACGCATCAGACGCGCCGTCGTCACCGCCCAGGGCGTCCGCCGAGACGGGCAAGAAGGGCACTACGCTCGGCACGTACTTGACCATCGACTCGAAGGCCGTCGACAGCAGGCAGACATCGGCGTATTCCCCCGAAAGGAACTCGCGCTGCAAGAGCCTCGAAGTGACAGCCGCCATGCGGAAGTCCATGGACTCCAACGGCGGGTCCGTCAAGTAGCTCTCGATCGTCAAACCCCGTTTCTTGAGGTAGGTGGCGCCTTTGACGCCGTAGACGAAGAAGCGCACCTTGCTCTCATCCCGCTGCGCGAGCCACTGCTCGAGCTCGCGGAAGATGTTTGAGTTATACGCACCGCAAAGGCCACGGTCGGAAGTGACGAGCAGCACCAGGGTCAGGTCGCCGGCACCCTTCTGAAAGAGCGGTCGCTCGGCAACGTCGTCGCCGAGCACGGCAGTCAAGCGGCCCACGAGGCCTGCGATCTCCTCGGCGTAGGGACGCGACGAGACGGCGCGGTCCTGGAACCGACGCAGCTTGGTCGTCGCGACCATCTCCATGGCACGCGTGATCTGCTTGATATTGCCTACGGAGTCGATCCGTACGCGTAGCTCCTTGACGCTGACCATCGGGGGTTAGGCCTCAATGTTCATCTGGGCTTTGACCGCGGCTGCGGCATCGGCCAGGGTTTTCTTGGTCTCGTCCGTGAGGTCTTTCTTGGCGCTCACGACGTCGTCCATGATCGTCTCATGGGTGTCGTGCACGTAGTCCAGGAAGGCCTTCTCGAACTCGAGGATTCGATCGACGGGGACACTGTCGAGCAGGCCCGCGCCGCCGAGGTAGATCGCCATGACCTGATCGGCCACGTGCACCGGTGCGTATTGGGGCTGCTTCAGCAGCTCGACGAGCCGCTCGCCCCGTGCCAGCTTGGACTGGGTTGCGGCATCCAGGTCGGAGCCGAACTGGGCGAAGGCCGCCAGCTCGCGGTACTGGGCCAGGTCGAGGCGCAGACTACCGGCGTTCTTCTTCATGGGCGGGATCTGGGCCGCGCCACCGACGCGCGAGACCGAGATACCGGCGTTCACGGCCGGTCGGATACCTGCGTTGAACAGGCTGCCCTCGAGGAAGATCTGCCCGTCGGTGATCGAGATCACGTTGGTCGGAATGTAGGCCGCAACGTCGCCCTCCTGGGTCTCCACGACGGGCAGTGCCGTCAGGGAACCGCCGCCCTTGGTGAAGCGCGGGTTGATCTTGGGCGCATCGTCCGAAAGCTTGGCCGCGCGCTCGAGCAGGCGGCTGTGCAGGTTGAACACGTCGCCCGGGAAGGCCTCGCGGCCGGGCGGGCGGCGCAGGAGCAACATGACCTGGCGGTAGGCCAGGGCTTGCTTGTAGATGTCGTCGTACATGATGACGACGTGGCGACCCTCGTCGCGGTAGCGCTCACCCATCGCACAGCCGGCGTAGGCCGAGAGGTACTGCATGGAAGCTTCGTCGATGGCCGAGGCCAGGACGACGATCGTGTACTTCATCGCGCCAGTCGCCTCGAGGCGACGCACGATCTCGACTACGGTCGACTGCTTCTGGGCGATGGCGACGTAGATGCAGATGACCTGCTCCGGATTGTCCGGATCACCGCCGCCCGTGTTCTTCTGCGAAAGGATCGTGTCGATCAGCAGGGCACTTTTGCCCGTCTGGCGGTCGCCGATGATCAGCTCGCGCTGGCCGCGGCCGATCGGGATCATGGCGTCGATGGCCTTGATTCCGGTCTGCAGGGGCTCGGTCACGGGCTGGCGCTCCACCACGGAGGGAGCCGGCTGCTCGATCGGGCGCAGGTCGTCGTCGGTCGTACCCAGGGGGCCGTTTCCGTCGACCGGCACTCCCAGGGCGTCGACGACGCGGCCCAGCAGCTTCGGCCCGGTCGGGACCGAGATGATGCGCCCCGTGCCGGTGACGTTGTCGCCCTCCTTGACCTCGGTGGCATCGCCGAGCAGCACGCAGCCGACGTTGTCCTCCTCGAGGTTCAGGGCCACTCCGCGCACACCGCCCGGAAACTCGAGCAGTTCGTTCATCATGCAGTTGTCGAGGCCGTAGACGCGCGCCACTCCGTCACCGACGGAGAGCACCGTGCCGACGCTCTGCATGCTGCTGTCGCCCCCGTAGGACTCGATTTCCTTTTCAAGGATCGAGGTCACCTCTGCGGGCCGAAGGTCCATGTCACTCATGAGATTGTTCCGTCTAACTGGTCCGGCGCATCACGCCGGGGTCGGTAGTTCCGCTTCCATCATCTTGCGGCGCAGACCCTGCAGGCGGCCTTGAACCGAGTAGTCGATCATCTTCGCGTCGACGAAGACCCGCACACCCCCAACCAGCTCCGGGTTGGTTCGGTTTTCGAGCAGGACTTCCTTGCCGAGCCGCGCTCCGAGGGAACGGGCCAGCTCTGCGACCTCTGCGTCGGGCAAGGGACGCGGAGATTCCACGATGCCTTCCACCGCTCCACGCTCCGCAAGCTGGCGTCGCTTGAAGGCAACGCCGACATGCTCCAGGACGCCCACGCGCCCCCGATCGAGCAATAGCTGCACGAACTTGTTGGTAAGCGCATGGAAGTCCTTCAGCAAGGGCTGAATCTTCTGACGCTTGTCCGACGTGCTCGCAGTCCCGCCGAAGAAGTAGGCCCGCACACTAGCGCTGGCGAATGCCTCTTCGAGGATGAGCACGTCGCGCTCGACCTCGGTCAGAGCGCCACTGCGTTTTGCCAGGTTGAAGAAGGCGCCAACCCAGCGCAATGTGACCGGGTCGAGATTCACGCCCCGCTCACCTTCTGACTCTCGACAAGCTCGGTGGCGAGACGTCGGTCGTCCTCACCATTCACTTGTCGGCCGAGCACCTGACCGGCCGCCTGTAGGCTGAGTTCGACGACCTCGCTGCGTATGGCTGCGAGGGCCTTCTCCTGCTCACCACGGATGGTCTTGCGGGCCGAATCGATCATCGCTTCGGACTCGCGCTTGGCACTGTCGACGATGTCCCTCTCCCGGGTTTCCGCACGCTCACGCGCGGATTCCAGAAGCTGGGCTGCCTCAGCCCTGGACTCACCCAGTGCGACCTCGACGGCAGCTCTGGACTTCTCCGCCTCCTGGCTTGCACGCTCGGCCGCCGCGACCGCGTCGGCCGCCTTGGAGTCCCGCTCGGCAAGCGCTTCGACGATCTTCCCAAAGACCACCTTCCACATGAATGGAAGTGCGGCCAGGAAGATGACGAGCGTCCACAGGAAGTTCCCGGCGCCGCTCACATCGAGGGGGTTGAACCCGCCCTCGGCGGCGAGCGCCAGTGTTGCAAAGTTGGACATCATGAGAATTGCCTTCCGCGGACCCTGGACAGCCGAGGGCGCGAATCCCGGGGCCTACTTGAGCACGATGAGAAGGGTGACCACGACGGCGAAGAGGGAAACGCCCTCGATCAGCGCAGCGAGGATGATGCTGCCACCACGGATGTCAGCCGCCGCTTCGGGTTGGCGCGCGATACCTTCGTTGGCGGCACTACCGATCTTGCCGATCCCGAGACCGGCTCCGATCGCGACGATGCCAGCTCCGATGCCGGCTCCGAGGTAGGCGATCCCTTCGAGGGGGACATCTGCGACAACTGCGAGAAGGGTGTTCATAGCTCTTTCTTGTCCTCTGAGGCGGTCCACCCGGCTGGGGGACCTTTTGGGTTTCGGGGTTTCTTTGGTGTGGGTCAAAAACCGAGCTAGTGCTCGGGGTGAACCGCGGCGCCGACGAACAGCACCGTGAGCTGCGTGAAGATGTAGGCCTGAAGCATGGCGACGAAGGCCTCGATAATCATGATGAAGACCGCGAAGCCGACCGCGATCGGGGCGATGCCCCAGCCGGCCGCACTTTGCTCGAGTCCTGCGAAGAAGAAGATCAAGCCCATGAAGGACAGCACCACGAGGTGACCGCCGGTCATGTTCGCGAAGAGACGAATCATCAATGCGAAGGGCTTGACGACCAGACCCAGGACTTCGACGAAGAACATCAGCGGCCAGAGCCACCAGGGCACGTGCGGCACCAGGTTCTTCCAGAAGGCGAGCGGTCCCTGGGCTGCCATTCCGCAGCCGATCATCGAGAGGAAGGTCAGGAGGGCCAGGGCTGCGGTCACGAAGATGCTGGCCGTGGCTGTCGCCCCGTTCGGCACGAGGCCGGACAGGTTCATGAACAGGATGAAGAAGAATACGGACAGGAAGTAGGGCAGGAATCGTTGCGCCCGCTCAGCACCCATTACGGGCACTACCATCTCGTCGCGAATCCACATGCAGAACCCGGTCATCACTCGGGTGATCGCGTCTCCCTGTCCGGTCCGTAGATAGGTCGCCACTCCGGAGAAGGCGATGAACATCATGAGCAGGGCAGCGATCTGGAAGATCTGCAGGTTGCTCATCACGAGCTGGACGCCGTTCGTCGGGTCCCTGTCCCCGTCGAACAGGGTCATCCCGGCCGGAAGGGGGATGGCGACCAGGGGATGATCGACGGTGGCGTGGCCCGCATCTTCGACACCGTGCTCGCCTTCGGCGCCGTGGTCCGAGGCCCCAACCAGGGGTGCCGGCACCACGTGCATGTACAGGACCGTGAACGGGTCAGCGTTCGAGCCGGAGTGGTGTTCCGCGAACCTGGAGCTCAGGAAGCACGCACCGACCAGAACTGCAATGAGACTCAGGGTGCGTATCAAAGTGCCGTCTCTCTTTTCATCTGACTGGCGTTGTCGAGGGAACCGGAGACCAGGATCAGGAAGGCCCCGCAAGCGAAGGCGACGAGATAGCCGCGCCAGTCGGCAAGCTGGGGCAAGGGGTCAAGATATCGCAGGGCGAGGGCCCCCAGGAGGGCGACAGCAAGCTTCAGAAGGAAGCCCGACACCATCGCTGCCATCAGATCGGATGGCCGGACGCGCATCTTGTAGCGTTGCCAGGCGACGTTGAACACCCCCAGCCCTGCACCAATTACGAATCCCGTCCAGATCCCCGCGGCCACGAGGGCGTCGAACCGGGAAGCTGCAACGGTACACAGCGCCAGGCCGGCGAGGAGGGTCATCAGGGTACGGTTCATGTCTTGGGGGGCTGGACCTGGTCGTCCGGCTGCGATCGCTGCGTCGGTGAGACCCGCTTGATCATCGAAATGGTCCCGCCGATGAATCCCAGGAGGACGCCCAAGATCAGAAATAGCGGAAGGGTGCCGAGCCGTTGGTCGAGCCAGTGCCCAACGAACGCCATGACGACGATGGTGAGCGCGAACTGCATCCCAATACCGCTCAGCCGCCCAAACTCCTTGCCCTGGAGTGCGATGTCGCGTGCAGGCGACCTGGGGGCTTCCTTGCGGTCGCCATCGTTCCGGGCATCGGGGTTCATGTCGGTCTGGGCGCTCTGGCAGGCGTGCGGAGCGACCGTGGCAAGACGCCCCACGCGATCCGACGGATCGGGGGTCTGGCCTCACTGGATTTCCAAAGTCTCTCAAAGCCTGACCCGAGGAAACGCCTGGACCTTCTATCCAGGACTTTCTCTCGGGCGCGGATTTGGCCGGCCAATCTAAAGCGCCTGAGCAGCCCGTCAACCCGGCCCACGGGAAAACGCGTGATCCGGACGGATTTCCCCACAGGGACTTCCCAGGGGACGGCTGACACGCCGCCGGAGAGGGTCTACACTGCCGGCCAAATTAACGGGGCAGCGGGCGTCCTGGGCGCGGGGCAAGACCCCCACCCACGGGCCGTCCGGTGACCCGAATCTCCCTCCCCTCCTGGCCGGCCCGGCCCATTTCGCCGTCCGGCTCCCCCCATCGGGATCCTCAATGAAGGATCCACCAGAGGACCCCACTGTGGAACGTACCCTCGTGCTGCTCAAGCCCGACGCCGTGCAACGCGGCTTGATCGGCAACATTCTCTCCCGCTTCGAGAACAAGGGCCTGAAGATCGTCGGGCTGAAGATGCGCGTGTTTCCGAAGGACCACCTGCGCCAGCACTACGACGTGCACAAAGCACGCCCCTTCTTCAATAGCCTGGTGGAGTTCATGTCCTCGAGCCCCGTGGTCGCGATCGCCCTCGAGGGCAACAACGCGATCGCCGTGGCGCGCCAGTTGATCGGTCCAACCAACAGCGCCGAAGCCCCCGCTGGCACGATTCGAGGCGATCTCGGGATGTCCTTCTCCCATAACCTGGTCCACGGCTCCGACGCGCCCGAGACCGCCCAGAGTGAGTTGGCCCTGTGGTTCGGTGATTCAGCCGAGCTCGCAAGCTGGACTCCCTGTGGCGAGAACTGGGTCTACGATGCCGAGGAGGAGCTGGCCTGAGGCTCACCGCCCGGCACATCGGGGAGCTCGTTGCCGAGCTCAATCCGATCCTCTCGGGTGCGCGCCTGAAGGACCTGGCCGGGCTTCCGCCGCGGGATCTGCTGCTCGTGCTCGAGCCGGCTGAGCCAGGCGCGGGGGGGCCGCCGGTCCTGCGCGCGCGCCTCTCCGCCAACCCCGAGGCCGCGCGATTCCACCTCCAGCACGGCCGCGTCCACCGGCATGACGGGCCGCGCGGACGCTTCTTTCAGCGTGCGGCAGAAGAGCTCGCGGGTGCCACCCTGCGGCGCGTCGAGCAGGTGCGCGCCGACAGGATCGTTCTCATCGAATTCAATGATACTCCCAGCGGCGAGCGCCGGGCGCTGCTCGGAGAGCTCGTCGGACGCCACGCGAATCTGCTCCTGTTGGGCCGCGAGGATCGGATCCTCGAGGTGCTCGTGTCACCCGGTGGAAAGGGTGCCGCGCGCCTGGCCGTGGGCGAGGTATGGACCGCACCGGGCGGCGCCGGGGCAGGACCGCCCCCATCGGCGAGCGGGTCCCTGGCCGACTCCTGTTCCGAGGCGGGGATCGATGGACCGGCGCGCCTCTCCCGCTGGGTCGAGGGCCAGCTCGAGCCCGTCGCCGAGGCAAACATGCTGGAGACGGTGCGCAAGCGCCTGCGGGCGCGGGTGGCCCGCAAGCTCTCCCGGGCGCGCTCGACCGTCAAGGGCCTCGAGCGCCGACGCGACGCTGCGAACAAGTCCGACCGCGCGCGCCAGGACGGCGAGTTGCTCAAGGCTGAGCTCGGTCGCATGCAGCGCGGGCAGAAGTCCATTCAGGTCCAGGATTGGTTTGCGGACGGTGTGGAGCGCACGATTGAACTCGACCCGCGCCGCTCGCCCCAGGAGAACGTCGAACGCCAGTTCGAGCGCTACCGAAAGCTCGAGCGGGCGCGTGCCACCCTCGGGGAGGAGATCGAGCGCGCCGCGGCGCGTCTCGACGACCTCGAAGAGCTGGCCCGGAAGGCGGAGGATCCGGAGCTCGATCCGCGGGTGGTGGATGCGGAAGCCGTGAAGCGACGCCTGCTGGACGCCCTGCAGGAGGCCGATCCGCGCAAGCGCAAGGTTCCGGCGCCACGCCTGCCCTACCGGATCTTCCGCGGCTGCAAGGGCGGCGAGATCCGCGTCGGCCGTACGGCCCGGGACAACGACACCCTGACCCTGCGCCATGCGCGCGGGAACGACCTCTGGCTGCACACGGCCGATGCGCCCGGCAGCCACGTGGTCCTGCGCCTCGACCGCAAGCAGGAGCCGGAGACCGAGGAAATACTCGACGCGGCCCACCTGGCCATCCATTTCTCGCCCCTGCGTGGGACGGACCGGGCGGATGTGCACGTGGCGTCGGTCAAACAGGTGCACAAACCGCGTGGAGCCAAGCCCGGTCTGGTACACCTATCCGGCGGCCGGAACCTCCAGGTCCGCATGCAACCCGAGCGCCTGGCCGGGTTATTGCGAACGGACCGCCCCGGTTCAGCCCCCTCCTGAGTCCCCGTCCGCCCCCCCGCCATGCTGTCCATCACCCACCGCGCCCTTCACACGATTGCAATCCTGGTCCTGACCCTGACCCAGGCCGGGTGCCTGCTGGAGGGCGGCCCGGAGGGACCCAGTACGGAAGAACTCGTCACCCTCCATTACGAGAATGCCCTGCGGTTTCAGGAGATGGGAGAGCTCGACCGCGCCCTGGACCAGGCTCAGCGCGGCCTCGAAGCCGATCCGGAGGACCGCAAGCTGCGCCTGCTCACGGGCTGGATCCTGCTCCGGCGCGAATCACGGGTGAATCTCGCGACGGCGGAAACGATCTTCCGCAAGTTGCGCGGGGAGAAGGATTACCGCGTCGACCTGGGCCTGGCGACCTGCCTCGAGCGCAAGGGGGTGCTCTACGACGAGGCTGCTCGCGGCGGATCTGCAAAGCACAAGAAGGAAGCCCAACGTGCCTGGAAGGAGGCGGTGAGCCTCTACGCCATGGTACTCGAGGATCAGGCCGGCGATCGGGAGGCCCTGAATGGCCTGATGCGGACCCACGCATTGCTCGGCCAGGACGCGGAGAGCCTGGACGCATCGGGGCGCCTGATCGCATCCGTCGAGGAGCACACCGGATTCTGGCGCGGCCAGCTAACCGAGGACATCTCCGCCAGCCGCGAGGCCCAGATACGAGGCTGGCTGAGCGGCAATTCCCGCTTGATGACCAAGACACACCTGCACCGCGCTTCGATCCTGCGGCGGCTCGACCGTAGCCCTGAGGCCATCGATGAGCTCCACGCTGTTATCGAGCTGGACCCCGCGATCCCCGAGGTCCACAGCCGCCTCGCACAGCAGCTATTCGAGCTCGAACGCTACGGCGAGGCACGCAAGGCCATCGACCGTTATCTGGCCCTCTCGGATGATGCCTTCGACGATCCGAACTACCAGCGTGCCTGGGAGCTTCGGAACGATGCGGAAGCGGCCCTGCGTGAGAGCGGGGCCTCGACCCAGCGCTGAGCGCCAGCTCCAGACGGGGCTACTTTCCGTCCTCAGTCGTTCCCGACGGATCTGCGCTCGGCCCAGCACCGACGACGTCGGGGACGTCGGGGACATCGGGGCCGTCGGGGCTCGGGCCCTCGCCGATCGACGGTTTCCAGGTGAAGGTGTGAACGACGCCGTCCCTTTCCACCTTCACGACCAGGGGCACCTCGGCCGCACGGTCCTTGATCACACGCGAGACATCCTCTCCGCAACCCATCTGAACGTTGTTCAGCTCGAGCAATCGGTCGCCACGCCGGAGAGCGATCACGGAGGCGATGGATTCGGGAACGATCCGTTCGACCAGAATGCCAACGCACTTCTCACCGTCGGCGGGACCGCTCGCCCCCGAGGGCTCTTCGCGCATCTGAATACCGAGGATATCGGTCCGCAAGAGGCCCGCATCGCCGCTCCAGAGTGCATCGAAGCTGAACTGGACCTGGCCACCGAGGGCACCGAAAACCTGGCCGAGCTCGTCGCTGTTCGGATCGGGCACGAGCCGGACGGCCCCCAGATCTCGGGCGAGGCCCGGGTGCTGTTCGAGTAGCTGTTCGAGGCTTGCCGCCTCGAACACGATCGTTCTCTGGCTCCCGTCGACGTTGTCCCGCCTTTCGACGCGGACTCCGCCGGGCCCCGTCTTCAGGCGCAGGGTCCTGGGCCCGTGGTGCCCCGTATGGTCTACGCTGCTCTCATCACCAGGTGTGCCCGGCGCCCCGGACTGCGGAGATCCCTTCACGTGGATACCGAGACCTGCGAAGAGGTGATTCTGGATCCGTCCGCTGCGCCGGCTGCGGCTCTTGACCGCGCGGGCCTCGCGCAGGGCGAGGCGCGCCGTCCATGCGACGTCCGGTCGGTTGCTGTCGAGGGACCATTCATCGACGACCTGTTCCACGAGGGGATCGGTCGCAATGCGGTCGACCAGTTCGAGGTAGAGCGCCAGGCGTAGGTCCAGGTCCGATTCTCCGAGCGCCCGTTGCCAGCCCTCGCACTCCTCCTTGGTGAAGCCGCGCGGGTCCTGGCCTGGCAGATCACCGGCCTGCTTACCCTTGCCACGGGGCACGAGCTGGGTGGGAATCACGGCCGTGCCCTGGTCATCCACCCCATGGGTTTCCTGGACGGCGGGCGGCGCTGTCCCACCTTGGGACGTGGTCGCTCCACCAAAGCCTGCGCCGAACGCCATGCCGATCCAGTAGATGTTCATTCGGTACATGCTCCTCGCGCTGCGCAACCGGGCGAGTGGGTCACCACTGGTGTCCCCCGAAGTCCATCATGTCGCGCGTGCCAGCCTTAGCGAATTCCCGAGAGTCGCCGCCGTCGGTTCGCCGAACCGCCACTCCTGATCTGGATCGGAATCAGGCGCGCGTCACGCAGCGCCTGCTCGTACAGACCGAGCTCTCCCGGCTCCAGGCGGCGCAGCTTGCCGAGTGAACGAGCGGGCTGGTTCGCCGGAACGACCGGAACGGGATTTCGACGACCCGGGGTAGTTCCATGCCCGACGAGGGAGACCTCGGCCGGGATGCGTGCCGGGCCCGATTCCGCGGCGGGAGTCTTCACCCGAGCAAGGTCTTGCTCGGGCGTGTTCGTGAGGTCGGCCGAAGCGACCGGTCCCGGCCCGGCGGCGGGAGCGCCGGCCGGTTGATCTGTAGTGGGGCCCGCGCCGAAGTCGCGCAGGGCGCCGAGGGATAGCAGCAGCACCGCGGCCGCGGCTGCAGCACTACCGACCCACCACCGAGGGCTCGTGAAGGGGCGCGCTACGCGCGGTCCCGACTTGAGCAGCCCCTCGGTGATGAGCTGAGACCGAATGCCGCCCCAGAGGTCCGGACCGGACTCACCGCGGGGCCCCGGGTCGCTTCGCAGCGTTCCCAGCACCTCACGGGCTCTCCGAGCCCTGTCGCAGGCCTCACGGCATCCCTGACAGCGTTCCAGATGCTTGGCGACCGCTTCCATCTCGGGGGCTTCTAGGTCGTAGCCCGCGAACAGGGGTAGGGTCGCGCAAATCTCGGTGCAGGTCTCAGGCAGTCTATCCATTTCAGTTTCGTTGGTTGTTCCTCGCTTGTGGAACACAGGCATCTACGGGGTGCCGGGCTAGGTGTTGGACGAAGATCCGCCCTCTGTGTGGTTTCTCTCGGAGCCGGGCCCGGAGTCCTGTCTGTCCGTCATGCGGGCGCGGCGCTCCCACTCGTCCTGGAAGAGTTTTCGCCCCCGGTGCAGGCGCCAGCGGACCGTCACGTGGGTCGCTCCGACGATCTCGGCGATCTCGGTGCAGGGCAAGCCCTCCAGCTCGCGCAGGACCAGGACCGCCTGAAAATGGGGCGCCAGGGCACCCAGGCAGTCGCGCACCTCGCCGGCCGTTTCGTGGGCCTCCATGAGATCCGAGGGTCGCTCGTCCCTCGGATCGATCAGATCGAAATCGTTCTCGTCGTCCTCGAGGGAGCGCGCGGTGGAAACCGCCGGTCGGCGCTTGCGCAGAAAATCGATCGCGAGGTTGGTGACGATGCGGTAGAGCCAGGTGGTGAAATCATGCTGAAAGTCGAAGCGCTCCAGACTTCGAAAGACCCGGAGGAACGCCTCCTGAGCCACGTCCTCGGCGTCCTCGTCCGAGGGCAGCATGTTGCGGGCCACGCGCCAGGCCCGGCGCTCGTGGCTGCGGACAAGCTCGCCAAAGGCCTCCTCTTCCCCATCCTGGGCCCTCCGGATCAGGGCATGGCTGGCCTCGCGCTGGGCTCGCGCCCGATCCCGGGCCTGCTCATCGCCCTCGGAACCAGCTGGTTGATCGGTCATCTGCCCTCGCCCCCCGTCGGTGCGGGATTCACCACGGGCACGGCGCTGGGGGACGCGAGAGGACACAGCCGGGGCTCTACGGAGCCGACTCCGGGATGTTTGCCGCTGGCCTGAAGCTGCGTACCTGGCCCCACTACCCCTCGCTCTGCAGCCCCGCCGCCGCCTGCTCGAGGACCGGAAAGCGCCCTTCGATCGCCCCGATGCGGCGGTACTTCTCGCGTCGCCGCGACAACAGCTCGGGCTTCGGAACCTGGCACAGGTCGTCCAGGTTGTCCGAGATCGCTCGCGTGAGGTTCTCGTAGGCGACTTCCTGGTTCCGGTGCGCTCCACCTATGGGCTCCGGTACGACCCCGTCGATGACCTTGAAGCCAAGCAGGTCGTCCGATGTCAAGCGCAGGGCCTCGGCCGCCGCCGGAGACCGTTCACCGTCCCGCCACAGGATCGCGGCGCAGCCTTCGGGTGTGATGACCGAGTAGTACGCGTACTGGAGCATCAGGACCCGGTCCCCGACCCCTATCCCCAGAGCTCCGCCGGAACCGCCCTCACCGATGACGATGGTCAGGATCGGGGTCTCGAGCTGGAACATGGCCAGGATGTTCTCCGCGATCGCCGCCGCCTGCCCGCGCTCCTCCGCGGCCATGCCCGGGTAGGCCCCTGGTGTGTTGATCAGCGTGACGATCGGAAGCCCGAGGCGCTCCGCCAGCTGCATCTTGCGCAGGGCCTTGCGATAACCCTCGGGGTGGGCGCAGCCGAAGTTGCAGGCGAGGCGCTCCTTTACGGTACGGCCCTTGCGGTGCCCGACGAGCAGGAGCTTGCGCCCTGCGATCGTGGCGAAGCCGGTGACGATGGCGGGGTCGTCTCCAAAGACCCGGTCACCGTGGAGCTCGACGAAGTCCGTGCAGATGCTCGCGATGTAGTCCGAGGCGACCGGTCGGTTCGGATGCCGGGCAACATTGACGCGCTCCCATGCGGAGAGGTCCGCATAGGTCGATTCGATGACCTCCGAGAGCCGGGCGCGCTTGGCCTCGAGTTCGGGCGAGAGGTCGAGCTGGGTCCGATCGGAGAGTTCTTCGAGCTCGCGTAGCTCGGACTCGATCTCTCGAATCGGGCGCTCGAAGGCCAGCCCCGGGGTGTTGTCGGTGTTTCGGCCGGAAGAAGTCACTTGGAAGCCCTTTGGGGAGGTCGCCGGGATGGCTGTCGGACCGTGAAGCCCACAGCGTGCGCCTCCCATGGTTGAACACCCGCGAGCGCCGCGCAAGGGGCACCGGGGATTCGGGCCGTTCAGTCGCGGCCCAGGGCCCGGAATTTGAGCACCTCCGCCGAAGGGCCTGCCTTTATCGGCCAGTCGCGGGCGCTAGACTGTGACGGGCCGTAGCCCCTCTGATCGCTCCCTCCGGACCCCCCACGTCAAATGACCCCCGATACTGCCACCACCTCACCCGCAACCGGCGCGATGGGCCTCGGATTGCCTGACGCATGGCGCATCGAGACCTTCAAGCGCCCCGAATTCGAGGATCCGGACGGGACCCATGCCGAACAGGCCATCGCCGAGCTGGGGATCGATGTGACCCCGACGGTGCGCCTCGGCCGTGGATTTCTCATGCCTCCCGACCTGGCGCGGAGCGAGGTCGATCGCATCGTCAACGAGCTCCTTCAGGATCCGGTCCTGGATGAAGTCCGGGTCATGGCACCAGGCGCCGAGCCGGGAGCGGTCCCACAGCATCGGATACTTGTCGCCAAGAAACCGGGCGTCATGGACCCGGTGGCCCAGACCATCGCACGCGCCATTCAACGCAATGGCCTGCTGAACGAAGCTGATGCTGCGCCACTCGTCATGACCTTCAGCGCCTGGGAGTTGACCGGCGATCTCGATCAGGAGGCCATGGCCCTGATCGCCCGGCGCGTGCTGGCCAACCCCGTGATTGACAACGTGTCGGTCACCGGCGAGGGGCTCTTCTACGGACACCTCCCCGGACACCCGGACGGCGAGGTGATCAGCATCCCCCTCGAGGGCCTCGATGAGGCGGCCCTGCTCGACATCAGCACGTCCGGAGGTCTGAGCCTGAATGCCGTCGAAATGCGCGCCATCCAGGACCACTACATCACGGTTGGACGGGCGCCCACGGCGGCCGAGCTCGAGACCGTGGCCCAGACCTGGAGCGAACACTGCAAGCACAAGACCTTCAAGGGCCGCATCGAGATGGATGGCGAGGTCATCGATGATCTACTGAAATCGACCATCGTGGCCGCGACCTTCGAGCTCGACCGGGACTGGTGCATCAGCGTGTTTCACGACAACGCGGGCATCATCGAATTCGATCAGGGCTGGGACGTGGCCTTCAAGGTCGAGACCCACAACCACCCCAGCGCCATCGACCCCTACGGGGGCGCGGGAACGGGCATCGGCGGGGTCATCCGCGACATCCTCGGTGTGGGCCTCGGGGCGCGCCCCATCGCGAACAGCGACGCCTTCTTCGTGGGTCACATGGACACCCCACGCGAGGACCTGCCGCGCGGAACCATGCACCCGAAGCGCATTCTGCGCGGCGTCGTGGCGGGCGTGCGCGACTACGGCAACCGCATGGGGATCCCGACCATCAGCGGTGGCGTGTGGTTCCACGAGGGTTATCTGGGGAACCCGCTCGTGTATGCCGGAACGGTCGGGATCCTGCCGCGCGACTGCGCGACCAAGTCGGTCGCCGCCGGGGACAAGATCGTCGTCGTCGGAGGCCGGACGGGGCGCGACGGTATTCACGGCGCAACCTTCTCCTCGGTAGAGCTGACCGAGGACAGTGAGGTCACTTCCGCAACGGCGGTCCAGATCGGCGATCCGATCACCGAGAAGCGGGTGCTCGACGGGCTGCTTCAAGCGCGCGACCAGCGCCTCTACCGCGGGGTCACGGACTGCGGAGCGGGCGGTCTGTCGTCGGCCGTCGGTGAGATGGGCGAAGACACGGGTGCGGAGGTCGACCTGGACCTGGTCCCGCTCAAGTACCCCGGACTCACGCCCGAAGAAATCTGGATCAGCGAGGCCCAGGAGCGAATGGTCCTGTCCGTGCCGCCCGAGAAGGTCGAGGCCTGCCTGGCGGTATTTCGGGACGAGGATGTGGAGGCGACTGTCATCGGCTCCTTCACCGACACCGGTCGTCTCGTGCTGCGCTACAAGGGCACGACCGTCGGCGACATGTCGATGGAGTTCCTGCACGATGGGACCCCGCGCCCGACCCGCCAGGCAAGCTGGACACCGCCAGGACATCCGGACCCCGGCTGCCCCATGGCCGACGACATGAGTGCGTCGATCGTGTCCCTGCTCGGACGCCCCAATATCGCCAGCAAGGAGTGGATCGTGCGTCAATACGACCACGAGGTGCAGGGCATGTCCGTCATCAAGCCCCTCTCCGGGGTCCGGGCTGACGCCCCCTCCGACGGAACCGTCATCCGGCCCCTGGCGGAGTCCAAGATGGGCCTGGCCCTCGGCTGTGGAGCCAATCCCCGCTACGGCGCTCTCGACCCGGGCGCCATGGCCGAGGCGGTCATCGACGAGGCCCTGCGCAACGTGGTCTGCACCTACGGCGACCCGGACCACACGGCCATTCTCGACAACTTCTCGTGGGGCAACTGCGATCGCCCGGAACAGCTGGGCGCCCTCGTCCATGCGGCGCGCGGCTGCCAGCGAGCTGCCGTGGCCTACGGCACACCCTTCATCTCGGGCAAGGACAGCCTCAACAACGAGTACCGGCACGGAGACCAGACCCTCGCCATTCCTCCGACACTCTTCGTGTCGGCCCTGGCCCGGGTGCCCAATGTGGCGCGCGCCGTCACCATGGGCGCAAAGCGCGCCGGCAATCTGTTGCTACTCGTCGGCACCACCAAGCCCGAGCTAGGTGGCTCCGAGTATCTCGCGCAGCTGGGGCTGGATGGCGGGCGGGTGCCACGCCCCGATCTGGAGCACGCACCCCTGCTCTTCAGGAAGCTCCACAGCGCCATGAAGCTCGGTTATCTGCACGCCTGTCACGACCTGTCCGAAGGCGGGCTGGCGGTCGCTGCAGCGGAGATGTGTCTCGCCGGCGAGCTCGGCGTCGACATCGACCTTACGGCTGTCGACGTGCCGGAGTTGCCGCAGGGATACGACAGGGACGCGACCCTGCTTTTTTCAGAGAGTTGCACCCGATTCCTGGTCGAGGTCGAGCCCGGCAAGAAGTTCAATCTGCAGACCAAGTTGCTCGGCGTGGCGGTCACTCCCCTGGGACGTTTTCAGAAGCACGGGCACATGCGAATCAAGGGCTCCGATGGCCGCCCCCTGACGAATATCCCCCTCGACGATCTACGCACGGCCCAGCAGAGCGGCTTCCAGGGCTAACCTAACCCACTGTCAGCAATCCGGTTACATCCATGGTCCGGGTAGCCCCGGGCCCAGCCTGTGCAAGCCCCCAGGCATCCGACCGGTGCGCGCCACGGATCTGGGGCGACACCCCACCGGGCTGATGAATCGGTGGGGTCGCGGGCGCCGCACAAGGCCGCGCCACCCGAGTCCATGGCGCCCCATCGAGGCGGGTTTGCCTTTTCCGAACTTTGCTCACCCTGCCCCGTTGAAGTCGCCTCTCAAAAGAAGCAACTTTCCACTTATGGGGGCACCGAAGGCACTCGTCCTGCGAACGGCGGGAACCAACTGCGAGCACGAGACCGTGCGGGCATTGACCCTCGCGGGCGCGAGCACGGACCTTTTGCACGCCCATCGATTGCTCGAGGATCCGACGCGCCTCGAGGGCTACGGCATCGCAGTCTTCCCTGGCGGCTTCAGCTACGGAGACGATGTCGCCGCGGGTCGTGTATGGGGCCTCGAGACCCGGGTGCGCCTGCGCGATGCCCTGCGCGCATTCGTCGGAGACGGTGGCCTGGTCCTCGGCGTATGCAATGGATTTCAGGTGCTGGTCGAATCCGGCATCTTTCAGCCTGACAAGGCCCCCGGAGAGCGGGATATCGCGCTCACTGGAAATGCCTCGAACCACTACGAGTGTCGCTGGGTGGACGTGGAGGTTGGCGACTGCGCCTGCCCATGGCTCTCCGCTGGAGAGCGCTTCCCGGTCCCGGTCGCCCATGCAGAAGGACGCTTCGTGGTCAGGGATCCGGCCGTACTCGCGGCCCTCGAAGAGGGGCGCCAGATTGCCCTGCGCTACGTCGCGCCCGAGGCTGGCGCTGAACTGACCTATCCGGCCGACCCGAACGGGTCCGTCCAGCACATCGCCGGTATCTGCGATACGACAGGCCGAGTGCTCGGTCTCATGCCCCACCCGGAGCGCAACCTCGACCCCTGGAACCACCCGAACTGGGCTCGCCGTGAAAAGCGCGAGCACGGTGAAGGACTCGACTTCTACCGACGCATGGTCGAAGCGGCGACAGCCGCGGCCGTGTGACCGCCCCCATTCGATTCACCCCAAAGAGAGTCAGTACCATGCGTAAGATCTTCATTCCCTGCTTGCTGGTCGCCCCGCTGTTCACGAGCTGTGCGGCCGTGGCCGTGGGCGCCGGAAGCGTGTTCGTCGCGGACCAGCTGCGCGACAACAACAGCTACGTCGCCCAGATTTCAAACGACTCGCGCGAGCTCTGGGCGACGGTCAAGAAGACCATGTCGCACATGAGTCCGGTTCCGATCTACGTGGACGAGGCCCTGCGCCAGGTCAAGGCCAACTACGACGGGGGAATGGTCTACATCCAAGTGGAAACCTTCGATGTGCACCAGAGCACCCTGAGGGTGCGCGCCACAAAGTTCGGGCTGAATAGCGGTGAGCTCGCACGCGAGGTCCAGCGACGGATCATGCGCGACGTTCAGCTCTAGACCCTCCACGATTTCAAACGACAGCCCGGGTTGGGAAGCCATCGAGCGCTCCCAGGCCGGGCTGTCGGTCTATCTACGGGGTGCCGGAGCGATCGGTTGCCCGATCCACGCGGCCGTCAGGCCTTTGGATTTCGCGAGCACGACCGGCAGGTACCCATCAAGCGATGCTCGTGGTGCAGGATCGTGAATCCACGCTTGTCAGCCGCATCCTTCTGGAGCTCCTCGATGCGTTCGTCGTGGAACTCCTCGATGCCACCGCACTCCATGCAGACCATGTGGTCGTGATGCTGGTGGCCCAGCACGTGCTCGTAGACCAGTTCCCCACGTCCCGTGTCCAGGGACGCGATGAAGCCACCCTTGGTCAGGAGGTCCAGGGTGCGATAGACCGTGGCGCGGGAGACGCGCGGCCCATCCTCCTCCCGAAGCCAGGAGTAGAGCGTCTCCGCATTGAAGTGTTCATGGGTGGCGAAGACCCGATCGAAGATGCGCCTTCGCTGGGGAGTCACCTTGAGAGAGCTGGCTCTCAGGTACTCCTCGTAGCGTCGGTCGATAGTCTCTTGCCTCAAGTCACGCCTCTCTATTCCTTGGCGTCTGCTTCCGAATGGGGCGGATAGCAGCGCGCAAGCTGCGCCGGGGACACCCCCAGCCAGAATGCCATCCTAAGCGTCCAGTTGCGAAGAGTACAGCGGACCTGGCCCTCCCGTTCCCAGCGACGGGGGGAGACGCTCAAACGCGCTCCGGCGAGCCATTGCACCGGAGCCAGGCGGCGCAACCGGGCTGCCAGTTCGACGTCCTCGAAGATCGGCAGGTCTGCGAATCCGCCCACCCGCGCATAGACCTCCTTGCGCATGGCCAGTCCACAGTCTCCGAAGACGCGACCGCGCCGTGCGCGCCCGTTGGATGCCCGCTCGATCCAGCGATATGCGGTCCCCCGGGCAGCGATGTACTGGGCCATCGCGCTCCACTGGACACTCTCGTCACGGTAGGCGTCTCGCAGCACCTCGAGCGCACCCGCATCCGGCGTCGTGTCCGAATGCAGGAACAGAAGCACATCGGTCGACAGGGCGCTGGCCCCGCGCGCGAGCTGTGCACCGCGACCTCGGTGCCCGCGGATGACTGCTACGCCAGCCCGGGATGCCAGCTCACGGGTTTCATCATGGGAGCCCCCGTCGACCACCACGATCTCGTCCGGAACGTCGGGGTGATCGAAGGTCTCGCGCGCCTGCTCGGCGTCGAGGGGCCGACCGAGTCGCTCGAGCAGTGCCGGGAGGGTGCTCGCCTCATTCAGCGTCGGAATCACGATTCCGATGCGGGGAGTGCCCGCCGTCGACGCCTCGCGCTCGAGAACCAACTTGCCTCTCAGCGGCGAGCGTCGCCCCCACCGCCTCCGCTGCTTCCTCCGGCCGGTGCGGAGCCGCGCTGGCCGACTCGCGCGCCGTACACGGATCCCGGGGCCTCGGCTGCCGAAGCCGTCTCCCCTTCGTCAGCAGCATCGGCCTTGGGAATTCGAAGCCCGATGTCACGCCGGCAGAACTTGCCGTCCCACTCGATGAGATCAACGGCTTCGTAGGCCCTCTCGCGGGCCTGTTCGACATCATCCCCCATGGCCGTCACACACAGGACCCGGCCTCCGTTTGTATAGACGCCACCGGAGTCGCTGCGGGTGCCCGCGTGAAAGACCTCGACCCCTTCGACCGCGCTCGCCTGCTCCAGGCCATGGATAGCATCCCCCTTGCGGGGCGAGGACGGGTAGCCCTCAGCCGCAGCGACAACTCCCACGCAAACTCGGGGATCCCACTCCGGTGGCGAGATGTCACCCAGCCGTCCCTCGGCCGCGGCGAGCAGGATCGGAAAGAGGTCGCCCTTGAGCCGGCGCATGAGTACTTCACATTCGGGATCCCCGAAGCGCACGTTGTACTCGAGCAGACGCGGGCCGCCCTCCGTGAGCATGAGACCGCAGAAGAGCACTCCGCGAAATGGGATGCCCTCGTGCCTCAGGGCGTGCACGGTGGGCAGCAGAACGTGCTGCTCGATCTGCTTGTGCAGTCGCCTGGTGACGGATGCTACAGGTGTCTTGACCCCCATGCCGCCGGTGTTCGGCCCCGTATCCCCGTCCCCCACGCGCTTGTGATCCTGGGCGCACTCCATGATCAACACGGTCTCGCCGTCAGTAATGGCGAATACGCTGACCTCGTCGCCCTCGAGAAACTCCTCGATCAGGATCTTCTCACCCGCGCTCCCATGGCGTCGCTCCTCCATGATCGAGTCGACGGCCGAGCGCGCCTGGGCCAGGTCCTCGCAGATGTAGACCCCCTTGCCGGCGGCAAGGCCGTCAGCTTTGATGACCTGCGGCCAGCTCGTGCAGCTGTCGAGGGTACTCTTGGCCAGACCGGAGCGATCGAAGACCTTGGAAGCAGCGGTAGGAATCCGGTGTCGGTCGACAATCGCCTTTGAGAAGGCCTTGGACCCCTCGAGCTGGGCGCCGACGGCACCGGGGCCGAAGACCGGTATACCCACCGCGCGCAACCTGTCGGCCAGGCCCTCGCACAGGGGGTCCTCGGGTCCGATCACCACCAGCCCAACCCCTTCGGACTGGGCCAGAGAGACCATGCCCGGCTGGTCGGACGCCGAGATGTTCAGGTTGCGCGCGACCTGGGCGCTGCCCGGGTTGCCAGGTGCACACAGCACCTCGTCCACAAGCGGGGATTGCGCGAGCTTCCAGCACAGGGCGTGCTCGCGCCCGCCCCCTCCAACGACCATGACTTTCATAGGGGAACCGCGTTTCGCGTTTTCAGACCAGCGCCCGCCCTGAGACCAGGCGCCAGAGGCGGCGCGGAACGGTAACCCGCCCCCTCGCCCCGGCCCAGACAAAACAGACTTCGGGAGCCGTCCCCCTCCCAAAACCGCGCCCCCGCTCGCCCCGGTCGCACGTCTCCGCTACCCTCCGACGCGGGCGGGGAGTACCTCAGTTGGTAGAGGCGTAGCTTTGGGTGCTACGAGTCGTGGGTTCGAGTCCCATCTCCCCGACCATCTGGCCCCGGAGCCTTGGGGGATCCCCGGCCGGCTGCAGGCCCACGTCGATCGGGTCGATTCCCTGCTATCGATCTGTCAGCGTGGGAGCGCATTGGCCCGGTGGCCCGATGGCCCGGCCAAAGTAGGAAGAAACCTATCGGTCCAGTAGACTCCGGCATCATCATGCGCCCGTAGCTCAGCTGGATAGAGCACCGCACTTCTAATGCGACGGTCACAGGTTCGAATCCTGTCGGGCGTACCACCCCGAGCAGGCTGGCCAGGCTCGGCGCTCGAGAATCTCCGCCGAATCTCGTCGACAGATCCAGAGGGCGGACGTCCAGACCAGAGCCGGACAAGGATTCCGTGCCCATGCACCGTCCCAGCCTCGTCAACCTGCTACTGGCCCTCTCCACAGCTGGCCTGATCGTGCTCCTGGCGCGTTCCGAGAGCCAGGAGCGCCACGATCCTCGGTCATCGGTTGAGCCAGCTGGAAATGGGCTGGCGGCGGTCGGTCCCGCACTGCGGAGCATCGAGGAGCGCCTGGCTCACATCGAGGACATCTTGGTGGACATGGAGTCGACGGCTTCGGTCCCCGCATTGCCCGACGACCGGGGGCCGGCGTCCGTGGAACAGGAATCTCCGACCGAGATCGACAGGCTGCGGGGGCAGCTCGAACAACTGCAGCTGACGGTCGCCGCCCAGGTAGAGGCGGCGAGCAGCGAGCGCCGACTACGGCGCTCGGCGCGAGAGCTCGCCACGGCGCACCCCGAGCCACGCTGGGATGAACTGCAAGAGCTGATGGACCTCTGGTTTGCCGACGAGGCCCTCGCCCTGCGCGATCTGCGGCTCGCTTCCGTGGAGGACGTCATTCGACGCTTCGGTGCGCCGATGGATGTCTGGTCCAACGACCTGGGAACGAACTGGGTCTGGGGTCAGGGCGACGACCCGGCGGGCGGATACCAGACCGAGGTGTGGATCTGCTTCAAGGACGGATACGTTACGATGCTCGGCGTGAAGTGACCTCGCTGCGGCAATTCGGCGCGTATACCCGCGCTGACCAGGCGACCCCACAGGGCACCCCCTTGGACCGACTGTTCCCCTCGATTCCCCGCCCGCTCCTACCCGACGGTCCGGGCCCTAACTGGCTCGCGAGTCTTCTGACGGGTCTGTGCGCCTGCGCCCCCGGATCGCCTGGGGGTAGCGATGGCGTCCCCTGGGCCGAAACCGGTTCAACGCCGGCGTACACCGTGCGCGGTCGCTGGTCCGACGCAACCGCCATCACCTATCACGTGGATGGTGCGCGTGCCGGAGCGGCCTCCGGAGCCGGCGCCCTGGCCCAGGCGGTGGACGGCGCGTTGCGGACATGGAGTGCGGCAGGCCAGGTTCGATTCGAGCCCGCGACAGACATTCTCGGGGCGGATATCCTGTTTTCCTTCGAAGCTCCGTCCCACGCCGGTTGCGCCGATTTTGGCACGGACACGAGCGTGGCCCACGCCGGCTTGCCCGGGGCCGGGACCTTCGTGCACTTCGACGCGACCTGCGCCTGGGGCACGGAGGCGTCCCTCGAATTCGCGGCCCTGCACGAGGTCGGCCATGTGCTGGGCCTGGACCACACCGAGCATTCACGCTCCCTCATGTACGTCGCGGCCGAAGAAGGCCAGGCGCAGCTAGGAGCTGGTGAGCGGGCGGGTATTGCCACCCTCTACGGTGGCGATCTTGCCCCGCACCCGAGCGACCTCTGGGTCCGTTCCGGCGACGGGAGCCAGCGCGTGTTGCTGTGGCGCGCAGCACCACCGGAGACCACGGACTTCATCGTCTTCGACGCCGATGGCGACGGGCGCGACGAGGCGCTTGTCTGGCGCACGGATACTGCCGGAGCGGGCGTTCTGACCCTCTATTTCTTTGACGACGACATGCAGCTGATGCGGACGGTAGGCCCGCTCTGGGGCTCGGTCATTCCGGGTGCTGCCATCACCTTCACCCACCTGCCCTCCGGGCACCGGGTCGTGAGCTGCACTGCTCCCGGTAGCGCCGCCGTTCGACGGGGATTCGATGACCAGGGGCTGTTGACGCGCGTCGTTCCGGCCGAGACGAGCTCCGGGGCGCGCCTGGCGACGAACACGGGCGACCTCGACGGAGACGGGGAGGCCGAGACTCTGCACCGGGCCCCCTAGGAGCGGATGCGAGCTCGACCAGGGCTTCTATCCGAGCAACCCGCAACAAGGTCCCGCCTTCGGGACCGTTCCGGCAGGCATGGGGGTCAGCGACCCAACTCCTCGATCGAGAGGGCTGCAAGTACAGCCTCCACATCGTCCGGACTGGCACCGCTCCAGGCGATCACGCGCACCCGATCTGGAGCGTCGCCGGCCTTGATCGAGAACCCGAAGCCATCCTCGCTCCCTCCCGCCAGGGTACGCAAGCGAGCGCGAATGCCGTCCTTCAGGGAACCCATCGCGCCCGCGAACTCGCGCGCATCCTCGACGCTGTCCCAGCAAGTGACCAGGTCTACCAGCCGTGCATCACCACGCCCCAGAAGGAGCACCTCGTCGCCCCCCCATCCGGTGGCGGCCTCGTTCGTGTACCGCAGGCTGAGTGCTGCCAGGGGATTGCTCATGTCGGGAGCGGAGCGCTCGTCGAAGGGCGTGGCGAGGATCGCCATCTGCATCTCGCCCAACACATCCCGCTCGAGCTCGGACCAGCCGCCGGGCAGCTCCTCGATGCCTGCCGCGAGGGAATGTCGGATGGGGCGCGGTTCGTCGCTCTCGTCCGCGAGCCAGTACTTGTCTGGATGCAGCACCTGCTCGGTGGAGCGCGGCGGGTTAGCAAACGCGCGCTCGAGACTCGCGTAGCGATCCACCTCGCCCCCATTCTCCCGGGCCGCCTTGCGATCGAGGTCATACCCCTTTGTGAGGAAGGTCTGGCCCTGCATGTACACACTCATGAGCGGTAGCCAGATGTAGGGAGGTGCCTCGCCCAGGGCTTCGACCCCCACATTGCCCGCGGCTTGCAGGGCCTCGGGGTCGATCTCGCTGATATGCGCAAGGAGCCAGTGGGTCATCAGCAGGGTACCTGACCCCTCGACCACGGAAGCGTAGGCCGTCGATGCATCCGTGCTGACCAGGGTGCGCTTGAATCCCGCGTCCAGGTCGAAGTGCTGATCGTCCAGGGCGTGGGTCAGTTCATGGGCAAGGATGATGCGGGCCGTATCCCCGGTGAAGGTACGCATGAGATAGAAGGACTCGGACGCCGGGCTATAGAAGCCTCCCACCTGTTCCTTGAGCAGGTTCATCGTCACCTTCAGCAGGTCCATCTCCGGGGGAATCATGCCCAGGTGGCGAGCGATAGCCTGGTCGTGCTCCAGCTTGCCCGCGGGCGTCATCTCGTCCATGCGTGCCGTCGCATGGGCCAGGAATCCGGCCTTGTCGGAGAGCTCGACTGCCACAGGCCGCTTGAAGGATCGCCCGCGCATCCCTTCGATGTCAGCCTGGATCTTCGCAGTGGCCTCTTCGAGCTCGGTCTGTGTCCAGACGCCACCACCCTGGACCGCGTGGGCCGGAGTCGCGCTCAGCGTGTATACCGTCGCTCCCAGCAGGATCAGCGAGCACATCATCAGCTTGTTCATCGTATCCCGTTCGATTCGGCTAGCCTTGGAATTCGGACGCACGTCGTACGAGGACCAGCTAGTAGATCATGTCGGCCAGCAAAGCCAGATTGCGCGCCTCGCCGACGCCCTCGTCAAACAGAAAACGTACGCGTGATCAGGGCCTTGCACTGTATGCGGGCCTCGAAAGCGCCTGGCGTTTGTCCCTGGCGCCCCCTCGATACGGTCAGCCCGCCCTGTAAGCTGATCTCCCATGTCGAGAGCCAGCTCGTCAGACCATCCGCCCCAAGCACCCCTGCCGCGCTGGGGCTGCCAGCTGCGACTGGCTGGATGGTTGGTCCTGATGGCCCTGGCCCTGGTCGGATTCCGCAGCCTGATCCTGTCCGGCGGGAGATTCCGCACCCCCGAGCCGCGCACGGTGACCGCCCGGGGTGACCTGGCGACGGATGAGCTGGCGACCATCGAGCTATTCGAGCTGAATCAGGCCAGCGTGGTTCACATCACGACCAGCGCGCGCATGCAGTATCGGGGCTGGTTCCGGCGTGACGACGTCGAAGTCCCCCGTGGTACCGGCAGCGGGTTCATCTGGGACCGCCACGGCCATGTGGTGACCAATTTTCACGTGGTGAACCAGTCCGATCGCCAGCTCGTGACCCTGGCGGATGGGAGCCATTACGAGGCGCGCTACGTGGGCGGAGATCCCGCCAACGACCTGGCCGTGCTCCGAATCGATGCACCGCCCCCGAAGCTGCGGGCCATTCCCGTGGGCCGGTCGGGCGAGCTACGGGTGGGCCAGAAGGTCTTTGCCATCGGCAACCCGTTTGGCTTCGACTGGACCCTGACCACCGGCGTCATCAGCGGACTCGACCGTACTATTCAGTCGATGCTGGGCAATCGCATCCGCGGCGTCGTCCAGACCGACGCCGCGATCAACCCCGGCAACTCCGGTGGTCCCCTGCTCGATAGTGCGGGCCGTCTGATCGGCGTCAATGCGGCCATCGTCAGCCCGTCGGGGTCGAGCGCCGGGCTCGGGTTCGCGGTGCCGGTCGACACGGTCAACCGGGTTGTGCCCATGATCCTTGCGACGGGAGCCGTCGAACGAGCGGGCCTCGGCATCGAAATGGCCAGCGACGGGCTCGCGCGGCGCTTCGGAGTCGTCGGAGTGATCGTGGCCGATCTGGAGCCCGGGGGAGCTGGAGAGCGGGCCGGGCTGCGCAAGCCGGAGCAGCGCGCGGGCGGCTGGGCCCTGGACCTGATCCTGGCCGTCGATGGGGAGCGCATCAAAGGCCGCGATGACCTGGTGCGCAGCCTGCTGGGCCGCTCGGTCGGGGATCCGGTGCAGGTCCTGATCGAGCGCTCGGGCCAGGAGGTCGAGCTGACCGTCGAGCTGCAGAGCATCTCGCGCGACTGAGGCCCTGGAGCGCGGGATTTCGCCCAGACGTCCGCCGCCTGGGATCTGCGCTCACACTGCCGCTGGAAGCACGTAGGGCCGAGCACGGACCTGGGCGATGGACCCCACCACGGGAGTCGAGCCAGGGCTTGCCAAGCAGCTCCCACGACGCAAGAATCTTCGGCCCGCATTCTCTCCAGGGATCCCGCCGCTGGCTCCCGACGCCATTCCCGCTTCCTTTCGCACCGATTCCGTATCCCTCGATACGCCCGATTGACATGATCGAGATTCGCAACCTATCGAAGCACTTCGGACCCTTCCGGGCCGTCGATGACATCACCTTCAAAGTGGAGCGCGGCGAGGTGCTGGGCTTCCTGGGCCCCAACGGAGCCGGCAAGTCGACCACCATGAAGATGGTCGCCGGCTTCCTGGCCCCCACCTCCGGAACTGCCGTGGTGTGCGGTCACGATGTGACGGTGGACCCCATGTCCGTCAAGGCGGCCATCGGCTACCTGCCGGAAGGGGCCCCGCTCTACCCGGACATGACGCCTGCGGCCCTGCTTTCCTTCGCCGCAGACCTGCGCGGACTGGGGAGCGAAAAGCAGAACCGGATCGCGGACGTGGTCCGGCGCGTCCAGCTGGCCGAGGTCATGAATCAGCGCATCGAGACCCTGTCAAAGGGCTTCAAGCGGCGCGTGGGCCTGGCTCTCGCCATCCTGCATGATCCGGAGGTGCTGGTCCTCGACGAGCCGACGGACGGCCTCGATCCCAATCAGAAACACGAGGTGCGCAATCTCATCCGCGACATGGCGGCCGGCAAGGTCATCGTCCTCTCGACCCATATCCTCGAGGAAGTCGAATCCGTCTGTACGCGTGCGATCATCATCTCCCAGGGACGCCTCTGCTTTGACGGAACGCCCGAGAGCCTGCGCCGCCGCTCCGGCTTCCACAATGCTCTGTCACTGAGCCTGAAGACCTCCACTGCTGCCGGCGCAGGCGATGCCCTGGCCGGCCTGGCAGGCGTCGCGCGGGTCGAGATCGAGGGCGAGTCCGAGGGGCTCACCCATTACTTGCTGTTCCCGCAGAATTCCGACTCGATCCTGCGCGAGGTCAGCGACCACGTCTACGGCGAGGGATGGGAAGTCGAGCACCTGCACGTCAATCCTGGACGGCTCGACGACGTCTTCCGCGACATCACAACCACATCGTCCACCCCCGCGCAGGTAAGCTGAATGAAGAACACCTGGACAGTCTTCAAGCGCGAGCTCAACTCGTACTTTGCGACCCCGGTCGCCTACGTCTTCCTGGTCGTGTACCTGATCCTCTCCGGGTATTTCACCTGGTACCTGGGTCGCTACTACAGCACTGGCCAGGCTGACCTGCAGGTCTTCTTCGGGTTCCACCCCTGGTTGTACCTGGCGCTCATCCCGGCCATCTCCATGCGCCTCTGGGCGGAGGAGCGGCGCGGCGGCACCATCGAGTGGCTGCTCACCATGCCCCTGTCCATGGGCCACGCTGTCGCCGGAAAGTTCCTGGCGGCGTGGGCCTTCACGGCCGTGGCCCTGGCGCTGACCTTTACGGAGTGGTGGACCGTCGGCTACCTGGGCGATCCGGACAATGGCGTCATCCTGGCGAGTTACCTGGGCAGTCTCTTGATGGCCGGGGGCTTCCTGGCCATCGGCTCGTGCATCTCAGCCTTGACCAAGAACCAGGTCATCGCCTTCGTGCTCAGCCTGGCAGCATGCCTGCTGTTCATTCTCAGCGGCTTCCCGGGAGTGATCGACTTCGTGGGCGCGATCGCGCCCGAGATCGTTGTCGACGCGGTCCGCTCCTTCAGCTTCCTGACTCACTTCAACGGCATCACGCGCGGCGTGATCGAAGTACGCGACCTCTTGTTCTTCTCTTCACTGATCGCGTTCTTCCTGTACGCCAACGCGGTCATCGTCGACCTCAAGAAAGCCGACTAGCCCCATGGATAAGAAATTCCTCTCGACGTCGGGGCTCGTTATCGCCTTCGTCCTGTTCATAGCGGTCAACGTCCTCGGCGGAAGCGCCATGCGTTTCATGCGCTGGGACATGACCGAGGACAAGCTCTACACCCTCTCCGAGGGCACGCGCAACATCCTGGCCGACCTGGAGGATCCGATCACCCTGCGCTTCTATTTCTCGAAGCACGTGGCCGAGGAGATCCCCCAGCTGCAGGCCTACGCGCAGCGCATCCAGGAGATGCTCGAGGAGTACGCCGCCGTTTCCAGCCTGCTAACGGTCGAGATCATCGAGCCCGAGGCCTTCTCGGAGGCCGAAGACGACGCTGTCGGCTACGGGCTGCAGGGCGCGCGCATTCGTCAGGCCGGAGACATGCTGTACATGGGACTGGCCGGCACCAACAGCGTCGACGACGTCGAGACGATCCCGTTCTTCGCGATGGAGCGTGAGGAGTTCATCGAGTACGACCTTTCCCAGGTGGTCTACAACCTCGCAAACGTCGACCAGACCGTGGTCGGCATCATGAGCACCATCCCGCTGCGCGGTTCCACGCCGAACCCGATGCAGCAGCCCCCGCAGCCGTGGGCGCTCGTCCTGACCCTCGAGAAGCTGTTCGAGATTCGCTGGCTGCCCCCCACATCGACCGATGAGATTCCGGAGGATGTGACAGCCCTGGTGCTGGTCCACCCCAAGGATCTCTCGCCCGCGACCCGGTTCGAGATCGACCAGTTCGTACTGCGTGGCGGAAAGCTGCTCGCATTCGTGGACCCCTTCTGTGAGGCCGAGGAGTTGCCGCTCGAGGCCCAGCAGAACCCGATGGCCGCCACCAAGAACTCCGAGATTGACGAGCTGTTCAAGGCCTGGGGACTGGAGATGGAGTCCGGCAAGCTGGCGGGCTGCATGGACAACGCGCAACGCGTCCAGATGCGCGACGGAAAGGGAGTGGATTTCCCCGTCTGGATGCATCTGACGCCCGACAATTTCAGCAGCGACGACTTCGTGACCGCTGATCTGAAATCGATCGTCATGCACAGCGCGGGCGTCCTGAAGCCCCTGGCGGATGCATCGACGACCTTCGAGCCCCTGATCCGTACCACGGTCAACTCGATGCCGATCGAATCGATGATGATGCAGTTCGGTCCGGATCCGCAGCGTATGGTCGATGACTTCATTCCGCTCGGCGCCCCGCTGACCCTGGCTGCACGTGTCTACGGCCCCGCGCAGACAGCCTTCCCGGCTGGCAAGCCGGTTCCGCCAACACCTCCGGGCGAAGAGGCACCGGAACCGCCGGCAGACAGCGGGGAAGTGCTCACGGAGTCGGCTGGACCGATCAATGTGATCGCGGTCGCAGATGTGGACTTGCTGGCGGATCGGGTCTGGGCCCAGATCTCGAATTTCCTCGGACAGATGATGATCATCCCCCGAGCCGACAACGGGACCTTCGCGACCAACTGCCTCGAAAACATGTGTGGCAGCAACGACCTGATCAGCCTGCGTAGCCGCGGCAGCTTCCACCGACCCTTCGACCGCAAGATCGAGCTCGAGCGCGAGGCCAACGAGCGCTTCCGCGCCAAGGAGCAAGAGCTCGAGGCCAAGCTGCAGGAGACCGAGACCAAGTTGAGCGAGCTGCAGCAGGGCAAGGACGCGTCCAGTGCGTTGTTCCTTTCACCCGAGCAGGAGAAGGCGCTTCAGGGCTTCCGCGCCGAGCAGGTGGCGACGCGCAAGGCCCTGCGAGAGGTGCAGCACGGATTGCTCCAGGACATCGAGTCCCTGGGCTCTCGCCTCAAGTTTGTGAACGTTCTCGCCGTCCCCCTCGCGATCCTCCTCGGAGGCCTCGGTGTCTTCGCCCTGCGCAGTCGCAAGGGAAACTGACCATGAACAAGCGCTCCACAGGCATCCTTGCCGCCGTGACGGTCGTGACCGTCATCCTGTCCATCACGTCGATCCGCAAGCGCAAGCAGGCTTCGGCGGCCGCCGTTCGCGATCAGGTCCTGGTGCCCGAGCTTGGGCAGCGCATCAACGACGTGGCACAGCTCCAGGTCAAGAGCGCGGACGGAACCTTCACGATCGCCCGCGGCGAAAGCAACTGGGGCATGGTCGAGAAGGCAGACTACCCGGTCGACCAGGGAAAGGTGCGCACCCTGCTCTTTGCCCTGAAGGACGCCGAGGTCCTGGAGACGAAGACCTCCAAGCCGGCCCTCTACCCCAGGCTCGGAGTCGAAGGCGTGGACGCCCAGGACTCGGCCTCGATCGAGCTCACCGTGAGTGACAGCGCCGGCGCCAAGCTGGCCGAGGTCGTCGTCGGCAAGCGCGGTGCCAGCAGCTCGCGCGACACCTACTACGTGCGTCGCATGGGTGAGGCTCCCTCGTTCCTGGTCGAGGGCGATCTCACGATCGACAAGAGCGATAGCGCCTGGCTCGACAAGCAGATCGTCGACCTCGAGCGTGAGCGTGTCAAGGCGATCGAGATCCTCCACACCGATGGCGAGCGTGTCTTCGCCCACAAGGCTGACCAGGCGGCGACCGACTTCGAGCTGGCTGACATCCCCGAGGGTAAGGAGCTGCGCTACGCGGGCGCCCCCGGCAGCCTCGCGACGAGCCTCGCTCGCCTGGACATGGAGGACGTACGCGCGGCCGCGGACGTGGACCTACCCGAGCAATCCCTTGCCGTCTCCACCTTCTGGACCTTCGACGGGCTCAAGGTCGTCGCCACGGTCTATGAGGTCGAGGAAGAGCTGCTCGCAACCTTCGCGGCTGAATACGATGCGGAAGGCCCGGCCATGAATGCCTTCGAGGGGCAGGGTGCCCTGGCCGACAATGGCCTGGCCATCGCCGATCCTGCAATCGAAGCACCGGACTCCGAGGTCGCACCGACCGAGGGAGCCACGCCGGCCGAGGTACAGAGCGAGGCTCAGTCCCTGGCTACCAAGACCGCCCCCTGGGTCTATGTGCTGCCGACCTGGAAGAAGTCCAGCCTGGCCAAGACCATGGAAGAGCTGACCAAGGACCTGCCTCCGCCTCCCCCGCCGGAGGAAGTGCTCGAAGTGGAGCCGCTCGAGGGCGACCCGCAGGACCACACACCTGGCGACGGCCACGACCACGATCACGGCGAAGGCGACGGACACTAGCACTACGCCTGCACACGTGGAGCCCGAGCCGCTCCGCGTGCGGCGCGTCTTCTCGCTCTGGTGGCCCCTGGCCGGCAGCTGGCTGCTCATGGGAGCTGACCTGCCGATGTTCACGGCGGCGGTCGCACGCATGCCGGCACCGGAGGTCAACCTGGCGGCCTTCGGCTCGCTCGTCTTTCCCGTTTCGCTCCTGATCGAAGCGCCGATCATCATGCTGCTGGCAGCGTCGACGGCGTTGACCGCAGACAGGGCTGCGTACACCAAGATCCGGCGCTTCACCCACGCGACCGGTTTCGCACTGACGGCCTTGCATGCCCTCGTGGCCTTCACGGCCATCTTCGACTGGCTCGCCAGGGATGTGATCGGCGTGCCCGACGCCGTGGTTGAGCCCGCCCGGACGGGCCTGAGGATCATGACGCCCTGGACCTGGGCCATCGCGTCGCGCCGCTTCCAGCAGGGCGTTCTGATCCGGTTTGGAATGTCTCGGACCATCGCAACGGGAACCCTGGCGCGCCTGGGAGCGAACGCCAGCGTGCTCATGCTCGGATTCGCGAGTGGCCGCCTCTCCGGTATCACGGTCGGCTGCTGGGCCATCGTTGCGGGCGTGGTGGTCGAGGCCTTGTTCATCGCCTGGCGCACGGGACCGGTTGTCGCCGAACGCGTACCCATCCGGGGCGGCGATGGGAATAGAGGTACAGGCCTCACACGCCGATCATTCCTGGCCTTCTACACGCCCCTTGCCATGACGCCCTTTCTGACCCTCGCCGCACAACCCCTGGGGGCGGCCGCGATGGCCCGCATGCCACTCGCCCTGGCGTCACTGGCTGCCTGGCCTGCCGTCCATGGTCTCGTGTTCCTGACTCGCAGCCTCGGCATTGCCCACAACGAAGTGGTCGTCACGCTGATCGGTCGCCCCGGCGCAACGGCAGCCTTGCAGCGCTTCCAGTGGATTCTGATAGCGGGAGTGACCACAATTCTCGCGACCCTTGCCTTCACTCCACTGGCGGACGTCTGGTTTGCGGGCGTCTCGGGGCTTCCGCCGGATCTGGTGTCCCTCTCACGATCCGCTCTCGTCTTCGCCCTCGCACTGCCAGGGTGCAGTGTGATCCACAGCTGGTACCAGGGCGCCCTGCTGAATGCGGGTCACTCCCGCCCGATCACAGAAGCAGTGGGCATATCGCTCCTCGTGACCGCGCTCGTCTTCGTGCTCGGCACGTACCTGAACAACACGGCCGGGATCTACTTTGCCCTCCTTGGCCTGAGTGCAGGTGCTGTCACACAGGCGGCCTGGCTCGCCTTTCGGGCCAGGGCATCGCTGCGCTCCTTGGGCCAGGCCTCCTGACCGCTCGCCTGGGCCCGCCGGGCGCGCCACCATGGCGCGCGCTAATGAGCAGCGCGAATCTGCTCCACCACGGCTGCGGTGATCCCATTGGGGATCGGAAAGCTCATGCTGTAGTGTGCAATCTTCCATGCCCCCCCGATGCGCACGAGCACGCCCGTTCCCCGTAGCTCGCCGTACTTGGCATTGCGCAGGCGCTCGTCGAGCCACACGGTTCGCCCGTCACCCGAGAAACGCAGGTGGCGATCGAACGGCTCGTACTCCCAGCCATTGCCCTTGGAAAAATGGGGCTCGGCGTATTCCTGAAACTCCGCGAGTGTCCAGCGCTCGGTAGCATCGGTTCCCAGGAAGGTCGCGTCGCTGGTGAAGGCGCCGAAGTAGCGGTCGCCATCCGCAACGGCTGCGGCTCGGTGCCAGTCGTCGAGCACGCGCTCCACGTTGGGCGATTCGAGCAATCCGGTCGATGTCGTGATGCAGCCCTGACTGGCCAGGACCAGCGCACCGAGTAAGAGGACCATGCAGAGGCGGGTGTTCATTTTCGATACCGGAGGGGTCGGATGCGGATATTGCGATAGCGCACGGGGTCGCCGTGGTCTTGGAGTGCAATGTGGCCTCGATCGCGCATGGCGTAATCGGGCATGGATGCAAACTTGCTCGAGGCAACGAGGGAAGTCCATTCGTCGGACCCGACTTCAAAGGAGCACTGCAGATGCCCGTTGAGCCAGTATTCGATGTGTGGCCCCAGCGCCTTGATACGTACGTGATTGAATCGCCCGAGGGGCCGCGTCGCGTCGAAGACTGGCGCATGCAGGGCGTAGTTCGCACCGGCCGAGGTCCGGGGGTCCTTGCCGTCCAGGTGGCCCGCCGTGTCGAGCACCTGCATCTCTGCCCCCGTCTCCCACGCGTAATTGCGATCCTCGGTGACCCGATAGAAGATCCCGCTATTCCCGCCCTTCTCGATGGCCCAATCCAGCTCGAGTTCGAAGCTGTCATACTGTTCGGTCGTGATCAGGTCGCCCCCAGGTCCCGAACGCACAAGGCATCCGTCCACGACCTCCCAGCCCGCGCAACCCGCGCCCTTGAAGTTGCGCCAGCTGGCCGTCGTCTCCCCATCAAAGAGTGATCTCCAGCCGGTGTTGAACTGCTCGTCGGTGAGTGTGTTGGGCTGAGGCGCGCGAGAGCCATCGACGGCGTGTCGTCTACCAGCGGGCAGGCGATTGAGTGTGTACCAGGCCTCCGTGCTCCAGGGCTCGCCCGACACCTCCCCCGCAACTCCCCCGAGCAGGCGCAGGTAGACCACCCGCTCGGCAACCAGGCCATCGAGCTCGAGGAAGACGCGCCGCCGATCCTCCGAAACGGTGGCCGTTCGCACGCGCAGCTCTCGCTGGTCGAGCTTCGGGCCGCCATAGTCGACCGTCGCCTCGTAGCGCCAGTCTTCGACCCAGTAGTCCTCCGGGTCATGGCCGAGGCCTGGTTCGAGGGGTTCGGTGAACTCGACCTCCAGGCCGTTCTCGAAGATGCGCAGGGCGAGCATCTCGAACACGGACTTCCCGTTGTAGAGCAGGCGCTGAAGGCCGAAACCCTGCTTCCCCTCCTGGCCCCAGTTGCCGGTGGAGCCGATCCCTCCCACGTACAGTGCGTAGTCCGGGCCCCAGGTCAAACGGTTGATACCGGCCTCGAGGCCCTGGACAAAACGGAAGACCGCTCCCTGCGCGACACCGTCCACTTCCTCGATGAAGACCCGCTTCAGTCCTCCATGGGTCACCTCGCCCAGGATCATCTGCCCCATGTACGGCCCGTCTTCCAGCGGCGCGGGCTGGCTTGGCGAGTTGCCGATCTCACCCTGGGGCAGCCAAACGACCGGCGGAGTCACCTTCAGCTCGGCGGCCCGATCCCCCAGCACGGCTCGGGAACCGTAGAACGCGCCCTCTTGTAGACGCAGGAGTTTCGAGACGGGTAGCCAGTCGCCCTGGTTGTCGGTCAAGTAGATATGTCCGCCGACCCCGAATCCTACGCCGTTGGGGGTCCGCAGCCCGTGTGCAACGCTCTCCCACGTGCCGTCCCGTCGGATTCGAATCGCGTGCCCGCGATCCTTGACCTGGGGGTCCGCACTGGTCCCTCCGGGCAGGATCGCGACCGCCAGGTTGGCGTAAAAGGCGTCGTCCTTGTGTACGAGCCCAAAGGCGAATTCATGAAAGTTCGGGCTCACCATCCAACCGCTCGAGATGCAGCGGTACTCATCCGTGATCATGTCACCGTCGTGGTCGATCAGCTGGGTCAACTCCTGCTTTTGCAGCACGAAGATCTCGTCGTCGACCACGCACAGCCCGAGCGGTTCCGCCAGCCCGACCGCGATGCGCTGAACTGTCGTGAGCTCGGGATCACCGGTCTGTGCCCCCTCGAGCAGGTATACGGAACCGTCCGCGTCCCAGGTCGCGACCAAGAGCTGCCCGTTCGAGAGCCAATCCAGTCCACCAACCCGCGGCTCGAATCCCTCCGGACGAATCGTGCTCAGATCATAGGCCGGGTGCACGTCGTCGAGTGGCAGAAGATCTCCGGGTCGACCCCGTCCCAGGGGGCGAATGATGGCCTTCTTGCCCGGCGACGTGACACGCACCTCACCCTTGATACAGCTGAGGCGGTCGTCGGGGACCAGCTCAAACTCCTCTGCCCCCGGTGGACGCCACTCCAGGGTGAGCTTGGCATGTCCGTAGTTGTTGAAGTACTCCACCCGCAGGCGCCGCTCACCCGCGGCGAGCTCCACGCTCCCCTCCACGATCCGCGCGTCTCGAATTCCCTCGTTCTCCGCGATGCTATGGCCCTCGATGTAGAGGCGCGCGCCATCGTCCGCCTCGAGCCGGAAGTGGTGGCGGCCGGGCCGATCGATGCGCAGCCAGCCATCCAGGCGCGCCATGACCAGCTCCTCGAAATCGAAGTCCAGTGGATCGTCGAACTCGATGCGCGGCACGACCTTGCTCGTATTGGGCGTCTGGCCCGGGACCAGCTTCGGCAAGGCGGTCACCCACTCGTCGAACCAGAAGGTGCGCATGGCCAGTCCGGGTTCCCGCTGGTGGTCGCTCGACTGAAGGGCAAGAGTCGAGGCGACGGCCAGCGACGCTAACCAGGGGGCGATCATTCGCTCTCCTCCACGGCCGCGTCCGCGGCGGATAGCACGAAGTCGAGGGTGTGGCGGCCATCGCCGAGGGACAGGTACCACGGTGTCATCTCATCGGGGCCCGAAGCTCCGGATTTCGAAAGCGGCGCCATGCGATCCGCGGGCGCAGCCCGGCTGTTGAATGCAACGCTCTCCACTCCGGAGCCGGTACGGCTCGAGAGCGAGCCGCCGGAATCCAGCCAGAGACCGCCGAATAGCTGAAGGTGCACTCCGTCCGGAAGCCCCGAGACCTCGAAGACGCGGCGTAGGCCGACGACGTTCTCGGGAAGGCCCCTGGCAGGCATCTCGCCAGCCCCCATCGCCGAGGGCCGCTCGCGCACCTCGATCCGCGTGCCATCCGGCAAGGTGAGCTCCCAGAGCAACTCCAACCCGGGTGCCTCGGAATGATCGAGCCGGTATCCCCGATAGCGCACCTCGAGCGCTAGCGGAGCGCCGTCTGCAACACGCTGACCAAGCCAGGGCGCGGGCGCCGACTCCGCCAGGCCCGCATCGGGTGAGAGCAAGAATGGCCCGATCACCGAGGGTTGCGGACCATGCACCGTGTCGTACACGGCGCCCTCGAACGCGACTCCCCCGGACCAGGCCCCGTACAGGGCGCAAGTTCCGGCGTCGTAACCGACCCAGAGATCCTCCCGTAGAACCGCAGTGAGCATGCGTGCACGGCCGTCCAGCACGCTCCGAAAAACCCAGGGATCGCGCCTGGACTCACTCGGCGAGAGAGCGTCCGACTGCCCCAGGGCGAGCGCGCCGAAAAGGACCAATGCCAACGAATTCATGACGTCGCGTCAGCCCGCGATTTCGAAGGGTAGAACAGGACGAGCAGCACCAGGCAGGCCAGCGATGCCCACATCGGCGCACTGAACAGGCGCGTGTAGTCCATTCCGGCGTCGGTCTCGGCCCAGGCACCTACCAGGCTGGTGGACACCCAACTCCCGACGATGATCCCGATGCCGACAACCACCAGGTTGTAGAGATTCTGAGCGCTCGCGCGCACGTCCTCGGTGGTCTCCTCGTCAACGATCATGACGGCCACGAAGATGAAGCAGCCAAAACAGAATCCGTGCAGGGCCACACCGAGCAAGATGGTGGCCAGGGAATCTGTGTAAGCGAACAGGGCCATGCGCAGGGCGTAGGCAATGATTCCGGTGGCCAGCAGCGACTTGCGCGAGAAGCGACCCGCGAACAGGGACAGCGCAGCCAGCACGGGGATCTCGGACATCTGACCGATCGACATGAGTCCGCCGCCCCCCACCCCAAGGACGCGGTTGATCGCGTTGGCGGCATCCCGCCCGAAGCTGGAGAGGAAATCCGAAGTGAACACGAAATAGAACTGGTGGATGCAGCTAATCGGAACGGTCAGCAGGAAGAGCGTGAGCAGTGGTTGCCGCCTCACCTCCCCCAGCGCCTTGACCGTGGCGTTGCCGTGGTTTTCGCGCGCCGGCGGCGTATGGGGCAAGGTGAAACAGAACAGCCCCATGACTCCACCCAGGATCGCGCTCAGCAGGAAGGCGTCGGAGCGACCAGCATCCTGGGCCTGGCGCACGGCCTCTTCAGTGACGCCGGAGGGAGTGTGTGCGTACAGCAGCCACTGACCGACCGCAATTCCCGCCGCGATCCAGCCCAGGGTGCCCCACAGGCGAATGCGCCCGAAGTCTCGATCCCGGTCCGGGAGGTGGTGCAATGCGAGCGAGTTGGTCAAGGCCAGGGTCGGCGTGTAGACGACTCCGTAGAGGGCGCTCAGTCCGAGAAAGGCCTGGAAACTACCGGTGCGCGCCAGCTGCCAGACGAGAATGGCACCGACCAGGTGGCTGATGCCAAGAAACTTTTCCGTCGAGAAATGCCGGTCCGCGAGATTGCCGGCGATGAACGGCCCCACGATCGCACCGACCGCCCCGGCAGAGAGCACGAGCCCACACTGATCGAGTGTGAAGGCCCGATGCCCGCGCAGAAACGGGTAGAGGATCGGCAACCACGCACCCCAGATGGCGTACTGCAGGAACATCATCAGGGACAGCCGCAGGCGCAGTCCGCTCTCCAGGGGGCGCGCTTGTGAGCCTTCCATCATGCCTCCTTGAACGCCGCGTCGAAGGCCTGGCCGGCATGGTCAAAGTCCAGGCGCTTGACGAATTCGGCCGCCTCGCGAGCGCCGAATTCGCGCTCCATCATCGGGTCCTCCCATTCGACCGTGAGGGGGCCCGCATAGCCCGCGTGGTTCAACTGACGGATGATGCCCTCGAAGTCCACTCGCCCACGCCCCGGCGACCGGAAGTCCCAGTAGCGACCGGGAACGCCGAATTCCGCGTGCCCGCCGAAGACTCCGATCGGTTGTCCGTGTTGCGCCCACCACACGTCCTTGACGTGCACGTTGAAGACGCGCGCGCCGAACTCTGCCAGGAACCCGATGTAGTCCACTCCCTGGTAGGCCAGGTGCGAGGGATCGAAGTTGAAACCGAAGCGCGGGTGGTCGCCGATTGCCGCGCACGCCCGGCGCGTGGTGGCGGTATCGAAGGCAATCTCGGTCGGGTGCACTTCCAGGGCGAAGTGTATGTCCTCCTGCTCGAACACATCGAGGATCGGCCGCCAGCGGGTCGCAAAGTCCTCGAAGCCCGCGTCGATCTGGGCCGGCACGTTGGGCGGAAATCCGTAGAGCAGGGACCAGATACTGCTACCCGTGAAGCCGTTGACCACGCGCCGCCCCGAGCGAGCCAGTTGCGCCGTGACCTCCGCGGGCGCCGCTGCAAAGAAACGCCGCGCCGCACGGGCAGTGTCCTTCATCTCCTGGGCCGCGCGCTGGCGCACCCCCTCTGCATCCCCATCACCCCAGATGCGGTCCGGGAGTATCCCGCGGTGGCGTTCGTCGACCGGGTCACAGACCGCCTGCCCGACCAGGTGCGTGCTGAGCGCGTAGCACCCGAGGCCAGCTCCAGTCAAGAGGGCCCAGATGCTGGCACAGTAGTCGTCCTCACGCAGGGCCCGCTGGACATCGAAATGATCCCCCCAGCAGGCCAGTTCGAGCCCTCCATAGCCCAGCTCGGCGGCCTTGGGTGCGAGTGCTTCGAGGGGCAAGTCCGCCCACTGACCGGTAAAGAGACAAACGGGACGCGGCATGGTTTCTCCAGGACGGAAGCGGCGGGGAAAGGTGGCTCGGCACCGTGGCCGGGCATTGTAGGACGGGTCTCAGTCGAGCGCGACGGGCCGCCGCTCACGGGCCGCGACCAGGGCTGCCTCGAGCACACGCTGTGTCTGATAGGCATCCTCGAAGTCGGGCAGTGGCAGCTCCGGCTCCAGTCCTCCGAGAACGCGCAGTATGTCGGCCGCCATGTTCACGAAGCCGTGCTCGTACCCCAGAACGTGGGCGTCGGGCCACCAGGCATCCACGTAGGGATGCTCGCCAGCTGCGGTGCACATGATCCGGCGCCAGCCGCTCTCCCGTGCCCCGTCCGAGGCGTCGAAGAACGAGAGGATATTCATGTCCTCGAAGTCGAATCGCACCGAACCCAGATCCCCGTTCAGCTCGATCGTGTTGCGGTTCTGATGGCCGCTGGCGAGGCGCGACGCCTCGAACGAACCGACTGCTCCGGAGCCGAAGCGCGCGAGGAACAGGACGCAGTCGTCCACATCGCTCTCTCCGACCCCGCTGCCGTCCGGTAGGGGTCGCTGGTGCACAAAGGTCTCGGCGATGGCGCCGCTGACCTCCACGATCTCATCGCCCGTCAGGAAGCGCGCCAGGTCGACGATATGGGCATTCAGATCTCCGTGGGCGCCCGATCCCGCGAGGGAGCGCTGAAAACGCCAGGAGAGAGGTGTCTCCGGGCCGCCCCAGCTCTGCAGGTAGGTCGCCCGCACGTGACGAATCGCGCCGAGACGTCCCTCACGTATCAACCGATAGGCCAGGCCGATTGCGGGACAGCGGCGGTAATTGAACCAGACGAATGTCCTGGCCTCCGCCGCGCGCGCCGCATCCCGCATCGCGCGTGCGTCGTCGAGGGTGCCTGCCAGGGGCTTCTCGCAGGCCACGTGCTTACCGGCCGCCAGCATGCGCAGGGCCTGCTCCCGGTGCAGGTGATTGGGCGTCCCGATGTCGACCAGGTCGATCTCCGGATCGTCGGCCAGGGTCGTCCAGTCGGCGCTCCAGCTGGCCCAGCCCCAGCGGCCAGCAAATTCCGCCAGGCTCTTCGGCTCCCGGGCCGCGACCGTGTGCAGGCGGGCATTGAGTGGCAGGTCAAAGAATCGCGACACCTGGCCCCAGCCATTCGAATGGGCACGCCCCATGAACTGCTGGCCAATGAGGGCGATGGAAAGGTCTTCAGCCATGTGGGTACTCGAAGGGCACGATGGGCGGCGGAGCACATACTATGGCGTCGGCAGAAGGCCACTGCCTGTCAAATTCCCCGTCCAAACGCGCTCCTGCCCCGGTTGCACCCTTGCCGCGCCCCGGGTGAAGCACTAGCTTCCCTGCTGACGAGCCATGAAGATCTTCTGCAAACTACTCGGGCACACCTGGGTGCACCAATCCAAGGACCCCAAGATCAGCTGGAATACAGGCAAGAGCCTCTCCGAGCTGCATCTGACGGTCGACGGCGAGTACAGCTTCTGGCTCGAGTGCCAGCGCTGCGGCGAGCGAAACGACAGTCCGACCTCCGCGGACGTCAAGGCCGCGAACAACTAGCCCGACTCCTTCACCAGGATTCGGGCAAGGAGCCGAGCGCATCAGACGCCTTCGACGCCAGAGTGGCGAAACCCGGCACGCTCGCTGGATAGCCCGCTAGCGACCGCCCCACTCGCTGGCGAGGACCGCTCGCACGTCGGGAGTGTCGAGCAGGAAATTCGCATGGGGCGCGGCGCCGACGAACCACTTCCAGAGGAATGCTCCACGCAGCCAGGCACGCTCGCGCTCGATCACGCGCAGGGAGACTCGCAAGCAGCGGGTCTGGAGTTCCGTCGCGGCCTTCACCTCCCCCGGCCCCGCGCGAGGGTAGTCCCAGGGCCGACTGGCTGCTGCGAGGGACAGGTTGTAGCCGAGCTCGGTGAATACCACCGGCTTGCCGGTCCGTTCATGCAGCTCACGTAGCTCCGGGAGAACGCGCTCCCATCCGGCCAGTAGCTGGCCTTCGTCGACCGTCTCGAGCCCCTCTTCCGCCAGGGGGAAGTAGGCCTGCACGCCGATGGCATCCAGCGCATCCCAGAACGGGACGCGCGTGTAGTCGGTCCAGTTGGCCGCGTAGATCAGCTTGGCGTCGGTGACCGTGCGCACATCGGCGATCAAGCGACGCCATGGTTCCTCGTCTTCGATTAGCCGGTCCAGCTCCGTGCCCACGGCAAATGCATCGACCGGGCCAATCCGCTCGGCGAGGCTGACAATCCACTCCGCATAGGTCTTGAAGAATCGTGCGCGCTCTTCAGGCTTCGGGAAGTCGATCGCACCGCGCCAGCTGAATGGGCTGCCCCAATATGCGAGATGGGGCTTGATCAGGAGCTTCATCCCGCGCTCGCGCGCCGTCTGCACCGGGCTCGACAGCCAATCCGGTAGGGCGCCCTCCGCATGCCGGTCGAACACGCTGCCGTCTGCCTGAATGCGCGCGTAGGGGTGGATCGCAACCCAGTTCGCGCCCAGCTCTCCCAGTTCGGTCAATTCGTCGGCAAATCCCGGGCTACCCCATTCCGGCCCGTAGCTCTGGCACGAAATCGTGATCCCCCGCACGACGTCGGCCTGGGGCTCCGGCGACCCGGAGTTGGCGTCCCCGATCGAGAGAGCGCTCGTCATCAGTAGGGCCAGAATGCCCGGCCAGCGGTGCCCTGGGGGGCCCACGGAGCCACCCACCGGCGTCGCCCGACTCGCTCGAAACCTCATGCAGGCCATTCTGGGCGAAACCCGACCGGAGACACGGGGTTTTTCACGGAAGCCCGGACGGGATCCGCACGATAACCTGGAGTCCGGGCCCACGGCCTGCACCCGCCATGACTTCGATTCTCAAGTATCTGATCCTGGCCCTTACCGCTCCCATCTGGATGCCCTTCCTGAAGGCGCTCTGGGAAGAGCTCGAGCACGCATTGCGGGATCAGGGCGGGCTCTTCGGCAACGAGCCTACCGCTGAACAGTTGATCGAGATCCAACGTGAGATGGCGATGGAAGAAGATCGTGTCGTCAACGAGCCCCTCGCCCATCGACGTCGATCCCCCGGCAAGCCTGGCGGGTGACCTGACTCGATCGATGCCGGGCCCGGCCGTTCAGCTGAACCTCTGATTGCCAGCACCTGCCGAGAGGTCACGCAGCCGTGCTCGGCTAGGGCCGCTTGCGGTCGCTCACGCGCCGGACAAATTTCAGACCGGACCAGTCCTCGTCCACGGCGCAGACCTTCACATCGACCAGCCCGGTTGCAAGTCCGAGGGAGCGCACGGTGTCACCGGTCAATTCCGAGGGGATGCTCGAGCTCTTCTTGGGCCAGCTGACCCACAGGCTGCCGGCATCGGCCAGGCGCGGCTCGAGGGTCGCAAGGCGCCGCTCGAGCTCGGCCGCGCGAGTGCAGAAGACATGGATAAGGTCCATGTTGGCTCCGGCCCGCATGAGTAGCTTGACATCCCCCGGCAGGGCGCCCAGCAGCGCCACGTAGTGCGCCGGATCATTGACGTACACGACCCGCATGCCGGGCTTGAAGCCAAGCTTCTTGACCAGGGGCGTTGCAGAGTATCCAGCGGGCATGGGGATTCGTCCTCGCATCCACCAGCGGCAGTGTTCGGGCGGAATAGAGCAACTCAGGTTATACGATCTGGGCGGGCCAGCAGGCACTCGCCCAGGAGATTGACTGACGGAACTCCGGCCGGTATCAGGGATGGGGCATGGAGTCGGCCCGGCCTGCCAACAGGGAACGTGCTCAGTTCAACTGGGCTACCCTGCAGGCGGGACCCAGGGTCATTCCCGGTTACCCTGTCGAGTCCTTCCTTTTAACCATGCGCATCGGCATCGACTATCTGCCCGCTGTTTGCCACGCACCCGGTATCGGGCGCTACGGCCGGGAGCTCGTACGGGCGCTCGTTCGCCTACCCGACGCTCCCGAGCTGCGCCTGTTCGAGATCGGCGGCGGAGCGCGCACCATGGCCTCTGACCTGGGCCTCGAGGGCTCTTCGGTCCGTCGTTTCCGAGCGCGCTTACCTCGGCGTCTCGTCCGCAGCATCCACACGCACTTCGGTTGGGGCGCCGATCGTTGGCTCGGTGGTGTTGACGTCTTCCACCGCATGCTGCCCGACTACCCGCCTGTCTCCGGCGCCGCCGAGGTTCTTCCGGTCGCAGAGCTCCCCTCTCCGGGTACACCTGCGGATGCCGATCTTGCCCGAGCCCTGCAGCGCTCCGCGGCGGCCATCGTGTTCTGTCGTCACTACGCGAGCCAGCTTCCGGAGCGCTACGGCATCGATCCCGCGCGGGTGCACCAGGTACCAGTCGGGTGCGAGCACTGGGCCCGAAATCGTCCCAGCGCGCATGCCGAGGCGCCTGCAAGTTCCGCGAGCCCAGCTCGCATTCTCGTTCTTGGAGCCATTCGAAACGAGCGCTCTCCGCTGACCGTGCTGCGGGCCTTCGAGTTGTTTGGCGCCTCCGAGCGGGACTGCGAGCTGGTCTTCATCGGCCGTCCGGGCTCCGCGACCAGTGCGTTCGAGGCCGGGCTGGCGAAGTCGCCGGTGCGTGGGCGGGTGACCTGGATCCGCAACCCGGTCGAGGCCGACATGCCGCGCGTAATGGGCAGCGCAGCCCTGCTGGTTCACCTGGCCATGGAAGAAGGCACTCCCGTAACTCCCCTCGAGGCCTTCGCCGCTGGAGTTCCGGTCGTCGCGAGTCGACTTCCCGCCTTCGAGGAGGCGCTTGGCGACGTCGCCGCCTACGTGGATAGGTCGGATGAGCCTGATCCAGGATCCCTGGCTCAGGCGATCGGGGCCGCCCTCTCGGCGCGCGGTGAAGCTGACGCGGGCACCGCCGCCGCTAGCCGTAGAGCCACGGCTCGCCCGTTCACCTGGCAGGCCAATGCGCGCGCTACCCTGGGGATCTGGGACGGACTTTCTGGAGAATGAGCCTCCCATTTGGCCGTGAACGTGTCCGATAATCCTGGACTCGCATCCCCAGCAATACTGAATATGAATCTGTCGAAGCCCCTGATTTGCTTGCTTGCATCGCTGCTCCTGGGCGCCGCGGGCCTCTCGGGACAAACCCCGGAGCCCCAGGGTGAAGTCCAGGAACACGCCGATGAGATCGGGCCTGTCGCACGCGCCATGGGTGAGCTGCATGGATCGATGCGCCGCATGAAGCGCCTCGCGAAGGCCGGAGACGACAAGGAAGGGGCCCTCGCAGTCCTGCGTGAAATGCAGGACTGCGCCATGGCGGTCCTCGTACTGGAGCCTCCGACGCTCGAGGATCAGGACCCGTTGACCGGCGATGAGCACGGGATCTGGGTAGCCGAGTACAGGCGCCATATCGTGAAGCTGGTCGACAAGCTACTCGAGCTCGAACTGGCGGTTCTCAGGGGCCACATGAAGGTGTTTTCGGATGGCTACGGCGAATTGAGCCAGATTCGCAACACGGGACACTACGACTACCAGTAGGCACCGCCGCGCGGGTGAGAACGGCTCGAGTAGCTCCTGACGGGCCCCACACCGGTCTTCCTCGCTAGAACCGGCTTCAAGGCCAGCTCTCGCTCCAGTTCGGGCAGGCAAATCTCCGAGAAGCGAGAGTCCCTACCCTTCTCTCGTGCATTCCACCCTCCACGAAGTCGTCTCGAGCCTGCGCAGCGTCGAGCCCTTTCCCGGCGTCGCGACCACTGTGCTTCAGTGGTCGGGTCGTAGCGACGTCACGCCGTCCGAGGTGGTGGAGGTCGTTCAGGCCGACCCGGGCCTGACCGCGAAGGTGCTCAAGATCTCGAACTCGGCCTACTACGGGTTCCACCAGGAGATCAGTTCCCTGCGCGAAGCCGGCAATCGACTGGGCGTCAACGTCCTGACGAACCTCATCGTCACGACCTGCGGTGGGCGCTACTTTCGAGACTACGGCCAGGAGCGCGACTCCGAGGCGGTCGACCTGTGGACGCGCTGCGTGACGAACGCAATCTCGGCCAAGCTGATCGCCCAGGCCCACGGCAACTGCGACCCGGAAACGGCCTACACCGCGGCGCTCTTGCAGGACATCGGAAGCGTCGTGGTCGAGAGGTTCCTGTCGGAGTTCCGTAGCGCCATCATCCATGACGTCGAAACGGGCGGGTCACTCCTCGACGCAGAACGCCGGGTGTTGGGCCTGAACCATGCGGAGATCGGAGCCCGGCTAGCGACACGCTGGAAGCTACCCGAGAGACTGATCGACACGATCCGTTACCACCACACGCCGGACAAGGCGACCGAAGATCCGGTCCTCGCCGGAACGGTTCACCTGGCCGAGACTCTCAGCTGGGCGGTCGGTGCCGGTGCGGGGATCGGTGACTACAGTTTTGATGTATCGGCTGCAGCCTTTGCTCTCACTGGACTCGAGATGAGCGGCCTGCGGGGCCTCGACTCACTGGTCATGCAGGACCTGGAGCGGGCGAAGGAATTCATCTAGCCCGAGTCCTTCACCAGGACTCGCGCCCAGCAGCCCCAATCGGCGCTTCCAGGGGTGAATGGGGTGGGTGAGGGGTCTCGAACCCCCGGCCTCCAGAACCACAATCTGGCGCTCTAACCAACTGAGCTACACCCACCATCCGTTGCTCCCGCGCTTGGCGGGCTGCAGAGGATCCTGGCAGCAATGCCCCGTGTCAAGCGTGCTGGACGATCCTCAGCTATGGCGCTTGAAAGAAGCCAGCAGCCCCGCCCAGAAGCCCGGGCGTGAGCCTGCGCGCTGCTCCTTGCGGCGACGATGGGAAGCGCCGCGGCCTGGCAGGGCTGGGGCCACCATGTGGCCGGCCTCGAGCTCCATCACCCGGGCCCGCAAGCCTTCGTTTTCACGTTGCAAGGCCCCCATTCCGACCAGCAAGCGATTCTTCTGTTGACGCTCGCCCCGCAGGGCCGCCCGGTTGCGCTCCAGGTCACCCTCGACCCGATCCAGCAACCGCGATGATCCTCGCTCCACCAGCTCGGCTGTCGCAACCGAGCGCTCGAGGTCCTCGATCCGGTCCATGTACCCGCGCTCGAGGCGTCCTGGCCCGACGACCCGGCCCGGGCTGAGCGCGCCCCCTGCCGGGGGTCCGGGCCCTCTGCGCGGCGAAGCCAGGGACAGCCGTTCGACCGGAGGCCTTGGGAGCCGTTTCGCGGGCCGGGGTACGAGCACTCCATGCTCGGAGCTAGCCGGTAGGCTTCCCCCCTGGAGGTTCGGGCTGGAAATTCCGTCTGAGACGCTCAGGATAAGGTCCTCGTCGTCGGGCCCGCGCCCGGCTGACAGACGATACCCTCAGGGAGGCGACTACCCAAGCCTGCGATGAGCACCCCCGAACGACCCTCAGACGACCCGCAGCCCCACAAGAGCTACGGGAATATGAGCGAGCACCACTGGTCCAAGACCCGCGACGAGCTCAATCGGGAGGCCCTGGACTACTACCGTGAACGCTCGTCAGCGCCGGGCGTGCGCGCCGGCGGTGGGCCGCGGAACTTCTATTGCATGGAGTGTGACGGGGTCGTCCCCCACGACGTGTCGGCGCCCCTCGACCATTGTCCCCACTGCAATGCCCCCCTCGAGGGTGAAACGCGCAGGTACTTCAACTGGGTCGAGATCGACAGCCCCCCAACCAGTGACGCGCGGGCGCTGCTACCCTGGCTGGCCCTGGCAGTCATCTTGTTGCTGGCACTCGGCTGGGGACTCTTGCAGATCTGACCGATCAACCATGGGCTCCCGAAGATTCGAGCGGCAGGAACGGTTCGAGCGCCTTGGCCCGGCCGGGCAGCAGCGACTGGCGCAGGCGCGCGTGGCCATCGTGGGCTGCGGTGCACTGGGCGGCGTGCTCGCTCAGACTCTCACCCGAACGGGAGTCGGGACCCTGGTACTGGTCGACCGGGACGTGGTCGAGGAGACGAACCTGCACCGCCAGGTCCTTTTCGAGGACCACCACGCGAGTGCCGGCAGCGCCAAGGTCGAGGCGGCGCGCGAAACTCTCGGCCGGATCGGTGGCCCCACGAAATTCGAGACCCATGCGCTGCACGTGGGTGCTGACAATGTGTGCGATCTGATCGAGGGCGCCGATCTGGTGCTCGACGGAACGGACAACCTGGGTACTCGCTACCTGCTGAATGACGTCTGCGTGCGCGATGGGATTCCATGGGTCTACGCGGGAGTGGTGGCCGGAGGCGGCCTCGTCATGCCGGTCCCCACAGCCGGCAAGCCGTGTCTGCGCTGCGTCTTCCCCCAACCGGCGCCGGCCGGCCTCCTGCCAACATGCGACACGGCCGGCGTGCTTCCGCCCGCGGTTGGCGCGGTAGCATCGCTCCAGGCTGGACTCGGCCTGCGTATGCTGATCGAGCCGGGCCTCGAACCCTGCCTGATCGAGATCGACGTCTGGACGGGACACACGCGCCGCTTGAAAGTTCCCGCGGACCCTGAGTGCCCCTGTTGCGCGGCGCGCGAGTTTCCGTTCCTCGAGTTCGAGGGCGCGGCGTCGACCGATGTCCTCTGCGGTCGTAACGCAGTCCAGGTACGTGGTGCCGGGACGGCGCCAGATTTCGACTCCCTCGAGCGCAACCTGAGCGGCGTCGCTCGCTCCCTCAAGCGGGCCGGAACCTTCATGCGTTTCGAGGTTGAGCAGGAGTCTCTGACGGTGTTCCCGGATGGCCGCGCCCTGATCCAGGGAACGGAGGACCCGGACCGCGCCCTGGCCCTTTACGACCGCTACGTCGGCTCATGACAGGTGACTCGCCGGCCCTGGTGATCCTCGCGGCCGGCGCTTCCAGCCGCATGGGTCAGTGCAAGGCTCTGATCGAGTTTGGGCAGAAGTCCGCGCTGCTGCGGCTGCTCGAGGCGGGCCACCATCCAGCGGGCGGGCCCGCGCTGGTGCTCACCGGCGCCGACCATGAGCTCATCGTGGCTCACCTTGGGTCCGACGTCGAGGTGCTCTTCAATGACGCCTGGGAAGACGGGCGAGGATCGAGCCTCAGGGTTGCCCAGGCTGCACGGCCGGGGCGGGACCTGCTGCTGGCGCCCGTCGACCACCCGATCGTACCGCGCGGCACCTTCGCCGACCTTCGCCGGGCGTGGAGTGTGGCCGGCGCCCCCCAGCACGGTTGGCTGGCGCCCCGAGTGGACCATCCCGATGGGAATGTCGAATACGGACATCCGATCGTCGTCGGGCGGGACCTGATTGCACATGCGGCGGGGTTCTCCGGCCGCGACTCACTGCGCGAGCTACGTCAACGCGCGCAGCCCCTGCTGTCGACGCCGGCTGGCATCCAGGTTCTCGTCAACGTCGATTCTCCAGCAGACGTCGAGCGGGCCCGCCACCTGGAAATGCTTTCCGACTGAATCCGGACGCGGAACCAGACCCGCTACGGAGACACCCCTGGAGGGGATTCCTGCACCGGAAGGGCTCGGCCCCGATCGCTCGGCCACCTGTTGATCCAGGAGCTGCCGAGGATTCGGTGCAACTGCCCCACAGTTCCGGCGGCGGCATGGCCGATGAATCCGGCGTCCCATGAGCTTCCAGGGTGATGTACGAGGAATCGGCCTAGGCGAACTCCTCCAGGGCCTCTGTCGAGGTCGTAAGGAGGGTGTTCTCACCCTGACGGCCAGCGGCGGTTCCCTTCGGACCCTCGGCGTCGAGGAGGGGATGGTCTACCTCCTGCCGGAGCCGGACGAGGATGCTGAACACTGGCGCGACCGCGTGCGAGATGCGTGGGCGGGGCAGTCGGACTTCCGCGTCGACTACCTGCGCATGTCGGAGATCGCAAAGGCGGATCGGCTCGAGAAGTTCTACGAACTCGTCGACAGCGGCGGTGCGAACTTTCGCTTCGAGCCCGGCAAGCTTCCGAACCGCTCGATGGGTGAGGAATCCGACTCGGATCGGACGGAGGTTTACTGCGAAGGCCTGGCCGTAGACCACCTTCTGCTCGAGTATGCGCGCCTGAGCGACGAGCTCGGCGGTGCCGACGGCGCGATGGCGATCGACGAAGGGGCCATGCCGCTCCTGCTCGATCCGACCGCAGCATCGCGTAGCAAGGTGCTCGGCGCATGCGATGACAATTCCACCCTGCGCGAGGTGGCCGACCGTCTCGGCTGGCCGCTACGCCAGTGCAAGCTCAGCCTCTCGAAGGAACTGTCCCAGGGCTCGGTACGCCTGGCCACTCCCAACGAGATCCTGCGTCGCACCTTCGCGGAGCTCGCGAGCCGAAACCACTCACGTGCGGCCATTCGCCTTGGCGCGTGGTGCTCCGGAGGCAACCCGGGCCCCCTCGCAGCTGAAGAGGCCGAGCTGTTTGCAAACGAGTGGATGGCGGGCCGCTTGCCGGCGGCCATAGAGGCCATGTCCGCCAAGGACGTGCGCACCCTGCTGCGGCGGCTCGAGAGTGCGCAACGGGACCCCGTCGCGGCCCTCGCCTACTGGCGCGAAGCCGCACGCGTCCATCCGGCGGACCTGATCGCACGCATGCGCTGCCTGGCACTCGAGGCCCGCGACAGCAGCGATCCTGAAGTTCCCGCCCTCGATGAGCTGCTCGCACTCGCGCGAACCCTGCGTCAGAACGGGGTACCGTACCGCGCCGGACCGGCCCTCGTGCTGGCAGCGCACATGCAGCCAGAGTCCCACATACTGCAGTTCGAGATCGGTCAAGGCCTGGTCGCGGCCGGGAGGCCTGAGGAGGGCTCGCCCTGGCTCCTGACGGCCGCGCGCGTGATGCTCGAGCGTGGCGCCGCCGACCGCGTGGTCGGGCCCCTGCGACAGCTACTCGAAGCCGATCCGGGCGATCGCGAGTGCCGGCAGCTGCTCTCGCTCGCACGACGTTCGTCGACCAGCACCAAGAAGCTCCGTCGGGGTCTGCTCATCGGGCTTGGGATCACGGCCGCCGCCAGCGCGGTGGCCTTTGTCCGCCTGCGTGCGGAGCAGGACTACGCGGATCGCGTGCACGCGGTGCGCGAAGCCCTGAGTGACCCGGACACCGCACTGTTGACCCTCGAGGCAAACTTTCCGGACGACAGCTCAGGCCCTATCGTCGAACTGCGGGCCGAGATCCGGGAGCGGCAGGCCACCATCGAGGGCGAGCTGCGCAACGACTGGCTGGCCGTTTACCGCGACGCCCAGGCGGAGTGCACCATAGGAACTCCGGCCGCTGGCCTGCTCAAGGTGATGGATCTCCCCTCGCCGCCGGCCCTGCGGACGATGACCGAGCCCTGGCCCCTGCGAAGCGACCTCTACCGCGGCCTGCTCGAGTCGATGCTGAACAAGGTAGCCGCCCTCGGTCCGCCCATCGAAGGCGTGCCGGAGCAGCTTGCGCAGGAGGCCCTGGTGCTGCGCCAGGTGAGCGAGATGACGGTCCTGCTGGACGAGCGCCCGGAACTTGCCGTCGAGCTGGCGGACTTCCGCGAGAAGCTCCTGTCTACCGTGACCGCCGTCGAGGAGCGCATCACCGAGCGCGAGAACATGATCGCCGAACGCATCCAGAATGCGACCATGGAGAACCAGGACTCGCTCCTGGTCCAGGCCCGTCAGCATGCGCGCATGGGAGAGTTTCAGCGCGCTCTGCGCAAGTACGAGGAGCTCCTCACGACCGACGCCGACGGCAAGATCCGTCGCGTTCTGGGCCCCGAAATGGAAGAGGTGCGCGGCCAGGACCAGGCCGTCAAGGACGCGCGTCGCCTCGCAAACGAGGGCGATCACCAGGCCGCATTCGAGACCCTGGCGGACAAGTTTGACAACCCGGAGAGCTTCCTGCTGCCATGGACGGTCGAGACCCGTCCCAGCGGCGCGACCGTTCACCTCCCCAACGGTACCTCGCGCACGACGCCCTTCGTCATCGAGACCACTTTCGGCGAGACCACGACGATGGTCTTCGAGATGGAGGGCTTCGACCGTACCGAGCAGGTCATCGAACGCCCGAGCAACCAGCTCGTCTTCCTCTCCCGGACCCCGTACTACTCGTGGGAGACCGAAGGGCGCGTGGACGCTCTACCCGTCGCCATCGACGGAGATCAGATCATCGCCGATCGACAGGGCCAGCTGGCCCGCATCGGTCCTGACGGGACCGTATGGGAGACGGAAATCCCCACCCTTTCGGGCGTGGCCCGTGCGCCAGTCGGCCTGCCCCAGCGACCCGACCACCTGTTGCTCGTCACCGAAGACGGCGCGGCCTGGATCCTCGACGCCGACGCGGGCCAGTTCGAAGGGCCATGGCAGCTCTCGTCGTCTCCGGTCATCGGCCCCTATCCAACCCAGGGTTCGGTCAAGTTGATACTCCGCAACGGGAGTGTGGCTACGTGGAAGAACCGCCTGAAGCCCACCATCCTCAAGGAGCGCGGCATCGACGGTGAGCTGGAGGACCGCTTCCGTCACGGCACAGACTCGGGCATGGCCGTCATGCGCCGCGGCGACAGCCTGCAGGGCGAGTTCAGAGCACCGTGGAACGCCTGGTCCGTGACGATCGGGCGCGATGTCTTTGAAGTGAGCGACGGCGAGCGTAGCTACACCGTGCAGCGCTCCGGTCCCTGGATCTACCTGGCATGGGAGGCTCCCGGAGCGGATCTTCCGGATGGCCGGCTCTGGATCTCGGACGAATTCGGGCTGCGGGCGGTAACGCCCCACTGAGGGCCTGGAGCGGGCCAAGGCGTGGCCCACACGGCGGCGACCGGGTAGCATCCCCGAGTGCCTAGCCCATTCCGCAGGTTGTCTCTGACTCGGAGGGTGCCCTTGCTCGCCCTCCTGGCCTGCGCCTGTGCAGGCCGCGTCCAGCGCGCCCCCACAACGACGACGCCAGCCATTCCAGCTGCTTCGGCGTCACCCCTACCGGAAGGCTGGGACACATGCGGCGCGCGCGGGTTCACAGCCCGAATCACGGCCTGGCAGGCCAGCGCGCCGAACACAATTGCGCCCGATGCGAGCGCCAGGCTGCACGAGGCCCTCTCAGCTCGCGATGCACTCGCCGTCCGTGCGGTCCTGCTCCTGGCCCACACCGATGGCGGTCACATGGACCTGATCGAGCATCTGGAGGCACGAGTCGAGGCAACCGCCCGCTCCCTCGACGCCTCGGACATCGTGGCGGCAGCCGCACTGATGGGTGAAAGCCGGGAGCAGATTCCCGCGCGTCTGACCGCCCTCGCCCTCCCCGGTCAGCCGCATCCCGATCTCGAGGTGCGCGTCGAGTGCGCGCGCTCGGCCCTACCCTCTGGACGCCGGGAGGTCATCCCCTTCCTGCTGACCGTGCTGCGCGTGGGCACCCACGACGAACATCTCGACCCACCCGACTGGAACGCCAGCCCGACCCAGGCCTGGGTCAAGAGCCGCGCAGCCGAGGCCCTGAGCCGGGAGGCGGGAGTGCCGGTTGAATTCCGTCCAGATGGTTCCTTCGAGCACCAGGAACAGGAAGCCCGACGCCTCGCGCGACTGGTGTCGGCTACTGATTAGGTCGAACGCGCGTCGTCCAAAATCGCCCGCTCCATCCGCTTCTGGCTAGGGTCGAATGCGGGTCATCATGCGCGGGAAGGGCGCGGCTTCGCGCACGTGCTCCAGGCCGCAGATCCACCCGACCGTGCGCTCGAGGCCAAGGCCAAATCCCGAGTGTGGGACGGAGCCATAGCGGCGCAGATCCATGTACCAGTCGAAGGCCTCCATCTCGAGGTCCTCTTCGGCCACGCGCGCCGATAGCACTTCCAGATCGTCTTCGCGCTGGCTGCCACCGATGATTTCGCCCACTCCCTCGGGCGCGATCATGTCCATGGCCAGCGCCTTGGTCACGTCGGCCGGGTCGCGCTTCATGTAGAAGGCCTTGACCGCGGCCGGGTAGTGCGTGATCAACAAGGGTCGATCGTGCATCGCCGAAAGGATGGTCTCATCCGCGGCGCCGAAGTCGTCATTCGCGACGAAGTTGGAGTCCGAATGCGCGAGCAAGATCTCCGACGCTTCGCTGTACGTGATGCGTGGGAATGGCTTCTGGATGCACTCCAGCTTGGAGATGTCACGCTCGAGGACCTCGAGCTCCGGACGCCGGCGCCGCAGAACCTCCTGCACCGTGTACACGAGCATGTCTTCCGCCAGCTCCATCACATCAGCCAGGCTCGCGAAGGCCACCTCCGGCTCGAGCATCCAGAACTCGGTCAAGTGCCGGCGCGTCTTGGACTTCTCCGCACGAAAAGTCGGCCCGAAACAGTAGACACGCCCGAGCGCCATGGCCGACGCCTCCGCGTACAGCTGGCCCGACTGGGTCAGGTAGGCCTTGTCGTCCTCGAAGTAGTCCACCTCGAACAAGGTACTGGTGCCCTCGCAGGCCGCGGGCGTGAACATCGGTGAGTCGACGCATACGAAACCGCGCTGGTCGAAGAAGCCCCGCAACGCGGTTACGATGGCGTCCCGGATCCGCATGACGGCCCAGGGGCGTTTCGAACGGAGCCAGAGGTGGCGCCGACTCAGGAGGAAGTCCGTGCCGTGCTCCTTCGGGGTGATCGGGTAGTCCTCGACCGATTGCAACAACTGGCCGTCCTCGACGCTGATCTCGTACCCACCGGGTGCGCGATCGTCCGCCTTGACCTGGCCCGTCAGTATCAGGCTCGACTCCTGGCCGGCGGCACCCACCTGGTCGAAGAGCTCCTCGGGGACGTTCTTCTTGAACAGCACACATTGGGCCATGCCGGTGCCATCGCGCAGCATGACGAAGTGCAGCTTGCCCTTGGATGTAAGGTTGTAGATCCAACCGCGTAGGGTGACGGTTTGATCGACATGATCGCCAAGGCGTTCGACGGTGGTCAGGGTGGCCATTTCAGGAATGCTACTAGGGGAAAATCTGATAGGACGGACGCAACTGAACGTCCGCGATGGTGCCGCCCTGAAGGACGACGCGACCCTTGTAGGGGGTACCGCTGCGACGCGCCTCGACCAGCACATCGCCGCCCGACTCGAACAATTCCACCATCTCGTCGGCCGGGGTGAGGAATTCGACGCGCTCGAAGCCGAGGGCCAAAAGGCGACTCATGATGCGGTCGACTCCGCCCGGGAGCGGCGCGCCCACGCCTTCGGGCACCGGATTCACACGCTCAGCCTGGAGGTATTCGAGCAGGGAGAGCATGCGCGCTTCGACCCGGCGCTGCCCGTCGCGAATGTCGATCAGCACGTGCTCCAACCGGCGCAGGTCCAGATCCTGGGGCTCGCGCGCGATCTCGTTCAGCTGGGCCTCGATCTTCGACAGGTGCTCGAGGGAACCCGCACTCCGCTCCAGGTCGCGCAGTCGAATGAGAAGCAAGTAGAGCAGCAGCAGCCCGGCCAGGGCCAGGACCCCGAGGCTCACACCAATCCACAGCTCAGGCGTCCAGCTCGACCCATCGGGGGGCAGCACGGCCAGTTGAAAGTGTACAGCGCTCATGCATGCCCTCCGTGCGTCGGTCTACCGGCGCGCTGCGCAGGCAGGCGGGCACACTAACATGGGGCGAGCGCTCAGGCAGCTCAAGTCCGGAGGAAAGGGGCGCACGGGTGCGGCCGAATTGTCGCGTTCTGGCTCGCGGTTGGCTTCAGGACGAGGCGACCGGGGATTCGCTATCTGTGGCGTAGCCTCATAGACTTCGCTGCCATGACTCGCATTCTGACCCTTGTGGCCTTCGCGGCGCTGGTCACGGCCCTGTTCCGGCTGCCGCATCCTGACAAGGATCGTCTGGCCGCGCTGCGGTCCGGCGAACTGCTGGCCGCGCCCCTGGTCGGGCAGGATGCCGGCGCCGACGAGGCCGCGCGCGCGCTCTGGGAGGCGCTGCTGGGGTCCCCCGCCGCATCGCGCACGGAGCCCGGAACCGTGCGCTTGCGCATGGGCAGCACCCGCGTGAGCCGCGGAGCTGCTGCAGCGGATCCGCAGCTCGACGCGGAGTTCAGGCGCGCCCTCGCCCGCGGGCTGCGCTCGATCGAGGCGTCCAACCCGGAAGCCGTCCCCCTGCTCGAGTTGATCGGGCGGCAGGATGCCGTGGATGACGGTGCGGATTTTGTCCTGCATGTCGCCGCCGAGACCCTCCGGCTGGAGGTCGAGACTCCAGGGGGCGAATCGCTGCGAGCCGAGGTGGAGTGGCGACCCGCGGACCGCGGCTCACTGGCGCCCCCCATCCTGGCCATCCTGATCGCAATCCTCTTCCGGCAACCCGTACTGGCCCTCTTCGCCGGCGTCTTCGCGGGCGCCTTCCTTCTGCGCAGCCCGGACGGAGCGGCCTGGGCCGCCGCTCTGCCCCTCGCATTGCGCGATGTGTTCGGCGTCTACTTCTGGAACGAGCTGATCGAGAACTTCCGCCAGGAGCTGGTTGCCTTCGTGCTGATGATGCTGGCCATGGTCGGGATCATGACCCGCGCGGGAGGTCTGCGCGGACTGATGGACCTGGTTTCCAGCTTCGCCCGGGATGCCCGGCGCACACAGATCGCCACGTGGTTGATGGGCCTTGTGATCTTCTTCGACGACTACGCCAACACGATTCTGGTGGGCTCGACCATGCGCCCGCTCTGCGACCGGGTGAAGGTGGCGCGCGAGAAGCTGGCCTACATCGTCGACAGCACCGCCGCGCCGGTCGCGGGCCTGTCAATCTTCAGCACATGGATCGCGTTCGAGGTCTCGACCTTCAGCGCCCAGCTGCCCGACGTGGGTCTGGCCGCGAGCGACGGCTACGGCGTGTTCATCCAGACCCTGCCCTACCGCTTCTACTGCATCTTCACCCTCGTGTTCGTGGGAGTGATCGCGGTCAGCGGACGGGACTTCGGCCCCATGCTCACGGCCGAGCGACGCGCGCGCGCGGGCCAGCTTCTGCGCAAGGGCGCCAAACCCATGGTCGGGGATGCGGCCACGAAACTCGAGGCCGCCCAGGGAGTGGAACCCCGGGCCATGCGTGCGGTCATTCCGGTCGCGCTATTCCTGGGCATCACCCTGTTCGAGATCTTCCGCGTCGGCGGCGCATGGGACCTCGGCGCGGATCTGTTCACCCTGCAGGGCCTGGCGGACGTGCTAGCCAATGGCGAGTCCATGCGCGCCATGGCCGTGGGCTCGGGCGCGGGCATGCTGAGCGCCGCCGTCCTGGCCGCTGCGGCGGGCATCGCGCGGGAGATCCTGCCGGCGGCGTGGGCGGCGGTCCGTTCCATGCTGATCGCGATCGTGATCCTGTACCTGGCCTGGATGATCGGCGCCATCTGCACCGACCTGGGCACGGCCTCCTACCTGACCGTCCTGCTTGGCGACGCGATCAATCCCCTGCTACTGCCCTGCATCCTGTTCGTGCTCTCGGCCGTGGTGGCCTTCTCCACGGGCTCCTCCTGGGGCACCATGAGCATTCTGCTCCCGATCGTGGTTGGCATGGCCTTCGCTCTCGGCGAGAGCACCGCGCTCGGCGGAACGCTCTTGATGGTCATCAGCATCGGAGCCGTGCTCGAGGGTGCGATCTTCGGCGACCACTGCTCGCCCATCTCCGACACCACTATCATGTCCTCGATCGCATCTGCTTCCGATCACATCGACCACGTGCGTACCCAGGCACCCTACGCCGTCGTCACGATGCTGCTGGCCCTCGGGCTGGGATACGCACCGGCGGCCTTCCTGGGACTGAGCCCGTGGATCGGCATCCTCAGCGGGATCATCGTGATCGTGGCCGGGATCCGATTGATCGGAAAGAGTGCGGATTCGCCGTCCAGCGCCCATCCCCGGACCACTCAGCCCGCGTGACCGACCCCGAACAGCCTTCCGGGCCCGAGCCGGAGACAGACGGCCAGGCCTTCGACGCCCTGGGCAAGAAGGTCTTCATCGGACTGTTCCTGGGCCTCCTGGTCTACGCGGCGCTCGCCCTGTGGGGCGACATCGCCGGCATCCGCGCGGCCCTGGCAGATTTCAACCCGCTCTGGATCCTGGTCGCGATCTCGCTCTCCTTCCTGAACTACGTGGTGCGCTTCTTTCGCTGGAGGCGCTACTGCCGGCTGCTCGACATCGAGCTCGAGAACGGGACCTCGTTCCTGATCCACCTGTCAGGCCTCTCGCTCACGGTCACGCCGGGCAAGATGGGCGAGGCATTCAAGTCGTGGCTCGTGCGTCGCGTCAACGGGACGCCGATCGGAAAGAGTGCGCCGATCGTCGTGGCCGAACGCTTCACCGATCTGCTGGCCTTCCTGCTGCTGGTGGCGGGGGCGGGATTGACAACCCAGCCCGACTACGCCTGGATTTTCTGGGGCACGCTGCTGCTGTGCGGCCTGCTGCTCCTGTTGCTCGGGTCGCGCCGCTTCGAAGCCCGTGTCTGCGCCTTTTGCGCCAAGCTGCCCGTCGTTGGAGGCCTCGCACCGAAGCTGGAGCACATCTTCGAGACCACGCGCGTCCTGCTCTCGCCGCGTCAGATCCTGCTCCCGACCCTGACCGCGGCCCTGGGCTGGGCCGCGGAATGCACGGCATTCTGGTTCATCGCAAACGCCTTCGTGGAGGGCATGCCGATCCCCTTCCTCTTCGCTGTCTACGCCTTTGCCCTCTCTGCCGTTGCCGGCGCGATCGTGCTGATCCTGCCGGGCGGGCTCGGCGTGACCGAGGGCACGCTGAGCGGTTTGCTCGCAGCCCGCTACACCGCAGTCGCGGGCCTCGCGGCGGAGGTCGCACGGCCCATGGCCGTGTCGGCCACCCTGCTGGTGCGCCTGTGCACCCTCTGGTTCGCCGTCCTGCTGGGATTGCTGGCCCTCTACCTCTTCTCCCGTCGCATGCGAGTGGCGGCGAATCCCGGAGGATCCCAATGAGACGCGCCCGCGCATGCCTGGCCCTTGGCATCTTGCTGGCCTCCTGCAGCTTGACGCCCGGGAGCCGCAAGTCTGCCCGCCTGCCCCAGGAGCCCATGCCCTACGTAGTCGTGCTAGGCACGGCGCAGGATGGCGGCTTGCCTCAGCTGGGATGCGAGGAAGAGTGCTGCCGGGCAGCATGGCGCAACCCGAGTGCTCGGCGCCTGGTCAGCTCGCTCCTCATCGTCGATCCTCGTAGCGGCAAGCGCTGGTTGATAGACGCCACGCCCGACATTGCGGAACAAGTGGAGCTGGCCCGCGACCATGGTCAGCCGAGCGGACCGGGGCATCGTCCGCCGCTCTTCGATGGAGTCTTCTTGACCCACTTGCACATGGGGCACTACGCCGGACTCCTGCACCTTGGTCGGGAGGTCTACGCATCACAGACGATGCCGGTCTATTGCTCGGAGCGCAGCGCCGCGTTCCTGAAGTCCGAAGCGCCCTGGAGCGCGCTCGTCGAGAACGAGAACATCCGGCTCGAGCCCGTTCTGCCCGAGAGTCCGATCGAGCTTGCACCGGGGCTGAGCATCACTCCGATCCTGGTCCCCCATCGGGACGAGTACAGCGACACCTTCGCCTTCCGGATCGAGGGCCCCTCACGCAAGGTGCTATTCCTGCCCGACATCGACAAATGGGAGCGCTGGGCTCCCCCGATCGAAGAGACCCTGGCCGCTGTCGACGTGGCCCTTCTCGACGGAACATTCTTCGACACCACCGAGGTGCCCGGGCGGGATCACACCCAGATCCTGCACCCCCTGATTTCCAGATCGCTTCTGCGCTTCGCCACCCTGCCCTTCAGCCAGCGGAGCAAGGTGCACTACACCCACCTGAACCACTCCAACCCGGCCGCCAATCCTCGCAGCCTGGCCCGCATGCGGATCGAGCGAACCGGCGCAAAGGTCGCAGCGGAGGGACTGCGCATCGATCTCTGAGATCGCACTCAGCGCAGTCCGGCGCCGCGCAGTAGAAGCGCCATGCATCCAAGCAGTACGGATGCGCCCGCCAACCAGGCAGTCAGTGATCGCCTCGCTTCGTCGCGCCTAGCTTCGTTGTCGTCCGGCAGACTCGGGGCGCGCAGGTCCGGCTCACCCGCCGCGCGACGGAGAGCGACCGGAATGACCCCGGGCGCGGGGCGGCACGCCCGATCCAGCAGCCTGGACCACGAGACGGCAAACGCGGCCGGATCGCCCCGGGGCTCGGCGTCACCCAGGCCCACATAGACGAGCCCGGGTCCAAAGCCGACCACCGGGATGCGGGCCATCCCGACCTCGGCCTCCAGCCATGTCTGCAGTCCGATCCCTTCGCCGAAGGCCGGGGTCGGCGCAGCTGGGCCATCGATCGACCAGCCGTCGCGTCCCGCGCGAGTGTGTTCCACGCCCGGACCGATCGCTGCAGGCCCTGCCGCCACGGCGCGAACCCGAAGAGAGAACCGATCCCCGCCCTCGGCGTCTTCCGAGACCAGGCGGTGGTCCCTTGCCCTGGCCCACTCCTCGGCGATCGCCCGGATTGTCGGCGGTAGGCTCGCATCCACATGGACCGTGAGTCGCTCGACTGGCGCATCGTCCTCGGTCAGCCCTCGCCCGTCCCATGAGAAGCGGCGGACCCCGACCTGGGCCGCGGGTCCAAAGGCCGGGCCGCCACCGCTGATGACCCAACCTGCGCGCCGCGGAACCTCTTCGAGTGAATCCGTGAGCCAGAGAACACCCGAACGGTCGAAGCGCGACCATCCCTGGGGCGCGATAGTGATGGCCGGCGTACGCCAGGCGGCCGGAAAGATGCCGATCTGGGGTTCCTCGCCAGGGGACCTGCTGCACCAGCGGATGCGGGCCGGATCGAATCCATCGCAAGCTGGTTGACCGAGCAAGGACTCCAGCTCCACGAGCGCCCGATCCAGGCGCGTTCCACTGCCCGTGCCGACGCCCTGGGCGGAGGTGTGCTCCAGATACATGGGCGCCTTCCGGTCGACCACGACGGTCAAGATGGCGCGCGAGTGGTCGCTGCCGAGTCGCGGTTCGGTGAGGGCCAGGCAGGCCGAGGCGAGCGCTGCAATCCAGAACCAGCGCGCCGGGGTCACGCGCCTCCGGTGCACGTCGCCGGCGTCGACGGCAAGGCCTTTCCAGAGCGCGAAGGTCCCGAGTGGAACTGGCCGAAACCGGTCGCGCCGCATGGAGAGGGCGAGCACGACCACCGGAAGCACCAGGCTCCAGGCCGCAAGTGGCCGCATCCACTCCACAGCGCCCATCATCGCGGAACGATCAGATCATGGACCGCGTCCTCGAATGGACGGGCCGAACTCCAGCAGCGGTAGGCGAGCCCGTGACGCAAGGCGAAGGCGCCGAGCGCCTCGAGCTGCGCGTGCAAGGCACCCTCGTAGTGCGCGCGCCTCCCGTGATCCAACATCAGGCTGACCCGGCCATCGCCCTCCGGGTCGGCCCACTCGATCGGTCCCTGAGCGCTGGGCGCAAGCTCCTCGGGCGCGAGCACCTGGACCAGGGAAAGTTCACGGCCGCGCCGGAAGATCTGGCGCGTGGATTCGGGCTCGAAGTCGACAAAGTCACCGATCAGAAACACGCGCCCAACGTCCGGCTTCAGATTGCTGTGCCCGAGCCAGTCCACCAGCCCCACGCTTCCAGCGGCCTCATGGGCCTCGAAGAAGGCCAGCAGTCCCGGGAAGTCACGGTGCCGGCGGGCCCGGAATCCCCCGCCCCGCGAACCAGTGAGGGTGAAGTCGACCGTCGCCCCAGCGCGCAAGGCGAGCACGCCCAGCGCCGCGGCCACTTCGGCCGCCCACTGGAGCTTGCCCGGCGGCCCGACTCCCATCGAAGCGCTACCATCGACGACCACCGCCCAGTGCTCGAAGGCTTCGCGCCGCGTGACCCGAACGAAGGGGCGGTCCAGGCGAGCGAGCAGGGACCAGTCGAGCATGCGCAGGTCCTCGCCGGGGCGGTAGGGCCGGTATCCGACGAACTCCTGTCCCGAACCGGCCAGCGCGGCCGAGCCCGCTCCTTCGCGCCGCTCGCGGATCGAGGAAAGGCGGGCGCTGAGGCGTTCGATGCGGCGGTGGTATTCCCCGGCGAAATGCACCCCGGGTGCCGGCAGGGGCGCGGGCTCCGGAGAACGCGACCGCAAGACGACGTCCACGCCCGCGAGCTAGGCGCGGGTGCCCTCCGACGTCGCCTGGATCTCCGGACTGCAGACATCCAGAAGGCGACCGCCCGCATCTCCGAGGACCACCCCGTCGCGGAATGCCTGGACACCGCGGCGTACGACCAGCCGTGGGAATCCAGCGAGGGTCCAGCCGTTGTAGGCCGACCACTTCGAGGTCGAGGGCAACCGGCTCTCATCCACGACGCTCTCGGCTTCGGGATCGAAGAGCACCAGATCACCGTCGTACCCGGGTTCGAGCCGGCCCTTGGCCGGTAGGTGCAGGGTATCCGCCGCACGCGAGGTCACGCTGGCCAGGGCCACCTCGGCATCCAGCTCCCCGCGTCGCACCAGCTCCCATGTCAGGGGCCAGAGCAGATCCACCGAAGGCATCCCCGAGGGTGCCTTGGCGTAGGGCCGCTCCTTCTCGTCGAGCGGGTGCGGAGCGTGGTCGGTGCCGATTGCATCGACGGTGCCATCGCGAAGCGCTTCCAGGAGTCCGAGACGGTCCGCCGGGGTCTTGACCGACGGGTTGACCTTCAATCTGTTTCCGAGCTCGTCCGCATCTTCGCAGGACAACAAGAGATAGTGGGGCGCCGTGCTGGCGGAGACCCGCAGGCCCTCGCCCTGGGCCTCGCGCACGAGCTGAGCACCCTCAGCGGTAGACAGGTGAAAGACGTGCAGCTCGCCCCCCGTGGCCCGAACGTGACCGATCGACGCCCGAACGGATTCCACCTCCGCCGCGGTCGATCGCACCAGGTGGTGCGCGCCCGCGTCAGCATCCGGAAAGGCCCGCTTACCCTCGCGCAGCAGATTCTCGTCCTCGCAATGAGCGACGATCATGCGGCCGGCCGCAGCGGCGGCGGCGAACATCGTGCGTATGGTCTCCGGATCCGTCTGGCCGCCCAGGCCGGTCGAGCCACCCAGGAAGCACTTGAAGGCCGGCGTCAACGGCGCCATATCGTCCAGGTGCTCCATCGACCTGGGCAACAGGTTTGCCAGGCAACCGAAATCGACCCGCGAAGACTTGCGGACATGCTCGATGCGATCGTTGAGGGCCTCGAGACTGGTGGAGAGTGGCGGGTTGTTCTGAACCTCGACGACGCTCGTCACGCCGCCGTGCAGGGCGCCGGCCGAGCCCCGGTCCCACCCCTCCTTGTGCTCCAGGCCCGGATCGCGAAAGTGCACGTGTACATCGAGAAGCCCCGGGATGACCGTCATTCCCTGAGCGTCGACGACCTCGACCCCCGGCGGAATCTCATCCGCTGCGATATGGGGTTCGACGCGCTCTATCAGTCCGCCACGTATCAGGACGTCGACGGGCGTTGCCCCCGGTCCGGGCGGATAGGAGCGCGCATCGCGTACCAGCAGGTCCGCCCCGCGCACATTACTGTTCTGCCCCTTCACTTGTTGAGTCATGAAGCTCGAATTCTCGGCGTCGCCGCTTCTCGTCGTCAAACTTCGGTGCGCCGCACGCTCACCACGGTCATGTCGTCCTCGGCCTTGGAGCCCGAGAACTCGAGCACGTTGGCCACCAGCGCCTCGGCCACCTCTTTCGCGGAGCTGCCGGATGCCGCCACGTCTGCCAGTACCGCGCGCATGCCGTCGTCGCCGAACAGGCGTTCCGGATGGCTATGGTGGCGTGCCTCGACCAGACCATCGGTGAAGGCCACCATCACGTCGCCGACCTCGAGCTGCAGATCCGGCGCGGCCGCGTACTCGAAGCTATCCATCATCCCAAGGGCCGGGCCGTTGCCCGCGATCGTCTCGATCTTGCCCGTACTCTTGCGCCAGAGCAGCGGCGGCGTCTGACCGGCGTTCACGACCTGCAAGCGCCCGTCCGAGGAGAATAGCCCCAGGAAGAGAGTCAGGAACATGCCGTCGTCCATACGCTCGGCGAGGTCCTTGTGCAGCATATTTATGATCGTCGGCGGATCCTCGAGCACGTTCGCATAGGCGCGCAGGCTCGCCTGGGCAGTGGCGGTAATCAGGGCGGGACCGATCCCGTGCCCGGTCACGTCGCCCAGGACGGCGGCCAGACCACCCTGTCGCGTGGGAACGAAATCGTAGAAGTCGCCAGAGGCGTGTTCCGCCGGTCGGTACCAGCCGAAGACCTCGATGCCCGGGATCGTCTTCGGTTCCTGCGGCATGAGATCGCTCTGGATGTCGCGCGCAATCTCGAGCGATTGCTCGAGCTTGGCCTTCTCCAGCGATTGAAGGTTGAGCCGCGCGTTCTCCAGCGCGATCGCAATGTGCTGGGCCAGGGCGAAGAAGAGCGAGAGGTCCTCGTCCTTGAACTCCCGCGTGGCAGCTTTCGAATCCACGTACAGGGCACCGCGCTGCTCGATCGGGTGCGGCCGCACCTCCTCCTCTTCCACCGCCGGGCTCAACGGCACACACATGACGGCGCGCAGCTTGAGATCGAAGACCGACGCCCCGAGTTCGAGTGCCTCGGCATCGGACTGGACCGTCGTTCGCATCGGCTCCTCCCGCTCGAGGACCCGCTTGACGACGCTGGTGGAGTACTTGACCTCCCCTTCGACTGGCTTGCCACCACGGTGGCGTACCACCCGGATGACCTGCTCGCTCGATTCGTCCAGGAGCACAAGGAATCCACGTTCTGCCCCGGTCACCTCGACCGACCGATCGACCACGTAGTCGAGCAGGGTCTCCAGGTCACGGGACTCGGAGACTCGGGCGATCGCGTCGAGGAGCACCTGCACCTTCTTCTTGTCCTCCTGGGTGCCACCTCGCAGGAACTCGGTCGCCGGCCGATCGACGGGCTTCGCCCTGGCGTCCGGGGCGGGTGTGGAGGAGACGGGCTCGGTTGGCTGGGCTGATGTCTTTCGCTTCCAGAAGGCCATGGCAGGAGTCTACCTACCGGACGGCCCCACCCGTTCAAAATCTCTTGCCTCTGGGTGACCTACTGGGGACACTGGCGGGGCACTCCCGGCCCAGCTGAAACCAGAAAACCATGCATATCACCGTCGAGCCCAGCGACACCCACGCCCTCTTGCACCTGCGGGGCGAGTTCGACACCTACTACTGCCCGATGCTCCAGGAGGAGATCGACGGCGTCGTCAAGTCAGGTGTCCACAACGTCGTACTGAACATGCGCATGGTGAAGTTCATCAACTCCACCGCCCTGGGCGCGATCATCAAGGCCTCGAAGGTCCTCAATATCGAGCATGGCAAGCTGGCCATCTCGCGCCCCTCGGCCTTCTGCAAGGACATCCTGGAAAAGGTGGGACTCGACCGGGTCGTCCCTGTTTTCGACTCCGACGAGGCCGCCGTGGCCCATGTCACCAGCGGAACATCCGAGACTGAGAGCAAGGGGGAAGCTGTCTTCGAGGAGGACAGCTCTTCGGTCCTGTTCGCCCTGCTGGACAAGGAGCGCCTGAGGCACTTCGTTCCCAGCGCCAAGTCCAAGAATCCGGTGCACGGGCACGCGTTCGGGGACCGCTGGGTCGGGCGAATGTCCAGCCTGGACGAGAACGGACTCGGATTCACCTGGACCGGCGGAAACACCGACCTGACCCCCTTCGACATGGGCCAGATGCTCGCGATCGGAACGGCTCTGAAGGTCAAGTTCCGCCTGCCGCTCTTGCAGCGCGGCTACTGCGAGGCTCAGGTCGAGATCGGTCTGCTCGAGGAGCGCGCGGATGGCGTCAAGGTGGGTGGCTCGTTCAAGGAGATTGACGACGCAACCCGCGACGCGGTCAAGCAGTACTCCAAGGACATGGCCTTCCTCAAGGAAGAGCTTCGCAAGGCGACGGACGGCTAGGCGTCCCGTCGAGCCTCACCCGTCACCGGAAGCGCCCAGGCCCTCCGGGGCGGCTGGTGTTTCGGTCTTCGAATCCTTGAGGCTGGCCAGTAGCTCGCGCTGAGCCAGGGCCTCCAGCATGATGCCCTCGAATCGCTCGGCGATCGACGGCCACGAGAAGCGCTCCTCGGCGACGGCTCGAGCGCGCTGGCGCCAGCGTTCGCGCCGAACAGGGGCTCCGGCGGCGATGCGGATCGCGTCGACCCATGCTCCCGGGTCCCCCGGCTCGATCAGCAGTCCCGTTCCGTCGTCATCGACGTAGGAGCGCAGGCGCGGTAGGTCCGAGGCCAGGACGGGCAATCCACAGGCCAGGGCCTGGCGCACGGTCAGGCTTCCCACGTCCTCGTCGGTAGCCGGCAGGGCTAGCAGGGTCGCCGACCCCATGAGTCCAGCTCGCTCCTCGCGCCGGGGCGTCCCTAGCCAGTGCACCCGTGACCCGACCCCCAGGCGGTCCGCCAGGGCACGCAGGCTGGGCTTGGCGCTACCGCGCCCGGCGAGGACCAGGGACCAGTCGTCCCGGCGCCCAACGGTCTCCGCGAAGGCGCGAATCAAAAGGTCGATCCCGCGTGACTCCTCGAGGCGGCCGATCGTCAGCAGGGTCCGGCCCCGGATCCCGTGTTCCGTGAAGAGGTGGCTCGAAAGGCCCGGTCGGCAGCTGACCAGGTCGACGCCCCCGTAGACCTCCTCGAGAATGGCCTCCGGGAAGCCGAGCCGCTGGACCTGGGAGATTGCAGCCGCATCGGAGGCGACCAACCGATCCGTGGTGCGCCGGACAAAGGCGCCCCAAAGGCGTTTCCCGACCGAACGGAGGAAGCGCTCGAATGGCCGGCCTTGATCCGGAAATCCCTCCTCCACGAGAACCAGAGCAGCACCCGAGCTGCGCGCCCTGCGAGCTCCAAGCCAGGCCGCGGGCGAGAGGGCGTCGTAGGCCAGGATCACGTCCGGCTTGAAGCCCTGGATTCCCATCCCGTCTTCGGGGGCCACGCCACCCTCGACGCGCGGCTCGCTTCCCGAACGGGGAATATGTCCGAGCGGGGCTCCGAATCCGCGCACCGTGTGCCCTCGCCCGAGCAGCTCGCGCGCGAGCTCGGACGGGTGGCCGGCGCCGCGACGCTTGAGCGTGAACGGATTGACCAGTAGCGCGATACGAAGGGATTGGACCAAGGCTCGAGGGGAAAGGGTTTCCGGTGTGGAAGCGGCTGCCCGTCCTCCCTTCATCGAGCGCATCCGACCCGGATCCTTAACCGGATTCGCACTGCTGACGAGCGGATCCGCGAAAGAACATCGGCTCTATCACTCAAGCCGGAAAACCGGCGTCCGAGAACGGTCTGACGTCCGACTTTCTTGCGCCGGAGCAGACAGACTATATGCAATCTCCTTTCAAGCCAATCCCTGGTTCCGGGCCGCCCGTGCGCGGCCTATTTGTCGACCGTTGGGGTACCCTTCTCGAACAGCCCGATGGCGTCGTGAAGACCTTCGACGATGTCCAGTTCGTCCCGGGGGCCATCGACGCCCTCTTCCACGCCTCCCAGCAACGCTGGAACATCTACCTGATCGGGAACGAGGACGCGGTCGCCTTCGGTCAGCTGGAGCTCGAACGCTGGAAGGCGATCGAGACCGGGATCCTGGAGCAGCTCAAGGCCCACGGGGTCCCCGTCACGCGCTCCTACGCCTGCACCACGAATCCCGAGGGAAAGCCCCCACACGATCAGGATTCCGTTTTCCTGCTCCCCAACACGGGCCTGCTCTACCACGCCGCCCAGACCGACGGGGTCCATCTGCGGGACAGCTGGGTCATCGGCGACAGCACCCTCGAGCTGGTCGCTGGATGGCGTGCCGGCACCCATCTCGCGGGCGTTCGCACGGGCATTGGCCTGGCTGACGGCCCCCTGCAGGTGGAGCCGGATTTGATGCAAGACGACCTCCCCGCGGTGCTGAACGAGATCAGCTCCCGCCGGGGCGCACGGGTCTGAGGGCCCCGATCGCGGCCAGAGCACCGTTGGAGGCCCCAGGGAGGCTGCCCGCCCCCTGAGGCCTCTCGGCACCCGTCAGAGGCTCCGGATTGTCCACAGAGCCCCTGGCACCCTCCCAGGCGGACTTCGGGCCCGGTGTTCTGGTAGAATAGATCCTGGAGGCAACGGATATGATGAAGGTCAAGGACCTGACCGCCCAGCGGTCCCTAGCGATCGCTCGGGGTAGCGACACGGTGTTGGCGGCCGCTCAGGCCATGTCGAAGCAGCACATCGGGGCCCTCGTGGTGCTGGACGAGACTGGAGCCTTGCGTGGCATCGTCACCGAACGGGACGTCATGGTCCGGGTCGTGGCCGCCCGCAAGGACCCCGCCAAGACGACCGTGGATGAGATCATGACACCCGACGTCTACACGACGGATCCGGAGCACGAGCTGCGTGCGGTACGCCTGGAGATGCGGGAACGCCATATCCGCCACGTTCCGGTCGTCCAGGACGGCCGTGTCCTGGGAGTCATCGGAATGCGCGACCTGATGCGCGCCGCCCTGGCCGAGAAGCGTGAACAGGTCAGTGACATGACCGCGTACATCCGGGGCGAATAGGGCCCTGGAAACGGCGATCAGCCCCATCCGGAGGGCCGGACGAGGCTGATAGCCGGGTAGCCCGCCCGCAGGGGCGGCTGGAATGGACCCCTACTCCATCTCGAGGGGCTGGCGCCAGCTCGGGGCCGGGGCCACTTCCACCTTGCCGAATTTGAGCTGAAGCTTGCCCTCCGAGGTGTACTTCACGATTCCACCGGGGTGAATCCGGACGTCCTCCTCCGGGCCGAAGCACCAGATCGGACCCGGAGCGTTGCCGTCGACCAGGACCTTCCAGCTGCCTGACGCGGTAACCCGGACCTCGGTGCCGATCCCGCGCTGCACCACGAGCGGGCCAGCCGAGTTCATTTCGGAACCCAGCACGCCGCGCCACGGATCATCTGGCCGGACGACCTGGACCGATTCGGGCCTTGGAACCGGGGCGATTTCGGGTGTCTTGCGGACGGGCTGCAAGGTCGCCGGACTGCTCGTGGGAGTGCCCAGTCGCTTGGCCTGCCCCGACTTCGTCACGACGATGTCATGCTGCTTGACGAATTCCGGCTGGCGCGCCCGGTCGCCGGGACTCGCGCTTTGGGGGCGGGCTGCGCCAACCCTCACGACTGCCGGCGGTGCCGGCGTCAGGCGCGGATCCCGTGCCGAAGCCTGATCCTTCGATTGGTCCTTCGGCGAGTGATTCCGGACGCTCTCCTGGCCCTGAGTAGGTGCCTCGAGGCGCAGACTCGAGCCCGCGTACACCGCAACAGGCGGACGCACCCGATTCGGGTCACCGCGCCATTCCAGCTTCAACGCGGGGCCCGCGTGGTGTCGGAGCTCGATCGGGCCCGAGGGCAGCCCACGCAGGTGCAGGGCGCAGGCACTCAGGAGTGTGCGCCACGATCCGGGGAGGTCGAGCCTGTGCTCACCGCGCCGCACCTCGAGATCGGCCCAGGCCAGATCCGTGAAGGTCCAGGTCACTGCTCCCTCCGAGTCGGGCGCCCATGAGAGTGAGCTCGGTCCCCATATGTGCATGCTCGCGACACCGGGCCAGCGAATGTCAGCTTCGGATCCCGCACCGAGCTCCAGCTGGAGCGGATTGGCCGAGGAGTATTCCTGGCTACGCAGCAGGGTCTGGGCCGTTGCGTCATCCTTGACGACCGCGCGGCCTCGCACGATCTGGATTGTGGCGCTGGACTGTTGACCGGCGGAAAGACCGGAAAGCAGGGCGATGGCGAGGGTAGTCGGGGCGATGGAACGAATCATATTGGTGCCGCCTCATGGGCCGGGGCGCAGGGCGCCCGGGTGGAAGATTGAGGGTAGCTATCGTCCAGTCAGGCCCCAGGAACTTGACGCCCTGGCGGATTCCTGCCCCAGCCCCCCGTTTTTCCACTGAACTGGCTGGCTTCCCTGTTGGATTGGGCCGGGATTCCCGTCGTAACCCCTTTTGTGGGGGGCTCTTGGGTAGCTGCGGCTGCGCCAGGAGCCCGTGGGCCCCATCGCACCGATGCAAGCCCTGACGTCACAATGCCTCATGCCGGGTCTTCCAACACCGAGGCCAGCCAGATCCAGGCCGACTAGCCGCAGTCTGCCAGGCGCCGGCGCAGGTGGCTTGCCCGCAGCTTGTCCCGCTCGCTGGCGTCGAGGATCTCGTCTTGCATATCTGCGCGCGCGATCGCCTGGATATGCCCCTTGTGAACCTGAATCCCAAGCTCGTTCAGGATCTCCATGGACATGTCCCCCAGGAAGCCGAGATGGACTCCCAGGCGGACGTTGCTCAGGTGGGCCAGGGCTGCATCGGTCGGCAGGGCGCGGGCCGTGCGCAGCACGCCGTAAGAGCGCGTGATCCGATCCTGCAATCCCGTGCGGTGCTCCTGCAGGAGAGTGTCGCGCACCTTGCGCTCGAAGTCTGAGATGACCGGAACCAGCTCGCTCAGGTCCTCGATCAACTGCTGCTCCGTGCGCCCGAGGGTGATCTGATTCGAGATCTGATAGTAGTCCCCCGCCGCTCGACTCCCCTCCCCGTGCAGGCCACGCACGGCCAGGCCTGTGCGCTGCGCGGCGGTGAAGACCTTTTCGAGCTCGCTGCGCACCAGCCCCAGGGCGGGCAGGTGCAGCATGACCGACGCCCGCATTCCCGTTCCGACATTCGTCGGGCATCCGGTCAGGTAGCCAAATTTTTCCGTGTGAGCGAATGCGAGGTGGCCTTCGAGGAAGCGATCGAGACTCTGGGCCCGCTCCCAGGCCAGGGTCAGGTCGAACCCTGCGGCCATGCCTTGAAGACGCAGGTGGTCCTCTTCATTGACCATGACCGAAACCGTTTCCGTGCGTCCGAATGCCACACCGCGACCGGCGATGACGCGGCTGCCATCGTCGCTGGGAACCAGGTCCCGGCTGATGAGGTTGCGCTCGAGAAGCAGAAGGCGCAGGACCGGATTCGCCGCGGCCATGGGAATCCACCATGTTTCGCCGTCGACTTCCGCCGTGCACAGGGCTTTCCGGGCCTGTTCGCAGACCTCGAGCGCATCCTCGTCGGAAAGTTTGGACAGGAACGGATAGCCCTCCAGATTGCGGGCCAGACGCACACGGCAGGAGACGACCACATCCGCGGCCTGGGCTGCAGGATTCAGCCAAGCTCCGACGTGACCTACGAGGGTATGAATGTCGATAGGAGAGAAACTCAAACGCGAAGCTCCGGGACTCGGGGGGGGCCAGCCAGGCCCCAGCAGCCCCCGTTTATAGTCCACAGCTTGCGCACAAAGAACCCCGTTGCCATCTTCAGAGCTACCTTGCAGCCCTATATCGTCCTGCTGACCCTTGTCGGAAGCCTCCTGCTGTTTCTGACCGACCTCCTGCGCTACGAGGTCGTCGCGATCCTGGTGGTCGTCGTACTGGCCATAACGGGCAGCCTGTCGCCCGAGGATGCCTTCGAAGGATTCGCGTCGCCGGCGGTCGTGGTCATCGCGTCGATGTACCTGTTCGGGCACGCCTTCTCCCGCACCGGGGTGGCTGACGCCATCAGCAATCGCTTCATCAAGGGGCAGAAGGGCGGTGAGGTCGGCCTCATGCTGCGCGTGACGATGGTCGGAGGCCTGCTCTCGTCCGTGCTCTCCAACACGGGGGTGGTGGCGACCCTGATGCCGGTCTGCAGCAGCCTCTCGCGCAGGTACAAGGTCTCCGTATCCCGACTGATGATGCCGATGGCTTTCGGCAGCATGCTCGGTGGACTCATCACCGTGATCGCGACCTCCACCAACATCGCGGTGAATCAGGTCGTGCGCGCCCAGGGCGGAACGCCCTTCGGGCTGTTCGACTTCACGCCCCTGGGCCTGATCTTGCTGGCTACAGGCTGTCTCTACTTCCTCGGGCCGGGCCGATGGCTGCTGCCCCGCTCGCCTCTGGATCAGAGCCTGACGGAGCGCTATCAGGTTCCCAAGTTCGTTACGGAGATCCTGGTAGAACCGTCCAGCACGCTCATCAATCGCGCGGTGGCCGACACGGACCTCTTCTCGCGATTCAAGATCAACGTGCTCGGCATCGTTCGCAGCGGCGGGGAAGGCACCGTACTTGCGCCCGGTCCATACAACCGGATTCGTGCCGACGACACGCTCATCCTGCAGGGAACCCCGGACGACATACTGAGGCTCGGCAAGGAGATGCCCCTGCGCCAGCGACGGTCGGTCGAGACGGACGGAACGCGCCTCTACTCCGACGACGTGCGCCTGGTCGAGGCGTTGATTCCCGCTGGTTCCCCGCTCATCGGGAGCACGCTGGTCAAGAACGACTTCCGCACCCGAACCGGCCTGAACGTCCTGGCCCTGGCCAAGTCGGGGCGCCTGCAGCTGCAACGCATCCAGGACACGGTGATCGAGGTCGGCGACACGCTCTTGCTGCAGGGGCACATGCGCGACATCGAGCGCGTCCCACGGGACCGGGAGGTGATCGTGCTCGACGAGTTCGAACACGTGACCACCAGTCGTGGTGCAGCCCTGTCGATCGGCCTGCTGGCGATCATGTTGCTCCTGGCCTCGTTGACAACCATCCCCCTGTCGGTCCTGGCCCTGGCTGGAGCATCGGCCCTCGTGCTGACCAAGGTCGTACGCGCCGAGGAGGTGCCCCAGATCATCGACTGGGCCGTGATCGCCCTCGTCGGCGGAATGCTGGCCCTCGGAAAGGCCTTCGTGGATCACGGCTGGGGTGAAACCGTCGCCGGATGGTTCGTGAACATGGGCGATCGCGGAGTGTCGATGCAGCTCGTCCTCGCGAGCCTCCTGTTCGCTACCGTCGCCTTGACCCAGGTACTGAACAACGTCTCGACCGCAGTCATCATGACCCCGGTCGCCCTCGAGCTCGCACAGCAGCTGGGGGTCAGCGATCGCCCCCTGCTCATGGCTGTGGTGACCGGTTCGAGCCTGGCATTCATGTCGCCGGTCTCGCACCAGGCCAACGCGATGGTGATGGGGCCTGGCGGATACCGGTACAAGCACTTCGTGCGGGTCGGGGCAGGATTGACCCTGCTCACCGCCGGCCTTGCCATCCTGCTGATTCCGATTCTGTTCCCCTTCAACCCAAGTCCCTGACACGGGAGGATCGGCTAGAAGGTGATGGCGAGCCCATCGGAGGTGTTCCAGCCGGCGCCGCTGACGAGCCCCGAGCGGAACCAGGGCTAGAAGTACTTCGTGCCCGTCAGGCCGTGCATTCCGTGGCCATTGCAGGCCGCGGGAGAGGGTAACCTCAGTCGCCCCACTTGCGCCGCGCAAAGGCACGCTTCAGGTTGCCCACCCGATCTCGAAGCTCGGCTCGCATGGCCGCGATGGTCTCGTTCTGGCGTCCTACCTGGGCCACCGACTCGACCAGCTCGCCGTGGATCTTCTCGGCGCCCTGCTCGGTGGTCGCCAGATGCTCCCGCAGCTCCTGCAGCACCCGCGCCTGCTCGGCCAGCTCCTCCCGCAGTGCGCCCTCGAGGGCCCGCGCGGCGGATTGACTCGCCTCCTGGGCCGCACGTGTGTCGGTCAGGGCGCGCGCGTGCTCCGCAAGGTCCGCCTCGAGCGCCGCACGCTCGGAAGCATGCCCCCGTTTCTCCTCCTCGACCTGATCACGTAGCTCGCCAAGCGACTTATCGTGCTCGTCCAGATCGGCCTGCAAGAGGCGCTTCTCGACGCCATGCTCTTTCAGAGCGGCTGCGTGGATGCCCTCGAGCTCGGACAGCGACGCCTTGTGCTCGGAAAGGTCGGACACGCTGTCGGCGAGTCTCGACTGGTGCCCGGCCAGATCCGCCTCGAGGGACTCCAGCTCGCCCTTCAGACGCTCGAATTCCGGCTGCCAGACGTCCTTCTCGCGGTCGAAGGCAAGCAGTTCGACCGCGAGTGCCTGTATGCGTTCAAGGGCGCCGGCGGGTGCGACCGGTGCATCCAGCAGGTCGACGCCCGATGGCAAGCCATGCCCCGCATGGGCTCCGACCAGCACGTGGCGGTAGACCGGCAGGGCGTGGTCCGATGCAAACAGGTGCTCGTTGTAGAAGCGGAAGAAGCGCGCGGCTATCGAGCGCAGACCCGGGTCGTGGTCCATGTACATCTCCATGCACATCAGAGCCACCCAGCGCTCGAGGTTGCCGTGCGGAAAGCTGACCACGCTCACGCCCATTTCCGTGAGCTGCGCCTCATAGGTGGAGCGCACCGGCAACCCGTGGGTGCGGTGCTCCTCGAGATAGCGATGCTTCAGGTTCAGCTTGGTCTTCATGAAGCTGCGCAGCAGCTCCTCGGCCTCGTCGACATCGTCCGTCCGATAGGGCCCGGCGACCATGACCCAGCCGCGACTGACGCGTGCACACTCGGCGATGAATGCCGTGCGCCGCTCCGGCGGGACATGCTCGAGAGTGTCGAAAGCAGCCACAACGTCGAAGCTGGAGTCGCGGAAAGGCAGGCAGCTCCCGTCGCCAAGTACCAGCCCCTTGGCGTCGGACGCCTCCAGATCAACGAGCTCGATGCGGTCGTCCGGCAGGAATGAGCGCAGGATCTCGGTCCGTCCGCCCACGTCGAGAATGCGCAATGAAGCACCGCTACCGCGCACCTCGGCCACCAGGTCGGCCACCAGCCGATAGCGCTGGTACTGGTCGAACGGCAGGCTCAGAATGTCATTCACGAGTCTGAGGTGACGATCTTGATCGCCCCATCATTGGATTGGCGTCGGAGCTCCCAGACGGACGGCAGGAACAACATCCCGTGCTGTTTCCGGCTGGCGTCGATGACCTCGAAGGTGACCGCATGCTCGCGATGATCGATGGCGACCGGCGCCGGCTTCGAGTGATCGTAGACGAAGGTCGTGATGTAGTACTGGCCCTCGAGCAGCGGAAGGCTCGGAAAGGTCATCTCGATGTGCCCTTCCTCGCCCGCCTTCAGGCCCTCGAGCTGGATCGGGTTGTCGCGCCAGAGATGATTCGAACCATTCACGTAGGTACCGTCCGAGCGGTAGAACCCGACTCCAAAGACGGGCTCGCCCTGCTGCTCGTGGCAGCGGAATGGTATCCGGATGCGGAATGGCTCTCCCGGCTGGAAGACATGCTTCGCTTCCTCGCCCTCACCGAATAGCTCGATCTGCAGGGTCTCGATCTCGCCCGTACCCCAGCGCGGGTACTCACTGGTCGCCCTGTTCAATGTCGACAGGCGCTTGTTACCGCGCTCGTGGGAACGCTTGAGGTACTCATCGGCGACCCTGTCGGGCGTGCCTTGTTCCACGACCTCGCCCTGGTCCATCAGCACCACCCACTGGCACATGCTCTTCACGGCTCCCATGTCGTGTGACACGAAGATCGTCGTCTTGCCCTGCTCGGCGAACTCATTGAGCCGGTTCGTGCACTTGCCCTTGAAGTGCTCGTCTCCGACCGACAGAGCCTCATCGATGATCAGAATGTCGGGATCGACACTCGAAGCCACGGAGAATCCGAGCCGCACGTACATGCCGGAACTGTAGGTCTTGACCGGTCGCTCGATGAAGTCTCCGAGCTCCGAGAACTCGACGATCGAATCGTAGCGCTCGTCGATCTCGGCGTCCGTCATACCGAGGATCGAGCAATTCAGATAGATGTTCTCGCGGCCACTGAAGTCCGGGTGAAATCCGGCGCCCAGCTCGAGCAAGGACGCGATACGCCCCGACACCGTCACTTCGCCGGTCGTCGGCGCGCTGACGCCCGTGAGCAGTTTCAGCAGGGAGCTCTTTCCCGCACCATTCTGACCGATGATGCCGACCGTCGAGCCGCGGGGAATGTCGAGGTAGACATTGCGCACAGCCCAGAACTCGGTGTAGCGCGGACCACCGGGCAGGAAGAGATCCCAGAGCCGATGGACTGGTTTCCGGTAAAGCTGGTAGGCCTTGCCCAGGTCACGCGCCACGATGGCGCTGGTCGCGGGTGCGTCTGATTGGGGGCTGTTGGACGAGGACGTCACGTGCGCGGTCTCAAAGGAAATCGGGGAATCGCCGCTTCTGGGACATGAAGAAGGTGGCGCCGAGGCCAAGTACGACCACGCCAACGAGGCCAAAACGGCCGAGCATGGCCCAGTCTGGCCACTGGTCATAGAGCAGGATCGCGCGATAGCCTTCGATCAGCCAGTGCATCGGATTGAGCTGGAGGATCCAGCCGTAGCCCGCGTTCTCGACCATGGGCGCAGGATAGAAGATTGGAGTCGAGAACATCCAGACGGTGATGAAGACCCCGACCAGGTGGAAGACGTCACGCACGAACACATTCAGGGTCGCGAGAATGAACCCGAGCCCTGCGGTAAAGATGACCTGCAGCAGAAGCAGCAGCGGCAGCGCAACCAGGGCCACCCCCAGCTTCAAGGGACGGAAGGACTCGTCGATCGTCCCATGGGCGAGCGGCGGAGCAGGTGGGGGCGATTCACCCGGCGGCAGGTTGGCCAGATTCAGGGTCACCTCCCGACGTTCACCGAGGGCCGCTCGATCCGGTCGCTTCAGGGTCAACACGATGGTCTCGTTCCCATCGTCGATCTCATCACTACGGCTGTGGATCGCAATCGTGCCCCACAGGTGCCCGGACGGGATGACGAGGGTGCGCGGCTGGATGGTGTAGTCCTCATCGAGAACGGCGCTGCCACCGATGTCGAAGGGAATCGTCACGTCCCTGGCCAGGCCGCGCGTGAGCTGCACACTGACATGCCCGACCCCTCCCTCGACCAGCGCGGGCACCTCCGGCTGGAAATCCGCGGTGGGCGGTGAGATGTAGCCGAACCAGGCGACGCAGCCGACCACGACGGGCAGGCCGATCAGCATGTTGATCAGCGAAGAGAGGGTCAGGTAGAGCGGCAACAGCTCCGACGGAAAGACCACCTTCTGGATCAAGTTGGCGTTGTCGACCAGCGTGTTGGTGGTGCGCGATACCGTCTCCGCGAAGGCCGTCCAGACGACGATCCCTGCGAGCATCACGAGCGCCACCTCGATCGGTCCCTGGTGATCGCTCCAGCGCGCCTTCAGGATCAACCGGAAGACGAACATGAACACGAAGAGGTTGATGATCGGAAAGATCACCGACCAGAAGAAGCCCATGCTCGAGCCCACGTAGCGCGCCTTCAGGTCGCGTACGACGAACTCCCTGAGGAGGCGTTTGTTCTTGACCAGCGAAGATAGGAGGGCGAACAAGGCTGAAGGGATTGGGGTACGGCGCTTCGGCTAGAGGATGCGATTGCCCAGGGCAGACAGGATGAGCTCGACGGCGGCCACCGCACTCTTGTTGCCCGCATCGAGGATCGGGTTGAGCTCGGTAATCTCGAGCCCGAGCAGACGCCCCGTGTCGGCCACGGTCTCCATCACGTGGTGCGACTCGCGCCACGTGGTGCCCCCCGGGACTGGCGTGCCGACACCGGGTGCTACGGAAGGATCGGTGCCGTCCAGGTCAAAGGAGCAGTGAAAACCCACGGTCCCGGAATTCACAATCTCGAGGGCCCGGTCCATGACCTCGTGGATACCGAGCACGTCGATGTCGCGCATCGTGAAGCACGCGACGCCCGACTCCTTCACCAGCTTGCGCTCCATGTCGTCGAGTGAGCGCACGCCGACAAGTGCGGCATTCTGGGGCTCCACCATCGGAAAGCGCGCTCCGATGCGGGCCAGCCCATCCGGTCCCATTCCCAGGCAAGACGCAAGGGGCATGCCGTGCACATTGCCTGACTCGGTGGTCTCCGGCGTGTTCATATCCCCGTGGGCGTCAAACCAGAGCAGGCCGATGGCCTCGCCGCGCTCGTGGTGGTGAGACGATATTCCTGCCACGGTTCCGCAGGCGATCGAATGGTCCCCACCGATGACGAGCGGAAGCTCCCCGGCCGCAACCACGGAATGGACCTCGGCCTTCAAGAGTCGGCAACAGGCCGAGATCTCCTTCAGGAAGCGTGCCTTTACATCTGCCGGCTCACGCCCCTCGGGCTGGTCGACCGAGATGTTCCCACGGTCCTGAAAGTCGTACTTCAGATCACGAATGCGGCGCTCGATGCCCGCAATCCGGACCGCGCTGGGACCCATGTCCACGCCTCGGCGCCCCCCGCCCAGGTCCATCGGGACCCCGACCATGGCAACCCTCTCGAACGTCATTTCAGGCTCCTCGTGCTCAGACAAGATCCGTTACGGTCCCGCAAGCCCCGAACTCTAACAGCTGGTCCAGCCGCCTTCTCGGACTTCCGGAGGGGAGTTGCGGGCGGCCGCAGCACGAGTCGCTGAGGATAGCCACGGATCAGTGGGTCCGGGAGACCAGGGCCCCGAGCAGGGCACCTTGCAAGGCAGGACGCTCGGCGCCCCCACCGACGCTGCGCGTGAGGGACTGGAAGGCGTCCATACCGCCCCATTCTCCGATCGCGAAGCCCAGCCGACGGATGTCCGCTGCTGACGCGTAGGCCGGTGGCTTCGAGACCCAGTGTTCCAGCAGGCGTAGGCCGGAACTGTGCTTCACGATGGCCGCCGCCAGAACGCTCTCGTTCCAGTCGCCACCCCAGACGGCAGCCTGAAGCAATGGCAGGGATTCCGAGTGCCCGCTGCGCAGCAGCCCGACCGCCAGCTCGAGATTCGCTTCGCGGTCATCCTCCAGGGGGAATATCCCCGCCAGAAAAGCGCGGTCGGCCTCGCTCGGAAAGCGTGACAGGGCTCGGATCACGAGTGGACGCTCGAAAGTGCCCACCGCCAGCTGGTTGAACAAGCTGACGAGCAGTGCCGTGTCTACGGTCCGTCCGTGCAACTTGGCGGAGGCCGCGAGCAATGCCCAGTCCCGTCCCTCGGTCAGGTGCAGGGTTTCGAGGTTGAACCCGACGATGCGCGGAAAGCGGTGGGCCCTCGCCAGGCTTCCGACCAGGGCGGTGCGCTCTTCCTCGCTGGCCTCGCTCGTGCGACCCAGAATACTCCGGCCGATCTCGCGCGCCCTTGGATCACCGATCTGAATACGCGCCACGATCCCCGCGGCGCGGACGTCCACGTCCGGATCACGCTCCAGGTCGAGCAACTCCGCCACCAGCCGCTCCACGGTTCCATCGGCCACGCCGAGGGCGCCCAGGATGCGATAGCGGGCCTCCGGGTGGCGAAGCGCCGCCGGAAGGACCTGCACGTATCGATCGTCCGTGCGGCTGAGCACACCGGCGGCGAGGGCCGCCGTCTCGGGCAATTGAACCGCGCGCTCGAAGGACCGGGGCATCAGCGCCGCCACGCCCTCCAGGATGGCCTCCTGGGTGAGAATCGTCCACATCTCGGGGGTCGCTGGGACCCAGAGGTCAGCCTCGACGAGCTGGTCCACTTCCCGCGGCATGGCACGAACGGCAGCCCGCAACGCGGAGACGTCCCCCACCTCGGTCAAGGCTTCGAGTAGATGATCCCTCACTCCCGCGTAGGAGAGGTCCGACGCGCTGAGGAGGATGATCGAACGCATGAACTCGCGGTCCTGGGTCAACTCCAGGCGCTGGGTCACGGACCAGGATCGACCGTCGATGGTTCCGAAGCGGCGCGCCGCGTCCCAGCGCAGATCGAACAGGCGAGAGATTGCGTCCGGAAATGTTCTCTGGGTCGAATCGGGGAATGCCAGCAGGGCTGCCGCGCGGGCGCTCAGTGGGTGGGCGCGAGAAGCGGCGATCGCAACCACCCGCGCGCGTGAGCTTTCATATCCGCTGCGCAGGCAAGCCAGGGCCGCACACTCCGCCACCGCAAGATCCTCATCCCCCGTCCACTCGTCCAGTGAGCGCGCGATCGAGGCCGAGGGAGAACTCGCCGCGGCAAGCTCGCCGAGGCCGAGGATAGCCGCTTGACGTTCCTCGCTGGATCCGTCCGAGCCCCAGGAAATCAGCCGCGAGCGCTGAGCATCTGCGCGGCACGCGCCCAGGGCGAGCAGGGCCGCCGCGCGCTCGTGGCCCGTTTCAGCTTGCCCCAGTACACCCAGGGCAAGTTCCTCGGTACGGACCGTGAATGCCACACGCTCGTCGCGCTCGAGCAGCCCCTGACCATCACCGGGTAGCTGCACCGGGACATTTCCCGGAAGTGCCTGGGCAGACACCAGGGCCAGAGGCATCAAACAGAGGGCTCGATAGAGGCTTCGCACGGTCAAGAAGGGGGCTCGGGGACGATCGACGGAGACTGGAACCTACTATCGGCACCTGGGTCTCGCGCCTGGATCCAAGGCCTACCTTATATGAGCGACCCGGGCATCCCCGCAATGCTCATGGACCGCCAGAATCCAGGTGCCAGACCCGGAGGGGATATTTCAGGAGCTACCTCGAAACCCGGGCCCCCCGGGTGGCTCGGCCCGGTCCTGGATGGAAAGATGCCCGCATGCCGCATCTGATCGCTCTGGACCAGGGGACGACGAGCTCGCGCGCCATCCTGTTCGATGAGGGAGGCCGGCCCCGAAGGGTCGCCCAGCGGGAGTTCGGGCAGATCTTTCCCCAGCCGGGCTGGGTGGAGCACGATCCGCGGGAGATCTGGACCAGCCAGTCACGGGTGGCCGCCGAGGTCCTCGAGGGTTCGGGAATAAGCACCACGGACGTCGTCGGACTCGGAATAACCAACCAGCGCGAGACGACCGTGATCTGGGAGCGAGCGACGGGAGAGCCGATCCACAATGCCATCGTCTGGCAGGACCGCCGCACCGCGTCGACCTGTGAGCGGCTGGTCGCGGCCGGCCACGGCGATGACATCCAGGCCAGGACAGGGCTGGTCCTCGACGCCTACTTTTCCGGGACAAAGGTGGCCTGGATCCTGGATCACGTGGACGGGGCAAGGGCGCGCGCCGCCGGCGGCGAACTGGCATTCGGCACGATCGATTCATGGCTCGTCTACCGCCTTACCGGTGGACGGCTGCACATCACGGATCCGTCGAATGCGAGCCGCACCCTGCTGTTCAATATCCATGGCCTGGAGTGGGACGACGCGCTCCTCGAGCTCTTCGACGTTCCGCGCGAGGTGTTGCCCGAAGTGCGACCGTCGAGCGAGGTCCACGGCGAGGTCAGCGCCCTTGGCGAACTGGCCGGCGTGCCGATCGCTGGAATACTCGGTGACCAGCAGGCGGCCCTGGCCGGGCAGCGTTGCTTCCAGCGCGGCCAGAGCAAGAACACCTACGGCACGGGCTGTTTCAGCCTGATGAACACGGGCACCGAAGCGCGACCGTCGGAGAACCGCCTGCTGACGACCATCGCCTGGAGTCTGCGCGGCGAGACCCAGTACGCCCTGGAAGGAGGGGTCTTCATTGGCGGCGCGGTCGTCCAGTGGCTGCGGGATGGCCTGGGATTGATCACCAAGGCGGAAGACATCGAGCGCCTCGCTGCGACGGTGCCCGACACTGGCGATGTCTACCTGGTCCCGGCCTTTGCCGGCCTGGGGGCACCCCACTGGGACCCCCATGCACGCGGAACTCTGACCGGCATTACCCGTGGCACGAACGCGGCCCACATCGCGCGGGCGGCACTCGAAAGCATCGCCTTCCAGGTAGCGGACCTGCTGGACGCCCTCGAAGCCGACGCGGGCACGACCATCCCGGAGCTGCGCGCTGACGGTGGCGCCAGTACCAACGAGACCCTGATGCAGTTTCAGGCCGACATACTCGGCAAGCCGGTCATCCGCCCGGAGATGACGGAGATGACTGCCCTCGGTGCGGCCTACATGGCCGGGCTCGCCGCCGGGGTCTGGAAGGACCTCGACCAGCTCTGCTCCGATATTCCCGCTGGACGAAGGTTCGAGCCGCAGATGCCGGCCGACAAGGCACAGGCGCTTCGTGCGCGCTGGAGCCAGGCCGTGGGCCGGTCGAAGGGCTGGGCGCCGGCCTCCTGATCCGTATTCCTCGGCCCGGGCCCCATGCCCGGGATAGGGTTGATATGAGCTGCGCGCCATCCGCGGAACGGCGTGCCCCCCCTCAGCATCATGAACGACCCCTCGCGCGGCGAACCCAGCCCCAGGATCACGATCGACCGGGAGGCGCTGAAGGCGCTGCGGGCGGAGCTCTACAAGGAGCGCGGGGCCCGGGATGCCCTCCAGCGGCAGCTCAATCGCGAGACCGAATTCAGTCGTCGCGCCGCCGAGGAGACCCTCGCGGCCAGGGACGACCGTGACACATTCCGGCGCCTGATGGCAGTCGGACTGGCGAACGAACAGAACGCAGTCGGGGCCCTGAGCCAGGAGCGCGAGAAGGTCGTGCAGCTCGAGCACGAACTTGCCGAGGCAGTACGCGATCAGGGCAAGGCACTGGGCCGCGCGCTCGAACTCGAAGGACGCATCGCAGACCTGAAGGGCGAGCACCTGACCGCCTTGAGAGCCGCGAAGACGAGCCTGGAGATCGAAGAGCAGCGCGCCCAGGAAACGTCCGAGAGGCTGCGAGAGAATACAGAGCAACTCACGCGCGAACTCGGTCATGCACAGGGAACGGCCAGCGAACTTCGCGTCCAGATCCCTGCGCCCGAGGAGCCGGCGTTGCGCGTGGCGCGCGCCCGCGCCAATGCATGCTGGGCGGCCGCATCCATCTGCGGCCTGCTGGGCCTGATCCTTCTCCCGGCAGTCTTGCTCTCACTCTTCAGCGGCCAGCGGCCGGAGTACCTGCGCCTGGCAATCGGAATGCCGCCTGGCGTCTTGCTTCTACTCGAGACCGGCTTTCTGGCCGCCGCATACCTGCTCTCGACCCACGCCCTGCGGGAACTCCGTGGTCTCGACCCGGCCCCCGAGCAGAGCACTCCCTGAATCCCACGCGAGGGCCGCCCTGGCCTCAGCGCTTCTTGCAGTACTTCTGCCACTCCGCGTCGAGCTCGACCGAGCCTATCCCGTAGACACGCTCGAAGGCGGCTTCGATGGCCCTGGCGTCATTGCGCGGCACCCGCCCCAGCGCGAGCAGAAACTCGGGGAACTTCTTCTTGGCGAACTTGCTCTCACGCAAGAACTCGATCAACAAGGCCGCCTGCTTGTAGTGATGGCTGGCCGCACTATCACCCTTGACACCGTCCTTGCTCGAATAGAGCAGGCTGCGCAGCTTGACGAAGTCCTCGAGCTTGGTGTGCTCACCCTTCTTCACAAAACGGGCGACGATGTTGCGCTGGTTGTCAACGGTTTCAATGTACTCCGCAACGCCCTCCTGGAACCAGGAGCCGCCCCCGCTCAGGCCCAAGCGGTTGCGAAATATCTGATGCGTACACTCGTGGATGTGAACCGGATCACCGGGCGCCTCGTACCAGGTGGCGTAATAGTCGCGCCAGGCGTGGCCGCCGGACTTGCTCGCAGCCTCGATGCTCTTGTTTGCGATATTGGCGTAGAACTCGTTGTACTGGTCCTGGGTCCGGAACAGGAAGACCGGCATCAGGCGCATGCCCTCGACTTCCTTGAAGGGGAACACATCGCTGATCTCGTCAAAGTTCTCCTCCATCTTCTTGGCGAAGAGCTTCCCGCTCGAAGAATTGGTCAAGATGAGATAGTGATCGGTACGCACCACGGCCTTCTTGATGTATCCCGGGCGGCTGAGCTTGTAGAGGAAACCCTCGTGGAGGTCCTCGGGCACGTCGCGCACCCAGCGCTCCCGCGCCTCGTCGAGCGTCCAGTCCGGATCCCGCTCCGCGCCTTCATAGGTGATGCACCCCTCCAGGTACTTCCACAGGGCGCGCCGGTCGGACTTCCCCGGAGCAGGCACGCAGCGCACGTGCACCACGTAGCCCTCTAGCTCGAGCAGCCCGGCCATCACGAACTGGGTACCGATGACGGCCCCCGGCTTTCCGTCGACGAGCTCCCGCACCTCGCCCTCCACGATCTTCACGAACGGTGCATACCCATAGTCACCTTGCTCGTGGCGGATCTCCAGGTCCCGGAAGGCACCGTCCCGAGCGCGCAGTTCCCGGATGGCCTGGTCGCTGACGTCTCCGGGCTCGTTTATCCACGGCTTGGGGCCGGGGTAGACGTGAAACCCCACCGTGACCTTGCTATCACCCAAACTGCCCGTCCACAGGATTCGACGGCGCTGCTCGAACGCGTCTTCGGAACGATCCGACGAGGCGATCTTGGCCGGCACCTCCGTGACGGTCTCGAGCTCATCCAGGGGCGGTCTCTCGAGGGTGATCTCGAGCTTCTCGAAGTGTGCCGCCTCGTCATCGACGGGCACGCTGCCAGCGCTTGCAAGCAGGACGATCACGGGAACGATAGTCATGTGCGAATCCTCTCTCCCGCCCACGCTATGCCGCCGGCGCCCTGGCCGCCATGCTTGTCCAGGAAAACCCCGCCCCTTGAGCCGGCGCGGGGCTAGTTGCCACAGGCCGGAAGTGCGCCCTGTTCCCGCTCCGCTACCACGGCCTCCGCGATGCGCGCGACCGCGAGCTGCATGTCCGCGGCGCACGTCGCGCGACCGAGCGAGAAACGCAGACTGCCGTCGATCTGTTCGCGCGCAAGCCCCATGGCTCCGAGTACATGACTGGGCTGTAGAGCGGCACTCGTGCAGGCCGAGCTCGACGAGGCCGCAATGCCGGGCATGCGCCGCATCAGGGATTCTGCGTCGACGCCCTGAATCGACAGGTTCGACGTTCCCGCGAGGCGTGGCCCCATGTGGCCATTGAGGCTGACGCCTCCGATGGCAGCCTGCAGGTCACGCTCGAAGGCATCCCGCAGCCCAGCCAGGCGCGCACGTTCCGGGTTCATCTCGGCGTGGGCCAGCTCCGCTGCTCGCGCCAGGCCCACGATGCCTGGCACGTTCAATGTTCCGGAGCGCACACCGCGCTCGTGCCCGCCTCCTTCGAAGAGTGGTTCACACCGCACGCGAGGCTTTCGCTGGCGTACGTAAAGAGCACCGACCCCCTTGGGTCCGTAGAGCTTGTGCGCGGAGAGGCTGAGTAGATCGATGCCCATTGCCTCGACGTCGATCGCCTCCTTGCCGAATGACTGGGTGGCGTCGGTGTGAAAGAGTACGCCACGGGCGCGGCACAGCTGGCCAATCTCGCCGATCGGGTGCAGGACTCCGATCTCGTTGTTGGCGTGCATGACCGAAACCAGAAGAGTCTCGTCCCGCAGGGCGGAAGCCAGGGCGTCGAGATCGAGTCGTCCCTCCCCATCGACCCCGAGCCGCGTGACTTCGAATCCACGCTCCTCCAGGCCACGGCACGGATCCAGGACAGCCCGATGCTCGGTCACGACGGTGATCAGATGGCGCCGCCTTGCATAGGCCGCCGCCGACGCGACGCCCTTGAGCGCCAGGTTGTTGGCCTCGGTAGCGCCGCTGGTCCAGACGATGTCGCGCTCATGTCCACCTAGCAACCCAGCCACGGATTCACGCGCCGCCTCGACCGCAGCGGAGGCCTGGGCCCCGGCGCTGTGCTGGCGACTGGCCGGATTGCCATAGTCCTCGACGAAGAATGGAACCATGGCCGCGAAGACCCGCGGGTCGACCGGCGTGGTCGCATTGTGGTCGAGGTAGATCAGTTCACGGTCGGCCATCGGGATTCAATCCTCGAGCAGTAGCAAAGCACGCTCCATGGCCCCTACCGTAAAGATCACGGGGTAGAGCTGCTCGGAGTACCAGAGCTTTGCAAAATAGAGGCCGATGGGCGTCGTGTCGAACCGCTCCCCACCCTCTGTAGCGCGGGTCAACCAGAGGGCACCGAGCGCCACGGCGGAACGGACCTCGCCCATCAGGGCCGGGTCCTCGAGGAGCTGCTGCGCCCGCCCGACACTCGCCAGTGCCTCCACGGCCAATCCGGTCTCCTCTATCGACGGCGCAAGGCCCGCCGCTCCCCCGAAGCCGCCCCGCTCCGGACCATCCGCATGCTGGACGGAGAGCAGCCATTTCACACCCCGCCGAATGGCGTCATTCCACGCGGGCGAACTGTGCGCGCTGATTGCCCGGAGCACGCGCGAAGTTCCGTAGACTGGATTCTCGTGGGCGAGTGACTGCTGATTGCCGAACCAGAGCGGCACCCAGTCGCCCTCCTCGCGCTGCTCCGCGATCAAGTAGTCCGCGGCCCGCTCTCGGGCCTGGCCACAGGCCTTCTCCAGCTCCCCACCGACTCCGTCCGCGCAGGCGGCGAAGGCCCGCATGGCGTGTGCAGTCAGGTCGGGGCAACTGCGATCGAAGGGCAACTTGCCCCATCCGCGGCAGAACGTAGGCATGCCCCCGTCTCGATTCTGAAGCCGGATCAACCAGCCGAGCCCGAGCTCCCTTCCGCTCGACTCACCCAGGCGCGCCAGTGCCAGCAAGGCTCCGGGAGTGTCATCCGCGTCGGGCACGCCGCCCGGGAGATCCGTCCAGGCCCAGCCGCCGGGGGCCGCGTGGGTGTAGGGGTGCTCCTTGCGGTACTGCTGGCCCACGAGCCAGCCGCCGAGCCGCGACCGCGCCGCTGAATCCAGGTGCGTGGACAACTCCCCCGCTCCCCCCAGTGCCTCCACCGACAGAGTAGTGACCCAGGTCGCGAGGTTTGTGTCGATTGGCCAGCTCCCGTCCGCGCGCGCGGATTCCCGCAGGAAGGCCAGGCCACGCGTCACCACGGGGTGGTCGCTCAGCCCGCAACCGATGAGGCTCAGGCAGACGAAACTGGTCAGTGGAGTAGCCTCCAGGAAGCCTCCGGAGCTGGGCTGAATCGACTCGAGGGTGCGCAGGGTGCGCGCGCGGGTGACGGCGCGCGCCAGGCGCGTGAATGGATTCAGGTTGCGTCGGTGCTGGGCGATGACCTGCCCGATCGCGATCAAGGCGGGCATCGCGTAGCTCACCATTGGAAGCCCCAGGAGACTGAAGAAGCGATGGGGCAAGGCGGCGAGCTCGAAGGGCAGGGGTCGTATCGTGCTCCACGCAGCGGGCCCCTGGCCGAGGCGCCCGCCCAGGGCACAGGTGACCTGGATGGGAACCGCAAAGGTCCGGTCAGCGCCATAGATCTCGGCGACGGCGCGCGCAAGATTGTCCGGTGTGAGGTCGCCCACCTCTCGCTGCAGCCAGGCTTCGCAACCTGCGACTGCAACACTCTCGCCCCCATCGGGTCCCAGCCCGAGGGCTACCCAGGCGAGCAAGGTCGTGCTGACGTTGCTCGGGCTATCGGTCGTGTCTCCCCAGCCGCCGTCCAGGTTCTGATGCTCCTCGAGCCACGCCAGCCCACGGCGCACCAGGTCAGGGAGCTCGCCGGACGCCGCGCGCGCGTGCAAACTGAATGCGATACAGGCCGTGGCCGTCGAGAGCGCGCTCGAAGACAGGTGACCCTCCCAGTGACCATGAGCTCCCCGGCGCGCGAGCAGATGGGCTGCAGCAGCACGACGGGTGCTACGGATCGCCTCCATGTCCTGGAGCGAAAGCTCGGCGCCTGTGGACTTGCTGGTCACGTCTAGACCGACAGGTGACCCAGGGCCAACAGGGCGTAGAAAAGGTACTCGCAATCGCTCACGTCATCGTCCCAGTGGCCCACGAAGGAACGCCCCGTCCAGAGGCTGTCGATGAAGTCGAGGCACGTTTCGCGCAGGGGCTCCAGAGGTACGTCGAGGCCCGAGAGGGCATGCAATGCGGTGGCCGTGGATAGCAGATCCGGGATCGGCGCCTCGGGCATGGCCAGGAAACCGCCGCTCTCGTGCACCTGGGCAGCGAGCCAGGCGCCGATCTCGTCTGGCGTGGGCTGGCCCAGGTTGCGTAGGAGTGCCGCCGCCGCGGCCGTGGATGGAGTCGTCCCCATCGGGAGGTCCAGGGCATTGGCGTAGCCGCCATCCCGGGCGCGCAGGCGGGTGACGCTCTCTGCCAGCCGTTCCGGTGCGGGCAGCTCGACCTCGAGGTCCTGGTAGACGCCAAGGCTGAGGAATGCATGGTACAGGGTGCCGTCCTTCGCACCTGGGCTCGCGGCATAGCCACCGTCGGAGCTGCGCAGGGCCTCGACACCAGACAGAATTTCGCCCGCAAAGCCCGCACTGGGCCAGGCCTTGTCCAGTGCCGCCCAGCAGCGGACCAGACATGCTCGATGAACACTGTCCAGCTCCTGGCCGTCGCCAAAGGCACGCAGGTACTCGACCACCCGCGCGCGGGGCGGCTCGGCGCCTAGAGCAAAAAAGTCCTCCAGCAGAAATGCTGTGTAGTACAGGTCGCTCTTTCCCGAGCGGTCGCGGGCACCGCCGTCCTCGTGCACCTGGCTGTGGAGGAATTCGACGATCTGGTCGCTGGCCTCATCCAGCTGGCGTGGAGCCAGCCGCGCGACCATCAGCATTTCGAGCCTCAAACTCACCGCAGTACCCTTCGATCAGGTCGTTTCCGAAGATCTTGCCGATCACCCGCCGGAGCAGGCCCTTGAGCGTGGGATTGGTCAACGTGCGCAATGAGCTGATCGCCTGCTGCTCATAGGCGTCACGCAATTCGCGCGCCTTTTCAAGCACGCGCCGCTCCTTCAGCAGGCTCTCGACATCCGCTCGCACGTCGTCGACGGCCGCCTCTCGACGCCAGAGAGAATCCATCAATTCCTGCTCCGCGCCCTCGCGCGCCAGCTTGTGAGCTATGGCGAGAATCAGGGACGGACGCATCTCCGTCAGGTCGTTGGAATCGGAGGCTCCGCTGAAATCCTCGACGTCATCGCGAATCTGATAGGCAATCCCCAGTGATTCGCTGTACTCCGTAAGCACTCCGGCTGTCGCCTCATCGGCGCTTCCGTAGATCCCGCCCAGCCGCAAGGCTACCTCGAATGCCGGCGCGGTCTTCTCCTTGAAGATCCCGAGCACCTCGAGCGACGTCAGCGGCCGCGGCGCCCGCGTCCAGCAGAGTTCGGCGCCCTGTCCGCGGGACAGGCTGACGTGACCGCGGGCCGCCTCGGCCATCATGGCGGAACGCTTGTCGCCGTCGCAGTCGAGGCCGGCGATCAGGCGATAGCCTTCTCCCAGAAGGAAGTCACCGACGTTCAATGCGACGGGCACGCCGTACTCCACGTGCAATGCATCCTCGCCGTAGCGTTCCTGATCTCCATCCTCGATGTCGTCATGGATCAGGGACGCCTTGTGAAAACATTCCACGGCAATTGCCAGGCGCTTGATGTCGTCCGTGACCTCCGGCTGCTCGTCGAGGGTCCCGTCGAATTGTAGGGCCAGGTGGACACAGGTGGTCAGGTAGGGACGCCAGCGGTTGCCGGCTCGCGCCAACCATTCCCGGCCGATGGTGTCCGTCTCGCCGTTCTGCTCCGGAATTGGCCCCATCAGGTCGGCCAGAGACTCGGGCGTGAACCAGCTCTTGACGTCGTCCTTGAGGTCGTCGAGGTCCAGGCGGTAGGTCTTGTCGTCAGACGTCAGGTGGATCAGATCCCAGACGTGATCCATATCGACGTTCGTGTTGACGCAATCGTCTTGCAGCAACGGGATCGACATTCCGGGAATGGCGACGGCCTCCATGTGTGGGAAGCACTTCTCGAGTACGTTGAGACAGCTGACCCCCACGATGGCCTCGATCTTGCCCGTCTCGATCATTCCGCGCACGATGGCCGAGCCCTCTGCCACGAGTACGGCATAGCCGAGACGATGCGCCTCGCCGGACAGATCCTGAATGGAACACAGGCCGCAGTCCTTGCAGAGCAGGCCGAATTGATCGAAGGGCGCCGGACAGTGCTCCTCCAGGCGCAAGCACTTCGGCAAGAGCAGCAACCGACGATCAAAAGGCACCTGAGCAAGCTCGTCGCGCCAGGACTCGTTGTTCACGAGTACGGAACAGTAGTTCTGGAAGATCTGATCGACCTCGGCGACCTCACACACGCGCTTTCCGTACTCGCGCAGCTCCGCCATGCTCAGGGGCGGCACCAGAGCCTCATCCTTGATCAGTTGCGCCGCGACCAGCTTGAGCCGATCGCGCTCACGCCGATCGGCCGGGACATTCGACTGGGTCGGCCGCAGGATCTGCAGCGGCACCTTGGCGGGCAAGGTCACACGCCCAGCCGGGGCGGGCGGCACGCTGGCCGCCGGCTTGGCTGCGGCGTCTTCTTCTGAGTGGCGCTGGATCACGTCTTGCTCTCCATCAAGTGTAGGCACCGAATCCGAAGAACCAGTGCTTCTTCGCAAAGCGATAGAGCCAGTGCTTTTCGGGTATTTCATTGCCGGGGTTGTGTTGGCTGTTGAGGTGCTGCATCGCACCAAGCTCCGCCATGGCCTCTCCGCGCGCCGTCGTGTCGCGCGAGTCATTGCGCTCGACCACTTCCTTGAGTAGATCGGGCCGTTCGAGCACGATGCAGCCACGCGTGGCATCCGCCGCGGTGCTGCGGAAATCCGCGAGCATCGAGGACTCGGTCAGGGTCTTGAAGATGTCGCCGTCGTTGTCCGTGATGTTCTCATTCGCAAACTGAATGATCGGGCAGGGTTCCACGTCTCCATAGGGAGAGATGTGGTGGCTGATTCCCGTTGCCGCGGGACAGAGCGCCTGGCCCTTGTCGTCCCAGTAGGCATCCACGAAGGCGATCGACTTCTCATTGCGCATCTCGACCGCAAATCGGCGCACGGTGAGCACCTGCTCTGGCGTCAAGGCGAGCTCGGGCGCCGCATCGGGCCCGACCGCGCGATAGGTGTGGAACCAGCAGTAGTGAACGCCCAGGTCGATCAGGCGGTCGACCCAGGTCTCCGACACCAGGTCGTCGAAATTGGTCTGGCAGACGCTGCTGGCAACACCCGTGATGAGGCGCGCCCGCACACAGGCCTCGATGCCCGCCAGGGTGCGATTCAGGACGCCCGGCTGCCCGCCGCGTCGCTCGTCGCTCACCATCTCGTTGCCCTCGACACTGATCAGCGGAGTGACATTACCCGCTCGTCGGAGCCTCTCGGCCATCGCATCGTCGATGAAATGCCCGTTGGTGAAGATCTGGAAGTAGCAATCGGGATGGGCTTCGAGCATGTCGATCAACTCGGGATGCATGAACGGCTCGCCGCCCAGGATTCCGAAGAACGAGTTGCCATGCTTCTTCGCATTGTTGATCAGGCGGTTCATGTCCGCGAGATCGATCCGTTTCTGTGGAGCAGCCACGTCCACCCAGCAGCCCGTACAGCGCAGGTTGCAACTGTTGATGATCGAGACGTAGAGGAACGGAGGGAAGACCTGCCCCTGCTTCAGGCGCTTCTTGAAGCGCTGCACCGAGAGCATGCCCTTGAACCCGAAGTTGTAGCCAAACTTCCAGAGCAAGCGCAGGTCCGTGGAGCGCAGCATGCGCGCGCCAAAGCTCAAGATGGCCATCTCAGATCCCCCACTCGTCCGGGCTGGGCGCCGGGCGCGCGTCGCGCACCGTCTGGGAGCGCGCCATGCGCTTCTCCATCTTCTCTTTGGCCCGATCGGCACGCTCCGCGATGTCGCCCGCCGATGGTAGGGACATGAGAACCTCATCCGGAATGTCCAGGTCCTTCTTGAGCTTCTTGAGGCAGCGCTTGCGCTCAAGCAGGGCGCGCGACTCGTCCCTCTCCGTCGAGAAGCGCTTCTTCGAGTCATCCCGTCGCTTGCGCAGGGAGGCGTAGATGTCCCCGCCGAGGAGGGCCGAGATATCGACCTTCATGGCCTCGGTCTCGACGTCCTTCGCCCGGACCACGTCCCCGTTGATCGGTCCCTTGCCATACTTCGGGAAGAGGATCGCCACCTCGGGACAGACCCGCGAGCACGCGGGACAATTCGTCTTGCACTTGTCCTCGTTGCGCACCTCGATCTGCCCCTTGGCGTCGACGCCGTAGACGTCGAACAGGCAAAAGGACAGGCACTGCATGCAGTTGGTACAGCGCTGGTAGTCGAGCACAGGAAACCAGGGCATCCACGTTCCGGGCGGCTTCTCGGCTGGAGCGGTGATGTTTCCAATGCGCTCGATGATCGCGGTAGCCCCCTGGCTACCGACCTCCTCGATGTGAATCTCCGGCCCCCCCTCAGCACTCTCGATCTCGGGCTGGACGCCGCCCTCGAAGCGTCCGAGCACGACCAGCGGCGTATCGTCCATCGGTGTCACACGACCACCGCCCGCCGGGCGCGTGAATGTATGTCCAGCTTCGAGCAGGCCGCTCATCAGGTCGCCCAGGAGGGCACCCTCCATCGGCTCGGCCCCGGGACCTTCGTACAGGACGACCCTCATTGTCCGTGCTCCTTCTCGGGTGCACTGTCAGGTGTCGCCGCGCTGGAAGCCTGGGCGAGCTCGGCCTCGGGCTCTACGATCGGAGCGACCAGAATGTCGGGGGCGAGGGCCCGCTCGACAATCTCGTCCGCCGCACGGGTGCGCATGTTCAAGATCTCGACTCCGGTCTCCGGAAGTGGTTCGCCGGCACCATGGAATAGCCAGGTGACCGCGCGTGGGAAACAGGCCGCGATCTTCAGGTCTCCGCAGCCGGCGATACGCTGCAGCGCAGGGTCCTTCCGGGCTGCCATCTCACACAGGTCCGGGACCGCCTCGAAGGCCGCCCCCGACTCGGTCAATCCCTGCAGGACCTGATCGCGCACCTCGGTCGGCAGGACCTTGGCATATGCGCAATGGCAGTAGAGGACCGTGGGGCCCGAAGCGCCCTTGTTGGGCGCGACATTCTCCAACTTGTCAGCTCCCATCGGGCACCTCCCCGGCCGGTACCAGATCGCGATGCACCGGCACGGGACGCCCCGGCCGGAAGTGCTCGCTATGCTCCAAGGTCCAATCCAGACCATGGTCGCCCAATGTGGCCGTCAGCACCTCGTCCGTGATCCGCGCCAGGGCTTCCGGGTCAGATTCAGCGCGCAGGTTGATGATCAGCGCTCCACCCGTCACTCGATCGAGCAGGGACTCGCGCGCGTCCGGCGCGCCCTCGCTGGTCACCATGCTGATCGCTGCCAGCTGGCCGTCATCCTGGGCGGTGTCGAGCGTCATCTTCAGGTGGGCTATCTCGTCGCCGGCCGCCAGGACGCGCTCACGAACCCCTTCGCAGAGATCGCGCAGCAGTGCGTTGGCGTCAAAATCGATCGTCGGACGGATGGAGATCGTACTGTTGAGCCATCCCAGCAGCGCCTCCCCGTCGGCGTATCGATCGTAGTCCACATCCATGGTCGGCTGGACACGACCCGAGACCGACAAGATCCGATCGAACCAGGCCTCGAGTCCAGTCCCTTCCTTCGCAGACACCTGCAGGACTTCGGCCTGCGGGAAACGCTCCTTCAGCGCCTTCGCAAGCCGCTCGAGCCCATCTGACTCCATGGTCTCGCACTTGTTGATCACGATCAGCTCGGCCTCTTCGAGCTGCTTCTCGTAGACGTACACGACCTTGGGGGAGAATGAGCGTCCACTCGCCAGCCCCAGGATTCGCGCGGCGCGTTGCGGATCCACGAGCACGGACAGGGGTGCGACCGTGAATCGATCGCCGTAGATGCGCCGTAGCGGATAGGTGACCGTCGCCATCAGGTCTGTGCAGCTACCCACGGGCTCGGCAACGAAGACGTCGGGCCGTGTGCGCTCAGTCAGCTTTCCGACCGCCTCGCTCAGTGAATCGAATCGGCAGCAGAAGCACCCGCCACCGATCTCCTCCACCTCGAAGCCCTGGCTACGCAGGATCGACGAATCCACGAGGCCCGTACTCTGGTCGTTGGTGATCAGCCCCGCTGACAGGCCCTTGCGCTTGAGATGGTCCGCCAGGCGCCCGACGGCCGTGGTCTTGCCGGCACCCAGGAAGCCGCCGATCATCACGTAGCGCGCCTGCGCCTGGGCCTCTCCGACAGGCTCGTTTGTGGAGGATGCGTTCATGCGTCCTGGCCCTGCATGCGGTCGATCGTCGCGTCGAGGAGGTCGGAGTAGCCCTGGGCGTCCAGACAGCCGAGATCTGGCGTCCCACGAAGACTGAAGAGCCAACCGCTCTCGTAAGGGGAAGAGTGCAGGAGATCAAGGTCCTGGTCGAGGGCCGGATTGGTCCCGACGAAGGTGCCCTCCATCGGGCAGAACACGTCGGTCACGGCCTTGAATCCCTCGATCCAGCCCACGACCTGACCCGTCTCGACGGGGTCGCCGTCGGCAGCCTCGAATTCGAACTCGACCGGATCGCCCAGCATGCGCAGGGCGAACTTCGTGAAGCCGACGCGCCACAATTCCTCCCCCTGGGCCCAGACCCACATATGAGCGGCCGTGTAGCGGCGGTCATGGGGCAGGCGGGTCGAGAACTTGGACCGCTTGTAGCGCAGGTAGGGTTGGGTCTCGGACATCGGTTCGGAGAATCTGTCAGCTCCCCTAGCTCGCGGGCCCCATAGGGTATGCCGAAGCGGGGGCCACGGGGAAGGATTGACCCCTTCTGACACGAAGTTGACCCTCGTCAGAACCCTGCAAAAGTCACCCTGGGTCCCCGCACCTGTGGTGGGTCCCGCTCCAGCCCGTCCAATCTTCCACCCGAGTCATGCCGCCCCAGCGGGTCGCCCCACTCAAGGGCGCTGGGCGTCGACATAGGTCCCCTGCGCCCACATTGAGCGCGCGTCGCGCGCAAAGTACGGCACACACCAGCCCAGGAAGAAGAGTAGCACGGCCCCGCAGACCCACTTTCCCCTGCGGGTCACCTGTAGCTGGCGGCGATCGAGAATCGCGTGGCTACCGTAGATGATGAACAGGGGCATCAACGGCAAGCGATAGCGAGGTGAGGCGACCGCGAAAAGGTGCAGGGTGACCACGACACCGATCACACCGAGGGCGAGCATTCGCCGTCCCCGTCCGCGCGCTCCGGCAATCCCGACGAGCCCGAAGAGGATCACGAGAATGTAGCTGAGTATGGAGGCGACGAGCGCAATACGAATATGGCCGAGCGCAAGGTCCGGATAGGTTCCGCGACTGATCTTCTTGAACAGAAAGGAGTCCGGATTGAAGAGCATGGCCGAATTCCGAATGAACTTCTTGAAGGCCCAGGTGGGCTGCTCATCTCGGATGAGCGCCAGGGCTTCCTTCCTGGCCCGGTCCACGCGCCCCATCTCGTCCGGGTCGGCGTAGTACTCCACCACGAATGTGCGCACGCGTCCCACGGGCGGACGTGTCCAGTCACGCTTGGCGAAGGTGTTGCCCTGTCGAATGGCCATCCAGCTGACGCTCGACACGGGCACGAAGCGGTCGAAGAGCTTGTAGTTGCGCCAGGTCCAGGGCAGGACGACGCTGGCCGCGATGGTGAGCATCAGCAGGCTCTGGAGCCAGGCGCGGGCGGGCGCCCCGGCCGGCTGATCCGCTTCTGGATCACGGTCGGACGCGCGGGCGGTGACGATCCACCAGACCGAGACTCCCCCCGCGATCAGTATTGCTATCTCGCGCGTCAAGCCAGCGACACCGAAGAGCAGGCCCGCGACCAGGACCCATCCGGCGCGCCGGGTGCGCTCCACCTGGACCGCGGCTGCCAGGGCGCCCGTCAGCAAGGTCACGAATAGCATCTCCGACCACAGGAAATGACTGAAGGCGATAAAGGTCGGGTAGAGGGCCGCAACCAACCCGGCGAGGAGACCGGTGCGCGCACCAAAGAGACCACGTCCAAGCAAGGCAGTGCAGAGGACGAGCAAGGTCCCGAGCACGACCTGCATGCGCAGCAGGGTCACGATCGGCCTGGCGCCCGGCTCGGGTGCCTCGTCGATCAGCAATGACATCAGGAATGGGTGGGCGGGCGGCCAGTTCGCATGGGCCACGCCATCCCGCGCATGCCCATTCCCTGCCGCAATCTCCGACGCGGTCTGGAGGTAATAGAATTCATCTCCAACGGGCCGCGATGGAAAGAAGGCGCTCAGCAACCCAAATCGCAGGCACGCGGCAACGAGCACGATACCGATCAGCGCGAGCGTGAACCGCCGCTCGGCCCACCCCCCGTCGCCGGTACTCAATCGTCGTCCTCGTCGGTGCCCAGGTAGCCGAAGGCGCGTAGCTCTTCGATCTGCTCGAGGGACAGATCGACCCCCTCACCGCCCTCACCCAGGGGCTTGCCCGTCTCCTGGTGGACGGGCGTACGCCTGCGCAAGCCCTCCGTGTAGCGCCTCGCCTGTTCGGCGAGTCGCTCGAGCTGAGGGACCCGTTCACCGCGCAAGTTTGCCGTCTCACGCGGGTCTGACCGCAGGTCGAAGAGGAGGTCATCGGCTGCCCCGAATGACTCGTGTCCCTGGATGAACTTGTGCGCCCCGTCGATCACGATCCGACGGAGTGGACGTGCGGGCTTGCGATTCGGAGCGCGGGCCACGACAGGGTGTAGACTGCGCTCCCCCAGCGGCCGACCCGCGCGCAGATCAGCAGACAGATCTATGCCGGCATATTCATCGGGAAGCTCCAGGCCAGCGAACCCCAGAATGGAGGGGAGGATATCCAGATGCCACGCCAGTCCCTCCAGACGCTGGGGTCCCGTCTCCTGGAACAGGCGCGGATAGGACACGATCAGGGGCACCTTCAAGACCTCGTCGAAGGGTAGGTAGTCGTGTCGACCGGCGCCATGCTCGAAGAAGGCCTCACCATGGTCCGACAGGACCACCAACAGCGTGTCGTCCCATTGCCCCAGCTCGACCAGTGTCGCCTGGATCTGTGCGATCGCGTTGTCGATCGAACCCAGGCGGGCGTCGTAGCTGGCCACCAACGCCGCCCGGTCCTGTTCGAAGTGGCGCGAAACGGAAAAGTCGGCCGGCATGCGGTTGTCGTCGACTGGAAACATGTCCTCGTGCTTCGCGACGAAGTGGTTGAAGAGCAAGCACAGGTCCTGCTCCTCCTTCGTCAAGGCCTCGAAGCCGCCGTCTCGCGCTCGGGCGTAGAGGGCCTGCAATTCCGCGTCCGTCGGCAACCCGCGCTCGGGCGCTGACGCACGATAGCGGCGGTATCCCCCGTAGGGATAGTGGGCCGCGTAGCTGTGCAGGAACAGGAAGTACGGCTCGTCCGACGCATTCCGAATCCAGTCCAGGATCCCGGGCAAGCGATCTCCGACGACGGACGCTCGCGGGAGCTCTCCGTACTCCTCGAATCCACGGTCGAAGCCCCAGCGGCCACCGATGTAGACGCCTTCCGTGAAGGCGCGCGTGCGATACCCGGAAAGGGAAAGAAGCTCGGCCAGGGTCGGCACCGAAGGGCTCAATCGGGCCCCCTCCAGCAGCACCCCGTGTTCGGCCGGGTCCAGACCGGTCATGATCGACATGTGCGACGGGATCGTATACGTGGACGCCGCGTAGAAGCGTTCGAAGAGGGCGCCCTCGGACGCGATCTTCGCCAAGGCCGGCATCGTGTCCACATCGCCGTAGCCGCTGACTCGATCGGCTCGCACCGTGTCCATGCTGAACAGGATGATGCGCGCCGGTCGGTCCGGTTGCCCCGCACTACCGGAGCAGGCGACCAGGCCCAGAAGCGGTCCGGCGCACCAGCCCGCTCGTATCTGCCGTCGCAAGCTTTTCACAGCTGCAATGCTGCCCCCGCACAGGTGCCCCCGCAAGCCCCGAGTCCCGGCTTGCTACGCGACCTCCAGATCGACCTGGGCCCGTCCCGCCGCGACGAGGCCATCCCCGAACCCATTGCCCCCTTGACCCCCAGGCTCCACGGGGTAACCTTCCTCGGCTCCAAACGGGGCGGCATAGCCAAGTGGCTAAGGCAACGGATTGCAAATCCGTCATTCCCCGGTTCGAGTCCGGGTGCCGCCTCCATCCCCCAAGCCCGCGACTCGACAGGAGTCGAGTCGCCCGCTCACAAGCGCGCACTGGGGCGCGGACGATCTGCTACGGCTGTCAGGGCGTGTGGTGGTGTCGCAGCCCGAGAATCACCGCAGTGCAGCCGCTTCGATCGCGCCGCTAGCCCCGGATTTCTCGGATCAGGCTACGATGCCAACTGGCAACCACCGCGCCGATCCCTTCAGACCACTTTCGGACCAGCCCCATGCGTGCAACCCGCTACCCGCTTCTGACCATCCTCGCCGCATGCCTGCTAGGCGCCGTTATCGCCCGAACGTCCGCCGGCAAGCAGGGAACCATCGTGGCCGACCACGTTCTCACCCTGACTCCAGCGCAGGCCGAGATTCTCAGCCATCAGAGCATCGTTCACCTCGACGATGGCAATGGCGGAACTTTCAAGGCCCTGCGTATCAGCGGCATCAACGTCCAGGTCGTCAACGGGACCGGCACGACGGACGGTGGCGCCAATGGCCTCGGCAATCTGATCGTCGGCTACAACGAACTGGGAAACGCCAATGGCGACGACCGCCGGGGCTCACACAACATCGTCTGTGGGCTGAAACACACCTACACGAAGATCGGTGGCCTCGTGGCGGGCAAGGAGAACCAGATCCTCGGCAACTTCTCCGTCGTCAGCGGTGGTCGGCTGAATGTCGCCAGTGCCGCAATCTCATCCATCAGCGGCGGATACATGAACACCACGACCGGCGATTTTGCCTCGATCAGTGGCGGGACGAAGAACTCGGCCAGTGGCGCCAGGTCATCCGTGAGCGGCGGCGAGGACAGTATCGCGAGCGGGGAGGCCGCTTCTGTCTCCGGTGGCAGCCGCAACACCGCGAGCGGAACCTACAGTTCGGTGACCGGAGGCACCTGCAACACGGCCAGCGACACGGGGGCGTCGGTCAGCGGGGGGACCCGGAACCTCTCCAATGGTCACGACGCTTCGGTGAGCGGCGGCGCCCACAACACCGCCTACGGCTGGCAATCTTCGGTAAGCGGCGGGAGGCACAACATGACCGCGGGCGTCTACGGCGCCTCGATCAGTGGAGGCAGCCACAATTATGCGGGAGGCTACTACGATGCGTCCGTGAGCGGTGGAGATGAAAACTGCGCGGACGGATACCAAAGCTCCTGGGTAGGCGGCGGCAGGAATAACACAGCTCTGGGCCCTTGCTCGGCGGTCAGCGGCGGAAGCAGCAATCTCGCGTCGGGAATATGGAGTTCCGTGAGCGGTGGAGGCGCAGGTGTGGCCAGCGGACGGAATTCCTCGGTTAGCGGCGGGCACCTCCGGAGCGCGATCGACATGTGGGACTGGAGCGCCGGATCACTCTTCGAGGACGACTGAGCCCTCGTCCCCCCGGGCCTACAGTGACCGTCGAAGCTCCAAGGCTGCTCGCGCTTGGGGCGCCATGGACGGGTGTTCCCGCAGGAATGCGGCGATCGGGCCGGCCCTATCGGGAATGGAGATCAGCTCCGCATGCTCCTGGCGCGACTCTGCGCGCAACCAGTAGTCCTTCAATTCGGCGAAAGTCTGCTTCACCTCAACCTCGAACATGAGCTCGGGCTGCAGGTGAAGTAGTTCGCGCACCAGTCCCCGACAAGTGGCGCCCTCGATCCCCTCGGGGCCAACCCCGAGCTCCTCTTGGACCTCGCGCAGGATGCTGTCCGTCGCGTCGACCTGACCGTCGACCAGGTCCACTGATTCGAACATGCCGCCGATGGTGTGAACCTGGTTGCGGTAGTGCATGACAGAGTCGCCGCGCAACCCGAGCACTAGCTGCCCGTCTCGGGTCACGATCAGCGCGGATGTGCCCAGTGGATTGGCGAGTTGATCCCACGGCACCTGGGCGTGCCGCGCGGGGTTGCAGTTGGTCCCCAGGAATTCTGCATAGGTCGTGTCTCCGAGCGACAGCTCAAGGCTTGAGGGGCTCCCCGTGTACGCGACCAGGCGCAGCAGATGCCCATTCGTGAGCTCAACCCCCTCTCCAGCAGCCTGGCTCACATGGGCTGGCCATTCCATCTCAACGGCACGCCGAATGTCAGGGTCGAGCGATGCGGCACATCGCGAATAACTGACTTCGACGCTGGTGGGCGAGTAGCTCCCCCCCACCAGCAGTTCGTAAGTCGCCCGACCGGGCTCGCCAGCCTTCACGACCGGGGCGCTACTCGCCCGCTTCGGCGGCGGCCTCCGGATTGACGACCAGGACCGACGCCTGGCCCCGGCCCAGATAACGCGCGGCGAGTTGCCCGATCTGATCCGCCTGGTAGTCCTCGTAGAAGGCGAGCACGTTGCGCATTTCATCCAGGTGACCGGCCCGGCTCTGGGCCTTTCCAAGCACGCTCATCCAGTAACCGTTCGTCCTCTGTGAGTCCCGCAGGCTCTTGAGCATCGGCTCCCGCAATCGATCGGCCTCCTCGCCCGTCACTCCATCGGTCGCGAGAGAATCTGCCACATCCAGGCAGGCCTCGAGCAGGGTGTCGACCTTGTCCGGGTCGGCCATGGCCTGGATCATCAGCGTACCGACGCCCGGGTGAACCCTGTCCATGTCGACGCCGGCTCCGGGCGAATAGGCCGCACCCAGGCGCTCGCGCACTTCCAGGCGCAGGCGATCGTTCACGACGGTACCTAGGACGCGCCCGCGGCGGCGGGTATCGGAGTCGAGGCCGTCGGCGAAGGGAAATGCGATCACCACGAGCGACTTCGGAACCTGGGTCTCGATCCCGTGCGTCTGCTCGATGCCACCGAGAGGAGCCGGCAGATTGCGGCGATCGTCGTGGGCCTGGTGCTCGCGCCGGGGCGGGAGGCTACCGAATGTGCGCGCGGCGATTGCGATCGCCTGCTCGAGATCCAGGTCGCCGACGATCGAAACCTCGATCGGCGCGCTGGCGAGCTGCGGCGCCAGCCAGGCGCGAACGTCGGCCATGCTGCAGGCCTGAACTTCCTCCAGGCTCGGGTGGCTCTGGCGCGGATCCCCACTGTAGAGGGCCGGCCTGAAGTCCGTCACGAACGGCCCCATGTGCTGATGGGCAAGGCTCTCGAAGTAGAGCGGAATCTGACGCATCAACTGCACGCGCCCATCCCCACGCCATCCGGGTGCACTCATGTAGGCACACATGAGCTCGCACTGCATCAACAGGTCCTCGGAGGTCGTGGACCCGGTGAGCGAGAAGGCATCCGCCCCCACTCCGAACCCGACTCCCACCTGCTTGCCCGCGGTAAGGCGGCGCAGGTCATCTTCGCTATGCGCCTCGAGACCGCCGCCGTTGAAGACACGACTGGCGACCCAGTTGAGGACGCTGCGCTCCGGCTCCAGGGTCAAGAGGCCCTCGCCGAACCTGGCGCTGATCAGGATCTGTTGCTCCTTGTAGTCCGTCTGCTTGACGTTGACGGCCACGCCGTTGTCGAGGCGCAGGCTCACGAAGTCCAGGTCTTCGATGTGGTTCCGCTCGACCACTTCGCCCGCCTGGCCTGGATCCGAGGCGTAGGCAAAGTCCTGGACCACGATCTCCTCGGGCGCCCGCAAGGCCACCGAGGCACTCTCAGCGTAGACGCTCGCGAGGCGCGCGCCGCCATCCTCACCCAGGTCGAGGTTGCCGCTGCTGTAGATGGAGAGCTCTCCCCGGGACCAGGCCTCGCGCAGGGCCGCGTGGCAGGCCTCGACGGTCAAGCCCTCGATGGCGGGCTTGATGATGCGGCGGTCGGTCTCGGCATCCGTGGGCACCGAGGGCTCTTCCGCGGCCGCCAGGATCGCTGCCAGAAGGGAGCGGCTGGATGTGGTCGGCTCGCGCTCGACGCCCTCGTCGAGCTGGCGCAGCATGTCGGCCCGCACCTCGTCCAGCTCCGCCTGCTGAAACCCGAACTCAAGGGCGCGCCGCAGCTCCTGCTCACAGAATGCCAGGGCGTCCTCCCATTGCTCGGGCACGCATGCGATGCGCAGCCCCTCGCCGTCGAACACCTCCAGGGCCTCGGCATCCCCCACGAATGCGCGCAGGAATGGCGCCGACTCCTGCTTCGCGAGCTCCCTGAAGCGCAGGCCGAGCAGCTGGTGGGCGGTGTTCAACGGAATGTCCCCGACCCACTCCGCAATCGTCTCTGGACTCTCCTCCCAGGCCTCGAGCCGCTCGATCGAAATGCTGACTGAGGGGATCTCCTCCTCGTAGAGGGAGAAGGCGTGATCGAAGCGCTCGGCCACACCGATATCTGGCTCCGGGGGCAGGACCGAACTGGGACGCACCATGCTCTCGAAGTACTCGCTGAAGAGACCCTGCGGATCCAGACCAGCCAGGTCGCCGACGAGGACCAGGGTCATGTTGTCGGGGCGGTACCAGTGCTCGTAGAAGGCTCGCACCGACTCGGCCGTGAAGGCGTCGCGCACTTCCTTCTTCCCGATCGGGATGCGAGTCGCGATGCGGGTGCCCGCGAACATGCGCTCCAGCTGCTCTACCTGAACCCGGAATCCCGCCGAGTCCCGCTCCCGCTGCTCGCCGTCGATGACGCCCTTCTCGTTCTCGACCTCTTCAGCCTGGATCAGCAAGCCGTCAGCGAAGTCGCGCATCACCAGAAGGCCCTCACGCAGGGTCTGCTCGTCGGCCTGAGGCAGGTCGAGCTTGTAGACCGTCTCACTGAACCCCGTATGTGCGTTCGTGTCCGCACCAAAGGCCATCCCATGCTCCTGGAACCACTCGATCAGGGTCCCGGGCGGGAAATTCTTCGATCCATTGAATGCCATGTGCTCGAGGAAGTGGGCCATCCCCTGCTCGCTCTCCGACTCGGCGATACTGCCCACGTCCACGTGCAAGCGCAGGTAGGCGCGTTCCTCCGGTCGAGCGTTTTCGGCCCAGGCCCAGCGCAAGCCATTGTCCAGCTCCCCGAAGTGGATGCGCGGGTCGAGGGGAATGTCTGAATCCTCGTGCGCCCACGCGCGCGCGGCTCTGGAGCCGCTGGCTCCATCGACCGTCGCAACTTGCCCCGAGTCGGGACTGGCGCAAGCACCGAGGCACGCCCCCACCATGATCCACATGCCGACGAGATTCCGCTCGATGTCCATTCCAAACTCTCCGCAGTTACGCCACCCGACTCCAGGCCAGCCATTGCGGCCAGCCGATACGAGGCGAAAGACTAACTCAACCGCCCCCTATCCGGAGGCGCGCTTCGAATCGAATACGGCGTCCCAGGTCTTGTCGAGACGCCGGTGCGCATCTTCAAGAGAACGCATTCGGACGGATTCCTCTCCCGCCTCGGCCTCGAGCAGGAGCCCCTCTTGACGCAGTTTTTGCACTCCGCCGCGCACGTCATAATCCACGCTCAGCCCGTAGGTCCCTTGGATCCATGCCTCGGCGCGCCGGTCGAGTTCCTCGGGGCTCATGGCCCCATCGCGCACCAGGTGGGCGGCGGCCAGCAAGACCTCCTTGCATTCCTCCTCCTCGGCCGTCTCGACAAGGCGGGTCAAGACCCCGAAGCCATTGTCGAGGGTGTGGAAGTACAGCCGCTGAGCCAGGGTCGCCATGTACTTGGTGCGTTGCGTGAAGATCTTTGCAAGTTGCCTCCACAGCACGGCGCACAGCCCGCCCAGGGCCACGGCCCAGGTCATCGGACTGGCCGCCACACCGAGCTTGGTGACCGTGGCCATCACGCCCCCGATCGTTCCGCCGCCGCCGGTGACCCCCAGACGGACCTTGTCAAAGATGCGCATGCGTACCTTTGTGTTCGGCAACAGCATCTCCAGATCGGAGCGCGGAACGTCCTTGAAGAGCTTCAGGTAGATATGACCTGGATCCATGCCTGGCTGGTTGTCAGCCCTCGCCTTGACCTCGATCAGAAGCACGACGCGGCGATAGATCGCCTGCTTCGACTCGCGCCAGCGCAGCCAGAGGGCACGCGGGTCCCTGTGCCGTGCCATCGTCTCGTGCACGCCACGGTAGTAGAGAGCGAATAGATCGAGCTCATCGAGATCGACCGATACGGCCAGCCCCTGGGGAGAGATCTTGGTCAGGGCGCGATTGAGATCGTCCCGCGTCGCTTCGACGAAATGGGCCCGCTCCAGCAGGGCTCGCAGACGCCGTTCCAGTTCGGCCCGCGCCCCCGCGCGCTCCTCGGGCTGGGCCACCGGAAGCCACTCGAGGTCCGGGTCGAAGGGGCTGTAAACGCGCCGCAATTCGCTCAGGTCCGTGCGCATTCCGAGATGGAACAGGGCCACCCAGATCTTGCCGAAACGCTCGAAGGCCGCGCGCTGGGGCTCACCCACCACATCGGCCAGCAGGTCTTCCAGAAGCCGATCCAACCCCACGGGCAGGAATCGGGTTTGGACCTCAGGGGACTGCTCCGGAGGCACCGTCATCCCAGGAGCCCCGGACCGAGCGTGGGTCCCGGCACACGTTTCGAGCGCCCGGGCGCTACACTCGGGGAGAACCGGTCAGGGGATGTGGCGAAACCGGTAGACGCATCAGACTTAAAATCTGAAGGCCTTCGGGCCGTCCGGGTTCGAGTCCCGGCATCCCCACCAAGAAGACAGGTCCGGCCGGGTCCCCGGGGGACCCCGGCTACAGGATCCTCAACCGCGTTCACCGATCGGAAGAAATTCGGCGCCGTGGGATCCGATGAAAATCTGGCCCGGTCGATAGAGGCGGTTGTTTGCCATCTGCTCGCGCCAATGCGCGGCGTAGCCCGCGACACGCGCCAGGGCAAAGATGGGCGTGAAGACATCGGTCGGAATACCGAGCTTCGAATAGACGATGCCACTGAAGAAATCGACGTTGGGGTAGATGCCCTTCTCGCCCAGGCGCTCGACAACGGCCTTCTCGAGGGCCAGGGCGGTGTCGATCACCGGAGTCGAACCCTGCTTGGCAAAGAGCTCGCGGGTCAGCCCCTCGATCATCGTCGCGCGCGGGTCCTTGGTCTTGTAGACACGGTGGCCGAATCCCATGATCTTCGACTTCTCGGCCAGAGCCTTGTCCAGCCACCCGAGCACATTGTCGGCGCTACCGATCGATTCGAGCTGGCGCAGGACTCGCTCATTGGCCCCGCCGTGCAGGGGTCCCTTCAATGCGCCGACGGCCGCGCTGAAGGCCGTGTATGGATCGGTCTCGGTAGCCGCGACCACGCGCATCGCAAAGGTCGACGCGTTCATGGTGTGGTCCGCGTGCAGGACCAGCGCGACGTCCAGGATCTTGGCTGACTGCGGATCCGGTTTCTCACCGTTCAACTGGTAGAGAAAGTTCTCCGCGGTCGTCAGATTGGGGTCGGACTCCAGATAGTCCTGTCCTCGGCGCAGGCGTTCGGCCGTTGCAATCAGCGGTCCGGTGACGGCGATCGCTCGCAAGGACGCCTCGTTGCGTGCCTCCTCGTCATGGATCACATCGAAACGCGGCTGAAACATTCCGGCGGCAGCCAGGGCAACCTGCAGTGCGTCCATCGGGTGGCCGTCCACGGGCAAGGCACGCAGAACGTCTACCAGCTCTGAAGGCAGCCGGCGATACTCCGCCAGGCGTGCACGGAAGCCATCCAGCTCGGCCTGGGTCGGCAGGTTGCCATGTAGCAGAAGCCAGGCGATCTCTTCGTAGTCGGCGCGCTCCGCGAGGACCTCGATGCGATGTCCGCGGTACTCGAGGATTCCCACCTGACCGTCGATGAAGCTGACGGACGACTCGGCCGCCGGGATGCCTGCCAGGCCGGGGATGAATTCCTTCTGCTCTAGGGGCACGACTTGTTCCTCTTCACCGTTGGTGATCGCGGTGATCGGTGTTCTGGGGTCTAACGGGGCTGGCGGACTTTCACTGATTCACACCCGGAGGTGCGCACCAGGCACTGGATCAGGCAAGTGATCCACGGGTCATCCACGGGTCTCAAGGTACTGCATCAATAGGCGCGTTCCAACTCCGGAGCCGTGGGCCCCGCCCACCCAATCCCGGGTTTGCCCTCCCCAGGCCGTTCCAGCGATGTCGAGGTGGCACCACTCCGTATCCTCACCCACGAAACTGGCCAGGAAGGCAGCTCCCGCGGTGGATCCGGCCCCCATTGCGGGGCTCGAAATGTTCTTCAGATCGGCCACCACTCCCTGCATGAACTCCTTGTGGCGCGGCAAGAGGGGCAGGGGCCATACGAGCTCTCCGGTTTCCTCGCCCGCGGCCAGGAGTTCGTCACGCAGCTTGTCCGTCGTGGCGAACATCCCCGAGAGCTCATGCCCGAGGGCCATCACGACAGCTCCCGTGAGGGTTGCAAGATCGATGATCGTGTCGGGCTTCACCTTCTTCTCGACGTAGGCCAGCGCGTCCGCCAGGATCAAGCGCCCCTCTGCGTCCGTATTCAGAACCTCCACTGTCAGGCCATTCATCGCCGTGTGGATATCGCCGGGTTTGGTCGCGTTACCGTCGATGAGATTCTCGGAGCTGGGAACGATCCCGTGCACTTCCCACGGGACGTCGATCGATGCGAGGGCATGGAATACCCCCAGGACGGCCGCCCCTCCGGACATGTCGTAGCGCATGTCATCCATCTTTGCCGGCGGCTTGAGGCTGATGCCTCCCGCGTCGAAGGTCAGCCCCTTGCCGACCAGCGCCACCTTGCCCTTCTTCCTGGCCTTGCCCTTGGGCTTGTAGACCAGGTGAATCAACCGGGCCGGCTCGACCGAACCCTGTGAAACAGAGAGCAGCAGGCCCATCCCCATTTCCTTCATGGCCTTCTCGTCGAGCACCTTGCAGGTGATGCGATCGCCGCGCCGCGCTAGCTTGCGGGCTTCGGCCGCCATCTCTCGCGGCCGCATCTGGTTGCCGGGTACATTCTGCAGGTCTCGCGTGAACCCATTCGCTTCACCCAGGATTGCGCCGCGCTTGATGCCGCGCTTGAAGTCGCGCCCCGAGCCATAGACGGTCACGCCACGGAGGCTGGCGGCCTTTGGCTTGCTCTTGCCGTCAATGTATCCGTAGGCACCCATCACGGCGCCCTCGGCGATGGCGCGCGCCGCCCGTTCGGGCGTCGCTGCGAGGTCCGCACAGCCTCCCGCATGGAAAGCTGCACTCTCGACTCCCATGGCCTCACCGGTCTTGACCGCCAGCGCAGACACGCGCCGCAGCACCTCGTCATCCACGCTCTTCGCGGTGCCGAGCCCGACCAGCAAGACGCGCGCCGCGGCGCCGCCGGTGCAGTAGGTCGAGCTGGTCTTGCGGAACTCTCCGTCGAAGTCCCTCAGAAAGGCAGGCGGAACATCGACTCCACGGGGCAGGTCCGGCCGCTTGCCCTTCGGGACGAAACTCACGACGAGCGGACACTTGGCGAAACGGTCAGGTTCTTTGTGATGCAGCTTCATGAATTCGGGATCGGGACTCGTCGGGACTGGACTCTGGGCGACCTACTGATCCAGGTGGATATTGAAGGGAGCGCAGCCGCGCCGCGGATAGGCTCGGACTGCAGCGTGCGCTCTCACATATCTACGTACTTCGGACCACCGCCACCCTCGGGGACTACCCATTCGATGTTCTCGTAGGGGTCTGCGATGTCACAGGTCTTGCAATGCACACAATTCGAGGCATTGATCATGACCTCGGCAGCCGCCTCGGGCCACTCGTACACCGCCGCGGGACAGAAGTGCTGGCAGGGGTTGCCGAACTCCTCGGTGCAACGATCGACACAGATGGTCGGGTCCATCACCAGCAGATGGGCCGGCTGGTCTTCATCGTGGATCGCACCCGAATGGTACACATCCGTGAGCTTGTCCATCGATGCGCCATCGTCGTAGCTGGGCTTCTCGGTACGCGAACCGGCGTCCGGTCGCATGGTGCTGTGGTCCGTATGCCCGCGCCGGCGAGCCCGCAGCCCGCGCCCCCCGGTGATCATCTGGACGCCAAAGTCGAGAATCCCGGCCAGCAGTCCCCCATCGAAGGCCTGCCGGTAGTTTCGCATGCGCCAGAGTTCTGCGCGCGCCCAGGAGGCCTCGAATGCGGTCGTGTAGGCGGATAGCTGAGCCGCACTGGTGTCCCCGGCCTCGAGCGCATCGACGATCGCCCCCGCGGCAAGGCTGCCCGATTTGAGCGCGAGGTGAACGCCCTTGAGGGTGGCCGCATTGAGGAAGCCGGCCGAATCGCCAACGATGCAGAAGCCGTCACCCTGCAGCTTTGGCATTGCGAAGTACCCACCTTCCGGCAGGGCCTTGGCTCCGTAGCGGATGACCTTCCCTCCTTCGAGCAGCTTCTGGATACGCGGGTGCTGCTTCCATTTGACAAACAGACCGTGTGGATCGAGGCGCGCGTCGTGATAGTCGAGGCCCACAACGAAGCCCAGGGCGAGCTGGTCGGGCGCGATTCCGTAGACGAACGAGCCGCCGTAGGCCTGGGTGTCCAGGGGATAGCCCCCGGTGTGGAAGACCTTGCCCAGCATCGACTTGCCGGTCGACTCCGGGACGCTCCAGATCTCCTTGATCCCGGTTCCGTAGGTCTGCGGGTTGCTGTCCTTGTCGAGCTCGAGCTTCTTGATCAGGTGCTTGGTCAGACTCCCGCGCGGTCCCTCTGCGAACACCGTCACCCCGGCGCGGATGACCATGCCTGGTTCGAACGTACCCTTCTTGGAGCCATCCTTGGCGATGCCGCTGTCGCGCGTCACGACACCGCATACACGCGTCGGATCGCCCTCGTCGTACAGGACCTCCGCCGCGGGGAAGCCCGGATAGATGTCGATCCCGAGGGCCTCAGCCTGCTCGGCCAGCCAGCGCACAACCTTGTTCAAGCTGACGATCACGTTTCCGTGATTCTTCAGCTGGGGCGGCGTGAGAAAACCGCGCAGTGCGATGTGCTTGCCACCCGGGCGTAGGATTTCTGCCCAATCGTCTTCGACCTCCGCCTCGATCGGAAAGCCGCGTTCACGCCAGTCGGGGAAGATCTCGACGATGCCACGCGGATCCATCACGGCGCCCGACAGGGTGTGGTGGCCGATCTCCTCGGCCTTGTCGATCACGAGGATCGACTTGTCGCTGATCCCCTTCGCCTCGAATGCGCGCTGGATCGAGATGGCACAGGCCAGGCTCGCGGGTCCAGCCCCGACGAGCAGAACGTCGACGGGCAACTCCTCGCGCTCGACGTCGGTACAGTTGAGGGACAGGGATCGTTGACTCATCCGAACTGCCGGGGAACGGGGTGTTGCGGTCGGGGTCGCGCAGGGTCGCGACTGCCCGAAACAGGGTGAGCGAACGCGTAGAGTAGCAAGCTCCCCCGACCGGAGCCACCCGGGTCAGGGCCGGTCTCCGACCCAGTGCTGGCCGTCCGTGTAGATTTCCTTTTTCCAGACCGGCAGGCGCTCCTTCAAGGTGTCGATCAGGTAGCGCGCCGCTCCGAAAGCTGTATCCCGGTGCGGGCTGGCGACGGCCACGACGACCGACGGCTGGCCGACCTCTACCGCGCCGTGGCGATGGACACATACCATCCGCAGGCCAGGGGGCTCGCACGGCCAGGCCTCCTTGCAATCCGCGAAGATGCGCTCCATCTCGGGTCCGGCCATTTCGTGGAAGGCCTCGTAGTCCAGCTGCAGCACCTCGCGGCCGCGATGACTGTCCCGCGTCGTACCCGTGAATACGACGGTGCCTCCGCAGCCGGGATGCCCGACCCGAGCACCGATCTCGCCCGGATCTATGGGTTCTGCGCTGAGCTCGAACACCCCGTCCTCGAACCCGCCGCCTGGACTCCCACCCGAGACCGGCGGCAGCAAGGCCACCACATCCCCAGATGTCAGGAGTGTGGAGTCGGGCACATAGCTGTCCCCCATCACGCCGGCCGCATAGGACAGGTCGCCGAATACTGGATAGCGCTGCACGAGTTCGCGCTTCAGCCCCGCGATATCGAGACCATCCGGGAGCCGCTCGAGGTCCAGCTCGGACGCCCCGACCTGCTCGCGCAGTACCGCGAAGAGTCGGACGCGCAATCGCACCTGGTTAGAAGGGTGTGTCGTCAGCGTCGACGAAGCCCGGTCCACCCGACGGTCCCGGCGCACTGTACTCGGACCCGGAGGCTCCCGCCGTGGCCGGCGCCCCGTAGGACCCGCCACCGCGGCCTTCGCCTCCACCCTCACGGCCACCGTTCACGAACTCCCAGTTGTCGGCCACGACGTACAGCTTGCTGCGCTTGCCGCCGCCGTTCTTGTCCTCCCAGGTGTCGAACCGAAGGGAGCCCTCGATGAACGCGCTCTGGCCCTTCTTGTGGTACTTCTCGAAGGCCTCGCCACGCTTGCCGAAAATCGTGATGTCCACGAAGGTCGCCTCTTCGCGCCACTCGCCGCTGGCGCTGTCCTTGAAGCGCCTGTTGACGGCCAGGCCGGCCTTGCACACAGCCATGTTGGACTGCGTGAAGCGGAGCTCGGGGTCCCTGGTGAGGTTGCCCATCAGGATGACTTTGTTGAAGGAGGCCATGGCGTCGATTCCTTGCTGTTGTGAGCGCACGTGCGGCGCGCTGCGATCGTGATTCGCGGAAAGCCGAGTTTAGCGGCTGTGCGGTCCAAAGTCCGGAACCGCGCCCCAAAATACACGCCTACCGGACTGTTCCGCGGCTACTCCTCGACGTCCCCACCGTACCCGAGCGCCTTCAGGTGATCCCCGCTGACCTGGCCCTGTGACGACCAGGTCTCACGGTCCCCGCCCCACTGGGCCTGGGTCCTGTCGAGAAGCTCGGCCAGCTCGAGAACGAGCTTCGGGCGCTCGCGCGAAACGTCCACGAGGCCCTCCGGATCCCGTTCGAGATCGAACAGCTGGTAACGCCCAGGATCCAGCTTACCGCCCCCGCCGGGCTGCGATTCGTCGGCGATCCCGCGCCGGGTCAGCTTCCAGTAGCCTTTGTAGACGGCGAATTCCGCGTGGTCGGGCCGCGGCGTGTCCCGGTGCTCTACCAGCACCACCCGACCTGCATCCACAGGCTGGCCCAGGTCATGCCCCGTCATGTGCTGCGGTATCTCGAGGCCAGCAGCGGCCAGCAGCGTAGGGCCGACATCAACCCCCGAGACGGGCGACTCGACGCGCTTGCCCAGGCCGTCGGCGCGTACGAGCATCATCGGGATTCGTACCTGCGCCTCGAGCACACCGTGGTGCCCGTAGGCATCATCCTCTCCGAAGGCCTCACCGTGGTCCGAGGTCAACACCATCGCCGTCTCGCGCCCGGGCGAGGCCAGAACAGCGTCGAGGAAGACGCCAACCTCCGCATCGAGATTGAACATCTCTGCGTCGTACAGGTCGGTCAGATGGCGGTCGTCGTCCTCGGTGAAGAGAGCTCCCTTGTGGCCGCCAGGGGGCAACTTGTAGTCGTCACTCCGAAAGAGGTACCCATCCGCAGGTCCCTCGTAGGGGCGCACGAACCGCTCTCGACCTGGGCCTTCCGGCAGATAGGGCCAGTGGACGTCGTAGAGGTTCACCATGCAGAACCATGGCCGCGGATCGTCGTTGCTGATCCAGGCACTCGCCCGCGCGAGCACATCGCTGGCGGGACGCTGGAAGGTCTCGATCCAGTGCGGGTTGCCGTTTCCACGCAAGCCGGGCAGGGCCTTCGAAAGCAGGGCCTGCACATCGTGGACCAGGGCCCAGGCCCGTGTGTCACAAACCGCAGGATCGACCTGATCGTCAAAGACCTCGAAGCCTTCGATCATCCCGGTACTCGCTCGCAGGACCCCCGTTCCGACAAACGCTCCGGTCCGGTAGCCCGTGTCGTGCAACAGGCCAGCGATGGATGGCGTCAGCACAGGATCGTAGGACATCCGCGTCAGCCGACCACCGTGGTGCGAGGGGTAGACCCCCGTCAGCATCGAGAGGTGGGATGTGTACGTGAAGCTCGAGACGGAGCGCGCCTCCTCGAAGACGGTGGCCCGCTCGGCCAGACTCGCCAGGTAGGGCGTCGTCTCCCGATCGTAGCCGTAGGCCGAGAGGCTCTTGGCCCGGGTCGTGTCCCAGACGAGCAGAAGCAGATTGGGACGCGCAGCGTCGAAGACCGACTGTGGCAAGCTGGAGATCTCCGGGCGCTCGGCAAGGTCCGATCGACGTGCGGGGCGCACAGATCCCACGCCGACCGCGCCGGACAGACCCAGAACGAAGAGGATCGCCAGGCCGCCGTGGACCCGCCTGCCGAGTCTCGTGAGAACGACCGCGGCCACCAGCGCCCCCAGCACGGTCAGTCCGAACTCGATCCATGGCCGGACCTCGTGCAGGGCACTCAGATCGTCCGCGGACTGAATATGGCGCGCCAGGCTGGAATGGGCGATGACCGGAAGGGTCGCCATGACCGTCAGGAGTGCTGCTCCCGCGGCCCAGGCGCCCGCCGTGGGCTCCTCCGGGCCGGCACCGCCTCGATTGCGGGCTGCCCCGCCAAATCGGCGCAGAACAGCCGCGCATATCCGAGCGGGAAGGAACGCAATGAGAGCGAAGGTCAGCCAGAGCAGCGCCGCCTCCGGGAAGAGGATTACATCCGCCGGGCGGTGTGGAAGGCTACGCCGCACCAGCACGACGTCCACGGCCGCGGCAAGCAGGGCGACGAATGGCAACATGGCTAGGCGAACTCGCATGGCCGAAAAGCTGGGGTCTGGCGCAGGGCCTGTCAACCGAATCCCTGGCGGGGTGCGAACGGAATGAATGGGCACAGGGTCCCGGACTAAGCTTGGACATGGCCCCACGGATCACCAGAATGGTCCCCTGACCTCCAGCCTCGCCCAAGAATGCGCCATGACCTCCAACTCACCGATCGATAGCTCGCCGCAACAGCCCGCCCAGGGGGGTCCGGATGAGCGCCGGCGCTGGCAACGCGCCCGCGCCGAGTGGCCCATCTCCGTCCAGCTTGCGGACGGGACCCACCAGGCCCGCATCCGCGACGTCAGCCAGGCCGGGGTCTGTTTCTTCCTGGACCGGCCCCTGGCGGAAATGACCATGCTCAGCATCGAGTTCGAGCTGCCCGTGGATGGCGGACGGCGCCGAGTGCGGGGCTCCGGAGCGGTGGTGCGCTGCGAGAAGATCAGCGCCGCCATCGATCACTACGAGATCGCCGTCTATCTGCAGGATATGGCCGATCCCGACCGGGCCACGATCGCGAGCTACGTCGGTGAACCCGTCGGTGGTTCGGAATCGAACGCCGGCTGACGCGCTTCCTGCATCGGTCGCCAGAGCGTCAGGTGCGGATCTGTAGCACCCGTTCGATCCCGGACAGGTCGGGCTCGAGATCAGCATCGAACCCAGCGTCGCGAGCGATTCGAAGCACTCGCTCCGCCTGGCCCAGCCCCAGCTCGACGAGTGCCAGGCCGGGCCGCGCCGACAGGCGCGGCAGGCTCTCGACCACCTGGCGCACCCAGTGATCCGGATCGCCGGCCGGGGCGAATAGTGCCGGGTGAGGCTCGAAGTCGCGCACCTCCGGGGCCAGCCCCTCGAGATCTCCCGGATCCACGTACGGCGGATTGCAGACGATCAGATCGAAGGACTCATCCAGGGACCCGAATCCGTCTCCAAGGCGCAGGTCGACCTCAGCCCCAAGGCGGGTGGCATTGTCCTGTGCCACGGCCAGGGTCGGCTCGAATGCATCGACGGCGACGACCTTCGCCTGGGGTAACTCGAGGGCGAGGGTGACGGCCAGGCAGCCACTGCCTGTGCCCATGTCCAGCACCGAGAGCTGAGATTCAGTGCCTCGCGCCGCTGCCCAGGCCCGCGCCAGATCGACCAGCAATTCGGTCTCGGGGCGCGGTATCAGCACATCCCGCGTGACCCGGAAGTCTCGGCCGTAGAACTCCCGCAGTCCCGTGATATAGGCCACAGGCTCCCGGCGGCCGCGACGGACGAGCAGATCCCGGGCCGCGTCGATCTCGCTGCCCTCGACCGGCCGCTCGAGGTTCATGAACAGGCCGAGCCGGTCGGTCGACAGGGCGCTGGCAACGAGCAATTCAGCCTCCAGACGCGCCTCCTCGCAGCCCTTCCGCTCGAGGAATGCGCGTGCCATCTGAACCATCTCCGCGGCAGTTCGCGGGCCTGCGACCTCAGCATTCATGGCTTGTCAGCAAGGAAGACCCGGGTCGCAGGCTCACGGTTGCACTCGTTCCCCATCAATTCCCTGGGGGATCGCGGGTCAGGGCTTGCGGCGTGCTGTCCGCTGGGCCTTGCGCGCAGTTCGAGCAGCAGCCTTCTTCAGATCACCCTCGGCCTTGGCCAGCTTCATGGCGACGTACATCGTGTAGATCGCCATCAGGCCGCCCGCCGCGACGACGAGGTTGCCGAGCAGACCCACGCCGACGAGTGCAGCATTGTCCCCGGACAGCATGGCCGCCCCGCCGAAGACGGAGAGCAGCCCCGCAAGTCCAGGTCCGAGGAACATCAGCGGGTAGACCGGATTGAATTTTCCGCCGTGCTCGTAGGCAAAAATATGGGTAAAGGTCGCCGACGCGAGCAGGAGGGTCAGGATCTCCCCCGTCGCGGGCGCAAAGAATGTGTCCTTGCTCGCCCCGACCTGGGCCGCCTGGGTCAGCAGGACGAACGCCAATACGCCGAGCACGCCGGCGACAACGGGCACCGCGACCTTGTGGGCTGCGGCCAGCTTGGCGATCGGACCGTCGGTCTTGCCACCGTGGGTGGCCTTGTAGCCCTCGTGGAATACAAAGGCGGCCAGCAATGCAACGGCCTTGGCGCCGAAGAGGATTCCCCAGGGAATCTCGCCCACCGGCGTGGTCTTGAGGGCGACGAAATACGGGAACAGCGCGCCGGCAAGCAGAATCTTGCTGGCCTTGCGCAGAAGCAGGGGCGCCTGCTCGAGTTCTCGGGCCTGGACTTCGCGGGCCACGCCTTCGGGCTGGGCAGTGGCAGAGATGGGAAGGTCCTCCAGAGGGGAGGGCTGGGGATGTTCTTTCAACGGAACCGCCTCGGGGGGGAGTTCTGCGAGCATCTCTAGAATGGGCTGATCCTGAAGGGGGTCGGGCATGCGATCCTCGCTGGGGCAAAAAGCGGTGGCCCTCAGGGGCTGGAGCCCCGGGAACCATCGTTCGGTTCTACCACGCATGTGGCCCGGCGACTACGCACTGGAGCCATGTGGTCTTACAATTCGGCCAGGCGTTGCTCCCGCTCCAGGGCCTCCAGGGCCTCGAGGAGCTTTCCAAGGCGCCCGTCGATAATCTGTTCGAGGCTGAAATTTTGCCCCAGGCGGTGGTCCGTGACCCGATTCTGGGGGAAATTGTAGGTCCGGACCCGGGCGCTACGGTCCCCGCTTCCGACCTTGCTCTTGCGCTCCGCCGCCCGCTCGTCATGCAGGCGTCGCTCTTCCGCCTCGAGCAGCCGTGAGCGCAGGATGCGCATGGCCTTGGCTCGATTCTTGTGCTGCGACTTCTCGTCCTGGCAGATGACCACGGTGTCCGTGGGGATGTGGGTGATGCGCACGGCCGAGCTGGTCTTGTTCACCGACTGGCCGCCCGGTCCGGACGAGCGCATGGTATCCACCCGCAAATCCTGGTCGCGCAGGTCGATCTCAGCTTCTTCCGCCTCGGGCAAGACCGCCACGGTCGCGGCCGAAGTGTGGATCCGGCCCTGCGTCTCCGTCGTGGGCACCCGTTGCACCCGGTGGCCCCCGGACTCGCTCCGCAGGCTACGCCACGCGCCCGTCCCTTCGACCCCGAATGTGAGCTCCTTGAAGCCCCCAACCTCCGTCGATTGGGCATCCAGCTCCTCGACCTTCCAGCGGCGTGATTCGAAGTACTTGCAGTACATCCGATAGAGGTCGGCCGCAAAGAGGGTCGCCTCGTCGCCGCCCGTTCCGGCCCGGATCTCGACGATCACGCGCGTCCGGTCGTCGGTTGGGTCAGAGATCAGGACGAGCTTCACATCCTCATCGATGGCCGCTTCCTCCCCCTCGAGGGCCAGCAGGTCCTCACGCGCCAGCTCCAGCAGCTCCTCGTCAGATTCGTCGGCCAGGATCGCGTCGGCTTCGGTGCGACGCTCGGCCATTCCCACGAGGCGCGCGTGCAGTGACGCGGACCGCTCGAGGCTTCCCCGCTCGCGCAACAGCACCGGCATGCGTTTCGCGTCGCTCGCAACCTCGGGGCTGCTCAGCGCGCGGGTGAGTTCTTCGAAACGTTCAGCCCGCTCGCGCAGCTTCTCGACGACAGACTGGGACAGGGCCATGGGCGTGGCTCGACAGCTCCAGCGCGCCCAGGCAAGGCGAGCAGCACTGTCGAAGCGATGGGCCTACTTCTTGGCGCCAGTCTTGCCGTAGCGCTTCAGGAAACGATCGACCCGGCCGGCGGCGTCCACGAACTTGTCCTTGCCCGTGTAGAACGGGTGACACACGTTGCAGATCTCGATCTTGAGTTCCTTGGTCGTGGCACGCGTCGTGAATGAGTTGCCACAGCCACAACGAACGTTGCAGTCCATGTACTTCGGGTGAATGTCAGTCTTCATTTTGCTGCTGCCCGCGCGTCATCCCGCGGATTTGATCTGGGCCTGGGCCCCAGTGGATCGAGCTGGATTCGTTCTGGGGATGCCCCATAGCTCACCGATCGAGGAGCACCGCGGGAAGACCTGCCGACCCTGGGGCCATGCACTGCCTTCCCGAAGCCTCCGCGGCCGGAGTTGAGCCCAAGAGACTAGCCCGGCGCCTACCGGCTCCGCAAGCCCACGGGGCGGCCTATTCCTGATCGGCGCGGTCGAGGAGGTCCAGGGCCAGCCCGACGGGCAATCCGACCACGTTATCGAACCCGCCCTCCTCCAGGCTCGTGACGAAGGCATCCGCGCTCTCCTGAATGGCATAGCCACCGGCCTTGTCGACCCACTCGCCGGTGGCGACGTAGGCGTCCACCTCGGCCGGCGACAGGGGCCGCATGGTGACCCAGGTGCACTCATCGCCACTCCAGCACACCCCATCGGAGCATCGGATCACCGCCACCCCGGTCACGACCCTGTGACGGGATCCAGAGAGGGTCGCCAGCATCCGGCGCGCCTCGGTCCGGTCGCCTGGCTTTCCGAGCAGCTCGCTGCCGTCCTCCCCGTCCACACAGACCACCGTGTCGGCCCCCAGGACCCGGATCCCTTGCCCCTCATGGAGCCTGGCAATCGCGCGTGCCTTGCGCTCCGCCAGCAGGACGGCCGCCTGATGGGGGTCGGTCCCGGAATCGATCTCCTCGTCCACATTCGAGACCTCGATCTCGAAGGGGACTCCGGCCTGCGCCAGAAGCTCCCGCCGTCTGGGCGAGGCCGAGGCGAGCACGATCGGCCCTGCCCCCAACCTAGCGCGCGCGACGCCGCGCGGTCTTCCTGGCCACTGGCCGGCGCTTGGCCGCCTTCTTCTTTGCCGACCTTGCGGCAGGCTTCTTCTTGGCGGACCCGGCCTTCTTCTTGGAGGTAGCGGACTTCTTCTTGGCGGCAGCCGGCCGCTTCTTCGCGCTCGAGGCCTTCTTCTTGGACGTCGACGACTTTTTCTTGCTCGTCCCGGCCTTTTTCTTGGTCGCGGCCTTCTTCTTGGATGTGGCCGGCTTCTTCTTGGCCGCCACCGGCTTCTTCCTCGCGCTCGCCTTTTTCTTGGCAGCCGTGGCCTTCTTCTTGGCCGCTGCAGCCTTCTTCGCGGCGGCGGCCTTCTTCGCGGCGGCGACCTTCTTCGCCGCGGCGGCCTTCTTCTTGGCGACGATGGCCCGCTCCTTGGCGGCCGCCTTCTTCTTGGCCTCGGCAATCTTCGCCTTCTCGGCGGCCTTCTTGGCCGCGACGGCAGCCTTGGCCTTGTCGGCGATCTTCTTCTTGGCCGCCTTGGCGAGGGCGAGCTTCTTGGCTTCCGCCTTGGCCTTGCGCTCATCGGCGCGCCGGCGCTTCTCGACCTCGCGGGCGCGGCGCTTCGCGAGCCCCTCGGCCTTCTTTCGAGCGCGATCCTCTTCCTTCTTGCGCAGCTCGGCTTCCTTCTTGATGGCCTGCTTGCGCCGCTCCTCGTCGCGCTTGCGCTGGGTCTCCTGGCGAGCCAGCATGTTGCGGCGTTCCTGGAAGGCCTTGGTCCCGTAGGGCGTTTCACGCAGAACCGCCACGTCCTCGAAGATGGGTTGATCCGGATCGGTCCAGAGTTCCAGCGCCTCGTGTAGCACTGTTGTGAATTCGAGCCCCTTGCCATCCGGAACGAGAGGCGCAACCGAGACCTTGGCCTTGGCCACGGATGTGGTGCGTCCGATCAGGCCGAGCCGGTCGAGGAACTTCATCATGGCCAGGTGCACAGGCACCTGCTCGTCATTTGCGAGCCAGAGCAGGTAGGAACCGGTGGTCATCCCCATGATCGGCATCTGGGTCATGGCCTTGGCACCGACAGCCAGGTCCTCGCGCAGGAATTCCAGGTCCAGGCCATGGGTCTTCTGAAAGACCTCGTGCAGGTAGTCCTTCAACATGCGCGCGCCTTGCAGGCGCCGCTCCTCGGCCGTCGCCCCCTTGCGGGCCGCGGGCTTGTCCAGATGTCTCGCGATTTCCTGCACCTGTGAGACGCGCACCTCGTTCCAGTCCTCGTAGGCCGCGGCCAGGGACAGGATCGAGTTCTCCGCCTGGCGCTGGGTGTGCGTGCGCATGAGGACCATCACGCCCCCGTGTTCCAGCAGGCTGAGCCCCTTGCGCGGAGCCGTAGGCACTGGCCAGCGCAGCTTGACTTCCTCGAGCAGGCGAGAAATGAACTTCTTATTCGTCACGGATGTCTCCGGTGATTCGATTGGTTGCTCTCCCCGCCGCGAGGAGGTTCCCTGTGAATGAAAACGGGCCCGGCGAATGGCGTCGGGCAGCCTCCAGGGCGCCCCCACTATTCACCGCGGCCCCTGTGCCCCCGGCCTTGCATGGGGCAACCAACGGGCAACTCTGTACTACTCGGCGCTCTCCTCGGCGGCGGCGGCAGCCGCGACCTTGGCGGCCTCTCGGCGGGCCGTATTGCGTTCGGATGCGCGCTGCACCTTGCGTTCCGCGCGGGTCTTTTGATCGGCGCGTCGGGTCTTGGTGGTCGCGGTCTTGAGCTTGCGACCGGAACGGTCGCCCTTGACGAACTTCGGGGCGAACTCACCCTCGTAGACGCCACGCGCGCGAAAGATCGAGCGCACCGTGTCGCTGGGCGTGGCTCCCACGCTCAACCAGTGGCGCGCGCGCTCGACGTCCAAGGTCGTCTGCGCGTCCTCCTTGGCACTCACCGGGTCATAGAGACCCAGCGTTTCCAACGTCCGTCCATCGCGCGGCTTGCGCGAATCAGCGACGGAAATACGGTAGCAGGGCCGGTTGCGGCGGCCCGTGCGCTTCATACGGATGACGACTGCCATGGATTAGGTCGGAGGGGCTTGATCTTGGGCTCGGGCAGGTATCTGGGACCACAGAGTCCCGGTCCTCCCACGATGAGAAGCGAAAGATGACACACAACGGCGGCCGGACTGTCCAGTGCCTAGCCTGAAAATCAGCGTTTCCGACGGTTCTTGCGGCGTTGCTTGGCAGCCGATTTGTCGCGCTTCTTCGAGCCGCTCTTGCGAGTCGCGGAGGACCCCATGGGTCGGGGTCCAGCGCCCGGAAGGCCATCGGCCAGCCCGGGCGGAAGCTCCCCGCCGGCTCCCCCGCCCCCGAAAAGGCCCGCCAGGCCTCCCCCGAGCCCGCCCAGCAGGCCGCCGCCGGCGCCACCGCCGGCCAGCTCCCCGGTGCCCGACATTCCTCGCAGGGTGTCCTTCTTGGCCTTCGATCCCATGCGAGCGCCCAGGCCCATCTTGCCCATCTGCTTCATCATGAGCTTCATATCCTTGAAGCGCTTGAGCAGCTCGTTCACGGCCCCGAGATCCTGACCCGCGCCCCGCGCGACTCGACGCCGCCGGCTGACATTCAGGCTCTCCGGCTGCAGCCGCTCACCGGGGGTCATCGACGTGAAGAGGGCCTCCAGCCGGTTCATCTGCTTGTCGTCCACGTCGATCTTGTCGGCCAGGCCCCCCATCCCGGGCATCATTCCCAGGACCTTCTTCATGGGCCCCATGCGGCGCATCATGCGCAGCTGGGAGAGCATGTCCTCCAGGGTGAACGAGCCCATCACGAGCTTCTCGAACGAGGCCTGGGCCTCGGTCTCTGAAACCTCTTCCTGGACCTTTTCGACCAGCCCGACCACATCCCCCATCCCGAGGATGCGGCCCGCCATGCGCTCGGCCTGGAACGGGTCGAGGTCATCGATCTTCTCGCCCGTACCGACGAACAGGATCGGACAGCCCGTGATCTCCTTCAACGCGAGCGCCGAGCCGCCGCGCGCATCCCCGTCCATCTTGGTCAGGATCACGCCCGTCAGGGACAGGCGCTCGTGGAAGGCGCGCGCTGACTGGACCGCGTCCTGGCCCGTCATCGCGTCGACTACCAGAACCTGGTTGTGGGGCCGGGTCGCATCCGCGATCTCGGCAACCTCCGCCATCAACTCGTCGTCGACGTGCAACCGGCCGGCCGTATCGAGAATCACGAAGTCATGCCCGTTGGCCTCGGCGAAGGCAACGCCCCGGCGACAGACATCCGGCGGGCTCAGGCCGGCCTCATGAAATACGGGCACCTCCAGCTGCCGCCCAAGAACCTCGAGCTGCTGGACGGCAGCCGGGCGCTTGACGTCGGCCGCAACCAGTAGCGGCCGCTTCGAGTGCTTGTCGCGCAGGTGACGGGCCAGCTTGGCGCAGGTCGTCGTCTTTCCCGCTCCCTGCAGCCCCGCCATGAGCAGTACGGTCGGACCGCGCTTGGCCGTGGCCAGGCTGGCGTCCTCCGGCCCCATGAGCTGAACCAGCTCCGCGTGTACCGCGTGCACGAATTGCTGCGACGCATCGACGCCCTTGAGCCTGTCGGAGCCCAACGCACGGGCCCGAACCCGCTCCGTGAACTCCTTGGCCAGCTTGAAATGAACATCCGCCTCGAGCAGGGCGCTGCGCACCTCGCTCAGCCCCTCTTCGATGTTCTTGTCCGTCAGCTCCTTCTTGTCGCGCAGAAAGGAGAAGGAACTCGTCAGCCGCTGGGTGAGATTCTCGAACATGGGCCGAGCAGCCTAGCCGGGGGAAAGTGCCGAGTCAGGCCAAAAAACGGGCAGCCTGGCTCTACTGGCGGCACTCGAGTCCCCGGTTGCTTCAAACGGTCCAATGGAGGCCTCCGGCCCGGGTGTAACAGTGGCCCGTTAAGTAGCCCGGAGCGGATGCCGTGCCAGGGGCCCCATGGGAGGCGGCCCTGCGGCGACCCGCGCATCCGGCAATCCAATGGAAACACTGTTTCTGGTCATCGCGATCATGGGCATCGGGGCGATCACCCCTGGACCCAACAATTTTATGGTCATGGCCGCCGGCGCTCGCGGCGGCCTGCCGGCAGCCGGCCCGGTGATCGTGGGCGTGGTGCTCGGTGGCCTGGTGCTGCTCACCCTGGCATGGCTGGGGGTCGCGACGGCACTCGACGCAGCGCCGAGGATGCGCCTCGTCTTGACGGGCGGCGGCGCCGCCTACCTCGCGTGGCTAGGTGGCGGCATGCTCTGGGAGACGCGCCGCTCCATGGACGGCGCCAATCGCTCCGGGACCACGGGCCACCGACTGCCGACCCACTGGCTCGGCGTGGCAACATTTCAGCTTCTCAATCCGAAGGCCTGGGTGATGCTGGTGACCGCCACCGCGGTGATGGCCCGTGCACTGGACGGTCCATGGGGCCTGGGAGCACTCGCCGCGATCTACGCGCTTCGCTCCGCGGTCTCCTTGACACTCTGGGCCATCGCCGGTTCGGCCATCGGCCGTTTCCTGGGTGAGGCCGGCTCGAGGCGCCGATTCGACCGGGCGATGGGCACTCTCCTGGTCGTGCTCGCCGGTCTGCTGCTGGTCGCCGAGGTCTGACCTCCCGTTCAGGCGCTCCCGGACTCCGAACCGTTCGTTCGGACGAATGCCTCGGTGATGAAGATCGGTGTCTCCTGATGGCTGACCTCGACGAATCCCTCGTCGCGTAGCCACGACCGCAGCAGGTCCGGTCGGGAGAATCGCACGCGCCATGATGGCCGCCACCCCTCGGGCAGGCAGCGCACGACGAAGGCCGCGGACCGGAGCAACCACCGGAACCACCAGTGGTCTCCGGGGAATGTGATCACGCAGAGGGAGAGCGTGTGCCCGGCTGCTGCCCGGACAAGGCCCTCAGGGTCCAGGTAGCAGTGCACGGACTTGTCGAGAATCGTGACATCCGCCGGGTCGACTTGATCGGCGAGCGCGGCAAAGTCACCCTCGAGGTAGCTGATGCGGTCGTCGAGGCCGGCGGCCTCGGTACATGCCCGTGCATGCTCCAGGTAGGTCGGGTTGAGCTCGATTCCAACGACTGACGCTGCTCCAGCCTCGACAAGGTGCGGGTGCAGGTGCCCCCTGCCGCATCCGATGTCCAGGATGCTGCGCCCCTCGATGCCATGGCTTCGCAGGGCGTCGAGGATCTGAACCTGGTTGGCTTCGAGATCCCGATGTTCCATTCCGCCTACCCGTTCGCAACCGGCCCTCTGGCCTGAAGATCCCTCGGCGGACCAGGTCCCGGACCGGCTCAATCCCCAACCCGTTTGATCGCGCCTCCGAGTGCGGCCAGGCGTTCCTCGATGCGCTCGTAGCCGCGGTCGATGTGATAGACGCGGTGGATCTCGGTCTCGCCCCGGGCCACCAGGCCGGCCAGTACCAGGGCTGCCGAAGCACGCAGATCGGAGGCGGTGACGGGTGCGCCAGAGAGAGACTCGGTCCCGCGCACCACGGCCATGGTGCCCTGGCGGCGCACCTCGGCCCCCAGTCTTTCCAGTTCGGGCAGGTGCATCCAGCGGTCCGGATAGATCCGTTCGTCGATGACCGAAATGCCGTCTGCCAGGGACATGAGTGCCATCCACTGCGCCTGCAGGTCCGTCGGAAATCCTGGGTAGGGATGGGTCGTGACGTCGGTCGAGCGCGGGCGCTCGGCACGAACATCGAATGGCTGGGTTTCAATCCAGTCCGGACCGCACTCGACCGGGACGGCCGCATCGGACAGGCGCGTGAGCAACACGGCCAGGTGTTCGGGACGACAACCGTCGACCCGCACCCGTCCGCCAGCCAGGGCGCCGGCGATGACATAGGTCCCTGTCTCGATCCGATCCGGAATCACCCGGTGGGTCGCACCGTGCAGCTCGTCGACGCCTTCGATCTCCATACACGGTGACCCATGGCCCGTGATGCGCGCGCCCATGGCGATCAGGCATTCCGCCAGGTCGACGATCTCCGGTTCACAGGCCGCCCCTTGAAGCACGCTGCGGCCCTTGGCCAGGGTGGCTGCCATGAGAACGTTGGCCGTGCCGAGGACCGACGAGCCAAAGGCCGATCCGAGGTACATGGACGCCCCACGCAATCCGCCGGGCGGGGCCTCCGCGACGACGAATCCGTGCTCGACGCGCACGGTGGCGCCGAGGGCGACCATGCCCTTGAGGTGCAGATCGATCGGGCGCACCCCGAATACGCAACCGCCGGGAAGGCTTACCTCCGCACGACCACAGCGCGCGAGCAGGGGCCCGAGGACGCAGACGGATCCGCGCATCTTGCGCACATTGTCCCAGCCCGCGCGGGGGACGAGGTCCCCTTCGGCGCAGATTTCGACCGATCCATCCGCCCCCTGTTCGCCGGCCACACCGAGCTCGCGCAGGACCGCCAGCATGGTGCGCACGTCGATCAGGTCCGGAGCACCAGTGATTCGCAGGGGTTCATGGGTCAGTATCCCCGCCGCAAGCTGGGGCAGAACGGCGTTCTTCGATCCGGCGGCAGCGATGCGACCTGCGAGCGGCCGCCCCCCCTCGACGATGAATCTATCCAAGCTCGCGCCTTCCTGGGTTTACTGGTTCTGTTGCGCTCGGCGTGCCCGATCGGCGCCGCCCGACTCCCGGCTCGGCTCGAGCATGCGCCCGAGCGGCCGTCCACCCAACACGTGCAGGTGCAGGTGATCCACCTCCTGCCCACCGTCAGACCCGGTGTTCGTTATCAGGCGCCAGCCTGACTCCAGCCCTTCGCCGCGGGCCACTTCGGAGGCGGCGAAGAGCAATTTCCCGGCCAGGACCTCGTCTCTCATCTCCAACATTGAGGCCACATGGACCTTTGGGAGCACGAGGACGTGGGTCGGCGCCTGGGGAGCGACGTCCCGGATGCCGAGCACCCAGTCGTCCTCGTACACGCGCTCCGAAGGCACCTCACCGGCGACGATCATGCAGAAAATGCAGCTCATGGGTATGTTGCGTGCCCATCGGGCGCCCCATGGATCCGGGGGCGACGGCGCGCCATCCGGGGCAATGTAGCGACTCGGCATCGGCAGATCCCGGATGCGGCCCCCAAGAACTTGGACCAGGCCAGCCACAGCCCGATCTGCCCGCAGGCCCCGACCGCAATAGGGGCATCGCCGGCCGTGTTGACTCCGGGCCTCGAGCCCCTAGACTGTCCAGCTTCTTCCCCCCTGAAAAAGTCAAAAATGGACTCCGAATAGGAAGTCCGCGGGGGAATCCTATCGGCAAGGAGCGGCCGTGAGCGTTTTCAACATAGAACAAGATCCGATCCCGAGTTTCGCGGCACTGCAGCAGGAGCGCGCGCGGGTATTCGAATCCCAGGAGGCCCTGGCAAGTTTCGCAAGGATTGTCAGCGACCTCGGCACGTCCGATGAAGCCGGACGCCGGCGCGGACTCGGCATGTGGTTGATCGCGTCCTTCGAGGACGCCGTGAAATTGCTTGCGGGCTACCCGACGGATGACGTTGCCTCCTTTACATGCGCCAACGCCCTGATGTCCCTGGGCCGCCCGGCTGACGCCCTCCCCATCTTCGAGCGACTCTCACAGGCCTATCCGGACGAGCCCCGTCCGCGCGGTGGCCTGCTCGAGGCCAAGGTCGAGGCAGACATCGAGGCCCTCGGAGACGAGCAGGCCTTGCAAAACCTGGTGCAGGGTCTCGACAGCGCGCCGCCCTCTTTCCAGGACAGCGCGGAGGCCCACTACTTGCTCGGGCGCCGCGCCGAGCTGTCCCGCGACTGGCAGGCCGCCATCGATTGCTTCCGCGCCGCGCGCGAGGTCGATCCCACCCACCGCGCCAATCTGTTCCACCTGGCCTACCGCGCCGAACGCACGGGCCTCGAGGATCTGGCGCTCGAGGCCTACGAGTCCCTGGCCTCGATGCTTCCCACTGACCGCAATGTCCTGATGAACCTCGGAGTCCTGTACGAGGATCTCGGGCGCGACCAGGAGGCAGCGGCCTGTTTCGACACGGTCGTGCGCTCCCAGCCCACCAACCATCGCGCGCGCCTCTATCTCGAGGATGCACGCGCCGGAATGGTCATGTTCTACGACGAGGACATGGAGAAGAAGGAAGATCGGCTCAACCAGATCCTGCGCATCCCGATCACCGACTTCGAGCTCTCCGTTCGCGCGCGCAACTGCCTCAACAAGATGGGCATCATGACCCTCGGCGACCTGGTCAAGAAGACCGAGGCCGAGCTGCTCTCGTACAAGAATTTTGGTGAGACGTCCCTGAACGAAATAAAGGAGATCCTTGGCAGCAAGGGCCTGCGCCTGGGGATGGCTCGCGAGGAAGCTGTGGCGAGCATCGCCAAGGCACGCACGGACCCCGGAACGGCCTACACGGGCTCGCCGGACCAGAGTGATCTCCTGTCCCATTCGCTGTCGGAGCTGAAGCTCTCGATCCGGGCCCGGCGCACGGTCGAGAACCTCGGATGTCTGACCATCGCCGACGTGGTTCAGCACAGCGAGAACGAGTTGCTTGGAATGCCGAACTTTGGCGTCACGTCTCTGCTCGAGCTCAAGGCAAAGCTGTCCGAGCTGGGGCTCTCGCTGAAGGCCGAGTAGACCGGGAAGAGGGGGCCTGGTATGTACGAGTACATCGAAGGCGAGATCCAGCGTCGATCTGCGGTCCGTATCGTGATCGACGTGGGCGGAGTGGGTTTCGATCTCATGACGCCTCCGGGCCTGCCCTTTCCGCGGGAGGGCAGGACGCGCGTCTGGACCCACTTCGTGGTGCGCGAGGACTCCCAGACCCTCTATGGATTCCCGGACGGCAACACGCGCGACCTCTTTCGTCTGCTCTTGCGCGTGCGCGGAGTCGGCCCCGCCATGGCCCTGGGAGTGATCGCCGGCATGACCCGCGATGAGCTGGTCGAGGCCGTTCGCACCGACGACCTGAAGCGTCTGACCCGCATCAAGGGCGTCGGCAAGAAGACGGCCGAGCAGATCGTTCTCGATCTGCGTGACAAGCTGGCCAGCTTCACCGACGAGCACCTGGCTGACGTCACCTTGCACCCACCAGGGGGCGCGCAAGCAGGACCGGCCTGGTCCTCGGAGAAGCAAAACCTGATGGATGCCCTGGCTGCGCTGGTGTCCGTCGGGTACGCCGAGAAAGATGCACAGCGCCAGGTCGACCGTGCCGAGCAGGAAGTCGGCGCGTCGGACCTCGAGAATCTGGTGCGGGCGGCGCTGTCCTGAACCGCAGTCCGCTCGATCGATCCCAACACCGAACCAGCCCCCGGGCGACGAACCCCGGGGACGAACCCCTATCCCGCAGCCACGAGGCAACCCTGGTGTTTCCGCCCCCCAACCAAACCCGAATCCTGATCTGCGACGACCTGCACGAGAAGGCGCTGGAGTGCTTTCGCAAGGCCGGCTACGAGCCCGAACTCCGACTCGGAATGAATGAGAAGGAGCTCATCGCCGCCGTTCCAGGGGTTCACGCCCTGGTCGTGCGCTCGGCCACGAAGATCACCGCGCCGGTGCTCGCAGCGGCCGACACACTGGCGGTGGTGGGTCGCGCCGGAGTAGGCGTGGACAACGTGGACTGCGATGCGGCCACGATGCGCGGCGTGGTGGTCATGAACACGCCGACCGGAAACACGACGACCACGGGAGAGCTGGCGATTGCACTGCTGACCTCGATCGCGCGCCACATCCCGCGCGCAGACCGCCAGACACGCGGGGGCGACTGGAAGAAGAAGGCCCTGATGGGCACGGAATTGACCGGCAAGACCCTGGGCGTGATCGGCCTGGGGCGAATCGGGCGAGTGGTCGCCACCCGGGCGCTCGGGCTCTCGATGAATGTCATTGCGAGCGACCCTTTCCTGAGCAAGGCCGGTGCAAGCTCCCCCATCGATGGGGTCATGCTGATGTCCCTCGAGGAGCTGCTCGCCCAATCCGACTTCGTCACCCTGCACGTCCCGATCAGCGACGACACCCGCAATTTACTGTCGCGCGAGCGGCTGGCGCTCATGAAGCCCGGCGCGCGCCTGATCAACGCGGCGCGCGGCGGACTGGTCGACGAAGTAGCACTGGCCGAAGCCCTTGAATCGGGTCACCTGGCCGGCGCGGCTCTGGACGTACTGGCCCAGGAGCCGCCCGCCCCTGAGAATCCACTGCTGGGGCGCGAAGATGTGATCCTCACCCCCCACCTGGGTGCTTCCTCACTCGAGGCCCAGGAGAATGTGGCGGTCGGAATCGCCGAACAGATCAGCACCTACTTCCAGCAGGGAGTTGCCCACAATGCGGTCAACGCACCGGCCGTTTCGGACCACACCCTGAGGTCGCTGCGGCACTACATTCTGCTGGCAGAGAAAATGGGGCGCTACCTGGCCCAGCGCACCGTGGAACCGATTCGAAAGATCGAGTTCACGGTCTCCGGCGAGGTCCAGGCGGAAGACGACGGCTACCTGGCCCTGACCTTTCTGGTCGCGGTACTCAGTCAGGGCCTCGAGGGCGGGGTGAATTTCGTGAACGCACCGGGACTGGCAAACGAACGTGGCATCCGTCTCCTGACAGCTTGCGAGGAGGAGTCATCCTTCTTCCCGAGCCAGCTCAAGGCGCGCGTTTCCACAAAAGGGGGCGCAGAGACCCATCTGGTGACCGGGACGGTTTTTGGCGAGCAGCCGCGCTTCGTGCGCATCGACGCCACCCATGTGGACCTGGCTCCCGAGGGTGTCATGCTGATCACCAAGCACAACGACCGACCCGGGGTACTCGGTGCCATAGGTACGGTGCTCGGGAAGGCCAACATCAACATTCGGCGCGCCGAACTCGGGCCCGCAAAGCAGTCCGCAGATGGGCTGGCCTCGGCCTTCCTCACTCTCTACGACGATCCCGCTGATGGTGTCGTGGCCGCAGTCACGGCCCTGGACGGCATCGAGCAGGTGAGACGTATCCGGCTGGGATGAGCTTCCGCGCGAATCCTGCTGAGGGCCCCGTGCTGAAGGCGCCGCCGCCCTACGGAACCGTCGTCTTCGACTGCGATTCGACCCTGTCGTCCATCGAGGGCATCGAGGACCTGGCTCTCGGCCGAGAGGACGAGGTGCGCGCCCTTACCGACCGCGCCATGAGCGGCGAGTTGCCGATCGAAGCAGTATACGGGGCGCGCCTGGACGCGATCCGCCCGACGGCTGACCAGGTGGCGGGTCTCGGCCAACGATACCTGCAGACCCTTCTGCCAAACGTCCACCAGCTGGTCGCAGCCCTGGTCTTCCTGGAGAAGCGCGTGTGCATCGTTTCGGGAGGACTCTTGCCTCCCGTACGCGAAGTGGGCGCTGCCCTGGGCCTGGCCGTGACTGACATATTCGCGGTCGATATCGAGTTCGACGCCGAGGGAAACTACGCCGGATTCGAGGGCGATGCCCCGGCGGCCAGGGCCGGCGGAAAGCTCGAGATCCTGAGAGGCATCGTCGGCCCCGGCGCTGCCATGGCCCTGGTCGGGGACGGCGCGACCGACCTCGAGGCCGCCCCTGCATGCGCCCGATTCATCGGATTCGGGGGTGTGGTCGAGCGCCCGGTCGTGATGGCTGCCGCCGATGCACGTTGCACGGAACCGGATTTCGCCGCCCTCGCGCCCCTCTTGCTCACCGAGGATGAACTCGATCGCCTGGCGCGGTCGAATACCCATCGCCCACTCGCCCACGCGGCGCTGGGATTCCCCCCAATACCCTGAGGACGGCCATCTGGCCGCCGGCTGCACCATGCTCTGGATCCCTGGCCCCACTGAAGTACGCCCCGAACTCCTGGCCGAATGTGCCCGCCCCATGATCGGGCACCGCAGCGCAGCCATGGTCGAGACCATCGAGCGTATCGACCCTGGACTGCGCCTGGCCTTCGGGCTCGAGCAGGATTCCAAGGCCAGCGTCGCGGTCCACTCCGCGAGCGCGACCGCCATGATGGAGGCCGGACTGCGCGGGGTGGGAGCGCGGGTCGTCTGCATGGTGAACGGCGCCTTCTCGAAGCGTTGGGCGCAGATTGCCAGGACGCTCGGCAAGGAGGTGAACGTGATCGAATCGGCCTGGGGCCAGCCCGCCGACTGCGCTGCCCTCTCGGCCCAGCTCGCGGCGGGCCCGGTCGACGCCGTGACCTACGTGTCCAGCGAGACCTCTACCGGGACATTGACTCCGCTCGCCGACATGGCGCGTGTCCTCGCGCCCCACGACGATACGGCCCTGCTCGTGGACCTGGTCAGCTACATTGCGGGCGCCCCGGTCGACTTCGATCAGCAACGCCTCGACTTCGGCTTCGCGGGGGTGCAGAAGGCCTTCGCCCTGCCTCCGGGCGTCGCCGTGTGCTGCGCCTCGGAGCGATTCATGGAGAGCGCCCGCAACCAGGAACACCGCGGCTACTACCTCGATCCGCTGGTCTTCATCGAAGGACACCTGGCACGCAAGACCCCGGCGACGCCCTGCATCCCCCTCTATTTCGCCCTGGCACGACAGCTCGAGGACATTACTGCGGGCGTGACGCTGCCCGAGAACGGGCCCCGGAGCACGGGTTCCGCAGCGTGGCAGGGTCGCTTTGCCAAGCACGCCGACATGCAGCAGCGCACCATCGACTGGGCCGCGGGCCACGGCCTGACGCTCCTCCCGGGACCCGGATTCGGGTCCCCCACCGTCTCGTGCATCCAGGCCGGGGAGATCGATGTCACCGGACTCGTCGCCGGCCTGAAGAGCCAGGGATTCGAGATCAGCAATGGCTACGGAGCCCTCAAGGGCAAGACCTTCCGCATCGGCCATATGGGCGACCACACTCCGACCGGTCTCGACGAGCTGCTCGTAGCGGCTGACGGGGTCCTGGCCGGACTCGCCGGTTAGCGGCCGGTCGGATTTGTTAGGATTGGCCGGCAAGGGAAATCCATGAATAGCTCCGAACCGTCTCCCATCGAGAGCGACGACGTCGCACTCACCGCAACGTTCACATTTCCGCGCTCTGACGCTGCTCCCATCCGTCCACTCCTGCCACCGCGCCGACTCCTGGTCGAGGTGGTCGGCGGACCACTCGACGGGGCGCGCGGCAAGAGCGAGGCCGACAACATCACCATAGGCCGCGCGGGACACAACGATCTCGCACTACCCGGTGATGCGACCGTCTCGACCGACCATGCCCGCATCGCGCGCGAGGACCAGCACTACTGGCTGCAGGACCTCTCCAGTCGCAACGGCACCTACCTCGGAGATCGCCCGATCGGAAACCGGACGCTGATCGGCCCCGGAATTCGATTCCAGGTGGGCGCGACCCATGTCGAGTTTCTGCCAGCCCTGACGACCTCCGTTCGTTTCGGGGCGGAGGCCGTGATGCACCTGCCGCTCGCGCCGAACTCCGAGGCGGTACTGGCCGCAGCTGGACGCGCGAGCCTGGTCACCAAGTGCCCCTACCTGGGCGTGGAGCATATATTCCTCGGGCTACTCGAGGAGCAGCCAGAGCTCATCTCCGAACGGGCCAGCCTCGAGGTGGCGGAGATCGCGCGCCAGCTGCGCGAGTACGCCACGCCGCGCCGCCCCATGCCCCCGTCAGGAGGCATCGACCCGACGCCCCGATGTCGACTGATGCTCGACCTGGCGGGCAGGGTCGCCGCGAGCGAGAAGGCCCAGGCCATCGAACCCCGCCACCTGATGCATGCCATCCTGCGCGAAGCACGCAGCCTGCCGATCCGGGTGCTGCGTTCTTTCCAGATGGACCTGGTAGCGCTCGAGATTTCCCTCGACCAGGAGCCCGAGGCCCCCGACAGCCCGACGCCGATCCTCGAGAAGTATGGTCGGGACCTGACCCAGATGGCACGCACGGGCGCCATGTCGCCCGTGATCGGCCGCGAACGCGAGATCGAGCTACTTGCCCAGGTTCTGTTGAGACGGGGCAAGAACAACCCCGTACTCGTCGGCGAGGCCGGGGTCGGGAAGACCGCCGTGGTGGAGGGCCTGGCACAGGTGCTGATTGCCAGCGATTGCCCCGAGCCACTTCGGGGGCGCAGTCTGATCGAGGTCTCCCTGTCTTCCATGGTCGCGGGCAGCAAGTTCCGCGGTGAGTTCGAAGAGCGTCTCGTCAACCTCATCACGGAATGCCAGGCGCACCCGGAGGTCATCCTCTTCCTGGACGAGCTCCACACGGTGGTCGGGGCCGGGTCTGCCGAGGGGGCCATGGATGCTTCCAATATTCTGAAGCCCGCCCTGGCGCGCGGGGAACTTCGTTGCATCGGAGCCACGACCATCACGGAGTACCGGCGCCACATCGAGGCGGACGCTGCGCTCGAGCGCCGCTTCGAGCGGGTCCAGGTCGAGGAGCCATCGTCAGAGGATGCCCTCCAGATCCTCGAGGGCCTCCGAAACGCCCTGGAGGCCCATCACCAGGTCAGCATCGAGGCCGACGCATTGAAGGCCGCGATCGAGCTCACGGTGCGGCATGTACCAGGTCGCCGATTGCCGGACAAGGCACTCGACGTCGTCGACCAGACCTGCGCCCGCGCACGCCTGGCGCGCTTGACCGGCGCCGAGGGCGCGGCCGACGCGAAGCCCGAAATCAAGGCCGCCGACATCGTCCGAACCGTGGCCGACTGGACCGGCATTCCGCTCGAACGCATCACCGGCAAGGAGGTGCGTCAGCTGCTCTCGCTCGAACAGGAGCTGGGCGCCCTGGTCATCGGTCAAGATCACGCCGTCAAGGCAGTAGCGCGCACGATCGTCACGGCCCGCGCTGGCCTGGCAGACCCAAAGCGCCCCCTGGGCGTCTTCTTCTTTGCCGGCCCGACGGGCGTCGGCAAGACCTGGTTGGCGCGCTCCCTGGCCGAGGTTCTGTTCGGCGATGAGAGCCGCCTCGTGCGAATCGACATGTCGGAGTACATGCAAGAGCATTCGGTCTCCAACTTGATCGGCGCGCCGCCGGGCTACGTGGGCCACGAGCGTGAAGGCACCCTTATCTCGGCCCTGCGCACCCACCCACACAGCGTGGTGTTGTTCGACGAGATCGAAAAGGCCCATCCGCGTGTCCTCGACCTCTTCCTGCAGATCTTTGACGACGGTCGCCTTACCGGTACTAACGGCAAGGTGGCGAGCTTCACCCAGGCCGTCGTCATCCTGACCTCCAACCTCAACCTGGTCCCGCAAGCGCGGCGCGGGTTGGGATTCAACCGGGACGACAGCACGCCGACGGAGGATCCGCGCGACCTTCTTCAGCGCGTCCTGCGCCCGGAACTCGTGAATCGCATGGACGACGTCGTCCTGTTCGAGAGTCTGGACGACCATGCCCTGCGAGAGATCGTGGACCATGCCCTGAAGGCCATCCGCGAGTCCGTTGCCGAGCGCGATGTCGAGCTCGAGTTCGGAGACGATGTGTACGAGCACCTGGTCCAGCTCGCGGACACCAGCGACTTCGGCGCGCGCGAGATCCGGCGCGTGGTCGACAAGCATGTCCGACACCCTCTCGCGGAGGAGATCCTGCGCCGTGGTGAGAGCACCGACACGATTCAGGTCAGCGTGAACGACGGCGGGCTCGTCTTCCGCGCGATGACCTCCGATCAGGGCCGATCGTCAACCCTGTAGCCATTTCGACCGGCAACGCCCAGGGCCAGGGCCCGCAGCTTCTCGGGACCGAGGTGATGCAGCTGGTGCACGAGCATGCGGTCAGGATCCAGTTCACGCCAGGCCATCGGATCACGGCGCCAGGAGCGCTGGGCCTGGGCGACCAGGTCCCGAAGCAAACGCCCGTAGGCGCCTGAATGGGGCGTGACGTCGTCCCCGGACTCAGCCGCCTGCAGGATCTCAGCCCAGGCCAGGCGCGGATCGGGCAATTCACACAGGGCCACGAGTTGGGCCCGGTACTCGAGCAATCGCTCGGCACCGGCCGGCATGAAGCCCACCGAGAATAGCAATCCCAGTACACCCATGAGGTGCTCCGAAACTGGATACAGACGCGAGCGGTCACACAGATGACCCTCTTCGTGCACGGAGGTGAGCTGTACGAAATCTTCGAACGGGACCTCGCCCAGGACCTGACCAGGGCCGGCGCGATCCGCCATGACCGCCAGGCGCATACGATCGGCCTCGCCGAGCAAGAGATCGGTCGACGTCCAGGTCTCCCCCCGCGCCACCTTCACACCCCGCACCGCCAGGGCCCGGCTAACCCGCTGCGCGCCGTCGGGCTCGCTGAAGTGACGGGCAAGCAGGCGCCAGCGGTCGTACTCCGAGCGCACCACGTCGAGATCCACGAAGTATCCCTCGTGCAGTGCCGCGCCCCCGATGGCAACGCCATTGCGCGAGGCACCCCCGTGGAAATCGCCCGTTTGACACCAGGCCACGGTCCCGGACCATGGAATTCCGAGGTGTTCACCCGAGCGCTCCTCCAGCAAGACGAGCCCGAGGACCGTGCCGTCCGGCGCGCTACCGCCGGCGATGTCCCCGATGACGGCAAAGCGCCCCAGACGGTGGAATTCCTGGGCCAATCCGGGGACGAGCTCACCCGCTGTCCCACGTCCCAGCCGCTCGTCCTGGGCCGAAAAGTAGCGGCCCGGATGCAGCACAGCGCCCACCCACCCGTATTCGACGAACGGCGTGGCGGCGAGCTGCGTGCGCAGGGCATCGCGATCCAGCTCACCACCCAGGAACTGGTGGGCGCGCTGGAAGATCCCACTCATTGCATCCAGCAAGCTACCCAGGCTCTCGATCTTCGCGGCCTCGGGCATCTCCGATGGCCCATTCATGGGGACGTCATCGATGAGGGCGGGAAAGTGCGGACGCTTGCTAGGCAGGTCACGCAGCAGGCTGCCGACGGCGGAGAGGGTCGCCTGCCCCGCGGCGGCGCGGGTGCTCAGGTCCACCGCATGGTCCACATCTCCCGCGGGAACGCGAGCCGCAAACGACCTGGCTTCGAGAAACCAGCCCGCATCGATCAGTGCGTTCCCGAGCTCTTCAACGGCACCCAGCTCGGCGCGATCGAGCGCGACATCCCCCAAGGCGCGCGCCGCAAGGATGACCCGGCGCAGTCGCTCGTCCCGTGGATTCCCCTGGTCGTCGAGCACCTGGAGCGGCAGCTCGGCGAGCCAGCCTTCAATCGCCTGCCGCGGATCGCCATGGCTCATGCGCACCAGGCGCAAGGCGCGGGCGCTGACGCTGTCATCGAGTTTCGCCCGATTCCACAGTTCGAGCTCGAGCACCGAACCCGGAATTCCGGGCGAGGCCTGGAGTAGCCCTGGCTTCGTTTCTCGCTCCGCCAGGGCCAGGTCGACGTCCACGCGCCTGATGGAGAGTGAGCGGCGTGGAAACCGTAGGGCTCCAACCAGGCCGGCCAGCTCAGCCCGGGTGAGAGCGCTGTTTGCGATCAAGTACAAGGCACGGCGCACGCCTCGCCGCCGCAACTGGGGTTGGTCCGCTCCAAGCTCGGTTCCCGCAAGCTCGCGCGCCACCCAGACGCGTGAGCGCGCCGAGAGCCCGGGCTGAACGAGACATTGCTCCAGCACCCGAATGGCCCGCGGATGTTCGTTCGAGGCACGCAGGTAACGGGCCAGGGTTACGCTGAAGTTGGTCCGTTCGAAGGGATCGCGGGAGCGGGCCAGGGCGCCCGTGCCCAGGCGGATCGCGTCGGCGACGCGGCCCTCCTGAAAGGCAGTCCATGCCAGCCCGTGCTGGGCCCAGGCGAGCCCGGGAGACATCGTCGCGGCGCGGCTGAAGCGTGCGGCACCGCGCAGACCTTCGAAGCGTCCCGCGAGGTAGAGGTGCACGGCATCCTCCGGATCCTCATCCAGAACCTCGCGATGATGCTCGAGCGCGCTGGGCCCGAGCAACTCCTCGCGCAATCGATCGTCGACAAAGCGCATGGGCGCGACCCAGTCCGGGGCCAGGCGATTCGCGTTACGAGCGGCTGCCAGGGCAGGCTCCAGTCCCTGCGGGTCACCATCACGCCAGAGGTCGAGGGCCTCGGCCAGGGCCTCCGATGCGGCCGGTCCGATCGCGGGCTGGAGCGGGATCGGCGGCGCGGCGCAGGCCGCCTGAAATAGTCCTGAGGCCGCGAGACAAACCACGTGCGCCCATCGGTTGCTGCAGTTCATGGTGTCGTGCCCAGGCGGCATCGCTGTCGGAAAGGGCGATGCACCAGGTCCTTGTACCGAATTAAACGGCGCGAGTCGCCGAGCCAGGTTGGACAAAGCCAGGCGGCCGATGGTCGATCGGCGCACCGGCGAATGCGGGCTAGAGGAAGGCGTCGATGACGGCGTCGTCGCCGGCGTTGCTGTCCGCGCGCTCGAGCAGCTTGGCATGGGCCAGCCAGCCGGCGAGGGAATTCCCCTCACCGCCACGCATGTCGCTTGTGTAAATGCGCACCTGGTCCACAAACCCGGACTCCAGCATCGCCTGCAAGAGCGTGGGTCCGGCCTCCAGCAAGACGCGCCGGGCGCCCTGATCCCAGAGCCAGCCCTGGACGCCGCGCAGGTCCAGACTGTCCCGGGCCGAGCCGTGCAACCCATGCACCTCGGCCCCGGCCGCCTGCAAGGCTCGCGCGCGGCCGCCGTCGGCACCGGCGAATGAAAGGACGTGCACCTGGCCAGCAGCATCCTGCGGCCCATGCTCGTGGGTGAACATTCGCCCCGTCGGGCGGGTCCGCAGATAGCTATCGAGCACCACTCGCATGGGTGCCTCTCGAGTCACGCCGGGCGGGCGGACGGTCAGCAAGGGATCGTCCGCCAGGACCGTACCGATGCCCGTCACCACCGCGTCGACCCGGCTTCGCAGATGCTGAACCTCGGCGTGCGCCTCCGGTCCTGAGATGCGCGGATCGGGCACGCTGTCCAGGTTCCGCGGGAGGGGGGGCGAGAGATGGCCACTCAGTGTCTGAGCCCACTTGGCGATGGTCCACGGGCGCGGCCGGCGCAAGCGCTCGTGTGAACACCAGCCCAGGAAATGCGGCGAAACCCAATCCAGGGCGGCGATCCCCTCCATCAACAAGATCTCGACTCCCGCCGCCTTGAGGGCCTCCAGCCCCCGTCCACGATGGCGGAGGTCAGGGTCGAGTGCACCGACCACCACGGTCTTGATGCCCGACGCGATGATCGCATCGATACAGGGTGGCGTTTTCGCACTCGTGCTACAGGGCTCGAGGGTCACGACCAGCGTGGTCCACTCGGAGGCGGGAATCGCACTGCGCTTGGCTGCAGCCAGGGCTGCGATCTCCGCATGCTCCTCGCCGAAGACCTGATGGAATCCGCGACCCGCCTCACGGGTTCCCGCGAGGACGGCTGCGCCGACGCACGGGTTGGGCGCAACACCGAACCGATAGGGTCGCGCCCCCTCCCCCAGCTCTCGCAAGAGAGCCGTCAGGGCTTGCTCGTCCAGTGAAGTCGCTACGCTGCGCATGGAGTTCCGGTCTTCGTGATCGCCCGCGCTTTCCGGGGAGGGCGCCTGCCGAAGGATCCGACATCCTACCCCGGCGACCCACGAATGTTGCGGGCGCCGACGCCCATTGATCATCTTTCGGGCGTCCCGCGGGCGGATCGGTAGCCTCAGGTTCACAAAATGCCACCACGGGGCATCCAGCCCATCGAAAAGAGTGTCTGGCGAACCTCTTACCAGGCAAACTACGGCCTTCGAACAGTCCCCCACCGAACACGATTCACGACGAAACCATGAGCCCCGCCCCCATCAGAATCGCCGTTACCGGCGCCGCCGGTCAGATCGGATATGCCCTGCTGCCGCGCATCGCGTCCGGCGCGATCTTTGGCCCGGACCAGCCCGTGATCTTGCAGATGATCGAGATCCCGGCCGAGAAGCCGATGCAGGCACTGAAGGGCGTCGCCATGGAGCTCGAGGACTGCGCCTTTCCCCTACTCCAGGACATGGTCCTCACGAGCGATCCGGCCGAGGGCTTCAAGGATGCCAACTGGGCCCTGCTCGTGGGTTCGAAGCCGCGCGGTCCGGGCATGGAGCGCGGCGATCTGATCCGCGAGAACGGACCGATCTTCACGGGCCAGGGACGGGCGATCAACGATCACGCTGCCGCCGATGTCCATGTAGCTGTCGTTGGCAATCCGTGCAATACCAACTGCCTGATTGCAATGCACTCCGCACCTGACATCCCCGATGAACGCTTCAGCGCAATGACGCGCCTGGATCAGAACCGGGCCCAGGCTCAGCTCGCGCAGCGCGCCGGTGTGGGCATAGGTGAGGTTCGCAACACGCTGATCTGGGGCAATCATTCCGCAACCCAGGTGCCGGACTTTTACAACGCGACGATCGGTGGCCGTTCGGCCGCGGATGTCATCGGCGACGAAGCCTGGCTCCAGGGCGAGTTCGTCAGCACGGTCCAGAAGCGCGGCGCGGCCATCATCGCGGCCCGCGGAGCGTCGAGTGCGGCCTCCGCTGCCAATGCACTGATCGATCACGTTCGCGACCTCGTGACTGCCACACCCGCCAACGAGTGGCGTTCGGTGTGTGTCAAGAGCGACGGCAGCTACGGGGTTCCGGAAGGGCTGATCAGCTCGTTCCCTGTCCGGGCGGACGGCAACGGCGGACATGAGATCGTCACCGACGTCGAGCTGAACGGATTCCTGAAGGAGAAACTCGCCGCCAGCGCGTCCGAGCTGGCCGAGGAGCGGGACCTCGTCGCCGACCTGCTTGGCTGAGCGAGGATCCCGGGCCGCTGGCGTCCATCGTCCGCTGCCCGGGAGTCCGTGCCGAGCCTGGCCCGCCCAGCCCCGCATTCCCGCGTGAACGTCGCGATCATCCACCCTGCGCCACCTGGCATCCAGTCCGGGAACCGGGTGACGGCGGTGCGCTGGGCCGGTCTCATGCGTGAGCTGGGCTGCCAGGTGAGCGTCGATCACGAGTGGTCCGGACAGCCGTGTGACGCGATGGTCGCCCTGCACGCGGGCAAGAGCGAGCCTTCCATCCGGCGCTTCCACGATGCCCATCCGGACCGGCTCTTGATCGTCGCCGGAACGGGAACGGACATCTACGGCGAGACGGGCCCCACGCCCCAGGCACGCGCGGGACTCGAACTGGCCAGTCACATCGTCGTCCTCCAACCGAACGCCCTCGAGTCGCTTCCAGAGGCAGTCCGGACCAAGGGCCGCGTGATCTATCAGTCAGCCCGCGTGCCCCAACAGACGGGCCGGCCTGACCCCGAGCGCTTCGATGTGGTGGTCGTGGCCAACCTTCGCACCATCAAGGATCCGCTGCGGGCCGCCCGTGCGGCACGCCTGATGCCTGCAGACTCCCGCCTTCACGTCTTTCATGTCGGAGGCGTTCTCGACGACGAGGTCAGCCGCCTTGTCCGGGAGGAAGCGGCGTCAAATCCGCGCTACACCTTTCTCGGGCTTCTGGACCACGCGGCCACCCTCGAGCGCATCGCACGCTCGAGACTGCTCGTGAACACTTCCTTTGATGAGGGCGGCGCAAATGTGATCTCCGAAGCCCTGGCCCTGGGCGTCGCGCTCCTGTGCTCCCGCATTCCTGGCTCAACCGGTCTCCTTGGGACCGACTACGCGGGCCTTTATCCCGCGGGCGACGAGATCGCCTTGAGAGACCTGTTTCAGCGGGCAGAAACCGACCCGACCTTCCTCGCCCACCTCCAGCAGCAGAGCGCCCAGCGCGCCTGGATCACCGAGCCCAAGCTCGAACTGGCGGCCTGGCGCGAGATCCTGGATCCCAAGGAATCACCGGCGGGGTCTTGACAGGCTGCGCCATATGTCGCTAAATGGTGACATATGGAGGCCAATGATATGACGACGACAGCAGCTCAGATGCTCGATACCCGCGCCGCGATTCTCGAACTGATGGTGACCATCGACGCTCCGACCGCGCGGGTCTGGAGTGCACTCACCGAGGAGGCCAACGCCTGGTGGGTAGCCGACCTGCGTTGCGTTCCTGGCGATTCCGAGGTGTCCCTCGACGCGCGCGCTGGCGGCCAGTTGATCGAGGCCAGCGCAGACGGCGGGAGCCTGCTCTGGTTCAACGTCGTGGCCATCGAACCGGGCCAGTCGTTGAATCTCATCGGACACGTCGCGCCCCCGTTTGGCGGACCGAACACCAGCTGCCTGCTCCTCAGGCTCGAAGCCCAGGGCGACCGAACTCTGCTCCACATCACGAATTCAATGTACGGCGTCGTCGATGAAACCCTGCTGGGTCAGGTCGAAGCCGGCTGGCGACTCCTCTTCGAGAACGGTCTGAAACGCTACGCAGAGGACGGAACGCAGCTAGCGTGACGGAACGGGAGACCGCGGATCTGGTCTGGAAGGCCCTGGCCGATGAGAAGCGGCGGCGGGTGCTGGACCTGCTCGCCGAGGGGGCCCGGACGACAGGGGACATCTGTGCCCATTTCGGCCTTCCGGAAAATGGAGGCGTGGGCCGCACCGGGGTCATGAAACACCTGGACGTCCTGCAGCGTGCGGAGCTGATCGCAGTGCGGCGCGAGGGGCGCGTGCGCTGGAATCACCTCAACGCGGTTCCGATCCAGAAGATCTGCGATCGCTGGGTCAGTCGTCATGTGCGCGGTCTGGCGCGCTCGGCCACTCGCCTGAAGGCCCTCGTCGAGAGTCGCAAGCCGCGCTCCTGAGTCACTTCCCCTGGCCGCCGGGCGGCTGGCCGTCAAAGGGGTCGCTCTGGGGCGCCGGGTTTCCAGCCAACCGCCGCCAGGCGCTGATCTGCCCGACGTGGGTTAGCGCATCCGAAAGGGGACCGTTGACCAGGACCCAGAAGGGTCGTCTACCCCGGCGCGGGTGGTCGACCACCACTGCGTTCAGATCCTCGGCGCCTAGCTCGAGAAGGTAGCGCTCGAGGGCGGACAGACTTCGCAGACAATGCTCTCGCCGAGCGTCTGGACCGTGCCCCGCCTCGAGCTCGGGGAGGGCGGCCACGTCCGGCTGGTGGGCAGTGAACTGGACGTGGACCCAGGAGACCATCTGGCCAATGTGTTCCAGGACCTCGCCGATCGAGAACCCCTCGGGATCTGCCCGGAACCCGTAGTCTTCCTGCCTGAGGCCCTCGGTGGCCCAGCGCAGACGGAACCCCAGGCCGGCGACAAGCCGTGCGAGCAGGGCTCCAGGGCTCGCTTCCGACGGGAATCCAGCGATGGACGAATACGGCAGAGCCTCGGGATCCGTCATGCCCGCAGCCTACAAGCAATCGGGCCAGGACCGTAGCCCGATGGGGAGTTCGCCCACGAGCGTTGCCCGAGCGGGTGCCGGCACCGAGAATGCCGATCATGAGCTGCGAATATCCGCGCCCCTTACCGAACGGCTTGGCCGAGACCCTGCGCCCCCTGGGTCTGGGCGCGAGACTGCTCCTGGCATCGACGGGCCTGGCCCTGGCGACCTGCTCGCCGCCGGCCGGTCCAGCCCTCAATGTGCTGCTGGTCACCCTCGATACGACGCGCCCGGACTACATGGGTACGTACGGATACGGCTCCCCCACTCCCGGATTCGATGCCATCGCGGCCGATGGCGTGCGCTTTGATCGGGCCACGAGCGCGTCCTCGCTGACGCCCGTTTCACACGCGACGATCCTGACAGGCCTCTACCCCGATCGACACGGCGTTCGGGTACTGTCCGCCGACAGCGGCTTCCGTCTGGCCCCGGAAGAAGAGACCCTCACCACCCGCCTGCGATCGATGGGATACCACACGGCCGCGGTCAACAGCGCATTCCCCGTCTCCAGCCATTTTGGCTTCGAATATGGATTCGAGACCTGGGACAGCATGGAAGGCAACATGAGCGAGACCGGCAAGGCCTGGAACGTCACCAAGTTGCAGCGCCGTTCCGATGACACGACCAATGCTGCGATCTCGGCACTGGACGGGCTCGCCGAGCCGTTTTTTCTGTGGATCCACTACTGGGATCCCCACGACCATGCCTTGCTTCCGCCCGGCGACATCGAAGTAACGCGCGAGACGGCCGACCATGTCTACGGGCTGGAGGTTGCCTACGTCAGCGAGCAGTTCGGACGGCTCTGTGACAGCTTTCGCGAACGCGGCCTGTGGGATCGCACGCTGACCGTGGTCACCTCGGACCACGGCCAGGGCCTGAGCGACGGCAAGCGCAATCACAAGTGGGAGATGCACCGCATGCTCTACCGGGAGCAGATACGGGTCCCGCTCTTGCTACGAATTCCGGGCGGGACGCCCGGACTCACCATCGGTGACGTGGTGACGACGGCGGACATAGCCCCTACGGTTTACGATCTGCTCGGACTGGATGGTCCCGAGGGGCTCGACGGGCACTCCCTGCGCGGCCTCATGGAGGGGCGCTCAGTACCGGCCCGCACGGTCTACGCCGAGCAATTGAACGGCTACGATCAGAATGCGGCGATGGCCAAGAAGCGCCCGTCGGCCGCTTTCATGTACGCCCAGATCGAACGCGACTGGAAGCTCATCTACCGGCCCCACATGCCATGGCGCAGCGAGCTCTTTCACCTGGCCGAGGATCCCCTGGAGCTCACCAATCTTTTTGAAACCCAGATCGAAGTACGCTCCCGCTTGCTGGTGCAGCTCGCGGAACGAAGCCCCTGGGTCCTGGCGCCCTTCCCGGTTGCGGGCACCCAGGCGACCGACGTGAGCTCGGCCCTGGCGGGACTGGGTTACGCCACTGCCGAAGGCCCGGTGGACGACGCCGCGTGGAGCTGGACCTGCCCGCGACACCTCGACCAGCGCATGACCGAACCCGGGACACACACGGATTGTGGCGCACCGCTCATTCCGATCCGCGACAAGTAGACCAGGGCATTGACGGTCAGCTTCAGGAATTGCGTCCGCGCCGTCGCCTTCCACCCATCTGCGGGGTCACCTCCGGCCCTTCCCGCTCGAAATCGGGTAGCTCGAGCAAGGCCGGATCCAGACCATCGAGAGCAGCCTGTACGCGCCCGGCCAGGTCTCCATCCTGGGCCAACTGCAGCCGGCCGAGCATGAGCTTCGCAGTCCCGACCGCAGAGACGCCGAGCCCATCCAGGCTGGCTGCCGCGCCTGGCATGCGTTCGAAGGCGGCACGCAGCTCGCCAAGGGCGCTTTCGTAATCCTCACGCTCGAATGCGAGGCGAGCACGCCCGGCGTAGGCCATGGCCACGTAGTGGTCAGCGTTTTCACGCACCTCGGGCCTGGACACGATCGCGTTCTCGTAGTGGCCAATGGCTCGGTCGTAGGCCCCCTTGGCCTCTTCGCGCTGGCCCACGCGCCGGTGGAACTCCGCCACCACGAGTGATGCGTAACCGGCGAACCACTCGAGTTCGGAGGCCGCTCCGGTCTCGGAGAGCATGAGGGCGTAGCGCGCTTCGAGGGCGTCCAACCCGTTCTCCTTGAGCAACCGACCGCGCAACCGGTCGTGCAACACGGCGGATCCGGGGAAGCGCGCCAGCCCTTCGTCCAGCACCCGCGACGCGGGTCCCGGGGCCCCCAGGCTCCACAGGAATTCATAGTGGGCGAGGACCTGACCGGCCGTCCCCATGGGATGCTTGGCGAGGACTGCGTAGGCCGCATTGACATCGGTCAGGTATTCCGGCGGCCAGGTAGTCTTCTCCTGGATGGCACTCGCGATTGCGCGGCTTCGCGCGTCGGCGAAGACCGCCATGACGGCCATCGCATTCCAGCTCTGCTCTCCACCCGGAAGCAGCTTGACCGCTGATGCGGCGCGCAAATGGGCCTCGTCTCCATCGCCCAGATAAAATGCGGCCACGGCCAGAGCCCCATCGACTCGCCATCCGGCCTGGCCCAGCTCCTCCGCCGCCAGGGCGTGGCTGCGCACATCCTCGAACATCAGACGTGCATAACGGGATGTCGTCTTGTGATCAGCCGCGAGCGAAACAGCAGTCTGTGGATCGACTGCCAGGGCCAGTGCCGACTCCGCCAGCTGCAGCTCGGCCGCCCCATCCGCGGGGCGCTCCGCGGCGGACTGGAGCTGAGTCTCGAGCTGCAACTCCAGGGCGTACCAGTCCTTGGCCTGCACGAGTTCGGCATCCGCGAGCCCCTCGAGCGCGCGCGTCCAGTCGTCCACATCGAGAGCTTCGGAGTGGCGCTCGAGCCCGTGGTAGACCGTCGCAAGGGTCTTGGCGCGCGCCGACTTGTCTCCGATACGTTCGAGCGCTCCGACCAGCGCGGCACGCTCGGCCCCGTCCATCGGAACGCGTAGGGCTTCCACTATCAAATCGATCGACTCCACCGAATCCGAATTCGCGAGGGCCTGCTGCGCAAGCTTGGCCAGTTCGACGTCGAGCCCGAATACCGCCAGGCGCAGGAGATCGTCCGGGCCGGGCCGACCACTCGTCACGACATGCATGAGGAGCCGACGACGGGTCTCCCGGTCCCCGTCGATATAGGCCTGCTCGACCCTGGCACGATCCTCACTGTCACGGCTCTCGAGCAGGGTCAGCACGGGTTGGTCGTGCACGATCTCCGTCGTCTCGACGTCTCGGCCCTCGATGCCCTCGCGCAGGGTATTGAAGATGGTGTCCGTATCGAAGGCGTAGTAGACGTCGTACATCTCCTCGCTATCGAGCTCGATCCCGATATGCCGCGGAGCAACGCGCCGTCCCTCGAAGTACTTGTCGAAAAGCCCCGGCTCGATCGCAATATGCTCACCGCAGGTCACGGTGCCGAAGCGTGGGCAGATGACCCTGCGCCCCTCTTGATCGTGGTCGCGCGGCGTGTGCCGGTAGACCGACGCGATGACCGTCACATAGGGCGCGTAGAGCTCGGTGATCTCTGGCTGCCGATAGCGGATTCCCGCGTAGTGTTCGCTGGCAATCTCGCCATCCATGTTCACGCAGATGAGGATGGCCTTGTTCGTCTGCTTGGAGACCGCCACGGCATCCTCCCAGGTCCGTTGCCAGCGGACCAAGCAGGGCCGCGCCCAGTCCTCGGCAGTCGGAGCCGGCCACATTTGCTCGCGCGTCACGCCCGCGGTCTGAGCGGCCAGGGCCGAACTCAGAACGCCTGCACAGAGGCCAGTCGTGAGGATGTGCGCGGAGCGCGAAAGCCTGGTGGCGAGATGGGTGGGAATCTGCATGCTGGAGAATGGACGAGGAGGGGTGCGATCTGGGGGGCGCGGGCAGGGTGCTGTCCAGCCAACGCGTGTAGCCCAGGATAACCGGCGGGTCACACCCAGACCGTTTGAATTTCCAGCGTCGCAACCCATCCTGATGGACCTACACTCCTTGGGTGTGTGGCCAACCCACTGAAACGGTCGCAGGGCGCCGCACCCGAACCGCGCCGGCCTCCCGCGAGCTGATGACCGTGACCAGGTGCGTCGCCCTACTCGCCCTCGCGTCGATCACGTCACCGACCTCAGCGGCGGAAGCACAGGAATCGACGCCGCTCCAGATCCCGGACCGGACCGACCCCTTCGCTGCCCGCCACGCCTTCGTCGAGCTGGGCCTGGACCGCGAGACCTGGTATCTCGGCGAGACGGTGCCAGTGCAGATACGGGTGGGAATCGAGGAGGAGTTCAAGGCCAGCCTGCTACCCCTGTTCCGGCGCGAGCTGAGCTTGCCCGTGCAGGTGCTGGCCCCGTGGCTGGCCGACGATTCCACGGCCGCACTGCAGCCCGACCCCGCCCGGGTAGAAGCCACCATCGCGTTGAACGACGGTGTGACTGGCACGCACCAAGTCGCCGGGCGTTCGATCGATGGTCGCAGGTTTCAGGTCTTCGAGACCACCGCTCTCCTGCAGCCGGACCAGGCCGGAGAATTGAGACTCGCGGGAACCGCCTTGCGCCTCGCATACGCGACCGGATTCCGCGAGGAACTGTTCGTGAAGCGCGTACCCACCGACCCGCGCATCGTCATCGTCACGGGCACCGATCTGATCCTGCACGTAGTCGCACCGCCCGAGCGCGATCGCCCGATCGAGTTCACGGGCGCCGTCGGGAGCTTTGACGTGCGCGCGGAAGCGGACCAAGACCTCCTGCGCGTCGGCGAATCCCTGCGCCTCACCATGCGTATTCGTGGTTCCGGCAGCCCGAGCGGCTTTGCCCCCCCGCGCCTGCCAGCGCTCGAGCACTTCGTCGTGGGCGGGCTGACCGATGAAACAGCGGGCCTGACCCGAACCATCCACTGGAATCTGATTGCGCAGACCGCCGGCCCGGCCCAGGTTCCGCCCATCGTATTTGCCTACCTGCGGCCAGGTCCACCGGCGGAGTATCAGACCCTGAAGACCCGCGCCCTGGACGTGACGGTCTTGCCAGGAGTGGTGATGGACACCCCCATACCTCCAGCTCGGACGCCGCACGCACCCGTGCCCGCCCCAGCCGAGTCGGCGACCCGCGTTCTGCTGGCGGCCCTGCTCGGGACTTGCGGCCTGCTCGCCTTGCACTGGCTCTACCGCCGGCGCCGAGTTTCCGCCCCTGGCACTCTGCGGCCTTCGCATGCCGGGATGGCGTCCGCAGCTTTCACCGCTTCGGCAGGCGAGCCGGATGCGGACGTTGGGGCTTTACTGGGAGACTACCTGGCCCAGCGCCTCGCCTGTTCCCCTTCCGCGGTCGTGGGCCCCGACCTCGTCCATCGCCTGGGTCGCGCGCGAATCCCCGAGGCGCTCGCACAGCACACGGCGAGCTGCCTCGAACAGTGGATCGGATTCCGCTTCGGCGGACCCGCGCCAGCGGGCGGATCGGCCGCGGCCGTGGCGCTCGTCACCGAACTCGAACGCGCCTTCCAGGGCCCGGGAGGAGTCCAATCACAATGAAGTGCCCCCAATGCCTGGCTCCGGTTCCGAAATCCGTGTTGCTGGGCTCCGACCAGAAGAACTTTCGCTGCCCCGCCTGCAACGTGGTGCTCGAGATCGAGGACACCCGCGCCAGCCATGCGATCGTCACCCTGCTCGGGGTCCCTGCGCTGTTCATCGGAGCGCTGAAGTCGGGCGACCTGAGCTGGCCCGCAGCGATCGGCCTATGGGTCGGACTGGGACTGCTCGGGTTCGTTATCGCCTACAAGTACGGTCGCGTGCGCATACTGCGAATCCCCGCCAACCTCAGACAACCGGAGGAGCGATGAACGACGGCGGACGCTCCCGCGCCCGCCGCCGGTTCTCAGCGCTCAGTGGTCGGAACCGTGTCCGCCATAGGCGGCGACACTCGCCCGGTGGCCGTCGATCACCTGGGTCAGCATGCGGCTCACATCCGGCACGCCCTCCAGGGCGGCACGGATGGCCAGGCGGGTATCCGAGTGCTCGACGCGCACGGACACCAGGGTAGATTCCAGAAGGTGCGCCACGGGCATGATCTCCCGTCGATCGCCGGCGGACATGTGGGCCTCGCCCATGCGGACCGCACGGCCCGGGCTGCAGAGGAAGGCAAAGGTGCTCGTATCCTGCAGGGCGCGTACGGGTGCAGCGAAGGCCTGGTCATCGAGCACGGAGCGACCGCTCCGGCGAGCCTCGAGCGAGTGGGCGATCGCACCCACACTGGGCGAGAAGATCATCTCGCCGCCGGTGGTCACCAGGTAGATGGACGTCCCATCGAGCTCGTAGCGCTCGGCCTGCTGGCCCGCGATCACGACCCCTTCCGGTTCCATCGATGTGCTTCCACTGCCCTGGCTCGCCATCCCGAGGATCAGCTTCCAGAGGGCCCGTGAGCGTGCCGGATCATTGACGCGCACGACCGCGGCCACGTCCGGAATCTCGGATGCGCTGCCGGGCTCGGGCGGAATTCCGTAGACGGCGACATCGATGATGTTGCCGAAGATCTCTCGACCGAAGTCCATGGCCGTGACGATCGGCTCCTCGCCCGGATTGCGGGCGACCGTCCTGGTCGCCTGTGGCTCGTTCAGGCTCGTTGCGAGGAAGAAGGCGACGTCGTCCGGTACGAGCTCGAAGGTGCGCTTCTGCAGACCAGGCTTGCGCAGCATGTTGAATGCCAGGTTGTGGTGTCCCTCTGCCAGGTCCAGTGCAAGTTCGAGGGCCAGTCCCTTTGCGCCCACGCTCAGGCTGCCCGCCAGAGTCCGCAGGCTCGGCACATCCAGCATCGTGAGCGCCATCGCTGCTCCGGGGTCGCCCGTCGCCTGGTGGTTGAGGACCTTGCGGATCGTGGGCAGTACCGGCTCCGCATTCACGCAAAAGAAGAGCAGGTCATCTCCGCGCATCTCCATCGCGCTCTGGACCGCGGAGCTCGTCGCGAGCGAGCTCGATTCCTGCCCGCGCAGACGCGCCACGACACCTTCGATCCCGGACCGGCTGGAGCTCAATACTGCAAGCTTCGCGGTGAGCGTCAGAAAGGCCTCGCCCTCGATATTCCATGTCTGATACGAACCGATCGGATCGACCGGCGTTCCGCCGGAGGGGACGACCGTCTCGATGAGACCGCGGGCGATGTTCACGTCGCCCGGGTGAAAGACGGCAACGAACTCCGGCGGACCGCCCTGCATGTCGATCTCGGTCACGGCAACGGCGACGCCGCGCAGCCCGAGAACTGATGAGATGAGCAGGGGGCTGATCTTGTAGCGCTCCGGGCCCGCATCGAGACTGCCGAGCAGACCGAGCTGGGAGATGAGCCCTTCGATTGCCGCCCCCGGTCGCAGGACCTCGGCGTACACAATTGCGTCGGGGGGCATCAGACGAGCGAAGTCGCGTGCAACCAGATCCTCCGACAGTGAGGTAGCAGCGGCCGCGGCCCGTGCGCGCTGGGCGCGAGGTCCCGAGGCGGCCGCCTCCTCGTAGAGTGCGAGGGCTGCCTCGAGATCGCCCTGCTCGTGCTCCAGGTAGTACGCCCGGAAGAAGGACCCTTCGCCGTCTCCGGTATTCCCCGGGACCATGCCCTGGGCAGCGGGCGCGAGGGCGCCCAGCAAGCCGGCGAGCATGCCAGCGGCGATGGAAGTGTTTCGGATGCGCATGGTGTTCGGATTCCTCGGATCAGCGGGCCACTATCGGGCCAGTAGCGGGACAGGTCGGCAGCCTCGCGGCCGCCCGCCCCATGCTTCGGTCCGTGGGTCGCACTATTTCCCCCATGGCCCCGCCGGGCGGCCTGATCGACATGAACAGCCTTGTCGGTGGGCTGGCGCCGGCTCACAATGCCCAGATGGACCCCGAGATGGACCCCGAGCGAGTGGAATTCGAAGTGAAGACGGCCTTCCTGGAGCGAACTGTCGACACGCTCAATGAGGTCGTGATCGAACAGGGTCGCACCCTCGAAGCACTGGTCCGCCGAGTGGCTGAGCTCGAGGGAATGGTCAAGGGACAGACGGGCGGAACCGGTGATGGCCCAGATCCGCTAGAAGAGCGGCCACCACACTATTAAGGGATCGGGCTGACGGGGCTGCCTCGGCCACTTGGACCGATCGGATCAGCGATCGCCCGTGTGACGGATACCGCCGGAGCCCGCCGCCCGGCCCCCGCCTCCGCCCGTGTCGTTTCCGTCGCCACTGGAGTAGTTCGCGCCCGACGAGGCGCTGACCTCGATCTCACCCGCGTCGACGAGCTTGCGCAGACCCGGATGATCGAGCGCCTTGGGCGCCACCTGACCCGTCTTGCCCGGACCGAGCCGGAGGATCTTGCCGCCTGGCAGCGGGACCTTGAGGGGTCTCGAGGTTTTGTTGATGACCGTGTTCATAGCAGCGATCGAGGATACCCGCGGTCGGGGCGGAACGGAAGGCGGCACGCGGGGCTTCCAGGAAGAAAGTGCGCTGGGCGAACGAGCGGCCGCCGGCTGGTAGACTGCCCGCGCTCACCCCGTTCCCATTCCTACAGGACTGCAAGCTGATGAGTTCCGCTCGACGACTGCCCCCCCGCAACCACTCCTTGATTCTGCTCGGTCTGTTCGGGGTGGCCTGCCTGGCTCCCAGCTCCCCCGCCACCGCCCAGGGCACGCTGACCTCCCGCTACGCCGAGCCCGCGGGCCGCATCATCGGCGCGGCGTTGGTCGACACGGCCGGCTGGGAGAAGCTCGCATACCTGACGACACATATTGGTCACAGATTGAGCGGGTCGTCGGGGCTTGCACGCAGCGTCGACTGGATCTCCACCAGCATGAAAGCTGAGGGGCTCGAGACCCGACTGCAGGAGGTGATGGTTCCACACTGGGTCCGTGGCGAGGAATCCGCACAGGTCGTGAGTCCGGCGCCAAGGGAACTTCCGATGCTCGGCCTCGGCGGGAGTATCGGGACTCCCCCGGGGGGCATCACTGCCAGCGTTCTCGTCGTGCAAAGTTTCGACGAGCTGGAGGCCCTCGACCCGGCCGTCGTGGCGGGCAAGATCGTCGTCTACGCAGTCGAATGGGAGGGCTACGGTGCGACCGTGCGCTATCGCTCCAGCGGTGCGTCACGCGCGGCCGCCATGGGCGCGGCGGCAGTACTCGTTCGGTCCGCGACCGGGCACAGCTTGCAAACGCCCCATACGGGCGCCCTGCGCTACGCGGACGACCAGCCGAAGATCCCGGCAGCTGCGATCACTCCCGAGGACGCCTACTGGTTTCTGCGCTGTCGCAACGACGGAGTGGACGTGACCGCAAAGCTGACCATGGGGGCGCAAACCTTACCGGACGCACCCTCCGCCAATGTAATCGGCGAGATCAGAGGAAGCGAGTTGCCCGAGGAGATCGTCGTCATGGGCGGGCACCTGGACTCATGGGATGTCGGGTCCGGAGCGCATGACGACGGCGCGCCCTGTGTCGCAGCCTGGCACGCCTTGACCCTGCTGCACGAGCTCGGATTCCGGCCGCGCCGCACCCTGCGGGTGGTGCTCTGGACCAACGAGGAGAACGGACTGCGCGGGGCCACGGCCTACCGCGACGCCCTGGGTGAGGCGGTCGGCTCCCATGTCGCGGCGATCGAGATGGACGGCGGCTGTGAACGCCCGATCGGCTTCGGATTCAGCATGGGCGGACTGTCTACGGACGGTGACGATCCCGCCTACGAGCGGGCCCACGGCCTCTTGTCCGAGATCGGCGCCCTGCTCTCCCCCATCGATGCGGGCGCGATCAAGCGCGGCGGCGGAGGTGCGGACATCGGGCCACTCATGCGCTCCGGAGTGCCGGGCATGCACCTGAACACGGTTGGCGAGCACTATTTCGACTGGCATCACACCCGCGCCGACACCCTCGACAAGATCGATCCGGTCCACTTTCGCCGGGCCGTGGCCCTTTTTGCGGTCATGGGCTACGTGCTGGCCGACATGCCCGAGACGCTGACCGGAGAGTAGTCCGGACCCCGCCTTTGTCAGCGACCCGTAGGATCTGCTAAATAGAGCGCCCGCCCCCCTGGAGCCCCAAAAATGGCCACGCAAATCCGCAAGGGTCCCTACCCCGAGCTCACCTGGCCGGCCGTCATCGTCGGCTGGCTTCTCGGCGCGATCATCGCCATCTCGATGGGCTACGCGGCCCTGATCCTGGGCTTCTCCATCGAGGGCTCGGAACTTGCCGCGATCCTCGGTTGGGGCATCCTGCGAGGGGTGATGCGGCGCACGAGCATCGTCGAGAACAACATCAACCAGAGCCTGGCGTCCGCGGTCAATGCGGCCTCCTCCGGAATGATGTTCTCGGTTCCGGCGCTCTTCATCCTCTCGGATCGCTACGAAGGGCTGACGGACTTCAACCACGTGATCATGGTCCTGTGCTGCATCACGGGTGCGATCGTCGGCCTGTCGTTCGTGATTCCGTTGCGAAAGCAGATGATCGACTTCAACCGGCTCGCCTATCCCGGTGGGATCGCGACCGCCGCGATCCTGAAGTCGCCTGGCGCGGGGATGAAGAAGGCCATGACCATGCTCGGAGCCGCCCTGTTCTCCGGCATCGTGTACTACTGGGTGAAGACCTCTTCGAGCGAGGCCTCGGTCTACATCGAGGGCGAGGAGTTTCAACTTGGAACAGCTCTGGGGCTGAAGCCCTACCTGAATCTCACCTTCTACCTCTCCGTGATGACCATCGGAGTGGGATTCCTCTCCGGAAAGGGCGGCCTCTGGTTCGGTGCCGGGGGATTCCTGTGCTACTGGTTTCTCGCCCCCCTGCTCGCCCAATTCGGTGGACCTGACGTTACGGCGCTGGTCGAGGGTGGCCCCGGACCACTTCGTGGCACCCTCTTCCGTCCGTCCGGGATCGGAATGCTGATCGGCGCCGCCGTCGGATCGATCGTCTTCGCCGCGCCCATGATCAAGAGCGCGATCAAGTCCATGCAAAAGGCATCGAAGAGTGCCGACGACGCTGGCGCCGATGAGATGCCGATCAAGGTGCTCTACGGCGGAGTCCTGGGCGGTGGCCTGGCCCTGACCGTTCTGTGCATGTTCACGGTGCCTGACATGACGGTGGGAATTGGCATCACCATGGCCCTCCTGGGAATCCTGTGGGTCTGGGTGGCGGGCGTGATCGTCTCCGAGTGTGTCGGCAGAACCAACTGGTCTCCCCTCTCGGGCATGACTCTGATCGCAGTGACGCTTCTGACCGTAGTTGCGAGCGATCTGGCCAGCACCCAGCAGATCATCGCTTCGGTCATGATGGGCGCCGCCATATGCGTCGCGATCTCCCAGGCGAGCGACATGATGCTCGATCTGAAGGCGGGCTACCTCGTCGGAGCGAAGCCCAAGATGCAGGCCTACGCCCAGTACCTCGGCACATGGCTGGGCCCGATCATCGTGATGGCACTGATCATCTTGCTTCACGAAGCTTACGGCTTGGGGAGTGAGAAGCTCCCGGCGCCCCAGGGCCAGGCCCTCGCGTCCATGGTCGAGGGCATCGTCGGCGGAGACGTTCCGACCTATCGCTACGGCGCCGGAGCGGGTCTGGGCTTGCTCTTCGCACTCTCCGGCCTGGGCGGCATCGGCGTCCTGGTCGGCCTCGGCTTCTACATGCCCTTCGCAATCGTCCTCACCTACACGATCGGCAATTTCCTGCGGATCGGCGCCGACAAGGCATTCGGCAAATCCTGGGTCGAGGGCACGGGCATCCCGCTGGCCGCCGGACTCATCGTCGGTGAAGCCATGGTCGGTGTGGGCGACGCCATGTTCATCGTCTTCGGTGGCTAGAAGAGGATCAGCTCCATGAACTCAACCAAGATCTTGAGCTCCCTGTGCTTGTTCGGCGGATTCCTGGCGGGCGCCTACGTCGTCGTGGCCCAGGAGACCCAGGTGAACTGGATTCACTACACGATCTGCGCCGGAGTCATGTTCGTGGGCCTCGTCGCCTCGCGCCTCGCCAGCCGGAGCGACGGGGAGGAAACGGCCAGGCACGACGAGGACCTGGACGTCCTGCGAACGAGTCTCTCGAGGCTCCAGGCGGCCGTTCGCGGATACACACAGATCGAAAAGGACGAGGACCTCCTCGACCTGCACACGCGCATCGATGCGGAACTCGTCGAGGAGTTCGCCAACTTCGTAGAGGCGCGGGAGAGCATGATTCCGCGCTTCGGCATCCAGGTCTACACCGACATCATGTCCGCCTTCGCAACCGGCGAACGGCTGATCAATCGCGTGTGGTCCGCATCGGCGGATGGTTACGTGGACGAGGTCCGGCTGAGTCTCGGCACGGCCCTGTCCGAGCTGGAACGGGCCGGCGCGCAACTCAAGGAAGCGCGCGATTGAGATGATGACCGAGCGACCCGCTAGCGCCGACCCGGGCGCCGATGACCTGGAACTGCTCATCCGGTCGCGCTATCCCGTGATCGCCGTCGACACCTTCGAGGAGCAGCGCCTGACTGGCCTCCTGGGCCGTGTCGCAGAACGGCTCGCTGTACCCCTTTTCCTCTGGAGCCGCACCGAGGGCCTCTCGCGCCTCGACGGAAGCGGCAGTGTCTACGAGACATCGGAGCCGGAAAAGGTTCTGCGCCACATGCAGGTGGCGGATACCGACGGCCTCTACCTGCTGGCCGATTTCCAGCCCTACCTCGAAGACCCCATCGTAGCTCGTCGTTTCCGTGAGACGGCGGAGCGCTTCACGGGAGACCGGCGCGCGATCCTGCTTTCAGGCCTGGGCATCAGCCTGCCCGCCGAGCTCAAGCGCCTGAGCATCCCGTTCCAGTTCAAGCTCCCGGACGACGATGAAATCCGTCAGGAACTGCGCTACCTGATCGGTGACTTCCAGGTCAGCGGCCGGCTCACGGTCGACCTCACCCGCGCCGACGCGGACCGCCTCGTCGAACACCTGCGAGGCCTGAGCCTGGCCGAGATCCGGCGCGCGATCCAGCGTGCGGCACTGGACGATGGACGACTCGACGGAAACGATCTCGAGAAGTTCCTGCGCATCAAGCAGGAGACCCTGGGCGGGAGCGGCCTGCTCGAATTTCACGCGCCCGCACCGGAGACTCCCGTTGGAGGCATGCGAAACCTCCAGGACTGGCTGGAGAAGCGTCGCGCCGCGTTGAGTGCAGAAGCGCGCGCATTCGGGCTGGATCCGCCCAAGGGCATCCTCCTGCTCGGAGTCCAGGGCTGCGGCAAGAGCCTGCTCGCACGCAGCGTCTCGACCGCCTGGGGCTTGCCCCTGATTCGCCTGGATCCGGGGGCTCTGTTCGACAAGTTCATCGGCGAGACCGAGAAGAACCTGCGCCGCGCCCTGGATGCGGTCGACGCCATGACCCCGGCCATTCTCTGGATCGACGAGGTCGAGAAGGCCTTCGCCAGTAGCGGCGAGGACGGGGGTGTCTCGACGCGCGTCCTGGGTTCCTTCCTGACCTGGTTCCAGGAGCGTCCGCCCGGCATCTTTGTCGTCGCGACGGCCAACGCAATCGACTCCCTGCCGCCGGAGTTCTTGCGCAAGGGACGCTTCGACGAGATCTTCTTCGTGGATCTGCCCGAGGAGGCCGACCGCGCAGAGATCCTCTCGCTGCACCTGAATCGCCGAGATCGTGCGCCGGCCACATTCGACATAGCCGGGCTGGCAAGGGCTAGCGAGGGCTTCTCTGGCGCGGAGCTCGAACAGGCGATCGTTGCAGGCCTCTACACGGCGTTCGCTGCCGGAACAGACCTTACCGATGGAATCCTGCTGTCCGAAATTGATGCCGCCGTGCCTCTCTCGGTCACCATGGCAGAAAAGGTCGACGCCCTTCGCCGCTGGGCCCAGGGTCGGGCCGTACCGGCCGGATAGCCCGCGTCCCTCACCGGGATTCGCGCCAGGTCTATTCCTCGGGATCGCCCAGCAGGGCTACCAGTTCGTCGCGCCGGCGGTCCCGGTCCGCGGCCGTGCAGGCTTCGAGGTTGAGGCGCAGCAGGGGCTCCGTATTCGACGCCCGCACATTGAACCACCACCAGTCGGCATCGCCCAGATCGCCGTACTCGACGGTGATCCCGTCCAGCTCGTCCTGCTTCCCATCGGCAAAGGTCTCGCGCAAGCCCGCGATCGCGGCACCCGTATCGTCGACCCGGAAATTGATCTCGCCTGTCGCATGGTAGCGACGCAGGCTCTGCACCAGTTCGGAAACGGGGCGTGATCTGTTCGCCTCATCGGTCACCAGGTTCAAGGCACTGACCATTGCGATGACTCCCGAATCGCAGGTGAAGTTCTCCTTGAAATAGAAGTGTCCGGAGAGTTCGCCGGCAAAGACCGCGCCGCGCTCGCGCATGGTCGCCTTGATGAAGGAGTGACCAACGCGATCGCGAATCGGAACACCGCCCAAAGCTGCGATCGTCTCGCGCACAACCCACGAGGAGCGCAGGTCATAGACGATGGGCGCTCCCGGATTCTTTGCGAGAAAGTCCTGGGCGAGCAGGGCGGTCATCAGGTCCGCAGGCACGGTCCGGCCCGTCTCGTCCACGAAACAGCAACGGTCCGCATCCCCATCGAAACTCACCCCCAACCGTGCCCCACTGCTCTGCACCAGCTCGCGCACCGGATCCAGGTTCTTCTCCTTGATCGGGTTGGCCTCGTGATTGGGAAAGCTCCCGTCCAGCTCCATCAACATGGTCGTCGCGCCCACCCGGGGCAGACCTTCCAGGATGGCGGGCAGGGTCGCGCCGGCCATTCCATTCGACGCATCGATGGCGATCTGCACTTCAGCGCCGATGCTACTGAAGCCAGTCACGTGCTCCGCGTAGGCCTCCATGATGTCGACCTCCGTCAGGCTTCCGCGCTTCGCGACTGGCTCGGGCTGCGGCTCGGCACACATGCGCTCGATGTCGAGGATGCCGTTGGCAGCCGAGATCGGCGTCGCCCCGGCCCCACAGAGTTTCATGCCGTTGTACTCGCCCGCGTTGTGGCTCGCGGTGACGCAAAGTCCGCCGTCCACGTCGTGGCTGCCGATCGCGAAATAGGTCATGGGCGTGGATGCCAGCCCGATAGAGATCACATCCGCCCCCCCATCGCGCATCCCTTCGATCACGGCCCCCGCGATCTCGGGCGAATGAACGCGCATGTCCTGGCCCACCAGCAGGCGCTTGGCGTCGAGCAAGCGCACGAAGGAGCGCCCGATGCGACGGCCCAGATCCGGGTCGAGTTCGGACGGGACGAGCCCACGGATGTCGTATGCCTTGAAGATGCCCATTGGGGGAGATTGGGTGGCCTGGTGAGTGGAGTTGGTGGGGAAAGGAATCGGAGGAGGTTACTGGCGCGGCCCCGAAAGCGCACGCCTGCACCTCCGGGCGGACTCACTCTTCATTGAAACTGGCCTCGTCCGGAGTCTCAGCCTCATCCGGAACGTCGGCCTCGTCCGGAAAGAGCAGGCCCTGGCGGCCACCACGCGGCCCACGCGGGATCTCGGATTCTCGTTCGCGCTGCTCGAACCCCAGCCGCCGGCACTGGACATCGAAGAGCTGTCGCAGGGTCTCCCAGCGCGCCCCGCTGCCCTCCATCCGCCGTCCAAAGCGCGCCTCCTTCAGCTTTCCGCCGCGCATCTCGAGCATTGCGCTCCAGACGCGCTTGGCCCGCAGGGGATAGACCTGTTCGAGACGCTCCCGGAAGACCCCCTCCACCTCGGCCGGCAGTCGCAACAGAATCATGAAGGCGCGCGAGGCGCCGGCCTCTCGCGCACGCTGCAGGATCTCGGGGATATCACTGTCATTCAGCCCGGGAATGATCGGCGCCAGGGCCACGCCCGTGGGGACCCCCGCTTCCGAGAGCACCCGCAGGGTCTCGAACCTCATCGATGGGGCCGCCGCAAGGGGCTCGATGCTCCGCCCCATGGCGTCGTCGGCGAAGGGAATGCTCAGGTAGACCTCGGCCCCCGCGCGCCTCTGGATCCTCCCGAGGAGTTCTGCGTCCCTGCGCACGAGGGCGCCCTTGGTGATGATGGCCACCGGGTTCTGGTATTCCTCGCAGACTTCGAGGCAGGCGCGGGTCAGGCCGTAGTTCGCTTCCAGGGGCTGGTAGGGGTCGGTGACGCCAGAGAACGAGACGGGCCAGCGCTCCCATCGGGGTCTCCCAAAGGCCGAACGCAGCAAGCTGGCTGCATTGACCTTGACGACGATCTTGCTGTCAAAGTCCGTGCCTGCGCCGAAGCCCAGGTACTGGTGAGTCGGTCGCGCGTAGCAGTACGCGCAGGCGTGCTGACAGCCCCGGTAGGGATTGACTCCGTAGCGAAAGGGTACATCCGGGCTGTCATTGCGCTGTAGAATCGACCCGGCGCGTTCCTCGAATACCTCGACCTCGACGGCCGGGGGTTGCTCGAGCCACTCCACATGGCTGGAGCTCCAGGGATTCGGTGGATTGGATACGCGTCGAGGCATACCGCCTCAGCCGAGAACGGCGTGCAGGGCGGACTCCAGTCGCGCGACGTCATCCGGCCCCACATCATGGTGTGTCATCAGCCGCAGCGTGTCGCTCCCCATCGGCAGGCCGAGCACACCGTGCTCGGCCAGGGCCGCCGCCAGGCTGGACGCATCAAAGTCCGGGCGCTCCACAGTCACCATCACGATATTCGTCTCGACCCCATCCGGGTCCACGCCTAGCCCATCGATGGCCACCAGCCTCTGGGCCAATTGCCGCGCCAGGCGATGATCATCGGCCAGCCGCCCGACATTGTTCTCGAGGCCAAAGAGCCCGGCCGCTGCGATGACCCCGGCCTGACGCATCCAGCCGCCAAGGCGCTTGCGCACCAGCTGAGCACGGTCGATGAATGCCGCATCTCCGGCGATCAAGGAGCCCACGGGAGCCCCCAAGCCCTTCGAGAGGCAGAGCGAAACTGAATCAGCGGTCTCGGTCCAGACCGGCGCTTCGATACCCGATGCCACGACGGCATTCGCAAGCCGGGCGCCATCGAGATGAACGTGCACGCCGGCGTCGCGTGCGACCTGAGCCACTGCCCGCATCTCCTCCAGCGGTATGACCCGGCCTCCGGCGACATTGTGGGTCTGCTCCATGCAAACCAGGGCCGTCGTGGGACAGTGAATGTACGACGGCCGCAGGGCTGCTAGCACGTCGTGCTCGGCCATCCTCCCGCTTCTGTCGCCGACCGTCAGGGATTGAAGACCGTGTAGAGCACCGGCAGCCCCGGCCTCGTATGTGGTGATATGTGCCCAGCGCTGCACGACGATCTCATCCCCGGGGCGGGTCCAGGCGCCGAGGGCGATCTGGTTGGCCATGGTGCCGGAGGGAACATAGAGGGCGCGCTCCATCCCTAGCCACGCAGCGCCGCGCTGCTCGAGCCGGGCGACCGTCGGGTCCCCGTCGAGCACGTCGTCGCCGACCTCGGCGCTCACCATCGCCTCGCGCATGGCGGCACTCGGCCGGGTCACCGTATCGCTTCTGAAGTCCGCCTGCGCCACGCCCGCTCCTCAGGCCGGCTGGAGGCACTCGCGCACCCGGCGCAGTCCCTCGCGGATATTGTCGATCGAGTTTGCGTAGCTGAACCGCATGAAGCCCTCCCCCAGGGCGCCAAAGCTCGTGCCCGACAGGCACGCGACCCCGGCCTCGTTCAGGAAGCGATCCTCGAGGTCATGGGACGAAACCCCCGTGCCCGAGACATTCGGAAAGGCGTAGAAGGCGCCCTTCGGAAGCACGCAACGAAAGCCCGGGATGTCGTTCAGCTCACTGTGGATGACGTGCCGACGCTCATCGAAGGCCCGCACCATATCGTCCACCGCATCCTGTGGCCCGCGCAGTGCCTCGATCGCCGCAACCTGGGTGACCGCGTTGGGGCAGGACGTCGAATTGATCTGCAGCCGTTCGGCATGGTCGACGAGGGATCGGGGCCAGACCCCGTAGCCGAGACGCCAGCCCGTCATGGCGTAGGTCTTGCTCCATCCGTCCAGAACGATGCTGCGATCTCGCAGGGCCTCGTAGCTGAGGATGCTCACGTGCTCCTCACCGTCGTACAGCAGCCGCGAATAGATCTCGTCGCACAGGATGACCACGTGAGGGTGATCCTCGAGCCCGCGCGCGAGGGCGTCCATCTCACTCTTGGGTACCACGCCACCGGTCGGGTTGGCGGGCGTGTTCAGGATGAGCAGCCTGGTGTTCGCATTGATCTTTGCGAGGACGGAATCCGCCTTGAAGGAGAACCCCTCCTCCTCGCGTAGTTCGATCGGTACGGGAGTGGCGCCGGACCAACGAATCAGGGACTCGTAGATCGGAAAGCCCGGATTCGGGTAGAGGATCTCCGTGCCAGGCTCACCGAACATGGCGATCGCATACAGCATCGTTGGTTTGCCGCCCGGTGCGATCAAGATCTGGTCCGGGTGCACCTCGGCCTTGCGGTAGCGCAGGATGTCCTCGCAGACCGCCTCGCGAAGCTCGGGGATCCCCTTGGCGGGCGTGTACTTGTGCCAGCCGTCGCGCAGGGCCTTGACGCCTGCCTCGACGATGTTCGGTGGCGTGTCGAAGTCGGGCGCGCCGATGTGCAGATGCACGATGCTCTTGCCCTGGGCCTCCAGGGCCTTGGCCTTGGCAAGGACTTCGAAGGCGGTCTCGGTTCCGAGGAGCGACGTGCGGTGAGCCAGTTTCAAGCGGAGCGTCTCCGAATCAGGGACGGTGCGGCCAGGGGAGTCGACCAGGGCGGCGCAAAGAGGGGCCGCGGAAGGCCCAGATACGATCGTGCGGGGCCGCAATGGTCGACCGAACGTTATATCCGAGGCTCCCACGCGATCCAAGCCGACGGCCTCCGGATCCGCTCCCCAGGATCCGTGGCGCGTGCTAAAATGGGCCGGTCGATGACCTGGCAGGTTACCGCGCTCGGGGGCCCCTGCAGGGGGACACCGCCAGATCGCGCCTGGACTGGGCCGGCATTCCAAGCACCAACGCGACGCTCAACCCAATGCTCCTCTTGTCGCCAGCGCGCAGTCGCCGCCTGCACTCGACCCTGGTCCCGGTGACCCTGGTGGCAATCATGAGTAGCGCCGCGGGATCACCGCCGCACACCCAGGCGGTCGAGCGGCCCACCCGGGCGGGTCCGGCCGCGCTGCGCGACGACCTCAAGGGGCGCTGGTTCAATTTCAACGTCGAGGCCGTGCAGGCCTTCGTGTTTGACGCGGACAGCGAAGGCCTGTTCACGATCAATTCGCCCGGCGCTCGCCTGGCCCGGTTTGGAGCCGATCCGGTCGAGCTGGAGTTCGATGTTCCGATGGGGCCCGGCTTGACAGCCGTGGTCGCGCGTCCGAATAGCACCGAGCTGTGGTGCGTGGACAGCCTGACCTCCTCCGTTGGCGTTTTTGACCGATCCACGGGCGTCGTCACCCACACCATCCCGGTGGGCGCCGGCCCCCATGGCCTGGTCTTCACGGCCAGTGGCGACCGTGCCTACGTGAGCTGCTCCGACGCCGACCGCGTGGATGTCATCGGGACCCGTGCGTACGCCCTGGCCGGATCGATCCCGATCCCAGCTCGCCAACCCCGTGGGATCGCACGCATAGGCGACACCGTATTCGTCGTACCCTTGCGCTCCGGCAACGGCAGTGCACCACGCGGCAATCCGGTCAGTGGCGACGCCAACGACGTGCGCACGATCGAGCGCGCCGCCGCAGTCCCGGGTGCAAATGCACTCCCGGACCGGGACCTGTTCGCCATCCCGATCACGGGCTCGGCCGCAACCGATCAGCTCGACGCCTCCGCCACCCTCTCCGGTCTGGGCACGACCCTCTACAACCTTCATGTTCGACCGAGTAGCACCGAGCTCTGGATCCCCCACACCGACGCCCTGAATACGCTTCGGCGGGGTGAGGCAAATTTCATCGATGGCCAGGTCGTTCGGAATCGGATCGCCATTGTCGAGACGGCCGACGGGAGCGTTCGGACGATCGACCTGGACCAGCTGGCGCCGTCGATCGATGTGCGCGTGGCCACTCCGACCGGCGTTACCTTCACTGCCGATGGAGACCGCGCCTTCGTCTGTGGGTTTGGCTCCAGCCGGATAGCGGTACTGGATATCAAGGGCACCGACATCACCTGGGCAGGCGTGATCCATGTTCGTCACCTGCGCCAGTCGCCGGCGGCGGCCAGCAACCCGGGGCATGCAGGCGCCGGTCCCCGCAGCGTGGGAATCAGTCCGGATGGGCGCCATCTGTTCATCCACAATTCGGGCGAGAACAGCCTGAGCCGTGTCGAGCTCGCCAGCCTTCCGGCCGCGGGCTCCTTTGCGGTCACGGCCCCTGGCGCCGACTGGCTCGGCTGGAACCCGACGCCCTTCGTCATGGTGCAGGGCCGGGTGGATTTCAATCGAACCGACAACTCCCGGTCGAGGACATCCTCATGCGCCTCCTGCCATATCGATGGACATGTCGACGGATTGGCCTGGGACCTGTCCGTCTTCCTCGATCCGGCGGGCACCCCAGGGGACGAGCTGCATTTCCCGATCGACAACAAGGGGCCCATGGTGACCCAGTCGGTGCGTCGCCTGCGGGAGACAGGGCCCTATCATTGGCGCGGCGAACGGCCGCGGCTGAAGATGTTCGATGGCGCCTTTGTCGGCTTGCTCAAGCGTGAGGTCGACGGGCAGCTGCGCGGCCTGGGGGCGAATTTCAACTACCTGCGGCGGTACATGGACGTCCTTGCCATGCGTCCCAACCCGCTTCAATCCGCGGACCGCCTCCTGCGCCAATCAGAACTCGAAGGGCTTGAGATCTTCAGCACCAAGCCCGTGCTCGGCGGCCTGCGCTGTATCGACTGCCACGCCCTGCCACTGGGGACCTCGGGCGCCATCGTCGCGAACGGGCGCAATGGGCGCGCGACCACCTGCGTCACTCCTTCACTGCGGGGCATCAACGACAAGCAAGGGAAGACGATCCAGCTTGGTGAGCACTTCGGGCCACGCTCCGAACTGGGTGCCGGCCTGGGCCACGATGGCGCCTTTGCGGACATCGAGGCCTTCCTGTTGCAGGCGCGCCCCTTCCCCCATGGCGGTCAACGCTTCGACCTGACTCGCCGCGAGGCTGGGAAGCTGGCCAGCTACCTCGAGGCCTTCGACACCGGTCTGGCCCCCGCGACGATGAAGCAACTGACGGTCCGCTCGGCGACCGCGCCGGCCGAACTCATCGCCCTCCTGGACCAGGCCGTGCGCGGGAACTGCGATGTGGTCTATCGATACGGGCCAGTGCAGAGCTCGGGCGAAGTTCGATACGCAACGGGCATGTACGATCCTGCCCTCGGAACCTTCCGCCCGGCATCGAGTCTGGCCCCGCCCATCAGCCTCGAGCAACTCCTCGCGCCGGCGTCGAGTTCCCCGGTCACCTTCCTCGGCACTCCCCTCTGGAGTGGCCTCCCCATGGGCATCGATCGCGATATCGATGGCTTGCTCGACATGGACGAGATTCAGCTCGGAACTGGATACGAGAACCATGACACGGATGGGGACGGATTCCCCGACGGGTACGAGCTGGTCTGGGGCATGGACCCCCTTTCCCCGGATCGCGCGTCGCCCGACCTGGTGGCTCCCGACTGGGTCGCACCTCCCACGGTCGTTTACGCGACCCAGAACACGGTCAAGTTCGAGTTCCACACGACCGAGCCCGCGCGCGTTTCGGTTGCCATCGGCGGAGGTCCGGGCCTGGAACGGCGCCCACTCAAGCCCCACCACGACGACTCATTCGCGATCGCGATGGGCGACCTCGAGCCCGGGCAGTCCTATGAGTTTGAGTTGACCCTGCTGGACGTGGCTGACAACCGTCGCGTGCGCACGTTTTCGGCCAGCACGATCCCGACGCCGAACTCCAGCCTGGCCCTGGTTGACGACATTTCCCTGAGCCTGATTCCGGGAGCCCCCGGAAGCCCGCCCGCTCCGCCGGCTCTGCACGCCCTCGTGCGGCTCGCCCTGGACGGGGCCAGTCCTCCCGAGTTGGGCTACAACGCTGTCGCCTCGGTCTACCACACCTCGAGCAACGGCCTGGTCGTGGTCGAGAGCGCGGCCCAGACCTGGCTGGTAGCCCCCGATGGCATGCTTCAGTTTCTGATCCCCCTGCCCGTCGGGCTGCCGGCCGGAGAGCTGATCTTCACCATGCAACGGGTGGACGCCCCCCCGGGCGCCCCGGTCCATGCCACGGCCAAGGACCGGGTCCCCTTTGCGACCCTGGATTACTAGCCCCGCCCCCCCGGCGATCCGATTATCTCGCCCCCCGATCAGGGGCTCCAGGCCTGGCCAGGAGGGCGGAATTAGGCCAGAATGAGCCGACACGGCCCCGAGGGCAACATCGCGCCCGGCAACCCCACGGAGCCGAGCTGGATGGCCTTCCAGCAGGCCCCAATTTGAGCCCAGCCGGGTAGACTTTGCTGGGTCCGATTCTCTCATTTGGGAAGCCGCTAGCTACCCGACGCCACCCCCGCCGACGCCCCTGACCCGCACCCTGACTCGACCTCGATGCGACATCACCTAAAGCGCCTGCCCGTCCTCGCCCTCACTCTCCTTCCGGGCTTCGCCCGTGGCCAGGTGACCCAGGACGAAATTCCGCAGGACAACGTCAGCGGGCGCTTCATCATGTACGGCGTGGGACCGACCAAGCCGATCGTCTTCTCGGACGACAGCTCGCGCTTCTACATCACCAACCAGATGGGTGATCGCCTGGCGATCTACCACACGCAGACTCGCGCCCTGCTGCTCGAAATCCCCACCGGCTCGGGGCTGGTCTCACTGAGGTTTCGACCCGCGAGTGATGAGCTCTGGATGGTAGACAACGTCACGTCCAGCCTGACCGTATACGACACAGCCGACAAGCAGATCATTCGGACGATCCGTGTCGGAGCGGAGCCTCAGGATATCGTGTTCAGCGCCGCCGGCGACCGGGCGTACGTGACCTGTTCCGGCGTAGATCGCGTCGACGTGATCGAGACTGGCACATACTCTGTCGCAAGCTCGATCGCCATACCAGCACGCCAACCCCATGCCCTGGAGAGGATTGGCGACGCGGTTTACCTCGTACCCAAGCTATCGGGCAACGGTACGGCCCCCCTGGGAGAGACGCCGACTGGTGAGGCGACAGAGGTCGCCAAAGTGGCCGATGTCCAGGGCGCCGTGGCCCTGCCCGACAATGACCTGCTCAAGATCAACATCACCGCGCTGGCATCCACCGATCGGCTGGACAGCGCGGGAACGGTGACCGGGCTCGGAACAACACTCTTCAATCTTCATCTGCGCCCCGGCACGAGCGAGCTGTGGATCCCCAATACCGACGCCCTGAATGCATCCCATCGGGGCGAAGTGGCCTTCATCGCCGGCCAGGTAGTCCGCAATCGGATCACCATCGTCGACGTCGCTGAGACGCCGCCGAGCGTTCGATTCGTCGACATGGACCTCCTCGCTCCAGCTGTCGACCAGCGCGTCTCGACGCCGACCAGCATTGCATTCATGCCCGACGGCAGTCGCGCATTCGTTACCGGCTACGGAACGGACCGCGTGGCCGTGCTCGATGTCGACACGCAAGGCGCAGTGACGTGGGGCGGCTCGATCACCATCCCGTCGCTCACGACCTACCCGGAGTTCGCCGGACCGCGCGGCTGCGCGGTCTCGGGCAACGGCCAGTTCCTGGTGACCTACAACAAGGTCGATAACGGATTCAGCCGTGTGCAATTATCCCAGCTGCCGACATCGGTCCCCTTCGACTACGACTTCGCCGGCTCTCGCACAATTGGCTTCGACCGCATGCCCGTTGCCATGAAACGCGGTCGAGGATTCTTCGACAGCACGAAGTTCTCGCTCTCCAACACTTCGTCGTGCTTCTCGTGCCACACAGATGGGGATACGGACGGGCTCGCGTGGGACCTGTCCGCTTTCCTGGATCCGGAGCAGACGCCCGCCGACGAACTGCAATTCGGGATAGACGTCAAGGGCCCGATGGTGACCCAGAGCGTGCGCTCGTTGCGCGAGACCGGCCCCTACCACTGGCGTGGAGAGAAACGCAAGCTCAAGCAGTTCAATGGCGCCTTCAAGAACCTGCTCGAGAACACGGTCAACGGCCACACAGCGACCATCGGCGGCGGCTTCTTCTATATTGAACAGTATCTGGAAGAGCTCGCCATCGCCCCCAATCCGCGCCAACGCCAAAGCCGGAACTACACGGCCGCCCAGCTGGTCGGGGCCGACCTGTTCATGAACCACCCGGCTCAGGGCGCCCAATCCTGTGCCGACTGTCACCAGCTCCCCCTTGGGACCAACAACGAAGTGGTGCAGACGTTCCGCGGGGGCGAGTCACCCTCCATCGTCGTTCCCGCGCTACGTGGCATTCAGCGCAAGCTGAGCAAGCCCATGACGGTCGGCGGCGGTTTTGGCGAGCGTACGGAGCTCGGAGCTGGCCTCAATCACGGCGGAACAGCGTCATCGATCGAGGCCGTCGCTCTCGAGCTCGATGCGGACGGAAACCCCCTGTTCCAGATCACGCCAGTTCAGGCCACTCGAATCGCGGACTTTCTCGAGTCGCTCGATACAGGGCTCGCGCCGTCAACCGGATACCAGGTCACGATGCACGCCGGCAACACCCAGAGCGTCCTGGCCAGTGAACTGCCGTTCCTCATGCGCCAGGCGGCCGACGGCCACTGCGATCTGATCTACATAACAGGGCCCGATTACCTCTTCGAGCGCGAAGATTTCGTGACGGGCATGTTCATGCCCGAGACACGCCAGTTCGCACAGGCATCTACCCAACTGCCCGCGCTCTCCCTTGCCCAGCTCATTGCCAAGGCACAGGCGGGCTTCCCGGTCACATTCCTGGGCGTGGCGCGCATGCGGGGCAAGGTGATGGGCCTCGATCGGGACAATGACGACGTCTACGACCTCGATGAAGCCGTGATCGGCACCGACCCGGAGATGTGGGACACGGATGGAGACGAGTTCCCCGACGGCTATGAGCTGGAATGGAGCATGGACCCGCTGGTCCCGAGTGCCACGTCAGACGACTCGTTCGGTCCCGCGATCATTGGCGTCCCAAACGTCACCTACACCACACAGACTTCGCTCAAGGTCGAGTTCGAGACATCCGAGGCTGCACGCGGCACCTTCTTCGTAGATGGCCGCGCCGTCTTCCGCCGCCCCCTGGATCACGAGTTTGACAACCACTTCTCGTACACGATTGGTGGCCTGAAGCCACAGACCGTGCATACGATTATGCTGGACCTGGAGGACCCCAACGAGAACCACACCCTTCTGAGCTTCGACCATGAGACGGCGTCCTTCGTCCGTCCGACGCCTATCCACATCGAGGGCGTCACAGGTCAGGTGCTACAGACCCCACAAGGGCCCACCCAGGCCCAGCTTCTCTGCCGGGTTGATCTCGGTGATGGAGTCACGCCCGCAGCCGCCGGCTACGATGTGGAGTTCTCGGTCTACTTCACGTCGAGCCAGCTCATGACGGTCGTCGAGGCCGAAGCACACGCGATCTCTGACGCCAGTGGGCTTGCCCAGGTTCTGATTGGCATCCCCGATACGATCCCGACCGGACTCGGCAATCTCCTGGTCGTGGTGAAGGGCGTCTCCGAGCCCAGCGGCTTCCCGTCCTACGTCGAAGCCGATAACAGGGCCGGTCTGTCGACCACGCGCTACTGAGCTGCCGATTGCTGGCCCGACTGCTCTGACTCCGGGCCACTCCCAGGCGCACCGATTTCTGGCCGAGATCCGTCAAATAGGCTATCCAGGCAGCGCTTTAGCTGGTCACAGGATTCCTGAACGGATGACAGCAAGTCCTGCTGTCCCATGCTCAACGATCCCTCCAGCCCATCGACCATGATGGACACGAGCTCGCGGGCCACTCCGAGGGGGGTCCTGAGCTCTCGCTCGAGGCTGGCGTGGAAGACTTCCACGTTGCGCATTCTGGCGTCCATCTCGCGCACGGCCGCCTCCAGCCGCTTGCGATAGCTCTCGGCGCGGGCGGCGAGGGTTTGCTTCTCGACCGCGTTCTCGATTGCCCCGTTGAGAGTCTGCTCCGAGAGAGTGCTCTTCGAGAGACAGTCCAGGAAACCAGCATGCCGGGCCGCCATCGCAAGCTCCTCGTCTCCACGCGACGCCAGCAGGATCGCGGGGGCTGTGACGCCCATGGCGCGCACTCGTTCGAGGAACTCGACGCCCGTGCAACTCTCCAGGCTGGAGTCCAGCAGGATCACATCCGGCTCTTGGTTCGCCAGCTCCGCGGCAGCCAGCTCCACATCGCCGAAGGGCACCACGTCGATCCCAGGCGTGGCCGCCGCCCGCAGGAGATTGCAGGTCAGATCGAGATCGCCCTGGTTGTCATCCAGAACTACCGCACGGATTCGTACGCAGAGGTCATCGATCGGGAAGTCCATGGGCGAGCTATATGCCCAATGTCGGCCCCCCGGGGAAACACCTATAGGGCAATCTGCGACTTCGTCAAAGGTCCCACCATCGGGCCAGAATCAGGCCTCGACCCCTGGTCGATCCCAGGCCTGGGAATCGACACGGGATAATCCGCACCCCTACGGCATCGAGATTGGGAACTCGGGCCGCAATCCAAGGGCCCGGAAATCGACGTTCTGTGCTTCAACTGCGGCGCGCCCTGACGACCTCCGTGACCTGGGGAGTCAACCTCTCGCGCCACCCGGCCGCCTAGATGCCGCAGTGGTCCTGCCCACGCTTCTCCAGGTAGCGCTGGTGGTATTCCTCGGCGCGATAGAAGCTCGACGCCGGCGTCACCTCGGTCACGATCGGACGCGGAAACTCGCCTGACCCGGACAGCTCCGCCATGACCCGCAAGGCAATCTCGCGCTGGTCCTCCGAATGAAAGAAGACCGCTGAACGATACTGCGATCCCACATCCGGTCCCTGCCGATTGAGAGTCGTGGGGTCGTGGTTCTTCCAGAAAACCCGCAGCAGAGTCTCGTAGTCGACGCGCTCGGGATCGAACTCCACCTGCACCACTTCGGCATGGCCGCTCGTTCCGCTGCATACATCCTGATAGCTCGGATCCTCGAGCGTCCCGCCCTCGTAGCCAACCGCGGCGTCCAGGACTCCATCCACCGCACGGAACAGGGTCTCCACGCCCCAGAAACAGCCCGCTCCGAATGTTGCTCTCATCATGGTGCCCCAGTCTAGCGCGCGCCCCCCTCCAGCGGGAGAGGCATGGTCCTGCCGGGTGCTACGCCGCGGAAGAGAACAGCAGCAGAGTCACGGTCGCCAGCCAGGCCAGCCCATTCACCAGGAAAGCGACGTCGCCACCGAGAAGGACTCGCGAGGGGTTGCCGCCACCGCCACGGGTCTGGACCAGGAGCAAGTAGCGGAAGAGCCCGAATACCACGAAGGGCACGGTCCAGACCAAGCGTGTACCACCGAATTTCAGAGCCGTGTCATCCGAGACCGTATACATCGTGTAGCAGACGATGGTGCAGGCCGCCAGGATGACCACCAGCTGGTCAAGAAGCACGGGCGTGTACTCGAGCAGGATCTTTCTGTGCCCGCCCCTATCCTCACCTAGCAAGCTGATCTCTGCATGCCGCTTGCAGAACGCCAGGAAGAGGGCCAGGAACAAGGTGCAGAGCATGAGCCAGTGGGAGACCGGAGTCGATGCGGCCAAACCACCGGCGAGTACGCGTAGCAGGAAACCGGATGCGATGCAGAAGGCATCGACGAGAACGATGTGCTTGAGCTTCCAGCTGTAGAAGAAGTTGATCGTCATGTAGCTGCCCACGACGATCGCGACCTGCCCATCCTCGGGACGTGCGCGCCAGCCCAGGGATAACGCAGTCGCCAGGCAAGCCAGACTCGTCAACAGGGCGACCTTCACGGACACCTGTCCGGACGCGATGGGGCGATTCCTTTTCGTCGGATGGGCGCGGTCGCGCTCCACATCCATGACGTCGTTCAGGAGGTAGATCGTGCTCGACCCGAAGCAGAATGCAACCAGCGCGTAGAGCGTGTTCTCGATTCGGACCAGGTCCGCGGCCGCCTCCCCCGCACCGATTGAGAAGAACAGCGCCGCCAGTACGAAGACGTTCTTGACCCACTGGTGGGGCCGCATGGCGCGGATCAGGTAGAGCGGATTCATGGGCCTGGACGGGGAATGGGGCGCGGGCTTCCTATCGGTTGCCCCTGGGCCGTCCCTTTATAGGTACAGAACCTTCCTCGGGCCAGAGGCCGCGCCCCCATCCTTGCGCCCTGGCTCAGTCCAGGCTGAGCTTGGAGAGCGCCTCGACCGGGGACCCCGGGCCGACCGGAATGAAGGTGTCCTCTTCCATGAGGGCCCCGCTCTTCTGCAGGTCCACCAGTTCAAGCTCGCGCACGGTCTGATCGCCCCAGAGAACAACCGTCGCCGTTCGGTGGTTTCCGTCCGGATCATTGTCATCCGCGACCAGGGCCTCCTTGCCACTGATCGGGAACTTCCGGAAGGCGTGATCCCGGGTATTGCGGCCGGCATAGGAGGAAAAGCTACCGTCGAGTAGCTCCCGATCCGAGAACCACTGCTCCGGGTCGATCCCACTGATGCCCGCCAGTGAAGCGTACTCGACGCCCGGACAGGTCAGCTTTTCGGCCGACCCCACAGTGTTCTCCCAGACCTTGTCCGCGACGATCGCGCCGAAGAAGCCGACTCCCGATTCGGAAGGCAACTTCTTGTACTTGGCCTTGTATTCGAACAGCCCCTGCCCGATCGCCCTCATGTTGGCCTTGCAGGCAGTCACGTTTGCCCGATCCAGGACCGCGGGAATGCGCGGCACCAGGAAGGCCATGAGGATGCCGATAATCAGCATCACAGCGAGCAGCTCAATCAGCGTGAAGCCGGCACGGCCCCGGGCCAGTGTGGATCTGAGCAGGCGGGTGGGTCGAAGCATAGAGATCTCCTTGACGACCCGGATGGCCGCTCACCCGTTCTACCCCATGGGGCTTTGCCAGTCACGAATTCCGCGCTGCTGGCGCAGGATTCAGCCGACCTTTGCTGCGACCGCCTCTTGTAGCGCCGCAACCCGACCCGTCTGTTCCCAGGAAAAGGCGTCGCGCCCGAAATGTCCGTGATAGGCCGTGTGCTCGAAGATCGGGCGCTTGAGGTCCAGGTCACGGATGATAGCTGCCGGACGCAGGTCGAAGACTTCACGCACGGCCGCGTCGATCGCGTCCGAATCCGCCTTGCCCGTGCCGAATGTATCGACTCGCACCGATAGCGGCTCCGCCACTCCGATGGCGTAGGAGAGCTGCACCTCGCAACGGTCCGCCAGGCCCGCCGCCACGACGTTCTTGGCAACCCAGCGTGCCGCGTATGCCGCGGATCGGTCCACCTTGCTCGGGTCCTTGCCCGAGAATGCGCCACCGCCATGGCGTCCCATTCCGCCATAGGTGTCGACGATGATCTTGCGACCGGTCAGGCCGCAGTCTCCGTGGGGACCGCCCAGCACGAATCGGCCGGTCGGATTGATGTGGTAGATGGTGTTGTCATCGAGGAAGCGCGCCGGGATCGTCGCGCGAATGACTTTCTCGAGCACCTCGTCGTAGATCGTCTGCCACTCGATGTCGTCATCGTGCTGCGTGGAGATAACGACAGTGTGCACGCGAACGGGCTTGCCATCCTCGTACTCAACGGTGACCTGACTCTTGCTGTCCGGTCGCAGCCAACCCATGGCACCAGACTGGCGCAGCTCGGCCAGTTTTTCCACGAGCCGGTGGGAGTAGTGAATCGGCGCCGGCATGAGGCTCTCGGTCTCGTTGCACGCAAATCCGAACATCAGACCCTGATCGCCTGCGCCCTGTTCGGCGTGCATGCCCTCACCCTCGGTAACACCTTGACTGATGTCGGGCGATTGCTTGTCGATCGTGACCATGACGCCGCAGGTGTCGGCGTTGATCCCGAATGCATCGTTGTCGTATCCAATGCGCCGGATGGTGCTACGCACGACATCCTGGTAGTTGACGATGGCCTTGGTCGTGATCTCGCCGGCAACGACGCACAATCCGGTTGTGACCATCGTCTCGCAAGCGACCCGGCTCTCCGGGTCCTGTGTCAGGATGGCGTCGAGGATGGCATCCGAAACCTGGTCGGCCACCTTGTCGGGGTGGCCCATGGACACGGATTCAGAGGTAAACAGAGTACGAGCCATGGTCGTTAAAATCAGCTTGGTTGAGACGTTATCGAAAGTTAGGGCACCGGCACGGGATCCGGCTGCCTGGATGCGATCGGCCGCAGGAGCCGCTCCTGAGGGAGAAGATGGGCGATCGGCGTTACCGAAAGCATACCCCAGTGTTGGGAGCCGGCGCCACAGATAGGGCGTGATCGACCGGTTTCCTGGCAAACTGGTGGGATGCCGGGGTCCTCACAGGATCTGCCAGTGCGCCAGCGCTTCCAGGGTCAAGTCGGATGCGCCTCGCTGGGTCCCTACGGCCCGAATGGCGGCAATCCCCATGGCCTCACGCCGGTCCGGGTCGGCCACTAGCTGGGCGAAGACCCGCTCCAGCTCGGCTCGATCCGCCACTCGAATGCTGGCTCCGTGATCCTCGAGCAGGGCCGCTTCATGGGAAAAATTTGCGACGTGCGGACCGTAGATCACGGGCCGCCCGAGTCCCGCGGGCTCGAGCATATTCTGCCCTCCGTGTGGTACCAGTGAGCCGCCCACGAACACGAGGTCGGCGATCGCATAGAAGGACTCCAGGTCCCCGATCGTGTCCACGACCAGTGGCCGCCCAGGGTCGACGGCTTCCTCCCCGGTCCGGATCACGGTCCAGAGCTGGGCCCGAAGGTCGAGCTGGGCCAGCGCGCTCACAATCTCCCGTGTTCGCGTGGGGTGCCTGGGAGCGAGAACCAGTCTCGCACCCGGCGCTCCGGCCAGTACGGCACGGGCCACCCACGAGTCCTCGTCCCCGTGGGTGCTGCCGGCCACGATCACCAGGTCGGACTCCGCTACGCCAGCCAATCCTTCGGCCTGGGCCTCCGGACTACCGGGCTCGGTTTCGCGCCGCCTGTCAGGAGACCACGGGCGGCCCAGGCGCAGCCCATCCGCCTTGACGTTTCCCGTCACCACCACACGCGCCCCGGAATGGGCCAGCTCCGTAAAGCGCTTGGCGTAGGTTTCATCCTGGGCGCAGAAGAGCGAGATGCGATTGAACTGTGGCAGGGTACTGCGAAAGACACCGTAGCGTCGGAAGCTACGATCCGTGATGCGGCCGTTGGCGACCACGACGGGGACCCCGGCGCGGTTGGCGCACCGAAGGAAGTTCGGCCAGATCTCCAGCTCGATCAGCACCACGCATGTCGGCCTCACGCGCCGCAGGAAGCGACGCACGAGGAATTCGAAGTCTGCGGGGAAGCCGACGACGGGCAGGTCACTGAAGAGCTTTGCGCCTACCTCCAGGCCGGTGCCGGTCGTCGCACTGACGATGATCTCGGCTCGGGGATGGGCCCGGGCTATTGCGCGCACGATCGGCTGGGCTGCCTTGACCTCTCCAACCGAGACGCCGTGCACCAGAATGCGCGGGTGTTCGGTGGGAGGCAGGCGACGTAGACCAATCGTCAGCCGCCCCAGGATCATGGTCCGGAAATGCGCGTCCAGAAAGCTGCGGCCAATCCACCAGGGAGCAGCCAGGATCACCACGATCCCGGCGACCACGCTGTAGACAGCATGCAGCAGAAACCGCAAGTGCCCGCGGTTGGGATCCGAACGAATCGGAGGAGGGGCCGCCAATCCGGTCAGGCCGAGCCGTGACACTTCTTGAATTTCTTGCCGCTCCCGCACGGACAAGCATCGTTGCGCCCGACTCCTGAATACTCGCCGGCATCGGCTGCCGCCTCCGGCTTGGAGGCTTCACCTTCGCCCTGGGCCGGCTTGGCGGCGACCGCGGCCTGCTTCTGGCGTCGCATCACGTCGAAGGCCGAGGAGGCCGCAACCTGCGGCCGCATCGCGCGCCGCACCTGCTGCTGCTTCATCTGCTTTCGATAGGCGTCGACTTCCGCCTGTGTGGGTTGGGAGCGGGCCGTCCCGGCGCCACCTCGAACCATTCCGTGGGGCGTCAGGGCCGAATCTCCGGTCGCGCCACCTTCACCAGCTTCATCGGGTCGACGGGCCTGGATCCGAAGAATCAGGCTGGCCACCTCGTCCTCAACCGCGGGAAGCAGGTGGTCGTTGAAGAGCTGGGTGCCCTCCTTCTTGTAGGCCACTTTCGGATCTTCCTGCCCGTAACCGCGCAGCCCGATGCCTGCCTTGAGTGCGTCAACCGCGTAGAGATGGTCCTTCCAGCGTGAATCGAGGGCGTTCAGCAGAAGGTACTGCTGCACTCGGTCAAACAGCTCGTCGCCCAGCTCTACCTGGCGTTCGTCCAGTCGCTCGAGTACGGCCTCCTCGAGCGCCTCGGAATCTCCCTCCGGATCGATCGCACGCGCAATGGCTTGATCGTCGGCCTCGAGGGCAAAGCTGCGTAGACACCACTCCTTGAGACCATTCGCATCTCCGACATGGACCCCGATCGCGCGCCGCATGGAATTGAGCAGCATGTCGACCGTGCGCTGCTTCAGCTCGGTGTTCTCGAGAACACCCTGGCGCACGCCGTAGATGGTCTTGCGCTGGCGATCCATGACCTCGTCATAGTCCAGCAGGCTCTTGCGAATCTCGAAGTTCCGCTCCTCGACCTTTTTCTGAGCCCGTCCGATGGCGCGCGTCACCATGCCGGACTCGATCTCCTGGCCCTCGGTCATGCCCAGCTTCTCCATCGCATTGGTGACCCAGTCGCGATAGAAGATGCGCATCAGCGGGTCTTGCAATGACAGGTAGAAGCGAGACTCGCCAACGTTTCCCTGCCGCCCGGATCGCCCGCGCAGCTGGTTGTCGATCCGCCGTGCCTCGTGGCGTTCGGTTCCAAGGACGTACAGACCGCCGAGGCCCAGCACCTCCTTTTCATCCTCGTCGCACCGGGCGCGGACTTCTTCGCGAATCGCGTCGATCTCCGCCAGGTGCTCGACATCGCCTTCAACCAGGTCCTGGTCGGCCAGCGCCAGGCCCAGTCGGTACTCGAAGTTTCCGCCCAGCTTGATGTCGGTGCCCCGCCCCGCCATGTTCGTGGCGACGGTGACCCCGCCTCGCTCGCCGGCCATCGCCACGATGTCAGCCTCGCGCTCGTGGTTCTTGGCGTTGAGCACCTCGTGCTTCAGCTTGCGCTTGCGCAAGAGGCCCGCCAGGTGCTCTGACGACTCGACCGAGGCCGTACCCACTAGCAAGGGCTGCCCCTTCTCGTTTACACGCTCGATCTCGTCGCAGATCGCGTTCCACTTCTCACCCTCGGTGCGGTAGACGACGTCATTTCCGTCATCCCGGGCGAGGGCAAGGTTGGTCGGAATCGAGACCACTTCGAGCTCGTAGATGTTGTGGAACTCACCTGCTTCCGTGATGGCCGTACCGGTCATCCCGCCCAGCTTCTCGAACATACGGAAGTAGTTCTGGAAAGTGATCGTGGCCAGGGTCTGGGTCTCTGTCTTGGGCTGCAACCCTTCCTTGACCTCGACCGCCTGGTGCAACCCTTCGGACCAGCGCCGCCCGGCCATCTTGCGGCCCGTGAACTCGTCGACGATCACCACCTCGCCTCCCTCGACCACGTACTCCTTGTCGACCGTGTAGAGCTCCTTGGCACGCAGGGCGTTTTCGATGTAGTGCGGCCAATCCTCACAGCCCGGCTGGTAGAAGGACTCCACACCCACCAGCTTCTGCGCCTCGACGATGCCGTTCTCGAGTAGCGAGGCGCTGCGTTCCTTTTCCTTGACCTCGTAGTGCTCGTCGGGCTTGAGGGCCACCGCCACGTCCTGGGCCTGTCGGTACTTGCCTACATGCTCCTCGGCCGGGCCCGAGATGATCAGCGGCGTCCGCGCCTCATCGATCAGGGCCGAGTCCACCTCGTCCACGATCGCGTAATAAAGGTCGCGCTGAACCTGCTGGTCCAGCGTCGTCTTCATGTTGTCGCGCAGGTAGTCGAACCCGAATTCATTATTCGTGCCGTAGACGATGTCACAGGCGTAGACCGGCTTGCGCTGTGACGGGTCCATGCCGGCCTGGATCGAGTCGATCGTCAGTCCCAGGTATTCGTAGATCGGACGCATCCAGTTGCCGTCCCGTCGGGCCAGATAGTCATTGACCGTGACGAGATAGCAGGGCCGCCCGGAGACCGCGTTGAGTGCCAGGGCCAGGGTCGCGACCAGAGTCTTGCCCTCCCCCGTCATCATCTCCGCGATGGCGCCCGAGTGGAGCACGTATCCACCGACCAGCTGCACATCGAAATGGCGCATACCCAGCGTCCGGACCGACGCCTCGCGCACCAGCGCGAAGACCTCGGGCAGGATGTCGTCGAGGCTCTTCTCCTCCGCCTGCACTTCGGTGCGGAATCCGGCCATCGTGGCCTTCATCCCATCCTGGTCGAGGCCCTGGGCCCAGGATTCCAGCTCGTTGATGCGGCTGACGATCGGCTCCAGGGTCCGGACCACCCGCTCGTTGCGGGAGCCGAACACACGCATGAACCCTCGCCCCACGTTCTCTTTCAGAACGCCGAGCCGGTCAGTTACCTTGTCCCAATCCATCGTTCAGTTCTCGTCCTTGCGCCTGGTGCCCCGCAGCCCGGTAGAGACGGGCGCGATCGGGCGGGTCCCGAGGTCACTGATCCAGCCCCGGGAAGCGAAGCATTAAAGGATGTCGCGCCCCCCCTGCCAAGCGCGCGTACGGGAACTTCGACGCGGGTGGCCCATTTCGGGCCGCCCTGGCGTCACTTCGGCCCGCTCAGGCTCTACTTGCCCCGCGCTGGCCCTCTATCGGGCCTCCCGTGGCCCAATTCAGTCGAGGGCGGCACCCGGCCCCGCGCCCTTGCCCCGGTCCTCGAGGATTCGGCTGATCATCGCGAACAGGAGGTGGCGTGGATAGGGCTTGCGCAGCAAGCCACTGGCCCGCTTGAGGCGCGAGAGCTCGATCGAGCTCGCTGTCGCCAGCAGGACCGGGATATCCCGACAGCGGGGGTCGTCGCGCACGCGGGCCAGGACCTCCTCTCCGTCCAGCTCGGGCATCGAATAGTCCAGCACCACCAGATCCGGCAAGGGATCTCGCGCCATTCGGTCCAGCACCTGGCGCCCATCGTAGGCGACCTCGACCTGGTAGCCCCGGGCTCCCAGCACCGCCCGCAGGCCCTGGGCCACGTTCTCCTCGTCGTCGACGACCAGCAGCCGGGCCTTCTTCTCACCCTCTTTTTCGAGCTGGGCCAGCTCCTCCATCAGGATCCGCAGATCCTCATTCGTCGGCAGGCCCTCCGCATGCCAGGCCGCCTCGATCTGGCTCTTGACCTGCCGGTTGAATGCCAGGACCTCCTGCCAGGCATCGTAGTCAGGCATCCCGGGCGTGATCTTCAGGGCGTCGTGCGTGTCCACGGAGAAGAAGTACTCCTCACGGACGAGGTACTCCTGCACGACGAATTTCATGAACGGATAGCGTCGATTCCCAAGTCGCAGAGTGTGCCGAGCGAGGGACCCGCCAAGTCCCGCAGCGGGCACATCGAAGCGCTCGATCATCTCTCCGAGTGGACCGATGTCCTCGAGATCGCGCAGGGGCTGGGGAGGAGATGTCTGCCCTTCCTGACCGTCGGGCCAGGCCAGGGCCATGTAGATCTCGATAGCGCGCCGGATGTGGTCACAGGTGAGGCTATCCAGGCGCATCTGATCAGACCCGTCGGCGGTTGCAACACGGATTCACGACTTGCTCCCGGGGGCCACGGTCTGGGCTTGGCCCGTCTCGAGCGACCCGATCAGCTCGCGCACGCTGGCGTGACCATTCGCATCGAGCAACTGCTCGAGCTCCGAAGCCAGCCGGCCGAGCAAGCCCGGGTCCGCGAAGCTGGCGGTCCCGACCTGAACTGCGCTGCACCCGACCACCATGAACTCGAGTATGTCCGCTGCGCTACAAATTCCGCCGCAACCCAGGATCGGGATCTGAACGGCCTGAGCACACTCCCATGCACAACGCAGGGCCACGGGCTTTATTGCCGCCCCTGAATAGCCGCCCTGCGTCGTGTTCAATGCGGGCTTTCGGGTCCGCCAATCGACCCCCATCCCGAGCAGGGTGTTGATCGCGGTGATGCCGTCTGCTCCGCCACACTCGACTGCCACGGCGATATCCGCGATACGCGTAACATTCGGCGAGAGCTTCGCGAAGATCGGCTTGCGAGTCGCGTCGCGCACGCCACGGATGACCTCTTCGGCGACGCTCGGGTCAGTACTGTAGGGCAGGCGCCCGCCCTGGACGTTCGGACATGACAGATTGACCTCGAGGGCATCGACCTCGGGACGCCCATCCAGGATCGAGGCAATTCGCCCAAACTCGTCAGCCTGCTTGGCCCCGATATTGGCGATGACCACCGTATCAGCCGCTTCCATCTGTGGCAGCGTATGGGCCAGGTACGCCTCGATGCCGCGGTTCTCGAGCCCGATTGAATTCAGGAATCCGGCCTCGGTCTCACAGATGCGCGGCATCGGGTTGCCCGGTCGCGGGTCCATGGTGACCGTCTTGCTGACCAGCCCACCCACAGTCTCGGGCGGAACGATGTGCTGCATCTCGAGGCCGTGTCCGAACGTGCCCGACGCCGACATGATCGGCGAACGGAGTTCGAGTCCCGCGAAAGCGACGGTCAGGTCAGCCATATGAGAAAATCTAGTCGAGCCGACGGCTCCCGCAAAGGGTCGAGGCGCGGTCTATCAAAATGGCGTCGATCTGGGCCCACGGGGCTAGCCCGTGACCGGATCCGCGGACTGCTCGGGCGGGTCCCCGGTCTCAGCACCTCCGAAGCCGGAGAGGATCAAGAGCACGGCACCCACAGAAATGCACGAGTCGGCCACGTTGAAGGTGGGAAAGTGCCAGTCCCAGATCCCGAAATAGACATCGATGAAGTCTCGAACTGGCCCGAATGGACGGCCTTCGGCGGGCTCGATCGGCTTGAATAGATTGTCGTACAGGTTGCCCATGGCCCCGCTCAGAATGAGCACGAGCGCCATGAGATATACGGACCGACCAGGGGGGGCCTTGACCACGAGCCAGCCCAGGAGCAGGACGGCAGCGATGCGTCCAAAGACCAGGACGTAGGGCATGCTCTCACCCCGACCAAAGGCCATGCCGTAGTTCTCATTGCGCATGAATCCCAGCCAGGCGCCAACCAGGGGTTCGCGCTGGTGCCCATGGGAGTCGCGCGTCAGGGAGAAGGGGTCCGCTTCCAGCCACTCGAATACGCTCGCCTTGGACCACAGGTCCAGGGCGATCAAGGCCACCACGGCGAGGGCGCAAAAGGCCCACCTGCGTCCACTCCCGGTGGCGCTCACGCCTGCTCCCGTTCCATATTCATGAGTCTCCTGGTCCACGGGGTGCCAGCCATCCGCCCGGCATTCCGGCGGGAGTATAGCCCCGGGGCCGGGCATAGGCTCGCGATTCCGCGACAGACCTTTGCATCGGGTGCGACCGCGCGCGACCCTCGGAGCGTGGCACCGGAATCGCAGGAGCAGATCGATCGAGAGGACGACAGGGACCTGCCGCCGGATCTCGAGGCAGGGATGGAGGACTTTCTCGCAGCCATGCGCGTCGAGGCTGGCCTGTCCCGCAACACTCTGCGCGCCTACCGTGGCGACCTGGAACGATTCCTGCGCTGGTCCGCACGGCGCGACACGGTCCGTTGGTCTGCCATGGACCGGGATCACCTGGTCGACTATCTGGCAGCGCGCCGGGCCGAGAACGCGGCCGAGTCCACCGTGGCGCGCAACCTTGTCGCCATCCGTTCGGCCCTGCGCTACCTCGTGGTAGAAGGCGCCCTGCAACGCGATCCGAGCGCACGCATCCCGGCCCCGGTCCTGCGTCGCTACCTGCCCCATTGCCTGGCGGTCGACGAGGTCGAGGCCCTGCTCCATGCTCCTGATGGCCCAACCTGGCGCGACCTGCGCGACCGCGCCCTGCTCGAGGTCCTCTATGCATGTGGCGCGCGTATCAGCGAGGCGGTCGGACTGCGAACCGACGAGCTCGAACCCCAGCTACGGGTGTTGCGGCTGACGGGCAAGGGCCGCAAGACCCGTATCGTGCCCCTTGGCGGCCGGGCGCGTGAAGCCCTGGACCAATGGCTCAGCTCGGGCCGGCACCAGGTGCAGCCGGATGGGCGCCGATCCGAGGTCTTCTTGACGAAGAGCGGCGCTCCCCTCGATCGTGTCAACGCGTGGCGTCGTGTGAAGGCCTGCGCCCTGCGCGCGGGCCTCGACGCCGAGATCACGCCCCACACCCTGCGACACTCCTTCGCAACCCACATGATCGAAGGCGGCGCAAATCTTCGCGCCGTGCAGGAGATGCTAGGCCACGCATCGATACGTACGACGGAGATCTACACGCACCTGGACGCAGACCATGTGCGCAGCATGCACACCCTGTACCACCCGCGCGCCTGAGGCCCAGCCAGGTCTCTAGCCGGCCGTTGAAGAACAACGGTCTGCTAGTCCTTGCGCAGGTGTTCCACGATGGTCTTGGCCAGTGACGGGCCAATCTTCTCGATCGCGGCGATCTGTTCCACGCTGGCCTCACGCACCCCGACCACGCTTCCAAAACTGCGCAGGAGAGCCTTGCGGCGCGCCGGCCCGACGCCCGGTATCGAGTCGAGCTGACTCTGAATCTTCCCGCGCTCCTTGCGATGGTAGGTGATCGCGAAGCGGTGGGCTTCATCGCGGATGCGCTCCAGCAGGTGGCGTGCTGCGGTGTGCGCTCCAAGGGGGACTGGCTCCTTCAGATCTGGCATGTAGACGCGCTCCTCACTCGCATCCTTGCGTTGCCCCTTGATGCGACGCTCGGAGCGGGCCTTGGCCAGGCCGACCATCGCGACCTCCCAGGCGCCGGCCTCGGCCCGCGCCTCGAGCGCCTTGGCGAGCTGTGCCTCGCCGCCGTCGATGACCACCAGGTCCGGCAGGTCGCCCTCACGAACGCCGCGCTGCAGGCTGCGAAGCACGACCTGGTGCATGGCCGCAAAGTCGTCCTGGTCATCGAGCCCGCGTACCTTGAACCGTCGGTAGCCCGCTCGGTCCGCATGCCCGCGCCGGAAACGCACTCGACTGGCCACCATGTGCGCGCCCTGAAAATTGGAGATATCGAAGGCATCGATAACCTCCGTGCCCGGATCCAGATCGAGCAGGGAAACCAGTTGCTCGAGGCCCTCCTCGTCCCGTGACTGCTCCTGGTCCCCGCGCACGAGCTCGACGCGGGCGTTCTCCCCGGCCATGTCCAGTGAGCGTAGACGGTCCCCACTCGTGGGCACGACCAGCTTGACATCCTGCATGACCGTGATCGCCAGCAGCTCGGCCTCGGCCGGCTCACAGGCCACGACCAGCTCGGCCGGCTTCGCGCGACGGCCATTGGCGTAGAGTGCCGTCACCACGCCGTGTAGCAATTCCTCGTCGGGCAACTCGGAGCGAAACCGGTGAGAGCGACTCTCCGCCAGGCGCCCCTCGCGAAAGGACAGTCGATGCACCAGGGCCGTGTCCCCGCGCCGCGCCAGACCGAGCACATCCCGGTGGACCCGATCCCGCGGGCGCACCCCCTGCCCCTCGACCGTACGTCGCAGGGCCGCCAGGCGATCGCGCCACCTGGCCGCGCGCTCATACTCCTGGTCCTCCGAGGCACTCAGCATGCGCGCCTCCATGTCCTGCTCCAGCTCGCCGGTGTCACCCGAAAGCACACGCGTCGCACGCGTGACCAGGTCCGCGTAGGCGCCCTCGTCGATATCGCCAACACAGGGCGCCTTGCAGAGCCCGATCTGAGCCTTGAGACAGGGGCGCGAGCGGTGGTTCATGACCGAGTCCGGGCAATCCCGCAGGGGCACCACACGATGCAGATCCGAAAGGGTCGCGCGCACGCTGCTCGCGGATGCAAAGGGCCCGAAGAAGCGCGATCGTCCGCCCTTCTTGCCAATCTGCGGATCGTGAGCTCGCACCAGGCGCAGCCGCGGAAAGCGCTCCTTCAGGTCGATGCGCACCATCAGGAAGGACTTGTCGTCTTTCAGCCGCACGTTGTGGGGCGGCTTGTGCTGCTTGATGAGGGTGTCCTCGAGCAGCAGGGCCTCCTGCTCGGTGCGGGTCACGATCGTCTCGACCGATGCGGCCTCGCGATCCATGAAGCGCACCAGGATGCGCCCATCCGCCCCCTCGCGCTGGTAGCTGGCGATGCGGGCCCGCAGGTTACGGGCCTTGCCGACGTACAGGACCCGTCCCTCGTCTCCTTTGAAGAGGTAGACGCCAGGCCGCGTGGGCACACCGTCCATGGACCAGCGAGGTTCTGACATGGGGCCTTGATCCTAACCCGTGGCACCCATGAGAACGCACACCTGGCCCCTCCCGTCGCTATCCTGTCCTGACGACCCGGCTTCCGGTGCCGCGCCCCATTTACACCATGCGACCCACCGCAATCACGATAAGCCCCGCCGCGACACTACTGCTCATCGCCCTGGCGGCCGCGGCCCCTCCCGGCTGTCGCGTCGACGGCCAGGGTCCTGCCATCGATCCGGCGCCGGCGCCCGCAAGAGCACCCGGGGATCCCTCGGCCCAGCGCCCGAACATCGTCCTGATTCTCGCCGACGACCTCGGGATCGGTGACCTTGGCTGCTACAACGCCAAGTCCCGCATTCCGACTCCCCAGCTCGACGCCTTTGCAGCCCAGTCGCGGCGCTTCACGGATGCCCACTCGCCCTCCGGAGTCTGCACCCCGACACGCTACGGACTGCTCACCGGACGCTACGCCTGGCGCACACACTTGCAGCGCAGTGTTCTGTGGGGTGACTCGCCATTGCTGATCGAACCGCAGCGCGCCACCCTCGCGAGCCTCTGCAAGCAGGCTGGCTACTCCACCGCTTGCTTTGGCAAGTGGCACCTGGGGATCGGCGGGGAAGAGGGCACGGACTACAACGCCCCCCTGCGGCCGGGCCCACTCGAGTGCGGTTTCGACACCTTCGAGGGCATCCCCGCCTCGGCCGGTATGCCGCCCTACGTCTGGGTCATCGACGACCGCCCGGAACAGCACGCGACGGAGAAGAAGCAACTCAGCTACCCGGTCCGCGGCTACGGCGGCGAGGGATTCTGGCGTCCGGGCCCGGCTGCGCCAGGCTTCGACCACGCCGACACCCTGCCGCGCACGATCGACCGCTCCATCGAGTGGATCGGCGAGCGTGCCGACGAGCCCGATCCCTTCTTCCTGTACATCGCCCTCTCTGCACCCCACACACCCTGGCTGCCGGCCGCGGCCTTCGAAGGAACGACCGGCGCCGGCCCCTACGGGGATTTCGTGGCCAACATCGATGACGAGGTCGGGCGCGTGCTCGCGAGCCTCGAGGCCCACGACCTGGTCGACGAGACCCTGGTCATCTTCACCAGCGACAACGGTGCACACTGGGAGCCCCAGGACATCGCCCAGTACGGTCACCGGGCCAACCTGAATTTCCGCGGACAAAAAGGCGACGCCTGGGAAGGCGGGCACCATATCCCGTTCCTCCTGCGCTGGCCCGGGCGAGTCCAACCCCGGACAAGTGAGGAGCGCCTCTTCTCCCTGACTGATGTCTTCGCGACCCTGGCCCGCCTCTTCGACACGGAGATCCCATCGGGTGCCGCCCCGGACAGCATCGACGCCACGCCACTCTGGTTCGGCAACCAGGCGCCGGAGTCACGGCGCAGGGCCATGGTGCACCATTCATTCGAAGGCGTCTTCGCCATGCGCTCCGGTCGCTTCAAGTTCATCGAGGGCCTGGGTTCGGGCGGCTTCAGCGACATCACTCCACCCAAAGCCGTTCCGGGCGGCCCGACGGACCAGCTCTACGATCTCTCGAAGGACCCGCAGGAACGCACCAACCTGTTTCAGACCCAGCCCAAGATCGTCGCGCGCCTGCGCGAGGAGCTGGCGGCAGCACGCAGCTCGGAATAGGGGCGGCTTCACCCCAGGATACCGCAGGTCGATAGACTGAATCGAAGCCCGGGTAGGGCCCGGGCCGAGCCATGCCGGCGCACTCAGCCCCTTGCCAGTCGGAGCCTCGAGCCCCACGCGGTATTCCGTTGCGAATAACTGGCGGTCCCGGAGACCGGCGGTTGGGCCTGATATTCATCGCCGTCGGACTCGCTCCCTGGGTAGCCATCGCTGCATGGGTCTCGGCGTCGGAAATTGTTGGCGACACTTTCCCCGGTAATCTGGCGAGCCGCTATTTCTTCCGGCCGCCCGACACTCTACGGGGCTGCCTGGAGAGCATGGCGAGGCACGACGCCCACCGCCGAGTCACCCTCTGGCAGGTGCAGGGATCGCTCATGATGTGGACCTGGCCCGTCATTCTCTTCGGAGGCATAGGCTGGTGGATGGGAACCCGCGCCCTGTTTACCTCCCACATTGCAGCCAGGCGGATTGCCAGCGGCTGTCGGTGGGCCAGCCTCGGCTCGATCCTCGTGGGAGGCGCGATCGGACTGAAAGCTGGCTACGGGGAGCTCCTGACACACCTGTCCGTGGAAGGTATGCACATCCACACCAAACTCCTGGCCCACACGGTCACCGAAGCGCAGTTGGCCGCATCCAGGAGCGCGTTGATCCTTGCGGGCATCTTCACATCGCCCTTCGCCCTCGCAAGCGTATTGCTCATGGTGCTCGCTCGCCGCTCCCAGCCTCCGGTGTCGAGATGACGCCCCAGCCCACCCGCAACTACCTCGGACGTCTCCTGATCAACACGGGTCTCGTTTTCTGGATTGGATTGAGCGGACTGGCCTATGTCCTTGGCGATGGACTGGACACCGTCGGCCCCTTCCCAGGCGTGCTCTACCACTATCCGGATTGGCCAAGCCCCAAGACTCCCGACCGCTGCCTGGAGGCAGTCCTGCACCATGACTCGCGCCGCCGAGCATCACTCATTCAGGGCCCCGCATACTTTGGCGCGTACGGCGCGTTGATCATGGCAGTCGGATTCGTCCTCCGATTTGGAGGAGCCCGTCAAGAACCCGCCAACCAGCCCCCGGCCCATGGGCTGTCACGAGAGCTTCGAATCCTCGCACTCATCTTCGCCGTCACTGCAATCGGCTTTGGACTGAGGCATGGGATCGCGGACCTCTACGGATCCCTCTCAGCCAAGGGCATGCGCATCCAGACCGAAGGCCTCGGTCGCACCGTCTGGCAAGCGCGCCGCCTGGGCCTATTCGGCGCCTGCACGACGGCGGCAGCCATCGCCACCCCTTTCGCCCTTGTGGGTACCATTCTCCTATGCCTAGCGCGGTTGGCCCAGCCTCACTCCACCGCGGCAAGTGAGGTCCAGCGTGCCTGATCTCTATCGCCATCTCGCAGCCATCGGTTCGGCGTCATGAGTCCTGATTCAGCGCCTGGCAGGAGCAGCGGCTTGATCACCTGGCACTCGACACTAAGCGCCTTCGGCTTCCTCCTGATTGCCGCGGGCCTCGTGGCGTGGCTCGTAATCTGGGCATTGATCGTCCATCAGGGTGAATTCTTGGATGGGGAGTTTGGACCCATTCCGTATTCAGTTCGCGAATACCCAGCAATATTTGGACCCAGATCCGTCGGCGATTGCATCGAAATCATGCCCGTGCACGACTCCCAACGTCGCCTCGCCTTCATATTTTTTCCGGCGCTTCTGGGGATTTACGCCGGCTTCTTCATTTCTCTCGGATTCTCGTTTCGGTGGGCCAGGCGAGACGTTTGCACCGGCGCAAAGGACGCGAACAAGCAACTGGGCCTTGAGCTGAGGCGGCTCGGACTCACTTTTCTATTCGCCGCCCTGGCGTTCGGAATCTGGAGTGGGGCCGCGGACCTGATCGGCTACTTCTCCACGGAGGGAATGCGTGTCCAGACTGAAACTTTGGCTCGCACGACCTCCCAAGCGTGGCGTATCGGCGTGGTCGGCACCTGCACCACCGCGGTTGCGGCTGGCGCGGTATTTGGCCTCGTCGGTCTGGCCTTGATGGCAACGGCGCGCCGTGTCGGGCGCCAGCAGACCGCTACCGCTTGAGTTCCAGCTCTTCCAGTTCCTTCAGACGATCGCGCAGCGAGGTCGCGTCCTCGAAACGCAACTCCCCCGCCGCCAGGAGCATGTCGGCGCGTACCTTCGCGATCTCGCCTCTCAGGCGCGCGGGACTCCAGGAGAGGGCTTCGTCCTCAGGCGCCTTTCCGTAGCCGGGGCTGGGCTCCGCGACCTCCGCGTAGTCCATCTCGTACAGGGCGTCGAGGCTGTCCCGCACGGGCTTGATGATCGTGGTCGGGACGATGCCCTTCTCCTCGTTATAGGCCAGCTGGATCACGCGTCGACGCTTGACCTCGGTCAGGGCGTGGCGCATGGAGCCCGTTTCCTTATCCGCATAGAAGATGACGCGCCCCTCGACATTGCGCGCCGCGCGGCCGCAGGTCTGGATCAGTGATGTCGAGGAGCGCAGAAAGCCCTCCTTGTCCGCATCCAGTACCGCGACCAGGGCCACCTCCGGTAGATCCAGGCCCTCGCGCAGCAGGTTGATGCCCACCAGGACGTCGAACTCGCCGGCGCGCAGATCGCGCAGGATGGCGGTGCGTTCGATGGTGTCGATCTCCGAATGCAGGTAGCGCACGCGCAGGCCGAGCTCGGCGTAGTAGGTCGTCAGCTCCTCCGCGGAACGCTTCGTGAGTGTGGTCACGAGCACGCGCCAGCCGGCCTTGACCACCTTGCGGACCTCTCCCAGGAGATCATCGACCTGGGTCCGGGCGGGCCGCACCTCGATCGGCGGATCGAGCAGGCCCGTGGGCCGCACGATCTGCTCGGCGAAGCGCTGGGAGTTCTTCATCTCGTAGGGCCCGGGGGTGGCCGAGACGTAGACCGCGCGCTCGACCAGGCCCTCGAACTCCTCGAACTGGAGCGGCCGATTGTCGAGCGCGCTGGGCAGGCGAAAACCGTGCTCGACCAGGGTCGTCTTGCGCGAACGGTCGCCCTTGAACATCGCTCCGACCTGAGAGACCGAGACGTGACTCTCGTCCACGAACAGGGTCCACTCCTTCGGAAAGTAGTGCAACAGGGTGAAGGGCGCCTCACCCGGCTTGCGACCATCCATGTAGCGCGAGTAGTTCTCGATACCGTTGCACACCCCGACGGTTCGCATGAGCTCGACGTCGTAGCGAGTGCGCTGCTCGAGCCGCTGGGCTTCGAGGTGGCGCTTCTGATCGCGCAGCTCCTCGAGGCGCTCCTTGAGCTCGACCTCGATCAAGGGCAAGGCGCGCTCCAGGCGGTCGCTCGGAGTGACGTAGTGGTTCTGGGGATAGATGGTCACGCTCGTCGCCTCACGCAAGACCTCGCCCACCAGCGGGTTGACGTGCACCAGGCTATCGATCTCATCCCCGAAGAACTCGACCCGGATGACCTCGCCCTCCTCGTAGGCCGGGAAGATCTCGACCACGTCACCACGCGCGCGGAAGGTCCCGCGCCGAAAGTCCATATTGTTGCGCGCGTACTGCATCTGGGTCAGCTGGCGCAGCAGGGTGTCGCGCTCGATCGACTGGCCCACCTCGAGGGTCAGGGCCATGCGACTGTAGTTGGACGGCGAGCCCAACCCGTAGATGCAGGAGACCGACGCGATGATGATCACGTCCTGACGATCGAGCAAGGATCGGGTCGCGCTGTTGCGCAGGCGCTCGATGTTCTCGTTGCGGCTGGCGTCCTTCTCGATGAACGTGTCGCTCGATGGGACGTAGGCCTCGGGCTGGTAGTAGTCGTAGTAGCTGACGAAGTACTCGACGGCGTTGTGAGGAAAGAGCTCCTTGAACTCCGCGTACAGCTGGGCTGCCAGGGTCTTGTTCGGTGAGAGCACCAGGGCGGGCTTTCCGACCTCCGCAATCACCGAGGCCATCGTGAAGGTCTTGCCGGACCCGGTGATGCCCAGCAGGCATTGATGGCGATCGTTCGCCCGCAGGCCCTCGACCAGACTGGCGATGGCCTCCGGCTGGTTCCCCGTGGGCTCGAATGGACACTCGAGCTGAAAAACGCTCGACTCGGTGGCGGGGCTGGATTCTGTGTTCTTGGACAAGTTCGAGGCTCCTGACAGTCCAAAGGGTAGCCGCGCGGAGGCCAGAAGCTACAGGGTCCAGTACGACCCCTTCGAGGGCGCACAAGTTGCTGGAGCCGAGCGTGGCCGCTACCGTACGTCCTCCCAACCGTCTCCGCCGCCTTCGGCCCTCGATGAACTCGCCATGCTGATCCATTGCCCCTTCTGCAGCTTCGAAACGACCCTGCCCGACAACAAGCAGGGCGCCAAGCTGCGTTGCCCGGAGTGTTCGCGCGCATTTGTCGCCCGTCCGCGGGGCGCTTCGAACCGCAGGTCGAGCTCCGGATCCGGCAATTACACCGGGGCCATCATGATCGGCGGTGTGGTCGTGGTTGGACTGGGCCTCTTCATGATGTTTGGCCGTGGAGAGAAGGAGACGATCCCGGCGCCCCCCACGGCACCTACCGAGACCACCAACGACGAGGTCGCCACCCAGGCCGATGAGAGTGGCTGGGATTCAGCTGCAGTCCGTTTCGCGCGGGAAATGCATACCGCGGCCTTCGAGAAGGACGAGACGCGCCTGTTGATCGCCGTTGACTGGGAGCGCAACTGGTCCGCCACACACCCGGACGAGGAGGCCTGGGCCGGCCTGGCACGGACGCGCCAGACCGAGGTCCAGGCAGCCCTGGTAGAGGACATCACGCGCGGCCAGGCCAGCCAGATGATCGCCAGCTGGGAGCCCTTCGACGGCTGGATCGAGTCCCAGGAGAACGAAGACTACGTGGTGCGCGTGCGCGTCTCCAACCGGGAGGATCCGGACTCCGCCAATCGGCACGTCGAGTGGCACCTCGTCAAGGTCGACGAGCGCTGGAAGGCCTGTTCATGGGAACGCTGGATCTCTGAGGAGGAGCAAAAGGCCATCGACCGCGGCCTGCGCGCGGCCGTCGATGCGGCCAAGCCGAAGATCGTTCGCAAGACCTTGAGCGACGGTTCGAAGGTGATCGAGGGCACCATTCGACCCATCCCTTACATGGACGGGACAACGGCCGAGCAGCGCGAGCAGATAGACGCGCTCATCGTGGAACTGATCGACATCGAGGCCGCCGCAGGTGTGCAATTCAACGCCAAGACCAAGCTGGCCGAGATCGGCAAGCCGGCCATCCCGGCCCTCATGACCGTCATCGCGGAGACCCCGCATGTCGACATGGACGCCGGGAGGAAGCTCCAGCAGGTGAACATGGCCCTGATGGACATCACGGGCGAGTACACGAGCTTCAAGCCCCACATCACCCTGGGCGCCACCGAGGAACGCCAGGAGAGCGGTCTGAAGCAGTGGTTCGGCTGGTACGACCGCAGGTTCAGGGGCTTCACCAAGGCCAAGGAGGTTCCGGACCCCCTCGCCGAGGACGAGTAGCCCCGTCCCCAGCGCCCCCACGGAAAAGAGGCGCGCTGCCCCCAAAATCTCCACATCAGGGCCCCTCCGAGAGTATGGTTTAGGGTGCTGATATCTGCTGCTGGCCCCTTGGGGCCGGTCCACCAGGCCTTTTGATGTCGACCCAAATGGAATACCGCGTCGGAAAGTGCTCCTCCTGTGGGGTGCACTACAAGATCCCCACAAGTTTCACGGCAGCCCGGGCCAAGTGCCCCGAGTGCAAGCAAGGGGCAGTCGAGATTGAGACTGCGGTCCACAGGGACGAGCCTGAGGCTGCGGCACAGCCCGATCCTTCATCGCCCGGTGCCCCCAAGCAAGCCGAGCCTGTAGCTGCAGCCGCCACGCCCGCCGCGCCGGAGCTCAAGAATGCACCGGCCCCAAAGAAGCCTGCGGTAGTTCCCGATCCGCCCAAGGTCACGAAAGCACCCGAGCCGCCCAAGGTCGCGAAAGCACCCGAGCCGCCCAAGGTCACGAAAGCACCCGAGCCGCCCAAGGTCACGAAAGCACCCGAGCCGCCCAAGGTCACGAAAGCACCCGAGCCGCCCAAGGTCACGAAAGCACCCGAGCCGCCCAAGGTCACGAAGGCGCCCGAGCCGCCCAAGGTCACGAAGGCGCCCGAGCCGCCCAAGGTCTCCAAGGCGCCCGAGCCGCCCAAGGCACCGAGCGCCTCCTCCGCCGCCAAAACAGGAATGGCGCAGTCGACCCCGCCGTCAAAAGAATCGTCGGGCGCCCCCAAGGGGAACAAGGGTGCGGACTGGAAGGAGATCCGACGCAATGTCGATGACGCAGGCGCGTCGGCCTTGCCCATTTCGAAACCCCTGGCACCCCCCCCCAAGGCGGCATCCGCCGCGCCCAAGCCGAGCCGTCCGCCCGAGCAACCAAAACCGAAGGCGGCTCGGCCCAACCCGAAACCGAAGACTCCCCCCATGGCAGAGGCACCCAAGAAACCCGCTCCTGAAAAGGGCACGTGGGACGAAATCCCCATGAAGAACAAGCGACGCGAAGGTCCGACGATGAAGGAGAAGCTGCTCGCTCGCCGTCAGGCCGAGGCAGCAGCCGCCAAGCCCGAGCCGGCACCCGAGCCCGAGGCTCCGTCAAAGCCCGAGGGCCGCGCAAAGCCAGCCCGCCGTGCAGCGGCGCCGAAAGTCAGTCGGCGCTCCGCATCGAAGCCGGCACGAGCCAGCCGGGCCAAGTCAGAGGGCGAGGACCAGGACGGCGAGGCCGAGTCCAAGCCCACGGGCCGTTCGGCTAGTCGTCGCAGCGCCGGAGGCAGCTCATCACGCAAGCGCCCGGCCAAGGGCGGACGCAAGGCTGGCAACGCCTCCAAGGGCCGAGGCCGTGGAAGTGCCAAGGACGACAAGCGTAGCCCGATTCCCATATTGGTCGGAGTGGTCGTGCTCGCCGGTGGAGGTTTTGGCGCCTGGAAATTCCTCGGTGCGGACGGCACGGACGGTGCGCAAGCAGATGTTGTCCAGGCGGCCGAGGGCGACCCCGTCGACGCCACGACAGGTACACAGGATGGAGCCGAGACGCCCTCGACCGATGGTGCGGCAACGGCCAGCCTCGCGGGCGGCGGCCCGGATAGCAGCACTCCCGAGACCAACGACAATCCGGGGGATCCTGGCGCCGGCGATACGACGCCGGAGGGCGACGCTACAACTCCTCCCGCTGACGCAACGGAGACCGATCCAGTTGCCAGCGATGCAGAGCCGGATCCATTCGCCGAGGCACCGGCAGGCTCGACCCCGGCGGCAACGGATCCCTCCAGCGTGGACCTGACTGCCTACGAGGACTTCGGTCCCTTGCCCGAGACATCAGCTGAGGACTGGGCCGAGATCCAGGGGCTCGCGCAGACCTTCCTCGACCCCGAAGCAGGCGCGGCTGGAAAGCGCGCGGAGCGTGCCCTGGCGGAGTTCGGCAAGCCGGCCTTCCCGGCCGTGGTCAACAGCCTGCGCGCCATCGACTTCTCGACCACTGCGGGCTATCGCGACGGCGACATTGCCCAGAAGCTCTTGATGACGATCGCAAACGGCAAGAACCTGGGCTGGAAGTACAGCACCGAGGACAAGGACGTCCTCTACAACAAGAAGGTTGTCCGACTCTGGATCCAGGTCTGGGAGCGATCCGCAGAGAGCGACAAGTACTGGATCGAGTTCACTGGACTGCAGCCCGAGGAAGCGGAAGAAGATGCTTCGGGCATCGATGAGGCAGCCCTCGACGATCTCGACGACCTGGATGATCTCTAGGTCATGAGCTTGCGCGGCGTGTGAAAACGCGCCTCGTCCCAATCGAGCCCAACGGCCGTCCCCAAGACGGTGCCCCGTTCCGACGCCCCCGTCGGAACGGGGCCTTTTTTTTTGCGCCGGGATTCGCCGGCCCTGGCGCGCGGTCCTGATCGAAATCACTCGTGGGCGCGAGGTTCGGCCCCCTCGACGCCGCCCGCACCGCCACGACGAGGATCGCTGACCGCAACCGGCTCGCCGTCCGGCCCGATCCAGATGGCTTGAACCGAGCCGAAACTTGCCTCGGGGATCACTTCGAGCATGTGTCCATGCCGTTCCTGGAGCAAGTCCAGGAGCGCGGGCGGCCAGCCTTCTTCGAAGCGTGTGGGCGCCGGTCGCCACTGCTGGTGCAGGCGAGGGGCGGCGATTGCATCAGCCAGACCCTGCCCGTAGATCGCCACGCGAATCAGAGTCTGGGCCACGGACGTGATGATGTGCGGGCCGCCCGGCGCCCCGATAACCATGGAAGTGCGCTCTCCGCCCGCGCGTACGACGGTCGGTGTCATCGACGACAACGGTCGCTTTCCGGGCAGCAGCTGATTGGCCTCGCCGCCCACCAGGCCGAACTGATTCGGCGTCCCGGGCGAGATCGAGAAGTCGTCCAGCTCGTTGTTCAGCAGGAAGCCCGCGCCGGGCACCAGGATCCCGCTGCCGAATGCGCCGTTCAATGTGGTCGTCAAGCTAACCGCGTTGCCGTCCCGATCGATGACCGAAAGGTGAGTGGTCTGATCGCTCTCCATCGCAGGCGATGGACCCAGGGGGGCGACATCCAGATCGGCCGTCTGTCCGATTCCGATCCGGTACTTCGCGATACTTCCCGACGAAAGCAGGTCGTCCACGGGCACCGTATGAAAGGCCGGATCACCCAGATGCTGAGCGCGGTTCACGAAGGCGATGCGCATGGCTTCGATCCACCAATGCACGGCGCGTGCCGAAAGTCCGATCTCGGTGGCTCCCTGGCTCGTCCCGAGTTCGATCTGCCCGAGGGTCAGATCGCGCTCCGCACTCAGCGGAAACCCGTCCAGGATCGAAAGAATCTGAAGCAGGGCGATTCCGCCGGAACTCGGCGGGCCCATGCTGATTACCTGGGAGCCCCGCAACCAACCCACCACGGGAGCCGGAAAGCGCACGGTGTAGGCCTCGAGGTCCTCATGGTCCATGCCTCGTCCGCGCGTCGGGAAGCCGCAACGCTCGTCGGCGGCGGCGAGCGCGGCCAGGATGTCGTCGGCCACCTTGCCACGATAGAAGCCGCTCGCGCCGCTACGTGCGAAGAGGGCCAGAGTCGCTGCCAGGTCGGGCTGGCGCAGAATCTCACCCTCGGAGAGTGGAATGCCCTCCGGGTAGTAGCGCTCACTTGCAGTGGGGTCGCGCTGCAGCCGTCTGCGCACGGACTCCCGGCGCAGATCGCTGGCCAGCCAGCCATCCACCTCGAATCCAACATTCGCGAGGGCGATCGCTCGTGCGCAGAGTTTGGCGAGCCGGATCTTGCCCGACCCGTAGCGCTCGTAGAGTTCGAACAGGCCGGCCGGCGTACCCGGGACGCCGACCGCCAGAGGAGTCGCCAGGGAGAGCTCGCGAACGACTTCCCCCGCCTCGTCCAGGTAGAGGTCTGCGCCGATGGAACGTGGTGTAACCTCTCGAAAATCGAGCGTCTCGGCCTGGCCCTCGTGGGGTACCCAGAGCGCGAATCCGCCGCCTCCCAGGTTTCCAGCCTTCGGGTAGACCACCGCCAAGGTCAACGCCATGGCAACCGCGGCGTCAGCAGCGTTGCCACCCGCTTCGAGGACGCGCAGCCCCTCAGCTGTAGCAAGGCGGTGTTCACTCACGACCGCGCCACGCATCGGCGTCGGCCAGGTGCGCACCTCCTCGAATGAGGAGACGGAGAAACAGGAGGCGGAAGCGAGGCCGCAGACGAGCAGGAGTCGCAAGGGAAACCGGAAGCGGGTCAAACCTGGGGAATCTCGTCGCCGTCGGCGATCTCCTCCACCTTGACACCGCGCTCGCGCAGGTATTCCACGGATGCCTCGATCTGATCCGGCGCTCCCTCGATCTCCACCGCCACCAGCGCCATCGTCTCCGTGATACTGGCAGCTCGGATGTTGGGCACTACCTTGAACTTCTCACCGAGGGTATGGGTGATGATCGGTTCGGAGATCAGGTCCTGCGGAAAGGTGCAGAAGAACTTGCGCGGCAACGGGTCGGTCATCGGTGGATCGGTGGGCCCTTCAGGCCAGGATTGCTCCGGACGGTGACGCGCACCGTGAACAGGAGAATGCATCCCACCACAAAGCAGAGCGGTCCCGCAAGTCCACCCCACGGAGAGCGCAACTCAGGCCCGATCGAAGCGCTTCCAACCGCCTCGTAGACAAAAGGATGTCGCATCCAGTCGACCCCGGCGCTCTCGGCCGTCAAGGTCAGGGGCGACAGATCGAGCAGGAAGGCGCCCACCCCCGGTGACCATGGTTGTTCGCGCAGAAGCCCGCCGGCCGGCGCCAGAATGACCAGCAAGGCGCCCATCATGAGCAAGAGCGGAGCGGCTCCAGCACCGCGTTGACCTGGTCCACCGAGCGCGCCGCAGGCCGCTCCCGCCAGGCCGAGGCCGCAAAGTGCAGAGAAGGTCGAGCCCATCGTCTGGGCGCTGGGTCGCGGCAGGGCCAACCAACACAAGACCGCCAGAAATCCAACGATGACTATCGGACCAAGGCGCCCTGGGCCCGCGCCCTTGCTGCAACAGGCCCCCACCCCCGGGGCGAGCAGGGTCAACCAGGTCAACAACGCAAGGGGGTCCCGTCCGGGCACGAGGAGCGGTGCCGCCAGAACCAATCCGACCGCGAAGACGCCTGTCGATGAGAGCCCTTCCCGAGCGGGCGCCTCCGGCCCATCGGAGGACGGCCTCACTCGCCAGCAATCCCTTGCAACACGGGTCCGAGCAGGGCGCGGCGCCGGGCTCGCTCCTTGCGCGCCTCGGCGTCCAGCGACGCGAGCGTGTCGTCCTGCGAATCGAAGAGTCCACCGTATGCGAAGACTGCGAAGGCTCGGTGTCCGGCAGACACCTCGATCAACTGGCGCCTTCGCGCCTGAACATCTCCCGTGGCGATCATCATCCCCAGCACCAGGTGGGTCTGGGCCGCAAGGTCGCCCCAGTGCTCCAAGCGCCTGGTGAACAGGCCTTCGTCAGCGGTGTAGTTCATCGGAAAGACGACGTCCAGCAGGCCCTCGGCCAGCCAGGTGCGCACATCCTGGAAGTGCTCCAGGGCACGCTCAGGATCAGGACCTACCGCCGCCGAGAGCAAGACGTCGGGCGCACGCCGCTTCACGGCCGTACGAATCTCGCGCAGCAGGCGTGTGACCTGATCCGATCGCCACCTGGACCATTCAGCAGGGTCTTTTTCCGGGGTCTGCCCGGTGGCCCGTTCAAAGAGGGAAACGGAGCCTGGATCGCGGGGATAGTCGCGGTCGCTGCCCGCGGGAACGGCAGGCGCTTCGTTCGGAAAACGCAGGTAGTCCAGATGCAGACCGTCGATGGCGTAGCCTGCGACGATCTCCGTCATGATCGCCACCAGGTACTCGCGCACAGGGGGCAAGCACGGGTTCAGGCTCACATAGAATCGATCGCATAGGGGCTGCCGTTGTCCGCGCTGGTCGTACCAGAACCACTCCGGGCGCTTGAAGTAGATGTGATCGGAGTGGGTCGGCAGGCGCATCCCCCACCAGGCGGGCATCACGTTGACCCAGGCGTGCAGGCTCAGCCCGCGTTGATGGGCACGGTCGAGGGCCACCTGCAGGGGATCGAATCCCGGGTCCTTCCATTCGAGCTGCTCGGCCCACGGCTCGAGACGTGAAGGGTAGAAGACTGTCGCATTGCCACGGACCTGGAAGAGAACCGTGTCGAAGCCCAGGTCCGCGCAGCGATCGATCGCGCGATTGACGTCGGCCTCCGTTCGGTAGTCGTAGCGGGTGACCCACAGCGCACGCTGGGGCAAATCCTGGGCCGCCCGCGCCTGGGTAGCGAGGGAGCAAATGAGAGCCAGAAGCCCCATGTGCCCGCTCAGCCTTCCGCGGTGAATGAGCGTCGATCCAGGACCAGGGCGAAAAAGTAGGCGACCAGGCTGCCACATGGGATGTACCAGGGGAAAGCGATGACGCGACCGTCCTCGAATGTAGCGAATCGCCAGAGCGCGATCACGAGTCCGAAACCGAGGGCGAGGGCCAGGCTCTGCAACATCAGTGCCGGCCGCCGCCGTCCATCTCGCCAGGCTGGCCGTACCCGCAACTGCATCCACGCCAGGCCCAGCATCGCCATTCCGACTGCAGAGACCCTCAGGGCCCAGGGCGCGTGCCAGACGATGGAGAATACGGCCAGGATCGAAAGTGGAGCGGACCAGACGAAGCCGCTGGCGCCACGGCGGGTGTTCCGGAAGGCCAGCACGAAGGCGGCCAGCAGGGCCCCACCGGTGTAGCCCGCCATGGCCAGTGCCAGGTCGAGCAAGGAGTCGTAACGATCCTCGATCCAGCGCATTCCGATGGCAGCGGCGCACAGGAGCCCTCCCCAGAACAGCACGCAGACACGTGAGAGCAGCAGGGTCTCCCGCGCTTCTGGCTCGACTCCAGTTCGCCGGCGCAGGGGCAGGACGAAGGTCGACATGGACGTCTGGGAGAGGGCAGCCAGGATGGAGTCGAGGCTCGAGATCGCCGCGGCGAAGGCTCCGGCGATCACCAGCCCGCGTAGACCGGTCGGGATCGCTGTGCTTATGAAGACGGGAAAAACCCGGTCCGGCTGGGAGGCGACCGACGCGGCCAGGCCCTCGGCGAGGGGTTGCTCACGGTAGAAGGCCCACAGTCCGACGCCCAGGACGGCGACCAGGAATGTGATCACGATCGACAGGGAGCTCCATAGCATCGCGCGGCGCGCATCGCTCGCCTGCTTGCAACACAACAGACGCTGGGTGATCAGCTGGTCCGTGCCATAGGGGCCAATATTCCCCCAGGGCGCCGCGATGCAGGCGACCCAGATGGTGTAGGCGCGCGTGGGGTCCCAGCGCGTGTCCAGGAACTTGAACTTGCCCGCCGCGAGCCCATCCGAGAGGGCTCCTCCCAGGCCATCCGAGACTCCACCGTGTACCACCCAGAGGCTGACGCCGATGCCCAGCACGAACAGTAGAAACAGGAAGACGTCAGTCCAGACAACAGCAGCGATGCCCCCCATCCAGGTCCAGATGATGGCCACCGCGCCGATTCCGAGAACCGAGGTCACGAGTGGATCCCAGCCGATGTTGTCGGCGAACCAGGCCAGCTCCGGCGCGAGCAGAACCTGCAGGACAACCGCCGTCAGGTAGATCCGTGCAGACTGACCGAGCACGCCACCCAGGGAAAAGAGGATCGTCGTCATGCGCCGTACGCCTTCGCCCAGGCGCGCCCCCATGTAGTCGTAGGGACTGTAGATCTCCTCCTCGAAGTACGCCGGCACGAGGACGTATGCGACGACCGCCCGCGCCAGAAAGGAGCCGATCAACCCGAGCTGAAGGTAGGTGATGTCCCCGCCCTCCTTGAAGACGACCGACGGAAGGCTGATGTAGGTAACAGCCGATATCTCTGTCGCAATGATCGACGCGCTCACGGCCAGCCAGGGCAGCTTGCGGCCGCCCAGGAAGAAATCCCGCATCGAGCCCTGGCGTCCGGCAAGGGTCTTTCCGAGGACGGTGATGAAGAGCAGGACTCCGACCACCACGATCCAGTCGACCGACGTGAAGCCCGCGCCTGCTCGCTGTCCGGGCATGGCTCAGTCCACCTCTGCCGGCCAGCCCAGGGCGCGCGCCACCGCGCCGAGAATCGGGGCGCAGCGCAGCCCCGACGGGACGATGAAGTCCGGCTCCAGGCGCCCCCCCGTCAGGTACGCCCCAGCATGGGACGAGCGGGCCAGGCATTCGGTCAAGCGCGTCCTCAGTGGTTCTCCAAAGCAAGCAGTGATCCGCGGCTCCGAAAGCAGGGCCGCAGCACGCTGAGCCAGGACGACACGCTGCAGGACCACGTCCGACCGATGCAAGAGCGCGATACGATCCGCCACAAATCTGGCCAAGGCGCCGGCCATGTCAGAGAGCACGTCGCATGCGGCTGTGTCGCCGGCGCAAGCTGCTGACTCGGGAAAGGGATGGGCCTGGTCCGCGCTCCCGGCAGCCTCGCGCCAGCGGCGCCCAAGAGCCGCCATCGAGATCCGGTCCTCCGCGCAGCCCTGCCCCGGTTCATGGGACCATGGTGCTCGCCAGCCTTCGGGAAAGTCCCCCGGCTCGCACAGGCGACCGTTCAGCTTCAAAGACTCCGCCACACCCGTCCCGCAGCCGACGGCAAATGCGTTGCCGACGCTGACGAAGGCTCCGTGGGCACCGTACTGCTCGCCCCACGTTGCGGCCGTGCCGTCCGACTCGATCCAGGTGGGTGGGACTGCGATGTCCAGGGCGCGCGCCTCGAGGGCAGCCTCGAGTTCGTCCAGAAAACCGGGTTGGCGTGGACCGCTGCGAACAACCAGCAAGCCCCTCCGGTCGCCACCGCTGCGCCCCGGCGCGCACAAGGCCAGACGCACCCGAGCCGACTCGAAGCCAGGAGGGAGCTCGGCGATCACAGCGCCAACCGTGTTCGCGTAGACCTCGATGCGCTCCGCGCCGGCCTCCCGCTCGCCCGGAGCCAGATCTGCGCCGGGCGCCGCAAGCCGCTTCGCCTGCTCCTCGACGGGGAGAGGTCGGAAGTCAGTGCCTGTGCCAAATTCCCGCTCGACGCCCCTGCCCACCGGGCTCAGGCAACGGCCCTCGAGCACCTGGACGGCGCGCGCCTTCACGCTGGTCGCGCCGCCGTCGATACCGATCCAGATGTCGTCGCACAAGCTCGCCAAGGGAACGAGATCGTGTTCCCTCGACCGGGCATATGGAAGCGCCAAGCCAGGAAAGCAAGAACCACACCGGGGTCAACGACAGACGGCGCCGCCCCGATGCAGGGGCGACGCCGTCGTTGGCATTCTGGAACGGCGGCCGCTCTACTGGAAGCTGACCTCGATTCCGTTTGTCAGGTTGAATCCGGTTCCGCCGGGTCCGGTCTGATCCCGGTACCAGAACTGGAAGTTCCAGGTGCTGCTGGGCACCACCAGCGCCAGGGCCGGCACGGTCAGATCCACTGCGCGATCGACCACGCCGCCCGCGTCCGCCTGGGCGATTGGCTGAATACGCTGGGTCTGACCACCGACGCAGCGGAAGCCGTCCCCGAAGGGCGCCTGGATCTGATTCGGCCCATAGAAGTGCACGCCGAAGACATTCGACGGCAGTCCGCTCGTCCGCAAGCGGAAGTCGTTCGCCGCCACGACGCTACTTCCCTGCCCACGAATCTCGGCGCCTGGACCGGCCGAGTTGGGAGCAGCAGGGCAGTAGACCGCCCCGATGAACTCGCACTCGTCCGGAATGCCGTTGCCATCCGTATCGGCGCTGGTGGCTGAACTGATGTCACACTCATCGGGAACACCGTTGGTGTTGCAGTCGTTCCCACTCAGCTCGCAGTCATCCGGGGTTCCGTTGCTGTTGCAGTCATTCCCGCCCAGCTCGCAGTCGTCCGGAGTCCCGTTGCTGTTGCAGTCATTCCCGCTCAGCTCGCAGTCATCCGGGGTTCCGTTGCTGTTGCAGTCGTTCCCGCTCAACTCGCAGTCGTCCGGGGTCCCGTTGCTGTTGCAGTCATTCCCGCTCAGCTCGCATTCATCCGGGGTTCCGTTGCTGTTGCAGTCGTTCCCGCTCAGCTCGCAGTCGTCCGGAGTTCCGTTGCTGTTGCAGTCATTGCCTGCCAGTTCGCAGTCGTCGGGAATGCCGTTGCTGTTGCAATCATTGCCGCCGAGCTCGCACTCGTCAGGCGTCCCGTTGCTGTTGCAGTCCGGACCGGTCTCGCAGTCATCCGGAGTGCCATCGTTGTCGCAGTCCGGCTCGCAGTCGTCGGGCGTGCCATCATTGTCACAGTCCGGATCACATTCGTCCGGGACCCCGTTGCTGTCGCAGTCGTTCCCGCCGAGCTCGCACTCATCCGGGATTCCGTTGCTATTGCAATCCGGGCCAGTCTCGCAGTCGTCCGGAGTGCCGTCGTTGTCGCAATCCGGCTCGCAATCGTCGGGCGTGCCGTCATTGTCACAGTCCGGGTCACATTCATCCGGGGTCCCATTGCTGTCGCAGTCATTGCCGGACAGCTCACAGTCATCAGGGATCCCGTTCGAGTTGCAATCGTTACCGGCCAGCTCGCAATTGTCCGGAACGCCGTTGCTGTTGCAGTCGGGCCCCGTCTCGCAGTCATCCGGCGTGCCGTCGTTGTCACAGTCCGGCTCGCAGTCGTCAGGGGTGCCATCGTTGTCGCAATCCGGCTCGCAATCATCGGGCGTGCCATCATTGTCGCAGTCCGGCTCGCAATCATCGGGCGTGCCGTCATTGTCGCAATCGGCCTCGCAGTCGTCAGGCGTACCGTCGTTGTCACAATCCGGCTCACAGTCGTCCGGCGTGCCATCGTTGTCGCAATCCGGCTCGCAGTCATCCGGCGTGCCGTCATTGTCGCAGTCCGGATCGCAGTCGTCCGGCGTCCCATTGCTGTTGCAGTCGTTCCCGCTGAGCTCGCAGTCATCCGGGATCCCGTTGCTATTGCAATCGTTGCCGGCCAGCTCACACTCATCCGGAGTTCCGTTGCTGTTGCAATCCGGTCCGGTCTCGCAGTCGTCCGGCGTGCCATCGTTGTCACAGTCCGGCTCGCAGGCGTCGGGCGTGCCATCATTGTCGCAGTCCGGATCACACTCGTCGGGGATGCTGTTGCTGTCGCAGTCCTGGCTGAAGCCACCGGAAATGTCCAGCAGGTCGTCGATACCGTTGTTGTTGCAATCGTCGAAGCTCGGGAAGGTCAGCTCCGCAATCCAGGTGCGCCAGGTATTGGCGCTCGGCCCCGTGTACTCCTGGACCGTCCAGAAGGTGAGGTCGTCGACAGGATCGACGCTGGTCAGGCTGTAGTCGCCCCAGCGATTGCGTCCGAAGCTGTCCAGAATCTCGTAGGAGTTCTGACCCGCCTTGAACTCGATCGGCACCGACATCTGTCCGGCCGGATCCGTGGAAAGGCGCCCGCAGTAATAGGCCCCAGGGAACTGGCTGGCGCTCGAACCGGAGAAGCCCAGGACCACATCGTCGTTCGCATTCACGGCGAGGGTCGGCATGACAAAGCCCAGGACGTTGTCCTGGACCGTGCCAGACTGGATCAGATTCTGGGTCAGAGGATTGATCTCGTACCAGCGCACGGCGGCACGCCCGTTGCGCTCCACTGCGTGGGCCGCCCAGACCGAGCCATTCCGATAGACCGCATTCATGAGCCGATCGTCGACCGAGTCGATCGGGACCGAGGCGCCCATCGCGGGCACATCGGGCGGGGTATTGAAGAATGGAACAGATACGTTCCCGAGATCCGTCAGGGTCGGGCTGCTGCGCGGTCCGGTCACTCGCCGCAGGCGCAGGTTTGTCGAGTTGTTCCACGAGATGATGTACTCGGGCCCCGGCGTGCCGTAGGTGACGCAGGGCTGCATGGCGCCCTGCCAAGGCAGGCCACGGAAGGCCGTGACCGCCCCAAGGCTCTGGCTCCCGGCGACGAGCGGTGCCTTGTCGAGCACGAAGATCGTCATGGTCACGTTGGCCGAGAAGAACATTGCGAACTCGATGTAGACGCCGTTGGCATCCACACCGAGGGTCGGATAGTCAGGGAAGGCGCCCGAATCGGCCCCCTGGGTCACGACGATCTCGGTCGTGAAGTACGAACCCGTGGGATCATTGGTGGTCGAGACAGCCAGATAGACGCGCTCGTCGAAGTCCGTCGAGATCACGAAGAACCGCTGCGAATGCGGGTCGTAGGCCACGCGCGCATCACCCGGGTCCCCGCCGATGCCAAACAGCGAGGCCTGGCTGATGTTGACGACTCGCGTCCCGTTCTTCGTGAACACCGAGAAGTTCGTGTTCGTGGCCTCGACAAAGTGATTCAGGCCAACAGCGCCAACCGTATCCGGCGGGATGTAGTTGGCACCGGGATCGAACAGGATCGCACCGCGGAAGTTGCGCTGCAGATCCGGCGAGGTGCCCGCTCCTCCAAAGGCAAAGGACTGGGTCGCGTTCGGCTGAACCTGGGGCGCGCCCGGATCGCGGGTCAGGGGCTGCTCGATGGCCTCGACGTGTGATTCGAAGTCACCGGTTCCGGTCTCCCAGGTCAGGCCGCGATAGCCGGACTTCGTCACCTTGGCCTTGAATCCGAGGTCGTCAAAATCGATCACGGTTGGCCGTACGGCCTCGCCATCGACGCCGTCGAGCGCGCGGTAGGTCAGGTCGTCGAGCGCGTACCACGCGGCACCACCGACAGCGGCCTGGGCCTCGAAGACGACGCGGTCGACGTTCTCAAGATCCATGGCGAACCATGCGGGTTCGGTCCCGAGGTCAGTGAACCACCCCGTCCGCGAGACCTCTTGTCCGTCGCGGAAGCCGATCACGCGCAGGCCCGCAGGCCATACGTTGGCGTGGGATTGACCGGCGATCCATGCACCGTCCAGATCCACCGCGGCAGGGAATCCGATGCCCATGCTCGTGTCGCCCCACTTGTTGACGATGTAGCGTTCGCCCGAGTGGGTCGGCTGAAGAGTGCTCGCCGACGGAACCGCCCAGATGCCGTGCGCGCCATTGCGGGTACGGTTGATCAGATTTTGCTCGAGCGGGCGCTGCGCCTGCTCCCGGTGCAGGGCCATCACGTCGACGATGCGCCCCTCTCCAATGGCCGTGACAGGCACGCGCTCACCACGGGAGGAGCGCGGCGCCTGGCTACCGTCGGCGGACTGGGGCGCCAGGGGGCTCAGAGCCAGTGAGACTCCGGTCAGAACGAGAGATGCGACCAGGCCGAGGGGGCGCCGGACAGCAGAACTGGGGTGATCTTGCATGGGTAGCTACTGAGAGCGAGCTGGGGAGCTCGGAGCCGAATAATGGGGATTTTGGCCGTCCGGAGGACCTCCGGCCGGACCGCGCCTCGTGGTCCAGACCCACAGAGGTGCCATCCAAGTTTACGATCCGCTTGCCATTCCAGGGTGCCGCCGTTGCAGGGTCTTTTCCGCCGCCCGGGATCCACCGGCCTGGATGGCCCCTCAGGCGGGATCCGGCCTCCGATGCCGTCGCTCCCTCGTTCGGAAGCGAGCGGGCCCCGAGCGCTACCGCACACGAGGGATAGGGGCGCTGGGCTGCTGATGAATCAGGCCAGGCATGGGCCCGGGCACGGTTCTTGCTGACCAGTCTGGCAGTCGTTGCACTCAGCCGACCTCCGAATGTGGGCGCTCCCTGTGCCGGATCGCCCGGATTCGCTTGCCACGCACTTCGCATGGCCGGTAAGCTCGGGGACTCGGACCAAACCGCGATCAACGTTCAAGATCAATAATAGGTAAGGCTCGAAGCAGCCGTAGCGCCCACATGGGCACTGGACACCCGCGCTGGGTACCACTGCGGCCCCTCCCCTCAATAGTCAAAGCCCCCACCCATGACCGTCTCCCCCCCGTCCCAAGAATCCGCGTACTCGAAGTCTTTGCTGCTGGTCCTGGCAGCCGGCGGCCTGTTGCTCGCAGCCAGTGGGTGCAACAATTCGGCCTCGCAGCAGGGTGGAGCCCACGAGCCAGGAACGATCGTCGCCGCGTCCAGCGGCAGGTCGATCATCGTCGACGCGAACAATCTGGGGCTGGCTAGCGACCTGCGCATCGTCTCGACCTTCTGGGGCCGCCTGGTCGATGTCTTCGGGCTCGACGCCCTGGGCGAGCGCACGCTCATGCAGGAGGACTTCCTGATCGGTCCGGCGCTGGTCACAACCCTGGGCAGCTACATCCTGGAGACGAGCGCCGTGACGGGCGGCCAGTCGTTGGTGATCGAGCGGGACGTCACGGACGCCTCTCCGGGTGGCGGCCGGGCTCAATTCTTTTCATTGCTCCGTGCGGCCGAGGCCAACCTGGCCCCCTTGTCCGACCAGGGCGGAGGCGGCGCGGGCATCTTCACCATGGTGCCCCGCAACGCGACCGTCGTTGTCATATTCGACGACCTGCTCGACCCAAACCTGATCACCCGTACGACCATCCGTACGTTTACGGGGTCTCCGCCGACGGCCATCTACGACTCGCGTGTGTTTGCCGATCCGAACCATGGTGACGTAATTGACATCAATGGCTCGATGATCTTCTACCCGACGCGTGCGTACATCGACCCGACCATCTCCGAGCTCGAGTCCATCTCCGACAATCAGGGCCTGTCGGTGAACACGTCCGGGTTCCCGGCCAGCCTCGACGCAAACCTTTCGAACGTCTCCCTTCAGTTGCCCACGGTCGAGGATTTCCTGTCGGGACAGACGACGATCCTCAAGAACCGCTCGGGCCACGAACTGGCGACCACTCTCAATGGTTCGGTCGACCTCAGCACCACGGTCATGCCCGTGGTCCGCGATTTCCGCTCAGGCGGACGCCAATCGGTGACCGGCGATCCCTTCAATGGTTTCCTGCCCGACATGACGCCGCCCCAGGTCGTCGGCAGCCAGGGCGGTTTCATCACATCCCCTCCGATGCAGTTCGCCGGGGATGACGAGGACGAATTCACCCTGCCGACCTACCAGTTCAGCTCGGCCCCCTGCGCACAGACGCCGGTCGTCGGCGACGTGATCTGTCAGACGGACATCTTCGCCGAGGTGATCGAGAACGCGCTGCCGCCGGACGTGACGGGCCTCGTGCAGAATATGCGCGTTAGACTACTAGCATTCCCTCCGGGATTCGCGTCTCCGGCGGATTGGATTGCCACGGCGGTGGGCTCCGCAACATTCGTCTCACCCTTCGATCCGGTGGCTGACACGGGCAAGCAAGCATGCTTCGTACGCGTCACCCCGGCCCCGGCCATGGCCCCGGCTACCGGGATCTCGACGGACTCACGATTCGGCGTGCAGTTTGGCGAACCGATGGATCGCGAATCCTTTTCGGCCTTCGATTCCATGGTCCTGTCGCGCACGGGAGGCACATCCAACGCCGACCTGCTGATCGGGCGCATCGAAAACACGCTGGACCTGCTTCGCTATACCTACATTCCGACCATGCTGCTGGCCCACGCGGCCGGCGGGACCGAACCCTACACCTTTCATCTCGACCCGGGCGCCATCCCGCCCACGGACCTGGCTGGAAACTCCCTCGCGACGCCCCTTCCTCCGGCCACCTTCACCGTTGAGCTCGGGCAAAACGTCCAGCACAACGGCGGCCACGTCACCCGCTTCTCGTCGATCGACGAAGAGGCTCCGATCGGGGATGTGGCCAACGGAGAAGCCCCCCTGCCCGAGTTCTCGGGCCAGCACTTCTACGACACGGCCCTCGGCATTATCCGTCCCCGTGCCGTGACACGCTTCGAGGCGGTCGCGGACCGCACCCAACCGGTCTTCGCCCTTTCCATCCCGGCCAACCAGGGATCACCGACGCCCCTGTCGAGCTCGGGAAGCAAGCTGCAGGCCTTCTGGCGTCCGGTCGATCTCAACCTGACCTACGACGATCCGACCCGTTACAACCTGGATGTCGAGGGTTTGAACTGGGCCCCGTACCAGGACCTGGTCTCGACCGATCACTTCGCAAATTTCGAGATCCGACTGGCCCACGGTCGCTTCTCGCCCGACGAGTACGTTTGCCCCGGTCCGCCCGCCTTCGCTCTCTTTGCGAACAGCGGCGTGGTGTCACGCTTCCAGGACAACCTTCTGAGCCTGACCGAGGATCCGCTTACACTGGTCCACGAAAAGTTCCGTGGCTTCTCGATCGCACCCGGTCAGATCTTTGCCTCGGCCACGGGCACTCGCCTGGTCCCCTATCCTCTCAACCAGGGTATTCCCGCCGACCAGCACAAGTACTACACCTGGCGCGATACGGGCATCTTGACCCGCGGCGGTGTCGCCGGCTCCGGCCCGACGGACGGAAATGGCGTCTACATTCCACTGGAAGTGCCGCCCTACACCTTCCACGTGACCGTCAGCAACCCGTTCAACCTGTGCCTGCCCACGGACACGACCCTGGCGACCGACGTCCTCTGGGAAGAGGACCTGGTACAGAGCGTCGCCTTGCCGCTCCTGATGGAGTTCAAGTGCTTCCCCGATAATGGGGCGTCATCGAGCAACCTGGGCGACACCACGTTCACCCAGAACACCAATTTCAGGCCCTTCTTCCGGGCCTTCTCGACCGGCGGCGTGGGAACCACCGGGCCGGTTCAGATCGACCCGGACCTGGAGAGCGTGGCCAACGGCGGCTTCAACCCGGCCACCAACCAGGCGACCCCTGGCAACGATCGCGTCACCCACGTGGGCTCGATCGATCTTGTGGTCCGGATCAGCCGGTCGTACTCGATCTGGAGACTCGCCAACGAGCCCGGTAGCCCGAATACGAGCTTCCTGTCTCCGCGATTCGGAGTCCCGGTGCTAGAGCCTGAGAATGCTGACCAACCCAACGGGACTTCAGTCCAGGTCGCCATGCGCGGCGCCTCGGCCATCACCAATTTCCTGACCAATGCTCCGGAAGCTCGGGATGCATTGAGCCTGGACGCCTACGGCGACTGGTACAACTCGGCCGAGACCAACCACTCGGTTCCCCTGCCCAACCCGAGGATCGCCGAGTTCAACAACGACGCGTCGTGGCACGACGCGGACCCCGAGATTGAGAACCCGACCGGGCTGGACGGTGCCCAGTACTACCAGCTGCGCGTCACCTTCCAGTCGAACCCGGTCTCCGGCCTCGTACCCAGCCTCTCGGCCATCGGTATCACCTGGAAGGAATAGGACCGACCGGACCGATCAGGCCTCGGAAAGGGCTCCCGCATGCTCGGCGCCCTCTTCGAGAGTCCAGTAGTCCGCTTCGCTTCCCGGAGAGCGCGGCGTGATGCACAGCAGCACCACGATGCTGCCCAGGAAAACGCCGACGTAGATGAGGGGCAGCCACCAGGGAAGCACGACGCTGTTGTCGCGCAGGCGTGTCGCCACGTCAGCCCAGGAGTTGATCGGGCCGGAGACGAAGACCTTTACCAGCCAGGCCAGCAGAAGGACCAGGTAGATGGCCCAGTAGTTGCGCACCAGCCGGGCACGCAACGCCGGTAGCCGCGTGATCTTGAAGCGCGGCCGAAAAAGGTCCTCGGCAACGAGCTCGCCCCAATGCTTGTCAGGGCTCTGCGGGTCTCTTCGGAGAATCGGACCGTAGAAGTTCTCTTCGATCATTCGCACCCGTGATCTCCAGACATGCCAGATGCGATAGCGGCGTGCCTCGAAGCCATGGAAGATCGCGATCAGGGACAGGCCCATCAACAGGATCCAGTGTGAATGTGTGGGCGAACTGAACGCGAATGAGAGCAATCCGGCCGTCGTGAACACGGCCCAGTTGGTCGTCAGATCGAGGCGCTGTCGCCAGGAGTTCGCCCGGTAGAGTTCACCCCGGTAGAGGTGGACCACCGCGGTGATGTATTCGGCGCGAGCCAGCGGGGAGCTCTCGTAGTCGACGACCCCGGGGTCCGTGGAGTGGCCTGCGTCTGCCGGGTAGGGTCCCATGCACCGCATCTATAACCCCGCACAGCCCTCGGAACCAGGGTCGGCCCGAAGTCCTGGGCCCAGCCGGTTGCGAGGATCTCTCAGACCGAGACCAGGGGTGCTCCCGGACCCGAGATTGGTATTCCCTGGCGATCCCGCGGAGCCAGCTGATCCTGCTCCGCGCCGCCCTCGTCGCGGAAGACGTGCAGGATGCGTGCACAGGCCAGGACTCCGTAGTCGGGCTCGACGTGGCCGGAGTCGACCAGCGGCTTGCCGAGCTGGTGGTCGTGGATCAACACGCGCACCCCAGGAATCCCGACGAAATGGCGCTCTTCAGCCCGCCGCTGGCTCCCGAACAGGTCGTCGTACTCGAAGAGTGCTCGGAAGACGTGCCGCAGGTCACGCCCCGTTATCCCGCGCTCCACGAAGAGCAGGTCGATCTCCGCACCTCGCAAGACCCGGCGCACTTCAGCCCGCGCCTCGAGTGGAATGCGTGGGTGGTAGGCGACGCCCCGCTCACCCTGGCCGGCATCGCGCCCCTCTTCATCCTGAAAGAGCATCGGCACGTACCAGAGATGGGGCGCCAGCCAGAAGCCGTTCACGTCGGTCAGCGGGAGTCGACGCGCCTGCTTCCAGAGATCGTGCAATCCGTGCAGGAACTGGCGCCTGCGCCGTATGGTCGAGCGCCTCAGAAGGCGCTCGTGGAAGTCAGGCTGCGCCAGTTGCTCCGGTGTAGCCGCCAGGGCCCAACGTCCCTGGCCAGGACCGGGAGAAGGCCCCAATCGAACGGGCACGCTGACGGACGAGTAGGCGTCATCTCCCAGTTCAACCACGAATCCGGAGGTCCGCAGGATGTCGACCAGAGGCTCGAGCCCATCGACGGATGCGCCCAGCAGGACGACTCGCGCGCGCGCGGCCCGCGCCGGATTGCGCCAGACCCTGAGGTAATGCCCCCAGCCCTGCCAGCAACACATGAGGGCCAGCAACGCAGCGCCGACCCAGGCTCCAACCAGGCCCAAGGTGCCCGCGATGCCGAGGCCTGCGTCTGGCAGCCAGAGGTGTTCACCGAGTAGCTGCAAGACCAGGCAGGTGACGCCGCCCCCAACCCACCAGGCCGCGTGCCAGGCCATGCGCGCCGCCGAGCAGCGCGCGGGTGGTTGTCGATCCCCACGGGCACGCCAGACCAGGCTCAATTCCCAGTCCGGTCCAAGGAATACGAGTGCAGCGCAGGTGCACGATGCCATCAGCAAGACGGCAAATGGAGCCCACGCGGGCAGCGTGACAACCGCGACGGCGATCCACACGGGGTGCAGCCCGAGCAATGCCCACTCGGCCCAGGAGGGAAGGCCGACCCATTCAGTCGCGAGGCTGACGATGTTGAAGTGCAGGACGCTCAGCCCGACCAGGCAAAGGGCGCTACAGCAAATACTGAGGGCGCCGAAGTAGAGGAAGTAGAGGGTTGGACTGACGACCAGAACGATGTCGCGCAACGCACCCGGCAGGAATGTATGCAAGGCCATGGCCGCGGCCAGTCCGATCGATACGGACAGCGTGCAGCGCCATACGACTTCGGGCAGAGCCTCGGGCAGGCTCAGGCTCCGGCGCAGATCCACTCCGGTCTCGAACGACCAGCGCCGGCGGAAGCGTGCCATCCACCCCCGTGGAATTCCCCCCCACTGGACCGCCATGGTCCCGAGGGCGGTGTACAACAGGGCGCTCCAGAGCAGATCGGCGAGCTGAGACTCCGAACCTCGACCGAAGACCTCTGTGATGAGGACCGAGAGCAGCGCTCCGCTCCGCAATAGCGAACGCCCGTCTGGAGCCGGTCTGCGCTGCCAGACCGCAAGGAGCAGTTGTTTGAGTGAAATCACGTGCTGACCCCGTCCAGCCGTTTCAGCTTATCGGCGAGCCTGCCGATACTCCGACGGTCGACTCGCCGGAAACACGGTTCTCCGGTAGAGACCCTCCCGAGCCCTACTGCGGAGACGTGAATGCACCCCACCCACGCCCGAACCAGCCCCACCAATCTCATATACGTCTGCGCTCTCATCGCTCCGCTGGCCCTCGGAGCCTGCACGACGACCGGCAGCCAGGCCTTGCTACCGACCGAGGTGGATATTGTAGCGACCCATCCTCATAGCCTCTCGGTCAAGGCGACCGGTACATCCCGTCGCTTTGGATTCGGTAGGCCATTCGTGCCCTCCGATGTGCTCCAGACGACGGTCGAGGAGGCCATCCTGCAATACGATCTCTTCAAGGCCATCGCCAAGGACGCAGATTACGTATTGCAGCTCGAGTTGACCGAGCTCACCAAGCCCGAGTCCGGGCTCGACATGACCGCCGGGATTACCATGCGCTGGTCCCTGGCAGACACCAGAACCGAAGCGACCCTGTGGATCGCAACCCTGACGACCGCGTTCACCGCATCCACGGTGCACAGTTCTCAGCTCGATGAGCGCCTGCGTACGTCGATCGAAGGAGCACTTCGTGAGAACATCGAGCTCGGCCTGCATCAGCTGTCCGGAGTGGAGCTACCGGGTTCAGTCGCCCTGGAGTAGGCCCTCGACGCGCGCCCAGAAGATGACCATGGATTCGCGCTCCGGTTCGGCGAGCCCTTCGATCTCCGTCTGATCGCGTATGCCAGCCAGGGCCGGGTCGGCCTGCCAGCGCTCGAGGGTGCTGTGCAGTTCCAGGTCTCCAAGCCTTCCGTCGCGGTTTCGTTCGAGCAACGCGATCAGCTCGCCCTCGAGCCAGGCCAGTCCGGTGGCACGCCATCTGGCGCGTTCTCCATCTGCCATGGCGACCGCCTCGTCCCCGTCGCCGCAGCCCGCCTGCACCGCGGCGCAGGCAGCCTGGTAGCGATCCAGGGACAGGATCTGCTTCGCGCTCTGGTTACTCTTCTCGATCGCGCTGGCATAGAGGCGTGCTGACGTGCCGTTGAGCCCCTTGCGCTGCGCCATCGACGCGAGCTGGACCAGGGCCTCGGGCTCCTCCGGGATGCGCGCGCCCTGCACGACCGCATCGAGTCGATGCTGCGCGACGACCAGCCGCTCCGCCTCCGCCACCCAGTCGGCAGATGGGTGCTCCCAGCCAGGGCGCTCGGAACCGAGCGCATGGGCTATGCGATAGCTGTCCAGGGAAGCGGAGTAGTCGCCCTGTAGTTTGAGCAGACCGCCCAGACTGCAATGGGCCTCGGCATGGTCGGGCCGCAGGCGGATCACCTCGAGATAGCCCACCCGAGCGTCGTCAAGGTCACCGCGCCGCTGCAACGCACTCGCCAATCGATAGTGAACGTCCGCATCCGCAGGCTCGAGCGAGATGGCGCTGCGCAATGCTCTTACCGCGGCGTCCAGCAGGCCGGCGTGGGATAGGGCGACGCCCAGATCCGCGTGCAGACGCGCCGTCTCTGGCTCGAGCTTGACGGCCTCACGAAGCTGCACCAGGGCTTCGTCCACCGAGCCCTGCTCCAGGTGCGCACGCCCGAGCAACACGCGCGAGCGTGTCTCCATGGGGCGCAGGGCGACAGCCTCACTCAGCGCTTCGGCGCCGGCCTTGATGTCGCGGCGATCCATCTCGGCACGACCCAGGTAATACCAGATCGTGGCACAAGTCGGCTGCGCCTGGGCAATCTCCCGAAAGGCCTTGGCGGCCGCACCCGAGCTCGCCGCCCTCTCTGAAAGGAGCGAGTAGAGGCGATCGGATGTCGGCTCATGGTCAGGCTCGATCAGCAGACTCTCCTTGAGCGCTGCGACCGCGCTGTCCCACTCCTCACGCGCCTCGAATGCGCCCCCAACCTTGCGCTGCAACAATGCGTCTTTCGGCTCCAGGCGCAGGGCCGCGAAGTAGTTCTCGAGAGCATCATCTGTACGATCCATCTGCCTGTAGAGATCGCCCAGATCGATGAGCGGCTGTCCCCATGCGGGCTCGAGCTCGGCCGCCAGGGCCAGTACCTGGCGAGCCTCATCGAGTTCCCCTTGTTCCTGCAGCAATCCGCCGAGAGCCACATGGGCCTGGGCATCCGATGGAGCCATCTTGACCAGGCGTGAGAGGGCCAAGCGCGCGCCCGCAAGGTCACCGGCGCGCCTCAGGTCAGCTCCAATCAGCGCGAGCCCGCTGGGCTGTACCCCATCGAGTTGTGCCGCCCTGCGCCAGGTCTCGAGTGCCCGCTCGCGATCCCCGAGGCCCAGGTGCAAGGAGCCCAATCGGGCCTGGAGCTGAGCGTCCTGCGGCCATTCCTCGATCGCCCCCTCGAGCACCCCCATCGCCTCACCCAGCCGGCCATCGTATTCCAGGGCACGACTCAGCCGACAGCGCGCATCGTGACTTTGGGGCCGGCGTCCCAGCGCGCTCGTGTAGAAGCGCACGGCCTCACCCCAGTCCCGGACATGCTCCTCTTCGAAGCACCCGGCCAGCTGGTAGTTGAGGGCGAAGTCCCCGGGGTTGTCCTCATGCGCTGCCCGCAAGACACTCACCGCCTCCTCGATCAGGCCGTGCATGCGCAGAGTGGAAGCGGCGAGCACCGCCGTCGCGGGTTGCATGTCGTCGTAGTCCAGGTCCGCAGTCGCTGCAGTCGCCGCAGCCCGATCCTTGGAGAGCAGCGCCTGGCGCAGTGCAACGCGCTCGTCGTCCGGGTCTGCGCGCATGGCGACGTCCAGCAGAATCTCTGCCTTGGCCTGGCCAGACCGCAAGCATGCCATGGCCCACTGATCGTAGGCCGCGATGATCTCTCCACGGATCGCGCTCAGGTGAATCGTACGCGCGACATCTGTCTCCTGCCCCGGCTGCGGATCGAGGCCGTGGGTCCCGAGTATCTCGGCGCTTCGTGCTGCCAATCGCGCGTAGTCGTGGGTCGAAAGGTCGGCTCCGTAGGCCACCGCGGCGCCGCCCAGCGCCTCGAGTAGTTCTCGGTCGCCGCGCTCTCGCTGCAGTCGATCGATGGCCTCGAGCCGTTCCACGCGCAGATTGCCAGCCACGAACTCGACCCGCCGCCTGACGGAATCGTCGATGCCCGGCTCGGCCAGGTGACTGCTGGCGCGGCTGATCGCCATCAGCGCCTCGTCCCAGAGGGAGGTATCCCCGCCCTCTTGCATCTGGGCCTGGCGCCAGAGGAACTGGGCGCACTCGACTTCCTGCTGGACGCTGGCGAGCCGGGACTCCCGCTGCGCTTCGCGCTCGTCCAGATGCATGTACACGCCTGCCGCCAGCAGCATGCCCACCAGGAGTACCGCCTCGGCCAGGATGCGGCTCTTGCGCGCGGATCGCTTCTCGCTCGCGGCCTCCTCGATAGCTACCCGCGCCGATGACTCTGCCTGACCGCGGCGGTCGTCGAGAGAGAGCATGGCCTCATTCAGGATTTCCAGCACGACGGCGGCGGACTGGGGTCGACCGGACTGGCCAGCCACCAGGCAGCTCTTGGCCAGTGCCGTCAGCTCCTCATGGGCTCCGCAACCGTCGAGTCGCTTCTGAGCCTCGTCGAGGCGCGCCTGCGCCGCGATGGCCCGGATATCGTCGTCGGAAACGCCCGTGTACGCAGGTACTCCCGTGAGGATTTCACAGAGCAGGCTGCCCAGGGCGAACACATCCGTGCGCTCATCACAGGCAGCGTAGTCACCACGGGCTGCCTCGGGGGCCATATGCGCCACGTTGTCGGCCAATGCCATCGGTCGTGCCGATCCTCCCTGGCCCTCACCCAGGAAACGAGCGCTGGCCCAGTGCACAACCTGGGCCTCATCCTGGGCACCTACGATCACATGCCGTGCATCGAGCCCACAGTGCGCCACGCCGCGCTCATGGGAGTAGGCGACCGCCTTGCAAACCTGCTCGAAGATGGACAGGAAGCGACGTGACTCCGTCTCGGCCGAAAGGCGCGCAGACAGGAGAACGCTCAGGCTCTCACCACGGACGGCCTTCATCGTGTAGTAGGGACGGCCGTCGGGGTGAAGGCCAAAGTCGTACACGGGCAAGATGCCCTCGTGCTGGAGCTGGGCGGCAACCTGTGCCTCTTGCACGAAGACATGCAAGGCGCGCGGGTTCTCGAGGTGCTCGTCCCGCAGGACCTTCATCGCGACCGTACGCCCCAGATCCGTGTCCTCGACCTTGAGCACATAGGAGAGGGCGTCGCGGCCAATCTCACCCTGGACCCGGTAGTTTCCGCGTCCGCGGGAGGTCGCGAGCAGGTCGGGCTCGACCGGACCGACCTTGAGCCGCCGACGTCCGTCGCTCTCCCCGTTCAGCCGGACCGCGGGCGGCTCGACGCCACGTGAGACCAGGGTGCCGACGACGGTACCGTCGGCCCACTTGCTCGGGCTCTGAGCGGGGGTGGAGTCCTGAGAGTTCTGACCCGGTTGGTTCATCATTGATGTTGCTACGGCGCGGTTCTTGGGACGGAGCCCCTTCGATCCATGGGGGGGCCCGCTCCCATGATCGGCAGCTCCCCCCCCCGGATCTTGAAGCCAGCCGCCGGACTCGTGACCCAGCTACCCCAGGCCCACGGGGACCGCCCCCTGGGGGGCTTCCCTTGCCCCTCGGCGGGCGCCATACTCGCCCCCATACATGCAGTCCGACCCTTCGATCGCCCCGGAACAGCCGCCCCACGATGCGCCCCGTGCGCGGCCCTCCGGCCCGGCGCCGGGCGCAGGCCGCGTAGGCCGCCTGGCGCGCCACCTCGTCGTCCTGGCCCCACTGCTCCTGCTACTCGGCACCGGGCAGCGCGGGATCGACTTTGGCAAGCATTGGGACGAACGGGTTCAGGTCGAGGTCCTGCACACCGCAATCGACACCCAGACTCTCTTGCCGAAGTGGTATCGCTATCCGTCGGTCATCTTCTGGCTGACCCTGGGCTCGCTGACCCCGGAGATCCTGGCCCAGATCCCCCACACCGCTGCGGAGATGAAGGCCACCCAGGCCAGCCTGAACGCCACGGTCGAGTCCCCGGAATTCCGCCTGCGCACCAGGAGCCTCTTTCTGTTCGTGACCTGCCTGACCGTCCTCTGGACCTACCTGCTCGCCCTTTCGTGGCACGGCAGAGCCCTCGAGGGATTCCTGGCCGCCTCGTGCGTTGGCCTCTCATGGGAGGTGGCCTACCACGCGCGCTGGATCGCGCCGGACGGAATACTGATGCAGTTCAGCGCACTCACCCTGCTGCTACTGGTCCTGGCCGTCTCCAGACGCAACGCCCGCTGGCTGGTGGCCGCCGCACTGAGTGCCGGGCTCGCCTGCGGGACCAAGTACACGGGCGGCATCCTGCTCTTGCCATTGTTCGTGGCCGCCGCGCAGGTCTGGGCCCAGCGCCCCGTCGCCGAGCGGATCTTGCGCTCGGCCGGCCTGGCACTCGTGTTCGTTTTTGCCTTCGTGCTCTCGACGCCGGGGGCCCTTCTGCAGCCCTACATCTTTACGCGTCACGTGGGCTTCGAGATCGAGCACTACCGGACCGGACACTACGGTTCGTCGATCGAGGCCGGCCTTCCCCACCTGGCCGCGATGGGGCGCTACATCTCCACCCATCTGTTTTCGCACCAAGCTGTGCTGGCACTCGTCGTCTCCATCTGCGCCGCCATCGGATTCGTTGGCAGCGTGCGGCGCGCTCCGCGCATGGCGCTCCTGCTGGCCTGTTTTCCAATCGTCTACGTCCTGTACATGAGCACCCAGCGTGTGCTCTTCGTTCGCAACCTGCTCCTCGTTGCTCCAATCATCGCGGTATTCGCCGCACACGGAGCGACGACGCTCCTCACCGGATTGCAAGGCAAGAAGCGCCCGGAAAGCGCGTCCAGAGGGCGGCCTGCGGGAGTCCTTGCAGCAGGACTACTGATAGCCGTGGTCTGGCTCGTCAACGGAAGCTTCTTGATCCGAGCCGGCGAGGGCATTCGCGAGCGAGACCACGATGCGGACGTGCGCGCCTTCAGCAGCTGGGCCGACGATCGCACGGACCTGCGCCTCTACATCTCCGACCGTGTGGCCAGGGACATGGCACGCTTGCAGCTTGCCCTGCCCATCAATGGAATCCGTGACAGAGCGGCCGAGGTCGACGCGGCTGCCTTCTTCCCGGCCGAGCTCGCGCCGGATGTCCAGCTCGCCGCGAACCGACCCGGAACAGCCCTCGCAATCTTTGGCGCCCTGGATGTGAACTTCGCCTTCTACCCGGCCTGGAAAGAGCCCAAGCTGCTCGTCTATCCGGCGACTGCCGCCCGCGCGGCGGGCATTCTCAGCGACGGTTGATCCCCCACAGGCCTGGGATGGCGAGCTCCGGGTCAGGGCAAGGGCGTGACGGAGATATTGCCGAAGCTCACGTCCATGTAGTTCGATACGAGCAGGAGCGAGCCGCCGTCCGTCCCGGTGAACGGCGCATGGGTGGACTGGAAGAACCAGCCCGCGGGCTCAGCCTGGCCTTCTTGCCAGTGGCGTAGCTGATAGAGCCGACTCCCGTCGCCCTGCGTCTGGACGCGCGCCTTCATGATCGAGGGAACGCCGATGAGGATCGGACTCGTGGTCGTCGAGAGGCTCGGACTGAAGTTGGTGCCGTAGTGATCCCAGCGCTCGGACGATGTGAACCAGCGGTAGGCGAACAGGCCGCCGAAAGGGAAGAAACCAGGTCGAGGTTGTTCGAACTCGGGACCGCTATGTCCGGGCCAGCGCAGGATCAGGCCCAGGGCAAAGGAGTTGCTGATCGGATTGAAGCCAGCGGGATTGAAGCCGTTGGCGGTGTACGGAAGCACGACCTCGTAGTTCTCCCACTGAGGGTCTCCCAGAGCGACCAGACGGTCGTACCCCGGAACGGAGCTGCGCAACACCTTCTCGCCGGCGTGGTAGGGATCGTCCTCGACGCTCCATTCCCCGTCCACCACCTGGACGACGTCCTGAATGTCCGTGACGGTCTTCCAGTCGATGCTGTAGGTCTGGGGCCAGGCCACGCCGGGTGTGTAGTCCACCCTGCAGATCTCGGTCGTCTCGTTGCCCTCGTCATCCACGGCCGTGAAGATCACGTCGTTCAGACCCGCGCTCAGGTCGCCCGGAGCGATGTCGGCATTGAAGTCCCCCGGCAGCTCGAGTCTCGACGAGCCTGTCCAGAGCACATCCGCACCGATCGAGAGTGCGCGCGGAGTGCCCCCTGCCCCGATCCGGTAGCTGAGCGACGCCACGCTGCCGGTGAAGTCGAAGACGTTTCCGAGCAGGTTGATCCAGGACTGCGGTTCACCCAGGTGTCCGAAACTCTGGTTGTTGACTCCGCCAGAGTCCTGGCCATACCAGAAGGTGAGGCTAGGTCCGTCCGTAAAGCCTTCCGGGAAGGTTGTGGCCGACAGATCGGGCGGGGTGGCCAGGTTCATGGAGGGGTCTTCCGCATTGATCCGGAAGTGATACTCCACCTCAGCTGAAAGTCCCGTCACCAGGAAGGTGTGCATGTGGGCCGCCGGCGCGGTCGCGCCAAAGAATCCGAGTTCATAGGCCGTGGTGGTTCCGTACTCCACGGACCCCAGCGCCAGTTCATCACTCTCCCAGGTGATCTCTACCGCCGTGTCGCTGAGTGTCACCGCATCCATGCGATAGATGAAGGGCTCCGTGGTATCGACGGGCGTACCGAAGTCCTCCATGGCGATCGGCGCCAGAGTGTTGAACACGTAGTCCACGACCGTGGTATGGGCCGGCTGCGCCACTCCGGCGTTGCCACAGAATGGACCGAACGCATTCAGCTGCAGGCTCTGGGTAAACGATCCCACCGTGGTCCAGGAGGCGCCGTCAAAGGAGTATCGGTACAGCCAGTCGTCGCCGGTGCGCGTGATGCGCATGTACAACGGAGATGTATTGGTCCAGGGCCCGGCCGAAATATTGCTGGTCAGGACGGTCGCCGGGCTGTTGTTGACCGTGCGCGAGGCGTAGGCCTGGAGATGACTTCCGTTGTAGCGGAAATCGAAGCGTACCCAGTTCAGCCCGTCCTCCTGGTCGAAGATCAGACCGTCGTTCTGGTACGCGGTCGTGAGCTCCGACTCGAATTTCGCGACCACATCCAGGTCCTCGTCAGGGATGCTCTGCATGACGCGCGGAACATTCAATGGCGTCCAGGCCTCGTGGGCCACGCCCTGGGGCACGCTCAGGAGCAGCTGGGCGTCCAGGGTACCCGTACCGACGACCTGCAGGGTCCCGTCGCCCAGGGGATCGACAAAGTTCCACAGGTCCTGGCGCAGGTTGGCCGCGCTGAAGTCGTCCGATTGAATGCCGGCTGCATCGTTATCGACAATCGTCGCCGTGTGCACCAGCGTGGCGCCCTGTACTGCGTTGGATGGGGCGCCGAGAGTCAGGACAATGGTCTCGCTGGTCTCCTCCGACCCATCGTCGACAACGGTCAGGGTGATGTTCGCGGAGAGTTGCCCCGCGACGATCACGATCGGGTTGGGGGCGCTCGTGAAATCCTCGGGCGAGGTCGCGCTCCCGGTGAGCACGTAGGGGACGGTCACGTCCAACGCCGCGACATGGGAAAGCTGCACGGTGACGCTGGCCATACCGACCGCCTCCCCCAGGGATTGACCAGCACTGGCAAAATCCACGGCCGGCACTGTGTCATCGTCGACCAGGGTGGCAGTGTGAACGGCAATCCCACCCAGGGTGGCGCCGACAGGCATCCCGAGTGTGACGACGACCGTTTCGTTCGATTCCACCAATGTGTCGTCCACGGGTGTGAGCGTCAGGCTGCCCACGGTCTGACCCGCCAGAACAATGAGCGGACTGGCGTCGATCCCGTAATCGTCCGGAGACGCGGCTGTACCCGTCAGGCTATAGGGCACGCTCACATCGACCGGCGAAACAGATGAGAGGGTCACTCCGATCGAGATCGTCCCGGCGCCCTCGCCGCTCTGCTGTGAAGCGGAATCGAACTGTATTGTGGGTGGATCGATATCCAGCAGCGTGGCCGTGTGCGCTCCGATGCCGATCTGATTGGCGTTCGTCGGTGCTCCTAGCGTAATGACGACGGTCTCATCCGGCTCGTCGAGCCCATCCTCCAGGGCCGTGAGCAGGATAGCCCCCGAAAGCTGGCCGGCGCTGATCACGAGCGGACTTGACGCGATGGCGTAGTCTGTCGTCACGGTCGCCGTACCCGAAAGGGTGTATGGCACCGTGACATCCTGCAGCGATGATTCGGAGAGACTCACGGTGATCGGTGTCGGGAGCGCACTCTCGCTCAGGTCCTGTGCCGCCAGATCCAGGCCCACGCCCGGCAGGTTGTTGTCTGGAGTAAAGACCGCTGTCACCAGGCGACTCGCATCCATCAGCACGGTCTCAGGATTCGAGTTGCCGCCGAGGGCCCCTTCCCAGCGGTCGAAGACCCAGCCGGGCGCGGGCGTCGCCGTCAGTGTCACCGTCTCGGAGCAGTAGTACGCCGCCTGAACCAGGTCCTCCATGACGGACCCACTTCCGGTCGTCGAAAGGGTGAGCGTTCGCGCGGGGGCGCCGAGGACCGGACCATCCTCCACGGGGATGGGATCCGAGGTCTCCAGGAAGTAGTCGAACACGGCCGTGTGTGCCGGTCCGCTGTTGCCAACGAAGACTCCGACCTGCTGCACCGTGAGAGCGTGGCCGTAGCTCGCCATTGGGATGAACGTCGCACCATCCGATGACCAGCTCACGCTCCACTGATCGCTGACGCGCGCCACTCGCATCCAGGTTGGACCCGACGAGCTTCCCAGACCAGCTGTGAACTCCGTCGTGGACACCCCCGCGCTGGTGCTGGCGGAGTACAGAAACAGGTCGGTGCCCTGGGAGTAGAAGTCGAAGCGCAACCAGTTCTGCAAATCCTCCAGAATCAGGATGCCCTGAGCCTTGATCGACCCCGCGAGAACCGAGTCAAACTTGACCTCGAGCTCGAAGTCCGTGTCCGGCACGGACTGGGTCACGAATGGCACTCCGAGCACGTTGAATGGATCGTGCACACCGGCCGGGATCGACAGCAGAAGCTGGGCCGCATCAGTGCCTGGTCCGCGCGTCAAGAAGCTCCCATCCCCCACAGGGTCGGTGAAGGTCCAGACGTTCGACAGAGCGCACTGGTTGAAATCATCCGAGACGATCGCGATCGGGGGCGGGTCGTCGTCGAGCAGGGTCAGGGTATGTACGGTGAGCGCGCCGAGCGTGGCGCCGCCCGGGGCCCCCAAGGTGATGACCACGGTCTCATCCGGCTCGACCAGAGCGTCGTCCAGAGGAGTGAGCAGGATGTCGGCCGACACCTGGCCAGCTGGAATCACCAGCGGGCTGGCATCGAGCCCGTAGTCCGCCGGGCTTGCACTGCCGGAGACCGCGAAGGGTACGGGGATGTTCGTGGCCGAGCTCTGCGAGAGGGTCACGCTGATCGCCCGGGGTGCCCCGGCCTCCGACACCGACTGACTGGCCATCTGGAACTCGACCTGGGGCAGCGGATCGCCGGTACTGATCAGCCCACCGATGTCGGCTTCGTTCAGGGCTCGCGTGTAGATGCGAACGTCGTCGATCAGTCCTGCAAAGGGCTGGTTTCCTGCCCCGGCAGGCTGGCGACCGATGGCGGCCGACACTCCGGAATTGGCAGATATCGCCCCGCTCTTGGGTGTGCTTCCCACCTCGACACCGTCCAGGTAAAGCCGCATGAAGGCACCGTCATAAACGGCGGCCGCGTGGGTCCAGACTCCGGCGCTGAGGGCGCCTGACGAAGCGATCAGGGTGCTCGTACTGCCGCCGGTCTTCAGGCGAAAGCGCAGAGTCGGCGTACCGCCACTGAATATCGTGCTCAACATCCAGTAGTGGTCGTTCGCCTGGACACCCGAGGCCTTCGATACCAGACGAGCATCCCGAATGCTGAAACCGCTCGGCCGAATCCAGCACGCGATCGTCATGGCCTCGCCAGTAAGATCGAACGACCCGATGTCGACCCGGTCGTCGACCCCATCGAAGCTCAGAGCGGACGGGCTGCCATCCGTAGTTTCATTGCTCCAGACCGGGCCGTTGAGGGAGCCGACATGACCCTGGCCACTCGAATCTACCGCCACCGGTCCGGCGCCATCGTCCAGGCGCCAGTGGGCCTCGAGCTCGTCGCCGGGAATGCCGGTCACGGTGATCGATACGGACGCGAGATTCGAGAGGGAAAATCCGTCGAACGCCCGATAGACGAAAGCGTCACTACCTGAGAAACCCGCGGCCGGCGTGTAGTCAAAGGACCCGTCGAGAGCCAGGGAGAGTACTCCGTGTGATACGTCCGAAACGAGTTGTGCATCGAGTGGATCCATGTCCACATCGACATCGTTGTCCAGAACACCCGCCGCTGCGCCCACCATCAGGCTGGTGTCAGCCTGGACGAAATAGGCGTCATCGACGGCCACCGGCGGACTCCCGGAGGGCGAAATCACCGTCAGCGTCACACGCGCCGGCCCAGAGACAGAGTTCCCGTCGCTCGCTCGGTACATGAATTCATCGACGCCAGCAAAGCCCATGAGCGGCGTGTAGGTGAAGGACCCGTCCGTGCCGAGGGCCAGGGTCCCGTTCGATACATCGCTCACGAGCAACGCGCTCAGGCCATCGTTTTCCGCATCGGTGTCATTGTCCAGCACCCCGCTCGCCGCATCGACGGACAGCATCGTGTCCGCATCGAGCATGTATCCGTCGTCCTGCGCGACCGGTGATTGGTTGCCGCTGATGAGCGCCCCGATCTCGGCTGCACTCAGAGCGCGCCTGTAGATACGCACGTCGTCGAGCCCACCATCCAGGAACTGCTGTCCAGCGCCAACGGGCTGGCTACCGAGACTGACAGAGACGCCGGGAGCCACATCGATCGCTCCCGTCTTCGGGAGGCTGCCAATCTCGACGCCATCCTGAAAGAGGCGCATCGCTGCCCCGTCGTACACTGCTGCGATATGGGTCCAGGTGCCGATCGAAAGGGCGCCGCCGGTACCGATCAATGTCGCGGTTGAACCGCTGGTCTTGAGCCGAAAGCGGAGCGTCGGAACGCCGCCGGAAAAGATCGTGCTCAGCATCCAGTAGTGCTGGGCCGCCTGCACCCCGGTGGCCTTTGATATGAGCCGCGCATCCCGTGCCTGAACACCGTCCAGGCGCAACCAGCAGGCCAGGGTCATGCCCGGCGAATCGAGGTCGAGCAGACCCAGATCCACGCGGTCGTCAACACCGTCAAAGTCGAGGGAATAGGGGCTGCCGTCCGCACTGTCGGCGCTCCACGCGGGTCCGGCCAGGAGGCCGTCGTTGCTGCCAGCGGAGTCGGCGGCCGTGCTTCCAACTCCTTCGTCGAGGCGATAGTGGGCCAGAACATCCGCGCCGGCCGGTGGCTGCACGGTCAGCGTGACGCTGGCCACGCTCGAGAGCGCCGTTCCGTCGCTGGCGCGATAGGTAAAAAAGTCGGTGCCGGAATAGCCGGCGACCGGTGTATAGGTGAAGGAGCCGTCACTCGCGAGGGAGAGGGCTCCGTGTGAGACATCGGATGCAAGCTGCGCGGTGAGCGCGTCTCCGTCCAGATCGCTGTCATTCGCCAGCACGCCAGAGGACGCATCGACGACCAGAACATCATCCATGTCCAGGCTGTAGGAGTCGTCCAGCGCTACGGGCAGCTGATTGCCACCGCTGATCAATGCCAGGAGCTCCGCACCGCTCAACGCGCTGCGGTAGAGCCGGACATCATCGATCGAGCCATTGAATGCCTGCTGGCCCGCGCCGGGTGGCTGGTGGCCCACGCTCACCAAAACGCTCGGACCCGCATCGACGAGCCCTGACTTGCTACGGCTTCCGACCTCGACGCCATCCTTGTAGATGCGCATTGAGGAACCGTCGTAGACCGCGGCGGCATGGGTCCAGACGCCCGGTGTCAGCGCGCCGGAGGAGGCGACCAGGGTCGACGTAGCGCCCCCGGTCCTCAGGCGAAATCGCAAGCGCGCCTCACCCCCGTTGAAGATCGTGCTGAGCATCCAGAAATGCTGCTGGGTCTGGACACCGGTAGCCTTGGAGATCAGGCGTGCGTCACGGGTCCCGAAGGAATCGACCTTGAACCACATCGCGATCGTCAGGGCGCCGCCATCCAGATCGATCGAGCCCAGATCGAGACGGTCATCCACGCCGTCGAATTCGAGCGCAAAGGAACTTCCATCGCCCGTGTCGGTTACCCAGGCAGGCCCCACCAGGGTCCCATCCTGTGCCCCAATTCCCGAGTCACTGGCGACGCTCCCACTGCCGTCGTCAAGCTCCCAGTGCCCCTCCAGCTGCTGAGCCAGGCACACCGGTAGCGGCGCCCAGAGGACGCCCAACCCCAAATACACGATCCATTTCATTGCATTCCCCTACGCGGGCATCCCGCCCGCGCTACACGCCTGCCAGCTTCCGTCAATTCTACCTCAAACTGTCCCCACTGGCTCCGATCCCCCGGCCTGCCATGGCGGGCCGTCGCGCCTTTCAATCGTCGCCTTCGCCTCCGGCGTAACCCAGCTCGCGAAGCTGCTGCCGCTGGGCCTTTGTGCGCTTCATCAGGCTTCCCTTCTCGACCCCCTTCAGCTCGATCCAAGGCCTCAGTTGACGCTCGAGGACCGCCGCCCGTTCGGGCTCATCGCGAAATAAATTCCGGGTCTCGCCGGGATCCTCGCGCAGATTGAAAAGCTGTGGCTCCGTCACCGGAAGCGACTCGTCGCCCGAGATCGGCCACCAGAGTTTCCAGTCGCCCTGGCGTGCGGCGGCCGAGTGATTGTGCGCTTGCTGGTGGACGAACACGTCGCGCTCTGCCACGCCAGCCTGTGCCTCCATTGCGCCAGCCGGCAGGATCTCCGACAGGAGGCTCAAGCCCCCGAAATCTCGCTCAAGCCGAAATCCCATGGCTTCTTCCAGGGTCGGCACGATATCGATCGTACTGACGAAGCTGTCGCAGCGCCGCGCCCCTACCCCGGGCAGGTGGATGATGAGCGGGATCCTCAGGTCCTCCTCGTAGAGGCCACCATGGGTGTAGAAGAGGTCGTGCTCGTCGAGCGTCTCGCCGTGGTCTGCCGTGAGCACGACCACGGTTTCGTCGGTCAGCTGGGCATGGTCCAGGGCCTCGAGCAGCCGCCCGACCTGGGTGTCGACGTGGTTCAGGGTGGCGGCGTACAGCGCTCGCGGGTACGCGGTATCGCGCACGCCCTGTAGCCATTTGACCAGCGCGGGGCTGCGGCCTGATGCAAAGTACTCGTGCTCGGTGATCCTCGCGCCCGCGCCCGCGCGCGGGTCACCCGGATAGAATCGGCGCGCGAGCTCCGCGGGTGGCGTGTAGAGAATGTGCGAATCGAAGAAATGCACCCAGGCGAAGAAGGGACGCCCGCCATCCCGTCCCTGCAGCCAGTTCAAGGCTCGCTTCGTGACGTCCGCTCCGTCCAGGATCCCGTCGACGTCCGGAAGGGTATCGAAGCCGCGCCACCCGGCTGAAGCCAGGTGATTGACCGCAAGAAAGGCCGCAGTCTCGTAGCCGGCCCGCTGCATGCCCTCGGCCAGGGTGTCGACACGTTGCGGTACGAGCACCGTGTTGCTGATGACCCGATGCTCGATCGCCGGTAGGCCGGTCATTATCGAGAGGTGCGACGGGTTCGTCACGTTGGTCTCACTGGTCGCGAACGTGAAGAGGGCCGATCGATCCGCCAATCGGTCGATCTGGGGCGTGTTGCCCGGCTCACCGCCCAGGCACGAAAGGTGATCCGCGCGGGTCGTATCAAGGGTGATCAGCAGCAGGTTCCTGCCTTCAGCCACAGGGCTGCCCGCCGGAGAGCAGCCCACGATCGTCAACAGCAGGACGATGGGGGAAGTCCGGATCCGGCGCCGATGGGCGGCAGGCAGGTTGTTGGAGAGGCAATTCAATGGAATGACCGAGCGAATGGGCCTGTTCGGGACCCTGCCGGCCAGTGACGAATCCCGACCTTATACCCCAGGGCCCGTGCGAACTCCAACCTGCGGCAGCTGGGATCCCAGCCGCGTGGTTTCAATGGAAAGACGGCCGGGACTGCTCGCGCAGCCCCGGCCCATCCTGCCATCAATCCATAGGTCGTCGCCGAGACCTCACGGCAGGTTTATGTTCAGGAAGTGGTCACTCTTGCGCCAGCGCACATTCATCACGGTCGTGCCTGAGCGCAGCGCGTTGCACTGGTCGACGAATGTCGGCAGCAAAGGTACAGAGGGCGTTCCGGCCACGGACGGGACCGTCTGAGCCGGGTAGCCCCCCATCGTCGTCACGCCGAAGAATGCCTCAGGTCGGATGGCGGGAACGCAGGGATCGACATAGTTGTATCCACCGGCATTCCAGCGCAGTCGCTCAACACCCGGGAAGGTCAACGGATCGGTCCAGGTTCCGATCGACATCGATATGAAGGACGGCAAGTATGGGCCACCCGAGGTTACTGAAGTGCCGCAGGCGCCGGAGATGCCGAGCTCGGAGACGGCGAACTGCGGGGTCGCAGTCAGCGGACCGCAGAGGCAGAACTCGTTGATGGGATCGACGAAGCAGTCCATGCGCTCCTCGAACAGGCAGATCGGCGGACCACCGGACAGGTCTACGCGGCGCACCGCATCCTCGACCGTGGTGCCGGCCTCGATCGGCTGGACCGGAAGGGGCACGAAGCCGGCGGCGGGACCGACGAGTGTATAGCTGCGATCCGGGTGGAAGACACCACCGCGCGGGAAGCCGGGCTGATGATCGATGAAATCACAGGCGTGGGTAAGCATCCAGGCGTGCTGACGGGCGGGGGCTCCAATGGCCGGCTGACAGGGCTTGGCCATATCGATGTAGCCCGTGTACTTCACGCGGCCACCGTGCGGGATCGCGCAGGGCGGCATGGGGCACGGATCGGGACCGAGCGCGGCCGTCGCCCTTAGGTCGCCGTTTGCGAGGTAACGCCAGACCTGGATCGGAGCGCCGGTGGGCCCGCTCTCCACCCACGTGCGTGAGTACTGGACGATGATCCTTCCCGTCCATATCACGGCACCGCCTCCGTCGCGAATCCTGAGAGTCATGTTGCGCACCGCGCAGGGCGACAGGTTCGTGCTGCCAAGGCTCCATTCCGCCGAGCAGTCCATCACGGACTCGACGTCACAATCCGTCCAGCAAATGCTCAGCGCCTCCTGCCGGAATTGACGGGGGATCGGCACATTCGGGGAGGCCGGGGTACAACACGGCCCACCGTCCAGGCCATCGGGTGTGATGCATTGGGCGCTGGCCTGCGATTGCATGGCCGCCAGGCTCAGCAAGGGGGCGACGATCTTGGTGAGAATCGAGTACTTCATTCAAATCCGTCCTGTCGTTGTCTGGGGTGGCGAGGATCCCGACCCTGTCCTGGAGACCGCTCGAGGCGACCTGAAGGCCATCGGGGATTGGTTCACCCCTCCAGTGACCCAGGGCGGGCCGGGAGGACAAACTTCTCCGGTATTCGTCCGCTCACATCGAGCGGACCAGGCCCGGGATTCAGGCCAGACTGGAAGGCCGACGAGCGGAGAGGTCCAGGGAGAGCGACAGCAGCAGGGGTACGAGCAGCAGGGTGAAGACCGTAGAGACCAGCAACCCTCCCAGGACCACACTGCCGAGGCCTCGGTACAGCTCCGACCCGGAGCCGGGCATGAATACCAGTGGCGCCATGCCGCCGACGGAAGTCAGCGTACTCATGAAGATCGGACGAACGCGGCTGCGCACCGACTCGCGGATCGCCTCGCGCGGCACCAGGCCCTCCCCGCCGGTAGCATCCCCATCCATGAAGTTGTGAGCCTGGTGCACGATCAGGATGGCGTTATTGACGACCACACCGATCAGAATCACGAATCCGAGCATCGTGAGCACATCCAGGTTCTGGACCGGGAGATAACGATCGACCTGGCTCCATACGAACACCCCGAAGAGCGCCGCGAATCCCCCCAGGGTCGCAAGGGGCACGCTGAAGAGGATGATCAGAGGCTGCACGAAGCTCTGAAACAGCACGCACATGAGGAGGTACACGACGATCAATGCGAGCACCAGGGAACTGGTCAAGGTGCCCCCCAGGGTTCCATCGCCCAGCATCGCAGCCCGCACCGCCGCCAGCTTGCTGGCCGAACCGGTGAAGCTGGTACCCACCGTGCGCGGAATCTCACCCGCAGCCCGCTTGCTCGCCAGCAGCTCGGCAATCTGCTCGACGGCCTGCTCCAGAGGCATGCCAGCCGGCGCGGTGAATTGCAGGGTGACCGCGCGGCGACGCCCTTCCCTGTTGATCTGAAAGGGCGTGTTCACGCGGTCCAGGGAGGCCAGGGCCGAGAGGGGCACCACGCTGCCCCTCGGCGTGGCCAGAGGCGTATCCCCCAGCGCACTGAGGGCGCCGTCCAGCTGGGCCGCCCGTGCAACGAGCTTGAGATCGATCGTCTGTCCGCCCCGGCGATAGTCCCCTATGACCGCACCGTCCCCGAGGGCTCGTACGGTCAGGCCAATATCGTCCGGCGACAGCCCGACCTCGCCGAGGCGAAGCAGGTCCGGCCGCACCCGCAGCTCCGGTCCGGCCAGATTGAAATTGCTGGGGTCGGGCTGAACAGCCCCACCACCGTAGCGCCCCAGCATTTCGAGCAGGACGGTCTCGGCGGCGCCTGAAACCTCGTCGAGATCGTCGCCGGAGAAATTGATCTTCACGGCCGACCCGGTGCTCCCTCCGAGCTGGAACAGGGGCAACTGGAAAGCAAAGGCCATCACCCCGGGAACGACGTCTCCCGCTGTCGCCGCCTGGAAGAGAGGCGAGATATCCACGGCACGCGCAGGATCGCTGCCAATGCCCCCGTGAAACATGATCCCGTCAAAGCTGACCGCGAAGTAATTCGTGAGCGGCGGTGGAGTTACCGACGGGCCCGGCTGCATGCGTGCGAAGTCGAAGGTCGGCACGGGCTCGAGCTGCGCAACGGCGGAGGCGTACTCCGGACTGTCGGGCTCCATCGCTCCCGCTTCCCAGAATGGCTCGATGGTCGCCTCGATCCGCCTTGCCAGGGTTTCCAGATAGCTCAGGTTGTAGCCCGGCGGCGGAACCAGCAGACCGAAGATGAGGTTGCGGTTGCCCTGAGGCAGATAGTCCGCCGGGGGCATCAGACGCCAGCTGCCGAGGATGGAGACCAGGGTCAAGCCGACGACGACGGCCAGACGGACCAGTACGCTGCCGCACATGCGGTAGACGAGTCCGGCGATCCAGTCGGATGGACCTGTGCGGCGCGCAACCCGATCCGGCGAATCCGGGTCGGCTGCGACAGCGTGGTTGACCTGCCCGTCGACGCTCCGACTTCGCAGGAAGCGCGCGGCACAGGTCGGAATGACCGTCACCGCCACCAGGAGGCTCAGGGACACGGCGGCCACGATCGCCAGGGCGATGTCTCGGAAGAGCTGGCCGGCCTCCTCCTCGATCAGCAGCATCGGGATGAACACCGCCGCCGTGGTCAAGGTCGAAGCCAGCACTGCGCCGAAGACTTCGTGAGCGCCATCGAGGGCCGCCTGCATGGGCTTCTTGCCCAGCTCCAGATGCCGGTAAATGTTTTCGAGCACAACGATGGCGTTGTCCACGACCATCCCCACAGCGAATGCCATACCGGCCAGGCTGATCACGTTGACAGTGCGGCCCATGGCTACCATCACGACGATTGCGCCGACGACCGAGATCGGAATCGCCAGGGCGACGATCCCCGCAGGTCGCACGGAGCGCAGGAAGAGCAGCAGGACACCGATGGCGATCGCGCCTCCGATCCAGATATTGCTCTGCACCAGGGAGAGGGCGTCGTCGATGTAGATCGTCTGGTCGTAGGCCTGGGTGAGTCGCAACGTCCCCTGCAGCCCCAGCTCGCGAGCCTGGGTGTCGAGCAAGCCACCCGGCGAATTCATTTCATCGATCGCATCCCGCAGGAGGGCCATGACTTCCATCACATTGGCCCCCACCTCCTTCTGTGCGTTGATCGCGATGACCGATTCGCCCGAGGAGCGCACGAAGCTATTCGCCTCCCTGAAGGTCTCCACGACCTCGGCCACATCCCCCAACAGGACTGGCCCGGCGTCCGTCTGCGCGATCACCGTGCGAGCCACCTCATCGACCCGCTCGAACTGGCTCACCAGCCGCAGGCGCACGTTCGATTTCTCCTCCTCGAGGGCTCCGGCCGAGACGTTTCGGTTCGTTCCCCGGATGCTCGCGACCAGGGCAGGAACCGTAAGCCCGTACTGGGCCAGCTGCGCCGGATCGAAGCGAATCTGGACCTCACGCTCGCGCCCTCCCAGGGCGTTGATCTCGGCCATGCCCCCAAGTCGCTCGAGGGTGGGCTTGATGCGATCGTCGGCGAAGTCCTGAAGCGTTCGAACGTCAAAGTCCGGGTCGGTCGAGTTCAGAATCAGCCAGGCGATGTAGTCGCGGCTCTCCGGATCCGACGCATCCACCACCGGCTCGTCGGCGTTCTCGGGGTAGCTTGGCACCTCTCGCAGCTTGTCGCTGACCTCGCGTAGGGCCACGTCCTTTGGAGTGCCCACGGCAAACTGCAGGCGCACGGTGCCAACCCCCTGCTGTGACTTGCTGGTGATCTCCTTGAGGTTGGAGATGCCCTGCAGCTTGTCCTCTTGTGGGTCGACGATCTCCTGCTCGATCTCCTGCGGGCTGGCCCCCTCCCATCTCGTCGTTACCGCGACGATCGTATCCTCGACGTTGGGTGTCAGCTGGATCGGGATACGCTGCAGGGCCACGATCCCGGCCAGGACGACCAGCAGGACACCGACGAGGACCGTGACCGGTTGCCGGATTGCGGTGGCGATGAACCTCATTCGCTCTCTGCTCGCTGACCCGCGGGGTCGGCGAGCACCGCGATTACAGGAGCTCCCGGAAACAGACGCTCGTTCCCCTCGACGATCGCCAGATCGTTCGCCTTCAGCCCCGCCGAGCGTACGACGACGCGCCCATCGACGTCGAAGAGCTCTTCGACAGCAACCCGGGAGGCCTGGGCCGTGGAGTCCTCGGCTGCACCTTGCGCCAGATAGAGGTAGCTGCCCGCCTCACCGCGCAGAAGTGCATCACGGGCCACGGTCCAGTGCTGTGCACGCCCACCGCTGGGCACGGATGCCGTCACGGACATGCCCGCGCTGATCATGCCGGGCCCAGCAGAATCGGGCGGCAGCGGAACGATGAGCTTGAAGGTGCGCGCGCTAGGATCCACCTGGGGCACCGCCCGACCACCTTTCAGCTCGAGCCGCAGGTCGAGGGCATCGATGCGGACGCCGATCGTTCCGTCGGGCGCGGAGCCATTTGCGAGGGTCGGGGCGTAGCGCTGGGGCACGTCCAGCCAGACCTCGAGCTCCGACACCGACACCATCTCGACCAGGGCCTCGCCGACATCGAGCCACTCGCCGACCTCGGTTTGCTTGTTGATCACGACGCCATTGAACGGCGCCCGGATCTGGGTGTCCTGGATGCGCTGCTCGAGCTCGGCCTGTTGCGCGGCCAGCACTTGAAGCTGGCTCTCGGCCTGGGCCAGCACGATGCGGGCCACGTTCCGTGCACTGGTAGCGTCCACGAGTCGCTTCTCCCCGACCGTCTTCTTTTCCACCAGCTCGCGCGTGGTCTCGAGATTCCGCTGTGCCTGTGCGGCCTCCTCGCGACGCTGCTCGACCTCCACATCAGCGGAAGCTCGCTGCGCCCGGAGCGTGGAAAGAGACAGCTCGAGCCGGCTACCATCGAGGCGCGCAAGGACCTCACCGGCCCGCACCACCGCTCCCGCGTCGGCGCTCAGCTCGAGTACCAGACCAGCCTCGCTTGCGGCGACGAGGGAGCGCCGTCGAGTGCGGACTTCCCCCGTCACCACGCGCCGCTCCTGAACGCTCTCTGATCGTACAGGATCCACGCGCACCTGCGCCGGAGGCGGCCCCTGTGCAGTCATCGACGAAAGCAGGAATGGTCCGGCCGCAGCCACCGTCGTAATGAAACTCGCGATCATCTTGCCCCCGTCATCGGCTGCCAGAAAGGGAGGCTGCACCCGAGTCGGTGCCTCCCGCCGGACGCCACGCTAACCGCTATGGCGAGCGGTGTCTCGGGCAGTTCGGAATCTCAGGGCCGTCGGCGCTGGCACTCAAATCTTACGCAGGATGATGTCGGCCATGGTCGGCGTCTGGATCAATCCGGTGCCGGACTTGCTTGCCCCAGCCCACTCATCGCAGAACGCGCTCCAATCTCCTTCGGAGAAGATTCCCGCCTCGACGAGCTTGGGCAGATAGCTCCAGAGAAACTGCTCGATCCAGCGCCACTCGAGCGAGCCCACACGCCCGATGCGGGAGATCGGCCGCACCGACTCGACCCGCAGCCCTTGCTGCTCCGCAAGGGCTGGCAAGTACGCGCCAATATCGATCGTGCCCTCGCCCTCATGCCAGCTTCGCATGCATGCCTGGACGGCGCGATCGAAGATCGGGCTGGGTGGAAGCAACGCCATCGCACCCCAGTCGATGTACTCCTGCAGGGCGATCACGCCCCCGGAGCGAAGGCCGAAGGCAACACGCCCCAGGACTTCCCCGGGGTCCCGCAGCCAGCAAAAGAGCCAGCGCGCGTAGGCCCCGTCGAGGCTCCCGGAATCGAGCTCCAGATCCTCGACCGGTCCCAGGCTCGGCTCGATGTGTTTCGACCCGAGGCGCGCGCACTCGGCTTCCAGTATCTCCAGAAAACGCGGGCTCTGATCACGGGCAAGCACGTGCCCCTTGGGCCCCACGAGCCCCGCGAGCGCAGTCGTTGTGAATCCGGGGCCGCAGCCCAGATCGAGCATACGATCGCCAGCCCGCACTCCGGCGCTTTGCCAGACGTTGTAGGCCGCGGCGCTCCACACCTCGTGCTGGAATCGCAAGCGCTCGATCTCCGCAGCCTCGGTCCCAAGAATGTAATCCTGCTGCTCTGCCATTCATCCCCCCGCAAGACGCCTCAATTCTGACCCGGCACGCTCCGATTTTACCAAACGTGGCTACCGGACGACCGCCCGGCCCGTGGGATCGGCGGGCTCAGCTACTCCATCCGTCAGGCACCCTGGCCCACTGAACAGATCCCGGGAGGCCGAGCCTCAGAGCTCACGATGCATGACGTAGGCGTCCACCAGCCCTTGATCCCGATGGCGGAAGGCACCGGGCAGGATACCGACGCGTTCGAAGCCCAGCTTTTCCCAGAGTCGCACGGCGGCCACGTTGGTACCGACCACCATGTTGAACTGAACAGAATGAAACCCGTGGGCACGGGCGCTGACGAGGGAGTGGCGGCCGAGGGCGAGGCCGATTCCACGGCCGCGAAAGCGCGCCGCAACCATGTAGCCCATGTTTGCAACGTGAGCCCCACGCCCTTGACCGTTGGGCTTGAGCGCGTAGGTGCCGGCGACTGCCCCGTCGACCTCAGCCACGAAGGTAATCGTTCGCTTCCCCAGCCAGTAGTCGAGCACCTCGTCAACCTGCTCGAAGATGAATTCCGCGCCGCCCTCGACAACATCGCGCGCCATTTCAACCAGGGCCCCGCGATCCTGCCGTCCATACGGACGGACCTGAATTCCAGCGTCGGACATCAGCTCGTGACTCATTCTGGCTCCGGAGAGATCGTGGCTGGCTCAGCCGGAAGGCCGGCGTCGATCCCCGTTCCCGGGCTGACCAGACGTTACGCTGCTACGCACAACCAGACAACCGGGGTGGCGCGCGGTCGACCGGAAGCTTCGGGTGGTATGCTCGTGGGGCCCATGCTCCACCGCTTCACGATACTCTGCCTGTGCATCGGCGCGCTCACGGTGATCGGGTGCGGGGCCCAGGACGAAGGCTCGGGAGGCGACGGGGGCAAGGCGCCTGCAAATGTTGTCGTCTTGCTCGCTGACGATCTGGCCCCCGGCATTCTGGGCTTCGACGGGAACCCGGACATTCGCACCCCGCACCTGGATCGACTGGCTGATGAGGGAACCTGTTTTCTGCGAGCCTACGTGCCCCTGGCCCAGTGCGGCCCGAGCCGTGCAGCCATGCTCACGGGGCGTTACCCCCATCGGCTGGGTGTTCTGACCAATGATGGGGCCCGTCTTCCGGCGCGCCAGCCCACCATCGCGCGCGCCTTTCGCGGCGCTGGATACCGATGCGGTTTTGTCGGAAAGTGGGGACTCGGGCCGGCCCAAGCGCCCCAGGCAGGATTCCGTGCCTACTGGCGCGCCATGGCACGCACGGACCGATACCAGGACCCGCGCCTGTGGGTCGACGGCGAAAACCTGAAGCAAAGCGGCTGGCTGCCGGATGTGCTGACCGACATGGGTATCGAGTTCATCGAGGGGCGTGGTGACGAGCCCTTCTTCCTCTGGATTTCATACAAGACACCCCATGGCCCGCTGACCACGCCGCCCGCGGCGGATTTGAGCTACACATCCGCCGAGCTGTCGGCCCCGACCAGTGCTTCCGACGACCTGTCTGGAAAGCCTCGCGCTCAGCGCGAGGGCTACGCACACCAGGAATACCTGAGGCGCGGAATGCGCGCCGTTCACAAGGAGCGCGCCGTCTACTACGCCATGGTGAGCGCCCTGGACCGCAGCATCGGCCGCCTGGCCAGCTATCTCGACGAGAGCGGATTGTCCGAGAACACCCTGCTCATCTTCACCAGCGACAACGGCTGGTTCCTGGGTGAGCATCAGATGGCAACCAAGGGCCCCTCCCTGTACGAAGAGCTCGTGCGCGCGCCCATGCTGCTGCGTTGGCCGGGCCGGGTTCCTTCGAACCAGCGCAACGAGGCCCTCGTGAGCACCCTGGACCTCTTCCCCACCCTGCTCGCCCTGCTAGGACAACTGGATGGAGAAGCGGATGGGCATGACCTCTGGCCTCTCATCGAAGGGCGAGTCGAGAGTGTGCGTGACGTGCTCTTTCTCGAGTACTGGAAGAAGAAGCCCGATGATGCGCCCGTTCCAATGCTGGGCCTGGTCACCCATTCATCCAAGTACACGCGCTACTTGGATTCGCAAGAGGAAGAACACTACGATCTCGAGTCAGACCCGGACGAGCTGAACAACCTGGTGAGCTCCGCGGCGCACCTGGCGGAATTGACGCGCTTGCGTGATCTGCTGGACGCCCACGCTCAGACCATCGAGAAGCCCTTCTGGTGACATCCAAAGGCCCCATGATCGCAGTCGTCATCCCCAGCTACCGCGCCACCCGAAGCATCCTGGAGGTGCTCGCCGGCCTGGGCCCCGAGTGTGATGCGATTTTCGTCGTCGATGATGCTTGCCCCGACGGAACAGGCAAGATCGTCGAGCGTGAATGCTCCGATGATCGGGTCCAGGTGCTGCACCACTCCGAGAACCAAGGTGTGGGCGGGGCCACGATGACGGGCTATCAGCATGCGCTCGACGAGGGTGCAACCGTCATCGTCAAGATCGACGCCGATGGCCAGATGGACTCCTCGCTCATCCCCGAATTGCTCGAGCCCATTCTCACGGGCCGGGCCGACTACGTGAAGGGGAACCGCTTCTTCGAGCCACACGACCTTAAGCAGATGCCCGCCGTGCGTTTGATCGGCAATGCGCTCCTGTCCTTCATAACCAAGTTCTCCAGCGGCTACTGGGACCTGTTCGACCCGACCAACGGTTTCACCGCGATCCATGCAGACGTTGCGAGGCGCTTGCCGGTGAAGCGCATCAGCCGCAGGTTTTTCTTTGAATCGGACCTGCTATTTCGGCTCAACACCCTGCGCGCGGTCGTGACCGACATTGCCATGCCGGCCCAGTACGGGAATGAACAGAGCAACCTGCGGGCGCACCGCGTGGTGCTCGAGTTCCTCCGCAAGCACATCGTCAATACCGCCAAGCGGATCTTCTACAACTACTTCCTGCGCGACTTCACCATCGCCTCGGTGGAGATCGTGCTCGGCACGGCCATGCTCGGCGCGGGTACCCTGATCGGCGTCCTCAAATGGGCCGAGAGCATGCGGCTCGGTGTCCCCGCGACCGCAGGGACCGTAATGCTCGCGGCCCTGCCGGTCCTGATCGGCATCCAGCTCCTGATCGCATTCCTCGGCCACGACATGCAGAACATCCCCAGGGAGCCACTGCAACTGCGTTCGCGCCGGAGAGCGAAGCAGGCGTGAACGGGCGACGCCTTGGCCGCGCCCTGGGGTGCTCGCTCTGCGCAATCCTGGCGTGGGCCTGTAGCGGCGGGCATGACTCCGGTGACTCACCGGCGCGGCCCAACCTGGTACTGGTCGTGCTCGACACAACCCGTCCGGACCTCCTTTCCGCCTACGGCTACTCCGAGGCGACCACGCCCTTCCTGGATACGTTCGCCTCCCAGGCGACGCGCTTCGAGCGGGCCTATTCGTCGTCCTGCTGGACCCTGCCCGCGCACGCAACGATGTTTTCCGGCGAGCTGCCGGGTGTCCACCGCGCTACCCAGTCCACGGGACGCATCGATGCCAGCGTGCCACTGCTGGCCGAAATCCTGAATGCTGCCGGATACGCCACGGCCGGATTCTCCGTCAACCCATGGATCGGCAAGAAGTCGGGCCTCAGCCGCGGCTTCGAGACGTTCGAACGCATCGAGAGTACCAAGCAGAGCTGGCTTGCGGGCGAGACCAGCGACAAGGCAGCCGGACGCTCCGTTCCCGCTCGCCGCGTCTCCAGATGGCTGCGGAAGCGGGGCGAAGGCACCCGTCCCTTCTTCCTGTTCGTCAACCTGATGCGGGCGCACCATCCCTTTGTCCCGACGCCCCAGGCTGGCGAACAACTTCTAGGTTTCGATCCGCCCGCCCTGCGCGGCGCGATCGAGGAGTTTTATCCCGAGCTTCCGGGAGGGCACGCGCGCTCGCTCATGAACCGTCATTATGCGGGTCACGATCCCCTCTCACCGGAGGAGTGGGAACGGCTTGGCGGACTCTACAAGGCATCCCTGAGGTCGGTAGATGATGAGCTGCGGGCCGTACTGGCTGCAGTCGATAGATCGTCAGAGCCCGAGAGTACCCTGGTGCTGGTCGTTTCGGACCATGGTGAGAGCCTTGGCGAGCACGGGCACTTCGGGCACATCCTCAATCTCTACGAGACCAGCTTGCGCGTCGTCTTTCTCGCGCGTGGACCAGGCTTTGGCGCCGGACTCAGCGACGACCGCCCCGTTCACCTGGCTGATGTCCACGCCACCCTCCTGGCCGCCGCGCAGGTCGCCCCGGACAGCGACCGGGCGCCGGGCGCGGGTCTCGACCTGGCGCGTCCGCGACCCGACCAGAGGGTACTCGCCGCCTCCCTCGAGGGCCCCCGGCTGCAGCTCAAGCCTTTCACGGAAGACGTCTTGCAGAGCGGCGCGCTGGACGTCTATCGACGGGCCGCATGGACCGCGATCGGAGGGCGCTACAAGTTGATCCTGCGTTCCGACGACAGCGAGGAACTGTACGACCTGCAACTGGATCCCGAGGAGCTGCGGCCCCTGGCGGCGGACTCGGTCAGCGACGAGCACCTGACTCCATTGCGCGAGTCCGTCCAGGCCCAACGCTCGCAGATGTCCGCGGGCTCGGAGGCGGAACTCGAATTCGACGCGGAGATGCTCGAGTCCCTGCGCGGCCTCGGATACGTGAAATAGAGGGAACAGTATGAAGAAACCCAAGGTGATACGGCTGGAGCGCGAGCGCATCGCGCTGATGATCCGGGAAGATGGCAACGAGGAGACCCCGACCGTCTACACCGACCATCAGTACCTCGTTCGCGAGCTGTTCTGGCGCAGACTGGACGCTCTCATGGCCCTCTCGCGGCCCGCGCGGCCCGGACGCGTGCTCGATTTTGGTGGTGGGAACGGGATCCTGGTCTCCACGCTCGCGGCTCGATTCGAGCGCGTCGACTGCGTCGACCTGCGGGCCGAGATGGCCGAACGTGTGGCACGCGAGGACGGACTTGACAACGTGCACGTCCACTCCGCCGAGCTCTTTGGCCTGAAACTGCCTGACGCGACCTTCGACACGATCATCGCCGCCGACGTGCTCGAGCACCTCACGGAGCTCGAGGAGATGATCCAGGAGTTCCGGCGCCTTCTGGTCCCCGGCGGCGAGCTACTCGTGAGCCTGCCATCCGAGAACCGCTTCTATGAATTCGGGCGCAAGGTGTTCGGCTACACCAAGCCCCACGACCACTACCACCACGCCGCCAGCGTCGAAGTGACGATCGGCGGCATCCTCGAGGCGCGGGAACACCGGCACTGGCCATTCAACCTGGGTCCATTGGGTGTCTTCTCCCTGGCCCGATTTGTGAAATAGCCGTGTCCAAGCACTGGGACCAACGCCTGTGCGACGGGGCGCTGATCGCCTTTGCGATCTGGACAGTGCTCGCGAATGCCACGGTCTTGCCCGGCGGAACCCTCGACGAGCTCATCCAGAGGGCAGGGATCGCGCTCGTACTCGGAACTGGGCTGGCGTGGACCTGGCGCAAGCGGTCCGAGCGCGGCGGACCGGGACCGGTCCCGAGCGGCAGCAGCCCATCGTCGTCCATGCGGGTTGGCGCGGCGCTGGTCGCCGCCGGCTTCGCCGCCGTATTCGTACCGGGCGCCCACGATGCGGCCCTCTGGTGGAGCGGGATCGCTCTACTGCTCGGACTCGCGTTCATCGAGGGACGAAGAGCCGGACCGCAGGTAGAACCCGCGCCCGGAGCGGAAAGCGACTCGCCGGCCAGACAAATAGGCCTGCTCGCCCTCTCGCTACTGGCCGTCGTCGTGAGTCTCGTATTGCACCGCTTCGGGGCCGACGATGCCTTCTACATCAACCTGGCCGTTGCTGCCGTCGACCAGCCCGACATGCCCCTGCTGGCGCGCGACACCCTGCACGGATTGGCCCAGCCCTACCCGGTCATGCCGATCTACATGCTGCAGTCCTTCGAACTGCTCACCGCTGCGATCGCCCGCATCACCGGCATCGAGGCCCTGACCATCGCGCACCTCTTCATGCCGTCCTGCGCCGCGTTCCTGGTCCCCCTCGCCAGCGCGCGGCTGATGCGGCACCTTGCGCCGCGCCGCTGGCTGGCCTGCGTGGCAGTCGTCACCCTGATCTATCTCTTCGTCGGGGACGGTCTACGCGGCTATGGGAATTTCGGTCTGGTCCACCTGTACCACGGCAAGGCCATCTTCCGGACCTGCGGCGTGGCGCTGATAGCCGCCTACGCGATCGAGTACGCACGCGCACCGAGCCGTGCACGCTGGGCCCGACTGGCCCTGGCGCAGATTGCGGCCCTGGGCCTGACCTCGAGCGCGCTCTGGATCGCACCCTCGGTGGCCGGCCTGGCCTTCCTCTGCGGGACCCCATTCAGCCTGCGCCCGTCCGGCCTCGCCCGTCTCGCTGGCGGCCTCGCCACCAGCTTCTACCCCATCGCGGCGGGCTTGTGGTTGACCACGGAGCTCGAACAGGCCGTCACCGCGCTCGGCCCGCGTGCCGAGGAAGCTCGCCTCTTCTCGATCGCATTCCGAGATGTCCTCGGTCACGGCCCGGTGGCCGTGCTCTTCGCGGCGTCCATGCTCGGCGCATGGGGCGCGGCGCCAACGAGTCTCGCTCGGCGCTTCGCACTCGTCTTCCCCCTGGGATTCCTGCTGCTCTTCTGGAATCCATACCTGGCACCATTCCTGGCGCGTACCGCGACCGGCAATGCCACCTACTGGCGCGTGTTCTGGGTCCTGCCACTGCCCTGCCTGGTCGCCCTGACCGTGACGGCTCCGATCGACTGGCTGCGCAGCCCGCGCTGGCCCAGGTTCGCCGGAGCGTCGCTCGCCCTGGGTCTGGCCTCGATCCTCTACTGGGGCCCGACGCGTTACATCCTCTCCGCAGAGAACCGTACGCGCCTGGCCTGGCCAACGATCAAGTTCCCGCCTGGTGAACTCGCAACTGCGCGGGCAATCGTGGCGCGCACCCAGCCTGGGGATCACGTGTTGGCTCCGGCGGATATTGGACGCTGGCTTCCAACCCTGCACGGCCATCCGTTTCCACTGCTCGTTCGGGACGCCTACCTGGACGCGCAGCTCGGGCTACTGGGCGACAGGGAAGTCCTCCGACGTCGGGCACTGACGGGCATGGCCGGCGGAGAAGAAGCGACGAATGTTGCAAAGAAGCTCGGGCGTGCGGTCGAGGACTACGGGCTCGCGGCTGTGTGCCTGAGCGCGACCGTTCAACCGGGCCCCGCGCTGATCAAGGCCTTCGAACACCAGGGGCTGGAGCGCGTCTGGAGCTCGAAACAGTTTGTCCTCTGGGCCCGATCGCCACAGCCCGCGGACACTCCCTAGGCGACGGGATGGGTGGAGTAGGGCTGGCCGACGCCGCTTTCGCACAGGCTCTTCAGGCTGGTCAGGTAGTGGCCCCAGTTGTGGTTGTACATGCCGTAGAGCTCCTCATCGAGATCGAAGGCAAAGGTCTGCCTGAAGAGCAGCTGGGTCTGGTCGGGCTGGGCTCCGGGCTCGCCCGCCGGCGTGTATCTCAGCTCGAATAGAAAGGTGTGGTCGCGCCAGGCGGCATGCCCGCCGACACACTTCCACTCCACGTACAGGTCCTGCTCGCTCTGGAGCAATTCCATGGCCGGGTTGAAGTCCGGCAGGAACTCGAAATGCAGCACTCCGCCGAAGGGCTCCTCGATCCGAGCGCGCTGCGTCCACCACCCGGTCAGCCCGTCAATGGTGGTGAGGGCCCAGAACACCCGCTCAGGGCTGGCGCTGATCGATATGAAGTGAGTGATGTGTTGCATGGGTGTGGTCGGCACGGGAGGTGGGCGTCACGGATGAGCTTAGTGGGCGATGACGTCGATTGCGATCGCCCAGCTGGCTGCCGAGACTCGCAGGGCTCGGTCACCTGAAGTTGCGGGTATTCACGGATAGCTCGCCCAGTAGCGCGTCCAGGCTCTCGACCTTCGTCACCAGCAGGTGCACCACATCCTGGGCCCGCTCGATACGGCCGTGGGCAATCACGGCCGTCGAATGGGCAACAGCCTCGCGGTCACGCTCGAAGATGGCCGCCCGCACGATCAGGTTGGCGACCCCGGTCTCGTCCTCGAGGGTCACGAAGGTCACTCCGCTGGCAGTCTCCGGGCGCTGTCGCCCCAGAACCAGGCCCGCAGTGGAAATGGTCCGCCCGCTGGGCGTGCGTTGCACGTCCCTCAAGGCTGCGGTCTCGAACACTCCCCGAGCCCGCAGCGACCCGCGCAGGAAGGAAACAGGGTGGGCCTTCAGGGACAGGCGCGTGGCCGCATAGTCTCGCTGGACACGCTTGAACAGCGAGAGCTCCGGCAGCTCAGGTTCCCTCGATCCCCCGGCGCCGATCCGAGACCACAAGCTGTCCCGCTCCCCATCGCGCAGGGCACGCACACTCCACAGGGCCCGCTGCCGGTCGAGCCCCATCGACTGAAACGCATCGGCCTGGGCCAGGCGGCGCAGGCAGGCCGAGCGCACTCCACTCCGAGCGTGCAGCTCCTCGATCGCGTCGAAGCGACCGTATCTCTCCACGCAAGCCTCGATACGCGATCCATCCTCTGCGGCGAGCCCCTTCACCATGCGCATGCCCAGGCGTAGCGCCGGCAAGCGGCTCCCGGGCCTTCCCGGACCGTACTCCAGGGTGCAATCACGGGCGCTGTGATTCACATCCACGGGCAACACCTCCACACCGTGCTCCTTCACATCGCGCACGATCTGGGCCGGTGCATAGAAACCCATCGGCTGACTGTTGAGCAGGGAAGCCGCGAAGGCGGCCGGGTGATGGCATTTCAGCCATGCTGAGACATAGACGATCAGGGCGAAGCTGGCAGCATGGGACTCGGGGAAACCGTACTCCCCAAAGCCCTTGATCTGATCGAAGACACGGTGCGCGAACGCGACGGAGTAGCCACTCTCGATGAGCCCCGCCATGAGTTCTCCACACAGGATGTTGAGCTGGTCACTCTTGCGTTTCCAGGCGGCCATGGCCCGTCGCAGCTGGTCTGCCCGCCCGGGGGTGAAGCCTGCGCCGACCACCGCCAGCGCCATCACCTGCTCCTGAAACAGGGGCACCCCCAGGGTCTTTCCGAGCACGCCGCGGATGGCGTCGCTCGGGTAGTTCACGGGCTCCTCCCCGTTCCGGCGGCGCAGGTACGGGTGCACCATATTGCCCTGGATCGGGCCCGGCCGCACGATCGCCACCTCGATCACGAGGTCGTAGAAACAGCGCGGCCGCAAGCGGGGCAGCATGGACATCTGCGCACGGGATTCGATCTGGAAGACGCCCACCGTGTCCGCCCGGCAGAGCATGTCGTAGACCACCGGGTCCTCCGCCGGGACCCTGTGGAAGTCCAGAGGCACGTCCCCCGCGGCGCGCGCCTCCGCAGCCACCAACTCGAGCGCCTTGCGCACACAGGTCAGCATGCCGAGGCCGAGCACGTCGACCTTCAGCATGCCCATCGCATCGATATCGTTCTTGTCCCACTCGATCACGGTGCGATCGGGCATGGCCGCGTTCTCGATCGGGACCAGTTCACACAATGGGCCCTTGGTGATCACGAATCCGCCCACGTGCTGGGACAGATGCCGCGGGAAGCCGCGCACCTCATTCGAGAGATCGATCAGGAGGCGCATGCTGCGCTCGTCCGGGTCCAGCCCAAGGGCCTGAAAGCGCCCCTCCTCCACCTCTCCGTGCCAGCCGTCCATGGCCTTCGCGATGCGGTCGATGCAGTCGAGCGAAAGCCCCAGAACCTTGCCCACGTCGCGCACGGCGCTGCGACCGCGGTAGGTGATCACGACCCCGGTGAGTGCCGCTCGATCGCGGCCATACTTGGTGTAGATGTACTGGATCACCTCCTCGCGCCGCTCGTGCTCGAAGTCGACGTCGATATCGGGTGGCTCGTCGCGCTCCTTGCTGACGAAGCGCTCGAACAGCACATCGATGCGGTCCGGATCGACGGAGGTCACCCCCAGGCAATAGCAGACAGCGGAATTCGCGGCAGCACCGCGGCCCTGACACAGGATTCCCTGCGAGCGTGCGAACTCGACCAGGTCGTGAACGGTCAAGAAGTAGGGCGCGTAGTCGAGCTCGTCGATCAATCCAAACTCGTACTCGATCTGCGCCACGACCTTGCTCGGCACCCCATCCGGATAGCGCCCCTCTGCACCACTCCAGGTCAGCGCGCGCAGATGCTCCATCGGCGAACTCCCCGCGGGGCAGACCTCGTCGGGATACTGGTAGCGCAGCTCGTCGAGGCAGAAACCCGCAGCGCGCTGCGCGATCTCGACCGAGCGCTGCAGGGCCTGGGGATAGGCGGCGAAGACTTGCGCGAGCTCGCCCGGGGACTTCAGATAGCGTTCGCCATTCGGGAAGAGGCGAAACCCGGCCTCGTCGAGGGTGCAACCCGTCCGGATGCAGACGAGTACGTCCTGCAAGGTGCGACGCTCCGGTACGTGATAGTGAACGTCCCCCGTGGCGACCAGCGCTACCCCCGAACGATCCGAGAGTTGACTCAGGCGTGCCAGCCAGCCCCGATCATTCGCCCCCATCAGTGCCGGCGCCGCGAGCGAGAGTCGATCCCCGTCAAAGACCTGCGCCAGCTCCTGCACGAAGGCCTCGAAGTGCCCGTCGAGCCCCGCTTCAACTCCCACCGGCTCGGGCGGCAAGGCCACCGCCAGCAACCCCATCGAATGCTCGATGACGTCCTCGATATCGAGCTGACACTGGCCCTTCTCCGCACGCCGCTTCCCGAGTGTCAGCAGGCGGCACAGACGGCTGTAGGCTGCCAGATCCGTGGCATAAACGAGCAGGGAGCGCCGCTTGCGTCCCTCTGGCGTACGGGTGTCAAAGACCAGGCGACACCCGATGAGCAAGGGAATCCCAACCTCCTTGCTGGCCATGTGGGCGCGCACGACGCCGGCCATGGAGTTCACGTCGGTGATGGCGATCGCTCGATAGCCCAGCTCCGCCGCCCGTTGCACGAGCTCCTCCGGGTGGCTCGCCCCGGTCAGGAAGGTGAAATTCGACGTGACGTGAAGTCCCGCGAAAGGCAAGCCGGTGTGCTCGGACATCTCAAAGCCACTCGCCATGCAGGAACCAACCACCGGCCACATCGAGCACCAACCAGAACCAACGCCCGCCCTGATCCTGAATGCAGAAGTAGTCCCGAATGCCGGGCGCGCCGCCGCCCCTCCACCAGGGCGCGGCGATACGCTCCGGACCGAAACGGCGCACGACCGCATGGGTTGCGCCGCGCCAGTAAAAGTGCACCGGCCCGGCGCTGAGCTCCTTCCCGATCTCGACCTCGACCCGCTCGGGTGGCGTGAAGAGGCGCGAGGGCCTGGGAAGGGTCGTGATGCGGGTGTCGGCAACATGTCGATTCATGCGCTCCCGGGCGCGACCCGCGCCGCGTTCCCAGGCCTCCGAGCACGGCAGGGTGCGAAAGGCGCGTTCGGGGAGGTGGGACTCGACCGTCTCCACTCCGAGCAGGCTCTCGCGCCCGAGGCGACTCACCAGAGTGTCGAGCAGCCCGGCCAGGGCCTTGTTCGGACTCGAACCCGCCGGGGCCCCCGTACCGGTTGAGCCCCCTGGCCCCTGGCCCCACACGGCGACCTGATGCCCCGTGGTCGGGGTCGTGCGCGGCATGCTCAACACGATGCATTCCACCCCAAAGCCCAGCTGTACGCGCTCCAGGATCGGTTCGATCAGGGACCAGATGTGCTCGAAGTCCGCCTGCGGTCGACTGAGAACGATCTCCTCGAAGATGCTCTCGCTCTCGGAGCAGTACAGTTCGAACTCGATCCCGCGCGCGGACTCGCCCCGTTCCTCGAGCTCTCCGATCAACTCCCGCAGGAGTACGCGCAGGGTGTACGCGACCACCTCCAACCCGACGGGCGACTCGAAGTCCTTACGCGCGCGCGGAAAGGACTGCGGCCGCAGGGGCACCAGGGGCTCGAAGGCCGCCCCCAGGGCCTGGTCGAGCCGCAGCAAAAGGTCGTTTCCGAAACGCGCCGGCAGGGTCTCACGGGGCAGGTCGAGGAGCTGGGCGATGCACTCGATCCCGACCTCGGCCAGGGCATCGACCACCTCCAGCTCCACCCGTAGAGCCCGGGTCGTCAGTGGCGCGAGTGCCTCGGCCTCCCCACCCACGGGCACACGCAAATTTGCATCCCCTCCAAAATGCGCGCGCCCCCAGGCACAGCCGATCGTGCTCGCGATGCACGCACGGGCACGGAAAGCGCGCGCCTCGAAGGCCCGAAGCACCTGCTCCAGCAGTCGTTCCTCCCCACCGAAGAGACGCTCGCTGCCCGACACGTCGAGCAGCAGACCATGGGGTGGATCCGGACACACGTGTGGCGAGAAGCGCACGGCCCAGCCGCTGAGCTGTTCGAGCTTCTCCTGGTTGTCGACCGGGTCAAAGCGTTCGACGACAGTCTCGCGCGTGCCGATCAGCGCACGGGCGTGGGCCAGGCTCATGCCCCGACGCACGCCGCGGCGCGTTGCCTCGGGGCAGCACTGCGCGATCGACTGCGCGCCGCGGATCACATCGATGAGCAGGAAGAGCGCTGGCGTCCGATCAGCTTCCGGACAGCTCGCCCGGGCTCGCAGGCGGGCGTGGTCGACCGCAAAGGTCGGCAGGTTCAGGGCCAGAAAACGTTTCACGAGGTGAGCGTGTCCCCGAAGGCCGAAAGCCCCTTGCTGCGCGTGAGGCCCAGGGACCAGCGCGGGCGTGCGACACCGTCCACGGGCAAGCAACGACCCACGCACCAGCGCGTCGTCGCCGCGGACAGGGTCTTGAACTCCCCGGGCGGTCGCAGGATCAGAGCCAGGCCATGACCCACCTCGGCCGCGAGCTGCAAGCGACGCGTGGCAGCCATGTCGAATCCGCTGCCATCCGCCACGACGGCGACGACGGACGGACAGCGCAGCGCCGTATCGATCGCCCACAAGCGCCTCTCCACCGGCCCCGCATCGACCAGCAGCGAGTGTTCGATCAGGTGTCGAGAAGTACCGCAGGAATCCAGCGGCCAGCGCACGAGCTCGAGTTGCGCTCCGTGCAGCACCTGCACATCCGGTGTAGAGAACTGGGCAATGCCACTCGCACGCACGCCGAAGTCACGCACCAGCGCCCGTGGGTAGGGCCAGACCTCACGTCCGATCCAGAGCACACGCCCGCTGTCCGCCCGCGAGCCGGCGCTCGATGCGGACATGAACTCGATCATCTGCCAGACGAGGTGGATCGCCAGGTACAGGGGCGGCGACCATTCAGCGCGAGTCCGATATCCGTGCACACCTTCAGCAACCCCGAACCACTCGTGCACCGCCCCACGCGCCAGCCCCCCACCCAGGGCCTCGTCCACGTCCGCCCAACCGGTTGGAACCGGGCCAACCCCGGACAGTCCCCCCCCGCGGAGGGCAGCTGGCCTGTGCAGGATTCTCCGAATACGATCCGTCAGAGCCCCCAGGTCGCGGGAATCAGGCTTCCCACCCTGTTCCACGGGATCTGCCCCGGCTCTATTTCCGTCATGCGACCCCATCCCCCCATGGTAATGCGTGATAGGGTTTTGTTAGGGTTCGCTTCCTGAAAACCGTAGGGGCTCGGCCGGGTGCCCCGAATGGCGGGAGTGTGCCCACACGCGGGGACTCTCGCCCCAGGTAAGCTCTGCTCGTGAGCCTTCGCAAACACCCGCGCCGCTGGTTCCTGGCCCTCTACCTGGTCCCGGCCAGCGCACTCGCCGTCTGGATCGAGCGGACTCAGGCGTGGCATCCCGTGGCCGCCTGGTGGGTCGCGTCCAACCTGTTCACCTTTCCCATCTGGGCCTACGACAAGTGGCAGGCTCGGCGCGCCGGCTGGCGGGTGCCCGAGGCCAGCCTGCACACCATCGCCATCCTGGGCGCCGCTCCCGCGTCCCTGCTCGCCCAGCGACTCCTGCGCCACAAGACCCTGAAGCCCCTCTTCCGCAGGCTCTACTGGACCTTGACCGTACTCCAGCTGGCGGGGTGCATCTACTGGTTCGGCCTGCGCTGAGAATCGGGGATCAACCGATCGGCGGAGCGTCCGGCGCACCCTCGTGCCAGCCGACGATCTCCGGCTCGAAGGGTGCCAGTCGCCGGGCCATGACGGCGATCGCTTCGGGATTCGAATCCACCATCAGGAAGTTGCGGCCATTGCGCCCGGCCGCGTCGCCCGTCGTCCCGCTACCCGCAAAGAAGTCGATGACCAGGTCTCCCGGCTGCGAGTGGACCTTGACGATGCGCTCCAGCACACCGAGCGGCTTCTGGGTCGCGTAGCCGGTCTTCTCCCGCCCGCCGGGGCTGACGATCGTGTGCCACCAGACGTCCGTGGGTGTCTTTCCGCGCGCCGCCTTTTCCTTGCCCACCAGCCCGGGCGCCATGTACGGGATGCGGTCCATCTCGTCGAAGTTGAAGACGTAGTCGGATGGATCCTTCGTGTACCAGAGGATGCTGTCGTGCTTGGTCGGCCAGCGCTTCTTGCTGCGCGCGCCGTAGTCGTAGGCCCAGATGATCTCGTTCATGAAGCTGTCGCGCCCGAAGACCTCATCCAGGGCCACCTTGCAGTAGTGAACCTCGCGGTAGTCGATGTGCAGAAAGAAGCTGCCGTTCGCCGTGAGGACCCGCCTGGCCTCCTCGAGGCGCGGGCGTAGAAAACCCTGGAAGTCCTCGAAGCTATCCGTGTAGCCCGAAACCCCCAGGTCGATCGTCCGGTAGCGCTGCCCCTGAAAGCCTGTGCGATCGCCGCCCTCTTCATCACGGACGGTACGGATCCGGCGCCGCTCCTGACGCTTGCCCGTATTGAAAGGCGGATCGATGTAGACCAGCTGGGCCACCCCGTCACCCACGCTCCGCAGGTGCTCGAGGCCGTCCGCCAGGACAATGCGGTTGGTGGGCATGCTCGCTCTCTCGCCGTCTCGGGCTGCGAGCGTAGCCGAGACCACATGGGAGCACCAGAACGGTGCCCCCGTCCGACTCAAGGCTGACTCATCAGATTCATGATCTGGGAGGTATCGCGGGACACGACGCGCTCTCCGTCGTAGAGGATCAACGCCGGCAGGCGCCGTATATCGTGGTCGCGCGCCACCGCCGAATCCCAGCTGTCGATGTCAATGCGGCGCAGTCGGACCGTAGCCTTCTGCATCACGAGCGCCTCCAACTGAGGGCCCAGTTGATTGCAGGCGGGTCACCACTTGGCCCCGTACTCGATCAAGGTCCACTTGCCCGGCGCGAGGTGCTCGCCCAGGTCGACCGCCTCACCATGGGAAATGGTCGCGACCAGCTCCCCAGCTTCGAGCTGCTGCGTGGGCAGTTCCGGCTCGGGCGCCATCAGGCACCAGCCAGCCACGAGCAGCGGTGCCAGAATGAGAAGTTTCTTCATCATGCGCCCCCTATCGACCGACCATGCGTTCGAACTACAGCCAGGCCCAGGTGGGGCCCCTCAGGGCGCCTGGCCGCCCCCAGCCTGGATGGGCCGCTCACAGTTCCAGCGCGAACCACCCGTTGCACGCATAGTGTCCGGTATCTCCCATGGGGCCGTCCAGGGCCAGGAACCCGAGTTTCTCGTACAGGGCCCGCGCCCGATCCATGTGCTCGAGCGTCTCCAGATAGCAGGTGCGAAAACCCGATTCACGCGCCATCGCAAGGCAGCGATCGAGCAGCCCTCGACCCACACCCAGTCCGCGCGCCTCGGGCAAGGCGTACATCTTGCGCAGCTCGCACACGTCGTCACCCCCGCTGTCCCGCAGGGGTGCGATCCCGCCGCCAGCGATGAGCTGGCCCCCGCGCTCGGCCACAAAATAGGCACAGCGATCGGCGGAATAGGCTCGGTGCATCTCGTCGACCTCGGGGTCACCGATGGAGAATCCACGGCCGACGGCCCCAAACTCGGTCATGACGCTTCGGATGATCCTCGCCATCTCTGACTCGTCGCGCGCTTGAATCGGGCGAAAGGAGACATCCGCCAGGGCCTTTGCGCGATGCAGCGCCTGCTCGTAGAGAGCGACTCCACGCAATACAGTCGCACGCTCTTCCTCGCTCAACAGGGCGAGCGCGCTGCCCACCTGAGTGTCGGCCGCCGTGTGAAGGAGGCTCACGCTCTCCGCTCCGGCCGCGCTCAGACGCACCGGCTTGGTGCGCTGATCACCTGGATTGTCCTCGACCTCGAGCAGGCCGCGCCGCTGCAGGGAATTGACCGCGCGGCTAGCGGTGGACTTGTCGACCTCGAGGATCTCCGCCAGCTCACCCGTGGTCAGGCAGCCGTGGGCGCCGACCTCCGTCAAGACGTGACACTGGGCGGGGGAGCGTCGAACTCCGTCCGCGCGGCTGTCCATCAAGCCGAGTACCCGGACCAGCAGTCGGGAGGAATGGCGCAGCTCACGGATCTGGGGAGCCAGGGGTTGGATCGTTTGAAGCATAGGTGCACTATACACCCTTTTCGGTGCATCACGCAACCATATGGGTGACCAGAGTCCATATCGCGCCAACCGCAACCCATCCCAGTCGACGGATGGAGATGGCGAGGCGCGCGGGGAATGGCTCATCGTCGCGCGGAAGCACGCCGGCAAGGCGGATGGCATCGGCTCACAGGCGGCCGGCAGGACCCGCCTCATCCGGTTGCCGGTCGCGTACACTGACGCTCCGCACATCCCCGCAAAGCTCAATCAATGACTCTCGAACCCACCCACCTTCAAGATCCCCTCGGCGCCCTGCGTCCGATCCCTTACATGGGCGTAATCTTCGTCGTCGCAGAGGCGATGAAGCTCGGCTTCACCAACGGGGACCCGGACTGGTGCAACCTGGGCCAGGGTCAGCCCGAGATCGGCGAGATGGAAGGCGCCCCCGCGCGCATCGACGGTGTTCGCATCGAGCCAGGCGACCACGCGTACGGGCCGATCGACGGAACGCCCGAAATGCGCACGGCGATTGCAGAACACTACAACCGCCTCTATCGCGCAGGAAAGAGCTCACGCTACGGGCCCGAAAACGTGAGCGTCGCGGCCGGTGGCCGCCTGGCACTCTCGCGCGTGTTCGCGGCTCTGGGCACGGGCCGGCTCGGATACCAGGTACCCGACTACACCGCGTACGAGGACATGATCGGCTACCACCATCACCGCTTCGAGGCGATTCCCCTCTTCGCCGACGAGAGCGAGGGCTTTCGTCTACCGGCGGCACGCTTGGCACAATCGGTGCGCGAGAAGGACCTCTCCGCCTTCGTCTTTTCCAATCCCTGCAACCCGACCGGGCTCGCAGTGCGTGGAGCCGAGCTGGAAGCCTATGTCGAGCTGGCTCGTTCGGGCTGCACGATGATCTTCGACGAGTTCTACTCGCATTTCATCTATGCCGGGGACAAGCCCGGGGCCGGTCCCCTATCGGCGGCCGAGTACATCGACGACGTGGAGCATGACCAGGCCTTGCTGATCGACGGATTGACGAAGAACTATCGCTACCCGGGCTGGCGCGTCGGCTGGGTCGTTGGACCGCGGGCCATGATCGACGTCATCGGCCGGGCGGCCAGCGCAATCGATGGGGGCCCGAGCGCGCCGATGCAACGCGCGGCACTGCGCGCCCTGGAGCCCAAGCAGGCTGACCAGGAGACCCATGCCCTGCGTCAGGTCTTCTCGCGCAAGCGCAATCTGATGGTCGACCGACTGACGCGCATGGGCGTGCGATTCGCCGCAGATTCGGACTCTACCTTCTACGTTTGGGGCTCCGTGGCCGGCCTGCCGGCCCCATTCAACGATCCCGAGACCTTCTTCCGTCGCGCCCTGGAGCGCAAGGTCATGACGGTTCCCGGGACCTACTTCGACGTCAACCCCGGCAAGGCCCGAACCGGCCCCTCTCCGCTCGCATCCTGGATGCGCTTCTCGTTCGGACCGCCCGAAGACAACGTCCGACTGGGGCTCGACCGGCTCGATCAGATGATCGCGACGGCAACCTGAGCGGACCTCTAGCGCGCCTGGCCGACGCCAGCGCTATCGAAGGCGAACTCGCGGTCCACCGCGCGCACCATGTCGCGCAACGCACCGACGACCGCCCGGTCGACGGCCTCGAGGACATCTTCGCGGCGCACGGCGACGGCCTGGCCGTCGTCACTGCGTACGGTGTAGGACTCGGCCTCGATGTCAATTTCGATCGGGACACGCACGACGCCCTCGGCGTTGCTGTGACCGACGACGAGCGACGGCGCTTCCTTGCGACGCTTCTTGAGCCATGCGCTCGCAGAACAGGTCACGGTGCGCAACACGACGTTTGTCACGGTCGCGGTCTCCACAACGGGCGCCTCCTCTTCTCCATCGACGGCCTCACCAGTGGCAGGTACCGAGACAGTCTCAGTGTCGAAGCCGAAGGCCAGGCCGTCGATCTCGACCTCCATGTAGTAGCGCGGCCGGGACTCCGGAGACTCGTACTCTTCCGAAGGTACCGGGTAGAAACGGGTGCCCACGTCTGCGAGATCGAGCACGAGTTCCGCGGTCGCACCGCCGAGCTCGACGGCCTCTTCGACACTGGCGAAGGCCTCCATGAACGCGTCGTCAACCCGCACTGTCAATTCGGCCTCGACACGCGGCGAGCCCTCGGGGGCGCGCGAGAACTTCTCACCCGTGAAAAAGGTGTTCATGTCCTGGCAGGAACTGCCAGCCGTTACCAGCAGGGCCAGCCCCGCGGCACTTACAATTGTCTGGATGCGCTTCATCTGGTGATTCGTTCTGGGCACAGCGCGCGGAAGGAATATCCACGCCGGATAGAGTGTTCGGGGGTATCGGCAGGCAAAAAGCCGAACCTGAGGGCTTTGTGGTCGGATGTCTCAGGACGCCCTTTGGCAGCCCTAGAACAGACCCGCGACACGGCCATCGGGGTCCAGATCGATGCTTTCTGCCGCCGGAACCCGAGGAAGGCCGGGCATGGTAAGGATGGCGCCCGTCAATACCAGGATGAACCCTGCCCCCGCCCGTAACTCCACGGAGCGCAAGGGGATATCAAAGCCCGTCGGGCAGCCCTTGAGCGATGGGTCGGTGGAAAACGAGTACTGCGTCTTGGCAATGCAGACAGGCAGATGGCCGTAGCCCCCATCCTCGAGCTGCTGAAACGTCCTCCGCAGCTTCGCGCTCGCTACGACTCCGCGAGCGCCATAGATATCCCGGGCCACTCGCTCCACCTTCTCGAGCAGGCCATCGGACTCGGAATAGAGCGGGCAGAAGTCAGCCAGGCCGGACTCGGCCTGCTCGATGACTACACGGGCCAGATCCCCGGCCCCGGCTCCGCCATGCTCCCAGTGGTTGCTTTGAACGACGGGCACGCTCAGTCGCTCTGCACTCTCCAGCACCACGGCGGTCTCCTCCTCCGTGTCCGTCACGAATGAGTTCACGCAGACCGTCACCGGCACGCCGAAGCGGCGCAGGTTCTGGACATGCCTCTGCAGATGGTCGATTCCGCGCTCGACGGCGCTCGGATCGGATGCGCCGAGGTCGGCCAGGGCCACACCTCCGTGCAACTTCAACGCGCGCACCGTGGCCACGATCACCACCACGTCCGGTCGCAAGTCCGCGCTCCGGCACTTGATATCGAAGAACTTCTCGGCTCCGAGGTCTGCGCCAAAGCCAGCTTCTGTCACCGTGTACTCGCTTACACGCTGGGCCAGACTCGTGGCGAGCACGCTGTTGCAGCCGTGCGCGATGTTCGCGAAGGGGCCACCGTGGATGAAGGCAGGTGTGTGCTCCAGGGTCTGGACGAGGTTGGGCGAGATGGCGTCCTTCAAGAGCGTGGCCATGGCCCCGTGCACCTTCAGGTCGCCCGCCGAGATGGGTTTGCGGTCGTAGGTCTGGCCCACGACTATGCGCCCGAGACGGTCGCGTAGGTCGGAGCGCGAGTCGGCGAGTGTCAGGATGGCCATGACCTCTGACGCCGCAGTGATATCGAATCCCGTTTCGCGCGGGACCGAATTGCCCGTTCCGCCCAGACCCACCACGATGTCGCGCAGGGCGCGTTCATTGAGATCCAGGGCACGCCGCCAGGTAATGCGGCGCGGGTCCAGGCCGAGTTCATTGCCCCAATGCAGGTGATTGTCGATCGCGGCCGCAAGCAGGTTGTTGGCGGCGCCGACCGCATGGAAGTCTCCGGTGAAATGCAGGTTGATGTCCTCCATGGGCACCACCTGGGCGCGGCCACCGCCAGCAGCACCACCCTTCATTCCAAAACACGGCCCCAGGGAGGGTTCGCGCAGGCAGATGACAGTGCGCTTTCCTTCGCGGCTGAGCGCGTCTCCCAGGCCGACGGTCGTCGTCGTCTTGCCCTCGCCCGCCGGTGTGGGCGAGATCGCCGTCACGAGGACGAGCTTGCTGAGCGGTCGGTCCGCGACACGCTGCACGAAGTCCATGCGCACCTTGGCCTTGTCGGGACCGTAGGGCACGAGATCCTCCGCGCCGATCCCGAGACCGTGCGCAATCTCGGCGATTGGCTTGAGCTTGGCTGCCCGGGCGATCTCGATGTCCGAGAGGTAGGGCTCGTGGGATTCAGGCATTGGGTCTTTGTGCGCTTTGTCTATGGGGAAGGACACCAGGCGGTCCTCCGGCACCCCCCTCACTGGGCGGCGCGGGCGGGACGCGGAACGGGCCAGCCTACCCACTCGGATCTTGCGACGGAACGGGGCACGGCCGAAGATGGGTGCAGAGAACCCATGAGGCCCCACCAAACACTTTCAGGCAGGTCCTCGACTCTTCTCTGGCTGTTCCTGGCCAGCGCCTGTGGTTCCGATGGGGATGACGAGGCACAGCGTGTCAGCCCCGCGCCGGAGGCCGTTGCCCACACCTTTGCTCCGGCCTGGTCCTCCCCGCCATCGGCCGATTCCACAGGCGCCTGCGTCGATTGCCACACGCGTATCGCCATCGATTGGAGCCGCACGGGCATGGCCCGTTCCCTCGGCCCCGTCTCCGCCGACGAACTCGACGGCCTGGGCCCGGTGAATGAAACCCCTACAGGCTACCGCTACGCCTTCGAATCCGCCGCCGGTGGGCCATCGATCGTCGAGACCCATGGGCAGGATCCGCAGCATGAGCTGCGTGCCAACCTGGCTCTGGCTATTGGCTCCGGCGAACGGGACCGCGCCTTTGCAGCAATGCAGGGCGAGTTCCTCTGGCTCGCGCCCCTGGAGATCCTCACCGTCCCTGACGGTCGACGCCACGCTGAACTGGCGCCGAGCCACACGATCACGCCCGGCTCGCGCTTCTCGGGCCCCCTCACGCCAGAGTGCCTCGGCTGCCACACGGATTCCCCGCCCCCGGCGCGCTTCCCCCTGAACCTGCGGTCTGCGCTGAAGTCCGACGGCCATCCAGCATGGGAGCCGCGCGGCATCTCGTGCGGAGCGTGCCACGGACAGGTGGAACGACACGCGCGCATGCGCGAGGAAGGCAGCGGCACCGATCCGGTCCTGCACATCGCAGACCTCTCGCGGGTCGAGCGCCTCTCGATCTGCGCCGCGTGTCACCTGCAAGGGGATGCGCGCGTGGTGCTCGACCCGGGAGAGCTCGGGCCGCCGCGTCCCGGAGGTGACCTGCTCGAGCGACGCGCCCTGTTCGTGGCGTCCCAGGCCAACCAGGACATCGGCTTCGTGAGCCACGTACAACGGCTCGTCCTCTCCCCATGCTTCCTGCAATCCAGCACCATGGATTGCACTACCTGCCACGATCCACACCGCACTCTGCATGAGGACGTTGAACGTCAAAGAGTGCGAGACAGCTGCACGGCCTGCCATGGGAGTACGGAACTCGAGCAGGGCCACGAAGGAGCCGGGATGGCCGTCGAGACCGGCCCCTCCCATTGCTCCCTGGCTCCATCGGAGCGTCCTGCCGACGCGGACTGCGCGACTTGCCACATGCGCCGGACCGGCGTATTCGACGTCGCCCATGTCCAGATCCATGACCACTTCATACGGCGCACGCCGGGCGACCCGAGCCCCACAAGACCGTTGCGGTTTGCCGAGAGCTCCCAGGGCGACTGGAAGCGGTTCACCTGGCCGGGCGAGCCAGAGCCGGAGGATGTGGATGACGCCGGGCTCTGGATGATGGGCAATTACGCCCGTGGACACGTCGCCCGGGCCAGCACCTTCATCGACCGCCCCGTCTCGCCTCGGGTGGGACGCCTGCCCATGTATCACCACGTGCGCGCCAGCCTGCTCGAGCGCGCCGGGCGCGTCGATGAGGCACGCGAGGCCTATGAACATGCCCTCGCCCTGGATCCTGACACGGCGCCCAGTGCCATAAACCTTGGACTACTGCTCGGGATTACGGGCGACGTCGGCGCCGGAATGCGCGTCCTCGACGAGGTCCTGGCGCGCTTCCCCCAGGCCGATGGCGCCCTGCGCAACCGGGCGCTGCTGCACCACGGGCTCGGAGATCTCGCCAGTTTCGCCCGAGACCTCCAGGCCGCCCACGAACTTCACCCGGACCCGGCCCTGGCCGCGAATCTGGCCGCACTCGCTGAACAGAGTGGCAATGCGGCACAGGCGCAAGCCTGGCGCAGGGTCGCTCGCCAGCTGGACCCGATTGGCCAGCCGCCCGCCCGCCAGTAGCAGGCCTCGAAAAGCCACGCATTGCCCCTCCACGGGCAGTACGATGGGCTCGAATCGGACCACCAGAGCGCAGATGCAACGAGCTGTCCCCAAACTGAACCGATTCGCCCCGGCCGCCTGCATCGGTCTGTACGCAATCATCGCCCTCTTTTTCTGGGTGGACGACGTCTGGCACCCGGAATGGGACGGCGCCATCTACCTGTTGACCGGTGAATCCCTGGCACGCGGGGCCGGGTACCTGTACCAGGGGCAGACGTTCTTCCTGCGCCCGCCAGGCCTGTCCTGGATCCTCTCGTTCCTTGCCGGCGAGGGAGGCTTCGAGCCCTACCGCGTCAACTTGCTATTGATGTCCTTCGCGGTAACGGCAGTCGCCGCGATCTACTGGGCCGTGCGCCAGTCGCACGGTACCTGGATCGCACTGACCGTTGCCTTGCTGGCCGGGACAAGCCCGATCTTTGCCGGCGCGTTCAACGGGGTCCTCTCGGAGTTTCCATTCCTGACCCTCTTCTTTGCTGGAGTCGCACTACTGTCGCCACGCCGCGTGGCGAGCGGGTCGACCGAGCGACCTGGATCCCGGGCGCCCCTGAGCTGGGTCGCGGTGCTCGGTGGAGCCCTTTGCCTGGCTGGAGCGCTCTACCTGCGCACGGTTGCAATACTGGTCCTGCCGGGAGTGCTCCTTCTCGGCTGGCGCCAGCGTGCCCAGCGGTCACGGATTCTGATTGCCCTCGGACTCGTCACGGCCCTCGGTGCGCCCTGGATCCTGTTCGCACACTCCGCCGCCAGCGCCGCCCCGGTGCCCGCGGAGCAGCTGTACCTTCACGACTACGGAACCGCCCTCTTTCGTACGGATCCGGGTGATCCGGAGTCGGCGCTGGTCGACATGAACGGCTGGGTCGACCGTATCAGCAAGAACGGGGAACGGGCGGTCGATGACATCGCTAGCCTGCTGCACCTTGGCGACAGCAACATCGCCCGAGCTCTACTGGCCTTGCTTTGCCTGGCCGGATACGGGGTCGCCCTGCGGCGTGGTCCGACGCTCTTCGAGTGGCTGGCGCCGGTCTACACCGCCCTCGTATTGACGTACTTCACCTACGCCGTGCGACTTACCGCGCCACTGGCACCATTGGTGTACCTGTACACACTTCTGGCGCTCCAGGCGCTTGCGGGATGGGCCGCCCGCCGACTCGCTCGTCCCCCGCGCCCGGTAGTTACCGCAGGGCTCGCAGGAGTACTGTTGCTCGGCCTGAACACCAGCAAACTGCCAGGTCCGCGCCAGCTCACGCCGGCCGAACAGGACCTGTTCGCGATCGCCGACTGGCTGCGCGAGAACACGCCGCCGGACGCCGGCCTGCTCTGCAATCAGGCCCCCGTCCTCGAGCATCTTTCGGGCCGGCGCTGCTACACGTTTCGATTCCTGCGCAAGCTGAAACTGCTCGAGCGCTACGACATCGATTACATCGTCTTCGATCAGCGCAACAAACAACTCCTCCAGGCCGTCAACTCAGGACCGACCCGGCCAGAGGTGATCGTGACGGACACGGGCTCCCGGATTCCTGTCTTCGAGATCACGGGTCCCTAGCCCGAATCCTTCACCAGGACCAGTGCTCTGCTCAGCGCGCTACCTGAAAAACTAGATAGCTCGCAGCGCCGCCACCCCCGTCTATCCTCCCGGATCGAACGAGGCCGACGCGCCTGAGGTCTGCCGGCGGAAAGTCTGCCAGCTTGCCGCGCGGTAGTATCAGTGTTCCGATCGGAATTTGCTGATCGAGCAGGCTCAGTCCGGCCAGGTTCTCGATCGGAAACGAATAGCGAACCGGGTAATGGGCCACGGAGTACTCGAGCCCTAGGAGCCAAGGGGCGACGAGCAGCTTGGTCTCATCGTGTCCAATCTGCTCCACGGTCTCGAGGGTTCTGTCGGCCTCGGCATCGCCAGCGGTGACCTCGATCCCGGCCTGTCTGCAGATCGGAACAGTCCAGCCCAGCCAGGCCGTGAGAACGATGACGGCAAGCACCGAGAATGCAGCTCTCCCGGCTCGCTGCGGGGCACCAAACGCTCGGCAAGCGGTACCCGCCAGCGCGACCGCACAGATGGGCATGAAGAACATGCTCGAGCGCAGCAATTTCAACCCGACCACGTCGTACAGACCAAAGGCCAGGGCCCAGGTCGCCAGGGCCATCCCCGCGGCGCCCAGGGGCAGCGAATCTCGTCGTATCCGAACAAGGCCGACAAGCACTGTGGCTACCAGCACGGTGAGCATGACCAGGACCGAGCTGCCTTCGAACTGGCCCGGAGCCGCCAGCACCTTGTCGATCAGGTTCTCGAAGTTGCGCGCCACATTGGTGAGCACCAACCCGGGAAGCTGGTCGGGCGCGAGGGCATTCTGTGCGGTGGCTACGGCCTGGGCATCCCCGTAGTTGAAGCGCGAGCCCATGAGCCAGGTCAGGGGCGGCGCCTCCTTGCCGCTCGCAAGCTGCCAGCGATTGAGCGCGAAGACCACGCCGACCGTAGCCACGACAAGCAGGATTGCCCGGCGCCGGCCCCATGACCGTGCCTCGAAGAGCATCATCAGTCCAAGGGGGACGACCCACAGGGCGCCGGTCTCTCGGAATAGAAAGCTGCTGCCGACCAGGAAGGGCGCGGCCAGCAGGCGACCCCGTTCTCCAAGACATGTGAACACCCCGAAGCCCAGGATGCCGACCGCCAGAAAGGTGCCCTCCGCCATGGCCGTGAAAGCGAATAGCAGGTTGGGCGGGAAGAGAATCATGAAGATCGAGGCAGCTCCACCGGCGAGTGGCCCGTAGCGCCGAGCGCCGATCAAGAAAACCGCGACCGCAGCGACCACAAAGGCCAGCAGATTGGGCAGCAGAGACGTCCAGACGCTGTAGCCGAAGAGTTTGTACGACAGGGCCAGCAGGGCGTAGTGGCCGGGCATGTAGACGCGCGACGCCGGGTTGTCGGCAAAGGCCGGCATCACCAGGCCGCTGCGTAGCTCACCGGTGTCCGCCAGAATGCGGGCCGTGGTGATGTAGCCGGCCTGATCGTTGAGGCGGGACGACATTCCGCGGATGTGCAGACGTCCCGGATCAAAGTAGCCAGCGACCAACCAGAGTGCGACGACGGCCAGCACCGCCACGATCAGGGCGCCGCGCCAGAGTCGCGCCCCCTCACCCGGATTTGCGATCGGGCTCACTACGGTATGAGCGGCTGCCGCGGATCCCTCCGCGCCGCCCGCCTGAACCTCACTCATCCTCACCGGCGTACCCCATCGCACGCAGGTCCTCGAGCCCGCGCTCATCCTCCCACACGCTGTCATCCGCAGGCGGCCGCTCTCCGGCCTCGGCACGGGCGAGTACCAGGGCCCGCCGCAGCCCCTCGAGCACCTTGGGCTCCACATCCGCGGCGCTCAACGGACGCGCCTCATCCGGGTCCTCGCGCAGGTCAAAGAGTACTTCAACGGCCGCGCCTGTCGCGGAGTCGATCGTCCGGATGAGCTTGAAGCGCGGCCCGATGGCCGTGTCGAGTTCATTCTGGTACTGCGCATAGCGGCCCGCTTCCACGCGCCCCTTCTTGAATACACGCAGGGAGACTGCCGGGTACTCGAGCGCCGCCGTCAGGACCCGGTCGACCGGAATACTCGCGCGCAGATCCACGCCCGAAACCTGATCTACGGGATCGACTCCAGCGGCATGCAGGATAGTCGGATAGAGATCATGGATTCCGACCAGGCGCTCCTCACTGTGTCCGGCACTGAATCCAGGCCCCCGCGCGAGAAGAACGATCCGCAAGTTGGAATCGTAGACGTTCATGATGTGGGTGAAGTGTCCGTGGTCACCCAGGTTCTCGCCGTGATCCGAGAGCACGAAGCACAGGGTCTGGCCTGGATCGCTAACCGCGTCGACGGCCTCGACGATCACGCGCGCGAGATCATCGGCCACGCGGATCTCGCTCCGGTACATGCGTCGCAACAGATCCCACTCGGCATCACGCAGCGGATTCCGGCCACCGTAGTGCCGTCGCAGGAGACTCCCACCGACCGCGTCCGGATAGTAACTCTGGATGGCACGCCAGCGGTCCTCGGGGGACTCGAGAAACTCGGATGCAACTTCCAGATAAGGCACGTAGGGAAGGTGCGGCTCTACAAGATTGACGAACAGGAAGAATGGCCTGGTGGGGTCGCGTCCCTCCTCCAACCAGGCGAGCACCTCGCTCGCGATGTAGTGATCTTCGGGCGGCACGGCCACTCCCACCGGGTCCGCGGCGAGCTTCGTCACGTGCGGTTTGTAGATGCCCGTATTCAGGTTGCGAAAGTGCTCGAAGCCCGCGTCGAGCCCGGACTTTTCGCCCACCCAGATGTTGCCGCTGAAGGCGGCCGTCTGGTAGCCGGCCCGGCCGAGCTCTTCGGCGAGCAAGGGCAGCTCGTCCTTGATACGCAGGTAGGTCTGATTGCCTTGATGGACCTTCGGGTGCCGCCCGGTGAAGAGGGTTCCGTGGGCCGGAAGCGTCCAGCTGGAAGAGGAGTAGGCGCGCTCGAATCGGGTGCCGGCGGACGCCAGAGATTCGAGGAAGGGTGTGGTCGGCTCGGGCCAGCCGTAGGCCGAGGTGAAGGAGGGCCGGGTCGTGTCGAGCATGACCATGACCACATTCGGGGGCCCCTCCGGAGCACCCCCACAGGCGCTCGAGAGCCCCCCCAGGAGCAACAAAACGGCGCCCCGGGACGGGCTCGGGCAAGGCGCTAACCGACGCCCCATCCGCCCACCCCGTTCTTCTTTGATGGCCATGATTCGAGGCAGGGTAACGAATTACGACGACGACCGCACCTGACGCCCATCCCCCGACGGGCAACCATGGGCGGCCCAAGTCACTCGCCCCTTCCGACCCGCAGCCCTGCGATTCCCACAGCGTGCTACCATTATGGGCAGCATTCTAGATTTATGCAGCATTCCCCGTTTGCCTGCCTGCCACCCGGGCCTCCCCCGTACATCCATACGAGTCATGCTTCGAAATAGAAATTTGCTTGGCGTCGCAGCCGCACTGACCCTGTTTTCCACCTCCACCAGCGCGCAGAACCTCCGGGCTGAATTCTTCGCCGAGCCCTTCGGGAGGATCACCGACATCGCGGCGGCTCCCGGCGACACCGAGCGGCTCTTCAGTGCCGACAAGACCGGTCGCATCAAAATGGTGGAGCTCGCCACTGGGGACAACATGGGCACGTTCCTCAGCATCACTTCGCTGGTCGACGACGATGCCGAAGGCGGACTGCTCGGCCTCGCCTTCCACCCCGAGTATGCCGACAATGGCAAGTTCTACGTGTCGTACACGACCGGCAACGGCGCCGGCGACTCGGTAATCTCCCAGTTCACGGTATCGGCTAACGACCCGAACCAGGCTGACGCCGCTAGCGAACAGATCATCTGGGGCCCCCTGCACCAGAACTCCGGAGGCCACAAGGCCGGCGATCTGGAATTCGGCCCCGACGGAATGCTGTACTACTCCATCGGCGACGGTTCCCCGGCCGATGGCGATGCGGATGGCCGCGCTCAGCGCCTCGCAGATCCGCGGGGAAAGATCCTGCGCTTCGACGTCGATCTTCCCTACCCGCACATTCCGGCTGACAACCCCTTCGTCGGAATGCCCTGGGCCAAGGGAGAGATCTGGGCCCTCGGTCTTCGCAATCCGTGGCGCATCAGTCTCGATCCCGTGACCGGCGACCTCTACATCGGTGATGTGGGCCAGAGTTCGCGCGAGGAGATCGACTTCGTTCCCGGGGGAGTGGGCGGCGTGAACCTCGGCTGGAATTGCCGCGAGGGCTCCAACTGCGTTGACAGTGGCTGTTGTGATGACGCCACGTTCACGGATCCCATCTACGACTATGACAACAGCCAGCAGGGCTGCGCCGTCATGGGCGGTGTCATCTATCGAGGCACCCAGATCCCCGAGTTCTACGGTCACTACATCTTCACCGACCTGTGCACCGAGCAGATCCGGTCCTTCAAGGTCGTGGGCGGAGCCATGACCGAATTCGTAACCCACGCCAACATTGCCCCGTCCAGCGGTTCCTGGAACACCCTGGGCACCTGGGGTCGGGACGCACTGGGCGAGATCTACGTCGCAAACCACTTTGGCGGCCAGATCTTCAAGATCACGGGCGATTGCCCGCGCGACGTGACGACCTACTGCACCTCCACTCCCAATTCGGCCAGCTCGGGCGCAGTCATCGACCTGCTCGGGACCACCAGCGTTACGGACAACGGTGCGATGCTGAGCGTCACCGCGGCTGGACAGAATCGGCCCGGGATCTTCTTCTACGGGCGGAGCCGGATCCAGGCCCCCTTCGGCGACGGATTCCGGTGCGTCGGCGGCCAGCTCTTCCGCCACCGTCCGTCGGTCGCCACCGACGCGAACGGATCCGTTCAGCAGGCCCTGAACTATGCCCTGCCCCAGGCCGGCGCCGCGATCCTTCCGGGCACGACCCGCAACTTCCAGTTCTGGTTCCGCGATCCGACAGGACCGGGCGGCTCGGGCTTCAACCTGTCGAATGCCGTCGAGGCAACCTTCTGCCCCTGAGGCGAAGGCCGACAATCAAGCGGCGAGGTGCGCCCGGATGGCCACCTCGCCCTGAAGCCAGGTAGAGCACGGCGCCGACCACGGCAGGCTCTCGGAGCATGGTCCTACCAGCGGGTGGGAGCGTAGTCCTTCAAGAACTGCCCCCAGCAGTGCTCGCCGGTGTTGAAGCCGACGAATATCGGATCCAGTACCCGGGCCGCACCATCGATTGCATCCAGCGGCGGTGCGAAGCGTTGGGCCTCTTCTTTTTCGACCGCCTTGGCGAAGGGGTCCTCGTCCGTGACCCATCCGGTGTCGACGCTATTCATGTGGATTCCGTCCCGCGCATAATCCGCGCTCGACGTGCGGGTCATCATGTTCAAGGCGGCCTTGGCCATGTTCGTGTGCGGGTGGCGCGTGGTCTTGAAGTTCCGGTAGAACTGACCCTCCATGGCCGACACATTGACGATGTGCTTGTCGGCGGTCGCCACAGCCAGCATCAGAGGTTTGAGGCGCGCATTGAGCACGAAGGGTGCGATCGAATTCACAAGCTGGACTTCGATCAGCTCCACCGTGGGGACCTCGTCCAGCTCCATACGCCATGAGTTCTTGTCGCGAAGATCCAGCTGCTGCCCTTCTCCATCGCGCATGCCCGCTGGAAACAGGTGCTTCTGGTGGGCTTCATCGAGCAGATCCAGCTGGCTGAGTGCAGCCGCACTGTCAGGCGCCCGATACAGCTCGATGCCCGACCGGGCGTCGGACTTGCCCAGCAGCCCCTGCTGGCGCGGGGTGAGCCCGTTCGGGTCCTCCCCCAATGCCATCTCCTCGTAGTAGGCCGGTGGCCGCCGGACGGTCTGGCAGGCGTTGTGAATCAGGAAATCGAGCCGCGGCTCGCTCTCGCACAGGTCCGCACAGAAGCGCTCCACTGACGGCGTGTGCCGTAGATCCAGGGCGCGCAGCTCCAGGCGGCTGGCCCAGCCAGCAAAGTCGGCCTCCGCCTCGAAGCGCCGCACCGCATCACAGGCGAAGCGCGTGGTCGCGATCACTCGCGCGCCTGCACGCAAGAGCATCAGCACGATCTCAAAGCCGATCTTGACCCGCGCCCCGGTCACGAGCGCCACGCGCCCGCTCAGGTTGGCGCTCTCATGCCGCTTCAGCCAGTTGAGGGTCGCGCACTCCGGACACATCGAGTCGTAGTGATGGTGTAGCTCGGTGTAGTCCTCCTTGCATACATAGCAGGGTTGTGCCTCGAGCAGATGGGTCGCGCGAGCGTCCTTGACCCGGGATCGTGCCTGGTGGTCGAGCAAGGCGCGCTGCTCGCCGGTGATCTGGACCGCCTTGGGTGCCTTGGGGAAGGCAAGTGCACGTTTCTGGGCCCGATTGCTGGTGGCCTCGAGGGCAGCATCGTCCTGGGCTCGGATCGTGCGCCGCGCCAGGCCGCGTCGCGCGCGCGCGTGCCGGCGCCGCTCCAGGCGATCGGGCAGGGCAACCCGCCCCGCGGCGGTGCGCAACCGGAGTAGCACCTGCTCGGAAAGCTCGGCCATGCTCTCCGGCGAGCTGGCTAGTTCCTCGATCCAGGCCAGGTGGGCTTCGAGCGCACTCTCGACCGGTGTCGGTGCGCCCTCCTCGGGCAGATTGGTGGCCATGGCGCGAACCATCTTAGTGCACCCGCATTGGAGGTGAACCGGAACCTGGATGAATCCGCAGGATCGGGAGGCGGCGCTGCTATCAGTCTCCCACTCTTATCTGTACTCGACCGCTCGGCGTGCTGAACTCACCCGGCCCAGTCAGACCCTCGCCATCTGAACCGGCCACCAGGATCGCGATCTCCCAGCCCCGTCCGTCCGAAAGCGAGACGTCGAGGATGCCGCCGGAGAGCTCCCTGATGGAAACATGGCCACCGGCGCCGATGGTGCGTGCCGTGCGCAGTGCCATCCGCACGGGCATTGGCTCGCGCGAATCCACGTCCTCGACCAGTAGCCTCGCGCCTGGACCGTCCGGATCAGGGCCGAGCCACACGGACCAGCGCACGCCCCCCCCATCCGTCCAGCTATGCAACATCTCGGCGTCCTCCAGGGCCACTCGGGAGAACCGTGCTGGCTCCGGCAGCACGGCGCCGGGAGCCGGCATCACAACCTCCTCGAAGGTGCGCTCGATCGTGTGCTCCCCGACCTCGCTTACGTCGATGCTCGTCTGGACCGAATGGCCGTCGAGCTCTCGCCGCCCGACGCGCACACTCACGCGGTAGCCGTCATGGGTAAGGTAGTCGACCTGACGGGTCCCGTCGCCATCCAGCGTGCCGTTGACCTCCTGACCGTCGATCACTATCGAATACCACCAGGCCCTTATCCGCTCGAATCCAACGGTCGAACCGATAGCCAGGCCCGAAGCGCCGATCACGAAGGCCAGCACCGCGGCACGGGACCAGGCTGAACGGCGCGGACGTACTCGAGACGACAGCTTCGCCCGGGCATTGGCCGCCCGTAGCAGACGTTCGTTCAAGCTCGCATCAGGCAATTCGAGTGCATCATCCCGAGCCAGGCAGCGCAGCGCCTCATCGAGCGGATCGAGATCGGGTGAGTTCATGATGGTCCTCCCATGCGCTCGAGCTGAGCGCGTAGCGCATCTCGCCCGCGGGCCAGGCGTGACTTGACGGTTCCGACGCGGCATTCGAGGGTCTCCGCGACCGCCTCCACGGACATCCCTTCCAGATGGTGCAAGGCGATGACCGCCTGGTGTTGCGCGGAGAGCCGTAGCAGCGCCGCGCGAACATGGTCGCGCGCTGGCGAGGCCGACGGTTCGCGATCGATCGGCTCGGTCTCCAGCTGGGCCCGGGCCAGTCGCGCCGCGCGTCGCGCCTGCCGACTGGCCTGGCCCGTCGCGAGGCGGTAGAGCCACGAGCGAAACGGGAGACCGCGCTCCTCGTAGTTGGCAATCTGTTGCAGAGCACTGACAAAGGTGTCGGACACCGCATCCTCTACCACATCCGGATCCCCCAGCCGTCGTCGTAGATAGCGTTGAATGGCCGGGTAGTGTCGCTGATAGAGCGCCGCGAACGCCACCGGATCCCGATGTGCGCGGCGCACGAGATCAGGCTCTGCCTCACACTCCGACCCCGCCTGCGGTGCCCCATGGCTAGCGGTCTCGCCCTGGGCCTGGCGCACTACGGATGGGTCCATCACAACGCCCTCTGTATGCCCCGCGACCGGCCCCAGGTTCCAAGAAACTCCAAACTCCTCGAGAAAGGGCACGGCACGAAGCTAGCAGCGCCACCCCGGACCGCAGCAGCTATAGCCCCCGGCGGCGCTCCTCGCCCCGCAGCTCCCCGGCCACTCCCCGAAATCCCTGCTTGCGCAGGAAGGACCTCAAATTCGGGATCGCGCGGTCTGGCCCCCTGCCCATCGCCCAGCGCCCACCGGTCAGGGCTACCGGCCAGCGAGCCTCCTTCTGCCCAACCGCACTACTCGCGAGCTTGGCGTCGCGCACGACTTCATCCGCGTCGACCTTGCCCATGTAGAAAACCGAGAGGGTCCCCTCCACGTCGAACAACAGGCCAACGGGCAGGGGCTGGTCGTCGAATGGCCCCAGCACCTCGAACATGAGCATTTCGAACAGGAGTTGCAGCCGTGCATCGATGCGTCCGCCCAGCGAATCCGGGCCCAACGTCCCGAGCACATCGCGCACGTAGGCTTCATCGCGCACCCCGTCCATGCTCAGGGGGTAGAGGACCACGTCCGTACCGTCCAGGCCGCGCGAGATCTCGCGCAGGGCGCCCACGTATTCGTCCGACCAGCTGCCCCATAGAAGGACGAGCAGGCTCTTGCCGGCGAAGCTGCCGATCTTCCTCGCAGGTCCCGTGAAGGCCGGTAGCTCCAGCTCGGTCAGGGGCAGACGGTCGAGCAGGGGAACCCGCGTGAGACCGGGACCGTTTGCATCAATCCAGCTCTCCGGGTGCTCGGGCAGCCGGGTCGGTACGCGCTCGACGGGCATCACGTCCAGAGGCGAATCCGGGGCAGGCATGTGGCGCGCGTCCGCCGCGCCCTGGACCAGCAACCAGCGGCCGTCCACAGAAAGGCCCGCAAAGGATCCTGCGCTACCGTCCGGCCATTGCACATGGACGTCGACCGCGTCGGAAGCCTGGCCGAGCCCGAAGTGCATACGCCTGGAAGACCCCCCGAGGTATCCATGGCCCACGTAGGAGCGCTGACGGAGGCGGGTGGGTTCGGCTGACTCGGCGCCAGGAATCTCCACCGTCACCAAGGCCCCCGCTGCCTCCCGGTTTGCACCAGCGCCCTCCAGTTCGACCGAGATCCAGTGCCCGGACGTCGGATGCACGTTGCGAACGAAGCGCACCAGCGGCGCCGTGCGATTCTTGAGCCACAGGTCGAGCCGGCCGTCTCCATCCCAATCGACGATGCTGGCGACACGGCCATCGTCCAGGTAGTCGAGGCCGCTGGCACCCGAGACGTCGGCAAAGCGCCCGTCGCCCAGGTTGCGATAGGCGTAATTCGGCTCACGACCATTCCACGAATAGCCATCGACCTGCCCCAGCTGGGAGATCGCAATCCATGCATTCTGATACTCGGTCGACGCGGGCGGCGCGGCCGGCGAGACGCTGACCACGCAACGCCAGAAGAAACCCTCGAGATCCTCCGTGCGACGGCTCGTCAGGAATCCATTCGGCACGACCAGATCGGGCAAGCCATTGTTGTTGAAGTCCGTGAACATGGCTCCCCAGGCCCAACCACCCGGCCCGGAACGCGCGCGTGCAGTCCCGTCGCGATAGACACCTTGGCCCTGATTCACGAGCAGGCTGTTTCCCTGGGTGTGGTGCATGTACGCCCCACGCACGTCTAGCTTGCCAGCGACCTGGAACTTGGGGTTGCCCGCGATCCTGCTACCGGCAGCCGTGAACATGTTGCTGACGTAGAAGTCGAGATCGCCGTCCACATCCACATCGGCGCAGGTCACCCCCATCCCTGCCGCCATGTCGAAGGTGCCCGTTTCACTCGCGATGTCAGTGAACATCCCGCCGTCATTGCGATAGAGGTTGTTGCGGCCGAAATCGTTGGCGACATAGAGATCCAGGTCCCCGTCGACATCCACGTCCTCCCAGATGGCCGCGAGACTGAAGCGCGAATTGTTCTCACCCAGGCCGACCTCATCGGTGGCCAGAACGAATTCGCGCGCGCCTTCGTTGCGCCAGTACAGGTTGGGCGCGCCGTTCTGCGCGTCGTGATATGGCGTGGGTAGTCCCTTGCTGACACCACCCGCAACGTAGCGCGTAGCGTAGATGTCAAGATCCCCATCCCCATCGGCGTCCGCAGAACAGAGTGAATAGATCTGCTCGCCGCCTCGACCACGCAGCACCTGGGGATCTGAAAAGCGCCCGTCACCGTTGTTCCACGCGATCAGGATGTTCTTCCCGGCTCCCATTGCAATATCACGCCGACCATCACCGTCGACATCGAAGATCAAGACTCCGGCGGTGTCCTCCAGGTAGTCGACCCGCGCCTCTCGACCCGCCTCGCGCACGGTCCCGTCCGGATTGTGCAAGAACAGGCGGTTCGGCACTCCCATCTGGCGCCCCACGTAGACGTCCTCGAGACCGTCCCCGTCAACATCACCCACAGCCATACCGTGCATACCGAGGTAGACACTGGCCAGGGTTGCGGTTCGGTCGTATCGATCCTGGTATTCGGATGCGCCCTGGTGCAGCTGGCGATGGAAGTACTCGCCATCTCCGAAGACTGCCCGGGTCATTTCGTCAAAGGGCCGTTTGCGGTACTCGACCTGCTCGAAGCTGCGCGCGGACAGCTGCTCGAGCAGCACGCGCTTGCGTGCCGAGTCGAGCACCCAGATGGTCTTCCAGCGCAGGTTTTGCTGCAAGCTGCCCTCGCCCAGCTGCGCGACCATGCGGACCGAGAGCTCGCATTCAAAGCGCTTGTCGGCGAGGGCCAGCATGCTCGATACCCAGATGGTCACCTTGTGCTGAACGCCGTTCAGCATCGGCCCGACCAGTTGCTCGACAGCCCTCGGCCATTCGTCAGCGGACACCTGCCCTGCACTGCCCGGGTTGCCCCAATGCACGACCGCGGTCCCGTCCGAGGCTTTCTCTTCGAGATCCTCGGGCCGCATGTCGGGACTGCCCCTGAACTGTGGCGCGAGGCTCTCGGTCCAGACTGAATAATCCCCTTCCATCGCGGCCGCCAGTCCCTGGGTCAGGTCGCGTTCGGCCACCTGAGCGATGACCTCGGTCGGCCAACCGTCCGTGCCGGGACTTACCCGTGCCGTCAGATCGTCGTACCACTCACCGAAGTCCAGCGCGCGCGCCTCGAAATTCCTCGCGCGTGGCTTCGGGCGCCGCAGCTCGGTCGCGGCCGGTGTGGCCTTGGCCCCCTGCGCTGCCGGCTCGGACGAGGGATCGACCGGGTCAGCGCTCGGTTCGGGACGGCCTTCCTCAGCCTGCCGGTCGACACTGGCCGGGCGGACGTCCTCGCCGGACGGGCCGCAGGCCATGAGCATCGGGAAGGCGAGGGCCGCCAGGGATATGCTGGTCGTCCAGGGACCGGTCGCGCGCGGAGATTCCATCTGCAGACAAGTACGTGAGCCCGGCCTGTTTGACCATTAAAATCCGACTCTCTGTGCGAGGTGGCCGGGCGCACTGACCATGGCCCTCGACCCGGCACCGGGCGCGGCCCTGGATCCACGTTCTACTGGGTCATGATCCATACCAGCGCCACAGAAGGCACTGGAGAGCTGGCCTGACCCGTTCATCGGTATTCGCGAGGTAGAGCCGCTTCAGATAGGGCGCCTGCTCCCGAGCTGGCCCGATACGGACCAGGCGATCCGCGGCGTAGATCAGTTCCTGGGGCTGGCTACGCTCATCATGGATCACGTCACGCAGGACAGCCCGGGCGTCATCACTGTGGTCCTGCCAGATCGCCGCGAGGTAGTCGAGCCGGCGGAAAGGGTCGGGCTCGGTCGCATGCAGCTCGCGCAGGTAGTCCAGACCGATCGGACCCACGTTGTAGGTCTGGAAGGCACACCAGCGGTGGGCTGGCCAGCCCCGGATGATCGCGTCGGAATTGCGGCCGACGTTCATCACGAACTCGGCCGTCTCGCGCGTCGGCACCTGGCTCAGGTGCTGAAGCAGGCCGACGGAAGCCGCCTCATCCTGACTGACCTGCTCCTTCAGGAGCCCGGTCAGGATGTCATGTACGCGGCGCGGGGTCTCGGGATTCGCGGCCCAACCCAGTCGCAGTGCGCGCATGGCCGTGGAACGCTCCTGAACGCCCTGTCGCAACATCTCGAGCGCCTGGGCTTGCGCAGTACCGTCCCCACGCTTGAGGAGCTCCTCCATGCAGATGGTTCGCACGCTCGGTCCCGGATCGGATAGGCCGCGGCGCAGGGCGTCCACCACCTTTTCGTCGCCCTCGGCCCCGAGCACCTTGGCAGCCCGCGCACGCAGGCGCTCCAGGTCGTCCTGCTCGAGCACCGTGTTCAGCTCAGAAATGAGCCCGGCCTCCTCCGCAGCTCGCATGGCGAGGTCCCTGTGCTTGACCAGATCGGCGGTCAAGAGCGCACGCAGCTGCTCCAGGGCCTCGTCGCCGCCACCAGCGGCCATGGCTGCGAGCAAGAACGGGAGGAGCGTGTCGGGTAGCGCACCGGGTCCGCCATCGGCGTGGGACGCCACCAGGGCGCCGTAGCGGGTGAGTACCTCGGGATCGATTGCCTTGGCTGCAGGCATCGCGAGATAGCTCCAGAGGTCCGGGAACTCTCGCCGTTCGACCCACCCGAGCAGCTCGAGGTAGAAACGGTCCGGGTCCACATTGTGCAACGCGGTTGCGAAGTCGGCCCGGTTCTGCTGGGTCGACGAGATGTTCAGATTGACCAGGATCGCGTCGTAGTCTTCGGGCTTTCCATGCTTGCGCGCGCCATCCAGGGCCGCCAGACGCACGAGTTCATTCGGGTGCCGCAATCCCTCGCGCACGATGCCCATCCCGGCCGGACCGTCCATCACGGCGCAAACGCCGAGCACGTTCTCGAGCACGCCGTGCTGAAACTTGTCCGCGTAGGCCTCATCGAAGACTCGCCTGAGCTCTCCGATCGCCTCCTCGCCTAGCTCGGCCAGCTCGGTCCGTGCCCGCCGAAGGGGCGCAACCTCGGAGAAGACCAGATTGTTCGCGAGCACGCGCGTCATGTCGCTCGTGTCCGAGGTGAAGAGCCGCCCCTGTTCGCACGGAGCGATCAGCGGCGAGATTCGATCGTCGGCGTCCAGGCGCTGGTCGAGGGTCAGGGCCACCTCGGTCTCCCCGGAGCATGCCAGGCAAACTCCGAGCAGGGCGAACGCCACCGGGCCAGCCTTTTCCATGCGCGGCCTCGGCGCGCGCGCTTCAATCACCAGCGATCCGGTCAATGCGATTCTCGATTCTCAAGAGTTCCGCGCGCGTTCTCGAGCGCGATGCGCGCCTTGACATATTCGGCACGAGCGAGCCGCTCGCTAGACAGGGCCTCGACCAGGGACTGCTGAAACTCGAGCACCTGGAAGGTCGTCGACAGGTCGGCCTCGTAGCGCGCCTCCTCTGCCTCGAGCTGGCGGCGCGCAAGCTCGAGGCTCTGCACCGCGGCCCGCACGGCCTCGACCTGGTAACGCACTCCCCGCACCGCAGAACGCACATCTGCCAGAGCCACGATCTCCATCTGATCGTAGGTCAACTGCGCCGACCGAACACCTGCACGCGCTGCACGTTCCGCGTTGTCTGCGGTCCGGTTTCCGATGGGCATGTTGTATCTGATCGTGGCGGAGTAGGCCGGGAACTCGAAGCCAAGGGCATCCGTGAACGCATCCGAGTTGCTCGTATCCACGTTTCGACTGGTGGCACTCAGATCCAGCTCGACTCCGGCCAAGCGCTCCGACATCGTCCGTCCATGGCGCAAGCGGGCCACGTCGACCTCGAGTCGCTGCTGACGCAGGTCCGAGCGTTCCTCCAGGGCTACGGTCAGAACTGCGCTCCAGTCCTCGAGCCACTCGATCGAGAGCTCGCCCTCCGGTAGCTGTGACGTCGGGTCGATCCTCGTGTCCCAGAGCTCGACCTCCGGCCCACCGAACAGGAGCGCCTTCAGCACGTCCATCGCCTCTTCGACCTCATTCTCCCGTTGCAACTTCGTCTCCAAGCGCGAAGCCACCTCCGCCTGCGCCTGCAATACATCAACAGCCGTGCCAACTCCCGCATCCAGCCGGCGCTGGTTCTGTTCGAGTTGCTCGCGCCCCAGGTCCAGGGACGACTCTGCAACGCCCAGCTGTGCCATGGCGGACACCAGGTCCCAGTAGGCATTGTAGACGTCGAGCAGAAGCTTCTGACGCGCGGCGCGGCGCACCTCGATCTGCTTCCTGAAACTCACGTCAGCCTCCCTCTGGGTCGAGGTGGCATAGCCACTCCAGGCCCCACGACGTAGGGGCTGGACATAGGAGAGGCGCAGGGTGTCGGTCGTCAATCCCGTGTTCGGAGTGATCATCCCCGTGTCCAGGTTGGTGGTCCTCGAGTCGGCGCCGATGACCGTGTCGAAGTGCATCACGAACGATCCGCCGGTGGTCATGGGTTTGGTGAAGTCGATTCCAAGCGACGGCTCCACCTCGAAATCCGTCACCCGTCCCGCATCTAGCCCGAAGTTAGGGTTTGGACCGGTTGCAAACTCATTGTCGGTCAGTCCGGCCGAAGCGTCGAAGACCCAGTCGAATGCGCCCCAGCTTCCGAGCATGTCGAATTCTGCGATGTCGGTTTGCAACTCCGCGATCTGATACTCCAGGTTGCTTCCGATGGCGAGCATGACGGCGTCGTCGATACTCATCTGAAGCACCTCCGCCGCGGCCACCTGATCCGACGGGGAAGGTTCCTGGCTCGCGGGCGTGCCACCTCCCTGTGCCGCAACGGGGGTCGTACAGAGCAGGGCGAAGTGGGCGAGGTACAAGCGCCGAGCTGAGGCGCGTCCTGGGCTGGCAGAAATCATGGGGCGGAGAGGATAGAGGACTTGGAAGCCCGGGACCACAGCGGCCACATTACGAAGCCGACGGAGGCCGACCGCCGGGGCAATTCAGGGGCTGGACGAGCGCAGGCGCACCCCACGGAGGGCGAAAGCGCACGACCCTGGAGTGCGTACCGCGCGCGGGACTATTCGCGCCAGCGCAACCAGCTGGCCAGCGTCGGATCGCCGGCCAGGGCCTCTCCGGCCGCAAGCCCGAGGGCCTCGAGGTAGCCCCGATCCAGGGGTGCATGGGGCGCGAGGGGATCCCAGCCACGGGCGGTCTCCGGTTGAGCCACCAGCAAGCCCTCCAGGTCCCCTGTCTGCACCTGGTCCAGCAATCCATAGGCCTTGGCCCGCAGAAGGGCACGCACCTCCAGAGCTCGGACATGGAGTTCGCCGTCGGCTCTGAGGGAGAGCAATCCTTCGGTGAGCCCCTGCGGGCGCTGGCGCTCGAGCACGAACCGATCCAGGAGGTGCTCGACAGTGATCGCACGCACGACCGCACTGGGGTGGCCCAGCGCCCAGGTCACATCGCTCGCCGGCTCATCGGAGCCTCGGGCGCCAAGGTAAGATCCGCGTTGCGCGAGCATGCGACTGACACCGTCGATGCCACCCGTCGCCCCCACCGTCTGAGCACCTGCGGGTGGCTTTCGCTCCAGGAGATGAAAGCGCGCCCATTGCAGGGCATTCTGCACTTCGAGCTCGTCGAGGTCCGGTACATCGCGAACCTCGGGCAACTCCCCGAGGAGCTCGGCCTCGACCTGATGCTCGGGCTCCTGCGAGTCGCCATAGTCAGGCACGAAGCGCGGGGTGAACGTCAGCTTGAACTCGGGCGGATTCCCGCCCAGCCCGAAATAGGCCAGCAGTGGAATGGCCGCCAGGTGCAACATCAAGCTCGCCGCGGCCACGCGCAGTACGAACGACGCCTTCCAGCGTGCAGCCATGAAGCCCTTGACCAGGCGCAGGTCGCCGCGCCATCCAGGGTCCGTCAGCTCCCGGTCCGCGCCCGCTCCGATCCTACGCGTCGTGCGCTCGAGGATGCGGCGAACGAGGTCCTCCTCCCCACTCGGCCCCTGCATCGGGACGAGGCCAGCCCGACAGGTCGCGAGAAAGCCCTCCAGTTCTTCGAGCCGCCGGCTCCCATCGGGCCCCGCGCCCAGCTCCGCCAGCGCCCGATCCCGCTCCTCTCCAGGGTCACCAGATCCGTCCGAGAGCAGGCCGTGCAGGAGACGCTCCTCCAGACCGCCCGTGCCGCCGTCGTCGACCCCATCACCGGCCGATTCGCGAATATCGTCACGCCCGCTCATCGTCGCCCCTCAGAGTCGCTGGACCGTTGCCCGCCGCTCGACGCTTCGGCCTGTCCGCGCAACCGACGGAGCGCGTAGAACATGCGCGACTTGACCGTCCCGACCGGCACATCGAGGATCTCCGAGATCTCCAGATAGGAGCGTTCCTGGAGAACGCCCAGTTCGAACACCAGGCGCTGGGGCTCGGGCAAGGATGACCAGGCGAGCCTGAGGGTCGCCAGTTGCTCCCGTCGTCCGGCACTCGTCCCCGGATCGACCTCCCGACTCTGGGCCCATTCCACATTGCCCGGGCCCGCCCGATCTTCCGTCTCCGCCAGGCTCTGCGCACCACGCACGGAGCTTCGACGCACGCGGTCGATCCACGCATTGCGCGCGACCCGCAGGACGTACGGGAAGAACCGGCCTTGACTCTCGTAGTGCTGGGATTGCTGGAACAACTTGAGGAATAGCTCCTGGACCAGGTCCTCGGCCTCGATCGGCGACGCCCCGGACCGCAGGAAGAAGGCCATCAGCCGGGATGTATGCGAGGCGACGAACGCCTCGAATGGCCCCGGGTGACCGGCCCTGAGTGCGGCCAGAGGATCCTGCTCGCCGTCCAAAGGCTCCTTCAACGGTCCCCCAAACGATTCACCGGGTCCCCGGTTCACCCTTTTCCGGGGGAATCCGATCCGGCGGCGGCTCCTCGTGGAGCCCTTCGGGAAGCTCGAGGCCGGCCAGCAAGCCTCCCAGGGACCCGTCCGCGGGACTTGGGGGATGGACCTGGACCCGCACGCCACGCTCATTCTCACCCAGGTGGGAGAGTTCGATCTCGAGCCGTGGCTCGGGCAGCCAGCTGCGGACGCGCTCTGCCCACTCCACGACGGCGACGCCCGAGCCGTGGAGCCACTCGTCACCCCCATCGAGGAACAGGGCCTTCTCGCGCCCCTCCATCCAGGCGTCGAAATGATAGAGGGGCAGGCGCCCATCGTAGGCCTGCATCAACGTGTAGGTCGGACTCGAGACCACGTCCGCCACACCAAGGCCCCTGGCCAGTCCACGTACGAAACAGGTCTTTCCGGCACCCAGCTCACCCGAGAGGGCAATGACAGTCCCGGCCCCGACTCGCTCACCGAGGGCCGCTCCCAGGGCCTCGCTGGCCTCCGGCGAGGTCGACCGAAACCAGCGCTCCCTGCTTGAATCAGCTCCCATGGCGCCAGCCTCCCCCACCGCGCCAGGCGCGGTGCACGTCGTTCTCCCGGATGCGCAGACCCGCTCCTTCGCACACTCGCCCGATGACGGTCAATGTCGGACAGCGCTCGGCTGCCTCCGCCAGGATACGCGCGAGGGCAGGGCGCGGAACGGTCGCGACGAGCTCGTGGTCCTCACCATCGTTCAACGCGTGCCAGCGCGGGCTGCGTCCGTCCTGGCGCGCAATGCGTCGGGCGTCCGGGTGTATGGGCACCTCGTCAACCTCGATGCAGACGCCCGATGCACGCGCCAGTCGATGCAAGTCCCACGCCAGTCCGTCGGACACGTCCATCATCGAGCACGCACCGCGCTCGAAGAGCCAGCGCCCCTCCGGCGTGCGCGCCCGGAAGCGATGGTGGCGCCCCAGCAAGCTGCCTCCCACGGGCCCGGTCAATAGCAACACCTGGCCGGGACGGGCGCGCCCACGCCCGGGCGCTGGACGACGTGCGCTCGACTCTCCGACCGCGGTCACCGAGAGGGAGCGCGGACCCGGTGCGCAGGCCAGATCGCCGCCAACCAGGGCCGCGCCATCGGCCGCAGCGGTCGTCATGACAGCGCGCAACACGGCCCGGATCCAGGCCTCGGAAGTGTCCGCCGGTGCGCTCAATGCCACGAGCAGGGCGCGCGGCTTGGCGGCCGTCGCCGCCAGGTCCGAGAGTGCCCGGGACGCCGCCTTTGCGCCGACGCGCCCGGCGGGCAGGTCCCCATCGAAATGCACTCCCTCGATCGTCTGGTCGACGCACACGACCGTCCGGCCGGAAGTCCGTCGAAGCATGGCCGCATCGTCCCCGAGCGCCCCGGCCATGACGTCGGGTCGCAAGCGTCCACTCAGCCAGCGGTGAAGGCGGTCTTCGCTCCAGGCCATGGGCGCATGCTACTGCCGCGCAAGGGATAGTCAGCAGGTCAGCATCACAAACAACAACCCCCCGGGCCAGATGCATGGCCCGAGGGGTTGTCTGATGGGGCCCGCGCGGACCCTGAACTAGAACAGGTTGCCGGAGAAAGCGCGCTGCAATGCGGCGAAGTCGACCATGTCGAAATCGTCGTCCACATCGATGTCAGCGACGCTGGCACGGTCATCGGGAGTCAGGCTCCCGACCGGACCGGTCAACTCGGGCTCCAGGAAGAACCAGTCGAACTCGTCGACGTCGTTGTCACGCTCCCAATCGAACTCGGCCTGGCCGAGGGACTGCAGGAAGTCGATCACCTGGTCCTGCTGGGGCACGGTCAGCGCCGCGAAAGCCACGCTCGAGGCCAGGGCCTCGCCGTCGTGGCTGGCGATCGAGGAGCGAATGTTGTCGGCAAAGGTTCCGCCGGTGGCACGCCCGTCATGCAGGAGGCTCGTGCGGAAGGCCAGGCCCCAGAGCGTGCGCGTCATCATCTCGGTCTCGGTCGCAATCCCGGACACGATTCCGTCGCCCAGGGAGCCCATGTCGTGCAACAGGTAGTCGCTATAGGGCTTGATGTCGACGCCGGAAAGAGCGGCCTCTGCAACCACGCCAGTCGTGTAGGTAGTGGACACGTGGCAGGCCGCGCAGCCGATCGAGTTGAAGCGAGACTCACCCGTCATTCCCGTTTTCGGGGTCTGAGGCGGCTGTGCCAGGAAACGCTGGAAGTCCGTGAAGCGATCCAGCTTGGTGAAACCCATGCCGTCCGCGAAGTCCTCGGGGTCCGCGGCCGTGTCGCACATGTCGCGAAGGACGGTGTCGCCGTTGGGCGCGTTGTCCACCGGCAAGAATGTGCTCGTGAGGCCAATCTCATTCAGGCCCGCGTCGGCAGAGAAGGTAAAGGCGGTCGCCACATCACCCTTCCAACCGAAACGTGCCAGGCGCATCGCACCACCCTCCAAGGGCTGGACCGACTTCGAGAGGCCACTCACGCCGGCCGGCGGGTTGGTCTCGCGATCGAGGATGTCCGCATCCACGATCGACTCGACCAGCCCGAGGCCGTTGCAGATTGGCGTCAGCCGCTGGATCACCACGTCAGCCTGGACGGGCACGACCTCCTGGCAGATGACGTCAGTCGCCTGCAGCTGAAGCAGTGACCCGCCGAGGGAGGCGAGGGGGTCGAAGGGGTTGCCACCCGCCGCCGCGACCCCGAATCGGGTCACCGCGAAGGTGCTGAAGCCGCCCAGGGTGGGCTGGCTGTGGCACGCCCCACAACTGACGTCGTTGAAGATCGGGCCGAGTCCCTCCGCAAGCGTTAGCGGTGTCCCGAAGACAACCGCGCCCGCCTCGAAACGATCCAGTTCCGCCTGGGAGAGCCCGGCGACCGGGTCTCCCATGCGCGGCTGAATGTCCGGGGTACCACACTGCATCGCCAGGGCGGCCGGGGCCGTCGCTGACAGGGCCACACTGGCCCCCAAAATGAGGAGTCTCGACATGATCAATCTTCTTCGAACTACGAAAGGTCTACAGAGCAAATGAGGGGAATCGGATCACGGACAGAATGAAATCGTGAGCCCGTCCGAAAGGTTGTAACCCGAGCCGCCGGGTCCCATCGGGTCGCGGTACCAGTGCTGGAAATTCCAGACGGTTCCAGGAGCCAGGTCTCCGCCGTACTGGGACTGGGTGTTGTCCAGAACCCGGGTCGCCGAGCCGCCACCGTCGGCCATGATCGTCGGATTGATCCGTTGAGTCATTCCGCCGACGCATCGGATGCCGTCACCGAAGGGCGCCATGATCATGTTCGGGCCGTAGAAGAAAATGCCGAAGCCGCTCGGCAGGGCACCTTCGACCTGCAGGACGAGGTCGTTGGCCCCGACGCTCGTGGATCCAGTGGCGCGCAGGGTTCCCGCGGTGCCAGCAGAGTTCAGGGTCGACGTGCAGTACGGGTCGATGCCGTCCGCGCCACCGAGGTCGTTCATCCACACGAACGTGCCCGTGCAGCGTCCAAAGACCATGTCCGGGTAGCCGTCGTTGTTGATGTCGAAGACTGCAACGTCGTGGGTGCCCGTCAGGTCGCCATTGAACATGCCGCCCACGCCGCGATAGGGATTGCCGCCACTACCACGCCGCTCGATGAGCGTGATCTGCTGGCCGATGGTGCCGCCCGGGTTGTGGTAGATGTGGGTGCGCCGCGAGCATCCCGCGATATCCACATCCACGTCCGCGATGATGATGTCGTTCCAGCCGTCGAGATCGAGGTCGACGATCAGGTTGTTGCCACCAAAGCCGTCGTCAGAGCCGCCACCTTCGAAGAGAAAGGTCTTGGCCGGGCCCCAGTTGACTCTTTCGAGACCATCGTTGCTCACGTTGTAGCGATAACGGTCGGCTGCATCGTCCGTGATGACGATATCGGGCCGTCCATCGTTATTCAGGTCCCCAAGGTTCGAGTGGTAGGGCTGGTCGTTGTGGAAGCTGTCGAAGATGCTGAAGAAACCCGGGTTGGCAGGGTTGTTGTAGGACGCGGCGACAAACTGCGGTGCATTGAGGGCCGTGTCCTTGACGATGTCGTTGTAGCCATCGAGGTTGATGTCCTCGATGATGCTGGCCATCCCGAAGGCTGACTCGAGCATCGTCGGGCTCATACGGAGAGTACTCTCGTCCGTAAAGTTGCCGGTCCCGTCGTTGATCAACAGGCGGTCGTTCATGTCCGAGTGCGGCTGGGGGCCACTGTCGTAGTCGCCGAAGTAAAGATCGGCAAAGCCGTCGTCCGTGACGTCACCAATGGCGACCGAGCAGAAGCGCGGGTTTCGCGCGAGGGCGCCAACCATGAGCTGCGGAATGCGGGCGTCTTCGTGCCGCAGCCCGAGCCAGGCTCCGGAACCGTTGTTGCCCAGATTCATGTAGACGCGCGGGTGTCCGATGAGCTTCGAATCACCGTCGCTCAGGGTGGTCGCCGTCACCACATCGAGCCAGCCATCGTTGTCGAGGTCGGCAATGGTCACGTCGCGATCGTTGGTCGGGGTCAGGAAACCGTTGTCCCCGCCCGTCAGCGAAGCACTTGCGTAGAGGCCAGTCCGGTCGCGAAGCACGCCACACTCGTTCATGAGCAGCATGTTCGTGTCCTTGCCGGCCGAGGTGACCGGCTCCTTGCGAACGACGACCAGGTCGACCCAGCCGTCCTTGTTGAGGTCGGCCCAGTCGAAGTCAATCTCGGTGGAGCCGTTCGAAACGGCCGTGGGAGACATCGCCAGGCGACTCGGCTCCTGCGAGAAGCTGACCCATTCGCCCGGAAGGGCAAGTCCGGTCGCGGGCAGCAAGGCGATGATGGCGGTACTTTTGAGTACTCGAGACATGATATGGCTGTATGCGTGGGAAAGGGATCAGGGACAGAATGTGGCCGAGAGGCCGTTTGACGTGTTGAAACCAGCACCGCCGGCGGGAATGTCGCGGTACCAGTACTGGAAGTTCCAGCTCGAGCCAACCGTGATCTCGGCTGAGGGGTTCGGCGGCGCGTTGTAGTTGATGGCGCGCGTGGCCGTGCCGGACGGGTTTGCCTGGAGCGGCGGGTAGAGGCGGAAGGTCTGGGCGCCACCGACGCAACGGAAACCGTCGCCGAAGGGCGCCATCAGCTGGGTGCTGCCGTAGAAGAAGAGACCGAATCCGCTGTGCTTGGCATCGTCGACCCGGAGCACCAGGTCGTTGGCAGCGATGCTGGTCGAGCCCGTGTTCGAGATGCTGGCCCCGCCCGTGTCGGAATTGGGGGCGCCGACACAGAAGGTGAAGGTTCCGCAGTCCAGGACGATGATCTCCAGCGAGCCCGCGCTTCCGGCGCACGCCGGCTCGACGGCCCAGAACGGAGAACCGGTCTCACCTTGCTTGATGACGTTTGCCACCACGTTCGAGAGGGACAGCGTGTAGGTCCCCGGGGTCATCGGCGCCGTCAGCAGGCCGGACACCAGCACCTGGGCCGCCCCGGGCTGGGCGACACTCGTCACCACCATGCCGGTGGGTTGCGGCGCGAATGTGCTCAGGATCGTGTTCTGGGCTCCACCGACCTGAATCAGGTCACCGCCGACGACCGTGCCGCCGTAGCCCGCGGGGTTGTTCAGGCCCAGGGGTGACGCAAATCGCGCCATCGGATCGGCGCCCGGCGCTGAGGCCTGGGTCAAGGGGCCACCGTCGAAGCTCAGGTCACACAGGAAGAGCGCGAGCCCCTCGTTGATGGCGTCAGAGAGCTCACCGGTCACGTCGTATGACACGGAGCCACCGGGCCCCACCATGACGCTGGTGGCAGCGCCGCTGGTGATCGAAAGGTTCAGGTCAGAAGCCAGCGCAGGCGCGCACAGCGCGATCGCGAACAAAAAAGAGAGTGAGCGCATCAAGGGGATTCCAAAAATCGGCTCACGGGAGCCGACGTGCAATGGGGACCAATTCGGACTCGGATCCTGGTGTGAAGAGAGCTGGTTCGCTTTGGATGGTCTTGCCCTGCTGGGGGTTCCACCCAAATATATGAAGCGGCGCAGGTCAAGCTCGGTGCAGGAGCCGTTCCTCGCCTATCACTACCCATCCTAGGTAGTTACTCATTTCCAGGGGACCCTGAGGTCGAAAAACCTACTTCAGAGCTATCCCACGGCCCCCTGTCGACCGTCTGCGAAATGCGCGAGCGCCGCCGCCCCCCCCCCCGGGGGAACCCGCGCGAGCGCTGCTTGAAGCCGTCCTGGCGGCCAGGAAGCTGGTAGAAGTTCGCAAGGGTGTTGAGGCCCTTCGCCTTCAGGCCGGAGATCAGGTCCGGAAGGTTGCGCGGCATCCCGAAGAACCAGCGGCCTGGAAAGAGCGAACGCAGGGCAACCCGCTCAGGTGCCGCGCCGAAAGTCGCGGCATCGCGAACCAGCCGGTCGACATCGACCGGCCCCACCGTGACGATCTCGAGATAGCCGAATCGATCGATCAGGAATCCAGTCGGCAGGCTCCCCGCTCCGGACCGTGCGAGCACATGCTCCAGCACGACCTCGAAGAAGGCCCGCGCCTCGGCCGAGGCCTCAGCGTATGCAAACCGGTCGTCGTCGAGCTTCGATCCGACGCGCTCCTCGAAAACCGCGCGCGCCTGGGACAGGTCTTCATCGTCGTCGACGGTCAGCGCTGTAACTCGCAGTCCAGCCCCACTCAACGCGCTCCAGTTGGCGACAAATGTGTCCATCTCTTGCAAGCAAGGCGCACACCACTGAGCCCAGAGTTGCACCCAGGCCGGACCTGGCTGCGCGACCTTTCCGAAGATCTCCAGATGGATCTCGGGCGGGATCGGCATGGGCGTTCGGAGCACGACCCGCGTCGGGCCTGGTTCCGTCTCCTGGACCGGACCCGAGCCCAGGCGAATCGGGCTGAATTCGCTGATAGCGAGCATCTGCGCGCCCTGATCGAGGGTGTAGAAACGGTCGACCTGCACGTTTTTGAAGTCCTGGCGCTGCGCGCCAGGCCAGATCACACTCAGTCGATCCACCGATTCCGCACTACCGATCCCGATCGTCAGAGTCTTGGAAGACTGGGCCAGGTAGCCGGAGCCGGCGCGCAGGGATCGCGCGATGACCCGATCTCCAGTATGCAATTCAACTCGGGCCCCGATCGCGTCCCGGTTGCACGTCGTACCGCGCAGGGACAGGGTCACGAAATGGTTCGAGCTGCCCGTGCGGTTGCGCAGCAGGCGCAGCTGCGGGCCGGTTCTGTTCCGTAACCACAAGTCCAGATGCCCGTCACGATCCCAGTCGGTCGTGACGACGCCGCGGCCGTCATCATCGAAGTCGAGGCCCGACAGGGTGGACACATCGCAGAAGGTCCCATCGCCCACGTTCACGAGACTGCAGTTGCGCTCGTGGCCGCTCCAGGAATTGCCCTCGTCCATGAGCTCCGTCAGCGCCGCCCAGCCGTTGCGATACTCCTCCAGCGCGGCCTCATCATCCGAAGAACGAGACGCCACGCGTCTCCAGAAGAAGCTTCAGAGATCGTCCTCGCGCGCATTGGTCAGGAAACCGTTGGGCACCGTGATGTCCGGGTAGCCGTCCCCGCTGAAGTCGGCCAGGACACTGCCCCATGCCCACCGGCCCATGCGCACTCCGGCCGATGCACTCGCGTCGCGGAATCCGCCCGCCCCATCATTGAGGAGCAGGGTATTCCCCAGGGTGTGGCGCTGGATCATTGCCGCTGAATCCTCACGCTCGCGCTCGAAGCGCGGCTGGTAAGCCACACGCTGGCCGGCGGCAGAGAACATGTTGCTGATCAGCAGGTCGGCATCCCCGTCCAGGTCCACATCCCCCCAGCTGACTCCCATTCCGGCGGACATATCCTCGGCCCCTGCCTCGGCGGCCACCTCGACGAAGCTTCCGCCGTCGTTCCGGTAGAGGTTGTTGCGTCCGAAGTCATTCGCAACGTACAGGTCCGGGTCCCCGTCCTGATCGTAGTCCTCCCAGCTGGCTGCCAGGCTGAAGCGGTCATTTCCCTCACCCAGTCCGACCTCCTGGGTCACATCCGTGAAGCCGTCCGGATAGTCGTTTCGCATGAGGTGGTTGCGCGGCCCGTTGCGAGCATCGTGAAACGGCACCGGCAAGCTCATGCCGTAGCGACTCTTCACATAACGCGTGGCATAGAGATCGAGGTCCCCATCCAGGTCGTAATCCGCCGCCGCCAGCGAGTAGAACGCAGCGTCGGTGGCCGCGCGCAGGGAGCGCGCCGGGGTAAAGACTCCGTCTCCGTCATTCTCGGACACGAGGATTGTCGGGCCGAGCGCGCAAAAAAGATCCTGATCCCCGTCGTTGTCGTAGTCGAGAAACAGGACCCCTTTGGTGTCGTCGAGCCAGGCTACACCCGCTTCGAGAGCGAGGTCGAGGACCGTACCGTCGGCCTGGCGGATCAGCAGCTTGTTGGGCAGCCCGGTGCCGAGGGCGACGTAGAGATCGTCCAGTCCGTCACCATTCGCGTCCCCTACCGCCAGGCCGTTGTGACCGAAGTAATTCCATTCGCCCAGGGCGTCGATGCGTCCGAACCAGTGCTCGCCTCCATGATCGAGCTGGCGCCGTAGATCCTTGTCATCAGGCAGGACTCCGTCGGTCCATTCTTCGAACAACGTACGCCTGGCGCTGACGTCTTCGAATCGGAGGCACTCGATGCCGGCCAGGCGCGCGTGGGGCCCGTCGTCCGGTGACTCGAGTCGATTCCAGCGCGCTTGCCAGGTTGCGTTCTGCTGGACTTCGCGCTCATCGCGCCGGCCTGAAAGGGTGACCAGCAGAGTGGTCATGAAGCTGCCCTCGGCAAGCGTTTCCACGTCGACGACCTTGAAGGCGACCCTCGGCGCTCCCGCGCCTCGCAGCGGGGCCAGGCAGGCAGCCAGGGCCTCCTCTACCGGCAGCTCCTTCGCGCCGTTGTCCGAGCCAATTTCGGTTCCGCCGCCAGCGGCAAGATCGAGCACGCGCCGCAGGACCAGGTCCCCGAGATCGTGCGTTTCTCCGCCCTGGGGAACGAGGGGGCCGCATGTGGCGCCCGGCGCAATCCAGGCCGACACGTCGCAGGCCGGATCGGCAGCGAGGCCGTCAAGGATCCCGTGCAAGCTGCGACTGGCAGCGGAGTACAGCACTTCGCTTTCCCAGTCATCATTGGCCGGATCGCTGCGGGCCGTGAGCTCGTCGATCTGATCCCCTTGCAACGCGCCGATTGCAAGGGCGCCTGGGCAGGGGGTGATCGCGAATGCCAGCCCCAGGCCGGCCGCCTTGATCGTCCACGTCGAAGCCTTCGCGTTCATGACCACCACTATATAGCTCCAGGTCCCAGGCCGCGCGCCGCCTACCAGGGCCATTTCAGGACGACCCGCGCCACGCAAGCGTCGGGCTCGATCCAGCCAAATGAGTCGGATCCACGGCCCACGCACTCGGGATTGTCCGCAGCCAGCCAGAGCGCCGACCCGGGGCCTGCACGCAGCCGCTCGACCAATCCAAGATAGATCAGTCCGTCGTTGCCCCGGAACAGGAGCGCGTCTCCGGCGCCATAGGCCGGTGCCCAGCGGTCGATCAACAGGGACTCACCGGGCGCGAAACGCAGCAACGGCGAACATCCGGACTCGTCCAGACGAAAGCCATCGAAGCGTGCGAACAGGTAGCCGATACACCCCGCGGCCACCACGTAGGTGACCAGGCGCATCCCCGATCGCAGGCGACGAGGATTCACGACGCGCCTTCACGGCCAGGCGCCACCAGCCAGGAATCCAGGGCCGCGCCGGTCGCTGCGGCCACATCGGGGGCTCCGAGCAGTCCCGATAGCATCGCAACTCCGCGCGCGCCGCAATCCACCAGCAGGGGCAGGTTCTCCGGATTCACTCCGCCCAGGGCCCAGACGGGAATGGTGTGACCGCCGGCCGAGCGAGTGAGCCCATCGGGACCGACCGGTGCCAGCAGGCCGCGCTTCGAGGGGGTCTCGAAGACCGGGCCGTAGAATCGATAGTCAGCCCCCGACCATGCATCCGGCTCGTCAGCCGCGTGGGTGGAGAGTCCGATCGCAATTTGCTCGCCCACGATCGGTCGGACCTCGTCGACCTCCAGCGAACGGTAGCCGAGATGCACACCATCAGCGCCGGCCGGAGCCGCCAGATGGACCCTGTCATGGACACCGAGCCAACCCGCACAATCCGCGAACTGCCGCCGGAGACCCAGGGCCAGATTCAGGAATACTCCGTCGTCCAGCCGGGACTCGCGCAGCAGGATGCCCCGCAGGCCCGCACTCGTTGCGGTCGCGGCGCGCGCCAGGAAGGCCGGGATGTCCCCCGCCATGAGATCTCCGGGCGACAGGGCCAGGAGCGCTGGCGGCAGCCGCGGCGAGCTCATTCGATCTCGATCAGGTAATTCAGATCGCGCAACAGGGAGCGCATCCTGCTCTGACTCACGCCGCTCTTGAGCTGCACTCGACTCTCGTCAAGAGTGCGCCGAACGTAGGGCCGTACACCCGGATCCCGGGCAAAGCTCTTCAGGCGGTCGGCGTCGTCCGTACGCACGACGAGCTTCTTGTTGAGGAAAAGCAGGCCGGCCTGGGCGGCCCAGTCCTTGATTGAATAGAGCACGTTCTGGGGTACCGGTGTGCGCGCGTTCTCCGTCAAGGTGCGCTGAATCCGGCCCAGAGCCATGCCCTCGGAAAGGGCCCTGTGGATGGTCTTCTCCGAGATGTTGAAATGCATGAGATGGCCGTCCTTGTCGCGGTGTGCAAATCGGTCGAGATCATGCACCAGGGCCGAATCATCCCCCAGCCGGAACAACACCACCTCGAAGTCGGGCGTCACGACGATCGACCCGATCGCCGGCGCGTCGAGATCTTGACTCTCGAGCCCCAGCAGCTTGGCCCCCATTCGTGTCATGCGCATGGCGACGGGCCGCTTCGCCGCGTCGTAGCCAAGGTCGACAATGCCCAGCATGTAGAGCCGCTGGCGCACCCACGTGACGAGATTCCAGGCCATGGTCTGCAGGTCCTCCATCGGCTGACCCGTCGCACCCGGCGAATTCTGGAACGACTCGTCGACGGCAAGCTCGTCAAAGCTAGAGAGGTAGTTGTTTCGCACGAGGAAAGGCAGATACATGATGTCGTACCAGACCTCCGGTTCGACGCGCTTGAAGAGGCGCATGAAGATGTGCCGCATGCGCAACTGGTGGAAGTACTCGCCACCCATGTCGACCTCCTCGAGCACGTATTCCAGGAGGGCTTGCTGCTTGCTCTCGAGCCCCTGGGCCTCCCAGTCCCGACCACATGGAGTCAGGGCAAAGGTCCGCTCGCCCGTACTCTTGATCAGGCCTGCATGCCGGGCAAAGCCGTAGATGAAGCTCAGGATCTGGCTGCGCTCGAGCTCCCGTCCGGGATTGGGGATCAGCTCCTGCAGGATCCTCTTCTCGGTCGTCTTGAAGATCTTGCCGCGCACCGTGAAGCGCACGTTGTGGTCGATTATGAAGCTCAAGAAGCGCGACATGTTCGAGACCAGATCCACGCCCAGGGAAGCCTCATCGTGCGGGGCGTCCGGGTCCGAGGGCACGGCGACTCGCCGAAGCCAGGCCAGGGCCACCTCATTAAAGGCGATCAGGGTCTCGCCCCGATGCTGCACGCCGTAGGGCGTCAGGTCGAGCTGCTTGACCGTGCCGACCAGGGATTCGGAGAGGATCTTGCCCCAGCGCCGACCGTTCCAGTGGGGCAGCTCCGTCTCCATGCGGTCGAACAGACTGCGCGGAAGGATGCCACCGAACTCCATCACCACCTTCTTGATCAGCTCCCGCAGGCCCTCCGGCAGGCGCTCGACGCGGGCGACCGCGGCTGCCTCGTTGGAGTACATCTTGTACAGCTCGCGAACGCGCCGCGGTGAGGTGCGCGCCGCCCGGGCCGGATCGTCGTAGAGACTGTCCAGATGGCCACGCAGGGTGAATGCCTCGAACACTCCGCGCCGCTTGGCACTGCGCTGGCGCAGGATCGTGTCGCCCAGATCCGGGGGCACCACGAATGTCCGAGCGTCCGGCTTGGCGATCCGGGCCGCGGGCTTCTCGTAGAGCAATGCACGCCGCACGAGCAGGGACAGACTGGCCTCCAGATCGTAGCGGGACAGGTAGGCCAGCTCCTTCGAAGCGGCCAGGTCGGCCAGGGTACAGGCGTATGAGGGCGCAGCCAGATGCAGTTCGAGCACCAGGCCATGGCGCCGCCCAAGCCCGGACAGGCGTGCTTGCAGGGTATCGGGCTCGTTCATCCAGCGCACGACATCGCGCCTCAGGGTCGCCGCCTGCGGAGCTGCCGGCGGATCCTCGCCGGCCCAGAAGCGGTAGAGCTCCCCCAGGTCAGCCGTTGCCAGCCCAGCTACGAGCGCCTCAAATCCAAGAGGAGCATCGGATTGATTCTGCGCGCGCCTGGACGCACCCGAGGCACGCCTTCCATTGGCACTCGCTCCGCCACGCGCCCCGGACGCCTTGGCCCGCGTCTTCCCCTGACTTTGCCGCGGGCCACTACCCTTCGAACCCCGGCCATTCGACGATGAACTCAAATTGTCGTACCTCGTTCCAGCAAAACACCCAGGCTCCCCGAGTCGACGATCTCGTAGGTGTAGCCCTGCTCGGTCAGAAATAGCTGTCGCTTCTCGGCAAACTCCTGATCGCGTGAGCCGAGAGTCACAACGGAATAGAAGATGGCCTCGGAGCCGTCCGATTTTGGGCGCAGGATGCGCCCCAGGCGCTGGGCCTCCTCCTGCCTCGAGCCGAACGTGCCCGAGACCTGAATCGCCACGTTCGCGTCCGGAAGATCGATCGCAAAGTTTCCGACCTTCGACACGATCAACAGGCTCTCACTCCCGTCTCGGAAGGCTTCATACAGGCGCTCGCGCTCGACATTCGGAGTCTTGCCCGTGATCAGCGGCGCGCCCAGGTTTGCGGCCAGTAGATTCAACTGATCGATGTACTGGCCGATGATCAATATGCGCCGACCTCGGTGCTCCTCGATCAACTGCTGCACGACGGCCAGCTTGGCCGGATTCTCTGACGCGATACGGAATCGGGCTCGCACCGTCGCACCCGCGTATCTGGATTTGCCCGCCGTATCGAGTGGCACACGCACCTCCACGCAGGACGCGCGGGCAATGAACCCCTGCCCCTCGAGCACCTTCCAGGGCACGTCGTAGCGCTTGGGTCCGATCAGACAGAAGACCTCGTCCTCCTTGCCATCCTCGCGCACCAGAGTTGCAGTCAGGCCCAGGCGACGCCGGGCCTGCAGATCCGCCGTAACCCGGAATACGGGCGCCGGCAGGAGATGCACCTCGTCGTAGATCACGAGCCCCCAGTTTTCGCTCGTGAACAGTCCGAAATGCTCGAAGTCGTCGGTCTTCGAGCGGCGCCAGGTGAGCATCTGGTAGGTCGTGATCGTGACGGGACAGACGACCTTCTGCTCGCCGGTGTACTCACCGACCTCGGCCTCGCTGAGCTCGGTCTTGTCGAGCAGCTCCTCGCGCCACTGCCGGACCGCGACCGTATTGGTCGTCAGGATCAGGGTCTTCGCTCCGACCAGCTCCATCACTCCGATCCCGACCACAGTCTTGCCTGCGCCACAGGGCAGCACGATGACGCCACTGCCGCCCGCGACCGTGCCCCCGGCGTAGAATGACTGGGCTGCCTGTCGCTGGTAGGGTCGCAGACCAAAGGCGTCGCCGCCCCGGGTGGCCGTCCTCAGACCCACGGACAGGGGATCGCCGTCGACGTAGCCACCCCGGTCGTCGACCGGAAAGCCGATCCGTATCAGAGCCTGCTTCACGCTTCCGCGGCTGAGACCCGAGAGCCAGACGCGCCCGTCATCGTCGACCTCGCAGAGGCGCCGCACGAGATCGTGGCCCAGGACTTCCTGGAGGGCGGCGCTATCACGGCTCACAAGCTCGAACGCGGACAGGCCCGAGGCGTCCCGGCTCTCGCGCCTTTCGATGCGCAGCAGCCCATAGCGCGCCACCCACGAGCGCACCTCCTCGATGACGCTGGCCGGGATAGGAACGCACGAGAGGTCCTGCAGCGTGGCCTCGATCTGCTCGGCGGTCGCGCCCAGGGCGGCGGCGTTCCAGACAGAAACCGGAGTCAGGCGGTATGTATGCAGGAAGTCCGGGCTCTTTTCGAGTTCCGCGAACAGGGCCAATGCATCCCGCGCCTCTGCGAAGCGCGGATGCTCCTCGGTCATCGGCCGTCCCTCAGGGTCCTTAGCTGGGCGCCCCTTGGAGTCGGTCACGATGCGCACCGTGTGCAGCATCAATGTACGGTCGCCCTGCACGATGAGCGGGTTGTCCGGCAAGGGAATCATGTGCAAGCTCGCTTTCGCTTTGCCTTCTTGCGACGCGAGCTGCGCCCCGGCGCACCGGCGCGCTTCTGCGAGCCTTCCGAAGCGCTCGCGAGCTTGAGCCATGGTCCGGTTATCGAGTCAGGATTGTCCGCGAGCTCGCTCGGAGTCCCGGTTGCGATGATCTTGCCACCGGCGCTACCGCCGCACGGCCCCAGCTCCACCAGCCCATCGCAGATGCTCAACAGTTCCAGGTTGTGCTCGACCAGGATGACCGCATCCCCGCGGTGCGCCAGGCGTCCGAGCACCCGCGCCAGGTGCAGGCCGTCACTTGCGGACAGGCCCGTGCTGGGTTCGTCCAGGATGACCACGCTCGACCCGGGTTCCCTTGCGCGCATCAACTCACTCGCCAGCTTGACGCGCTGTGCCTCGCCGCCGGAGAGGGTTGTCGAACTCTGGCCCAGCTTCAGGTACCCGAGTCCAACGGCAGCCAGCTCGGTAAGTACCGCGAGCAGCTTGGGTTGAGCCGCAAAGAATTCGCACGCCTCTTCGACGGACATGGCAAGTACGTCGGCCACCGACTTGCCGCGGTACTGAACCTCGAGAATGTCGGGCGCATAGCGACGTCCCTCGCACTCCTCACAGGTCAGCCAGAGGTCGGCCAGGAACTGCATCTCGACCAGAACCGCGCCACGTCCATCACACGCGGGGCAACGTCCGCGGGTACTGTTGAATGAGAAATGCGACGGGGTCATACCGCGCATGCGCGCCTCGGGCGTGCGCGCGAAAAGCTCGCGCAGGTGCGGCATCAGCCCCGTGTAGGTCGCGGGGACGCTGTGTGGAGTGCGGCCGATCGGCTGGGCATCGACGACCACCATGCGCACCGCACCGATCGGTGCACGCAGCTTCTTCCAGCGCCCCTCGGGCTTGCGCCCGTTCAAGGCAGGCACCAGGGTCTCCAGGACCAGCGTCGATTTGCCAGAGCCCGACGGCCCGCAGATTCCCGTGATCTGACCGAAGGGAATGCGCAGGTCGACCCCGCGCAGATTGTGTGTTGTGGCTCCGATCAGCTCGAGATCCGAGCGCATGGCGGCGGGCCTGAAGCTTGCACGCTCTTCATCTTCAGCGGCCTGCTCGCGGTCCTGGCGCACCGCCTCCGCAAACTGGATCTCACCCCGTAGATGGGCTGCCGTGCGGGATGTGGGATGTGCCATGACATCTTCCGGCGAGCCACTGGCCACCACCAGGCCGCCCTCTTCGCCGGCGCCCGGCCCCATGTCCACCAACCAGTCCGCGCGGCGCATCAACGCAGCATCATGCTCGACGACGATCACCGTGTTGCCGCGATCGCGTAGTTCGAGCAGCGCATCGGTCAGGCGATCCACGTCGGCCGGGTGCAGGCCGACCGTGGGCTCGTCGAGCACATAGCAGACCCCAACGAGCTCCGAGCCCAGGCTGGCGGAAAGACGCACGCGGCGCGCCTCGCCACCGGAGAGGGTCCCGGTCGGGCGTGCCAGGTCGAGGTATCCGAGCCCGACCCGCTCGAGCAGACCCAGGCGACTGGTGAGCTCGGCCAGCACCGCCTCCACCGCGCTGCGCAGGGCTCCCCGAAGCTTGAGGGCACCCACCCATGCCAGCCCATCGGCGACGGTCATCTCGAGCACTTCCGGAAGGCGCTTGCGGCCGACGACCACATGTCGGAAACCCGGCTTCAGGCGTTCGCCCTTGCAGCCGGCACACTCGCGGCGCCGCATGACCGTCTCGAGAATGCGCGCCCAGTCCGGATCCTCGGTCTTCTTGTGCCAGGCGTCGACCTGTCCGCACAGCCCCGGCCAGGTCGCGACGAATTCCTCGGACACGTCCGTATTGGTCGTGTGCCGCTCCATCTGAACGCGATAGCTCTTGCGGGCGCCAGTGCCGTGCAGAATCAGCGCCTGCTGGGCCTCGTTCAATGAGTCGAAAGGCTTGTCGAGCGGAACGCGATGGCTGCGCCCGACCGTGCGCAGCAGGTTCTCATAGTAGCCCTTGCCCTTTGTCAGGTAGGTCCCGAGCTTGCCGGCGATAGCCCCGTCCATGATCGATCTGGCCGAGCTCTCGATCAGCATGCTCGCGTCACAGGTGACCACGTCGCCCAGGCCATCGCAGGCCACGCAGGCGCCCACGTGGGTATTGAACGAGAAGTGCCGCGGCTCGAGCTCGGCCTCGAGCTGGAATCCACACCTGGTGCAGGCCCCGTTGGTGCTGTACTCGAGGCGCTCGCCGTCCTTGACGAGAACACTGACCCGCCCATGGGCCACGGCCGCGGCCTGCTCCACGGCCTCGGCCAGCCGCGCGCGCGACTCCGCCTTGAAGGACAGGCGATCGATGACCAGATCCAGATCCGACGTGCCGATCTCGGGAAGCTCGCTGTCCATGCGCTTCTCCTTCCCGTCGATCAAGACGCGCACAAAGCCCGCCGCGCGCCAGGCATCCAGCTTGCCCGGCAGGCTCGCCTCGAAATCGTCGGGCCGCTCGCGCCCGTGCCCGAGGATCGGCGCAACGACCCAGCCCTTGGCAGCGATGGACTTCGCCCCGGGCGCCAGGTCCTTGAGGATCTTCTTCGCCACGCGTCCCGTGTCGGCGCGCTGCAAGGTCTCTCCGTGCTCGGGACAGCGAGCACTGCCAGCCCGCGCCCACAGCACGCGTAGATGGTCGTGGATCTCGGTTGTCGTGGCCACGGTCGAGCGCGGATGGCCGCCCACGGTGCGCGCCTCGACGGCGACCGAGGGTCCCAATCCCGACATGCGCTCGAAGGGTGGCTTGTCCTTCGTGCCCAGGAATTGACGGGCGTAGGTCGATAGGGACTCGACGAAGCGCCGGCGCCCCTCGGTGTGAATCGTATCGAGCGCCAGGGAGCTCTTGCCGGAACCGGAGGGGCCCGTGATGACCGTCAGCTCATCGCGCGGAATGCCGACGTCGACGCTCTTCAGATTGTGAATCGACGCACCCTCAATACTCAGCTCGCTCGCGGGCTGCGCCCCCTTGGCGCGGCTCTTCGCGATCGGCGAGCTCTTCAGGGCGCGCCGCTTCGAGGCGAGCTCGCCGAGGGCCTGACCCGTGTAGGATGCCTTGCAGGCCTCGATCTCCTCTGGAGTGCCGGTCGCAAGGATCTGGCCGCCGGCATGGCCCCCCTCGGGGCCGACATCGATGATGTGATCGGCCGCACGGATGAACTCCAGGTTGTGCTCGACCACGACGACCGTATGGCCCAGGTCGACGAGGCGCTGGAGGGCGCCAAGCAGACGGCCCACATCTTCGGTGTGCAGACCTGTGGTGGGCTCGTCGAGCAGGAAGAGGGTGTGTCCCTGGGAACGCTTGGAGAGGTGCGAGACCAGTTTCAGGCGCTGCGCCTCGCCACCAGAGATGGTCGTGGAGGGCTGGCCCAGGGTGAGATAGCCGAGGCCGATCTCGACCATCAACTCGAGCGGGCGGCGTATCTTGGGGTGGTCCTTGAAGAACTCGAGCGCGTCGCTCGCCGTGAGCTCCAGAACGTCGGCGATCGAGTGATCGCGGTAGCGAACATCCAGAGTCTCGGCCTGGAAGCGGTGACCACCACATTCCTCACAGGGAACGGTCACGGGCGCCAGGAACTGCAGCTCGACATAGCGCGCCCCACCGCCGCAGCAGGCTTCGCAGCGTCCACCGGCAACATTGAACGAAAAGCGTGATTTGGTGTACCCGCGCACGAGCGCCTCGGGCAGCTGGGCGAAGAGCTCGCGGATGGGGCCGAGTACCTTGGTGTACGTGGCCGGATTCGAACGGGTCGTGCGCCCGATCGGCGCCGAGTCGATGCAGATCAGATCATCGATGTTCTCGAGCCCGGTGAGCCGATCGTACTCGCCCGGATCGGCCGTCTCGCGACCCAGGTGGCGCCAGACCGCGCGGCGCAGTGTTCGATCGATCAGGGTCGACTTTCCGGAGCCGCTGACGCCCGTGACAACGCTCAGGGTCCCGAGTGGCAGGCGCGCCTCCACGCCTTTCAGATTGAATGCCCGCGCGCCCGAGAGCACCAGCTCCGCACCGCTTCCGACACGCCTCGCCTCAGGCACCGGCATGTGGATCTCGCCGCGCAGCATGCGGCCCGTCGCCGTGTCTTCCTTGGCCAGCTCGGCCGGCGTCCCCTGGGCGACGACCTGTCCCCCATGCCGGCCCGCGCCAGGTCCGATATCGACCAGCCAGTCGGCCCGGCGCAGGGTGGCCTCGTCATGCTCCACCACGACGACCGTGTTTCCAGCGTCGCGCAGCTTGGTGAGCGCACCCAGCAGGCGTCCGTGATCCCGGGCGTGCAGCCCGATGGACGGCTCGTCGAGGACGTAGAGCACGCCCTGCAATCCGGCCCCCAGCTGGGCCGCCAGACGGATCCTCTGGGCCTCACCGCCCGAGAGTGTCTCGGCTGCCCGTTCTAGCGACAGGTAGCCCAGGCCCACGCGTAGCAAGAAGTCCGCTCGACGCTGAATCTCCGCCACGAGGTCACGCGCGATGCGCGCTTGACGCTTGGACAGCTTCAATGCCTTGAGCGCACCCGGCAGCTGCTCGACCGGCAACCCGGTCAACTCCCCAAAACGCACATCACCCAGGCGCACGGCGCGCGCGGCGGGCCGCAGGCGCGTGCCCTCGCAATCGGGGCAGGTCGTATGGGAGAGAAAGCGCTCGATCTGCTTCTTGCGGCTGCCCTTCTTCCACGCGCGCTCGACGTCGCCCAGCACGCCGATGTAGCGGCGCTTCCAGTTGGCAGAGCCCTTGAAGCGTTCACCACTCCAGCTGCTCGAATCTGCGAAACGCTCCTCACCCGCTCCGTGGAGGATGACCTTGCGCCCCGCGGCCGACAGCTCGCACCAGGGCGTATCCAGGTCGAATCCGTGCTTTTCGCCTACGCGCGCGAGGAACTCGAAGCTGACGCGAGGAAACAGGAGCGCGCCGCCGCTGGCGCGCGTCACCGCGAGGGCACCCTCACGCACGCTCAGGTCCCGATCGCGCACGACGGCCGCCTCGGTCGGCTGGCGCAGGCCGCCCAGACCATCGCAGGTGTCGCAGGCTCCGTGGGGCGAGTTGAACGAGAATAGACGCGGCTCGAGGGGCGGAGTCTCTCCACCGCAGCCCGGGCAGGTCCGCAATGTCGAGAATCGGAAATCCTCGCCGTCCACCTCGACGTAAACATCCCCCTGGCCCAGAACGAGGGCTGAATCGACGGCCTCGCGCAGGCGGCCGGGCTGGCCCGGATCAGGCTTGAGCCGATCGAGCACGACTTCGATCTTGTGACGCTTGTAACGCTCGAGCTCCTCGACCTCCTCCAGGCGCTGCACTCGCCCGTCCACTCGCGCGCGCACGTAGCCCTTCTTTTGCAGGTCGGCAAAAACTGGCCGGTGGTGGCCCTTTCTGTCCCGAATCACTGGCGCCAATATCAGAGCCGGGCGGCCCGATAGCTCACGCAGGATCTCCTGCACGATGGACTCTGGCGTGCGCGGCTGGGTCGGGCGCTGGCAGGCGGGGCAGTGCGCCTGCCCCGCGCGCGCGAAGAGCACCCGCATGTGATCGACGATCTCGGTCAGGGTGCCGACGGTGGAGCGCGCGCCACGCGGACTCGTCTTCTGGTCCACGGCGATCGCTGGCGAGAGGCCTTCGATACTCTCGACGTCGGGCTTCTGCATCTGCCCGAGGAACTGGCGCGCGTAGGCCGAGAGGGTCTCGAGGAAGCGGCGCTGCCCTTCCCGATAGAGCGTGTCGAAAGCCAGTGAGGACTTGCCCGATCCAGAAACGCCGGTGACCGCTATCAAGGTCTCGCGCGGTAGATCGACATCCACCCCAACCAGGTTGTTCTGGCGCGCGCCGCGGATCTTGATCGTCCTGTCCCTCATCGGCCCCACTGACTCCCCGGTTGTGAACAAGCGGCCCCTGCAATCAGCTCCTGAGCGAGCAGCTTCGCCAGGTCCCCCACGACCCCGGAGGGTCCCGCTCGGTCCCTCCTCGGTCAGGTCATTCGAGCCGCCCATCCTAGCAGGCGGCCCGAATCTACGGAAGGCTGCGCGGCACCGGCGCCAGACGACCTTGGCCAATCAAAAAAAGTGCCAACGGATGCTTGACCAGGCCCGGTCGCCCCTGTTGGCAACGGACTACGAGACCGCAGCAGGGACGAGCTCAGTGCAGGATACGCTCGCGGATGGCCCCGTGAATCCCGTGGCCCGCGGCGACGATATGCCCACCGCGCAGCCAGCCCTCACCGCCATCACAATCAGTGACGACGCCGCCGGCTTCGCGCACCAGTAGCGCGCCGGCCGCCACGTCGTGTGGAGAGAGGTGCAGCTCCCAGTAGCCATCCAGCCGGCCGGACGCCACATAGGCCAGGTCCATGGCAGCCGAGCCCATGCGACGCACTCCGCGCACGTCGTAGAAGAAGCGACCAAAGTTCTCGAGGTTGGAATGTTCGAGCTCTCCACGCCGGTAAGGAAACCCGGTGGCGAGGATCGCTGCGGAGAGATCCTCGACCTCGCTCACCCGAATGGGCGCACCGTTCTCGAAGGCGCCGCCGCCGGCAGTAGCGGTGAAGGTCTGGTCCATGTGCGGCAAGTGGACCACCGCGACGACCGGCTCTCGCCCGACGAAAAGTCCCATCGAGACGCCGAAACAAGGGAGTCGGTGGACGAAATTGACCGTGCCGTCGAGCGGGTCGAGGAACCAGCGCGGGCGTCCGTCACGGGGGTCCGAGACCTCCTCTTCGGCTTCGATCGCGTGATCGGGATAGGCCTTGCGCAGGGTTGCGACCAGCGAGCGCTCGCTCGCCACATCTGCCGCCGTGACGAGGTCGCGAACGCTCGACTTGGTTCCGATCGCAGCCGGGTCAAGCTTGCCGAGATGATCCATCAGGATCTCGCCCGCGCGCCGGGCTGCCTCGTTCGCGACTGCCAGTACCGCGGACAGATCGGTCGGGTCACTCGACATCGTCGACCAGGCCTTCACAAATAGAGTCCTGCATGGGCTTCCAGCAGTGCGTGTTGAGACCATCGAAGGTCGGGTAGGCCACGAGGATCGAGAAGATGAGCTCGCGCCCGGATTCGGTCATCAGCCAGCCGGAGAGGGCGCTCGTGCCGTTGATGAAGCCAGTCTTGGCATGCACCCGCCCGCGCGCCACGGACTTGCGCATGCGTGTCGACAAGGTCCCGGTCTCGCCGGCGACCGGCATGCCCTGATCGAACAGCTCGCGCGCGACGCTGCTGACTCCCCGCGCGGCGCGCAGCAGGCCACACAGCTGACGCGCGCTGACCCGATTGTCGCGGCTCAAGCCCGAACCGCCCACCTGCATCCAACCACCGCGCTCCAGCCCCAGCTGGTCGAGGGCCCGCCCGACGGCCATCGCCCCCCCGGCGCGGGTGCCGGCGCCGGCCACGCGCAGACCGAGGGTCAGGAATAGCTGGTCCGCGACAGCGTTGTCGGAATGGGTCAGGATCGGCACGACCGAGGCCGCAACGGGTGAATGCAGACTGGCGACGACCATTCCGCCCGGGGCTTTGCGCTCGCGAACAAAGCCGCCCTCGATCTCGATGCCGCGGTCGGCGAGCCCGCCGACCATGGCCGTTCCGAACAGGGCCACCGGGTCCGGGGCAGCGAAACGCGCGCTCCAATGTTTCACGCTCGACGGGATTTCACCGCGGACGGTCACGGCGCTTGTCGTGGCCCCCACGGCAACCGTCAATGGGGCCTTCGAAGCCGCGGTTCGAACTTCGCCGCGGCGCTTGAGGCCGTGATGGCGGGGTCGGACGGCCACCTCAGCGAGGGACCCGGACCGAGTCGCACTTACATTCGCCGTGAGGCACCCAGCGTTGGCACTGAAGCCCCCCGCCAGTGCACAGTAGTCCCTCCAGTACTCCCGCGACGAGGGCCAGGCCGGGCCGGGAGCGGGATCGTCGAAGGTCCCCTCGTCCAGAACCAGTCGCCCCCGGACGCGCCGGATGCCAGCATGGGAGAGTTCTGCCGCGAGGGAATCGAGCCAGGTGTCGAGACTGCCGTCCCCATCCTGTTCAAAAAGGGGGTCCCCGCCCGCTCGGGCGATCAGATCTCCATTCAACACGCCCTCGGAAATGGTCCCGCGTCTCTCGATCGGCGTCTCGTAGGACGCCTCGGGTCCGAGCAATACCAGGGCGGCAGCCGTGGTCAGAATCTTGAGGTTCGACGCAGGCCGTAGGGGGCGGTCCGCCTGGATCGCGACCAGCTCCTGGCCCGTCTCCCCATCCAGGACACAGACAGCGACCGTCGCGCTGGCCGCGCTGACCTTGTTCTTGCTGCGCTTCGCGGCATTCGCCACCGCATTGGCGATCGCCGTCTCCACGGGCCCCTGAAGGGCCGCGGGCGCATCGACGATCGGAATGCTGATCGGCCCGATCGAGGTCTCGAGCGCCTCGTTCGGCGGGCGCAGCCCAGGAGCCGGTCCCGCAGGCTGGGTCTCGATCTGGGGAGTCCCCTCCGGCGCGGGCCTTCCCGACCCGGCGGCAACGTCCCCCCCGTCATCCCAGACCAGCCACGCCAGTACGCAGACGGCGATCCCGTTGGCCATGATCAGGCCCAGGCGGCCCGGTGATCTGTCGGAAAATACTCCCATGATCCGCTGTTCACGGTACCCCTACGACAGCGGCGCACCAACATTCGTGACCGGCTCCGTTCCGGCCCGGGTCCAATGCGATCAGGCCCGTCCGCCCTCGAACCAGGCCTTCCCGGAGCTCCGAATAGCGAGGTCCACGCCCCTGGCTTCAGCCTTCGTAGCCCTCTGGATGGTTTCGCAGGAAATTCCAGGCGTCGGCGACGATGTCGGCAATATCCGGCCGTTCCGGTCGCCAGCCCAGGAGGTCAAAGGCGCGGGTTCCACCACTGACGAGGGTCGGCGGGTCGCCGGCGCGGCGCTCGACCACCCGAGCCGGGATGGGATGACCGGTCACGCGGCGCGCGGTCTCGATGACCTCCTTGACCGAAAATCCAGCTCCGGTCCCGAGGTTGCAGACCACCTCGCGAGCGCCCGATTGCAGGCGAGACAGGGCGCGCAGGTGCGCGTCGGCCAGGTCCTCGACGTGGATGTAGTCGCGCACGCAGGATCCATCCGGTGTCTCGTAGTCATCCCCGAAGACGAGGATCTCGTCGCGCTGGCCCAGGGCGACGGAGAGCACCAGGGGGATCAGGTGCGTCTCGGGATCGTGGTGCTCTCCGAGGGTGCCGTCCTGTGAGGCGCCGGCCGCATTGAAGTAGCGCAAGGCCGCGTAGCGCAGACCGTACGCCCGGCCGTAGTCCTGCATCATGTGCTCCATGTGCAGCTTGGTACGCCCGTAGGGCGAGATCGGGACCTGGGGATGGCTCTCGGTGATCGGTACCTCGATCGGGTCGCCGTAGGTGGCGCAGGTGGTCGAGAATACGATCTCATCGCAGCCGCCCGCGCGCATGGCTTCGAGCAAATTCCAGGTGTAGAAGACGTTCGAACGGTAGTATTCCGACGGATGCTCGACGGAGACGCCGACGTAGCATTTCGCCGCAAAGTGCACGACCGAGCGGGGCTTGACCTCCGAGAACAGGGAGTCCAGCAGGGCCCGATCACCCAGGTCCCCCTGGACCAGGCGGGTCCCGCCGGACACCGACTGAGCATGGCCCGTGGAGAGGTCGTCGAGCACGACCACCTCGACCCCGCGCTCCTCGAGGGCGCGCACGGTATGGCTCCCGATATAACCGGCCCCGCCAACCACAAGGACGGGGCCACGCACCTTTTCCTCACTCATGGGCGCCGAGTCTACCGCAGGCCTCAGGCCTGATGCAGACCCTTCAGGCCAGCGTGTCGCATGTCTTTCCAGAACCCGGGCCACGACTTGGCGACACACTCTGGAGTGCGGACGGCGACTCCGGGAACCAGGAGGCCCAGCAGCGCGAAGCAAAATGCCATTCGATGGTCCCCATGGGGATCGAGCTCGATGCCGGCGGCCACCGGGCCGGGGCCGGGCGCGATCGTCAGTTCCTCCGGGCCGGCCTCGGCCCGCAGCCCGATCCGGGATAGGCCCTGGGCCAGAACATCGATGCGTGCGCTCTCCTTGCCGGGCAGGGTCCCCAGTCCGCGCAGGCGACTCCCTTGCCCATGTTGCAGGGCGACCGCCGCGGCGACAGCGGCCAGGACCGGCGCCAGATCCGGCTCCCCCGACAGGTCGAGGTCGACGCCTCGGGTGGGCGCGACCCGCGCCGAAAGGCCAGCGTCGGACAGGGCCGCATCACAACCGAATGCCTCCAGATGGGTAGCGATGCGCACATCGCCCTGGGGCGAGTCGGGTCCGAGGCCAGGAATTTTCAGGTCACCACCCGATAGACAGGCGGCCGCCAGGGCGACTGCCGCGGCCGACGCGTCGGGTTCGATCACGAATGGCCGCGACGGCGAACGCAGGGGCCCGTGCACGATCCAGCGCGTGGTGCGCCCATCGGCCAGGGATTCACGCTCCACCCGAACGCCGAAGATCGAGAGCACCGAACGGGTCATCTCCACGTAGGGCGCACTGGGGAGCGCCCCCTCGCAGGTCACCGAACGGAGGCCCGGCCAGGCGGCGCAGGCGATGAGGAGCCCACTCAGCTCCTGGCTCGAGCCGGGCCGGACGAGACGAAGGTCCGCAGGGGGAACAACCGGTTCGATCCGTAGGGGCCAACCCGTCGCCTGGCCCGTTCCCCCGTCGGGTGAGGTCAGCCCAGCTCCCGCCACCCGCAGTGTTTCGAGAAGTGCTGGGCTGGAGCGCGAGCGCAGGCTGCCGGCAGGCTCCAGCACGATCGCCCCACCGATGCGCCCGCAGAGTGCGGTCACGGCCGTGAGCAAGCGGCCCGCCGTGCCCGATTCCCCGAGGGAGACGCCCCCGTCGACCGATTGGAAAAGGCCGTCACCCGTCCCCGGTGGACGGCCACGGATGGACAGGGACCCTGACCCGACGCCTTCGATTGCGACGCCGAGCCCGCCTAGCGCCTTGGTCAGCGCAGCAACGTCATCTCCCCACCCGATCTCCTCGACGCGCGTTTGCTCGCCGCAGAGGGCTGCACAGACCAGGGCGCGCTGGGCCAGGGATTTGGACCCGGGCAGCTGCAATGGGCCCACGAGGCGCCCGCCGGCGCTGAATCCTTCGATGCGCGCTGGCCCCGCGGCGGGCCCGTTCGGGCCTCGATCTACTCGTTCTGCATCGTCCACAGTGTCCAGCGGGGCGAGCTTGGCCCCAGTGGATTGTAGCGACCGCGAGCGCCTGCCATACTCCGCGCTTCTCCAACCCGAATCAGTTCCATGTCACAAGAAACAGTCTACCTCGGCCGCGACGGCGGCCCCGCGGGCTTCGAGCTCATCGCATCCGGCAAGGTGCGCGATATTTACGCGGCCGGGTCCGATCACCTTTTATTCGTCACCAGCGACCGGGTCTCGGCCTTCGACGTCGTGATGGACGCCGGCATTCCCCAGAAGGGTGCCGTGCTCACTTCGATCGCAGCTCACTGGTTCGCGACGACAGAGCACATCGTCCCCAACCACCTCGTGCACACCGATGTGGACGCGATCGAGGGGCTCGACGAGACCTGGCGTGAACGCTGGCGTTCACGGATCATGTACGTGAAGCGCGCCAAGCCCGATCCGGTCGAGTGGGTCGTGCGCGGCTACATCGCTGGCTCCGGCTGGAAGGAATACCAGAAGACTCAGACCGTGTGTGGCATCTCGCTGCCCGCGGGGCTGGAGCTCGCCCAGCAACTCCCCAAGCCGATCTTGACGCCCACCACAAAGGAAGAGGTGCACGACCGGCCCCTGACACCCGGTGAGGCGCGCGACATGGTCGGCGCGGAGCATTTCGAAGAGGCGGAACGGGTGGCCCTGGCCCTCTTCGAGCACGGAACCGAGACCTTGAAAGGCCTCGACATCCGGCTGGCCGACACGAAATTCGAGTTTGGCATGCGCGATGGAAAACTGCTCCTGATCGACGAGGCCCTGACCCCGGACAGTTCACGCTTCTGGGCGAACGAGGACTACCGCGTCGGCATCAGCCCGCCCAGCTTCGACAAGCAGATCCTGCGCGATCACCTGGAAACCCTGGACTGGAACAAGGAAGCGCCGGCACCGGCCCTCGACCCGGCGGTGCTGCAAAAAGTCTCCGACAAGTATCTCGAAGTTTGCGAACGAATCACGGGCTCGAAGCCGGTGGAGGTGTCTTCATGAATGTTGCTGTATTGATGGGATCGGACTCGGACCTCGGGCGCCTCGAGGGCGGATTGACCGCCCTGCGGGAGCTCGAGATCCCCTTTGAAGCACGGGTTCTCTCGGCTCACCGCACGCCGGCGGAGCTGGTGGATTTCGTGCAGAGCGCCAACGGGCGCGGCATCGGTGTGTTCATCTGCGCCGCCGGGGGTGCCGCACACCTGGCCGGCGTAGTCGCCGCTCACACGGATCTCCCGGTGCTCGGCATCCCGATGGACAATCCGCCGCTCGGGGGTCTCGATGCCCTGCTCTCCACGGTTCAGATGCCCGGGGGAGTGCCCGTGGCGACCTTTGGGGCCGGCAGCGGCGGACCGGTCAACGCGGCCCTGATGGCGGCTCGCATCCTGGCCCTTGGAGATCCGGCCCTGGCCGAACGCCTGGTCCAGTTCCGCGAGGCCCAGGCCGCAAAGGTGCGCGCGAAAGACGAGCGAGTTCAAGAGAAGACGTCCTGACGACGATCTCAGTCCATGGCAATTGAAACTCTGAGCTGGCAGGGCGACCTGACCGGCCATGTGCGCATGATCGAGCAGACCATGCTTCCGGCGGCCGGCGACGGTCCCGGTGGATGCGAAGTACTCGAGGTGCGCGATATCGAGGCGATGTTCGACGCCATCCGCCGCCTGGCGGTGCGCGGTGCCCCCGCCATCGGAGTGGCCGCGGCCTACGGGCTGATGCTCGGAATCAAGGATTCCACGGACAAGGACCCAGATGCATTCCTGGCACACGTGCGGGAACGGAGCGAATACCTGGCCGAGGCCCGCCCGACCGCCGTCAACCTGTTCTGGGCACTCGAGCGGATGGTGGCCCGGGCCGAGGCGGCGCGCGACGCCGGGCAGGACACCCGGACCATGCTCGCCACTCTTCTATCGGAAGCACACGACATCTGCTCCGGGGACCAAGACACCTGCATGCGGATGGGTGACATCGGTGCCGAGCTCATTGCGGACGGCGCTACCATCCTGACCCATTGCAACGCCGGCGCCCTCGCCACGGCGGGCATCGGCACGGCCCTGGCTCCGATCTATCGCGCAGTCGCCAGTGGAAAGCGTGTCTCGGTATTCGCTGACGAGACCCGCCCACTACTCCAGGGCGCCCGGCTCACTGCATGGGAGCTGACGCAGGAGGGTATCGACGTGACACTCATCACGGACAGCATGGCCGCGCGGGTCATGTTCGAGGGCAAGATCGACGCGGTCTTCGTGGGCTCCGATCGCATCGCGCGCAATGGCGACGTTTGCAACAAGATCGGGACCTACTCCGTCGCCCTCGCGGCCAAGGAACACGGTGTCCCATTCTATGTGGTGGCGCCCCTGTCGACCTTTGACGCGCGCCTCGATAGCGGAGACCTGATCCCGATCGAGGAGCGGGCGCCCGAGGAGATCACCGAGGGATTCGGACTGCGCACGGCTCCGGCGGGGGTCAAGGTCTACAACCCCGCCTTCGACGTGACCCCGGCGCGCCTGGTCACCGGAATCGTGACCGAGGTCGGGCTTATCGAGAATCCGACCATGCAGAAGGTGGAAGCAGCCCTGGCCCGTGGGGCGGCCCAGGCAAGCTGAGCCAGGGATGGGGCCTCGGATTGGCCTGCGGCCCCCAATCAGGGTTCAGAACCCGCAGCCGGGTGGCCGATGGCATGGGACGGCCTCCAGGTGAGCGCCCCGTCAGCGCGGGCCGTGATCACCCCCAGATTCGCAGCGAGACACAGAGCCCATGACCGCCAAGCGCAAGACCACCCGCAGCACCGCATCCAAGAAGAAGGCCAGCAGCCCGCGGCCGGACGAGATGAGCGATGAGGTCGTCGACTTCATCACTGCCATCGACGACTACAAGCGTCAGAACGGACGCCCGTTCCCGAACTGGAGCGAGGTGCTCGATATCCTGAAGAGCCTGGGCTACGAAAAGACGCCCGCCCGGTAATCCTGGGCGCACGAATCGTCTCGGCCTGATCAATCAGCGGGCGCGTAGATCCTGAAGGCGCTCGCCATGTCCGCCACACCGGCGCGCACCCGATTCGCCACGGACTGATCCGCCGGGGCCTCGAGGATATCGGCGATCCAGCCGGCGAGCGTGGTCATCTCGGCCAGCCCGAGCCCCCGGGTGGTGACCGCGGCCGAACCCAGACGCACGCCGGACGCTTCCATCGGCGGACGCTCGTCGTAGGGAATCAGATTCTTGTTGGCCGTGATGTCCACGGCGTGCAACGCATCCTCCGCCTCGGCACCCGATAGCCCGCAGCTCGAGACGTCGAGCAGCATCACGTGGTTGTCGGTCCCGCCGGAGACGATGCGCATGCCGCGCGCCTGGAGCGTCTCGGCCAGGATGCGGGCATTGGCGACGACCTGTCGCTGATACTCGACGAAGGTCGGCTGCGCCGCCTCTCGCAATGCGATCGCCTTGGCCGCGATGACATGCATCAAGGGTCCGCCCTGGCCGCCGGGGAAGATGGCGCTGTTGATCTTCTTGATGAACTGCCTGGTGGTCGTGATCAGGCCGCCGCGCGGACCTCGCAGGGTCTTGTGGGTTGTCATCGTGACCACGTCCGCGTGAGGCACCGGTGAAGCATGCAAGCCGGCGGCGACCAGGCCCGCGATGTGGGCCATGTCGACCATCAGATGGGCGCCGACCTCGCGCGCAATGGCCCCGAAGGCCTCGAAGTCGATCGAGCGCGAATAGGCCGAGGCACCGGCCAGGATCGCCTTGGGGCGCAGGTCGAGGGCCAGGTCGCGGACCTGGTCCATCTCGATGCGCTCGGTCTCGCGATCCACCCCGTAGGAATGGAACTCGTAGAAGGATCCGGAGAAGTTCTTGGGATGGCCGTGAGAGAGGTGCCCGCCGTGGTCCAGCGACATGGCCAGGACCCGATCGCCCGGCTCGCAAAGGGCCATCAATGCGCCCATGTTGGCCTGGCTACCGCTGTGGGGTTGGACGTTGGCGTGGGTCGCGCCGAACAGGCTCTTGGCGCGTTCGCGGGCGAGCTGCTCGACCGTGTCCACGTGCTCGCAACCACCGTAGTAACGCCGCCCCGGGTAGCCCTCGGCGTACTTGTTGGTCAGGACCGTGCCGACCGCGGCGATGACCTCGGCCGAGGTGTGGTTCTCCGAGGCGATCAGCTCGAGCTGCGCCTCCTGGCGGACCGCCTCCGCTTCAACGGCGGCCCAGACTTCGTCGTCGCTGCGCTCGAAGCTCGGACGGCTCATTCGGGCATGCTCTCGACATGCCGCTTGCCCAGCTCGCCGGCCTCTTCAACCTGCTCCGGCGTCAGGTCGGCAGTGCGCGCGCCGGCCGTGTAGACGCCCGACTCCTCTGCGTTCAGGGTGCCGTCCTCGTCCCAGATGAACCAGGCACCGTCGCGCTGACCGGCATTGGACGATCCGTGGACTTCGGGCTTTCCGTCCGCATGCCACGTCTGGACCAGACCCGATTCCTTACCGTCCTTGTAGACGACAGCACGGCGCGGAGCCCCATCCGGGAACCAGGCGCGTACGACCCCCTCGGGCTTGCCTGCCACCAGCTCGACGCGCTCGGCGAGGACGCCGTCGTCAAACCAGGTCTCCAGTACGCCTTCGGGAAGCCCCTCCACAAAGGCGGCCTTGTTCGACAGCTGGCCATTCTCATGCCAGCTCAACCACTCCCCGGTCTTGCGCCCCTCGGCGTCGTGCGTGCCCTGCTGGGACTTCTCGCCATTGGCGTGCCAGCTGGTCCACTCGCCCGCCGGCAGGTTCTTCTCGTACTGACCGGCAAGCTGCTTCTGACCATTCGCGTGCCAGCCGCTCGTCTCCCCTACCCGCTCGCCTTCGCTCCAACGAATCTCGGCCGACTTGGCGCCACCCGGATGCCACTGAATCTCAAGGCCTTCCCGCTTGCCGTCCTTGAAGCTCAGCTCGAACGCCTTTTCGCCACTCTCATGCCATTGTTGATGGGTGCCCTGGGGCCTGTCCTTGGCAAAGGCCTGCTTCGACTGCAACTCGCCGCTCTCGTACCACTCCTGGAAGTCGCCGCGCTTCTTGCCGCGCACGTAGTTGCCCTCGGCGCGCTTGGCGCCGGACTCGTACCAGACACTCTCAAGCCCATCCAGCTGGCCGGCCTTGTAGTTCTGCTCGATCTCCTTTGCGCCGGAACGAAAGGACGTGATCCAGGCGCCTTCCTCGAGGCCGTCCCGGTAGGCACCCTCACGACTCTTCTGGCCATTCTCGTGCCAGAATGTCCAGGGGCCCTCGGGTCGCCCGTAGCGCGTCGCCCCCTGGGCCTTGCGCATGGTCTGGGTATCGGGATCGTGCCACTCGGTCGTCTCGGTCAGACCGGCCGCATCGCCTCCCTCTTCAGGCTCGCTCGACCCGCCACAGGCGCTGAATCCAAGGAATACAATCGTCAGGCCAATGGTGCTGACCAGGGGCAAACGCCCCCGCAGCGAGGGGGCCACAGCTAGGTTGAGCGGTTTCATGGGCAGCATCCTAGCAGCCGGATTGGCCACGGCAATCCGTGAGGCGCCGATCCTCGGGACAGCCCTGGGATCCCGTTGACCACGGCTGCGGACGGCGATGGGGACCTTTGCCATGGAATGCGGACCTCCATGGGTTGTGGCCAAAGAAGAGTGGCGAGAGATTCAAGAATCGGTGCGGTCGACTCCGATGGGAGGCTCAACACACCCGGCTGGGCGCAATGCCCGTCGGGGAAGGACAGTGGGCGCGGTGTGGAGCGAGGCAGAACGTCTCCACCGGGGAGAGCGCCATCGAGGAGAATCAGGAGGCGAGATGAGCATTGGCAGCAGCCTGTGTGGCGGGGTGACCAGCACCCTGGGCCGCACGCACCGTGGATCGACCGTTTTGTGGGGCGCTCTCGCTCTACTCGTGAGCACACAAGCCGCTCAGGCCAGTACAGCGAACGACGTCTTTCAGGAATCCGATGGACTCCTGGTGATCGAGATGGAGTCTTCCAGCACCAGCGCGCCCTGGGCGTTGCGGACGGCGGAGACCGGCTTCAGCGGATCGTCCTACCTGGTCTGGGAGGGCCCGAACCTGTTCAACACGCCGGGCCAGGGCATCTTCGGATTCGACTTCGAGATCCACCAGGCGGCCGAGTACTCGTTCCGCATCCGCAACCACCACGACCATCCGGACAGCACCGAAGAGAACGATGTCTGGGTTCGCATGGACGGCGGGACCTGGATCAAGGCCTTCTCGGGAACCCGCAACACCTGGACCTGGGCCACGAATCACGAACTTGACAACAACAACAAGCCGCCGGCCAGCTACCAGCTGACCTCAGGTTCGCACCGCATCGAGTTCTCCGGGCGCTCGGAGAACTTCCGCATGGACCGCCTGCACCTGTTCACGGCTGGCCACCCGGATGGCCTCAATCCTGGTGCGGCCGAATCGAGCACAGCTCCCGGCGCAACCGTCAACCATCCGCCGGTCGCGCGCTTCACGATCTCGCCCGATGAGTTGCCGGCCGTCGGTGTCAGTTCCGTCGTCACGCTGAATGCGGGCGCGTCGTTCGACCCCGATCCGGGCCAACGCCTGAGCTACCGCTGGGATGTCCGGGGAGCCAAGTACGTCAATGGCACGAGCCGCACCAGCGGCGTGGCAGTGGTCAAGCTGCAGGGCAACACGACCCGACCGGTGCGCCTCACGGTGCACGACGATGCCGACGATTCCCTGCACGACGTCGCCTACGGCGTGATCAACTTCGTGGAAGACGACGGCGCGCGTATTCACGGGGAGCCCGTCGCCTGGCACCCGCTCGAGGTCTGGTTCGAGGGCCCCAGCGCGAGCGAGATGGACTCGGAGCCCAATCCGTTCATGGACTATCGCCTGCGCGTGACCTTCACGGGTCCCGAAGGGCAGTCCTACGAAGTCCCGGGCTTCTTCGATGGAAATGGTCAGGGCAACGGCGTGGGCAATATCTGGAAAGCCAGATTCTCGGCCGACAAGGGTGGTCTCTGGAGCTACCAGGCGAGCTTCCGAAGCGGCAGCCAGGTGGCCATCCAGCTGGGCGCCCAGGCCGGTCAACCCGCGGCCTTCGACGGTGCCAGCGGGGAATTCTACGTCTTCGGGAATCGGGGCCGGTCTCCCGGGCTGCTGAGCAAGGGGCGCCTCGAGTACGTGGATGAACACTACTTGAAGTTCCGCGACGGGAGCTACTTCCTGAAGGGTGGAACCGACAGCCCCGAGAACATGATGGGCTTCAAGGGCTTCGACGACATCCAGGACAATGGCGGAGTCGGAATCGTGCACGAGTTCGCGGCCCACATCAGCGACTGGAAGCCCGGCGACCCGCTCTTCTCGTCCAACACGACAGGCGTGGACTCGCGCGGCCTCATAGGCGCGCTCAACTACCTGGGCGAGAAGCACGTCAATTCGATCTACTTCCTGCCCATGAATCTAGGTGGCGATGGACAGGAGACCTGCCCCTTCGTTGGCTACAGCAACTCGACCTTCAACAAGTGCCACTACGACATCTCGCGCCTGCACCAGTGGAACCAGGTCTTCGACCATGCCCAGAAGCAAGGGCTGCTACTGCACTTCGTTCTGGCCGAGACCGAGAGCGGCAATGAGAACTGGCTGGACGGTGGCAATCTCGGCCCGGAACGCAAGCTGTTCTACCGCGAGCTGATCGCACGCTTCGGACACCTGCTCGCCATCAAGTGGAACCTCTCGGAGGAGAATGACTTCTCGATCTCCGAGCTGACCCAGTTCGCGGAGTACATCGACGCCCAGGACGCGTACGACCACCCGATCGCGGTGCACACGCACCCGAACAATTTTCAGGACTACGAGGCCATCGCGGGCAACCCGCTCTTCTCGGCCACCTCTATCCAGTACGACACCGACCTGGCCGGCTCTCACACCGAGGACTGGCGTGCGGCATCCGCAGCCATGGGCCGCAAGTGGGTGATCGACATGGACGAGAACAACCCATACCACACGGGTTTGACCAGCACCAACGCGGACGACCTGCGCAAGCGCGTGCTCTACGACGTCTACTTCTCCGGCGGCCAGGTGGAGTGGTACATGGGCTACCACAGCCTGCCCCTGGGCGGCGACCTGCGCTGCGAGGACTTCGGCACGCGCGAGGCCATGTGGAATTTCATGTGGTACGCCCGCCGGCTCATGCAGCAACAGATGCCCTTCTGGGAGATGGAACCCGCCGACGAACTGCTCAGCGGCGAGTCGAACAGCTACGGTGGAGGCCAGGTCTTCGCGAAGTCACGCGATACGTATGCGGTCTACCTCCCGAATGCCCAGCAGAGCGGTCAGCTCAATCTGAGCGGTGCGCCGGGTCGCTATCGAGCGCGCTGGTTCAACCCACGCACGGGAGAGTTCGCCGGACAGTCGCAGACTGTTATCGGTGGCGGAACCCGTAATCTCGGCCCGGCCCCGAGTCAGCCAGGTGAGGATTGGGTCGTGCTGCTGAAGAACACGCAGCGGCCCTGAGGGGCGGAAGCGGAGGGGCAGAAAGGCGGAAGGGGTGGTCCGGGGGATGGGGTGATTGGCTCTGGTGTCCGGGTGCACTCGGGTTCGGGTTTCGGAGTGTTTGGCTCTGGGGTCTGGTTCCGCTCAGCTTCGGGCTCTGGAGCAAAACGGGGGGCGCCCCGCCTTGCCCCGTCACCGCCAGCGTCGGGGCCCAAAGGGCCGTAACCCGACGCTGGCGGTGACGGGGCAAGGCGGGGCTAGGGACCCAACTGGGTGAGAGAGGGCCATCGATGGGCAGGGAGGAATGTCCGCCGTTATTTGCCATTTGCCGAATAGATGCCTTTGGTGGCAGTTATTCGATAAATAGCCGGTGACCTCGAGGTGCCTGTGCGCTATAGAGCTACATGCAATCGAAGAAAATGAAGCGCCGCCGCAAGGCCCCGGGTAGTCACCTCAGTCCGCAGCGAACGTTTCGATTTGTGCGGCGCGAGGGGCATCGTGTTGGACGCAAGCCG